>Ga0255338_1000011_pt1 | contig 840265 bp, 741 predicted proteins | sample MeOH1_35cm_T4_19_FD_203715 | JGI IMG/M metagenome (GOLD analysis project Ga0255338, IMG submission 203715) | Sandy soil microbial communities from University of British Columbia, Vancouver, Canada - MeOH1_35cm_T4_195 | ecosystem: Engineered > Artificial ecosystem > Sand microcosm >...
GTCCCACCACGCGGCCGTCCGCGCCCTCGCCTTCAAGTGGATCCGCATCCTCTGGCGCTGCTGGCAGGACCGCACGCCCTACGACGAGGCGCGCTACACCCGCGCGCTCCGGCAGCGGGGCTCCCACCTCGCCACCCACTTGCCCCCTGCGGCCGCCGCCTAAGCCTTCTAATCCTTGACAGACAACCTCAGATGGCTCTGCGGTCCCCGCCGTTCCCGCCGTCCCCGCCGTTCCCACCGTTTCTGCGTCGTCAGCGTGCGCCGTCGCTGCGCGGGTGCCCGCGTCAGCGGGCGCTGCGTTCGTAGTTCGCTGTTCGCCGTTGCCGTGTCTCGTCTGGGTCGCAGTGCTCCGCGGCATCAGCGTTCGCCGTCGCCGCGTGCGCAGCGTCCCTTGTCCCCCGGAGTCTGGCCGGCCGCGTTCGCGAGTGCTGCTCACGGTGCGCTCTACTGGACGGAACGGCGCCGCGCCGTAGCTTCGAAATCTCGACGACTCCACCGCCCGGCTTCGCCGGGCAACCGCCCGATTGCCGACATGCCCGTTTCCATCCCCAGCTCCCGACTGATCTACGACGCGCTCAAGGCGTGCGGCGTGGGACTCGTGTCGGCGCTGCCCGAAACGTGGCTCGTCCATCTCATTCGCATGGCCGAAGAGGATCCGGAGATGATCCTCGTTCGACTGGCGAAGGAGGAGGAAGGCGTCGGCCTCTCGGCCGGCGCGTACCTCGCCGGGACGAAGAGCGCGATGCTGATGCAGAATCACGGATTCCTCGCCTCGGTGAACGGGATCGTCTCCTGTGCGCAGCTCTATCGGATTCCGCTGCTCATGCTGATCAGCCACCGCGGCGAGTTCGGCGAGCGCGACCCGTGGCAGACCGAGGGCGGCGGCGTCACCGAACACGTGCTGCAGGCGCTGCGTATCCCGTACGCGTACCTCGATGCGCCCGACCACGTCGCGCATCGCATCCGGAAGGCGCAGACGCTCGCGTACTCGGCCAACAAGCCCGTCGCGCTGTTGCTGTGCCGGGATCTCATGTGGGAAGAAGCCTGATGCTCCGTCTCCAGGCGCTGCAATCCGTCTACCCCAAGCTCGAGCATCGCGTCGTGATCACGATCATGGGCGCGGTGGCGGCGGAGCTGCAGTCCATCGGCCATCGCCCGAACTTCTTCTACCTCCAGCACGCGATGGGGCTCGCGTCGTCGATGGGGCTCGGCGTCGCGCTCACGCGCCCCGAGCTCTCGGTCGTCGTCTTCGACGGCGACGGGTCGATTCTCATGAACCTGGGCGGCCTGACGACGCTCGCGCGCTACCGCCCGAAGAACCTCGTGCACGTGGTGTTCGACAACGAGAGCCTGCTGTCGGTGGGCGGCTTTCCCACGGCGACCTCCACGGGAAGCGACATCGCGGGGATGGCGGCCGCGGCGGGAATCCCGCGGACGACCACGGTCAGGACGCTGGAGGAGTTTACCACGGCGTTCGACGACGCCCTGGCCGCCGACGAGCTCACGACCATCGTCGCGAAAGTGGATGCCACGGGGCCCGCGGGCTTCGTGACCGACCTCGCCCTGCTCGAGAACCGATTCGAGTTTCAGCGCTGGCTCAGGACGGCCGGCGCGTCCCGCACATCGCACCCAGCACGCTGATGCCCACCGTTCTCGACCAACTCGTCTCGGAGCTCGATGCCGGCCGCCTGCGCATCGTCGACCTCACGCAGCCCCTCGCGCCCGACACGCCCGTGATCGGACTGCCGCCCATCTTCGCCGCGTCGCCCGGCCTCACCGTCGACGTGATCTCGCGCTACGACGAGAAGGGGCCAGGGTGGTACTGGAACACGATCACGCTGGGCGAGCACACCGGCACGCACTTCGATGCGCCGGTGCACTGGGTGACCGGCAAGGATCTCCCGAACAACGCCTGCGACACGATCCCGCCGCGACGGTTCATCGGGCCGGCGTGCGTGATCGACGTGACCCGCGAGGTGGAGACGGACCCGGACTTCCTGCTCACACCACGGCATCTCGAGGCGTGGGAGCGGGCGCACGGCCGAGTGCCGCCTAACGCGTGGGTGCTGCTCCGCACCGGGTGGAGCAAGCGGCACACGGAAGCCGAGTTCCTCAACGTCGACGAGAACGGCCCCCACGCGCCGGGGTTCCATCAGGACACCTCGAGGCTGCTCGCGTACGACCGCGACGTGCTCGGCGTGGGCGTCGAGACGATCGGCACCGACGCCGGCCAGGCGGGCCGGTTCGATCCACCGTTTCCCAATCACACCATCATGCACGGCGCCGGGAAGTTCGGCCTCGCGAGCCTGTGCAACCTCGACCAGCTTCCGCCGACGGGAGCGATCGTCATTGCCGCGCCGCTCAAGCTCGTGAACGGCAGCGGCAGTCCGCTGCGCGTGCTCGCCATCACGCCGTGAGCGACCGGCGAAGAACGAAACGCTCGGCCCGGGGAGGGCCGACCTCATGCTCACAGAAACGGAGCTGGACCTCACGCAGTACGTCGAAGGCGGAGACGGCATCTCCGTCGTTCGCGGTGGCGGAAGCCTTCGCGACTGGAACGGGATTCGATACCGCGCCGGCCTCTCGGCGAAGAACACCTCCGCGACGAAGCTCTCGATGAACGTGGCGACCATTCCGCCCGGTGGCGTCGCCTACGCCCACATCCACGTGGACTTCGAGGTGATGCTGTACATCCTTCGCGGTCGGGTGCGCCACGAGTACGGGCCGGGGCTGCGCAAGGTGGTCGAGAACGTGGCGGGCGACTTCATCTTCATCGAGCCCGGCGTGCCGCACGAGGTGTTCAACATGAGCGACGTGGAACCGGTCGTCGCCGTGGTGGCGCGGTCGGATGCGAGCGAGTGGGAGCACATCGTGTCGTACCATCGGAAGACGGAGTGAGCGGAACGGCTCGTTAGGAGGACATCGTGCGGATTGCTCCGGCGGTCGCGGCGCGGCTGTGCGTGGGAGTCGCGCTGTCGCTTCCGCTTCCAACCGCGGCGGCACAGGGCATTCGCGGGGGCGTCGTCGATGGCTCGGACGTGCCGATGCCGGGCGTCGTCGTGTCGATGCTCGAAGCTGGCACGGACGTCGTCGCTGCGCGGGCGCTCACCAACGAGCGTGGCGAGTACCGCCTCGCGACGCCGCGTCCGGGTACGTACCGGCTGCACACGCTGCGCATCGGCTTCCGGCCGGTGACGTCGGAGCCCATTGCGCTGCGCTCGGGCGAGGTGGTGACGCGGCGCCTCGTGCTCACGGGCGTGCCGTTCTCACTCTCAGCCGTGCGCGTCGAAGGCCGGAGCAGTTGCCGCGCGCTGGGGGATGCGGCCGTCGCGACGTTCGCGGTGTGGGAACAGGCGCGCACCGCCCTCACGGCCACGCAGGTCACGGCCAGCGAGCGCGCCGTCATGGCCACCACGGTGACCTACGAGCGCACGATGGACCCGCTAGGCCGCCGGGTGCTCGAACAGGCGGCTTCCGTGCAGTCGGCCTTGGTGACGCAGCCGTGGCGGTCGCTCTCCCCCGACGAGGTGCGCCGGGCCGGCTACGTCGCCACCGACCGGGACGGGTGGACCACGTACTCGGCTCCCGGACTCGACGTGCTCCTGTCGAGCAGCTTCCTCGAGGACCACTGCTTCCGCCTGGTGCCCGGCCCCGATGCGGGCCAGCTCGGGATCGCCTTCGAGCCCACGCGCGAGCGCGCGCGCCGAGAGGTGGCCGAGATCCGCGGCACGCTCTGGCTCGACCGGGCGTCGTCGGAGCTCCGGCGCCTGGAGTTCCGCTACGTGAACCTCACCCCGGAGCAGGAGGCGGCGGCCGGCGGTGAGCTGGCGTTCGTGCGGCTCACGAATGGGGCCTGGGCGGTCTCGCGCTGGAGCATCCGGATGCCCGCCCTCGAGCAGGGGTTCCGGACCGAGCGCGCGGTCGGCTCGACCGCTCGGGTGGCGGCCGTCAAGGTCGCGGGCGGGGAGCTCGCGCTGGCCGTGCGGGGAGGGGACACGCTGTGGGCCCGGCCACCGATGGTGCTCACAGGCACGGTGCTCGACTCCGCCTCGGGCGCGCCGGTGGCGGGCGCGCGCGTGAGGCTCGCCGGAACGGCGCTCGCCGACAGCGCCGATGCGCGCGGAAGATTCCGCATCACTGGCGTTCTCCCCGGATCGTACACGATCGACGTGCAGACGGCATCGCTCGATTCGGTGCGCGCGTCGTATCCGGCTCCCCTCGAAGTCACGGATGCGGCAACAGCCCTCGATGTTCGCGTGCCCACGGCTGCCCAGATCGTCAGCACGGTGTGCGGTAAGACACGCTTCGACTTCGACACACCTGGAATCCTGGTCGGTACCGTCGCGATGAGCAGCGACTCGATGCCGCCGCGGAACGTCAAGGTTGTGGCCGAGTGGAACACCACTTCGCTGCGAGCCGGGCGCGACATCGCCGTCCAGCGGCAAAACCATTGGTTCGAGGCCCGCACCGATTCACGGGGCGAGTTCCGAATGTGCGGCGTCCCCGTGAACACGCCACTGGTAGTACGCGCTGAGACCGACAGCGCCGGTGGTGAACCGGTTCCGGTTCGCATTCCGCCGTCAGGCCGATTCGCGCGTGCCGAACTGGTGCTCGATCGCGCAGCGGTCCGCGTGGCAGTGTTCAGCGGCGCGGTTCTCACCGACTCGTCGGCGCGGCCGATCGCCGGGGCGGAAGTCACGCTGCCCGAGCTCTCGAAAGGCGTGCTGACGAACGAGGAGGGCGGCTTCCGCATGACCCAGGTGCCGCCAGGCCGGCACCGGGTGCAGGTGCGGCGCTTGGGCTTCGGCCCGCTGGACACCACCATCACGTTCGCGGCCAGCCAGACGGTGGAGCGGCGGATCTACCTGCGGCGGGTGGTGACGCTCGACTCGGTGAGCGTGGTGGCCGAGCGGGTAGTGATCCGGAGCTTCGAGGAGCATCGGAACATCGGGCTCGGGCACTTCTTCACGCGTGAGGAGTTGGCGAAGCAGGAAGGGCGGAAGCTCTCGGAGATTCTCGAGCAGACCTCTGGGGTGCGTGTCGCGCAGGGCCAGGGCAATCACGCATGGATCGCGACGAGTCGAGGGCAGCGCAGTCTGTCGCCGACGGACTCGCTCGATCCATCGGACATCCGCACGGGAGCAAATCCCTACCTGTGTTACGCGCAGGTGTACGTCGATCGCCAAATCGTCTACCGACACAGGCCGGGCGAGCCTCTATTCGACATCAACAGCATTTCCCCCGACCAGATCGAGGCGATCGAGTACTACGCCAGCCCCGCTCAAACGCCGGCGGAGTACACTGCCTTGGGCTCGCAATGCGGCGTGGTCGTGATCCACACGCGCCGGAGTCCGTAGCTCGCTTGTCATTCCTCGCTTGTCATTCCGAGCGACCCCGAGTGCAGCGAAGGGCGGGTGCCCGCGCAGCGGGCAGATGAGGAACCCTCATCGTCCCGACCGAGGGCCCTCTATCCTGAAGATGAGGGTTCCTCGACTGCGGGCCTGACGGCCCTCCGCTCGGAATGACAAGCGAGCAATGACAACCGCCCTCCGCTCGAGGTGACAGAACAGGACGCGCACTCACACGCGCCCACATGAGCTTCATCCGGTTACGTCCTGTGCATCCCGTCGCGGTAGCCTGACGCCGAGCCACCACGCTAGAATCCCTCGCAGCATGTATGAGCGCAGTCCCAGCATGGGAGAGATCGCGTGAAGGTCGTCGTGATCGGCGGCGGGCCCGCCGGGCTCTACTTCGCCCTCCTGATGAAGAAGGCGAACCCGGCGCACGACGTGACCGTCCTCGAGCGGAACACCGCCGACGACACGTTCGGCTGGGGCGTGGTGTTCTCCGACCAGACCATGGAGAACTTCCGCCAGGCTGACGCGGCGACGTACGAGGCGATCACCGATCACTTCGCCCACTGGGACGACATCGACGTCCACGTGAAAGGCGTCACCATCACGTCGGGCGGCCACGGGTTCAGCGGCATCGCGCGTCGCACCCTGCTCCAGATCCTGGCGAAGCGCGCCACCGCGCTCGGCGTCGACGTGCGCTTTCACACCGAGGTCGCCGACGTCGCGCAACTCACCGGGCTCGGCCTCGGCGACTACGACCTGCTCGTCGCCGCCGATGGCGTGAACAGCGCCATCCGTCGCAAATACGCCGAGCACTTTCGTCCCGACGTCGACGTGCGCGGCGCCAGGTACATCTGGCTCGGCACCATGCGCCTGTTCGACGCGTTCACCTTCGCGTTCGTGGAGAACGAGTGCGGCGTCTACCAGGCCCACGCCTACCGGTTCGACGACCGGCACTCGGCCTTCATCGTCGAATGCGATGAGCAGTCGTGGCGCAACGCCGGCTTCGACCGCATGAGCACGGACGAGTCGATCGCGGCCTGCGAGCGGCTGTTCGCGCCGTGGCTCGACGGGCACCCGCTGCTCACGAACATGCGGCACCTCAGGGGCTCGCAGTGGCTCAACTTCCCCATCGTGCGCAACGCGTCGTGGTTTCACGAGAACATCGTCCTCATCGGCGACGCGGCACACACCGCGCACTTCTCCATCGGCTCGGGAACGAAGCTGGCGATGGAGGATGCGATCGCGCTCGCCAGGGTGCTGAACGAGCCTGACGATGAGGGCCCGGCGGCGCTGCGCGATGCCCTCCAGCGCTACCAGGACGAGCGTAGCACCGAGGCGCTTCGCCTGCAGAACGCGGCGCGGAACTCGATGGAGTGGTTCGAGAACGTCCGCCGCTACATCCACCTCGCGCCCGAGCAGTTCGCCTACAGCCTGCTCACGCGCAGCCAGCGCGTGAGCCACGAGAATCTGCGCGTGCGGGACAAGCACTATCTGGAAGGGGTTGAACGATGGTTCGCCGCCCGCACGCGGCGGGAATGGGGAACCGGGGACCGGGAACGGGGGGCTGCGAGCAGCGGGCAGCACGCAGCCCCGGTTCCCGGTCACCAGGCGGCTCCCCCGCCGATGTTCACCCCCTACTCGCTGCGCGCGCTGACGCTGCCGAACCGCATCGTCGTCTCCCCGATGGATGTCTACAGCGCCACCGACGGCGTGCCTAACGACTTCCATCTCGTGCACCTCGGCGCCCGCGCGCTCGGCGGCGCCGGGCTCGTGTTCACCGAGATGGCGTGCGTGTCGCCCGAGGGGCGCATCACGCTCGGCTGCACCGGCATGTACACCGGGGAGCAGGCCCGCGCGTGGACGCGCATCGTCGAGTTCGTGCACGAGTGGTCGCCGGCGAAGATCTGCCTGCAGCTCGGGCACTCCGGGCGAAAGGGGTCAACGAAGCTCGGGCTCGAAGGCACCGACATTCCCATGGACGAGGGGAACTGGGAGGTGATGGGGCCGTCGCCGATCGCCCACCGGCCCACCATGCAGGTGCCGCGCGCGATGACGCGCGCCGACATGGACCGCGTGCGCGGCGAGTTCGTGCGCGCCACGGAGCTCGCCGTCGGCTGCGGCTTCGACATGCTCGAGCTGCACTGCGCGCACGGCTACCTGCTCTCGAGCTTCATCACGCCGCTCGCGAACCAGCGCACCGACGCGTACGGCGGCTCGCTCGAGAACCGACTGCGCTTTCCGCTCGAGGTCTTCTCGGCCATGCGGTCGGCCTGGCCGGCCGAGCGCCCGATGTCGGTCCGCATCTCGGCCACCGACTGGGTGGAAGGGGGTATCACCGGAGCGGACGCCGTGGAGGTCGCGCGCGCGTTCATGGCAGCCGGGGCCGACATCATCCACGTCTCCACCGGACAGACGTCGCCGCACGCGAAGCCGGTGTACGGCCGCATGTGGCAGACGCCGTTCAGCGACCGCATTCGCAACGAGGCCCGCATCCCGACCATCGCCGTGGGCAACGTGACCGAGCCCGATCAGGTGAACTCGATCATCGCCGCCGGCCGCGCGGACCTCGTGGCGCTCGCCCGCCCGCACCTGAGCGACCCGGCCTGGACCCTTCACGCCGCCGCGCAGCTGGGCTACCACGACCAGTGGTGGCCGTGGCAGTACCGCTCCGGCAAGCAGCAGCTCGAACGGCTGGTCGAGCGGCGGAGCCCTCCCGTCACGCCGGGGGAGCGCTAACGACCTCCTGACTTCCGCCTCGGCCCCGTCCAGATCGCGATCACGCCACACCCGCTCAGCGAGCTCAGCTCGGCCGGCACGAGTGACGCGCGCGCGTACACCTCGACCGCGCGAAGATCGCTGACCGACACCATCGAGTTGAACGGAAAGGTCTCGTCGTTGACCACGCGCACGCCGTCGATGAGGACGTCGGGACGACAGTAGCCGCCGCCCATGATCCCCAGCCCCCCGCGCATGAGCACGTCCTCGCTCGATCGCTGGCCGGGCACGACCATGACGCCCGGGACCATGCGCAGCAGATCGGTGATCGCCATCGGCCGGCGCTTCTCGATCTCCGCCTCGTCGATGACGTGGCCCACCCCCGATCGCAGGCGGCGCTCGAACTCCGCCTCACGCCGCGAGGTGTAGAGTCGCTTGGCGACCACTCGCACGGTGTCGAGCGTGATCCCGAACGTGGTGAGCTCCACTTCCGTTGCGCCGGGCGTGCCCTGCACGATGTCCACGGGCCGCTGCACGGGACTGAATCCGACCGCGCGCACCTCGAGCGTATGGGTGCCGCCGGGCAGTGCACCAAGCGTGAACTTGCCGTCCTCGTCGCTCGTCGCTTCGGCTCCGGTCCCCCAGACCATCACCCGCGCGCCGGCCACCGGCCGCCCGGTCGATCCAACCACCTGACCGCGGAGCCGCGCGGTGCCGCGCAGCATCTCCACCGGCGGGGCCGAGTCGGACACCGCGACCTTCGTGCGAGTGAACGGCGCGACGAACACGTCCCGGAGGAGAAGGCCGGACGGCGGGATCGTGACCTCGAACGCGCCGCTGCTGTCGCTCGCGCTCGCGGCCTGCAGCACGATGGGCGTCGCCAACGGAACGCCGCACACGGCGAACTGCCCCGTGGCGCTCGTCGAGGCCTCGACGCTGGGCACTTCCTGATGGATCGCGCCCTTCTCGATGATGATCTCCGCCCAGCGCACGCCGAGCGTGGCGTTCGCGCGGGGCATCGAGTTGTCGGCGCCGCGGACGTACCCGAGCAACAGCCCGCTCGAGTCGGTCGCGGCTTTCACGCCGCACAGCGCACGCACGATGGTGCGAGCCGAGGGTATGGCGAGGCGCGCCTGGATCGGCTGGTCGGTGCGAACGTCTATACGCAGGATCGGCGGGGCAAGCGCGAGCGAATCGAGCTTCGGGTGAAAGAAGCCGAGCAGGTACGTGCCGGTGGGCACGTCGGAGAAGGCGAATCGCCCGATCGAATCGGCGTCCGTGGTGCGGCTCCACGACCGCCCCGTCGCATCGGCGATCTGGACGGTCGCGCCGGGGAGGACGCGCATCTCGAGGCTGTCGAAGACGACACCGGTGACCATCGTGGCCGGCGGGCGATCGCCCGCGAGGTGGCCGGCGTGCACCACCGAGCGCGTCGCGATGGGCCAACCGCCGGCGAGCATCATTGAAAGTAGCCCAACGAGGCGCATCGCTCCTCCCGACTTGTGTCAATGGGACTCCACCGCCACTCTACGCCAGGACCCGCTCGCCAGCTCCAAGCTCTTACACCGAACCAGGAAGCGGGAGCCGGAAATCGGCGCACAGCGAAGAGCCCCCCTGCCCGCACTGCCTTCATGTCTCCCATAGGCATCGACGCCAGCACCATCCGCCCGCAACACTTCCGGTGGGACACCGCCGGACGAGTGGCCACGATCACCCTCGACCGCCCCGAGCGTAAGAACCCGCTGACGTTCGAGGCGTACGGGGAGCTCACCGAGACGTTTCGCGCCCTCTCGTACGTGACCGACGTACGCGCCGTGGTCATCAGCGGCGCCGGCGGCAACTTCTCCTCGGGCGGCGACGTGCACGAGATCATCGGGCCGCTCGTCGAGATGAAGGAGTCCGGCCGCACCGGCGACCTGCTCGCGTTCACCCGAATGACCGGCGACCTCGTGAAAGCCATGCGCGCCTGTCCGCAGCCAATCGTCGCTGCCGTCGACGGCGTGTGCGCCGGAGCCGGGGCCGCCATCGCGCTGGCGAGCGACATTCGTATCGGCACGCCGCAGAGCCGCGTGGGCTTCCTCTTCTCACGCGTCGGCTTGAGCGGCGCCGACATGGGTGCCTGCGCGCTGCTCCCGCGGGTCATCGGACAGGGGCGCGCGGCCGAGCTGCTCTACACGGGCCGGTTCATCGAGGGATATGAGGCTGAACGGTGGGGGTTCTTCAACCAGCTCGCCGAACCGGACCGCCTCATGGAGACCGCGGCGGCGCTGGCGCATTCGCTCGCCGAGGGGCCAACGTTCGCGCACGCCATGACGAAGAAGGCACTTCATCAGGAGTGGAGCATGGGGATCGACGAGGCCATCGAGGCCGAAGCACAGACCCAGGCGATCTGCATGCAGACCGAGGACTTCGCGCGCGCCTATCGGGCGTTCGCGAGCCGATCCACTCCCGCGTTCACCGGCGAATAGCGTGGCCGCCGCCCCGCTGCGTTCCGAGTCATTCGCGCACCTGGACTGGCCGTTCTTCGACGACCGGCACCGCGCGTTCGCGAGGGAGCTCGCCGCGTGGGCCGCGGGGCATCTCGCGCCACTCGTCGCGAACGAAGCACGCGATGTGGACGAGACGTTCACGGCGATCGTGCGCGCGCTCGGCGCGGGCGGTTGGCTCCGATACGTCGTGCCCGAGCCGTACGGACTCGCGCCAGCGCGACTCGACGTTCGGGCACTCTGCCTCGCTCGCGAGACGCTCGGCCAGCTCTCCGGCATGGCCGACTTCGCGTTCGGCATGCAGGGGCTTGGCTCCGGCCCCATCTCGCAGTTCGGCTCGGACGACCTCAAGGCCCGCTACCTGCCAGCCGTCGCCGCCGGCAAGTCGATCGCCGCCTTCGCGCTCTCCGAGCCCGAGGCCGGGTCCGACGTCTCGGCCATGCGCACGGTCGCGCGTCGCGACGGCGGCGACTTCGTGGTGAACGGCCGCAAGACATGGATCTCGAACGCCGGCATCGCCGACTTCTACGTGGTGTTCGCACGCCTCGCCGGTGGTGACGACAGGAGCTTCGTGGCTCTCGTGGTGGACGCGGACAACCCCGGACTCGTGGTGACCGAGCGCATCACGGTGAACGCGCCACATCCACTCGGCACGATCGAGCTCGGCGACTGCCGCGTGCCGGCGAGCGCCGTCGTCGGTGAGAGCGGAAAGGGGATGCGCGTCGCGCTCGGCACGCTCGACATCTTCCGCTCGACGGTGGGCGCGGCGGCGCTCGGCTTCGCACGCCGTGCGCTCGGCGAGGCCACGCGACACGCGATCAGCCGCCACGCGTTCGGCCAGCGACTCGCCGACTTCCAGCTCACGCAGGCGAAGCTCGCGGAGATGGCAACCGCGGTGGATGCGAGCGCGCTGCTGGTCTATCGTGCGGCGTGGACACGCGATGCGGGAGCCGCACGGGTGACGCGCGAGGCGGCGATGGCGAAGCTGTTCGCGACGGAATCCGCGCAGCAGGTGATCGACGCCGCGGTCCAGCTGTTCGGCGGCCGCGGGGTGGTGGTGGGCGAGACGGTCGAGCGCCTCTATCGCGAGATCCGCGCGCTGCGCATCTACGAGGGGACGAGCGAGATCCAGAAGCTCGTGATCGCCGGCCAGGTCATCGCAGCGGCGGAGGGGTGAGATCGTGTCGTCGTCCACACTGCCTAACGCGCCACGGGGCGTCTCGGCGCACGTCGAGACGTTCTGCCGCGACCATCTCCCGCCGGCCGAGCTCTGGCCGGCGATGGATTTCGGCGTGCTGCCCGAGCTGGCCTACCCCGCCCAGCTCAACTGCGCGACGGAGCTGCTCGACCGCATGGTAGCGGCCGGACACGCCGACCGCACCGCGTTCCTCTTCCCGGGCGGGCGGTGGACGTACCAGGACGTGCTCGAGATGTCGAACCGGATCGCCCACGTGCTCGTCGACGACCTGGGAGTGGAACCGGGCAATCGCGTGCTGCTGCGCGGCCCCAACTCGCCGATGATGGTCGCGTGCTGGTTCGGGATCGTGAAGGCCGGCGCGGTGGTGGTGTGCACGATGCCGCTGCTCCGCGTGCGCGAGCTCGCGTACATCGCCGACAAGGCCGAGATCTCGCTCGCGCTCTGCGATACGCGATTCGCCCCCGAATGTGAGACCGCCATGCGCACGACGAGCGGCGGTGCGCCTCGCGCCGGCGGCCGAACCGTGCACTTCGCCTCGAACGACCCCGGCTCGCTCGAGACGATGATGGTCGGCAAGCCCGTCACGTTCGACAACAGCGACACCGCGGCCGACGACACGGTGCTCATCGCGTTCACGTCGGGCACGACGGGGAACGCCAAGGGCACGATGCACTTTCACCGCGACGTGATGGCGATCTGCGACTGCTTCCCGCGGTCCATCGCCTGGCTCTCCGCCGACGACATCTGCTGCGGGTCGCCGCCGTTCGCGTTCACCTTCGGGCTCGGCGGGCTCGTCCTCTTTCCCATGCGCGTTGGCGCCGCATCGCTGCTGCTCGAGCAGGCGGCGCCGCCGCAGCTCATCAAGGGGATCCACAAGTTCCGCCCGACCGTCTCCTGGACATCGCCCACCGCGTATCGCGCCATGCTGGGCATGCTCGGCGACCACGACGTCTCGTCGCTTCGGAAGTGCGTGTCGGCCGGCGAGCATCTGCCGCGCGCGACGTTCGAGGCGTGGGAGAAGGCCACCGGCGTTCGGATCATCGACGGCATCGGCTCCACGGAAATGCTGCACATCTTCATCTCCGCGAGCGGCGACGCGATTCGCCCCGGCGCGACCGGCCGGGCCATTCCGGGCTACTCGGCGCGGTGCGTGGACGGCCGCGGCATCGAGGTCCCGCGGGGCGAGATCGGCCGCCTCGCCGTGCGCGGGCCTACGGGGTGCCGCTATCTGGACGACCTCGAGCGCCAGCGCGGCTACGTCGAGAACGGATGGAACATCACCGGCGACTCGTTCCGGCAGGACGAGGACGGCTACTTCTGGTACGTCGCCCGCACCGACGACATGATCATTACCGGCGGCCACAACGTGTCGGGAGCCGAAGTGGAGAACGTGTTGCTCGAGCACCGCGCGGTGCAGGAGTGCGGCGTGGTGGCCGCGCCCGACGAGGAGCGCGGGAACGTGGTGAAGGCGTTCGTGGTGCTGCGCTCGGGGTTCACCGCCAGCGACGAGCTCGCGCGCGAGCTCCAGGAGTTCGTGAAGGCCGAGATCGCGCCGTACAAGTACCCCAGGCGGCTGGAGTTCGTGGCGAAGCTGCCGAGGACGGAGACGGGGAAACTGCAGAGATTTCGTTTACGGGAACGGGAAAGTAACGAGGGGGAACGGGGAACCGGGAACGGAGAACGAGCCAGTGAGTGATCCTCGGTCCCCGGTTCCCGGATCCCCGTTCCCCGTTCCCGCCTTGCTCCACCCTCCCACCTGGCCGCGTGGCGCGGGATTCTCCCACGGCATCATTGCCGAGGGGCGACAGATCTTCGTGGCTGGACAGATCGGCTGGGACCCCGTCACGCAGCGCCTGATTTCCGGGCCCATTGCGGCACAGACGCGGCAGGCGCTCGCGAACATCGTCGCCGTGCTCGCCGAGGGTGGCGCCGAACCGCGGCATCTCGTCAGGCTCACCTGGTACATCACCGACCCCGACCTGTACCGTCGCGAGCGCGAGGCCATTGGCGCCGCGTACCGCGAGGTGATTGGTCGCCATTATCCTCCAATGTCCGTCGTCGTCGTGTCCGCTCTGCTCGAGGAAGGCGCCGAGGTGGAGATCGAGGCCACGGCCGTCGTTCCCGTCACCGACCGCTCGTCCAACTCAACCGGCGCCGAGCGCCGCCAACCGTGACCATGCGCACCCTGTCGCTCGCCGCGGCCATGCTCGCCGCCCTTCCCGCCGTCTCGCTCGCCGCGCAGGGGCCGGCCCCGGCCGCGCCGGCGCCTAACGCCGCGCGCTCCGCCGCGGCCAGGCGACCGCTCCGCGCCACCGACATCTTCCGTGTCCGCGACGTGCGCGACCCGCAACTCTCGCCCGACGGCAAGTGGGTCGCGTACACCGTCACCGTCGCCGACTCGGCGCGCGACAAGAACGACACCGACGTCTGGATGGCGAGCTGGGATGGCAAGGAGAACATCCGCATCACCTCCACCAAGGATGGCGAGAGCCAGCCGCGGTGGAGTCCCGACGGGCGCTACCTGTCGTTCATCTCATCGCGCGATGGCGGCAAGGGCGGCCAGGTGTGGCTGCTCGACCGTCGCGGCGGCGAGGCGACGCGGCTCACCGAGGTGAAGGGTGGGGTGAGCAGCTACGAGTGGTCGCCCGACGCCGCGCGGCTGGTGATGGTCGTGGATGACCCCGACGACACCGAATCCGGCGCCGACTCGGCAAAGGCGAAATCACCGAAACCCATCGTCATCGACCGCTATCACTTCAAGCAGGACATGGAGGGCTACCTCGGCAACAAGCGCAGCCATCTGTACCTGTTCGACATCGCCGCGAAGAAGGCCGAGCTGTTCACGCCCGGCAAGTACGACGAGTCGATCCCGGCGTGGTCGCCCGACGGGAAGCTCGTCGCGTTCGTGAGCGACCGCTCGCCCGATCCCGACCGCGACATCAACTCCGACATCTACGTGGTCGAGGCGAAGGTCGGCGCCGAGCCGCGCCGCCTGACGACGTTCGAGGGCGAAGACAACGACACCGGCAGCCGGCTCGCGTGGAGTCCCGACGGCAAGTCCATCGCGTACGTGCGCGGCGCGGCGACGAAGATGTCGATCTACGACCAGTACCGTGTGGCCGTGATTCCCGTGACCGGCGGGGAGCCGCGGATCCTGACCGACGCGCTCGACCGCCCGGTCACGTCGCCGCGGTGGACCCCCGACGGCTCGTCGCTGCTGTTCCTCGTCACCGACGACCGCACGCAGTACGTGGCACGCGTGAAGGCTGCGGGCGGCCCGGTCGAGAAACTCACCACCGGAGCGCGCGTGGTGTCGTCGATCTCGATGGGTGCCGGCGGCAAGATCGCGGTCCTCGCGTCGACCGCGTCGGAGCTCCCGGAAGTTCACGCGCTCGAGAGTGGCGCGCTCCGCCGCCTGTCGCACCAGAACGACGAGTGGCTCGCCGAGCTGCAGCTCGGCACCACCGAGGGCATCGAGTTCAGAACGCCCGATGGCGCCGAGGTGCACGCCGTGATGACGAGGCCGGCCGGCACGAGCGCCGGAAAGCTGCCGACGCTGCTGCGCATTCACGGCGGGCCGACGTCGCAGGACCAGTACTCGTTCAACTTCGAGCGAGAGCTGTTCGCCGCGAACGGGTATGTCGTGGTGTCGCCGAACTACCGCGGCAGCAACGGCCGGGGCCAGAAGTTCATGGAGGCGATCGCGGGCGACTGGGGGAACAAGGAAGTCATCGACGTGCTCGCCGCCACCGACTACGTCGTCTCGAAGGGGATCGCCGATCCCGACCGCCTCGGCATCGGTGGCTGGAGTTATGGCGGCATCACGACGAACTACACCATCGCGACGACGCCCCGGTTCAAGGCCGCGATCAGTGGCGCCGGCAGCTCGCTCCAGACGTCGATGTACGGCGTGGACCAGTACACCCTGCAGTACGACACCGAGCTCGGGCCCCCGTGGGCGAACCCCGACGCGTGGCTGAAGGTCTCGTATCCATTCTTCCACGCCGACCGCATCAAGACGCCAACCTTGTTCATGGCTGGCGAGAAGGACTTCAACGTCCCGGCGGTGGGGAGCGAGCAGATGTACCAGGCACTCAAGTCGCTCGGGGTCGAGACGCAGCTCGTGATCTACCCGAACTCGTTCCACGGGATCACGCTGCCGAGCTACCGCGTGGATCGCCTGGACCGGTACCTGAAGTGGTACGATCGATACCTGAAGCCCGTGGCGCAGTGAGCGGGAGCGAGTAGCCGCTTGCGCGAAGTCTGGCTCAGGCGCTGGGAGCGAGTTGTCGGCTGGATCGAGCAGCGCGATTGGGATGAAGGCGCGATCCTGATGGCGATCGGCGCCGCGATCGGCGTGAGCGCCGGTCTCGGCGTCGTGGTCTTCTACAAGCTCATCGACGGCGCCTACTTCATTTTCGTGGAGTCACTCGGCAGGCGGCTCGAGCCGGTGGCGCACGCGGTCACGCTCCCGGTCATCACCGCGGCGGGACTGCTCGCGGCGTGGGCGCTGGTGCGGCGAGCCGGGTTGCCCGACGGGCAGAACGTGCCTGACGTGCAGCGCGCGGTCGCGAAGCGCGGTGGGCAGGTGCCGGGTCACCCGGTCATCATCCGCACCATCGCGTCGGCGCTCACGCTCGGCTCGGGCGGGTCCGCGGGCAGCGAGGGCCCGGTCGCCGTGCTCGGCGCGGCCACCGGCTCGGCGATCGGACGCGCGTTCAGATTTCGCGCCCGATGGGTGAAGATCCTCGTTGGATGCGGGGCCGCCGCGGGCATCGCCGGCGCCTTCAACGCACCGTTCGCGGGGGCGTTCTTCGCCCTCGAGGAAGTGCTCGGCTCCTTCTCGGTCGGGGCGTTCAGCCCGGTCGTCGTGGCGAGCGTCGTCGGCGCGCTCACGGTGCGAACCTTCCTCGGTACGCACCCGGCGTTCGCGGTGCCGGTGTTCGGGGAGACGCCCACGGTCGCGGTGCTGCTCCTCTATCCGCTGCTCGGCGTGGCCTGCGGGCTCGTGTCGGCCGCGTACCTGCGCACGTACTTCGGCGCGGCGGACCTGGCCACCCGACTGCCCGGCCCGGCCGCGCTCACGCCGATAGTGGGTGGGCTCGTGACCGGCGCCATCGTGGTGGCGTCGGGCGGGCTGCTCGTCGGCAACGGCCACCTCGCCATCCCGTCCGAGGTGTTCGGGCACATCGCGTGGTATGCGCTCATCGCGCTGGCGTTCGCGAAGATCGTCACCACCTCCGTCACGCTCGGCTTCGGCGGGTCGGGTGGTGTGTTCACTCCCACGTTGTTCATCGGCGCGGCGCTCGGTGGTGGCGTGGGGCGGGCGATCGCCACAGTGGTACCCGCGGTGCCACTGCATCCGGAGCGGTGGGCGATGGTCGGCATGGCCGGACTGGTGGCTGGAGCCGCGCGCGCGCCGCTGACGGCCATCTTCATGGTGTTCGAGCTCACCGACGACTACAGGATCGTTCCGCCGCTCATGCTCGTGACCGTGCTCGCGCTGTACGTGTCGAAGAAGCTGGCGCCGTACGGGCTCTACGATGGTTGGCTCGCCCGCCGCGGCGAGCACATCGCGCACGGCGCGGATCGCTCGCTACTCGAGCGACTGCGCGCGGCCGATGCAATGGTGCGCGACGCACCCACGGTCGACGTCTCCGACTCGCTCGCCGTGATCACGCTCGCCGCGGCGCGCGCGCGCCACAGCTCGATTCCGGTGCTGGAGGATGGGCGGCTCGCCGGCATGATCGTCTACGAAGACATTCGGAACGTGCTGCTCGACCGCGGTGATCTGGCCCCCGTCCTGATCGCCGCCGATCTCGCGGCGCCGGTCGATGTCGTGACGCCGGGTGAGTCTCTCCGCGTCGCCCTGAGCCGTATGAACGCGCGCGCCGTGGACGCGATTCCGGTGGTGGAGAACGCGGAAAGCCGGCGCTACCTCGGTGTGCTCAGCCGCGCCGACCTGCTCGCCGCGTACGAGCGGGAACTGGCGCACGAGGTCTAGCCCCGAGCCCTACCGCAGATACTTTCTCACGAACTCTTCCATCTTCACGAGGTCGAGCGACGCGTCCTTGCAGGGGCCATTGGGCAACTGCATGGTGAGCCCGAGCACCGGCAACCGGCCGGCGACGTCGCGCAGGCCGCTCACCATGTCGCGCTCGCAGGCGACCGCGACGACCGCCTTCGGCCTCCGCTCACGAATCACCTGACGGGCGTACGCACCGCGGGTGGCCACGAACGTGGCGACGTCGTATCGCTTCGCGATGTCCATCACGCCGTCGAGCGCCGCGCGGGAGAGGCAGCGCGGGATGAGGATCAACAGCTCGTTCGCGCGAACGCGCCACTCACGCGCCCACGCCAGCCGGTTGTAGACGGCCACCGCGGCGTTGTCGGTCCAGTCGCGCTGCACCCCGAACAGCTCACCCACCCGCGACGACAGGCGCAGCGTCTTGAGCAACAGCCCACGCTCGGCGAATCGCTCCGGCAGCAGCGCGCGGTCGGTGACGTACGACAGCCCGATGAGCGAGAGCCACACGGCACCGCTGGCAGCGAACATCCCGTCCGCGACGTAGAGCGCGCGCGGCAGCCACGCGGCGAGCTGCGCGAGACGCGGCGTCAGCAGATAGACCGCCGCCACCCCCACGACGACGATGCCGGCGATGCCAAGAGACGTGAAGAGAAAGTACCTCCCCGTCGTGGTGCGGAAGTCGCCGGCGTTCGGCAGCTGCAGGCCATCCCACTCATCCCACTCGTGACCGAGCCGCCGATCGGTCTCGATCTTCACGAGCAGCCCGGTGTGCCGGCCGGGGGTGGAGCTCGCCGCTGGCGGTTGGGGCGGAGGTGTGTCCACGACGTTCGACATGGGTGAAGGGATGACGACCGCCCGTTGGGTATGTAAACGACGCGCTTGTGCGCGACGACGGACGCGGACATCGTGCCTCGATGCAGACGGCTCTCCAATGACCTCGCCGGCAGCGCGTCCCCCGAGCGACTTCCGGGGAATCTATCGCAGCGACTTGGCCGCGCGCGCCGTGTACGCCGAGGCAGCAGGCATCGGCCGCGTGGTCCCTCGCGGCGTCGCCGTTCCGGCTGATGCCGCGGACGTCCAGATACTGGTGCGCTGGGCACGCGCCGAGCGGCTGTCGCTCGTACCGCGTGGCTCGGGCAGCAGCATGCCCGGTGGCGCGATCGGCGATGGCATCATCGTCGACCTCAGCCGACTCCATGCGGTCGGGCCCGTTCGTCGCGATGTGCGTCGGATCGCGGTGGGGCCAGGAGCGATTCGCGCCACGGTCGACGCGCTCGCGCGCACCCAGGGGCTGCGCTTCCCGGTCGATCCGTCGAGCGGAACGTTCTGTACGATCGGCGGCATGGTGTCGACCAACGCGGCCGGCGCGCGCACGCTTCGCCATGGATCGACGCGGCGCTGGGTGGCTTCGCTCGACTGTGTGTTCGCCGACGGTGCGCGCGCGACGATCGAGCGCGGCGCCCCGGTGCCGGAGATCGATGCCCTCGCGGACTTCCTGCGCGATGTTGCTCCGGACATCCGGGCGGCCGGCGACCGGCTGCGGCACGACGGTCTGCGCAAGAACTCGTCGGGGTACGCGATGGCCGAGTATGCGCGATCGGGCGAGCTCGTGGATCTGCTCGTGGGAAGCGAAGGCACGCTCGCGATGATCGTCGGCGTGGAGCTCATGCTCGCGCCGGTGGCCGGTGCGACGGCGAGCCTGCTCGCCGGTTACGCATCGCTCGACGACGCCGTCGTGGGCGCGGCCCGAGCGCGCGAGGGCGGCGCGAGCGCGTGCGAGCTCCTCGACCGGACCTTTCTCGAGGTTGCCGCGCGCGCGACGCCGCTGCCGGTGCCTCCGGAAACGGAAGCGGTGCTGTTGATCGAGCTCGAGGCGCAAGACGGCGAGGCCGCCGCGGCGGCGGCGCGGTCGCTCGCCGCGGAGCTCGGGGCCGGAGGCGCGACACGCGTCGCCATCGGTCTCGATGCGGCGGAGGAGGAGCGGCTGTGGGCGCTGCGCCACGCCGCGAGCCCGATCCTTTCGACGCTCGATCCGTCGCTCAAGTCGATGCAGTTCATCGAGGACGGCGTGGTGCCGCCCGCCCGGCTCGCGGACTACGTGCGCGGCGTTCGTGCCGCGCTCGCCGCGCACGGCGTGGGCGGAGTGATCTTCGGCCACGCGGGCGACGCGCACGTGCACGTGAACCCGCTCATCGATGTGCGGCGCCCTGGCTGGCGCGACCAGGTGGCCGGCGTGCTCTCGGACGTCGTGGAGCTCACCGCTCGACTCGGCGGCTCCTTGTCGGGCGAGCATGGCGACGGCGCGCTGCGTGCGCCGCTCGTGGGTCGCACGATGAGCCACGAGGAGCTCGAGCTCGCGCGGCGCGTGAAGGGCGCGTTCGATCCCGAGGGGAGCTTCAACCCTGGTGTGAAGGTCGCGCTTCCCGGCCAGCAGCCGTTGGACGAGATCAAGTACGATCCGTCGCTCCCTCCCCTTCCCGCCGCGGCCGCGCGCGTGCTCGCACGCGTGGAGCGCGAGCGGGCGTATGGGGCGTTCCGCCTCGCGATGCTGGAGCGGGAGGCGGGGACTGAATAGCTTGCTCGGTGCTGGGACCCGGGGCTCGGGGCTCGGGGCTCAGGGCTCAGGGCTCAGGTCAGCCTAACAGAGCGTTCTTCTCACTCCACACTGCCTCTGCCGGCTGCCGGCTTCAGTTCACTGCTCACTGCCGCCTGGCCGCCACCTGGCGTCTCCAACGCGTAGTTCCCGCACGTCGTTCTTACCTTCCACCCGCATCCACCGTTGATCTACACCGAGCCCCGCCTCACCGTCCTCGCTCGCCCCGCGTTCGCCGAGCCGGCGCATCTTCCCGTGACCTGGCTCGGGGAGAGCACCGATGGCGAGCGGCTCGCGGAGTTCGCGGGGCGGCTCTGCTACATGAGCCAGCGCAATCCCGCCAATCGCACGACCCGCGACTACCTCGAGAACATCAAGCGTCAGGGGCACGGCAGTGTCTTCGAGCACGCGAACTACTCGGTGCTCGTCGAGGGCGTGAGTCGCTCGCTCACGCACGAGCTGGTTCGCCACCGCGCGGGCTGGGCGTACAGTCAGCTCAGCCAGCGGTACGTCGACGAGTCCGTCGCCGACTTCGTGATGCCGCCGGCGATCATCGGCGACGAGGCGCTCGAGCGGTCGTGGCGCGAGCAGGTGGAGAGCGCGCAGCGGAGCTACGTGTCGCTCGTGGATGAGCTGATGAAGCGGTACGCGTGGGTGGCGGACAAGGTCCATCGTCGCAAGATGGCGCGCGAAGCCGCACGCGCCGTACTCCCGAACGCGACCGAGACGAAGATCGTGGCGACCGGCAACGTGCGGGCGTGGCGGACGATGCTCGAGCTGCGCTCGAGCGAGAGCGCGGAGCTGGAGATTCGCCGCTTCGCGATCGCGGCGCTTCGGATGATGCAGCAGGAAGCCCCGGCGATGTTCTCGGACTTCGAGATCTACGTCGCTGACGATCGGCGCGAGGCGGCGAAGCTCACGTACCACAAAATCTGACGGCCGGCCGCCACCGGCCGGCGCTCATTCGCCGGCTGAGTCGGCCCCCACCAGCTCGCGCAGCATCGCGGCGAAGCGGGTGGTGTCTCCCCCGAGCGCGGAAAAAAATTCCTGGTCGGCACGCTCGACGAGATGGATGAGCTGGCGCGCGAGGCGGCGGCCGGCGGCGGTGGGGCGTAGCGAGTACGCGCGCGCATCCGAGGGGTGATCGGTGCGGCGCACGAGCTTCTTCCGCTCGAGCGTGCGAACGACCTGCGAGGTCGTCATGGCATCGGTGCGCGCGTGGCGCGCGAGCATGACCTGCGTCACGGGCTCGCCCTGCTCGACGAGCGCGGTGATGCTGGCGAGCAGCATCACCTGGAGGTGCGAGAGCCCGGCGTCGCGGAGCGCGAGCCGCTGGCCGCGCTGCCACCGGTTTACAGCCTGCCAGAGCAGGACGCCGGGGCTCGCGGTGGGCGAGGAGAACTGTGGCGGGAGGCGTTTGGGCATCAGTCCGCTTCCGAGCGGTGGCGGGATCAGTACAACGCGCGCTTATGATAAGCGTGCGTAGTATACGCGCAATCGGGGATTTCGACAAAAAGTCATTGCGCGAAAAAATCACCGTTCTTATCATTCGCGTCGTCTCGTTCTGGCATCGCTCTTGCCCGACCAGTCCGTGGCGATCGACACGACAACAGCGACGCGGATGAAGCGCGAGCGATGCTCGCTTCCCCAACCGTCGCACCGCTGACCGAGCCGCTGCTCGTCGCACTACCAGATACCGCAAGGTATCGGAGTCCGGATGCCACGAATCGGATTCGCCTTCAACCAGAAACCCGAGTCGCCCGCGATCGCTCGTCCCGAAGACGAGACGCCAACCGGCGACGACGAACCTCCCAGTAGGCGCCGGGACGCCGTCGCGTCCCGGAACTCCGATGCACCGGCGCCGTCCGAGCTCGCGCGCTCGGCCACCGTCGGGGGAAACTCCGCCGCCCCCGCTCACGCCGACGATGAGTTCGCCGAGTGGGACAGCGCCGACACCATCGACGCCGTCGCCGCCGCACTCGCGCCGCTCGGCGACGTGATTCGTCTCGAAGCGAACGCCGACTTCCCGCGCGCACTCCAGGACGCGCGCCCCGACATCGTCTTCAACATCGCCGAAGGCCTCCGCGGCGTGAACCGCGAAGCGCACGTCCCGGCCATCTGCGAGTTCTTCGGCATCCCCTACTCCGGCAGCGACCCCTTCACGCTCTCGCTCTGCCTGGACAAGGTTCGCACGAAAGAAGTTCTCGCCTACCACCGTGTTCCGACGGCGGCATTCACCGTCGCGCATGGAAACGGGGAACGGGGAATGGGGAACGGGGAACGGGGGCTCCTTGCTGCGAGCAGCATGCAGCCTCGGTTCCCCGTGCCCGCTTCCCCGTTCCCGGTCTTTGTGAAGCCCGTACACGAAGGATCGTCCAAGGGGATAACCGAAGCGAACTTTTGCCGCGACGACGACGAGCTCCATGCGCAGGTCGAGTTTCTCCTCGAGCGGTACCGGCAACCGGTGCTCATCGAGGAGTATCTCCCCGGCGCCGAGTTCACCTGCGCGGTGCTCGGCAACGGCGACGACGCACGCGTGCTTCCGATCGTCGGCATGAACTTCGAGGCGCTCCCCGAAGGCGCGCTTCCCGTCTACGGCTTCGAGGCGAAGTGGATCTGGGATCGCCCCGAGAAGCCGCTCGAGATCTTCGAATGTCCCGCGCGGATCACTGAGGAGTTGCGGTGCGCGATCGAACTGGTCGTGCTCCGCGCCTACCGCGTGCTTGGCTGTCGCGACTGGTCGCGGATCGACGTCCGACTGGATGCGGCCGGCAAGCCCAACGTGGTCGAGGTCAATCCCCTTCCCGGGATTCTCCCCAACCCCGCGGACAATTCCTGCTTCCCCAAGGCGGCGCGCGCGGCCGGCATGAGCTACGACGAGCTCATTCAGGCGTGCCTGCTGTTCGCCGCGGAGCGGCAGGGCATCGAGCTGGACGTCGCGGCTTCCGCCGCGGCGTGGCAGTAAGCGCTGGTCGAACCTCGAGCGGGAGCTTCATCATGAAAGTCGTCGTGCTCTTCGATGGCATCTCGGCGCTGGGCAAGTCGCCCGACCTCGCCATCCTCGAGACGGTCGAGGCGGTGGAAGCCGTGCTTTCCGCCGACGGGCACGAGCCGGTGCGCGTGCCGGTGAACCCCGACGGTCGCTGGATCGAGCGCGTGCGACGCGCGAAGCCCGACCTCGCGTTCAACCTCTGCGAAGGCATCGACGGCGCCGCGACGCTCGAGTCGGCGGTCATCTCGACGTTGGAGCTGCTCGACATTCCGTATTCCGGCAGCGGAAGCTGGACCACGGCTGCCTGCCTCCGAAAGCACGTCGTCAACGCGCTGCTCGATGCGGCGGGACTGCCGGTGCCGAGGTGGGGTGTCGCGCGCGCGGGCGAGCCACTGCCGGCCGTCGGCTTCCCCGCCATCTGCAAGCCGGCCGCCGAGGATGCATCGCTCGGCGTGGAGCAGCGCTCGGTCGTGCGCAGCACGCGCGCGCTCAGCGCCCGGGTGTCCGAGATGCACCAGGAATGGGATGACGTGCTCGTGCAGCGGTTCATCGCCGGGCGCGAGGTGAACGTCGGCATCGTCGGCGACAGCGTGCTGCCCGTGGCCGAGATCGACTTCTCGGCCATGCCCGATCAGTACTGGCGCATCGTGTCCTACCGCTCGAAGTGGCAGACTGGCAGCGATGAGGACCTGGGCTCGGTGCCGCGCTGCCCGGCGGATCTGCCTGACGCGCTCGTCGCCCAGCTCGGGCGGATCGCGCTCGCCGCGTGGCGCGCGGTCGGCGGGGCCGGCTACGGCCGTGTGGACATGCGCATCGATGCCGAGCTCCGCCCGTGGATCCTCGAGGTGAACGCGAACCCCGACTTCGCGCCCACGGCGGGACTCGCGCGCATGGCCCGTGTGGCCGGCATCGATTACGGATCGCTGGTGCGACTCGTCTGCGAGCAAGCGTTCGCGCGGCCGCGCGCGTCGAACGAGGAGCGGTGGTCGCGAAAGCAGCGGCTCTCCGGAGTCGAGGCGGCCGGGTGAACGCGGACTCTGGCATAGTCGTGGGCCCGCTGGCGGCGAGCCACCGCGCTCGCGTCGCCGAGATTCTTCGCAGCACCGAGAACTTCCGCGCCGAGGAGATCGACGTCGCGTTGGAGCTGTTCGATGAATCGCTCGTGGGCTCCGAGTACGAGTTCGTTGGCGCATTCGCTGGGCCCGGGACCCAGAGCCCTCTCATGGCATTCGCGTGTTTCGGCCCGACCTCGGGCACCGATCGCACCTTCGATCTCTACTGGATCGCGGTGGACCGGAGCGCTCACGGGACGGGATGTGGGACCCTGTTGCTCTCAGAGGTAGAACGCAGACTGGAAGCGCTGCACGCTCGGATGTTGGTCGTCGAAACATCGTCCCGATCCGATTACGCGGCGACGCGGGGGTTCTACCTCCGGCGCGGCTACGTCGAGGCGGCTCGCGTTCGCGAGTTCTACGCGCCTCACGACGATCGGATCATCCTCACCAAACGGTTGGCAGGTAGCCCCCGACGGGGCTGGGGAGCGGTTGCATGAGCGAGTGGCAGAAGATCCTCAAAGACGACGCCGTTGCCACACTGGACAAGCTCGCGGAGAAGTTCGGGCACGACGTCATCGACGTCGAGGCGCTCCGCCCGGCGTTCGAGAACTTCCAGATGCGGATCACGCCGTCCGCGCTCGAGCAGATCAGGAGCGTCGGCGATCCGATGTGGAATCAGTACGTCCCTACGGTGCAGGAGCTCGACATCGTGGACGGCGTCATCGATTCGCTCGACGAGGACGCCGATTCACCGGTGCCGAACATCACACACCGGTATCCCGATCGCGTGCTGTTTCTGGTGAGCCCGGTGTGCGCCAGCTACTGCCGCTTCTGCACGCGCCGGCGAAAGGTCGGCGACCCCGAGAAGATCCCGCTCAACCAGTACGAGTCGGCGTTCGAGTACATCAGGCAGCACCCGGAGGTGCGCGACGTCATCCTCTCCGGCGGCGACCCGATGATGCTGAGCGACCGGCGGCTCGAGTACCTCTTCGAGAATCTGCGCGCGATCCCGCACGTCGAAATCATTCGCATCGGGAGCCGCATCACCTCGCACTTGCCCGAGCGCATCACGCCGGAATTCTGCGAGATGGTGCAGAAGTACCACCCGGTGTACATGAACACCCACTTCAACCATCCCGACGAGCTCACGCCGCGCGTGCGCCAGGCGCTCGACATGCTCGCGAAGGCGGGCATTCCGCTCGGCTGCCAGACCGTACTCCTTCGCGGCGTGAACGACGACCCGAAGGTGATGATGAAGCTCATGCACGAGCTGCTGAAGGCGCGCGTGCGTCCCTACTACATCTACATGGCCGACCAGGTGGCCGGCGGCGAGCACTTCCGCACCACCGTGCAGAAGGGGCTCGAGATCGTCAAGGCGCTCCGCGGCTGGACGTCGGGGCTGGCCGTGCCGCACTTCGTCATCGACGCCCCGGGCGGGGGCGGCAAGGTGCCGCTGCTCCCCGAATACGTCGAGGAGATCACCGAGGACTCGGTCATCTTCCGCAACTATGCCGGCGAGCGTTACGTGTACAAGCAGCCGAAGCAGGGCGGCGGGTGCGCGAGCGAGCCGGTGGACGTTCCGGACGTGGTGTCGATCGCGACGGGGCAGAGCGCGTCACGCAACAAGAAGGAGCGCGCGAGCAAGAACGGAAAGGTGCCGAGGCGCCGGCGCTCGGCCACGGGCTAGGGAGACTGCGACATGCAAAGCGACTTGCGAGTGCCGCACCGGTGCAATCCGGTGTCGTCGGCCAGCGGCGCTTTCGCTTTCACGCGGCTTCTGTGCGTGCTGGCGATCGGCGCGCTGGCCGCGTCGGCGTGCGCATCGTCTTCATCCCCGCGTATCTCATCAACGTCCGTGCGACCGAGTCCGAACCTGATCACGGTCGACGAAATCGGGCAGGTGAACGCGCAGAATGCGTACGAGGTCGTCCAGAAGCTCCGTCCCACGATGCTGCGCCCGAGACAGATGACGACCGCCCACGCGCAGGCGTTGGGAGAACTCATCGTCTACGTGGACAACACTCGGGTCGGCACTGTGGACCAACTCCGGCAGATCGTGGCCTCATCCATCTTTGCCATTCGCTACTACAGTGCGTCGGAAGCGCAACTGAAGTGGGGCTCGGGGCATCCCGGAGGAGTGATCGAGGTGATCACCAGGCGATAGGGTAATCGGCACGGCGGCCAGCGCCCTTTGCTGGTAGCTGGAGCCGCGTGCTGCACGACGACAGACTCTCGGGAGGCTTCCGTTCGCACTGGAAGCCTCCCGATGTTTTTTCAGTTTCAGCTGGCGGTGAGAAGCGGATGGCTGCGTGCTGCTCGGGATCTCCGAGCACTCAGCGTGAGCACGTGCGTCTTCACGAGATCGGAGCGTCCAGCCGGTCCGCGCCGTGTCGAAGCGCCTCGCGGCAGAGTTGTGCAACAGGCGATACACTTCGCGTCGGGCGGTGTACGCCGTCCCTGGCTCACATACGTTTCCAGCGCGGCGCGGTGGCTCGATCTCCCGTGTCGCGCTGGCGTCCCTTTCCTGGCCATGCTCCGCACATGTCCTGCGTTCCGCTCCGGTCGGTTCAACGCTCCACGTCGCTTGCCGACCGCGTGAATCGTTTCCCTCGCCACGGCGCGTGGTTCACGGGCGTCCTCGCGACCGCGGCGTCCATCGGACCGCTCGCGCTCGCTGTGATGGCCTGCGGTCGCGATTCGCCCGCGGGTCCCGGCGCATCGGTCGCGACGGTCGAGGTGGTGCCCGCCACCGCGTGGGTGCAGGTGGGAAGCACGGTGCCACTCCGATTCATCGCGCGTGATGCCAGCGACAACCCCGTGGATGACGTCGTGGCCAGGTGGGAGACGGCGACCGCGTCACGCGCGACCGTCTCATCGAGCGGGATCGTCACCGGCGTCTCGGCCGGTACCGCGCGCGTCACCGCGTCGGTCGGCAATCGAAGCGCGTTCTCCGACGTCACCGTGGTGCCGCCCGTGCAGCCCGCGAGCGCGTGGGGGGTCGACGTGCAGGGGCTGACCGAGGTATCGCTGCTTGCGGTGTGGGCCGCGAGCCCGACGTCGGTGTTCGCGGGCGGGCAGGACGGCGTGATCATGCGCTGGACCGGCGGTTCCTGGTCCACCATGCCGACACCCACGCGTGAGACGATCGTGGGGCTCTGGGGCACGAGCGCGTCGAACGTCTTCGCCGTGGGCTCCGGGGGTGTGATCCTGCACTACGATGGCAGCGCGTGGGCATCGATGCCGAGCGGCACGACGAGCACGCTGCTCGAGGTGTGGGGGCTCGACGCGACGCACGTCTACGCGACCGGAGCCGACGGCGTGATGCTCCAGTACGACGGGGCCCAGTGGTCGCGGATGACGAACGCGCTCCGCACCGAGATCTGGGGGATCTGGGGCTCGTCGCCGTCGAGTCTCGTCGCCGTGGGCCAGAACGGCGCCATCCTCCGTTTCGATGGCACCGCGTGGACGGCGATGACGAGCCCGGTGAACATCGCCCTGTTCGGCGTGTGGGGGAGCGCGCCTAACGACATCTACGCCGTCGGGGTCGAGGGCACGGTCCTCCACTTCGATGGCACCACATGGGCGCAGACCGGGAGCCCGACGCGGAAGCACCTCTTCGCCGTGTGGGGGAGCAGCGCGTCGGACATCTACGCCGTCGGGAACACCGGCGAGATCATCCGCTTCGACGGCGTGGCCTGGACGACGGTCGTCAACACGCCGTCGCGCCAGAACCTCCGTGCCGTGTGGGGGAGCGGCGGCCAGCTGTTCGTCGCGGGTTGGTCGGGAACGGTGGCGCGCGGCGCGTCCGGCCAGTGGACCACGCTCGTGACGGCACCCACGCTGTTCGCCACGTGGGGTGTGGACGGCAGCGGCCCGGTGTACGCCGTCGGGCTCGGCGGCCTCGTGCTGCGGCGCGACAACGGCGCATGGACGCCGATGGCTGTGCCGCCGACCAACGACCTGTACGGCATCGCCGGCAGTGGCCCCACGAACATCTACGCCGTGGGCGACACCGGATCGGTGCTCCGCTACGATGGCGCGCGCTGGTCGGCACTCCAGAGCCCGAGCCTCGTGCTGTTACGCTCGGCGTGGACGGCCAATCGCGACCTGACGTTCATCGTCGGCGCTGGCGGAACGATCCTGACGGCGATCGGCGAGACGGTGACGCCGGCCACGAGTCCCACGACGCGCTTCCTTCGCGCCGTCTGGGGGAACGGGGCGAGCGACGTCTACGCCGTGGGCGACACCGGAGCCATCGCGCACTTTGACGGATCGCGCTGGACGATGCAGCAGAGCGGCACGAGCGCGCTCCTGCGCAGCGTGTGGGGGAGCGGCGCGCGCGATGTGTTCGCGGTCGGCGAGGGCGGAACGATCGTTCGATACGACGGCACGCGCTGGTACGCGATGCCGAGCCCGACGTCGAAAGCCCTCCGCGCCGTCTGGGGCACTGGCCCCACCGACGTCTACGCGGCGGGCGAGGACGGCATCCTGCTGCACTTCGACGGCAGCTCGTGGAGCTCGCTCACCTCTCCCACCACGCAGATCCTGCTCGGCATGTGGGGAGACGGTACGCCCGGGCGAGTCTTTGCCGTCGGCATGACGGCGACCGTGGTGGCGGCGGGCAGGTAGAACCGGGAGTACCTGGCAACCGGCGCTGCGGACAGCACGCAGCGCCGGTTGCCCGCCGCCGATCTCAGACCTCGGCGAGCTCTCCTTCCCTGATCTTCGCGGACTCCTCGATCACGCGCTGTGCCGCCTCGCCGGGCATCTGCTCGTAGCCGTGGAAGCGGCGGACGAACGTGCCGCGGCCGTGCGTCATCGAGTGAAGGTCCGTCGCGTACAGGTGCATCTCGGCCTGCGGCACGATCGCGCGCACGCGCGTACCGCCGCCTTCTCCCGCGGACTCGGTGCCGAGAATGCTGCCGCGGCGGCTCGAGATGTCGCCCATCACGTCGCCCAGGTACTGGTCGGGGGTCGTGATCTCGACTTCGTCGAGCGGCTCGAGCAGCACCGGCCGGCATCTGGGAGCGACGTTCTTGAAGCCCTGAATGCCCGCCATCTTGAACGACATCTCGTTCGAGTCCACAGAGTGGTACGAACCGTCGAACAGCTCCACGACGAAGTCGACCATCGGATAACCGGCGAGCACGCCGCGCGCGGACGCTTCCTGAATGCCCTTGTCCACGGCCGGGATGAACTTGCTCGGGATCGCCCCGCCGACGATCTCGTCGACGAACTCGTACCCGTTGCCTCGCGGTGTCGGCTTCATGCGGATCCAGCAGTCACCGAACTGGCCACGACCGCCCGACTGCTTCTTGTGGCGCCCCTGCCCTTCCGCCTTCGCCGTGATCGTCTCGCGATAGGCGATCCGGGGGCGCGCGAGCTCGGCGGACACGCCGTACTTACGCTTGAGCTTCGACATCGCGACCTCGAGATGGCGCTCGCCCATGCCGCTGATCACCGTCTCGTGCGTCTCCGGGACGTAGCGGGTCTCGAACGTCGGATCCTCGTCGTGCAGGCGATGAATGCCCTGCTGCAACTTCTCCTCGTCGTGTCGCGAGGTCGCCCGCACGGCGAACGTGACGATCGGCTCGGGGAAGTGAATCTGGGGCAGGCGCACCGGGTGCTCCTTCGTGGACAGCGTGTCGTTCGTGTGCGTGTTCCGCAGCTTCGCCACGCAGCCGATGTCGCCCGGGTGGAGGTGCGGCACCTCGACGCGGTCCTTGCCCTGCGCGACGCTCAGGTGTCCCATCTTCTCGACGGTGTCGCGCGTGGCGTTGTACACCTCCTGCCCGTTCGCCACGGTGCCGGAGAAGATGCGGAAGTACGAGACCTCGCCGATGTGCGGCTCCGACGTCGTCTTGAACACGTGCGCCGTGAACGGCGCGTCGTCCACGGCGTGGATCTCGACCGTCCTGTCTCCCTCGGCGCCCTTGAAGGCATGAATCTCCTCCATCTCGTACGCCGACGGCATGAGCTGCACGATCTCCGTGAGCAGCGCCGAGATCCCGTAGCTCTTCTCCGACGACACGACGAAGAGCGGGAACAGGTCGCCGCGCTTCATCGCCTCCTTCATTCCCTGGATGGCCTCGTCACGCCCGATCTCGACACCATCGAGATACCGCTCGAGGAGCACGTCATCAGTGGCCGAGATCGCTTCGATGAGCTCCTGATGGTAGCGGTCGTAGGTGTCCTGTGCGTCGGCGGGGATGTCGACTTCATCGTACTCACCGGACTTCGTGCCCGGCTTGTAGATGTAGGCGCACTTCGCGAACAGGTTCATGATGCCCCGGAACTCCGGGCCGTTGCCGATCGGCACCTCCACCGGGATCACCTTCGACGTGAGCCGCTGCTTGATCTGCTGGTAGATCGTGTCGAAGTCGGCGTTCTCCTTGTCCATCATCGACACGACGAACAGCACGGGGTCGGCACGGCTCACCGCTTCGCGGAACATCTTCTCGGTTCCGACCTCGACGCCGGAGGTGGCGCTGACCACGACCAGCGCGCCGTCGGCGGCCGACAGGCCGGCGAGCGCGTCACCCTGGAAGTCGAGATACCCCGGCGTGTCGATGAGATTGATCTTCGTGTCCAGCCACTCGGCGTAGGCGCAGCCGAGGTTGATCGAGAAGCCGCGCTCGATCTCCTCCGCGGTGTGATCGGTGAGCGCCGTTCCATCCTTCACCGACCCGTGGCGCTTGCTGGAGCCAGAAACGAACGCGAGCGCGTCGACCAGGGTGGTCTTCCCGCTCGCTCCGTGACCGACTACGGCCACGTTCCGGATGTCTGCGCTGCGATACTCCCGCATTGCTCGTATCCTCGACTGCTCGGGTGATTCTCAAGTGAGTAGGCCCATGCGCGGCGCCTCGCGGAGCCACGCGCGCAGCACTTCGTCGGCGGCGTCGATCATGGCGAAGCTCACGGGGACGGCAATGGCGCGAGCCGTCTGGCGCGAGTCGCTGATGCACGTGAACACGACTGCCGCATCGACCGTGCCCGTGGCGTGCGAGGCGTTCCACAACTGACCTGCATCATCCGCGAAGACGCGCGCGCCGCCCGGCATGGGGCGGCGGGATGTCTGGGTGGGGCGCCCGTGCATGGTTCCGGATCTGGTGTCTTCGAGGATTTGGCGCCCGGGGCGTGGTTCGTCAAGGGCGACGGGAGGTCCGACGCCGGGCCAGCCGGAGTCGGCCAGGCGGGCTCCGAGGCCGCGCTGCCGTCGCCGCGAGTCTCGACCGTTCAGCGCCTCAGTATGCCAGCGGTGAGTGGCGCGGCTCTGCCATACGTCTTGTTGGAGGGAGTAGCAAAAACTACGGGCCGCCGATACGCTCGGCGGCCCGTTCAACGCTCTGACAGATCAGTTGTCCGGTTCAGTCTCCGTCGTTGTCGAAGGTGATTCCGTCCGCTTCGCGGAAGCTCTCGAGCATCGTGTCGAGCTGCACCGCTCCCGGGAGCGACATCGCGACCACGGGGGTGAAGGAGAAGCTGATGGCGCGGCGCGCGCCCTCGGGCCAATCGGGCATGGTGAGCCCGGCCACGAGACGCCGAATGAGTTGCCCGCACTCGCCGAGCAGTTGCCGCGCCGTGTCGACGAGCGTCTCGAGTGGAATGTCGAGATCGCGGGTGAGCAGTTGGCCCGTGCTCATGTCCCGCCAGGCCGAGTCTCCGACTGCGCCACGCTCCGGCCAGACGCCGAGATGGCGAATCGTGTCCGAACGCTCGTCGGGCAGCCGCCGCGATTCCACCGCGGCCGCGAGCGCGAGTGCCAGCGACTCGGGACTGGGGATCCCATACAGGGTCACCACGTCACGCGGCGGCCGCTCGGAGTTCAGCGGCGCCGGCACCGAGTTCACATGCGCGAGCACTGTCGAGTGTTCGGGGTTGTCCTCGAGCATCACGAGGATGTCCATCACCCCTCCCTGTGAATGAAGCTCCGCGGCCAGCCACTCGCATCGAGCGTCATTGATCGCTGCGAGCTCGGAGCGCCGATCGCACCTCATGAGGCTAGACCCCGCGCGCGCTCCTGACGACACATACTGCATGTACGATCGGTAGGTTCCTGCGGATTCCCGCTCGCGAATGCGTGACGTTGCCGTGACGCGCCGTCATCGGTGCGCGCGGTGCGTCCCCACGGCTCGCGCGCGGAACACCACGCGACGGCCACGCGTGCGGCAGCCGCCGATGCTACTCGATGCGCATGCCCGGGCGGGCAAGTCGCATACCCGCCAGCAATGCGAGCGCGAGAAGCGCGAAGATGAACACGCGCTGCGCGGTTCCGAGCACGGCACCCGCGCTCGACGCGAGAATCGCGGGGACAACGTACGCCGACACCGCCCAGCCGATCGCGGCGAACAGGATGGCGGTGGCGAGCAAGCGCACACCGCGTAGCGGCGCGGCGACAATTGTGAAGCACACACCCAACACGACCACCGCCGCGATGAATAACATGAGCCCGACGATCAGCGCGACGGCGCCGGGCGCGGCACTGACGCCGAGTGCCGCGAGCAGCGAGCGTCCGGAGGACATGAACGGACGCAGCGCGAGGCCGTGGCGAAGGCCGAGGCCGATGATGGCGCCAAGCGTCGCCGCGGCCGCCACGGTTCCGACGCGGACGCCCGCGGTCATTCGTGTTCCGATCACGCGCGAAAACAAACCGCGGCGGCCGAACGGCTCAAGGGGACGGAATTCTCGCCGGTTAGAGGGGCCCCCGTCTTGCTGGCGCCGCGGCTAACCATAATGTTCCGCTCATGGCAACTACTGAGCGACCAACCGCGACCGTTCTCATCGTCGAGGACCGCCGCGAGGTGCTAGATGTGCTCCAGCGCACACTCTCCGACAACGGCTACTCGGTGCTCACGGCCGATGACGGAGAAAGTGGACTGCAGATGGCGCTCGACCATCGACCGGACCTCGTGATCCTCGACATCGGTCTTCCCAAGCGCAGCGGACTACACGTCGCGCGGGAGCTCCGCAACCGCGCCTTCACGGCGCCGGTGCTGATGCTCACGGCCCGCGACACCATCTCGGACAAGGTGACCGGCTTCGACGCCGGCGCCGACGACTACCTGGCGAAGCCGTTCGATTACGACGAGCTGCTCGCGCGGGTGAAGGCGCTGCTGCGACGCGCATCGATCAGAGCGGGCGAGACGATCATGCGCGTCGGCGATCTCTCGATCGACCCCATCACCCGCGAGGTCACACGCGCCGGCCGAAAGCTCGCGCTCACGCAGAAGGAGTACTCGCTGCTCGAGTACCTCATGCGTCACGCCGGCATTCCGGTCACCCGCGAGCAGATCTCCGAGCAGGTGTGGAAGCAGCCGTTCGACCCGACCACGAACATCGTCGACGTCTACATCAACTACCTGCGCAAGAAGCTCGAGAGCGATGGCGCGCCCCCACTCGTGCACACGGTGCGCGGGGTGGGGTACGTGCTGCGGGAAACCGGAACGGGAGAAGGCTGACGGCAGGCGGCGCTGGTCGCGACCAGCGCCATCAGCGACGGCAAGTGGCGCTCTCTGGCGTCCCGCGCTACTTGCCGTCCGTACGGGTCGCCCCCGCGGTGAGCCAACGAGGCATGTCTCTCCACTTCCCCGGATCGACGTCCTTTCCGTGGAGGTAGAGGCCGTAGTGGAGGTGTGGGCCCGTCGCGAGGCCGGTGGCCCCGACCCTCGCGATGCGCTGGCCGGCGCGCACCAGGTCGCCCTTCGAGACCAGCGCCGTGTCGACATGGCAGTACGCCGATACCGCGCCCTGGCCGTGGTCGATCAGCACCGTGCGCCCCGAGAGGATGTATTCGCCGACATCCACCACCATGCCCGCGGCTGGCGCAAGGACCGCGGTGCCCTTGCGAGCCGGAACGTCGATCCCCGCGTGTCGCCACGAGGGAGCGCCGCTCGGTGGCGCATCGCTCGTATCGGCTGCGAACGTGCCACGGGTCCGGGCCTGCGTGTCGAGTGAGATCGAGCGCGCCGAGTCCGACGCGCGATAGTAGTAGCGCTCCACACCGTAGCCGGCGCTCTTCGCGCCGGAGATGGGCTCGCGCCACCGTCCGCTCCACCGGCGATCGGGGCTCTCGACCGACACGATTCCTCGAACCGCTCTCGCGTCGCGCGCGGTCTCGCGCGTGTTCGTCGCGCGCTTGTAGAGACTGTCGGTAAGGAAGACCAGCTCCCGACCGAACGTGTGGTCGGCAACGGTGATCTCCCTCACAATGCGCCCGGACGGGCGGTCGATGGTGAGCGTGAACGTTCCGGCGTCCTCATCGGCCGGGAGCGGAATCGTCACGAGCACACCGTCGTTGGTGTGGTAGCAGGGGATCGGCGCATCCTTCCACGTGCACCGGGGAGAGGGCATGGTCACATCCGGTGCGAGCGCGAACACGACTCCGCCACGCTCCGGGTCGGCTGGATGGAGCTCGACGATCCCGGTGTCGGCGGAGGCTCCGACGCCCATGCTATCGGAGCCGGCCCCCACCGCGCTGGCCGCCGAATCCGCGTCTGGTGCACTGCCCGTCGCCACCGAGCCGCGGGCACTCTCCGAAACGACCCCCGGAGCGGCTGCGCTGTCCTGCTTCCTGGCCGAGGAATCGCGGTCGACGACCTCGCACGCCGAGACGACGGTCATCGCCACCAGGCCGGCGACGGTGAGCGACCGATGTGTCACACTGCGCGGCGCCACGGCGAAGGCGCGGGGCAGGAAGTTGCCAGCTGTCATCGAGCGATTGGGCGACATCGACCAGGACTCCCTCGTGCGCGTTGCGGTCGAGGTGGGCAAGGAGAAGGCCAATGGATGGGCGATCGCCTCGCTCGGGACGGCCGGCAGGCTTCCCCGCCGATTTCAGGAATCAGCCCCGGCAACCTCCGACAGCGGGATCCGGCCGCGGTTAACGGCTACGCTGGCGTGCTCGTCTACCGATACGACTCCTGACCCCCTGACACCCATGCGCAGCCGTCCCGTCGTCCTCTTCTCCTTGCTCGGAGCGTACGCGTTCGCGGCCTTCGCCTCGGCCGGCTGCGCGAGCCCCGCCGCCGCGGCCTCACAGCAGCGGGCAGTGGTCGCGGCCAGCGGACGGCGCGAGCTCGACGCGAACGAGCAGATCGCTCAGGCCCTCAACCGCCTCACTTTCGGCGCTCGGCCCGGCGACGTGGCACGCGTGCAGGCGATGGGCGTGGACCGGTGGATCGACACGCAGCTTCACCCCAAGCGCATCGATGACCGCGCCATCGAGCAGTTCCTCTCGCGGTACGAAACGCTCGGCATGAGCTCCGCGGAGCTGTACCGCGAGTTCCCCCCGGCGGCCGTGCTTCGCCAGGTCGCGCGGCGCGACTCGATGCAGCGCGCCGGCGGAATGACGCGGGCGGACACGCTGGAGCTCCTGCAGCAGGCACGGCGCTCGAACCAGTTCGTGGCCGAGCTGACGTCGGCCCGCGTGGCGCGCGCCGTGATGAGCGAGCGCCAGCTCCAGGAAGTGATGGTGGACTTCTGGGAGAACCATTTCACGGTGTTCGCCGGCAAGGGACAGACGCGCTGGTTCCTCACCTCATACGACCGAGACGTGATCCGGCCTAACGCGTTGGGAAACTTCCGCGACCTGCTCGGCGCCGTCGCCAGGAGTCCGGCGATGCTGTTCTATCTCGACAACGTGCAGAGCGTCGCGGACAGCACGAGGCAAACGCTGTCGCGTTTCGGGAACCGGCGGGTGCCCGCCGACGGCGGGCGGACGGGAACCGGGAACGGCGAACTGGGCACGGGGAACCGCCGGCCGGGCCGGCCGGGTGTGCGCGTCGGTGGGCGTCCTGGTGGACGCGGCGTAGGAGCGGACCCGACTCCCTCGTCCATCCGTCCGCCGGGTGCCCTGCGGGCCGGTGCGCGCACCGGCCCGGTTCCCGCCGCGGTGGCCGCCGCCGCGCAACGTCGTCCGCGGGGGCTCAACGAGAACTACGCGCGCGAGCTGATGGAGCTGCACACGCTCGGCGTCGATGGCGGCTACACGCAGGCGGACGTCATCGAGGTCGCGCGCGCGCTCACCGGCTGGAGCATTCGGCCGGCGCGGCCGCTCGCGATCGCCGACGCGAACCCGCGCGTGCGGCGTGCCGTGCAGCGCCTGCAAACCGACGGGGAGCCGGGCACGTTCATCTTTCGCCCCGAGGTGCACGACGCCGAAGCGAAGGTCGTGCTCGGGCACAAGCTGAAAGCCGGGCGCGGCATCGAGGACGGCGAAGCGGTGCTCGACATCCTCGCCCGTCATCCGTCCACGGCGAAGTTCATCGCCCGCAAGCTGGCCATCCGCTTCGTGAGCGACGAGCCGCCGCAGGCCCTCGTCGATCGCGCCGCGGCCACGTTCCTGCGCACGGACGGCAACATCCGCGAGGTGGTGCGCACGATCGTGACGTCGCCGGAGTTCTTTTCGCGCGCGGCCTTGCGCTCGAAGGTGAAGTCGCCGTTCGAGGTCGTGGTGAGCACGCTGCGCGCGCTCGACGCCGCGCCCGACCCTTCCCCGCGGACCGCGCAGCTCATCGCGCGCCTCGGCCAACCGATCTTCGGACATCAGGCGCCTAACGGGTGGCCCGAGACCGGCGAGCCGTGGATGAACACCGGCGCGATCCTGAACCGCATCAACTTCGGGATGGCCGCCGCGGCCAACCGCGTGCCCGGCGTGTCGCTCGCCCGGTGGCCGGAGGCGGCGAGGCTGCGCGGGGCATCGCGCGCCACCCAGGTGGACGGGGTGATCTCGGCGCTGCTCGGCGGCCAGGCGTCGCCGCAAACCCGGGAGATCCTGACGTCGGGAGTGAATCCGATGCTCGCGCAGGCACGGGCGGATTCGTCGGCATCGATGCTGATGGCACCCGACGCGCCGGCCGAGCCTAACGCCTCGATGGCCGGCGGCGGTGCGCCGGCGCGCCGGCGCGCGCGCCTCGCGAATCAGAGCGTCGCCAACGTCGGCGAGCTGACCGGGCTGGCCCAGGTCGTCGGCCTGGCGTTGGGGTCGCCGGAGTTCCAGCGGCGGTGAGCCGGAAGAGGGGACCGGCGCACGTCCGGTCGCGCTCGCCATCCACCCTGCGCCTCGCACCGCCGCACGCTACCTTCACTCGTACCCGCCAATGCAACGTCGCGCCTTCGTGAAGTCCGGCGCTCTCGCGCTCGTGACGATGGGATTGAGCCCGCGCTTTCTGCGGCGCACCGCCTTCGGGCTGGAGCTGCCCGGCACGGCCAGGGGCCGAACGCTCATCTGCCTCTTTCAACGTGGTGCCGCCGATGCGCTCAACGTCGTGGTGCCGCACGGGGAGCCGGCGTACTACGCGATGCGGCCCCGCATCGCGATCCCGCGGCCGAGCGTTCGCGTGGGCAGCGCGCCGGCGGCGATCGACCTCGACGGCTTCTTCGGCCTGCACCCGTCGCTCCAATCGCTCAAGCCGCTCTGGGACCGCGGGCTGCTCGCGCCCATTCACGCGGTGGGCAGCCCCAGCACCACGCGGTCGCACTTCGACGCGCAGGACTACATGGAATCGGGGACTCCGGACGTGAAGTCCACGCCCGACGGCTGGCTCAACCGCTACCTGGCGACCAGGGGCACGTGCGAGGAGTGCGCCGCGCACGGGGCGGTGCCTAACGAGGCAAAGCCCTCGCCGTTCCGGGCGGTGGCGATGACGGACCAGACCCCGCGCATCCTCGAGGGCGCCGCCCCCGCGGTGGCGATGACCAGCCTCGAGGCCTTCACCGTTCGCGCGGGCGGCACGTCGGCCGCGCAGCTCGAGGCCCTGTACCGCACCGGCACGAGCGACGTCGTGCACGCCTCGGGGACGGAGATGTTCGAGGCGGTGAAGATGCTGCGCGCGGCGGACCCGCAGCGCTATCAGCCCGAGCACGGCGCCACCTACCCTCGCTCGCAGTTCGGCCAGCGCCTGCGAGAGATCGCGCAGCTCATCAAGGCGAACGTGGGGATGGAAATCGCGTTCGCGGACGTGGGTGGATGGGACACGCACGTGAACCAGGGCGGCGCCACCGGCCAGCTCGCGAACCGGCTCACGGATTTCGCCGAGTCGATCGCCGCCCTGGTCACCGACCTGGACGACCGCATGGAGAACGTCGTGATCCTGACGATGAGCGAGTTCGGTCGCATGGCGCGTGAGAACGGCACGGGCGGCACCGATCATGGCCACGCGGGAGCGATGTTCGCGATCGGCGGCCCGGTGAAGGGTCGGAAGGTCCACGGCAAGTGGCCGGGTCTCGAGCGCGAGCAACTCTACGAGGGGCGCGACCTGGCACTCACGACGGACTTCCGCGCGGTCTTCAGCGAGATCGCGACCAGGCATCTCGGCGCCACCAATCTCGGGCCGGTCTTCCCCGGCTACTCCGCGCCCGGCGCGTTGGGGTTGCTCTAACCGACGCGGTTTCTGGTAGGCCGCCGCGCGCTGCCGATATGCGGTCGTGCTGCGTGCTGGCTGCTGCGTGCTGGCTGCTGGTTCGGTCGGGTTGCGTCGCGCGGGTCGGCTCGGGCATCGCGCTCCGGCGGTTTTCGGCGGGCGTGACGCGGCGGGCCTGAGGCCCGCCGCGCCCCCCGCGCGCCAGACCGCCTCCGCGCGACGCCCTCGCCTCCCGGCGCACCACCAGCCCGGGCCGGCACGGTAAGCAGCACGCAGCCAGTTCGCGTTCCAACCAAGCACGCAGAGCGCGGCCCGGCTCGAACATGCGCGCGTCGGCCGTGGTGGGATCGCACGCCCAGGCTGCGCGCCGGTGGTGCGTGCCCGCTACGCGCTGGGCGCTGCGGACGCGCGGACGGGGAGGCCGCCGCGGCGGATAGCCGACCGTGCAGCGGAGCCCGCCCCCGGCGCTGCTCCATAGCCAGCCCGGCCCCGCGCCACGACGAACCCAGACCAGCCCCGCCGAGCGATCAAGCCAGGCGAGCTGGGCGCCGCTAGAACCGGAAGATCTTCTTGAGCGCTTTTCCGAGCTTGTCGCCGAGCCCGATGATGAACGGCTCCGCATCCGGGAACTCGTAGTGCTCCGTGCAGACTTCCGTGGGCTCGGTACCCGGCTTGAACCACTCGCGCTGCGTGATCGGACACCAGTCGCCCGCGAGCATGCCCGTCTCCGCATCGATCACGCGCGCCACCATGCCCGCCGGCGGCGTCCACTCAGTGTCGCCCGCACGCTCGCGCCACCCCTGCTGGTAGAACTCCGCCCACGCCGGGGCGGCGAGGCGGCCGCCGCTCGCGTCGCTCGTGATGGTGCGCGGCGTGTCGTAGCCGAACCAGACGCCCGCCACGAGTGACTTGGTGTAGCCAACGAACCAGACATCGGCGCCGTTGTTCGTCGTCCCCGTCTTGCCCGCCACCGCAGTCGTGACGCCGTACCCTCGAATGGCCGTCGCCGTGCCGCGGTCCACCACCGAGCGGAGCATCGACGTCATCTGGAACGCATCCCGCGGGTCCATCACCGCCACGCGCTCGCTCTCCCGAGCCCAGAGCACGCTGCCGTCCGGCCGCTCGATCCGCCTGACGAGCCGCGGACGCACGCGCTGGCCACCGTTGGCGAACGGCGCGTAGGCGGTGACCAGCTCGAGCGGCGTCACCTCGAGCGCACCGAGCGCGATGGCCGGTACCGGCGACAGCGGACTCGTGATGCCGTTGCGATGCGCAACCTCGATGACGCGCTGCTCCCCGACCGCCCGGCTCATCCGTACCGCCGCGGCGTTCGACGACCGCATGATCGCTCGCCGCATCGTCACACGACCCATGTACTCGCCGCCGTAGTTCGCCGGCGTCCAGATCCGGCCGTCCTGCTCGACCTCCACCGGCTCGTCATCCACGAGCGACGCCGGCGTGAATCCCATCGAGAGCGCGGCCGCGTACACGAACGGCTTGAACGCCGAGCCCGGCTGGCGGTGCGCCGCGATCGCGCGGTTGAAGCTGCCACGCTCGTACTGCCGCCCGCCCACGAGCGCGCGAATGTCGCCGGAGCGCGGATCGAGCGCGACCATCGCCCCTTCGATCGCGCCCGCATTCGACCCCGCCCAGTAGCGCGCCTCCTGCTGGATGGCCGCCGCGCGACGCCGCACCGCGCGATCCGCCGCGCGCTGCGCGTCGAGGTCGAGCGTCGTGTACACCACGTAGTCGGTCGACGTCTCGGGCTCCTTGAGCACGCTCACCACGGAGTCCACCAGCGCGCGCACCGCATCGAGCGCGTACGAGTCATCGGCTTGGGGCGGCCGCCACTCCTTCGCGGCGACGCGCAGCGGCTCGGCCCGCGCCGCCACCGTGCCGATCTCGTCGAGGTAACCCTCGCGCTGCATGAGCCCGAGCACGAGGTTCCGGCGCGCCAGCGCACGCTTGCGATTGTTGCGCGGCGTGTACGCCGACGGCCCCTTGGGAAGCGCCGCCAACATCGCACCCTCGGCGATCGTCACGTCGTCGATGCTCTTGCCAAACAGATCTCGGCTCGCCGCCTCGACGCCGTACACGCCGTTGCCGAGGTAGATGACGTTGAGGTACAACGCCAGGATCTGGTCCTTGGTCAGGCTGTTCTCGATGAGACGCGAGAGCCGCAGCTCCATCAGCTTCCGGCGCAGCGTGCGCGCGCCCACGAAGTGCTCGGCAATGAAGGTGTTTCGCGCCACCTGCATCGTGATGGTGCTGAACCCCTCACGCACGCCGAGCGCACCGACGTTGCGAGCGCCCGCCCGGAACAATCCGCGCCAGTCGAGGCCGTTGTGCTCGTAGAAACGGCGATCTTCGGTGGCGAGAAAAGCCGCTCGTACGTGCCTCGGAACCTTCTCGAGGGGGACGTTGACGCGGCGGATCACGGTGAGGCGGCCCATCAGCCGGCCCTGCCGATCGTAGATCTTCCCGCCCTCGGGTGGGCGGAACGCTCGAATCTCGCCTCGTGTCGGGCAGCCGTTGAAGCCGCAGGTGGCCAGCCAGGCGTCGAGCGTACCCACGCCGCCGATGGCGAGCACGAGCGCAGCGACCCACGGCCACTGCCTGCGAAGCCAGCGCCGAGCGGGATATTCCGGATCGGGGCGCACGCGCTGCCGAAGCACGCGCCAGCGTTCCCGCACGAAGGACGAAAGAGACAAGGGCGTGTGCCGAGTGGCGTCAGTCATATGACACACCGGTAGCTCTGCAAAGTTTCTACCGCGTGGACGCGACCGTCATGTCCCATCGAGCATTGTCGGATACCATCCTCACCCGTATCAGCGGAATCCCCACTGCAATCACCTGTTGCGCTCGATTACTGTTGTCGTCCTTGATCGACTCCCTCCCGTTCGCTCCCTGGAATCACAATAGATGTCCCCCCGGTTGGCTCTGTTCGGGTGCCTCGCCACGTCGCTCGCGGCCGGCGCCATCGCATGCTCGCGCGCGGACTCCCGTACCATCGGCAGCTTGGTCGGCGAGGTCGCTGTGGCCGATTCCACCTCGTCCGCCGTTTCGTCGCCGGTGCCGGATGCGCCGACGGAGTCCGCCGCCGCGACCGCGAGCGCTGCCACCGCGCAGACCGCGGCGCCGAACGAGCTCGGTCGCATTCCGGTGTTCGAGTACCATCTCATCGGCGACAAGAACGGGGTCTACGAGCGCACGCACGAGGGTCTCCGTCGCGACCTGGCGCTCATGTACCAGCGCGGCTACCGGCCCATCTCGGTCGCCGAGCTGATCGACCGCAAGATCGACCTGCCGGCCGGGCTCTCGCCCGCCGTGCTCGTGTTCGATGATGCGTCGCCGTCCCAGTTCCGGTACATCGAGAAGAACGGACAGCTCGAGATCGACCCCAACTCCGCCGTCGGCATCCTGATGGCGTTCAACAAGGCACATCCCGAGTGGCGCAACCGCGCCGTGTTCTGCATGCTGCCCGCCGCGCAGGCGGGGCGCGCGTTCTTCGGCGACAAGGGGATCGAGGGGCAGAAGACCGAGTGGCGGTACAGGAAGGTTCAGTTCCTCGCCGAGCAGGGCTTCGAGCTGTGCAACCACACGCTCTATCACGCGCGACTCGATCGCGCTGGCGCGAAGGTCGAGGAGTACATCGCGCGGGGGCAGATGGCGATCGACTCCGCGGTGCCGGGCTACACGGTGCGAACGCTTGCGCTGCCGCTCGGCATGTGGCCGCAGAACCGCGAGCTGGCGCACCGCGGCACGTGGCGCGATGCGAAAGGGCGCGTGGTGGGCTACTCGAACGACGCGATTCTCGAGGTCGCGGGCGGGCCGTCACGCAGCCCGTTCGACCCGCAGTTCAACCCGCTGTCGATCCCGCGCGTGCAGGTGATCGGTGACTCGGCGGTCGCGCGCGCGCTGACCATGCTCGAGAAGCATGGCCAGCGCTACGTGTCGGACGGAGATCCGAAGACCGTCGCGAAGCCGAGAACGACGGCCGCACGAGACTGACTATAGTTTCCAGCCTCGCAACGCCTTCAGCGCGTTCTCCAGCGCTTCGCGTTGGGCAGCGTTCTGCGAGGTGCTCAGCAGGTGCTCGTACATCTCGATCGCGAGCTCGAGTGCGTCGGGATCGTGTTCGGCTCCCGCGAGCGACGCCGCGTTGTCGGCGAGCGCGGCACGCGCGAGGTCATCGGCGGGGAAGCGTGCGACAACCTGCTGCCAGCGCGTGACGCGTTGGCGCGGGTCGGATTCGGAGAGTGACCAGAGGTGCCATGCACCGCGGTTGGTCGCGTCGACGGCGATGGCGCGGTTTGCGAGCTCGCCTACCACGTCGGGACCGCGTCCCATCAACCAGTAGGCGTTCGCGAGGATCACCAGCGCGCGGGCGTTGCCGGGCTGTGCCTCGACGATCCGTTCGTAGACAGTAGCGGCAACTTCGGGTATCTCGCGGTACGGCTCGGCCGCCGCGACGAGCGCGTCGGGGGTCGTCGAACCGGCGATCTCGACCAGTCGCGCACGAAGCTGTGTGGGGTTGGCGTGCGACTGATACTCATCCACGGCCGCGGCGAGCTCGGCGCGCACGTCTGACGTTGGCGAAAGCATGGGCGTAAGCTAGCGCCCACCACCCTGGCTGGCATGTAGCCGGCACGACCAGAGAACCGCCATGGATGAACGAGGGGGAGACGCGCTGACGCTGGCGTGCGTGGCCGACCAGTCCGCGACGGCTGCCGCGTTGCACGAGGCACTCACCGCGCTGTTCCCGAACGCGACGGTCGCGCGGGTGGATACCGAAGTGGAGCGCGTACTCCCGGAGCCGGTTCACTGTGCCATCATCGACGCCGCGGTGCATGGCGAGGACGGGATCGATGTGCTGCAACGGCTCCGAGCAGGCGGCTATGCCGGCGCCGCGGTGCTCGTCATCGACGAGTCGCGGCCGGGCGCGGTGGCGGATGCGACGAGCGCCGCTCGGCTGGGCGCCCGCTGGTGCGCGCTCGCGGGAGACGATCTCGTTCCGCTGGGCGCGGCCGTGGCCGACGCGTTGCGCGTTCACGACGACGGCGCCGACGGCACCCCGTCGGGCCGAGCCCTTCGTGCGGTGCGTCACACCCGGCAGCTGATCGCGGCCGGGCAGCTCGCGATGCGGCTCCAGCATTCGCTGAACAACCCACTCGCGGCGTTGCTCGCCGAGGCCCAGTTGCTCGAACTCGAGCCGCTGGAGGCCGATCACAAGGAGTCGGTGCAGCGGATCATTGAGCTCACTCGGCGTGTAATAGGAGTTGTGCGCGGGCTGGACGGCGTAGGGAAGGCATAGGCGGGGATAACCGCCCACTCTGCCCGTCAGTTCTTGCGCGAATCGCTTCAAGCTGCGATACTCGTAACGGACGCCGGCGCGACGATATATGGCGCGGCCGGTAAAGCGGCGGGTGCACGCGGATGGTTCCGAAGGGCTTGGGACTTGCGTCCGTGTGACCGCGCGCAGAGGAGGAAAGGTCGCCTGACCGCGTGTGGAGTCCGCGCTCGTCGGCGACAGCAGCGTTCGTGCGAAGCGCGCACGACCGATCCCGTCTCAGGCAGCAGTCCGAACCGCACCCACGCGCATCGTTCGCGGCCCCGCTTGGGCTCGCATGCCGTAACGTGCGACCTCTTGATTCACAGGAGCACCGCGATGCAGCGCCGGTCGATTCTGGCGTGACATCGTGAGCCAACACCCCATAACGAACATCGTTGCATGACCGAACGCCGACGCCCTCACCGTCGCGGCCGCGGGCCGCGCCCATACGGCCGTACGCCCGCCGACAACCCTGGCGAGCCGAACCCGTATCGCGACGCGATCCCCGACGCGCCCGGCGGCGGAGGTGACGACACGGAGGCTCCGAACTCGACGTTCGCCTCCGTCGCCACCGAGGATGCACTTCCGGCTCCTCCGCCGCAGCCCGCCGCCGAATCGGCGACCGAGCCGCGCGAGCGCGAGCCGATGGAGCAGCCGCGCGACCCCGGCGATCGCCCGCCGCGCCAGCCGCGAGAGCACCGCGAACATCGCCAACAACGCGACCAGCGCGAACCCCGCGGAGAGAACGGCGCGGGCGGTGGACGCCCACAGCACCAGCAGTTCAACGGCAACGGACGCCGGAACCGCCGGAACCGCGGGCGTGGCCGCCAGCGCGATCACCAGCCGCAGCAGCCCGCCGCGCCGCTCGTCGCCGACAGCGAGACGGTCGGTTGGTTCGATTCGTCGCGCGACGGCGGCTTCATTCGCCGCGCCGCCAACAGTTATCTCGCCGACCCGGGCGATGCCTACGTGTCTCCGCAAATCGTGCGGCAGTACGGCCTCCGCCGCGGCGACACGATCGTGGCCAGCACCGGACGCGACCATCGCGGCCGCAGCTCGGTGGTCGAGGTGCTCAGGATCAACGACCAGGACCCGGCCGCGGCCACCCGACGTCCCGATTTCAGTTCCCTCACCGCTACCTATCCCGAGCGCAAGCTCTTCCTCGAGACGGGGCGGCCGGCGAAGGGCGGCCCCGAGCTCACCCGTCGCGCCATCGATCTCATTGCGCCCATCGGCTACGGCCAACGTGCGTTGATCGTCGCGCCGGCACGTGCCGGAAAGACGATGCTCCTCCACGCCATCACCGAGGGGATCGCGATCAACCACCCGAACGCGACGCTGCTCATCCTGCTCGTCGACGAGCGTCCCGAAGAGGTGAGCGAAGCGATCTCATGGGGCGTGGGCGAGGTGATCGCGTCGAGCTTCGACCAGCCGGCCGATCGTCACGTCGAAGTCACGGAGATGGTGCTGGAGCACGCGCGCCGTCTCGTGGAGATGGGGAAGGACGTCGTGATCGTGCTCGACTCGCTCACCCGCATGGCCCGCGCACACAACACGGCGGAGCGTGGTTCCGGACGCACGCTTTCGGGCGGGCTCGACTCATCGGCGATGGCGAAGCCGAAGGCCTTCTTCGGCTCGGCACGCGCGGTTGCCGCGAAGGATGGTGGCGGCTCGCTCACCATCATCTCGACGGCACTGGTCGAGACGGGATCGCGGATGGACGACGTGATCTTCGAGGAGTTCAAGGGGACGGGCAACAGCGAGATCAAGCTGGACCGCTCTCTCTCGGAGAAGCGCATCTTCCCGGCGTTCGACATCGCGACGAGCGGTACGCGGCGCGAGGAGAAGCTCTACAAGCCCGACCAGCTCGACGCGGTGTACACGCTGCGCCGGGGTCTGCAGCAGATGCCGCCGCAGGCAGCCATGGAATGGCTGATCAAGCGCATCGCGAACACGCCGAACAACGACGCGTTGCTGGCAGGTTTGTAGACCGCGAGCCGGATCGCAGACGGGCCCCGCGGCGCACTGGCTATTCAGGGTGCGCCGCGGGGCCCGTCTGGCTTTGGCGCGCCGCGCGGGGCTCGTCTGAGTTTGTCGTGATGTGGAGGAGGCGAGGGCGTCGCGCGAAAGCGGTATGGCCCGCCGCGCCTCACGCGCCTCCGACCGCCGCAGCCGAGTGCCCGCCCCCGGCGCCGCACGGTGCAGGACCGACCAAACCAGCAGCCAACACGCGGCAGCGAGCACGCAGCCTGTCGGCCCGCGCCTTGCTTCTGTCGGCAGGACAATGCCTGTGCGACGTTCCGCCTGGGTTCTTGCGGCGGCCGTCCCGCTACTGGTCGGAAGCAGCTCGAGCAGAGCCCAAGGCTCGAACAGCGACGACCAGATGGAGCGTCCGGAGGTGCGGTCGCTCTCCCTGCGCGGCGTCCGATCCGTCGACAAGGACGAGTTGCTCCAGAGCATCGCGACCTCGGCGTCGCGCTGCAAGAGCTTCTTGCTCCTCGCGTTCTGCACACTCACCCACTCCGATCGGCTGTGGGAAAAGGCGTACCTCGATCGCACCGAGCTGCGACTCGATGTGCTCCGCATTCGCGTGTTCTACTGGAAACGCGGCTTCCGGGGCACCAAGGTAGATACCGCCGTCGCGCGACACGGGCGCGACGCGGTGGCGGTCACGTTTCGCATCACCGAGGGACCGCCGACGCTCGTTCGCTCCGTCACCGTGATTCACACCGACACCGTGCTCACCCCCGCCGAGGTGAAACGGGCGGTCGAGCTACACGAGAAGCAGCCATTCAGCCTCGTCGCGCTCGACTCCACACGCGAGCGCCTGCGCCGGGCGCTTCAGGATCGCGGCTACGCCGACGCGCGTATCGACACCGCCACCGCCGTCGATACCGCGGCGCGACTCGCGGACATCCGCATCACGGTGCGCCCGCAGTGGCTCGCGCGTGTCGGCGAGATCCGCATCACCGGCAACCGCGCCGTCTCCGAGCGCACGATTCGCAACTCGCTCAGCTTCCATACCGGCGAGCCGTTCAAGCGCGCGGAGCTCGCTGGAAGCCAGCGACGACTCTACGAGTCCGGACTCTTTCGTCGCGCGGCGATTTCCACGTCGGCCGCGCGCGACAGCATCAAGCCCGTGGAAGTGAGCGTCGTCGAGTCACCGCCGCGCCTCGCGCAGATGAGCGGTGGCTTCAACACCTTCGACTTCGTCCAGGTCGATGGCCGGTTCACGCACTACAACTTCTTCGGCGGCGCGAGGCGGCTCGATGCGGTCGCGACGCTCGGCAATCTGTTCGCGACGCAGCTCAACGGCTCGACCATCGGCGGGCTGATCGGGTTCAAGGACGTCACGCGCGACGTCGCGGGTGAGGCCGACCGGTTCCTGCGACTGACCTACAACGCCAGCATCGACTTCACGCAGCCCTGGCTGTTCTCGCCACGGAACTCGGCGGGGCTCGGCGTGTTCGCTTATCGTCGTCAGGCGCCGGCCGTGTTCGTCGAGCGCGGCGAGGGCGCGAACGCATCGTTCACGCGCGAAGTGATCGAGCGTGTGCCGGTGAGCCTCGGCTATCGATTCGAGGTCACCGGCGTCCTCGCCGGGGACGTCTACTTCTGCGTGAACTACGGCGTGTGCGATCCGCAGACCATCAGCGCGCTCCGCGGGCGGCAACGCATGTCGCCCCTCACGCTCTCCGCGATCGTCAACCGCCAGAACGACCCGCTCGCGCCGTCGCAGGGCTATACCGCACAGGCACGGCTCGAGCACGCATCGGCATTCACCGGGTCGGACTACCGGTACAACAGCGTGTACCTCGAGGGTGCCACGTACCGTCCCGTCCGATCACGCGCCGTGATCGCCGTCCATTCGCGCGTGGGGTTCGTGAAGGCGCTCGCGAGCACGCGGCTCGCGACGCGCGCGGGCGAGGACGTGAGCGGCGAAATCCTGCACCCGCGCACGCGACTCTACTCCGGCGGCGCGCGGTCGGTGCGCGGTGTGGGCGAGAACCAGCTCGGGCCGCGTGTGCTCACGGTGCCACCGAGCAAGCTCGCGGTCATCTGCCCCGAGCTCACCGGCCCCGCCATCGCGACGTGCGACCTTTCGCGCACCGACACCTCCGGGCAGGGACTCGTCGACCGTGACTTCACGCCGCGCCCACTCGGCGGCCGCGCGCTGCTCGAGGGGAGCGTGGAACTGCGCTTCCCCATCTGGCGCAACCTGCACGGGGCGGCGTTCGTCGATGGCGCCCTGCTCGGTCAGGGGTCACTCGAGAGCGCCGTCCGCGGCGCGGGCGCCGTCACGCCGGGCGTCGGCGTTCGTTACTACTCGGCGGTGGGTCCCATCCGCGTGGACCTCGGCCTCAACCCCACGCTCCCCGAAGCGCTACCGGTCATCACGCAGGTACAGGGTCCTGACGGGTTGCGCATCCTGCAGCTCCGCGACAAGTGGACCTACAATCCCACCCGCGGCGCATCGGGCCTCACCGGCGTGCTGCGTCGCCTGACGCTGCACCTCTCCATCGGCGAGGCGTACTGACATGGTGCGCCGTGCGCTCGTCATCGCCGCCGCCGTCGTGGTGCTGCTCGTCGCGGCAGCGCTCACCGGCCTGCTCGTCTTCACGAACACCGACTACGGCCGCGAGCAGGTGCGCCGGCTCGCCCAATCGGCCGTCCAGAGCGCGGCGAAGCACGGCGTCGTGCGCCTCGGGCGCGTGAGCGGCAATCTGCTCGAGGGATTCACCGTCGCCGACGTCTCCATCCGCGACTCGACCGGGGCACCGTTCCTCGTCGCCGATTCGCTCAGCGTCAACTACGGGCTGCGCGCGCTCCTGCTCGAGCGGCTGGAGCTCACCGACCTCCGGGTCGTGCGTCCGCTCGTGGTGCTCGACCGCCCCCCGGGTGACAGCGCCACGTGGAACTACAAGGCGATCTTCCGGAGCGACACGCCCAAGGCGTTGCGCGACACGACCAAGCGGCGGTTCGGGGACTGGATCGTTCTGCGCGACATGACGGTGCTCGACGGACGTCTCGTGATCCGGTCGCCATGGCGTCCCAAGAGCGAGTACACCGGCGCGGCCCGCGACAGCGCCGTCGCCGAGGCGCTGCGCGGCGACACGCGGGTGGTGGTCGAGCGGGTCGAGGGCGGGTTCCAGAAGGTCTCGGAGTTCCGCCAGCTGACCGGTGAGATCCCGTATCTTCGGCTCAAGCATCCCGACACGCACGTGCGGCGGATGGAGGTGGCCACGCTGTCGATGGTCGCGATGCCCTTCCACCCGCCCGTCGCCGTGGTGAAGGATCTCGCCGGCAACTTCGACTTCACCGGCGACTCCATCTGGTTCACCAATGCGCGCGTGCGGATGCCCGGCTCGGCGGCCACGGGCGAGGGGCGCTACGTCTACGACACCGACGCGTTCGACCTGCTCCTGCACGCCGACCCCATGGCGTTCGCCGACGTGCGCTGGGTGATGCCGCAGGTGCCGGCACGTGGCGCGGCAACGCTCGACTTCCGCCTGCGGTGGCGTGGCGACACGTCCACGTACATGGCACAGAAGGCGAGCGTGCGGATCGACTCCGCACGCGCCGCCGGCGACTTCGCCGTCTCGCTCGTGGGCGACAGCCTGTGGTTCCATGACACCGATGTGCGGTTCTCATCGGTCGACACGCATCTCATCGAGCAGTTCTTCCCGGCCGTCGAGATTCCGCGTCACGGGACGCTCGCGGGCCGCGCGAAGCTCGATGGTCCGCCAGGTGCCCTGCGCGTCGACGGCGACGTGGCGTTCGATGATGCCCGCTACGGACGGAGCCACGTGCTCGCGAACGGTCTGGTCGGCACGACCGGCACCGGCGTGCGCTTCCGCGACCTCGACCTCACGCTCGACCCGGTCCAGGTGGGGCTCGCGCGTGTGTTTTCGCCGTCACTCCCGATCGGCGGCGTGCTGCGCGGTACGGCGCGCATCAACGGCGCGACGGACACCGGCCTCGCCGTGCGCGCGGACGTCACCCATCTCGACGACGGGCTGCGCTCGCGCATCACCGCGAACGCGTCCTTGCGGTTGGGCAACCGCCCCGCCTTCGACGTGGACGCACGACTCCAGCCGCTGGCGTTGGCGGAGGTGGGCAAGTTCGCGCCGGCCGTCGGGCTGCGTGGCGCGGTGGCGGGACCGGTGCGTGTGACCGGCGAGCTCGGCAACCTGAAGGTCGATGCGCGCCTCGCACTCGCCGATGGGGGCGGGCTCGACGTGCGCGGCACCCTCGACCTCGCGAGTCAGCAGAAGGGCTACGATCTCGCGGCGCAGATGCGGGTGTTCAACGCGCACAGCGTCACGGAGAAGGCGCCCGCGACGTCGCTCACGGCGACGGCGTTCGCGCGCGGCCGCGGCTTCGACCCGGCCACGATGCGCGCGACGGTCGGCACGACCCTCGCCACCTCCACCATCGACACGGTCGCGATCGACTCGGCGCAGGTGCGCGTCGCCATCGCCGAGGGAATGATGCAGATCGATTCGTCGCGCGTGAGCGGCCCGCACACGACCCTGAATCTCTCGGGCTCGTTCGGGCTCGCGGCCGGACGTCGTGGCGAGCTGCGGTATCTCGCGGCGGTCGACTCGCTCGCGGCACTCAATCACTTCTTCCCGGCCGCCGACACCGGCGTGGTGATGCCAAGGCCGCGCGCGCACGCGCGCGCGATCGCGCGGGCACGAGCCGACTCGGCTGTCGCCGCGCGCGCCACCGAGATCGAGCGGTTGGCCACCGGCCTGCCGGCGCCGAAGCTCGGTCCCGTGCCTCGGCCGCCGGCACCCATCCGGCGCGATTCGACGGTGGGCGCGCTGCGCGCCGCCGGCGTCATTCGCGGTGGCATCCACGACTTCGACGTACGCGGGCGCGCGGCAGCCGAGGACGTGGTGTTCCGAGGCAACACGGTGCGCCGGGCACGCGTGGAGTACGCGTGGTTGGGCGCGCGCACGCCGAGGTCGTCGATCGCGGTCGGCGCATCGCTCGATACCGCGCGCGCGGCCGGGTTCGCGCTGGACAGCGTGGAGCTGCGCGGCTCGTATCACGCACAGGCCGGGGACGTCGCGCTCGTCATCCGTCAGGGCACCGGCGAGGAGTACAGTGCCGGGGGCGCATTCGTGCTGCACACCGACCACAACGAGGTGCATCTGCGCGAAATGGCCCTGCGCTTCGACAGCACGCGCTGGGTCTCGACGCATCCGTCGGCGATCCGCTGGGGGACGACGGGGATCGTCGTCGACCGGCTCGAGCTGCGCGATGGCAGGAACGGCCGCGTCTTCGCGGACGGGAACATCCCGCCCGAGGGCGCGGGCGGGCTCGACATCGTGATCGAGAACTTCCAGGCGGCGGACGTGGCCGCGCTCGTGCAGAGCGACCTCGACTTCCGCGGGCTGATCTCGGCGACGGCGCGCATCGAGGGCACGAGCCGCGCGCCGCGGTTCCGCGCCGCGTTAGGCGTGGCCGGCGCCACGTACGGCGGCACTCGCGTTCCCGACCTGCGCGGCACGGCCATCTACACCGCGCCGTCGGTCGCGATCCACGTCGAGGCGGCCGACAGCGGGCGCACCGTGGCGGTGGCCAACGGCACGCTCGCCATGAACCTCGGGTCGGGCGCGAGCGGGCCGCTGCTTCCCGACGCCCCGCTGCAGGTCGACGTGCGATCGGACGGCCTGCCGCTCGATCTCGTGTCGCGGTTCACCGACATGGTGGAGGAGGTGCGCGGCCGCGCGTTCGGCGTCCTGCGCGTGCGCGGGACCACGCATCACCCGGAGGCCGTGGGTGCGCTGGCGCTGCTCGACGGGACGGCGCGCATCGTGCCCACCGGCATGCGACTGAACAACGTCACCGCATCGATCCGGCTGCTCGGCGACACCGTCGTCATCGACTCGATCGCCGGCCGCAGCGGCGGGCGTGTGATCGCCCGGGGCGGGCTCGGCATCCACACGCTCAGCCAGCCGTCGTTCGACCTGCACCTCGACGCCGAGAACGCGCACGTGCTGGACAACGACCAGGGCTCGCTGCGCGCGGACATCGGCGTGTCGGTGCATGGCCCCTTCGACCGCACGTACATCGCGGGGCGCGTCGCCGTGCGCAACGGCGTGATCGTCATTCCCGAGTCCAACAACAAGCAGGTCATCAGCGCGCACGATCCGACGCTGTACCAGATCGTCGATACTGCCTCACTCCCCGAAGCCGAGGAGTCGCTGATCCAGCAGTCGCCACTGATGGCGAATCTGCGCATGGACGTGACCGTGAACGTGGACCGCGACACGTGGGTGCGCACGAACGACGCGAACGTCGAGATCTACACGCCCCCGGAGCGCAGCCTGGTGATCCACGTCGATCGGCGGCGCCAGGCCATCGTGCTCGATGGCGAGGTTGCGACCGACCGCGGCGAATACCAGTTCATGAGCAAGCGGTTCCAGATCCGCCGAGGCTCGGCGACGTTCGTCGGCGGGCCGAGCCTCGATCCGACGCTACAGATCACCGGCGAGTACGAGGTGCGGCTCGCGGCGAGCCAGGCGATCAACATCCGCGTGCAGATCGGCGGCACGCTCAGCCACCCGCGCCTCTCGCTCGACAGCGATGCGCAGCCGCCGCTGTCGCAGTCGGACCTGTTGAGCTATCTCGCGTTCGGCCGCACGTCGAGCTCACTGCTGCAGTTCGAGGGGTCGTCGCTCGCGGGCGGCTCGAACACCCTCGCCGGGGTGGGCGCGCAGCTCGCGACGCAGCAGCTCGCGGCCGTGGCGCTCGGCGTGTTCGTGGACGAGCTCGAGGGTGAGGCCGCCCGCTCGCTCGGTGCCGCGTACGTGAACGTGACGCCGGCCGACCTGTATACGGAGATCGCGCGCAGCGGCGAGCTCTCGGGGTTCTTCAAGGGGACCGAAGTGGAGATCGGGAAGTACACCGACCAGAACACGTTCGTGTCGGTGCAGGCGCGCCTGAGCACGTTCGCGAGCAACCCGAACGATCGCGCCGTCCCTGGAGTTCGGGTGCAGCGTCGCCTGGGCAAGGACTTCACGATCGACGCGAGCCTCGCGCCGCGATACGTTCCGCAGCCGCCGACGCTGGAACGCGTGACGCCGCTCAGTACGGGCGTGTTCGGGACGTTCCTGCGGAAGGAGTGGAAGTTCTGAGGCTCGGGGCTCGGGGGCCGCGAGGTGGCGCTGGCTGCTGCCGACCTCGGAGAGATGCTGCGCGCGTGGATGTGGTGCTCCAATCTGCTCGGTCGGCCATCCAGCTCATGCTCGGCCGGCCCGCGAACCGGCGACCGACCAACACCGCTTCAGCTTCACGCGACGACGCCTGGGCGTGTGCGCTTCGATGCGCGCCCTGAGACCGTCCACACTGGCCGGCGGCATGCAACGTGCTCGGGTTGTTGGCGCGCCAGCGGTTCGTCTGATAGTTGATCGGCTCCCTGCCCGTTGTGGAGGGCGATCGACTCGCTGCCCGTCCGGTCATTCGCCCGCGCTCGCGCGCATCCGATGAGACGCCGCGCGAACGCCCGCGCGCATCGCGGAGCGACAAGCGAGAGCCTCACGTGGATCGCGTGCCCCGGCGCGTGAAGCGGTCTTCCGAGCGTGATCTTCGCCAGGCCGCCGCTCGCAAGGATGCGCTCAACGGCGCCCTCGCCGGAGCGGAGCGCGGCGTGCAACGCAGCGTGCAGCGGAGGCGCATGAAACTCATCAGTCGCTAACCGGCGAAGAGCCCGGAGCAGGCGGCTGCACCAGAGGGAGTCACGGTATGTCTCTCAAATGGTACGTGAGACCGCGTCTCGTGGCGCTATCTCCCGGAACGACGGTGCTCGAAGCAGCACGAGCGATGGAGAACAACAACATCGGCGCGATCACCGTGCAGAGCGCAGGACGTGTCACGGGTATCGTGACAGATCGGGACCTCGCGATCCGTGTAGTGGGCAGGGGTCGCGACGCGAACAGCACCACCGTGGCCGAGGTCATGACGACTGGCGTCGCGACGCTCACGCCCTCCGACAGCCTGCTCAGCGCGATTCGACTCATGCAGAAGCGGAACGTCCGGCGCATCCCACTCGTGGAAGATGGGCGGCTCGTCGGCATGGTGACGCTCGATGATCTGCTCCTCGACGAGGCCGCGCCGATTGATCGTCTGGCCGCAATCGTTCAGGCCCAGATCGGCGAGGGCGGTCCGGCGGAGACCCCCCGTTCACCCTCCAGACGGCGGAGCGCCGCCCGCGCGGAAGCCACGTATGCACGCTTCCTCAACAAAGTGCGGGCGGACGCCGGCTTGGACACCACCGAGGAGGCGGAGACCGCGCTCGAAGTCGTTCTCGAGTCCGTGGTGCGGCGGCTCACACCCGACGAGGCCGACGACTTCATCGCGCAGCTGCCATCGTTGCTGCAGCCAACGCTGCTGGCGGTGCCACCCGGCCCGGACAAGCAGATCAGCCGAGAGACTATCGAAAGGGAGCTCGTCCGCCGGCTGGGCGTGGAGCCACCGCGTGCCGCGCAGATTATCACCGCCGTCGGGACCGCGGTCGCACACAGCGTCAGCGCCGGAGAGATCGAGGATGTGCGGAGCCAGCTTCCGAAAGACCTGCGAGATATCTTTTCGGACGTCTCCCCTGCCGCCCGTTCGTGAGGCGACACCACGGCCCTACGATGTAACCGTTGGAAGACATCGACACTCTTTCCGCGCTCGATGCGCGCGTCCTTCAACCTTCCTCGCGCGGTGGCTGTCTCATTCGCAACTTTGAGCACTCAGCCAACCCCGCCATGCGAGCCTTCTCGACCACGCTTCTCCTCCCCGCCATTCTCGTCGCCGGACTTGCCGCGCCCGGCCACGCCCAGCGCCGCTCCACCCAACAATGGCTCGCGGACTGTCGCAGCGGCCGATGGGGCGGTGACGATCGCGAGCGCTATTGCGACGTGCGCGAAGAGACCATTCCGGCGCGTGGACGCCTCCGCGTCGATGGGCGCGACAACGGAGGCATCGAGATCATCGGGTCCAACCGGGACGACGTACTCATCCGCGCGCGTATCCAGGCGCAGGCCGGCAGCCAGAGCGACGCGAAGAGCATCGTGGACCAGATCCGGATCGATGTTGGCGATGAGATCCGCGCCGACGGGCCAACGACACGGTGGCGCTCGTCCTGGTCGGTGAGCTACGAGATACTCGTTCCGAAGCGCCTCGATCTCGACCTCTCCGCCAACAACGGCGGCATCTCCATCTCGGATGTCGAGGGGCGCATCGACTTCGAGACAGTGAACGGCGGCGTGTCGCTCACCGGGCTCGCCGGCGCCGTTCGCGGCTCGACCTCGAACGGCGGCGTGGAGGTCGATCTCACTGGTGATCGCTGGCGCGGTGACGGTCTGGACGTCCGCACCACCAACGGCGGGGTCGAGGTCGCGGTCCCCACCAACTACTCGGCACGGCTCGAGACTGGCACCGTGAACGGCGGCATGGACATCGGCTTCCCCGTCACCGTGCAGGGCCGCATGAACCGGCGCCTGACGACGCAGCTCGGGGAGGGCGGGCCACTCGTGCGCGTGGTGACGACGAACGGCGGTGTGACGCTGCGGCGGCGGTAGCACGCGGCGGCCAGCGCCGGCTCGCAGCCCGGTTCCCGGTTCCCCGTTCCCCGACCCGTTACCGCACAGCTCCCGCCGCGCCACTGCGACGCGGGTCCGCGCCGGCCGTCACGGATCCCCTGCCTAACGACACCGCCGCTCCGTAGCCCATGCGCGGCTCGCCGGCGAGCGAGATGACGTTGAGGCTGTAGCCCATCTCGCGCAGCCGTCGCATCACCGAGGGCGCGAACCCGCCTTCGACGTCGATCACGAGCTCACGCCGCCCTCCCCCGCCGCCGCGGGCGGATGGCAGGAAGCGCGGCAGCTCGAGCGCCTGCTGCGGCGTGAGCCCGAAGTCGAGCACGCCGACGAGCGTCTCGTAGACGGCCGACGTGATCCACGCGTTGCCGGCGGCGCCGACCGCGAGCACCGGCCGGCGTGCCGCGCCGGCACCCTGAAAGACGATCGTGGGCGCGAGCGTGCTGCCGTGGCGCGCGTACGGCAGGCGCGCGCCGTACTGCGACGGGTCGGTGCCGTACGAGGTGAGCTTGTCGTTGTAGAGGAAGCCGAGGCCGGGCGAGACGTAGAAGTTGCCGCCCCAGGTGCCGAGCGTCTGGGTGACGGCGACGACGTTGCCGTCGGCGTCGGCGACGGTGAACGCCGTGGTGCCTGACGAATGACACACCGCCACCTCGCGCGCATGCTCGACCGGATCGCCGCACCCCGCGCTCTCGAGGGTGAGCTCGCTGCCCTGACCTGTGCCGGCGCCAGTGCCGCCGTCGGTCGTCGCCTTGCGGTCACCCGCGCACGTGAGCGTGTCGCCGCTCAGCATCGCGGGCGTGAGCGCGTGCGCCGGGTCGAAGCAGCGCCAGCGGGCGCGCGCCGTGTCCTTGCTGATGATCGGCTCGACCGTCACCGGCCAGAGCCCCGGGTCGGCGATCCGATTGCGGGAGCTCGGCACGAGCTGCCATGACGCGATCATTGCATGTGCCGTGGCCGCGTCCTCCGTGTAGAGCTTCGGCGCCTTCCACTGCTCGAGGAGATTGAGCTGTGCGGCGAGCGTCGCGCCGCCCGACACCGGCGGCGCGCTGGAGTAGATCGTGAAGTTACGGAAGGTCGAGCTCACCGGCTCGCGGCCGGCCGCGTAGTAGCGTGCGAGGTCGGTGAGGCGCATGGCGTTTCCCTTCCCGCGCAGGTCGCCCACCATGCGGCGCGCGACCTCGCCCCTGTAGAACCCGTCGGCGCCGTTCTTCGCGATCTGCTCGAGCACCCAGGCGAGATCGGGGTTGCGGAGCGTGTCGCCCGCGTGCAGCGGCACGCCGTTGTGGAAGAACAGCGCTCGGCTCGACTCGTACTTCGCGAAGTGCTCGCGCTCGACCAGGAGCGTGGTGGCGAGGCCTTCGCTCACGACGTAGCCGTCCTTCGCCGCGCGGATGGCGGGCGCGAGGAGGTCGGCCCATGGCACCTTCCTGCTGCCGAACTGCTTCCATGCCGAGTGCATGCCCGCCACGGTGCCCGGGACGTTGGCGAGCACGGGGCCGTCGGCCGGGTAGCGGCCGTTGGTCATCAGGGCCGCATTCGAGAGCGTCGCCTCCTCGGGGACGCGGGACATGAACTCGATCAGCGCCGGTTTCTCGGCGCCCCGGGTCTGGACGAGCATCTCCCCGTAACCACCGGGGCCGCTCGCGTCGGGCTCCACGACGCCTAACGCGAACGACACGGCCACGGCGGCGTCGACGACGTTGCCGCCCTTGCGGAGGATCTCGAGACCGGCCGCGGTGGCGACGGGGTGGGCGGAGGAGACGGCGGCGCGGCCGGTCGCCGCTTCGCGGAGGGGCGGGCGCTCGCGGAGCATGGCGTGGATGACGTCGTCGAGCACGTCATCATTCGCTGCCGCCAGGGCCTGTGGCCGGAACCGGTCGCGAATGGTCATCCAGCGGTCGCGCCGCGCGCTGGCGTCGGGGGTCGAGAAGTAGAGCTCGTTGGAGCGCGTCCAGACGCGGTCGAAGGCCTCGGCGTTTCGCTCCTGGCGTGGTCGCGGCGCGGCGACGCGGCGCTCGGCGAGCCCCTCGTCGGGCGGTGCCGGTGCCGCGACCGTCCAGAGGCGGCCGGTGGCAGACAGGTTCTCGGTGACATCGCGGTCGGGCACGCGCGCCGGGTCGCCGTTGTAGCCCGGGGGGTCGCCGCCCAGCTCGGCCAACGCCAGCGTGCGGCCGTCCGGCGACCAGGCCGGGGCGGCGTGGCGGGCGCTGAGCAGGTTGGTGTAGCGGCCGTCCGTCGGCGTGACGAAGACGCCGGGGCGGGCGCCGCCGGTCGTGAAGGCGATCAGGGTACCGTTAGGCGACCACGTGGGGCGCTCGGCGTCGCGGTCGCTCACGACGACGCTGTCGCCGGCACGGCTGGAGTCGCCCGTCAGGGCGCGGAGGCGGAGGCGCCGGCCCGTTTCGGTGGCGGCGACGTAGGCGACACGGGCGCCATCGGGGGAGACGGCCGGGTTGCGCTCGGCGGCCTGACCGCGCGTCAGCCGGCGCTCGGTGCCGTCGGTGTCGCGGACCCACAGCCGGGCGGCGTCGCCGCGGCCGCGGACGAAGACGATGCGCCCGTCGCTGGCTACCGATGGCTCGGCATCCGGGTCGGCGGATGTCGTTAGGCGCTCGGGCTCGGCTGTCGGTAAGGGCGCGGTGGCCGACGGGGTGGCTGCGCCCGGTGGTGCGGCGAGGCGCCAGAGGTCGAAGTTGCCGTCGCCGGCCCGGTCCGACGAGAAGACGATCGTGGTGCCGTCGCGCGACCAGGTCGGCTCGCGATCCCAGGCCGGGCCGCGCGTCAGGCGCGTCCAGCCGCCGCCGCTCGGTCCCTGCAGGTAGAGGTCGCCGTCGATCGAGACCACGAGGCGGCCGTCGGGGGCGAACGCGGGGTCGCGGACCCCGCGGAGGGCGGAGTCTGCGGCGGGTTGCTGGAGGCTGAGGAGGAGGAGACAGAGCGGCGCGAACATCGTTGGCGGCGGTGGGCGTTGGGCGCCGGGCAGGCGTTGCGGGGACGATGGGCCGCGCGGCGTCGTTTGTCGATGGCGGACACGAAGCCTGGCGGCGATCGGCCGCCGCTTGACCTGACGCGAGCTCAACGACAGCTTCGCGACGCCTCCCAACCCGACTGATCTTTCATGCTGCGTCGACTCCTCGTCGCGACCATCGCGCTCCCGGCCGCGCTCTCCGCGCAGACCCGTGACCTCCGTCCCCTCGTCGATCGCGTGTTCGCGCGATGGGATTCGACGACCGCCCCTGGCTGCGCCGTGGGGATCGACCGCGCCGGGAGCCCACGCTTCACCCGCGCGTACGGCGCCGCCGACCTCGAGTACGCCGTCCCCAACCGGCCGGAGACCGTCTTCGAGGCCGGCTCGATCTCCAAGCAGTTCACCGCCGCCGCCACCGTGCTGCTCGCGCTCGACGGCAAGCTCGATCTCGCGGACGACGTACGGAAATACGTCCCCGAGCTCCCGGCCTACGAACGGCCCATCACCATCCGCCACCTGCTCACCCACACGAGCGGCCTCCGCGACTGGGGCGACATCGCCGCGCTCGCCGGCTGGCCGCGCGGCTCGCGCGCCTACACGCACGACCACGTGCTCGACATCCTCGGGCGCCAGCGCGCGCTCAACTACCCGCCGGGCGACCGCTACTCGTACACGAACAGCGGCTACAACCTCCTCGCCATCATCGTGAGCCGCGTGAGCGGCCAGCCGTTCGCCAGCTTCTCCCGCGAACGGCTCTTCAAGCCGCTGGGCCTGACGAGCACGCAGTGGCGGGACGACTACCGCCGGATCGTGAAGCGGCGCGCGCAGGCCTACGCCAGATCGGGGGCGGAGTGGGAGCTGGAGATGCCGTTCGAGAACGTCCACGGCAACGGCGGGCTGCTCACGACCGTCAGCGACCTGCTCACGTGGACCGCGATGCTCGAGCACCCGACGCCGAAGTGGAAGGCGATGGTGGATTCGCTGCACGTGCGCGGCCGGCTCACCAAGGGCGACACGATCGACTACGCGCTCGGCCTCTTCATCAACGACTATCGCGGCGTCCATCGCGTGGAGCACAGCGGCTCCACCGCGGGCTACCGCGCCGAGCTGCTGCGGTTTCCGGGTCGCGGGCTCGCCGTCGCAGTGCTGTGTAACGCGGCCAACGCGACGCCGACGGCGTACGCGAATCAGCTCGTGGACGTACTGCTCGCGCCGGTGCTCGCGCCCGTGGCAGCCAACGATCGGCAGCGCCCACGTCCGGATTCATCCGCGTGGAGACCGAGCGCGGGCGACCTCGCCGCCTACGCCGGCACGTACTACAGCCCCGATGCCGAGACCGCGCTGGAGGTGACGGTCACGAACGGCGCGCTCAGCATCTTCCGGCGCCCGGCGACGCGGGTTCCGCTGCGGCCGCTCTCGGCGGACACGTTCGAGGGGGGCGGCCGCCGCTTCCGGTTCACGCGCGATACGTCGGGGCGGGTCGCGACTCTGCACGCGGCGTCGGGCCGGGCGTACGACGTGGTGTTCGACCGTCAGTGAGGCCGCCGGCGGAGAGAGTTCAGGGCCTTGGAGCGGCAGCCGGACGGCGCTGAGCTCACACGCGCGGACGTACTACTGGCGCACGAAGCGCCGATCAACGGCCCGAAGCGAGTTGATCGAGTAGGCCGACCGCCCCTCGCTCCTGCTCACACCATCACCGCGCCACCCGCGACGTCGATGATCGCGCCGGTGATCCAGCTGGCATCCTCCGAGGCGAGAAACAATGCCGCGCGTGCGACGTCATCGGGCGTGCCGAGCCGCCTGATGGGGTGCGCATCGACGAGCGCTTTCTTCTGCTCGTCCGGTATGCGCTCCTGATTGCGCTCCGTGAGAATCGTCTCCGGCGCGATGCAGTTCACCCGGATCCCGTAGGGCCCGACCTGCGTCGCGAGATGTTGGGTGAGCATCTGGATCCCTGCCTTCGCGGCCGCGTAGGGGATCGGCGACCTGGGATGCGGACGACGCGCCGCGCTCGACGAGATCGTGACGATGCTGCCGGCCCTCCGTTCTTTCATCCCGGGCAGCACGCTCTTCAGCGTCAGAAACGTCGAGGTGAGGTTCAGGTCGACCGACGCGCGCCACCCCGCTTCGGTCGTCTCTTCGAGCGGCCCCGGCATGGTGGGGCTGCCGCCGGCGTTCGCCACGAGGATCTCGACAGGACCGAGCGCGCGCTCGATCTGCTGTCGCATCCCCTCGATCTCGGCGAAGCTCGTGACGTCGGCGACGAACGGCACGGCCGTGCCACCGGCGCGCTCGATGTCATCCCGCACGGCGGCCAGCGCCGTCGCGTCCCGGCCGTTGAGCGCGACCTTCGCCCCGTGGTGTGCGAACCGTCTCGCGATGGCGGCACCGATGCCTCGCGAGCTGCCGGTGACCAGCGCTATCTTCCCCTCGAGCGCGCGCATGCGGGCCTCGTGGTGCTTGCGTTAGGCGTTACAGTCCGGGGCCTCAGGCCGGCATGCGCGTCGCGACGCGCACGCCGGCGATGAGGACCACCACCATGGCGACGTGATACACGACATCCGGCACCGTGCGAGGTCCGACGCCAACGGCGATAGTGAAGAGTCCCACCAGCGTCCCCAACAGGGCGAATGCCTGAGCGAGCGTCCCCGCCCGGCGCGTCCACTCCGGCCGCACGAGCGACGCGACGAGCCCGATCAGCAGCACGATCGCGATCATCGCTTCGGCGATCCGGGCCTTCGCATGCTCGTATCCGGTGATGAACATGCCGGAATGGATGGCCGAGGCGATGGCGAACGCGGCCGCCTCACACAGGAGAAACACTCGGGTCGCGCGCATCGGATGTCCTGGTTCGACGGAGAAGGATGGCGAACGCTTCGGCGAGGCGGAGGGCCGCGAGTCCGATCAGCAGGTGCACGACGCGAACGATCCAGTGCCAGCGTCCCACGAGCAGGCCCGTCTGGCTCATGCCGAGCGCGGGAAGCAGGACGACCAGCAGCAGGCCGGCGCCGGTCATGGGCGCCGGCGCTCCGGCGCGCCACGCCAGCACGGTGAGCACGAGCAGGGCGAGCGTGACGATGAGCCCGGCCGTCATGTGCAGCGGGACGAGTGGGAGCGCCCGCCCGGTCCAGAAGAGAATGCCGGTCACGATCTGCACGATGCCGGCAAGGCGGACGATCCACTGGAGGATCGGAGTTGCCAATTGCATGGGGTGACTCCCGATGAGTGGTGGGTCCCGGCAACTTCACCCGCGGGCGGGTGTCGTATTGACTATACTCTACGTACAATGAAATCTCGAGTTTCGCGCCCGTGACGCCGCGGCCGTACCGGATGCAGGCCCGACAGGTCGCCGCCGCCGCGACGCGCGCCCGCGTCGTCGCGGCGGCCCGCCGGCTGCTGAGCGCGAAGCGCGGCATCGCCGCCTTCACCATCGATGCCGTCGCGTCCGAGGCGGGCGTCGCGCGGATGACGATCTACCATCAGTTCGGGGCGAAGACCGGGCTCATCGAAGCCGTCTTCGACTCGCTGGCCATCGTACGCACCGGCGTGCCTCGGCTCGTCGCGGCGCTCGAGCTGGCCGAACCGCTCGACACGCTCGCGGAGTTCGTCATGACGTTCGCCGACGTCTGGCAGACGGACCGCGCCGTCATCCGGCGCATGCAAGGGCTTGCCGCCACCGATCCGGAGTTCGCGCGGGTCTGGCACCGGCGCGAGGAGCGACGCCGCGACGGGTTGCGCACGATCGTCGGTCGGATCGCCGCTCGACGCGGTCGACGGGCCGCCGCCTACGACATCGACATCCTCACCGATGTCCTGTTCGCCCTCATCGCGTTCGAGACCTACGACGTCATTGCCGGGCCACGGCGGCGGCTCGACGCGATCGCGCCGGTTATCCGCCAGCTCGCGCTCAAGGCACTCGGCGTGGACGACGGCGGTCCGGTCTGCGACGGGCGGTGACCGCACATCGGCACCGCGGGTCTGCCCTTCTGTGACCTGCCTTCGCTCTCTCGTCGGCGTCCTCGCGCTCCTGCTCGCGTCCACGCCCGCCGCCGGGCAGCATCGCCCACGTCTCGCGGTGGACGCGACGCTCGGCGTGACGTCAGGCGCCGGCGGGTACTTCTTCGCGCGCCAAGGCGTCGCCGCCCACGGCACGCTGAGCGTCCTCGTTCCGCTATCCCGATCCGGCGGCGTCCTCGTGGGCGGAGCCGTGGATGTCCTCGGAGACTTCGCGTCCGGTGACGACTGCCCTCTCGGGCGCGACGGCAGCTGCATACCGCCCTTCCCGCTCTGGTCGGGACTCTCCGGCGAAATCGGGTATCGCTATGGCCTCGGCGCGGACTGGACGCTCGACGGTCGCCTCGGCGCCGGAACCTATCTCGACGAGGGCGGCGACAGCACGCGCACGTTCGGGACACACGGCCGGGTCGATGCCGCCTGGCAATTCCTCCCGGGAGTGCGGGTGCTGCTGGTGGGGCGTGCGACCGTGTTGCCGGAATACCGCGGCGCGACGGTCACGCTCGCGTCCGCGGGCGTCGGGCTTCGCCTGGGCGGTGGCGTGCCGGCCCGGTAGCGCCTAACGTGACGTGGTCGCGGGGCGCCGCCGCGGAGCCTCCGGTATGCCGGCGACGTCGGCGCACGTTCGCACGAGTGCGCAGTCCGGCGATCCGGGTGCCGCGGCCTGATGGCGCCCCGCGCCGCGTGATGGCGGCACGCCATCACGACACGGCGGCCACGACCCCGACACGTTCGGCGAGTCGTGCGGCATCGAACGGCGCGTGGACTTTGGCGTCGTTGTCGAAGTAGACGTACACGTCTCGCCCTCCGCGCGCCGGGTCACGCCACGCGGCGATCTTCCCGGCCCACGCATCGAGCTCGGCGTCGGAGTAGCCGCTCGCGTACAGCTCGGTGGAGCCGTGCAGCCTCACGTAGACGAAGTCCGCGGTCACCTCCTCGGAATAGGGGAACTTGCCGGCGGTGTCGGCGATCACGAACCCGCACTGGTGCTCCCGGAGTAGCGCGTAGAACTCCGGCTGGAAGTAGGACGGGTGCCGCACCTCGAACGCGTGACGGTATCGCACACGCGCCGACGCCTCGAGAAGCGCTCCGCGACGCAGGCGGTCGTCGTGCCAGCGGGCGACCGCTTCGGCATCGCTCGACGTGCGCGGCAGGAGGCGCATGAAGGCGTCGAGGCGATCGGCATCGAAGCGGTAGGTGCCGGGAAGCTGCCAGAGGAACGGGCCGGTCTTCGTGCCGAGCGCGAGCACGCCGCTCGCGAAGAAGTTGCCGAGCGACGCCTCGGCGTTGCGCAGCTTCAGGTTGTGCGTGATGAAGCGGCCACCCTTGATGGCGAACACGAAGCCGTGGGCGGGGGCGGCGGACGCCCACCGTTCGAAGACCGCGGGCGACTTCAAGCTGTAGAACGTGCCATTCAGCTCGATGCTGTTGAACCGCCGGCTCGCGTACTCCAGCCAGCGGCGCGGAGGCAACCCGGGCGGATAGAACCGGCCCCGCCACGATGCGTAGTCGTACCCACTGATGCCGATGAACGCGCATGGCGCGTGTCGGAGGACGGACATGCAGGCTCGTCACGCACGGCGCGGGCCTGACACCAGCGAACGCGTCAGCGGTCTTCGCATCGCGCGCAGTTCGAGGCGCGCGGATTGCATCCGCATCCGGTCCATCTCTCGGCCGTCGGCGTTCGTCGCGCGGCCGGCCTGCGCGGAGGCGCGATGACCGAGCCCGACATCGAGGAGACAGACCGACGGCGTTTTCCGCGCTGGGTGCTGATCATCCCGGTGCTCCTGATCATCCTGGTCATTCGCCGCCGCGGTCATGATGCGGAGCTCTCGAGGACGGGCATGGCGGCGGCTGCGTTGGCGCCAGGCGGGCTCACCGCTGCCGTTCGAGGTGGCACTGTCGCCAACGTGAAATCCACCGACGAGTCGGCCGTGACGCGATTCGTCGACTGGGCCAATGAAGGCGACTACGAAGCACGGCGGCAGGGTGTGGTCGAGGACGAGCCTTACGCGGCGCGGGGCATCCGACTCATGAGCGACGCGCTGGCCACCGTGACGGCGAGCCGCGGCAGCGGATGGAACGATCGCGTCGCGGCGATTCGTCAGCGCGCCGATCGGGTCTCGCACGTTGCCGCGAATCAGCAGGCCGACACCGCACTCGCCGCATTCCTCGATGCCACGCGCCTCATCGGAGATCTCGGCGGCCGGACGGACGAGTTGACGCGCGCGGCGAAAGCCGTGCGGCCAGCGCATCCCCTCGGCCTGCAGCACGACGACATGCGGGCCTTCTTCCGCATCGCGGCGCGAACCCTTCGCGGGCTCGGCGCGAACGCCGAGCCCGCCGTAGCCGCCCGCGAGTAGATCCGGTCGATCGCTCGGCCGGCCGTGACGCGCCGCACGTCGGGTGCGTGCATTCATTCTCAGCAGTACAGGAGTCGTCTCATGGAGCAGCAACCGAATACGCAGGGACTCATTCCACTCAGCGATGCCCACGATCTGAAGGTGGCCGAGGGGAACGAGGACGTTCGCGGCTGGGAGATCCGCACCCAGAACGGCGAAAGGGTCGGCGAAGTGAAGGACCTCATCGTGGACCCGAACGCGATGCGGACCCGCTACCTCGACGCGGAACTGGACGTGGACGTCGCTGGCGGCAGTCGGCGCGTGCTGATCCCCGTCGGGGCTGCGCGGCTCGAGGAGAACGACGACGTGGTGATCGTGACCCTCTCGCGCGATGAGATCGCGAAGAGCCCCGCCTACGAAGGCCGCGGCTTCACGCGCGAGTACGAGACCTCGCTGCGCTCGAGCTACGCCGGCGCCTTCGGCGCGGGCAAGAATCGCGAGATCGACGAGGAGCGCTTGTACGACGACCGCGGGCTGATCGGTTCGCGTCGCGCGCGCGACACCGGTCGTGACGAGACGCGCATGACACGCTTGGAGGAGGAGCTCGCCATCGGCAAGCGCCGCGTGGAGGCGGGGGTGGCGTATCTGCGCAAGCATGTCGAGACGGAGCACGTCAGCAAGCCGGTGACTCGCGTGCATGAGGAGGTCACGGTCGAGCGCCACCCCGTCGAAGGCAGCGCCCCGGGCAACGTCCAGATCGGCGACCAGGAGATCCGCGTGCCGGTGACGGAGGAAGAGATCGTCGTCGAGAAGCGGCCGGTGGTGAAGGAAGAGATCGTCGTGAAGAAACGCGCGGTGGAAGAGACCGAGACGGTGGAGGCGGACGTACGTCGCGAGCGCGTGGATGTGGACGACAAAAGCGTCCGCGAGCGTGGCAAATCCGCGGGCCGCAAGATCGCCGACGCGGCGGAGAACGTGAAGGACAAGATCGAGGGCAACCCACCCACGTAACGCACAGCGCGGCGGTCGTCACCGCCGGCCCTGACCGGCTCGGTCCTCGCGCCCCCGGCGGACGTCCGCCGGGGGCGCGAGTGCGGTCAGTCCGGGTGTTCGTGTAGCCCCTGGCCGTCGTGGTCGCCAGCATGGCGCGAAGGGAATCCTGCTCCGCGGCCCCGGCGTACGGGTCCTTCTCGCCCGGCACGAGCAGCGTCGGAACCGGCGCGCGGCCTAACGCGACAGGCCGGTCGGTGGCCACCATTCCAGCCATCAGCGCACGCCACACGGCTGCCGGCAGCTTGAGACTCTCGGCGACGACGGTGCGCATGAACGACTCCGGCACGGGTTGGTGAACCGTACTGACCTGGAACGCACGCACGAACTCGACCGGATCCGGGGTCGGCAGCGATGCCACCGCACGCTCGAGGTCACGCATTCCGGTGATCGCGCGCGGAGCAGCTCCGTGAAGTCCTGAGTCGCTGACGCCATGACACCACAATCATGCTGCCAGTGACAGCCGCTCAGCCAGCAGGCGCGGGCGTCCGCGCACCGGTGCGTAAGGGCGACCTCCCCGTGGACCTGCATCGCAGAGCGCGGCTGCGTACGTGTCTCGCGCCCACACCTGACTCCGAGGAGACGAACACGTCATCGACCCTCCGCCGCTATAGTTCGCGCATGATCACCAGCCTCGGACGTACCACGCTCCTCGTTCGCGACTACGAGGAGGCTGCGGCGTTCTACTGCGGTGTGCTCGGCTTCGCGACGCTCCACGACTCGACCGCGCCCGATGGGCAGCGGTTCCTTCACATCGCGGTGCCGGCGCAGGGCGGCACGCCGCCGGTGGGCCTCTGGCTTCTCCGGGCCGCTTCGGCCGATGCTGCGCTCATCGGCAGGCAGGCGGGCGGTCAGCCGTTCCTCATCCTCTACACGGACGACTGCCGACGCACCACGGCGACGCTCGAGGCGCGGGGCGTGCGGTTCCGTACGCCACCGGTCGCCGACGGAGGAGCAGTGTTCGCGCACTTCGCCGATCTATATGGAAACGAGCTGCTACTCGTCCAGCTGGCCGAGTCGTGACCCGTGCAGTGGGCTGAACCTCCTCGGGCCGGCTCCCCGCACGGTGCATCGACAACGGTCCAGCGCGCTGCCGGGCTGCGGCTCGGTCATCGGTGAGTGCTGGACAGGCCATGGGGCCGCGATAATTTCGATTTTGACGGCGCGACTGCATGGACGTGGAATACGCCACTGTGCCGCGATGCCGCGCACCCGTACGACCCGCGCCGCCGCACGAGATGCCTCGCGGAGGTTCGTATGCATCGCGCTCTAACACTCCCCGCGCTCGCCCTGCTGTGGGTCGTCACCGGCGAGCGGGCCATCGCCCAGGAGACGCCGACGGCCGCCCAGAAGATCGCCAACGCCATGGCCGCCGCACCGAGCTCCATCTCGGCCAACGCCACGATCATGGATTGGCCCGCGACCGACAGCGGGCAGATGACGACGCTTCGAACCGGTTCGAACGGGTGGACGTGCCTCCCCGATTTTCCCGCGACGGAGGGCAACGACCCGCTGTGCGTGGACGAGCAGTGGATGGGCTTCATGCACGCCATGATGACGAAGGCCACGCCGAACGTCACACGCGCCGGGGTCGGCTACATGATCGCGCCGGGCGGCGCATCGGGAAGCAACACGGACCCGTTCGCGACCAAGCCGACGCCGGACAACGAGTGGGGCTTCGATCCGCCGCACGTGATGCTCCTGGTCACCGACCCGAAGGCGCTGACGGGCATACCGACGAAGCGCCAGAACGGCGGCCCCTGGGTGATGTGGAGCGGCACCCCATACGCTCACATCATGGTGCCGATCGAGTCGCCGAAGAAATAGGCCGGCCGGCGGGCGAGGGATGAGGCGACACGAGGGGCCACACCGCCTCTCGTGTCCGGCGCGCCCGTGCGCCATCTTCGGCCCAATGCGCCTCCCCACCCGTTCGCGCGTGCTCATCACCGCGCTCGCCGTCCTGCCCGCGCGCCTCGCGCTCTCGCAGCAGCCGCTCGCCTTCACGCACGTGACGGTGATCGACGGCGCCGACTCCGCCGCGCGCCGCGACCAGACGGTGATCGTTCGCGGCAATCGCATCGAGAGCGTCGCCCCATCCGCCTCGGTGCGTGTGCCCGCGGGCGCGCGTGTCGTGGACGCCCGCGGGAAGTTCCTCGTCCCCGGATTCTGGGACATGCACGTGCACACCGCCATCACCGGCGGCCGAGGGCTGCTCTCGCTGTACGTCGCGAACGGCGTGACGGGCGTGCGCGACATGGCGGGAAACTGGGACACGCTCACGACGTGGCGCCGCGAGATCGCGCGCGGGGAACTCGTCGGTCCACGCATCATCGCGTCGGGACCATACCTCGAAGGCGGCGACGTTCCGATCCCCCACCTCCTCGCGCGCACGCCTGACGAGGCGCGGGCCGGCGTCGACTCGCTCGTGCGCCTCGGCGTGGACTTCGTGAAGGTGCATTCGCAGCTCAATGCTCCCGCCTACTTCGCCATCGCGCGTCGCGCCCGCGAGCGCGGGATCGTGTTCGCCGGACACGTCCCGCGCGTGGTCGGGTCGGCAGCGGCGTCGGACTCCGGGCAGAAGAGCATCGAGCATCTCCTCGCCATTCCCGCCGACTGCACGCCCGCCGATTCCGTCGCGCTGCAACCGCGATTCCCGGTGCAGGGCGCACTCGGCCGCTGCTCGACCGACGATCTCGCGCCGCTCTACGCGCGATTCGTTCGCAACGGGACGTGGGTGACGCCGACGTTCACGGCGCAGTACGAGGTGGCCGTGTGGCCGACACGTGCCGTACCCGGTGATTCGCTCGCGCGTTACCTGCCGGAATCGGTGCGTCGCTACGTGGCGGAGATATTCCCGATGCCCGACAGCATCCCGCCCGGCGCTGACTCGGTGGGCCGAGCGATGCTCGAGAAGCGATTGCGTCAGGTGGCCACGATGCAGCGCGCCGGCGTGCACATCCTGACTGGCACCGACGCGCCCCTCCGCAACAGTCCGCCCGGCTTCGGCCTGCACGAGGAGTTCGCGCTGCTCGCGCGTGGCGGCATGTCGCCGTTCGAGATCCTGCGCTCGGCGACGCTCGAGCCGGCGCGCTATCTCGGCATGCTCGACTCGGCCGGCACGGTGGCGCGCGGGAAGCTCGCCGACCTGGTGCTGCTCGATGCGAACCCGCTGACCGATATCCGCAACACGAGGCGCATTGTGGCGGTGATCGCGAACGGGCGATTGTTCGCGGGGGACGGTCGCGAGCGGCTGCTGCGCGCGAGGTCGGACACGCCTTCCCAAGCCACGCCCCGATGACGCCGCTCGCGGAGCAACCGGCGCTTCGCACCAGGCGCCTGCTTCTGCGGCCATTCACGCTCGATGACGTGCTCGCGGTACAGATGCTCGCGGGTGCGCCGGAGGTGGCCGACACGACGCTGCACATCCCACACCCGTACCCCGCGGGCGCGGCGGAGCAGTGGATCGGTACGCATGGCGCGGCCTGGGCCGCGCGAACCGGCGTGGCGTACGCCATCACGGCGACCGAGACGCGCGCCGTCATGGGCGCGATCGCGTTCACGATCACCGTCGCGCACGCTCGCGCGGAGCTCGGCTACTGGGTGGGGGTGCCGTACTGGAACCGGGGCTACTGCACCGAGGCCGGGCGGGCGATGCTCTCGCTCGCGTTCGAGTCGCTGGGGCTGCACCGGGTGCAGGCTCGGCACCTAACGCGGAATCCCGCGTCGGGACGCGTGATGCAGAAGCTGGGCATGCGGTTCGAGGGGGTCAACCGCCACGCAATACGCAAGCGGGACCGGTTCGAGGACCTCGCGGTGTACGCGATCCTCGCCGAGGACTCGCGGGACGTCCCGGGCTGACCCGGTCGTCCCCGGTCATTGCGTGCCTGGGTTCGCATCGTGGTCGGGGCAATTCCGCGACAGCGGAACTCCTGGCGCTCCTGGAACGACGGGGACGACGGAGACGACGAACGCAGCGCCCGCTGAGGCGGGCACTCGCGCGGCAACGGCGAACGCAGGCGACGCATTAACGGCGGGAACGGCGGGGACCGCAGAGGACGCAGAGAACGCGGAGAACGGCTCGTTCGGGAACGTCATACCGCAACGAGCCATGAACTGATGGGAACGGCCTCGGGCGGCTCTGGCGTCCCGAGGCCGTTCCCATCAGTTCACGGCCGCTGGCGCGGGTGTCTCGACCAGTCAAGCAGTTCTCTGCGTTCTCTGCGTTCTCTGCGTCCTCTGCGGTGAATTGTCGTTCGTCGGCCCGTTTCCGCCCTGCCCGGCCCGCCGGTCATCGGCGTCCCCCGCGGTTCGCTGCTGCTCCCAGCAGCTCGCTGCGGTTCTCTGCGGTCCTCTGCGGGCGCGCGCCAGCGCGCTGCGTCGTCCGCGTTCGCCGTCCTCGGCGGAAGTCGTGCTCGGCGCCAGTTACCCGCTCTCGGGCAGCTCCCTGTGTCGTTCAGCTCACGCGACCCTCCCGAGCTCGAGGTCGGACGTGGCACGCGATGCCGGTGGAACAACGCCGTTCAATCGCGCGTAGACGACGAGCTGTCCGTAGTGCTCGCCGCCGTGCTCGATGAACGACACGAGCGTGTCGACATCCGCCTCCACATTGGCGCCGCGGGTGTCGAGCTCGGTCGCGACGTCCTCGAACGAGGAGCGCAGCACGTCCACCAGCTTCGCCTTCGTCGGATACGCGGTGCGCGGCAGCTCGTTGGCCTGGCCGTCGGCCGGCTCACGCCGGAGCGTCTGCTGCACGTAGCGGTTCCAGAACGCCACGTGGCGTAGTTGATCGGCGAACGAGCGCACCTCGGGTACCGGATGCGCATCGTATCGGTCTTCGGGGAACTCCTCGGCGAGCCTGACGAGCTTGTCGCCGATCTCGGACCAGCGGGCAACCAGAACGTCGCGCGTCACGTCATCGCTCCGTGGCAGAGGGTGTCGTTGCGCCTAACGCTCATCGTGGTCGGCATCCGCCGGCGGCGTCAGGCGACTGGCAAGGTAGGCCCGGAGTGGCGTGAATGCTTTCGAGATCCTGCTCTCACGCGCGCCGCGTGGACGGGCCGGACGCGTCGTCGCGCAAGGCACAGCGCGGAACGACGATGGGGCGGATGGGGAAAGGCGAAACGGCCGGATCGCTCCCCGGCCCGTCTGTCATCCCGAGGCGGGGCGTCAGCCCCGGCGAGGGACCTACCCGACCGTACTGGTGGCCGGACCGGCCACCGGGCTCGCACCGCAGGTCCCTCGTCGCCGGTACGCGGCTCCTCGGGATGACACCGCACGCGCACGGCGCGCATCCGGCCGTTTCGTTCCTCCCCCATCCGCCCCATCGCAGTTCCCCCCTGGGTCCGGCGCGATGAGGCAGGCCCGATGAGGTCCGGCGCGATGATGCAGCCCCGCGACTCAGCTCTCCGACTTCACCCACACCGGCGCCGACAGCGCCGCCCGGAGCATCGGCACACCAACACCACGCCGGACCGCCGATGGAACGATGCCGAAGCGCTTGCGGAACGCCGTGACGAAGTGGCTGAGTGAGCCGAAGCCCACCTCGTAGCACGTCCGGGTCACCCCCGCACCATCGGCGAGAAGGCGCGCCGCGTGGCGCAGCCGAACGGCGGTGAGATAGCGGTGCGGCGGCATCCCCACGAAGCGTCGGAACGCCCGCGCGAAGTAGTAGGTGCTGAGCCCGGCCGCCGCCGCCAGCTCGCCGAGCGTGAGCGCGCGGGCGTACTCCGCCTCGATGAGCTGAACCGCGCGATCGATGCGGCGCATGAGCGGCGTCACCCGCGCGGGCGCACGCAACGACGCCGACGGCCGCTCGGCCGCGAGCGACTCGAACAGCGCACCCGCGAGGAGCTCGAGTCGGATCTCCTCCCCGGCGACGCACGAGCGCAGGCGGTGCCGCAGGAAGCGCTGCCGCGCAGCCACCCGCGCCACGGGTGGCTCGAGCGCCGGAACATCCGCGAGCATCAACGCCTCGACCGTACGCTCGTCGTACGTCACGGTGAGACACCGGTCGCTCGGCAGCTCCTCGGCATGGCGGCAGGAAAACTCCATCCCACGCGCGGTCACGAACAGGTGTCCAGGCCCGAGCTCCGCGTGCCGACGACCCACGTGTACGTCGAACGATCCATCCTCCACGAAGCTGATCGAGTCGCGTGGCGAGACCTCGCACTCGGGGTCGCAGTGCATCGTCGCCGCGGGATGGTCGAATTCCCAGAGCGCTACCGCGGGCGTTTGGAGCAGCAGTGCGACCCGGTTCATGCTGATGACGCTAACACCATCATGGCGGGTCGATCAACCGAGCAGGAAATCGAAAGTCCGGCCGCGACTGTCGGTCGCGACGCCATGACCGAACCACGACGGTTCGGGTTACGCGAGCATGATCTCCACACGCCTCCACCGCCGCATCCGCGCGGCTGCCGGGTCGTAAGCGCCACACGGTTGTCGGAGCGGGGTGAGATCGACTTTCTTTCGGAGAGCCGGCCTCGGCCCGCGCCGTAGCGGTGCCGGCCGGCATCCCCGAAGGCGTTCCCGGATGACAGCCACCGCGCTCACTGTTCGCATCAAGAAGAAGCCCGACGGATCCGTGGCCCTGAGCTGCATTCGCCCGGACGGATCGGTGACGTGGCAACGGCAGGAGGGGCGGCAGGGGCGGTTCTTCCCGCGGCACGACCTCACGCACTTCGCCGTCGAGACCGAGCTCGGGCACCGCCGCGGATTCTACGGACTCGTGGCCGAAGGGTGGGACATCACCGACTTCGGCACGCCGTGGCCGTGCGGTCCGATCCCCGCGGACGCCGACCCGTCGGAGCTGATCGTCGGCTTCCTCGACGGCGAGCGCGCGGCGGGTGTCGAGTGGTCGGCCGCGCAGTTCAACGACAAGGCCGCAGACTACTATCGCGACCACGCGATGGCCGGCCCGCCACCGGCACTCACCGACGAGGAACTCGACCGCATCCGCGCGCGCATGCGCGCGCTCTTCGCCCGCTGGGATGCGGTGCCGGCAGGCGACGCCATGGAGTTGGCGTTCGAGCCGCGCGAGCGTGCGACGCGTTAGGCGGCACCGGGCGGCCGCCCGCACGTGACGGACCCCGCCGACGCCGGCGGCTCGCCGCGCGAGCACGACATCGATCAGCTCGAGATCTCGCTCCGAGTCGCCGGCGACGACCTCGACCCCGAGCGTGTCACGCGCATGCTCGGCGTCCATCCGACCGTCGCGGCGCGCAAAGGGGAACACGTCGATGTGGGCGGGGTCCCGACCGTGCAGCACACGGGCATCTGGAGCTACGCGCTCCCGGCGTCCCCCGAATGGGAGTTGGGCGACGCGATCGACACGCTGCTCGAGCGCCTGCCGGCCGACCCCGCCCTCTGGGAGTCACTCGCCGGATGGGCCGAGGTCGCCGTGGTGTGCGCCTTGTTCGTGCACGACGTCGACCGCGCCGCGACGCTCCCGCCCGATACGCTCGCGCGGCTGGCCGAGCGCCGCCTCGCGCTGCGGTTGGAGATTCACGGGCCCGCGCCGGAGTAGCCGCGTCGCGTCGACAACTGGACATCGACTGGTCCACACCCCATTCTCCCGACGGAAGCATCGGCGAGCGCGTCGCCGGTCGTGGCGGGCGCATTCAAGGCGGGGTGAATGGACAAGGTTCGATGCGACACGTGTGGCGGCGAGCACGACCTGAGCGAGATGGAGCCGAGCTACACCTACCCGGACGCCTACCTCGCCATGTCACCCGAGGATCGCCGCACCGGTGCGACCGTCGGCGCCGATGACTGCCGGCTCGGCGACGGCGACGACCTCGACCCGCGATTCTTTCTTCGCGTGCTGCTGCCAATGCCGGTGCGCGGCGAGGAGGAAGCGTGTGCATGGGGCGTGTGGGCCGAGGTGAATGAGACCGCATTCTCCCGTGCGCGCGAGCTCTGGAACGACCCCGCGCAGCACGATGAGCCGCCGTTCGAGGGGACGCTCGCGAACGCGCTCGCGTGCTACCCTTCCACGCTCGGACTTCCCGGCGCCGTCACACTCTCGGGGCCGGCGGTCATCCCGACGTTCGTCCTGGCCGAAGAGCTCGAGCATCCGCTCGCCCGGGAGCAACGCGACGGCGTGCACCCCGAGCGCGTGGTGGAGTGGCTCTTCGCCCATCTGCACTGAGCGGGCGACGAACCTGACGACACGGACGTGCGCGGCCAGCTCCGCAAGCTGATCGATCACCTGAAGTGGGCCGACACCGCGGTGCTCGCCGCGCTGCGCGCTGCTCCCGGCTCGGACGACCGTGCGCTCACACTATACGCCCACGTGATCGGAGCCGAAGCGGTCTGGCTGGCGCGCATCGCCGGCCGGCCAGCGGGGGTCGCCGTGTGGCCCACACTGTCGCTCGAGGACGCCGCTTCCCTCGCCGCCCGCAACGCCGCCGAGCTGGACGCGCTCATCATGTCGGTCGACGAGGGCGACCTCGCGCGCGAGATCGCCTATCGGAACAGCGCCGGGCAGTCGTTCCGCTCGACCCTCGAGGACATTCTGCTCCACGTCGCGCTGCACGGCGCCTATCACCGCGGGCAGGTCGCGCTCGTCATGCGTGGCGCCGACGGCGAGCCCGCGCCCACCGACTACATCGCGTTCGTCCGCGGCGTGCCGGCGGCGCGAACCGTGCCGGGCGAGCCCGCAAAGGAGGCCCGATGATTCGGAAGCTCAAGGACGGGCGATACCGCCTCTATTCGCGCAAGAAGGACCCGAAGACCGGCAAGCGGCGCAATCTCGGCACGTTCACGTCGCGCGCCGCCGCCCAGAAGCACGAGCGCGCCGTGCAGTTCTTCAAGCACGGCGGGTAGCACGTCGCGAGACATACCACGCCGGGGCTTGACCCGGACGCCCGTAGCAGGCAGGGTAACGGCCCATGGGAAACAACGGCGCCGCCCGCTACGCGAAAATCTGGATCGAGCTGCTCCCCGTGGATGAAGGCGGACGTCGCACGCCACTCGACCTGAGCTCCGAATGGCCAGTGGCGTATCGCCCACAACTTCGCGTTCGCGGCGGCGACGGCCGATTGCTCGACGTCGAGTTCGTGGCAGGCCCGCCCGACCCGGTGCACCCCGGCAGCGGCGCGTTCGCCACGGTGCGGCTCCCGCTGGAATCGGCCGCATCGCACGGTGCGCTGGTGGCAGGCGCCGAATTCGATGTGCTCGAAGGACCGCGGCTCATCGGCCGCGGCCGAGTCACCAGCCGGTGACGTGAGCGCCCCTCGCATTGGGCTCACACCGCTCCCGGCGACGAGTGGCGCATCGCCGACACGACGTCCATCCCTGCCCCATCGCCTCGATGACTTCCACGACTCCGGCCACTACGCCGTCCAACACGCCTGGTGGCGATGACGTCACGCGCGGCAAGCGTGAGCTGCTGCGCCACACCGTCGCCACGCTCGCCTACCGTGCCGCGAAAGCCGTTGGCGGGGCGCCCACCGAGTTCGCCGACCTCCGCGTCGGTGACTCGACGCGTACTCCGGTGCAGATCGTCGCTCACCTGGGCGACCTGTTCGACTGGGCCCTCGCGCTCGCGGAGGGGCACCACCGGTGGCACGACTCGACGCCGGTACCGTGGCACGACGAGGTCGCCCGCTTCTTCGCCGCGCTCGCGCGATTCGACGCTTTTCTCGCGAGCGACCAGGCGCTGGGCCGGCCGGCCGAGCAATTGTTCCAGGGGCCGGTTGCCGATGCGTTGACGCACGTGGGGCAGCTCACGCTGCTGCGCAGGCTCGGTGGCGCGCCCGTTCGCGCCGAGAACTACGCGAAGGCGGAGATCGTGGTGGGGCGTGTGACCACGAACCAGGCTGCACCGAAGGTCGAATTTTGAGATTCGTCGCCGCGACACCGGCGACAACGCGAAGCGGCACCGTCCTCTGCATGAATTCCGTCAGGCATCCACCCCGTCCATCATGACAGCTCCCACAACGATTCGTGAATACGACGTCCGCGCGCGCTCGACCGACACGTTCGGCCGGGTACTGTGCAGCGCCCGCGACCATCACTTCATCGTCGACGGTCCGGTGCAGAACGGCTGCCCCGGCGAGGAGGTGACTCCCCCCGAGCTGTTCCTCTCGGCCGTCGCGTCGTGCGGCGTCGAGCTGGTGCACGTGATCGCCCGCGATCAGGGAGTTCCGCTGTCGCGGGTGGACGTGACCATCCACGGGACGGTGGACCGTGGCAACCAGCCGCGCGGCGACGTGACGCTGTTCAACAGCGTGCACCTTCGCTTCACACTCGGGGGCACCGACGCGTCGCGTGCCGCCGCGCTCATCGAAGGATTCAAGCGACGGTGACCACTCTACGGAACGGTCGCGGTCGCGACCGCCGACGTGCAGGTCGACTTCGTCGTGGAGGCGTAGCGATGCCGCGGCCGCGCCGCGCGCCGCGCGCCGTCCCGACACGCGCGTGAGCACGTCCACGGCGCTCCGCGTGGCGCGGTACGCCGAGCTGTGCTACGCCGGCATCGCCGTCGTGCTCGCGTTCGGGCTGCCGTGGCCGCCGCGGGGCCCGGGCGTCGTGCTGTTCGCGCACTGGCTCGGCACGGCGCTGCTCGCGGCGGCCATCGCGTTGCGGATCGGGCGACCGAACCGGCAAACGTGGTACGTTGCCGCGCTGCTGAGCGGCTACGTGCTGTTCAACGCGGCCGTGGCCATCGTCCGCCTGATGGGCCCGGACACGAACACGTTAGGCAGACCGGGCGCGCTCGCGCTCGCCGTCGGGGCGCTCCTCTGGGTCACGCAGGGCGTCGTCGCCGTCTGTCTCTACTACGCCCGCGAGCTGCGCACCATGCCCGGCGCCGCGCGGCGCCGCTGACCGGCGTCACACGCTCGCGCGTGCGCACCTACTCCGTCGCGTTTCTCGGCTTCGGCAACGTCGCGCGGGCGCTCGTGCGGCTGCTGGACGCACGCGGCGCGGAGCTCGAAGCGCGCTACGGGGTCGCCTGGCGCGCCACCGGCATCGCGACGCGATCGACCGGCTGGTGGGCCAATGCGGACGGCGTGCGCCTCGACGCGCCGCGGTCCGGAGCGACGCGCTGCTACGACGTCGGCGACTGGCTGCTCTCCGCGCGTCCCGACGTGGTGTTCGAGTCGATCGCGCTCGATCCGCACACCGGCCAGCCGGCGCTCGAGTACATCACTGAAGCGCTGCGTGCCGGCGCCCACGTGGTGTCCGCGAACAAGGGGCCGCTCGTCCACGGCTACCCGCAACTGGCCGCCGTCGCCGAGTCGCACGGGTGCTCGTACCGGTTCGAGGCGGCGGTGATGGACGGCGCACCGGTGTTCTCCCTGGTGCGCCGATGCCTGCCGCTCGGTCGTGTGCACGCGGTGAGCGGCGTGTTCACGTCCACGGCGACGGTGGTGCTCGAGGCCGTCGAGGACGGCCTCACGATCGACGACGGGATTCGCCGCGCACAGGCGCTCGGCATCGCCGAGGCGGATCCCTCGTACGATGTCGATGGCTGGGACACGGCGGTGAAGCTGTGCGCCGTCGCGAGCGTCATCCTCGAGCGTCCGGTTCGACCGGCCGATGTGGGGCGCGAGGGGCTGCGCGCGCTCGACCCCGAAGCCGTGCGCGCGGCGCGGCGCGACGGTTTCGCGATTCGGCTCGTCGGGCGGGTGGGCCGTGACGCGACCGGCGCCGCCGTCGCGCGCGTCGCCCCCGAGCGGCTGGCGTCGAGCGATCCGCTCGCCGTGTCCGGCACGACGCTCGTGATGCGGTACGAGGCGGAGGTCTTCCCCGGCGGACTCACGGTCACCTCGGGCTCGCCCGATCTCACCACCACGGCGTATGGCATGTTCGCCGACTTTCTCGAGGTGATCGGCGCGACGTGAGCGGGCGCGTTAGGCACCGGCACCTGACCACCTGGCGAGCTCGAGCGCTCGGGATTCGGCGCACCGGGCTGGAGCGCACGCGCGCGCCCGCGTAGATTGCGCGAGTCGTACGCCTGCGGCAGCGCCGCCGGCCCGATCGGTTCCCGCACGACGCGCCGCCCTCCTGCTCGCGTCGGCGGCTTCCTGCAGACCCTATCCTGCCGCACCGCGACGATGCCGCTGACGCTCTTCGTGGGTACGGTCGCGCTCGCGCTGCTCGGTCGCCCCGACAGCACGCGCGCCGTATCGAAGTCCGCCGCCGCGCTTTCAGCTCCGGCGCCCGTCACGTCATCCCCCACTGCCACGCCAGCCGCCGCGGCACCCTCGCCGGCCCTCACCGCCGACAGCATCGTGGTCGAGAAATCGCGGCACCGCCTCTCGCTCTACCATCGCGGCGCGCTCGTGCGCACGTATCTCGTGGCGCTCGGGCAGCAGCCGGTGGGCGACAAGGTACGCATCGGCGACATGCGCACGCCCGAGGGGTTGTTCCGCATCGAGGCGCGCAACCCGGACAGCCGCTATCATCTCGCGCTGCGGATCTCCTACCCCGACGCCGCGCATCGCGACCGGGCCCGAACGCTCGGCGTGTCGCCCGGCGGCGACATCATGATCCACGGGCTGCCCAGGCAGTACGCGATGGTGGGCGCCGCGCATCGCGACTTCGACTGGACCGAAGGGTGCATCGCCGTCACGAACGAGGAGATCGAGGAGATCTGGAGTGCCGTCCCGGTCGGTACTCCGATCGACATCAAGCCATAGCCGGCACGCCGGACGAGGCGACGCACCCGTGAAGGCACAGTTGATCGAGTCGGACGACGAACATCACTGGGTGCTCCTCGACCATCGGGTCACGCAGCTCGTGATCGACCGCGCGTCGATCCGCCTCCAGACGTGGTCGCTCGATGGGTCCGCGGACATTCGCCTGGCCGCGCCGTTCGTGATGCAACTCGCCAGCGGCGGCACACGCCACATCGACCCGACCGACACCGAACGGCTCGCGCCATGCTTGGCGCTCGTCGGACTCGGCGTGCGCAGCGTGACCGTCACGCGCACCGGAACACTGACGCTCGCGTTCTCCGACGGCTCGACGCTCACCGCCTCACCCGACCCCCGCCGTCCGGCATGGGATGTCCAGGGCGGCGGCGTGCTCGAAGGTATGGCGTACGCGGGAGCGCCGGGGGCAGAGTTGTGGTGAGGATTCATCGGCCGACGGCCGTTGGCCATCAGTCATCGGCCGACGGCCTTGATGGCTGATGGCTCACTTTCGATACGCCACCAGCACCCCGTCGCGAATCGGCACGATCGACGCGATCCAGTCGTCGCTCTCCATGATGCGGCGCGTGACCTCGCGCACGCCCTCGGTGTCGGGCGTCCGGTCTGCCGGATCGAGAATCCGGCCGCTCCAGAGCATGTTGTCGATGATCAGCACGCCGCCCCGGCGCAGCTTCGGGACGATGGCGTCGATCGAGGCCGGGTAGCCGTGCTTGTCGATGTCGTTGAAGATGAGGTCGAACTCCCCGGTGGCCGTGCGCAGGGTCTCGACCGCTTCGGCGACGTGGAAGCGCACGAGGTCGGTCAGCCCCAGTCGCTCCAGATGCATGCGTGCTCGACCTGACAGATCGGCGTCCCACACGACATGGTGCACCTCACCGCCGCCGTTCTCGCGCACCGCGCGCGCGAACCACGCCGTGGAGTAGCCGAAGCCCGAACCGAGCTCGAAGACGCGGCGCGCGCCAATCATGCGCGCCACGAGGTAGCAGAGATGGCCCGACGCCGGCCCGATGATCGGAAAGTTCGTCGCCTGCGCTGCTCGCTCCATCGCGTGCAGCTCCGGCGGCCGAGCGGGCACCAGCGCGTCGAGGTAGCGGGAGATGTCCGGAGAGAGAATGTCCATGGAAGCGGGAGTCGAGCGAATCGTGGAGCTGGGGCTGGTCGCTGCCGCTGACCGCTCCCCGCCGCGGCGGCGTGTTGCCTGCGAACAGCCGACAGCCGGAAGCCGTTAGCCGTTTAGCCGTTTAGCCGTTAGCCGGAAGCCGTCGGCTGATGGCTGTCGGCTGATGACCGTCGGCTGATGACCGTCGGCTGCCGGCTGCCGGCTGACGCCTTCTACCGCGCCACCTCGCTCATCAACGCCAGCGTGTTCCCCTCGGGATCACGGAAGAACGCCATCCACAGGTCGTGATGTTCCAACTGCGCGATGAGGTGCGGCTCGTCGATGAATTCGACCCCGCGCTTGCGGAGCGCATCGTACGACGACTGCATGTCGTCGACCTTGTAGTAGATGACGGAGCCCGCGTGGTCGAACTCCGGCGTCTCGACGATGCTCAGCATGAGGCGCACGCCCCCGCAGTCGAAGAACGCCAGGTTCGGCACCTCGAACAGAAACCGCATGCCGAGCGTGTCGCGGTAGAATCGCACGGCACGCCCGATGTCGCGCGCTCGGAGCGAGATCTGTCCGATGCGGTCGAGCGCTACCTGTTCCGTCGTGGTGGGCATCGCGGGCTCCGGGTGGAAGGAGCGGACTTGCGGGGCCGAGCCGCCCCGCGATTATCATTAGCAATGCTAACGATTATGGGACGTGCCGGCGCGCCGCGCAAGCTCGGCTGACCGCCGACCCCGACCGGGCGCGTCCCCCGCGGCCGAACCCGGCCAGGTCGACCGCACCGCCGACCGCATCCACTCGGCCGCGATTCACCTGCTGCGCCGGCTGCGGCGGGAGGACGACCGATCGGGGCTGAGCGCGCCGCGCCTGTCGGCGCTCTCCGTGCTCGTGTTCGGCGGGCGGGCGCTCACGCTCGGCGAGCTCGCCGCGGCCGAGCAGGTGCGACCGCCCACGATGACGCGCCTGGTCGCGGCGCTCGAGGCGGACGGGCTGGTGGTCCGCGAAGCCGACCGGACGGATGGGCGGCTCACGCGGGTCCGCCCCACCGCGAAGGGACGCTCACTGCTCGCGCGCGGCCGCGCGCGGCGCGTGGCGGCGCTCACCGCCCAGGTTCGCGCGCTCGATGCGCGGGACCGTGACGCGCTCGCCGCCGCCGTCACGATCCTCGAGCGCGTGATCGCGCGCCTGCGCTGACGGCCGGCGCCTAACGCGCGTCAGTCCGCCCGCCGGTCCGCGTCGGCGCGCGGGCTCGCGCGTGGCGGTCCTGCCTCCGCGCGGGCGCGCACCTCGGCCACGATGTACTCGGCGAGCACGCCGGGGGCCGACGACCGGGCCGCGGCGCCACCGTCGAGTCCGTACGCCCGGATGATCGCGCGCAGGTGATCGACACCCAGCGCCGACAGCTCCTGCCGCAGCACACGCTCGCCCTGTGCGTAGACCTCGAACGGATCGAGCACCGTCCGTGGACTCGACGCGGCAGGCCCGGGCAAGCGCACCAGCGCCGGACGTTCGTAGGCGGGCTCGGCGTCCACGGCGCGCGATGCGGGGCGTTGCACCGGCGCCAGCGCGCGCGCGAGCGCGCCTTCCAGGTACACGCGCGAGAGACCCGTCGCCCAGTACATGGCGTCATCGCGCGTGGGCTGCGTCGTCTCCCGTGCGCTCCGGATCACCGTGCCCCCCCTCACATCGCTGAACTCGATCCACCCTTCCCACAGGCCGTCCTCGCGCAGCCGCGCGCACGCCCTTGGCGTGTAGGTCGCCGCATCGGGACCAGGAAATGCCGCATCGAACTCGACCAGTACCTCAGCCATTGCCGACCCCGGATCGACGAAGTGCGCTCTCGATGGGGCAACATGCCTGCCATGCGACACCGCCCGGCACCTCCGACCGAGCGTGCTGGACGGCGTCGCGGCCACGGAGCATCTTGCGCCCATGGGGTCCTGCGATCCGGTCGAGAGCGCGGGCCCTTGCGACTCGACCCGGCCACCCCGTTCTCGCCCTCGCGTGACCGAGCCCGCGTTCGACGACCCCACGCCAACCTGGCTGTTCGGCTGGTGGCGGCTCATGCGGAGCGACCCGGCGCTCGACTTCGGCCCTGGCGTTCGCATGGAGTTCCAGCGCGGCGGGCACCTGCGCTACATCATGTCGGTCGACGGCCGGGAGCTCGTGGTGCCACTGCTCTATCGCACCACCGGTGACCTGCTCGAGACCGACAACCCGGCGGCGCCGCACGCGATGTCCACGCGCTTCACGCTCGGCGCCGGCGACATGCTGATTCTCGACTTCGCCGGCGCGCACGCGATCTTCGTCCGGGAGCGATGACCGACGCGCGTCTCCCCGCGTCGGCCCATGGCGGCCCCGAGGCCGCGGCGCCGCGTCAGCGAATGTGCGTCCGGTCGTCCGTCGAACGGCCGCGCACGTGGTCCCACGCATCGCGGACGGCGGCTTTCATCTCCTCCCAGGTCGACGTCGCCGACTCACGCCCCGCCGGCCACTCGCCGCGGAGGTCGTGCTCCACGTCGTTCCACTCACGGCCGCTGTGGCGCTTCGCGGCCTCCGCACCGAAGCGATACGCGTCGCGGTAGTAGGCGTAGCTACGGTCGGCGCTGGCGTACGGACGCTCGGGGTACGCGCTCTGCCAGTAGGCGTCCTCGCTGTCCCAATCCAATTCATGCATGGTGCCGGTCGTCCCCATGTTGACGCCGGGGTTGTCGGCGGCAATGTCAGCGGCGCTGTTCTTCGTGAAGTCGGCCATCTGTCACTCCTCGCTCAGGTGGCGGCGTGATCACCCGGTCGCGTGGCAACAGTCGCGCCCGAGGCGTCCGGCTGAGCTCGATTTCTTCGTGAGACGATCCTAACGCTGCCTTCACGCGCCGTTAATCGTTCCGCCACGCCCGCTTCACTCGGCAGCGCTACCGTGGGCCACCACTTCACGGAGCGCGACCGATGCGTGCAGCGTCGCACACCCGCATGAACGGAGAGCCGAACGTCACGCCGTTCCTCGATGTCCTTCTCGTGCTGCTGATCATCTTCATGTACCTCTGCCTGAACCAGCAGAAGCTGATCGACGCGCAGCTCCCGGACCCGTTCGCGCGCACCGGCAGCGACGCGGAGGCGATCGTGCTCGAGGTGAAGCCCAACGCGTCCTACGCGATCAACCAGCAGCCGGTCGCGGCCGCGGAGCTCGACGCGCGCCTGCGCGCCATCTACGCCGGCCGCCCGACGAAGACGCTCATCGTCCGCGGCGACCGCGGCGTGCGCTATCAGGACGTGATCGCGGCGATGGACATCGCGCGTGGGGCCGGCGTGGTGGCGATCGGACTGAAATGAACCGGAAGCCGGCAGCCATTGCTGGCTGCTCATTGCACACACCCGGCGTGCGGAACAGATTGATCCCACACCCCTTGCTGCCGCACCGCCATGCGCTTTCCCCTCCACCTTCGGCGATCGCCGTTCGATTCGGCGATTCAGCAGCTTCGCGACGGCCGGCCGGGCGAATCGAGTTACGGCCGCCGGATCGTCCTGCTCCTCACCATTCCGGCGTTCGACGACCCCGTCGCTCGTGACGTGCGTCGTTCCGCGTCGGGCGAGATCTACGTCGTGCGAACGGTCTGGCAGCGCGCGCTCGACCGGCGGGCGCGTGGTCCGCGCGTGAGCGTCGGCATACCGGGGCCCGGGCTCGGCCTCCTGGAGCTGGGGGCCGAGCACCAGCCGTCGCTCTGGTCCACGCAGGTCGGCGTGGACCTCGGCGCGCTCGACCGGCTGCTCGAGTCGCTCGGCGCCACCACCGTCCCGTGTCAGCCGCGCCAGTCCGAGCCGCCGCTCGATGCGACGATCTTCGAGCTCACCTTCGGTGATGAGCTGAACGAGACGCGCTATCGCTGGGGCGGCGAGCCACCGGACGGATGGTCGCCGCTCGCCGACTTCGCCTCACGGCTGCTGCGGCTCATCGATGAGCCGGCGGGCGGGCGGCGGCAATGACGCCATCGGCCGGCGCGTCACGCGCGACGCCCCCCGACACCGGCGCCGAAGTCATCGCCCTCTCGCGCCGCTTTCTGGGCGAGTACGTGACCAAGATCCGCCTGTCGCTCGCCGTGCTCGACGAGCGCGTCGTGTGGGCTCGGCCTAACGAGTCGTCGAACAGCATCGGCAATCTGCTGCTGCACCTGTCGGGCAACCTGCGACAGTGGATCGTGAGCGCCGTGGGCGGCGCGCCCGACGTGCGCGACCGGCCGGCCGAGTTCGCCCAGCGCGCGCCGCTCCCGGTCGCCGACCTGATCGAGCGCCTCGACCGCACCGTCGACGAGGCGGACCGCGTGCTGGCCTCCCTCACGACCGCCGACCTGCACACGCGGCGCACCATCCAGGGGAGCGACGTCTCGGTCCTCGAAGCCGTCTATCACGTCGTCGAGCACTTCTCGATGCACACCGGCCAGATCATCCTGCTCGCGAAAGCGGAGGCCGCCGACGCGGTGCGCTTCTACGACATGATCGATGGCCATCCGCGACTCAAAGCCGAATTTCATGGCCGGACGCCCATACATCCTCGCTGAGACGAACTGGAAGTCGGTCCGCGACACGCGGTACGAAGTCGCGGTCCTCCCGTGGGGCGCGACCGAAGCGCACAACTACCATCTCCCGTACGGCACCGACGTCATCGAGAGCGACGCCGTTGCCGCGGAGTCGGCGCGGCGGGCGTGGGAGCGCGGCACGCGCGTCGTCGTGCTGCCGTGCGTGCCGTTCGGCGTGAACACCGGGCAGCTCGACATCCCATTCTGCCTCAACATGAACCCGTCCACGCAGGCGGCCGTGCTCGCGGACGTGGCCGCGGTGCTCGATGCGCACGGTGTCGGCAAGCTCATCATCCTCAACGGCCACGGCGGGAACGACTTCCGTCAGATCATCCGCGAGCTGCAGCCGAAGGTGCGGCTGTTCCTGTGCACGGTGAACTGGTACACGTGCATCGACCCGCGCGAGTTCTTCGCCGAGCCGGGCGACCACGCCGGCGAGCTGGAGACGAGTCTCGTGCAGCACATCGCGCCCGACCTCGTCCTGCCGCTCGAGGAGGCGGGCGATGGCCGTGCGCGCCGGTTCACCGTACCCGCGCTGCGCGAAGGGTGGGCCTGGGCGCCGCGCCGCTGGACGAGCGTCACCGACGACACGGGCACGGGCAACCCCGCCGCCTCCACGCCCGAGAAGGGCGCCCGCTACTTCGACGCGGTGGCCGACCGGCTGGCCGGCTTCTACACCGACCTGGCCGCGGCCGACCCCGACCATCTCTATGCCTGACGAGTCGCCGAGGGTGGCGTGACCGACGCCGCGGGTACGACACGACGCCCGGCTGCGCCGCTCGACGTGAGCCGCTGCGGCTGGGCGCGCTCGGACCTCAGCATTCCCTACCACGACGCCGAGTGGGGCGTGCCGCTCCACGACGACCGCGGGCTGTTCGAGTTCCTCGTGCTCGAAGGTGCACAGGCAGGGTTGAGCTGGGAGACGATCCTCCGGAAGCGCGATCGCTACCGCGAAGTGTTCGACGGCTTCGACCCCGAGCGTGTGGCGCGCTACGACACGCGCAAGGTAGAGCGCCTGCTCGCCGACCCCGGAATCGTGCGCAATCGCCTGAAGGTCGCGTCGGCGGTGGCCAACGCGCGCGCCTTTCTCGATGTCCGTGAGGAGTTCAGCTCCTTCGACCGGTACGTCTGGCAGTTCGTGGGCGGCGCCCCACGCGTCAATCGGCGGCGCTCGATGCGCGACGTGCCCGCGCACACACCGGAGTCCGACGCCATGAGCAAGGACCTGAAGCGCCGCGGCTTTCGGTTCGTCGGCTCGACGATCTGCTACGCGTTCATGCAGGCGACGGGGATGGTGAACGACCATACGACCACCTGCTTCCGCTACGCCGAGGTTCAGCGCGCCGGGCGCTGACCAGGCCGGCGACGGCCACCCGTGCGGTGCGCCGCGTGGTGCACGAGATCGATCCCGTCCTCGCGCTCTACGACGTCGGCGTTCTGACACGGCAGCTCGGCGATGCCTGGGCGAAGCAGCGCTTCACGACGGGCGTACTCGGTGCGTTCGCCACGCTGGCGCTCGTGCTCGCCGCCACCGGCGTGTTCGGCATCGTCGCGAGCACGGTGAGTGAGCGGACGCGCGAGATCGGCATTCGCATCGCCCTCGGCGCCACGCCGGCGGATGTCCGGCGGATGGTGATCCGCCAGGGGATGGCGTTGCCGGTCGCGGGCCTCGTCGTCGGCGCTCTACTCTCGATTCCGGCAGCGCACGCGTTGCGAGGGATGCTCTACGGCGTCAGCCCGACCGACCCGCGCGTGTTCGGTCTCGTGATCGCCGCGCTGACGGCAGTCGCGCTGCTTGCAACTGCGATTCCGGCGCGGCGGGCCACGAACGTCGATCCACGCATTTCGATGCGCGCGGAGTGACGATACCGGTGGACGCCAGGCACCGGCACGCTAACTTCCCCCGACGAACCGACCACGCCATCTGGGGGAGGAAACCCGTCCATGTCGCTGCCGTTTGCACCGCGCCGCACGCTGTTCCGCCTCGCCGCCACGGTCGCCATCGCGGCCGTCGCCGCCTGTGCGGCCGATGACGGCGCTGCCGGCGGGGCGAACGGGCTCGTCAACCCCGACACGGCCGCTCTCGCCACCCCCGCGCCCGATTCGTTCAAGGTCGCGTTCGAGACCAGCAAGGGAAATTTTGTCGTGCAGGCGCACCGCGACTGGGCCCCCCGCGGCGTCGACCGGTTCTATCACCTCGTGCAACTCGGCTACTTCGACGAGACACGGTTCTTCCGCGTGATCAGCGGGTTCATGGCGCAGTTCGGACTGCACGGCACTCCGCGCGTCAACGCGGCGTGGGAGCCCCTCCGCATCGCCGACGACCCGGTGAAGCAGACGAATCGCCGCGGGATGGTCACGTTCGCCACCAGCGGCCCGAATACGCGGACGACGCAGCTCTTCATCAATTACGGCAACAACGCCAACCTCGATGCGATGGGGTTCGCGCCCATTGGCGAAGTGGTCGAGGGCATGGCCGTCGTGGACAGTCTCTACGCGGACTACGGTGAAGGCGACGGCGCCCCCGACGGCCGCGGCCCCTACCAGGCGCGCATCGCCGCCGAGGGGAACGCATACCTCGCGCGCGACTTCCCGCGCCTCGACTTCATCCGGCGCGCGCGCATCGCGCCATAGCATCGCCATGCGACGGATTCTGATCGGCGTGGTCGGTCCCGGCGAAGGCGCCGGGCAGAAGGAGATGGACGACGCCGCGCTCATCGGCGAGCTCGTGGCGAAGGCTGGCTGGGCGGTGGTCACGGGTGGCCGCGTGGCCGGCGTCATGGGCGCCGCCGCCAAGGGTGCGCGGTCCGCCGGCGGGCTCACGGTCGGCCTGCTCCCTACCCCGGACACGCTCGGCGCCTCGCCGGCCGTGGACGTCGTGCTGGCCACCGGTCTCGGCGAGGCGCGCAACGCCGTCGTGGCGCTCTCCGCGAACGCGTGCGTGGTGTGCGGGATGAACGCCGGAACCGCGTCGGAGATCGCCCTCGCGATTCGCGCCAGGAAGCCGGTGGTCATGGTCCGCCCCGACGAGATCAGCAGCAAGTTCTTCCGCATGCTGGATGGAGATCTGGTGCGCGTGGCGATGAGCGCCGGCGAGGCCATCGAGCTGCTGCGTGGCGTGCTCATGTCGGGCGCGCGGTCGCTCTAGCGCTCGCCCGTGCCCGCCACGCCGCCGCGCGCGCGCACGCTGCTCGTCGGCCATCGCGACGTCGTCTCGCTGTTGCCGATGGCCGACTGCATCGAGGCCATGGCCGACGCCCTGCGCACGCTCGCGCGCGGCGGCGCGCTGCTCCCGCTGCGTCAGGTCATGCGGTTGCCCGGCGGGCCTAACGCGTTCGCGCTCATGCCCGCGGCGCTCGACGCGCCCGCCGCGCTCGGCGCGAAGGTCATCACCGTCTTCCCCGGGAACGACGCGACGCCGTACGACTCGCATCAGGGCGTGGTGCTGCTGTTCGACACGGCGCACGGCGGCCTGATCGCGATCCTCGACGCCAGCTCCATCACCGCGCTCCGTACCGCCGCGGTATCGGCGGTGGCGACGCGCCTGCTCGCGCGGCCGGAATCGCGCACGCTGGCGCTGCTCGGCGCCGGCGTGCAGGCGGCCACGCATCTCGACGCGATGCGCATCGTTCTCCCGATCGACGAGGTGCGCGTCTGGAGTCGCTCGGCGGCTCGCGCGACGCGGTTCGCCGAGCGGGCCGGGGCGGATGGCGGGCACGTCGTGGTGTGCGGGACGGCCGCCGAGGCGGTGCGCGGCGCGGACGTGGTGTGCACGGTCACGTCGGCACGCGAGCCGGTGCTGGAGGGGGCGTGGCTCTCGCCGGGCGCGCACGTGAACGCGGTGGGCGCCAGCCTGCCGACGGCGCGCGAGCTCGATTCGGCGGCGGTCGCCAACGCGAGGCTCTACGTCGACCGCCGAGAGTCGGCGACGAACGAGGCGGGCGACTTCCTCGTGCCGAAACGCGAGGGGCGCATCGGCGACGATCACATCGTGGGGGAGATCGGCGAGCTGCTCCTCGACCCGCCGAGCGTCCCCGCGCGGCGCTCGGCGCGGGAGATCACGGTGTTCAAGTCGCTCGGCCTCGCCATCGAGGATCTGGCGGCGGCGCACCGCATCTACAGCCGCGCCATCGAGACGGGCGCCGGACACTGGGTCGAGCTCGGCGGCCTGCGCGATGCCCACGCCTGACGAGGTCACGCTCGCCGACGTTCGCGCGGCGCGGGCACGCATCGCGGGGCTGGCGGTCCGCACGCCGCTCGTTAGGCTCGAGCTGCCCGACGCCGCGGGCGACATCTACCTCAAGCTCGAGAACCTTCAGCCGATCGGGTCGTTCAAGCTGCGCGGCGCCGCGAACGCGATGCTGCTCGCCGGACCCGAGCGGCTGGCCGGAGGTGTGTACACCGCGAGCGCCGGCAACATGGCGCAGGGCGTGGCCTGGAGCGCGCGGCGGTTCGGCGTGCCGTGCCGCGTCGTCGTGCCCGACCACGCGCCGCGCACGAAGCTCGCCGCCATCGAGCGGCTCGGCGGCGAGGTGGTGAAGGTACCGTTCGACCGCTGGTGGCAGACGATCGTCGAGCACGCGTATCCCGGCATCGACGGGCTGTTCGTCCATCCCGTGTCGGACCCCGCCGTCATCGCCGGCAATGGAACGATCGGCCTCGAGATTCTCGAGGACCTGCCCGACGTGGACGCGGTGCTCGTTCCCTACGGCGGCGGTGGCTTGAGCTGCGGCATCGCGACCGCGCTGCGCGCGCTGCGCCCCTCGGCCAGGGTGTTCGCCTGCGAGGTCGCGACCGCGGCCCCGTTCTCCGCATCGCTCGCCGCGGGCGAGCCGCGCCGCATCGACTACACGCCGAGCTTCGTGGACGGCATCGGTGGCAAGAGCGTGCTCGCGGAGATGTGGCCGCTGGCCAGCCACGTGCTCGACGGCGCGCTCGTCGCGAGCGTCGCCGAGATCGCCGCCGCGGTTCGGCTGCTGGTGGAGCGCGCCCGCATTGTGGCGGAAGGCGCCGGCGCGGCGGCACTCGCGGCCGCGCTCCGTCACCGCGTCGGCGGCAAGGTCGTGTGCGTCGTCTCCGGCGGCAACATCGACACCGCCACGCTCGGTGGCATCCTCGACGGAACGATACCCGGATGAACGTCCTCGTCATCAACGCAGGCTCATCGACGCTGAAGTTCCAGCTCGTGCGCACCGACGCCGACCGCATCGCCGCGCACACCGACGAGAAGCTCGCGCGCGGGCAGGTGGAGCGCATCGGCGGCGAGGCCGTGTTCACCCTGCGCGACCGGGACGGCACACCGGTGCGCGGCTCGGCGCCGTTGCGCGACCTGCGGGCGGCCATCGAGTACATCGTCGGCTGGCTCGCGTCTCCGGAATCGGGGCCGGTGATCGGTGCCGTTGGCGAGATCGAGGCGGTGGGGCATCGCGTGGTGCACGGCGGGGAGCAGTTCCAGCGCTCCGTGCGCATCGATGACGCGGTGTTGCGCGGCATCGAGGAGATGATCGACCTCGCCCCGCTCCACAACCCGCACAACCTGAAGGGCATCGCGGCGGCACGCGTGGTCCTCGGTACCGCGGTGCCGGACGTGGCCGTGTTCGACACCTCGTTCCACCACACGCTGCCGGAGCACGCGTACCTGTACGCGATCCCGTACCAGCTCTATCGGCGGCACAAGGTGCGGCGGTACGGCTTCCACGGCACGTCGCACCGCTACGTCGCGTACCGCTGGCGCGAGCTCACCGGCGTGACGCGCGAGCGCACGCGGATCATCACGCTGCACCTCGGCAACGGGTGCTCGGCGTGCGCGATCGAGGCCGGCGACTCCGTCGACACGTCGATGGGTTTCACGCCGCTCGAGGGGCTGGTGATGGGTAGTCGCTCGGGCGACGTCGATCCGGCGCTGCCCGAGTTCCTCGGCGCCAAGGAGGGGCTGTCTCCTTCGGAGGTGGACAATCTGCTGAACAAGCAGTCGGGCCTGCTCGGTGTGTCCGGACTGACGAACGACATGCGTGACCTGCTGGCCGAGGCGCGCGAGAACGCCGATCGCCGCGCGCGGCTGGCGATCGAGATCTTCTGCTACCGCGCGCGGAAGTACATCGGCGGCTACCTCGCGGCCCTCGACGGTGCCGACGCGGTGGTGTTCGCCGGCGGCATCGGCGAGAACGCGCCGGAGATCCGCGCCGAGATCTGCCAGGGCCTGCGCTGGATGGGCGTGGATCTGGATGACACGGCGAACGCCGCGATGGTGAACGGCGCGGAGGGCCGCATCACGACGCAGGCGTCGCGCCTGGCCGTGTGGGTCATCCCGACCGACGAGGAGCTCCTGATCGCGCGTGACACGTTCCGGGTGGTAACGGGCCAGGACGCCCGGTCCTGACGGCCGCTGCCTAACGCCGCATTGCCTTCGAGTCCGTCGTGGCGCGCCGCAGCTCGCCTCCCAAAGGGGTTCGCCGACCCGGTCGCGGAGATCGCCGCCGCCATCGCCGAGAGTGGGGTCACGGGCGTGCTGCGTACTGTGCCGGCCCGGCTTGGTGGCGTGCCGGGAGGCGAGGGCGTCGCGCGGAGGCGGTCTGGCGCGCGGGGGCGCGGCGGGCCTCAGGCCCGCCGCGTCACGCCCGCCGAGAACCGCCGGAGCGCGATGCCCGAGCCGACCCGCGCGACAATGCCCGACTGAACCAGCAGCCAGCAACCAGCCCGCAGCCAACTCAGTCCGCCGCGACCGTCCGATCTCGCGCCCAGTCGCGCAACCCCACGATCCGCTCGGGCATGGTCCGCGACAGAGGCCGCGTCGCCGCAATCTCCTCGAGCAGGATCTCCGTCGAGAGCGCGCCGCCCCGCGCGAACGCCGTGTACAGCGCCGCCACGATCGCCTGCTCCAGTTCCGCGCCACTGAACCCATCCGTCGCCTCGACCAGGGCATCGAGGTCCACGGCGCTCGGCTGCTGCCGTCGCTTCGTCCGGTGAATCGCCAGGATCTCGCGCCGCGCCGCCGGTGCCGGCAGGTCCACGAAGAACACCTCATCGAACCGGCCCTTGCGGATGAACTCCGCCGGGAGCGTGGACACGTCGTTCGACGTCGCCACCACGAACACGTCGCCTTCGCGATCCTGCAGCCAGGAGAGGAACGAGCCGAAGATCCGACGCGCCACGCCGCCATCGTCCTCGCCGACTGACGCGGCGAACGCCTTCTCGAGCTCGTCGATCCACAACACCACCGGCGCCATGCGCTCCGCCGTGTGCAGCGCGCGCTTGAAGTTCTTCTCGCTCTCGCCCATGTAGCGGTCGTACAGGTTCGCCGGGTCGAGGCGAAGAAGCGGCAGCCCCCACTCGCGCGCCACCGACTTCGCGCACATGCTCTTCCCGCACCCGGGGATACCCAGCAACAGGACGCCTTTCGGAAAGGTGAGCCCGAACGCGGCGGCGCGATCCGGATCGGCAACGATCAGTCGCCGCTTCGCCAGCCATCCCTTCAGGCCGGCGAGCCCCGCAACCTGCGTCATCCCCTCCTCCGCCGGCTCGTACTCGAGCAACCGCCCCTGCTCGATCACCTGCCGCTTCGCGCGGTTGACCCGCTCGATGTCCCGCACCGTCAGCGCCGCGTCTTCGAGGAGGATGCGGCTCACGATCTTCTCCGCCTCGAGCATCGTGAGGCCGGCGAGGTTCTTCACCAGGCGGCTCCGGTCCGCGGGCGTGATGTCCACGCGAATCGGCATCTTCGCCGATAGCGTGCGCAACACGCGCTCGAGCAGCGCCGCGATCACCCGGTCTTCGAGGTACGCGTCGAACCCCGGAAAGTGATAGATCCCCGACCCCTCGCGGAGCACGGTCGCCAGCGCCGCCGCGGGCTCGCTCGTGCCGTCGATGGCGGGCTCCAGCGCGCTCGCGCCGCGCCGCAGCCCCCGCGAGCGCGACCAGCAGAGCGGCGGGATCGAGAGCTTGGCCGTGACGTGGCGCAGGAGCGCGTCCGCACGCTCCTCCTCATGGGTCTCGAGCACGATGAGTGCGTACCGTGCACGCACCAGCAGCTCGAGGTCTTCGGTGATGACGGTCATTCGATGGGAGCGACGGGAACGAGATGCGGCGCGAGCACGCTAGACGACGCGCCACCCCGGCGCGCGCGTCACGAAACGATGGCGACACGGTCGCCCGGCGCGCGAGTCGATCGCCCAAACCGCGGGGCTTCCACTCGCGGCACCGACAGGGTCACCGCACATTCTCCGCATGATCGTCAACCTGCTCCTCCTTCTCATTCCGCTCTCGGTCGTCCTCGAGTACGTGCTCCACGTCTCGCCGGTGTGGGTCTTCGCAGCCAGCGTCCTCGCGATCGTTCCACTGGCCGAATGGATTCGCCGAGCCACCGAGAACCTCGCCGTGCGTGCCGGGTCCGAGATCGGGGGGCTCGTCAACGTCACGTTCGGCAACATGGCCGAGCTGATCATCGCGCTGTTCATCCTGCGCGGCGGGGCGACCGACGTCGTGAAGGCGCAGATCACCGGCTCGATCATCGGGAATGCGCTGCTCGGCCTGGGGCTCGCGATCCTCGTGGGCGGGTGGAAGCGGCATACGCAGACGTTCCCCCGGGAGCGCGCCGGGTTGCAGTCGAGCCTCCTCATTCTGTCGGTCATCGCGCTGCTCGTCCCGGCCCTGTTCGACTTCACCGAGCGGGGACTCAATCAAACACTTGGGGAACGCTCGCGTCTCGACGAGCAGTTGAGTCTCGGTGTGTCGGTCGTGCTGATCGTCATGTACATCGCGAACATCGTATACACGCTCGTCACGCATAAGGGCGTGTTCTCGCGCGAGGACGAAGAGGACGCGTCACACGGGGAGGGCGTCTGGCCCATGTGGAAGTCGATCGCGGTGCTGCTCGGCGCCACGGCGCTGATAGCGCTCGAGGCGGAGCTCGTGTCGGGTGCGCTCGAGGCGACGTCGAGCACCCTCGGGCTCTCGCCGTTCTTCCTCGGCGTGACGGTGCTCGCGGTGGTCGGCAACGCGGCCGAGTACGTGTCCGCGGTCTACTTCGCGCGGCGCGACAGGATGGGGCTCGTCTTCACCATCACCGTGGGCGCGACGGTGCAGGTGGCGCTGCTCACGGCGCCGATCCTGGTGATCGTGTCGTACTTCATGGGGCACCCAATGAACCTGGTGTTCCAGAACCCCATCGAGCTCATCGCGATCGCCGCCGTGGCCTTCGCCGTGAACGCCATCGCGCACGACGGCGAGACGACGTGGTTCGAGGGGCTGTTGCTGCTCGCGGTGTACGTGATCCTGGGGATGGCGTTCTATCTGGTGCGCTGACGGGGCTCGGTGTTTGGCTTCAAGGGGGTCAGAGTCGTTGAAACCGGAGGTTTCAACGACTCTGACCCCCTTGAACCGGCCCCGGGCCCCGAGCCCCTCTGTCAGTGCCCCTTCACCTCGTGCGGCCGGTACGGCGCCTCGAGCGCCGCACGCTCCGCATCGCTGAGCTCGACGTCGAGCGCACGCACGGCGGCGTCGAGATGCTCGGGCTTCGTCGCACCGACGATCGGCGCGACCACCGCCGGCCGTGACAGCAGCCATGCCAGTGATACCTCCGCCGGCGTGATGCCCCGCGCCTGGACCACCCGCCGCACCGCCTCGACCACGTCGGCGTCCTCCGGGGTGTCGTAGAGTTTGGGCGCGATCGTGTCCGTCTCCGCACGCGATGTCGCGCCAGCCTCCTTCGCGCCGGCCGCGTTCCGCGCATCGAGCATCTCGCCGCGCGCCAGCAGCCCGCGCGCCAGCGGCGACCACGGGATCACGCCGATCCCCTCGGCGAGGCAGAGCGGGATCATCTCGCGCTCCTCCTCGCGGTAGAGGAGGTTGTAGTGGTTCTGCATCGACACGAACCGCGCCCACCCGTTGCGCTCCGAGATGCTCAGCGCCCTCATCATCTGCCACGCGGCGCCGGAGCTGGCCCCGATGTAGCGCACCTTCCCCTGGCGCACGAGGTCATCGAGCGCGCGCAGCGTCTCGTCGATCGGGGTGTCGGCATCGAACCGATGGATCTGGTAGAGATCGATCGTCTCGATGCCGAGGCGCCGCAGGCTCGCCTCGCACGCCTGCATCAGATGCTTGCGTGACAGCCCGCGCATGTTGGGCCCGTCGCTCATCGGCCAGAACGCTTTCGTCGCGATCACGATCTCGTCGAGCTTGGCCATGGCCCGGAGCGCCCGCCCGGTGATCTCCTCGCTCACGCCGAGCGAGTACATGTCAGCGGTGTCGAAGAAGTTGATGCCACGGTCGAGCGCCTGCCGAAAGAACGGCCGCGCGGCGTCCTCGTCCAGCACCCAGGGCCGCCACTTCGAGCTCCCGTAGCTCATGCACCCGAGGCAGATGCGTGAGACGACCATCCCCGTCTGCCCGAGCCGCGTGTATTGCATAGGTCTCCAGTGAAGTCGGCGGAAGTCTATAGCCGACAGCCGACAACCAGCAGCCGACTCACGACTGACTACTGGCGACTGAGGACTGCCGACTGCGGACTCACGACTGCTGACCGACGACCGACGACTGATCTGATGACTGATGACTGCCGGCTGATGGCTGCTATCCGCCTGTCGTGCCCCAGCCCCCCGGTTCCCCCCTCCCGCTCCCTACCCCCATATTCGATTTCACGATGTACTCGACCTGCATCTTCTGCCATGCCGCGCTCGAGGCGAACGACGCCATCGAGCACTTTCCCGTGGGTCGCCGCCTCGCGTTCGACTCCGAGCGCGGCCGCCTCTGGGTCGTGTGCCGACGGTGCCGTCAGTGGAACCTCACCCCCACCGAGGAACGGTGGGAAGCCATCGAGGAGTGCGAGCGGTTCTACCGTGACACGAGGCTGCGCGTCTCCACCGACCAGATCGGGCTCGCGCGCCTCCCCTCCGGCGTCGAGCTCGTCCGTATCGGACGCCCCGAGCGCCCCGAGTTCGCGGCCTGGCGCTACGGCGACCAGCTCGGCCGCCGCCGCCGCACCGCCCTCATCAAGGTCGGCATCGGGCTCGGCGCGTTAGGCGCGGTGGTGGCCGGTGGCGCCGTGGCCGGCGTCGGCATCGGCGGCTTCGGATGGCTCATCGGGCAGATGGGCGAGCGCATCGTGAAGGGGTCGCCCGAGCGCGTCATCGCCAGGCTGCCGGTGCCGACCGTCGGCGACGTCACCGTGCGCGGCAAGCATCTCGCTCGCCTGCAGCTCATCAGCGCCGGCGACGATGGGTGGCAGCTCGGCATCCCGTACCGCAAGCAGATCGTGGCCCTCCACGGCCAGCCCGCGGTGCAGGCCCTCGGAAAGCTGCTCCCGCAGCTCAACCGGTTCGGGGGCTCGCGCGAGCGCGTCAGCGAAGCCGTATCGCTCATCGAGCGCGAGGCCGACCCGATGCGCTTCTTCGACGCCGCCGCGCGCCAGGCCGCGGGCCGCGAAAAGCCGAAGATCGCCGCCCTCCCCGAAGCCACCCGCCTCGCGCTCGAGATGGCCGCGCACGAAGACAGCGAGCGCCGCGCGCTCGAGGGGGAGCTCGCGCTGCTCGAGCAGGCATGGAAGGAAGCCGAAGAGGTGGCGGCCATCGCGGACAACATGTTCCTTCCGGCGTTCGTCGAGGACTGGATGCGAAAACACCGGAAGGGATGATGGCCCGGGAGCCGGGAACCGGGCGCGGGGAACCGCCGGGGGCGGCGCGCGGCGCCGCTCGCGTTAGGCGGTTACGCCGTGCCCGGAATGGAGCGATTCGCGCGCCACGTCGCGCCTCGCTCGCCGTCTCGCTCGCGGTGCTCGCGTGCGGTCCCGGGGGATCGCTGGACGCCCCGGCGCCGTCACCCATCGTCGACGGGCCGGTCGACTCGCTGCCGGCACTGCCCGTCTCGCTCGTCGACGCCCCGATCACGTACGACATCGCGCCCGCACTCGCCGCGCTCGAAGCCGCGGTGCCGCGACGGCTCGGCAACATCAACGTGCGCCGGCGCAGCGCGACGAACCGCCGCGTCAACACGGCCTTCGCGGCCGAGCGTGCGCCGTTCACGGTGCGCTTCGACGGCAACACCGTACGCGTCGGCACGGTGCTCGAGTATCAGGGACACGGCTGGTACGATGCCGGCCTCGGCGCCGACCTGCATGGCTCCTGCGGACTGGGCGTCGAGCGGCCGCGCGCCATCATCGAGATCGCGACTACGCTGCGCATGACGCCCGACTGGAAGCTGCGCGGCAGGAGCGTCCTCACGCGCGTCGCACCCTTCAGCGCCGAGCGCCGCGACCAGTGCCAGGTGACGGTCTTCAAGATCGACGTCACCGACCGCGTCATCAACGCCGCACGCTCCGAGATCGACAAGCGCCTCGTCGTGCTCGACCGCAGGATCGCCGGCATCGACATGCGTACCCGCGTGGAACAATGGTGGCGCGCGCTGCAACGCCCCATTCGCCTCGCCGACAGCGTCTGGCTCCTGCTCGAACCGCGTGGCGTGCACCTCGGACCGATCACCGGCTCGGCCCGCACGGTGGCGGTGGACGTCGGACTCTCGGGCGAGCCGCGCGTCGTCACCGGCCCCCGCCCCCCCGATGACACCATCGCATTGCCACCACTCGAACGGGAGCGCGAGAAGCACGCGCAGTCGCTCCACGTGTTGCTCGAGGGCGAGCTTGGCTACGACGTGGCCAACGCGGTGCTCAGAAAGAACCTCGTCGGCAAGCGCTTCCGGCGTGGTGCGCGATGGATCATCGTCCGTGACGCACGGCTCGCCGGCATCGGCGGCGGCCGCGTGTCGCTCGCGCTTCGCTTCGACGGCGCCGCGAGCGGCCTGGTGTACTTCGTCGGCACGCCGCGCTACGACGCGGCCACGCGGCAGGTGCACGTCCCCGACATCGAGTACGATGTGCGCAGCGCCGACATGCTCGTGCGCGGGCTCGAGTGGCTGCGACGCACCGACGTACAGAGCTTCCTGCGCGCGCGCGCGCGCTTCCCCGTGGCCGACCTCGTCGAACGGGCCCGCGAGCGGCTGGAGCGCGGAATGAACCGGCCGCTCGGTCAGAACGCGACCCTCGTCGCCACGGTCGCGACCGGGGACGTACTCGCCGTCCGCGCCACGCCCCGCGCGATCCTCGTGCGCGCCAGCGCCAACGGCAACGCCCGACTCGAGATCAACCGGATTCCCGCGCTCACCCGGCGGTGAGCGACGCGCGCCGCGGTTAACTTTCCCGGCGGCGCCACCTCGCCTGCTCGCGCGGCGGGCGCGTGATCAGCAGTTTCGTCGACCGTCATTGGACAGCCGCCATGCTCTCCCGCAAAGCGAAGGCGTTCTGGCCGCTCCTCTTCCTGCTCGTGCTCGCGGACTGCGGCACGAAGCGCCTGGCCGAGCGGCACCTCATGCCCGAACACGTGCCGCACGAGATCGTCGGCGACGTGGTCCGGTTCACGCTCGCCTATAACCGCGGCGCCGCGTTCAGCGTGTCGCTCGGGGAGTACTCCCGCATCGGGTTCACGCTCCTCGCGCTCGGAGTCCTCGCGGCGCTGGGCAGCGTGTACCGCTCCGCCAATGCCCATGACCGCGTGCAGGCGGTGGCACTCGCGCTCGTCGCCGGTGGCGCCATCGGCAACGTGCTCGATCGGCTGCGCTCGCCGGGGGGGAGCTACCGCGGCGTCGTCGACTTCATCGACATCGGCGTTGGCGGCTGGCGCTTCTGGACGTTCAACCTCGCCGACATCGGGGTGACCTGTGGGGCCATCCTCCTCGCCCTGCTGCTCTGGCGGCGTGGCGGCGACCAGCCGGCCACGCCCATCACGCCATCGAGTGGCTGACCGGATGTCGTGGGGCCGTCGGTTGCCGGTCACCGGCCACCGATGGCGTCACGTTTGCGGGGAGCTATCACGATCGGCCCCGCAGTGGACGTCCCGACCCACGAACCCTGAACCACGAGTCGCGCGCCTCTCGCCATGTTCGTGAAAACGCTTGCAGGTGCGTTGCTGCTCACGACCATTCCGCTCTCGGTCGTGCAGCCGCCCACGCCGGGGTCGATCGCCCAGACGATCAGCGCGCCCTCCGCCCCGGCGGCCCTCTCCGACTCGGCGTTCGCGAGCCTCGTTGCCCGCATCTCCGAGCCCAATGGGTACTTCGACTCCGACAATCTCATCTCCAACGAGTCGTCGTATCTCCACGTGCTCGGTGCGATGCGCCGGCTCGGCGTGACCGGCGGCGCCTACGTCGGTGTCGGCCCCGATCAGAACTTCTCGTACATCGCGCAGATCCGGCCGCGCATCGCGTTCATCATCGACATCCGCCGCGACAACCTGCTTCAGCACCTCTGGTTCAAGGCGCTGTTCGGGATGGCGCGCAATCGCGCCGAGTATCTCGCGTTGCTCACCGGGCGCCCGGTGCCGAGCGAACTCGCGAAGTGGAATGGGCGCAGCATCACCGAGATTGCCGACTACATCGGGCGCAGCGCGCCCGACCCCGACCAGTTCGAGGCCACGCGCGCGATCGTGCGCAGCAAGATTCGCGGCTTAGGCATCCCCGTTACCGATGCGGAGCTCGAGACGATCTCGCGCATCCAGCAGGCGTTCTTCGATGCGGGGCTCGAGCTGCGCTTCACGAGCCTCGGCCGCTCCCCGCGCCCGTACTACCCGACGCTCCGCACGCTGCTGCTCGAGCGCGACCTCTCCGGCAAGCAGCTCTCGTACCTCGCGACCGAGGACGGGTTTCAGTACGTGAAGTCGCTCGAGGCGCGCAACCTCGTCGTGCCGGTGGTCGGCGACCTCGCCGGCGATCACGCGCTGCGCGAGATCGGCCGCGTGCTCGGCGAGCGCGGGGAGAAGCTGTCGGCGCTGTACGTGTCGAACGTCGAGTTCTATCTCATGCGCGAGGGCAGCTTCGACGCATTCGCAAGCACGGTGCGTACGCTTCCGCACACCGCGCGCAGTGTCATCATTCGCAGCTACTTCGGGGGCGGATTCTACGGTTCGCACCCGCAGAGCGTGCCGGGCTATTTCAGCACGCAGCTCCTCCAGACGATCGACACCTTCGCGGCCGAGTCGGGCCGCGGAGGGTACGCGACCTACTTCGACCTCGTGAACAAGCACAACGTCGATTTGCGTTAGGCGCCGAGCGGCCGCCGCGTTCGGTCGGGCGAACATCGCTGCGCCGGACCCGGCGGGGAACGGCGATGGCGCGGATGCGAACGGCGAAACGGCGGGATCGCCGCCGTGCGCGTGCGGCGGGGAATTGGGGTCAGACTCGAATAACATCATCGGAACGCGAGGCTGCCCCCGCCTGCGGCTGGCGCTCGAATGCTTCAATCCGAGTCTGACCCCAATTCCGCTGTGTCATCCCGAGGCGGGGCGTCAGCCCCGGCGAGGGACATGGCGTGCGGTACTCGTGGCCAGTTGGGCTACGATGATCGCCCCGCAGGTCCCGCGTCGCCGCTACGCGGCTCCTCGGGATGACAGATGGGCCGGGGCGCGATCCGGCCGTTTCGCTGTTCCCCCATCCGTCCCATCGCCGTTCCCCGCTGGGTCCGGCGCGGCGATGTTGGCCCGAGCGGCCCAGCCGCACCCGCCCAGCGCCGAGCCGCTGCCCCGCCACGATCGATCAACTCATCGAGAGCAACCTACGGCCGAGTCCGCCGCCGAGCCGGGATCGCTGACCCGGCGCGGCGCTGCGTCGTCTGGTTATCATGAGGTGCGGCGGTTCGTGCCCGCTGTCGCGATCCTCGCCGGATCTCCGAGAACGTCGTTCCCCGCCTTTTTCCGCCTGCTCAGATGCCGAAGACGAAACAGCGCCGCGCTAGCTCGCCGGTGACCGCGCCTGTACCCACACCGACTGTCTGCGACAAGGCCGACACCCTGTTTCGCTCGGCGGCCGAGTGCTGCCGACAGCACCGCCGCTACGCCCGATTGGTGGAGATGGGGACCGACGAGAGCGAGCAGCGCGCGGCCCTCCGGCTCGTTGGCGCGAGCGACGAGCAGCTCTCGGAGGCAGTCAAGGCGTACGAGAGCTCGTGCCTCGAGCTGGACGGCAACCGGCACGACGAGTGGTGGCACAAGGCGAACAATCTCTGGCACGCTTGCCGCGAGTATGCTCGCCGGCACTCGCTCAGCGATCGGGCGTCGGGTGAGTTCCGCGCGCACGACCTCTCGAAGCTCACCTCGCTCCGCGTGGAGTACGCGCTCGAGGCATCGGCGCTGCTCGCACTGCAGCAGGCCGTCGATGCCTACCGGAAGGCACGGCCCGAGGCCGATTGGAACAACGGCTCCGCGCGTGGTTGACCGCTGCAGTCGTTGAACCGCGTCGCCCCAGGGCGGCCGAGACGTTGCGAAGGAGGAGGGATCGGTGGGCGAGAATGAGGTGATCGTCCTGCGGAAGTACTCGAGCGAGGTCGAGGCGACGATGGCACACCTCGTTCTCGAGGCGCACAACATCCCCTCGGCCATCATGCGTGATACGGCGGGCGGCATGATCCCGTCGATGACGCTGCTCTACCCGGTGCGACTCGCGGTGCGGCGCGAGGACGCCGACGAGGCGCGCCGCATCCTCGATGCCGAAGCGCCACTGCCGGCCGAGGACGGCGACGATGAGTCGATCGACGACGCACCCGATTTTGCCGTCGATTGGTCGCCAGACCGAGACCACGATGACGACAGCCAGTTCGGCGACGACTTCGCGGACGACGGCGACAACGATCGCCGCTGGTAAGCGACGGCGGTGAGCCTGCCGACGCAGGCGCGATCCGGTCACCGCCTGCGTTCGAATGATGCCGATCGCGCGGCCGGGGGGCGTTAACGTCGGCGCGACACCACCTGCCCGCGTGATCGCGCTCTGCCATCTTCCCCCGCCCGCGCTCGCACAGCTTCGCCGCGCGCTGCTGCCACCACACCAGGTCCGCTCGGCCGCGAGCTGGGAAGAGTTGATCGGCCACGTCGCGCGCCGGGGCGGAGACGTCGTGATCGTCGATCCGTGCACGGCGCCGGAGCGCGAGCCAGGGGCGCGTGTCCGCCTGCTCGGTGCCGCGCTCCAGTGCGCGCACGGCACGCCGGTGGTCGGCTACGTCTCGGTCACGGCGGCCGCCATCCACGCCGTCCAGGCGCTCGTCCGCCTTGGCGCCGCGGAGATCGTCGTGCGAGGCGTCGACGATGCCACGGCATCGCTCGCGTCGGCCATCCACCGCGCCGCCGCCGGCGCGCTCACCCAGCGGCTCCTGCAGTCCCTCGGCACCCCCTTCGCGCCGTTGCCCGGCGACGTCGCCGCCGCGCTCCACCTGCTCTTCCGCCGGCCGGAACGGCTGCGCTCCGTACCAGACCTCGCCGGCGCGGCGGGCACCACGCGACGCTCGCTCGACCGGTGGCTCGCCCGCGCCGGGCTCGCGCCGGCGCGAACGCTGCTCTCGTGCGCGCGCGCAAACGCGGCGTACCAGCTGATCGCCGCCGGCCGGGTACGCACGGCGCAAGCGGCCGCGCTGCTGGGATATCCGTCGTCACGCGCGCTCGCGCGCGAGCTCCAGGCGCTCACCGGCTACGTGCCGTCTGCGCTCCCTGGCCAAGTGTCCGCCGACGACTTCATCGCCGCGCTCGGGCCCCGCTTGCTACGGGCGAATTCGCGGGCGGCCGCACGCTCGTCGAGTTGACGCGACATCGCGCCTCCGGCAAATCGCTACAGGCGGAACAGATAGCTCATCTTGACGAAGAACCCGTCCTCGCTCCGATCCATCTTCCGGAAGCGCAGGTGCTCCGGACCCTCATACGAGCTTCCGTAGCCGGCGAACATCACGGTACCGGGCGTGGGCTGGTAGGAGAACAGCCAGTCCACGCGCAGGTCGTTGCGCGAGAAGCCGAGGTCGCGGTCCACCACGAAGCCGCGGTACGGCAGCGGCCTGACGATCGCGTAACCCGTACGCGAGTCGTCGTACAGCGCCCCCTGCTCCTCGGCGTCGTACTGCCCCACCACCCGGAAGAACATCGGCCGCGCGATCTGATACTCCGCCTTGAGCCGCGGGACCTTGCGGATGCCTACCGTCGTGCCGTCGGTCTTTCGGTTGTACTCGATGTGCTGGTACTGGGCATCGAGGCGGAGCTTGTCGATCGGACGCCAGCTCACGTTCGCGGTGAGCGTGACGATGTTGGCCGATGACCACTCGTAGAAGTTCTCATCCTGCCCCCAGATCAGGAACAGATCGGCGGCGAACCGCTGGAATTGCGGCGTGCCTAACGAGAGTACCCAGTCGAGATTGTCGAGACGGCCGACGCCCGTGAACGGGATCGTGTCGAATCCCGCGGCCGTGGGACGCAGCAGCCGATAGCTCGCGTAATAGGCGTCGTCGTAGCCGAAGCGCTCGAGCAGGAGCGATGCGCCGGCCCGCCATCCGCCGCGGAACGTCGTGTTCTCATTGAAGTGGAGCTTGCCGTCCTGCCACGCCTTCCCGTCGACGAACCGGTCGTACTGCCAGGTGAGCATCGGGTTCACCGCGAACTGCATCGACTGGATGAGCGCGTCCTTCGCGCCGTAGATCGTGTAGCGGTGGTTGAAGCTCGCGTTCACGATGCCCGTGCGAGAGAGAAACCCCGAGGCGGCGCGGAAATCCGGATCGCTCGCGCTCATCGAGTAGGTCACCCAGAAGTTCCGCCCGTTGCGGTCGAACGTCGCGTTCCAGAGCGGCGCGCGCGTCGAGACGCTGTCGCGCCGCGTGGCACTGCCGGCGATCTGGCCGCGCACGGTGTAGATCTTCCCGAACACGAACCGCCCGTCGAGGCCGGCCACGCGGTTGTAGTAGCTCCCGTCCACCTTGTCGGTGTACACGAACCCGAGCCGCGACTGCCCGCCGAGGTCGCGCGTGGCCCGGAGCACGTTGTAGAACGGTCGGTTCGCGTTAGGCCGGGTGGCGGGGTTGCCCCAGTCGAGCGACGTGGAGCGATCGTCCACCGCCGAGAGGAACGCGATGTTCGTTCCGGCCACCTTGCCCGTGAGCTTCGCCGCGCCATCGGGCCTCACGATGCGCCGCGTGTACACGAGATTGCTCGGCGTCGAGAAGTTCTCGATCCCCTCGAGGAAGAACGGGCGGCGCTCCGGGTACGACACGGCGGCGCGCGGGTCGTACTGAATGGCCGCGACATCGGCCTCCACCTGCGCGAAGTCGGGGTTCACCGTGCCGTTGAACGTCAGGTTGTTCGTGATCCCCCAGCGAACGTTCCCGCCCACCTGCGGACCGTCGCGCGTGTAGTCCCACCGCCCCGTCGTCGGGCTCGCGGCGCCGTCGGCGCGCGTCACCACCTCCGGGATCACGTCCACCACCAACCCTCGGCGCAAGTCCGTGAGGCCCACGAGCCGCCCCGATTGCCCCAGGAACGACGCGGCGGCGCGGCTCGCGGGCACCCAACTGTCCTCCTGGCCGAGGTGCTGTACCTGCCGCACGACGTTGATTCCCCAGTCCTGCACGTCCCTGGACTGGTAGCGCAGGCTCTTGAACGGAATGCGGATCTCCACCTCGTAGCCGTAGTCGGTCACTCGGCCCTTGGACTCGAACACGAAGTTCGCGCTCAGATCCGCCTGCTCGCGCGCGGACTGCCCGCTGCCGAATGCGCCACCACCGCGCCCGCCGGTGCCTTCGTTGAGGGTGCCGTCGGCCTGGATCCCCAGCGGGTTCACGGCGAACACCATCGCCTGCCGGCCATCGTTGAACGTGCCGAGCAGGATCTGGATGTTCTCATCGCTGAAGATCTTGTCGCGGTCGAGCAGGTTCGCGTTCACCGCGCCATGCGCCTCGAACGCCCGAATCCCGAAGTGGATGGCGGTGGGTGAATACCACACGAGCACCCGCGTCGAATCGGTGGCCGGGCGGCCGTCCACCGGCTGGAACTGCGAGAAATCCGTGAGTACCGCCGCCTCGGCCCACACCGGTTCGCTCAGCGCCCCGTCGATCGTGACATCGGCTTCGACCCGCGGAATCTGGACATCCAGCTTCCGGTCGCGACCGCTGTAGACTCCTCCCGGTGGATCGTTCAGATGCGGAACGGCGAGCAGCGAGAGCAAGGCAAGCATGCGATGGGTGGGTGAAGGACTCGGGCTCAGGACTCGGTGCCGGGGTGCTGAGCCCAGGGCCCGAGCCCTGAGCCCCGCGCGCTGGAAGGCAGGAGCGCGGTAATATGCCCCCGCCTGCTGGCCCTTCGCCTCCCCCACCGACGCGGAACGATACTTCACCGGGCTGAGCAGCACGCTCATGATGACGAAAGGCCGCCCAACGTGGGCGGCCCGTTCATTCGATCGCGATGGTGGCTAGCGCGTCACGAGAATCGTTGCGCGGTAGTCGGCCGGGTCGATCGCCTGCGACGCCCGCGGCGACGGCGCGAGGCTCACGAACGCGATCGTGTAGCCGTTCCACTCGGTCTTCTTCGGCTCCAGCGTGGTGTGCAGTGCCGCCACCGCAGCCAGGCTGCCCTGCTCGATGCGGAGCGCGATCTCGGCGTCGCCGGCCCAGACGCACACGGCGTCGATCGGGCAGCGGGAGTCGCTCTCGACGTTCCGCAACGTGAGTCGGAGCGCTCCTACCGAAACCGTCTCGCCGGTCTTCATCTCGAATGCCCGTCCGACGTCTCGCTGGGCAACCGACTCGCTCGTCCGAGCGGTGGCACCCAACGGCGTCGTCGTGCTGCTCGAGCAGGCAGCCAGCGTGGCGAGAAGAAGAGCGGCGGTCATATGACGCATATCGTGCCTCGAAGGGCTGAACTTGTGTGGTTCCGCACGCGGTGCGGCCCGCAACCGTTCGATCGTGGGCCGCACCGATCCTGGTCACCTCGCCCAACCCGAATCCGGGCGGCGCGGTCACCACGTCGAACGTGGCATCAGAACCCGAGGTTCACGCCGAGCGTCAGCGCGACGTTGTTCGTCGTCTTTCCCTTCAGGTCGAAGCCCGTCACTTCCTTGAAATCGAACTTGCCGAGGTAATCCTTGGCCATCAGGCGGACGCCGAAGTTCGGCGCGAGGCGGACATCGAACCCGCCACCGAAGTTGTACGCCACGTTCGTCGCGTTGGTGTTCAGGAACGCCGTCTTCACATCGTAGCGAATGGCACCCACACCACCCTGCACGAACGGAGTGACCTTGGAGTCCTGCGCCATCGGAACCTTGAGCTCTACGCCGCCATCGTACATCAGCGCCTTGCTCGAGCCGACGTCCAGCCCGCCGAGAATCGGAACACCCACCTCCAGATCGGAGCTCGAGTAGCCGAGGTTGCCGTATAACGCGACGTTCCTGGACATGGCGAAGCTGAGCTGCGCGCCGTAGACCGGACCGTTGGCCGCGGACACGCTCGTCCCGACCGGACCCTCGAACAGCTTCCCGAACATCATGTATCCCGCGTAGGGGGACACCTCGAGCACCTTGGCGTGCGTGACCTGCTGGGCAGCCGCGGGCAGCGCGGCCGCGAGCGTCGCGAGCCCAACCAGCGAGGTGCGAACGAAGAAGCGTTTCATCTATTCCTCCGTGACTTGCGGACCGTAGCAGTGAGACCGTGCCGATGCGAAAGGCACGGTGGGTGCCGCTACGAGCGCGGGCGATCGCACGCCCTAACCACTTACCACGGAACACGTTAGCCAGATGCGACGGTGGCGGGCGCGGACCGGCTGTCCGATGGAATAGACAGTTCCTGTTCCTGCGGGAGACGCCTCTGACTCCCTCACCCGCCCGCGACGCGGGCGTCCGGCTGCTTGCCGCTCGCGCCGCCGTACTCGTCCCAGAATGCCGCGACCGCCTTCATCCCCGTCACGAAGTTCTCGTCGCTGATCCACTCGTTAGGCGCGTGGGCGTTCTCGCCGGGCAGGCCGAACCCCATCAGCAGCACCGGCGCGCCGAGGATCCGCTCGAAGTCGCCGACCACCGGGATGGAGCCGCCCTCGCCCACGATCACCGGCGCGCGGCCGAACGCGCTCGCGAGCGCGCGGCGTGCGGCATCGAACACCGGCCCATCGAGCTCCGCACGCCACGGCCGCCCGCCGTGGAGATGCTGCACCCGCACCGTCACGCCGGCCGGCTTCACGCGCTGCACGTGCGCCTCGAACAGTCGGCCGATCTCGTCCGGCGTCTGATCCGGCACCAGCCGGCAGCTCACCTTCGCCATCGCCTTCGACGGGAGCACGGTCTTCGCCCCCTCGCCCGTGTACCCGCTGAGCAGCCCGTTCACCTCGCACGTCGGCCGCGTCCAGATCCGCTCCAGCGTCGACCGGCCGGCCTCACCCCCGAGCGTCGGCGCGCCCGTCTCGTGCTGGAACGCTGCCTCGTCGAACGGCAGCCGGCGGATCGCCGCACGCGCGTCATCTCCCCAGTCGCGCACCTGGTCGTAGAACCCGGGGATCGCCACGTGCCCGTTCGCATCGTGAAAGCTCGCGATGATTCGCGCGAGGGCCGTCGCCGGGTTCACCACCGCACCGCCATAGCTGCCGGAGTGCAGATCGACCGTCGGGCCGGTCACGTCGATCTGGAAGTACGCGAGCCCGCGCAGCGACGAGAGAATCGAAGGCTGCCCGGGCGCGAACATCGACGAGTCCGAGATCACCACGGCGTCGGCCGCGAGGCGCTCGGCGTGCGCCGCGATGAACTGCTCGAGATTCTCGCTGCCCACCTCCTCTTCCCCTTCGGCCAGCACGATCACGTTCACCGGCAGCGTGCCGCGCGTCGCCAGGTGTGCCTCGAGCGCCTTCACGTGGAGAAAGAGCTGGCCCTTGTCGTCCACCGATCCGCGCGCGTAGATGCGACCGTCGCGCACCGTCGGCTCGAACGGCGGGGACTCCCAGAGCTCGAGCGGCTCGGCGGGCTGCACATCATAGTGCCCGTACACCACCACCGTCGGCGCGCCCGGCGCCTTGCGCCATTCGGCCAGCACGATCGGATGGCCGGCGGTTGGATGAATCGACGCCTCGAAGCCCAGACGAGCGAGGGCGTCGCGCATCCACTCGGCCGCCCGCCGCACGTCGCCGGCGTGCTCCGAGCGCGCGCTCACGCTCGGGATGCGGAGCAGATCGAACAGCTCCTCGTGAATGCGCCGGTCGTGCTCGGTGAGATAGCGATCGAGATCAGAAGACATTGGGAGGCGGGTGCGGGAACTGGGAATGTAGCCACTTATCTTCCTTCGCTTCCACCACCACCCGCACTCGCACGCTCGTGTCCCGTCCGACATCCATCGACCTTCGCGCGATGCTGCGCCTCGCGCTTCCCGTGGCCGCGGTGCAGCTCGGGCTCATGGGCATGGGTGTCGTGGACACCATCATGGTCGGGCACCTGTCGCCGGCGGCGCTCGCCGCGGCGGCGCTCGGGAACCTCTACTTCTTCGTCGCCGGGATCTTCGGGCAGGGCACCCTCATGGCGCTCGACCCGGTCATCTCACAGGCCGTGGGTGCGCGCGATGACGAGGCGATCGCGCGCGCCATCCAGCGCGGCATTCTCCTCTCGCTCGGGCTGACGCTCGTGACCTGCGCGATGTTCGCGCCCGTGGAGCCGATCCTGCGCGTGCTGCGCCAGCAGCCGGAGGTCATCCCCGATGCCGCATCGTACGTCCGCATCGCGATTCCCGGGGTCTTTCCGTTCTACGCGTTCGTCGTGTTCCGCCAGTCGCTGCAGGCGATGTCACGAGTCGCTCCGGTGCTCTGGACCGTGCTCACCGCCAACGCGATCAACGCCGGATTGAACTGGGTCTTCATCTACGGCAACCTCGGAGCACCGCCGCTCGGAGTCGCGGGCTCGTCGATCGCGACGAGCATCAGCCGGTGGCTCATGCTGCTCCTGCTGCTCGCCGCGTCCTGGCATGAGCTCGGGGGACGGCTCGCACCGTGGCGGCGCGAGAGCGCCGCCGCACGACCGCTGCTTCGCATGCTGCGGCTCGGGTTGCCCATCGGCGTCCAGTACCTGCTGGAGTACGGGGCGTTCGCCGCCGCCGCGCTGCTCATGGGCGTGCTCGGAACGACACAGATGGCGGCGCATCAGATCGCCATCAACCTCGCGTCGTTCACCTTCATGGTGCCGCTCGGTGTGTCGACGGCCACGGCCGTACTCGTCGGACAGGCCATCGGCGCGGGTGACGAGCCACGCGCGCGCCGCGCGGCCATCGCCGGCATCGCGTGCGGCACGGCGTTCATGTGCGTGAGCGCACTCGCGTTTCGCCTGTTCCCGGAGCCGCTCGCCCGGGCCTACTCGGGTGATGCGGTGGTGATCGCGCTGGCCGCGACGTTGATCCCGATCGCCGGCGTCTTTCAGGTGTTCGATGGCATTCAGGCGGTCGCCGCCGGCGTGCTCCGCGGCATCGGTGACACACATGCACCAGCGGTCATCAACATCATCGGCTTCTGGCTCATCGGACTTCCGGTGAGCTGGGCGCTCGCGTTCCGCTTCGGCGGGGGTGCCATCGGCCTCTGGTGGGGGATCGTCGTCGGGCTCGCGGCCGTGGCGACGTTTCTTCTCGTCCGTGTGCGAATGCGGCTCGCCCGCGCGATGCGACGCGTCATCATCGAGGACGCTGTCGCCGGCTGAATGAGGGGCCCGCAACTCAGGGCCCAATCGGCTTCGTCGAATCTGGTTCAGGGCTGAACGGGCGGGAACTGCCATGACGCAGATGATGCCGAAACGGCCGGATCGGCGCCGTGCGCGTGCGGTGTCATCCCGAGGCGGGGCGTCAGCCCCGACGAGGGACCTGCGGTGCGATCATCGTAGCCTGACTGGCCACAGGGTTCGCACCGCAGGTCCCTCGTCGCCGCCACGCGGCTCCTCGGGATGACAGATGGGCCGGGGCGCGATCGGGCTTCTTCCGCGTCATCGTTGTTCCCGCTGGTCCTTGCACGACGATGAGGCCGGCCGGACGGCCCGGCGGGACGAGGCGTGCGGCGCGAATGGGCGCGCGGAGCCGTCCCGACCGCGGAGCGAATCTTCAAGGGGTCAGAGTCGTTGAAACCGGAGGTTTCAACGACTCTGACCCCTTGAACCCGCGCCGAGCCCGAAAATCCCCGGGCCCCGGGCCCCGGATACGTTTCGGAGCGCGACATGCAGCGATCGCTTGCGTCCCCAACTCCCCGCTACCAGGCACTCGGCAATGCCCAACCGTCTCGCCGCCGAAACGAGCCCCTACCTCGCGCAGCACGCCGACAACCCGGTGGACTGGTACTCATGGGGGTCGGAGGCGCTCGAGCGAGCCCGACGCGAGGATCGGCCGATCCTCCTGAGCATCGGCTACGCGGCGTGTCACTGGTGCCACGTCATGGCGCACGAGTCGTTCGAGGATGAGGAGACCGCGCGCGTCATGAACGAGCTGTTCGTCAACATCAAGGTCGACCGCGAGGAGCGCCCCGATCTCGACAGCATCTACATGCAGGCGACGCAGGCGATGACCGGGCACGGCGGGTGGCCGATGACGGTGTTCCTCACGCCGGAGACGGTGCCCTTCTACGCCGGAACGTATTTTCCGCCCGAGGATCGTCAGGGCATGCCATCGTTCCGCCGCGTGCTGCACGCCGTGGCGGACGCGTACCGCACCCGCCGCGGCGGCGTGGAGGAGACGGCCGCGAAGGTGCGGGAACTGTACGCCACGTCCACCGCGCCCGGTCGCTCGACCGGCGAGCTCACGGCCACCACGCTCGACCGTGCCTACCGTGTCATCGCCGCGCAGTACGACGTGGGCCACGGCGGCTTCGATGGTGCGCCGAAGTTTCCGCCCACCATGGTGCTCGACTTTCTGCTCCGCTACTGGCGGCGCACGGGCACCAACTACGCGCTCGAGATGGCGGCGACGACATTCCGGAAGATGGCGCGCGGCGGCATCTACGATCAGCTCGGTGGCGGCTTCCATCGCTATTCGGTGGACGCGATGTGGCTCGTGCCGCACTTCGAGAAGATGCTGTACGACAACGCGCTCCTGGCGCGGCTCGGCGCGCACCTCTGGCAAGCGACTCGCGACCCCGAGACGCGGCGCGTGACGGAGGAGACAATCGACTGGGTAGCGCGCGAGATGACGGCGCCGGACGGCGGATTCTATTCGTCGCTCGATGCCGACAGCGAAGGCCACGAGGGAACGTTCTACGTCTGGTGGCAGGAGGAGCTCGAGCGCGCGTTAGGCCACGACGCCGTGCTCGCCCTGGCGTACTGGGGGGTCATGCACGGCCCGAACTTCGAGGGCCGGCACATCCTGTACGTGTCGCACGAGCCCGCGGTCGTCGCCGCGCGGGCGGGCGTCTCGGTCGACGACGTCACCGAGGCCGTCGCGAACGCGCGCGCCGCGCTGCTGGCGCGGCGCGCGCGGCGCGAGCGCCCGGGCCGCGACGAGAAGGTACTCGCCGCCTGGAACGGGCTCATGGTTCGCGGGGTCGCCGAGGCGGCGCGTGCGTTCGGCCGCAACGACTATCGCGCGCTCGCGGTGCGCAACGGCGAGTTCCTCCTGCGCGAGATGGTGCGCGACGGCCGCGTCATGCGCTCGCACACCGCGGGCGTCACGCGCATTCCCGGCTACCTCGAGGACCACGCCGCCGTCGCGCTCGGCTTCCTCGAGCTGAACGCCCTCACGTTCGAGGGCCGCTGGCTCGATGCGGCACGACAGATCGCGGACGCCATCGATCGCTGGTTCTGGGATGACACGGCTGGCGCGTACTTCGATACGGCGGGCGACCACGAGCCGTTGCTCACCCGGCCGCGCGACGTCACCGACAACGCGATGCCGTCGGGGACCTCGCTCGCCATCGACCTCCAGCTTCGACTCTCGGAGATCTTCGGCGAGCGCGCGCGGAAAGAGCGCGCGCTCCGCGTGCTGGAAACGCTCAGCGAGCCGCTCGCGCGGTACGCCCAGGCGTTCGGGCACCTGCTTGGCGCCGCGGACATGGCGGTGCACGGTGCGGTCGAGGTCGCGCTCGCCGGCGATCCCACCGCCGGCGATTTCCGCGCGCTCGCCGACGCGGTAGGCGCCGAGTACGTCCCGTCGCTCGTGCTCGCCGGCGGCCCGGCGAAGCGTGGAGACGCCGAGCGCGAGATCACGCTCCTCGCCGACAAGCCGCCTCGCGGCGGTGAGGCGACGGCCTACGTCTGCCGCCAATACCTGTGCGAGCAGCCGACGACCGACCCGGCGGTACTGCCGGCGCAGCTCGCGCGAGCCGCCCGATCGCCGCTCGGTGTGGGTGCGTGATCGGAACACTTATTGCTGAGTTCGTCGCATGACTCTGGCGGCGGCGAGACACGTGTCTCGCCGCCGCGCGAACGAGCGGCCCACACGGACTCGGGGAGCATCGCGTGGCGCGAGCGACACACATGTGTCGAGCGCATCACGCGTTGATGTTGCCGCAGGCGTTCTCGGCTGTCTAAGTTGTTGCGCCGCGCGTGTCCTCGCATGACGCGTGGCACCATCGCCGCATCCGTTGAGGTCAGTCCATGCACGTTGCCCGCTCCGCTCACGCCGATTCGCGTCGTTCCACACTGCTGCTCCCGAGTGGCCTGCGCGGCACCGCTCGACCGGCTCGGCTGCTGCCGTCGCTGTTGGCGCTCGCGGTCGCCAGCCTCGCGGCATGCAAGGAGGCCGCGGACCCGGTGAAGGCCGCATCGATCGTCGGCATGAACCCGATCGATTCGGTGAGGTTGGGCAGGACGTTCTCGTTCGAGATCGAGACTCGCGACACCGATGGGAAGAAGGTCACTGGCCGGCGAGTGACATGGTCGAGCCTCAATCCCAATGTCGCCGCCGTCGATGACAACGGCATGGTCACCGGCGTTGGGCTCGGCACGTCGATCATCACGGCGCGCGCGGATGCGGCCACGGCACAGACGAACATGCTCGTGCAGCCGGCCGTCGCGTCGGTGGTGCTTCTCCCGGCGTCGGGGTCGGTCTCCGTTGGCGCGACGCGGACGCTGACGGTCGCCGTGAACGACAAGGACGGTCGGACGATCGCCGGGCGACTGGTCACCTTCTCGAGCTCGGACCCGAGCGTCGCCACCGTCAACGCGTTGGGCGTGGTGGCGGGCGTGGCGGAGGGTCGCGCGACCATCACCGCGCAGGCAGTGCTGGATCAGGTGAACGGAACGGCGACGGTCGATGTCGTCAAGGTCCCGGTCGCGACGGTGTCGATCACGCCGGCCGGCGCGCAGACGGTGTTCGAGGGGCTCACGCTGCAGCTCTCGGCGGTCCTGCGGGACGCCAACAACGCCATCCTCTCCGGTCGTCCGGTGAGCTGGACGACGTCGAACCAGTCGGTCGCCACCGTGTCGGCCAACGGCCTGGTGGCGGGCGTCTCACTGGGCATCACGCAGATCACCGCGGAGAGCGAGGGCAGGACATCGTCGGTACAGGTGACCGTGGCGCCACGTCCGGTCGCGACGGTCGGCCTCTCGCCGAACCCGGGAAGCGTGAAGGTGGGGCAGGCGCTGCAGATGTCGCTCGACCTTCGCGACGCGAGCGGCAACCAGCTCACGACTGCCGGACGCAGCGTGACGTGGGAGAGCTCGAACAACCCGGTCGCGACGGTTCAGAACGGCGTCGTGACGGGCGTCAGCGTTGGAACAGCGACGATCACCGTCACGGTGGACGGGAAGCCGGCATCCGCGGTAATCAGCGTGACGCCCTGATTGGAGCCATCAGCCACCAGCCGGTAGCGAGCAGCGCGGTGTGCGTCGACGCGATGAGCGCCACCACGCGAGGATGACGGACGCGCGAACGTAGAACGTCGAAGGTTGAGGACCTGCGGACGGTCGCGTGGACGGGTTCAGAGGTCCGCGCAGCTCTTCAGGATCGTTCGGCAATTCGCGCAGATGAGCTTGCAGCTTCGCCACTCGAGCCGCTCCGAACCACAGACATCGCACTGATCGGGCGGAGGCTCGGGGCGGGATTCGGGATCGCTTCCCGAGGTTGGCGACGTCTTGGGCGGCTGTGAGCGTTGATCGGGCATGGCGCGAAGATACGGTGGCGGTGCCGTGTGCGCTCGGGACGAAGGCGTCTGAAGGACCTCGCGAAGCCGGTCTGGGACGCCTCAGCGGCGTGATGATGGCCGCCGCGCCGCGCCAACGATGCGCGGGCCGCGCGCAACAAGGTGCGTTGGCCGCGCAACAGCCCAGGCCGCTTTGTCACTCGTGTGCGGCGAGGTATTTGTCGCCATGACAATGGGTTAAGGGGCGCACCCGACCTAAGGCTGAGTCCGGTCCGCAGCCTGCGCTCAGCCTCCGGGCTCGCTTCAGCGTCGGACCCGCGGCGAGCGAACGCAGCACCTCGTGACCTAACCGCGCGTCTTTGGAGGACCCATGCGTCATGCGGCCATGATCGGCGCACTCTGCGTCGTCTGCTTCACCGCATGCTCTGAGGAGACCGGCCCGAACGTCAGCGGCGTTCCGTCGCTCAACATCACCAAGGTCGTCGTCTCTCCCACGCTCGACACGCTGTTCGTCGCCGACACCCTTCGTTCGACCGACCGGTTGCAGATGAGCGCACAGGTCATCGGGCACACCGGCACACCGATCTCGGGCGCGAAGGTCGCGTGGGCCTCCTCGAGTCCGGAGGTTGCCGTGGTGACCGAGGACGGAGTGGTGATCCCGACCGGCTACGGCAGCACCGTCATCACGGCGAGCGCCGACAAGGTGGCGAAGGCGACGATCGTCGTGATGCCCGCGGCGCGGACGATCGTCGTGACGCCCGGCTCCGACACGATCTTCGTCGAGGACCCGATGGCGGCGCGCGACACGGTCCGCTTCAAGGCGACGGCGTACGACGAGACCGGCGCGGCGATCGCGGGTGTGGCGTTCGCGTGGGCCTCTACCGCGACGGGCACCGCCACCATCAACGGCGCCGGGGTCGTCCTGGCACGCGGGCTCGGAACCGTGAGCGTGACGGCGACGTCGGGCGATCGCCAGGGCACGGCGAGCGTGCGCGTGGCGTCGATGGTGAAGGCGATCCAGATCGCGTCGCCGGTGACGATGGTCCTGGCGCGCGACACGGTCCAGATGACCGCTACCGCGTTAGGCTACGACGACAAGCCGATGGGGGGCCGGACGTTCGTCTGGACGTCGTCGAACCCGGCGGTCGCGACCGTGGATGGGACTGGCCGGGCGATCTTCCTCCGAGCGGGCACCGCGACGTTCACGGCGAAGAGCGCGTTCACGACGAGCGCGGTGACGGTGACGGCGTTGGAGCGGCAGTTCCAGCGGGTGTCGAGTGGGGACGACTTCACCTGCGGATTCACGAATCTCGGCCGCGGGTATTGCTGGGGTGTTGGTGAGGCCGGGCAGCTTGCTACGGCGGCCGACAGCTCGTGCTTCGACGGTTATCCGCCCGAGACACTCCGAGGCGGCGGCAGATTCCCATGTACGCTCGCGCCCAAGCGCTTCGCCGGCCCCGCACTCGAGTTCACCGCGATTGACGCTGACAGCCTTTCTGCCTGTGGCATCACGAAGGACAGGCTTGTGTACTGCTGGGGCAGTGACGCGTCCGGGCAAATCGGGAACGGTGCGAAGGGCGGTGGCGCGCAGCCCACGCTCGCGACGGTCGCGCAGGAGCGGTTCGACTCGATAACGGTCGGCGGGGCGCACGCGTGCGCGCTCAACCTCGCGCGACAGGCGTTTTGTTGGGGGAACGATGGCTCCGGTCAGCTCGGCGACAATCGACTGGTGAACAGCACGACACCGATTCCCGTAATCGGCGGACGAACGTTCAGCGCGATCTCCGCCGGACAGAGCCACACCTGCGGCATTTCGAATGGCCAGGCGTTCTGCTGGGGTCGTAACAACGTCGGGCAGCTCGGCACAGGAACTACCACTGGCTCTCAGGTCCCTGTCGCTGTCGCAGGCAGCCAGGCGTTCGTCGCCATAAGCGCTGGTGGCGACCACACGTGCGCACTCACCGCCGCCGGTGAAGCGTTCTGCTGGGGTGAGAACGATCTTGGCCAGGCTGGAGCCGCGGGCATTCTCCCGGTGCTGACTCCGGCTGCAGTTGGGGGAGGTTCGTACTCCCAGATCAGTGCCGGTGAGAACCACACGTGCGCGCTCGCCGCAGGCGGAGCGGTTTCATGTTGGGGCGAGAACACCTGGGGTCAGCTCGGGAACGGCAGTGTCGGCTCCAGCGCGGGCGTGGGAGCGGTGACCGGAGGCGTCGCTTTCAAAAGTGTCACGGCCGGCAGCAACCATTCCTGCGGCCTCGGCACTGATGGCGAGACGTACTGCTGGGGCTCGAACGTCTTCGGCACGCTGGGCAACGAGCTCCAGGCCGCGTATCGCGCGTCGCCTCAGAAGGTCGCGGCGCCGAGGTAGCCGTCGGGCTCGCCAATCGACTGTGACCGGCTACCTTGCTGGCCGGGTGCCAGCAGATCATCCTGCGTAACCCGCGGGGGCGGAGCACGCTCCGCCCCCGCGCCGCGTTCGGCCGCCAGGCTCGCGCGGGCTTCCCTTTCTCAGGCAGTTCCTCGATGCAAGATCGGCACACGTTCGGCAGCTCCACGATCGCCGTGCTCGCGGCCGGTGCCATCGCGATGGCTGCCGGCTCGCCGCTGGCCGCGCAGTCACGCGGCAAGGTGCTCACGCCCCCGCGTCCCGCCGATTCCACCGCCCGGCCGCGGCCGCCCGCGACAGCAGCCTCGACGCCTAACGCAGCGAACACGACCGCAGGGACGAGCTCGGCGGGCGCCCCACCCGTCATCCCGCAGTCGCCGGTGCTCGACTCCATTCGCGAGGCGGTGTTCCGCAATCTGCTGGAGCGCGACCGCGCCGGGTTCGCCACGCTCGCATCAGCCTTCTGCCTCGCGCTGTCCGCCGATGACTTCAAGAAGTCGGGCGTCCCGGCCGGCCGGGCGGACCCGCCGGAGGCCATGGTTCGGCGGCTGTACACCCCCCGCGCGCCAGCGCGGCGCGCCTCGGGGTGTACGTTCTCGGGTACGCAGGCGGCGGGTGGATCGGTGCCCGGTCACGCCCTGCTCTATACCGTGGGGGCAATCGACCTGCAGTCGCCGTCCCGTGCCGAAGCCGGCGCCGGTTACACGTACGACGGCTTCAGCAGCGGTGGCTACACCTTCAACCTCGAGCGCGTCGACTCGGGGTGGGTGGTGAAGCAGTGGCGAATGGAGTGGACGGCGAAGCCGTAACGGTCAGTCGAAGTCCAGCGCGAGGTTCAACGCCGGCGGCGAGTGCGTGAGCGCGCCGACGGAGATGAAGTCGACCCCCGTTTCGGCGATCGCGCGCACCGTATCGAGCGTCACGCCACCCGATGCCTCGACGGTGGCCCGCCCGGCCACGATCTCCACCGCCTGCCGGATGGCATCGGGCGGCATGTTGTCCACGAGCACTTCGTCGGCCCCGGCTTCCACCGCCGCGCGTACCTGATCGAGCGAGTCGCACTCCACCTCCACCTTCGCGCCCGGCGGCGCCAGCTCGCGAACGCGGCGCACCGCGACCGCGACGTCGCCGTCGACCGCCTTCAGGTGGTTGTCCTTGATGAGGACCGACCGCGCGAGATCGAGGCGGTGGTTCACGCCACCGCCGGCACGCACGGCGTACTTCTCCAGCTTCCGCCACCCCGGCGTCGTCTTGCGCGTGTCGAGAATTCTCGCCTTCGTGCCCTTCACCGCGTCGACGAACTTCGCCGTGAGCGACGCGATCCCCGACAGCCGCTGCATGAAGTTGAGCGCCGTCCGCTCCGCGGACAGCAGCGCTCGCGCGTGGCCGGTCATGTACAGCACGGTGCTTCCCTTCTGCACGCGCGTGCCGTCCTCCACGTCCACCCGCATCGAGATCTTCGGGTCGAGCAACCGGAACGCCTCGAGCGCGAGCGGCACGCCCGCGATACACCCGGCCTGGCGGCTCACCAACGACGCCCGCGCGCGCCGCGACGAGAGCACGGTCGCGATCGTCGTGACGTCGTTGAATGCCTGGTCCTCCTCCAGCGCGGACCTAACGAGCGACGAGAGCTGGTCGTGCGTGAGGGGGAACCGAAGCCGGTCGTAGTTGAGTGCGGGCACCGACATCGGCGTCACCGTCCGTGGAGCGCGGAACGACTCGCCCGGCGAGGACGGGTTCGGGGTTGGCGTCGTCATCTCTGACTCCTTTGCGCCGGGCCAATCACTCACCCGGGTCCAGCGTGAAAGCGGGCGCCGGCGAGAGCGGCGTCTGCCCGCCGATCGCCACCATGCGCTCGATCGCCCGCCGCGCCCGTGCGGCCACGTCGTCCGGGACCGTGATGTGGTGCTCGAGATGCTCGAGCGACCGCAGCACCTTCGGAAGCGTCGTGACCTTCATGTAGGCGCATTGAGCCCGGTCACTGGCCGGGATGAACGTCTTCGTCGGATTCGCCTTCCGCAACCGGTGGAGGATCCCGATCTCGGTCGCGACGATGAACGTGTCGGATTTCGACTGCGACGGGCGGCGGATCATCCCCTCGGTCGAGAGGATCTGCACGCCCGCCGGATCGACGTCGCCGGCCGACACCGCCTCGACGACGTTTGTCGCGCACCCGCACTCGGGGTGAATCAGAAATTCCGCGTCCGGATGCGCGGCACGCTGCAGCGCGATGTGCTCGGGATCGATGCCGGCGTGCACGTGGCACTCGCCCATCCACACGTGGATGTTCTCGCGCCCCGTCATGCGCCGAACGTGCGCACCCAGGAACATGTCGGGAAGAAAGAGGATCTCCTTGTTCGCCGGGATCGAGTTCACGATCTCGATGGCGTTCCCGGACGTGCAGCAATAATCGGTCTCGGCCTTCACCTCGGCGGTGGTGTTCACGTACGACACGACCACGGCGCCGGGGTGCTCGGCCTTCCAGTCGCGAAGCTGAGCGGCGTCGATCGTCGCGGCTAGCGAGCAGCCCGCGGCCAGATCGGGAAGGAGCACGCGCTTGTGCGGCGACAGGATCGCGGCCGTCTCCGCCATGAAGTGCACGCCGCAGAAGACGATCGTCTCGGCATCGGTCCGGGCGGCCTCCCGGCTCAAGCCGAGCGAGTCGCCCACGAAGTCGGCGACGTCCTGCACCTCGGCTCGCTGGTAATTGTGCGCGAGAATGACCGCGTTGCGCTCGGCGGCGAGCGCGCGAATGCGCTCGTGGAGCTCGGGGTCGGGGTAGGTCTGAACGGGTAAAGCCATCCCGGAAATGTAGCTGGTCACGGCGAGCGGTCAGTGGTCAGCCGCCAGGCATTAGATGAGTCATCAGTCGTCAGTCCGCAGATGTGTCGTCAGTCGTCGGTCCACAGTCGTCGGTCCACAGTCGTCGGTCCACAGTCGTCGGTCCACAGTCGTCGGTCCGCGGTCGTCAGTCCGCAGTCCCCAGCCCGCACCCCATGGCCTCACCACTCGATGTGCCGCCCGGTCCACTTGCGCTTCGAGCGCGGAAAGTCGCTGCGGTAGTGTCCCCCACGTGATTCCTTGCGCATCAGTGCTGCCTCGACGATCAGACGCGCGGTTTCGGCCATGTTCGACTCCTCGGTCGCGCCCTCCGGGAGCCGCGAAGCGATTTCGTCGAGCCGGCTGATGCACTTTCTGAGCCCTTTCGCCGTGCGCGCGATGCCGGCGTACTCCCACATCACGAGACGGATCTCGTCGGCCGCGACCTGCGCCGCGCCGCGGTCGCCGAGCGGCGGCACGCGCCAGCTCTGTTTGCGCGGCAGGCCGCTGAGCTTCGGTGTCTGTACGAGGTCGCGCGCCACGCGCTCGGCGAAGACGAGCCCCTCGAGCAACGAGTTCGACGCGAGACGATTCGCGCCGTGCACGCCCGTGCGTGACACCTCGCCGCAGGCGTAGAGGCGCGCCAGCGACGAGCGCCCGGTGAGGTCGACGACGACGCCACCCATCATGTAGTGCGCGGCGGGCGTGACCGGAATGAGCTGGCGCGACGGATCGATGCCGCGCGCCTTGCAGAGCGCGTAAATGCCGGGGAATCGTTTACGGAAGTGCGCGCCCAGCTTGCGCGCGTCGAGGTACACCTTTCGCCCGCCGGCCTGCTCGCGGAAGATCTCCCGCGCCACCACGTCGCGCGGCGCGAGCTCGGCGAGTCGGTGGCGCGCGGGCATGAAGCGCTCGCCGTCGGCATTGAGCAGGATCGCGCCTTCGCCACGCACCGCTTCCGATACGAGCGCGAGCGGGTTCTCCGGTGTGTCTAGCGCGGTGGGATGGAACTGCACGAACTCCATGTCCGCGAGCTTCACACCGGCGCGATGCGCGATGGCGTAGCCATCGCCCGTGGCGACGACCGGGTTGGTCGTGTACCGGTACACCTGGCCGCATCCGCCGGTGGCCAGCACCGTCGCGTCGGCGATGATCTCGACCGCGTTTCCGGCAACGCTCGCCCGCACGCCGCAGCATCGTCCACCATCGACGATCAGGTCGAGCACGCGCGTCTTCTCGAACACGGCGACGCGGTCGCTCTCCCGCACGCGCGCGCTGAGCGTGCGTGCGACTTCGGCGCCGGTCTGGTCGCCATGTGCGTGCACGATGCGATGGCGCGAGTGCGCCGCCTCCTTGCCGAGCTTGAGCTTTCCGTCGGAACCGAGATCGAAGCGCGCGCCGGCCGTCTGCAGCTCGCGCACACGGGCGGGCCCTTCCTCGACGAGCACCTGGACCGCGGCGGCGTCGCACAGCGCGGCGCCGGCGGCGAGCGTGTCCTTGCGGTGAAGCTGCGGCGAATCTCCGGCACCCAGCGCCGCGGCGATGCCACCCTGCGCGTACGCGGTGGCGCTGTCGAACAGAGATCGCTTCGTGACGACGAGCACGTCGTCGGTCTGTGATGCGCGCCATGCCGTGTGGAGTCCGGCAACGCCGCTCCCGACGATGAGGAAGCGGGTTCGGATACGATCGGTCATGGTGCATAATCAACATCACGACGGCTTGAGTGGGAACGGGGAACCGAGGGCTGCGAGCTGCACGCAGCAAGCAGTCAGAGGCCCTGTGCCCCGTTCCCGCCCGAAAGGCGCTTACGCGTCTCTATCCAGCCAACCAGTGATCTGTTGAAAGGCGTAGCACGGTCGCACCCGAGTTGGCCTGTCGCGACGACGTCGAGTCGCGGATCGTTGGCGCTCAGGTACGGGAGGCCGTTGCCGCCCTCGCCATCGGGGGAGGTTTCTCCCGGAGACCATGAGCGTGAGATCGGTGGTGCGCATCCGCCGCGCGTGGTCGAAGAGCGGCGTGCGCTTGTCGTACGCCGCCCGGCACGTCACGAAGATTACGCAGCGGAACGGTTCGGTGGCGTTGTACGGCTTGTAGCCGCCGCGATGATCGAGCACGCCACCCACGCGCACGTACCCGAGCAGCGTGAGGTTGGTGTTGACGGAGAGCTCGCGCTTCGGGAGCGGATTGCCGAGGGACGCGGGGTTGTCGCCGATGCTGACCTCGCACTCCGGCGTGCCGTCGGACGCCGTGGGACCGCAGTCGATCGGGCTGATTACGCCGTCACTGTTCTTGTCCGACCAGGTGAGCAGCGGACGCTGCCAGTAGCCCGCGGTCGGCTGGCCCTCGACGAACCGCTGGATGGCGTTGCCATCCACGGCGCTGAGCCCCGGGTAGATCGTGTCGACACCGGCGCCGAGCGTAACGAGGCGGTTGTTGTCGAGCGAGCCGTTGACCGTGAGCACGCGATCGCCACGGATGAACGGAGCAGTCAGGCTCCCCCGCGGCGGCGAGCAATCGAAGTGGGACGAGGCGTTGCATGGGTGGTCCGATTGCCGCGTGGGAATGGCGGGGTGGATGGAATCTCCGAGCGATCGCCCTGACGTGACGCGTGCCGCGGCGAGCTCCGCCGCAGGTGCCGGCACGCTTCCTGACCACTGTCGCAATGACTCTCATTCGCCGAGGACGAGCCATGGGCAGCAAGCCGTCACACGCCATTCCGAGCAACCGACCCGAATCCGGGGGAGCCGATCGCGATCAACTCCAGGAGAAATCGGGGTTGCTGGAGCGCGAGAAGCAGGAGTTCGCCAAGTCGGAGGAGTCGAAGCGCGATGCGACCCGTCGTCGTGATGAAGGATCGGATCGGATGACGGGTGACAAGGGCGAGCTGAACGATTAGGGATCGCTGGCCGGCGCACGTGTGAGCTCCGGAACTGCGAGCGCCGCGGCCATCGCAATACCTGACTCGGCGTGCCCTTTCGACCACAAGGCACCGGGGCGAGCTTTCGAGATCACGTCTCGTCGGGCTCAGCCGATCAGGATCCGTTCCTCGTTCCACATGCTCGACTTCGCGCCCATCGCGCTCGCCGCTCAGCAACGGCCCAACGAAATCGCCTGCGAAATCGCCCACGAGATCGCCTTCCCCAACGCCGTTCACCACGAAGCCGAGGTGTCGGCCACGCTCACGGACCTGACGGTGTGTGAGAGCCCGGCGGCCGAGCTCGTGCCGTTCGAGCAGACGAACGAGCCCATCACCGACGCGATTCGCCAGTTCCGAGCGAGTTGGCTCGGCTCGCGCACCGGCGCTTGATCGCGACGCTGCTCGCGCCGCGCCGCGTCGGGGCTGCAACGGCGGCCACGGCGGTCACGGCGGTCTCGCTAGCAGTGGCAATGGCGTTGCCGCGCGCGGTTGCACGCGCGCAGAGTCCCGAGTCGCACTCGTCCGATTCGGTGGGATCGCACTCGCCGGCAATCACGCTCCGCGCGCAGGCGCTGGGGCTCGTAACCCGTGTCGATCCGGCACTTGGCGGACGCGCCTACACGGAAGGCTACCTGCTGCAGCCCATGATCATGGCGCATGGTCGGGCGCTGCGCGGCCACCTCGGGGCGGTGCTGACGCTCGACTTCGAGGGACTCACGCTCGAGCGCGGGCAACTCACGCCCGGCGCGTATGGCGAAGGGTACGTGGATCGGCGGCATCCCCACACCTACCTGCACGAGGCGCTGGGGGTGGCGGAAGGAGCGTTTCGGGGAACCGGGGTATCACTCGCTGGCGGCAAGGGGTTCGTGCCGTTCGGCACGGATGACCCGATGATGCGGCCGTTCGCGGCATACCCGGTGAACCACCACCTCGCGCAGATCCTCGAGCGATACGCGCTCATCGGAGCGGTACGGCGAGGTCCATTCAGCGTGGAGGCGGCGCTGTTCAACGGCGACGAGCCGCGCAGCCCGGGGGCGCCCCCGGACGTCGAGCGGTTCGGCGACTCGTGGGCTGTGCGCGTCACCGCGACCGTGCCGCGTTCGCTCGAGCTCGTCGGGAGCTACGCGTTCGTCACGTCGCCCGAGCTGGTCACGGGTGGCGGGCTGGATCAGCGAAAGTGGAGCGCGGCGGCACGGTTCGATCATCCCACGGGCCTCGTGCGGTACGCGCTCGTGGAATGGGCGCACACCGACGCGTTCTTTGGCGACGTGCGAACGAACCGCTTCACCTCCTTCCTCGCCGAGGGGTCGGCGGTGGCGCGGCCGGTCACGCTCTCGGCTCGTTTCGAGGACACCACGCGACCGGAGGAAGAGCGGTTGCTGGACCCATTTCGCACGTCGCGGTCACCGACCGACCTCGGGATCATCGGCATCACCCGCTGGCGCACGGGCACCGTCGCGGCCAGTATCGAGCGGTCGCTCGGCAGCATCGATGTCGCGCCGTTCGTGGAGGCCACGTACGCGCGCCCCACCGACGAGCTGCGACCCTCGGCGTTCGTTCCGCGCGAGTTCTACGGCGCGTCGTCGGTCTGGGCGCTCTCGGCGGGCGTGCGGCTCGGTGCCGGGCGGATGCCGCATCGCATGGGCCGCTACGGCGCGGCGCTGCCTAACGTTGCGCCGACGATGACTGGCGGTCCCCATGTCGGGCACTAGCCGTCGTTCCGCACATCGACCTCATGCCCCTGACACGCGTCGCTCCCTGATGCGCCTAACGATTTCCCGCACGCTCCGGCTCGTTGCGCTCCCGCTCGCCGTGGCCGGTCTCGCCGCCTGCGGCTCCGACTCCCCCACCGGGCTACGCGTGTTCACCGGGCCAGCGCTGTCGGTGCTCGGCCGCGGCGACATGACCGCCCGCCACATGGCGGAGGTGTGGACTCGCGGTAACGTGGCCTATACCACGACCTGGGGACAGCGGTCGAGCAACGGGGTCACCGCGGTCGGCAATGCCGTGCACCTCTGGCGCATCGACGGCACCGCGCCGGTGCTGGTCGACTCGCTCATCGTCGAGAACGCCACCACGCTCGGCGACGTCCAGGTTTCCGATGATGGGAGGCTCCTCGTCGTCGCGACCGAGCGGCAGAACGGCTCGATCGTGATCTACGATCTCACGAATCCACTGAAGCCCGTGCGCCGCGCGCGCTATCAGACGGCGAACACGTCGAACGGCGTGCACACCGCCCGGCTCGCGCGGGTGAACGGTACGCTCTACGCATTCCTCTCCATCGACCCGCCCGACGCGCGGCTCGTCATCGTCGACCTCACCGACCCGGCGAACCCGCGCGAGGTGTTCGTGCGCGCCATGGGCAACCCGTTCGTGCACGACGTGTTCGTGCGCGACGGGCTGCTGTTCACCGCGCTCTGGCACGACGGCATGACGATCTGGGACCTCGGCGGCGGCGGCAAGGGCGGCTCGCCATCGAACCCGGTGCAGATCGGCAACGTGCGCACGGCAGCGTGGTCACCCAGCGCCGCAGGCAGCGCCGCGCACAACATCTGGTGGCTCCACGACGCCGCCGGCGGCCCGTACGCGACGCGCTTCGCGTTTGTGGGCGAAGAAGCACCCGGCACGGGCGGCTCCGCGCTCAACTCGTCCAACGGCGACATCCATGTCGTCGACGTGGGCGACGTGAGCGCGCCGCGCGAGGTCGCGTTCTATCACGTCGATGGAGCCGGCACGCACAACTTCTCCGTGGACGAGCAGCGTGGCATCCTCTACGCGGCCTACTACAACGCCGGCGTGCGCGCCATCGACGTGCGCGGCAACCTCGCCTCCTGCACGGCGGAGCAGAAGGCGCCGGACGGCCGCTGCGACCTGCGCAGGATGGGGCGCGAGCTCGCCGCCGGGCTCCAGAACGGGAGCCCGGTGTACGTCTGGGGAGTGCACTTCGACGGCAGCTTCGTGTACGCGTCGGACATGCTCAACGGGCTCTGGAAGCTGGTCGCGACCAACCGGTAGGCGGCCGTCACCGGGGTGAGCGCTTCCCTTGCCCGCTCTGCCTCCCCGAACGATTCTATCCCCGCGATGAAAAAGCTTCTCTCCCTCCTCGGCGTCCTCGTGGCCGTGCACGTGGCGCTCCTGTTCGTGCGCCCGCGCGGCGCCGCCACCGCCCCGGTGGGCGACGCGGTGGACGTGGGGATCGTGTTCGACGTCGGCGGGCGCGGCGACAAGTCGTTCAATGACGGCGCCTACCTTGGCGCGGAGCGCGCGGTGCGTGAGCTCGGCGCGCGTGTGCGGTTCATCGAGCCGGGCGAAGGGTCCGACCGCGAGGCCGGGCTCCGGCTGCTCGCGGCGGAAGGGATGGACATCGTCATCGGCGTGGGGTTCATCTTCACCGATGACCTCACGCAACTCGCGAAGGAATACCCGAACGTGAAGTTCGCCGGCGTCGACTACGCCGTGCAGACCGATGCGCAGGGCAACCCGATCGCACCGCCGCCGAACCTCGCGGCGCTCAAGTTCCGGGAGGAACAGGGTTCCTTCCTCGTGGGCGCGCTGGCGGCGCTCGTCGGCAAGTCGAAGAAGGTGGGCTTCGTCGGCGGCATGGACATCCCGCTCATCCACAAGTTCGAGGCAGGGTATCGCGCGGGCGTGAAGTACGTGTGCCCCGACTGCACCGTCATCGCGCAGTATGCGGGAGTGACCCCCGAGGCGTTTCGTAACCCGGGACGCGGCAAGGAGCTCGCGCTCAGCCAGTATCAGTCGGGCGTGAACATCATCTTCCACGCGTCGGGGTCCACCGGGCTCGGCGTGTTCGAGGCCGCTCGGGCCTCGGGCAAGCTGGCCATCGGCGTGGACGCCGATCAGTACGCCGAGGCGCCCGGGCACATCCTCACGTCGATGGTGAAGGGCGTGGATGCCGCCGTGTTCGATGTCGTCGAGCGCGCGAAGAAAGGCACGTTTCGCGGCGGGATCTACCAGTTCGGCCTCGCCGAAGGTGGCGTGGGCTACGTCTACGACGCGAACAACAAGGCGCTGATCCCGGACTCGGTGCGCGCGCGACTGCAGGTGCTCCAGGCGGAGATCGTCGCTGGCAAGATCGACGTGCCGAGTACGCGATGAGCGGACCTCCGGCGGTTCGGATGTCGGGGGTGGTGAAGCGATTCGGCCCGGTGGTGGCGAACGCGGGGGCCGATCTCGAGGTGGCGGCGGGCGAGATTCACGCGCTGGTCGGCGAGAACGGCGCCGGCAAGTCCACGCTCATGCGTGTCCTGTCCGGGATGTATCCACCCGACAACGGGACGGTGGAGGTCGCATTCGACGGCCGCCCACTTCGCGACGTCACCGGCTGGACGACACGCAGCGCGATCGATGCCGGCGTCGGGATGGTGCACCAGCATTTCATGCTCGTGCCGACGCTCACGGTGGCGGAGAACCTCATTCTCGGTCGTGAGCCCCGCCGCGGCTTGTCCCTCGATCTCGACGAAGCCGAGCGCGACGTGCGCGCGCTGAGCGAGCGCACCGGCCTGCGCGTGGACCCGGCGCGGCTCGTCTCGGAGCTCTCGGTGGGCGAGGCCCAGCGCGTCGAGATTCTCAGGACGCTGTACCGGGGCGCGAAGGTGCTCGTGCTGGACGAACCGACCGCGGTGCTGTCACCGCCCGAAGTGCGGGAGCTGTGGAACGTGCTCCGCCACCTGCGCGACGACGGCGGGACGGTGGTGCTCATCACGCACAAGCTCGACGAGGTGATCGAGATCTCGGAGACCATCACGGTCATGCGCGCGGGCAGGACGGTCGGGAGACTGAAGACCGCCGACGCCACGCCGCGCGCGATCGCGAAGATGATGGTTGGCCGGGAAGTGGTGCTGGCGTTGGATGCCGGAACGGAGTGGGAACGAGGAACTGGGATCGGGAAACCGGGAGTGGCAAGCGGCAAGCAGCAAGCAGCCCCGGCTCCCGGTTCCCCGATCCCAGTTCCCGGCACGCCGGTCCTCGAGGTTTCCCACCTCACGGTAGCATCGTACCGAAGACCCAACGAAGTCGATGACATCTCCTTCACCGTCGCGCGGGGCGAGATCCTCGGCATCGCCGGCGTGGAGGGGAACGGACAGACCGAGCTCATCGAAGCGATCACCGGGTTGCGGCCGGTCTCGGCAGGCACGGTGCGGGTGGCGGGTGCCGATGGCGCGGTGCACGATCTGACCGCCGCCGACGTTCGCGCGAGAGCCGAGCGTGGACTGTCGCACATCCCGGAGGATCGTCACCGTCGCGGGCTCGTGCTCGAATACTCGGTGGCCGATAACCTCATCCTCGGCCAGCAGCATCGTTTCACGAGCGGTGCCGGCGCGCTCGACCGCTCGCGCATCGCCGCGAACGCGGCGAGCCGGATCGACGCATTCGACATTCGGCCGCCTGACGAGTCGCTCCCGGCGCTTGCGCTCTCCGGCGGCAACCAGCAGAAGGTCGTCATCGCCCGCGAGATGGGGCGCGATTTCACCGTGCTCATCGCCGCGCAGCCGACACGCGGCGTGGATGTGGGCGCCATCGAGTTCATCCACGACCACCTGCGCCGTGCACGCGCGGAGGGAAAAGCGATCCTGCTCGTCTCCGCTGACCTGGTCGAGATTCTCGCGCTCGCCGACCGCGTCGCGGTGATGTACGGCGGGCGCATCGTCGTTGCCCTTCCGCGCTCCGACGCCAGCCCTGAGATCCTTGGATCATACATGACCGGCGCACACGGGTCCGCCGCGTGACGACCGCCGCGCTCCTTCCCGCCGCCATCGAGCGGCGGCAGCGCTGGCAGGCGCGATTCGAGGAGTCGATCCTCCCGCCGCTCGTCGCGCTCGCCATCGCGGCCGTCGTCGGCGACATCCTGATCATCATCTTCGGGCAGTCGCCGGGCGAAGTGTACCGGCAACTGCTCGAGGGCACGTGGGGCAACGCCTACGGCTTCGGCCAGGTCATCTACAAGGCGACCACGCTCACGTTCACCGGTCTCGCCGTCGCACTCGGCATCCGCGCCGGGTTGTTCAACATTGGCGCGGAGGGTCAGTTGGCGAGCGGCGGCTTCGCCGCCGCGCTCGTGGGGCTCGCGATGCCCGCGGGCACACCGGCGGTGATCGCGACGTTACTCTGCCTGCTGGCTGCGGCCGCCGGAGGAGGCGTGGTGGGCGCGGTGCCGGGCGTGCTCCGGGCGAGGTTCGGCGCGAGTGAAGTGATCGTGACGATCATGCTCAACTTCGTCGTGTTGGCGCTGCTCAACTACTTCGTGGCGGCGCACATTCACGTCGAGGAGACGCTGCACACACCCGAGATTCGCGCTGGCGCGGTCCCGCGGCTCACTTCGGTTTCGCCGGCGTTCACCGGCTCCGCCGCGAACATGACGTTCCTGTTCGCCCTCGCGGCCGCGGCCGCGGTGTGGTGGTACCTGTTCCGCACGCGCGGAGGCTACGAGTTGCGCGCGGCGGGGCTGCAGCCCGACGCGGCCGAGTACGGCGGCGTGCGCGTGGGCGGAGTGTGGGCGCGGGTGATGACGTTCAGCGGCGTGCTCGCCGGACTGGGCGGCGTGAACTACGTCCTCGGCTACAAGCACTACTATGAGGAAGGGTTCGGCACCGGCAGCGGCTTTCTGGGAATCGCGGTCGCGCTGGTCGGACGAAACCATCCGGTGGGCGTGGTGATCGCCGCGCTGCTGTTCGCGACGCTCTCACAGGGCGGGCTGGCGGTGAACGCGCTCGTGCCGAAGCAGATGGTGGACGTGCTGACGGCGGTCGTGATCATCGCCGTGGCGACCGCCGTACCCGAGGTAAAACGGGCGTTGCTGGGTGTGCGGCGGCGCGCGGCGGGAACGGGGAAGCACGAGCCGGGAACGGGGAACGGGGAACCGGGAACCGTGCGGGCGGGAGTCGGGACCGGGGAACCGGGAACCACCACCGCAGCCCAGAGCACGATGCAAGCAGCAAGCAGCCCCGGTTCCTCGTTCCCCGATCCCGGTTCCCAGCCGTGATCGGCTTCCTCATCCAGACCCTGCGCATCGCCGTGCCGTACCTGTTCGCGGCGGCGGGCGGAATCGTATCGGAGCGGGCCGGGGTCATCGCGCTCACGCTCGAAGGGTTCATGCTCACCGGCGCGTTCTGCGCGACGCTCGGGAGCTTCTACTCGGGGTCACCGTGGGTCGGCATTCTCGCCGGCATCGGTGGCGGGCTGCTCGCGGCACTCCTCCACGCACTCTCGACCATCCGCTACCGCGCCGATCAGGTGGTGGTGGGAATCGCGGTCAATCTGCTCGCGATTGGTGCCACGCGGTTCTTCCTGCGCCTCGCGTTCGACAGCTCGTCGAACTCGCCGCGCGTGCCCGGCTTCGGCGCCTCGGACGCGCGTACCGGCGTGCTCGCGTCCCTGGCGAACCCGCTGGCGTGGCTCGGTATCGCCACGATGGTCGCGATGGGCTGGCTGCTCTACCGGACACCGTTCGGGCTGCGGGTCCGGGCCGCAGGGGAGAAGCCCGAAGCGGCGCTGTCGGTCGGCGTCCCGGTCCGCCGGGTGCGCTGGGCAGCCGTCGCCATCTCCGGCATGTGCGCGGCGCTCGGCGGCGCGTACCTGGCGCTCGACCAGCACCAGTTCACCGACGGAATGACGGCCGGTCGCGGCTTCATCGCGCTGGCGGCCGTTATCTTCGGCAAGTGGGACCCGAAGCGGGTGACGCTGGCTTGCCTGCTGTTCGCTGCCGCCGAGACGATGCAGATCCGCCTGCAGGCACTGCAGCTCGTTCCGTCGCAGTTCGTGGAGATGATTCCCTACGTGCTCACCATCATTGCACTCGCCGGAGTCGTCGGGCGCTCCGTGCAGCCGGCCGCACTCGGGAAGGCAGTGGAGTGAGTGGTGTGAGAACGGGGTAAGCCCCCACCGAATGAGGCGGGCGCGACGCAGCGGCCGCGCCCGTTGAACAATTTCCGCTTCAATGTCCCTCGACATCGCGACATCTCTCGAGTCCCCGATCGTTCGCGTCGCGCTCGGCGCGCTCGGCGTGGGACTGTTGTATACGCTCGGCCGCGAGCTGCGGAAGATCCCCGCGAAGCTCATGGTGCTGATGGCGACCGCGTTCCTCGACATGGTCGGGCTGCTGATCATCATCCCGATCCTGCCGTTCTACGCGCGTCGCCTTGGCGGCGACGGGTTCGACGTCGGCGCGGTGCACATGGGCATCGGCACGGTCGTGGCGCTGCTCGTGTCGACGTTCACGGTGGCCCAGCTGCTCAGCGCGCCGGTGTGGGGACGGTTCTCCGACCGCTTCGGCCGCCGCCCCGCGCTCCTCGTGGCGCTCGGCGCCTCGGCCATCGCCTACGTGATCTTCGGGTTCGCCAACTCGCTGGTGCTGCTGTTCGTGTCGCGCATCGTGCAGGGCGCGGGCGGCGGCACCGTCGGCGTCATCCAGGCGTACGTCGCCGACTCGGTGGAGCCGGACCAGCGGGCGCGCGGGCTCGGCTGGCTGTCGGCCGCCACCAACCTCGGCGTGGCGTTAGGCCCGGTGCTGGGCTCCTTCGCGATTTCGTTAGGCAACCGCGTCGGCGGGCTGGGCGGCGGTGACGCCGCCGGCGTGCAGGCCGTGGGGCACGCGATGCCGGGGCTCTTCGCCGCGGTGCTGTGCGTGGTGAACATGGCGTTCGCGTGGCGGTACCTGCGCGAGTCCCACCACGTGACCGCCGAGCACGCGGTGCCCGACCGCAAGCCGCGCACGTCGCGCGAGGCGGTGAGGCGGGTGCTCGAGCACTCCGGCGAGCCGGCCTCGCGGCTGATCTGGATCTACGCCATCGCGATGGGCGCGTTCCAGGGGGTGACGGCGGTGCTCGCCCTGTTCCTGGCCGATCGCTTTCAGGTGACCGAGCAAACGATCGGCTACTTCTTCATGTACATCGGGTCGATCTCGGTGTTCACGCGCGTGCTCCTGCTGGGCAAGGCGGTGGACCGTTTCGGTGAGCCGAGGCTGTCGCGGATGGGCGTGTTGTTGCTGGCGATCGGGCTGGGGGCGATGCCACTCGCGCGCTCGCTTCCGGTGCTCGCGCTCGCGGTGGCGTTCATCCCGCTCGGCACCGCGTTCACCTTTCCGTGCGTGACCGCGCTCCTGTCACGCGTGATCTCCTCGCGCGAGCGCGGCTTGTACATGGGAGTGCAGCAGACGTTCGGCGGGGTGGCGCGCATCATCGCGCCGTTGTGGGCGGGATTCGCCTACGACCATCTCGGCATCGGCGTCCCGTTCTACACCTCGGCGGCGTTCGTGCTGGGGACGCTCTTTCTTGGCTTCGGGCTGGAGCAGTTCGTGAAACCGACGCCGGGGTAGGCGTCAGCGGCCAGCGGAGCGCGCAGCAGGCGGCCTCAGCGGGAAGCGGTCAGCGCCAGCGGCCAACAGCCCGCAGCGGCCAGCCCGCAGCCCTATCGGCCCGGCTCGCTCTCGAGTACCTCGCGCGCCACCGCGACCATCGGGACCGAGCGGTCCTGACTCGTGCGCTGGAGGATGCGATAGGCCTCCTGCTCGGAGAGGCCGGTGCGACGCATCAGGATCCCCTTCGCGCGCTCGATCGCCTTCCGGTTCTCGAGCTGCTGGCGTACTTCGGCCACTTCTTCGCGCGCCAGTCGCAGCTCGCGCGCGCGGCACGCGGCGAGCCTGATCGTCGAGTCCAGCAGCTGAGGCGGCGACGAGCTCGGGAGGACGGCGATCGCGGTCGTGCCGGCCACGTCGCCCGAAAGTGAGAAGTCGCTCTCGCCGCACAGGAAAACCACCGCCACACCAGGGCTGTCGTGGGCGATCGCGCGCGCCGCCTCGAGCACTCTGCTGGGGCCGAGGTGGGCGTCGAAAAGCAGGACGTCGGGTGCGAGCTCTCGGGCGCGATCGAGCGCGTCGCTCATCGTAGCGACCTCACCCACGACGACGTGACCGACGGCGGCGAGATTCCGGCTCAGTCCTGCGCGCAGATCGACGTCATCCTCGGCCACGAGGACGCGCACCATTGAAGGTGGAGCGTCGATCATCGCAACGGTCGAAACATCCGAAGACATGCGGTGCTCCCACGGAACGGGCGCGGTGCGACGTTGATTGGCGTCGTCTAACGTCAGGGAGCCCGAATATTCGTCAAAATACTTGGTACGTCAACCGAAAGGTCAGACCAATTTGAGAAAACCGGGAAGCGAACGGGGAACTGGAACGGGGAACCGGGAACGGGAACTGGGAACCGGGAACGGGGAGCCGAGGTTGGTAGCTGCCGGCTGTCGGCCTGCGCCCGCTGGGGCTGCCCGCTACTCCCCGCGGCTGCGTGCAGCTCGCTCCACCGCAGGCTGTTCGGCGCGAGTACCCACTGACGGCTGACGGCTGGCGGCCGGCAGCTCGCGCCTCCGCGCGCCTCGCCACGCCACCTCCGCATGCGTGATCAGCCGAACCCCACGCTGGTACGTGAAATACGAGTACGCCCATTGGAGCAACACGCTCACGCGGTTCCGGAAGCCGACCAGATACATGATGTGAACGAACAGCCAGAACCACCACGCCGCCCAGCCGGTTACCCGGAAGCTTCCGAAGTCGGCCACCGCCTTGTGTCGGCCGATGGTCGCCAGGTTGCCCTTGTTCCGGTACCGGAATGGGATCGTCTCCTCGCCACGCAGCAGCAGCTTGATGTTCTCGGCAGCGCGCTCTCCCTCCTGGTTCGCCGCCGGCGCAACGCCCGGCACCTCGACGCCGCGCACGTCGATCAGCGCGGCCATGTCGCCGACCACGAACGCGTGGGAGTGTCCGGGAATCGACAGGTCCGGACGTACCAGCACGCGCCCCGCCCGATCGAGCGGCACACCCAGAACCCGGGCCAGCGGCGACGCCGCGTTGCCCGCCGCCCAGAATATGGTGCGCGTCGGGATCCGCTCGTTGCCGACGTACGCGGCATCGGTCTCGACGCGCGAGACGATCGAGTTCAGGCGAACGTCGATGCCGAGCTCACGAAGATCAGCGAGCGCCCGCGCCGATATCGCTTCGGGAAACGTCGCCAGCAGGCGGGGCCCACCTTCGAGCAGGATCACACGCGCCTTACTGGGGTCGATGTGCCGAAAGTCGCGCCAGAGCCCACGCGTCACGTCCGGAATCAGCCCCGCCAGCTCGACCCCCGTGGGACCGCCGCCAACCACCACGATGGTCATGCACGCGTCGCGCTCGGCGGGATCCTCGGTCATCTCGGCGCACTCGAACGCGAGCAGGAAACGACGACGGATCTCGAGCGCGTCCTCGATGGTCTTGAGGCCGGGCGCGTCGCTCTCCCATTCGTCGTGGCCGAAGTACGAATGCCGCGCACCCGCGGCGATGATCAGGTAGTCGTACGCAATCTCGCGTTGCTGCTCCTCGATCGGTTCGGCGATCCTGACCGTGCGTTTCTCCAGGTCGACGTTCGTCACTTCGGCCAGCAGCACCGTCGTGTTCTTCTGGTCTCGCAGCAGGTAGCGGATCGGGGCCGTGATGTCGCTCGGGTTCAGCGTGGCGGTGGCCACCTGGTAGAGCAGCGGCTGGAACGTGTGATGGTTGTTCCAATCGATCACCGTGACGTCCACCGGCATGCGGCGAAAGCGTCGCGCGGCAGTGAGTCCCCCGAATCCGCCGCCGATGATGACGATCCGTGGGGTATGGGGAGCGGTGTCAGTCATGGGCGCTGGGGTGAGGACCGAAAACGTGAACGCGCACCACCACTCAATTTAACGATGCCCCAAATCCGATCGGCGATCGCGCGACCCACGCCTTGCTGCGGTCGCCTGCCGCGGTCGATACTACGGCCGCGGCCGGAACGGCCCGCTTCCCAGCACCCGACCTTCGACTCACGCCAGGATGATTCAGACTGACGAGGCGCCACCTCCGGCTGCCCCGCGTTTCCGCCAGACACTCATCCGAGTGATGGCCGTTCAGGTGGCCACGCTGGTCCTCCTCTGGCTGCTTCAATCACACTACGGCGGCTGAGGGAGGCATCGTGCACACACTCGACTGGGCCATCGTCGTCGCCTACCTGGCCTACGTGGTGGTGGACGGGATCCGCCGCTCGAAGGGAACTCACGAGATCGAGGGGTACTTTCTCGCGAACCGAAGTCTGCCATGGTGGGCCGTGGGGCTGTCGGTCATGGCGACGCAGCTCTCCGCCGTGACGATGATCGGCACCACGGGCCAGGGCGCCACCGATGGCCTGCGATTCATCCAGTTCTACTTCGGGCTGCCGCTGGCGATGGTGATCCTCGGCGTCACGCTGGTGCCGTTTCTCCACGGCGCCAAGGTGTTCACCGCGTACGAGTACCTCGAACGGCGCTTCGACGCGAAGACGCGCTCGCTGACGGCGTTCCTGTTCCTGATTTCGCGCGGGATGTCGTGCGGCACGATCATCGCCGCCCCGGCGGTCGTCTTTTCGGCGATCTTCGGCTGGAACATCGCCTGGTCGGTGGCGCTCATGGGTATCCCGACGGTCATCTACACGATGATCGGCGGCGTGCAGGCGGTCACGTGGGCGGACGTGAAGCAGATGGTGCTCATCGTGGCCGCCATCGTCGCGATCATCGCCGTGGTGCTCATCAAGCTCCCGGTGGACCCCGATACCGCGCTCAGGCTCGCCGGGGCGACCGGTCGGATGCGGGTCTTCGACTTCTCGTTCAACCTCAACGAGACGTACACGTTCTGGTCGGGGCTCATCGGCGGCACGTTCCTGATGATGTCGTACTTCGGCACCGACCAGAGCCAGGTACAGCGCTTCCTCACGGCGCGCTCCGTGCCCGAGGCGCGTACCTCGCTGCTCATGAGCGCGTACTGGAAGATCCCGCTTCAGGCGCTCGTGCTGCTGATTGGCGTACTCGTGTTCGTCTACTACCTGTTTCAGACCCCGCCGCTCCTGTTCAACCCGGCCGACGTGCAACGGGTGCAGGCGTCGCAGCCGGCGGCGTACCAGGCGCTCGAGGCTCGGCATCGAGCGGCGGTCGCGCGGCGCGAAGTCGCCGCCCGTGCGGCGCCGAACGCGTCGAACGGTGACGACCTCGCCGGATTTCGCGCGGCCGACCAGGAAGTCAGCGCGGTTCGCGCGGAGGCCATCGCGCTCGCGGCGCGCGTGACCGGCGAGCCGTCGCGCGACGTGAACTACATCATTCCGCGCTTCGTGCTCACGGCGTTGCCGATCGGTCTGGCCGGGCTCTTCATCGCGGGCGTCATGGCGGCGGCGATGTCGAGCATCGCGGCCGAGCTCAACTCGCTGGCGACGGCGAGCGTCATCGACTTCTACCGGCGGTGGGTGCGCCCGACGGCGACCGACGCGCACTACCTGACCGTCTCGAAAGCGGCGACCGCGTTCTGGGGGCTGTTCGCCGGCGTGGTCGCGACGTACGCCGCCACGTTAGGCTCGCTCATCGAGGTGGTGAACCGGTTCGGCTCGTTCTTCTACGGCTCGATCCTCGGCGTCTTCCTGTTGGCCATGGTGCCACGCTCGCGCGCCACGGGGGCGTTCATCGGACTCATCGCCGGCATGGCGGCGGTGGCCGCGGTGAACTTCGGACGCCCGTCGATCTCGTTCCTCTGGCACAACGTCGTCGGGGCGGTGACGGTGGTGGTGGTGGGGGTGCTCGTGAGCTCGATCGCGTCGTCCGATCGGGACGCGTTGCGCGCCTAACACGAGCCTGTTGTTCCGAGCGGAGGGTGTTGTCGTTCCTCGCTTGTCATTCCGAGCGGGCGTCAGCGAGTCGAGGAACCCTCATCGGCCCGAGCGAGGGCCCTCTATCCGGAAGATGGGGGTTCCTCATCGGCCCGCGGAGCGAGCACCCGCGCCGGCCTTCGGCCGGCTCCGCTCGGCACGACACAGCTTCGGCCTGCTCACCGCTTCGGCCTTCAAGGCACCACCGCTTTCTCCGGTGCCTTCGCCGCCAGCAGGTTGATGAACAGCCGCGCCGCCCCCGGCACGCCGTTCGGCAGTTGCCGGAAGAACGCCAGCGTGGTGTAGACGTACGTGCCCGAGCCGTACCGCGCAACGAGAACGGATCCATCGTTAGGCGGCTCCCCCGGGTCGTTCGTCGCGAGCACCCCATGGTACTCCGGCGCGTGCGTGCGCGGCATGTACAGCGTGCGGTCCTGGATCCACCCCGCGAAGTCGCGCTCGGTGATCGCGTTCGGGGTCGTCAGCACCCGCGCCTTCGGGTCGAGCACGCGCATGGGGCTCGCCTCGTCGGTCACGCGGTCGGCCGGGCGCGCCAGCGCGATGGGGTACGGCATGATCCCCGGCCGCTGCATCTCCGTCTGCCCGTACTGCACCACCATCGTGCCGCCGCGCTTCACGTAGTCGAGCAGCGCCGCGTTGTTGGCGACCAGCGCGTCGTTCGACTCGTACGCGCGCGTGCCCACCACGATCGCGGTGAACCGCGACAGGTCGGCCCTCGGGATGTCCGTCGGGTTCAGCACGGACACGCGCAGCCCGAGTTGCTGCAGCATGGGAGCCGAGTTGTCGCCCACCCCCTGGATGTAGGCGATGACCGCATCGGGCGGCACCTTGAGGTCCACCGCCTCCACCGCCACCGTCGCGTCGCGATACAGCCGCTGCGGGCGGATGTGCTCGTACGCGATGGGCGTGTACCCGCTCGTGAACTGCCTGCCGTTCGACTCCGCCACCACGGAGATCGTGTGCCGGCCGGGCGGCAGCTCGCCGCGCACGGTGAACGTCGCGCTGCGAACGGCGCCGTAGCCGGGCAGCGTCACGGAGCGAGTGGCGGAATCGGCGCGAAGGCCCGACGGCAGCTTCAGCGACACGCGAACGTCGCGCGAGCTCGTGGCCGCCGAGCGGAGCTCCACGCGAAGCTGCCTGACGAGCGGCGTGCGAGCCGGCGCGTATTCGATGGCGCGATCGAGCGTCACCGAGATCTCGGGCACGTAGGCGAGCGGCCGGGTCACGTCGCCGCGCAGCGGGTCGCCGTAGCGGTAGACAACCGGCGCTTCGATCACAATCGGTCGGCCGGCCGACGTTCCGGCTGGCACGAGCTGCAATCGTACCACGGGCCCCCGCGACGCCTCTCCCTCCGACATGACGACGCTGGCGGCGGTGAACATGTCTCCCTTGCGCGGCGCCTCGAGCCACCACGCGCCATCGGCCACCCGCTCGCTGCTCGCGCATGCGAAGCCCTTCCACGTACGGGCACTGTCGGGGAGGATGGTTGCGGCGCTGTCGGCAGCCCACCTCGGAACGAAATCGACGTGGACGCTTCCGTCGGGCATGGCGCGGCCGTGCTGGCAGCCGAAGAAGGACGAGGGCTCCGCGCGAACTGGCACACGACCACGATTGTACACGGTCACGGTGAGTGGCGCGCTGTCTTGCGTCGCGATGAGCTCGCGCGGCACCTCGGCTTCCACCGCGATTCCGCTCGCGAGCGCGATCGCCCGGGCGGTGCGCCGATAGGCAGTGCGCGCCGCGGCACGAAGGTCCTCCGGAACGTCCAGCTTGACGGCGTTTCCGTTCGGCCCGGTGACGGCGAGATCCACGTACGGCGCGCCGCCAAGCACGGTGAGTGCGGCAACGATCTTCGTGAGCGGCGCGAGCGCAGCCGGTGGGTCGCGCAGGTAAGGCGCCGCCTGCACCTTCGCGACTTCCGCGATCATGCTATCCAGCGCGGTAGCGAGGCCGGGGTGGAGCCCGGGCCTCCTGAACCGCGCCCACGTCGTGTCGATCCCATCGAACATCGACCGCTCGCGCTCCGCCGGCACGCTCTCGTTCACGCGCGACGCCTCGCGCCGCACCTGTGTGAACCGCACGCCCTTGGGCTCGAGCGCCCCGAACCCCTGCGACTTGTGCTGCGACCGACTCTCGGCCGCGATCTCCGCGTACGAGCGGCCGAGCATGGGATCGAACTGTCCCACGTTGATGCGCAGCACTCCCGGCTGGTCCCGCGAGCCCCACGCCCCGCGATAGAACTTGAGCGGTGTCCACCCGCCCTGGCCGTTCGTGGCAGACCGCGGAAGCCGCACCGTATCGCCCGCGATGTCGTACGCCTCGCGCGCGAGGATGCCGGAGACCTGATGGTGGCCGTGCCCGTCGCGCGGCGTTCCCGAGAACATGGCCACGATCACGTGCGGCTTGAACGACCGCACCACCGTCACCACGTCGCGCAGAATCGAATCCCTGGGCCAGTGGCGGAACGTCTCCTCGGGGTTCTTGGAGAAGCCGAAATCGTATGCGCGCGTGAAATACTGCCGCCCGCCGTCGATGCGCCGCGCCGCCAGCAGCTCCTCGGTGCGGATCACGCCTAACGCCTCGCCGAGCTCGTTGCCGAGCAGGTTCTGCCCGCCATCGCCGCGCGTGAGCGAGAGGTACGCCGTCTCGACGTGCCGCCCGCGCGCCAGCCAGGTGATGAGCTGCGTGTCCTCATCATCGGGGTGCGCGGCGATCACCAGCACGCGCATGGGCACCGACAGCCCCGAAATCGCCTCGTCGAGGGCCGGGGTGCCCTGCGCGGCGAGCGCGGCGGGGGCGGTCAGCAGCAAAGCGAGCAGCGGCGTCACGCGGCGGCGCGCGCGAGCCCCAAGCCAGGTTGATCGCATGCGGTGCATTGTTCCCAAGGTCGTGAGCTCCGGCGCTGGTGGCCGTGAGTCAAAGTGGGCACGGACGTACCGAACGAACGGCGATTGACCGCAGAGGCCGCGGAGGGTGGCCTGCGGACTTCGGACGCGCGCGCCAGCGGTCGTGGACTGATGGGAACGACCTCGGGATGTCATGGCGTCCCGAGGCCGGTCATTCCCGGTCCCGGCTCGTTGCCGTATGACCGTCCCGAACGAGCAGTCCTCCGCGTCCTCTGCGTCCTCCGCGGTTCGAGCCGTTGCTGTTCTCAGCTTCCTCTGCGGTTCAGTGCTGTTACGCGGATCGTGCGAACCAGTGACTCGCTCGGCGCAGACGTCGCGGCGGCAACGATCGCGCGCGATCCAAGGCAACACGTCCGCTCCGCCGCTGCTTAAGTGCGCGCCGCCCCCGTCCGTCGCTTGGCCGGCACCTCGAGCACGTCTGCGACGATGCGCGCCTGTTCCGCCTGGTGCGAGGCGACGTAACCCTCCGCCGGACTCGCCCGCTCGGGACGACCGATGTAGCGAATGAGCATCGCGTTGCCGGTGCACGCACGAAGCCGGGGCGCCACGTAGCTCCACGCGCCCATGTTCTTCGGCTCCTCCTGCGCCCACACCACCTCCACCACGTTCGGGTAGAGGTCCACGATCCGGGACACCTGCTCGGCGGGCCACGGATAGAGCTCCTCCACACGCGCGATGGCGATGTTCGCCGGCCGGTCCTTGGCCGTGAGGTCGTAGTACAACTTGCCCGTGCAGAACACCACGCGCTGCACCTCGTCGCGCCGCTCACCCACGCTCGCGTCGTCGATCACCGGAGCGAACTGCCCGGTCGCGAGCTCCTCGAGCCACGACGCAGCCTGCGGCAACCGCAGAAGGCTCTTCGGCTGCATCAGGATCAGCGGCCGCCGCGGGCGGGCCTTCGCCTGCCGACGGAGCATGTGGAAGTACTGGCCCGGCGTCGACGGGTACGCCACCGTCATGTTCCCATCGGCGCAGAGCTGCAGGAAGCGCTCGAGCCGCGCACTGGAGTGCTCGGGGCCCTGCCCCTCGTACCCGTGCGGCAGGAGTAAGACCACTGACGAGTCCTGCGCCCACTTCGCGCGGTCCGCGGCGATGAACTGATCGATGATCGGCTGGGCGACGTTCACGAAATCGCCGAACTGGGCCTCCCAGAGCACCAGCGCGTCCTCGGCCACCGTACTGTAGCCGTACTCGAAGCCGAGCACGCCCGTCTCGGACAGCGGGCTGTTGTAGATCTCGAACGAGCCCTTGGCGTTCGGCAGGTGCTGGAGCGGTGTGAACGTCTGCCCCGATTTCGGGTCGTGCAGCACGGCATGACGGTGCGAGAACGTGCCGCGCTCCGCATCCTGACCGCTGAGGCGTACCGACGTGCCCTCGGCCAGCAGTGACGCGAACGCGAGCGATTCGGCATGTCCCCAGTCGATGCCGCCCGCCTCGCCCACCGCTTCGCGCCGCCGTTCTAGCTGTTTCGCCAGCCGCGGGTGCGCGCTGAACCCTGTGGGCCACGCCAGCAACTGCTCGTTCAACGCGACGAGCTGTTCGGCACGCACCGCCGTCTCGACGGCCGCCGCCGGTGGCGTCTTGGCGCCGTCGCCGTCGTCTTCCTCGGTGTGCGCCTGCTTCGCCTCGTCGTAGATCGCCTCGAGCCGCTGCGCCACCTCGCGCTCCGCCGCCTGCACGTCTTCCGCGGTCACGACCCCTTCGCGCACGAGCCGCTCGCCCCATACCTGCCGTGGGGTCGGGTGCGCCTTGACCGCGGCGTACAGCGTCGGCTGCGTGAACGTCGGCTCGTCGCCCTCGTTGTGCCCGTGCCGGCGATAGCCCACGAGGTCGATGAGGAAGTCCTTCCCGAACTTCGTGCGATAGGCGACGCCGAGCCGCACCGCGGCGATGCACGCCTCGACGTCGTCAGCGTTCACGTGCACGATGGGGATCTCGAACCCCTTCGCCAGGTCGCTCGCGTAGTGCGTCGAGCGGGCGTCGGTGGGGTCGGTGGTGAACCCGACCTGATTGTTGACGATGACGTGGAGCGAGCCGCCGACCGTGTAGCCGCGCAGGCGCGACATGTTCAGCGTCTCGGCCACGATCCCTTCGCCGGGGAACGCAGCGTCCCCGTGCACGAGCACTGGGGCGACCGTCGCCGGGTCGAACTCCGCGGTCGCGCGGCCGTCGTCCGCGGCGACGCGCTGCCGCGCCCGCGCCACGCCCGTGAGCACCGGGTTCACCACCTCGAGGTGGCTCGGGTTGGGGACCAGCTTCACCCCCACCGTTCGGCCATCGGCGAGCGTCCGCTCGGTGCGAGCGCCGAGGTGGTACTTCACGTCGCCGGTCTCGCTCTCCGCCGACGCCGCCGCGTGCTTGCCGTCGAACTCGCCGAACACCTTCGCGTACGGCTTGCCGAGGATGTGCGCCAGGACGTTGATGCGACCGCGGTGCGCCATCGCGATCACGACCTCGCGCGCCCCCGCCGTCGCCGCCTCCTCGATGAGCACGTCGAGCATCGGCACGAGCGCGTCGGTGCCCTCGATGGAGAAGCGCTTCATGTTGACCCACGCACGCCCGATGAACCGCTCCAGCCCGTCCACCTCGGTGAGCCGCGTGAGGACCGCGCGCTTCTCATCGGGCGGGAGATGCCGGTCGAGCTTCTGCTGCTCGATCGTCTCGCGGAACCAGTCGCGTTCCGCCTCCTCGCCCAGGTGCGTGAACTCGAACCCCATCGTGGACGAGTACAGATCGCGCAGCCGGGCGGTCACATCGGCCGCCGTGCCGACGTCGAAGCCGAGCGCGAGGGCCGGGACGAGTTGCAGGTCCTCCTGCGTGATCCCGTGGAACTCCGGGGCGAGCTCGGCGGCACCTGGTGGCGGCGACCCGAGCGGGTCGAGCCGCACCGCGAGGTGGCCGTACTGGCGAATGGCGTCCACCAGCGCGGCAGCGCCGGCGACCTTTCGAAGATAGACCGGGTCGGCGGCGACCGTCGTGGAGGGAGCGGCGCCGCCAACCCGCTCGGCGAATCGGAAGAACTGGCGCCAGGACTCGTCCACCGACGCCGGATCACGACGGTACGCCTCGTACACTTCGGCGATGTAGCCGTCGTTGTAGACGCTCGCAATTGGCAGGCTGGTCATGCCGATAATCTAACGGCGACCATCGTCGCCGGGGATCACCCCAACCGGCTATACCGCACCGGGATGACGAGGCTGAACGTGCTTCCCGATCCCGGCGTCGACTCGACGTCGATCCGCCCGCCGAGGAGTTGGGCCAGGCGGCTCGAGTTGTACAGGCCAAGCCCCGTACCGCCGTGGCGTCGCGTCAGGCCGGAGTCGAGCTGCGTGAACGGATGGAACAGCCGCGGACGGTCCGCGTCGTCGATGCCGACCCCCGTATCACGCACATCGACGCGAAGCTCGCCGTTCCGGCGAGCCGCCTCGACCTCCACTCGGCCCCGGTCGGTGAACTTGATGGCGTTGCCGAGCAGGTTGACGAGGATCTGGCGGAGCTTCTCGCCGTCGGTGTGAAGCATCGGCGGCGGTTCCGGGATGGCGACGCCGAGCTCGAGGTCCTTTTGTCGCGCGAGCGGCTCGACCGTCGCGACGGCGGCGTCGATGATCTCGACGAGTGAGACGTCGGAAGGCCGCACGGTCTCGCGACCGGCCTCCAGCGCCGAGAAGGTGAGCAGCTCATCCACCATCGCCGCGAGCTGGTGCGTGACCGATCGCATGCGGTCCACCATGTCGAGCTGATGCGGAGTGAGCGGACCGAGGATCTCGTCGGCCAGGAGCTCGCCATATCCCGCCAGCGCCGTGAGTGGCGTGCGTAGCTCGTGCGAGATGGTGGCCAGGAACATTCCCTTGGCGTACGTCGCCGATTGCGCCTCCTCGAGCAACCGCGCCTTCAGGAGCACGATGGCCGCGTGGTCGGCAATCGTGCGCAGGCGCTGGCGGTCGCGCGGCGAGAAGGCCGCCGCGCGCCCGCAACGCCACGCGCACAATACGCCTACGGGTTCGTCCGCGGCGACCAGCGGCGCGACGGCGACTTCACGGATGCCGGCCTGCGGCGAGAGGATCGGGAACGCGAGCGAGGGGTCCTCGTGCTCGATGATGAGCGAGCGGCTGCGCAGCGCGTTGCCGGCCAGCGAATCGCCAACCGCGAACGGCGTGCCGGCGTCGGGCGCGGCGGCACCTGACGCGGCGGCGACGATGGCGTCCGGGCCGGCCAGTTGGGCGATTGCCGCGCCATCGGCCCCGCAGATCTCGCGCGCCATGCCACACAGCACGCCGAGCAGCGCCCCCGAGTCGGAGTCGGCGGTCATGCGATGCGCCATCTCGCGCAGCGGTTCGCCGTCGTCGCCTGACGAGTCGCGAAGCTGGTGGGCGACCTCGCGGAGCTCGAATACGAGCCATCCGGCGTGCGTGCGTGAGACGCGGATCTCGTAGGTCCCATCGGCGGGCCCACCCGGGAGCGCGGCGTGGAACACGCGGCTGACGCCGTCAGCCATGGTTGCCGCGACCTGATCGTGCCCGCGCCCGTCGTGCAGCGCCGGGAACACGCTCCAGAAATCCGCGCCGATGTGGCGCGCGTCCGTGGCTGCCAACGCGTCGGCCGCGGCGTCGTTCACCACCGAGATGGTCCCGTCGGGGAGGACGCACACGATCCCGGTGCGCAGCGCACCGAGGACGTCCTGGCCGGCGGCGGACAGCATTGCTTCGGCCTGCGCCGAGCGTTCGATCCCCTTCGATTTCACATCAACGCTGTTCAATGCTTGCCATCCCTGCTGTCCGACCGCCGTCACGTGCGCCCGCTTTCGCGTGCGCGCGGCGAACAGCGTGAGGCGCGCGAATGATAACGCGCCGCGTGGCACGCGCAACAGTTGGTCAGATCGCCGGTGTGGAGCTCGGACGTCCTCGCTCGAGCGACGACGACAGCGTGAACCCCGCGCTCGGCCGCACCGCGTGCAGCAGTCGGCGGGCATCCTCGTCGGTGAGGGCGGGGAGGTAGAAGAACCCCGCGATGTTGTTCACATCGAGCAGATGGATCTCGTCGGACCGGCGCGTGAGACTCACCGCGATGACCGGGACGCGCGACAGCAGCGGATCGCGCTCCCACGCTTCGAGTGGCATCGTGGCCAACAGATCGTACTCACAGAACACGACATCCGGGCGCTGATCGCGCGCGGCACCGACTGCATCGGCAATGCCGACCACGCACTGGGCGTCGACGCCGAGGTTACGGAAGAACTGACCGAAGTGGTCGCTCAGATAGCGATGCCGCCCTACACACAAAGCCTTCAATGCGCTCGCTCTCTCGACGCTGGACACTGACGGTGCGGCCCGCCGAACATGACGGGCGCGGGACCGGAGCCGGTTCATACCGCCGGGCGGTGCGATTGGTCCAGTAGCGGCCGACCTCGCCACTCGCGACGGCTCATCGCCCCTCGGGGCTCGAATCATGGCGCATGCTGGGGGGCGGCGCAACCGCGCGTACTTCGCGTGCGCGGCTATTCGTCCATGCCGATCCGTTCCGGGAGCGTCAGCCGAAACGTACTCCCTTCCCCGCGGCGTGACGTAACGTGGAGCTCGCCGCCGAGCAGCTTCGCGAGCCGCTTCGAGATCGGGAGGCCGAGTCCGGTGCCGCCGAACTGGCCGGAGTTCGAGAGCTGCACGAACTCATCGAAGATACGGGGCAGGTCGTCGGGATCGATGCCTTCACCGTAGTCGGTCACCGCCACCTCCACCCCCTCGGCCGAAGCCAGTCCGACTTCGACGACGATCGGCTTCCCGCGCCCGAACTTGATCGCGTTGGACAGCAGGTTGAGCAGGATCTGCCGCACGCGACGCGGATCGCTGATGATCGACGTCGGCGCGCCGTCCACCCGCAGCTCGAGCGAGGTGCCGTGCTCGTCGGCGAGTGGACGAACGGTGACGAACAGATCCTCGATGATCGCCGGGAAGCCGACCGGCTGCACCGTCAGCTCGATCTTGCCGGCCTCGATCTTCGACAGGTCGAGCACATCGTTCACCAGCTCCAGCAGGTGGTTCGCCGCCTTGTGCGTGCGCTGCAGCCCGTGCGTCTGCTTCTCGTTGAGCGGCCCGTAGATGTGGTCGAGCAGCAGCGTGTTGTAGCCGATGATGGCGTTGATCGGCGTCCGCAGCTCGTGGCTCATCGAGGCGTAGAACCGGTTCCGCGCCGTCATCGCGCGCTCGAGCTCCTCCTGGCGCGCGTGCAGTTCCTCGTTCAGGGCGCGCAGCTCGGCCGTGTTCTGCTCGAGCGATACCGCCTGACTCCGCAGCGCCTCCTCGATGCGGTTCCGCTCCGTGATGTCGCGCGCGATGATGGTGAACGTGCAGTCGCCGGCGACCTCGAGGCAGGAAATGGACGCCTCGACGGGGAACCGTTCGCCGTTCGCGCGGACGCCGGTCAGCGGGTGGAGCTCGTGTCCGGTCGACCCGGCGCGCGGCGTGGTACCTACCATCGTCAGGATCGGATCCATCTCTCCATCGGCGAACAGCTCGGCGATCGGCCGGTCGATCGCCGCGCCACGCGGGCGAGCGAACATCCGCTCGGCGGCGGCGTTGAACAGCGTGATCCGCCGCTCCGCGTCCAGCACCATGATCGCGTCGATGGCCGTGCTCACGATCTCCGCCATGCGCGCTTCCTGCGCCAGGAAGCGCGCCCGGTGCTCGAGCTCCACCTCGCGCACGGCCGCCTCACGCAGCAGTCGCTCCTGTCGCTTCAACTGCCCCTGCTTGCGGTACAGGTCGACGAACACGGCGACCTTCGACCGAAGCACGTCGGGCTGGAACGGCTTCGCCATGTAGTCCACCGCGCCGACCGAATAGCCGCGGAAGACGTACGCTTCATCCTTGCTGATGGCCGTCAGGAAGATGATCGGCACGTACCGCGTTCGCTCGCGCGACTTGATCAGTTCCGCCGTCTCGAAGCCGTTGAGCCCGGGCATCTGCACGTCGAGGAGAATCACCGCGAACTCCTCGGTCAGCAGGCACTTCAGCGCTTCGTCGCCCGAATGCGCCCGTACGAGACGCTCTCCGAGCGGCTCGAGAATCGCTTCGAGCGCGAGCAGGTTCTCGGGACGATCGTCCACGAGCAGGATGTTGACCCGCTCGTCGCGCGACGCGCGCGGCGCTGCCGGTGTAGTCTCGCGCAGTGTGGCCGTCATGTGACGCGTACCCCGGCATGATCGCGCAGGGGTGGACGGGGCGGCGCGATCCTGACCAGGTGACTCGCGATCCGGTTCAGCGGCAGCACCCGCGCTGTCGGCACGAGGCGAAGCGCTGCCTGCGGCATGATGGAGCTTTCCGCGCTCGCGGGCTCCTGTACGATCGCGTGTCCGCCACGGTCGGCGATGCGCTTCAGCCCCGCGGCGCCATCCTGGTTCGCGCCCGTGAGCACGATGCCGATCGTCCGGCGTCCATACTCGTCGGCCGCGGAGACGAACGTGACGTCGATCGAGGGGCGGCTGTAGCGCACGGGCGGGTCGGTGCTGAGCGAGAAGAAGCCGCGCTCGATGAGCAGATGGTAGTTCGGCGGCGCGACATAGACATGTCCTGGCGCGAACGACTGCTTGTCATCCACCTCCACGACGGCCAGCGCGGTGCGGGCCTGCAGCAGCTCGGCCAGGAGCCCCGCCGCGTCCGGACCCCGATGCTGGACGACGACGAGCGGGATCCCGAACGTGGGCGGCAGCCCCGCGACGACCGTCGAGAGGGCGCTCAACCCACCCCACGAGGTCCCGACCACGACGATCTCGTACACGGCTACCGCACCTTCCGGTAGATGCGATCGGGGCCGGACAGCTCCTCGTAGTTGGACTCGTACGGCGAGAGCCGCAGCGACTCCTTCGACCCGAGCGCCAGGATGCCGAGGTGCACCAGGCTCTCGTGGAAGAGCCCATGCACGCGCGTCTGAAGCTCCCGATCGAAGTAGATGAGCACGTTGCGGCACAGGATGACGTTGAACTCGGCGAACGCGCGGTCGGTGACGAGGTTGTGCTGCGAGAACACGACGTTCCGCTGGAGCGCCGGCGAGAACAACGCCCCGTCGTACTTCGCCACGTAGTACTCGGAGAACGACCGTGTTCCGCCGGCCCGGATGTAGTTCTCCGTGTACTCCTGCATGCGCTCCAGCGGGAAGATGCCGGCCCGGGCCCGGTGGACCACCACTTCGTTGATGTCGGTCGCGTAGATGCGTGCCCGCTCGTAGAGCCCCTCCTCCTCGAGGAGGATGGCCATCGAGTAGACCTCCTCGCCCGTCGAGCACCCGGCGTGCCAGATTCTGATGAACGGATACGTTCGAAGGAGCGGGACCACGCGCCGGCGGAACGCGAGGTAGAACGACGGGTCCCGGAACATCGCCGTGACGTTGATGGAGAGATCGAGCAGGAGCTGCTCCATCATCGCCGGCTCGTGCAGCACGCGGTCCTGCAGCGCGGAGATGGTCTTGAGCCCCTCGACCTCGATGCGGCGCCACAGACGGCGCCGGATCGAGGCGTAGGCGTACGATCGAAAGTCGAATCCGTACTGCAGGAAGATGCCTTCCAGCAGGAGCTGGATCTCGACCCGCTCGAGCTCCGAGTCGTACGACAACGGGGCTGCGTCGTCGCCAAACGCCAGGGAGCCCGGGCCCTGGGTCGCTCGCAACCGATCCTCTCGGCGTCTCCCTCCAGCCGGGAGATCTTCCGGTGAGGGCGACGGCCCGCCTTCCACCGGCGCGCGCTCGACGCTCACGGTCCACTCCCGGGCCTCACGCCCCGAGCCCGGCGCCCCGACCTCACCGGTACAACCACACGCGCATGAGTGAGAGCAGTTGGTCGGTGTCGACGGGCTTCGTGATGTAGTCCGACGCGCCGGCGGCGATGCACTTCTCGCGATCCCCCTTCATCGCCTTCGCGGTGAGCGCGATGATGGGGAGGGAGCGGAACCGCGGATTCTGCCGAATCGCTCTCGTGGTGTCGTAGCCATCCATCTCGGGCATCATCACGTCCATCAGGACGAGGTCCGCGTCGTCGGCACGCTCCAGCACTTGCAGCGCCTCGCGTCCGTTCTCGGCGAATGCGACGTTCATGCCGTGCGACTCCAGCACGCTCGTCAGCGAGAAGATGTTCCGCACGTCGTCGTCCACGATCAGCACGCGTTTGCCGGCGAACACGGCGTCGGCACTGTGCAGTTGCTCGAGCATCCGGCGCTTGTGGTCGGGCAGCTTCGCTTCCACGCGGTGCAGGAACAGCGCGGTCTCGTCGAGCAGCCGCTCGGGGGACTTGACGTCCTTCACGATGATCGTCTCGGCATACTTGCGAAGCCGCGTCTCCTCGGCCGGCGAGAGCTCACGCCCGGTGTAGATGATGATCGGGATCTCGCGTGTCGCCTGCCGCTGGTCGCTCTTCACTTTCTCGAGCAGGTCGAAGCCGGTCATCCCGCCGCCGAGCCCCAGGTCGAGCACCATGCAGTCGAAGCGGCCGTGCTGCAGTTGTTCCAGGGCCTCCTCGCCCGACGACACCGTGATGATCTCGATGTCGTCGGCCCCGATGAGCTCCACCATGCTTTGCTGCTGCGTCGGATCGTCCTCCACGATCATCAGCCGCTTCACGCGATTGTCGATGAACGACCGGATGTGCCCGAACGCCTCGTCGAGCTTGGCCGTGTCGACCGGCTTCTCGAGGTACGCGATCGCGCCCGCCATGAGCCCTTGCTGGCGGCTGTCCACCCCGGAGATGATGTGCACCGGGATGTGCCGCGTCTCGGGATTGTGCTTGAGCCGATCGAGCACCTGCCATCCGTCGACGCCGGGCATGTCGATGTCGAGCGTGATGGCGTCCGGCTTGTACTCGTGCGCGAGTCCGATGCCCGTCTCCCCGTCGAGCGCGATGATCCCCAGGAACCCCTTGTCGCGCGCCATGTCGAGCAGCACGCGCGCGAAGTTCGGGTCGTTCTCGATGATGAGCACGACGCGGTCGCCGGGTTCCACGGCGTGTCGGTCATCCATACCGGGCTCGGAGCCCGGGACCTGGGGCCCGGGGGACGTCGGCTCACCGTAGCGCTCCTCCCGCGGCAGCTCCTCTCCCGCCTCCGGGGTATCGACCGTGCTCGTCGACGCCGAAGCGGGGTCCGTGTCACGCAGCGCCTCGCCGTCCTGGGCGTCGCGGTTCGGGCCGTCCGTCGCGATTCGCTGCGCCTGGGTCAGGCGCGCCGCGTACCGTGGCGCGCGCGTACCGTCACGCCCCAACCGCCCCGGTGCGGTCTCGCCCCCGGGCTCCGGGCCCCGGGGGCCAGTGTCTCCGCGCCATTCGTCCGGCAGGAACAGCGTGAACGTGCTGCCGACTCCCGGCGTGCTCTCGACGCGAATCTCGCCGCCTAACAAGCGCGCGATCTCGCGGCTGATGGAGAGCCCGAGTCCCGTGCCCCCGAACTTCCGGCCCGTCGTACCATCGGCCTGCTGGAACGCCTCGAAGATCAGTCGCTGCTTCTCCTTCGGGATCCCGATACCGGTGTCGCTCACGGCGAACGCGATCACCGCGTTCGCGTTGTCCAGCGCCGAGTTCGCGAACCGCCGCCCCTTCTCCGCCAACCGAATCGTCAGCGTCACGCTCCCCTGCTGCGTGAACTTGAACGCGTTCGACAGCAGGTTCTTCAGCACCTGATTGAGTCGCTGCCCGTCGGTGACCAGATGCGCCGGCGCCCCTGGCTGCACGTCGACCGTGAAACCGAGCTGCTTCTGGTCGGCCACCGGGCGGAAGTCGCGCTCGATCAGGTTCCGCACGTCCTTCACCGGCACCGGGGTCGGATTCACCTCCATCTTGCCGGCCTCGACCTTCGACAGGTCGAGCACGTCGTTGATGAGGTTCAGCAGGTCGGTACCCGAGCTCAGGATCGTGTTCGCGTACTCGATCTGCTTCGATGTCAGGTTGCCGTCCTTGTTCTCGGCCATGAGCCGGGCGAGGATGAGCAGCGAGTTGAGCGGCGTCCGCAGCTCGTGCGACATGTTCGCCAGGAACTCGCTCTTGTAACGCGATGAGAGGGAGAGCTGCTCGGCCTTTTCCTCGAGCGCCACACGCGCCGCCTCCACCTCCGAGTTCTTCTGCTCGACCTTCTTGTTCTGCTCGGCCAGCAGGCTCGCCTTCTCCTCGAGCTCCTCGTTGACCTGCTGCAGTTCCTCCTGCTGGTCCTTGAGCATTTCCTCCGACTGCTTGAGCGTGCGCGCCTGCTGCTCGAGCTCGGTGTTCGACCGGCGCAGCTCGTCCTGCTGGCGCTTGAGCTCCTCCGACTGGCTCTGCAGCTCCTGCGTGAGCTTCTGGGACTGCTGGAGCAGCTCCTCGGTGCGCATGTTCGCGGCGATCATGTTCAGCACGACGCCGATCGACTCCTGGAGCTGGTCGAGGAACGTCTGGTGGATCTGACTGAACGGGAGGAAGCTGGCCAGCTCCACCACCGCCTTCACCTCTCCTTCGAACAGGATGGGCAGCACGATGATGTTGCGCGGCGGCGCTTCGCCGAGCCCCGACGTGATCTGGATGTAGTCGGGGGGCACGTTCGTCAGCAGGATCGGCTTCTTCTCGAGCGCGGCCTGGCCCACGAGTCCCTCGCCCAAGTACCAGACGTTGTTCAGGTGCTTCCGTTCCTTGTACGCGTAGCTGGCGATGAGTCGCAGCGCGGGGTCGGAGCCGTTCTCCTGCCGCATGATGAAGAACGCGCCCTGGCGCGCCTGCACCAGCGGCGTCAGCTCGCTCATGATCAGGCGCGCGACCGTGTCGAGGTCCTTCTGCCCCTGCATCATCCGAGAGAACTTCGCGAGGTTCGTCTTCAACCAGTCCTGCTCCGCGTTCGCCTCCGTCGTGTTCTTCAGGTTGGCGATCATCTGGTTGATGTTCTTCTTGAGCTCATCGAGCTCGCCCTGCGCCTGCACCGTGATCTGCCGACTCAGGTCGCCGCGCGTCACTGCCGTGGCCACGTCGGCAATGGAGCGCACCTGCACGGTGAGGTTGTTCGCGAGCAGGTTCACCGAGTCGGTGAGGTCCTTCCACGTGCCCGCGACCCCTGGCACCTCGGCCTGCCCGCCGAGCTTGCCTTCGGTACCGACTTCCTTGGCCACGCGCGTCACTTCGTCGGCAAAGGCGTTGAGCTGATCGACCATCGTGTTGACGGTGCTCTTCAGCTCGAGAATCTCGCCCCGCGCGTCGACGGTGATCTTGCGTGACAGGTCCCCCTTGGCGACCGCCGTGGTGACGTCGGCGATGTTGCGCACCTGATTGGTCAGGTTCGTCGCCATCCCGTTCACGTTGTCGGTGAGATCGCGCCACACGCCCGCCGCACCCGGGACCTTGGCCTGCCCGCCGAGTCGCCCTTCGCTGCCCACCTCGCGGGCCACGCGCGTCACCTCGTCCGCGAACGCGTTGAGCTGGTCCACCATCGTGTTGACGGTGTTCTTGAGCTCGAGAATCTCGCCGCGCACCTCGACGGTGATCTTCTGCGACAGGTCGCCGCGGGCGACGGCCGTGGTGACCTGCGCGATGTTCCGGACCTGTGTCGTGAGGTTGCCGGCGAGGACGTTCACGTTGTCGGTGAGGTCCTTCCACGTGCCGGCGACGCCCGGCACGTTCGCCTGCCCACCGAGACGTCCTTCCGAGCCGACCTCCTTCGCGACGCGCGTCACCTCCGAGGCGAAGGCAGAGAGCTGGTCGACCATGGTGTTGATGGTGTTCTTGAGCTCGAGCACTTCGCCCCGCACGTCGACCGTGATCTTCTTCGACAGGTCGCCCTTCGCCACCGCCGTCGTCACGTCGGCGATGTTGCGCACCTGCGTCGTTAGGCTCGACGCCATGAAGTTCACGTTGTCGGTCAGGTCCTTCCACGTCCCCGCCACCCCCGGCACCTGCGCCTGACCGCCGAGCTGTCCCTCGGCGCCCACCTCGCGGGCCACGCGCGTCACTTCGCCCGCGAAGATCGAGAGCGAGTCCACCATCTTGTTGATGACGTCCTTGATCTGCAGGATCTCGCCCTGCGCCTGGACGGTGATCTTGCGCGTCAGGTCCCCGCTCGCGATGGCCGTCGCCACGCCCGACACGTCGCGGAGCTGCACCGTGAGGTTGCCGGCCATCCCGTTCACGTTGTCGGTCAGGTCCTTCCACGTGCCGGCCACGCCAGGCACGTCCGCCTGGCCGCCCAGCTTCCCTTCGGTGCCCACCTCGCGGGCCACGCGCGTGACCTCGCTCGCGAACGCGTTGAGCTGGTCCACCATCGTGTTGACGGTGTTCTTGAGCTCCAGCAGCTCCCCACGCACGTCCACGGTGATCTTGCGCGACAGGTCACCGCGCGCGACGGCCGTCGTGACGTCGGCGATGTTGCGAACCTGATTCGTCAGGTTCGACGCCATGTAGTTCACGTTGTCGGTGAGATCCTTCCACGCGCCGGCCACCCCCGGCACGTGCGCCTGGCCACCGAGCTTGCCTTCCGTCCCCACCTCCTTCGCCACACGCGTCACTTCGGACGCGAAACCGTTGAGCTGGTCGACCATCGTGTTCACGGTCGTGCCGATGCGGAGGAACTCGCCCTGTACCGACTTGCCGTCGATCTCGAGCACCATCTTCTGCGACAGATCGCCGGCGGCCACGGCCTTGATCACGCGCGCTACTTCGGTGGTCGGCGCCACGAGGTCGGTCACGAGCGCGTTCAGCGCGCCGGCGCTCTCGGCCCATCCGCCGGTCATCCCCTCGAGCGAGACGCGCGCGGTCATGTCGCCCTGACGGCCGACGGTGTCGCTGATTCGCTGAAGCTCGCGCGTCATGCGCTCGTTCCGGGACGCGACATCGTTGAACGTCATCGCGATGTCCGCCATGAGCGGGTGGCTCGAGCCCGCCAGGCGAACGCCGAACTCGCCGGCGCGCAGGTCGCGCAGCCCATCGAGGAGCGCGTTCAGGTCATCCTGCGTGATCGCGTCGGCGCGCGCGGCGCCGCGAGCGACGGGGCGGTCGGCGACTTCCGGCGGGGCCGCGTCGGCGCCGCCGTTGTTCCGGGCGCGGCGCGAGCGGCGCCTGTTCGTCCCGCCCGATGTCGGGACATCATCGCGGGTCGAGGAAGCAGGGTCGACTTGCGTGTCGCGGTCGACGTCCACGGTGGGGCTCCGTTGTGTGCAGATGAGAGTCTCGAGAGAAGGAACTGGCGTCCCCTCCCCCCGGGCTCCTCCCCATCTCTTCAAGAGTGATACCGCCGAGCGGAGGCTCTGACTCGGGCCTTCCGCCGGCGTCGGTGCTCTGCGTGACCGGCGCCGTGGGGCGATCAGAGCAGGGAGACAGGATCGCCGACGCAAACGACACCTTCCCGGACGACGCGCGCGTATACGCGACTCTCGCCGGGGTGGGTGAGCTGCGAGATCCGGGACGATCGCCGGCCAACGAACGACTCGGCGATCGTGCGGCAGGGCATGGTGAAGGCCGTCAGCTCGAGCGCTACCTCTCCGATCGAGAGCGCTGAACCCGGGACAACTAACCGCCAATCCAGGCCAGAGATCGTTATGTTCTCTCCGGCCGAGCCGGGAGTGATCGGATGCCCTTCAGCCCGCAGCCGCTCGATCACCTCGAGGGAGAAGAGGCAGAGCGCCCGGTCGGGACCGCCATGATGCTTGAGATTTCGTTGGTGATCGCCGGCCATCCCCAGGCGGGTGATGCGCGCCTCGGGAACCGGCCGCTTCGGCACGCCGCCGTCCGAGCGGTTGAGTGACACGACCGCGCAAGCAAGGGTAGCGACGGGGTCGCTGGCGGGGTCAATGGGAGGCATGGCTGGCGGCATGCGGCGGTGATGGTCGTGTTAGCGGCGTTCGGTCGGCAGAGCTACTGTCCCCGGCGTTCCGGTCGTCGCGGGCCGGCACTGGCATCCGGCTCGGGACGCCTCTGGCAACCGAGGACGCAGACCGCTCCACGTACGCACGGAACTGCGAATGCCGAGCACTACGTACGCACGGAACTGCGACGCAGACGGCACAGGGCGCGCCGGCGCACGCCCGCGGAGAACCGCAGGGAACCGCAGGGAACCGCAGCGAACTGCTGGGAACCGCGGCGAACTGCTGGGAACCGCGGCGAACTGCTGGGAACCGCGGCGAACTGCGGGGGACGCCGATGACCGGCGGACCGGGCAGGGCGGGAACGGGCCGACGAACGACAATTCACCGCGGAGGACGCAGAGAACGGCTCGTTCGGGACGGTCATACCGCCACGAGCCGGGACTGAGAATGAGCGACCTCGGGAGACTCTGGCGTCCCGAGGCCGTTCCCCTCAGGTCACGGCCGCCGGCGCACGCATCTCGGCCGGTCGAGCAGTCCTCCGCGTCCTCTGCGTCCTCCGCGGTTCAAAGCTCTTTCAGTAGATGTTCTTCGAAGCTCGTGGGTCCTCTGCGGTTCCCGCTGTTCCCGCCGTTTCTGCGTCCTCAGCGGTCGCGGTTGCTGCGCGGGTGCCCGCGTCAGCGGGCGCTGCGTCGCAGTTCTCAGCGCCCGCCGCGCTCGCCCACACTCAACTGCTCGACCCCAAGCCCTGATCTGACCCGGCGTCGATCGTCTTTGCAGGCGGTACCGCCCGCGACGATCGATCCGGCACCTTCCCAGCCACGATGCGCACCGGGATGCCGCCGTTCGATGTGCGGAGTAGTGCGCGAAGCTTGAGCCCGGTCTGGCGCTCGAGCGCGGTGTCGCCCGACACGAGCGCCACGGTCCAGCCGGCGCACCTGGCCCGCACTACCTTTCCAAACTGCGCGTACAGGTTACGCAGCCGATCGCGCTCGCCGACGCGAACGCCATAGGGCGGGTTGGATACCAGCCAGCCCGCCTCCTTCGGCGGCTCCATGGCCGACAGCGCACGATGCACGAGCTCCATGTCGGCGCCTACTCCCGCGCGTGCCGCGTTCGCCAGCGCCGCCTCGATCGCGCCCGCATCGCGGTCCGAGCCCTGAATCGGCACGGCCGCGGACGGCAGCACGCGCGACTCGGCTTCCGCGACCACCTCGCGCCACAGGGTGCCGTCGAACTCCGGCCAACGCTCGAACGCGAACCGCCGGCCCATGCCGGGAGCCATCCGGCGCGCGATGAGCGCCCCCTCGACTGGTATCGTTCCCGACCCGCACATCGGATCCAGGAGCGGAGCAGCGCCGGTCCAGCCGCTGGCGAGCAACGTCGCAGCGGCCAACGTCTCGCGCATGGGCGCCTTCGCGACGGCCTGCCGGTACCCCCGCATGTGAAGCAGCGCCCCGGAGCTGTCCACGCTCACCGTGCACTGGTCGTGTAGGAGACGCACCAGGATGAGTTGCTCCGGCGCACTCCGCTCGGGCTCCACCGGCTCCTCGCCGCGGTCGGCCCCGAAGCTGACCCCGGGCACGCGCGACGCGATGGCCGAGGCGACGCGCTCCGCCACCGCGTCCGAGTGGTAGAGACGAGACTTACGGCATGTAACGCTGAGCGAGACGGCAAGGTTGGGCGACACAAAGGCCTCCCACGGCAGCTTGCCGGCCCGGCGTGCGAGTTCGTGAAAGGCCTTCGCTCCGAACGAACCGATGCGCACGACCACGCGGCTCGCCGTACGGAGGTGGAGGTTGGCGCCGTAGAGCTCGCGACGCGTCGCGTCGAGCGTGACCCCGCCCTCGATCACTCGGCCCCCAGTGATGCCGAGCGCGTCCAGCTCGTCGGCCGTGATGCGCTCGAGTCCTGGAGCGGTGATGATGAACGTGTCGTAGCGCGGCGGTGAGCTCATGCCGGAATCTACTCATCGACCCGACGTCGCCGGGTCCGGCGCGACAATGCGTCCCGAACGGCCCGACGCGAAGGTGCCTCGCCGCGATCACTTCCAGCGAAGCTCCCACTCGCAGAACGCGTCGCCCTCGAGCGCGCAGCGGACGTGCCGCGTGGACGGCTCCGCGCCGCCGGCCAGTGTGATCGCGCACCGGAGCCCGCCGGTTTGCCGGCGGCAGAACAGGGGCGTTTCCGCGTCGAACCCGACGAGTCGCAGCACGGCGTGCCCCGGCTCCTCGAGCACCACCGTCATGTCGCCGGGGCGGTAGTAGAGCTGGAACAGCGACACGCTCTGCGTGAGGAACTCCCCGGGCGACCGCTTGAGCAGGATGCCGCGGTAGAGTTGCACGCCTAACGACTCGATCGAGAGCGCGCCCGCCCGCTCCGCCCACGTCGGATCGCCGGCCAGCGCCGCGTCGGCGGAGCGCCAGAGCGATTGCAGGAGCGGGTACGGCACTTCGCCGGTCGGCTCCGTGTGGACGAGCCGACCGCGCACGTCGTCGGGGAGCGCGGCCAGCACTCGCTCCGCGAGCTCCTCGCCGCCTTCGGCGCGAAGAAAGTCGATGGTCGTTCTGACGGTCGACCCCTTCGCGTACATGCGCGCGACCATGTCAGGGCGACGTCCGCGCGCCCGCTGGCGACTCGCGCCCGGCGTCGCGACCCGCCTCAGCCGCGATGCGCGCGGCGAGCGCTCGCCGATCGGGCTTCCCCGACCCGAGGCGCGGCAGGTCGTCCACCAGCACGACCGACTTCGGGACCTTGTATCCGGCCAGCCGGCGCCGCGCGTGCACGACGATGTCGGCGACCGTGACGGTCTCGCCGCGGCGGCAGACGACGAACGCGCGGCCCACCTCCCCCCACTTCTCGTCAGGCATGCCGACCACGACCGCCTCACCCACGCCGGGGCAATCGGCGAGCGCTGCCTCGACCTCGCCGGGGAACACGTTCTCGCCGCCGGAGATGAACATGTCCTTCTTCCGCCCGCAGATCCGGTACGCTCCGTCCGCATCCCGCATCGCGAGGTCGCCGGTGTGCAGCCACCCGTCGGAGTCGATGGCCTCGGCGGTGCGCTCCGGGTCGTTGAAGTATCCCGCGAACATCTGCGGCCCGCGCAGCAACAGCTCCCCCGGTTCATCAGTGCCCATCTGCCCGCCCGCGGCGGGCTCCCCCCGGCTCCCTGTTCCCGGCCCGCTGTTCCCTGTTCCCCGTTCCCTGCTCCAATCTCCGCGGCCCAGCATCATCTCGAGAAATGGCACCGGCCAGCCCACGGCGCCCGGCCGGCGCAGCGCTTCCTCGTCGGTGATGGCGAAGCAATTCGGGCCGCACTCCGTGAGGCCGTACCCCTCGCGGAACCGGATGCCGGCCGCGCGCACGCGCTCGCCTAACGCCTGCGGGCACGGCGCGCCGCCGGAGATCAGGAACCGGAGCGCCGGCAGCTCGCGTCCCCACGACGGGCTTCCCGTCAGCATGACGATCTGCGTCGGCACGCTGAACGCGAGCGTCACGCGCTCTTCGGCCAGGGCGTCGAGAAACGCCGTCGGCTCGAACTGGTCGAACAGCACGAGCGTTCCGCCCCGATGCCAGAGCGGTGTCGAGAAGACGTGCCAGCCTCCGGTATGGAAGAACGGGGTGGCGACCATCGCGATGTCGTCGGCACCGATCTGCCAGCCAATGGTCGTGGCCAGGGCGTTGTAGAAGAGCTGGCGATGCGGAAGGATCGCGCCCTTGGGCTTGCCGGTGCTCCCCGACGTGTAGAGCAGCATCGCGGCCGCGTCCGGTTCGGATCGTTGGCGCGCCACGCTCGTGCCTTCGCTCGCGGCGAGGAGTGCGGGCACCTCGGCATCGAGGTCGATCCATCGCAGCGGCACGCCGGCGCCGCGCTCGGTGTCCTCTGCCAGAGCGCGGAATCGCGCCTCGCCGACGACGAGTGATGGCCGCGCGTCGGCGACCACACGCCCGAGCTCGAGCGCGGCGAGCCTCCAGTTGAGCGGCACGAGCACGGCCCCCATACGCATCGCACCGAAGAACAGCGCGATGACGTCCACGCGGTTTCCCGTCAACGTGGCAACGCGGTCGCCTGGCTGCACGTCCAGGGTGACGAGCGCTCGCGCCCAGCGCTCCGCGCCCGCGTCGAGCTCGGAATACGTGTAGCGCGCATCGCGCGTCCGGTCCACGATCGCGACGCGGCTCGGCGTGACGCGTCCCCACCACGAGATGAGGTCCGCGGTCGCGGGAGACGCCGGCAGCGTCATGACCCACCCGCGGGGCGCGCGGCGCCAGCCACCGGCATCGGGTGCGCGATGAAGAAACGGAGCATCTCGAGCGTGGCGTCAGGGCCGCGCTCATCGGTGAACGACCCGAGCTTCGATCCGCCGGACCACGCGTGGCCGAGTCCCGTCACCAGGATGGTGACGACCTCGCATTCGCTGCCGGACCTTGAAGGGCCGTGACACTCCCTGGTGAATGTCAGCCCTTCCGCGTGTGCCTCGAACGCGCGCCCGGGCTCGTCTGGGGGGCGCGGGCTGCCGGACTCCTCACCGCGCACGAAGGCGTTCATGTCGAGCCACATCTGGCGCGTGTGCGTCGCGTTCACCGGATTCACCACCGGGTCGCTCGCGCCCTGGATGATGATCGCGGGAATCACTCGCGCCCGCGGTCCCATCTCCTCGCGCGCCAGCCGCGCGAGCCGCCGCGTGTCCGCGGCACCCTTCGCCATCACGCCCATCCCTTCCATCACCGTGCCGGCCGCGCGATACGGAATCCCGGAGTGTAGGCCGACCGCCGCGTACAGCTCCGGATAGGCGACGGCCACGAGCGACGCCATCGCGGCGCCCGCCGAGATCCCGCCGATGTACACGCGGCCAGTGTCCGCCGCCCACTCGGCCATCACCTGCCGCGTCATGCCGGCGATGAGCGACGGCTCACCGGTATCGCGGCGCTGATGCGCGGACTCGTACCAGTTCCAGCACTTCTTCGCGTTCGCCGCTTCGGGCTGCTCGGGGAGGAGGATGAGCAGCCCGTGCCGGTCGGCGTGCTCCGTCACCCGAGTGCCGCGCGCCAGGTCGTCGGGGTCCTGCAGACAGCCGTGCAGCATCACCACGAGCGGATGTTGACGCGAGGCGTCGTATCCGAGCGGCACCCAGAGCCGCCACCGGCGCGTTCCGGCGTCTCCGGTGAACGCGCCGTCCACGAATCGCCCGGTGGCCTGTTCGTCAGCCACCGGGCGCGCGCTGGTGGAGGCACCGTCGCCTCCACCGTTCGCGTTCATCGCACCCACGACGCCGAGCGCGAGCAGGAGCGTCTTCGCCACGAGCTCACCGATTGTATCGCACGCCAAGGAACATCATTGGCCCGATGGCCGGCATGTTGATCATCTCGATGTGCTTCCGGTTGAAGCCGCACCCCTTGTCGGCGCTCGCGATCGCGCTGAACGGTTGCGATGGCGGCGTGGTCACCGGGGTCGAGTAGCGAACGTCCTCACTCGTGCACGAGAAGAGATTCGAGGCGCTCAGGCTCACGATCGTATTCTGAAGCGCCGGGAGCTTGAGCGTGAGGTTGAGGTCGAGCGCGCCGAACGTCGGGATCACGCCGGTGTTCGTGCCCGAACGGAAGTAGTACGCGTTCACGTTGCGGAACGTGAGGCCGGCGGTGAGCGGCCCCATGTCGCGCGCGGTCGCGCCCAGCGTCCACTTGGTGCTCGGCGCGTTGAGCGAGGTCGCCTCGGGGCTCGAGCCGGTTGGCACGGTGAGCTCGTCGATCTTCACCGTGGACAGCGTACCGCGCGCCTCGACGTGGCGCGTGAGCAGTGCCGTGAGGCCGGCGTCCACGCCCGACACCTTGGCGTTGCCCAGGTTGTAGTACGTGAGCACGATCGGCGTGAGCGGCGTCGCGGCCTGATTGACGATCCGCCCCTGCGCGTTCACCGGAATGTTGTTGCCGGGATTCACGAGCGGCTTCGCGAAGGTCGCCGCCGCCCCCGCGAACGGGTTGCCCACGATCGAGAGCGGGCTCATGAAGTTCTCGAAGTCGGAGCGGAAGTACGTCGCGTCGGCGTAGAGCCGGTTCGCGAGAATCCCCTTGTAGCCGAACTCCCACGTCTTGTTCGTCTCGGGACGCATCGGCTGGTACGTGGCCAGCACGTTGCCGGCCGAGTTCACGGTCTGGAAGCCGCCGGTGTTGCCGAAGATGGCGATGATCGACGTCCAGTCGGGGATGAAGAAGCTCGTCTGGAGGATCGTCGGCGACTTGTACGCGCGGTTGAACGTCACGCGGAACGCCTGGTCGAGCCACGGCTTCACCACGACGCCGGCCTTCGGGCTCCACTGCTTGTCGTAGTTCTCCGGATCGTCGAGCCGTCCGGCGAGCACCACGTCGAGCCACGGCATCACCGGCGTGGTCGTCTGCGCGTACAGGCCGGTCTGCGCGTTGCTCACGTCCTCCTTCGTGATGCGGTCCCACAGCCACTGGCGGTCGCTGCTCACCACGTCGTTGCGGTATTGCGCGCCGAACACCACGGTCGTGTTGCGCAGCGGCGCGAGCGCATAGTTCCCCTGCACTTCCGCGGCGTACATCCGGCCGTCGCTCGGCCAGTCGCTCAGCTTGCGGAGTGAGTCGGCGCTGAGCGATGCGTTCGCTGGCGCGAGCTGGGCGCCGGCGTACCGGTTGAGCGCGAACGACGTCCCGCTCTGGGATTGCGCGCGGTAGGCGTTGAAGTACCAGTGCGGCGTCGAGTAGCGCGCCTGCGCCACGTTGTAGTCCCAGTCGCGAAGCAGGTTGCGGCCGACGTTGGTCTGCCCGACACCATCGGTCCGGCTCATGCCGCCGGAGAGCTCCAGCCGCTTGTCACCCATGTAGTACACGAGCGCGCCCGTTCCGCGGATCACGCCGGTGTCCCAGTCGACGGGGTCCTTCAGCTTCGATTCCTTGATGACCGTCGGCGGCGGCGTGGTCTTGAACGTGTCGGGGACGATCGAACCGCCGGCGTTGTAGTAGAGGTCGTTCTCGAAGTCCTTCGCTCTCTGATACTCGCCCGCGACTTTGAAGCCCCACTTGCCGATCGCGTTCGCATAACGAGCCTGGATATCACGATAGCTGCGATTGCCACCCGTGACCTCGAAGGTCGTGCCCCTGAACGCGCGCGGGTCCTTCGTGGTGAGCGCCAGCACGCCATTCGAGGCGTCGGGACCGTAGAGCGCCGATCCCGGCCCGACGAGCACCTCGATGGTGGCGATGTCGACCTTCGGCGTCGCGGTGAGGATGCCAACGGGGAGACCGTTCTCCGGGAGGATCGACACGCGCCCGTCCTCGGTCATGAGCATGCGGTTGTTGAACGAGGAGTTGAAGCCTCGGGCGTTGATCGCCACCGACGTCATGCCCACCTGAATGAAGTCGAGGCCTTTCACTTCCTTCAGAACGCCGGCGAAGTTGTTCCCGACCGCGTTGTCGATCAGGTCGGTCGGAATGCTGGTGATCGTCGCCGGCGCATCGGTGATCTTCTCCGCGCGCCGCGACGCCGACACGACCACGCCGGCGAGCGACACCGGCGCACGCGAGAGTACCACATCGAGCTGCGTATCCTCACCGCCGCGAACCACGACGCCGGTGACCGACTGCACCCGCTCGCCGAGGCGCTGCACTCGTACCTCGTAGGTGCCGGCGTCCACCCCACTGATCGTGAAGCGACCGCTCGCATCGGTGACTGCGCCGAGTCGCGTCCCGACCACGCCCACCTGCGCGCCCACGAGCGGCGTCCTGGCCGAGTCGGTGACGGTACCACTGATGCGCCCCGCCTGCGCGATCGCGGTGGCGGGGAGCACGGCGCCGAGCAGCAGTGCCAGCGCCAGGCGCCAGCCGTTCGTGGTGATACGTGAGATGATCATGTGCTCCCTCCTGGGAGTGTTCGCGCCCGTGTCGTGAGCCATCGGCCGACAGCCGTCAGCCATCAGCTCCCGCTTCCCGACTCTCCACCATCACGACTGCTTCCCCTTCCACCACCGACTCTCCGCGCTGATTGCGACAGGTCGTCGCGAGGCGCACGCGTCGCTTCGCGGCGATCACCTCCAACACCTCCACGCGCGCCGTCACCGTGTCGCCGATGCGCACCGGCTTCGTGAACCGGAGCGTCTGGCTCAGGTAGATCGAGCCCGGCCCGGGCAGGCGCATCGCGATCACCGCCGAGATGAAGCCGGCGCTCAGCAGGCCGTGCGCGATGCGGCCGCCGAACATCGAGCGCTCCGCCGCGACGGCGTCGACGTGCACCGGATTGAAGTCGCCGGTGACGCCCGCGAAGAGCGTGATGTCCGATTCCGTCACCGTCTTCGCCATTTCGGCCGCATCGCCGACGTGCAGGTCATCGATCCCCGACATCAGACCTCCATCACCAGGCGGATGTCCGGGTCGATGGCCGCCCCGTCGCTGGTGCGCGTGAGCCATGACACGGCGAGGAACACGAGAACCGACGCGACCAGCGACAGCGCCGACACGGTGACGCCGGCGGGAAACGCGTAGACCCGGAAGTAGCCGAGCGTCTCGAAGACGAGCGTCACCACGAGCCCTGTCGCGATCGACGCCACGGCGCCCGCGCGCGTCGCGCCCTGCCAGTTGAGACCGATCGCCAGCGCCGGCACCAGCGTCGACGCGAAGAGTCCCCAGCCGAAAATTCCGAGGAACGCCACCAGCGTTCCCGATGCCTGCGCCACGAGCGCGGCAACGATCGAGATCACCACCGTCGCGATGCGCCCCCAGCGCAGCTCGTTCCCCACCCGGCGGCCTAACGCGACCGGCAGGTCGTGCGTGAGCGCGGCCGCGCCGATGCTCATGAACGAGTTCACCGTGCTCATGATCGCGGCCGCGACGCCCGAGAAGACGAGCGCGGCGAGCAGCAGCGGCGTGAAGCGCAGCAGGAACAGCGGCGTCGCGTCGTCGGCGCGACCGAGCGCCGGCACCGTGCCGTTCACCACCAGCGCCTTCACGGCGAGCCCCACGCCCACGTACAGCAGCAGCGTCACGAACAGCGCCGCCGTCATCAACAGGGGATACCACTTGAGCCGGCGCGGGTCCCGCAGCATGTAAAACTTGTGGACCACGTGCGGCTGGCCTAACGAGCCGAGCCCGAAGACGAAGAAGAAGGAGAGGGCGGCGAGCGGCGTGAGCTTGCCCCAGGGGCCGAGGAATCCCGGGTCGCTGGCGAGAATGGTGCGCGAGATGCCCGACAGCCCGCTCCCGGTCTCCAGCACGTAGACGAAGACGAGCACCGAGGCCAGCGCCATCAGGCCGCCCTGGAACAGGTCCGTGTACACGCCGGCGAGAATGCCGCCCGACACCGAGTAGGCGAGCGTGATGAGCGTGCCGATCCAGATCCCCCACACGAGCCCCACGCCGAAGATCGCGTCGATCACGAGCCCGAGCGCGAGCACGTTCGTCGCCATGTAGCCCACCACGGCGATCAGGATCGAGAGCCCCGCCAGCCCCTGCGCGAGCGGCGAGCGGTACCGCGCGCCGATCGCGTCGGGCACCGTGATCATGTCCCGCACTTCGGCCAGGAGACGCATCCGCTTCGCGAGCACCCACGCGCCCATCGAGTTCGTGATCGACACCGGCAGCACGATGAACACGGCACCGATGCCGACCGAGTACACGAGCCCCGGCCCGCCAATGAACGCGAACCCCGACAGCGTTGCCGCCATGGATGCGATGGCCAGCGCCCACAGCCCGATCCCCTGCCCGGCGACGAAGAAGTCGCTCGCCGTCCGTGTGCGCCGCGTGGCCCAGATGCCGATGGCCGCCACCACCGCGAAATACGCGACGGCCACGCCGACGATGACCGGCTGCGTGAGCGGCGGCAGAGCGGTGGACTGGATCACGCCGCCGTTCCCGACCGCTGCTGCTTCACGCATCGCACGCGCTCGAGATCCGCGTCGCTCAACGTCATCGATTCGAACGTGAGCGCGTAGGCGAACGGAAGCACGAAGAGAGGGAGCGTGCCGATGCCGTACAGCACCACGGCGGCACGCGGCGGCAACCCGAACCACAGCGCGGAGCTCGGCGTCTCGGCCGGCATGACGAGCACCGCCCCGAAGCCGACGAGCAATACGGCGAACATCACGGCGAACGGCACGGCGAGCTTGCCGACGCCGGCGCCTCGGCGACTGGCGCCGAGCACCGTCATCGCGAGCATGATCGTGGACGTGCCGAGCATCAGCGCCCACGACGCCCACACCGGCACGCTGTCGGCGACGAGTGCGCCGAGATACGCGGCGGCAATGAGGAGCGCCGAAGCGAGCAGTGCGCCGAGTGCGATCGATCGCGTCATGCAGTCACCGGTAGAGGGGGTCCAGGCGGTCGCGATATCGGGCCGCGACGACCGAGCGTCGGATCTTCATCGTCGGCGTCAGCTCGTCGGCCTCGACGGAGAGATCGCGGTCGAGCAGCACGAATCGCTTGATCCGCTCGGGGTTGGAGAGCTCCGAGTTCACGCGATCGACCGCCTGTTGCACGCGGCTCACGACCTCGGGATGGTCGAGCAGGTCCGCGTACGGGACTACCAGGCCGCGCTCGCGCTGCCACGCCTCGAGCACCGGCCTCCTCGGCACCAGCAGCGCCGAGACGAACCGCTCCCCTTCGCCGTAGAGCATCGCGTGCGCGATCCACGGGTCCTCGCTGAGGCGCGATTCGATCGGCAGCGGCGCCACCTTCTTGCCGCTCGAGAGCGCGATCAGCTCCTTCTTCCGGCCCGTCAGGCGGAGCCGCCCGTCCGCCGTCAGCGCGCCGAGATCGCCGGTACGGAGCCACAGCCCATCGGCCGTGAACGCGTCCCGGGTCTCCGCCGGCTGACCGTGATAACCGTCGAACGTGAGCGCACCGCGCCGGATCAGTACCTCGCCGTCCGCGTCGATGCGGATCTCGGTGCCGGGCATCGGCGGTCCGACCGTCTCGGTGTCGTAGCAGTCGGCACGGTGGAACGCGACGCAGAGATGCTCCGTCTGCCCGTACGCGCCGAGAACCGTGAGGCCGGCGGCATCGAGGTAATCGGCGACTTCGATGGGGAGCTTGGCGCCGCCCGACGTCGCGAGACGCACCCGCCTCCCGAGCAGCCCGGCGAACACCTCGGCGCACGGCTGGCTCGCCTCGCGCCAGCGCCGCTCGAGGTCATCGGGCACGGAGTGGCCGGTACGCCGGAGCAGGAACCGTTCGCGCCCGAGGTCGAGCGCGTGGCGCCACCGCTCGCGCGCGGCACCACCGAGCGTACCCTCGTGGACGACGAGCGTCTCGTAGATCTTCTCGAAGTACCGAGGCAGGCCACCGAACATCGTGGGCTCGAACGCGCGTGCCGCGTCCCAGAGCCGCGCCTGGTCCACGACGTGCCCCGTGCGCATCCCGCACAGGATGCGCGTGTAGAGCCCGAACACGCGCTCGCCGGCGTGGCAGTAGGGGAGGAACGACAGCGTCGTGTCGTGCTCGCCCAGCCCGAGCGTGTTGCGCACCGACGCGGCCGACGCGGAGAGGTACCGGTGCGGGATGCGGGCGCCTTTCGGCTCACCCGTGGAGCCCGAGGTGTAGATGAGCAGCGCGAGGTCGTCAGGCGCCGCGACCTCGGTGCGCCGGTGGACCTCGCGCGCGACCTCGCCGCGCTCGGCCACGAGGCGCTCGCCGCGCGCGAGATACTCGCTCCACCGCACCCAGTCGCTCGCGACGCCCGACGTCTCGGCGGAGATCATCACCCGCAGCTGGGGCAGCTCGGCCGCGACCTGCTGAACCTTCGCGCACTGCTCGGCACTGTCCACGACGATCGCGACCGCGCCGCTGTCGGCGAGCAGATCACGGAGTTGGCCCGGTGCGCTCGTCGGGTAGAGTCCGACGCTCAAGGCGCCGGCCATCAGGATGCCGACATCGGCAACGGGCCAGAGGATGCGATTGCCGGCGAGCACCGCGACGCAGTCACCGGCCGCCACGCCATCGGCGACGAGCGAAGCGGCGAACGCGCGGGACACCTCGTGCCATTCGAGCCACGTGAGCGAGACGTCCGCCTCGGCGCCGCCGGCGCGCAACTCCTCGAGCGCCACGCGACCCGGCGTGCGCTGCACGCGGTCGAGGAAGGTGGCGAGCATCGTCGCGTCGCTCATCGGGCCGCCATTCCGCTCCGCCAGCGAAGCGCGACGCATCCCATCGCGAGCCCCGCACCGGACCCCGTGAGCATGACGAGATCGCCATCGCGCAACCGGCCGGTACGCACCGCGTCGTCGAGCGCCATGGGCAGGCAGGCCGCGCCAGTGTAGCCCCACTTCCCCATGATCGTGTGCGCCCGCGACATCGGAGCGCCGAGCGCGTCCATCACGACGCGGATCGTGGAGAGGTTCACCTGCGTCCACAGCCACAGCGCGACGTCGTCCACACCGCTGCCGATGCGCGAGAGCACCGAGCGCGCGATGCGCGGCCACCCTTCCTCGTTCACTTCCTTCGGGTACTTCTCCACGAAGCGCAGGTGGTTGCGATAGCCATCGCGGAGCACCGCCTCGGTGATGGGCTCGGCGGTGCCGCCGGCGAAGACGCCCATCCCGCCCGCGAGACGCCCGTCGGCGAACAACTCCGATGCGAGCACGCCCGGCGCATCGCCGCGCTCGATGAGCGTCGCTCCCGCGCCGTCGGCGAAGATCGTCGCGGTCTTCTTGTCGCCGTAGTCGACGTACTTCGACATCGCGTACGCGGCGACGACGAGCACGCGCTCGTAGCGCTCGTCGGCGCGGATGTACTTCGACGCGACGTCCAGCGCGGTCACGTAGCCGGCGCAGCCCGCGTTGATGTCGAACGTGCCCGCGCGCGTGGTCCCGAGGCGCCCGTGCACCACGGACGACGTGGCGGGCGATATGAACTCCGGCGTGTCGGTCGCGACGATGAGCAGGTCGACCGCCTCGGGCTCCACCCCGGCCGAGTCGAGCGCGCGGCGAGCGGCACGCTCTGCGAGATCCGCGGTGGACTCGTTGTGCGCGCAGACGCGCCGCTCGCGGATACCGAGCGTCTCCGAGACGAACGGCTCGATCTCGACGCCGAGCATCGTCGCGAGGTCGGCGTTCGTGAGCACGCGCTCCGGCACGTACGATCCGGTGCCGGTGATGACGGCGTGCCGCCCGTCGCTCACCGTCCGCCTCGCATCGCGGCCGGAGCCGCCGTGGAACCACGGACCACGAGCCGGACGGGGAGCGGCCTCGCCTGCTGCGACGGCGGCGCCGGCTCGCCCCCGAGCGCTCGGACGAGAAGTCGCGCGGCACGCGCGCCCAGCTCGCGCGCCGGCACGGCGACCGTGGTGAGCTCCGGCGTGACGAGCTGCGCGAACTCGATGTCGTCGCAGCCGACGATCGACACGTCACCCGGAATCGACACTCCGGCCTGTGCGCACGCCTTGTAGGCGCCAAGCGCGAGCAGGTCGTTGGCGCAGAACAGCGCGGTGGGCGGTGTGGGCTGCGCGAGCAGCGCCCGCATCGCGGCGTGACCTCCGGCGACGGTCGCGGGTGCGCGGCGCAGCAGGTCGGTCTCGAGCGGAAGACCGCGATCGCGGAGTGCCCGGGCGAACCCCCGCTCACGCATGCGGAAGCTGTGCACGTCCGCCGAGGGCCCGACGAACGCGATGCGCTGGTGCCCAAGCCCTACCAGGTGCTCCGCGGCCATTCGGCCCGCACCCTCGGCATCGCTGGCGACACCAGGCCATCGCTGCGATGGCTGGTCGATGAGCACGACGTTGATGCCGTCGAGCAGCTCTTCGGGAATCGACGCCGCGCCGGCGGCGTCGAGGATCACGCCGTCCACCTGGCGGGCACGCAGTGCATCGAGGTGCCGGTCGATACCGGCGCCACCCTGCTCGCACAGGAGAACCGCGTACCCCTCATCGACGGCTACCCGCTCCGCGCCACTGACCACGTGGGCGAAGAACTGGTTCGCCAGATCCGGGACGACGAGGCCGATGGCGTACGACCGCCGGCGGACGAGGCTTCGCGCAACGACGTTTGGTCGATAGCCGAGCTCTTCGGCGGCCCGAATCACGCGCTCGCGCGTTTCGGGGGCGACGCGGGCAGTCGGGTTTCGGGACAGGACGAGCGAGACGGTCGGCTGAGATACGCCGGCCCGGGCTGCCACGTCGTGGGTGGTCACGCGCCGGAGCGCGCTGGAGGATCGTTTTGCCACGGTGCCAATACGTATTAGCAACCACGGCTTGTCAAGCGTGACTTGATTCCGATCGCGGATCAGGGATAGAGAGAGACCGAAACCACGGAGCGGCCTGGTCCGCTCCTCGCGCCCGTTCGCGCTGCACGCGTCGTCCCGCCGGTTGGGCCTCCTCGTTGCGTACAGACCAGCGGGGGACGACGATTTGCCGGATCGGGGAACGGCGAAACGGCCGGATGGACTCCGCGCGCGTCCATGGCTCCTCGCCCCAAGTCTTTGAACAGAGGGGAACGACCTCGGGAAGCGCTAGCTCCCCGAGGTCGTTCCCCTCGTTCCTATCTCGCTCGCGGCGGGAGGGGTTCTCGCTGCTGGGGAGCGATCCTGCTTCTTCCGCGTCATCCGCGTCATCGCCGTTCCCGCGAGGGCCGGCGCAGCGATGCAGACCCGATCGGCTTCAGCGCGCGATGACGCCCGCCGCCTCGTCACGCCGTGGCGCGCTGACGCTCCGGCGCTACCGCGTGCTCCCGTTCCAGCGCGGCCGCTCGCCGGCGGCGCCAGGCCACCACGCGATAACCGAGCAGCACCGCGAAGATGAGCGCGAACAGCAGCGGGTCGGTGATGTCGCGCTTCACCGCCATCCAGAAGTGGATGGTGCCGAGCACCACGATCGCGTAGATCGCGCGGTGCAGCGCCGCCCAGCGTTTGCCGCCGAGCCGCTTCACCATCCTCGCGGTCGAGGTGACGGCGAGCGGAACGAGCAGGAGAAACGCCGTCATGCCGATAGTGATGTAGGGCCGCTTGACGATGTCGGCCGCCAGATCACCCCACGCGAGCTCCAGGTCGAGCAGGAAGTAGATGAGCAGGTGCAGCGTCGCGTAGCCGAACGCGAACAGCCCGAGCATGCGCCGGTATCGTTGCAGCCAGTTCCAGCCGAACGTCCGGCGGATGGGGGTGACGGCGAGCGTGAGCATCAGGAAACGGAGCACCCACCGGCCGGTGAAGTGCTCGGCTTCCTTGATGGGGTTGGAGCCCAGGAGTCGCGTGCCCTGGAAGTAGTCGGACCCGATCGCGGCAACGACCCACACCGCCGGGATGAGGCTCGCGGCGAAGATGACCCACCGCAGCCAGCGCGGCGGAACCATCAATAGTTCTTCCGCAGGTCCATCCCCTGGTACAACTGACCGACCTGGCTGGCGTAGCCGTTCAGCATGAGCGTCGGCCGCTTGCGGAACTCGCCGATCCGGCGCTCCTTGGCCTGGCTCCAGCGCGGGTGATCCACCTCGGGATTCACGTTCGCGTAGAACCCGTATTCGTCAGGTGCCGACTCGTTCCACGCCGTCTTCGGCTGCCGGTCGGTGAAGCGGATGCGAACGATCGACTTCGTGGCCTTGAAGCCGTACTTCCATGGGATCACGGTCCGGAGCGGCGCACCGTTCTGCGGCAGCAACATCTTGCCGTAGAGCCCGACGGCGAAGATCGCGAGCGGATGCATGGCCTCATCGAGCCGCAGCCCCTCCGTGTACGGCCAGGGGAGTATCGGCGAGCGCTGCCCCGGCATCTGCTTGGGGTCGAACAGCGTCTGGAACTCGATGTACTTCGCGGACGCCAGCGGCTGCACGCGCTTGATGAGGTCCGCCATCGGGAAACCCAGCCACGGGATGATCATCGACCATGCCTCGACGCAGCGATGGCGGTAGACGCGCTCCTCGAGCTTGTGGGGCTTGATGAAGTCCTCGAGATCGTACGTAGCCGGCTTGCTCACCAGCCCATCGACGCGCACGCTCCACGGCTTCGTCGTGAAGCCCTTCGCGTTCTCCGACGGGTCGCTCTTGTCGGTGCCGAACTCGTAGTAGTTGTTGTACGTCGTGACGTCGGTGAACGGCGTGAGCTCATCCTTCAGTTGGCCGTCCTGGGTCGCCGCGCTCCCCGACTCGACACAGGCCGCGAGCCCCGCCGTCGATGCGGCGACCGCGGCAAGGCCGAGCAGCCCGGCCGCGCGCAGGAACTCGCGGCGGTCACGGTACAGTCGCTCGGGGGTGATCTCGGACGACGGAAGGTCGTCTGGCTTCCTGATGAGCATGGCTGGGTAGGGTTATGGACGAGGCGCTAGCCAAATCTACCAGCCACATGGTGGGCGGGTTCCCAATTACGCTCCGGCGCCCTCCACCGATGAACGCCCGCTGACCGCTACCGGGGTGGGCTCGGCGCGCCCGTCGTCATGAGCGCGTTCGCGCGCCGCGACGCGAAACGGCCTGAACGCGTACAGCATCACCGCCAACCACACGACTCCCAGGAGCAGCCCGCCGAGCACATCGGTCGGCCAGTGCACGCCCAGATACAGCCGGGAGTAGAGATTCACGGCGAGCATTCCCGCCGCGACGAAGTATGGCCACAGCCAGCCGCGCTCGCGATGGAGCATCAGCGCAATGGTGAAGAACACGGCCACGCCGACGATCGCGTGCCCACTCGGGTACGCCGCCCACTGGTACTGGCCTCGGTGCGGCCACAGCTCGGGCCGCGGCCGGTCGAACAGCGCCTTGAGTGCCGCGTTGAGGAGGAGGCTCCCGAGTATCGTGACCATCAACTGCAGCGCGAGCTCGCCTCGCCCTTTCCTTCGCCAGAGCCAGAGCGAGAACGCGGCGAGAATCGGCAGCAGGCTGAGGTTCGTGCCGAGCCACGGGAGTCCGAGCATCACCCAATCGATGACCGGCGGCACCGACCGATCGATGCGCAGCAGCAGCGCTCGCTCCCACGGAAGTCCCGCGCGCCAGTCGCCGCTCACCTGCAGGAACCAGGCGAACGCTACGCCGACTGCCCCGGTGAGGATGAAACCGATGAGGCTGATCACGATGGCGCGTTGCCACGGATGACTCGCCGAACGGACGGTGATCACCATGGGTCACTCGGCCTGGTCCAGTCCAGGGTGCACGAACGGCCGGACGGACGCTGCGCGCGTTCCACCCGGCCGCTTCGAGCTCGAGGTACGGGACCGCGGCTAGCGGCGCTCCTCGGTGGGCGGGGCATTCACGAGTGTGTCGCGGGCATCGGATGTGATGTCGCCCGCCTGCTGGCGCAACCGCTCCGTCTCGGCTGGCGAGAGGTCGGCCGGATCGATGACGCGGCGCCGTACCACCTCCTCGACGACGATCTTGTCGCGTGACGGGCCGTAGCGAACGAACTGCCGGCGCTCGGGCTGCGGGATGTCGCCCGGCTGCGCGTCGCTACGGACGGCATCGGCCGCCTTGTCGGCGGCGCGTTCCACGGCGTCGCCGGTGCGATCGATCGCGTCGGCCGACCGATTCACCGCGCGATCGACAGGTCGATCCACGGGGCGCTCGGTGGTCGATGCGGTCTGCGTGTCCGTCGCGGGCGGAGGCGGTACCGAGCGGGTGATGCGGATGTCGTTGTTCGCGTGGCGAATCGTGATGTCACGGTCGCGGTCCCACCCGTCGGTGCCATACGCGCGCTCGTAGCGCTCGTTGAAGTGCCGTACCGAGTCGCTCTCCGGCGCGTTGGAGCGGCTGAGCGCGGGAATCTCCTCGTCCGCGTCGAACATCGCGGTGTTGAGCACGACTCGACGGCTGCCACGATCGATCCAGGCGGCCTTCACCGGCGCCAGCGTGTGACGGTCGTTGCGCTTGAGGTCGACATCGAGCATGACGACCTCACCCATTTCGGTGTCGACGAGCAGATCCTCGACGGCGCCGAGCTCGCGTCCGGTCGCCGTATACACGCTCCACCCGCGGATGTCGGGCTCTCCGTCCGCGACCTGGAAGTGATCGAGCTCCTTCAGTGGAATCAGGCGGCGGGCATCACGCGGATTCGGACCCACGCCCGCCTCGTCGCGCATCCCGCGATTGGCTCGGCGATCAGCCATGAGTGGCGTCCTGCGTGAAGACAGCGGACCATGTGTGCGGGGGGCTCCCGATCATCGACGTGCGCACCGAATCGGCCGGCGACGTGGTTGCCGGAACAGCTCGGCGGTTGTTGTAGACGTACCAGAGCACGGCCGCGAGGATCGCGAGAATGATGACCGCCCACAGCCATCCGAGTCCGCCGCGTTTCGGCTCGACCTTGATCTCCGCCATCTGTGCCTCCAAGTGATCGAGTGGCGTCGCACGTTGGGCGCCGAGACACCGGCGCGGCGCCAACGGCGGACGCACACGACGGGAACCTCTGTCCATGCAAACGAGGCGCCAGCCGAGTGCACATCGGGAGAATGGCGCTGGCGTGACGCACGGAACGGAATGTGCCCTCCAGGCGTATCATGCCGAAGTCTGCTCGAAAGCACGCGTCCCTCCGACGCGCGCGTGATTTGCTCACGCAGCGGTTCGGGCACGTGGAGTTTCAGCCCGGTCAGTGGGAGCCCATGCAGGCTCTGCTCGACGGCCGTGACGCCGTGGTCGTCATGCCCACCGGAAGCGGGAAGTCGCTGATCTACCAGTTGCCGGCGCTCCTCCTCCCGGGGCTCACCGTCGTGGTCAGCCCGCTCATCGCGCTCATGAAGGACCAGCAGGACAAGCTCAGCGCCGTGGGCGTGGATGCGCTCGCCATGCACTCGCATCTGTCCGGGGCGGCCACGCGCGAGACGCACCGTCAGATCGAGGATGGCGAGGGGGCGATGCTGTACGTGACCCCCGAGCGGTTCAAGGACCGGGAGTTCTTCGAGCGACTGATGGGCCGCACGGTGAGCCTGTTCGTCATCGATGAGGCCCACTGCGTGAGTCAGTGGGGGCACGACTTCCGGCCCGATTTCCTGACGTTAGGCTCGATCGCCCAGCGGCTCGGCAGCCCGCCGATTCTGGCGCTCACCGCGACGGCGACGGCGGAGGTGCGCGAGGACATCGTGCGGCAGCTCGGCATGCGGAACCCGTACGTGACGGTGACGGGTTTCGCGCGCCCGAACCTGCGGTTCGAGGTGCTGCGCACCGTGAACAACGCGGTGAAGGATGAGGCGCTGGCCCGGATCCTTCGCGAGACCGAGGGCGCCGGCGTGATCTACCTGGCGACGATTCGCGAAGCCGAGCGCGTGTTCGAGGATCTCCGGGAGACGTACCCGGTCGGTCTCTATCACGGGAAGATGCCGGCCGCCGACCGCCGCGAGACGCAGGACCGGTTCATGGCCGGCGAGCTCAAGGCGATGATCGCGACGAACGCGTTCGGGCTCGGCATCGACAAGCAGGATCTGCGGTTCGTGGTGCACTATCACTTCCCCGGCTCGGTGGAGTCCTACTATCAGGAGGCGGGGCGCGCGGGGCGCGATGGTCTGCCGGCGGTGTGCACGGTGCTCTACCGCGTCGAGGACCGCCGCATCCAGTCGTACTTCCTCGGCGGCAAGTATCCCGAGGTGGAGGAAGCGGCGCGCGTGGCGCTCGTGCTGGAGTCGTTCCCGCTCGAGACACCGGTGCACATCGACGATCTCGCGAACAAGTCGGGCGTGCCGCATCGCAAGGCGCGGATCGTGATGGTGCTGCTCAAGCGGCATGGGCTGGTGCGCGAACATCGCGGCGGCCGGTGGGAGCGGCTGCGCAACAACCTCGTCGCGTGCGACCTGAGCGCGGACCTCGTGGACTACGAGGAGCGGCGCGCCCGCGACCAGTCGAAGCTCAGAGCGATCATCACGTTCTGTCAGACGGCGCAGTGCCGCACGCGCTACATCCTCGAGTACTTCGGCGAGGACGTGGCGCCGGACTGGGAGTGCGACAACTGCGACGCGTGCGACGAGATGGCGCGGTGGGAGGCGCGGCAGTTGGCAACGGCGTAGGAGGGGGACGCCGCCCCTCGAACCAACTGACAGAGCTGTTCAGCTCGTCGTCGTATCGGGCCCAATGCCTTGCCTGGTGGTCACGAGGATCACCCCGCCCGGGTGTCCCTCGCCCCATCGGTCGGTGGCCTCGCGCGGACTCAGGTAGCGAATCTCCACGAGGTCGACGACGCCGAGCGCCTGCAACTCGGTGATCGGGCCGACCTTCACGTTGTCGATGTACACGACCACCGGCAGCGCCTGGCGTCCCTGGGTCGGCGGCTGCTGGCCGCGCGTCGTCGCCGCGCCGTGCGCGGTGAACATCTGCGGCCGGATGGTGGCGATCAGCTCGTACGCGTTCGTCGCTTTCGACCGGGCGATCTGGTCCGTCGTGATCACGTCCGGGTTCGCGGGCGACGACGGTGCGCCGCGCGACGACGCGCACCCGAGCACTACACAGGCCACCGCACCCGACACCGAAAGCGCGCGCCATCGCATCGTTCGCATCTCCCGTAGGCTCGTCGTTCGCGTTGAATTTCGACGGCGCGCCGGAAAGCGCCAGAGGGGAGGGGCCCCGGCGCCATTGACAGCCGTGGCGTCGGAGCGCCGATTATGCGCGGGTGGCGCGGCATGACGCCGCGCTCGTCGGCGGTGCGGCCGCCGCTCCAGTGTGCTCGACCGGAGAGATGCGATGGCGCATGCACAACTGCCGGTGATCCAGCGTGGCTTCGGCGAGACGTATCGTCGCGATGCCTGGTGGGTGCAGCCGGCGGTCGTCTTCACGATCCTGACCGCGTTCGTCGTCTACGCCACGTGGGCCGCGTTCCAGAACGCCCACTACACCTACGGACCGTACCTCTCGCCGTTCTACGCGCCCGAGCTGTTCGGTAGCTCGCCGCACGCGTGGTTCGGGCCGAAGCCCGGGTGGTGGCCGGCGTGGCTGCCGTTCTCCCCGGCGCTCATCATCCTCCCCTTCCCCGGGCTCTTCCGCTTCACCTGCTACTACTATCGTGGGGCGTACTACAAGGCGTTCTGGGCCGACCCGCCGTCGTGCGCGGTGGGTGAGCCTCGCAAGCGCTACCACGGCGAGCAGTCGTTTCCGCTCATCGTGCAGAACATCCATCGCTACTTCCTGTACGTCGCCCTCGTCTTCCTGTTCCTGCTCGCGTGGGACGTCTGGAAGGCGATGTGGTTCACCGACCCGGCGACGGGGCGGACGACCTTCGGCATCGGGGTGGGCACCATCGTGCTGGCGGTGAACGTCGTGCTGCTCACGAGCTACACGTTAGGCTGTCATTCCTTCCGCCACATCGTGGGCGGCTACCTCGACCGCCTGGCCGGCCGTCCGGTGCGCCGGCGGCTGTACGAGGGGTGCAGCGCGCTCAACCGCCGCCACATGCGGTTCGCGTGGATGAGCCTCTTCTCGGTGGCCTTCGCGGATCTCTACGTGCGGCTGTGCTCGATGGGGATCTGGAGTGATTTCAGAATTTTGTGAAATGGCTGGCAGGGGTGAGGCGACAGATCAGTCGTCAGTCGTCGGTCAGCAGTCGTGAGTCGGCAGTCAGCAGCCCTCAGTCCTCAGTCCTCAGTCCTCGGTCCTCAGCTGACGGCTTCAGGCCGATTGCTCCTCATGAGCGCACCCCCGCATTCGAATGGCTGATTACGAAACCATAGATCACGACGTGCTGGTCATCGGTGCCGGTGGCGCGGGGTTGCGCGCCGCCATCGCCGCCGCCGCCGCGGGCGTCTCCGTCGGGCTCGTCTGCAAGTCCCTGCTCGGCAAGGCGCACACCGTGATGGCCGAGGGCGGCGTGGCGGCGTCGCTCGGCAACGTGGATGAGCGCGACACCTGGCGCGTCCACTTCGCCGACACGATGCGCGGCGGCCAGTACGTCAACAACTGGCGCATGGCCGAGCTGCACGCCAGGGAGGCGCCCGACCGCGTGCGCGAGCTCGAGGCATGGGGCGCGTTGTTCGACCGCACGCCGGACGGGCGCATCCTGCAGCGCAACTTCGGCGGCCATCGCTATCCGCGGCTCGCGCACGTGGGTGACAGAACCGGCCTGGAGATGATTCGTACCCTCCAGGATCACGGCATCCACCAGGGAATTGACGTGCACATGGAGTGCACGGTGGTCACGCTGTTCACGGATGGCGATCGCGTGAGTGGTGCCTTCGCGTACGACCGCGAGCGCGGCCGGTTCCGCGTCTTTCGCGCGAAGGCGATCGTGCTCGCCACCGGCGGCATCGGGCGCGCGTTCAGCATCACGAGCAACAGCTGGGAGTACACGGGGGATGGCCACTCGCTCGCGTACCACGCGGGGGCAGTGCTGCAGGACATGGAGTTCGTGCAGTTCCACCCGACGGGCATGGTGTGGCCGCCGAGCGTGCGGGGAATCCTCGTGACGGAAGGGGTGCGCGGCGAAGGCGGCATCCTCGTCAACAAGGAAGGCCGGCGGTTCATGTTCGATGACATCCCGGAGAACTACCGCGCGCAGACCGCCGACAACGAGGAAGAGGGGTGGCGGTACGTCCAGGGCGACAAGGACGCGCGGCGGCCACCGGAGCTGCTCACACGCGACCACGTGGCGCGCTGCATCGTGCGCGAGGTGAAGGAGGGACGCGGCAGCCCGCACGGCGGCGTGTACCTCGACATCTCGTGGATCAAGGCCCGCCTGCCTAACGCCGCGGAGCACATCAGGAAGAAGCTGCCGAGCATGTATCACCAGTTCAAGCAGCTCGCCGACATCGACATCACGACCACGCCCATGGAGGTCGGGCCGACCACGCACTACATCATGGGCGGCATTCGCGTCGACGGCGATTCGCAGATGTCCACGGTGCCGGGGCTGTTCGCCGCCGGCGAGTGCGCGGCCGGACTGCACGGCGCCAACCGGCTCGGCGGCAATTCCCTCTCGGATCTGCTCGTGTTCGGCAAGCGCGCCGGCGACTACGCGGCGCAGTTCGCGCGGGAGCACGGGAGCGCCACGGTGGACTCCGAGGCCGCGGACGTCGCCGCACGCTGCGCGCTCGCGCCGTTCGATCGGGCGGCGCGCGGCAGCGGCAGCCTGGGCGAGGGGCCGTACCAGATCCAGCACGAACTGCAGTCGGTCATGCAGAGTGGCGTGGGCATCGTGCGCCGCGAGGCGGAGATGGTGAAGGCGCTCGAGGAGGTCGAACGGCTGAAGACGGCGGCCCAGCACGTGAGCGTTCCCGGCAATCGCGAGTACAACCCGGGGTGGCACACGGCACTCGACCTCGGCAACCTGCTCACGGTCTCCGAGGCCATCGCGCGCTCGGCCATCGAGCGCAGGGAGAGCCGGGGCGGGCACTTTCGCGACGACTATCCCGACAAGGACCCGGCGGCCGGCACGTTCAACATTACCGTGCGAAAGGCACCGGACGGCAGCATGCAACTGGAGCGCGTGCCGATTCCGCCGCTGCCGGCGGAGTTGAAGGCCGTGATCGAGGAGATGCAATGAGCACAGCGAACGTCCCGAGCACCGCCAGCGCGTCGCCGTCGGCCGCGACCTTTCGCGTCTGGCGCGGCGATCAGAAGGGCGGCAAGCTCGTGGACTACACGACCGCCGTGTCGGAAGGGATGGTGGTGCTCGACGCGATCCATCAGATCCAGGCCGACCAGGCGAACGACCTCGCCGTACGCTGGAACTGCAAGGCCGGCAAGTGCGGCTCGTGCTCGGCCGAGATCAACGGCAAGCCGAAGCTCATGTGCATGACGCGGCTCAGCGAGCTGCCACTCGACCAGCCGGTGACCGTCGAGCCGATGCGGGCGTTCCCGCCGGTGCGCGACCTCGTCACGGACGTGTCGTCGAACTTCGCGGTCAAGAAGACGATCAAGCCGTTCAAGCCACGCACGCCCGACGCGCCCGACGGCACGTGGCGCATGGCCCAGAGCGACGTGGACCGCGTGCAGGAGTTCCGGAAATGCATCGAGTGCTTCCTCTGCCAGGACGTCTGTCACGTCCTCCGCGACCATCACAAGCACGAGGAGTTCATCGGACCGCGGTTCCTCGTGTACGCGGCGGCGCTCGAGATGCACCCGCTCGACGTCGAGGACCGCGTGGCGGACCTCAAGCAGGAGCACGGGATTGGCTACTGCAACATCACGAAGTGCTGCACGGCGGTGTGCCCCGAGAGCATCACGATCACCGACAACGCGATCATTCCGCTCAAGGAGCGCGTGGTCGACGAGTTCTACGACCCCATCGGCCGGCTCGTGAAGATCTTCTCGCGGCGCAGGACGGACGCCTAACGACACTCGCCTGGAGGCGGCTCCCGTGTTCACCCTGAAGCGCATCTCCCCGTCCGGCGTCGCCGCGGCCCTGCAGAAGGCCGAACGGTATCGACTGCTCAACGACTCGTCGGCGGCGGAGAGCATCTGCCGGGACATCATCGCGATCGAGCCGGACAACCAGCAGGCGCTCATCGTCCTGCTCCTCGCCATCACCGACCAGTTCGGCGATGACCTGGGCGACGCGGTGCGCCGCGCGCGCGACGTGCTGCCGCGGCTCCGCGACGAGTACAAGCGGTTGTACTACGCGGGGATCATCTGCGAGCGCCGGGCGAAAGCACAGCGCCGTCTGTCGGTGCCCGGGTCGGGGGCGATGGCGTACGAGTCGTTCCGCGAGGCCATGGAGTGGTACGAGAAGGCCGAAGCGATACGCCCGGCGGGGAACGACGAGGCGATCCTGCGCTGGAACACGTGCGCGCGCCTGCTGGACTCCGACGATCACCTCCGGCCGCGACCCGTCGAGCAGTACGAGCCAGTGCTGGAGGACTGACCCGAAGCATCGTCGCGCTGGGCGCTCGGGCCGGCATCATCGCCCAAGGGCCAGCGGGAACGACGATTTGGCGGAAGGGGGAACGGCGAAACGGCCGGATCGCTCCCCGGCCCGTCTGTCATCCCGAGACGGGGCGTGAGCCCCGACGAGGGACCTACCCGACCGTACTGGTGGCCGGGCCGGCCACCGGGCTCGCACCGCAGGTCCCTCGTCGCGCCGGCGGCGCTCCTCGGGATGACACCGCACGCGCACGGCGCCGATCCGGCCGTTTCGCTCCTCTCCATCCGCCCCATCGCCGTTCCCGCGATGTCCGGCGCAACAATGCGTGCCGCACGAACGGGCGCGAGGGGCGTCGGCCGCGCACCGAACCAATCCGGTCGTTTCACCTCACCAGATTCGCGTCCATCGTCGTTCCCCTGCGCCGAGCCCTACCGACACGGTAAATTCGTCGATCGACGTGATCATGAGCGTTCCCTGGCTTCGTGTGAGCCGGGGAACGAGGCAGCCTGTCCGAGAGTGAATCGAGGTCATGAACGGTCCGAACATCCTGGAGTGGGAGTTCTACCATAACTCGCTCCGAGCGTGGCTCGTCGCCGCCATCGCGTTCGTCGTCATCGGCGGCGTGCTGTCGGCCGTGCGGACGCTACTCACCCACCGGCTCGCGAAGCTCGCCGAGAAGACGGCGACGACGGCCGACGATGCCGTCGTCGATCTGCTGCGGCGAACACGGTACTTCTTCATCCTCACCGCGGCCGTCGCCGGCGCCACGCTGTTCGTCGAATTGCCGGCGCGCGCGCTCCCCATCGGCCGCGTGCTCGGTACCATCGCGGTCATTCTCCAGATCGCGATCTGGGGCAACGGCCTCATCACGTTCTGGTTCAGCAACTACGCCGAACGGAAGGCCGCCTCGGACCTCTCGAGCCGCACGACCATCGCCGCGTTCAGCTTCGTGGCGCGCGCGAGCCTCTGGGCCATGCTGGCACTGCTCGCGCTCAACCGGCTCGGCTTCGACGTCACCGCGCTCATCACCGGCCTCGGCGTCGGCGGCATCGCGGTCGCGCTGGCAATGCAGAACATCCTCGGCGACCTGTTCGCGGCGCTCGCCATCGTGCTCGACAAGCCGTTCGTCGTCGGCGACGCGATCACGGTCGACACGATGACGGGCACCGTCGAGCACGTGGGGCTCAAGACCACGCGCCTGCGCAGCGTGAACGGCGAGCAACTCATCTTCTCCAACGCCGACCTGCTGAAGAGCCGCATTCGCAACTTCAAGCAGATGCAGGAGCGGCGCGTCCTGTTCACGATCGGTGTCAGATACGACACGCCGCCGGATACCGTCGCGCGCATTCCGCAGATGATCCGCGACGCGGTCGAGGGGCAGTCCCCCGTGCGGTTCGACCGATCGCACTTCATCAGCTACGGCGACTCGTCGCTCAACTTCGAGACGGCGTACTTCGTCCGGGTGGCGGACTACGCCACGTACATGGACATCCACCAGGCCGTGAACCTGACGATCCTCCGGCGATTCGCCGCCGAGAAGATCGAGTTCGCGTTTCCGACGCGGACGGTGGTCCTGCAGAACACGGGGGTGGCGGCCGGCGCGCAGAGCTGACGGGCCGGCCGCCCGCGCCGGCTATTGGCAGCCGAGCGGCGCGAGGGCGGCGAGGGCGGCACTGCCGCGCGGCGCGGCGGCGAGCACGGCACGGCGCAGGATCGCGTCGCGAAGCTCGATGCGCGCCCGGTCGCCGTACACGGGCGACCACGCGTTCCCGAGCAGCGCACGCGCCTGCCACGGAGCGCGCGAGGCCGTCATCGCGTACTGCGCGCGGCGCTCGAGCAGTCCGCGCGCACGGGCGTCGGCCGTCTCGACGAGGACCCTGGCCCGCTCCGCCGCGAGCCGGTCATCGAGCTCGCCATCCCGGCATCCGGTGCTGAACGCCACGAGCGTGCGAGCGCTCGCTTCGCCACTCGGCGCCACCCATTCGGCGGCCGAGCGCAGCCCGCGGCTGCCGCGCCGGTCGGCGGTGCCGAGCGGCACGTCGAGCACGCGACGCGTGAGCTCCGCGATCGGGATGGTACGGCCTCGCCCGTGGGTCTCGACGAACCAACTGCTCGTCGCCGGCGCGACGAGCGTCATCTCATCGAGAGCACGGATCATCGCCTGCGCACCATCACGCGCGACCTCCGGTGCGGCGACGGCCCCGTACCCGGTGATCACGCCGTCCTGCACCGCCGAGAGGTAGCCGTTCATGCGCCCGTCGCGCGCCAACGCGGCGCTCACGAACCAGTCGACGTTCCGAGCGAACACCTCGGTGGGACGCGGGCTCGGGACGGTGCGGGCGCCGTCGGTGCCTAACGAGCTCTCGCCGGGGCCGGCGTCGCTCAGCTCGAGCATCGACGCCGCGAGTCGGTCACGGTACTGCCGCACCGCGCGGTCGGTGCTGTACGTGCCGCGCAGCCCGTAGCGCGTACGCGCCGACTGCCAGTCCAGGTCGTGCGCCAGCTCGTGGGCGATGACGCCGGCGCTGGTCGCGATGGGCAGGAACACGGTGCGCGTCGCCGGGTCGTGCATGGCGAGCGCGGCGTCGAGCATGGGGCTCTCCCCGAAATGCACGCCGAGGCCCCGCACGCCGAACGCCGGCAGCACCCGCTGCAGGTCGGTGAGCGCGGAGCCGAGCATGCGCAGGTAGTACGGGCGCCATTGCGGCGGGACCGATGCGTCGAAGCTCACCGCGGCCAACCCGAATCGGCTCTTCAACTCGGGGACCGTCGGGCCGGAGTCTCCCGGGAGCCACACACGCTCCTGCCCGTACGCGCGCATCGAGACGGCCGCCCAGAGCACCGAGAGCGCTGGGGTGGCGGCGTTCGATGTGTCGTTGGCGGTGAACACGGCGTATTCGGCGGCGAGCGTCTCCTCGTTCACCGCGCGCTCGGCGAACCGGGCGAGCGCGTCCCCGAGTGAGTGATCGAACGCGCGGCTGGTCGCGGCGTTCCCCCGCGGCGGCCTGACCGTGCTCGTGACGGCCACGGTAACCGGCGCCTGCGGAGGCGCAGCCCGCATCGAGGCAACCGCCGCGACCCGGCGCGCTGCCGGCGCGGATACCCGTTGCGACGGATGGCGCGGCGCGCCAGCGGTCGTCGAATCGCGATCGGCGCGGCGCGCGAGCGCCGCCAGCGAATCGATGTCCCGCACCACGACCGCGACGCCGGCGAGCGCATCACGCTCGACGTCGGCGCGCAGGGCATCCATCAGCGGCCGCTCGACGGTGAAGCGACGCTCGAGACGCCAGACGGGGATGAGCCCCATGGGATCCACGTGGTTCCGTCGCGCGGCGGCGAGCAGCCCCATGACGTCGGCGCGTGCCAGGATGCGGTCGCGGGCGAGCGCCGCCGCCTGCGTTCCCAGCCAGGGCCCGCGCTTGCCAACGGTCCCGGCCGCCGCGGCCAACCGGTACGCCTCGCGCACGGTGAACTCGCCCCCGCGCGCGTCCGATGCGTTCGCGACGACACTGTCGATCAGCGCCACATGGCGCGCCGCCACCTCGAGCGGCAGCTCGGCCGATGCGCCCGCCAGTGAGAGCGCCGTCGCCGGCGCATGATACGTGTCACCTCGCAGCGTACGGTCGAGGATGGCGTAGGCGACCAGGTGGCGGATCGAATCGGGAAGCACCCGGTCCGCGAGCACGTAATCGATGAGCCGGAACGGACTCCCAAGGCCGAGACGCAGCCGCTCGAGATAGCCGGCCGCAACGGCGTCGGCGACCGACATCGATTCGGCCGGCGCGGCCGCGAGCATGCGCTCGAGCCTGATGGCGTACTCCCCGCCGGCGCGCATCTCCCGCGCGACCTCCGGCGTCATGGGCACGCGGCGCGAGTCGCGCGTTGCGATGGCCCACGCGACCGCAGCCGCGAACACGGCCACGAGCGTACAGATCAGTGCGGTGCGGGAAGTGCGAACAGCCATGATGACAAGCTAATGCAAGGTGATGCTCGGGGTCGCTGGCGCGATCCCCGTACCTTCGACAGCTAATGCCTCGGTTTCGTCACCACCGTGCTCGACGGTTCCATCGCCTGCGCGGTGTGTACTCTTTCGTACACACGACCGGGGCTGCCGTGCCCTGTACAGTCCGATTCCGTGCTGGAAGCTGACCCGACGCATTGGACATGATCTCGAAGCCATCCGTTCGCGTTCTCATCGCGGCCGCCACGCTGGGCTGCGCTCGCCCTGGCAATGCACCCGCGCAGAGCGATGCGCCGCACGATGCGCTCGCGGCACCGTTCCTGTCCAGCGAGGACCCCGTCGTTCGCTCGGCCGGGGCGGCGCTCGCCGCCGGGCTCCCCTGGCGCGCGACCGAGCTGCTCGATTCGGCCTTTCGCGATTCCACACGCCGGACTGTGGAGGCATCGCTGCTGGCCGCCACGGCGGCGGCGACATGGGGTGGGTGGGGGCGCGTGGAGGCCGAATTGGCATCGGCGCCCTGGCTCGACACGCTCCAGGATGGCGCCGGCCGCGAGCTGCTCGCGCGCGCGGCACTGGCTCGAGGCGCGGACTCGCTGGCACGCGTACGCGCCGCGCGAGCAGTGAGCGTCGCACGAAGCGACCGCGATCGTGGAACGCGGCTCGTTCTGCTCGCACGCGCGCTCGACCGGCAGGCCCTGGGCGACAGCGCGGCAGCCTCGTACCGGCGCGCCGCTCGCTACCTGCCGGCCGTCGGCGATTGGCTCGCGCTGCGCGCTGCCGGCGCCACCGCCGACGCGTCTCGTCGAGAGCGCGACTATGCGAACGTCACGATCGCGGCCGCACGACCGCGCATTCGGCACACGGAGGCACAGGCGCGAGAGCGATGGCGTGACTACGCCGGCGCGGCTCGCGCCTACGCCGAGCTCGGGGAGCGAGCCCAGTCGCTTCGGCTCCGCCTGCTGGCGACTCCGGACAGCGCGACGCGTTCGGCGGTGCGTTCGGAGACGCTGGCGTTGCTCGCGACGCAGCCGCGCGCGGCCGAGGTGCGCGTGGCGGTGGCGCTGCTCGACTCGTCGCTGGCCACAACCGCTCCGCTGAACACGCGCGAGGAGCTCGTGGTCGCGCGGGCGGCGAGCGGCGCCGGGTTGCTCGCCCGGGCCGCGAGCGGGTTCGCACGCGCGGAGCGTGGCAGCAGCCTCGACGCGCGCGACAGATACGGCTACGGAATGGTGCTGTCGCGGCTCGGTCGGGACGGCGACGCCGCCACGCAACTGGCCCGCGTGCCCGCCGGAAGCCCGTTGGGCGCGACCGCCGCGTACCAGGGTGCTCGATCGCTTCTTCGTGCAGGCAAAGGACCGGCATCGCGCACGGCGCTCCGCGCGGTGCTGCGCACCTTTCCGCGCGACACGTCGGCCGCATCGCTGTCGCTCTTCCTCCTCGCCGATCTCGCGACCGATGACGGCCGCGACTCCGACGCGCGGTCAGCGTTCGCCGAGCTGGCACGCACCTATCCGACCAGCGTGCTCGCGCCGCTGGCGAGATTCCGCGCCGCGATCATCGCCTACGCAGCCGGGAGCTTCGCGCCGGCCGCACGCGAGCTCGAGGCGCTCGTGGAGCGCTACCCGCGGAGCACCGAGGTGCTCGCCGCACGGTACTGGGCCGCGCGCGCGCGCACGCGCCTGGGCGATGGCCAACGCGCACGGGAGCTCTGGCGCAACGTGATGAGCGCCGATCCTCTCTCCTACTACTCGATGTTGAGCGCGCGGCGCCTTGGCGTTGACATGTGGCGGCCGGCGCCGGCGCCAGACAGCGTGTCCACCACGCCGGCGCTCGAGCGGGCGGTCGAGCGCGCCGAGCTTCTCGAGGCGCTCGGCATGGCCACCGAGGAGGGCTTCGAGTACGACCAGATGTTGGCCGATGCGGGGCGCACGCCCGATTCGCTGCTGGCCGCCGCCGACGCGCTGCGGGAGCGCGGCGAGGTCTCGCGCGCGATGGTGCTCGCCCGTCGCGCGCTGGCCGCATCGGCCACGCGCGACACCCGGCTCTTACGCCTGCTCTACCCGCTCGCGTACGGCGACGTGATTCGGGCCGAGGCCGCGGCACGGCGGGTCGATCCCAGGCTGGTGGCGGCGATCATCCATCAGGAGTCGAGCTTCAACCCGCGCGCGACGTCGCGCGCGGGCGCGCTCGGACTGATGCAGCTCCTGCCGAACGTGGGCGCCGCCGTCGCGAAGTCGCGCGGGCTGGCGGGGTACGAGCGCGTGTTGCTCTACCAGCCCGACGTGAACGTTCACCTCGGCGTCGCGCACCTGGACGCGATGCTGGATCAGTATCCGGATGTCGCCTACGCGCTCGCGGCGTACAACGCGGGCGGGTCGCCGGTGCGGCGGTGGCGGCAGAAGCGCGGCAGCGACGATCCCGAGCTGTTCATCGAGCGCGTTCCGTACGACGAGACGCGCGACTACGTGCGCATCGTTCTGCGCAACCAGGCGACCTACGCCATGCTGTACGGCTGGTGATCGCGAGCGACGCGCCGCCCGGCTGGTTGTCAGGCCGGTCGGGCGGTGTTAATTCACGCCTCGCCAAATTCCTCAGCCGCCTTGACCCACGTCGCCATCCGCGCTTTGCTCGACGCGTCGTTCCTTGCCGCCCGTCCCTCTCGCCACGCGCCTCGCGTCTCGCGGTGGTGGGCGATCGTCGCGGCGGGCGCCCTCGGCGCCGCGAGCCCCGGGGCTGCCCCCGCCCAACAGCCGGAACCGCCACCGCAGCTCGGCCTGGGCGCGTCGAGCGCGATCGGCGTGCACGCGGGCGCCGGCATCTTCAAGCACGCCGCGTTAGGCACCGAGGTGGGCGCGACGCTGGACCTCGGCTGGATCGGTTCGCGGCGCGCGCGGCTCGCGGTCGGGCTCGATTACCTGGCGACGACCATCGACCGGGCCGACTCGCTCGGGGTTCGCGGGAACGGGCGGGGCTACGTGTTCACCGCGTTCGCCGACGTGAACTTCCTCATGTCGCTGGCGCGTCGCGTGGCGCCGTACGCGGGGCTCGGCTTCGGCGTGGACGCGGTAGGCACGACGATTCAGAACGAGCAGATCGGTGCGCTCTACAACACGAACGTGTTCAACCTGCACGGCCAGGCCGGCGCGCTGGTGAGGCTGACGCCCCGCGGGCGGCTCAAGGTGGAGCTGCACGCCGTCACGGCGCGCGTCGTCCCCCGCGTGGGGGTGCGGCTCGGGTATACGCTGCTGTACAACGAGCTCGGACCGAAAAACAGCAGCCGACAGCCGCGAGCCGTAAGCCGGCAGCCGTAAGCTGTCGGCTGATGGCTGTCGTCTGTCAGACCAGCGCCGCGTCCAGCTCGACCTTCAGGTTGCCCTTGAGCGCCTGCGACACGGGGCATCCGTCCTTCGCGGCCGCCGCGAGCTCCTGAAACTTCGAGGGATCGACGTTCGGCACGGACGCGCGAGTCGTCAGCTTCATGGTCGTGATCTTGAACCCGTCACCGACCTTCTCGACCGTGCAGGCGGCGTTCGTCTCGACACGCGCCGGCGGGGTGCCGTTCTTCTCGAGCTGTGCGCCCAGTGCCATGCTGAAACACGCGGCGTGCGCCGCGGCGAGCAGCTCCTCGGGGTTCGAACCGGCGGCGTTCTGGAACCGCGACCCGAACGAGTAGTTGCCGCCAATCGCGCCACTCTCCCCGCTGAACGTCCCCTTCCCACCCTGCAGGCCGCCTTCCCAGACCGCACTCGCTTTCCGCGTCGGCATTCGTGATCTCTCCGCTCGAGTGAAAGCGGAAAGCTAATCACTCGACCTTTCCGCTGAGCCGGCGCGCACGGATGAGCGACATCACCAAGGTGAGCACGACGAGCGCGGGCGTGTCGGGCCAGCGCGCGTCCGTCCCGTTATCTTTCCCCCTTGTGCGATTGTGCGGCCGCGCCGGCGCCGAGGATGAGCGCCGCGGGCGGACGGTCGCCGCTCCCTCAGTCGATCCGTGCCGTGAGTACTGAATCGCCCCGACAAGTCGTCCCGCCGTCGATCGAGCGCGTGCTCAGCCGCTTTCGCTCACTGGGGCGCGAGGAGAAGATGCAGGCGCTCGTCCAGTACGCGAAGAAGCTCGAGCCCGTGCCCGAGCGGTTTCTCGCGCTCGACCGCGGCGCGTTCACCGTGCCCGAATGCCAGACGCGCGTCGATCTCTTTCCGGAATACCGCGACGGCAAGCTGCACTTCTACGCCGACGTCAACACCCGGCAGTCGCCGACGATCGCGGCGTTCCTCAGCATTCTCTTCAGCGCGATCAACGACCAGCCGCCCGAAACGACGAAGTCCATCCCGGACGATTTCGTGCGCACGATCATGGACAGCCTCGGGCTGGGCACGCGGGAGGTGGGGCTCAACGCGATGTTGACTCGAGTGAAGCGCCACGCGGACGAGGCAGCGCGCGCGGCGTAGGGCCGCCGCGCTCCCCTTGCAGACACGCTCCGCACGGCTCTACCTTCGGCGCATTCGTCGCCCCCGCGGCCGCTCCGACACCGCGAGGCACGCAGCCGCGACCGATACCCAATGTCAGACGCCATCCTTTCACCGGTCAGGCACATCCTGTACGCGGTCGCGACGGCTGTCGTTCCGGAGTCGTCGTCGCTCGACGAACGCGGGTGGGCCGAGCTGTACGCGGTCATCGACGGCGCGGTGGCGGAGCGGGAGCCGCGCATCCGGCGGCAGCTCCTCGTCTTCGTCCGCGTGCTGCAACTGCTGGCAGTCGTTAGGTACGGCCGGCCGCTCACGCGCCTGGACGTCCGGCGGCGGACGCGCGTGCTCGAGTGGGTGGAGCGCTCGCCGCTGCTGCTCGTGCGCCGTGGCTTCTGGGGGCTGCGCACGCTCATCTTCATGGGCTACTACACGCGCGCCGACGTGGGCGAGGCGATCGGCTACCGGGCGAGTGCTCGCGGATGGAGCGCGCGCGGCGGCACGTCGTCATCGGTTCCGCTCGCGCCCACGCTGTCGGTCGAGCCGTGACCAGGGAGGTCGAGTACGACATCGTGATCGTCGGCTCGGGCGCGGGCGGCGGCACCGTGGCGCAGGAGCTCGGGCCCCTCGCGCGTGGTGGCGCGCGCGTGCTCGTGGTGGAGCAGGGCGCGCGGTTCGGCGACGATGAGTTCACGGGCCGCGAGACCGAGATGGCCGGCGCGCTCTACGCGGACGGCGGCGGCTTTCTCACGGCCGACGGGACGATGACGCTCGCCTTCGGGCGCGCCTATGGCGGGTCGACCGTGGTGTACACCGGCACGTCGCTGATCGCGCCGGAGCGCGTGATCCGTCGCTGGCACGTGGCGGGGCTCACGCACGACGACATCGCGCGGCGCAGCCGGAAGTACATGGCGCAGAACAACGTGCACGACCTGGCGCCGGAGCTCATCAACGACAACAACCGGCTGTTCGTGGAGGGGTGCCGGAAGTGCGGCTGGCACGCGGAGCAATTCCCGCTCAACCTCAGGGGCTGCCTCGGCTCGAGCCTGTGCAACCTCGGTTGTCCGAACGCCGCCAAGCAGGGCACGCACCGGGTCCAGCTGCCTAACGCCGAGTCGAGCGGGGTCGAGGTGGTCACGCGCGCGGAGGCGCTCGAGGTGGCAGACCGCGTGGTGACGGTGCGCGTGGCGGAGCAGCGCGCCGGCGAGAAAGGGCGGCCGTCGGAGTGGGCGTCGGGGATGTACAGGGTGCGCGCGCGCATCGTGGTGCTCGCGGGCGGCGCCATCGGGACGTCGGCGCTGATCCTCCGCTCACCGATCTCGCGGGCCATCCCGCACGTGGGCTCGCACTTCACCTGCCATCCGGCACACATCCTCGTCGCCGAGCACGACCGGCCCATCACGAACGACGTCGGCCATCCGAAGAGCTTCTATCTCGACCGCGCCGAGGCGGAGCGGTTCGTGCTCGAGACGTGCATGTACTTCCCGTTCACCACGGCGAAGAACCTCACGGGCTTCGGCGCGTCGCACAGCCGGCTCATGCGCGCGTTCTCGCGACTGCAGATGATTCTGGTGCTGGCGTGCGACCGGGCGACGGCGCGCAATCGCATCACGGTGAACGCGGCGGGACGACCGGTGGTGCACTACACGTTCGCGCCGGAGACCGTCGACGCGATGGTGCGCGCCACCAGGGCGGCGGCGCGGATCTTCTTCGCGGCGGGGGCGGCGCGCGTGCACGCCCCATCGGCCGATCCGCCGCTCATCGAGCGCCGCGATGCCGGGCGCGTGGACACACTCATCGACGGCCGGCATTTCCAGCCGGGGCGGATCTCGGTGTCGGCCGCGCACCTCATGGGCGGCTGCGCGATGGGCCAGGTGCACAGCGCCGTGACGGACTCGTACGGGCGCGTGCACGGCGTGCCGTGGCTGCGCGTGGCCGACTCGAGCCTCTTCCCCGACGCGCTCGAGATCAACCCGTACCTGACGGTCATGGCGCTCGCGGACCGGGTGGCCGAAGGCATACGCGGCGACGCCGGAGCGTTGTTAGGCGGGCGCGTCGATCCCACCGAGCGCTCGAGGGCACGCAGCGCCGTCTGAAATGGCAGACGGCGCCGCGTGTCGTGCCCCGGCTCCTGCCTACTGGACGGCGGGCGGAGCTTTTCTCGGCAGCTTCTGATCGCGGTTCGCCGTGAGGTACACGAACGTCGCGACCACGGCGGCGTTGTGCTTCATGTCGCCGGGCACGAGGCGCTCGAACAGGTCCTGGTTCGAGTGGTGCGTTCGCGAGCCGTAATCCACCGGGTCCTGGATGAACTGGAAGCCCGGAAGCCCCACCGCGTCGAACGCGAGGTGATCGGTGCCGCCGGTGTTGCCCGCGGTGACGGTGTGCATCCGCGGGTCGTTGAACGCCTGCATCCACGCCGTGAAGACCGGCGCGACGGCTTCGTTCTTCTGGAGGTAGACGCCGCGAATCGCGCCGGTGCCGTTGTCCACGTTGAAGTAGCCGGCGAATCGGTCGTGGTCCGGCCGCTTGAGCTGCATGGTCTGCGGGTCGCCGAAGTGTTCCTTCACGTAGGCGCGGGAGCCGAGCAGCCCCTGTTCCTCCCCCGTCCACAGCGCGATGCGGATCGTGCGACGCGGCCTGAGCCCCGTCGCCTTGATGAGGCGTAGCGCCTCGAGCATCACCGCCGAGCCGGCGGCGTTGTCGGTGGCCCCGGTGCCGGTGTGCCACGAGTCGAAGTGGGCGCCGAGCATCACCACCTCGTCCCTGAGCTTCGGATCGGTGCCGGGAATCTCGGCCACGATGTTGAACGAGTTCGGGTTGTCGTCGTAGAAGGTGTTCTTCACATCCAGCTCGACGGTCACGGGGATGCCCTTCTCGACCATCCGCGCGATGCGTCCGTAGTGCTCGGCCGAGAAGACGAGCCCTGGCACCTTGGTCGGGTTGCTGGCGTCCCGCGAGCCGCCGCCGCCCACGAAGACGGTGCCGTCGTCGCCGCGGCCCTGGCTCACGATGGCCAGCACGCCCTCATCGACGAGGAAGGTGGCGAGGGCGCGCTGGAACTGCTGCGCAGCCTGGAAGCGGGCGAACTGCGGGTTGCTCGCGTTCGCGTTGGGGCCGCCGGCGCGCCGCGGCGCGTCCGGGGTGAACGGCGCCTTCGCCATCTCGGTGAGCACGGAATCGGAGAGGCGCATCGCGTCGGCTGTGAAGTGCGGCGGCACCGAATCGCGCGGTAGCTGGGTGAATACGATCTTGCCGCGCAGCTTGCCGCGGTACTTCTCGAGATCTGGGGCGCTGTCGGCCTTGAGGAGCACGACCTCGCCGCGCACCGCACCGTTCGTTCCCGGCGTCCACGCCGACGCGTAGCCGGTAATGGGGAACGGGCGAGGCGACAGGACCTGCGCGACCATGCGCTCGTTCGACCAGCCACGCCCGAATGGTCCCCACGTCTCCATCTTCGCGTTGGCCATCCCCCACTCGGTGAGCTTCTTCACCGTCCAGTCGCCGGCGGCCTTCGCGCTCGGCGACCCGGTGAGTCGTGAGCCATAGACGTCGGTCAGCCAGCTCGCGATCTCCATGACCTGCGAGCGGTTCTGCTCTTCGGCCTTGATCCGGGTGATCGCGGCGGTGTCGATCTTTTCCTGGGCGGCGAGTGGCGCGGCGAGGAACAGGAGCGCCGCGGCGGGGCGACGGAGGGTGTGGAGCATCGGGGATCGGGGATTGGGGATCGGCGGCCGGTGGGGAGGGGCTGGGCGGAGGGCCCGGGCAACGGTCCTACGCGCGCGGCGGGAGAGCCGTTGACGCCATACGGTGCGCTTCGCCGCTCGTTCGCGATAGCCCCCGGAAAAGGGGGATGCACGACGGCGTGGCGTGGGAGCTCCGCGCCCGCCGTGCCGTAGCGCGGGAGTTCCGTGCGCGGCAGGGGGAGACGGTCTCGAGGTGCGGGGCCTCGAGTTGCGGTGCCCGGCGGAGCGGCTGTGCGCGGGGGCGACCCCGGTTTCGGCGTGCCGGGATTCTTTCCGGGCGCGCTCGCATCTTATCCGGCAGGCGCTCGCAGGATATTGCGCCGCGCGTGATCCGGGGCATTTGTACGTGGGGGTGGGCGCGTGACTTGCGATCGCCAGCGACTGGCAACACCGGTCTTATCTGGCGACTGCCCGCAGCGATTCGCGCGTGCTCGGCGGATAAGCAGGTCCTTCAATTGGCGTTAGGTTGCCATACGGATCGAGGACGAAGCGTGCCCTTCCCCGTGAGCATCCGCGGCGTGTTCGACTATCCCACTGCCGGCGAGCCGGGTGCTGCGGCGGCGCTCGCGGCCCAACGCATCGAGCGCGCACTCACTCGTCTCGGCGCGCAGGACGTCGAGCGATATGGGGATACGATCGCCTTCGAGGGCCCGGCGCTGGAGACGGTGCGGCGTTCCAACCCCCTCCTCATCCTCGCTCGCGGCGAGGTCGACGTCCTCCCGCCTCCCATTGAGGGGGCGCCGGGGCGCGTACGGTACGCCATGCGGACTACGCGGGGCCTTGGCATCCTTGCTGGTCTCCTCGCAGCGTCCGAGCTGCTCGCACGGATCCTGGGCGGCCCTCGGGAGCCGCTGTTCGCCTCTGCAGGTGTCATCGCCATCGTCTGGGGCGCCCACTACGTGCTCGCCTGGATTCGCGTGCCGTTGCTGTTGATGCGCGCCGTCGATGGCGCTTCCGACCCGCGGCGCAACGCGCCGCGGGAGAGTCGACATCGCGGTGCGGCAACCTAACGTGCGTTGGAGCTGCCGAGGGCGCTATGGAAGCGGCGGCTCCGCCGCCGCATCTCATTGAACGCCCTTGTAGCTCAACTTCAGGCGTTAGGGCGCAACACAGTTCTCATGAAGCGAAGCATTCGCCGCTTTCTGATCATGCTGGTCGCGTGGCCATTTGGCATTGTGTGCGCGGTTGCCTGGCTCTTCGTCCCGATGCCGTGGTCATCGCCATGTCCCGCCGGCCGTGCCTGCGCCCTGGAACGAACCTCGCTCGTTGAAATCGTCGCTTGGCTCTGCGTCGCGCGTGGCCCAGGCATCGTCGCGACCGCGCGCTGGTGGCGAGGCGATGATCCGCCTGCGCCCTGACGTGGGTTGCACCTGCCGAGCGCGCCAAGCATCCGGTAGCTTGCCCCGCATCCGGTATCTTCAGGGCAGCATCGCGAGCCCGTCTGACCGGGCGCCCGCAGGTGAACTTCAGGCGCTCGGCCGCCCCGGAGCCATCACGCCGGGTCGGCGCTGCTAGACTTGCTGCATGAAGCAGGTCATCGTGGTCAACGAGGCGCTTCGATTGCCCCGCGGCAAGCTGGCCGCGCAGGTCGCGCATGCCTCGGTGGCCGCTCTCCTCGAGGCGCCGCCCGACGCGCAGCGTCGGTGGCTGATGGCGGGGATGCCGAAGGTAGTCCTGCGCGCCGAGACCGGTGAGGAGCTGGCCGAACTCGAGGCGCGGGCGGCGAGCGCCGGGCTGCCGACGGCACTGATCCGCGACGCGGGCCGTACCGTCGTTGCTGCTGGCACGGTGACGTGCCTGGGCATCGGCCCGGCAGATCCGGAGCTCCTGGATCCGGTGACAGGAACCCTCCCGCTCGTACGGTGAGCGGTGTAACCGCGCGGCCTAACGTGTCGTTGCAGCCGACAAGCAACCGGTGGAAGCGGCTACGCCGCCATGGTGATATTTCGCTTGCAGCTGAACATGGCCGTAGCCTGAAGCACCGTCGGTATTTCACGAGGCAGAGACATGCTCTACATGGTGGTGGAGGAGTACCGCGGCGGGCGACCGGAGGCCGTCTATGCCCGCTTTCGTGAGCGGGGCCGAATGGCCCCGGCGGGGCTCCACTACGTCGCCAGCTGGGTCACGACCGATGGCGCGCGGTGTTTCCAGGTGATGGAGTGCGAGGATGCCACGCTGCTCGACCCATGGATGGCCGCGTGGGCGGACCTCGTGGAGTTCACGGTCATCCCCGTGACGACCTCCGCGGAAGCCGCGGCGAAGTTCGGGCCCAGCTGACTCGGCGCCGAGCCGGAACGTACCGGACGCTGCTCCCGACGGCGCGCCATGCATCGGGTGTCTCGCTCGGTAACAGCCGTACATCATTCAGCATGCATTGGCCCGCCGTCGGGCGAGTAGCGTCACATTCGCCGCCTACCAGCGTGCAGCAGCCGACGGCGCACCTACATCGTATTCGTGGCTCGTTGGCGCGTCTCTCCCTCGAGCCGCATCTTGGATGGACGGTCTCCACACCGCGGTTGAACGCGAGCGCCAGACAGCGACCAACATGGATCGAACTCCAGCCAAATCCCGGCCCGCGATCATCGCCCCGCTCGCACCAGCTGTGGAGCGCGCCATTCTGAGCCTGGTGGTGCCGGGGCTGGGACAATTTGCACAGCGCCGCTTCGTTGCCGGCGCGGGTCAACTCGGGACGGTGATCGCGTACTCGGCGACCGCCCTGGCGCTCGGGGGTGGCCAAGCCTTGTTGCTCGCCATCGGATGGAACGTCTGGTCCGCGGTCGACGCCTATCGGCACGACCGGTCGTGACCCGGCACTTCGCTGCTCCAGCCGGAGGCTCGCCCCTGCGCCAATATCTCGCCCATGTGGCCCTCCTGGTGCGGGACTACGACGAGGCGCTCGCGTACTTCACCGGGCACCTCGGCTTCCACGTGCTGGAGGACACGCCGCTGAGCGCGACCAAGCGGTGGGTGCTCGTCGCGCCGCCGGCCGCGCGGGAGACGGCGCTGCTGCTGGCGCGGGCGGCCACCCCCGAGCAGGTGGCGGCCGTCGGCCGGCAGGGTGGCGGGCGGGTATTCCTGTTCCTGCACACCGACGACTTCTGGCGTGATTACGAGGCGTTCCAGGCTCGGGGCGTGGCGTTCGTCGAAGCGCCGCGCGAGGAGCCGTACGGGACAGTGGCTGTGTTCGAGGACCTGTACGGCAATCGATGGGACCTCGTGCAGCGCCGAGGCATCGCCGAACCAGGAGAGCAGGCATGAAGGCGCTCGGCGGACGCATTGCGGGTGTACGCCGGGAGAGTTCACAATTGCTCCGGCACTGCTGCACCGGCACGACTGAGCGCCGCGATACGACTCGAGGCGTTAGGCAGCGACAACATCCCTGATCCGCATGGCATCTCACGACAACCATCAGTCGCGACCACCGTCCCGCCGCAAGCTCATGCGCCACCTGACCCACCAGGCTGCCTACGCGGCCGGTCTGGTGCTCGCGTCGCTGGTGCTGGGGATGGCGGGCTACCATTGGATTGCCAGGTTGTCGTGGGTCGACGCGTTCCAGAACGCGTCGATGCTACTGGGCGGAATGGGGCCCGTTGGCCAGGTCGCGACCCGGGCGGGAAAGATCTTCGCCGGGCTGTTCGCGCTCTACGCCGGCCTGGTCTTTCTCGCGGTCACCGCCCTCGTCATGGCGCCGGTCTTTCATTACGTGCTGCACCGCTTCCACTGGGAAGCGACCCACCGGGACTAGCGCAGCGTAGCCGCTGCCTCGAACCGGGGCACGAGGCCATTCCACCTAACGCTCGCTTCGAGGCACACGACGCGTGCGGCAGACCGGGATCGATGACGTCGAGTGGGAGGATCCTTTGTACTTGACGTCGTCGTGGTCGTTGCCGTGCTGGTGTGGCTCGGCGTCCAGGTCAAGCGCGTGGTCGGCCCGCCGCCCGGACGGATGACGACTGAGCGGGGCACGCGCCGAGCTCCGGCTTCGTACCCCGCTCGGTCGTTTGGATCTGTGACTCCGTGGGCCGCTAGAACCAGCTGCCCGCCGATTCCGACGCCCCGACGCGCACGACCTGCGTCTGGTCATCGACGACGAGCCGGAGATCCCCGTTCGACCGTACCAGCACGTTCACCAGGTCGTACGTGCCGGAGTCGGGGACCGTGAGGTTCTCCACGACCACGCTCGTCGGTAACGGCCCGCGGTCGCCGCGCTCGATCACTTCACGGACGCGAAGGCGCCCCATGTTGCAGAAGAAGATCTCGGCGCGATCGACGGTCGTGGCACGACGGCGCCCGAACCATCCGGAACCCTCCATCGTCGCCGTGACCCGAACGTGCGGCACGTCCACCCGCACTTCCTGCCCGTGTCGGATGTCGGCCTCGTGTGCCTGCTCATGCAGCCGATACGTCTGCGACTGAGCCGTGACGTGAGCTTCCATGCTCCACCTCCTGCTTGATACGGGGACCGCGTGCGCCCGGTGCCGACACCGCAACGACGAACGCCGAGCGCACCGCGGCTCGGCGTTCGTGCACCCTCCGTCGGCTCCGTCGAGTGTGACAGCGTCGCGGGAGGACGGGGGGTGCTGCGGCGAGAAGCTCGGGCCATGCGTCTACTCCGCTCCCGCTCCACCCACCGTAGGATGGGGGATTGCTGCTGTCAACGGCGAAATCTTCGGCGCCACCGGCAACCCCTGAAGCGCGTGGCAACTCGCGGCCGGGGCCGTACCGCTGAACTGGCTCCCCTCGCCGACGCGCTCGCCACACAGCCCTGACCGTCGCGCGCCTCGTGAGGCGGCCTCAGGCGCACGGCGCCCGGCTTTGGGGCTTCGGCGGGAACGCGGAGAACGCGGCCCGACGACGTCCGCCCCCGCAGGCCCGCAGACCGATGGCGCAAGCGCCCCCAACCTTCGGAGCTTGACGCACGAATCGAGCTTTTATATATCTACGCGGTAATATAGCTGCCTGGTGATGCATGATCCCCGAGGAGAGACGTCATGCGAGTAGACGCAGTCGCCGCTGAGTCGATCGCCGATCGCGAGGTCGTCATCACGCGCGTGTTCGACGCCCCGGCGCGCTTGTTGTTCGAGGCGTACAGCACGCCGGAGCAGGTCATGAAGTGGTTCGGTCCGACAGGCTGGCCGCTCACGCTGTGCGAGATGGACTTCCGGGAGGGTGGGCGTTATCGCTTCGCGATGACGGGGCCTAACGGCAAGCAGACTACGACCTTCAGCGGCGAGTACCTCGAGATCGTGCCGAACCGGAAGATCGTCTACGACGACGCGTTCGAGACGCCCGGCGCCGAGAAGATGATCGTCACGGTCACCTTCGACGAGAAAGGCGGAAAGACGACGCTCACCATCCACACGCTGTTCGCTTCGGTGGCGATGAAGAACAAGCACGTGCGCGGAGGCTATGTGCAGGGCGTCGGTTCCGGCCTCGACCAGCTCGCGGACGTCGTCGCCGAGATGCGCGCGAAGGAGCTCTCGTGAAACGGATCATCGTGTCCGAGCTCGTGACGCCGGACGGCGTCATGGAAGCCCTCGGGGGCAAGCCCGGCCATCTGCACAGCGGGTGGGGCTTCGAGTCCATGAGCAGAGTCTCGTGGTCGTTCCGGCTTCCGGGCAGCCACGGATTGCCCTGCTTCAGAACACGTCGGCCGCCTTCATGGCCGCCCGCACCTGGGCGAGCAGCTGACCGCCGAGCTGACCGCGGTGCTCGGTGCCGGGCAGGTGCGAGTGCCCACTCCGGCCTTCGGCCGGCTCCGCTCGGAATGACCAATCCCGTCAGGCCAACAGTCGCGCCGGCTCCAGCCGGCGCAGGCCGATCCGCTTGCCGTATGCCGCCGCGACCTCGCGTGCCGCGCGCTCGCCCGTCTCGCAGCCGCCTTCCATGAACCCCTGCGCATAACGCGAGCAGTGCTCGCCCGCGAAGTGCAGCCCCTCCACCGCCTCGCCCTCGGCGCCGCCGAACGCCGTCCACTGCCCCGGCAGGTAGCTCGCGTAGCTCCCGCGCGTCCACGGGAACGACGGCCAGTGAAAGCGCACCTCCTTCATTCCCGCGCGTGCGGCGGCGACCCCAGGCATCACACGCTCGAGATCGGTCACCAGACGCGTCGCCTGCTCCGCGGCGGTCCCCTGCCCGAGCTCCACACCGTGCGCGCCGCCGGTGAAGTTCGTCAGTATGCCCGCGCCGCCGAGCTGCAGCCGGCTCGTCTCCCAGGTGAGCTGGTACGACAGGTCCGTGAGCGTGCTCCCGTTCGAGCGATGCCGCTCGCGCCACACGCGCGACGAGAACCCGACCATCAGCTTCGCGTTCGTGCCGTATCCCAGCTCGGCGATGGCCCGCCGTTTCGCGGCCGGCAGCTCGACGCCGATGCGCACGTCGCGCAGCAGCGTGAACGGCACGGCAATGATCACGTGATTGGCGACGGCGGTGCTGCTCGACGATCCCTTGCGCAGCGAGCAGGCGTAGCTACCGTCGGCGCGCCGGTCGATGGACTCGAGCACGGTGGTCGTCTCGATCGCATCCGACAGGCGCTCGCCGAGCGTGCGCGGGATGAGATCGTTGCCGGCGTGCACGCGATATCGCTCGTCGCTCTCGCCGAAGATCCTGAACGGGTCCGGCTCCGGGTCGATCATGAGCAGGAAGTTGAGCGCCGACTGACGATCGGGGGGCAGACCGTACTCCGTGGTGTACGCCACGTCGAGCAGCTTGCGGAACCAGCCGCTCACGCCGGCGGCATCGAGCCACTGCGCGATGGACATCCGGTCGAGCGCGATGGCCTGCGGCATGGCGTCACGATAACCCACATCGTGATCGGCGCCGAGCGGCTCGAGGGTGGTGGTGATGCGGCGCGCCACGGGTACGAACGCCTCGACCACATCGCGCTCCGAGCGGCGCACACCGTCGAAGTGGAAGGTGTCGCGCGCGAGCGCGGGATCGTCGGTCGAGAGATCGTCGAGCGCGATTCCAAGCTCCTCCGCGAGCGCCTGAATGCGCTTCTGGCTCGTGTCGATCAACTCGCCGCCGAGCTCGCACACCTGACCGTCGGCGAAGTAGTTCCGGAGGGAGTACATCCGCCCGCCCACGCGATTCTGCGCCTCGATGATGCGCACGGGCACGCCCGCCTGGCGGAGGCGGTAGCCGGCGGCGAGACCGGCGATCCCGGCGCCGATGACGAGCACCGGCGCACCGCCCTCGGCTCGACGAGGCGAGACGGCGGTCGGACGCCGAGGAGTACATGCATCGAGCGCGGCGACCGCCGCCACGCCGGCCGTGCCGGCCACGAACTGCCGTCGCGTGAGCCCTGATGGCTCGAAGGACGCGGCGCGGAGCCGCTCATCACGCCGGCCGAGCAGTTCATCGACCGGCTCGCCGTGCGTGATCGCGTACGATGCCGTCTGGTACGAGCGCTGAAGGAAGCGAAACAACGGAGTCCGGGCCATCGGCGGTGGGCTGAAGTCGTCTCGACGCGCGCCGGCACGCACGCTGACGTCGCGGGCGTGCCGGGGAGGCAGCGCGGAGATGTGGCGCTCGAAGGCGACGTCGGCAAGGCACGCGAGTTGCCCCTTTCAGGCTGATGTCACTTCCCGCATCCACTCAGGAGATGCCATGACAATTCTCACCTGGATCATCGTCGGTCTCATCGCCGGAGTCCTCGCGTCACTCGTGATGGGCGGCACGGGGTACGGGCTGATCGGAGACATCATCGTCGGGATCGTCGGCGCGTTCGTGGGCGGGTGGCTCTTCGCGCAGCTCGGCGTGTCCTCGCCGTGGGGTGGGCTGGCGGGCACGATCTTCGTCGCCTTCATCGGGGCGGTCGTGCTGCTCTTCCTCCTCCGCCTGATTCGAGGGGCGCGGCGAACGGTGTAGCGGCGCACTGACTGGCCTGATCCGGCTGTGTCATTCCGAGCTCGCGTTGTCATTCGAGCGATTGGTTGGTGTCGTTCCGAGCGAGCCCGCAGGGCGAGTCGAGGAACCCTCATCGTCCCGGTAGAGGGGAATTGGGGTCGGAGTCGAATTCCCGGTTGGGAATTCGACTCCGACCCCAATTCCCCTGAGGGTTCCTCGACTGTGGGCCTGACGGCCCTCCGCTCGGAATGACAACGCGAGTCCCTCCGCTCGGAATGACGAAGTAGCCCTAACGCGGCTGCCGAATGGTGATGACGGGGACGACGCGGGTGCTCCGGTTCCCGTTGTCCACCACTGCCGTCAACACGCGGTGTCGAGCCGTCCGAGCGCGAGCTGATGAGCTCGGTTGTTCGAACCCGCGGAAAATCGCCCGCAAGGCCGCGCACGCGTTCGCCACGGCGCGCGGGTTGCCTTCATACCCCCCGGCATCGCGAGCTGAGGCGCTCGAACGGGAGTCGAAACGGCCGAGCTCGCGCACGCATCACGAACCGTCGCACCCACGGAGGACGCGTGAAAAAGCTGGCCAGACTGACAACCGCGTTGACGCTGGCGACGAGTGCGCTCGCCGGGGCGCAGCCGACCGATACCACTCACATATCGACCGAGCCGCTGTTCACGTCGAAGGACGCGTGGATCGCCGCCGGGTTCGTCGCCGGCACGATCGCGATGTATCCCGCCGACCGCTACTTCGCGCGGAAGCTCCAGACTCCGCACAACCAGGAGAATCGGTTCCTCAAGAATGCGGCGAGCGGGTTTCGCTTCATGGGGACGCCCGGGTCGATGATCATCGGCGTCAGCATGTACGGCGTCGGGCGTGTGGCGAAGGTGGACCGGATGGCAGACCTCGGCCTGCACGGCACGGAAGCGCTGCTCGTCGCGCAGAGCGTGGTGGGGATCGCGAAGGGGCTCGCCGGGCGCGCTCGGCCCGAGGTCTCGATCGATGACGAGCGCAGCTTCGTGCTCGCGCGCGGCTTCAAGAAGGGGAACGACCTCTACCGATCATTCCCGTCGGGTCACGCGGCGATGGGATTCGCGGCGGCGTCGGCGGTCACGAGTGAGACGTCGAAGTGGTGGCCTGGCTCGACGTGGTACATCGCGCCCGTCATGTACGGCGGCGCGACGCTCATCGCCGCGTCGCGCATGTACAACAACAAGCACTGGGCGAGCGACGTGTTGATGGGCGCGGCGATCGGCACGTTCGCCGGAACGAAGGTGGTGCGGTATCATCACTCGCACCCGCGCAACAAGATCGACAAGTGGCTGCTGCGCCCGTCGGTGCAGCCGACAGCGGATGGTGGAGTGGCGGTGGGGGTGTCGATACAGAAGCACTAGAACGGGGAACGGGGGGCTGCGTGCTGGGGGCTGGCTGTTGATTGTGAATTCAAGGGGTCAGAGTCGTTGAAACCTCCGGTTTCAACGACTCTGACCCCTTGAATTCCCGTAGCACCCAGCAACAGCTCGGAGCCGCAGCAAGCAGCAACCAGCCGCAGTTCCCCGTTTCCGGTTCCCTGTTCCCCGTTCCCTATTTCTCCACGATTTCCTTCAACGCCTCCTTCACCCGCGGATCCTCCGAGCGGCCCAACGCGTTCACGGCCCGGCGGCGCAGCGCATAGCTCTGATCGGTCTTCGCGATCGCGAGCAGCTTGTCCGTGGCGCCCTTCGTTCCGTTCTGCGCCAGCGTCGAGATGAGCGCCTCCTTCGTCTGCGGGTCGTCGACGCGGTCGTAGAGCTGCGCGAGGTCAGCCACCGGCGTGCCGGCGCGGTCGCTGAGCTGCACGGCGCGACGGCGCAGGCGGATCGGCTCGCCCGTGTTCCCGGCGATCGCCATCAGCCACTTCGCGTTCGCCGTGCCGCCCATCTCGCCGAGCGACGACAGCACCGCTTCCTTCGTCTTCTCGCTCGGCAGCTTGGCGTAGAGGCCGCGCAGGAACTCGGCGTCCTGGCTCGTCGCGTAGTCGCGGCCGATGCCGCGGATGGCCGCGACCTTCATGTCATCGTTCACGTCGTCGCGCTGCACCGCGGTGCGCAGGTACGCACGCGCGCGCGGGTCCCCGGATTGCGCGAGCGTGGTGAGCGCCTGCTTGCCGAGCCAGACGTCACTCGTGGTGCGGGAGATGTCGATGAGCGCCGGCACCCCCTCGCCGTTCTCCTGCCGCGACAGCACGCGCAGCGCGCTCTGGCGGACTTGCTGGTTGTCGCTCTCGTCGCGCGCGATGTCGCCTAACGCCTTCGCGAGCTGACCCGGCGACACGCCACCGCGCTCATCGGTGGCACGGTTCAGCCAGCTGATGGCGCTGGTGCGGGTCTCGCGGGCGCGCGTCTGGTCGCGCGCGATCGCCAGAAGCTGCGGCGTGACCGCGGCGCTGTCGGCGAGCATCGCCGGCGTGATCGCGTCGCGCCCCGGCCGTCCGTCGAGGCGCGCGGCGAGCGAGAGCAGGTAGTCGGCCGCCTCACGCGCCGGCACCGCGCCAAGGTCGGCGGTGTTGGGGCTCGACTGCGCGGGGCCGACGTACACGTTCACGTCCACGATCTCCTTGCCCGCGCGCCCGAGCACCACACGCACCGGCCCCGGCTGGCACGGATCGGAACGCATCGTGTTGTCGTTCACGCTGCCGAACCACATCGAGCCGTTCACCGAGTAGTAGCTGCGTCCGTTCCCGCACACCCCAGGGCGCGCGGCGAAGGTGAATTGCACCGCGCCGTCGGGCGCCGACGCCACGCGCTGCGAGAGGCCCTGCGCCCTGACCGCCGGCGGGAGGAGGAACACCGTGGCGGCAACGACGAACCGTGAAGTCGCGGTCATTTGTCGATGATCTCCAGCAGAAGCTTCGTCGCGCGCGGGTCGTTCTTCCGCGTCAGCGCGCCGATCGCCTGCCTGCGAAGGTTGTAGTCGGTGTCGTTCTTCGCGATGTCGAGCAGCTTGTCGGTGGCTTCGGGCTCGCGCCGCTGTCCGTAGACGTTGATGAGCTGCTGCCGGAGCTCCCGGTCCGACACGGTGCCGTACAGCTTCACCGCGTCGGCGATCGGCATGTTGCGCGACGCCACGCGCTGCAGCGCGGCGGCTCGCACCTCGAGCGGCTCGTCGTTGTTGCGCATGAGGCCGAACAGCCACTGGTCGTTGGCTTCACCACCGAGCTGGCCGAGGACGCGGGCGATCCGCGCCTTGATGCGCGGGTTGTCGATCTTGTTGTAGACCGAGCGCAGGTACGCGGCGTCTTCCTCGGTGGTGCGGTCGCCGTTCTCGAAGCCGCTGATCGCCTCGATGCGGAGTCGCTCGGGCGCGTCGTTGCGTTCGATCAGCGCGCGGACGGCCTGTCTGGCCCGCGGATTGGGGTTCGACGCGAGGGCACGCGCGGCGGTGCGCAGCACGCTCTGGTCGGTGGACGTGCGCAGGATCTCGTCCAGCGTGTTGACCGCGACGTCGCTGGGCGACCGGGCCAGGTACTGGATGGCGGTGCTGCGGACCTCCGGCTCGGAGTCGTTCAGCGCGACATCGCGCAGAATCGCGGGCGCTTCGTTGTCGCCCGAGTTGCCGAGCAGATACACGGCGGTCCGGCGCAGCGGGGCCGAGCAGGCGTCCTTGCGCGCGAGCACGCGGCGAACGCTCGTGGTCACCGACGACGGATCGGTCTGCGCCAGTGCCTTCAGCGCCTCGCTGCGCACCGCCTGGTCCTCGCGGTCGCACGCCCCCTGCCCCTGCTCGCTCATCGTCCGCTTGAGCGCCGCCTCGGCGTCACGATCGCCGCGCGAGGCGAGCGCTCCGCGAATGCGCGTCGTGAGCGCCGCCGCATCGGACTGCGCCTTCGCCTGCGGGTACTTGCTACGCATCGTCTCGAGCGAGCGCAGCGCGGCTTGCAGGTCCTCGGTGCCGCCGATGCGATAGAGGGCGAACGCCTGCCAGTAGTGCGCGTCGGCGGCGTAGCCGGAGTTCGGGTAGCGCTGTGGGATGCTGCTGAAGGCGGCGGCGGCGCGGCGCCATTCGCCGCGGTTGAGAAGCTCGTACGCACTCTTGTAGAGCGAATCGGCGGGGTCGCCCTGCAGCCAGGGCGCGCGCGGCGATGTCGCGAACGACTCGCGCCCCCGGCGCAGCGCAGGCGTCGGGATGTCGAGGTCACGGACGCGCAGTTCGCCCAGGCGGATGTCGAGGTCGCGCAGTCGCGAGTCGAGATGGTCCATCTGGAACTCGAACCGCGGCGTGCGAAGGTTCATGTCGGGCATCGCGAACTGCATGTCGCGCACGTCGGGCATCTCGAACTGCATGTCGGGCATCTCGAACCGGATGTCCGGCATGTCGAATCGCATGTCCGGCATCTCGTACCGGAATGCCGGCATGTGGAACTCGAAGTCGCGCCAGCCATCCGGTCGCGGCGTCTCCAGCCGCTCGGGACGTTCGATGCGCGGCGCACGCTCCGGACGCGGGGCGGGTGCGATGGGCGGCGTGCGCGGCGTGCGCGGCGCGGGGGGCGTCGCCTGCATGCCTAACGCCGCGGCGGCGGGAATGCTCAGCAGCAGTGTGGTATGGCGAAGGGCGGGCATCATCGTCCAGGTCCCGGTGGTCTAGTTGTCGTCGCTCGAGATGCTCACGACGGCGGACCGCAACCGCGGCACGACGTCGCGCCGCTCGAGCGCGTCGGTGATGAGGTCGAGCTCCGCTCCGCCGCGCTCGGCCGGCAGGCGGGCGAGCTGTGCCAGCACGAGCTCGAGGTCTTCGAGCAGGTTCTTGAGCCGCGGGTCGCTCGCCGCGGCGGGTGAGTCCAGCAGCAACCGCGTGGTGGAGAGGAGCTCGCCCGCCTGCGCGATGAACCGCGCGTCGGGGTGGCCGCCGCGGACAGCCGCCGGCAGCGAGATGAGGAGCGCCGCCGTCTCGCCGAGGTACTCCGTGGTCGCCTGACGGTACGGCTCGGCGTTGGCGGCCCAGTAGTCGTAGCGGCCTTCGCGTCCCTCCGTGTCCACGTACGGCGGCGCCATGGACGTGGACATCCGGCCGAGGCTCACGCCGATGAGGAGCGCCGCCGCGATCCCCGCCACGAGCACGCTCCACGTGGGTGCACCTAGGCTCCACCGGCGTGCGGAACGCCGGCGCGCGTCGGAACCATCGGTCATCGCGACGACCCCGCGCCCGAAGTGGCGCTCCTCGATCGCTTCCCACATCGCATCGAGCGGCGGCTCGGGCGGCACGTGGTAGCCGCGCAGCGCCTCGCGAGTCCGCTCGTCCATCTCGTCATCCATCATCGCTCTCACTCCTTCACGAACGCGGCGAGCGCCAGGCGGAGCCGGCCGCGCGCGTCGAACAGCCGAGACTTGCTCGTTCCTTCGGCGATCCCGAGCGATTCGGCGATCTCGGCATGCGTGTAGCCTTCGATGTCGTGCATGATCAACGTCAGTCTCGTTCCTTCAGGGAGCGCGTCGATCGCCGCGGCAATCCGGCTCCTGAGATCGGGGTCGGTCCGGTGCGACGTCGTCCCGAGCCCCAGCTCATCGTCGAGCGTCGTCTCCCGCTCGCGCAGCCTCCTGACCTTCCGCATCCCGTTCAGCGTGACGGTGACGGCGATGCGGTGCAGCCAGGTTCCGAACGCCGCCTCACCGCGAAAGCGGCTCAGTTGGTCGAACGCGCGCACGAACGTGTCCTGCGTGAAGTCCTGCGCCAGCTCCGCGTCGCCGCAGAGTCGGTAGACGAGCCGGTGCACCCGGGGTGCGTGCGCCTCGTACAACTGGCGCCCGGCAACCCGGTCCCCGTCGATGATCCGGGCGATCAACGCCCGTTCGTCCACCGGTACCGACTCTTCACGAAGTGTCGCGGCTCTTGGCATCGGCTTCGGAGAGATAGACACGGGTGAAGGCCAAAGCGTTCGGTGTGGTGCGAAACCGGGACCGGGGAACCGGGAACAGGGAACGGGGGCTGCTTGCTGCGGGCTCCGGGAACGAACAAACCCTCGGGAGGCCAAAGCTTCCCGAGGGTTTGTTCGTTCCCGGTTCCGCGTTCCCGGTTCCCCGGTCCCGGTTTGTTCCCCGTTCCCGGTTCCCCGTCAGTTCTCCGGTTTCGCCGAGGATGTCTGCTGCGTCGCCGCCGGGATGATCTTGAACATGAACGGCTGCTCGACGAGCTGGCGCACCTTCTTCGACCGCAGGATGGCCGGGTGGAAACGCATGCCGGGGAGCGCTTCGCGCACCGATCGGGCGAACTCCGGGTGCGTCGCGCTGATCACGCGGAACGACGTGGTGTCAGCCAGTCCCGACGTGTCCACGACGAACTGGACGTAAGCGCCACCCTCGATCTTGAGTTCGAGCAGCTTCGGCGGGTACACGGGGGCCGCGCTGTCGGAGTAGCGGGTGACCGTCGAGTCGACGTCCACGGCCGTCGCCACCGTGTCGTAGATCGCGTTCGGCACGAGCGGTTCGGCCGCCTCCTCCGGTTTCCCCTCGTCTTTTCCCCTCCCGACCACCGGCGCTTCCCGGGTGGCCTCCCTGTCCACGATCTTCTCCTCGAAGCCGCCGCTGCCGGCCTTCTCGCCGTCGCGCATGTACCGCACGCTCTCTTCGCGCGGCGGGGGCGTCGTCGTTCGATTGAGCGGGATGAGGAACGTGACGGTCTGCTGCGCTTCCTCGATGGCTGCGGCCGGGCCGCCTCGGGTGGCGAACACCGAGGCTGCGATCAACACCGAGTGCGCGACGACGCTGACGAGGGCGCCCTGCCGGAACTGGAAGCCCCTCGTGTTGGACTCGAGCAAGAGGCGAAGCATGAGGCCTCCTCCCGTAGTACTGGGGCCCGACCGACGCTGGCCGGACCAGGCTACATATGATTTTTACAGTATCACGCCGGGAACGACACCCGGCAAGCCGCATCCTAAGCGATCGAGGCGCATCGATTGAGCCTGCTGTGACGAACGGTGGCCGGACGGGACGATCGCACACCCTGCGTGGCCAAGTGGTCCGGGACCGGGCACCGACTCGCCACGCTGCGTCGCGTGCCACCTCATCGTGGCACGCCCGACAACCTTTGATGGTGCATATGCTGCGCTCGCGGTCGTCCGGACAATCGAATCTCGGCGCACCCCGGCGACCGGTACACCTCGTGCACTCCGGCCCGCCACACCGGCGACGAACGATCGCGCGAGGAGGGCACCGATGAGCAGGCTGCTACGCGGCCTGGCCGCGGGATACGGAGCGAAGAAGCTGGGCGGCGGGTGCTTCAGCACCGTGCTGATCTTCCTCCTGCTGTGGTGGCTGCTGGGGCACTTCAGGATCTTCCAGTAGGGGCCCGGCTCGGGGGTCGGAGCGATCGCGTTCTCGCTCGACGCGGGCACACGCCTGGCCCGGGGGTCGCTCAGCGAGATCGGCCCAGCATCACACCCAGCAGCTCGCGGATGATCTTCGCGCACGCCATGGCCGAGACCCCGGTCGGGTCGTTGCGCGGATTGAGCTCCACGACGTCGGCGGCGACGATCGGCGCATCGAGCGACTGCAGTAGCGAGAGCAGTTGGCGAACGGAGAGCCCGCCCGGCTCACGGTGCGAGACGCCGGGCGCGAACGCCGGGTCGAGCGCGTCGAGGTCGATCGAGATGTAGACCGGCGCGTCCGAGGCGAGCGTCAGGTCGTCGCGCACGTGTCGCATCTCGATCACCTCGACCCCGTACCGCTCTGCCTGGGCGCGTTGATGGCCGTTCATCGCGCGAATGCCGACCTGCACGAGCCGGTCGGCGAGGCCGTCCTCCATGATGCGCGCGAACGGACAGGCGTGCGAATACCGATCGCCCTCGAACGACTCGTAGAGATCGGGGTGGGCGTCGATGTGGACGATCGTCAGGCGAGGCGCGTGGGGGCGCACGGCGCGCAGCACCGGATACGTGATCGAGTGGTCCCCGCCCAGCGCCACGGGTCGCGCGCCGATCGCGAGCAACCGGGCGATCGCCTGCTCGATCGCGCGCCGCGCGTCGGCTGGTGCGCAGCTGCGCAGCTCGAGGTCACCCGCGTCGGTGATGGCGCCCTCCGCCCCGATGTTCACGCCGAGCTCGGTCCAACTGTTCGCGCTCGGACTCCACAGCGCCTCTCGGATGGCGGGCGGCGCGTCGGCCGCGCCTCGCTGGAACGACGAGCTGGCGTCGTAGGGGAGGCCGATGAGCGTCGGGGTCCCGCCTAACGTGGTCATGGCGCTCGGTCCAAGGCACGAAGGGTGCCATCGGTCACCATCTACCGAACCGCAACAGGGACAACGGGTTGGACGCCGACGAGCAGCGCTGGTGCGGCGCTGTGGCGTCGCGAATGCGGACGGGGTATCCCACTTCCGAACGGCTCGCGGCGGGCTGGCCGCTCGCGTGATCTGGTGCACCAGGCGCGCGCGTCGCGCGGCATCTCCGCGGCGTGCGACACGACGGCTCGGCCCGCGGTCACCGACCGTTATCGTGGGCGGAGCGATCCACGCATCCTTCGACCGGGGTGGGCAATGCGTCGTGTAGCGGCGGTGGCGGTGCTCGGTGGTGCGCTTTCGTTAGGCGCGTGCGGCGGGAGTGCCGGCGCGGCTGCGGGTCCGAACGCCCCGGTGGAGGAGGCGAAGGGGGGCGGGTCCGGCGGCGGACCGGGAAGCGGCTCGGGCGGCGGCGGGCTCGGCACGCGCGCCGTGTTCCCCGCCGACAACCCCTGGAACCAGGACATCTCCACCCAGCCCGTGGATCCCAACTCGGCCGCGCTCATCGACAGCTGCGGCGGGGCGCCGCGGCGCGTGCACGCAGATTTCGGGACCGTGTGGAACGGCGCGCCGAACGGCATTCCGTGCGTGCTCGTCGTGGACAGGCTCGCGTGGAAGCTGTACGAGCTGTTCGACGCGCACCCACTCGGCGGCGGCACGAGTTGGCACGCCGGCTCCGGCGCGGTATTCGACCTGACGTCGAACGCGCTGCGCCCCGCCGGCTGGACCTCGGCCGACGCCGCCGGGCTGCCGATCTTCCCCGGGCTCGTGCGCTACGACGAGGCGGTGACGCGCGGCGCGATCACCCACGCGCTGCGATTCACCTGCCCGACGACGCGTCGCGCATACGTGAGCCCGGCACGCCACTGGGCGAGCTCGCAGACGAGCGCCAGCTACCCACCAATGGGAATGCGCGTTCGCCTCAAGGCGAGCGTGGACATCTCGGCCTACCCGGCCGAGGTGCGCGTGATTCTCACGGCGCTCGAGACGTATGGGATGGTCCTGGCCGACACCGGCAGCGGCTTCTTCATCAGCGGCGCCCCCGACCCGCGGCGGAGCGACGACAACCTCGCGACGATGGGCCGGCTCACCGGCGCGGATTTCGAGGTGGTGAGGATGGGGACGATCGTCACGTCGTAGCGCGGCACGCGGCACGGAGCTGCGGGTGCTGCTCGCCACGTGCGGTTGGCTCCGCTCTCCGCTGAGGCTGCGGTTGCCCGCGGCGCCATCGACCAGCGCCTCGCGCCGGCCCCTCGCGGACCGAATCTCGCAACTCGTCGCCTTCACGCGGCTGCTCCCGGCCTGAGCCAACGAGCAGGCGCGAACCCTGATGAAGGCAGACGAGACCGTGAGGACATCCATGCGCAACCGTCACCCCTTCTCCGACCAGCTCCACCGCCTCGCGTTGGTTGCGATCGCTGGTGCGCTCGTTGTCGCGGCGGCCTGCAGCCCCTTCCGTCATCGGGGAGGTGACAGCGAACCGGCGGTGCTGTATTTCACGAACGAGTCGCTGGACCAGGCTGACGTCTTCGTCGTGGCCTCGGGCGGTCAGACGCTGCGGATCGGCACCGTCTTCGCCGGTCGAACCGATACGCTCGTCGTGCCGCGGGACATCGCCGCCCGCGGCGACAACGTGAACTTCGTGGCGCGTCTGCTGGCCCGCTCCATCACGCCGCAGAGCGGCCCCATCGCCATCCACCCCGGCGACCAGTTGGTGGTCAGGCTCCCCATCGATCAGAAGTTGCTCGTTGTCCTGCCCGCCCAGCCGTGAGCAGGCGCGCCGCGCAGCGGGGCTCGCGGAGCCGCGCTCGCGTCATCCGACTTCGATCCTGACCCGAATCGGCTCGGCGGCGCTCGATTCGACGGCGAGCACGTTGACGAGCGTCCGGCTCGCGTGCCGCCCGAAGTGGAGCGACACGCGCGTGTGTCCCACCTCGAGATTGGTGATCGTCAGGTCCTGCAGATGGGCCGGGAGCACCGGGTTCCGGATGTGGAGCATACCCCCCGGGGCATCGGCGAGGATACCCAGCACGCCCTGCAGCATCAGAAACAACGCGCCGCTCGCCCACGCTTGCGGCGAGCAGCTCACCGGGTAGAGCACCGGCCGCATCGCTCCGTCGCGGTTCATTCCGCAGTAGAGCTCCGGGAGCCGGTTGAAATCATCGCCGATCGCGACGTCGTGCGCGGCCGCGATGACCGGCAGGGTGTTCGCGCCCAGCCCGTAGTGCGACATCCCCATCACCATGAGCGCGTTGTCATGCGGCCACACCGAGCCATCGTGGTAGCTCATCGGGTTGAACACGCGATGGCGTGCGCTCAGCGTTCGGATGCCCCACCCGCAGAACATGTCGGGTGCGAGCAGCGTGGCCGTGACGCGTTGAGCATGGGTCCCGTCCAGCAGTCTGCTCCACAGCAGGTGACCGGCGTTCGAGGCCACGGTCGGGATCGGACGCTTCTCGCCGTCCAACGCGAGCGCGAACGTGGACAGTTCCTCGAGCCAGAAGCAGTCGAGCACGCGCTGCCGCAGGCGCTCGGCCTCGGTGCGAAGTCGCTCCGCCGTCTCATGGTCGCCGAGCACGTCGTACAGAGCCGCGCTGCGAACTTTCGCGTCGTAGACGTATCCCTGCACCTCGACCAGCGCGATCGGCGGTGCGGGTAGCCGCCCGTCGGGAAACGGTACGCCGTCACCGGAGTCCTTCCAGCCCTGGTTCACGAGTCCGCGCTCGGACGTTCGCGCGTACTCGACGAAGCCATCGCCGTCGAGGTCGCCGTACCGGTCGATCCACTCCAGCGCGCGCTGCGCGTGCGGCAGCAGCTCCGTGATCAGCGAGGCGTCACCCGTCCAGCGCCACGTCTCGTGCAGCAGCACGAGCCAGAGCGGTGTGGCATCCACTGTCCCGTAGTAGGGGACGTGCGGGATCTCGCCGCTCCGCGCCATCTCTCCGCGCCGGAGCTCGTGCATGATCTTGCCGGGCTGCTCCTCCGTGAACGCATCCTCCATCGTTCCCTGATGCCGCGCGAGATAGCGGAGCGTGTCGATGGCGATTCGCGAATTGAGGGGCAGCGTCTCGATCGACGTGATGATCGAGTCGCGGCCGAACACGGTCGAGTACCATGGGATGCCAGCCGAGATGACCGATTCGCCGCGAGTGTCGATGTACAGCGAGCGCAGGTCGTCCACGGCGCGCGTCAGCACGGTGTCGAACGCCTCCAGGTCACTCGACCACCGCGAGCACTCGCTTCGCCAGCCGTCGTACACCGCGGTGAGGCGCTCGCGACGCTCGTTGAAGGCGACGCCCGAAACGATCGCCCGCCGATCGAAGCCACGCTCGGCGCCAACGTCCCATTCGAGCTGCACCGCGGCGCCCGGAGTGAGCCGAAACGCCCAGCGGGCCTTGGAGCGGTCCACCACATCAGGCGTGTCGTGAAAGCGAATCGCGCTGCCGATGACGGCTCCATCGCGGCCGCGGTAGGCGAATCGAATCGAGCGGTCGTCGGCCAGCGGCGCGAAGAACTGACCGCGGCGGTCGCGCTTCCAACCGCGTACCTCGAAGATGTCGGCGAAATCGCACGCGACCAGCAGCTCGACCCAGTAGTCGATGGGCCTGACGAGGAAGTTCGTGAGCGTCAACCGCTCGAAGAGCACGTCCTCCAGCAGAAGCTCTCGCCGGATGTAGACGGCATGCTTCGGGTCCCACGCGTTCCCGCCGAAGGCGTGATCCGTCACCGCCAGGTCGATGTGCGCGTGGTACGGCTGGATCACCTGCGAGGAGAGTCGCGCCGGCTCGGTGCCGGCCACGCGCAGCTCGTAGTGGCTGAGAATGCGCGTGTCGTCCTCGAACAACCCTAACGAGCAGTTGCCCGGTGGCGTGATGTTGCCGTGCTGGTCCGCGAGCAGGAAGAGCCGGTCGTGCTTGAGTCCGAGCGCGTCGATCACGGGCGTCTCGCGGTCGCACGGGATCGCGGCATAGCCCACCGCTTCCTCCATCGACACGAGCTGGCGCTCCGACACTTCCGTCTCCGCACCGAGCTCGGCCTCTCGCTCGGCGCGGTCGTCGCTCGACGTGGTGCGCATGGTCGTCAGGCGAACATGAGCGAGGCGCGCTCGTTCCCGAGCGCCAGCGCCGGGATGCGGCGGCAGGCGCGATCGTACAGGGCCAGGTGCTCCGCGACCATCCGGTCACGACTGAACCGCTCGATCGCGCGCGCGCGGCATCGGCGTCGATCGAAGCTGTCGACCGCTCCACCCGGTCGGATCAACTCCACGAGGTGCTCGAAGGAGTGCGCGATGAATCCCGTCAGCCCGTCCTCCACGAGCTCGGGCACGCTCCCCCGCTCGTACGCGACGACCGGACATCCCGAGAGCATGGCCTCGATGAGGATGAGCCCGAACGGCTCGTTCCATTCGATGGGGGCCAACAGCGCCCGCGCGCCACACAGTAGCGGGGCCTTCTCGCGTAACCCGATGCCGCCCAAGTAGCACACGTGTGGCTGGTCGAGCCGGGGTTGCAGCTCCGCGGCTGCCCACGCCTCATCCGGCGGGTGCACCTCGCCCGCCAGACGGATCGGCACGCCTGCTCGGGCGGCGGCATCGATGGCGGTATGCGGCCCCTTCACTCGGGAGAAGCGGCCGACGAAGCACACGTAGTCGCCGGCCGGATGTGCCGAGTACTGGTATTTCGCCGGGTCGAGTCCGTGGTGAATCACCGTCACGTCGCGCATCGCGATCTCGCGCCGGCGCTGGTCTTCGGAGATGGCGATGTAGTGAGCGTTCTGGCAGTGCCGGTAGAACGCCGAGAGTTGCTCCTCCCGTTCGTGGTGGAGCGTGTACACCATCGGGATCTCGGGGACGAGCCTGGCGCAGGCGAGCGCGACGGCGGAGTGCGCGTGAATCAGATCGAACGCGCCGTGCTGGGCGACCTGTTGCATCGCCCACGACACATGGTTCAGGTCGGCGAGCATCTCCGGCGGCCACTGCGCATGCGCGTACAGCCAGCGGAGCCCAGCGGTAGTTCGGGACTCGCCGGTGGCGAAGAGCACGACCTCATGGCCGCGGGCCACCAGCCCTTCGGCGAGCTCGTGAACGACGAGTTCCGTGCCGCCGTACAGTCGCGGCGGTACCGCCACAAATGGCGTGGAGATGAGCGCGATGCGCATGTCGATGACTGCCTGAAGGGCCAACAGAGCGTGCCGACACCGTCACCGCCGGGGTCGGCGGCCGACCCGGACAGAGCCGCAGCAGGTATGCCAACCTACGAGCTCGCGACCCGGAGCACGGTCGCGCCGTGCACGGCTGTCGCGCTGGCAAGCCTGGCCAGCGCGACGTTCGCCTGCTCCAGGGATAGCTCTTCGACCGTTGGACGGAGCCCGATCTCCGCCGCGACATCGAGCACGTGCCGCACGTCCTCGCGGGTCACGTTCGCTACGCTCTTGATCTCGCGCTCCATCCAGAGGTGCGATGCGTAGTCGAGCCCCAGCAGGGCGTCCTGGTCGGCGCGCGACTTCCGGATGGCGTTGATCACGAGGCGGCCGCCCGGCGCGAGGTTGGGCAGCGCGTCGACGATGGGCTTCCACGCCGGAGTCGTGTCGATGATCGCGCCCATCCGCTCGGGCGGCACGTCGGTCGGGTCCCCCGTCCACGTCGCGCCGAGCTGTCGTGCGAACGCGCGCTCGTCGGGGTTGCGCGCGAAGACGTACACCGGTGAAGCGGGGTAGCGCTGTCGCGCAAGCTGAATGACCAGGTGCGCGGACGCGCCGAACCCCACGAGTCCGAGCGGCTGCCCGTCGGTCAGCTTCGTCAACCGCAGCGACCGCGACCCGATGGCGCCGGCACAGAGGAGCGGTGCCGCTTCCGCGTCGGTGAGCGCCGCGGGGATGGTGTGCGCAAAGGTCGCCGGCACGACGGCGTATTCGGCGTATCCGCCATCGGCGTCACACCCGGTCGACTGGAAGTACGGACACAGATTTTCCTGCCCGCTTCGACACCACGCGCACCGTCCGCACGCGTGGTGAATCCAGGCAATGCCGACTCGATCGCCTTCGCGGACGTCGGCCACGTCGCGCCCCACGGCGACGTGCCCTACCACCTGGTGACCCGGGATGACCGGATAGTGTGGCGCGACGATCCGCCCTTCGGCGAGGTCGAGGTCGGTCCGGCACACCGCACAGACCGACACGCGCACCAGGAGGTGACCGCGTGGGGCGGTCGGCGTGGGGACGTCCGCCGCCTCGAGTGGCGAGGAGTCGGGGACCATGCGCTCGGGCCGGCGCAGGAGCATCGCGCGCATAGTGAATTATGGAAGGCGTCAGCCGGAAGCCGGAAGCCGGCAGCCGACTCCTAGCGGCACCACGCCCCCGCATCACGCATGCCCCACCCCGCCCCGAAACATGAAGTACACCGCCCCCACGATGCACAGTGCCGCCCAGACGTAGTCCCACCGCAGCGGCTGGCGCATGTAGACCACGGCGAACGGCACGAACACGCCTAACGTGATCACCTCCTGCAGGATCTTGAGCTGCGCGAGGGAGAGCTGCGTGTAGCCGATGCGGTTCGCCGGCACCTGCAGCAGGTACTCGAACAGCGCGATCCCCCAGCTCGCGACCGCCGCGACGTACCACGCGCGGCCGCTCAGGTTCCTCAGGTGCGCGTACCAGGCGAACGTCATGAAGACGTTCGAACAGATGAGCAGGGCCGTGGTGCGTACGATGGTGGACGGGAAGGACGTCAGCATGCGAGCCGAAGGTGGGGCGGATGTGGAATGCGCGAAACCGTGGTGGACAGATGACGCGGGAGCCGGCGGGACGGCACGGGAGGCCGCCCATCGCGGCGCGCGGGGCGGCGCTCAGTCGTCAGCGCGCGAGCGCCGGCTCGGACGCGACAGCCTCCGACGCGTACAGATCCGCGCGACTCCGCGGGACTCGCACCGCGCCACTCGCGTCCGGCTTCGCGAACAGCGACTGAATCACCCCGTTGCGCCCGACCCGGAACCCGTGCGCCGCCGCCGACATGTACAGGCGCCACACCCGGTACGTGACCTCTCCGACGATCGACTGCGCGGCGGCGTGGCTGTCCTCGAGCCGTCGCACCCAGTGTCGAAGCGTCGTGGTGTAATGCTCGCGCAGGCTTTCGACGTCACGGAGCTCGAAGCCTTCGCGTTCCGCGCTCGCGATCACGGCCGCCGCCGGCACGAGATCGCCGTCCGGAAACACGTAGCGGCGAATGAACTGGTCGCGTTGCCAGAACCGCCGGCGAATCGAATCGAGCAACGGGTGCGGACGCGCGTCCGCCAGGCTCACGATGCCGTGATTCAGGAACAGACCGCCGGGTGCCAGTACGCGATGCGCCGCGGCGAAGTAGTCCGCGAGCCGCTCCAGTCCCACGTGTTCCACCATGCCGACGCTGGCAATCTTGTCGTACCGCTCGGCGTCGCGCAGCTCGCGGTAGTCGCGGACATCGATGGTGACAAGACCGCGCAGGCCTTCCTCCTCGACGCGCGCACGGGCGAAGGCTGCCTGCTGCTCGCTGAGCGTGATGCCCGTTGCGCGCACGCCGTAGCGTTTCGCCGCGTGAATCACGAGCGCGCCCCACCCGCAGCCGATGTCCAGCATCCGCTCTCCTGCCTGCAACCGGAGCTTGCGGCAGACGTGGTCGAGCTTCTTCACCTGCGCCGTCTCGAGGTCCTCGTCGCCGTGCTCGAAGTACGCGCAGGAATACACCATCCACCGGTCGAGCCAGAGCGCGTAGAAGCCGTTGCCGAGATCGTAGTGGAAGCGCACCGCGTGCGCGTCACGACGCAGCGAATGCGTTCGACCGAATCGGAACATGCGCCGCGCCGCGCGCGCCCAGCCGGTCGCGCGCCCGCCATCGCCGCGCGGCAGGGCCAGCACGTGGCGGAACAACCGCACGGCTCCGCGCGCGGAATCGACTCGGCCGGAGGCGATGTCACCGAGGTCCGCCGCGGATTCGATGTCCCCGTGAACATCGATGTCGCCGAAGAGGTAGGCCTCCGCGAGCGAGAGCTCGGAGGGTGGCAACAACATCCGCCGCAGCGCCGATGGGCGGGTTATCTCGAGTGTGAACCGGGCGTCGTTCGGCGGCGCCTCCGTGGTTCCGTCCCAGTATCGAACGGCGAACTGCCGGCTCGGTTGTGGTCCAAACAGATCCTCCACGACTCGCTGCGCCGCGCGAATCATGTTCGCCTCCGGTGGTGGAGCTCCGTCACCCCGCACGCATCACGGCCGCAACGTGTATGCCGGGCTCATTCGACGGGGACGCCCGCACGCGAAACCCGACCCCGCCACGTCCTTCGTCACGACGGCCTCGGCAGTCGGCGACGGTCGACCACGCGGCTCGTGTGCATCGACGCGGCTTCGCTACGCCACATGGCCACTGGTCTGGGCCGTGCAGCGCGTAACGAGGCAACTGTCCGACGTCATGAGCTGGAGCGGAGCAGCCCGCGGGCGCCTGCACGTCGGCCGATCCGGAGGACGAGATGAGATCCGAACGCGGCACGAACGTACTCCCGCTTCTCGGCGCGGTGGGATTGGGCGCCGCCGTGATGTACTTGCTGGACCCCGCGCGCGGCCGGCGACGCCGTCACCTGATCGCCGACCGATTCACACACACCGGCCGTGTCGCGGGCGATGCGATCGGTACGACGCGGCGTGACCTGGCGAATCGCACGCGCGGGGTGGTCGCCGCCATGCGCGGTCGCCTGACCGGCGACGACGCCGGTGCCGCCGACGACGTGGTCATCGTCGAGCGCGTGCGCGCTGAACTGGGCCGCGCCGTCTCGCACCCGGGTGCCATTGAGGTCACCGTCGACGACGGGCGCGTGACCCTGGACGGGCCGGTGCTCGAGCACGAAGCCGATCGGCTCATCGACCGCGTGCGCCATGTCCGCGGCGTGAGAGACGTCGAGAGCCGTCTCAAGCGTCACGAGCACGCCGACGGCGTACCGGGGTTGCAGGGTGGGTCGCCACCCGCGGAGGATCGATTCGAGCTACGGCAGGAGAACTGGTCGCCGGCGGCGCGACTGCTGACCGGCGTCACCGGTGGCGCGCTCGCGGTGTACGGGCTGGCCACCTCCCAGCGCCGGGATGCGGTGGCAAGAGCGCTCGGACTCGCCGGCCTCGCGCTCGTCACGCGCAGCGCGACGAACGAGCCGTTCAAGCGACTGGTGGGCATCCGGGCCGGTCGCCGTGCGGTCACCGTCCAGAAGTCGATCAACATCGACGCGCCCATCGACGACGTCTTCGACTGGCTCACCGAGTGGGAGAATTGGCCCGCGTGGATGTCGCACGTGCGCGAGGTGACGGCGAGTGGTGAGCGCCGCAAGGTGAACGAGCGCACGCACTGGGTGGTCGACGGACCCGCGGGAACGACCGTCTCGTGGGACGCCGTCACCACGCGGCTCGTTCGCCCGGAGATCATCTCGTGGAAGACCGTCGCGGGGTCGCCAGTCGCACACGCCGGCACGATCCGCCTCACGCGCAACCCCGACGGCTCGACCCGGGTGGACGTGCGCATGTCGTACAATCCCGTCGCGGGCGCCGCCGGGCACGCCATTGCGGCGCTGTTCGGCCGCGACCCGAAGCGGCAGATGGACGACGACCTCGCGCGGCTCAAGACGACGATCGAGACCGGCCAGCCACCGCGCGACGCCGCCGCGAGTGCCGAACGCGCGCCGGGATCGTAAGTACCTGCCGGATTTCGGCTGGCGGCGGACGTGCGCCGCGGCTACTCTCGTGAGTCATGCCGCCGCCCACACCGCCGCCATCCTCGACATCCGCTCGCTCCCTCTCGCTCGAGCACAAGCTGCCACTCCTCATGACGGGGGTGCTGGTGGTCGTGCTCGCCATTTCGCTGGCCATCACCTATCGCACGCTGACGCGGTCGGCGGAGGCTGCGGTAGAAACGCGAATCTCGCGTGCCGCGCGCCAGCTCGGGAGCTCCCTCGAACGTGCGGCCAATCAACGCGTCGTATTGCAGCGCGAGGTTGCGAGAGATTCCGCCATCCGGCGCGTCCTGCAGCGCCTGAGCGAGAAGTCCGGCCGCACGAAGTCGATCGATGCGCTGGCCAACCCGTCCGGTGAGCTCGCCAGCACGATCGCGGCTGCTCGATCCGCGTTGGCCCGCCTCACGACGCGCACCGATTCCGGCTTGCCCATCGAGCTCTGGAGCGAGGACGGGCACCGACTGATCAGCATTGGTGGCGATTCGCTCTCGGTCACACAGCTTCAGGAGCCGCCCGCGGCCCCCGCGTGGCGGGCCGACCGCGGCGCAACTCCGCGCGCGGACTCCGCGCGGTTCAGTGAGTTTTACGCGTTGCGAGGGCACGTCTTCTTCGACATAACGCTGCCGGTCTACGACGGCGGCCGGCGCGTCGGCTACATCACGGAGCAACACCGCATCGCGGGCTCGCAACAGGCGGTGCAGGGGCTCCGGGAGCTGATCGGCGAGGACGTGGCCGGGTATTACAGAAACCAGACCGGATCGTTCTGGTCGACCCTCGGTGGCATACCGGAAACTCCTCCGGAGCGCCGGGACTCCGCGGGTGAGGTGATCATGGCGTACAGGCCCGGCACCGGCCGACTCGTGTCGGCCGAAGCCGCGATTGCCGGCACGCCGTGGGAGATCGTGCTCGAGCTACCGGCGAGCGCGGCGCTGGCACCGGCACGGGCCACCACGCTCCGGCTCGGCTTGCTCAGCATCCTCCTGGTCGTGGTGAGCGCGGCGGCGTCGTGGATCATCAGCAGACGCATCACCCGGCCGCTCGGCTCGCTCTCGGCGGCGGCGGAGGCGCTCGCGCGCGGCGACTACACCCGGCACGTCGATGACAGCGGAGGCGACGAGGTCGCCCGCCTGGCGAAGAGCTTCAACCACATGCGCATGGAGGTCGGCGCAACGCGCCAGGAGCTCGAGGAACAGATCGAGGAGGCGCAGGCGATCGCGGAGGAGCTCGAACAGACCAACGAGCAGCTGCTGGAGTCGAAGGACGCCGCGGAGCTGGCGAACCGCGCCAAGAGCGATTTCCTCGCCGTCATGAGCCACGAGCTCCGGACGCCACTCAACGCCATTGGCGGCTACGTGCAGCTCATCGAGCTCGGGGTCCACGGGCCCGTGACCGAGCCGCAACGAGAAGCCCTCTCGCGGATCACCCGCGGCCAACAGCGGCTGCTCACGCTCATCAACGACGTGTTGAACTTCGCGAAGCTCGATGCCGGACAGGTGCACTACGAGCGGACCGACGTGTCGCTCGATGACGCGCTGTCGGGGCTCGAGGCGGTCATCGCGCCACAGATGCAGGCCAAGGGTCTCCACTACGTCTATATGCCGTGCAACCCGCCGCTCACGGCGGTGGCGGATCACGACAAGGTCCAGCAGGTGGTGCTGAACCTGCTCTCCAACGCCATCAAGTTCACGGCCGAAGGCGGACGCATCACGGTCGAGTGCGATGGCAGCGACGCCGAGGTGCGGGTGCACGTGCGCGATACCGGCATCGGCATCTCGCCCGAGCGCGTGCGCACCGTCTTCGAGCCGTTCGTTCAGGTGGACCGGACGCTGAACCGGCCCCACGACGGCGTCGGGCTCGGGTTGGCCATCAGCCGGGATCTCGCGCGGGGGATGGGTGGAGACCTGACGGTGGAGAGCGCCGTCGGCGAGGGATCGACGTTCACGCTCACGCTCCCTCGCGCCGCGCACATCCCGGAGTCGGCGGCACGCTACCCGCTCGGCTCGGACTCGGCCGTTCCGCGTTAGGCAGCGGCCCCGGGGGTCGACTCCCCGGACAGCGCGGCGGCGTCCGAACCAATCCGATCGTCCGCCTCCGGCGTACTGGTGGTGCACGCGCGTCCCGCGCGTCGCGTTTCGCTTCGGAACGCACCACACCCGGAGGTGACCCATGCATTGGCGTAGCCGCCTGCGCTCCCGGACCGCGCTCGCCACGGCCGGACTCGCGACCCTCGTCCTCGCTGCCGGCGCCGTCCACCGCGCCCGTGCCTCGGACCACCAGGACAGTCCGAACGTCGAGCTCAACCCGGCGCAGGACATGACCGACGTCTACGCGTTCCCGAGCGCGACGCCGGGGCGCATCGTCCTCGTCATGAACAGTTGGGCCGTGCTCACGCCGGCCCAGACCGCGACGACGGGCTTCGACCCCGACCTGCTCTACCAGTTCAAGATCGACAACACCGGCGACGCCAAGGAGGACAAGGTCATCCAGGTGACCTTCCGCGGCACCGGCCGCGACCAGACCGTCGACGTGCGTGGCCCCATCGCGCCGCCGGCGCAGGGGGCGATGAACAACCACGTCGCCGATGGCGGCGCCACCCTGAGCGGGGGCACCAACACGAACCTCGGCTCCACCTCCGGCGTGCAGGTGTTCGCCGGCGCGCGCGAGGACCCGTTCTTCATCGACCTCGAGCAGTTCTTCCGCATCATCCCCGACCGCAAGCCGATCACCGGCCAACTCTCGCAACTCCCGGACGTGCCGAGCGCGACCTCGTTCCGCCCTGCCGGCGCCGCCGTCGACTTCCTCAAGGGGTTCAACGTCCTCTCGATCGTCGTCGAGCTGCCCGTGTCGATGCTCACCGCCGGCGGCAACGCGAAGATCGGCCTCTGGGGCACGATCAGCAACTGACCGCACCCTGCTGCCTAACGCCGCTCACTCCCTCCCGCACCCCGTAGCACAGGAGTCTCGCATGCGCTCGCCGTTCCCCGGCGCGGCCCACGTCGCCCGCGCCACCACCCTCGCGCTCGTCATCGCGGCGACGTTGGCCGCGTGCAACGACGATGACAACAACGTCACGGGACCGAGCACGACCCGGAGCTACAACCAGGTTCAGCGCCTCGGCAACCCGCTCGTCAGCGAGGTGTTCCTCGCCAAGCGCGACCATCCGTTCCACGGCGCCGTCGGCCCCGAGCTCGACGCAGCCGCCTTCGGCGCCGCGGTCCGCGCCTTCCCCACCGCGTTCGGCCGCCCGGCGGCCGTCGGCAACACGCTCGCCACCGTTCTGCTCCCCGACATGCTCATCGTGCAGACGGACAAGGACCCGGCCACCGCCGGCTGGCTCTCCTGGGCCCTCGCGGACGGATGGGGCGGCCGCAAGCTGAGCGACGACGTCGTCGACGCGGGCCTCTCGGCGATCTTCGGGAAGATCATCTCTCCCGTCGGCGCCGCCTGCGACAACTTCCAGCTCCCGCTGTGCACCGACAACGTGCCAGTCCGCGGCCCCTTCCAGGCGTCGTTCCCGTACCTCAACGCGCCGAAATGACCGGCGCCCGCCGATCGAGGAGGGTCCCATGCCACTGAGTCGCCCGTCCCCCTCGGCGGACACGCCCGGCGCCCGACGCCGGCGTCCCGCCGGCGTCGCGGCCATCGGCACGTTCGCGGTCGGCGCGGTGGCGGCCGGCGCCGTGGCTGTGTCGTTAGGCAGCGCCACCCGTGCGCCCCGACCCGCCGACCCGCCGCCCACAGCCGCCGCGCCCTCGCTTCCCGCACTGAGGCGCCCGCCGACGCCGGCCCAGGTGCGCGACGCCGACATCGCTTTCTACGAGCGCCGTGCCGCGGCCGACCCCACAGGGGCGATCGACCGCTCACGCCTCGCCGCGCTCTACCTCGCGCGCTCTCGCGAGACGGGGAGCGCCGAGGACGTCGCCCGGGCTGAAGCGGCCGCGCGACGCGCCCTGGCCAACCACCCGGGTCGGGCCGCGGGCGCGCGCCAGGTGCTCGCGGCAAGCCTGCTCGCGGAGCACCGCTTTGCCGCCGCGCTCGACGTCGCCCGCCGCCTCACCGCCGACGACCCCGACGCGCCCGCCTTCCGCGCCATGCGTGGCGAGATCGAGATGGAGCTCGGTCGCTACGCCGAAGCGCGCGCCACCTTCGACTCGCTCGCCACTCCGGCCGGCGACTCGGTCTCGGACCTCTCCGTCGCCCCCCGGCTCGCCCGCTGGGCCGAGGTGGCCGGGCGCCCCGACGAGGCGCTCCGCCGCATGCGCCGCGCGTTAGGCATTGCCATGGCGCGACGCGACCTCCCGCGCGAGGAGCTCGCCTGGTTCTGGCTCCGCGTCGGCGATCTCCATCTCCGCGGCGGCCGCCCCGCCGCCGCCGACCGCGCGTACGCGTCGGGGCTCGCGGCGCACCCCGACGACTACCGCCTCCTCGCCGCCCGCACGCACCTCGCCGCCGTGCGCGGCCACTGGCAGGAGGCGATCGACGACGGCAGCCGCGCCATCGCCGTCTCGCTCGACCCGGCGACGCTCGGCACGATGAGCGACGCGTACGCCGCACTCGGCGACACGGCTCGCGCCGCCGAGTTCGCGCGCACGATGGAGATCGCCGTCTCGCGCCAGCCCGGCGCCTACCACCGTGCCTGGAGCCTCTTCCTGCTCGACCACGACCGCCGCATCGGCGACGTGCTGGCGATGGCCCGCCGCGAGCTGCGCACGCGGCGCGACATCTACGGCTACGACGTCCTGGGCTGGGCACTCCACCACGCCGGCCGCGACGCCGAAGCGCGTCGCGCGATGCAGACCGCGCTCGCGCTCGGCACGCGCGACGCGATGCTGTTCTATCACGCCGGGATGATCGAGCGGGCGCTCGGGCACCGCGCCGCCGCCCGCGAGCTGCTCAGCCGCGCCCTCGCCACCAACGCGTACTTCCACCCCACTCAGCCCGACAGCGCTCGCCGCGTTCTGGCCGCGCTCGCGGCGGGCGGAGGAGGCGGCCCATGAGCGAGCTGCTCACGTACATCCAGCTCGGTTTCCGGCACATCGTGGATGTCGGGGCGCTCGACCACATCCTCTTCCTCGTCGCCCTCGCCGCGATCTACCGCCCCCGCGACTGGCGAGGTGCGCTCTGGGTGGCGTCGGCGTTCACCGTCGGGCACTCCATCACGCTCGCCCTCGCCGCCACGGGCACGCTCGACCTCCCGACGCCGCTCATCGAGTTCCTCATCCCGATCACCATCGTCGCCACCGCCGTCGAGAACCTCGTCGTGCGGCGGCAGGCGGCAGCCGGGGGGCGCCGGTGGCGGCCGGTGTTCGCCGGCGTCTTCGGGCTCGTCCACGGCGCGGGGTTCGCCAATTACCTGCGCAGCCTCTTCGTCACGCAGGTCGCGCTCCCGCTCTTCGGCTTCAACGTCGGCATCGAGCTCGGTCAGCTCCTCGTGCTCGCCGCCGCGGCGCCGCTCCTCGGCGTCGTCGACCGCGCCTTCGCCAGCCTCGCACCACCGTCGCGCTCGCCGCTCCGATTGCGCGTCGTGACCGTGTCGGCGCTCGTTGCGGTGGTCGCCGCCCGGTGGGCTGTGGAGCGTGCGCCGTGGTAGCCGCGCGCGCGCTGGCCGCCACGCTCGCCGCGGGCCTCCTCGGCGCCGCGCCTAACGTGGGTGCGCATCCGCTCCACACCTCGCTCACCACGCTCGCCTACGATGGCGCGGCGCGGCAGGTCGTCGCCACGGTGCGCGTCTTCGCGGCCGACCTCGACCAGGCACTCGCGCGCGCCGTTCCGCACGCCGCCGCGGCGTCGGACGGCGATCGCTTCGCCTACGTGCGCCGCGGGCTCGGGCTGTGGGACGACACCGGTCGCCCGCTCCCGCTCGCCTGGTGTGGCGCCCGGCGCACCAGCGACGTCGTGTGGCTCTGTGTGCGTGCCCCGGCGAGCGGGCTCGCGGGCGTCCGCGTGCGCAACCAGCTGCTCGTCGAGCTCTTCGCCGACCAGGTGAACATCGTGTCGGCCCAGGACGGCGCGCGGCACATCAGCCTGCTCTTCACGCGCGGGGCGAAGGCGAAGCCGGTCCGATAGCGGGACTCGTCACGCTCACGCACGCGCCCGACCCGACGCCCGTCAGCTCCGAGCGACATCGGTTGGCAGGTCGGCCACGGCCGATCGTTCACCATGGCGGAGGGCTATGGCACTCGCGCTCGCCTCCCGGCTCGCCGCTGGCACCCAGAGCGTGAACGTCGAGCCCTTGCCCGGCGTGCTCACCACGGTGATCTCACCGCCCATCAGACGGGCAAGCCGGCGGCTGATCGAGAGGCCGAGGCCCGTCCCCGATCGGTTGCGGGCGTAGTGGCTCTGCTGTGTCATCGGCGCCTGCGTGAACGGCTCGAAGATGACCGCGAGCTGGTCGGGCGTGACACCGATGCCGGTGTCGGACACGCCGATCGCCACGTACGCATTGCCCGGCGCGAGCGCTGCGCCGTTAGGCAGGCCGCCGAGCACCGCGCACTCGACGTCGATGCGCCCGCCCGGGTCGGTGAACTTCACGGCGTTCGACAGCAGGTTCGTCACCACCTGCCGCACACGGTCCTCGTCGCCAAGGTACGTGGCCTCGCGCGCTCCATTGGCCCGCTCCGAGACGGAGATCCCCTTTGCCTCGGCCTGTGGCCGGATGAGCGCGAGGGCAGCCTCCACCGTGTCGCCAACCCGCGCCCGCGCGGCCTCGACCTGGAGCGTCCCCGATTCGATCTTCGCCAGGTCGAGCACCTCGTTGACCAGTCCGAGGAGATGGTTCGTACTCGAGCGAATGCGGCCAAGCTGGGTCCGCTGCACGTCCGTCAACGGGCCGGACAGGCCGAGCTCCAGCAGCTCGGTGTACCCGATCACGGCGTTGATCGGCGTTCGGATCTCGTGCGACATGGTGGCCAGGAAATCCGACTTGGCCCGATTCGCCGAGTCGGCGGCCACTCGCGCCTGCTCGGCGTCGGCGATCGCGTCGTTGAGCTGGGCGTTCGTCTGTTCCAACTTGTCGGCGAGCGCCTGCGACGCTTCCACCTGGTACTCCAGTGCGCTGGCCTGGGCCGCGAGCTCGCGCGCCTGCGTGGCGAGCGTGGCCGACTGCCGCTCGAGCTCACCGCGAATGCGGAGCTCCTCGAGCACGTCCGCGCGAATCGCCCGGCTCACGAGCAGGCTGAGCACGAACGCGAGCAGGCTTCCGAGCCCGATGACCCCGAGCGCCTGACGCGCGACCGCGGCACGCGCCGCGATGTCGGCGGCGCGCTGCCCCCGTTCGGCGCTCTCCATGCGCGCGACGAGCGCGCGCGCGGAATCCATGATCTCCTTGCCACGGTCGGTGCGCACCACGGCCGCGGCGCTGTCGAGCCCCCGCTGGCGGCGGAGGGCGATCGTCGCATCGAGCTCCGAGAACTTCGCCGCGGCGTACGTCGACAGCGTGTCGAGGCGGCGAAGCCGTACCCCCCGGCGCGTACCGAGCGCCCGAAGGGTAGCGATCTCCCGATCGACTCTAGTTCGCGTCGCGTGGTACGGGGCGAGGTACGAGGAGTCGCCGGTCAGCAGATATCCCCGCTGGCCGGTTTCTGCGTCCTTCAGGTCGGACATGACCGCCTCGAGATGCGTGATCACGTCGACGGTGCGATCGACGCGCGTGATCGCTCGAATGAGCTCGTTCACCGTGATGAACGAGAACAGGCCGACCAGCAGCACGAGGGCGGCGACGGCGATGGCCGCGGCGGTCTTGTGCGTGAGGGAGATCTTCAACTGCGTTTCACCATCGCCCGGTCGATCCTCGGCGGGCGCGTCCCCTGCCCCGCGAGTCTCGGTGCACCAGTGCCGCCGAGCATCGCGAACATCGGGCCGCACGTCAGACCGCGCACGTGTGATCTCCTGGCGATTCGGTCAGGATAGAAGAGCTGGAAAGATCGACAGCCGACCTTTCGGGACGCTGAATCGACGCGCCAGCCCGGCTACCGACCCCGGGGCGCAGGGCCGGCTACTGCGGTCTGAACGGCGCCTCGAGTCGCACGGGCACGATCATCTCACCCCAGTGCACGCGCAGGACCGCCTGGTCGCGCAGCACCAGCGGAAAATAGAACGCGAGCGTCTCCATGTGCGCTCCGCGCTCCGGCATCACGTCGACGCGGAGTGCGTCGTGTTGCTCACCGGGATACGGCGTGTGAAAGACGTGCGCCGCGCGGCTGAGAATGAACGTCCACGGCCCGCGCGCGCGCGGGATCAACCACACGGAGTACTCGCCAGCTTTCACCTCCCGCCCGTCGAGCCGCACGTCGTGGCTGAACGTGATTCGGGTTGCCGAGTCGGCGCCGGGGTGCCAGACGTTGCCCCATTTCACGAGCGCCGAGTCGCCGAACAGCACGCGCCCGCGCGCGACGGGGCGGCCGTAGGCGACGGCGATGTCGGTGAACGCGACGGTCTGCTCGACGCGCCCGCGCTGGCTGAAGGGATAGCCCTGGGCGAGGCAGGGCGCGGCGGTCGCGGCAGCGATGCCCGCGGCCAGAACGACGAGTCGGTGTGGTGCGCGCATCATGCGGAGGGTTTCCATTTCGATGTTACCATACGCGGTATCGACCTTGCGCACGCCCGGTCGCGCCGGATCGAGCGAGCCAGGGCTGCGCTGCGCAGCGGTCCACCGAGATGGATGCGCGCGCTCAGCGACTATGTGTGAACATGAGGTCGACCAGCTCATCGTACATCGCCTCGGCCTCGCTCTCGCTGGAGCGGATCGCCGACGCCGCGCAGTGCTTGAGGTGGTTCCGCATGAGCTCGCGACCCACCGCGCGCAGCGCCTCCTGTACCGACGAGATCTGTGTCATGATGTCGGCGCAGTACCGGTCCTCGTCCACCATCTTCTGGAGCCCGCGTACCTGTCCCTCGATTCGACGGAGCCGCTTCAGATTGCGATCCTTTGCCCCGGGGTCGACGGCGACTGCCTTTCGCCCGTCCGTCCCGTCGTGCGCCCCACATCCGCAACTCGCCCCCGGGGCCAGCGCGAGCGGCGCGCGTGTCGTCTTCGTCGCCATGTTCTCCGTCCTGTGAAATCGCGGGTCCGAACCGGCGTCACCCCCAACCGACGCCGACCGGAACCCAAACAGCCGGGGAATATCTAACATACCCCCCATACCTATACAACGCTCGATGCCTCACGCCGCGCGAAAACCGCGGAGCCGGAGGCTGTTGGTCACGACGCTCACCGAGCTGAACGCCATTGCCGCGCTCGCGAGGATCGGACTCAGGAGCAGACCGAACGCCGGGTACAGCGCCCCGGCCGCGATTGGGATGCCAACGACGTTGTAGATGAACGCCCAGAACAGGTTCTGCTTCATCGTGCGCATCGTCCGGCGCGAGAGCGCGATGGCCTGCGCCGCGCTCCGGAGGTCCCCCCGCATGAGGACCACGTCGGCCGCCTCGGCGGCGATGTCCGTGCCGGTGCCGATCGCCATACCGACGTCCGCCTGCGCCAACGCGGGCGCATCGTTGATCCCATCGCCCACCATGGCGACCACCCTACCTTCGGCTTGCAGCCGCCGAATCTCGGACACCTTGCCCTCCGGGAGGACCTCCGCCACCACGCGGTCGATGCCCGCCTGACGAGCGATCGCCTCTGCAGTCCGCCGATTGTCACCCGTGAGCATGACGACGTCGAGCCCCATCGCGTGCAACCGCGCGATCGCCTCGCGCGATGAATCCTTGATCGGGTCGGCCACGGCGATGACGCCCGCGAGCGTGCCGTCCACCGCGACGTACATCGCTGTCTTCCCGTCGCTCGCGAGCCGCGTTGCCGCTCCCTCGAGCGGCGTGACGTCAACCGCGTAATCGGCCATCAGTGCGGCGTTACCGACGGCGAGCGCGACACCGTCCACGACCCCGATCGCTCCATGACCGGTCACCGACTCGAATTGTTCGGGCGGTCGCAGCGCGAGCTGATTGTCCTTCGCGTACCGGACGATGGCATCCGCCAGCGGATGCTCGCTCGCCGTCTCCAGCGATGCGACGAGGCTGACCAGATCTTCGGTCGCCCGCGCCTCCGTGAAGCGACCCTCCGGCGCGCGCACCACGTCCGTGACCGTGGGGTGTCCCTCGGTCACCGTGCCGGTCTTGTCGAGCACCACCGTCTCGATGTCCCCCGCCCGCTGCAGCGCCTCGCCGCCCTTGATGAGCACACCGAGCTCGGCGCCCTTGCCGGTCGATACCATGACGGCGGTCGGTACGGCGAGCCCCATCGCGCACGGGCAGGCGATGATCAGCACCGCGACCGCGGCCGCGAACGCGCGCACCGCCGGCGCGCTCTCGGCCGCGACGTACCAGACGGCGAACGTCGCGATCGCGATCGAGATCACGACCGGGACGAAGATCCCGCTGATCCGGTCGGCAAGGCGCTGGATCGGCGCCCGCGCCCCCTGCGCATCGCGCATGAGCTTCACGATCCGCGCGAGCACGCTGTCGCTGCCTAACGTGGTCGCGCGGTAGCGGAACGCGCCCGTCCGGTTGACCGTGCCGCCGATCACCCGGTCGCCCGGCTTCTTGGCGACCGGCAGCGATTCGCCGGTCAGCATTGACTCATCGACCGCGCTCTCCCCCGAGAGGAGCTCGCCGTCCACCGGCAGGCGCTCGCCGGGTCGGACGAGGATCGTCTCACCGGTCGCGACCAGGTCGACCGGAACATCGACCTCGTCCGGTCCGTTCGGGCCGGTGCGGACGACGCGTGCCGTCCTGGGCTGCAGGTCGACGAGTGCGCGGAGGGCGGCCGAAGTCTGTCGTTTCGCGCGCGCTTCGAAGGCGTTGCCGGTGAGGATGAGTGCGATGATGATGATCACGGCCTCGTAGTACACGTCCGGCGCGACGCCGCGGCTCAGGAAGAACCCCGGCACCACCGTCGCGATCACCGAGTAGACGAAGGCCGCGCCGGTACCCACCGCCACGAGCGTGTTCATGTCCGCCGCGTGGTGGCGGAAGGCAGCCCACGCGCGGGTGTAGAAGTGTCGCCCGGCCCACACCATCACGCCAAGCGTGAGACCGAGCAGCGTGTAGGAGATCGCCTGGGCGGGAATGGCGTACAGCCATGGCATCACCGTCCGCAGCGCCGGGTCGAACGCGCTCATCGCCCACCGCATGAAGGGGTCGGCGGCCGCACTGGACGCAGTCTGCCCCGAGTGCAGCGAGGAGTGCGCGCCGGCGATCGAGCTCATGAGCGGCATCGAAAGGATCATGGCGATCACGCCCACGACACCGCTCACGATCGCTTTCCAGCGGAGCTCGCTGAACTCGCGCGCGGTCGCGCGGTCACGCGCCTCGTGCTCCTCGAAGGCCGTCTGGTCGGGCGATGCGAGCTCGGCGCCGTACCCGGTCTCGCGGATCGCTTCGACCAGCCGCTCCGGCGAGACGGCCGCCCGGTCGAAGGTGACCGTCGCGGTTCTCATCATCAGGTTGACCGACGCATCGGCCACGCCCGGCTGTCGCTGCAGCGTCCGCTGCACGCGCGACTGGCAGGCGGCGCACGTCATCCCGGTGACGGGAATACGGATGGTCTCGCTCGCACCGGTCCCGTCATTGGTGGGCGCGCGGTACTGGTCTGTCGTAGCGGTCATGGGTTCCTCAGGCGTCAGCCCGGAGCGGGGTGTCCGCCGCGGGCGCGCCGCATTTCAACGTTCAGCGCGTGCCGCCGCTTTCCGTCGAGATGACGGCGTAGCCCTCGTCCTCGATGGCGTTCGCGAGTGCCGCCGGGGAGGTCGCGGCGGGGTCGTAGTTCACGACGGCCTGGCCGAGCTCGACCTGCTCGACCTCGACGCCGTCGAGCGACGTCAACGCCTTCTTGACGGAGGCGACGCAGTGGCCGCAGGTCATTCCATCGATGTTCATCGTGACGCGTTCCATGGTCGGTTCCCGCGAGTCTCCTCGCTCGAGTTAGGGCAGCGAGCCCGTCGTGTGGAGGCACAGGGGTGGCTCGTTTCATACCCACCCCGGGTATGAAGCTATATACCCCCCACCCCTATGTCAATCGGAGACGCGCCGGGGAGCCGCGAAGCTGTGTCATTCCGAGCGGAGCCGGCCGAAGGCCGGCGCAGTCGAGGAACCCTCAGGGTCCCGGGAGAGGGGCAGAGCCCTCTATCCGGAAGATGAGGGTTCCTCGACTCGCTGACGCTCGCTCGGAATGACAGAGCTCCGCTCGGAATGACAGAGTCGTAGTCATCCGGAACCGATCAGCCGCCGCCGGCGGGGCGACGCGCGCGCGACGACCAGTGAATCGCCGCGATCCGCCACCCCTGCGGCGTACGCGTCAGTACCACGAGTTCGGCGCCCGAGGAATTGACGGGTCGGCCGCGGTACTCGCCGACCGTGGTGCTCGTGCCAGTCGCCCACGCGGCGTCGCCCCGCACCGTGACGCGCAGCGGAGCGCGCTCACCCTTCACCGCACGCGCGAACGCGATGTCGGCCGGCAGGTGGTGCGCGCGGTAGTCCTCGCGCGTCTCGACGCCGCCCGACTCGAGGATCACCACATCGGGCGTGAGGAGCGCGAGCGCACCGGCGCTGTCACCGGCGGCGAGCGCCGCGTGGAAGCGCTCGACCGTCGCGGCCGCGTCCGCGGAGTCGCTCCGCCGCTGGGTCGGTGCTCCGCTGCCTAACGTGGCCGGCGCGATGGGCACGTGGCCCGGTACTCGGGTCGAGGCGTCGGAGCCGGCGGCGAAGGCGTTCGGCACGACCCGGATTTCGTGCGCCGCCGGTCGGGCAGCGGTGGCGACCAGAACCGCGCCGGCGAGAGCTGTGCCGGAGGCGATGCCGCGGAGCACGCGCCGGTGGTGAAGGTGAGCTCGCAGAAGTCCCTCCCGATCGTGAGCATTCGACGTGGCCCGCCTGCACCCGCCGCACGGGCTGCTGACGGCGCGTATCCGGCGTCAGGGCACAGGCACTTTACGGGTCGTACAGGGCGTCTGCCGCGTGCGTCTGTCAACCGCGCCCGCTGCGGGCGCCATCGACGGCCGGCGTCTGTCGCGGTCCGATCTTCATCCGGTAGTCGGACGCCACGGGACATCGAGATGAGCGATCGTTCTAGATTCGCTCCCGCCGCAGGAGCTGAGCGTTCACCGCCACGATGATCGTGCTCAGCGACATGAGCACCGCGCCGATGGCGGGCGAGAGGACGATGCCCCAGGGTGCGAGCACGCCGGCGGCGAGCGGAATGGCGATGATGTTGTAGCCCGCGGCCCACCAGAGGTTCTGCACCATCTTGCGATAGGTCGCGCGTGAGAGGTTGATGATGCGCGGCACGTCGCGCGGGTCACTGCGCACCAGCACGATGTCGCCCGCTTCGACGGCGACGTCGGTACCCGCGCCGATCGCGATGCCCACATCCGCCGTCACGAGTGCCGGCGCGTCGTTCACACCGTCGCCTACCATGGCGACGCGCTTTCCCGCGTGCTGCAGTTGCCGGATCTTCCCTGCCTTCTCCTCCGGCAGCACCTCGGCGAACACGGTGTCGATGCCGAGCTCGCTGGCGACGGCATCGGCGACCGGCTTCGCGTCGCCAGTCATCATCACGACCTCGATGCCCGCGTCGTGGAGTGCGCGCACCGCCTCGGCCGACTCGGGGCGCACCACGTCGGCCACGGCCAGTGCCGCGAGCACCCGCCGGGCCTCACCGACCTCCTCGACCAGATAGACCGCCGACTCTCCGCGTGCGCTCGCGGCGTCGGCGCCCGATCGCACCGTGGCGTCAGGCTTGACACCCAGCGTACGAAGGAGCGCGGGGCCGCCGACGTACAGTATTCGGCCATCGACGTGAGCTCGTACGCCACGGCCTGGAAGCGCTTCGAACCCATCCGCGCGGGTGCTGTTGAGCCGGCGCTCGGCGGCCGTGCGCACGATTCCCTGGGCGATCGGGTGCTCGGAGTCGGTCTCGACGGCCGCCGCGAGCCGGAGCGCATCGTCAGGGGTGACGCCGGGTGCCGTGGTGACCGCGACGACGCCGAATTCTCCGCGCGTGAGCGTCCCGGTCTTGTCGAAGACGACGGCAGTGACGTTTCGCGCCTCCTCCAGTCCGCGGCGATCGCGCACGAGAAGCCCGCCGCGCGCGCCTAACGTGGTCGAGATCGCGATCACGAGGGGCACCGCGAGCCCCAGCGCGTGCGGGCAGGCGATCACGAGCACGGTGACCAGCCGCTCGACCGCGTAAGCGGCGGTCGCGCCGGCGGCGAGCCACCCGAGGAGGGTGACGGCCCCGGCACCGAGGGCGATCCACGTGAGCCAGAACGCCGCCCGGTCGGCGAGCGCCTGCGCGCGCGACCGCGACGTCTGCGCCTGCTCGACGAGGCGCATGATGCCGGCGAGCGCCGTGCGGTCGCCGGTGCCGGTGACCTCGACGCGCAGCGACCCGGAACCGTTCGTCGTCCCGGCGATCACCTTGTCGCCCGGCGCCTTGTGCACGGGGCGTGACTCGCCCGTCAGCACGGCCTCGTTCACCTCACTCTCGCCCGAGCGAACGATCCCGTCGGCGGGAATGCTCTGGCCCGGGCGTACGAGCACCAGGTCGCCCTCGCGCAGCGCGCCGATCGGGACTTCCTCCAATCGCTCCTCGGTGCCGGTGGCGACGACGCGCGTCGCGGTGTTCGGAAGGAGCTTGGCCAGCTCGCCGAGCGCGCCCTGGGCCTGCGAGATGGACCGCATCTCGAGCCAGTGGCCGAGCAGCATGATCGTCACGAGCGTGGCCAGCTCCTCCCAGAGCGGCATGCCCGGGTAGCCTAACGTCACGGCGGCGCTGAAGATGAACGCGACCGAGATCGCGAGCGCGATCAGGGTCATCATCCCGGGGAGCCGGTCCTGGATCTCGCGCCACGCGCCCTGGAGGAACGGCCAGCCGCCGTACGCGAACACCGCGGTGCCGAACACGGCGGGGATCCACTGGCTGCCGGGGAACATCGGCGCGTGATAGCCGATCGTGTTCTGGAGCATGTGCCCCCAGACGAGCGTCGGCAGCGTGAGCAGAAGCGACACCCAGAACTTGTCGCGGAACATCGCGACGCTGTGGCCGGCGTGCCTGTCGTGAGCGCCCGGTGGGCCGTGCCCCGCGTGCGCGTCGCGGGCAGCGTGGCCGGCGTGCGCGTCGACCGCTGTGCTCGCGCCGTGGCCCGCGTGATCGTGGTGAGGCGCGGGTGCCGCCGACGGCGCTCTCGAGCGGCTGGCCGGCGGCACCGTTGCGCTCCCCGCGTCCTGCTCGGGATGCTCGGGATAGCCTGGCTCGACCGGCGCCGCGACCGCGTGATGCGCACCATGGGACGCGTGATGCTGCGTGGGTGGCTCGGGCTGGTCGTGGGCCGAGTCGTGCTTGCCGTGCGGCGCGGCGTGGTGTTCGTCGGAGCTCATAGCGTCCTTTCCTCGCCGGCGCGGAACTGCCGGCACCTGACGGCCGTTTGCCGGGCTGGCGCGTCGAGTCTGGACGCGTGTCGCCCAGACGTCGCTCGCCGGCAATGGTACATACCCCTAGGGGGTATGTCAACGGGCCACTGGTGGTGACTCCTCGGGTGGACCGCGCAACATCTCTGCCGCCTTTTACCCGGCGTAAATGGATCCGGCGACGACCGCGGGGAGGTGAAGGGACACGTCCGCCCGGTCAGCCTCGACCTCCGTCGCGGGTGGCGTCGCCACCAGCACGGCGGTCACCAGCAGCACGAGCGCGCCAATCCCGAGCTCGACGAGCGCGGGTCTCCGGATGCGGCTCGCGCCCTCGACGTCACCGAGCGTCGGCCTCACGCGGAGCCAGTTGTATGCGCCGACGGCAGCCACGACCGAGAGCACCGCGAGCTTGAGAAGCAAAACACGTCCGTAGGATGTGTGCCAGAAGGCAGGCAGCGTTCCCACGTGCAGCCACGCAGCGAAAGCTCCCGTCACGACGAGCACGCCCGCGGACGCGAGCGCTGTCGGGCTGTACGCATTGACCAGATCCGCCACCGCTTCGCCGCGGCCACCACGGGGAAGCGCGAGCGCGGCGGGCACGCCGGCAACCACGACTATGAACAGGCTCCCCAGCCAACCACCCGCACCGAGCACGTGCGCTGCGTCAGCAGCGACCGCCAGAGGCACCAGCCTGGGTGAAGAAGCTGCGTGTCCCGAAAGCGCCGCGCCCACGGCCAGCACGGGCGATGCGAAACCGGCGACGTACCATCCTGCGGCCGACGCGCGACGCGCTAGCGCGAAACCGAGGAGCGCGGCGAGCGTTCCCCCTGCCTGAAGCAGCCACCCGGATCCCCACACGGTGTACGCCAGCATCGTACCGACGAGTCGCGCGTCCATGGCGTCCGCCTGGCCGTACATGGCGTACGACTGTGCGTAGAGGCGGGCGAGTGTGATCACGGCAAGCGCCGCGGCGGCCCAGATGCCAACTCGTGCAGCGCGTTCACCAGCGATCGGCGCCACCGGAGCAGCCGATCCCCGGTTGCGGCGCAGTCGAGTCAGCACCATCGCACGAAACGCCGATGCGCCCACCACGGCCAACAACGCGATGAACTGCAGCCAGCGGATGGCAACGTACGCGGGTGACCCGGTACCGAAGCCGTCGCCGTCGGGCATCGATACCGGATCGTGGTGTACCCTCGCCGTCGTGTCGCGTGCGGGTGATGGCGCCGCCGCCGTGGCCGATTCGGCCGGCGCGACGGCAGCCGTCAGGCCTTCCGCGCCCGGCTCGATCGTGAACGTGAAGCGCCCGCGAATCGGGTGTCCGTCGGCGCCCGCCATGGTCCACGCCACCGTGTACGTGCCCGCGACGAGGGGACCACGGATGTCGGCGATCACGGTGTTCCGCGACACCGGCGCAGTCCGCAGCGGACCTAACGCGACCGCGGAGCTGTCGTGAGCGAGGAGCTCGATGCGCGTGACGGCGAGCTCCGGCGCTTCCGAGAAGACCAACAGGAGCTCACGGGGAGCAACGCGAAGGTGCGCTCCGGCGGCGGGCGTCGACCGCACGAGGCGGGCGTGAGCGAGTGCGATGCCGGGGACGAGCACCGCGAGCACCCCGACGGTCATCACGGCGCGATGGCCGAGTCGGCGCGAACGCATCGATCGAGCGAAGGCAAAGGGTGGGACGGCGAGCGCGCGGTCGTGCGCTCGCCATCGGCTACGGCTTCTTCATCCCAGGCATCTTGCCGTGATCCATTCCGGGCATCGAATCCTTTGGTGGCTGTGCCGGCTTCTTCGCGGCGGGACGATTCCTGGTGGGAGTCGGCTGTCCGGATGGCGCGGCGTGCCCTGGATGGGACGGAGCGGGTTTCCCCGTCGGCGGCCGAGCAGGCGTGGGAGCCGGTGCGCGCATCATCGATTCCATGTGCTCGCGATGCTCGGCCGGCATGTCGTGCATCATCTCCTCCATCATCCGTCGCATCGCGGTGTCGGCCATGACTCGCTCGCGGATGACGGGATCGGCCATCATGCGCATGTGGAGATCCATCATCCGCCGCATCCGCACGGTCGAATCGGCGGCGTGTGCCGAATCGGGCGTGTGCATCGCGGCGTGTGCCGTGTCGGGCGTGTGCATCGGGGCGTGTTCCATCCCCGCCATCACCGCGCCACGCTCGACGGTGGGCGTCGGAAACTCCGTCAGAAACCCGACGGCCGGACCGCCCATGTTCTGGACGCCCATCATCGTCGCCATCTCGCGCCATTCCGTCGCCGTCATCACGTACGATGTGGCGTCACGGTAGCGCCGCGCCGCCTCGAGGATGCGGGCTCGCTTCTCTCCGCGCGCGACGCGCGGATTGGCGAGGATGTCGGACACGACGTCGTGCATCGCGTGCAGGTTATCGAAGATGATCGCCGCCTCCGGGTAGCGCGCCGCGAACGTCGGCGCCACGGCCGCCGTCATCGGCATGATGCGCGGCAGGTTCGTCGGCGGATTCTCGATCATCTGCCGGAACCGTGCGACCGCGGCGAGCACGCCGGTCTGGCGTTCGTCCTTGTTCCTTCCGACCACGAGTGGCTCGTACAGCCCGACCTGGAGCCAGTGATAGGCCCAGATGAGTCCATTGAACTTCGGGTAGTTCCGGCGGAAGGCGAGCGAGTACGACTGCCCTTCCATGAGCTCCATGGTCTTGGGACTCGAGCTGAACGCGAGATCGGGACGCGATTTGTAGTAACGCAGGAGCTGCGCGACCTTCGCATCCTTTTCCGGCACCGGGATGCGCTCGTCCGCCCAAACGTCGTAGACCTGGCGGTGGAAGAGGTGCGCCCAGTCGAACATCATCTTCGCCTCGGGGGCGAGCTTCGCGTAGGCGATCTCGATGGCCGCTTCCTCGAGCGGCACACGCGGCGGATTCACGAGCAGCGTGCGTGTGATGAAGTCGTACTCCTTCTCCTCGAGCACCAACGCCGGCGCATTCGGCTCGGTCCAGAGCCGCTCGTACAAGATGGCGTGCCCGTAATCGAAGGCGTTGAAGAGACGATCCGCCGCCGGGTAGTTCTCGCGGAACTGCCAGTTGAACTTCCCCGGGTAGTAGAACTGGTCGTACGTGGTCGACCACTGTGCGCGAGCCTGGCCGGAGAAGGCGGCCAGTGCGCCCGCGCCCAACCCGAGGGCGAGCAGGGCGCGCTGGATCGCGGAGCGGCGCATTGGGCGGATACGTTGCCGTGCCATGTCATCCTCGGAGTACTGCGGACGCCCGAGTCCGGGCGCCGGTGAGATCGATGGGAACCGTGCGCCTGACATCACTCGATCAACGCCCCGGCAGCAGGCCGGGGAGCGCGAATGCGCGGGCCAGCCCGAACGTGACGAACCACGATTGGTCGTCGCCCGTGAGGCGCCTCCCGAGCCCGGCGTCCAGTGAGAACGTCGGCGAAAGCTGGTAGCGTACGCCGGCCCCGGCGTTCCACGCGACATCCTCGTTGGGCTGGATCGGCTGCTCGGCGTACACCTCGCCGGTGACCAGCAGGGAGCTCAACGGGAACGTGCGATCGACGGCGACACCGGCGAACCAGCGCGACAGCTCCACGACGCCGGAGCCGAGCGCCTCGGGCGCCGCCGTACCGGTCGCATCGACACGCCGTCGCGCCGAACCGAACGTGTATTGGCCGTTGAGGTGCAGCCGCGCCCAGCGGTACGTGCGCGTCGCGATCGCCTTCACCGACGGGTACGCCTTATCAGGACCCAGTCCGCCTGCCGGAACCAATACTTCGCCGGCCAGACCTAACGCGGGGAGCGTTGTCGTCTCGGCGTTCAGATTGTGGAGCACCGCGGCGTCGATGCCCGCGAGTCCGGCGCGTTTCCGCGCCCCGCCGAGGTCGGTGAATGCAAGCGGAAAGCCGACCTCGATGTGAGTGCGCGGAAGTACACCGTAGGCGAGCTCCGGCTCGACTCCCCAGGTGTAGACGCCGCCACGGAACCGCTCGAGCCGGAGCGGGGCGAGCTGGAGCTCGAAGCCGTAGCGCTCCGTCGGATACGCGTCCTCGACGCGGACGGGACGCCCGGCATCGGTGTTGTAGTAGTCGGTCTGCGCGACTGCGGCAGCGGGCGGGACGAACGAGAGGAGCGCGACGATGGCGCGGACGGTTACGGCCTCTCTCTGGCGGCGGACGGCCACGTCGCCATCCGGTTGTCTGACGCGCATCGAGATACTCGAAGGCTTGGGTCGTGATGTCATCAGGCCATTGCCGGTGAACACGTCGCGGAAGGCAGGATGACCTGCGTTTTACGTGCCATAAAATACCGGGCGGAGCAACGAAGTTCCAGGCCCGGTGGGACTCGGCGCCCTCACCCGTGTGCGTGGCTCGGCTCGTGGGGGCAGTGCGCGCGCCCATCGGCGAGCAGCACCTTCCTGCAGAGTAGATGCGCCAGTGCGGGCTCGCGGTGACGGCGACAGTTGGTCGCGTCCGCATCCAACGCCGACGGTGCGACGAATGGAGCCGCGCCCGCTGCGGCGTGCGCCGGCATGGCCGGCAGCGGGTGAGCCATGACCGCCCCGGACACCCACACGAGCACCAGCATCGCGCTCGCACCGGCGATCGAACGGCGCGTCACGTGCGTACCCACCGCGGTGTCTTCACCCGCGAGGCGCCTGACGCGGCGCTCGAGCAACGCGCTGGCGCTCACGAATCCGAGGACGCCGGCGGGCGCACGCGACGGCCGGCCCCACGAGGCAATCGAGATGATGGCCGACGCCACCGCCAACGGGTCGTGCCGGGCGGCGACATCGTCCGCCTGGATCTCCGATTCGTCGGCAAGGTCCGCCGCCAGCCGCCGGAGCGCCGGTATCCAGAACACGACATGCGCGAGGAATCGGAGCACACCAAGGCGCAGCGGGTCGCGGCGCGCGACATGGGCGCCTTCATGCGCGAGAATCGCGCGCAGCTCGCTCTCGCTCAGACCGCCCAGGAGTTCGTTCGCGACGAAGATGCGCGGCTCGAGCCAGCCCACCGTGAACGCCGGATTGGGCAATCCGGAGACGACACGAAGTATCGCCGGGTCCAGTCCGACCGCGCGTGCCGCCACCCAGAACGGATCGTTCGGCAACGGCCGCTTCGCGTCGAGCTGGCCGAGGATCGAGGCAGATCTCCGCCACGCCCGCACACGGTCCCAGGCGGCGTACACGATCCCAGCCAGCAGGGCAACGTGAAACGCTCCGTGTACCGGGGCGAGCAGGACGTGCAACGCGACCAGACACAGCTCCCCGATGCGGTCGGTGCCACTCAACATGGCGTCGGCGCCGCGCGCGACATGATGGCCGAGCACCGGGCTGATGCTGAGCAGCATCACGGCTCCGATGCTCACGAGCAGCGCGCGACGACGTGACTGCTCGCGCGCGACGGTTGCAGGAGGCAAGTACGCGTCAGGCCGCTGGGTCATGCCGTGCCCTCCCGACCCGATACGCTGCGTCGGGCCACTCGTTCGTCCGGTCACCGGCGGTGCCCATCACGACCCGGCACCACGCTCTTTGAGCCGGCGCCTGATCAGCCGCGCGAGCTCCGCGAGGCGTTCCGGGTCCTGTTCCGCCATCACGTCGACGAAAGAGGTCGCCACCACATCCGGGCCGAACGCCAACACCCCCTCGACCACTCGGCGCGAAGCGTGCGCCATGAAATCCTCTTCCGACCAACGCGCCTCGTAGTGAAACAGGTCGTCGCGCTTCGCGCGCGCGAGCAGGCCCTTGTCCACGAGCTTGTTGAGTACGGTGATCACCGTCAGGGGTGCCACATCGTGCGAGCGCGCAACGCGTACGTGCACGTCTCGCGCCGGGACCGGCCTGGCGATGTCCCACACGGCGCGCATGACGCGTGCTTCGAGGTCGCCCAACACCTTCGCCAGCCCGTCAGCCGACAGGCGAACCGTGTCTTGAAGCCGCGGCACATCGCGGCGGGCGCGCTGCGACTTCGGCGAGCGCTTCACGCTGGACTCCGGATCGATGGGGAAGGTAGCCGAAGCCTACACGTCGCTTTACGGCTCGTAAAGAGAATCGCTCGGCTGCGCCTTCGGCGGAAATCCCCGACGGAGCCATCGGGCCTTTCCGGACTGTGCACCGCTCCGCCGCCGCGCTATGGTTCTCTCGTGCATCGCCTGCGTCGTGCCACCGCCCTCCTGCTCGCGGTCATGCTCGCTCAGCTCACGCTGGTCGGGAGTGGCTACGTTTGCAGCGGCCCGATGCTGCCGATGACCGGTGCCGCGACGAACGAGACAGTGGGCATGCCGAACATGGCGGGCATGCAGGGAATGGCAACCACGGCCGCCACCGAGCCGGGCGCCAGCGGCGAGCGCGAAACCCCGCCGGCCTCCGATTCCTGCACGCTGCCGTGGGCACCGAGCGGCTGCACGCTGATGGTCCCGTGCGCGCCCAATGCGATGTCGACGCGCCGCGTCCTGGTGATCGCCGAGGTCGCGTTCGAGCACTCCGCACCGGCGTGGGACGCTCACACTCCGCCGTCCCCCATCTTCACGCCCGACCCTCCGCCGCCGAGGGTGTAGTCCACTCACAACCGAAGCGGTTGTGAACCGCCGCACGCCCCACCCTTCATGGTGAGGCCGTGCGAGCAGCGGCGCGTCACGCGGGTCACTCCGACTCGCGTGCTCCGGAGCGCCGCGGACTTCACCCTCTCCCGATGTTCACGCATTCCTACCGAGGTCGCGGCCGCCTCCGATCGCGCATTCACGCGGCGGTGTTCGCGCTGTGCTGCGCCTCGTCCGCCGGCGCTCAATCGGCTACCGCGCATAACGAATCCTCCCCCGCGCCACGCGAGCACGAGCTCGATTCGCTCGTCGCCCGCGCCGTCGCAGTCAGCCCCGCTGTTCGCGCGGCGAGCGCACGGGTAGAGGCTGCTCGATCCCGCATCCGCCCCGCGGGAGCCCGCCCCGATCCGATGCTCATGGCGGGTATCCAGAACGTGCCCGTCGCCTCACCGAGCCTGTCGCGCGACGACATGACGATGAAGATGGTCGGCGTGAGCCAGACGATCCCACTCGGCGGAAAGCTGGCACTCCGCACGAGGACCGCGGAGCACGAGCTCACGGCAGCGGGAGCCCGACTCGCCGAGACACGGCTCGCGGTCGCGCGTGACGTGCGGTCAGCGTACTTCGACCTCGTGTTCGCGACGCGGGCGTTCGAGATCACCACCCGCACGCAGGGTGCGCTCGCGGACCTCGTGACGGCCACGGCGGCACGTTACGCCGCCGGCGGTGGGCGGCAGACCGAAGCGCTGCGTGCGCGCGTCGAGGCGGCCCGCATGGCCGACGACGCATCCGCGCTCGCCGAAGCGCGCCGCGCGTCGCTCGCGCGCCTCAATGCGTTGCTCCAGCGTCCGGCCGATGCACCGATCGAGTCGGACGCGATTCCCACCTCCGTCGTTCGCGCGGCGCTCGGCGACACGGCGCGGCGCACACGCTTCGTCTCGCCGATGCTTGGCGCGCGCGTCGCCGATTCTCCGCTCCCGCCACTCGACTCGCTCCAGGCACTCGTGGTTCGTCTGAGCCCGCGCCTCGCCGAACGACGCGCGATGATGGCCGCGCAGACCACGCGCGAGGAGCTCGCCCGCCGCGAGCGCCGCCCGGACATCGATGTCTCGCTGCAGTACGGCCAGCGTGCCGCGCGAGCGGACATGGTGTCGGCCATCGTATCGCTCGAGCTGCCCATCCAGCGAAGTCGCCGCCAGGACGCGATGGTGGCCGAAGCGAGGAGCGAGCGCGCGGCCGCTGCGGCGGACGTGGATGCGGAGGCCACCGTGCTGCGCGCCGAGGTCGCCCGCTGGTACGGCGAGATCGAGCGGGCCCGCGCGCAGCTCCTGCTGCTGACCACGGCCGTGCTCCCGAACGCGCGGGCCACGCTCGCCTCGGCCGCGGCGGGCCTTCAGGCCGGCCGCGGGGAGTTCGCCGAGCTGATCGACGCACAGGCCGCGGTCTTCAACGCCGAGGTGGAGTACCACCGCGCGCTCACCGACTTCGCCAAGTCGCTCGCCGAGCTGGAAGCGGCGGCGGGAACGGAGGTGCTCCAGTGAGATCGATCCGTGCATGCACAGTCGTGGTGCTGGGACTCGCGGCCTGCCGCGGAGGCGATGGGGCGCGGCAGCAACACGGCAAGCACGCCGACACGAGCGCGGCGAGCGGGCTCGCGGCCGCGACGGGCGGGATGGCGATGCCGGGCATGACCATGTCCTCCAGCGGCACCGTCCGCCTGACGCGCGACCAGATCCGGCGGTTCGGCATCACGTTCGGCGAGGTCGAGCGGCGGACGCTGGAACGCGACACCCGAGCGGCAGGCGTCGTTCGCGTGGACGAGACGCGCCTCGCGCAGGTAAGCCCCAAGTTCGCGGGCTACGTCGAGCATCTGTTGGTCGACTTCACCGGGCGGCACGTGCGGCGCGGCGAGCCGCTGATGGAGATCTTCTCGCCGGAGCTGCTCGCCGCGCAGCAGGAGCTGCTCGTGGCGCGCGACCTCCAGCACACGTTAGGCGCGAGCGCTGTTCCCGGTGTCGCGTCCGGCCGCGCGGACCTCGTCGTCGCGGCGCGGCGCAGGCTCGCCCTCTGGGACGTCCCCGATGCGCAGGTCGAGGAGCTGCTTCGCACCGGGACGCCGCGTCGCACGGTCACGCTGTTCGCGCCGGCCTCCGGCGTGGTGATGGAGAAGCGCGTCGTGCGGGGGCAGGCGGTGGCCGCGGGCGAGGCGCTCTATACCATCGCCGACCTCTCCGTCGTGTGGATCGAGGCCGAACTTCGCGAAACCGACCTGGCCGGCGTTCGCGTCGGCACCGGCGCGGACGTCGAGCTCGCCGCGCTCCCGGGGCGAACGCTGAAGGGCACGGTCGCACACCTCGCGCCCATGCTCGACAGCACGTCGCGCACGGCGCATGCCCGGGTGCGTGTCGCGAACGCGGCAGGCGTGCTCAAGCCGGGCATGTACGCCACCGTCCGCCTCCATACGCCCTCGCACGCAGCCGTCACGGTCCCCAGCGCCGCGGTCGTTCGCACGGGCGAGCGCGCGATCGTATTCGTGGACATGGGCGGCGGCGAGCTCATGCCGCACGAGGTGCGGCTCGGAGCAGCCGCGAGGGACTTCACCGAGGTCCTCTCCGGCGTCGATGCCGGCATGCGGGTCGTCACCTCGGCGCAGTTCCTCCTCGAGTCGGAGTCGCAGATCGCGGACGTCATGCGCTCCATGATGAGCACGACCGGGAGCACGGACATGCCGGCGATGCCGGGGATGGCAGAGTCCAAGGCGATGGAAGGTATGGACGACATGAACGCGAAGGGCGCGGTGCCGAAGGAAAAGGCGCCGGCCACGCGGACGCGGAGGTAGCGCGCCATGCGAATGCCTCTCATCGAGCACGTGATCGAGTGGTCGGCCGCGCACCGCGCCGCGGTCCTCGGCGGAACGGCGCTGCTCGCGGCGGCCGGAGTCTGGGCGGCGATCCGCACGCCCGTGGACGCGATCCCCGACCTGTCCGACGTGCAGGTGATCGTGATGACCGAGTGGCCCGGCCAGGCGCCGCAGCTCGTGGAAGACCAGGTCACCTATCCGCTCTCCACCGAGCTGCTCAGGGTGCCGCACACGAAGGTGGTGCGCGGAATGAGCCAGTTCGGGTTGTCGGCCGTGTACGTCGTGTTCGAGGACGGCACGGACCTCTACTGGGCGCGAAGCCGCGTGCTCGAGTATCTGAGCGCCGCGCAGGAGCGACTTCCCGACGGCGCGACACCGATGCTCGGCCCCGATGCCACGGGCGTGGGATGGGTGATGCAGTACATCCTCGCCGACACCACGGGCCGCCTCATGCTCGCCGACCTGCGGAGCCTGCAGGACTGGACGGTGCGCCCCGCCCTGACCGCCGTGCCCGGCGTGGCCGAGGTGGCCGCGTTAGGCGGATTCGAGAAGCAGTACCAGATCGAGGTGGACCCGTCCAAGCTGCTGGCGTATGGCATCTCGATGCCGCGGGTGATCGAGGCCGTGCGTGCGTCGAACCAGGACGTGGGCGGGCGGGTTCTCGAGCTCGGCGGCACCGAGTACGTCGTGCGTGGGCGCGGGCGCTTTGCCAGCCTCGACGACATGCGACGCGTCTCGCTCGGCACCGGGCCCGGCGGCACGCCGATCACGGTGGGGGATGTCGCGTCCGTGCAGGTCGGGCCCGAGCTCCGTCGCGGCATCGCGGAGCTCGACGGGCGCGGCGAGGTGGTCACCGCGTTCGTCGTCATGCGCTTCGGCGAGAACCCGCGCGCGGTCATCGCGCGCGTGAAGGATCGCATGGCCGAGGTCGAGCGCGCGCTGCCCAGCGGCACGACGTTCGTGGTCGGCTACGATCGGTCGGGGCTCATCGATCGCGCCGTGCGCACCCTGCGCGAGAAGCTCGTCGAGGAATCGATCATCGTCGCGCTGGTGACGCTCTTCTTCCTCCTCCACGTGCGGAGCGCGCTCGTCGCCATCGTCACCCTGCCGGTGGGCGTCCTCATCGCCTTTCTCGCCATGCGGGCGCTGGGGCTGAGCGCGAACATCATGTCGCTCGGGGGAATCGCGATCGCCATCGGCGCGATGATCGACGCGTCGATCGTGATGGTGGAGAACCTGCACAAGCACATCGAGCGAGCGGAGGCACGCGGTGCGCCCGACGATCGCGCGCACTGGCGGACGGTCGTCGAGGCCTCGAAGGAAGTGGGGCCGTCGCTGTTCGTCTCGCTGCTCATCATCACGCTGTCGTTCCTTCCGGTGTTCGCGCTGGAGGCGCAGGAGGGGCGCCTCTTCCACCCGCTCGCGTGGACGAAGTCGCTCGCGATGGCGGCCGCCGCGCTCCTCTCGATCACGCTCGTGCCCGTGCTGATGGGGCTGCTCATCCGGCGCGGCGTGCGGCCGGAGGCGGCGAATCCCGTGAACCGCGTGCTGATCCGCGGGTACCGGCCAGTGATCGGGTTCGTGCTGCGCCACCGATGGGGGACCGTGGTCGCCGCGGCGCTCGTGCTCGCGGCCACGGCACTCCCGTGGACCCGGCTCGGGAGCGAGTTCATGCCGCCACTCAACGAGGGGAGCGTGATGGACATGCCGTCGCTCGCCCCTGGTGTCGCCACCACGCAGGCGAAGCAGATCCTCACCCAGCGCGACCGGGCGCTCGCCGCGATTCCCGAGGTCGAGACCGTGCTTGGCAAGATCGGCCGCGCGGAAACGGCGACGGACATGGCGCCGATGTCGATGATCGAGACGATCGCGATTCTCAAGCCGGAGCGTGACTGGCGGCCGGGCGTCACGTACGACTCGATCGTCGCGGAGATGAACGCGCGCGTGCGGACGCCGGGCGTCGCGAACATGTGGTCGATGCCGATCAAGAACCGGCTCGACATGCTGGCCACGGGGATCAAGACACCGGCCGGCATCAAGCTGTTCGGGCCTAACGCCGACACGCTGGACGCGATTGCCGCCCGCATCGAACGGGTGCTCCCCGAGGTGCAGGGGACGAGCGCGGTGTTCGCGGAGCGCGTCATCGGCGGGCGGTACGTGGACGTGACGGTGGATCGTGAGGCCGCGGCGCGCTACGGGCTCACAGTCGACGAGGTGCAGGCCACCGTCGCGGGCGCGATCGGGGGTGCGCCGGCCGGCCAGGTGATCGCGGGGCGCGAGCGGTACGGCGTTCTCGTGCGCTACCCGCGCGAGCTGCGCGACGAGCCCGATGTGCTGGGTGGCATCCTGGTGGCGACGCCATCGGGCGCGCAGGTGCCGCTCGCCCAGGTGGCACGCATCGGCGTCGTGCGCGGGCCGACGCTCATCAAGTCGGAGAACGCCGCGCTGAACACGGTCATCTACGTGGACGTGCGCGGTCGCGACGTGGGCGGCTACGTGGCCGACGCACGTGATGTGCTCGCGGCGAAGCTCGAGCTTCCCGCCGGGTATCGCGTGGAGTGGTCGGGCCAGTTCGAGGCGATGGAGCGCGCGGGACGCCGGCTGATGCTCGTCGTCCCGATCACGCTGGCCATCATCTTCCTTCTGCTCTACTGGAACTTCGGCAGCGTCGCGGAGAGCGCGCTCGTAATGCTTTCGCTACCGTTCGCATTGGTGGGCGGCGTGTGGTTCATGTGGCTGCTCGGTTACAACCTGAGCGTGGCCGCCGCGGTCGGCTTCATCGCGCTGGCGGGCGTGGCGGCGGAAACCGGGGTCGTGATGCTGTTGTACCTCGACCAGGCGCATCGGGCGCGGGTCGCCGACGGTTCCCTTCACACGCGCGCGGACGTGGACGCGGCGGTGGAGCACGGCGCGGTGGAGCGCGTGCGACCGAAGATCATGACGGTGACGGCGATCATGGCCGGGCTAGTCCCGATTCTCTGGAGCCAGGGCACCGGCGCGGACGTCATGAAGCGCATCGCGGCGCCGATGGTGGGCGGGATGATCTCGTCGACCGTGCTGACGCTGGTGGTGATTCCGGCGGTGTACTCGCTGTGGAAAGGGCGGGCGGCCGCGAAGCGCGGCGACTGACGCCTTTTCGAAACGAGGCCGCGTCGCGTTCGACGCGACGAACGCCGAGTTCAGCCTGTCGCCGCCCGCATTCCTGTAGCCGGCTATCGCCGCTCGATGTCCCGCTCGCCCATCACCCGGCGCGACTCACGCCCCTGGCCGGGGTGGGTGAGCGCGTCGTAGAACCTCTCCCCTTTGAGCCGCAGCTCCGCCACGAGCCCTTCGAACTCGCGCGGCGACAGCTCCCGCGCGACCTCGGGGATGAGTCCCTTGAGCAGCGTCATCCGGTCGGCCAATGGCAGCGCGTTGGCTGCGCGGACGAGCTCGCGCAGTACGGGGTGATTGAGATCGTCAGTAGCGTGGCTGGTCGTCATGCCTTCCTCGGATCGTGGTACCGCGATGCGCTTCATGACACTCGCACGGCCGCGCGACCCACACAAGTGCGGAAGCCCGGACGTAGCGTTCCAGGGCGGCCCCGCGTAGAGTTGACGTATGCGCCGTCGCCTGTCGCGATTCGCCCGACTCCTCTGGCAGTTGACCGCCGCGATGCAGCTCGCGCTGCCGTCGTTCGTCGCGCTGGCGGACGCCGACCTCGAGCGCGCGGCGCAGAGCGCACGGGCGACGTCGCACGTCGAGGATCACACGCGCAAGGACTGTGCGCCGGTTCACCGGGCCGACTGCGCGCTCTGCCAGCACCTGACGACGCCGTTCGCGAAGCGGGCGCCGTTCGTGCTCGACGTCCCCCGACACCTCGCCGCGCGCCCCACCCCGGGCGCCCTGCGGTATCGGCCCGGTGTCCCGGACTCTCCCGACGCGCTCCCGCGCGCCCCGCCAGTCGCCTGAACGCGCCGCGCTCCGCGCGGCAACGATCCGACATCCGAGCGTACACCTCCGCCACCGCGTCCCCGCGGTCTGGGGCGGCGTGCGCGTACGTCCATCGCGTTCAGGAGCCTTCATGCTTCGCCACTCTTCGCGCGCGGGAGCCACCGTGCTCGTCGCGCTGCTGACCTCATTCGCAGGCGTTCTTTCCCCCATCGCCTCCTCGGCCCGCGCCCTCGAAGGTTCGGGGCCGGCCACGCTCCCGCCCGAGACGCCGCCGGTCATCGGCGTGGTCCGGGATTCGGCGGGAGGACCCATCGCCAACGCCCAGGTCATCGTCGGACAGCTCAATCGCGTGACATCTACCAATGCCGCGGGGGCCTTCGCGTTCCGCGGCCTCCCGGCCGGCACATATCACGTCACGGCGCTTCTCGTCGGCTACGCACCCGGGCACGCCGACGTGGCCGTGCCGCAGTCGGGGGGAGACGTACGCGTCGCGATCACCATGCACCGGTCGGCGGTCGAGCTCTCCGCGATCCAGGTCACCGCGACGCCCACCGGAGCCGACCCGCGCACGGTCGCACAGTCCACCACCGAGATCTCGGGGCAGGCGCTCGCGCGCAATCTGGGCGCGACAGTGGCGCAGACGCTGGCCAGCGAGCCGGGCGTGTCGCTGCGCTTCAACGGGCCGGCGGCATCCGCGCCCGTCATTCGCGGGCTGCAGGGCGAGCGCATCCTCGTCCTGCAGGATGGCGACCGCGCCGGGGACCTGTCCTCGGCCGCGCCTGACCACGGCGTGACGGTGGATCCACTTTCGGCGCAGCGCATCGAGGTCGTGCGCGGGCCGGCGTCGCTCCTCTACGGCAACAACGCGCTGGGTGGCGTCGTCAACGTCATCTCGAACGACATTCCGACCGCGATCCCGTCGCACGTCGAAGGCTACATGGGTGGCCAGGCCGAGTCGGTGAACCCTGGCGGCACACTGGCCGGCGGCGTCACCATCCCGCTCGGCCGGTCGCTCGCGCTCGTCGGCCGTGGCGGTGGCCGCCGAGTGGATGACTACCGGCAGGGTGGTGTCGGGCGGTTGGACAACACCTACTTCCACAACTATTACGGCGTCGGCGGGCTCGGCTTCGGCGGCTCGCGCGCGACCGGCGGCGTGGTGTATCGCGGATACGGCTTCGACTACGGCCTGCCGTCGGCGGAGAACGAGGGCGCGCACATCGAGGGGAGCCGGCACGAGGTGTCGGGACGCACCGACGTGACGACTGGCGGCTCGACGATCGGGTCGGTGCGCGCGAGCGGCACGGCCCAGTGGTACACGCACGACGAGGTGGCGCGCGACGGCGCCGTGAACACGAGCTTCGACCTGAAGACGCAGACCGCGGACGTGCTCGCGCGCACGCGCGTCGGCGCGGTCACCGGCGCGGTGGGGGCGTCGGGGCTGTTCAAGCAGTACGCGTCGACGGGCGAGGAGGCGCTCACGCCGGCGGCCAACAGCGTCGGACTCGGCGCCTTCTTCTACCAGGAGGTTCCGCTCGGCGCCGCTGCCGACCCCGACGCGCTCGTGCCGCGCCTCCAGCTCGGCGGGCGCTTCGACCGCTATCGCATCGAGTCGAAAACCGGAGAGGAGAAGTTCGGCCCCGGACGCACCATCGCCTTCAACAACTTTTCCGGGTCGGTGGGTGTGACCGTTCCCCTCGGCGAGCGTGTGAGCCTCGCGGTGAGCGGTGCCCGCGCGTTCCGCGCGCCGAGCGTGGAGGAGCTGTTCTCGAACGCGTTCCACGAGGCGGCCGGGACGTTCGACCGCGGAAACCCCGCGCTCGAGCAGGAAGTCAATCAGGGGGTCGACGGCATCGTGCGCGTCCACTCGGGGACGGTGACCGGACAGATCGGCGGCTACTGGAGTCGGATCGCCAATTTCATCACGCCGGACATCGTGAAGGACACGACGGTGGACGGAGATGAAGGACCGCGCTCCGTTCCGCTCAACCAGTTCTCGCAGGCCGATGCGACGCTGAAGGGACTCGAGGGCCGGGTCGAAGCGGAGGTCGTGCCGCGCCTCGTGCTCGGTGCGATGGGTGACCTGGTGCGGGGCGAGTTCCGGCAGAGCAAGGAGCCGCTGCCGTTCATCCCACCGGCACGACTCGGGGCGCTCGCGCGGTGGGACAACGGCAGGCTCTCATTCGGCGGTGAGGTGAGGCACGCGTTCGCCCAGGATCGCGTTCCGCCGGCGGTGAGCGAGGACGACCCGTCGGGCATCGCGACCGGCGCCTACACGCTGGTCAACCTGAGCGCCGGCTACAACATAACGTTAGGCGGCCGAGTGAGCTCCATCGTCGCGCGGGTGGACAACCTCACCGACGCGAAGTACCGTGATGCGGCGAGCCGGATCAAGAGCTTCGCCTTCAACCCTGGCCGGAACGTCTCGGTGGTGTACAAGGTGTTGTTCTGAACGACGATAACACAACCCGCACTCGGACCGATGCCGCGAGCTACTGGCCGTTCCCTCAGAAGACTGCTCGGCGCCGTCGCCATCGGCGGCGCCGGGGCTACTCCGCTCGCGGCGCAGTACCCGCTGTCGCCCACGCCAGTGCTCCCGCTGAGCGTCATCTCGCGCACACCGACCTTCTCGGGCTACGTGTCGGCGCGGGAGACGCTCCGCGGGGACTCGGCGACGTTCACGATCAACCGCGCGCGGATCACGCTCCAGGTGCTGCCGGTACGATTCGCGGCGCTCCGGCTGCAGGTCGACTTCTCCGCGATCGGGCGGACGAACGGCGACACGGTGCCCGCGACGCTCCTGACCGACGCCTACGTGGAGCTCGTGCTCCCGGACACGTCGAGCCCGGGCGTCCGCTTCTTTCACCCCGCACTCGTGGTCGGGCAGTTCCGCACGCCATTCTCCCTCGAGTACCTGACGCCGTTCTCGGTGCTGGCGACGGCCAACCGGTCGCAGCCGGTCGACCGCCTGTCCACCCGCCGTGATCTTGGCGCGCTCGCGCAGGTTCGGTTCGCCGGCGTCGCCACCCTCACCGGCGCGGTCGTCAACGGCGAGGGACCCAACCGCATCAGCAACCCGGACGGGAAGCAGATGGCGGTCGGGAGGCTCACCTTCTCCCCTGCACCGTCGCTGGCGCTGAGTGCGAAGTGGCTCGGACAGGGCGACGACCACCGGTGGGGTTACGATGGGCGCTGGCTGGCGAACGGTCTCATCCTCGAGGGCGAAGTGATCGAGCGCGGCGGGCCGGCGGGTGCCGGCGGGACGAGCGGGCGTCTCGATGCGAACGGCGGCTACGTACTCGCCGCCTACAAGCTCCGCCCCTGGTTGCAGCCGGTGCTCAAGTGGGAGCGGCTGCGCGAGAGCACGAGCGTCGCGACGGTAGCGACGGAGCGCCGCCTCACGACGACCACGTACGGGATCAACGTCGTCGCACCGAACGAGCACCTTCGCTTCCAGCTCGACTGGCTCGTCAACTCCGCGCACCCGACGCGGGCACGCGATGAGCTCGTGGCGCAGCTTCAGGCGATTTTCTGAGCGGGCACGATCGGCGGAAAGTATTACACTCGACGCATGGCATGCACCCAGTGTGACGGAATCGAGCAACAGTTCAACCCGGCGGCGGCGCGGAGGAGCCTGCGGCGCTTTCGGCGGCGCGGGCCGGACGGGACCACCCGGCTGCTCATCGACGCGCTGCGCACCGCGCTGGATGACACCGAGGCGCGCGATGCCCTGCTCCTCGACATCGGGGCGGGTGTGGGCGCGATTCACCACGAGTTGCTCGATGGTCGCGTGACGCGAGCCGTGCACATCGACGCATCGTCAGCGCATCTCGCCGTCGCGCGCGAGGAGACCGAGCGTCGCGGGCACGGCGCCCGGGTCGAGTTCGTGGCCGGCGACTTCGTCGCGATCGCCGAGCGCGTACCGGTTGCCGATGTCGTGACGCTGGACCGCGTCATCTGCTGCTACCACGACATGCCTCACCTCGTGGGGCTTTCGGCGCGGAAGGCAGCGCGGCTCTACGGGGCCGTGTATCCGCGCGCGGTGGGGTGGATGCGCCTCGGGATCGCGGCCATCAACCTGTGGCAGCGCGTGAGACGCAGTGCCTTTCGCGTGTTCCTCCACGACCCGTCGGCCATCGACGCGGTGCTGCGCCAGGCTGGGCTCGAACGGACGAGCATCCGGAAGACGCCAGGATGGGAGGTGGTGGTGTACGCGCGACGCCCCACGGCGCTCACCCGTTAGGGTGCATTCCGCCCCGTCCCACCTCGCTCGAACGGCTCCATGTGTACGAGCACGCTCTGCACTTTCGGGTTGGCCGCGCGGATCGCGCCCTTCACCCGGCCGCTCAGCACGTGCGCGTCATCGAGCGACATGCCTCCGTCGGCCTGCACGTGAATCGTGACGCGATACGACATGCCGGTCTTGCGGACGGCGAGCTTCTCGGTCGCGAGCACGCCCGGCACGCCCTCCGCCGCTCGCCGCACCGGCTCGATCACGTCCGCGCCCGGCGTACGATCCATGATCTCCCACAGCGCCGGCCGCAGCATGTTCACGCCGTTGAAGAAGATCACGCCGGCGGCGAGCAGCGCGGCCCAGTCGTCGGCTGATTCCCATCCCGGTCCGCCAACGAGCGCGATCGAGATCCCGATGAACGCCGCCGTGGACGTCACGGCATCGCTCAGGTGATGCCACGCGTCCGCTCGTACCGCGGTGCTGCCGATCGCCGAGCCGACCGCGCGAACGCGACGCGACAGCACCCACTTCACGGCCACCACGGCAACGAGCACGGCGAGCGTCCACGGTGCGGGCGTGTGATGCGGCGTTCGCATTTCCCCCGCCGCTTCGATCGCGATGCCGACCGCCGCACCCAGCAGCATGAGCGACACGACGGCGGCGGCGAGCGGCTCGGCCTTGCCGTAGCCGAACGGGTACGAGGCATCAGGGTTGCGCGCCGCAACCCGCAGCCCTCCCCAGACGACGGTCGAGGAGAGGACGTCGGCAGTGGACTCCACGGCGTCGGCGACGAGCGCGTACGCGTTGCCCACCAGCCCCGCGATGAACTTGACGATGGCGAGGCCGGTGTTGACCAGGATGCCGAGCTGGGCGGAGCGGATGCCTCGTTGACTCGCGCTGTCTGTCATGCCGAGACGCCGGGAGCAAAACGGCGCGCTGTGCCGCGCGCGCGGTGAGCCTGAAGATAGCTGGGCGCGCTGCGCTCGCGCGTGCGCGTCCCCGTCAGCCGCTGCCAACCGCGGTCGGCGTCCCACCGGTGCGCAGGTAGTCCGCGAAGTCGTCGGGCAGATCGCTCGACCGAATCGCGCGCATCGCCTCGTCGATGTCGTACTGGACGCGCACGAACTCGACGCGCGGGGGCCCGTCACCCGCCTCGAGTATCACGTAGCCCGCGCGCCAGTCGCCGTCCTTCGGCCGGCCGACGCTCCCCGTGTTCACGAAGTGGATTCCTTCCACCTCGCGGTGCCACGGCTTGTGCGTGTGGCCGAAGCAGAGCACGTCTCCGGCTTTCGCGCCCGCCTGCTGCGCCATTTTGAGGCAGAACGACTCGGGCCGGTCCTCGGTCCAGTAGAGCGTGTTGAGCGTGGGCGTGCCGTGCACCAGGATCACCGTCGGGCCAGCAGCGTGACCGCCTAACGGCTCGAGATCGATGCGAAACGGCAGCCCCGCGAGGTAGCGCTTCACTTCGGCCGACGTGTGCCGCTTCGTCCACTCGAACGAGAGGTGCGAGAGCTCCTCCTGCCGTGGGTCCTCGTACCTGCATCCGCAGTGCTTGTAGTCGGTGCCCACCGTCGAGTCGTAGTTGCCGGCGACGCCCGTGATCTCGAACTCGCGAATGAGCGCGACGGTCTCGTTGGGCCACGGCGCGTAGCCGACCAGGTCGCCGAGGTGATACGTCGCGCCAATGTGAGGCCGGGCGGCGATGTCCTCGAGCACGGCGCGGAGCGCGGGGAGGTTGGCGTGGATGTCGGAGATCAGGGCGTAGCGCATGGGCGGATGCTCGCTGGATTCACATGCCGCGTCAGGCCTGGACTCGCGCCGGGCTCGCAGTCGCCGGCTGGCCGATAGGCGGGGTGAGGGGGAAGAATCGTCGTCGCGCCCAGAGCGACACGTACACCAGGCCCACGAGCACCGGCACCTCGATCAGCGGCCCCACCACGGCGGCCAGCGCCTCCCCCGACGCGATGCCGAACGTCGCGACCGCGACCGCGATGGCCAGCTCGAAGTTGTTCCCCGCGGCCGTGAAGGAGAGCGATGCGGTGCTCTCGTAATCGAAGCCGAGTCGACGCGAGAACCAGAAGGCGAAACCGAACATCAGGGCGAAGTAGACGAGTAGTGGGACGGCAATCCGGAACACGTCGACCGGTAGTTCGAGGATGCGGTGCCCCTGCATCGCGAACATGAGCACGATGGTGTACAGGAGTCCGACGAGCGCCGTCGGCCCGAACTTCGGCATGAAGACGCCGTCGTACCACGCGGTTCCCTTGGCGCCGACGAGGAGCTTTCGGGTGAGGTAGCCCGCCACCAGCGGGCCGCCGAGGAAGATCCCGACGCTCCTGGCGATCTGCCCCATCGACACGTCGAGTGCCGCGGTGTCGGCGCCGAACCAGGTCGGCACGGCCGTGAGGAAGAGCCAGCCGAGCACGGAGTAGGTGAGGATCTGGAAGACGGAGTTGAGCGCGACGAGCACCGCGGCCAGCTCGCCCGACCCGCACGCGAGGCTGTTCCAGATCAGCACCATCGCGATGCAGCGCGCGAGGCCGATGAGCACAAGCCCGTTCCGGTAGTGCGGGAGGTCGGGCAGGAACGCCCACGCCAGCGCGAGCATCACGACCGGCCCGACCAGCCAGTTCAGCACGAGCGACGTGCCCAGGAGCTTCGTGTCGCGCGCGTGCCGGCCGATGGTCTCGTACCGGACCTTGGCGAGCACCGGGTACATCATCCACAGGAGCCCGATGGCGATGGGCACCGACACGCCAGCCACCTGCACGCGGTCGAGCGCGGCCCCCAGGTCGGGATAGAGGCGCCCGAGCAGGAGCCCGAGCCCCATCGCGGCGAAGATCCAGAGCGGCAGGAAGCGGTCGAGCGTCGACAGCCGCCGAAGGATGGGCGCGTCGGGTTCCAGAGCGGCGCTCATCGGGCGCGCCGGCGCCGCCGAAGTGACGGACGTCATCCGACCGCCGGGGCTGCCGCGGCCGTGATGCACGGCCGGCACATGACCGTGGCCGACGCCGGGCAGGCGCTCTCGAACTCCGCCGAGTGCCGCACATCCGCCGGCACGTCGTCACGCGCGACCTGCCGGAACCCGAAGCTCGGGAAGTACTGGTCGGCCGTCGTGGTGAGCAGGTAGAGCGCACGGATGCCGCGTGCCTCCGCGTCGGAGATGACGCGCGTGACGAGCGCGCGCCCGAGCCCGTGCGACCGCCACGCCGGCGAGACGGCCACGGATCGGAGGAGGGCGTTGTCGCAGCAGACCTCGAGGCCTGCCACGCCGACCACGTCGCTGCCGGCCTCCGCCACGACGAAGCCGGGGAGTGCCTCGCGAACCCCGTCGAGTGGGAGGCCACTGGCCGACAGGAGCCGCTCGACCGCGTCAAGATCGGCCGGAGCCGCCGGGCGCAGCCGCGGCGCACCGTGCTGGGTTGGATGAGTCGACATCGTCGTGGTCTCCGCGTCAGGTGCAGCAGGCGTCGTCGCAGCCGCAGGCGCGCGTCGACTTGGCCGTCGTGCCGAGCGACGCGAGCGCGCGCTGCGGCTTCGCCGCCCGCGGGACCGAGGCGCCCGGCTTGGTCGCGCGCACGAAGCCGCTCATGATCTTCCCCTCGACCTGGTCGGCGAGTGAGAGGTCGAGCCCCGTGCCCTGGAGCAGCGCGGCCGCGTCATCGCGCGTGTACACGCGCGTCGGCTCGATGCTCGGGTGCTCGAAGCCGACCGCGGTGAGGAGGTCCAGAAACTCCTGCTCTTCGAGCGCGCCGGCGACGCACCCCGTCCACAGCGCCATGCTCTCCTGAACCGGCGCGGGCAGCCCCTCGCGCACGATCACGTCGCTCACCGCGAAGCGGCCGCCGGGCCTGAGAACGCGGAACGCCTCCTCGAGGACCTTACGCTTGTCGCCCGACAGGTTGATCACGCAGTTCGAGATGATCACGTCGACCGTGTTCGACGGGAGCGGGATCGCCTCGATGTGCCCCTTGAGGAACTCCACGTTCGTCGCGCCCGCCTTCGCCTTGTTCTCGAGCGCGAGCGCCAGCATCTCGTCGGTCATGTCGAGCCCGTACGCCTTGCCCGTCGGGCCGACGCGCCTGGCCGAGAGCAGCACGTCGATGCCGCCGCCGGAGCCGAGGTCGAGGACCGTCTCGCCCTCGCGCAGCTCGGCGAGCGCCGTCGGGTTGCCGCAGCCTAACGAGGCGAGGAGCGCCTCGGCCGGCAGCCCCGCCGTCTCGCCGGCCTCGTAGAGGTCCGAGGTGATCGGGTCCCACGACTCGCTCGTGGAGCCGCAGCACCCGCTCGAGCCCTCGGCGGGCCCGCAGCAGCTCGCCCCCGTCGTGGCGCCATCGGCGACGCGCTGCGCGGCGGCGCCGTAGCGTGCCTGCACCGTCGCGCGGATCTCGTCCAGCGTCGTGGGGACCTTCGTCTCGTCTCGCCGTGCCTCGGTCGTCATGGTCGCCTCGCGGGTATCAAAAAATGTTGATGTTTTGGCGATGAAAAAAAGTCGGTCAAACGCAGCATGCCCCCGCGCGGAGCGCGGGACGGGCGCCCTTCGTCGGCTGCATCGCGACCGCAAGGTCGTGCACCTCGGCCAGCGCCTCCGGTACGATGCGGTAGTACGACCAGCGCCCTTCACGGCGATCCGCGATCAGCCCGGCGTCCTTGAGCACCCGCAGATGGAAGGACAGGCGCGACTGGGCGGCGTCCAACTCGTCCTGCAGCTCGCACACGCACCGTTCCCCTCCCCGGAGCATCTCGAGGATCGAGAGTCGGGTGGCGTCGGACAGCGCGTGGAAGAGCGCCACGGCGCGGTCGAGGTCGGGAGCGGAGCGGGTCGCGGTCGTCACGGTGGCAACATACATCAATTAAATTTGATTTGTCAATCCCCCAAGGCGCATACTGATCGAAGCCGATCGGCGCCGCAGTCGGCTGTCAACGGCAATCGTCGCAGTCCGACTCGCCCCGCAACCCCTCCACGCCCTCCCGCGCGATGATCGGCGCCATGGCGAGCGCCGCCACCGGATCGGCCCACCACCACCCGAGGAGCGCGTTGAGGGTCAGCCCGCCCAGCAGGATTGCCGACAGATACGTGCAGAGGTCGGTCTGCGTCGCGTCCGCGGCCAGCGCTCGGCTCGAGAGCCCCGCCGCGACGCGCCGCTTCGCGCGCGCGAGCAGCGGCATCACGACGAGCGATGCCACCGCGATCGCGATGCCGAACGGACTCTCTTCCGGCACCGCGCGCGTCCACAGCGCGTGCGCCGCGTCCGCGGCCACGTAGATCGCCAACGCCACGAAGCACGCCCCGATGACGCGCAGCGCGAAGCGCTCCGCACGCTCCCTGCGAGCCGGATCGATGTCCGCCCGAAGCCGCCAGAGCGCCGCCCCGCCCGACGTCATCTCGATCAGGCTGTCGATGCCGAACCCGACGAGCGAGACGCTGCCCGCGATGGCACCCGCGATGACGGAGCCGATCCCCTCGAGCGCGTTGTAGCCGATGGTGACGTATGAGAGCACCCGCCCTCGCTGGACGAGCGCATTCCGGTGGCCGCTGGCATCCATTTCCGACACGTTACGTCCCGCTCTCGCGGCCAGGGTGTGGGTGCGTGGGCAAAGTCGCGTGACGTCGTAGCTACGGCACAGGCGTGAGAGACCTGGAGCAGAAAGCTACCCTGCCGTGACGAGTGCGCCGCCACGTGCGGAGGCTAGAACGAGAGCCCCTGCCCGGGTAGGTTCCCCTTCCGTGACCCTGCTCTCCGCCGCGGTGCTCCTGTTGTTCGTGATGGACCCGCTCGGCAACGTGCCGCTGTTCCTCGCGGCGCTGCGCCACGTGGACCCCGCACGGTCGCGCCGCATCATCGTGCGCGAGCTGCTGATCGCGCTCGGCTTCATGGTCGGATTTCTCTTCGCCGGGCGCTACCTGCTCGACCTGCTCCACGTCTCTCCGGCGGCGCTGACGGCCGCTGGCGGGGTCATCCTGCTCCTCATCGCGCTGCGGATGATCTTCCCCACGAGCGAGCGCTCACTGCGCGAGGAGGTGCGCGAGGAGCCGTTCGTCGTCCCGCTGGCGGTGCCGTACACGGCCGGGCCCTCGGTGCTCGCGACCGAATTGCTGCTCATGAGTCGGGAGCCGGAGCGCTGGCCGGTCTGGCTCGCCGCCGTGTGCCTCGCCTGGCTCGCCTCGGCGGTCATCCTCTATCTCTCCAGCGACCTCAGGAAGCTGCTCGGCGACCGTGGACTCACGGCGCTCGAGCGGCTGATGGGGATGCTGTTGGTGATCGTGGCGGTCGAGATGCTGATGCAGGGGATCGCGCAGTATCTCCGATTGTCGGGCGCGTGAGCGGAGCCTTTGCGCGCCCGCCCCGATCGGTGTCGAACGGCCATCCGTTCTACCGCAGCACGGTGATCGGGTCGACCCGCATCGCACGGCGAATCGGCACGACGAGCGCCACCGCGCCGCACACGATGAGGAGGAGTACCGCCACGCCGATCGCCACGGCGTCGAACGGCGAGACACCATAGAGCAGCCCGCGCACCATTCGGGTGACCGCCACGACACCCACGGCGCCTAACGCGATTCCGACCGTCATCCACACGCCGGCCTGGCGGAGGACGAGCGCGGCGATGGCGCCCCGGCTCGAGCCGAGCGCGACGCGCACGCCGAACTCCCGCTCACGCGCGGTCGCCATCGCCGCGAACATCGCGTACACGCCGACCGAGGCGAGCATGAGGGCGAGCGCGCCGAACGCCGCCATCAGCACCACGGGCATGCGGCGGCCGGTCAGGCCGCCGGCGACGAGACTGTCGAGCGTCGCCATACGATCCGTCGGAACCGCGGGGTCGACGCCCGAGACCTCGCGCCGTACGGCTCGCCGCAGTGCGAGTGGATCGCACCCGCCCGCCGGGAGCCCTCTGGGCGGGTGCGGGCACCCGGTCCGGAGAACCACAATGCGCGTTCCCCCCAGCGTCCGGCGCACCGACCCGTAGATCGTGGGCTCGGGCTCGCCGCGCGCGGGGTCGTTGCGCACGTCGGCGACGATGCCGACGACCTCGGACCACGGGGCGCCTGCGTTCGGCCCGATACGGATGCGCGCGCCGAGCCCACCGCCGTTCGGCCAGAAGCGCCGCGCCATGCTCTCACTGATCACCACGGTCGGCGGCGCGTCGGCGCGATCGCCGGCGCCGAAGGTGCGCCCCTCGCGGAGCGCGATGCGCATCGTGCGGAAGTAGTCGTCGGAGACACTGGCCACGATCGCGAACGGCTGCACATCGGGCGGCCACGTGACGCCCTCTATGCGGAAGTCGCTGCGACCCATGACCGGCATCGGGATGGCCGTGGTGCTCGCGACGCCGCTGACGCCCGGCAAGGCGCGCAGACGCTCCTCGATCTGCTCGTAGAAGCGCGCGCGCGCGTCCGCCGACCGGTACTCGCGCGCCGGGAGCCGGATGGGCAGCGACAACACGCCGACCGGGTCGAAGCCGAGCGGCGTGGCGGTCAGCGCCCAGAGGCTGCGGGCGAGGAGGCCGGCGCCGGCGACGAGGCTGATGGAAAGCGCGATCTGCCCCGCGACGAGCACGCCGCGGAGCCGGCGTGACCGGCGGCTCTCGGTCGCGCCACGCGTCGCTTCCTGCAACGCGTTCCGTGCGCTGGCGCGCTTCACCGATAGAGCCGGCGCGAGACCGAACGCGAGACCAGTGACCAGGGCAAGCACGAATGCGAAGAGCAGCACCCCGGGGTCGAGCGACAGTGACGCGTACGAAGGCAGCGCGGCGAGCGCGAACATGCGGACCGCGGCGAGTCCGAGCACGGCGAGCGCGATGCCGGCCAGACCGCCCGAAAGCGCGAGAATCATGCTCTCAGTCAGCAGCTGCCTGACGATGCGGCCGCCGCCGGCGCCGATCGCCACGCGCACGGCGAACTCCTTCCGCCGCGTCACCGTGCGCGAGAGGAGCGCGCCGGCGAGGTTCGCGCACGTGATGAGGAGCACGAGCGCGGCACTGGCCGCGAGCACGAGCAGCGGTGTGCGCGTGTCGCCTACCATGTCGTCGCGGAGCGGCAGCGACATCAGGGAGAAGCTGCCGTCAGACTCAGGGTGCTCGCGCGCCAGATCCGCGGCGATCGTCGTGAGCTCGCGCCCGGCGGCCTCCGGCGTGGCGCCCGGCGCCAGCCGGCCGACGAGGCCGAGCATGCGCAACCGCCGCTCGCCGATCGGATTGCCGAGGAACGGCCTGAGGTTCAGCGGGACAAAGACGTCGGCGGGCCCCATCGGACCGACGAAGCGGCGCGGCAGCACGCCCACGACGACGACGGGCGCGCCCTCGAGCCGCAGCGACCGGCCGAGCACGCGGCGGTCGCCCGCGAAGAGACGCTGCCACGCATCGTAGCCGAGCATCGCGACGGCGGGCGCGTTCGGCGCGGCGTCGGCCGCAGTGAGCGTTCGGCCCAGTGCGGCGCCGACACCGAGCGTCCCGAAGAACCCGCCGCTGACCGTCGCGGTCGAGACGATCTGCGGGCCGTCGGTGCCCACGTACGTCTGCTGCAGCGTGGATTGCCCGAACGAGGCGACCCGCGTGAACGAGCGCGCCCGCTCCCGGATGTCGGCGGCGACGCCGACGCTGAGCGGAGCGTTGCCGAGCGCCGGGTCCTCGTGTACCGAGTAGACCCGGAGGAGCCGCGACGCGTCGGCGTAGGGGAGGGCGTCGAGCAGTACCGACTTGACGACGCCGAAGACCGCGGCGTTGACGCCGATGCCGAGGCCGAGGGTGACGACGGCGAGCAGCGAGAAGAGCGGCGCGCGGCGCGCCGACCGCATGCCGAAGCGGACGTCCTGAGCGAGGTCGTCGAGCCACATGCGCCGCCTCGTGGCGCGGCGGTCCTCCGCGAGCAGTTCGGCACAGACACGTTTCACGTCACTCACGTCGGCGCCGAAGCGCTCGAGCGCCGCGGCGCGCGCGGCGGCGGGGTCCATGCCCCGCGCCACGTAATCGCGGACGCGCTGCTCGAGGTGAAAGGCGAGCTCCTCGTCGACCTCGACCTCGGGCTTCGCGTCGAAGAGGCGCTTCGCGGCGCGCCCGTGCGATGGCGTGTCGCGCATTGTCACCTCGCCCAGGCGGGTGCCTGCGTCGTGCCGACGGCCTGGTTCACCGCCGCGGCGAAGCGCTGCCAGCCCGACGTCTGCTCGCGGAACTGCCGCTTCCCTTCGGCGGTGAGCGTGTAGTACTTCGCGCGGCGGTTGTGCTCCGAGGTCCCCCACTCGCCCTTGATCCAGCGCTTCCGCGTCATGCGGTAGAGCGCGGGGTAGAGCGAGCCCTCCTCGACGCGGAGCACGTCGCCGGTGGCGCTCTCGATCCAGCTGGCGATGCCGTAGCCGTGCATGGGCCCCCACGAGAGCGTCTTGAGCACGAGCAGCTCGAGCGTGCCCTGCAGCAGGCCGGAGTCCTTGGCGAACACGGGTAGTCCTGTGTCTCGGAGGTGAGTAACACGCCAGCGACGGCGCTTCCTATGCCCATCTACTGGAGAGAATGCAGGCGCCTCCTTAGACGCGCAAGGGGAGCGGCTCAGGCAGCGTCGTCAGGCGCGACGCTGACGTCGGGTGCTACCGACGGCGAATCTCGAACTCGAACCGCTATGGCAGCGCCAGCCGCACCCCGCCGTTCAACGTGAAGCCGCTCAGCTCCGTCCACGCGTCGGTCGTCCACCGCCCACCCTCTCTGGGCGTCTGGAGCAGCAACGGGTCGTAGCGCGTCTGCCTGACGTCGCCGATGTTCTCCAGGTTGATGAATAGCCGTGCCGTGCCGGCCGGGGTGCCGACCCATCGCTCTGCGAGCAGCCCGACGATCACGTACGGGCGACTGACCTGTCGGTACGGGTTGTCGTCCAGCGCCTGGCGCCCGGTGTAGTACACCTCGAGCCCCACGCGATACGCCTCCTCCCGTTCGATGCTCGCCACGACCCCGGCGGTGTGGCGCGGCACGAGCGGTACCTCGCGCCTAACGACGTACGTCGGGGTGAGGATGTTGGGAGCCCACTCGGTCGCGCGGAGGTACGCGTAGGTCGCCGTGACGCGTGCCGGCCCCCGGCGAAGACGCGCGAGCAGTTCCACTCCCCACGTTCGCGCCGGCGCCGGCGCGTTCACCAGCGAGAGCGTTGACGTGGTCGATGGCGAAACGGCCGGCTCCTCGCGCGCCGCCACCGGATGGGTGAGTCGCGACCCGAAGAGCGTCGCGTTGAGCTCGATCCGGCCGTACGGCAACTCCACCGGACCGTTCAGGTCCAATGAGCCGCTCACGGCGCGTTCCACGCCGAGCCCGGTGAGCGGCCGCAGTGCCGAGAGTCCCACGACCTCCGTCTCCTCGGTGAACGCGACCGGCACGAACGAGCCCGTGCCACCGGAGATGCGCGTGGTCCAACCGCGCAGCCACCCGTCGGTGGCCAGGCGGAAGAGCGCGGAGCCGCGCGCGTTCAGCACGGTGGCGTACGCGCTATGCCCGTCCACCCGTGCGCTCGCCGAGAGCGCGAGCCATGCCACCGGGTCGACGTCGATCTGGGCGAACAGCGACGGGACGCGGAACGCGTAGTCGAAGCCGGCGACGTCGTCGTTGCGGTAACTGTCCTCCTGATAGGCGGCGCCCACCACGTACGTCCAGCGCCCGCGCGGCAGCGCGGCCGATGCCTCCGTGAACCAGGTGCGATGCCTGTCCTCCTCACGCACGGGGCCGAACCGATGCCGGTGGCGCTGCTCGACGCCGGAGGCGCGGATGCTCAGGATGTCGCGCCCGTCCACGACCCATCGGCCGAGCATGCCGGCATCGGCGCGGCGCGTGCGCAGCGCCTCGCGGTACGGCCGGCCGTCCGGGGCCACGCGTCCGGCGAGCGTCCCGCCATCGCGGTTCTCCCCGGTGAAGCCGATGGTGGCGAACGCGGATCGGCCGTCGCGGTCATGGAAGAGGCGCGGGCGCGCCACCAGCCGCTCGTACCCCGGCATGTCGGCCCACCCGTCGCCGTCGCGGTCGTTCTCACGCTGGCGGTGGGCCGACACCAGCGCGGTCGCGCCCCAGGGCGCCGACCCCTTGGCGCGTGCGCCGCCTAACGGCTGGCCGACGAACGCCACGGCGTCTGTGCCGCCACGGCTGGTCTGGTTGAGCAGCAGCTCGCGCACCGGCTTCTCCCCCGGCCGGCGCGACACGAGGTTCACCACACCGCCGAGCGCGCTCGGTCCATAGAGCGCCGAGGCGGTGCCCTTGATGACCTCCGCCCGCGCGAGGTCCAGCGGCGGGATCTGCAGGAGCCCGAGGCCGCCGGCCTGGCCGCCGTAGAGCGGAAGGCCGTCGGCGAGGAGCAGCGTGTAGCGCCCGCGGAGCCCCTGCACGCGCACGTTCGCCCCACCCAACGATGGCGACGTGGTCTGGACGCGCAGCCCCGACGTCTCGTTCAGCATCATCGCGATGTCGCCGGGTGTCATCACGGTCTTCTCGGCCACCTCCTCCTCGTCCACCACTTCTACCCGGAGCGGCGAGTCCTCCACCCGCCGCTCGCTGCGCGTGGCGGCAACGGTCACGCGCTCGATCTCCGCGGCCTGCGCGCGAAGCGCGACGACCACGGCCGTGTCCTGTCCGGCCGTTAGGGCCACGCCGAGTGTGTCAGGGCTGAACCCGAGGCGTGTGGTCACAATGACGTGCGGGCCAGGCGCCAGCCGAAGTGTGGCGACACCGTCCCGGGCGGTCTGACCACCCGTCGCGCCGCCACGGACGATGGCGCCCTGGACCGGAACCGACTCGTGAATGACACGCACACGCAGCGTGGCGAGCGAGTCGCGCCGGGGTACCTCCTGCGCCGCCAGGCACACGGGTGAGGGCGAAGCACCGAGCGCCCATGCGACCCCGATGCCCGCGAGCGAGCGGAAGCAGTTCACGAGCTTACCGACCGCAGGTACGCCGCCACCGCGCTCGATCCCGAGTGCTCGGCCCAGCCGGCGGGCGTAGCATCATAGAGCGCATCGCGGATGGCCGGGTCCGCGCCGCGGTCGATGAGCAGCGGCATCACCTCCACGCGGTCGCTCTTCGCCGCCCACACGAGCGCCTCGTCGAGCACCTCCCGCTCGTCGTCCGACGGTCGCCAGAAGGGAAAGCCGCTGTGCGGACGGTAGAAGCCGCGGCCGGCCCTCGCCTCTGGCGTTAGGCGCCCGTCGCCGTCGAAGCACTCGGCCGCGAGGTCCACGCGGCCGAGCCCGGCCGCGACGCGCAGATTCCGCGGGACGATGCCGGCGGGGACGAGCGTCTCCGCCACCTCGCGATGGCCCCAGAAGAGCGCGACGGCGAGCGGCGTGCCGCCGGCGCCGTGCGCCTCCGCGCCGGGCCGGGCGCCGGCCTCGAGGAGGAGCGCCGCCATCGCCGGATCGTTGCGGTAGGCCGCCTGGTGGAGCGGCGTCCAACCGCGATCGTTGTGGCGGCGGAGCAGCGCGCGAACGCGCTGCCAGTCGCGCGCCTTGCCAGCCTCGAACACTTCCATGAACGGGTCACGCGCGCCGGCTGCGTCGAGCCCGGCGAGGTAGTCGCTCAACGCCTGCCAGGTCGCGAACCCATGCTGGCGGGCGTAAACGAGCCTGCCGTCCTCGATGGTCAGGGCGGCCGAGCGGATCTCATCGTCCGATGCGGCGCCGAACCGCGGATGCCACATCCGCACCTGGTCGACAGCGTACGGCACGCCGTCGGGCACTACCGCGAGCAGCCCATGCGCGCGGTCATCGTAGTACGAGATGTCGCGCACGAACGGCCGCGTGCGACGTGCCGCCACCGCGGTATCGATGTGCGCCTTGAGCTTGGGCCAACTCGCGAACCCGTACTCGCGCGCGATCACGAGCTGCGCATCATGGAGCGCGGGCGAGCGCGCCTGGAGCTCGGCGTCGGAGAGCTCGGCGAAGCGCGGATGATGCGCGCGAAACCGCTCGCGTGCCGCGGGGTCACGGTTGCGCAGGGCAGCGAGCAGCTCACGCGCCTGCTTCTTCTGCTGCTCCAGGCTCGGCGAGGCCGGGAGCCCCCGCGCGGCGCGCGGAGGGCTAGGAGCGGACATACGACCTCCTTCGGGGAGCGCCCGGCGTCCGCACGGCGGGCAGAAAGAGGTCGTGCAGCGACTACCTCTCCTTCAGTGCAGGTGGGCGCGGCCCTTTCCGCGGACTGGACGCGCCCCGCGAACGCGTGCGTCGATTATACGCCGCACACCGGACCGCAGACAAGCGCCGACGCTCGTCGCCAACATTCGCGGTGGGAATCGAAGGCGGGGCGATACGCCGGGCGGAGCGGTCACAGCATGTACGGGATGTTCGACGCGCCCGTCGGGTACGCATAGATCATCCGCCTGAGCGCCGACGCCGCGATCTCGTGTCGTACCGCGAGCGCGAAGACGTTGATGACCTCCTCCGCCTGCGGGCCGAACACGTGCGCGCCCACGACGCGATCGGTTGCCTCGTCCACGATCGTCTTGAACATGCCCGCGGGTTCGCGCACCCGACGATTCGCATACCATCCGCCCGTCTCCTCGGTGGCCACGCGGACGCGAAGCCCCTGGCTGCGTGCGGCGGCTTCCGTCAATCCGACGGACGCCAACGGCGGCACCGTGAACACCACGCTCGGGGTTCCCCGGTAATCGGGCTTCACCGTGTTCCCGCGCCGAAGGTTGGTCGCCACCACGATCCCTTCATGCGCCGCCACGGGCGTGAGCGGCAGCTTGCCGGGGAGGAGCACCGCGTCACCCACCGCGTAGACGCGCGGGTTGGAGACGCTCTGCAGGTACTCGTTCACCCGCACCCCGCCACGCTCGTCCACCGCCACGTTTCCGACTTCGAGGTCCAGGCCGCGCGTGTTCGGAACGCGCCCTGCGCCATGAACCACGAGATCCGCGTCGGTGGTGCCGGCGCCGGTCACCGTTTCGACGTGCACGCTGTACCGGCCGTCGGTCCGGGTTACCCCGACGACGTTCGTCTTGATCCGCACATCGATCCCGATGCGCTTCGTGTGTTCGACCAATCGGGCCACCAGGTCCTGGTCGAAACGCGCGAGCGGCGCGCCACGGCCCAGCACGACAGCCGACGCGCCGGCGCGCTGTACGACATGCGCGAACTCGAAAGAGATGTACCCCGCACCGATGAACGCGATGCGGCGCGGCAACTGTTCGAGCTCGAGAAAGTCCGTGCTCGTGCGGACGTGCTGCTCGCCGGGAATCCCGAGCTCCGCGGGCCTCGCTCCCGACGCGATCACGATGTGTTCGGCCTCCAGCGTTTCGTCCGCGATCCGTAGACGATCGTCGGAGACGAAGCGAGCCGGCCCGTGGTACGTCGCGATCCCCGCCGCTTCGAACGCCGCCTCGCTCTGGCTTGGCACGGGATCCGTGAAGCTGTGCTCGAAGCGCGAGAGCGCCGGCCAGTCGATCCCGGCGTCGCCGGTAATCCCATGCCCCGACATGCGGCGCTGCCAGTCCACGAGCTCGGCCGCGCCGACGAGCACCCGCTTCGGATCGCATCCGCGCAGGGCACACGTACCGCCGTATGGCAACTCGTCGACGATGGCAACGCGCCAGCCAGCCTCGCGACAGCGCGTCGCCGCCGCCGAGCCTCCCTGGCCGGTTCCCACCACCACGAGATCGAAGCGTGGCATCGCGTACCTAACGCCGGCGGGCGCGGCGCCTCCCGCTCACGCCCGCACGACCTCCGCCCTGTATCCGAGTGTCTTGATCGCCGCGATCATCTGGTCGACCTTCACCTTCCCAGGGTCGAACGTCACGACCGCTCGCTTCTGCTCGTAGCTCACGTCGGCCTTGTGCACGCCGTCGAGACGCTCGAGCACCTTTCGCACGCCGATGACGCACCCACCACACGTCATGCCATCGACCCGGAGCGTCACCGTCTGGCTATCGGGAACGGACTCGACCCGCGCGGGCGCGCTCATGGCGTGCGCCGTGCTCGCCAGCGCGAAGCGCGCGCGAGAACCGGGGCTCGACGGTTCACCGCACAGGTCGCAGAGCGCGAGCGCGCCGGCTACCGCCACCAGTCCGAGCACTGCCGAAGTTCTGCTCATACGATCACCGTATCCAGTCGAAGCCGATGTGCGATGCCGTGCCGGGACTGTTCGCCGGCCGCGCGAATCAGGCCAGGAGTAGGGACCACTGCGGAAACGTCAGCAGAAGAATGACGATCACCGCTGCCACCCACACCATCACCTTGTTCCTCGTTCGCCTGCCCGAGGCGTCGCAAGCGACCGCCGCGGCACCGCTACGCGCGGCATCGGTTGCGTGCGCAACCGGTCGCGCGGTGCCGTACGTCGCATAGAACGCGGCGCCGAGCAGGCCAAGCGAGGCCACAGCGAACAGCGGGCGGAGCGGCTCGAAGCGACTCGCGAGCCCCGCCCCGACGCCAAGCGTCACGAACAGGAGCGGTCCGAGACAGCACAACGAGGAGAGGAGCGCCGCCAGCATGGCGCCTACCGACGCGGCGCCGAGGCGTACCGAGCCGCGTAAGCGTGGATGGCTCACGGTCTCCTCCGGACGGCGGTGAGGGCCTTCACGATGCTGGGAACCGGCGGTGCTCCCAGCAGGCGGCCAGCGCTCGGGTAGACGCGGCAGCACCTCGCGCCGGCGTGATGATTCGCCTCCGCGTCGGCCACATCGGCGCCGTTCACCAGGATGGTCGGTGAGCCGAACCGTCTGAACTCCTCGGGTGTCGCCGCGTGCTCGCGGTCCCATTCGTGCCACTCGGCCTTGATGCCGGTCGCGGTCAACGCATCGCGCAGCACGGCGCGCGCGTGGCTGAGATGCGGGCACTCGCTGTCGAACACGAGGTCGATTCGCAGCGGCGTTTCAGGGGGCACTGCCGTTCCCTCCGGACACCGGCCGGTCCAGCGCCGTGAGCAGGGGACACTCGTCGACCGGGCGTTCTCCGCGGCAGGCCGTCACGTACGCTTCGAGCGCGCCTCTCATTTTCTCCAGGTCGTGAATGTTCGCTTCGATGCGGGCGAGGGTCGCTGCAGCTCTCGCTTCGACCCGCCGGCAGGCGGTCTGCGACTCCTCGTGAAGTGCGAGCAGGTCGGCGATCTCGGCGAGTGTGAAGCCGAGCTCCTGGGCCCGCTTGATGAACCGGACTCGCCGCACGGCATCCTGGCCGTACGCGCGATAGCCCGACCCCCCGCGCGGCGGCTTCGGCAGCAGCCCCAGCCGCTCGTAGTAGCGGAGAGTCTGAACGTTCACGCCCGAGCGGGCGGCGGCTTCCCCGGTTCGCATCGGCACGCCTCGAATTCGGCCCACAAGATAAACCCGGTACCGCGGTACGGGGTCAAGCGGCCGGCGCCCTACGCCGCCGCGCGCAGGATCTCGTGGACGCGGCGGAGCAGCATATCCGGCGTGAACGGCTTCCCGAGAAACGCGTCGCCAGGCTCCAGCACCGCCTGCTGATTCATCGCCTCGGCCGTGTAGCCCGACGTGAACAGCACGCGCACGTCCGGGCGCGTGGCGGCCAGCCGCCGCGCGAGCTCGCGGCCACCCATCTCCGGCATCACGAGGTCGGTGATCAGAAGGCCGAGCGAATCCGCGTGCTCCTCGGCCACGCGCAGCCCCTCCCGCCCGTTGGTCGCGGTGAGCACCTCGTAGCCAGCGCGCTCCAGGGCGCGCCGCGCCGCCGCGGACACGTACGGGTCGTCGTCGACCAGCAGCACGGTGGCGCGCCCGTCAGGCACGGCGACGACCCCCGGCGCTGGCGTGTGTCGTGCCGCCCGCGGGCCCTCGCTGCGTGGCAGATACACCTTGAACGTCGTGCCGCGCCCTGGCTCGCTGTAGACGTCCACGCTCCCGCCCGACTGCTTCACGATGCCGTAGACCGTGGACAGGCCGAGCCCCGTTCCCTTGCCCGGGGCCTTGGTGGTGAAGAACGGATCGAAGGCCCGGGCCTGCGTCGCCGCGTCCATGCCCGTCCCCGTGTCGGTCACCGCGAGCATCACGTACGGCCCGGGCACCACACCCTCGCGCGCCATCGCGTACGTCGCATCGAGCTCGACGTCCCGCGTCTCGATGACCACGGTGCCGCCGTTAGGCATCGCGTCGCGCGCGTTCACGACCAGGTTGACCAGCACCTGCTCGACCTGCCCCGGGTCGGCCGTGACGGCACCCAGCCGCGGCGCCGGCCTCGCGACGAGGCGCACGTCCTCGCCGATCAGCCGCGCGAGCATCGGGCTGAGCCCCTGCACCACCGCGTCGAGGTCGAGCACCTGGGGCTGCAGCACCTGCTGCCGGCTGAACGCGAGCAACTGGCGCGTGAGCGTCGCGGCCCGACCCGCCGCCGCGAGCACCTGCTCGATGTCCTCCTTCGGATCGCCTGCGCCATCGAGGTCGGCCAGCGCGAACTGCCCGAACCCCGAGATGGCGGTGAGGATGTTGTTGAAGTCGTGCGCCACGCCGCCAGCGAGACGCCCCACCGCCTCCATCTTCTGCGCCTGGAGGAACTGCCGCTCGAGCTGCTTGTACGCGGTGAGGTCGGTCACCACCGAGCCGACGCCCAGTCGCTCGCCGTCCCGCGTGCGAATCGGGTAGAAGCTGGCGAGCCAGTGCTGCGCCGTCCCGGGGCGCGCCGGCGTCTCGCCCGAGAGCTCCACGTTGAACACGCCGCCGTCCCGGTCGAGCGCGCGTCGCGCGTGCTCCTCGAGCTCGCGGCCGATTCCCGGGGCGACCGCCGACGGCAACTGTCCGACGTGCGCCTCCTCCGCAACGCCGTTGAGCGCCGCCAGCGATGCGTTCACCCGGCGAAACCGCATCTCCGCATCGTGGAACGCGAACCCGACCGGCGCCCCCGCCAGACAGGCGTCGAGCTCCGCGGTGATTCGCGCATTCTCGCCGAGCGCCGCGGAGAGCTCGTCGCGCGTGCGCACCGCCTCGTCGATCGAGTCGGCCAGCTCCTCGTTCGCGATCTCGAGCTGCGCCGCCTGCTCGGCGAGCTGGCCGGCGCGGTCCGCGAGCTCCTCCGAACGCTCCTCGAGCCCCCGGTGGGCGGTGGCGACGCTCTCGGCCATGTGGTTGAACGCGCGCCCCAGCGCCCCGACCTCGTCGGCCCCGGCGGCCGCGACGCGCCGGGAGTAGTCCCCGGCACTGATGGCGGTGGCCGCCCCGGCCAGCTCCGCCAACGGAGTCGTTAGGCGGGAGCCGAGGATCCAGGCGACGCCAATGGCGATCGCGAGGAGCAGCCCCGTGATGGCCGCGAGCCGGCGAAGATTCACCCACACGGGTGCCAGCACCGGCGTCTGGGCCAACGCGAGCGCCAGCGTCCACGCCGTGCCGGGAAGCGCCCGGGTGACGACGAGATGCGGGCCGCCCTCGAGTCCAGTGTGGGAGAATACGCCGGGGGTCGACAGCGGGAACCTGGGCGCCGGTACCGCGCGTGCGAAGTCGGTCCACCCGTCGCCCGCCGTGTTCCCGAGGTACACCGCTGCCTCGGGACCGACCAGGCCGGCCAACTGTTGGCGGGCTCGCGCACCACCGCTCGCGCGGCGCCATTCGACGACGTAGCCGAGCGTCGCTCCGGCCTCGGTCGATCGTGCAACCACCGGGTAGAGGACGGTGTCCGCGACGACGCGCATCGCCCCCAACGCCACCGAGTCACGGGCACCAACCAATTCCAGCAGCTCTCCGCCCCGAGCGGAGTCTCGCGGCGTGATCGCGGCACGAGTGGTCAGGAGAAGACGGCCGTCAGCGCCCCGGAGCTCGACGGAGATGACCGTCGGAGTCGTCATGCCCTTCCGGAGCGCCGCCCTCGCCCGATCGCGCGCGTCTCCGCCGCGGTCGCCGCGGAGGAACGATACGACCGAGGCATCGCGCGCCACGGCGCCTAGCTGATCCCGCATGCCTCGCGTCTGCGCCCGCAACATGTCGAGGAGGCGCCCCGACATGCCCTCGAGCTGCTCGCTCGCCAGCGCGAGCGCGGATCGCCGTAACTCGATGTAGGCCACCACATCGTGTACCGCGACCACCGCCAGAATCGTCGCCGCGATGAGGAGGAGGAGGCGATGACGGATCGAGAGGCGTGAGGACCAGGTCATGGGCGGTGCCTGCATCGGCAGTTTCGAGTTCCGTGGCGCAGCCGTCCGCGCCGGGGACAGGCCCCGACCGTCGTTCGGCGTGTCCCCCCAACACGACCATTGAGCGAAGCGGCGCGTCACGCAGTCACGCACATCACGAACGTTTTTCGGCCCGGCTCGAGGGCAGATGGGTGCGACCACAGGACCACTGGCGATCGGTCACGCCGCCGGTGTCGCGCATCACGTGCTGATTACGGCAGGCTGGTACGGCTCGCTGGGCGCGCCGGACACATCTCGAGTCGGCGGTGCCTGCTAGACGCCGCCAACTCCGCCTACAGGTGTCCCCAGCCCAGGCCGTAGACGAGCAGCGCGAGCACGATGGTGGTGATCGCCACGTACAGCCGGTCGCGCTGGACGAGAAAGGCGACGAGCGTGAGGGCGACACGGGCCACCGGCGTGGCGATGAGCAACACGAGCCCGAGCTGCACGATGCCGCGGCTGTCGAGGGCGAACGCCGCACGCACGATCCCGCCCACGCTCCGAAGCGCCGCGGGCTCGCCTCGGAACTCGCGGAAGTCGGCCGGAGCGTGCCCGTACTGCGCGAGCAGCATCACGCCGCCCACCACCACCACGGCGGCCGCGATGAGCACGCCCACCTGCAGCAACCGCCCAACGACCTGCTCGACCTGGTAATCGCTCCAGCGGGGCTCATCCGCCCGCGCGCGCGGCGAGGCCTCTCGGGCGCGCGGCTCGCGCAACGCGCTCACAGGCCCCCCGTGATTCCCTTGTACAACATCTCCGCCGCGAGCACGACCACGACGATGGTGAACACCAGCCGCAACGAGCGCGTCTTGGCCACCGTGAGGATCCGGGCGCCGAGCAGCGCGCCCGCGAGCACACCGAGCATCACGGGAAAGGCGAGCGCCGGCTCGATGTATCCGCGATGCAGGTACACGCCCGCGCTCGCCGCCGCCGTCACGCCGATCATGAAGTTGCTCGTCGTGGTGGACACCTTGAACGGCAGCTTCATGGTGCGATCCATCGCGAGCACCTTCACCACGCCCGAGCCGATCCCGAGCAGCGCCGAGAGAATGCCGGCGACGAACATGAGCGCGAACCCTTTCGGCACCGCCTGCACCGAGTACGCCTGCACACCGGCAGGTGTTGGGTAGGAGCCGTTGAGGCGAAGGCGATCGGCCCACGGATGCGACGGCCCAACGCTCACGTGTTCCTCGGGCGCGCCGAACGACCGGAAGGCGGTATAGAGCAGCACTATGCCGAAGAGCACCGCGAGCGCGCTGGTCGGGACGACGCCGGCCAGCGCGGCGCCGGCGAGGGCGCCAACCGTGGTGGCCACCTCGAGGAAGACGCCCACGCGGACGTTCGTGAAGCCCTCACGCACGTACGCCGCGGCCGCACCCGACGATGTCGCGATGACGGAGACCAGCGAGGCGCCGACCGCGTAGCGAAGATCGACGTGGAAGATGAGCGTGAGCATCGGCACGACCACGATGCCGCCGCCGAGCCCGGTGAGCGCACCGAGCAGTCCGGCCCCGAATGAGCCCGCGGCAACGAGCGCGGCCAGCGTGAGTATCGTCATCTGGGTGGTGACATGGGGCGCTCCACGGCACGAGGGTTCTCGCAGGCTGTGCGCACGGCCGAGCGGTCGAGCCGGCGCGCCGAGACGGGTAAGGTATCGCCGATTCGGCGTGCCCGGTGCAGCCGAGCGGCGCCGGCAGGCAATGCCGTGGAGCATTGCTTGCAATCCACCGACCGCCGGAGGATGAGACGTGGCAGATCGGCGCCTCGTACTGTCGCTCGCCGTCAGCATGATCGCGTGGCTGGGACCCATGCCTGTCTCGAGTCAGGGCACGCCCCCGGGTAAGCGTGACAGCACCGCCGCGCGCCGGCGCGATTCGACAGCCGTTCGCCTCGCACCCGTGGCGGTTCGGGCCTCCATCGTTCCCGCGGCCGGCATCGCCGTCGGCTCGGGCGTTCCCGCACGCATCACGACGGTGGCGCGGGACGAGTTCCACCCGCTGGGCCCAGCAACGCTGGCGGATGCGCTGGCGGCGCAGCCCGGCGTATCGGTCTACGACGACCTCGGCTCGCCGTACAAGTCCACGCTCGTGACGCGCGGCTTCGCGGTGAGCCCCACGGTCGGGCTCCCGGCGGCGGTGACGGTCTTTCTCGACGGCGTGCGACAGAACGAGCCCGACGCTCAGGAGGTGAACTTCGATCTCCTGCCGATGGACCACGTGGAGCGCGTCGAGCTGCTGAGCGGCGCCGCCTCGCTGCTCGGCCCCAACTCGCTCGGCGGCGCGGTCAACCTCGTCACGGAGCGTGGCTCGGGCCCGCCGCGGGGGTCCGTCGAGCTCGCGGGCGGATCGTTCGACGCCCTGTCGCTGCGCGGCTCCTTCAGCGGTGGCGCCAGTGACGGCTGGGACTACTACGCCGGCGGTGGCGCGGAGCGCACGGACGGCTGGCGTGCGCAGTCGAACGCCAGGCGCTTCAACGGCTTCCTCAACCTCGGACGCGGAACCGCGACGCGCGGCATCTCCGTGCAGGCGTATGGCGCCCGAAGCCGCGCCAGGACCGCTGGCTCGCTGCCGGAGTCGATCTTCCGCGTGGCGCCGCGCACGAACTTCACGCCCGGCGACGACGACGACCTGAACGCGCAGCAGCTCTCCGTGTCGGCACACGCGCCGCTCGGCGGCGTGCGCGGCTCGATCACCGCGTACGTGCGACACTCCGGCGCCGAGCGGTTCAACGTGAACCAGCCGCCGGACGACGACGTCCGGAGCGTGACCGCCAACTGGACGTTCGGCGCCACCGCCGACGTACGGCGAATCGTCGCCGTGCCGCACGGCGAGCTCGCGCTTCGCGCCGGCGTGGATGGCGCGGCGAGCCGCGTGCGCGTGCGCATCTTCGCGGAGCCCGGCTCGGGGGGCCGCGACAGCCTGACGACGGACGTCCGGAGCCCGAGCTGGGACCTCGCGGCGTACGCGCTCGCCGACGCCACCTTCGGCCGCGTGACGGTGTCGACCGGCGCCCGGTACGATGGCGTGCGCATCCCGTTCACGAACGCGGTGGATCCCGCCGGCGACACGACGAACACGTACTCGTGGCTCAGCCCGCGCGGCGGCGTGAGCGTCGACGTGGGTGGCGGCGCCGCGCTGTACGCGTCCATAGGGCGAAGCTTCCGCGCCCCCGCGATCCTCGAGCTCGGATGCGCGGACCCCGAGGCGAGCTGTCCCCTCCCCTTCGCGCTGGGGGAAGACCCGCCGCTGCGCCCGGTCACCGCCACGGCCTACGAGGCGGGCGCGCGTTGGGCGCGGGGCGCGTTGCTCGTCAACGGCTCCGTGTACCGCACCGCGGTGCGCGACGAGATCTTCTTCATCGCCTCCGACGTGGCGCGGCTCTCGGGCTACTTCACGAACGTGCCGCGCACGCGGCGGGAGGGCGCCGAGCTCACCGCGCACGTGTCGTCGTTAGGCGGGCGGCTCGCGGCGGACGTGAGCTACGCGTACACGCGGGCGACGTTCCGCACCGCGGCGGAGATCTTCAGCATCCGCGCGGACGACGCGTTCGCCGAGAGCCCGCTCGCGGGACCGAACACCATCAGCGCCGGCGACCGGTTGCCGCTCGTCCCCGATCACCAGGCCAAGGTGGGCGCCACGGCGCGCTTGCCACGCGGCATCGAGCTGCGCGTCGATACGCGACGGATCGGCCGCCAGTGGCTGCGCGGCGACGAGGCGAACGAGACGCGCCCGCTCGACCCGTACACGGTCGCGAACGCGTCGCTGCTCGTCAGGCAACGCGGGTGGGAGATCGTGGCCGCCGTCACGAACGCGCTCGACACGCGCCGCGCCACGTTCGGCACGTTCAACGAGAACCGGCGCACGGGAGCGCTCGAGCGATTCCTCACCCCGGTCACCGGGCGCGCCGTCCGGTTGAGCCTGCAGCGCAGCATCGGCGGTCCGGAGTGAGCGCTCACCGCACGTCGATCTCGCCGGTCATGTTCGGGTGGAACACGCAGTAGTACGCGTGACGCCCCGGTGCGCGCGCGACGACCCGCCACTCGCCACTGGCGGCGATCGTCTTCGAGTCCCAGGTACCCTCGCGCGCCGTGGCGGTGTGGGGAACGAAGTCCGTGTTCCTCCACACCACCGTATCGCCCTGCGCCACGGTGAGCACCGCGGGCTCGAACGCGAGGTTCCGGATCACCACCTCGTGCGACCGCGGCACGCGGCGCGCGCAGGATGTCGCGACGATCGCAAGCACCGCGACCGTCGCGCGATGTGCCGCTCGGACCACGACTACTGCGCGAGCGTGCCCTGAATGCTCTTGGCGCGCTCGAGGTGCGCCGCGAACGCCAGCCGAGCCTTCTCGAGCAGCGCCTTCAGCTCGGCGTTCTGCGCGCCCGGAATGAGCGTTTTGTCGAGCGCATCGAGCACCGCCTGGTGGTACTCCACCTCGTGGTCGATGTACGCCTTGTCGAACGCCGCACCACTCAACCCCTGCAGCGTCTTCCGGGATTGTTCGGCGCCGCTCTGGAGCTGCCGGCTGACGTCGTTGTCCTCTGGCGTGACGTTGAGCTTCTTGGCCAGCGCCACGGCCTGCTTGTTCACCGCCGAGTGGTCGGTGATCATCGTCCGTGCGAAAGCCTTCACCGCCTGCGACGATCCCTTCTGCTTCGCCATCTCGCCGGCGGCGCTGTCGATGGAGTTGGCCGTCACGGCGACGTGCGCGATCTGGGCATCGTTGAGCGTCGTCGCGGCGGCGGCGGCGGGCTTCGCGGTGTCGGCGGCCATGGCTGTCGGCATGCCAGTCGCCGTGTCCGTGGTGGATTTGTCGGTCTTCGCGCAAGCGCCCGCGAGCAGGGTGCCAAAACCCAGCAGTGCGGGTGCTACGGTACGGGTCAGTCGAACGAGGGGCGACATTGGCTTTGCTCCGCTGATGGTGGAACGTCCCGTGCTACAAAGCCGGAAGAAACGACTAATCAATCTGCCATTTCTGCAACACACGGACCCGACGACCGCTCAACCCTGAAATCACCGACCCGGAGCGGACCGACCCCGAGGAGCCGATCGTGAACCGACCAGGACGCCGAGACCAGGCGGACGTGGGAAGCTTCGCCCACGGAGCAGTCCGGGAGCAGACGCGGAGCCGCCTCATCGCCGCGCTCCGGCAGCGTCCGATGACGCTCGACCAGCTCGCCGCCGCGCTTGGCCTGACGCGTACCGCGGTTCGACTACAGGTCGTCGCGCTCGAGCGTGATGGCGAGGTCACCCGCCGCGGCGTGGCACCCGGGCGGACGAAGCCGGCGCAGGTGTACGAGCTCACCGGCGAGGCCGAACAGCGGCTATCGCGCGCCTACGTCCCGGTTCTCACGCAACTGCTGCACGTGCTCGCGGCGCGTCTCCCCGCCGGCGAGTTCGACGGCGTGATGCGCGAGGTGGGGCGGGGGCTGCTCGCCGAGCGCGCACGCCCGCGTGGCTCGCTTCGGGAGCGGGTGGCGGCGGCGAGCGAGCTGCTGAACCAGTTCGGCGGGCTCACGCGCGTCGAGGAGCACGGCTCGGGCTTCGTCATCCGAAGCTACGGCTGTCCGCTGGCCGCGACGGCCATCGACCACCCGGAGACGTGCAACGCGATGGAGAGCCTGGTGAGCACGTTCGTGGGTAACGACGTCGCGCAGCGCTGTGACCGCGCCGGACGACCACGGTGCTGCTTCGAGGTGGCGGTGCCTACCGAGCAGCCCGCGGCAGGGCGAGCGTGAACGTCGATCCCTCGCCGACGGCGCTCTCCACCGTCAGTTCGCCGCCCATACCTCGCGCGAGATCGCGGCTGATCGCGAGGCCGAGTCCCACGCCGTCCTCGGTGCGGGTGAGGCACGTGTCGATCTGCACGAACGGCTCGAAGATCGACTCCAGGCGGTCGGGCGGGATGCCACGACCGGAGTCGCGGACGCGCAGGAACACCGTGCGGCCCACGGTCTCGCACGTCAGCGCAACCGAACCGCCGGCGTCCGTGAACTTGGCCGCGTTCGAGAGCAGGTTGAGCAGGATCTGCCGCACCTTGTCGAGGTCGGCGCGGACGACCCCGACGCCACCCTCGCTGCCCACCGTGAACGCCAGCCGCTTCGCACGAAGTTGCGGTGCCACGAGCGGCTCGACGTCGGCAATGATCTCGTCCGAGCGCAGGTCGGCCAACTCGTATCGAACGGTGCCCGTCTCGATGCGCGCATAGTTGAGCACCTGGTTGATCAGCCCCAACAGGTGCTGCTGGCTCCGTTGTATGCGTGCGAGATCCGAACGCTGCTCGGGCGACACCGGCCCGCGAATCCCCAGGTCGAGCAGCTCGACGTAGCCGCCGATGGCGTTGAGCGGCGTGCGCAGCTCGTGGCTCATCAGCGCGAGGAACTCGGACTTGGAGCGGTTGGCCGCCTCGGCCTCGGCGCGCGCGGCACGTTCACTCTCGAGCAGGCCGTTGCGCTCGGCCAGCGCGGCCTTCAACTCGCGCTCGTTCTCCCGGAGTGCATCCTCGGCGCGATGCCGGGCGGTGAGCGCGGCCCGGAGTCGGTGCTCGAGGTTCTGTCGCTCCTCGATCTCCGCCTCCAGCGCGCGGGCGCGCTGCTCCAGCAGCGTGATCTCGAGGAGGCGGGCCTCTTCGGGCGCCTGGGTGTAGCGCTCCGTGGGTATGACGTGCGTGTGATGCCGGCACACCTGCTGAAAGCGCTCGATGTCGGCCGACTTGTAGAAGTTGCCCATCGCGTACGCACAGAGCAGCGAGAACGGGTAGCTCTCGCCGAGCTCGTTCCACAGCTCCTCGAGGCGAATCGCGCCTTCGGTGTTCCCGTCCTTCCAGAGCAGGTCCACCATCTCGCCGTACATGCGGAGGCCGATGTGGTCGTGACTGCCCATGATGGGCCCGAGCACATCGGTGAGCGTCACCTTGAACCGGTCGGCGTGAGGGACGTCATCGACCATGAAAGCCGAGAGTGTGTCCCGCGCGTCGAGCAGGGTGAGCTGGCCGCGGTCCCGGATGGCGTCGATGTCGAACCCGTGGCCAGCGAGCCGACGCGCCAGGGTGTTCTGGCGCGGCCCCGTGGCGATCACCACCAGGGATTGACCGATGGAGAGCCCGGCAGCGAGGAAGTCAGCGACTGCCGCGCCGAGGAACTCCTCGTCTTCGTAGAACTGAACGGTGTGGGTGGGGGCCGGTGTCGCCAGGGCGAGGTCGCGTGCCGCCTTTCCATTCGTGTTGGTCGAGCTCGAACGAGAAGCCGCGATATGCATCGGGTGGGTTCGTAGCAACTCTTCCATTGCTGTAGACTCGAAACTACGGCCCGGACTGCCGGCATGTGACCGACAGCAGCAGGCTCGCCCGACCGCTCGGGGCCGGGCGTCGGCGTCTGGAACGCCGTGGATCGTATGGGTTGTGGGTCCCCCTTCCGCGATTTTCGGACCGGACGTGAGTAGGGGCGCGGGGTGGCGCGCTGCCCCTTCAAGGGGTCAGAGTCGTTGAAACCTCCGGTTTCAACGACTCTGACCCCTTGAAGGGAGAACGCAGCACGAAGCGCGCAGCCACCTGAGCGAGCGAGCCGCAAGCAGCCGCTATCTGCCTGGCGTCAGGGTACCGTGGGCGTCTCCTCGCACCTGTCCTTCGTCTTGCGCAGCGTCGGGTACTGAATGTTGAGCTGCTCGAGGTACGTCGCGTACTTCGTGGGGTCGTAGTAGAACCGCCGCATCTGTGGGCGGAACTTCTCCAGGATGTCCGCGTTGAGGAACGTCGCCGGCCGCTCGTTCGGGCGCATGAGCGGCTCGTACTTCGTGTCCTTCGTCTGCACGTTGCGGAAGTAGGACCAGGCGCTGTCCACGAGCGCGGGCTTCCCGAGGATGTCGAGCATCGTCGAGGCCATCACCTTCGCGCCCGCGGTCGCGCCCTTGTGGGCGATGGGCGTCGCCGACGCGATCGCGCTCGACCAGTGGTGGCCGGGCAGTCCCGGGATGTTCGACGGGTAGCGGAGCGTCACCGTCGGCACGTTCCACGACACGTCACCGATGTCATCGGAGCCCCCGCCCATGTTGCGGTCCTCGGGCTCCGGCACGGCCGTGGTGTCCACCCGGTCGGGCATGCCGGTCTCGCGCGAGCCCATCTCCTTCTGCACCGCCTTCGCGAGCGTCTGATCGGCCTCGCTCCACTTCGGGAGCCCCACGCGCCTGATGTTCGCGAGCATCGCCTCGGCAATGGGCCGGTTGAAGTGCTGCGGCCACGCGGACCCGAGCACGCGCTCCTCGACGAGCCTGGTGCCGGTCATCATCGCGGCGCCCTGCGCGATCGAGTCGCCGATGGCCCACATGGCCTTGATCTGGGGGTACGTGAGCTCGCGGAAGTAGTACCACACCGACGCCGTGGTCGGCACCACGTTAGGCTGGTCGCCTCCGTCGGGGATGACGTAGTGCGAGCGTTGCTGCAGGCGCAGATGCTCGCGGCGGTAGTTCCAGCCCACGTTCATGAGCTCCACGGCATCGAGCGCGCTGCGGCCGCGCCACGGTGCGCCGGCCGCGTGCGCGGCCTGCCCCTCGAACGAGTAGAGCACCGACACGAGCCCCGAGCCGCCGCCCGGGCCCCACTGCGTGCTGAGGTTCGCGGACACGTGCGAGAACAGCGCGACATCCACGTCCTTGAACACGCCGGCGCGCACGAGGTACGCCTTGGAGCCCAACTGCTCCTCGGCCACGCCCGGCCACACCTTGATGGTGCCCGGGAGCTTCTCGCGCTCCATGATCTTCTTCACCGCGAGCGCGGCGGTGATGTTCACCGGCTGCCCGGTGTTGTGCCCCTCGCCGTGCCCGGGCGCGCCGGGCACGAGCGGCGCATGGCAGGCGACGCCGGGCTTCTGCGATGCCTGCGGAATGCCGTCGATGTCGGAGCCCACGGCGATGACCGGCTTCCCCGCCCCCCACGTCGCGACCCACGCGGTCGGAATCCCCGCGATGCCTTCCTCGACGGTGAAGCCGTTGTCGCGGAGGATCTTCACCAGGTACCTCGAGGTCTCGACCTCCTGGAAGCCGAGTTCGCCGAAGCTGAAGATCTGATCGACCATCTGCTGCGTGAGCTTCGCTCTGGACTCGACGTCGGCGATCGCGTCGCGCTTCAGGGCGTCGAGGCGCGCCGTCGGGAGCACGGCGCGCTGCTGGGCGTGGGCGGTGGACGCCGCGACAGCGGCTGCGAGACAGAAGGCCGGGATACGGAACGACGACACGCTTCACCCTCCTGACAGGTTCAGTCGCACAAACTGCCCACGTCGAGGCGGTTTCGCCATGTCGTCGACGGGCGGCCGTCACAACTGCGCCAACTGGCGGGTTCATTGGGTGGTGTCACTTACTCGCCTCCGACGGGGTTCGCGTCCATGGAGCACACGCTGCTGCTCACGCAGGACTTCCCTCCCGATCGGGGCGGAATGGCCCGGCTGTACGGCGAGCTGTTCATCCGCCTGCAGGACGTCGAGGTGTCCGCCGTCGCGTCGACGGTCCCCGAAGATGGCCATGACCGACGCCTTCACCGCATGCCGTTCGCACGCGGCCAGGCCCACCACCTTCCGAACATCCTTCGCTGGATGCGATGGGCAAGCGGACATGTCGCGCGTCACCACACCGGCCTGGTACACGCAGGCAACGTGCGTTCGGCCGGATACGTTGCGGCGTGGCTCCGCCGACAGTCCGGGGTGCCGTACCTGGTGTACGTGCATGGGAAGGACGTGATGAAGGAGCAGCGGAAGTCCTCGGCCAGCGCGGCGGTTCGCATGGGCACACGGGAGATTCTCGGACACGCCGGTGCGATCATCGCAAACTCCTCGGCGACGGCGGATCTCGCGCGAGAGCTGCTGTGCGCGGTGGGTCGACCGCGTTCGGCGAACCACGTGCACGTCGTGCACCCCGGCACGGACCCCGCCCGGTTTCGACCCACGGCCTCGGGCGCGGACGTGTGGCGACGCTCGATGGCCGATGGCGGCCCGCTCCTGCTCTCGGTCACGCGACTCGTGGCGCGGAAGGGGATCGACACGGCCATCACTGCGCTCCCCGCGATCCTGGCGAGGTACCCTGACGCGAGATACGTGGTCGTGGGGACGGGACCGGACCAGGCGCGCCTCGAAGCCCTGGCGACAGCGACGCGTGTTGCCGCGCACGTCCGGTTCGTCGGCGACGTCGCCGACGACGCGCTCCCGGCGTGCTACGCCGCGGCCGATGTGTTCGTGCTACCGGTGCGGACGATTCCGTGGGACGACGAGATCGAGGGGTTCGGCATCGTCTACCTGGAAGCGGCGGCCGCCGGAGTGCCGTCCGTGGCCACGCGCGAAGGCGGCGTAGCAGACGCGGTCGCCGACGGCGTGACGGGGCTGCTGGTCCCGCCGGCCGACCCACGCGCCGTGGCGGAGGCGGTGCTGCGCCTGCTCGACGACGCTGCCCTCCGCGCACGTCTCGCCCACGACGGCAGGCGCGCGGTCGAGCAGCACTTCCACTGGGAGCGCGCGGCGTATGAAGTCTCGGCGATCGGCCAACGCCTCCGGGAGAACGCGCGCCGGGGTTGATGTCGCGGCCGGCGAGATGGTCGACGCTATCGCTTCAACGCGATCCCGACGCTGACGGAGAGCCCGTACGACGCCGAGTTGTCCTCGGCGGCGAACGGGAGCCGCACCGTGGGCTGAAAGGACAGGCGGTCGTGGAAGAAGATGAGGCCGACCCCGAGCCCCACGACGCCGTAGTTGTCGGTGATCGTCCGGTCGGCCACGCCTGGCGCCGTGACGTCCGAGGCCGCGTACTGGAATCGCAGCGACCCGTTCGGGATGAGCTTCACGCCTGGCGCCGGGCGGAACGTGGCGCCGAGCGCGAGCCCCGCGGAGGCGAAGCGCGACTTGATCTCGGTGCCGGCGTCGTCGGGACCCGTGCCGAGCGCGCCCCCGATGATCGGACAGAGCTGCGCGCGTGTCCCGATTGGCCGCTGAAAGCCGACGTCGATGAACACCTGGTCTTCGGTGTCGTCGAACTCGTCGTCGTAGATGCGCACGACACCGACGTCGCCGAACGCCGCGTTCTCCTTGCCCGCGACCAGCGACGCGGCGTACGCGGTGTAGCCGTCGCCGAAGATCGCGCCGCCGCCCAAGCGCACCGGCACCGTGGCGAACGAGACGGAGCCGAGGCAGGCCTGCGCGCGCGCGGCGTTGGGAACGGTTATCGCTATCGCGAGAATGAGGGCGAGTCTACGCATTTCGGCTCGTGTGGCGCGTGGTCATACCACCGCGTACAATGCGGAGTCGTGTAGAGCGGCCACCGCAGACGGCGGGGCGGCGGGGCGACGGGACACGAGGCATTGCGAGAGGAATCATGCGAACAGTTGCAGCGCTACTGGCGGCGACGCTAGTGCTGACGGGCTGCGGGAGTGACAATCCCGCGGAGCCGACGGTGCTGTCGGTCGTTCTCACCGCGCCGAAGCAGACGATCGCGGTCGGGGAACCGGTACAACTTACGGCCGTCGCGCGCGATGTGAACGGAGTGACGCTGCCTGGCGTGACGGTCACCTACACCTCGTCCGCATCGAGTGTGGTGAACGTGAACGCCAGCGGGCGCGCGATCGGCCTCGCGCCGGGAACGGCGTCGATCACGGCATCGGCCAGCGGCCAGAGCTCGCCCCCGGTCACGATCACCGTGACCCCGTCGGCGACGGTGGGTGCCGTGGTGCTGATGCCGAACACCACGTTCTCGCCGGCGACGTCCACGATCAAGGTGAATCAGTCGGTGGCATTCGACTTCCCCGCGCTGGCGCACAACGTGACGTTCGAGCGCACCGGCAGCCCGACCAACATCCCGTCCACGCAGAACGCGACGGTCCTGCGCCAGTTCACGACCGCGGGAACGTTCCCGTACGTCTGCACGATCCACCCGGGAATGAGCGGGCAGGTGGTCGTCACCCCGTGATGCGGACGCGGAGACCGCGAAGCGGCAGGTGGGTGGTGGCGATGGCGTTGATCGCGATCACTCAGTCCGCCACACCGCGAAGCGTTGCGGCTCAACGTCGCGCCGAGCCGCTGCTCGGCGTTCGTTTCGGTCCGCCGCTCCGCGCCGGTATCGCGCTCGCGGTCATGTACGGGGACCGATCGGCCGCGGCCCAGTTCGCGGGGCCGGTCGCGCTCGCGGAGGTGGGCCTCGGTGGCGCGCGCGTGAGCGCCGGCTACCTGTTCGCCGAGCCGTTCGCCTCCGGAATCGAGATGCTCGGAAGCGTCATCCGAACGTGGGGCTCGCCCGCGCAGGTGGAACCCAACCGAACGCTCGCGGGGGGCGAGGTGCGCGTGCTGTTCTTCGCGGCGAACGCCGGCGTCGGGGTGTACCGGCCGGTGGGTGGGTTCGGGAGCGACAGGCGGGCGCGCTACTACGTGAACGTGGGATTGGGCGTGTGAGGCGGCACGCCGGAACCGTAGCGGGCGAACGGCGAGCGGTCCGCGTTATGCGACTTGCGGACGCGCCACACTCGCGCGCCTCAGTCCGCGTACGCCATGCCTCTGCAATACGAGAACCTCGACCCGACCACGCGCCGCTACGCGCTCGCCGAGCTCGACCACGATCTGGCGACCGGCGCGTTTCACACCTCGGAGCGTCTGCGCCCGAGCGCCGTTGGCGAGTATCAGCACCTGCTCCGCGAGGCGCTCCGCTACTACGACGACCTGTGGCTGGAAGAGCGCGCGTCCGACCTCCTCGTGGATTTCGAGACGCGGCGCACGCCGAGCGGCGGACAGACCACGGCGAAGATTCCGCAGATGGCGGCGCGCATGCTCGCCGAAGGCGACTTCAACCGGTATTACATGCGCGGCGTGTGCCTGCGAGCCATCGACGAAGGGCGGGAGGTGGTGGAAGTGTATCGCGCTCGGCTGTCGCTCGAGCCGCGACCGGAGTCGGCGGAGCTGGAGGGGCGGCGCCTTCCGGCCCGCGAGGTGCTGGACCACCTGCGCGGCCTGCCCAGCGCCGACCCCGCCACGGCACCGCTGGGCCGGCCGAACTCGGGGTTGAGCGTGCGGCTGGTGTAGCATCGGTTACACGTTAGGCAGGAGGCGCTCGGGCCACGCCCGAGGCGGGCTCGGCGGCCGGCGATGTGGCCGCCGTCCACCGGGGCGATATTTCCGGTGACCCCGGTGGGCACATCCAACCGACGCCGGCCGCGGCCGGGGCACTCCCCGCTCAGAGGTGCGAGCCATGTCCAGCATCCATCCCACACCCCCAGCTCCCGAGTCCTCCCGTGCCACGCTCTCCGGGTCCGCCGTGCGAGACGCCATCGGCGCGGTGAATGCCCGCTTCATGTCGGCGTTCGCCGACGGCGATGCCGCCGCGGTGGCCGACTGCTACACACCCGACGCGCAGCTCCTGCCGGCCAACAGCGACGTGGTGACCGGCACGAATCCGATCGCGAGCTTCTGGCGCGGCGTCATGAGGACGGGTATCTCCGAAGCTCGTCTCGAGACCACGGAGGTCGAGGCGCAGGGCGACCTGGCCGTCGAAGTCGGGCGGTACACGCTCACCGGAGCCGATGGTGGCACGGTCGACCTCGGCAAGTACGTGGTCGTCTGGCACCGGGCCGGAGCGGGCTGGAAGGTCCATCGCGATATCTGGACGACGAGCCGCCCGGCGCCGCAGGCGTGAGGCGGGCGGAGGGGTACCAGGGAGAACGGACGACATGCCGGACGCGCTGCCAACGGCCCTCCTGTGGCTGTTCGTCATCAACCTCGGGATCGCGTTAGGCGCCGGCCTCTACGAGGGGCGCATCACCCTGGCCGACTGGCTCGGCACCTCCGGGTCCGTTCAGCACTGGAACGCCGACGCGGCGCGACGGGACGACGCGGGCCGGAGGTTCTGGGTGTTCGTCACCACGATCCCGCTGACGGTGCTCACCCTCGCGAACCTCGCGGCCGCGTGGACCAGTTCCGGGGCCCTTCGGCATTGGTGGCTTACGGCCGCGGGCGCTGCCCTGGTGGAGCGGGTGCTCACGTTCTCGTATTTCATCCCGACGATGGTCCGATTGATGCGCGCGCCCGACACGCCGGAGTCGGCGGCACTGGCGACGCGGTGGGCCAAGCGAAACTACCTCCGTCACCTGCTGGTCCTGATTGCCTGGCTGGCAGCCCTGAAGGCATTCTCCCTGTTGTACCAGCGCGGCTGATCTTCCCCGGGAGCGGACGCGGTGCCATCGACGGGCAGGCCATCGCCGGCGTCGCCGACATGCAGGACGCGATTCCCAACGTGCGGGTGGAGTACGCGCGGGCGGAGCTCGCGGTGCCGGTGGGTTACTGGCGCTCGGCGGGCCCGTCGCAGAACACGTTCGTGCTCGAGAGCTTCATCGACGAGATGGCGCACGCCGCGGGGCGCGATCCCCTCGAGTTTCGGCGCGAGATGCTGGCCGGGAATCCGCGACTCCGGCACCTGATCGAAGTGGCGGCCGAGCAGTCCGGGTGGGGGACGCCGCTGCCGGCGGGGCGCGCGCGCGGCAGCGCGGTGGTCGAGGCCAAGGGCGGTCGCGAACGCGCTCTTCGCGCTCACGGGCAGGCGGGTGCGGCGGCTGCCGATTCGCACGGAGATGCTGACGGCGACGGGCGGCCGCTGACGCATCCGGCAGCGGTGAGCATCAGCATCGCACGCGGACGTGGGCGGCAAAGGCGGCGGCAACGTCGCCGGTGACCTTCGGCATGCCCGACACGCGGAGCTCGCGCAGGCGGGGGAGGCGGGCCAGCACCGCGATGCCGGTGTTGGTGAGACCAGCACACGAATCGAACTCGATCTCCTCCAGCGACGGCATGCCACCCAGGATCTCCGGCGTGCGGTCGGTGATCCGGTTGTAGCTCGCGAAGTACTTCTTCAGCGTCGGGAGCTCCGCGATGTGCTGCGTGGCGAGGTCCGTCGTGTCGCGGCAGTACATCAGTACCAGCGACTCGAGCCGCTCACAGCGGCCGACGTGGCGGTAGCCGTCGTCAGGCACGTCCATCGGCATCAACTCCCTGAGCGCGGGAAAGCGCGGCAACGCCGATAGTCCGACGTCGTCGACGTTTTTGCAGCTCACCGACAGCGACCGAAGTGCGGACATGTCGGCCAGCGCCATGAAGCCCCGGCGTCGCAGGTTGTAGCAACGCCTCCCCCAGATGTGCTCGATCGACCGCGACCGGCTCAGCGCGACGAATCCGTCGTCCCCGGCGACGGTGTCCTGACACATCAGGAAGCGGAGGTGCGGCAGCGCCGCGATGTACGGCATCGAGTCGTCGTTGGCGTCGAACGCGAGCCAGGCGAGGTGCGGCAGATCCACCAGCGGCGCGAGTCCGGCCCCCGTGATCGCGAGGCGATCGCTGTCCACGTTCAGCGCGAACAGACCGTCGAGCCCGACGAGTTGCGCAAGACCTCTGTCCGTGAACGGGCCGCGCAGCATCAGGAAGTTGGGGCCGGCGTCGAACCTCAACAACGACATCCTCGGCTCACCGCCCTGCCAACTCTTGAACACGGGAAGCCCGTGGAGGAGCGCGAGCCCCGCGTCGGTTACTTCGTTGCCCGACCTGAAATCGCGAAGCTCGCGCTTGCCGGCGAGTGCGCGGATCGCGCCGTCGCCCGTTTGCGTCCCCGAGAGGTCGACGGCCCGGAGATGCTCGCATGCCGCGAGATGCGGCATCCCGGCGTCGGTGACCCGTGTCCACGCCAGCACGATCGACTCGAGCGCCGGCAGTCGTTGCAGCACCTCGAGCCCGCGATCGGTGATTCCACACCCCATCACGTTCAGGTGCCGCAGCCCCGTCAGCCGCCCGAGATGACGCAGCCCGTCGTCGGTGAGACTCTTCGACCCTTCGAGGTCGAGCACCGTGATGTGATCGAGTCGTGAGAGGCGCTCGAGCAGCGCGTCGGTCATCTGGCCGCTCGCGTGCAACCCCGACAGTCGCCGCTCGCGCATCACGGCAGTGGTCTCGTCCCAGTCCCGCGAGCGCGCCGCTTCCTGCTTCGATCCCGCGTCATCGACGGAATACATGGCCACGGATTTCGCGGCGATCGTCGTTTTCTCCGGCGGCACCGAGGCCGCGAAGTCCGCCAACGCCTCCCAGCTCTCGAAGCCTTGCGCGCGAGCAACGAGGAACTGTGCCTCGGCGAGCGTGACCTCGTCGTCCTCCGGACTCTGCGGGCGCTCGGTCTTACCGAGATCCAGACGCACGTACCGCCGCATCGCATCCCACGCGCGCATGTGGCCGAAGTAGTCCCAGACGATCCGCATCGCGCCATCCTCGCCCGTCCGGTACGCCGTCACCAGCGCTTCAGCGACCCGCTCGTAGCGTCGCATCGGGGCGTCGTGGGCGAGTCGACTCCTGAGAGCCGTCCATCCTGGCAACCCGTGCTCCAACGCGAGCGCGTGTTGCACGTCGCGGAGCGTTGGCACGTCGGGGGCATCCGGGATTGCGCGCAGGAGACGAGCGCGCGCCTCTCCGACGTTCGCGTGAAGCGCCTTCAACCAGCGCTTCGCCTCCCTCTTCAGGTTCTCGAGGGTGGTCCTGGGCGTGATGTGCCTGGACATGAGACCTCCTCCCATGACGCCTGACGTCCGCTGAATGACAGGCTGGAAGAAGGTTCGACGACGCCGCTACCGAACCGATTGGGTGGGAGTAGTCTCCCTCGCCGCGGACAGGAGGCGCCCCAACGCGCGCTGGGGAAATTCTCGCTGTCTTCGGCGCCGTTTGTCAACCCGACGAACCGCTTCCCGTCGCGACGTCGGTCACTGGCGCCGCGCTCCTGGACCACGCCGAACCGGTTGGCGCCGGCGGCCTAACGCGTGCGTTGCGATAGACCGGTGCACGACGCATTCCGGCTGGGCGAACGGCGGGTACTCGCGTCGGCGTCAGGCTGCACCCGACGCTCGCGCGAGGTCCTCCTCGAGGAGCGCGTGGTTCAACGTGATCGCAGCGGCAGATCCCGAGGCAGCCGCGAGGATCACCTGCTGCATCGGCGAGACCATGTCCCCCGCGGCATACACCCCCGGCACCGTGGTCTGCCAGTCCGTCCCGACCTGGACGAGTCCGCCGTCGGTGAGCACACAGCCGAGGTTCGCCGCAAGGCTGCCGCGCAGCTGCTGGGGCGGCCGCAGGAACACGGCGTCGCAAGCCAGGGTCGACCCGTCGGCGAAAACCAGCGCCTCGAGCTGCGTGGCCCCGCGCACCGCGACCAGACGCTCCTCACGGATGGGGATGCGCAGGCGGCCGAGGTGGGCGCGGGTCTCTTCGGTCAACTCCTCCGCGCCGTCGATACAGAGCACGAGGTCGTGGGACCACCCGCGCAGCAACTGCACGACATCCATCGCGCTGGCCGCGCCCGTTACCGCCGCGATGCGTCGGTCGCGCAACTCCCAGCCATGACAGTACGGGCAGTGGAACACGGTCCGCCCCCAGAAGCGGCGCAGCCCGTCGACGTCCGGCAGCAGATCCTCGACCCCGGTCGCCAGCAACAGACGGCGCGTGTGATGCTCCTGGCCGTTCGCGTCGCGCACCAACAACGCCTGCTCGCCTCGGTGTGCAGTGGTTGCGGCCACCGGGCGAAGCTCCACCGAGTCGTAGGGGTGCAACTGCGTCCGCGCCACCTCGAGCAGCTCGAGTGGCGGCGTGCCGTCACGCGTGAAGACGCTGTGCGCGGCGTCGGCCGGCGCGTTTCGCGGCGCGCCGTCGTCGAGCACCAGGGTGCGGCGGCGCGACCGGCCGAGCACGAGCGCGGCGCTCAGGCCGGCCGGCCCGCCGCCAACGATCACGACATCCCACATGAATCGCTCGTCTTTTGGAGTGGATTACGCGAAGGAGTAGCGGGGCTGTCAACCGGTGTGGTCTGCCGGCGGACGCAACGAATAGGCGCTGACCCGGCCACGGCAGTGGCACTGGAACTCGATCGCGTTGCCGCGTACGACCCTAGCCAGTAGGGCCTCGGCGCGCTTGAATAGATGGCCTTACCGACTCGCTCCAGTGTGGAGACAGCATCGTGCACCATCAACCGTCGATCAGGATTTGCGTCGCCGCCATCGGGCTCGCGGCCTGTCATTCGGTGTCGGAGCCCGGGCTCACGAAGGAGGTCGGTATGGGCCGCGTGCCGTGGCCTGGCGTGAGTCGGTGGCGTTAGGCGCCACACGGAGCCGAGATGATCCAACTGGTCGGTCCGGGCGGTGCCGGCAAGAGCACCGCGGGTGCTGTGCTCGCGGCCCGGCTGGGCGAACCCTTCGTGGATCTGGACCTCCGGTTCGCCGAACAGATGGGCGACATCGACCACTTCATCGGCTCACGTGGATATTCGGCCTACGCGCGTGCGAACGTCGAGGTGTACCGCTCCATTCGCGGCGATGACTGCGACGGCGTGCTCGCGCTGTCGTCCGGTTTCATGACGTACGCGCTGGGGGTCCACACAAGCTATGCGGCAATTCGGAGCGCGGTCGCGCTCAGCCCGCTGACCTTCGTGCTGCTTCCATCCCTGGACCGCGAGACCTGCGTGGCCGAGACCGTACGCCGGCAGCTCGCACGTCCGTTCACCCGGGGTGCCGCGGCGAGGGAAGAGGCCGTGATCCGTGAACGTTTCGAGGTTTACCTCGCGCTACCCGCTCGCAAGATCGCAACCATGCGACCCCCGTCCGAAGTCGCGGCCGAGATCGCAGCGAGGTCGAATTCCGGGCCAGCCGGCATCGCGAGGCGCCCGCGCCGCGCTGGCGCGAGCACGTGGCCATGATCGCTCGGACGTATGACGCCACCGCCGTGCAGGCGCTGCTCGCGCACCGGTACCCGTTTCTGCTCGTCGACCGCATCGACGTCATCACGCCAGGCCGCCACGTCGTCGGCAGCAAGCGTGTCTCGGCCGGCGAATGGTGGTCGGCGGGGAACGACGCGGCCGTCTTCCCGTTCTGTCTCGTCATCGAGGCGCTGGCGCAAGCCAGTGGCGCGCTCGCCGTGGACCTCGTGGACGGCGCGGAGCGTGCCGTCGCGTACATCATGGCCGCCGATCGCGTGCGCTTTCGGCGGCCGGCGCATGCGGGCGACGAGCTGCGGCTCGAGGTGACACTCCGCCAGTGGCGGCGTGGGGTGTGTCGGATGCGTGGCGTCGCGACCGTCGGTGGTGCCGTGGTCGCGACGGCCGAGCTCACGACGATCGTACGCGGCGTGGCCTAACGCCACGGGCTCCGCTCGAGCGGAGCGGCTTGTCGTTCCGAGCGGGGCCTTTGGTCATTCCGAGCGGAGGGCCCGTTAGGGCCCGCAGTCGAGGAACCCTCATCGTCCTGACCGAGGGCCCTGCCCCTCGACCGGGACCCTGAGGGTTCCTCGACTCGCGCTCCGCGCTCGCTCGGAACGACAAGCGAGCGCGGAATGACAAGCGAGGACCTCCGCTCGGACTGACGACTCCGCCAACGTCGGCTGCTACATCGCCTTCGCCAGGTCCCCCACCGCGAACGCCAGCTTGTGCGCCTTCGGCTGGTCGCCGGCCGAGCGCGCGTCCGTGTGGAGCTGCGTCGAGAGCGCCGTCAGCGCGTCCTTCCGCGCCTGCCCCGACAGCTTCTCGGCGCGGGCGAGCTCGGTGCGCACGGCCGCGATGCGGTCGGCCGCGAGGCCGTTCGACCGCGCGAGCTGGTCGAGATACGCGCGCGGCACCGCGAAGCTCGCGGGCCACACCAACTTCGGCTGGTCCTGCGCGTTGAAGAAGTCGAAGCGCACCGACTTCGCGGCATCGATCTCGTTCTGCGAGATCAGTCCGCTCGGAAGCAGCTCGAACACGTCGAGCCCGCGCGACATCTCGGAGCTCACGATGTAACCGTTGTACCAGTACGCGGACCACGACCCGGCGCTCACGAGCTTCGTCGAGTCCATCGGCCCGCGGTCGAAGTACGCGATCTCCTTCGGGTGGTCGGGGTCGGTCCAGTCGAACACCGAGATGCCGCCCTGGTACCAGGCCTGCACCATCACGTCGCGGCCGGGAATCGGGATGAGCGAGCCGTTGTGCGCGACGCAGTTCTCCTGCGCCGTCTGCGCGGCCGGCATCTTGTAGTAGCTCTTGAACGTCATCTTGTTGTCGACGAGCGTGAAGATCGCGTCGGCGCCCCAGTCAGGGTTGTCGGTCGCGCGGCAGCGCGGCTGCGAGCCGCCGCCCCACTCGTCGGAGAAGAGGATCTTCGTACCGTCGTTGTTGAACGTGGCCGAGTGCCAGAAGGAGAAGTTCGAGTCGGCCGCGGCGCCGATGCGCTTCGGGTTGGCCGCGTCGCGGATGTCGAGCAGGAGTCCGTAGCCGCCACACGCGCCGCCGGCGAGGCCGATGGCCGGATAGACCGTGATGTCGTGGCACTGCGTGGGGCCACCGCGGTTACCGCCGCCGGGCCGTGGCGGGCGGGCGGCGCCGCCGGCTGCCGCGGCGGCGCGCCGGGCGACCTGGGCGGAATCGACGGGCTCGGCGTGGCGCGGGGGCGCGGTGAGGTCGGTGAAGATGCGCGGCGAGCTCACGATCTTCGCGGCCGCCGGGTTGGCCAGCGGCACCCGAATCACCTCGATGCGGAAGAGCGCGGTGTTCGGGTCCTCCTCCAACGATGCCCCCGAGCATCCGGCGAGCTCGTTAGGCGACCGTACCGGGGCCGAGCCGGACACGTAGATGTAGACGTTCTCCTTGTCGTTGGGGTCGCTCACCACGGTGTGCGTGTGCGAGCCGCGGCACGTCTGCACGTTGGCGAGGTACTTCGGCTTGGCGATGTCGGTGACGTCGAAGATGCGGATGCCGCGCAGCCGCTCCTTGCTCACCGAGTCGGGCACGCCCTGGAGGCCGCAGTCGAGGCGACCCGTGATCGCCTCGCCCGACACGAAGGCGAGGTTCTTGTAGATCGACACGTCACTCTGCGAGCCCGGGCAGACGTAGGACATCCGGAGCGTGGGCGTGCGCGCATTGGAGATGTCCCAGACCTGGTAGCCGCTGTAGTTCCCCTGCACGACGTAGTTGCCGCTGAACGCGAGGTCCGAGTTGACGAGGCGGCGGTCGCCCGGGGTCGTCTCGTTGATGAAGTCCTTCGACGGCGGCGTCTGGGAGACGAGGCGCAGGTTCCAGATCGCCTCGCCCGCGTTGAACCACCCGGCGCGAAGTCCCACGCGCGGATCGGGGCTCGGCGGCGTGGCGGAGACGGTGGCGGCCGGCGACGGCGCGCCGCCCACGGATGACGAGGAGGACGAGGCGCACGCCGCGAGGGCGAGCGCGGCCATCACGAGCGATGCGGAACGGAGCGACGCGGCGGTCCGCCGCGCGCCGGGACGCCAGGCCAACGATTCGTGTCTCACTGAGGGTCTCGGGGTGTCGGGAAGGTGCGAACGCGAGCTGGAGTCGAGTCGGGAGTCACTTCGACGAGGGCAGTGCCTGCAGCATGAGCGTCATGCGATCGATCTCGGTCATCTGGTCGACGTTCACGTCGGCGGAGAACTTGAAGATGTCCTCGTCCTGCGCGGCGCCGTTGGTGCTGAAGAGCTGCTTGACCATGGTGACCGCGCCCTGATGGTGCTGGATCATGAACGTGAGGAAGAGCCGGTCGAAGTCGGCGCCCCTCGCCGCGTCGAGCTGCCGGAGCTGTTCGGCGGTCAGCATCCCGGGCATGAGCGTCGAGTGATCCATGCCGGGCATCATGTCGTGCGACGCGTCGGCGTCCGGCACCGTCTCGCGGCGGTCGCCGAGCCAGCGCTGCATGGTGGCGATCTCGTCGCGCTGTGCGACGACGATCCGTTCGGCGAGGGTTCGCACGGATGGGCTCGCACCATGGCTGGGCGCCCAGCCGGCCATGAGGATCGCCTGAGCGTGGTGGCCGATCATGCCTTGCATGAAGCGCACGTCGGCCCGAGTGTAGGGCGGCCGGCCGCTGTCGGCTCTCGCAATGGCGGCGGGCGAGAGCCGCCCGTCCGCAGGCGTGGCGGCTCCCATGTGTCCGGTGCTGGACTGCCGGACCGCCGTGCTGCATCCTGCGATGGCCAGCCCGGCGAGCAGGCCCGTGGCGCGCATCCGCCGAGACGATCTCTTCACGCGTCCTTCTCCCGGTGGCTCGAATTTGGGGGGTGGGGTGTCGTGGGCGACACGAGCGCCGGTGTCTCCAGGGTGGCGGCGCCGGGCGTCACGCAAAAAGAACGTACGGCGGGCCGGATGTGTTGGATAGCGACGGCCGAGGCGCGGTTGGCGCTGGATCTCCTCTTCCCGGAGGCAACCACCGTATGCGTTACGATCCCGATCGGGCTCCGGACCCGGAGCTATGGCTGGCGCTCGACGAGTCCGAACGCATCGACGCGGTGGACGCGTATCACCGCCGGGTGGAGGAGCGCGTCCCCGATCACCTCCTGCATGCGGCCTTCCACACGATCGTGGAGACGCAGCTCGCGATGGCGATGCCGGCGGTGACGGACGCGCTGGTCCGGTTACGGGCTGACGGGTTGAGTCGCCACGATGCGGTGCACGCGATCGGCTCGGTGCTCGCGGCCGAGATGTTCGAGCTGATGCAGCCTGACGCGCCGCCGGACGTGGACGTGAACGCGCGGTACGAGGCGGCGCTGCGCGAGCTGACGGCGGCGTCGTGGCTTGCGAGTGGCGACGAGTAGGGACCGGTCGCGGCCGGCGCGACCGCGGCGCCTCGGTCACTCGCCCGTCGGAGCCGGCTCGTCGAGGAACGGGATGACCGTGGCCGCCAGCGCGGGAGCGCTGAGGATCGTGTGATGCGTGAGCCCCGGCAGAATCGCGAGCCTCGACGTCGGCCGCCCCGAACCGTCCCACCCCCCGTCGCGCTGGCCGCCGCCGAGCAGCCCGAAGAACTCCACCGCGTGCGCGGGCGAGAAGATGTCGGCGTCCGCCGCGACGACGAGCGTCGTCGCCTTGATGTCCGCGATCTCCCGGGAGAAGTCGAAGTCCTGCTTCATCGCCTCGCCGATCTTACCCAGGAGGCGCGGCCAGTCCTGCGGCCTCGGCGCGATGCTGCTGTAGAGCTGATACATCGGCGTCTGCTTCATCGCCTCGGCCGCCTCGGGCCCCACGTGGCCCTGCTGAGCGAGGATGTCGGGGTAGAACGCGCTGCGCTTGAACGGCGTCGAGACCACCACGAGTTTGCCCACGACCTCCGGATGGCGGACAGTGCCGCGAGGTTGGGCCCGAACATCTCGATCGCTCCGAGGCCGCCGTGCAGCAGGATGAGTGGCCGCCCCTTCCCGTGGATCTCGTAGTACAGCTTGATGCCGTTCACGTCCGCGTAGCGGCCCACACCTTTCTCCGTGCCTGGCCCGCCCCACGGGCCACCAGCGGCCTGTGCCTGCTCCCGGGTGGAAGCGGTGATGATCGCGGCGACGGCGAGGACCGCGGCCACTTGCTGGGGACCGTTGACTGCTCTGGAATTGGAACGCATTGCCGTATCTCCTCTTCGGTTCTTTCCGCCCTGGGCTCGGCAGCAGGGTTCGGGAGCACACCGACCGCGCCGGAGCCTCGTCTCATGGATGCGACGAACGAGGTTGGGCGAAATCGACGCGAGACACCCCACCGCGGGCGGCGTGGGCTGCTCGGCACGAGCGGTGCACTCCGGACGGTGCGGGGCGCTGGCACCGTGGTCCGCGTCGGCCGCGGCATGCTCCAGGAGCCATCCGCCGTCAACGAGACGCCGGCGGGGGTGGGCCACCAGGAGCAGCTCCCGTTCAGACGTTAGGCAGGTCCCGGAACCGGTTCTGGTCGGCGGTTACGCTATGGCGAGGCGGCTCCCCCACAATTGGAGCGGCATCCGGCGCGACTGGACCGCGCTGAGCGTGTACGAGCGCTTCGAAGCATTCGTGGCGCTCGTGCTCACGGTGATCATCGCGGCCGTGATCGTCGTCGCCGTGTGGCGGCTCGTCCTCAGCGTGGTGGAAACGCTGGTGCTCCGAAGCATGAATCCCCTGGAGCACGGGGTCTTTCAGGCGGTCTTCGGGCAGATTCTCACCGTGCTCATCGCCCTCGAGTTCAACCACACGCTCCGGTTCGTCATCAGGCGCGAGCTCGGCATCATTCAGGCGAGGATCGTGATCCTCATCGCGGTGCTGGCCCTGGTGCGCAAGATCATCGTCACGGACCTGTCGGCGATGTCCCCGGCCGCCCTGGCGGCGGAGGCGGCGCTCCTTCTCGCGCTTGGCATCACCTATCGGCTGATGCGGGAGAGCGATGAACGCACGCGTACCGCACGCCAGCGGACTGGCGACCGGCGCTCCCCGCCGGAGGCAGCCTGACCGGCAGGCGGCCCACAAGTCCGGAGCGTAACTCGCGCTACGTTCGGGCGGCGCCACGCTCGCGGAGAGCGCCGCCCCCCATCAGCGTGGGGGCGGCACGTGTTCCGGGTCGGCGGACTGATCCTCGGGCCCGCGGCGCGGGCTACGTTCCTCCACCGCGTCGAGGATCTCGGCACCCGCATCCGCCGCGGAGATCTGCCCACCAGTCATCTCACCGCCTGGAACATCGGCGCCCTCGTGCGGCAACCCCTCGCCGAGTCCGGCAGATCGGTCGCGCCCTCGCTCGGCGGTGCCTGCTCCGTGTCGATCCCCCGGAAGCTCACCCGGCGCGTCGGCCGGCATGTGACCGCCAGTCGAGACACCGCGGCGCGGTGCGACGTCTCCGATATGCTCGACGCCGCCATCCTCTTCGCGCGCGGCACCGCTCGCCCGGTCCTTCCGCTCGTCGTCCCGCATGTGCCCTACTCCTCCAACAGGTCCGCGTGCGCCCCGGCCCATCGACCGTTAGGCGACGGCGCATTGGCGCAACCGGCGTGCCCCCGCACGTGATCGCGGCCCGACGACCGAGCACGACAGCCCCATCGGCTCGGCACCGGCTAGGTTGAACGGAGCCAGGTGCTCTCGGTCCTCAGCACGCCGCCAACCGACGAGACTCATGCCACACGTCGTCCTGCTGGGGGATTCGGTGTTCGACAACGCGGCGTACACGCGAGGCGGTCCCGACGTCGTGACGCAGCTTCGCGAGATCCTCGCCGCGGGCTGGCGAGCCACGCTCGGCGCCGTCGATGGCGCCACCACCGAAGATCTCGGCCACCAGCTCACCTCGCTTCCCGAGAGCGCCACCCACCTGGTGCTCAGCATCGGGGGCAACGATGTCCTGGGCCACGTCGAGCTGCTCGAGCTCCGCGCGCGATCGAGCGCCGAGGTGCTCGCACGATTCGCCGCCGCGGCCGCACAGTTCGAGGCTCGCTACCGCCGCGCGATCACGGCGGTGCGCGAGCGCCGCCTGCCGCTCACGATCTGCACGATCTACAACGGAAGTTTTCCCGACCCCGACTTCCAGCGGATCGCCTCGACCGCGCTCTCGGCGTTCAACGATGCCATTTTGCGCGTCGGCTTCGAGGAAGCACTCACCGTGATCGACCTGCGGCTCATCTGCACCGAGCCTGGCGACTACGTGAACTCCATCGAGCCATCGCGGCTCGGCGGCGCGAAGATCGCCCGCGCGGTCTGGAAGGCGCTGCAGCTCGCCCCGACAGCCGACCGCGTCGCGCGCGTGCTCAGCGTGTGAGGGGCCGCGGTGATGTCGGCACGGAGATGCCGCTTCCGCCATCGGGCGTGCGTGCGCGGGGCTGTCGTCACCCACTGCGCCTCTCTGCGGGCGGCCGGTGCCTGAACGACGCCGGCCGCCCGTCGCATCACATGGTCGTCGCCTTCCTCGGCGGCACGAACACCACCGGCAACTGGAGCTCGGTCAGCAGCTTGTTCAGGGCCACGAGGTCGGCGTCCTCGAGCTGCTGCAGCTTCCGCAATTGGTCCCCGACCTTCGACGAGAAGTCCGCGAACATCTCCCCGTGCTGCTTCGTCGGCGCGTAGTCGCCGGTCTGGACCTGGGCGTTCATGGTGATGAGCATGTTGTACAGCTTCATCGGCTGGTCCAGCGAGCACTGGTCGACGTGGCAGCCCACCTCGTACAGCTCGGCGCGAACCGTCTCGAGCTTCGCCCGTAGCGGCTTGGCGGCGTCGGCGACGCGCGTCGCGTACGCCTGCCCCTTGGCCTGCGACACGCGTTGGTCGAGCTGCGACTGGATGTCCTCGATGCGCGTCGCGGCCTCGCTCACATCGGTGATGCGGTCACGCACCCTGCTCGCGAGCGCGAACTGGCGCGCCAGCTCCGCGGTCGTGGTCTTCACCCGCGGGTCGGCGACCACCGCGAACTGCCTGACGAGCGTGTCCCGGCCCACGGTCAGCCGCACCGAGTAGCTTCCCGGCGGCGCCACCGGACCATCGAGCGTCCCCTCGTCGATGAGGGTGTTCTTCAGCCGCTTCGCGCCCGGGTAACGGAGATTCCACACGAAGCGATTCGTGCCTGCCCTGGCCGACACCACCGAGTCGGCCGGTTCGTACACCAGGCTGTCCCGCATCGACTCGCGTGCCGTGCGCGCGATGGAGTCCGCCGCCGTCTTCACGGAATCCGCGGGGACCGAGTCGCTCGTGTAGGACCGGATGACCTTCCCGGCCGAGTCGCGGAACTCAAGCGTCAGGGTGGACGTCGGCACCGCCTTCAGGAAGAAATCGATGTACGCGCCACCGCGAGGATTCTGTCCGGCGGTGAGGCTCGGGCCGCCCCCACTCGACCACCGCACGGCCGGCGACGGCTGGAAGAGATACGCGGCACGACTCGTCACCGAGTCGGCAAGCTGGCGCAGGAGTGACACGTCGTCGATCACCCAGAACGCGCGGCCGTGCGTGGCGGCGATCAGGTCGTTGCCGTGCGCGCGAAGGTCCCGCACGCTGGCGCGCGGCAGGTTGAGCTGCAGGGGCTCCCACCGCGTGCCGTCGTCGAACGAGACGTAGACGCCGGTCTCGGTGCCGGCATACAGCAGCCCGCGCTTGACGGGGTCTTCCCGAATGCTGCGCGTGTAGGCACCGGTCGGAATGCCGGCCACGATCGGCGTCCACGTCCGGCCGTAGTCGGTCGTCTTCCACAGGTACGGCTTGAAGTCGTCCTGCTGATACCGGTTCGCCGCCACGTACGCCGTGCCCGGGTCGAAGCGTGACGGCTCGATCACCGCGGTCCGCGTGAACCGGCCGAACGCCTTCGGCGTGACGTTCGTCCAGTGCGCGCCGGCGTCCCGCGAGACGTGAATCAGACCGTCGTCGCTCCCGGCCCAGAGCACGCCCGTCGCGGCCGGCGACTCGGCGAACGCGTAGATGGTGGCGTACCACTCGGTGCCGGTCATGTCGCCGTGGATCGGGCCGCCCGACCGGCCTAACGTGGACGGGTCGTGCAGGGTCAGATCGGGCGAGACCCGGGTCCAGCTCGCGCCTTCGTCCGTGGACCGATGCACGTACTGCGACGTCGCGTACAGCGTGTTCGGATCGTGCGGGGAGATGGCGACCGGAAACGTCCACTGGAAGCGGAAGGGCACCGCGCCCGCCGGCCACCCGTCGTAGTTCGCCATCCAGACGGAGATGTCGCGCTCCTGCCGCCGTGCGCGGTCCACACGGCTCAGGAAGCCCGTGTAGCAACCGCCGTACGTGACGTTCGGATCGCGGGGGTCCACGGCGATCGTCGCGTTCTCGCAGCCGGCCACCGGGAAGTAGTCGCGCTCACCGATCTGGCCGTCGTCCGAGCGGCTGGCGATCGACACGGTGGAGTTGTCCTGCTGCGCGCCGAGGATGCGATACGGCCACTGGGTGTCGGTGGTGACGTGATAGAACTGCGCCGTGGGCTGGTTGAGGATGCTCGACCAGGTCGCACCGCCATCGTACGAGATCGTCGCACCGCCATCGTTCCCGTTGATGAGTCGCTTCGAGTCCTTCGGATCGACCCACATGATGTGCGTGTCGCCGTGCGGCACGCGCACCATCGAGAACGTCTTGCCGCCATCCACGGACCGCCACACCTGCAGGTTCATGACGTACACGGTGTTCTCGTCGGTCGGGTCGGCCGTGACGGCGGAGTAGTACCAGGGCCGCACCGCCCACTTCTGGTCGTCGCTGGTGCGCTGCCAGGTGGCGCCGCCGTCATCCGACCGGAAGATGCCGCCCGACGAGTCGGGCGCCTCGATGCTCGCGTACACGCGCTGCGGATTGGCCGGGGAGATGGCGACGCCGATCTTGCCTAACAGTTTCGCGGGAATCCCGGAGTTGAACGAGACCTCCTTCCACGTGTCGCCGCCGTCCGTGGTCTTCCAGAGCCCGCTCCGCCCCCCGCCGGCGTTCATCCCCCAGGGGGTCCGCTGGAACTTCCACATCGACGCGAACAGGATGCGCGGGTTCGTCGGGTCCATCGTCAGGTCCATGGCCCCGGTCGAATCGTTGAGGAAGAGCACCTTCTTCCACGAGCGCCCGCCGTCGGTCGAGCGAAAGACCCCGCGCTCGGCGTTCGGTCCGAAGGCGTGTCCGATCGCCGCGACGTAGACGCGGTCGGGGTCGCGGGGATCGACCACGACGTCGCCGATCTGCTGCGTATCCGTGAGCCCGAGGTGCGTCCAGCGCTGGCCCCCATCGGTCGAGCGATAGACGCCCGTGCCGTACGTGAGATCCTCGCGCGGCTGCGACTCTCCCGTCCCGACGTAGATCACGTTCGGGTCGGACTGGGCGACCGCGATGGCGCCGACCGAGGAGATGTCCGACGTCCCGTCGGTGACGTTGCGCCAGGTCTGGCCGCCGTTCGTGGTCTTCCAGACGCCGCCGTTCACGGCACCGAAGTAGAAGACGAGCGGGTTGCTGGCGTCCCCGGCCACGGCGTCGACGCGCCCGCCGCGGAACGGGCCGACGAGCCGCCAACGCAGCGCCTTGAACCGCGATGACGTCGCGGCGGGGCGCGAGTAGAGGCTCGAATCGTACGCCGGATTGAGAATCGCCGGCGGCGTTGCCCGCTCCGTGGGCCTCGGCGTGCGCTGTGCCACGGCGGTGCTCGCGGAGAGCGCGGAGAGCACGAACAGCGGGATGGTGACGGAGGGTCGGTATGCGCGCAGTGTCATGCGGAGGCTTGGTGAGGGGCGGCGACACGGGATGCGCCGTAAGCCTGTTCTCGGCACGTCATGGCCGCTAGTGGAGGTTGCGGTGAGACAGGGCGTGGCGCTCTGCTCCGTGGTCGGTCGCGGGCGAGCATCGCGTGCCGGGCTGGCGTTGCGGGTGGGACGGCGGGAACGGCGGGAACGGCGGGAACGGCGGGAACGGCGGGAACCGCAGAGGTCGCACGTGCTTCGAAGAACACCTACTGAAACAGCTTTGAACCGCGGAGGACGCAGAGGACGCAGAGAACGGCTCGTTCGGGACGGTCAGGACCGCCACGAGCCGGGAACTGATGGGAACGACCTCGGGACGCCAGAGCCTCCCGAGGTCGTTCCCATCAGTTCCCGGCCGCTGGCGCGCGCATCTCGACCGGGCAGGCCGTCCTCCGCGTCCTCCGCGGTCCCCGCCGTTTGTTTCTGCGTCGTCAGCGTCCGCCGTTGCTGCGTCGTCAGCGTGCGCAGCGCGGGTGCCCGCCTCGGCGGGCGCTGCGTTCGCACTGCTGTGCGTACGCAGTGCTCCGCGGCTTCAGCGTTCGCAGTGCCCGGAGCCGTCCCACCCGTGATGCAAGTCATGAGCGGCAGACGTTGCCGGTGACCTACCCGACGCTGTGGCGGCGCCGCCATGGCGCCGTGACAGCAGCGCCGCCAGAGTCGATGTGCCATCCGTCACACCGGCGTTGCCGCAGGAGCGTCGTTAGGCATCACGTCACAACGATTCGGCGATGCACATCACTCGCTCGTGTCCGAATCGGAAACGAAGTCTCCGGCGTGTGCCGTTTCTCGACACCACTCGAGAGCATCGGTCAACGGCACCGAGGTTGCTCGGAACAGGGCACGAGAACGAGTCACGATCGCTGCGATCACCCCTGACGTGGGATGATGTTCATGCGCGCACACGACGGTCCACACCTTCCCCGACGCGGCTTCACGCTTCCGGAGATGCTCATCGTCATCGTCATCATCGTCCTGATGGCGGCGATGGCCTTCCCCGTGACCGCGAAGGCCATCCGCCACGGGCGAATCAACCAGGCGGTGAACGTCGTCGCCGGTGATCTCGAGACCGCCGTCTCCTATGCCGCGAGGCAGCGCAAGCCGGTCCGGATCGCGTTTGCTACCGGCGCGACCGCTTTCACGATTGCCGACCGCGACAGCGGCACGGTGCTGCGGCGTCGAGAGCTCGGCCAGGACACGGAGTGGAAGGTCTCCGCACTCACCTTCTCATCCGCGACCGTCGACGTCTTTCCGGCCGGCATCACGTCGCTGCCACTCACGATTCGGGTCGGCGACGGCAGCTACAGCCGGCAAGTGCGACTGAGCCGCGCTGGACTCGTGCAGGTGATGCAATGAGCTCCCATCGCGCGCGCCAACAGGCTCCCTCCCGTCGGCAACGGGGCCACGGCAACCCCAGCGGGAACCGACGCGGGGCTGCCCTCATCGAGATCATGGTCGCGATGACCGTGATGGTCATCGCGCTCACCGGACTCGCGGGGATGACCACACACGCCGGACGCCGCGCGGTGACGCTCGCGGCCACCGGCGGCCGCACGGCGGTGCAAACCCAGGTGGTGGAGCAACTGATGGTGCTGCCGTACAACCTCCTGCCCTCCAAGGCCGGGTGCACGTCCACCAGCGCGCTGCCATTCCCACACCGCCGCTGTGTGACCGTGACGGACATCTCCTTCCGCCGGCGCCGCGTGGCGGTCGCGTTCACGCCGGCCAACCGGCTGCTGCGCGTGGACAGCCTCGTCTTCGAGCGCTCCAAGGGCGTCTCGAACAGCCCGCTCCATTGATGCGACGCCGCCTAACGGCCGCCCGGCGCGGCATGTCGCTCCCGGAGCTCCTGGTCGCGCTCGTCGTTCTCGGCATCATTGGTGCTGCCTCCGTGCGCCTCCTGGTGTCGCAGACGAGCTTCTACGATGTCCAGTTGAAGCAGCGCTCCGCGCGCAGCGTATCGCGGGCCTCGGTGAACATGATGCTGTCCGAGCTCCGCATGGTGGAGAGCACCGGCGGCGTGGAGGAGGCGACGCCAACCTCCGTGACGCTCCGCGTGCCCTACGCGGTGGGCATGGCGTGCGGCACCGTGGGTGCCGTCTCGGTGATCGCCCTGCTTCCGGCCGATTCCACGGTGCTCGCCAACGCCACGCCGTCGGGGCATGCGTGGCGCGATGTGACGGGGGCGTACACGTACACCAACGGATCGGTGGCGACCATCGCCGGCGGCACCGGCGTGTGCAACTTCGTGAACATCAGCGCGGTCCCCGGCGGGCGCGTGATCGCGATGTCTCCGCCGCTTCCCGCCGGCGCCAACCCGGGCGACGCGGTCTTCCTCTATCAGCGCGTCCGCTACGAGTTCGCGAGCTCCGGCGTGCTGTCGGGCCGGCGAGCACTCTGGCGCACCCTGGTGGACAGTGACACGCGCGAGGAGCTCGCGGCGCCGTTCGATGACGCCGCTGGCTTCCGCTACTTCCAGCTCGACCGCGACACCTCCGATGTCACGGCGCCCGTGAACGCGATTCGAGGACTCGAGCTCGTGCTCGACGGCGCGAGCCAGACCGCCCGCGCCGGGCGCTCGACCACCGAGCGTGCACCGTTCCGCACGGCGGTGTTCTTCAACAACCGGGTGAACTGATGCGCCAGCACGAGAGTACGAGCCTTGGCCAGTCGCGGCGTCGAACCGGCGCGGCGCTCCCGCTCACACTCTTCATCATCGTCATTCTCACGACGCTGTCTGCCGGCGCCTTCACGATGATCGGCTCGGAGCGGCGCGTGAACGATGACCGCAAGGCGCAGCTCGACGCCTACCTCATGGCGCGCACCGGAATGGAGCGATTCATCGGAAGCCGGGCGGCACTCGGCTTCACGTCCACCCCGCCGGCCGCGGTCGAGTCGACGACCATCGCACTGCCGGGCGGATACGCCGAGGTGGTGATGCGAGTGGTGCGGCCCCCCGTGGACACGACGATCCCCGGTCTCTACGTCATCCGGTCGCGCGGCGTGAAGACCACCGGCGGCACACCCGCCGTCGTCACGGCGGAACGCACGGTCGCCGAATACGCGCGCTTCCAGTTCGCGTCGATCGAGGTGAAGTCGGCATGGACCGCCATGGCGGGGCTCACGAAGAACGGAGGTTCCGGCACCCTCACCGGGTACGATGCCTGCGGCGCCGAGTCGGCGGTCGCCGGCGTGGCCGTGCCTAACGTTCCCGGGTACACCCAGTCAGGAGGGACGTCCGTTCCCGAGGGGGCACCGAAGATCCTCCACATGGGCAACGCAACCCAGACCGCGAACAGCGTGGAGATCGACTGGAACGGCATCGTGAACGGGTACTCGATCCAGCCGGACATCGAGTACCCCGGCGGAAGCTGGCCGACGAGCTCGGACTGGGCCGATCCGGAGTTCTGGCCGATCATTCGCGTGAACGGCGACTTCTCGCTGCCGGCCGATGGCCGCGGCACGCTGATCGTGACCGGCAATCTCGACATCGGCGGCTCGCGTCAGTGGCGGGGGATCATCCTCGTGGGCGGAGCGCTGACCTCCAACGGAAACAACACGGTGGACGGCGCCGTGATCTCGGGCCTCAACGTCAAGCTCGGAATGAGCGTTCCCCCGAGCGATGTCGGGAACGGAACCAAGACGTACCGCTACAACTCGTGCGACGTCGCGAGCGCGGTGAACGGCTTCGTGGGCCTGGTGCCCTACCGCAACGCTGGAGCGGACAACTGGCCGGCGTATTGATCGGCGGCCCGCCGGTCGTCGCTGGTACGGTGGCCCGGCCGCCGGGAAGGCTCATCGCGCACTGAGCTGGCATCGATGCCGAGACCGGCGTACAACTACGTACGCCAAGGACGCACCAGGTCTCGGAGTCTCGAACGCATGCCAGTGATCACGCGACACGTCGCCAGCGCGCTCGCGCTCGCACTCGGAACGACCTTCCCCGGCACGGCGCGCGGCCAGGCGCCCCGCGCCCTCATGCCGATCGACTTCGTGAACTCGGCGGAGTTCCGGTGGTTGGGCAAGATGGTGCATGCGAGCCGCACGCTGGACGACATGACCCGGCCGGCCAGCTGGCGGTTCACCGGTACGGGACGCCTTACCTTCCCCACCGAGCCGCGGCTCGACGGCATGCGCGTGCTCCGCGTGGACATGCAGATGGTCACCGGCACGCCGGCGCCAACGCGGAACGGGCTGTCGTCCGTCAGCCTGCAGCGGCCGTTCGACGGCGAGGACTGGCGCGGGTACAATCGCATCTCGCTGTGGGTGCGGCCGGAGCTCTCCGGCGTCCCGACGCTGCCGTTGCAGATCGTGCTGCATAACGAGGGTGCCGAGCGGGTGCCCGACCGGTACGGCCGCGAGGGCATCCACTACGTCACGCTCGCCAACGGCGGCTGGCAGCACCTCGTCTGGGAGATCGAGCCGCTCGCGCGTGACCGCGTGACCTCCATCGAGATCGGGTACTGGGTGAACAAGATGCTCGCGGCGCCCGGCGACCGCGTGGCGTTCGAGATCGGTCGCCTGGAGCTGCAGCGTGTGGACCCCGAGCATCACACCGGATGGAACGTCGCGCCGGGCGCGATCTCGTTCAGCCACACCGGCTACCAGGCGGGCTCCTCCAAGACGGCCGTCGCGAGCGATCTCGCCGCCTCCACCTTCCAGCTCGTTCGGGTGAGCGACAACGCGCTGGGTGACGTGGTACTCCAGAAGCCGGTCGAGACCGTGCGCACCCGGCTCGGCGTCTTTCAGCAGATGGACTTCTCCGAGGTGAACGCGCCGGGCACGTACGTCATCCGCACCGGTAATCGGAGCACGCGGCCGTTTCGCATCGGCGCCGACGTCTGGAAGGAGACGATCTGGAAGGCGCTCAACTTCTTCTACGGCAACCGGTGCGGCTACCCCGTGCCCGGCTCGCACGGCGTCGATCACCTCGACTGGTTCGCGACGCACGGCGACCAGCGCATCGTGATGAGCGGCGGCTGGCACGATGCGGGGGACCTGTCGCAGGGCGTGATCAACACCGGCGAGGCGACCTACGCGATGTTCGCGCTGGCCGAGCGGCTTCGCGCGCGCGGCGACGATCCCGCGCTCGTGGCCCGCGTGCTCGAGGAGGCGAAGTGGGGGCTCGACTGGGTGCTGCGTGTACGCTTTCCCGGCGGCTACCGCATGGGGTTCGCCAGCCACAACCTGTGGACGAACAACGTCGTGGGCGATGCGGACGACCGCTCGCGGGAAGCGAAGAACAACCCGAACGCGAACTACATCGCCGCGGCGGCCGAGGCCATTGCCTATCGCGTGCTGAAGGAGAGCGAGCCGGGACTGGCGGCGCGCAGCCTGCGCACCGCCGAGGAGGATTGGAGCTACGCGATTGACGGTGTCGAGGACGCGACGACCCGCCACACGCCCGCCTTCGCGGCGACGCGGCTCGAGCTCGCCGGGGTTGGTGTCACGGCGTCCATCGAGCTATTCCGGGCGACGGGCAAGCGGCAGTACGCGGACAAGGCCGTCGAGCTCGCTCGCGTGATCGTGGAATCGCAGCAGACGCGCCCTGTGGGTCGCGAGCTCCCGCTGCGCGGCTTCTTCTACACCGGGCCCGACCGCGACACCATCTTCCACCAGTTCCACCGCGGCAACGACCAGGCACCCATCGTCGCCCTGGCGCAGCTCGTGGAAGCGCTGCCGGAGCACGCCGACCGCGCGAGGTGGGATGCGACGCTCGCGCTCTACGCCGAGTACCAGAAGAAGACGGCCGCGACGACCGCACCGTACGGCGTGCTGCCCGCGTACGTCTACCGTCTGCGCGACACGGTGGAGGTGCCGGATTCGGGTGCGATGCACCTGGCCACGCGCGACGCCTATCGCTCGCAGGTGCTCGCGGGGATGCCCATGGGCGATGGCTGGTACCTGCGCGCCTTTCCGGTCTGGTTCGCGCGGCGCGGCAACTACGGCATCCTGCTCTCGCAGGCGACAGCGCTGGCCACGGCCGCGCGGCTCGTCGGCGACAGCGCGGCGCTCGACCTCGCGCAGCGCCAGGCGCAGTGGGTCGTGGGGCGCAACCCGTTCGCGCAGAGCACGATGTACGGCGAGGGCTACGACTGGTCGCAGCAGTACAGCGTGTCGTCGGGCGACTTCGTGGGCTCGCTGCCGGTGGGAATGCAGAGCAAGGGCGCCACGGACGTGCCCTACTGGCCCGCGCAGAACATGTACGTGTGGAAGGAAGTATGGGTGCACTCGGCCAGCCGGTGGCTGTGGCTGATGGCCGAGCTCATGGACGAGGGCCCCATGCGCGGTGGGGCGTAGCGGGTCGCGCTACGCCCCACCGCGTGACTCGAGGTCGGCTTACGACGCGACGTTCGCGAGGTCCTTCACCGCGCCCGACAGCTTCCCCACCCTGGGCGCATCGCACGACCCGCGCGCATCACCCTCCAACTGCGTGGACAGCGCCGTCAACGCGGACTTCCGCTGCGCGCCCGACGCCTTCTCGGCGCTGGACAGCTCCTGCCTGACGGCGGAGATCCGCGACGGCGAGAGGCACTTCGACCGCTCGAGCTGATCGACGTAGGCGCGCGCCAGCGCGAAGCTCGGCGGCCAGACCATCTTGGGCTGCCCCTGCGCGTTCAGGTAGTCGAGGTGCACCGTCTTCGCCGCGTCGATCTCGTTCTGGGAGATGAACGCGCTCGGCGTCAGCTCGGTGATGTCGAGGCCGCGCGCGATCTCGGAGCTCACGATCTTGCCGTTGTACCAGTAGACCGACCAGGAGCCGCCCATCGCCATGCGGGTCGAGTCCGCCGGACCGCGATCGAAGAACGCGACCTCCTTCGGATTCTTCGCGTCGGTCCAGTCGAACACGGAGATGCCGCCCTGATACCAGGCCTGCACCATCACGTCGCGGCCGGGGATCGGGATGAGCGACCCGTTGTGCGCGACGCAGTTCTCCTGTGCCGTCTGCGGCGCGGGCAGCTTGTAGTAGCTCTGGAACACCATCTTCCCGTTCTCGATCGTGAAGATCGCGTCCGCGCCCCACTCCTTGGGATCGGTCTTGCGGCACTTCGGCGCGCCGCCGCCGCCCCACTCGTCGCTGAAGAGGACCTTGGTGCCGTCGTTGTTGAACGTGGCCGAGTGCCAGTAGGAGAAGTTGGAGTCGGACACCGCGCCGATGCGGACCGGGTTCGTCGGATTGCTGATGTCGAGCAGGAGCCCGTAGCCCTCGCAGGCGCCGCCGGCCAGCCCGATCCCCGGATACAGCGTGATGTCGTGACACTGCGTGGGACCAGGCTTCGGGCCGTTCGTGGGCCCGCTCTGGCCGACCATCTTCGCGATCATGTCGGGAATCGCCGCACGCAACGCGGCACTGTCCGCGCCGGTTGGCGCACCGGTCCCGTTCCGGGCCTTCACGATGCTGTCCAACATCGGCTTCGTGAAATTGGGGGGAAGGATGAAGTCCTGGCCCCCTACGCTCGCGATGAACTCGCCCCGGGCGCGCGCGGCACTGATCGCGGCGATGTCCTCGGGCGCGGCACCGTGCGTCGCGGGCGCGGTGAGGTCGTTGAAGATCCGAGGCGAGCTCACGATCTTGGCCGCCGCGGGATTGGCCAGCGGCACCTGGATGACCTCGATGCGGAAGAGCGCCGAGTTGGGGTCCTTGTCAGGCACTTCCTTGACGCATCCGGGGAGCTCCTCGGGCGAGCGCACGCCCGCCGAGCCCGAGATGTAGACGTAGACGTTCTGCGGATCCTTCGGGTCGACGAGCACCGAGTGCGTGTGCGACCCGCGGCACGTCTGCACGTTGCCGACGTACTTCGGGTTCGCGATGTCGCTGATGTCGAAGATGCGGAGGCCGCGGAGCCGTTCCTTGCTGACGGGCTCCTTCACGCCCTGTCCACCGCAGTCGAGACGCCCGGTGGTGCCCTCGCCGGAGACGAACAGGAGGTTCTTGTAGACCGAGACGTCGCTCTGCGAGGCCGGGCAGTAGTACGCCGTCTTCAGGGTCGGCTTGCTCGGGTTCGAGATGTCCCACACCTGGAAGCCGTTGTAGTTCCCCTGGATGGCGTAGTTGCCGGTGAACGCCAGGTCGGAGTTGGTGCTCCCCAGGAACTTCTCCGACGGTTGCGTCTTCGAGAGTACCTTCAGGTTCCACGATGCTTCGGCCGCATTCATCAGCCCGGCCTTGAGACCGACGCGCGGATCGGTGCCCGCTGCCGCCGACGGGGCCACGGTGGGCGCGGGGGTCGAGCCGGCGCACGCCGCGGCGGACAGGAGTCCAACGGCGAGCGACAGCGAGCGCAGTCGAGAAGGAGTCGGCCGCACCTGCGGTCGAGTGGACTGATACGCGAAGGACATGACGGATTCCTCTTGTGGGACGGACTGGTGCGGAATGACGGTCGAACGTGGGGGGGTCACTGGGAACGACTCTCGATCGCGAGCGCGAAGAGCATTCGCTGCATGCGTGCGATCTCGGTGGTCTGATCGACGTTGACGTCGGAGGCGAGCTTGAACACGGTCACGTCCTGGCCGGCGCCGTACGTATTGAACAGGTCCTTCACCATGGAGACGGCGCCCTGATGGTGCTGGATCATGAAGGTGAGGAACAGCCGGTCGAACTCCTTTCCGGTCGCCTGGTCGAGCTGCTTCATCTGATCTTCGGTGAGCATGCCGGGCATCAACATCACGTGCTCTTCCCCGTTCATCACCATCTTCACGCCTTTGGGGGAGGCCTCGGGCACCGACTGCTGGCGGTCGCGGAGCCACTGCTGCATGATCGTGATCTCGTCGCGCTGCGCGTTGATGATTCGCTCGGCCAGGGTGCGCACCGATTCGCTGGCGCCGTGCGTGGGCGCCCAGCCGGCCATCGCGATCGCCTGCGCATGGTGGCCGATCATCCCGGACATGAAGTGAACGTCCGCTTCCGTATATGGATAACGGGCACTGTCAGCCTTGGCCCTGGCGATGGCGGCGGCGTCGCCCTGGCCGTACGGGTCCGGCTGGGAAGAGATTCGCGCCGCCCCTGGCGTGCCGCTGCGGCAGGCCGCGACGGCGACCACAGCCAGCAGGGCCGCCGTGAGCAGGCGGGTGTGTGATGGCGTCATATCCGATCGGTCTCCTGGGGGGGCAGCGGCTGGAGCCGCGCCTATGAAATTATGCTTGAACAATAGATAGTTGCACGGTCCAGTGGGCTCGGAAGCGGCGGTCCAATCCCACCGCCGCGCGGCGCCGTCCCACCGTTACGCACCCCCGGCGTTCGTGGTTCCAAGGAGGTATCATGGCTCCCCAGGTCGGCCAGACGGCACGGCGGTCGTTGACGCTCACCGAGGCGAGCGTCGTAACGTTCGCGGAGCTCACCGGCGATTACAACCCGCTGCACTTCGACGCCGATTTCGCCGCACGCACGCGCTTTCGTGGTCGCGTCGTCCAGGGCGGGCTGACGACCGGACTCCTCCACGCCCTGGTGGCGATGGACCTGCCCGGGCCCGGCTCGGTGTTCCTGAGCCAGCAGTGGCGGTTCACGGCGCCGGTCTTCATCGGCGACACGATCACCGCGCAGGCCGAGGTGGTGAGCGTCCATGCGACCAAGCCGGTCACGCAGCTTCGCGTCACGGTGACGCGGCAGACCGGCGAGACGGTGCTGGAGGGCGAAGCGTGGTGCTACACGCTCACCCCGGAAGCGGTGGCGGTGGACGGCCTCCGGATCACCTACATCGGTGGCCCTACCGCGCTGCTCGAAATCGCGGGCGTGCGACTGCTGACCGACCCCACCTTCGACCCGGCCGGCTCCGAGTATACGACGACGCTCTACACCCTCCACAAGACGAAGGGCCCCGCGCTGCCGGTCGAGGCACTTGGGCACGTGGACGCGGTGCTGCTCACCCACGACCAGCACTTCGACAACCTCGATCGCGCGGGGCGCGCGTTCGTGGAGCGTGCACCGCGAGCGATCACGACGCCTGCCGCTGCCGAGCGCCTGGGGGGGTCGAGCGTGGGGCTGGCGCCGTGGGAGGCGGTCGAGCTGCCGACACCCGATGGCCACACGCTGGTCGTGACCGGCACCCCGGCGCGGCACGGGCCGGTGGGCGGCGACCGGGGTCCGGTGACCGGGTTCATCCTCCAGCAATCGGGTGGGGCTGAGGGCGCGGTGTACGTGTCCGGCGACACGGTCTGGTACCCGGGCATCGCCGACGTCGCTGAGCGCTTCCGGGTCGACGTCGCCGTGCTCTTCGTCGGAGCGGCGCTCGTCCGCGAGGTGGGCCCCGCGCACCTCACGTTCACCGCGCACGAGGCGGTGGAGGCCGCACGCGCCTTCCCCGATGCGGTCATCGTGCCCATGCACTACGAAGGGTGGGCGCACTACACCGAGGGAGCCGCCGAGATCGAGCGCGCGTTCGACGCCGCGGGCCTGGCCGGGCGGCTGCGCTGGGCCCGACCGGGACTCCCGCTGGAGCTCCCGTTGCCTGGCCGCGCCTAACGCTACAGCGGAGGGTAGCCGACCTTTCGCACCGTGCGGTACGTTTCGCGTCTCCCCCACCGCGAGGCGACGCTGCCGACCGTTCTCACCCTCGACATGATCCAGACCGTGGCGCTCGCCGCCGTGGTCCTCTTCATCGGCTACGGGATCCGCCGGCGCGTGGCGGTACTGGACCGCTTCAACATCCCCGCACCGGTCGTGGGCGGGTTCCTGTTCGCCGCCGCGGCGCTCGTGTTGCGTCAGACCGGCGTGCTCGCGTTCGAGCTCGACACGACGCTCCAGTCGCCACTCATGGTGGCGTTCTTCACGAGCATCGGTCTCGGCGCGAGCTTCGGGCTGCTCCGGGTGGGCGGGCCCCAGGTGCTCCTGTTCTGGGGGCTCGCGAGCGTGCTCGCGGCACTGCAGAATGGCGTGGGGGTCGCTCTCGCCAGGCTGCTCGGCGTGGACCCGCTGCTGGGACTCGTCACCGGCTCGATCACGATGACCGGCGGCCACGGCACCGGCGCCGCGTTCGGCAAGCTGCTCGAGGAGCAGTACGCGTTTCCCGGAGCGGTGACGCTCGCGATGGCGGCCGCCACCTTCGGCCTCGTGAGCGGCGGGCTGCTCGGTGGTCCCGTCGGCACGCGCCTCATCCAGCGCTTCCGCCTCGGGCCCAAGGCGGCCACGACCGTCGCGGCATCCGATTTCGAGCACGCCTCGCTCGATGAGGAGATCGACGTCGAGCCGGCGGGCGAGTCACCGACGTCGTACACGCTGCTCAAGGTGCTCACCGTCATTCTCGTGGCCATGTGGGGCGGCTCGCTGCTGAGCGCCTGGCTCGGCCAGTTCGTCACGCTGCCCGCCTACATCGGCGCGATGCTGTACGCGGCGGTGCTGCGCAACGTCGCGGATGCCACGAAGGTGGTGCGCATCGAGCAGCGCACCGTGGACGACCTCGGAACGATCGCCCTGTCGCTCTTCCTGTCGATGGCGCTGATGTCCCTCAAGCTCTGGGAGCTGCTGGACCTGGCGTTGCCGATGCTCGTGATTCTCGCGGTGCAGGTGATCCTGATGGCGGCGTTCGCGACGTTCGTGACGTACCGGTTCATGGGCCGGGACTACGATGCCGCGGTCATGGCGGGCGGCCATTGCGGGTTCGGGCTCGGCGCCACGCCCAACGCAGTGGCGAACATGACGTCGCTCGTGGAGCGGTTCGGCGCGGCGCCGCGCGCGTTCCTCGTGCTGCCCATGGTGGGGGCATTCTTCATCGATTTCACGAACGCGCTCATCATCACGGCCTACATCAACCTGGTGCGGTGACACCCAGCGCGAGGTGCCGGGCTCTGGTGCACCGTCCCTGCATCCGGGTCCCGCCGAGCACGCCAGTGCTCGCGCAACAGGAGGTGGGCTCGGAAGCGACGCGCCGCTGACGACGGGGCGTGGACCGGACCCGGCCGTTTCGGCGACTCACCCGCGACTTGCGCTTTGGCTGCGGGCAGGCATAGGAATAGCGGAATCGAGCGGGACATCCCGAAGTCGACTCCACGTGCGGAGTCTACGCGGGTGAGCGCGACTGGTGCGCCACCGGCGCGGGACCAGCAGTCGATCAGGAGCGCGTCCATGGACGTTTCGCGTCGCGAGTTCCTTCGCTACTCGGCGGGGGCCGGCACGGCGATCGGTGGTCTCGTCGGCCTGGGCCTGACATTGGCCCCGGCGCGCGCCAAGGCCCAGGCGCTGCGCATCAAGGACAGCACGACGGTGCCCAGCATCTGTCCGTTCTGCTCCGTGGGCTGTGCTACGCTGATCCACGTCAAGGACAAACAGATCATCAACATCGAGGGCGACCCGCGGAGCCCGCACAACGAGGGCACCCTCTGCCCGAAGGGCGCGGCGATCTACCAGCTCCACGTCAATCCGAACCGCCCGACGCGCGTGCTGCACCGCCGGCCCGGGGCGACGGAATGGGAGACGGTGGATCTCGACTGGGCGATGAATCGCGTGGCCGATCTCGTGAAGAAGACGCGCGAGGAGACGTTCGTCGAGCGACTGCCTAACGGGAAGCTGGTCAACATGACGCCGGCCATCTTCCACCTCGGCGGCGCCACGCTCGACAACGAGTTCAACCACGTGTGCCAGAAATTCTGCCGCGGGCTCGGCATCGTCGCCGTCGAGAACCAGGCCAGGATATGACACAGCTCCAGCGTCCCCGGTCTGGGGACACGGCTCGGTCGCGGCGCGGCGACGACGTATCCGCGCAACCTCGAGCACACGGACTGCTTCGTGATCATGGGCTCCAACATGGCCGAGTGCCATCCGGTCGCGTACCGGTGGCCGATGAAGGCCAAGCTGAACGGAGCCAAGCTCATTCACGTGGACCCGCGCTTCACGCGCACCAGCGCGACGTGCGACCTCCACGCGCCCATCCGCGCGGGCAGTGACATCGCGTTCCTCGGTGGGCTGATCAACTACATCATCAATAGCGAGCGCTGGAACACCGACCCGTTCTTCAGGGAGTACGTCGCCAACTACACGAACGCCCCCACGCTCCTCACCGAGGAATTCAAGGACACCGAGGACCTCGACGGCGTGTTCTCGGGGCTCATGCAGTACACCGAGCGCCCCGAATGGCCGTACAACGGGTTCGTTGGACAGTACGATCCGGCCACGTGGCAGTACGCGCGCACCACCGTCGGCGCGCAGGGACGCACGGCCGCCACCGCGCAGTCGGGCGAGCAGCGCGTGCCGTCGGGGCAACAGCCGCAGCCCCGGCCGGGCCAGCCGGCGACGGGCACGGGGGCGGCCGCGGCCGGGACCGCGCGCATGGGGCCGCCGTTCGACCCGCTCGTGCGCGCACTGCTCAAGCCGGCACCGATCAGGGACATGACGCTGCAGGACCCGCGCTGCGTCTTCCAGATCGTGAAGCGGCACTACTCACGCTACACGCCCGAGGTGGTCGAGCAGATCACGGGCTGCCCGCGTCAGAAGTTCCTGCAGGTTGCCCAGATGCTCCTCGAGAATTCGGGGCGCGACCGCACGTCGGCGTTCGCGTACGCGGTCGCGTGGACGCAGCACACCTACGGCGTGCAGATCATCAGTTGCGCGGCCCTGCTCCAGCTCCTGTTAGGCAATGTGGGCCGTCCGGGCGGCGGCATCATGGCGCTGCGTGGCCACGCCGCCATCCAGGGCTCCACCGACGTGCCCACGCTGTACCACAGCATTCACGGCTACATGCCCGCGCCGTCGGCGCTGAAGAAGCACGACACGCTGCGCGACTACCTGACCACCGAGACGCTGCCCACGAGCTACTGGGCCAACATGCCCAAGTTCCTCGTATCGTATTTCAAGTCCATGTACGGCGCCGCCGCCACGCCCGAGAACGACTTCGGCTACGACTGGCACCCGAAGATCCTCGGCGACCACTCGCACATGGCGGTGATGGCGGCGATGGACGAGGGCAAGGTTCGCGGCATGCTCTGCGTGGGGCAGAACCCCGCGACGTCGCTCAACGGAAGCGCGCAGCGCCGCGCGATGCGTAAGCTCGAGTGGCTGGTGGTGAAGGACAACTGGCTCACCGAGACCGCCACGCATTGGCACTCGGCACCGGAGATCAAAGACGGCGACGTGAAGATCGAGGACAGCAAGACCGAGATCTTCTTCTTCCCCTCGACGCAGATGGCCGAGTACCAGGGCAGCTTCACGAACACGCAGCGGATGCTGCAGTGGCATCACAAGGCGGTCGACCCGCCGGGCGACTGTCGTACCGACACCTGGTTCTACTATCAGCTGGGCAAGCGGCTCAAGGCGGCGTACGCCAACAGTACGCTGCCGCGCGACCAGGGGTTCAAGAATCTGCTCTGGGATTACGACCCCGATCCGGCATCCGGACACACCGGTCCGCCGGGCGAGGCCGACGAGCTGAAGGTCCTGAAGGAGATCAACGGCTACTACACCGACGACCCGGGCCGCCACCTCGCGGGGTTCGGCGAGCTCAAGGACGACGGCTCGACGACGTGCGCGTCGTGGATCTATTGCGGCTGCTATCCGGCGCCGGACCGGAACCTCACGGCGTCGCGCGAGCCCGATCCGCCGGGCGCGCCGGGCGCGCAACTCCGCTGGGGGTGGGCGTGGCCGGCGAACCGCCGCGTGCTGTACAACCGCGCGTCAGCCGATCTCGCGGGCAATCCGTGGAGCGAGCGCAAGCGGTGGGTGTGGTGGGACCCGAACGGCGCGAACCCGCCTAACGCGCAGACCGGCGCGCCCACGCCGCCCGGGAAGTGGGTGGGCTACGACGTACCGGACTTCGCGACGACGAAGGCCCCGAGCGCGCCGGCCAGGCCCGGCGGATTGGGGCTCGACGCGCTCTCGGGCACCGACCCGTTCATCATGCTTGCCGACGGCAAGGGGTGGCTGTTCGTCCCCACCGGCCTCGTGGACGGCCCGCTGCCCACGCACTACGAGCCGGCCGAGTCGCCCGTGCAGAACGCGCTGTACCCGAAGCAGCAGGCGAGCCCGGTGTACAAGTACTGGGCGCGCGACAAGCCGTACAACCAGTTGGCGAAGGTCGGGGACACGCGCTTCCCGTACGTGATCACGACCTACCGTCTCACGGAGCACTACCTGGCCGGCGCGATGAGCCGCTGGCTGCCCTGGCTCGCCGAGCTGCAGCCGGAGCTCTTCATCGAGCTGGGCCGCGCACTCGCCGACGAGAAGGGGATTCGCAACCTCGACCGCGTGAAGATCACCACCACGCGCTCGGAGATCCACGCCAAGGCCCTGGTGACCGATCGCATTGGCGTGATGAACATCGGCGGCCGGCGCGTGCATCACGTGGGCATGCCGTGGCACTGGGGGTGGGAGGGGCTGAGCACCGGCGACGTCGTGAACGACCTGACGGCGTGGGTGGGCGACCCGAACGTGTCGATCCACGAGGGGAAAGCGTTTCTGTGCAACGTCGAGAAGGCGTGACAGGACACTGGGAACCGGGAACGGGGAACGGGGGCTGCGTGCTGGGGGCTGGTTGTTGATTGCGGGTGCTGCGAGCCGCGAGCTGTTGCTGGGTGCTGGCTGCCGGCCCGCAGCACCCAGCAACAGCTCGGAGCCGCAGCAAGCAGCAACCAGCCGCAATTTCCCGTTCCCGGTCCCCGCCTTCCGGGCGTAGAGAGGAGGCGAAAGTACAATGGCCGAACCGATGGGTTTTTTTACCGACACCACCGTCTGCATCGGGTGCAAGGCGTGCGAGGTCGCGTGCAAGAGCTGGAACCAGCTCCCCGCGCGCGACGGCGGGCAGTCGGAGATGAGCGGCCAGAGCTACGACAACACGTTGCGTCTGAGCGGCAACACCTGGCGCCACGTGAAGTTCGTCGAACAGTTCGAGAGCCCGTACAACGGGCGCTGGCTCATGCTGTCGGACGTGTGCAAGCACTGCGTCCAGGCCGGGTGCCTCGAGGTCTGCCCCACCGGCGCCATCATCCGCACCGAGTTCGACACGGTCGTCATCCAGTCGGATGTCTGCAACGGGTGCCGCGCCTGCCTCGGCGCGTGCCCGTTCGGCGTGATCGACATCAACGAGGTGTCGGGCACGGCCCAGAAGTGCACGCTCTGCTACGATCGCATGAGCGTGGGGCTCGAGCCGGCGTGCGCGAAGGCCTGTCCCACCGACTCCATTCAGTTCGGGCCGATCGCCGAGCTGCGCCAGCGCGCCAACGTGCGCGTGGAACAGCTCAGGGCCGCCGGCGAGTCGCGCGCCCGGCTCTACGGCGCCGATCCAGAGGGGCCGCTCGGCGGGCTCAACGCGTTCTTCCTGCTGGTGGATGAGCCCGAAGTGTACGGCCTGCCGCCGGAGCCGGAGCTGCCCTCGAAGCAGCTCGTGCCCAGCGCCGCGCTCTCCGCCGCCGGCGCGGCGGTGGTGGGTGCCGTCGGCCTCGTGACCCTGCGGCACAACCGCATGCGCGACGTGGCGGAAGCGGAACGCGCCGATGCGGACCGCGAGCAACGTGAGGAGCGCCCGTCGTGATGGCTCCCCGTTCCCCGTTCCCGATTTCCTGATCCCGCGCATGCCCGACACCTTCTTCACGCGACCGCCGCACTGGCAGTGGCTGATCATTCTCTACTTCTTCATCGGCGGCATCGCCGGCGGCTGCTTCTTTCTCGCGGCAGTGCTGCAGCTCTTCGGGCGGCCCGCCGACCGTCCGATCATGCGGCTCGGGTACTACCTCGCGTTCATCGGCGTCGTGCTGAGCGGCATCCTCCTCACCGTGGACCTCGACCGGCCGGAGCGCTTCTGGCACATGATGATCCAATCCGAGACCGGTCGGCCCATGTTCAAGTACTGGTCGCCGATGTCGGTGGGCGTGTGGGGGCTGCTGTTCTTCGGGCTGTTCTCGTTCCTCGCGGCGTTAGGCGCGCTGTTCGATTCCGGGCGCCTCCGGTGGGGGCCGGCGGGGCGGCTCGCGCGTGAGCCGCTGGCGACGATCATCGCGGTCGCCGGCGGCATCGGCGGGTTCTTCCTGGCCGGCTATACCGGCGTGCTGCTCTCGGTGACCAACCGCCCCGTGTGGGCGGACTCGAACTGGCTCGGGATGCTGTATCTGTTCTCGGCCGCCTCGAGCGCTGCCGCGCTGCTCATTCTGCTCGCCCGCCGGCGGCAGCCCGGGGACACCGCGGCGATCAGCGCGTTGGCACGGTTCGACGACTGGGTGCTCATCCTCGAGCTGATCGCGCTCATCGTCTTTCTCATCTCGCTCGGCTCGGCGGCCCAGGCATTCCTCAGCGTCTGGGGTGTGACACTCCTGCTCATCGTCGTCGCCGCCGGGATCCTGCTACCGCTGCTGATCGGCTTCGGGCGCCTGACGCGCGTGCGGGGCCGCCCGCTCACGCTCGGCACCGCGGCCGCGCTGGTCCTGCTCGGCGGCTTTGCGCTGCGCGTGGTGACGGTCATGTCATCCGAGCGCGTGACCGTCGTGGGAAGCAAGGTCGTGGAGCGATGAGCACGCCGGCAGCCGTTGCCGCGAGGCTCGGCGTCGTCGTGCTCGGCGCGCTCGTCGGCTGCCAGAGCCCCGAAGCGGCGCGCTCGCGTGGCGACGGACCGGGCGCGGACATCAGGAATCGCCGCCCGGTGGTGCAGATGCACGCCGGATCGAGGATTTACTACAAGACCCCTTGCCTATTACCTGGCGACTCATGCACGGGACCACGTCAAGCGTCGGGACTACCGGGCGACTTTCCGGACCCGCCCCCGGCGACATCACGGCGGAAGTAGAGCCGGCCTGGCGCCCCTGGGTTCGGCTGCTCGAAGTCGCGTGGCGGGCGGCGGACGATCCCGCGTGGGACCGCGCCGTGCCGGAGCCGGTGGCTGCTCGCCCGTTGCACGCGCCCCTGCTCGAGGGCGCCGTCGTGCACGTCGACGCCCGTCGCGTGCGTCGGCTGGTGCGCGACCTCCTGCACGAAGCCGAGCGAAGCGACGGTGAGCGCGAGTCGCCCCGAGCGCCCCCTCCGCGCCGTCGTCTCGATGCGCTGGCGGTGCTCCGCGGCGGGATCACGCAGGACGATGACGTGTTAGGCAGCGTGGCGGCGGCCGCCGGGGTGGATGCGGGGCGTCTGGCCGTCGTCGCCCACCTCGCGGCGACGCCCTTGCTGCGGGCATGCGCGGAGCGGTTTCGCGACCGGATCGACCCGGGCTGGATGAGGGGCTACTGCCCGGTCTGCGGCGCGTGGCCCGTGCTGGCGGAGCTGCGCGGCCTCGAGCGGAACCGCCGGCTTCGCTGCGGGCGGTGTGCCAGCGACTGGGCGTTGCCGGTGCTCCACTGCCCGTACTGCGACGAGCTGCATCACGAGCGGTTGCGGTCGCTGCTCCCGGAGGGTCACGAGCAGACGCGGCGAGTGGACACGTGCGACACGTGCAAGGGATACATCAAGGCTTTCTCGGGCTTGCAGCCGATGCCGTTCCGCGCGCTCGTCGCGGCCGACCTCGCGTCGGTGGAGCTGGACATCGTCGCGCAGGAGCGTGGCTACGCGCGACCGGTCCACGCGGCGCATGCGCTCTCGATCGCGCTGGAGCGCGCGACGACGGCCCGGGCAACCACGCCAAGGCCGGCGGCGGAGCCATGAGCTCGTTCGATCCGCCCTCCGACCGCGCGGGGAGCGACGACCTGCGCCCGGCACGGCTGTGTGGGGAGCTGCTCAACGCGCTCGAGGCATCCGAGGGGCGCCGCAAGCGTCGCCTCCGCGACACCACACCCGATGCGATCGGGCTGCGCATCAAGCGGGAGCTGCTCGAGGAGATCGTGCAGGCCGATCCGGAGCCGGCGATGTTCGAGGCGTGGCTCGTGCAGCGGTGCCTCGATGCGGGGACGGCGGACGGGCCCGTGCGAGCGATGGCGCTCTCGATCTGGGACGAGTGGCAACTGGCGGCGTCCACGGAAGCGTTCCGGCGCTGGCTCGAGCAGGGCGCGCCGTCGGACGACCGGGACGGTACACCGCGGGAGCGGGGGAGCGGCGTATGAGCGGTGCTCGAACGGCGGTGGCGGCGGGCCTCATGGCGCTCGCACCCGCGTTAGGCGCGTGTAACCGGGAAGGCCGCGACCGCACGGACGTGCGCGAGACGAGCGCCGACGAGCGGCGGCGGGCCGGGATGCTCGTGCTGGCCGACTCGTCGGTGCTCGATCCACTCATGGCGCCGCGCGGGCCGGGGCGCGTCATCTACGACCCGCCGGTGGACCTCTCGCTGGCGAACGCGCAGCGCACGCGGCCGGACCTCGTGCGGCCGGACACGACGCGCCGCGACACGAGCTCGGCGACGCGACGCGACACGACCGGCGGCGACGCGACGGCGGACACGAGCGGCGGCGCGGCACGGCGGCGGCGGCCGTGAGTACGCGGGGCGGCCGCCTGGCGTCAGCGCCCGAGCGTGAGCATCGACTTGCCCGTCACGAGCAGTTGGTGACGGACTGACCCCGCAGGGTCGAGGTCCACTACTTCCGCCATGTACTCCGGCACCCACGCCGGCGGCTGGCTGCCCATCGCCCACTGGCTGCGTAGAAACGCCGCTCGACCATCGGAGATGGCGAGGAGCGCGATCCCCGCGGCTTTCGCGGCGCGCACGGCATCGGCTTCGTAGCCCGACGTTGCGAACATGAGGCCGAGTGGCGTCTCGCGGTTCGCGTCGGTGCGCGCGAGGAGCCTGGCCTGGAGCGCTTGCACCACATCGACACCAACCGCGCGACTCTCGTTTCGGCACTCGATCAGTGCCTCGCGGGCGACGCCGCGGTCGGTGATCAGGGTGCCGAGCTCCACGACGTACTCGCCGGCGTCCTTCGGCGAGAGCGCGTGGCGCGACAGCACCCTTGGCGGCGAGAGCTCCACGCCAGCCTTGCGAAGCTCTCGCGCGACGAGGATCTCGAGCTCGTCGGGACGGACGTGGCGTGGATCGCCCATGCGCGTTCCTCGAGGAACGGATACGGGTCGAGCGCGCACCGCCGCCGGTGGCGGTCAGCGCGCGCCTTTCTCCCCCGGCGATTTCTTCGTTCGGAACACCATCGTCGACCCCTCGTAGCCGAACGTGAGATCGGCGCTCTGCTCCACCTGCGAGATGGCCAGTCGCATCGAATCGAGCGGCGCATCTACACTCGCCACGCGGTCGAGGACCTTGATCTCGGGCACCTTGATGTCGAGCCCGTACAGCCGGTTCATCTCCTGTACCACGTCGCGCAGCTCGCGGTTCCTGATCGTCACGCGACGATCCGCCCAGCTGGTCGCCAGCGCGAGCTCGTCGGGTGAGGGGTCGCGAACGCGCCCGTTGCTCTCGATCACCTCTCCACGACCAGCGGTCACGGGATGTTGGTCCTTGCCGACCTTCACCGTCGCCTGTCCATCCGCCACGTGCACGATGACCGCGGGGTCGTTCGGGTACGCTCGCACGGTGAGGGTGGTGCCGGTGACCAGCACGGCGGCGTTCCCCGCGCGCACCTCGAACGGCTTGGGGTGGCCCGGTGCCACGACGAAGCGAGCCGCTCCATCGATCCTGACGGCACGCATCTCATCGCCGAAGCGCTGCGGAATGGTGAGCTTCGAGCCAGGCGCGAGCGTCACCGTCGTCGAGTCATCGAGCGTGAGGGTGCCGGTCTGCCCGTTCGCGGCGACCAGCGTGCGAGCCTCGCTCGAGTTGAGCGCGCGCGTGACGGCCCGGTCTTCGCCGAGCCGCGTCAGCCACCACATGCCGCCGAGCACGATGGCGGCTCCGACCAGGCCGATGGCCAGCGGCACGCGCCACGAGCGCTCGTTGGACAGGGCGCCGACGTGCTCGGCCGCCTCGTGGCGGAGCCGTTCGGTGTACGCCTGCGCCTCCTCGCGACTCGCTTCCGGATGCAGGAGCCGCTGCAGATGCGCCCACGATTGATCCACGTCGGCCGGCGCCACCGTGTGGTGCACGTCGGCCTGCGCCGAGCCGCGCAGGTGATGGGCCTTGGCGCGACGACTGAGCTCCCTCGCCGAGCAGCGCCGAACCATGTCGTGCAGATACGCCGTCAGCTCCGCCTCGTTCGTGATCTTCTCTCGGTCCTCCCATGCCTGGCGGAACGTACTTTCGGCGACGCGCGGCGCAGCCGCGGGCGCTCCGTCACCGAGCTCCGGTGCGAGGTAGCGAGCGGCCTCCTCGCAGAGCGCCGAAAAGTGGGAGCGGAAGTAGCGCTCGAGGGCGCTCTCATCGCTCAGGAGCGATCCGCTAGTCGTGCCAGGAACGCCGGACAGCGACGAACCAGTCATGGCGACCTCCGGGACGCGCGGGCTGGCTGGGTCGCCCCATCGCTGCTTCACCCGGGCGGCGTCGCCGGGGTGACCAGGACGACGGCCACCTGACCCGCTTTGCTGGCAGCACCAGCTATATGAATCCTGACCTCTGCCGTGGGCAAGTCAAGCGTACGAGCCCCGACCGTCTCGCCGGGGCCACGCATGAGCGCGCCATCCCCGGCTCAGACGCTCACGAATCGATACATCAACCGGATGAGTCGGTACGCGTCGGCCATGGTGGGCGCGCTGAACTCGACGGTGAAGCCGTCGACCTGCCTAACGCCCGGGATGGCCTGCAGGATCTGCGTGACCGTGACGTCCGAGAGCCGGAGCCGCACGCGCACCGGCTTGGCCGTCACGGACGGCCGGGCGCTGCCGCGGCCGGCGAGCGCGCGTCCCGTCGCCGCGACGAGTCGATCGCGAACGACCTGGGGATGGAGCAGCCGGGCCGCCTGCGGCGTCACCGCGTACTTCGTCGCGACCGCCTCCGCGCGGACCGTGCGGGTGAACTGCTCGACGAAAGCCGAGTCGCCGCTCGCCATCACCACCGGGACGCCGAGCGAGCCCGCGTAGGCGGCGTTCAGCTCGCCCTCGCCGACCTCGACGTCGTTGAGCCAGAGCCCCTTGACCGCCCCGGTGCCGGTGTGCGCGAGGAACCCGTTCGGCGTCCCCGCGCGCGAGTGATAGCCGATGAAGATCGCGGCATCGTAGCTCGAGTCGAGTCCTTCGACCATGCCGAGCGGCTTCACCGCGCCCTGGATGTAGGTCACGCGCGGGTCGAGCTCGGCGTTCAGCAGGTTCTGCATGTCACCATGCGAGTCGTTGACGAGCACCTCGGCCGGCCCGCGCTGCAGCAGCGCGCCGACCACGGCGTTCACCTCGTCGGTCATGAGCTTGCGGCCTAACGCGTAGTCCTTGCCGGTGGGACTCGTCATGGCGGCGGTCCCGATGCCGCCGATCCCCTCCATGTCCACCGAGATGAACACCTTGAGCGGGCGCTGGGCGGCGGCGGGAGTGGCGACGGCGGTGACGGAGAGCAGCGTGAGGACGGCCGGGCGGAGCAGGCGCATGGGCGAGTGGTGAAAGGGTTTGACGTGACCTGATGCGGCGGACGCCGGGGCGCCCCTCATCGCTTGATCCGCGCCCGCACGACGTTCGGCACGTCGTCGGCGTCCAGGGCGACGGTGTACATGACATCTCCGCGAATGATCGGATGCCAGAAAGCCGACGTTCGGAACGGCGCGCGCGCCGTCGCGAGCAGCTTGCCGGTCTCGTCGAACACGTCGAACGTCGTGGACGCGGCATCGGACGTCGCGCGCCGCACCCACAGCCGGCCTGCGTCGTCCACGTCCAGCGCCTCGATGACCGGCTTGACCTTCGGGATGTCCGAGTAGTCGGCGTCCACCGTTTCGTAGCGCTTGAACGCCGAATCGGCGCGACGGATCGCGGCCTCGCGCTCGGCGGCGGTCACCGGAGGTCCCGTCACGTTGCGGTCGATGACCGCGACGGTGTCCCCGCGCTCGAGACGGATGCGCGCCACATGGTACACGGCGCTCGGCGTGCACCAGACGAATCCGCGTGCGTCCGATGCCCGCTGCATGGTCGGCGTGAACGGCACCGTCATCATCATCCGCGCGCGCGGCGTCTTGCTCTCGGCGCTCCACACCGACCGCGGGGCTCCCGAAGCTCCCGACTGGCACGTCGGGGCAGCGATGGTGTCGAGCACCGCTCCGCTGGGCGCGACGCGCCGGAAGTGGCCGGTGTAGCCACCCTTTCCGTCAGGCACGCTGATCGGATCGTACAGGCGCCCTCGGGTGTCGATCATCGCGCCCCACACGTAGCCGTAGCCGCGAATCGGTATGGTGTGCTGGGTCGCGAACGACCCATCGGGACGAAAGACGCTGAAGCGCGCGTTGGGCGGGTCGTTCACCCAGATCGTGCCGTCGGGTGCCTGCACCATGCCGTTGGCACCTTCGATCTCGCCGGGCCCCCGTCCGCGGCGTGCAACGACCTTCACGAACTTTCCGGCCGCGTCGAACAGCCGAATCTCCTGGACGCGCGAGTCGAGAACCAGAATCCGCCCGCCGCTTCCGACGGCAATGCCGCGCACATCGCTGAACGAGTACTGCTCCGCATCCTCGGATCCGATGCGCAGCTCCTCGGCGATCGTCCATGTGGCCTGCGCCGCCGCGGGCGGCGCGAGCAGCGGGCCGAGCGCGAGGCACGTCGTCGCGATCAGGGCGTGCACCGCGATGCGGTGCGGTGCCTTCGCCGCCGTGGAGGTCCGGAGGCGCGAGGCCGCGCCCCCTCGCGAACCGGTGCGCTGCGCGCGACCGCGGGCTAGGTTGCACCGGGTCGTTGGTTCGTCCCATCCGTCTTGCATCGAGCCCATGTCGAACCCCCGTGTCTGGAACCGCCGCCTCCACCGATGGGGCGCCGTCGTCGTCGCCCTGCCGTTCCTGCTCATGCTCGCGAGCGGGTTGCTGCTCCAGGTGAAGAAACAGCTTCACTGGGTGCAACCGCCAGAGCAGCGGGGCCAGCCCACCGCGACCACGCCGACGTTGTCGATGTCCGACGTGCTCGCGCGTGCGCGTCAGGTCCCCGAAGCGGGGATCCGTTCCTGGGCGGACATCGATCGCGTGGACGTGCGGCCCTCGAAGAACATGATGAAGGTCATCTCGCTCACGCGCTGGGAGATACAGCTCGAGCTCGCGACCGGCGAGGTGCTGCAGGTGGCCTATCGCCGGTCGGACCTGATCGAGAGCCTGCACGACGGGTCATGGTTCCACCCCGCCGCGAAGCTGGGGGTGTTCCTGCCCACCGGGATCGTCGTGCTCGGCCTCTGGTTGACGGGGATGTACCTCTGGCTGTTGCCGATCCGGGCACGGCGTACCGCGCGGTTGAAGCGCGCGGGTACGCCGGCCGCCGATCGCGGGCGCTGAGCGCCGCCCTACGGCTCGTCGATCATCTGGATGCGCCGCAGATGCCGCCCGCCCTCGAACGGCGTCGTGAGCCACGTGTCCACGATCGCCACCGCGTCCTCGCGGGAGATCATCCGCTCACCTAACGAGATGACGTTGGCGTCGTTGTGGGCCCGCGCCAGCCGCGCCGACTCGACGTTCCAGCACAGCGCGCACCGCACGCCCTTCACGCGGTTCGCGACGATCGCCTCGCCGTTCCCGGAGCCGCCCAGCACGATCCCGCGCTCGAACTCCCCACGCGCCACCGCCTCCGCGACCGGGCGAATGAACTTCGGGTAGTCCACGCTCTCGGTGGAGTCGGTGCCGAAGTCGGTCACGTCGTGGCCGCGCGCGCGGAGCACGGTGATGAGCATCTGCTTGTACTGGAATCCTGCGTGGTCCGATCCGATCGCGATCCGCATCGAGTGTGGGCTCCTGACGTTGGTTGCGGGAACTTCGGGACATTACGGAAACTGTGAACGCAGCGCCGGCGGAACGGGCACCCACGCAGAGCACTGCGGATGCAGACGAACACAGAAAACTACGAAGGCTGAGGACGCCGAGAACTGCGAACGCTGAACACGCAGCACGCGCTGCGCGCGCGAACGCAGAGAACGCAGAGAACGCAGAGAACGCAGAGAACGCAGAGAACGCAGAGAACGCAGCATCGGCGGATCCAGCGCGTCGCGCCACGAGCCGGGGAAAGTGGGGAACCGCCTCGGGAAGCGCTTGGCGTCCCGAGGCCGTTCAGACAGACACGAAAGCGGCGTACGGCGGTGCGAGGGCAGTCGGATGCACACGGCGCCCGTTGCGGTTTCTGCGGCTGTTTCTGCGGTCGCCCGTAGGACGACCTGCGATCTCTGCGTTCGCAGTTCCGTAGTTCCGCCCTGCCCGCGGTTCCCGACGTACCCACTCGGCTAGCATCCGCTGTTCGGGTTCACCTGGCACTCCGTGAGCGGCAGCGGCAGGTACGGGAACGTCGGAGCGGTGGTGACCGCGGCCCCGAACCGCCGCGTGTCCTCCCACCGCAGGCCCTGCATGTACAGCTCGTAGCGCCGCTCGCGCGCGATCTGCGCGAGGAGCTCGGCCTCGGTGTCGAGCGCCGGCACCGGCAGCGCCGGCAGGCCGGCCACCGGCTCGTCCACGCCCGACGACGTCTGCGTCCGCACCGCGTTCACCAGCGCCGCCGCCGGGCCGAACTGGCCCGTCCGCGCCAGCGCCTCGGCCTTGATGAGCTTGATCTCGTCCGGGAGATACAACGGGAACGGCTCGTTAGGCGTCGAGTACTTCCGGAGCGGCTTGACGATGCTGTCGGCGGGGTTCGCGGGCAGCGCCGCCGCCGCGACGTTCACCCAGTAGGCCGGCCGCCGATCGCCGGGCTCGGCCTGGTTGACGAAGCTCTGCAGCCCGCCGACGTACTCCAACTGGAACGCGAGATTCTCGATCGGATTCCGGGTCGGTGCCGGGTAGTCCAGCACGGAGAGCACCGTCGGGTTGACCCGATCGGCGGCCGCGATGGCCTCGACGTGCTTCCCGTCCATCAGGTAGTAGCGCGCGAGCATCGCATCGATCGTGTTGCGCAGGTCGATGCCCGGTCCGAGCGCGCGCGCACGGAACGCCGCGAGGTCGGCGTTGGACACGCCGTTCAGGTCGGCCCGGGCCTCCTCGAGCAAGCCCAGAATGGTGGTCAACACCTGCGCGCGGTCGACGGGAGTCGCGCCATCGGCGGAGACGTCGACCGGCACCTTCTCGTAGATCTGGATCAGCCAGCCGAGCGCCATCGCCTTGAACAGCTTGGCCGTCGCCTTGACGCCGGCCTGGGTGGCGGTGCCCAGTTGCACCGCATCCGCCCCCTGCAACGCCGTGTTGGCGGATCGGATGACCTGGAAGGAATTCGCGTACGGCGCGGAGACGGTGACGAAGCTCTGGTCGAAGTTCTCGCCCGTGAACAGCATGATCCACGAGATGAGGGCCCGCGTTCGCGTGCCCCACTCGTCGGTGGCGAGCGAGCTTGGCGTGATGTAGTCCTCGATGGACTGCGCGAACTGCGCCTGCATGCCCACCGTCACGGCGAGCACGCCGTCGACGCTGGTCACGACCTGCTCGGACGTCGGCGCATTGGGGTTTTCGAGGTCGAGATTGCACCCGGCGGCCCCGACGCAGAGGGCGCCGACGAGGAGCGCGCGGCGCGTCCGGAATATCGTAGTCATCGTGGCGCCCTCCTCAGAAGCTCAGGTTGAGGCTGGCCACGAACGTTCGCGGCAGCGGGATGGTGGCGAAGTCGACGCCGCGCGCGACGGTCTGCGCGGAGAAGAGGTTCACCTCGGGGTCGAGCCCACGGTAGCTCGTCCACGTGTGCAGGTTCCGACCGGAGAGCCGGAGCACCACCGATTCGGCGCCCACGCCCCGCAGCCAGCGGCCCTCGAATTTCTTCGACAGCGAGACCTCACGCAGCTTCACGAACGTTCCGTCCTCGATGTACTCCTCGTAGATCGAGATGCGGCCGGCCGGGTTGCGGCCGAACGTCATCGGCACGGTGTCGCCACGCGCTTCGAGCGCCAGCACCGCGTCGGAGCCGAAGAATTCCGTGATGCGACGCGTGAAGTTCGCGACGTCGTTGCCGAACCGCCCGTCGAGCAGCACGCTGAACTGCACGCCGGCGGGGAGGTCGAACGAATTGCTGAACGACGCCGTGAAGTCCGGGTTGGGGTCGCCGATGATGCGCTGGGCGTTCACGCTGGCCCCGGTGGCGAGGGTGTCGCGGCCGCGCACCGGGAGCAGCAGCGAATCGCGAGTGACCTTGGCGTAGGCGATCTTGCCGTCAGCGGTGCGGGCGTAGATGCCGCCGTAGAACACGCCGACCGGCTGGTTCTCGATCACCGCGTTCAGATAGCCGAAGACCAGCGTGTCGCTGCTCGCGGCCAGCTTTTTGATCTTGTTCCGGTTCGCGGCCCACGTGAGGCGCGACCGCCACGTGAATTTCGGCTGACTGATGTTGACCGTGTTGAGCGCGAGCTCGACGCCCTTGTTGGTCAGCTCGCCGATGTTCCGGAACTGCTGCGTGGCACCGGTGCTGGGCGCCACCGGCACGCTGAGCACGAGGTCCGTGGTGCGCTTGTCGTAGTACGTGGCCTCGACCTGGGCCCGGTCACCGAAGGCGCCGAGATCGAACCCGAACTCGTACTCGCGCTGCCGCTCGGGCTTGAGCCCGGGGTTGCCGATGGTATTGCTGGCGACGAGCCCCGCGCGGCCGGCGAACGACGTGTTGACGTAGTTGTCGAGCCGGCTGTACGCACCCGGCGGCTGACCGCCGGTTTCGCCGTAGGCGCCTCGCAGGCGGAGAGAGCTGAGCGGTCCGCTGAACACACTCGCGAACGAGGGCTCCTCGTTCATCACCCAGGAGAGACTCACGCGCGGAAAGATCTGGAGCCGCTCGTCCTTTCCGAACGCCGACGAGGCATCGAAGTTCACGCCCCCCGTGAGGTAGAGGCGGTCGCTCAGGCTCACGCGCTGCTCGACGTAGCCGCCGAACGTCCGGAGCTCGGTGAGCTCCTGCGAGGCGAACTGTGTGGCGCCGCCGACCAGCGTCTGGTCCGGCGGAAGGTCCTGCGCCGCGGCGCGCAACGTCTCGCGATGGTCCGACGTGTAGCGCATGCCTGCCCCCGTGGACATGCCGACGGACGGCGAGAGCGACCACTCGTAGTTCAGCAGCAGGTCGTTGTTGAACTGCCGCGAGAACTGCACCGGCGCCTGCACCGACCCCGTGAAGTTCGCGTTGATCGACAGCGGAGGCTGGAGGAAGCGCACCTCGCGCCGGTAGTCGTCCACACCCGCCAGGTAGCGGATGGACATCCTCGAGATCGGGTGGAACTGCGCCTCCACACCGCCCACGAACCGGGTGACATCCTCCGGCGCCTCGAACTGGTCGAGGATGAGTAGCGGGTTGGGACCGAGGATCGGATTGTACGGGTAGCGGCCGGTCGTCGTGTTGAACGCGGGATTCCACGCGGTGGGCGTGAAGACGACGCTCGTCAGCACTCCGTTGGTCTGCTCGCCCTCGGTGATGAAATCGGCTTTCGACTTGATGAAGTTGCTGCGGACGTTGAGGTCCACCTTGTCGGACAACTGTTGGCTGATGTTCGCGCGCAGGTTGAGGCGGTTGTAGTCGTTCGAGCGGACGATGCCCTGTTCGTTCTCGTAGCTGCCGCCGAAGTAGTAGCGCGTGGGACCGCTGCCACCGCTCACGGAGAGGCGCTGCGTGGTGGACACACCGGTGCGGAAGATCTGGCCCTGCGGGTCGAAGCGCTCGACCGGCGCTCCCACCGCCGGCGCGAGTCCGGCGGCCACGTCGGCGGCGGTCGCCGTCGGCGCCATGTTCAGGTCATACATCGCGGGCGTCTTGCTCGTCGAGAGCTCGGACGACGCGCTGACCGCGGCCGCGCCGGCGCGACCGCCCTTGGTGAAGATCTGAATGACGCCGTTGTTGGCGCGCGAGCCGTAGAGCGCCGCCGCGGCCGCGCCCTTCAGTACCTCGATACGCTCGACGTCGGCCGGGTCGAGATCGGCCAGTCGATTGCTCAGCGCCGCGCCGCCGCGGTTGGCGTTGGCGCCGAGGCTGACCAGCGCCTCGGAGCTGTTGTCGACGATGACGCCGTCGATGACGTAGAGCGGCTCGGCGCCACCGAGAATGGAGTTGGTGCCACGCAGCCGCACGCTGACGCCGCCGCCGGGCTGCCCGGAGTTCTCGGTGATGATGGCGCCCGTGACCTTCCCCTGCAGCGCCTGATCGATGGCCGTGGCGGCCGCGGCGTCGCTCACCGCATCGCCGGATACCGACTCCACGCTGTTGCCCACGGCACGACGCGCGGTGGGTGCAGCCACGCCGGTGACGACCACGTCGGAGAGGGTCGTGGCAGTCGCCGACATGCTGAAGTTGGCCGTGACCGTCTGGCCGGCGGTGACCGTCACGTCCTGGCGCGCTTGCGCATAGCCGATGCGCCGCGCCACGATCGTCCGGGTGCCGACAGGTACCGCGCTGAGCGTGTACTCCCCCGTTTCGCTCGTGAGCGTCCCCAGCGAGGTGCCCGACACCAGGATCTGCGCGTTGGGCACCGGCTGGCCGCTGGCCGCCTGGGTCACGCGACCGCGTACGACCCCGGTCTGCGCCGTGAGCGCGGCGGGAACCAGAGCGGCGAACAGCACGATCCATGGCTCGCATCGTGTGTGCATGTAACCCTCCTCCAACCGATGAAGAGACGCGATCTCACCCGGCGAATAGACTGCGGGATACGACCGGCGGCAAGCAATCGACGATGGCTGACAAGCGAGCACGACCGGAGCGTACATGGTGCGGCCTAACGTGACCGTACGACGTCCGCGCCGGTGGCGCTAGAATGACGGCGGGCCGGTGAACGCGCAATCATCGTGCGCACGCGGCTGGCATCGAGAACGGGAGGACTTCGGGAACAGAGGAACGGCGAACGCTGACGACGCAGAAACGGTGGGAACAGCGGGGACGGCGGGAACGGCGGGGACCGCAGAGGGCGCGGTGGACGCAGAGAACGGCTCGTTCGGGACGGTCATCCCGCCACGAGCCGGGACTGAGAATGACCGGCCCCGGGACGCCAGAGCCGCCCGAGGCCGTTCCTCTCAGTTCCCGCCGCCGGCGCGGGCATCTCGACCAGTCAAGCAGTTCTCTGCGTTCTCTGCGTCCTCCGCGGTTCAGTGCAGTTCGCTGCAGTTCGCTGCGGTTCTTTGCGGGCACGCGCCAGCGCCCTGCGTCTTCTGCATTCCGCGGTTCCCGGAGCTGTCCCGACCGAATTGCCCGACCCAGTGTGCGATGCCAGCACACGACCGGCCATCGAGCTCAGTCAGTCAGTCGCGACGAGATCGATACGCGACAGACTCACCGGCGCGAAGCGGCTGACGATCGCCACCGCCGCGAAATCGCCGCTCACGTTCGTCACCGTCGCGAACAGGTCGGGGATCGCGTCGATCGCGATGAGCAGCGCCACGCCGGCCGCCGGTAGGCCGAGACTCGCCAGGAGCGGAGCGAGCAGCAGAAAGGCGCCGTTTGGTACGCCCGGCGTGGCGAAGCTGAGCGCGACCGCCGTCACGACCACGGTCAGGTAGTCGGCCGCGCCAAGTGGTACGCCGTAGAGCCGCGCCAGGAACATCGTCCCGAGCAACCATGAAAACGCCGTCGCGATCTTGAACGACGAGACGGCGAGGGGGAGGACGAACCCCGCGAGCGATGGCGGCACGCCCAATCGCCCCGCCGAATCGATGAGCGCGGGCAGCGACGCCAGCGAGGAGCTGGAACTGAACGCCACCGCCTGCGCCGGGAGCGCCGCGCGCGCGAACCGCCCCGCTGCCAGCCGCCCGCCTAACGCCCCGGCCAGGCACAGCACGACGGTGAGCGCCACCATGCCCCCTATGTACGCGAGCACGTAGTAGCCCAGGGCGCCCGCCAGCGACACCCCGAGCCGCGCCGCCATCGGCGCGACGAGCGCGAACACGCCGATGGGCGCCGCGAGAATCAGCCACCGCACGATCGCGAGCATCGCCGCGCCGACGCCATCGAACACGCCCAGCACCGTCCGCCGCCGCGCGTCCTCCACTCGGCGGAGTGCCAGCGCGAACAACACCGTGAACACGATGAGCGGCAGCATCGCGCCGTCGGCGGCGGCACGGACGACGTTCGCGGGTGCGAGCCCGCTGAGCCACTGCCCGAATCCCGGGAGCGCGCGCACCTGCTCGGTCGTCGCGGCGGCCGCCGACGTCGCATCGACCTGCAATCGCGCCGCCACGCTGGCATCGATGGGGAGACCGGCCATGACGGGCGGAACCACCACGAGCGCGACCACGGCCGCGCACAGGTGCAGCGCGATGAACGCGGCAAACGCCAGCACGCCCATGCGCCCGACGCGCGACTCCTCGCTGCCACGCGCGACGGCGCCGAGCAGTAGCGCCATCACGAGCGGCACCACCGTCATGCGGATCGCGTTCACCCAGACGGTGCCGATGGGCTCGAGCACGGCCACCGTTCGGGTGAGCGGCGCGGAGCCCGTGCGCGCGACGGCGAGTCCAACGATCAATCCCGCGACGAGCGCGGCGGCGACACGTACTTCCGGGCGGACCCTCAACGCTCGGTCGTGCGCGGCCAGCCCAGCGTCGTGCCGATCTCGATGCTGCGCTCCACGCGGTGACGTGCGTGGAGCCGGCGCTCGTGCGCCTCGAGCAGGTCGCTCCGCGAGATGATCCCGATCACGCGCCGGGGATCGCGGCGCGACACCACCGGCAACCGGCCCACGCGCTCGCGTATCATGTGGTCAGCCGCCTCGCGAGCGGAGCTGTCATCGTAGATGACGACGGCGCCGCGCCGCACGAGGTCGCCCACGCGCGCCGTCACCTCGAGCTCGAGATCGAGCAGATCGCGCCGCGTCACGACACCCACGAGCTCACCGCGATCGTTCACCACCGGGAACCCCTGGTGCGACGCACCGGGCGCACGCGCGGCAATGCGATCGCGTACCTCCTCGACGCCCTCGCTGGCGGAGAGCGTCACCACCTCGGTGGACGCGATGTCGCGCACGAGCACCTGTTCCAGATAGTCGACGCCATAGTCCGCGCGGATGCGCGTCCCACGCCGCGCGAGCTTCTCGGTCATGATCGAATGGCGCATGCCGAGGAGCGAGACGAGGTACGCCGCGCTGCACCCCGCGAGCAACGGCAGCATGCCGAGCGGCTGGCGTGTCGTCTCGAACGCGAACACCACCGACGCCAGCACGGCGTGCGACGCGCCGGCGAAGATCGCCGCCATCCCCACGAGCGCCGCGATTCGTGGATCGACGCCGAGGCCGGGCGCCGATCGCGCGAGTACGCCGCCCGCGAGCGCGCCAACGCCGCCGCCGATGGTGAACAGCGGCGCGAGCGTTCCACCCGACGTCCCGCTGCCGAGTGCGACGATCCACGACACGAACTTGAGCACGACGAGCACGAGCAACGCTCGGCCCACGAGCGTCCCGGACACCATCTGCTCGATGTTGTCGTACCCCACGCCCAGCGTGCGCGGTGCCACCCACCCCACGAGTCCCACCACCACCGCGCCGATCGCCGGCCACCACATCCAGTGCACGGGCAGACGCTCGAACGCGTCCTCGATGGCGTACAGCCCGCGCGTCACGATCACGGCGATGACGCCGACCAGCGCGCCGAGCACGACGTACGTCGCGAGCGCCGGGCCGCTGGGCGACGCGATGTTCGGCATCGGGAACACCGGCGCGGCGCCCACGAACGCGATGCGGACCGCGGTGGCGGCGGCGGCCGCGAGCGACACGGGAATGAGCGATCGCGGCCGGTACTCGAACAGCAGCAGCTCGACGGCCAGCAGCACCGCCGACACCGGACTGCCGAACGTGGCCGCCATGCCCGCGGCGGCACCGGCCGCGAGAAGCGTCTTTCGCTCGTCGGCCGTGATGTGGAACATCTGCCCGATCACGGACCCGAGCGCGCCGCCGGTCGCGATGATGGGGCCCTCCGCGCCGAACGGTCCGCCCGTGCCGATGGAGATCGCCGCCGAGATGGGCTTGAGCAGCATCACCTTCGGCGAGATGCGGCTCTCGTTGAGCAGCACCTGCTCCATCGCCTCGGGAATGCCGTGACCGCGGATGGCGGACGAGCCGTAGCGCGCCATCACGCCGACGATGAGCGCGCCCACGATGGGCACGGCCACCACCGCGAAGCCTAACGAATGACCGGCCGGCGAGACGAACGCGGTGGAGACCCGGCCGTAGAACGCGAGGTTCGTGATGAGCCCGATGAGACGGGTCAGGAGCTGCGCCGCGAATCCGGCGAGAAACGCGGCGACGATCGCGAGCGCGCTGATGAACAGTGTGCGCCGGTTCGGTGCGTCGTCTTCGCGGGGCGCCCGCACCGCGTCCAGGGCGGGCTCGAGCGACGGCGCGACGGGGACCGCGCCCGTGGGAGTCTCAGCGGTCGCCAGCGCCTCGCGCCAGTCGGGTCCGCTGTTCGAGGAGGAACGTCGTGTGTCGTCGTTGGCCATCAGGTCATTGGTGCGGGCGAGGTCCGGCGCCGCCGGTCAATCGAGGCGGGCCGATACCGGCTTGGCCCGCGAGAGCATCTCGCGCAGCTCGTCCTCCGGAGCGGTCGCCCAGTAGAGCGGCAGCGGGTTCAGGCGACGCCGCTCGCTGCCACTCTGGAACGCCAGCCACCCACCCTCGAGCGTCGGGCCCACCCACTGGCTGGGTACGACGTCCCACACCTCCCACTCCCGGTCGTCGGCGTCCTTGAACGTTCGATGCGCCATCCGTCTCGCTGTCGCGGTTTCATGGGCGCGACCGAGTGGCCGCGCTCGACTGCTCATCCTAAGGTATTCGGAACGGAGCGCCGAGCGAACCCCTCGCGCGACGCCGCGCATTCGCGCGCGCGGTTCAATCGGTGAGCTCGGGACGACCGCGAACCGCCATCATCGTGCCCTGCATCACCGTCACCACCGATTCCGTGCCGCCGGCCACGGCGATCACTTCGCCGGTGCAGACCATGAGCGTGCGGCCCGACTTGATCACCCGCCCCACCGCGCGCATGCGTTCGCCGACCGCCGGCGCGAGCAGATTCACCTTGTATTCCACCGAGAGCACGGCCGACTCGCGATCCATGAGCGAAAGCGCCGCGTAGCCGCAGGCGCTGTCGACGATGGCGGTCACGATGCCGGCGTGCAGGAAGCCGTGCTGCTGGGTGAGGTCTTCGCGAAACGGAAGCTCGAGCTCCACCTCCCCCGGCTCGACGCGAACGAGCCGAGCGCCTATCGTGTGCATCGCGCGCTGCCGGTCGAAGCTGGCGCGGACGCGGGCCGCGAACGCGGGGTCGCGCGGGTCGAATCTCATTCGTCTCGTCTCGGGTCTCGAGGGCGCCCCGTGAGGGCACGCGGCGCGGCGGGTGGTACGATTCCCAACGTCATGCAAGGCTCACGAGGGATGAAGCCGTAGTCTAACGATGCCCGAGCTCCCCGACGTCACCGTCTACATCGACCGCCTGCAGCCGAGGATCGTCGGCGACGAGATTCGCGGTGCCCGGGTGCACAATCCGTTCGTCTTGCGAACGGTCACGCCGCCGCTCTCCGCCGTCGTGGGCCGCCGCGTGCGTTCGGTCTCACGCCTCGGCAAGCGCATCGTGATCGGGACCGAGGGCGAGATGTACGTCGTCGTCCACCTGATGATCGCCGGGCGGCTGAGGTGGCGCGAGGACGGAAAGGCGATCGGCGGGAAGCTCGCGCAGGCATCGATCGAGTTTCCGCGCGGCACGCTCTATCTCACCGAGGCCGGCTCGAAGCGGCGCGCGTCGGTGCACGTCGTCGAGGGCGCGGATGCGCTGCGCGCGTTCGATCGCGGCGGGCTCGAGGTGCTCGATGCGGACGTGAACGACTTCGCGACGCGGCTCCGAAGCGAAAACCACACGCTCAAGCGCGCGCTCACGGACCCGCGACTGTTCAGCGGAATCGGGAACGCCTACTCGGATGAGATCCTGCACCGCGCCCGGCTGTCACCGCTCGCGCTCACGTCGCGGCTCACCGACGAGCAGGTGGCCCAGCTTCACCAGGCGACGCAGGCGACGCTCATCGGCTGGACGGAGCGGCTGCGCGCGGAGGTGGGGAGCGGCTTCCCGGAAAAGGTGACCGCGTTCCGCGACGGGATGGCCGTGCACGGTCGCTACAAGCTCCCCTGCCCCGTGTGCGGCACGCCGGTGCAACGCATTCGTTATGCGGACAACGAGACGAACTACTGCGCGCGCTGCCAGACGAACGGCCGGCTGCTGGCCGACCGCGCGATGTCACGCCTGCTCAAGCAGGACTGGCCGAGGTCGATCGACGACGTGGAGTAGGGGCCCGGGGCTCGGGGCTCGCAAGATTGTCGTTCCGAGCGGAGGGGCGGCTGCTGTGTCATTCCGAGCGGAGCCCCTGAAAGGGGCGGAGTCGAGGAACCCTCATCGTCCCGGGAATAGGGAATTGGGGTCAGACTCGAATTGCGCTCAAATGCTTCAATTCGAGTCTGACCCCAATTACCCAGGGTTCCTCGACTCGCTTCGCTCGCTCGGAATGACAACATCCTCCGCTCGGAACCACCCCTACCGCCCCGTCGCCGCCTGAACGATCGACTCGGTCGCGCCGGTCATGCGCGTGATCAGCGCATCGTGTCCGCGAACCCCGTGGCGCGCCGCGATCGCCGCGATGGGGTCGTATGACACGCGCGTGCGGCCGTCGTCGCCCTGCCACACCAGGAAGCGCAGCGGCAGCTCCACCGCGATCGTCCGGTCGGCCTGCATGAGCGGCGTGCCGGCAGCCGGGTTGCCGGCGATGATCAGCGTCGTGGGAGGGAGCGTGAGCCCCGCCCGCCGCGCGGCGGCCGCGTGATCGATGCGCGCCGAGATGGTGAGTCCCTTCGCCGTGGCGGCGCGCTCGAGTCGCGCCAGGGTGGAGTCGAACGACCCGGCACTCTCGACGGTCACGAGCGCCGGGAATGACGAAGGCACCGCGGCACGTGCCTGCGCCAGGAGTGACGAGGCGGCGAGCGAGATGGCGCTCACGACGGCGGCCGCGAACCGCGCTCCGCCAGCGATGCGTGCGATCATGATCCCGCCGATCGTCCCTCGTGCGGCGGCGCGGTAGGCGTGCCGACGGCGGCCGACCGGTTGCGCAACTCGGCGAGGAAGGCAGCTGGCCCGGCGTTGTCGGGGAGCACGCGCAACGCTCGCAGCGCTTCCTCGGCCCGCGTGGTCAACCCGGCCACCATGTGGTCGGGGTCGATCCCTACCCGTTCGAGTTCGGCGACGAGTTGTCGAACTATCTCCCGGTGCGGCATTCGGCTCCTCGCTGAGGCGGAAGACGACGTGCGTGGGGGCAGTGGTGGAAGGGGTGGAGTACTGGGCCACGCGCCGAACAGCGAGCGCGCTCCGTCGCGGCGGGGGCAACCCGCCGGTCGATGCTCGGAGCACAGATCTGTTCGGAACTGCGGAAGGCTGGCGCTCGACGCACGCGGGCTTGCGCGTGAGCGGCAGCGCGATGCGCGGCAACCGCGGCCGCGCCGCTGTCAGGGCAGAAGACCTCGCGATGGTACCGGAAGGTCACGTCCGCGTGAGAGGATCGGAACGTGCCAGGGACTCACGTTGCTGCGCTGACCCTAAGCTGCAATGCGGAACCGAGATGCACAACATTTGGGTGCGCAAACATCGTGCTCAGGTGTCACACGAGACTCGCGGTGGGCCCTTCTCCGCTGGCGACTACATGCCGGACTCATCCACACCGGCATCACCTGGACGATGCTCGCCATGATCAGTCCCCGCCGGCAACTTCACGCATGGTGCGTCACGTGACGAAGACCCGTCTCGCGTCCCTGCTGGTCGCCCTCGCGTTGTGGTGCTCGCCGCGCGTCGCGGCGTCCCAGCTCCAACTTCGACCGGCCGACGCGCGGTTCTGGATCGCGGCCGGTGGCGCGGTGGTGACCGCCGCGGTGCTCGACGAGCGAATGCGTCACACATCGCTCGCGCATCGCTCGGGCGTGCTCGATGATCTTGCCGATGCCGGCAACGCGATGGGAACGGGGCGCAACCTCATCGCGGGGCTCGCGGTCACGTACGTCGCCGCGCGCCTCGTGAAACGGCGCGGAGTCGCCGATGACGTGCTGCGCGTTGCCGCCGGCTATGCGGTGTCGAACGCGATCGTCGGCGTGCTCAAGCCGATCGTCGGCCGACACCGCCCCGACAGCACGAACGACGCCTGGCGGTTCGATCCGCTGACGACCGCAGGGACGTTCCACTCGTTCCCGTCGTCACACGCCGTGCACGCGTTCTCGCTCGCCGCTGGCGCGGCCATCGTCTCGCGGCGCGCGTGGGTGGGCGCGGCGGGCTACTCGGCCGCCACGGTCGTCGCGTGGTCACGCATCTACGACGACCAGCACTGGGGGAGCGACGTGACGGCGTCGGCGGTGATCGGCATCGCGTCGGCCGCCACGACCATTCGATGGCTCGACCGCCGCTTCCCGCGCCAGACCGCTTCCGCGCCATCCGGGGCGGCACCGCATCCGCGGTGAGCGCGCCCCGGTGCCGCCCCGCCTACCGTCGCTGTGCGGCGCCGCCCAGCCCGCGGTCGGAGTCGAGCCACTCGCGCGGGTTCCAGTTCACCGGCATCGCGCCCACGCGCTCGAACCTGATGCGCGCATCGTCGGACTGGATCTGCGCCAGCAGTCGCCGTCCCGTGAGCAGCAGCCGGCGCGACGTCGTCTCGAGCGCGTCGAGCACCGATTGCGCGAGGTGCGGCTCCGCCCGGGCGAACCGGTCGTAGTGCTTCACCTGCACGAGCATCGCGCCACCCGGCGCGATCTCGAGCTCGGCCAGCTCGTCGACGAGCGAAGCGAGGTTGTGCGCGTAATGGTCGCCGAACCCGAAGACGCGCTTCGCGTCGTCATGGAACGCGCGCGCATCCGTCCACCGTGCGGCGTCGAGCTCGTGGAGGCGGTAGCCGTTGCCCACGAGCCAGGCCGTATCCTCGGCGAGCACCTGATGCCTGTGGTAGAGGATCACGGCGCCGCTCTGAAAGAGTCGCCAGTCGAGGCGCGCGCGGTCGTCGGGCCGATCGCCGAACGCCGCGGGCGTGCGCGGCCGTGCCGACGGCGTATCGGCCGACGCCGCCTTGCGAAAGGAGCGAAGGAACATCGCGTGGGGTGAGGTCGTCCGGGAAAGGGGGCGTGCGCCTAACGTCGATCGGGTCACCGGTCACGCCGCGTCCAGATCATGATCAGGCCGCAGCTCGCATCGCGGCGCAGGCTCGCGTACTCGGCCGGAATGCTCGACGGGCCCGGGTAGATCTCGATCCCGTGCACCTCCTCCGGCGCCAGCGAGTTCACGGCGAAGCCCCATTCCTTCAGGTCGCCGTCCACGGCGACCTGCAGCGGGCAGGGCGCGAGGTCGAGGGTGGCGCCGTTCAGCACCGGTTTGCGCGAGCGCTGCGAGATCGCCGTCAGCACGCCGGCGCTGTCGACCAGCGTGATCGACGGGATACGGCGCAGCAGGTCGCTCACGCGCGTCGGCCGGCGCGTCTCGATTTCGGTTCGCGTGATGTACCGTGCCCCGCCGGCATGGTTCAGCGCTCGGCGGTCGAGCTCGCGGAGCAGCGACGACGCACTCGTCAGGGTGTCGCGCACGTCCACGGTCGCGATCGTCTGCGGCGCCGCCGTCATGGCGAACGTCACCCGCGTCGTATCGCCAGCGGGCACGTTCACCTCCAACGCGCCGGGCACGTACCCGAGGCGGCGCAGGACGATCGCCACGGTCCCCGGCCGCGGCGCGACGTACAGGAACCGGCCCCGCGCATCAGGGGCCCCGTCGCGCTCCCGCCCGACGATGGTGACCCGCACATCCGGAACCGGCGCGTCGGTGGCGTCGTCGATCACGACGAGCGAGAGAATCACCTTCTGGGCATGCAGCGGCGACGTGAGCGCGAACACGACCGGGAGCGCGAATGTCACCGCGTGCGCACGCGCATGGCTCCGTGGATGGACGCAGCGGCGCGCACCGCGAGCCGCGCTCTTGCCGGGCCCCGCACCCGCTGCTCGCACTCGGCAACCCTCTACGCCTGCCGCAGTTCCGCGAGCCGCTGCTCCACGAGCCCCACCAGCTCGCCCATCGTCCCCTCGTCGAACACGAGACGTGCGCCCGCGGCCCGGTAGATCTCGGGCAGTGACTTCGTTCCGCCGAGAGTGAGCGCGTCGCGGTACTTCCGCACCGCGTCCCCCTGGTCCGCGAGGCTCTGCCGCCACACCTGCAGGGCCCCCATCTGGGCGATACCGTACTCGATGTAGTAGAACGGGTACTCGAAGATGTGGAGCTGCCGATACCACCGCGCCACGCGCTCGCGTTCGAGCCCGGTCCAGTCGATGCCACGCTCGAACCGGGCGCGGATCTCGAGCCACGCCTGGTCGCGCGCCGCGGCGTCGTGCCCTTCGCCGCTCGTGTAGATCCAGCTCTGGAACGCGTCCACGCTGGCGATGTGCGGAAGGCTGAAGAGAATGTCCTCGAGGTGCTCGATGTGCGCCGATCGTGCCTCCTCGGAGCTGTAGTAGCCGTCGGGCTTCACGAGGTAGGGCGAGGCCAGCAGCTCCATGCTCATGGACGCCAGCTCGGCCGCCTCGTGCCCCGGCGACCGCTGCCAGATGAGCGGCTGCCGGTGTGCCGCGAAGTCGTGGAACGAATGCCCGGCCTCGTGCACGAGCGTGTTCACGTCATCGGCCACGCCCACCGCGTTCATGAAGATGAACGGCTTGCCGCGATAGCTCAGCTTCGTGCAGTAACCGCCCGGCGCCTTCCCCTGACGGCTCTCGAGGTCCAGCAGCCCTTCCTCCGCCATCAACGCGAACTCGTCACCGAGCACGGGATCGACACGATGGAAGATCGACCTGGCCTTGTCCACGAACGTCGACACGTCCTCGAACGGCTTGAGCGACTCGACACGCTCGAGCTCCACGCCCAGGTCCCACGGCCTGACACGATCGAGGCCAAGTCGCTCGCGGCGGTACGCGAGCTGACGCTCGACCGCCGGCACCACCGTGCGCTCGACCGCCTCGTGGAATCGCGTGCAATCGGCGGGGGTGTAGTCGAACCGATGCTTGGACCGGAACGCATACTCCTGATAGTTCGGAAAGCCGGCGTTCCCCGCGACCTTCGTTCGCGCGATGAACATCCGGTCGAACAGCGCCGCCAGCTCGTCGCGGTGCGCGAGGTACGCCTGGGCGCCGAGCCGATACGCGCGCTCGCGCACCTGCCGATCGCGCTCCTTGAGGTAGGGCTGCAACTGCGGGATGGTCTTCGTCTCGCCTTCCCACTCGACGGTCAGCCCGCCCACGATCTTCTGGTACTGCGCGCTCAGCTCCTCGAGCTCGGCGAACAGCGGAACGTTCTCCTCGCGGAAGATCTCGGCGTCCGTGCGGAAGCGCGCGATCGTCGTTTCGAGGTCCGGGCGCGAGTAGCCGAGGTCGAGCAGGCGCCTGGACAGGCGCACGCTCTGCTCGTGCGCCTGCGGAAAGATTTCGGTGGAGAATCGGAGGTGCGCCTTCTCCTTTTCGGGATCGGCGGTGTCGCCGGTGTAGGCGATCATGGCGATGGTTCCCGCCTCATCCACCAGCTCCTCGAGACGCGACCAGCTCGCGAGCCACTCCTCGACGTTGTCGCGGGAGAGCGGCGCGGAGGCGAGCTCCTCGAAGTAGGGCGAGATGTCGGACCAGCCGGCACCGGCAAACGCGGCGGGGGAATCTGGAAGAACGATGGTCTGCACGACCGTCTGACTCCTGCATTGGAAAGGAACAAGAAAGGTGCGTCGCGGGAGCGGGCGGGACTAGTGGACCGCAAGGGCGATGGTGATCGCGGGCACAGCGAGAACGACGATAGGGGTGGAACGCCGGGCCGCCGGGACGCCGGAACAGCGAACGCAGACGACGCAGCGCGCTGGCGCGCGGCCGCAGAGGACCGCAGAGAACTGCTGCGAACTGCTGGCAACAGCAGTGAACCGCGGACGACCCAGACCGGCGGACCGGGCATGGCGGGCGAGGGCTGACGAACAGCGATTCACCGCAGAGGACGCGGAGGACGCAGAGAACGGCCTGCCCGGTCGAGATGCGCGCGCCAGCGGCCGTGACCCGACGGGAACGGCCCCGGGACGCCAGAGCCTCCCGGGGTCGTTCCCCTCAGGTCCCGGCTCGTGGCGGTATGACTCGCAAGAACGAGCGGTTCTCTGCGTTCTCCGCGTCCTCCGCGGTCCCCGCCGTCCCCGCCGTTTCTGCGGCTTCTGCGGTCGCCGTTGCCGCGCGGGTGTCCGTGCCAGCGGGCGCTGCGTCGCAGTTCGGTGTTGCCGCGCGGGTGCCCGTGCCAGCGCGCTGCGTCGCAGTTCGCCGAGATGTCAACGTTCGGCGTCGCCGCGGGCGCTGCGTTCGCCGTTCCCATCGCACCCGCGATCCCCACCGTTCACGGGGCTCCCGGAGCTCCAGAATGGCCCGCGGCGCTCCGCTCGCCCGATCGGCCACGAGCACCGTACGGCGAGTCGCACTCAGTCCTTGTACGGATCGAACTCGTTCTCGCCGGCCATCACGACGATGAGCGGACGCAGCGTGTGCATCACCTCGACCGTGCCTTCCTGCGCGGCGAGCACCTCGGGAAGCCGGCGGTACACGTGCGGACTCTCATCGAGCCCGCCGCCCCGGAGCACCACGCCTTTCGACCGTACCCACTCGTTCATCATCTCCGGCGAGACGCGGCCGGGGGTGATCACCACGCCGGTGCGCCGGTTCCGCTTCCCCGCCGCCTGGGTGCGTGACATCACGCGACCGGCACCGTGCACGGTGGAGTACAGCGCGTCGCGCTGCGCCTCGGCCACCGGCGGCGCGACGGCGTTAGGCTCGACTCCGCGCACGATCACCGCGTCGTCGCCCATCGACCCGCCGACGAAGCCGCGCTGCCCAGGGAACGCCGGGGTGGCGCCTTTCCGGACGACGATCAGCTCCATGTCCGCGTGCGTCTCGCGCCACGCGAAGTTGTGGTGATTGTGCACGAGGTCCACCTCGTTCGCGCCGAGCAGCGCCACCACCTTGCGCGCCACCCACTCGCGCCCGGCGTACGCGTAGCGGCCGGCGAGGTTCATGAGGTGCCAGTAGTCGTGCCCCGCCGCCGCGTCGAGGTCGAGCAGCACCTCACGCTCGGGGGCACGCTCGCCCCACTGCTTGCCCTGTCCGATGGCGATGAAGCTCGACGCGACCGTGTGCCCGAAGCCACGGCTGCCGAAGTGGACGCCGACCCAGATGGCGCCCGTCTCGTCGGCGAACACATCGACGTAGTGGTTGCCGCTGCCGACCGTGCCGAGCTGCGACCGCGCCTTGTCGAGCAGCACGCGCCGATGTTTGTGCGGAACCGCGTCCCATGCCGCATCGTCGAACAGCGGATGATCCACCGGCGCGTCGTCCGCCCGGTTCTTCCGCCCGATGCCGAAGCTGATGGTGGCGGCAATCTCGTCGGCGAGGCCGTTCAGCGTTCGCCCGATCTCATCGGGCGTGTCCCCGAGCTCGCCGAGTACGAGGTCGGTGCGAATGGCCGCGTTGCCGCAGGCGATGTCGAACCCCACGCCGACCACCGACACCTGCTCGTGGTAGGCCGCCACGCCACCAATCGGCATGACGTAGCCGACATGCCCATCCGCCATGAGCGCCACGTCGACCGCTCGGGAGCGCACGTCCTCGAGCTGATCGATCGTGGCGGGATCGTGAGTGCCGAAGATACGCACGACAGGGCTACTGAAGACCGACGGGACTCCGCTCACCGCGCCTCGCGCCCTCACCGATGTGCGCTCGGCACGATACGTCACCCGCATTTCGCCGCCGGCCCCCCGCGTTCATCGGCCCTCGTCGGGCAAAGGAATTCCGCGGCGTCGGCGTGTTCTCATTGAACTACGGTCCCCAGACGACGCGCGGCAAAAGCCCATACGCGCCGGATCCCCGTCGATCGCGCGGTCCCGCATGCGCGACTCCCAATCGTCGAGCTGCGTCGAGTCTAAAGCGATAACCGTGCCGCGGAGTTCCCGCGGCCGGAACTGCTCGACTGCGTACCTGATCGTCCACTTCGCCCGCTCAGGCGATGCATCGCCGCCACGAAGAGTGTGGCGTCCTGCAATTGCGTCCGCGAATCGCGCCTCTCGGAATCGCGCCGCCCGACGGCCGCGCGAACCGCCGGCGACGTCCGCGGTTGCTCAGCTAGACCCGCCGCGCCGCCCCAAGGTCACAGGCGGAATCGACACGCAAGTCCGCGCGCGCATCGACCGATACTGGAGGAGGCAGCTCCGGCGGCGCGGCCGTCCGCGGTTGTTCGCAGTGTGCGTCAGTTCACAAGGCCAAGTGTCATGTCAGACATCCTGATCGTCCGTCAACCCGTGTTCGACCGCGCCGATGCGGCGGTCGCGTACGAGCTGCGATTCCGCAACGCCGGCGACGAGGGAGACCCGTTCGCACGGAGCTACCTGAGTGGCAGCTTCGACGTGCTGCGCTCGGGGCTTCCCGCGTACGTTCGCTGCACGCGACGTCAGCTCATCGATCGAATCTTCGACGCCGCCGATCCGGGGTCGCTCGTCGTGCTCGTGCCGCCGGAGGTCGGCGCCGACGCCGAGGTAGCCGCGTCGGTGCAGGCGCTCGTCAATGCCGGCTTCGATACGGGCGTCGACGAGTACGACGGCGGCCCCGAGGCCGCGGCGGCGCGTGAAGGGCTGCTCGCGCTCGTCTCGCACGTGCGCATCGACCTCCGCTGCTACTCACCGGAGACGTTGCGCCCGGTCGCCGCGGAGCTGCGCGCGCAGGGGAAGAAGCTCATCGCCGATCACGTCGAGGACGTGGCGATGCAACGGCTCTGCATCGCGCTCGGCTTCGACAGGCTGCAGGGACCACACTTCAGCCGGCCCGAGCCGCTCCCTGCCGCCGAGCTTCCCGCGTCGACGGCAACGGCACTGCGCCTGCTCGCCCTCGCCCGCGACCCGAACACGTCCGACCGCGAGCTCGAGAGCGCGGTGAGCTCCGACCCATCGCTCACCTTCCAGCTGCTCCGCCTCGTGAACTCGGCGGCGTCGGGCGGACGCGGCATCGAGTCGATCGGGCACGCCATCCGCCTCGTGGGACGGTCGGCGTTCGTGCGCTGGCTCGCGCTGGCGTTCGCCGCCGCGCGCGCCGGCGGCTCGGGGGTGGACAACGAGATCGCGCGCCAGGCCGTGCAGCGGGCGCGCATGTGCGAGGCGATCGGCGGACGGGACTCGGGCACGCTGTTCCTCGTGGGGCTGTTCTCGCTCCTCGATGCGATGTTCCGCATGCCGCTTCACGACGTGCTCGAGCGGATCAACCTGTCCCACGAGGCGCGCGAGGCACTGCTGGACCGCACCGGTCCCTTCGCGAACGCGCTCAACTTCGTGGAGGCGTACGAGCTCGGACTGTGGCAGCGCGCGTCCCAGCTCGCCGCGGAGCTCGACCTGCCGGCGGACCGCATCTCCACGATCTACACCGACGCCGTGCAGTGGGCGGCCGAGCAGCTGGCGCCTAACGCCGAGAAGGTGGCGGCGTAGGCCGCGGCGTCAGGCGTCAGCCGCAAGCCGTCAGCCGCAAGCCGTCAGCCACGAGCCGTTAGCTGTCGGCTGCCGGCTGACGGCTGCCGGCTGCCGGCCTAGCGCATCCCCTCGCACCGCCCGATCTTGGGTTGGAATTTCCCCACCCAACCCATGAGCCGGTGACGACTCTCTACCTCTGGTGCGCCATCCTCGGCGGCGCGGTGCTCGTCTTTCAGCTCGCCGCCGGTCTCGTCGGACTGGAGCACGGCCACGGGCATGACGTGCAGCACGACCACACCGGCAGCGAAGGGCTGAACCTGCTCTCCGTTCGCTCGGTCGCCGCCGGCATCGCGTTCATCGGCATCGCGGGGCTCGCCGCACGTCCGCACGGCGCCTTCGTCGCGGCCATCGCGGCGGTCGTCGCCGGGGCGGCCGCGATGGTCGGTGTGGCGGCGATCGTGAGGTCGTTCGGCCGCCTCGAGCGCGACGGGACGCTCTCGCTCGACTCGGCGGTCGGAACCACCGGCACGGTCTACCTCTCGATCCCGGGCCATCGATCGGGAGTGGGAAAGGTGCACATCACCGTCCAGAACCGGCTCGTCGAGAGTCTCGCCGTGACCGCCGAAGACCCGCTCCCCACCGGGGCGTCGATCCTCGTCGTCGATCTGGAAGGCAGCGACACGCTGGTCGTCGTCCGAAACCCCATCCTGCTGAACGAGGTCTCCAATGTCGGCGCCTGAGCTCGCCCTACTCATCATCCAGGACACGATCCCGGGCCTCGGCATCTCGCCGCTCACGCTCGCCGGCCCGCTGCTCGCGGCGGTGGTGGTCGTCGGACTGCTCATCCTGTTCGCGTCACGCTACCGGCGCTGCCCGGCCAACCGCGTCCTCGTCATCTCCGGCAAGGTGGGCGGCGAAGGGAGCGCACGGTGCATCTCGGGCGGGGGCGCGTTCGTGTGGCCGGTGATCCAGGAGTACGCCTACCTCTCGCTCGAGCCCATCCAGATCGACATCCCGCTCAAGGACGCGCTGTCGTTCGAGAACATCCGCGTCGCCGTGCCGAGCGTGTGTACCGTGGCCATCGGCACCGAGGCCGAGGTGCGCGAGAACGCCGCGATCCGCTTGCTGGGCCTGCCGCACGACCAGATCAAGCGCCAGGCGCAGGACATCATCTTCGGCCAGTTCCGCCAGGTGATCGCGTCGATGAAGATCGAGGAGATCAACCGCGACCGGGAGGGGTTTCTGCACCGCATCCAGTCGTCGCTGGAGCCCGAACTCAAGAAGATCGGCCTCGTGCTGATCAACGTGAACATCACCGACCTCAAGGACGAGTCGGGGTACATCGAGGCCATCGGCAAGAAGGCGGCGGCGACCGCGGTGCAGCAGGCACGCGGCGACGTGGCCGAGCAGGAGAAGCTCGGCGAGATCCGCGTGGCGGAGGCGGAGCGCGATCGGAGCGTGCAGGTGGCGAATGCGACGAGGTCGCGCGAGATCGGCATGCGCGAGGCCGAGCGCGACAAGCTGGTGCGCGTGGCCGAGTTGGAGAAGGAGCAGAAGTACGGGGAGACGGCCGCGGCGCTCGAGCGCGAGGCGCTGATCAAGCAGAAGCAGCGCGAGCAGGCGGTGCTCGTCGCGGAGCTCGACAAGGAGCAGCGAGTCGGCGAGCAGCGTGCGCTCTTCGAGCGCGACGCGCAGATCAAGGACGCCGAGCGCCAGCGGCGCGTCGCGGTCGCGAGCGCCGAAGCCGCTGCGATCGCGGGCGAGGCGGAGTCGCAGGCGTCGATGGCCGCGGCGCGCGCGCAACTCTCGGTGCGGGAGGCCGAGGCGTATCAGCTCTCCGAGACGAAGAAGCGCGAAGCCGAGGCGGCGGTGCAGGAGGCGCAGAACCGCGCGATGGCGCGTGCGGCGCTCGCGGACGCGGAGCGCGTGGAGGCCGAGCGGCGCGCCGAGGTCGAGGCGCCGGCGAAGGCCGAGAAGGCGAAGACGATCGTGGAAGCCGAGGCGGCCGCCGAGCGGCGGCGCATCGAGGCGGAGGCCGAGGCGCGCGCGATCTACGTCAAGCTCGAGGCCGAGGCACGCGGCCAGTACGAGATCCTCGCGAAGAAGGCCGAGGCGATGAAGGAGCTCGTGCAGGCGGCGGGCGGCGCGAAGGAGGCGTACCAGTTGCTCATGATCGAGCACCTCGACACGCTGGCCGAGACGTCGGCGAAGGCGATCTCGAACATCAAGTTCGACAAGGTGGTGGTGTGGGACTCGGGGAACGGCGGCGCGAGCGCGTCAGGATTCCTGCAGAGCATGGCGAAGACCCTGCCGCCGATGATGCACGTGCTGCGCGACATCGCGGACGTGGAACTGCCGGGGTTCGGGAAGCTGGCGGTGGACGGCCAGGCGGTGCAGGTCGATCGCCCGGTCGTAGCGGGCGACGACGCGGCGGTCACGCGTCGGGTGGCGGCGGATCGCGACGCGATCGTACGGGAGTGAGGGCGCCAAGCGGGATCGTGAGACGCAGGGGCGAGAATGCGTGCGCCGCATCACGACACGCGCGAGAACCTAACGGCACTGTGATCCCGGGCACGTTGCGCGGCGCCGCAACGTGCGATCCTACGGATGAGGCACGTCGGTCTTCAATTCATCCGAGAGCGTCATCATGCGTCGATATCGCATCGCGCTCGCTGCTGGTCTGCTAGCGGCGGGATCGCTGTTCTGCCCCGGTCGCGGGGCGCTGGCTCAGGGCAAGGGACATGGCGGGCACGCTCCGCCCGGGCACGCGAAGAAGAAGGTCGTCACCGCCGACCAGGCGATCATCGTGACGCGCGAGGTGCTCGTGTCGCACGGCTACGAGATCGTGCGCGTGGAGCGCGTGCAGACCACGCGCGTCGTCTACTACCGCCGCGGCAACATGGGTCGCGGCAAGGGCAAAGGCCCGATCGAGAAGATCGTCATCCGCCCGGAGCCGGACCGCGTCGTGTTCGTCTCCCAGCCGCCGAAGGGGCTCATGATCGACATCAACGTCCGGTTAGGCATCTAGCGCGGGTTGGTCGATCGGGAACGGCAAGAAAGTACACTGGTTGCTGTTAGCAATTGGGGTCAGACTCGAAATGAGCTCAAATGCTTCAATTCGAGTCTGACCCCAATTAGCTCCAATTAGCTCCAGCTAACCGCCAACAGCGCTGGTTCGCCTGCCAGTTCGCCGGTCGTGTCTATCGGCTGGCCGCCGCCGGCAGCCGCCGCGGCTCCAGGCGCCGGATCGTCGCCGGCCGCGCCGCCTCGAACTCCGCCTCGAGTCGCGAGAGGAAGCTCTTCCCCGCCCGCGTCATCACGCCCGCCACGGCGCCCAGCACCCCGCTCAGCGCGTAGACCCACTCGTTAGGATCGTGCGCCGCCGGCCGGTCGCCGAGCGACGCGAGGATGCGCCGGCGCATGCGGAGCGCGATGGGGCTCGCGAACAGGATCGGGTTGAACCGCGGGTCGTAGTGCACGCCCAGCCCCTCGATGAGCGCCGCCGCCCGACCGAAGTACACCATCTCCCGCGGTAGCGTCACGGGCCAGTCGTAGAGCGTCCCCATCACCTCATCGGCAAGCAGCATCTCGATCCGCTCGGGCACGGTCGCGTGCGAGTGCGCGAGGTCGAGCAACGTGCGCGCCAGCTCGCGCACCACCTCCAGATCCGCGCCCTCCTCGATCACGCCGAGCGCGTCGAACCCGGCCACCAGGCCGTCCACATCTTTCCGGATGGCCGCGAACACCGTCTGGATGAGGTGCCACCGCGTCTCGCGCGGCACCGGCACCACCATCCCGAAGTCCAGCAGGATCACCCGGCCATCGGGCGCGACGAGCAGGTTGCCCGGGTGCGGATCGGCGTGAAAGAGCCCGTCCACCAGCATCATCTGGATGTAGAGCTCCATCACCGACGCCACCACGTCGGACCCCCGCGAACGCGCCGCGCCGTTCCCACGGAGCGACTCGAACCGGTCGATCCGAATCCCTTCCATGTACTCCATCACGAGCACGCGCTGCCGCACCAGATCGTGCTCGATGCACGGAATCAGCACCCGCCGGTTGCCCGCGAAGTTCGCGCGGATGCGCTCGGCGTTGTCCGCCTCCTTGCGGAAGTCCATCTCATCGCCAATCCGGACCGCGAACTCCTCCACCGACACGCGCAGCCCCCGCACGTGCGGGTTCGTCGCGAACCGCCGCTCGAGCACCTTGAGGATCCGCTGTGCCGCCCTCACGTCCGACGCCACGAGCTGCTCGATGCCGGGGCGCAGCACCTTGACCACCACCTCGCGCCCGTCATACGACGCGCGATGTACCTGCCCCAGCGAGGCCGCCGCGATGGGCGTCGGCTCGAAGCGCTCGAACAGCGCGCTGGACGGCTTGCCATAGCTCTCGCGAATCGTTCGCTCGACGGCCTCGAGCGGTACCGGCGGCACCTGATCGGTGAGCGTGGACAGCGCGCGAACGTACGACTCCGGGAAGAGGTCGGCGCGACCGGCGAACACCTGCGCCAGCTTCACGAACGTCGGGCCCAGCGTTCCGATTGCCGCGACCAGCCGTTCCGCGCGATCCTGGTGGAACTCATCGCTGCGCGGCACGGGACCTCCCACTACGACCCAGCGCTTGCGGTCGCGGAGGAACGAGATCACGAATGGAAGAACGTGCCTGACGATGACGAGAACGCGCATGCGGTGCGACGACGGCGAGCGGCCGGAGCGGTGAGGGATGCAGGACGGGCCCGCGCTCGCTCGCCACAGGACACGTGACATGTGTGCGGCGGGTGAGGCGAGCCCTCGCGAAACATACTCCGGGCTCTCTTGTTCGAGAGAGCGGTTCCGGCGAAGTTGAGCGCGGTGTGCCATTTGCGGGAAGGGGCCCCGGAGCGAGCCGATTCGTGCAGGCGTGCCGAGGGCGCCCACCCGCAGGCGCACGCGCAGCCAGTCCGGAATGGAGCGAGGTGCCGTGGATGAGATGAGTGTCCGCAGGCCGGCGACCACCCTGCCTGATAGCCCGGAGTATCGCACGTCCGCTTCCGACCGCGCGAACCGCGGGTCGCTCAGTACGCTCGACGTCCCGCTCGATCGCGATGTGTTCCTTCGCACCCTGCTACGCGAGTTGGCGGGCACGCTGCAGGATGTCGTGGGGCTCGAGGAGGCGGCCGGGTTCGTGAGCGTCGTCGGACAGAACATGGGCCGTCAGATGGACCACGACTACCGGGCGGCGCTGGAGACTACTCGGCTGAGCCGCGAACAGGTGGCCGACGTGCTGGTCGACCTCAAGGCACGCATCCAGGGCGACTTCTACGTCATCGAGCAGGACGACACCAGAATCGTGCTCGGCAATCGTGCGTGCCCGTTCGCCGAGAAGGTGGTCGGCCGCCCGGCGCTCTGCATGATGACGTCGAACGTGTTCGGCTCCATCGCCGCCGAGAACCTCGGCTACGCCAAGGTGGAGTTGGGAGAGACGATCGCGATGGGACACGCGGGGTGCCGTGTCACCGTCCATCTGCAGCCGACGGCGGCGGCCGACGCGGCCACTGGTCGTGAATACTTCGGTGGCGAGGACGTGGACCTCGCGACGCGAAGCGGCGAGCACCCGAACGACGCGCGGTGAGGCCACCCTCCGGCCTGGACGATGGCTGCGCCGACGCGCTGCGACCGGCCGCGTCCGTAAGTTCCGAAGCGCTCGTCGAGGGCGTGCTCCACACGCTGTCCGAGCCCGCGCTCCTGGTCACCGGCGCCGGCGAGATTCTCGTCGCGAACGGAGCAGCCGGGACGCTATTCGGAACATCGCCCGCCTCCCTCCGCGGCACACGGCTCATGCAGTACGTCGCCGACGGGCCGGCGAGCATCGCGCGCTACCTGGCGACCTGCGCCCGGACTCGGGCCGCGGTCCCCGGCGCGCTGCACGTACGGTCCCGAGCCGCGACCTGCGACTCTTCGACCTCTCCTTCGCCTGACGGTGGCGACCACTACCGGCCCGCCAATGCTACTGCCGGAGCCGCTGGAGCTCGGGTTGCGATTCCGGCTGGACCGCCGCGTCAACGTGTGACGGGCGGAGTCGTGCGGCCCGCGCAGCCGAGCGCACCCGCGCTCATCCTCCTGCGCTTCCGTATAAGCGAGGAGGGAGGCGACCGTTTCGCCCTGCTCAACCGCCAGCTCGAGGACCTGACGCGGGAAGTTCGCGCTCGTCGCGCAGCCGAGGCGGCATTGCTCATCGCCAACTCGCGCCTTCGCGAACAGGCAGTCGCGGTCGAGTTGGTGAACCAGCAGCTCCAGGACCAGGCGCTGGAGCTCGAGCGCCAGGTCGAGGCGGCGCAGCGCCTCACCGACGAACTGGCGCTGGCGAACGAGGGACTCGCCATGGCGGCCGCGGCGGCGGACGCCGCCCGCGCGCTGGCCGAGCACGCGAACCGGGCGAAGAGCGAGTTCCTGGCCGTCATGAGCCACGAGCTCCGCACCCCGCTCAACGCCATCGGCGGCTACGTCGAATTGCTGGAGCTCGGGATCCGTGGGCCGGTCACGACGGCGCAGCGGGATGACCTCGAGCGCATTCAGCGGGCACAGCGGCACCTCCTCATGCTCATCAGCGAGGTGCTCAGCTTCGCGCGGCTGGAAGCGGGGCAGGTGCACTACAATCCCTCCACCGTTCCCGTGGATACGCTGCTCCGTGGCATCGAGTCCCTCATTGCGCCGCAGGTGCAGGCGCAGGGGCTTCGATACGTGTACGAGGGCGTCGCCAGGAGCACGGTCGCGTGGGCGGACCGCGAAAAGCTCGAGCAGATCCTGATCAACCTGCTCTCGAACGCGGTCAAGTTCACGCCACGGGGCGGGACGGTGACTCTCGCCTGTGACGCGGACGATTCACAAGTGCGCATCCGAGTACAGGACACGGGCATCGGTATCGCGCCGGACAAGCTGGAACGAGTCTTCGAGCCGTTCGTGCAGCTCGACCAGACCCTTACCCGGTCACGGGAAGGGGTGGGTCTCGGACTCGCGATCAGCCGTGACCTCGCTCGCGGCATGGGCGGCGACCTGACGGCCGCGAGCACGCCGGGCGCGGGCTCGACGTTCGCGCTCACGCTCCCGACTCCTCACCCAACCCGATCATCGCCAGCAGCTTGAGGGCGTTCGCCGACGTCGCGAGCCCCGGCCGCAAGCGGTAGTCGAACACCATCACGGTCGCGCCACCCCGGTCCTCGAACCGCTCGGTGAAATGCACCGGCTGGGCAGCGGGCTCGAGCGACGGGTCTGCCGCGAGCGTGAGATCGTGCGTCGTGACCGCTCCGATCGCCCCGGCGCGGATGAGGTAATCGAGCACCCGGCGCGCGGCGATCCTGCGCTCCGCCGTGTTGGTGCCGTGCAGCATCTCGTCGAGCAGGTACAGAAGTGGCCGCGTCCGCCCCGGATCGCGCGCCGCGTCCACGATCCGCTTGAGCCGCCTGAGCTCCGCCATGAACAGCGAGACGCCGACTTCGAGCGAATCATCGATGCGGATGCTCGTCCAGACGTCCATGACCGGCAGGCGCAACGACTCCGCGCACACCGGCCCGCCCGCCTGCGCGAGCACCACGTTCGTCCCGATCGCGCGAAGCAGCGTGCTCTTGCCCGACATGTTCGAGCCGGTGACGAGCACGAAAGTGCCAGGTGGCCCGACGGTGACGTCGTTGCTCACGCGACTGCGCGCCGCGATGAGCGGATGTCCGAGCGCACGCGCCTGGATGCGCGGCGCGCCATCATCGGCGAACTCCGGAGTGGTCCACTCCGGGTTGTCATAGGCGAGCGTCGCCAGCGCCGAGAGCGCTTCCATGTCGCCGAGTGCGGCCAGCCAGTCGCGTGCGTGCGCGCCCGACACGTGTTGCCAGCGCTCGAGCGCGTCGAGCACGTGAAAGTCCCACAGCAGGAGGAGCTGGAGCGCCGCATGCGCCATCGGCGAGTACCGCGTCTCCGCGCGGCGCACGATCGCGCCGAGCCGGGTGAGCTCGGCGGCGGCGCCACGGCCGGTCGCAAGCCGTTCCCTGATGGCGACCAGACTCGGCGCGGCGAACGCTGCCGATTGCACGTGGCCGAGCATCGAGCCGTACGCGCCGAGCCCGACCAGGTGCGACATGGCCGCCTGCATGCGTTCGTTGAGCGGGTGGCGCGCATACGCGGACAGCAGAATGCCCGCGACGAGCGGTAGTGCCCACCAGCCGCGAAGCAGCATCGCCGCCACACGTCCCAACATCGGATCCGGAGCCGGCAGCAGCCCTCTCGCCCACAGCGCTCCCATCACGGCGAGCAGGCACGCGGGCACGATGAGCAGCGGCAGCAACCGCGCCGCCCACAGGACGGCCGGCCTGACGGTCAGCCACGGCGGTCCTTCCGCCCAGGCCAGGAAGCGTGCGACGTCGCTCCGCCGCGCCGAGCCGATCGTCCAGGCATGGGCGGTGAGCGTCTCGCGCCATTCGGTGGCAGGCGCGAGCTCGCGCACGGCCTCCTGGCGGCCGCGCAGCTTGCTCACCGGCGGCGGCGGATCGAGCAGCCACGCCAGAAGCGTGCGTCGCCCCGGCTCGGGACTGGTCACGTCGAGCAGGCGCGCGAGCGACGCGTGCCCGGTCACGTCGAGGTCGACGCCGTACGGATGCTCGCGTGATGGCGGCTCGGTGAGCGGCGAGGCCAGCGTGGCCCAGTCGCGGTCGACACGCAGCCGACCCTGCTCGCAGACCGACCGCCTGACGCCCGCCCACGCCGTGGCGCGCCGCCACGAGCCATGTCGTACGGCGGCCGTCACGTACGCGACCGCCGCCACGACGAGGCCGCCCACGGTGAGCGCCACCGGACCCCGCCCGCTGCCGGCGGCGATCGCCGCCACCACGCCCGCCACGAACGCCGCGAGCCGCAACTGCGACATCCGCTCGGCCCGCCGCCGCAGCGCGATCTCCTCGGCGGCGAACCCGCTGGCGCGCGCCGCATAGTCCGCCGCCACCGCGCGGTCGCGCTCGCCGGCGTGCGGCGGCACGACCGCCATCACGCCATGCGCCACGCCGTGGCTAACGCTCACACCGCTCCATGGCCGACGTGTTCTCGCGCAGCGAGTCGGGGATGTAGCAGTGCATGCCACACGACACGAACCCGGCGTCACGAATCCGGGCGCGATACCACGCGGTCGACCGGAAGTGCGTGCCCATCGTGTCGCCGAACACGCCGCGGTCGCCGCTGGTGAACACCTCGAGGTACGCCAGGCCTGCTGCTCGCTCGTAGACCTGGGCCAGCCCGGCGCGAAGCTGCGCCGGCCCGAGGTAATTCAGCATGCCGACGCACAGGATCAGGTCGTATTCCGTTCGGAGCCGCAGCGAGTCGAGCGCGTCGATCGTTCCCAACCGGATGTCGCGACGCGCTCCATAGCGCGCGACCGCGTACTCACTCGAGTCCACTCCGGTGTACCGAATGCGCGGCCGCAACCGGCGCAGCGGCGCGCGCCAGTTCCCTTCCCCACACCCGACATCGAGCACTGTCCCCAGCGAGCGGCCGAGCACGTGCTCGGCCGCGGCGACGACGAATGCGACCTGGCGGTTCAGCTCCCCAGCGTTCTTCACGCGGAAGCGCGGGTTTCGGTACCATTTGTCGAAGTAGCGGCGGTCGTATTCGCGAGTCGCTGCCGTCGTTGCCCGCGCCGGCATCGATGTCAGCGGTAGATCCAGTAGCGCGACGCCTGCTGTCGGAACTCGTCCGACTCGCGCGCGAGCGCGGGCAGCAGCGCCTCGATGCCGCCCTCCTTCTCCACGGCGAGGCGCAGGCGGTCGGACCCGAACAGCCGGTCGATCGACTGGGTGCGCCACTGCCACTCGCCCGCGTGTCGCTTGTACATCGCCCGGAGCAGGTGCGCGCCGACCTCGATGGGCCTGATCGCGTTCCGGTCGGTCACCGTGATCGCGATCATGGGAATCGTCTCGCCGCCGAACTTGAACCCCGGCTCGACGGCGCGAGAGGTCGAGTCGAACCGGACGCCCGCCAACCGCTTCGCGTTGAGCTCGCGCGCGATCGCGCCGGCATCGGTGAGCCACTTCGCGCCCACGAGCTTGAACGGCGCGTCGGTGCCGCGCCCCTCGGTCGCGTTCGTGCCCTCGAAGAACACGGTGCCCGTGTAGAGGATCGTCGCCTCCATGTCGCGCAGGTTCGGCGACGGGCTCACCCACGGGATGCCCGTCTCCTCCCACCACATCGAGCGGCGGTATCCCTGCATCGGCACCACGGTCAGCTGCGCGTTCACCTGGCCCGTGCCCACGAGGTACTTCATCAGCTCGCCCGGTGTCAGGCCGTACCGGAGGGCCACGGGGTACTGCCCCACGAAGGAGCGGAACCGCGGGTCGAGCATCCCGCCCTGGATGATGTCGCCACGAATCGGGTCGGGACGGTCGAGTACGATGAACGGCTTCCCCGCCGCCCCGGCCGCCAGCGCCATCGTCCACTGGAAGGTGTAGACGCGCGCGCCCACGTCCTGGATGTCGTACAGGAGCACATCGACGTTCTCGAGCATCGCGGCGTTAGGTACGCGCGTCTCGCCGTACAGCGAATAGATCGGGATCCCCGTCGCCGAGTCGACGGCCGAGGCGACCTCCTCGCCGGCCTTCGCGACGCCACGCAGGCCGTGCTCGGGGCCGAACAGCGCCGTCAACTGCACGCCCGGCGCCCTGTGCAGCAGATCGATCGTGCTCGTGCCACGCCGATCGCGACCGCTGTGGTTGGTGATCAATCCGACCCGCTTCCCACGCACGAGGTGCATCGAGTCGCTCAGGAGCACCTCGATGCCGGGGACGACGGCGCCGCCATCCGCGCTCGCGCCGGACGCGACCGTGGTCTGCGAGCCGGTGGATGAGGCGCACGCGGTGACGGCGACGATCAGGGACGCGAGTGCGGCGCTGCGAACCGACGCGGCACGCGCGAGGAGCTGTTGCGGCATGGCGAGTGGGGAAAGAGTGGTGCTGGCCGGCCGCGAGCCGGCCGCCCGCATGATACCCCGCCGGCGCCGCGTTGTCAGGTCAGAGCTGTCCCGCCTTCACGTCCCACGTCGCGAGGCGCATTCGATACGCGGCGTTCGCATAGCGGCTCGGCGCGAGGGCCTCGGCGTACGGCGGCAACGACCCACCCGTCACGTGCGTCGCGAGCAGCTCGCCAGCGGCGTGCGATGCCATGATGCCGTACCCCGACAGCGCGCCGATCACGTACGCGCCGTCCACCGGTAGCGGGCCCACGAGCGGACGATTCTCGGGCGTCTTGGTGTAGTAGCCGCCGTCCACGATGCCGCTCCGCCCCTGGCCGATGTACGCCGCCGCGCGCGGGACCATGCGCGCGAGGCCACGCAACAGCACGTCCCCGAGGTTCGGGTCGAACGACGGCGGCCACACGTAGTCGTGCGCACCCGCCTCGAAGGTCCAGATCAACAGGATGTCGTTCTCGCCTCCCCCGCCGATCGGCCGCACGTGCAGGCCGCCGGGTAGTGGCTCGAGCAGCCAGCGCGAGCTCGGGTCGGCGGCGAAGCGAGCCCGCTCGGCGGCGCTCCAGTCCAACTCGCCGACGGGATCGGCCCAGATCGTGAACGGTGCCGACCGGGGCACGGTGCCGAGCCGGTCGATGAACCGCATCTTCGCGTGCGGCTCGAGGAACACCGGCAACTCGACGTCGAGCATGGCCAGCGCCGTCGGGAGCCCCGGCCCGGCCGCGATGACGTAGCGCTCGGTCGCGATGCGGTCGCCCGATGCCAGCCGCACCGTGCGCACCGCACGGCCCGTGCAGTCCACCGCGACCACGCGGTCGCGCACCAGGCGCGCACCATGACGCTGTGCCTCATCCAGCAGCCACCGGCCAAGGCGCACCGCGTCCACCCACCCCGCACGTCGTACGTGACTCACGGCGACGGCGTCACCGCTCACGAACGGGAAATGGCGTTGCACGAGCGACGGGTCGAGCAGCAGGTCGGCGCCGTCGGGTACGCCGCGCCATTCCTCGCCCTCCACGGGCGCGTACGGCTCGGCGCCCGGATGTTCGCGCACGGCGCCGGCGCCGAACGATGACAGTCGTCGCGCCTGCGCGCGGAGCGACTCGCGCGTCGCCGCATCGGCGGTGACGAACGCGTAGCCGTGGCGCGACAACCCGATCGCGTCGTCGGTCGCTGCCGCGAGCTCCTCGAGGAGGTCGATACTGCGGCCGACGAACCGCGCCATCGTGTCATCGGGGCCGTCGAACCAGTTGCGGTAGCCCTGCGTTCCCTTGTCGCTCGTGAGCGTCAGCGGCTCGCGCTCGTCCACGATCACCACGTTAGGCACGCGGTGCCGCACGGCGAGGTGGTACGCGGCCGCGGCGCCGGCCATCCCGGCGCCGCAGACCACCACGTCAGCGGCCGTCATCGCGTATCCGGCCTCGACGCATCCGACCGCTCGGCGAAGCCGCGCGTCCAGATCAGCACGACGCCGCACGCCGAGCGGCGTCCCGAGAACTCGACGGGCACCTGTCCCGGGGAGTACACCTCGAGCGCCTCGACGTCTTCGGGGCGCAGATCGATGTCGATGCCGCCAGTACCGTCCACCGGCAGCCCATCCACCTGATATCCCGCCGGACAGCGACGGACGCTCGCCTGCCCCGTGACGGCGCCCGACGAATTCCGCCCGGGCGCCGAGGCCGCGGTGTCGGCGCGAACGGCCGGCGCGGGCTCGGGCGACAACCGCGTCGACCCGCGCAGCTCCACGACGGGGATGCCGCGCTCGTCGGAGTGGACCGTCACACCCGGCAGCGTGCGCAACAGGTCGGTCACGCGATTGGCGTGCAACCCCTCGATCTGCGCACGCACGAGAAACGCGCCACCGCCGCGCCGACGCCGCCGCTCGAACGCCTGCATGGGACGGCTGCGCGGCTCGACGGCCCGCACCGACACGCTGTCCACCGCGGGCGGGACGATCGACGCCACGACGCCCGGCCGCCCCACGACCAGCTCGAGCACCGACAGTTCGTGCTCCGACAGCGTGACCTGTACCGGTGGTGCGCGCCACTCCTCGGTGGCCGCACGCACGGTCAGCCTAACGCCGTCGGGGAGGCCACAGAGATCGTACCGGCCCGCCGAGTCGGTACGGGTCGCCAGCCGTTGTTCGGCGACCGACGTCACGCGGCCGGCGCTGCCCTCCACACGCTGCCAGGACACCAGCACGTCGGCGGCGATGGCCGGGCCGCCGCTGGCCGCGTTGCGTACGTACCCGCGAAGCGCGGCCGCCCCGCGCCCGAGCTCGTCCGACGTGCAGTCCCGCGCCAGGATCGTCGCCGCCGATGGTCCGGCGAGCCGCGCCGTCGCCAGCTCACCGGTGTGCACCGTGACGGGTACGGCCGGCGGGCGCACCGCGAGCGAGTCGAACCGCGGGTGAACGACCGACAGCGAGTACGTGCCGGGAGGCACGTCGTCGATCACGAAGCCGCCATCGGCGCTCGACCGCGCGGAAAACTGCGTGCCGTCGAGGAACACGCGCGCGCCCGACAGCGGCGCCATGCGCGTGCTGTCGAACACGACCCCGCTCAGCGAGGCCCGGTCGGCCGCCGGCGCCTGGCGCTCGCCGCGCGCGATGGTCTCCATGACCTCGCCGCCTTCCTCGTGCACCGCGGCGAGCTGCACGCGCTCGCCCGGCGTGCGGGCGGTGCCCGGAATGACGGCTTCGGTGCGCCGCCCGAACGGCCCGGCGCCGACGACGACCGGCATCCGGATCACCCACCGTTCGACGATCCACGCGCCCGTCGGCATGCGACGAAACACGACGCGGCCGCCGAAGTCCTCGCTCTTCACCGCGCTGGGCAGATTGGGCAGCTCGCGGTAGGTGTACTCGAGGTCTCGCAGCTCCGCGGAGCTCCGGTCGATCCAGAGGGTGCCCGCGATGTCGGGCTTTTGGCGACCGCGTACCGGCTCGAACTCGAGGCCGATCAGCCCGGCGCGTGCCTGCTCGCCGGCGCGCAGGCGAAAGCAGTGGTCGCCCAGGAACTCGTCGGAGAGGAGGACCGCGGCGTCGGGACCGTAGTACACGGTCTCCCTGGCGTTCTGCCTGACGAACCCGTCGGCCGACAGTCGTGCCGCCGGCAGGCTCACGAACGGACTCCGCGTCGCGCCGGTTCGCTCCGTGGTCTTGTAGCTCGTCACGCGACCGGTGCGCGGGTCGAGCGTTCGCTCGAAGCGGGAAGCGCGCACGGTGAACAGCTCCTCCCGCTGCGTGAGGTCGGTCGCGTACAGTGCCTTGCGCGCTTCATCCCACACCTCCGACACCTCCCGGCCGTCGCTCGCGCGCGCGACGCACGGCGTCCGGGCCGTGATGTTCACGGCGCTGAGCACCACGGGGATGGCGCGAGTGACGAGCCTGACCTCGACGGCCTCGCCCGCTGCCAGCGTGACGCCGGTTGGGGCTTCGGCGCGGAACCCGATGCGCTCGGCGCGAAGGGCGTAGCGCCCTGGCGCCGTCATCAGGAGCGCGAAGCGGCCGTCATCCCCGGCCAGCACACCGGCGAGTCGCTGGCCGGTCGAGTCGAGCAGCACGACCACGACACCGGGAAGCGCCCTGCCCGAGGCTTCATCGATGACGACGCCCCGAACGACCTGCGAGGCGACGACCGCGGGGCAGAGGCAACAGCAGAGTGTAGTCAGCAGTCGGGCGGTCAGCCGCGCGACGAACGGCACGGCGTGACCGTGAGCGGAGTGGGCGGTAGACACGGCGACCTCGATGCACGACGACGAGCCTACAATGGCCCTCGGCGGTGCCGGGCGAAAGGCCGCCGATGCGTCGGATCGGTGCGGTGAATCACGGACCGCGGGCCGATTGGACTTTACATTACGAAGTACTTGACATCGGATACCTGTTTGCGTAATCATGGCGCTACCTGCCGCAGCGACGTCCCTCCGATCGAGGCCGCACCGATGACCGCTCACGCCACGCCACCCCAACCCGCCGCGCCGACGGCGACCCACGATGCCGCCGATCCGCTCGAGGCGAACGCCCCGACCATCGCCGCCGGCACACCCCGCGACGACGCGCGTGCGCGCGCCGATGCCGCGGAGGATCGTCGTCACCTCGCCGCACGAGTCCTCGCCGACGCCCTCCTGCTCGGCGTGGTCGGTGACGCGCTGCTTCGCGTGAGCTCATGGGGCGTGAACTTCTCGATCTGGTCGGTCGGCATCGTCGCGGCCATGCTCACGGTGGCGCGCCGCCGCTACGACGTGACGCCGCCTGACGCGCGTTGGCTCGCGATTCCCGCCGTCGCGCTCGGCCTCATGTTCGTCTGGCGCGAGTCGGCGTCGCTCGCGGCGTACAACGCGCTGGCGCTGGCCGGAACGCTGGCGCTGCTCGCCACCGCGATCGCGCGGGGGCCGCAGCATTCGCTCGTGGGCAGTCGCGTCCGCGACCTCGTACGTGGCGCGGCGACGGTCGCCGCGAGCGCGTTGTTCGGGATGCTGCCGCTGGTGCTCGTGGACGTGTCGCTGCGCGAGGTCGCGCGCGCGCGTGGCGCGGCACGCCTCATCGCCGGCGTGCGGGCGGCACTCATTGCCGTTCCCCTGCTCCTCGTGTTCGGCGGCCTGTTCGCGTCGGCCGACCCGGTGTTCGCGCGCATCGCCGGGCAGGTGCTCCGCCTCGACGTGGACGAGGTTGCCTCCCATCTGGTGTTCGGCGGCGGCATCGCGTGGCTCGTCGGCGGGCTGCTGCGCGGCACCGTGCTGGCGCCGGCAAAGGCGACCTGGGGCACGGGCTTCCTCGACGGCACCCTCGGGCTCACCGAGGTGGCTGTCACGTTAGGCTCGCTCGTGCTGCTCTTCGCGGCGTTCGTGCTCGTGCAGCTTCGCTACTTCTTCGGCGGCGAGGCACTCGTGCGGGCGACGGCGGGGCTGGGGTACGCCGACTACGCGCGCCGCGGATTCTTCGAGCTCGTGACGGTGTCGGCCCTCGTGCTCCCGGTGCTGCTCGCCGCCGGCGCGCTGCTCCGCCGCGACACGCCGCGCGCCGAGCGGGTGTATCGCGCGCTCTCGGCCGCGTTGATCGCGCTCCTCGCGGTGATCATGTACTCCGCGCTGGCGCGCATGCGGCTCTACCAGGCCGCGTACGGCCTGAGCACCGACCGGCTGTACGCCACGGCGTTCATGGCGTGGCTCGCCATGGTGTTCGGCTGGTTCTGCGTGACCGTGCTGCGCGGCCGCGAGCGCGGGTTCTCGGCCGGCTTGCCGGTGTCCGCGTGGGGGGTGATCGCGTTGCTCAACGCGCTCGACCCGGCCGGCCTCGTGGCGCGCTCGAACATCGCGCGCGCGGCACGCGGCCAGCCGCTCGACGTGAGCTACACGGCGTCGCTCGGTGCGGACGCGGCGCCGGCACTCGTGCGCTATCTCGCCGGGCAGCCGTTGACGCCGCCGGCCGCGGCGGCCGGCGCCACGCCTAACGTCGTTCCGGACGCGCGCGAGTGGGATGCCTTCACGGCTCGATGCCACGCCGCGCGGCGGCTGCTGGATGCGTGGGGGCCATCGTCCTCGAACGACTGGCGCAGTTGGACGGTGGGGCGCGCCGCGGCCCGGCGGGCGGTCGCCGCGCGGGAACCGGCGCTGCGCCAGCTCGCGAGTCTTCCGGCGAGCCCTGTGCGCCCCGTGCCGTGTCCCGCGGCGGCACCGCCGACTGCTGCAAGCCAATGATCGTGCACGGGCGGAGGGGGGAATGTGACGGGAGCAGATCGCCGCGCGGCGATCTGCTCCCGTCCGATCGAATGCCGAAAAACGAGCGCGGGCCGGGACCGGTGGCTGAAGACCCCCGGGATGCTTCGCTGAGCGAAGCATCCCGGGGGTTTCTCCGTTCCCCGTTCCCGGTTCCCGCCTTCGGTCGATTCCCGATTCCCGGCGGTTACGGCTTCTTCCAGTGGTTACGGCTTCTTCCAGTAGTAGAGCGTCACCTTGCCGTCGGATCCTACATCGGCGGCAACGACATCCGCGGGCGTGATGGAGGGTGAGTTGGCGGACAGTGCGCTCGCGAGCGTGCTATCCGCGCCTAACGTGCTGCGCAGCGCCGAGACGGCCGCCGTGTCGGCGTGCTGGATGGCGGCTTGCACCGAGTCCGCGCTGCTCCCCTTCGCCAGGTCCTCGACGTTCACGAGCTGGACGTTGCTCGGGGAGATGGAGGGCATCGCTTTCAACTGGTCGACGCGCGCCGAGAGGCTGTCGATCGCGCGCATGAACGAGGTGACGCTCGGCTGCGTGGCGACTTCGCCCTTGGACGTCTGCTGCGTCGTCGTCGGCGGCTGCGGGGTGGGCTTCGGGTCCTGGGCCCGCGAGACGCTCGGCACGGCGATGGCGGTGACGGTCGCGGTGGCGAACGCGGCAAGGAAGGTGCGCTTGTGCATTGATGGCTCCTGTACAACGTGACGCGCGGCAGCGTGGCCCCGGCGCTGATTATCCGCCCGTCGTGACACGACATGGGCCGGGGGCCGGAGATGGCAGGATCAGGGCCAGACCACCCGGTGGCACACGAGCAATTCGTGACTCGCGCGATGATCGCGCGTGTTGGTGATGTGCGTCACCAATCATTCGTGCGACACATCGCAAACCAGTGCGTCAGGGCACGACCATCAAGCCCACGCGACCGCCGAGCCCATCGTCGATCTGCGGAAGGTTCGACGGCGGCCGCCAGGCGCCGCCGTCGACGCGGACCAGCACGTGATGCGGGCCGGACGCCATCGTTAGGCGGAGCGCCCACGCGTCGCCGCGACGCCCGAGCGTCACCGCCTCCCAGCCGGTGACGTCGCCCATGAGCTCCACGCGCCGCGCGCCCGGCGCCCGCACGTGCACCAGCGCGACGCCGCCACCCGCCGGCGTGGCGGCGATCGACGCCTCGCCGGCCGGCGGGGGAGGTGCCGGGAGCACGCGCAGCGGCCGGTGCCGCTCGGCCGACAGTCGCAGCGCGATCGTCGCGTAACGCGCCCGCGCCGTTCCGCGCATCGGGTCGGAGAGCTGGCGCCCGAGCGCGGCCGCGAGCCCCACGTACGGCGTCACCCACCACGCGCCGCCGACCGATGCCGTCGCCGCCGACGCGACGTCGCCCTTCCACGCGTGGCGCGCGACCGCGGACACGTCGACCTCGAACGCGCGCCACGCCCCGTGTGCCGCCAACGAGACGTCGGCGTACCCGACCCGCTCGCGCAGGCGCAGCACGGTCTGGTCGTCGAAGATCACGGTCGATACCGTGGACGTGCTGACCGCCGCCGCGCTCAGCGACAGCCGCTGCTCGCCGCGGCGCGCCCAGATCCCCAGCTCACCGTTCGCGGCGCCGAACGTCCCGCGCTCGCGACGCACGCCTCCACCCCCGGCGCCGATCCACGCACCACCACCGCTTCCGAGCAGATGCGCGCGACCGAAGCCGAGCCAGCTCGATGAAGGCCGCAGGTCAGTCGTGCCGAGCAGCGTCGCAGTTCCGCCAGCCTCCAGCCGCACGCGCCGAACGGGAAAGCTGTACGACGCCGAGCCGACGCCAATGCCCGTGGCGCGACCATCCGACGCCCGCGTGGCCGCGCCGCTCGCGATCAGCGAGACGCGCTCGTTCCACCGGCTCCAGAGCGCGGCGACGTTGACGCCCTCCGTGTCCGCGAAGTCGTCTCTCGTCAGGCGGATGGCGCCGACGTCGAAGGTCGTCTGCCGGCCCCATTGCGCGTTCGCCGTCCCCGCGAGGCAGACGCACGCGAGGACGGCGAACGACAGGATGAGGCCGAGCGATGAGCGTGTCTGCTGCAGCTGCCCGGTGCGAGTTCAGCGAGGTTTTCCTGGCGTGTTCGCCTTGAGTCCGGCACCTTCCACCTGTGCCGGTACCGGAAGAGTGGGGATAATCCCCTTCAATCGCAAATCCAGCGACTCATCCGGCCGCCGTCCCGCCAGCACGTCCTCGCGCACGCGGTTGTCGAGCGCGATGAAGTGCCTGGGAAGGGCCCCTCGCTGCAGCAGATCCACGATCTGCACCGACGCCTTCTCGACGGGCACGCCGCGCGCGACGAGCTGCGTGAGCACACCGATGGGAACCGCGAGCGAGCCATTGCGGCCCGCCTTCCGCATCGCCTGCAGCGTCTGCACCGGCACCCCCTCCGCGAGCGCATCGACGCCCGCGCGAACTTCCTCCTCGGTCGCGTTGGGCGCGAGCGCGTCGTTCACGGTGTGGATCCGCTGGGCCAACGTGCGCACGGCCGCCTCGATCCCCGCCACCGGCACCTGCTTCACCTGCCCTTCGCGCGCCTTCGCGATCAGCAGCTCGACGGGAAGCTTCGCCGCTTGCGCCTGCGCGACGATCGGCGCGATGGCCGCCGCGGTCGCGGAGTCGAGTGCCGACGGGCGGGGCGTCTGGGCGACGCTCGTGCCGGGGAGGGCCACCGCGGCCACGAGCGGCGCGACCATCCAGTGCCGGCGCATCACGGAGTCCCCACGATCATCACCGACTGCTCGGTCCCGTAGTCGGGGTCCTTCGCCCGAGGCGCGCGGGGATCGAGCGTCCACGTCTTGCCGTCCACGAGGAAGGCGTAGACGTGCCGGCCCGGCCGAACGTCGACGACGGTGCTCCACAGTCCGCTCGCCGAATCCCGCGCAAGCGGTGTCACGCGCCCGTCCCAGCCGTTGAAGTCGCCGACGGCCACCACGCTCGTCGCGCGCCGTGCGTCCAGCACGAGCTGCACGGGCACCGGGTTCTCCTGCGCCTCGCGGCTCAGACTGCTCGAGACGGGCGTGACCGACGGCGCCGAAGGCGCGAGCATGCTGTCATCGACGTGATCGGTCGGCACCTGCGCGACCGTGGTCGATGTGCTCGAACGCGGCATCGCCCCGCGAATCAGGAATCCCGCCAGCGTGGCGGCGAGCGCATACCCGACGGCCGCCGGGAAAGAGACGATGAACCGCCGGCGGAGTCCGCCACCGGTGCGCGCCCCGTGCGGAGACGCGGGGTCCGGCACGGGCCGACCCACGGCCGGTACCGCCTTCGACTCGTCGCTCGCCGCGGGAAAGTAGGTCACGTCATCACCGGCGTCATGCACCGACGCGCCGTCACTTCCGCCGCGCCGCGCCGCTTCCACTCGCGCGAGCACGCGCGCCGTGGCATCGGCCGGAACCGGCGGCAACGCCTTCAACTCGTCGACCACGCGGTCGATGAACTCATCCCGATCATCACGCACGTTCCACCTCCGCGAGGCGCACGCGAAGAAACTCGCACGCGCGCTTGACGCGCATCTTCAACGCCGATATTCCGGCGCCCGTAATCCGTCCCATTTCCTCGTACTCGAGTCCTTCCACGTGCCGCAACAGAAACGCCTCGCGCTGGGCGGCCGGGAGCGCGGCCAGCGCCGTCTGGATCTCCTCGCGCCACACTACGGCCTCGACGTCCGGCGGCGTGCCGCGATCGTGCGGCAGGTCGCCGTACACGAGCACACGCGACCGGCGCGCCTCCCGTCCCATCATCGTGCGGCACCGGTTCGCGAGAATGCGAAACAGCCACGACTCAAACCGGTCGAACTCATCGTAGCGGTGCAGCGCGCCGTGCACGCGCACGAACGTGTCCTGCACCGCCTCCTCGGCGTCCTGCGCGTTGCCGACCATGTGCAGCGCGAACCGCAGGCAGCGCGCGTAATAGAAATCGACCAGCGAGGCGAACGCGGTGGTGTCACCGCGCTTCGCGCGCTGAACGATCGACATGTCGATGGCGCTCATGCCGAGTCCGTTCCGCCCGCCAACTAGCGTGAGTGAAGGCGGGCTCGACGCCACCCGCATCTCACGAGCCGACATCATCGTTTCCCACCATGTCCCCCCCGGCGCCAGCCGCGGCAGCGGGGCGGTGAATGTCCAGACAAGATAGCCCGCGCGGGTGCCACTCATCCATGCGCATGGCCGGTTAGTCGCACCCCGCTCAACCCGGGGTGGTTACGGTTGGTCACAAGCCGGGGCCCGGGACCCGGGGCTGATAGCTGGCGGCTCACAGCTGGCGGCTCATAGTTGATAGCTGTCGGCCGTCGGCTTCGGCTTCCGGCTCCCGGCCCGCGTGCGTCCGCGACATCTTGCCGGGGTCGGCTCCCAATTGCACCGATTCGCCAAGCCATCGACCAATGACCACCGCCGCGGCCGCTCCGTCCGGTACGTTCGCCGAGTACGACCAGTACGACGCGCTGGGGCTGGCCGAGCTCGTGCGCCGGCGCGAGGTGGCGCCGCGCGAGCTCGTGCTCACCGCCATCGAGCGCATCGACCGGCTGAACCCGCGGCTCAACGCCGTCATCCATCGGATGTACGACGAAGCGCTCACGACCGTCGCCAGGTCGGTGGGTGATGGGCCGTTCGCCGGCGTCCCGTTCCTTCTCAAGGACCTGCTGTCGTGGTACGCCGGCGCGCCGACGCGGAGCGGCAGTCGCATCCTCGACGGATTCGTTGCGCCCTACGACAGTGAGATCGTGCGCCGCTACCGTCGGGCCGGACTGGTGGTTCTCGGGAAGACCAACACCCCCGAGTTCGGCCTGACGCCGTTCACTGAGCCGGCACTGTTCGGACCGACTCGGAACCCGTGGGACCCGTCGCGGACGAGTGGCGGTTCGAGCGGCGGGTCGGCCGCGGCGGTCGCCTCGGGGATGGTGCCGATGGCCGGCGGCGGCGACGGCGGCGGGTCCATTCGAATTCCCGCGTCGTGCTGCGGGCTGTTCGGGCTCAAGCCGACGCGCGGCCGCACGCCGTCGGGGCCCGTCGAGGGTACCCTCTGGGATGGCGCGGCCATCGAGCACGTGCTCACGCGCTCCGTGCGCGACAGCGCGGCGATGCTCGACGCTCTATGCGGCGACGAGCCCGGGTCGCCGTACATCACGCCGCCGCCGGCGCGGCCGTTCCTCGCCGAGGTGGGGGCCGACCCGGGGCGCCTGCGCATCGCGTTCACCGACAAGCCGCTGCTCGCCGACGAGACGCACGAGGACTGCCGCGCCGCGCTGCGGGAGACGGTCGCGCTGCTCGAGTCGCTCGGTCACACGCTGGTCGAGGCATCGCCGCCGCTCGATCGCGATGAGTTTGTGCGCGCGTTCCTGCTCATGGTGTGCGCGCAGGCGGATGCCGATCTCACCGACGCGGAAGCGGCGACCGGGCTTCGTGCGTCGCCGGCGAACGTCGAGATCACGACGTGGGGACTCGCGCTGCTCGGTCGCTCGTACAGCGCGGGAACGATGGCACACGCGCGACGGCAGTTGGAGCGTACGGGGCGAGCGGTGGGGCGATGGTTCGACGGGTACGAGTTCGACGTGCTCCTGACGCCGACGCTCACGGCGCCGCCGTTCGCGATCGGTGCGCTGCAGCCTCCGGCGCACGAGATGGCGGCCTTGCACATGCTCGGCAGACTGCGCGCGGGCAACGTGCTGCGACTCGGCGGGGCACTGGAGAAGGCGGCCAAGCGGGTGTTCGACTGGATCGCCAACCCGCCGGTGTTCAACGTGACGGGTCAGCCGGCGATGTCGGTCCCGCTGGCCTGGAACTCGGGCGGGCTCCCCATCGGCATGCAGTTCGCCGGCCGGTTCGGGGATGAGGCGACGCTCTTCCGGCTCGCCGCGCAGCTCGAGGCGGCGAAGCCGTGGTTCGACAGGAGACCGGGAACGGGGCCCGCGTAATTGGGGTCAGACTCGCATTTCATCATTCGAACGCCTTGGGCGTTCGAATGATGAAATGCGAGTCTGACCCCAATTAGCCTACGCTGCCTTCTTCCCTTCCCGCTGCGCGACCTTTTCCACCTCGCGCATGACCCGAATCAGGTTCCCGCTCCACATCTTCGCGATCTGCTCCTCCGTGTAGCCGCGGCGAACCAGCTCGAGCGTGACGTTGAACGTCTCGCTGGCATCGTTCCAGCCGTCCACGCCGCCGCCGCCATCGAAATCGGAGCTGATGCCGACGTGGTCGACGCCAATGAGCTTCACCGCGTAGTCGATGTGATCGACGAAGTCCTTCACCGTCGCGCGCGGCGGCGGCGGGAACTGACTGTCCACCCGCGCCATGCGGCGCTGGTACTCGGCGCGCTTCTCCGGCGCGAGCGACTGGAAGCCGCCGCGCCCGCCGCCACCACCACCGCCACCCGCGGCCGGCAGCCCGAACTCGCTGCGCAGCGCCGCGATCGCCTGCTGCCGCTCCGCCGAGGGCGGCACCGGCCGCTTCACGTAGCCCGAGAACCCGACCATCTGCACCACGCCGCCGTTCTTCTTGAGCGCGAGGAGCTGTTCGTCATCGAGATTGCGACTCACGTCGCACAGCGCGCGCACCGCCGAGTGCGAGGCGATGATCGGCGCCTTCGTGAGCGCCAGCGTCTGCATCATCGACTCCTTCGACGGATGCGAGATGTCGATCATGATGCCGACCCGGTTGAGCTCGGCCACGGCCTGCTTGCCTAACGGCGACAGCCCGTGGTACAGCCACACGCCGTCGCGCTCACCCGTGTTCGAATCGGACATCTGGCTGTGGCCGTTGTGCGCCAGCGACATGTACCGCGCGCCCTGATCGTAGAACTTCTTGATGTTCGTGATGTCGGTGCCGATCCCGTAGGCGTTCTCGACGCCCATGAGCGCGACCTTCTTCCCCTTGGCGGCGATCTTCGCCACGTCGTCGGCACGATAGGCGATCTCGATCTTGTCGGGCGCGAGCTGCTCGGCCAGGCGGTGCACCGCGGCGAACTTCTCCATGTCCGCGTCGTACGCGCGCTGGTAGCCCTCGGCCGTCAGCGGCCCCTGTCCCACGTAGATGCTGAAGAACACCGCGTCGAGCCCGCCCTCCTGCATCTTGGGCAGGTTGACCTGGGTGTTCAGCCGGTCGGTGTAGTTGGGGTGCGCGGTCGTGAACTGCGACGGGTTGATGTCCACGTGGGTATCGAGCGCGATGACCCGGTCGTGGATCGCCCGCGCGCGCGCCACGAGCGCGGGGTCATTCGCCTGCTGTGCGCCGATCGGCGTGAATGCGCCGAGCGACAGGATGACGGCCGCGGTCCGAGCTCTCGAACTCGCCTTCGACATGATGAGCCTCGTGTAGTATCGGTGAATTACTCGCTGTCCTTACGCGCGGCGTCGATCGCGCGCTGGGCAGCCTCCGTGAGCTCGGCCCCGAGGGCCTCGGTGCGCGCCGCCCACGGCCGCGCGATCCGGCGCCAGACGCTTCGCACGAGGAGCCAGCTCGCCCCCCCGGCCCAACCGAGGGACACGGCCACGGCCGCGACTACCGCGAGCACGCCCCCTGGCTCGGCCGCGAGCGAGAGCGGACCGCCGATCAGCATCGCTCCCGCGACCCCGCCGACGACTGCACCCGTGGCAGCGAGTGCCGCCGCATCGGTACGCGTGGTGAACACGCCGACCCTGGTACGGCCATCGCGCCTCGTGACCGAGACGACCGTGGACCCGACCTCTCCCTTCCCGCGCCACTCGACCGTGTCGAGCGCCTCGCCGACCTGCCCCTGCGCCCCGGCGTCGCCACGCGCGATGTCGAACAGTTCGCCGATGGCCGACGTGGGGATCTCTCCGTCGATCCACCGTTCGAAGCGAAAGACGGTGGGGGCACCCAGCACCCCTCCCGTGACTGGCGGCGGTGGCCGGCGGGAGAGCTCGGCGGCCGCCGCGGCCACGTGCGCCGGCGCGATGCCCACCTCGGACGCGATCTGCTGAATCTCGGCGAGCGAGAACCGGCGGTCGGCGTCCGGCGTCCCCTCCTGGTGCTCGGCAGCCCGGCGCAGGATCTCGGCGAGCTCCTGCTCGGTGTAGCGTTCACCAGCCCGCCGGATGGGGGGCCCGGAGCTCTCACTCATCGCGGGCGGAGCGCCGGCGGGGGTGAGCGGACCGTGTGGAGCGCCGCCGTTGCCTAACGTGTCCGCGCCGCATCGACGGCGTCGAACACGGCCGCACACCCCGGGCCGTGCTCCGCACAGTACCAGCCATGCCGGTCGCGATACACCTGATGGACCAGCCGGGCCTCACCGTAGCGCACGCGATAGAGCGCCTGCACGCGCGTCCCCGGCCCGATCGCGACTCGCGGGTCGAGCGCCTCGATGTTGCGCGCGGGCGGGAACATGTCGAGTTGAACGAACTTCTGGGGCAACGGCGTCGCCTCGGCCAGGAAAAGTCGGTTGCTCGCACGGCGATGGCGGCGCCCGACCGAGCGAGAAGGTATGAAGCGAACCGCTCGCGCTCAAGCGGCCGGCGCACGCGCCGACGCACTCACGACGCCCGGCCCCTCGCCTCACGCGAGCGCGCTCGTATCATTCGACAGCACCCGGTTGTCCTCACACACGACGGGAGATGCGTATGGTGAACGCCGCACGCACGAAAGGGACATGATCATGGGACCCGATCCCGCCGGCGATTGGACTCAGGCGCTCCTGCGTCTGCTCGCGGCGACGGCCGTAGGTGGCGCACTCGGCCTCAACCGGGAGCTGAGCGACAAACCGGCGGGGTTGCGCACGCACGCGCTCGTGGCGCTCGGCTCGGCGCTAATGGCGATCATCGCGGTGCAGTTGGCCGACGAGGGCGGACGCGTGCACGTCGACGCGGCGTCACGTGTGGTGCAAGGCGTGATCGCGGGTATCGGCTTCATCGGAGGCGGCGTCATCCTCCACAAGGACGGACGCAACGTCCAGGGACTCACGACGGCGGCGACGATCTGGGTCGCGGCGGCGCTGGGGATCGCCTGCGGCCTGGGGCTGTGGCAGACAGCCGTCATGACCGTGATCGTCGTGCTGGTCGTTCTCGTCGTGGGCCGATTCGTCGAGGGGGCCCTCAAGCGCTACCGTCGGCCGCGTCCGGATGGGGGAACCTCGAGGAAGGAGTAGCGCCGGGCACCGCGGCCCGCCGTGAACACGGGATCGGCACGGATCACGGCGGGCCATCCCCACTCGCGCCCGCCCTGGGTGCCGGCCCGCCTCCGGGCCGATGGCAATGTGCGGCCGCGCGCCTCAGTGCGGGCGCACCGGCCGGTCGTCGGGCGGCGCGAAGTGGCTGAGGAACGTTCGCTCGGCCGGCGTTAGGCTGTCGACCCCGCTCGCGCTGATCTTGTCCAGGATCCGATCCACCTCGGCCCGGTTCACTTCGTGGATCGAGGCCGTGTTGATGCCGCGCCAGTTTCCGATCTCCACCTTCTTCGGCGGTGTCTCCAGCTTCGCCTTCCATTGGCGCCTCGGGGAGCGCCGGTCCAGCCAGACCAGATACAGCCACGCGCCAAGGAATCCGCCCAGGTGGGCGAAGTGCGCCACGTTGCCGCCGCCCGTGAAGCCGCCGAACAGCGAGAGGCCGGTATAGATCAGCACCAGCAGCCACGCCTCCACCGGAAGCACGCCCCAGATGTAGATGCGCTCGCGCGGCCAGTACTTCGCGAACGCGAGCAGCACGCCGTACACGGCTCCCGACGCGCCCACGATGTAACCGCCCTGGTTGAACACGATCGAGAGCAACGCGCCGATGACGCCGCTGAACAGGTACAGGCGTATGAAGTGCGAGCTGCCGAGCCGCTCCTCCACGCGGGGCCCGAAGAAGAACAGGCCAATCATGTTGAACAGGATGTGCGTGAACGACCCGGGGCTGTGCGCGAACATGTAGGTCACGACGGACCATGGCCGCTGCAGCACGTACGACGGCGCGAACATGAGGAGCTGTGTGACTCCCGGCACCGTGAGTTGCAGGAAGAACACGCCGACGTTGGCGATGAGCAGTCGTTTGACCCAGGGCGTCATGCCGGGAAAGGTAGCCCTGCGGCGGCCGGCGCAAAACCGCGCATGCCATGATGTGACGAGCCCCCGGGTGCCAAACCGCCCGGGGGCTCGTCGCGATCGACGCGCGCGACGCGTGGCGGCGTCAGGTACCGACCGTCCTTCCTCCGGCGATCTGCTTCAACAGCGCGCCCGACGGCAGTTGCGCGTTCGGGTCCTCCACCTGGTTCACGATCGCGAGCTCGGCGAGCGGAATCGCCGACGGATAGCGCTGCGCGAACTGCGCGAGCGACATCGCCTGCGGCAGCGTCACGACATGCACCTTGTTCGGCTGCACGCTGAGCACGCGCGGGTCGGTGACGGGCTTGAAGCTGCCGATCGAGCTCCGAAAAACCTGGTCGTACGCTTCATAGCGCTGCGCCGGCGCGTACCCGATTACCTGGTAGGTCGTGCCGTTATACGTGAAGAACGCAGCCAATCCCTGGATGGTGCCCTGTTCCGTCTGCGCCTGGAACAAGCTCGCCACCGCCGGAACGCCGTTCACCGTCTCACGCGTCGCCTGGCCGGCCTGGATGCCCTGCTGCCCGAGAAACGCCTGAGCCGCGGCGTCGGGCGAGTTTCCCTGCGCCAGCGTGAGCTGGATGATCGCGTCCTGCTGCGGGCTCACGGCGACCACCGCCTGCGAGAGGTTCTGGCCGCTCCACCCACTCGGGAACGTCATCTGGAAGCGCAGGTCGGGATGGTAGAACGTGGCGCCCTGGAAGAAGCCGTTGCGTGGATTCGCGCCGTAGACGAGTCCGTCCACGTGGCGCATGTACGCCTGCGAATCGACCTTCGCGTTCGCGAGCTGACTGGCCGGAACCTGCGCGAGCTTGGCGTCGATCGACTGGATGCGTTCCGCTTCGCCCGGGTGGGTCGAGAGCCACGTCGGCAGGGGGCTCTGCTTGCTCGCCTCGCCGAGCCGTTGCAGCGAGCGGAACACGTCATCCATTTCCCGCACGTCGTAGCCGCCGTTCAGCGCGTACCGGAAGCCGAGGTTGTCCGCCTGCCGCTCGTCATCACGCCCGTACTTGAGGAACAGCAGTCCGAGCCCCTGTGACGCGATGCCGCCGAACTGCGCCACGGTGGGAGAGAGGATGGCGCCCACGCCGAGCGCGAGCTGCGCGAGCTGCTGCTGGCTCATCTGCTGCACCGAGTGACGCGCGGTGACGTGTCCGATCTCATGGCCGAGCACTGAAGCGAGCTCGGCCTCGTTCTCCATCAGGTCGAGTATCCCGCGCGTGACGAAGATGAAGCCGCCCGGCAGGGCGAACGCGTTCGGCGTGGGGTCATCGACGACGCGGAACGTCCACGGGAGATTCGGTCGCTCCGACTTGGCGGCGAGCCCGGCACCAACCTGCTGCACGTACTGCTGGAGCGCCTGGTCATTGATGAGGCCGACTTCCTGGGCAACCTGCTGAGCTCCCTGCTGGCCGATCTGGATCTCCTGATCCTGGGAGATCAGCGAGATCTCGCGCTTGCCGGTCACCGGGTTCGTCGCGCAGGCGGCGAGAACCAGAGCGAGCGGAAGGCAGCGGATCGTGGATCGAGCGGTCGTGAAGGGGCGGTGCATGACAGGAGCTCCGGTTTCGGTGGCAGGTACCCTGAGCTTGTGCTATTCAACTGTCATGCTAGCGGCGGGCCCGGGGCCCTGGGCTCAGCGAGTTCAAGGGGTCAGAGTCGTTGAAACCGGAGGTTTCAACGACTCTGACCCCTTGAACGGAGCCCCGAGCGCCTCACTGGTACTGAATGTAGAGCGGCCGTGGGATCAGCTTGAGGACCTGTTCCGGCGTCATGATCGGGTGGCCCTTCTTCGTGTCGTTCTTATAGAAGAGCTTGAACCCCGTGTACTGCACCGGGTGCAGGTACACGTAGTCGTGGTAGGAGTCGAGCTTGAGCCACGGCGGCCCCCACCCGTCCATGTCGATCACGACCTGCACGCGCGGATCGAGGCGGATGTTGTTCGTGTTCGTGAGCATGGTGCGCGTGAACCGGTGCACCACGAGCACCTTCGGCGGGAGGTTCTCCTCCGCCACGAGATCGGAGAGGAAGCGCGACGCGTAGTTCACGTCGGCGGCGTCGAACGTCCCTATCCTCGTGCCGGGCTTGTGGCCGCCCTTCATGGAGAACTCGGGGTCGATCCCCAGGTGGACATCCGGGCGCTTGAGGAACTGCGCGAGCCGCGGCAGCTCCTGCTGCAGGGTGCTGTGCCCAACCTGCACGTCGAGGAACAACAACGCGTTCCTGCGCTGCGCCCAACGGTACACGCGCTCGATGAGCGAGTCGGTCATCCGCAGACGCCACTTGCCGTCGCGTCCCGCGCTGCCCTGCGCAACCACGGCGATGAGGTGCAACGCCGGCTGAACGGGCGTGGCCGGATCCGCCTTGCGCCAGCGCTCCACCTCGCGATCGAGCCGGGCGAGCATCTCGTCCGGCGGAACCTCTCCCAGGATTCCCATCCGCTTCGAGAGCGGGTTGCCATAGTAGGCGACGATCCGCTTTGCCGGGAGCATCGCGCCCGGGAGCGGGTCGGGCCCCTTCACGGGCCACAGGCGGGCGGCCTCCGCGCTATCGACGACGAACCCGTTGCGCCCACCGGCCCAGATCTTTCGCGCTGGCTGCGCGGCGGGAGCCGCCGCCCTGGCGGCGGTCGATTTCGTCGCACCGGACTTCGCGCTCGATTTCGTGGCGCCCGACCTGGCGGACCTGGCCGTCTTGCCGGTCGCCGACTTCTTCGCGGCGGAGCCTAACGAATCGGCGACCGCGGAGGCGCGGGATGCGCTGTTCGGAGACGTGGCCGGGGCCTGGCCCAGCGCGGGCGCCGCGATGATCGCGGACGCCAGAAGGAAGAGAACGCTCGTCGACTGCACTGCTCTGGCTCGGAGTGGGAAACGCGGCGCGGAGCCCGCACGGCTTTCGCATGATAGCCGCGTGCCGCTCCATGACGAATACCCCGGGGAAATCGGCACGAGCCGCGCGCCGCGTCTCGTGCCCGCGATTCACCGAGCCGAGCCGTTCATCTCCACAGGCGGAACGTCGCGGCGATTGGTCCGCTGCAACTGTCGTTGATCTCCACGATGCCGGCGGCCGTGCTGCCGTCCTTCTCCACCGTGCCACAGCCGGTCAACGTGCCCGTGCAGCCACGGCCCATGTCCTCGTACTTCGCCTGGTACGTGATCGAATCGCCGCTGGTCTTGCCGGTGACATCGGCGAGGACGACGGACGGCGCCGTGAATGTCGACCTGCCGACTGGCGGCGTGTTCGGGCGCGCATGAACTTTGGGGTGGTCGTCCACCTTCATCGCTCGAGCCTCGCATGCGTCTCGGCCGGATCGCCGCCATCACCGCCAGCATCGCCGCCATGGGCGCCATCATCGGCGGCGCGCTCGGCGCGGCGCTGCTCGCCGTGTGGGCGCTTCGGCTCGGAGTTCGCGGCACTGACTTCCTCAAGGGTGCGCTGTTCGGCGCCGGGGTTGGTGCGGGGCTGGGGGCGGTACTGGCGCCCATCACGGCCTGGGTATTTCTGCGCCGGGTTCCGCTCGGCCGGGCGCTGGCGCAGACCGCCCTGGGCACCACGCTCGGTGCCGCGGTGGGGCTGGTACTCGGGAGCATCGACATCCTGCCGGCCGTGACCTCGCTGCCGGCGGGGCTGGTCGGTGCGCTGGTCGGCTTTCTCGCCGCGGCGCTACGGCTCCGCTTCGCTACTCGGACGGCACCGCCCACCGCGGCCACGGACCCGACCGACGCTCGAACCGGCCGCTGACGCGGCCGATGCGCCTCCCGCCCCATGCGGGGCGAAAACGTGACCGGCGCCGGAGTCGTGAGGTTCGAGCAGATCGTGACGCGGCGATGGTCACCGATGCGCGTCGCCGCCGGCGGTTGACACCCCGGTGTCCCACCCTACCTTCGAGCCATGACTGGACCATTCGGTCTACCCGCCGATGACGCGCTGCACGTCACGAAGCGCCGCCTCCTCGAGGTGGGGTTGGCGACGTTGCTCGAGCGCGGCTACAACGCGACGGGCATCCAGGACCTGCTCGTCGCGACCGGCGTTCCGAAGGGCTCGTTCTATCACCACTTCGCGAGCAAGGAAGACTTCGCGCTCCAGGTGGTGGACCGGTACCTCGCCGACGTGCACGTGCTGCTCGGTCAGACGCTCGGTGACGCCGAGCGGCCACCGCTCGAGCGGGTGCGCCAGTTCTTCGAGCGACTGCTCGCCGTGTATGCTGGCCAGGGGTATCTCGGCTCGCTGCTCGGGCTTCTCGGCCAGGAGCAGGCGGCGGTGAACACGGCTTTTCGGCGGCGCATCGAGCACGCGTTCGCGGGGATTGCCGGCCGGCTGGCCGACACGCTCGACGAGGCGCGCCGGCGCGGCGACCTGCCGGCGGAGAGCGATCCCCTGCAGATGGCGAACCTCCTCGTGGACTGCTGGGAGGGGGCGGCGCTGCGCTCGCGGGTGGCGCGCGACGCGGCGCCGCTGGAGGCGATGCTGGAGGCGTCGTTTCGCGCGGCGTTCGCCGCCTGACGCGGCCGGCCGCGCGACCTAACGCGCGGCGAACGCGTCCATGAACCGGCGGGCGCGATCGGCGGCGCGGCCCGGCGAGTGCGGCGCGGTGGCACCGGGGACGGGTTCCACGTCGAGCGCGATGAACGTCGGCCCCGCACCGTCGAGCATCGCGCGGGCGCTCCGGCGCCATTGGGCAACGTCGCCGCACTCGAACACGCGGTCGAAGCCGGCGGCGCGCGCGATGCCGGCGTAGTCCACGGGGCGTGCGCCGTCGCGCGCGCCCGCCCCGCCGGCGGTTGGTTGCTGCCCCGTGACTTCGTACACGCCGTTGTCGAACACGATGACGACGAGGTTCGGCACGCTGGCCGCGACGATCGACACGAGCGAGCCGAGGTTCATGAGCAGCGACCCGTCGCCGGTGCAGACGATGATGCGGCGATCGGGGCGCGCGAGCGCCAGTCCGAGGCCGAGCGACGTGCCGTGTCCCATGCTCGACGGCACGAGCACGATGTCGAGCGGGTGTGGCTCGCCGAATCGCATCCACTCTCGCGCCGAGCCCATGGTCGTGATCACGACCTCGTCGTCGCGGCGCACGCCGTGGAGCGTCTCGAGGGACGCGACGAGCGGGATGCGCTGGTCAGCGCTGGTCACGCGCGTCATTCGGCGATGAGCGCCGCGCCGGGGCGGGCGGCCGCTCGGCAGGCGGTGAAGTGGTCGCGAATCACGTCGAGCTGTGACGGCTCGGTGACGAGCCGGTAGTCGATGCGCCAGGCGTCGAGCACCGGCTCCGTGAACACCAGGCACGTGTCGCCGGGCAGCTTCGCCTGATCGAGGTAGCTGCGATACCCGATGATCGCGAAGAGCGGGAGCTTCCAGTCATGGACCGCGTTGCGCAGCGCATCACCCGACTCGAAGAGTCCCGTGCACTGGATCATCACGATCGGCGTCGCGCCGCCAAGCTGCAGACCGGCGGCCACTTGCCACGCCTCGCCTTCGCGGCAGACGCGCACGAGGCGCAGGGCCTGGTGTCGCTCGATGGAGGGCTCCCACCGGCCGATGGTGCTGTCGGGAACGGTGACGACGTGGGTGACGCCCAGATCGGAGAGGAGCGTCGCGATTTGCTCGCCGGTGAACACGGACGGACGGTAGCCGGGCTGGCGTGGGGGGTCAAGCAGAACCGGCGTCGGTGAAGCCGCGGAACGCCGATGCTGGGGCGGCGAACTGCGACGCAGACGACGCAGAAACGGCAGGGACCGTAGAGGACGCAGAGAGCGCGGAGGACTGCTTGACTGGTCGGGATGCCCGCGCCAGCGGCCGGGACCTGATGGGAACGGTCCCGGGATGTCGTGGCGTCCCGAGGTCGCTCGTTCTCGGTCCGGGCTCGTGGCGGTAGGACGTTCCCGAGCGAGCAGTTCTCTGCGTTCTCTGCGTCCTCCGCGGTTGGCTGCAGTTCTCCGCAGGTCGCCACAGTTCTCTGCGGTTTCCGCGCGGGTGCCCGCGTCAACGGGCGCCGCGTTCGCAGTTCTCCGGATAGGTAGTGCTCAGCGCCGAACGTCACCGCACCCACCCACGCACCCATCTTTACAGACCGCGGGTCGTGCCCCAGCATTACCACCTCGCGCCTGGGTGGCGCGTGATGAGCTCGGCGGGCCACACCTAACGAGGGAGTCGATTCGTGACCGTGAGCGCGACCCGCGCCGGCATCGCGGCCCTGGTTCTCGCGGCCGGCGCCGCCGCGGACCATGTGCTGCGGCGGCCGCCGGCGTACGAGGTGTATGCCGTGCGCTACGCCACCCTTCCGGGCTTCCCCGCGCGTGGCCTGATTGCCGGCGCGGACACCGGCAGGCGGCTCGACATCGCGATGATGGTGTGGCTCATCAAGGGCAACGGACGAACGGTGCTCGTGGACGCCGGGTTCTACCGCGACAAGTTCCTGCAGCGGTGGAAGCCCGCCGACTTCGTTCGCCCATCGGAGGCGGTCGCGCGCGCCGGCGTTCGAGCGGAAGACGTCACCGACATCATTCTCTCCCACGTTCACTGGGACCACGCCGACGGGCTCGACCTGTTCCCGAACGCCCGCGTGTGGATCCAGCGGGATGAGTATCGCCACCACATCGGCGCGAACGGCGAGGTGCTCGACCGCGCGATCGACCCGGACGACGCGCGGATGCTCGCGACGCTCGCCGCGCGCGGCCGCGTGAGCGAGGTAGCCGGCGACTCCACCGAGATCATCCCGGGCATCACCGTGTTCACGGGCGGCAGGCACACGTTCGCGTCGCAGTACGTCACGGTGCAAGCCGCCGCCGGCACGGTCGTGATCGCGTCCGACAACCTGTATCTCTACGAGAATCTCGACCGCCGCCGGCCCATCGCGCAGACGCTCGACTCGCTGTCGAACCTTCGCGCCCAGGAGCGAATGGCGCGCCTCGCGTCGGCACCGCGCCTCATCGTCCCTGGCCACGACCCGGCGGTGTTCGTGCGGTTCGGCGAGCCCGGCAACGGCGTGGCGCGCATCGAATGAGGGGGGCGGTGCGTTGTGATTGGAGAGCTACCGTGCTCGGCATGACAATCACACCTAACGCCCGCCAATGAAGTACTCCGCTCTCGCCACGCTCTGCGTCCTCGCCGCCTGCTCGTCGGCCGCGCCGCCCTCGGCGGCGCCCACCCTCGCCCCCGACCTCGGCCGGCGGCTCGTGGCGGAGCACGGCGTCGTGACCTCCGCGCACCCACTCGCCTCGGAGGCGGGCACGGAGATCCTCCGGCGCGGCGGCAACGCCGTCGATGCCGCCGTCGCCACGGCGTTCGCGGTCGGCGTGGCCGAGCCCGAGATGTCGGGGGTGGGCGGTGGCGGTGCGATGCTCATCTGGCTGCAGCGCGAAGGGCGCGCCGAGTACGTGGACTTCTATCCGGCGCAGCCGGTGGCGTCGTTCCGTCGCGTGCGTGCCACGCGCGCCGACTCCGCGTCGCCACTCCGCGCAGTGGGCGTGCCGGGCAACGTGGCCGGGCTGCTCGCGGCGCACGAGAGGTTCGGTCGCCTGCCGCGCGAGGTCGTGATGGCGCCGGCCATTCGGCTCGCCGAGGAGGGATTCCCGCTCTATCAGGTGCTGGCCGAGATGGTGGATCGCGACTCCGCGCGTCTCGGGCGAGACGCCGTGGCCCGGGCGATCTACTGGCCCGGTGGGGTGGCGATCGGCGTCGGCGATCGCGTGCGCAACCCCGAGCTTGCGGCGACGCTCCGCCGCATCGCGGGGGAAGGGCGGAAGGGGTTTTACGAAGGCGAGACGGCGCGCGCGCTCGTCGCGCGCATGAACGAGGGCGGGCATCCACTCACGCTCGCCGATCTGGCCGCCTACGCGCCAACCTGGAAGCGCCCGCTCTGCACCGTCTACCGCGGGCGTGTCGTGCTGTCCGCGCCGCCGCCGCAGGGCGGCATGCAGGTGCTGCAGTCGCTCGAGCTGCTCGAGCCGTACGACCTGCGCACGCTGGGATATCCCACGCGATCGGCCGAGGCGTTCGACGTGTTCGCGTCGGCGATGCGGGCCGGGCAGCAGATGGCGCGGCTCAACGACGATCCGCGATGGGTGGCGATTCCGGCGCGCGGCGTGATCTCGCCTGGCTACGCGGCGCGGTGGCGCGTCCACGTCGGGACGAAGCACCCGGTCGATTCGCTGCCGACGGTGGATCCCGGCGCGTTCGACAGCGCCGAGCCGCCGGGGGCGTGCCGCACGCTCGCCCCGTTCGACGGAGTCCGTCCGGTGGCCACCGACGGCGCCTCCGGCCCGGCGGCGCGGCCTAACGAGGCCGGCGGCGAGACGACGCACATCTCGGTCGTGGACGACGCGGGCAACGCGGTCGCGGTGACGGTCACGAACAGCTCCGTGTTCGGCTCCGGGGCGGCGGTCGCCGGGTTCTTCCTGAACGACTCCGGGATCCGCTTCTTTCGTGCCGATGACCTCGACCGGCCCGGAGCGCCGGCGTGGCGTACGCGCCAGTCCACCATCGCGCCGACGGTGGTGCTCGATGGTGGCCGCGTGACGATGGTGGTCGGGTCGCCGGGCGGCGGTCGGATTCCGCTCGCGATGATGCAGACGATGTCGTACGTGCTCGACTACCGGCTCGACCCGCTCGAGGCGCTGCGCATGTCGCGCATCTACCCCTCGCGCATCGGGCGCCGGGTGGAGCTCGAGGGGGCCTTCGACCCGGCGGCGCTGGAGGGAGTGCGAGCGATGGGGTACGAGCCAACGGCGCAGTCGTTCGGGTACGCGCGGTTGTACCTCATCGTGCGCGACGGGAACCGGTGGATCGGCGCCGCCGATCCGCGGCATGACGGGCAGGTGCGGGGATACTGAACTCATAGCGACGGAGATTCGCATGTCAGCACCCATTGGTCGTCGTCGGGCGTCCGGTTCGTGCGCCCGCCTGCTCGCGGCCGCCGTGAGCGTCACGACAGTCGTCGGTGTCACACCGCTCCACGCGCAGGGAGCGGGCGCCGCGCCTGTGCAGCGCCCCATGATCAACGCGTCCTCGGACCCGCTGCTCGCGCCGTTCCGCTTCCGCTCCATCGGGCCGGCGAGCATGGGTGGCCGCATCGATGACATCGAGGTGTCGGCGAGCGATCCGAACATCATCTACATCGGCTACGCCGTGGGCGGCGTGTGGAAGTCGGAGAACAACGCGACCACGTTCGAGCCGGTGTTCGACACGTACGGCAGCGCGTCCATCGGGGACATCGCGATCCATCCGACGAACCCGGACATCGTCTACGTGGGTACCGGGGAGCCGAACAACCGGCAGACGTCCACGTTCGGCGACGGGATGTACAAGACCATCGATGGCGGCAAGACGTTCACGCACGTCGGCCTCCGCGAGACGCAGACCATCGCGCGCATCGTCATCGACCCGCGGAACCCCGAGGTCGTGTACGTCGCCGCGCCCGGGCACCTGTTCGGTCCGAGCCCCGACCGCGGCGTCTACAAAACCACCGATGGTGGGCGCACGTGGCACAAGGTGAAGTACATCGACGAGAACACCGGCTTCACGGACATCGCGATGGACCCGTCGAACAGCAACGTGCTCTATGCCGCGAGCTACCAGCGGCGGCGGATGGGCTGCTGCTTCAGTGGCGGCGGCCCCGGGAGCGCGCTCTGGAAGACCGAGGATGCCGGGCGCACGTGGACGAAGCTGTCGGGCAACGGGCTGCCGCCGGGGACGTACGGTCGCATCGCGCTGGACGTCTCGCGGTCGAACCCGAACGTGGTGTTCGCGCAGGTCGAGGCGGGCGAGACCGGCACCATCGCGGTCGCCCGCGGCGCGCCGGCTTCGGCGAACTCGGAGGCGACTCCGGGCGCACCGGCCGGCCCGCCGGTGACGCCGGGGAACCCGCCGGGCGGTCAGCCGGCGAACGCGCGGGGCGCGGCCGCGGGCAACCCGGCCGCTGGGCAGCCGGGCGCACCGCCTAACGCGCAGCCGGGCGGTGGGGGCGGCGGCGGATTCGGCGGCGGCTTCAACTGGTGCAACAACGCCGGTCCGAACGGCGGGTTCCCAACAGGCGGCCAGGGTGGCGGCCAGGGCGGCGGGCAGGCGGCCGCCGCGGCGCAACGCCCGCGGACGCCCCCCGCGCTCGACCCGGCGCGCGGCGGGCTCTTTCGCTCCGCCGACCGGGGGCGCACGTGGACGCTCGTGAGCAACTGCAACGCGCGCCCCATGTACTTCAGCCAACTGCGCATCGACCCGTCGAACGAGAACGCCCTCTACGTCGCGGGGCTGCCGGTCGCGAAATCACTCGACGGCGGGAAGACGTTCGCGACACTCGATGAGGCCGGCGGCCACGGCGATCCCGGACACGTCGATCAGCACGCGATCTGGATCGATCCGAAGAACCCGAAGCACATCATGATCGGGAACGACGGTGGTCTCGACATCAGTTGGGACCAGGGGAAGACGTGGGACTTCGTGAACACGATGGCGACCGGGCTGGCGTACGTAGTCACGGCCGACATGCGCCGCCCCTACTTCGTGTACATCGGGCTGCAGGACAACGGCAGTTGGGGCGGACCGAGCGCCACCCGCAGCCGACTCGGGATTCTCAACTCCGACTGGTTCCGCGTGGGCGGCGGCGACGGCTTCTACACGGCGGCAGACCCGACGGACTACAACATCGTCTACAGCGAGTCGCAGAACGGGAACACGAACCGGTACGACCTGCGGGCGGGACGCTCGCAGAGCATTCGGCCGCGCGCGCCGGGGCGGCCGGGTGGACCCGGCGGAGGAGGCGGTGGTGGTGGTGGTGGCGGCGGCGGGGGCGGGGGCGGGGGCGGGGGCGGGGGCGGAGGACAGCCTAACGTGACGAACGCCGCCGTCGGCGACCAATACCGGTTCAACTGGAACACGCCGTTCATCATCTCGCCGCACGACGCGAGCACGCTCTGGCTGGGAGGCAACCGCCTGTTCAAGTCCACCGACCGCGGCAACTCGTGGACGGCGAGCGCCGACCTCACGAAGGAGGTGGACCGCGCGACCATCGAGATCATGGGCGTGCCGGGCGACCGCACGATGCTGTCGAAGCAGGATGGCGTGACCGCGTTCAGCACCATCACGGCCGTGTCCGAGTCCCCGATGACCGCGGGCGTGGTGTGGGCCGGCACCGATGACGGGAACCTGCAGGTCACCCGCGATGGGGGCGCGACCTTCACCGAGGTCGGGCACAACATGCCGGGGCTGCCGCGCGGGCACATGTACTGGATCTCGCGCATCGACGCCTCGCACTTCGACCTCGCGACGGCGTACGTCGCGGTGGACGGACACCGCAGCGACGACCTCAAGCCGTACCTCTTCGTGACGCGCGACTACGGGGCCACCTGGCAGAGCATCGCGAGCAACCTGCCGGCGTCCGGCAACGTCCAGGTCGTGCGGGAGGACCCGAAGAACAAGGACCTCCTCTACGTCGGCACCGAGTTCGGGCTGTTCGTCTCGACGAACGGCGGGCGCGAGTGGAAGAAGTTCATGAACGATTTCCCGACGGTGCGCGTGGACGACATCCTCGTCCACCCACGCGACGGCGACCTGATCGTCGCGACACACGGGCGCAGTGTGCTCATCGCCGACGACATCACGCCGCTTCAGCAGCTCACCCCGGCGGTGCTCACGCAGGACGCCACGCTGTTCGACATCCGGCCGGCCGTCGCCTACATGAACGACGTGACGCTCGGCCAGCAGATCGGCGGGCAGAAGGTGTTCGTGGGGGAGAACTCACCGCGTGGCACGGCCATCGACTACTACCTCAAGGCGCCGGCCTCGGGCGACGTGAAGATCTCGATCGCCGACAGTACGGGGCGCGTCGTGCGCACGCTCGACGGCACGAAGACCGCGGGGTTGAATCGCGTGATGTGGAACCTGGCACCGACGCCGCGCACCGGCGGACCGGGTGCCGGCGGGGGAGGTGGGGGCGGCGGCGGCGGGTTCGGCCAGAATCTCAGCGTGGCCCCGGGCACGTACACGGTTACGCTCACGGTCGGCGGGCGCACGCTCTCGAAACCGGTCGTGGTGCTCGAGGACAAGTGGATGGGGGAGAGATAAGGGGGAACGGCGATGAGACGACGCGGCGGGTGCGACGCACCGTCGCGTCGCGGGCGGCTGTCCCGGGATGATGCATCGGCGCCATCGTCCGTTGCGGCGACGCCACTCTGGCGCGTCGCGCCCAACGCCTGCACTCTCTCCGCATGGCACGCGCTCGATCGCCGCTCGGACTCGGCGCCCTCACGGCGTGGTCCCTATCCGCGCTCGCGATCGGACTCGCGATCGGCGCGGTGGGCCACGGCTCCTCCGCGCCCGCCTTCGCCATTCTCGCCGAGGTCGTGAATCCGCTCGGCGAGCTGTGGCTCTCGGCGCTGCAGATGACGGTGCTGCCGCTCGTCGTCGTCTACCTGCTCGCGGCCATCGTCGGAGCCCGCGGCGCAGACTCGCTCGGAGGGCTCGGCGGCCGCGCCGTCGCGCTGTTCATCGGGATGCTCGCTGCCGCGGGCGCCTTCACGTTGATCGTCGTCCCGCCTCTCATCGATGCCGCGGCCCCGCCGCCGGGTGCCATGGCATCGCTGCAGGCGGCGACCACGGTGCCGCAAGCCGCGCGCGACGCGGCCGTCGCGGGCTCCGGGTCGCTCGGCGCGTGGATCGGGAAGCTGCTGCCATCGAACCTGTTCGAGGCGGCGCGCCGCGGCGACGTACTGCCGCTGCTCCTCTTCTCCGCCCTGCTGGCGCTCGCGATTCGCCGACTGCCTGACGACGAGCGACAGCCGCTCGATCACCTCTTCGCGTCGCTCTCGTCGGCGATGCTCATCATCGTCAGGTGGCTGCTCGTCGTCACGCCCATCGGCGTGTTCGCGTTGAGCTACGCGCTCGGGCGCGACACCGGGCTGCAGGCCGCGGGGATGCTCGGCGGGCTGGTGCTGTTGCAGTGCGGCGTGATGCTGTCGTTCACGCTCCTGCTCTACCCGTTGACCGCGCTCCTCGGCCGCGCGTCGCTCGCCGAGTTCGCCCGCGCGCTCGTGCCGGCCCAGCTCATCGCCCTCTCGACCCGCTCGTCGCTGGCGGCGCTTCCCGCGCTCGTGGAAGGGGCGCGCACGCATCTTCGGCTGCCTAACGCGGCTACGAGCTTCGTCCTGCCGCTCACGGTCTCGCTGTTCAAGGTCAATCGCACCATCTCGAGCACGGCGAAGCTGCTCTTCCTCGCGCACGTCTATGGCGTCACGCTCTCGATGGGCACGATCGCCACGTTCATCGTGACGGTGATCGTGCTGAGCTTCAGCTCCGTCGGCGTGCCGGGTGGCGGGAGCGCGTTCAAGACGCTGCCCGCGTACCTCGCGGCCGGGGTGCCCATCGAGGGGATCATCATCGCCGAAGCCGTGGAGACGATTCCCGACATCTTCAAGACCGTCCTCAACGTCACCGGCGACATGAGCGCGGCCACCCTGCTCTCGCGCGGTAGTCGCGTGTCGGTGCCTGTCGGCGAGCCCGCGTTGCCGGCCACGGAAAGCCCGGTTTGAAAGGCCCGCTCGCGCTGCCGCTCGCGACCGTGCGGCGCGAACCGGCACTCGCGGCCCGCTTCGTCCTCGCGTCGCTCGGGAGAGCGGCGCTGGTGGGGGTGTCGGTGCTGCTGGTGCGCGAGTTCCTCGGCGGCGTACTGGGACGCGACGAGGGCATCGCGCGGCGCGTCGCCGACGCGTACGGCGCCGGCACGGCGCTATGGGGCGTCGCCGCCGCGCTCGTCGCGACGCAGTTGGGCGCCGCGGCGCTCGCGTACGCCGCGCAGGTGAGCCAGCAGCGCATCGTCGCCGCCGTGGAGCTGGGCACGATGGAGCGGCTCATCAACCACCTGCTGGGGCTCTCCGCCGGGTTCTTCGACCGGCGCACGCATGGGGACCTGATTCAGACCGTCCGCCAGGACGTCTCGCAGCTCCGCGCGGTGGCGGTCGCCGCGGCGACGATGACGCTCGACGCGCTGCAAGCGATGGCGCTCATCGGTGCCGCCGTGATCATGAGTCCCACCCTGGCCTTGCTCGCGTTCGTGCTCGTGCCGGTGGCCGCGCTCCCCGTGTACCTCTCGGCCCGTCGCACGCTGGCGCGCTCGTTCGGCGTTCGCCGGAAGGGGGTGGCGCTGTTCGACGTGCTGCTGCAGCTGCTGCGGGCCATCCGGATCATCAAGGTCTACCAGGGCGAGCACACCGAAGGCAGTCGCATCGTGCAGCGGGCCCGCCAGTACTTCGACGAGCTCATCGCGATGGAGCGAACGCGCGCGTTCGCGCGGGTGGCGCTCGAGGCGCTGGCGGCGCTCAGCCTCGTCATCGTGATCATCGCCGGCGGCCTGAAGGTGCTCGGCGGCACGCTCGGGTGGCCGGAGCTGCTGGCGTTCCTCATCGCGGCGCGCGCGGCGCAGGGCCCGCTCAACAACGTCAACACCGGCTACATGGAGATCCAGCGCTACGGCGCGAGCGTCGCGCAGATCGATGCGCTGCTGTCGGAACGCCCCGACGTCCGCGACCACGCCGACGCGCAGCCGATCACCACGCCACCGGCGTGCATCGCCGCCGAGTCGGTCGACTTCGCGTACGGTGATGCGGCGGTGCTCGGCGGCGTGTCGTTCGCGGTGCGCGCGGGAGAGACGTTAGGCGTCGCCGGGCCGTCGGGCGCCGGCAAGACCACGCTGCTCGACCTCGTCGCCCGGTTCCACGACCCGACCCACGGCGCGATCATGTTCGACGGCCGCGACCTCCGGACGCTGCGGCTCGCCGACGTGCACCGGCAGATCGCCGTCGTCACGCAGGACCCGTTTCTCTTCGCCAGCTCGATTCGGGAGAACATTCGCTGTGGGCGGCTGGCCGCGTCCGACGCGGACGTGGAGGCGGCCGCGCGGGCCGCGGAGATTCACGAGGACATCCTGGCAATGCCCGAGGGCTACGATACGATGGTGGGGCATGGCGGACGGGCGCTCTCGCGCGGCGAGTCGCAGCGCGTGAACATCGCGCGCGCGGTGCTCAAGAACGCGCCCATCCTGCTGCTCGACGAGGCAACGTCGAGCCTCGACTCGTTCTCCGAGGCGAAGGTGCAGCGCGCCATCGACCGGCTCGCGGCGGGGCGGATGACCATCGCCGTCGCGCATCGGTTGTCCACGCTGCGCGGCGCGACACGCATTCTCGTGCTCGAGGGCGGGCGCATCGCTGGACTCGGAACGCATGCCGAGCTCCTCGCCGGGTGCGCCGCGTATCGGCGGCTCTGGGAGGCGCAGGCCGCCACCGTTTCACCGGCCGAGCCGGGTGCCGACACCGGCGTCGGAGCGGCGGCCCGCGCCGCCGTCCATCGATGATCCATTTCGTCGTACCGGCCGCGCACGACCGGATGATTCGCGAGTACCTGGAGCTCTGGGGCCGCGATGTCGCGTCGCGCATGCGCGTGATGCACGCGGAGTCGCTCCCGGGTACGAGTCGATTTTCGCCCGGCACCTACGTGCTCGCCGCGCTCGACCAGCTCGCCCCGCCGATGGCCGCGTTCGTGAGCGCGCTGCACGCGCAGCTCGCCGGGCACGCCGGCGTGCGGTTTCTCAACCACCCCGCCCGATCGCGGCAGCGGTTCGCGCTGCTCGAGGAGCTGCATCGGCGCGGGCAGAACGAGTTCCGCGCGTTCCGCGCGACCGCCGACCTGCGGTCGCTGCGATATCCGGTGTTCGTGCGCAACGAGAGCGCGCACGACGGTGCGCTCTCCCCGTTGCTCGACTCTCCGGCCGCCGTGCAGGCGGCCATCGGCCGCGCGGTCGTGCAGGGGCTGCCGGCGCGGGACCTTCTCGTCGTCGAGTTCTGCGACACGGCCGACGCCGACGGCTACTATCGCAAGTACTCGGCGTTCGTCGTCGGCGACCGCATCGTTCCCCGCAGCCTGTCCTACTCGCGCGACTGGATGCTCAAGTTTCAGGGCAGCGAGTTCTCGCGCGAGATGGTCGAGGAGGAACGCGACTACGTGCACGGGAATCCGCACGAAGCGGCGCTGCGCGACGTGTTCGCCGTCGCGGGCGTGCAGTACGGCCGCATCGACTACGCCATGAAGCACGGTCGGCCGCAAACGTGGGAGATCAACCTCAACCCGACGATCGGCCGCGGCCTGCGTCCGTCCACCGGAAAGATTCCTCGCGAGCTCGACGCGATTCGCACGCCCACCAAGGAGCACTTCTACCGGTGCTTCCGCGACGCGTGGGAAGCGGTGGACGTGGATGTCGCCGGCAACGATCCGATCGACGTCGCGATCGATCCGGCGGTGGTGCGGGATGCGACGACTGCCCGCCGGTCCACGGACGGTCGCCGCTGGCTCGCCGGGCTGCGCCGGCTGGCGCGGCCCGTGAAGCCCCTGGTCGCGCCGCTCGTGGCGGGCGCGCTCCCGGTCGTCGGCTGGCTCGTGACTCGCCGCGCCGGGCGCGGCGAGTCGCGATGAGCCGGGTGGTCGTGGCACCACACTGCCATCCACCCCGCTCCCCTCCGGCGCTAGCTTCCACGCATGATCGACGACGCCGCTCCCCGCCCGCTTCCGCTGCTCCGCGCCATGGTCGACGTGCTCGACCGCGACCTGCTGCAGATCGTCGAGCGCCGCATGGCGCTCGTCGGCGAGATCGCCGCGTACAAGCGCCAGCATGGGATTCGCATCCGCGATGCGCAGCGCGAGCGCGAGATCCTGGACGACCGGTGCGGCCGCGCCGAGGCCATGGGGCTGCCGCGCGGCGAGGTCGAGTCGATCTTCCGCGTGCTCATGCGCGCGAGCCGGGATCGCCAGGCCTCGCTGCGCGCCGAGCTGCCCTACGAGACGCCCTCGTGCACGGTCGCCGTGATCGGTGGACACGGCCGGATGGGCGCCGTCATGGCGCGCCTGTTCGGCGACCTCGGGCACCAGGTCATCGTCTCGGACCTCGACACGCCGCTGAGCGCCGGCGACGCCGCGTCGGTGGCCGACGTGGTCGTGGTGAGCGTGCCGATCGACGCCGCGGAGGAGGTGATCCGGACCGTCGGCCCGCGGCTGCGCGACGACGCGCTGCTGATGGATGTCACGAGCATCAAGGAAGGGCCCGTGGCGACGATGCTCGCGTCCACGCGCGCGAGCGTCGTGGGCACCCACCCGATGTTCGGGCCGAACGTGCACTCGCTCCAGGGGCAGCGCGTGGTGCTCTGCCGCGCGCGCGGCGACGCCTGGGCAGACTGGGTGGCGGCCATGCTGCGCGCCCGCGGACTCATGGTGCAGGAGACGACGCCCGCGCAGCACGACCGGGTGATGGCCGTGGTGCAGGTGCTCACGCACTTCCAGACGCAGGTGCTCGGGCTCACGCTGGCGCGACTCGGCACGACCCTCGAGGAGACGCTGCGGTTCACGTCGCCCGCGTACCTCATGGAGCTGTACGTCACGGCGCGCCACTTCGACCAGTCGCCGGAGCTGTACGGCCCGATCGAGATGCGGAACCCGCAGACGGGCCACGTGACGGCGGCGTTCGGCGCCGCCGCGGCCGAGGTGGCCGACATTCTCGCCGCCGGCGATCGCGACCGGTTCCGCGCCCTGTTCGAGGAAGTGCGCGAGTTCTTCGGGCCGTTCACGCACGAGGCGCTCGAGCAATCGAGCTTCCTCATCGACCGGCTGGTGGAGCGGCTGTGACAGCCTGACGTTGCCAGAAGAAAGTCATCCCGCCACGAGGCAGGTACGGGAATGAACGGCCCCGGGGAGAGCTCGGACGTGGCGGCTCGGGCATTTCGGACATGGCGGGAGGGGGCTGAGGAACAGCGATTGACCGCGGAGGACGCAGAGAACGCGGAGGACTGCTCGTTCGGGAACGTCATACCGCGACGAGCCGGGACTGATGGGAACGACCCCGGGACGTTCTGGCGTCCCGGGGTCGTTCCCATCAGGTCACGGCCGCTGGCGCGCGCATCTCGACCGCGCAGGCCGTCCTCCGCGTCCTCTGCGTCCTCCGCGGTTATTGCCATTGCGGTTCTTGCCGTTGCGGTTGTTGCTGTTTCGGTCGAATGTCCTCCGCAGAGGCAGACAGCGCACGGCGACCCGCGCAACCGGCCGCTGCCTAACGCGCATGGACGCGCGCCGCGGCGCTCGCCCCTACCGTCGATACAGGGCCGACGCGTTCCCCCCGAGAATGGCCGCCTTGTCGGCGTCGGACAGCTCGAGCGCTCCGATGCTCGTCAGCATCGACGGGATGCTCCCGATCTGGTGCGGGTAGTCGCTGCCGGCGAGGATGTGCTCGACACCGGCAAACTCCACCGCCAGCCGCAGCGAGCGCGGGTCGAAGTTCACCGTGTCGTAGTACCAGGTCCTGAGGTACTCGCTCGGCGGCCGGTCGATGTTGCGGCGACAGTCGGCGAACGCGTGGAAGCCGCGGTCGAACCGCTCGGCCATGTAGGGCACCGCGCCGCCCAGGTGCGAGAGCACCCAGCGGATGTTCGGGAACCGCTTGGGCACGCCGCTGAACACGAGATGGGCCGCGGCGAGCGTGGTGTCGCAGAGGAAGCCTACGAGCGGCATCAACCAGTACTCGGTCATCGCCTCGACGCCCACGGGGCTTGTCGGGTGGATGTGCAGCACCGCGCCGTACGCGTCGGCCGCCTCGTACAGGGGCCAGAATCGCTGGTCGGCGAGCGCGACGCCGTTCACGTTGCTGAACAGCATCGCGCCCGGGAAGTGCAGTTCCTCGACCGCGCGCCGGAACTCCACGACCGACGCCGCGGGGTCGTTCAGCGGAAGCGTCGCCAGCGCCGAGAAGCGCGGGGCACGCTCGGCGACGATCGCGGCGAAGGCATCATTCACCAGCCGCGCCAGCGTGGCGGCGTAGGCTGGCGTCTCGACGTGCGTTCCCGGCGTGGTGAGCGTGATGACCTGCGTGTCCACCCCCTCGCGCTCGAGCACGTCGTGGCGGTAGGCGATGTCGCGGTGACCGGCGACGGCGACGTTGTAGTCGCCCGGGTAGTGGATGTGCGGATTGCCTGACGAGTCCACGGTGACGTGGACGACGCTCTCTCCCGAGCGCAGGGCAGCGAGGTACTCCGGCGGATAGAAATGGTTGTGGACGTCAACGATCGGCATGGGATGCGGTGCGAGGGCGGAACGAGTAGCGGACGCTCAGATAGTACACCGGCAAGCCCGCGAGCACGATGAGCAAACCGGTGGCGCTCTCCACCGGATCGGAGGCGAGCTGCGTGGCGACGATCACGACCGTCGAGAGGACGAACACCACCGGCAGGACCGGATACCCCCAGGCCCGATACCGCGGAGCATAGTCGGGCCGCCGGCGCAGGAGGAAGATGCCGGCCGTCATCAGTCCGAAGAAGATCCACTCCGTGTACACGACGCGGGTGAACAGCGCGCGATAGGTGCCGGTGGCGACGAGGACGCACGCCCACACCGCCTGCAGGGCGATCGCGTGGTGCGGCGTGCCGAAGCGCGGGTGGATGTCGCCGATCCAGCGGGCGACGAGACCGTCCCGCGCGGCGGCCAGGTAGACGCGCGGTCCGGTGAGGATGATCCCGGTCATGGCGCCCAGCGTCGAGAGGACGACGAGTGCCGCCGTGGCCGCCGCGCCGCCGCTGCCGAGCACCGCGTCGGCGAAATCCGCGGCGACGCGGCTCGACGACGCCACGGCCCGCGGCGACAGCACGGCCAGATACGCCGCGTTCACCGCGATGTACGACGCGGTGACCGCGAGCGTGCCGATGAGCAGCGCCCGCGGGATCGTGCGGCGCGCATCGACGGTCTCATCCCCCGTGTAGGTCACCATGTGCCAGCCACCGAACGCGAACAGGCCGGCGACGGTCGCGGTGACGAAGGCGCCGAACGCCGGCAGCGCGACCGGCCCGGACGCCGCGGCGGCGACGGGCGCCAGGCGCGGCCCGGCGACCCCCATGGCGACGATGAGTACGACCGCCGCGACCTTCACCACGGTGAACGCCGTCTGCACGGCGGCCCCCTGCCTAACGCCCACGTAGTTGACCGCCGACAGGAGCAGAATGGCGGCGATGGCGACCAGGCGAAGGCCCGTGTCGCCGAGCGGCACGAAGTGGCCCACGTAGCGGGCGCACACCATCGCGATCGCGGCGATGATGCCGGTGTGCATGCTCCAGAACATCGCCCAGCACCAGAGGAAGCCGACTGCCGGCGAGTACGTCTCGCGCAGAAAGACGTACACGCCGCCCGTGCGCGGGAACGCCGACGCCAGCTCGGCGGTGACGAGCGCGCCAATGAGCGTGAGCGCGCCGGCCGCGGCCCACACGAGCAGCATGCCCGTGGGCGATGGCACCGCGCCCGACACGAGCGACGGCTGGACGAAGATCGACGCGCCGATGATGGTCCCGATGACCATCGCGGTCGCGCGCGTGAGGCCGATCGCTTGTTCGAGGCCGCGGGGGCGCGGTTCGGTCACGGGCACCGACGGGACTGGGTTCGTTGCTGCTGGCTGGTTGACGCGAACCGCGTCGAACTGCGCTGCGTGCAGGTGCTGCTCGCTGCTTGCTCGTGCTGGGTGCTGCGCGCTGGCACCCAGCACCCAGCAACAGCTCACGGCGAGCAGCCGCAGCAATCAACAACCAGCCGCAGCACCCAGCAACCGCGTGCCGGCCCTACCTGGATGTCTGGATGACGTCCCAGTACGTCTGCAGCCGGCCGTCGGCGAACGCCTGTACCTGATCCGCGATGGGCGCGAGCATCGTCCGCGAGCGGGGGCCGGGCGTGGCCGTCTGGTTGGGCATCGTGCTGAAGTTGAACACCGCGCGGATGAACGTGCTCGCCGAGTCCACCGGAAGCGCGGCGACGTTGGAAAAGAAACGGCGCCAGTCGTCGCTCTGGAAGAGGTACTGCTCGACGTTCGACGTGTAGAACGCCGTGACGGTGGCGCCGTGGTCCTTCACGTACTGGCCGACGGAGCGGATCGCCTTGTCGCCCGCGAAGTCGCCGACCAGCGGAACGATCAGGTTGTTGCGCTCGAGGTCCCGCAGGATGCGGTAGTTCGCCTCGGTGGCGAGGTAGCCGCGCTGCACCCCCTCGCCGTCGCTCTCCAGCTGCAGCTCGGCGAACGTCGGCATGCGGCGGCCGTAGAACATCATGTTCGCGCCGCGCCCGGGCATCGTGAACGAGTACGTGAGGTCGGGGCCGGCGGCGTAGAACGCCGTGTACACGTACTCGATGGTGCGCAGGTCGTCGTTCGTCAGGCCGAACTTGTGGCGGGTGACGAGCTGCTCCCTCACCGCCGCGCGGTTGCGCGCGAACAGCGCACTGTCGGGTGGGGCGTTCGCGTACGCCTGGAACAGCGCCGCGGGGCCGACGGAGGCGTCGAGCCCGGCCGGCCGCGGGCGCGAGAAGAGGTGCGACAGGAAGTCCGCGCGATCGGGTGCCAGCTCGATGAGCGCCTTGTACAACAGGTGATGCAGCATGTTCTGGCGCCGGATGTCGACGATGAACGCGATCTTCGGCTGCATCGCGACGATGTACGTGAAGTTCTGGTCGGGCCCGACGCCCAGGTAGACGCCGCCGGTGCCGGTCGTCTTCGCGAGCTCGGGGAGCACCCATTGGAAGGTGATCTCGTTGGACACGAAGTTGTCCGACCGGAAGAAGCCGCCCGGCTCGGAGTAGTCGGACACCATGCGCCAGAACGCCTCATCGCCCAGGCGCGCCGGGATCGCTTCGGGGGTGACTCGCGATCCGAGCGACAGCGACGCGCCGCCGAACATGGCGAGGAGCATCAGGCTGGCAGCCACCTGGCTGCGGCGGCGAGTCAGGAGCATCGGTCGAGCCTCCGGGCGGCGGAGTGACGGGTCGCGATTCCGTACTATGCAGCGCGGACGCCCGAGCCGGGAGATGGTGAGGCGCCTGTGCGCGAACCGACAGCCGGAAGCCGACAGCCGACAGCCGGAAGCCGACAGCCGACAGCCGACAGCCGACAGCCGACAGCCGACAGCGTCCGGCTGACGGCCGACGGCTCTCCGCTAACCGCCTCCGTTGTGACAAGCCGTTGCAAATTGATGACCAAGCGTCTTGACGCAGGGACGAGACGAGGTACGATGTCTCCACAGCCGTCGTGCCCGCATCGCGGCGCGGCAGGTGCCCATCCGTAGGCCCGGCTCGTTCCGGGTCACCCGTTCCCCCTCGACAAGAGAGGTCGTGATGAGGCTCGGTGTTCCGCAGACACCGCGGCTCGCAGTACGGGGCGCATTGGTGTTCCTGGCAACGCTGGTGAGTGGGGTGGCGGCGCAGCAACAACAGCAACCGACCAGTGTCACCGGCCGCATAACGTCGCGCGAGTCGGGCCAACCGTTGGCCGAGGTCCGCGTCATCGCGGTTGGCACGACTGTCTTCACGACGTCCAACGCGGAAGGACGGTTCACGCTCCGCGGCGTGCCACCCGGCACGGTCGAGGTGCGCGTGCTGCGCGTCGGGTTCCAGGAGCAAAAACGGCCCGTGACGGTCACCGCCGGACAGACGGCAACGCTCGACTTCCAGCTCGACCGCACGCTCGTGGTTCTGCAGGAGGTGGTCACGACCGCGACGGGCGAGCAGCGCCGCGTGGAGCTCGGGAACTCGGTGGCCACGATCGACGTCGCGAAGGTCGTCGAAGATGCGCCCATCAAGAACATGGGCGATCTACTGGTCGCGAAGGCGGCCGGCGTGCAGGTGCTGCCGGCCAACATGACGGCCGGCGGCAGTCGCGTTCGCATTCGCGGCACGAGCTCCATCTCGCTCAACAACGACCCCATCTACGTCATCGACGGCATCCGGATGACGAGTGACCGCAACTCGACGGCGATCGGCGTCGGGGGCACGCAACCGAGCCGCGTCAACGACCTCAACCCGGAAGAGATCGAGAACATCGAGGTGGTGAAGGGGCCGTCGGCCGCGACGCTCTATGGCACCGACGCCGCGAACGGGGTCATCGTCATTACAACGAAGAAAGGGCGGGCGGGGCGTGCCACGTGGTCCGTGTTCGGCGATTACGGGGTCATCACCGATCGGAACACCTACCCCACCCAGTACGCCATCCTCGGCCACGCGCCGGCGACGCCCACGGTGACGCGCAAATGCCTGCGGAAGGACCTCGCGCTCGGCACGTGCATCATGGACAGCACGAGCGCGCTCAACGTCTTCGCCAACGACGAACTGAGCCCGATCAAGGACGGGTGGCGCAACCAGCTCGGGGTGCAGCTCTCCGGAGGCACCGAGTCGGTGCGCTACTTCGTGAGCGGCGATTACGAGCGGGAGACGGGCCCCTTCGGACTTCCCGACTTCGAGCGCCAACGCTTCGAAGAGGCAAAGGTGCCGATTCGCGACGAGTGGGACCGGCCGAACACGCTGAAGAAGGGTTCGTACCGCGCGAACCTGAACGCGGCCGTCAATCCCGCGCTCGACGTGTCCGTGCAGACGGGGTTCACCAACCTGGACCAGCGCCTCCCGCAGGTGGACAACAACGTCAACAGCTTCTGGTATAATGGGACGGTCGGGCCGGGCTTTCAGGGTGCCGGGCCTGGCTACACCGGTATTGGCTCGTTAGACCAGCCGCTCCGCGGGTACGCCAACTTCACGCCGGGTGACATCTTCCAGGATTTCACCGCTCAGGGCGTGCAACGGTTCATCGGGAGCACCAACGCCAACTGGCGCCCGACGAACTGGATGCAGAACCGGCTGGACATTGGCGTCGACCTCGCGAACCGGGTCGACACGGAGCTGTGCCGGTTCGCCCAGTGCGCGGACTTCGGCACGAACAGGCAGGGCTTCGCCGAGGACGCGCGGGCGAACATCCGCAACATCACGTTCAACCTCAGCAGCACCGGGTCCTGGCAACCGCGCGGGTGGCTCAACGTCAAGACAACCGGCGGCGTCCAGTACGTCAACTACAAACGCGACGAGAACGACGCATTCGGGCAGCAGCTTCCGCCGGGTGCACAGACGCCCGGGGACGGGACGATCCCGAGCGTGGGCTCGTCCACGAGACTCCAGAAGACGCTCGGCCTGTTCGTCGAGGAAGCGGTGGCGCTCCGCGACCGGCTGTTCGCCACCGCCGCGGTGCGCACCGACCAGAACAGCGCGTTCGGAACGAACTTCCAGCGCGTCTACTACCCGAAGGCCTCGCTCTCCTGGATCATCTCGGACGAGACCTTCTTCCCGCGTCCCGACTGGCTCGGGCAGTTTCGCCTGCGTACGGCGATCGGTGCCTCGGGGGTGCAACCGGGCCCTAACGACGCCGATCGCACGTTCGACGTCACGACCACGAACATCGACAATGAGGACGTGAGTGGGCTCCGGTCCGATCAACTCGGCAACGCCGACCTCAAGCCCGAGCGCTCCACGGAGTTCGAGGCCGGCTTCGATGCGCGAATGTTCGGCAGTCGGGCGAATCTCGAGTTCACCTATTACAGCAAGCGGACCAAGGACGCGCTCGTCGACATGCCGCTCGCCCCGTCCGCGGGCGCATCCGTGACGTCGGTGGTCACGAACCTGGCGGCGGTCAAGAACTCCGGCTTCGAGGGATTGCTGAACGTGCAGCTTCTCGACCGGCGGCCAATCGCCTGGGACGCAACGGTCAGCGCCTCGCACAACAGCAACGAGCTCGTGACCCTCGGCACCGATCCCACCGGGAAACCGATCCCGACGATCGGCAGCGGGACCAATCGCCAGGCCGAAGGCTACCCGATCAACTCCACGTGGACCCGGCGGTTCACGTGGAGCGATGCCAACGACGACGGCATCATCGTGCCGAGCGAGGTCACGGTGGACACTGGGTACACCTACCTCGGCTACTCGCAACCCCGGCTCGAACTGTCGATCAACAACGGCCTGGAACTCTTCAACCGCCGGTTGCGCATCACCGCGCTCGTAGACCACAAGAGCGGCTACTACGTCCAGAACTCCGAGCAGTCGTTCCTCTGCCAGCAGTCCTCCTCGTGCAAGGGCACGTCGAGCCTCGATGCGACGCTGTGGGAGCAGGCGCGCGCGATCGCCATCCGCGACGGCCGCCCGTCCACCCCGCATGGGTACTTCGAGAAGCCGGACTTCTGGCGGCTCCGCGAGATCTCGGCCACGTACACGCTGCCTAACGACCTGGCGGCGCGCCTCCTCCGCGTGCGCGGCGCGAGCCTGAACCTGGCGGCGCGCAACGTGGCCCTCTGGACCGACTGGACGGGCGTCGACCCCGAGCAAAACTACAGCCAGGGCGACACGCAGAGCACCCTGCTCACGGCCGGGCCGCCGGCGTACTACACGGCGCGCCTCATCCTCCGCTTCTGACCCTTCGACCGAGACATGCACATGCGACACTCGATACATCGCACGCGATCGGTCGTGGCCGCGGGCGCGCTGGCGTTGGGCCTCCTGTCGGCCGGCGCGTGCAACAGCGTCCGCGAGGACCTGCTCGCCGCCGACGACCCGGACATCATCAGCCCCGACGCCGTGAAGTCCGCGGAGGGCGCCGACGCCCTGCGCGTCGGCGCCCTCAGCCGGCTGCGCACCATCACCGCCGGCGGCGAAGGCGCCTGGATGCTCGGCGGGCTGCTGGTGGATGAGTGGAAGTCGAGCGATACGTTCTCCCAGCGCAACGAGACCGACGAGCGCAAGATCGACGAGAACAACGCCAACGTGCAGGACATGCTGCGGAACCTCTACCGTCCCCGCACGGCAGCCCGCGAGGCCATCGCCGCGCTCCGCGAGTACATGCCGCAGCCGGCGGCGAACATCGGGCAGATGTACTTCGTCATGGCGTTCGCCGAGATGACACTGGCCGAGAACTTCTGCAACGGCATCCCGTTCGGCGACGCCTCATCCGGAACGCCGGAGTACGGCCCGCCCATCAGCAACGCCGAGGCGTTCGCGATGGCGCTCGCGCATTACGACAGTGCGCTGGCAACCACGAGCGCGACCGACGCGTTCACCGTGTCGATCAAGCACGCCGCCGCCGTCGGCAAGGCGCGAACGCTGGTGGCGCTCGGCCGGTTCGCCGATGCCGCCACAGCGGTCGCCGGGGTGCCGAACTCCTTCCAGCTCAACGCCACGTTTTCGCTCACCGCCGGCAGCAATCAGATCTGGAGCCTGAACCGAAGCGCGAAGCGCTGGACCGTCGGCGACAGCTTCGACACGCGCGGCATCATCCAGAACGCAATCCCGTTCGCCTCGGCGAAAGACCCGCGCGTGCCGGTCACCGGTACTTCGACCGGTACCTCGCCCGCCGGACGCGGCTTCGACGGCTCGACGAACTTCATCTATCAGACGCTCTGGGATCGCACCGATCCGACGCCCATCGTCTCCGGCATCGATGCGCGGCTGATCGAAGCCGAGGCCAAGCTCAACGCGAACGACATCGCGGGGATGATCGCGATCCTCAACGCGCTCCGCGCTGCCCCGCAAGATCTTGGCGCCATCGACTCGCCGGTAATGGCGCCGCTCGCGACGCCAGCATCGAAGGACGCGGCGATCGACGTCTACTTCCGCGAGAAGGCGTTCTGGACGTTCGGGCGCGGGCAGCGGCTGAGCGACCTGCGGCGCCTCGTCAGGCAGTACAAGCGGGCCGAGGCGAACGCCTTTCCGAAAGGAACCTTCTTCAAGACCGGCCAGCCGTACGGCCCCGACATGAACTTTCCGATCACGCGGGCCGAGTTGAACAACCCCGAGTTCAAGGGGTGCGCGGACCGAAACGCCTGACGCGCAAGTGGGATGTGAGACGCGGGGCCGGGGCAGCATTGCCCCGGCCCCGCGTCTTTTTCCGACGAGCCACCGTCGGTCGCGCTGTCGGCTGGGCGGCCGACCGGCGCGCCCGTCGAAAGTTGCGGCCGGGTTAGCTCCGGCGGGCGGCCGCGCGGCGGCGGCGGCGAGCGGCGGCCGCCTTGAGCTGGCGCGCTTCGCTCGGCTTCGTGTAGTGGCGCTTGCGGCGCAGGTCGGCGAGGATGCCCGCCTTCTGCACCTTCTTCTTGAAGCTCTTGAGCGCCCAGTCGAGGCGATCATCGTCGCTGAGCTGAATCTCGATCAAAGTCCGTCCCTCCTGGTGGTGTGGGCGTGGTGTCGCGAGTGCCGGTGAAGACGCACGTTATGCACCGACCGTAAAACGACGTAGCCGGGCCGAGTGCTCGGCCCGGCTACTTGCGTGAACCCGTGGTTCGATCGACGCCGTCAGCGGCCGACCTTCTTCACGTTCTCGGCGGCAGGACCCTTCTGGCCCTGCACGACGTCGAACTCGACCCGCTCGCCCTCGGCGAGCGTCTTGAACCCCTTCCCTTCGATCGCCGAGTGATGAACGAAGCAGTCCTTCTGCCCGTCATCGCGCGTGATGAAGCCGAACCCCTTGCTGTCGTTGAACCACTTGACGGTCCCGGTCGTACGCATCTCCGTGCTCCCTGAATGTGGCTGTGTTCGGGGCGCGCGACGAGCGTACGTACCGATCACAGGTGTCTCGTGATCACTGCCCTCACGACGGGCGCTGTTCCGAGCGGCCGGAACGGTCACTCACGACGCGGAAAAAAAGGGCACTGGCATTCCCAGGACCCCGGGTGTTCGGAACATGTGCGTGCCCGCGAAGGCACGTGCGTCGATGGCGGACAAGGTAACGTCAACCCTCGCAACGCACAACGGCCTTCTGAGCACTCTCCAATGCGCGCTCGCGACGCCCCGCGGGGCTGCCGAGCCCAGCCTCCTGACACACGGGGCCGGGCGAGTGCCCGGCCCCGTGGCCACCTCAGAAGTTCGGGTTGTTGTCCTTCTCAGCCAGCGGTATCGGATAACAGGTCTGGTTGCCGATCGGCGCGAAGCCAGCCTTGAAGTACGCCGCGCCCGGAACCGGCATGAACAGCACGTTCGCCGGATTGCGGCGGAAGTCCCCCAGCCGCTTTCCTTCCAGCCAGAAGTCGAAGCCCTTCTGGGTCATGAGCTCGGTGAGCACGCTCGTGGCATCGGTGCCGCCGGTGTAGGCCGGCCGACCGTTGGCCGCACGACGGGCGGTAATCAGCGCGAGCTGCTCCGCCGTGGTTCCCGCCTCCGCTGCGATGTAGTCCGCTTCGAGCTTCGAGGCGAGTCGAATGGGCGACGCATACCCCGGGTACTTGTTCTGAATGTAGAACGGCCCGCTGGACGCGTCCTGCGGCGTCAGGTTGTGCTCGCCCGGCGCCTTGAACGACACGCGCGGGTCGCCGGTGCGCCACGGCTCCGCCACGCTCATCGAGCCGCGGTCGAGCGTGAACTGCCACAGACGATTGCTGAGCCGCGTGCGGTTCGCGAGATCGTCCACGTACGGCATGTTGAACGTGAAGCCCGCCGGTACGGCCGCCGCGTCCGCGGCCGCCTGCGGCTTCCGGCCCGCCTGCAGATGGGCGCGAGCGCGGCCCACGAGCGCCGCGTTGGCCAGGGTCACCGCCTCGGCGCTCTTGTTCGCGTTGCCGATCGTGATGGCGCTGGTGAAGTTCGCCACCGCCGAGTCGAGCATGGCGGCGGTGTTCAGCTCCGGTCCCGCGTTCACGGTACCCGAGCAGAAGTGCTCGGCCATGAACAGGAACGAGTAGCCGCGCCAGAGGAACGAGCGCTCGCGGTTGAGGTTCGTCTCCGGCGTGGGCAGCTCGAGGTCGAGCACGATCTTCGTGGAGGCGGCCGCCAGCGACAGCGTCGTCCACACATCGTCCCTGTGCGATGTGTTCGATTCCGCGATGTCGCGCCGGCCGAATTCATTGCGCGTCGGGAACGTCTCGGCCACGAGCGTCTCGCCGGTGAACCACGACGAGTACATGATCAGCCAGCCGTACGCCACCGCGAAGTTCTGCTGCGCCGAATTGGCGAGCGTGGCGGCATCCTGCACCGGGTCGAGCGCCCCGATGTCGATGACGTTCGGGTTTTCGACGTTGAGAAAGTCCGAGCACCCCACCGTCCCGGCGAGGAGCGCGGCCACTGCCAGCGAGCGCCGCGAGGCGCGGGCAAGCGTTGTCGTCATGAGTTCCTCGGAGGGTCAGAAGGTGAGATTGAGGCGCATCAACGCACGGCGCGGATTCGGCAGCGTGAAGAAGTCATCGCGCACGAAGCCGTTGCCGGCGGTCGAGATCACCTCTGGGTCGGCTCCCTCGTAATCGCTCCACAGCGCCAGGTTCTGGAAGGCGAGGCCGAGCGACGCCGCCGATACGCCTGGCATCCGGCTGAGCAGCCGCGAGGGGAGCGTATAGTTGAACGCCAGTTCGCGGAACCGCACGAAGTCACCAGGCTGGAGATACGCGTCACGCACCTCGTTCACGGTCGACGGCGCCCCGCTCTCGGTGACGAACGCCGGCTTGCCGGCAGCCTGGTTGCCGTAGCGGCGCAGCCGCTCGCGCGGCGAGAGTTCGTCCGGAACGAGCCGATTGGCGCTGCGCACCACCTGCGTCTCGCGGAAGAAGTCGCTGTTGTTGTAGACCAGGAAGTCCTGTTTCGTGTCGAACAGCGCGGTCACGCGCAGGTTGCGAAGGATCGTGAACGAGTTGCTCCACGAGCCCTCGAAGGTGGGCAGCGTGTTGCCCATGACCTCGAACGTGTCCGCGACGGTGACGACGCCGGTGGCCTCGTCGATGTTACGGATGCGGCGCGAGACCCACGAATTCACCTGGTAGCCCTCCGTCACGCGGATGAGCGTACCGAACGGCGCGACGCCTCCAAGGTCCGTGACCTTGTTGTCGAGCGTGTTGAACGCCAGCTGGGAGTCCCAGTCCAGCCAGCCGAGACGCAGCGGCGTGCCGCCGAGCGAGACCTCCCACCCCTTGTTGTACATCTCGCCGATGTTGACGAACGGGTTCTCCTGGAAGCCTAACGACGGCGGCAGCGGGCGCCGCAGCAGCTGGTCCTTCGACGTCTTGTCGAAGTACGTGACCTCGAGGTTCACGCGATCGCCGAAGAGCGACGCGTCGAACCCGGCTTCGATCTCCTTCCCCTGCTCCGGCTTCAGATCCGCGTTGCCGGGATTCAGCGGCGTGGCGCCCGACTCCACCACGGTCGACGACCCGCTGGTGATCGCGTACGGCGCCGAATTCAGGGTCTGGAGCGCCGCACCCGCGGTAGGCGCGCGACCGGTCGTGCCGACCGCGGCACGCACACGGAACGAATTGACCACGCCGGTGAGCGGCTCGAAGAACGAATGGTCCGAGACGACCCACGAGACGCCCACCTTGGGCAGGAAGATCGGATCGGTCGCCGCGCCGAAAGCGGAGAAATCGTCCATCCGCGCGCCCGCCTGCACGAACAGCCGATCGCGCCACCCCACCTGCAACTGTCCGAGGTAGCCGACCTGGCGCGTGTCCGTGCGTCCGCCGTTCGCGCTGGTCGTTGATGCCGACCCGATGACGCTGGAGGAGTTCGACGTGAACCCCTGGCCGGTGGCGGAGATGTTGTCGTCACGCGTCGCGATCACCTGCGCGCCGAACGAGAGGTTGAGCTGCAACGCGTCGCCGACCGCGTGACTGATGTCGCCGAGGTAATCCACGGTGTACCGCTGTACGTTGCGCCGCGTCTGCTGGTTGTTCCCCGTGTTCAACAGCCCGGCGTACTGGCCGCCGCTGTTCTTCGGGAAGAAACGCGTCGCGTCGTCGCTCACGACGTCGGCGCCCACGGTGAAGCGGTTCTTGAACCACATGGTCGGCAGGTACGTCGCCGACCCGTTGACGAGGCTGCGACGCGTCAGCAGCTCGTTCTTGATGGCCTCGATGGCCTCGACGTGGCGATTGAAGCCGAACCAGCCGTCGGAGCTGGGCACGCCGGCGTCGTTCCGCGTGAGCGGTGATCCGAGCAGCGCGCCGCCCAGGAACCCGTAGATGTTGTTGTCATTGTCGGGAAGCTGGGCCTGCGACTGGCTGAGCGACGCGCCGCTCTCCAGCGTGAGCTTGGCGTTCGGGATCCAGTTGAAGTTCACGCGCGAGCTGAGTCGCTGAAACTCGTTGTTCGGCAGCACGCCGATGTTCCGGTCGCTGCCGGCGCTGAGGAAGTAGCCGTAATTCTGTCCGCCCCCGCGTCCCGTCCAGCCGAGGTTGAGGTCCGACCCCGTGCGGAACGCGCCGGTGCGGAGCAGCGGGTTGTCGTGCACGAGCGTGCCGACGGCCTGACCGCGGCAGAGCGGGTTCGTGCTGTTGGCGGCGACGAGCGCGGCGGTGCAGGCTCCGTAGTTGTCGGGCGGGTCGAAGTTGCGGTCGACCGTGCCGTACTCGGCCCGCATCGTCTGCGAGAACGAGTTGGAGCCCGTGCGGCCACGCTTGGTGATGATCTGAATAACCCCGGTGGACGCGTCCGCGCCGTAGAGCGTGGCGGCCGCCGGTCCCTTCACCACCTCGATCGACTCGATGTCGTCGGGGTTGAGGTCGTTCAGGCGGTCGGTTCGCTGATCGAGCCCGATGTTCACGTTCCCGTCGGTGTAACGGATGCCGTCGATGAAGATCAGCGGCTGGTTGGAGAGCGAGATCGACGACGCGCCGCGGATGCGGATGGCGCGTGATGTGCCCGCCGTTCCCGAGGCGGCGCTGACGGCCACGCCCGGCAGACGCGACTGCAGCATCTCGTTCACCGTCGTGATCGGTGCCGCGTTCTTGATGTCCGACGCCGAGAGCGAGGAGACGGTGGCCGCCTGTGCGCGCCGCTCCTGGTTGCCCGCCGTGCCGGTGACCACGACGTCGCTGAGCGTCGTGACCGACGGTGCCATCGCGAAGTCGACGGTGACGGTCTGACCGGCTTCGACACGGATGGTGTCGGACGTGGCGGCATAGCCGAGCCGGTATGCGCCGATGATGAGGCGGCCCACGGGCACGTTCGGGACGCGATATTCTCCGCGCGCGTTCGTCTGCGCTCCGAGCGTGGTGCCGGGAATCGCGATGCGCGCGTCAGGCAGCGGCAACCGTGACACGCGATCGGTCACCGTGCCGGTCACGGTTCCGGTCGCGGCGCCCTGAGTGCCTTGCGCGGTGAGAGGTGGGGCCAGGAGGACTGCTCCTCCGAGCGCGAGGGCTAGTGACGTGAACTGGACGAGAGATCGGTGCATCGGACGCTCCGATGTGGAAGAGAACTGTCGAGCCACCGCACGGGTACGGTATCATCGGTAGTTGTCGCGCTCGCTTCAACCCTCTCGACACATTTCATCACTCCGTAGAATTACGGGTCACCGCGCTCCCGATCGGTTCGTCCCATCGAGCGCGCCGTGCCGCCGAGCCGGGGGGATGGAGCGGCGTTAGGTGCGGCTGGCATCGCGTCGCGGAGTGTGGGCCTGCATCATCGCGCCGGACCCAAGCGGGAACGACGATTTGGCGGATGGGGGTGAAGCGAAACGGCCGGATCGGCGCCGCGCGCGTGCGGCGGGGAATTGGGGTCAGACTCGAATAACATCATCGGAACGCGAGGCTGCCCCCGCCTGCGGCCGGCGCTCGAATGCTTCAATCCGAGTCTGACCCCAATTCCGCGCGCACGCGCCGTCGCGCCGGGCCGGCCTCCCCGTTGCGTACAGACCAGCGGGGCACGGCGATGACGCGGATGACGCCGAAGGAGCCGGATCGCTCCCCGGCAGCGAGAACCCCGCCCGCCGCGGGCCGGAACGGACCTTGGGAAACGGCCCCGGGACACTGGGGCATCCTGAGGTCGTTCCCTTCGGTTCAAGTGCCTGGTGCGAGGAGCGCTGGGTGCGCGAGGAGCCGATCCGGCCGTTTCGCCGTTCCCCCATCCGCCCAATCGCCGTTCCCGCTGACCGTTGGGCGACCTCGCGTCCTGGGGCCGGGAAATTGGTGATCGCCGACCCATTCGCCGCGCGTCGCGGGTCTCCTTCCCGCACGAGTGATCGACCCTTCGTGCCGTCGGCGCCAGTCAGCCGTCTGATGAGGCGGAACCAATCATGACGCCAGGTGACCGGCGTCACGATCGCCGGATCCGCGCAGTCCCGCTGCGACGTTCACCTGGCGGTGCGACGGGAGGGTGTGCCGAACGACCATGGGTCTCGCCGACGAGCACGTCGAGGCGGCCGAAGCCGCCGGCCTTCGATACGTAACCGACACCGCCCCCGGCATCCGGCGCCGGCGGCGAGGCCGCGGCTTCGCCTACACGAACGCTGAAGGACTCCCGCTCCACGATCCGCAGGAGCTCGAGCGCATCCGGAAGCTCGTCATCCCGCCGCGGTGGACCGACGTGTGGATCTGCCCACTGCCAACCGGCCACTTGCAGGTCACGGCGCGCGACGCGCGCGGGCGAAAGCAGTACCGGTACCACGCCCGATACCGCGCCATCCGCGACGACACCAAGTTCGGCCGCATGGTGGAGTTCAGCGAGGTGCTGCCGTGCATCCGCCAACGCGTCGAGCGCGACATCGCCACACCACACCTCTCACGGGAGAAGGTGCTCGCGACGGTCGTGTGGCTCCTCGAGAAGACGCTCATTCGCGTGGGGAGCGATGAGTACGCGCGCGACAACGGCTCGTTCGGGTTGACGACGTTGCGCCGGCGTCACGTGGCGGTGCAGGGCGCGAAGCTGCGCTTCGAGTTCCGCGGCAAGAGCGGCGTCCCGCACTCCGTCGCCGTCACCGACCGGCGCATCGCGCGCATCGTGCAGCACTGCCAGGAGCTTCCCGGCCAGGAGCTGTTCCAGTACCTCGACGATGACGCACGCCGCCAGAGCGTGGACGCCGGCGACATCAATCAGTACCTGCGCGAGATCGCCGGCCGTCAGGTCACGGCGAAGGACTTCCGGACGTGGGCCGGCACGATGCTCGCCGCCGCCGCGCTCCGCGACATCGGCCCCTTCGCCTCGGAGAAGGAAGCGAATGCGAACATCGTCCGCGCCATCGACCACGTGGCGAAGCGCCTCGGCAACACCCGCGCGGTGTGCCGGAAGTACTACGTGCACCCGGCGCTGATCGACGCGTACCTCGACGGGTTCGTCCTCCCGGCCGCCCCGCCTGATGATGACGACCAGGCGCGCGACACGAGTCGGCCACCAGGGCTGCGTCGCGACGAGATCGCGGTCGTGGAGCTGCTGCGGCAGCGGTCGAACCATCAGACACGCCAGCGCCGTTAGGTGGGAGAACCGGCGCGCCACCGCGCACCACGCCGAGAGTGTGGCGCAACATGGGAACCCGGCTCTTGCCGAGCGTCGGTCCTCGACGCAAGGTTCGCGACGAACCCGTTCGAGGAGATCATGAGGCCGTCGGCATTCGCCTTCAGGACGTCGGTATTCACCTTCGCCGCGGCTGCGCTCGCGTGCGGCTCGTCCGGTTCCCCGGCGCCCGCCGGTGCCGGCGGTGCACCCGCCCCCGCCGCGCCCGCTGCCGTTTCCGCGGACTACTATCCGTACAGCCAGCCCGGCACCGCGGCCATCGACGGTCAGGCGTTCGTCGTCGTGCGTGGCGGCGACGTGCTACTCGACACACGAGGCTATCTGACGACCATCTCCGACAACGCACGCACGGCATCGGGGAGCGACGTCACGCTCGATCCGGCCACGCCGTTCGCCATGGACTGGTACATGAAGGACGGCACCTCGCTCCGCCGGTTCGGCAACGCGCCGAAGGATCCGGCGTTCCGGGCCGCGCGCCACACGACGGTCGCCGACGAGTCGGGACGGTTCAAGTTCACCGGCCTTCCGGCCGGCCGCTACATCGTGCGCACGACGATCACCTGGCAGACGCCGCGCGACTCCTACCGGATGATGACACAGGGCGGTGTCGCGAGCGCCGTGTTCGACCTGGCCGATGGTGAGCAGAAGACCGTCATCATCCGCCAGGTGTCGGCGAACCCCTAACGCGACACGACGGTCCGATAGGCGATGACGAGCGGCCCGTCGCGGCCCGGGCGCGTCTCCGGCCACACCGAGATCGTGCGGCCACCGGCGACCGGGATGTGCAAGCCGCGCTCGGGCAGCGTCGTCGTGAGATCCCCGGCGCGCGTCACCGCGCCTGCCGGAAGCGCCTGCAGCGCCGAGTCGGCCGGTGCACCGTAGACCTGCGGCAACGTGGACCGCACGATGGACTCGAACTTGTCCGGGCGGCGCGTGCGCATCATCACGAGATCGAACCGCACCCGCACGGTATCACCGGCACGCTCGGCCACCATCGTGTCGCGAAGCGCCGTGCGGCCCGGCGGAATGACCGGAGCGAGCGATCGAGTGCCGCCAACGCCAGCCGGCGGTGCGGTGACCGGCGCCGAGACGAGGATAGTCTGCCCCGAGTCCACCGGATCGCTCGCGGCGTCCTTCGTCGCGTCCAGCGTACCGGCCGCGGCGCCCGCGGAGGGAGCCGACGCGTATGCGGTCAGCGTAGGGCGCGTCGCGCCGGAGCGGCCCTTCAACGCCGTGGCCGCAGCGACCCCGATGGCTGCAACGAAGCCGACCATCAGCGTCGCCGCCACGCCGCGCGCGATCAGCTGCCGCTGTCTCGCTCGCTTCAGACCACGCTCGGCGTGTTGGCAGCGCAGGCAGACCGTGGTGCCGGGGCGAAGCTCGTGCGAGCAGGGAGCGAAGGTGGGTGACGTCATCGGCGAGGCTCTCGACAGCGGGGTACCACGGTGACGAGTGACCGGCGACGCCGCAACGCCGGTCACATCCCGCGATCGCCGGCCCGCGCACGGGTCCGTGCACCGAATCGCGGTGTACGATCGTCAATACGACACCCACTCACGCACGCAGCTCAGTGACTGTCCTTCGCGCTACCAGCGCCCCATCGCACGAGGTCGACCGGCTCAGTCGGTCGCTGGCCTCGTTGCCACCGTACGTGTTCGCCGAGCTCGATCGGCTCAAGGACCGCGCGCGGAAGCGCGGGCTTCAGTTCACCGACCTCGGTATCGGGAGCCCCGACCGCCCCACGCCCGCGCCAGTGATGGCCGCGCTGCAACGAGCGGCCGCTGACCCGTCGACGCACGGCTATCCGCCGTTCCGCGGCGTGCCGCGATACCTGGAGTCCGTGAGCCGCTTCATGCACGGGCGGTTCGGCGTTGGCGTGGACCCGGCAAGCGAAGTGTTGGCGCTCGCCGGCGCGAAGGAGGGAATCGCGCAGACCATCGCCGCGACGGCGGGCGCGGGCGACGTGGTGCTGGTGCCCGAGATCTTCTATCCCGTGTACGCGCGTGCCGCGCAGCTCGCCGGTGCCGGGGTGCACTGGGTGCCGATGCGTGCCGCGAGCGGCTTTCTCGCCGACTTCGATGCGGTGCCGCGTGATGTGCTGCGACGCGCGCGCATGCTGATCGTGAACTACCCGAACAATCCGACCGGTGCCGTCGCCGAGCGCGACTACTTCGAGCGGGCGGTCGCGTTCGCGCACGAACACGGTCTGCTCCTGGTGAGCGATCTCGCGTACAGCGAGCTGACGTACGACGGGTTCGTGGCGCCGAGCGCGCTCGAGATCCCGGGCGCGAAGGACGTGACCATCGAGTTCCATTCGTGCTCGAAATCGTTCAACATGGCCGGGCTTCGCATCGGCTTCGCGACGGGCGGTGCGTCGCTCATCGGCGCGCTCGCCGCCTATCGAACGAACGTCGGCTACGGCGCGCCGTCGGTGGTGCAGCACGCCGGTGCGCATGCGTTCGACCACTACGCCGAGCTGGCCCCGGTCGTGGCCCACGGGTATCGCGCCCGGCGGGACGCCGCGATCAGCGCCATGCGACGGATCGGTCGTGACGTGCGGCCCGCGCGCGGCGCGATGTATCTCTGGGTCGCGGTGCCGGCGGGCGTGGACGACTGGACGTTCGTGCGCGCGATGCTCGACGATGCGCGCGTCGTCGTGACCCCTGGGAGTGCGTTCGGTCCGGGCGGCGCCGGCTACTTCCGCGTGTCGCTCGTCGCCGAAGCCGCGGAGCTGGAGCAGGCCATCGCGCGAATGGGCGAGGCGTGCGCGGTACAAGGGTGGGATAGATAGATGAAGAAGCGTACCGCCTTCGTTCTCGCTCTCGCCTGTCCGCTGTCGCTCGCCGCACAGAGCTCGAGCCCCATCAACTTCGCCGCTCTCGCGGCGCGGAGCGACAGCTTCGTCGTGATGGTGCAGGGCAACGCGCTCGGGTTCCAGCGCACGTCCATCGAGCGGACCGAGACCGGGTTCCGCGTCGTCGACGATGTGCAGATCGGGCCGATCATGAATCAGCACACGGAGATGGAGCTCGCCGCCGACGGCGCGATGCTATCCACCCACCAGACCGGCCAGGTGCGCGGACAGCAGACGAGTATCGAGATCGCCTACCGCGACGGACGCGCGAAGGGGAGCGCCACCACGCCATCGATAGCCGGCGTGCAGACGACCGCGATCGACACCACGATCGCGGCGGGCGTGATAGACGACAACCTCATCACCGCGCTCCTTCCGGCCATGGAGTGGGGCCCGGCCGCGACGTTCACGTTGCCGGTGTTCCTGTCCGGCAAGGGATACGCGCAGCCGCTCACGCTCAGTGTGAAGGCGACCGAGACCATCACGGTGCCGGCGGGCACGTTCGAGGTCTATCGCGTCGAGATGGCGGGTGGGCAGACACCAGTCGCCATGTACGTCACCGTCGCCGCGCCGCATCGACTGGTGAAGATCGCCCCGCAGGGCGCACCGCTGGAGTTCGTGCTGGCGAAGTAGGCGCGCCGGGGACGCACGTCTCGGCGCGCGTCCCCGGCGCGCCGACGCGAGCGCGGTGGTATCTTCTCGCGCATGCTGCCCCGATCCAACCGCGCGATCGCCACGACCGTCGTTCGTGCAATGCTCGCGACTTCGCTCGCGGCGGCGACCGCGGCGGGTTGCGCTGCCGCCCGCCACGCACCGCCGGAGCGAACGGCGCGCGTGCTCGTGTTCAACATGCACGCCGGAAAGGACGCCGCCGGCGCCGACAACCTCGCGCGGATCGCCGCCCTGGTGGACAGCGTACGCGCCGACATCGTCCTGCTCCAGGAAGTCGATCGCAACACCGAGCGGTCGGGGCGAGTGGACCAGCCGGCCACGCTCGCGCGACTGACCGGCTACGGCGTCGCGTTCGGCAAGTCGCTCGACTATCAGGGCGGCGACTACGGCATCGCGATCCTCTCACGCTGGCCCATCACGTCGGACACGACGATCCACCTGCCGGTGGAGCCGCCACAGCAGCGATCGGGTGGCTCGTACGAGCCGCGCGTCGCGCTGCGCGCGCTACTGGCCGCGCCCGGCGGGCCACTCGCCGTGGTGAATACGCACCTCGATCCCTCGGGCGATGACGGTTGGCGCCGCCAGGAGATTCGCACCGTGTTGGGCCTCGTGGACTCGCTGCGCGCCCGCGGCATCCCGACCCTCGCCGGCGGCGACTTCAACTCGGTGCCGGAGAGCGCGGTGCAGCGTTCGGTGCGCGACGCGGAGCTCCGCGACGCCTGGGCCGCGTGTGGTCGCGGCGACGGGCTGACCTATCCTGCCGACTCCGCCGTCAAGCGTATCGACTACCTCTACCTCACCGGGTCGGCGGCGTGCCGCGATGCGGTCGTCATCACGAGCAGCGCGTCGGACCATCGCCCGCTGCTGGTGACGGTGCGAGGCTGGTGACGCCGTTGCCGCGGCGGCACGCGGGCGGCATGTTTTCCGTTCACCCGCCGTGCATGGAGCATCGCACGTGACCCGCGACGACACCCTCCTCGCCTACGTCTTCTGGCACTGGCGACAGCCGTCCGCCGACGCTGCCGCGTACGAGGCGGCGCAGCGGGCGTTCCAGCGGGCGCTCGCCGCGTCGCCCAGCCCGGGGTTCGTGCGTGCGTTCTCGCACGCGCTGGTGGGAGCGCCGTGGGCCAACGACGGCGGCGAGGCGTACGAGGACTGGTACCTCGTACGCAACTCGGCCGCGCTCGACCCGTTGAATGAGGTGGCAGTGTCGGGCGGGCGGCGCGCGCCGCACGACGCCGCGGCTTCGCTCGCGGCCGGCGGCACCGCGGGACTCTACCGCATGCGCATGGGCACCCCGCCGAGCGCGCCGCGGTTCGCGCAGTGGTTCGTGAAGCCCGCCGAGGTGTCGTATCCCCAGCTGTTCGCCGGGGTCGAGCCGGCCCTCGGCCCGGTGGGTGGCTCGCTCTGGGTGCGACAGATGACGCTCGGTCCGGCGACGGAGTTCTGCGTGCTCGCGAGCGAGCCGGCGATGCTGGCGCCCACGTTCCAGATGTTCGCGTTCCCGCTCCGGCCGGTGTGGAGCGACGACGGCCCGGCCGCCGGGCAGCGTTAGGCAATGCGGGCCACGATCCTCGCCTGGAGCGCCATCTCGGGGCTCGTGCTCGGCCTGCTGGCGGGCGTCATGCTGTTCGCCGTGCTCGTGATCGGCGGCGAGCTCGCGCCCGCATGGGTGCCGCGACTCGCGGGGCGCGCACGGCTCGTGGCGGCGGTCGTCTCGTTCGCGGTGCTGCCGCTCGCGGGCGCGGTGCTCGGCTGGCTCGAGGGGCGGCTCAAACTGCAGTGAGCCCCCTGAGCGAGGCCACGCACCGGTTCGCGGAGCCGCGCGTCCGCGCCCTGGGCCCCGACGAGGCCGCCGCGCTGAGCGCGTTCGCCGAGCGGTTGTTTCGCGAGACGTACTCGGGCGACTACGCCGCCAGCGACATCGACGACTACGTCGCGCACTCGTTCGGCGCCGAGCGGCAGGCGGCCGAGCTCACGGAGCCCGGTGGGTGCGTGCTCGTCGTCGAGGACGCGCACGACGGGCTGCTTGGCTTCGCGCACGTGCGCGAGAGCGCGCCCCCGCCCGCGCTCGCCGGACGGTTCGTCGTGGAGATCGCGCGGTTCTACGTCGACCGCCGGTGGCACGGCCTCGGGATCGCGCGGCTGCTGATGGCGGCGTGCGTGGCCGAAGCGCGGTCGCGGAGCGCCGAGGCGCTCTGGCTGCTCGTGTACCAGGACAACGGTCGGGCCGTCGCGTTCTACGAAAAGAGCGGGTTCGAGCGTGCGGGCACGCAGCCGTTCAGGCTTGGCAGTCGGGTGGATCAGGATTGGGTGATGGTGAGGCGGCTGGTCGGGTAGTCCTCCTTTGCGACGGAGCACGAGATGCCGATCATCGTTCGTCTTTGCATGGTCGCGGCGCTGATGGCGGCGGCCGCATGTGCCAGCTCAACGGGCGGCACCAGTGGAAACCGGGCTGCGAGGGTGGAGCCGCCCGTGCCGCTCGGACGCACGTTCCCCGAGCTCGTGGCGCCGCGTTCGCTGCGCCCGTCGTCGTCGGGCCGGCCGACGACCATCGTGGAGCTTTCCGTGCTCGTGAACGCGGACGGTACGCCGGACATGAGCACGCTCAAGATCGCGGGTCCCGGCGCCGCCGAGAACCGCGACGGTATTACGCGATGGGTGCAGGGCCTTCGCTTCAAGCCGGCGCAGCAGGCGGGCCAGCCGGTGCCCGGCACCTACAAGACCTCGTTCAGCGCCGCCACGCGGGTGCGCGTGGTGCCCGGGTAAGGTCCGGCACCTAACGAGCGATGGCGTCGGAGCACTACGAGCGCATCTACGCCGTGGTGCGGCGCATCCCGCGCGGGCGCGTCGCGAGCTACGGGCAGATCGCGGAGCTGGCCGGCATACCCCGCCACGCGCGGCAGGTAGGGTATGCGCTGCACCATCTGGCCGGCGAGTCGGACGTTCCCTGGCATCGCGTGCTGAACGCGTCGCGCGAGGTGGCGAAGCGCGCGTATCCCGAGGACGCGCGGTGGCAGCGGGACCTGCTGGAGGACGAAGGCGTCGAGTTCGATGCCCGCGGCCGGGCGCTGCCGCGGTTCGTTTGGAAGCCGCGGCGGCGACGCCGGAACCCGGACTGACGCTACGCCCTTCCCCGCCCCGCCAGCCAGCGCGGGTCGACCCCCTGCCAGAGCCGGTCGCGCACCGTCCGGGTCTCCACGAGCGCGCGCGACCCGGCGGCGGTGACACTGAACACGCGGCGCGAGCCGCCGTCGCCGGCTGCGCGCTTCGACGCGATGAGCCCTTTCGACTCGAGGCGGTCGAGCGTCGCGTAAACCGCGCCGATGGCGACATCGCGCCCCCTCCGCGTCTCGATCTCGCGCCGCACGTTCATGCCGTACGCATCATCGCGCGCGTGGAGCACGGCCAGCATCACCTGCTCCTCGAACGCGCCGAGCGAAGCGTCGCCGCTCATTGCTCGCGCAGGACGATGGCCGGGTCGGTGCGGCTCGCGCGCAGCGCCGGAACGAGCGCGGCGAGCAGGCCGACCACCAGCAGCACCGACGTCGCACTCGCGATCGCGAGCGGATCGCCGCTGCCGACGTCGTAAAGGAACGAGCCGAGCAGCCGCGCGAGCGCGAGGAACGCCGCGAGGCCGACGGCGACGCCGACGGCCACGAGCGTCGCCCCGCGCGTCACGATCATCGCCACGACGCGCCTGGGGCTCATGCCGAGCGCGATCCGCACACCCCAGTCGCGGCTGCGGCGACTCACGAAGTGCGAGATGACGCCATAGACGCCCACGGCGCCGAGCACGAGCGCGAGCGCGGTGAGAATCGTGAGCAGCATCATCACCTGGCGGGCCGGCCCGACCGCGAGCGCGAACACGCGTTCCATCGTGGTCACCTGCTGCACGGCGACGGCCGGCGCGACACGCTGGACGGCCTGCCGCGCCTCATCGAGCGCCGACTCGGGCGTGCGCCCCGCCGTGCGGAACACGAGCGCATGCGCGTCCGAGACGAAGCCCATGGTCTCGTACAGCATGTACCGCGCGGGCTCGGGGCGGTCGGTGAGCTTGCCTTCGGCCACGTCCCGTACGACGCCCACGACACGTGCCCAGCCGCCAAAACCCGTCGTGATGCGCTGGCCGATGGCGTTCGCGCCGTCGAAATATTTCTTCGCGAGTGCCTCGTTGATCACGACCACGCCATCGCTGCCCTCGACGCCGGCAGTCGGGCGGTCGCCCTCCGTCAGCACACGTCCCTCTCGCACCGCGATGCCCATCGTCGGGAAGTAGTCGGGAGTCACCAGGCGCACGAACGTCGTCGTCACGCTCGGCTGCGGGCGACCCTCGACCGCGATCCCCGAGCTCCAGCCCGAGCTGCGCAGCGGAAGCTTCTGCACGGAAGCCGCGGACGCTACCCCGGGCATGGCTCGCAGCGCCGCGGTCAGCTCGTGCAGCGTCTGGCGGCGTCGCTGCAAGGTCATGTCATCAGGCAGCGCCACATCCACCACCCCCACGTTCGCCGTCTCCAGCCCGGGGTCGATGGCGTACAGCTTCGAGACGCTGTGGATGAGCAGTCCGGCGCCCGCGGCCATGAGTACGGCGAGCGCGACCTCGGCAACGACGAGCGAGCCTTCCAGGCGGCCGCCGCGGCCGGCGATGCCCGCCGTGCGTGTACTGCCGAGCGTGTCGCGCAGCGTTCGCCCCGAGCCCGCCGAATGGTCCCCGCGCCACATCGCGATGACCGGCGCGATCGCGATGCCGGCCGCCGCCACCACGGCCACCACCATCGCCACCCAGAACACCGTCCAATCCAGCGACGCACTCTCCGCCCAGGCGCCGAGCGGGAGCGCGCTCACGAGCAGGCGGAACGCGGCGGCGGCGAGCAGCGCCCCGGCGGCGCCCGCGGCGACGCCGAGCAGCACCGCTTCGGCGAGCAGTTGCTGTGTGAGCCGCCGCCGGTTGGCACCTAACGCGGAACGGACCGCGAGCTCGGTGGTGCGGCCCTCCACCTGGCCGAGCATGGGCGCGGCCACGTTCGCGCAGGCGATGAGCAGGATCAGTCCCATTGCCACGAGCGTGGCGATCAATGCCGGCCGTAGCGAGCCCGTGAGATCGGTGCGAAGGGGCGTCAGCACCGGCGCCCTGGTCTTGTCCCACTGCGGCGGGTAGTCGAAGCGCTCGTCGAGCGTGCGAACGAGCTGCGCCAGCTGGGCCGACATGGTCTCGACCTCCTGCCCCGGTGCGACCCGCCCGATGAACGCGTAGTTCCCGCTCGTGGTCTCCGGGTCGAGCGGCTCGGCGAGCCACACGCGTACCGTGGGGTCGGGAAACCAGAAGCCGGGCGGCATCACGCCGACGATGGTTCGCGGCACGCCGTCGAGACGGACGCGGCTCCCGATGATGGACCGGTCGCCGCCGAGCTCCTGCCACACCGAGTGGCTGATCACGGCCACCGGCTCCGCCCCGACCGCATCGTCGCCGGGCTGGAACGTGCGGCCTAACGCGGCGTTGGTGCCGAGTACGGCGAACAGCTCGGCCGAGGCCGAGATGCCCGGGAGGAGCCGCGCGGGCGCATCGCCGCGGTCGAGCGTCGCGTCCTCCTGGCGGTAGGCGGCGACGCTTGCGAACCCGGGAAAGCGGCCGCGCAGGTAGAGGAACTCCTGCTCGCTCCAGTCGAACGGCATCCAGAACGCGGCGAGATGCCGCTCGTCCCGGTACGGGAGCGGCTCCAGGAGGATGGTGCGTGCGATGCCGTAGGCGGCGGCGATGCCGCCGATGCCGAGCGCGAGGGTCAGTACGGCGAGCAGCGCGTAGAGCGGGCGGCGCGCGAGCCGACGCGCGGCGTAGCGAGCGTCCATGATCCAGCTTTCCATCGAGGGCCCTCCAGGTCGTGTTCGGTTCGCCGCGGGCTCGAAACCGCTCCAGCCGCGCCACCAGCTTCGGCGCATGAGCGCCGGCACCGATCCGAGCGTCTGTCGCCAGAACCAGCGACTCGCGCTCGCCTCCCCACGCTCCTCCACCCGCGCCCGATACTCGGTGGCGAGGTCGGCGAGCACCTCGTCGCGCTCGGCGAACGGCAGCAGCGCTCGGAGGACGGCGGTCGCGACCTTCGGCGGACGAGGGCGGGCGGCGGAGCTCATGGTCCGGATGAGACACTCGGCGCAGCCGGAAGGTTTCTACAATGTAGAATCACCGGAGCAAGGGGCGAGGGACCGGCTCCGGACTCCGAGGAACCGGCCCATGCGCACCACGACTTCGTCAGCGCGGAACGATCGGTGGCCCCGACAACGTCCGGAGAAAGGCCTCGAGCTGCGCGGTCTCACGCGCGCTGAGCCGCAGCGGCCGAAGCTCCGTGTGCCCCGCCGGCGCGGCCGGCGCCCGGTTGTAGTGCGCGATCACCTCGCCCAGCGACGCGAGCTGACCGGCGTGCATGTAGGGCGGCCGGTCCGCGACCCCGCGCAGCGACGCCGTCTTGTACGCTCGCACCAGCTCCTCGCCGCTGGTGACGGCGAACCGCAGCTCGGCGCACTGCTCCGGCCGCGCGTCGCTGTAGCGGCTCACGCAGTTGAACTCACCCGCCACCACCTGGCGCACGCCCACGCTCCGGCCGCTGTCGACGGCCGCGACGCGCGGAGACGCCGGCACACCGGTATTGTGGAAGTGCTCATCGGTGAACCGTGGGCCGTTGTGGCAGGTCACGCAGTTCGCCCTGCCGATGAAGAGTCGGAGCCCGGCTTCCTCGTCCTTCGTGAACGCGCTCCACGGGGTGTGGCGGTCACCCGCCAGCTCCGCCGCGACGTAGCGGTCGAAGCGGGTGGGCGCGTGCTCGATGCGGCGCTCGAACGCGGCGATGGCCTTCCCGATGTTCGCGTACACGCGCGTGACGTCCTCGCGACGCGCCGCCGGAATGCGCTCCCATGCGGTGCGACGCACGCTGTCGGCGACGGGGCCGGCGCGCTGAGGGAGGCCGGCGAGCGTTGGGAGCGGCCCGAAGACGCGTTCGTACGGAGCCCGGTAGTACGCGGCGATGACGCGGGCGTACTGCGTGCGGTCGCCGCCGTGCTCGACCGGGCTTTCGAGTGGCCCGAGTGCCTGCGACCACTGGCTGTCGGCGCGGCCGTCCCAGAAGAGCCATGGGCTGTGGGCGGTGCCGGCGACGGGCATCGTACGGCGCGAGGTCGTCCTGACGCCCTCCGCCAGCGGCACGCCGTCCTGGAACTCCCGTTCGGCCACATGGCACGTTGCGCACGAGACCTTGCCGTTCGCGCTCAACCGCGGGTCGGAGAAGAGCGTGCTGCCTAACGCTGCGGCGGCGGAGTCGTCGCCGTACCGGTTACTCGGGTCGGGCTCGAGGCGCGGCAGGCTCGAGAGCGACAGGCTGGCGAGCGTGGCGCGATCGGCGGCGGACCAGCGGCCCCTCGCCGCCGCGCCACCCGCGATCGCGGCGGTCACGGCGACGAGGCCCAGGGTGCCGGCGGCGATCGCGAGTCTCTGACGAGTCGACATGGTGCCTCCCGGGCGGCGGATCACAGCTTGAGGTTGAACGTCACCGAGTCGGGCCCGGACGGGCTCTCGACGCGGAACTTCACCACCCACCAGCCACCCATGTTGAACTTCATCCCGTCCACGAGGTGATCGCCGTTGCCGAGCTGCTTCGTCACACGCGGCTTGGTGGGGAGGCCGTGCTTGTGCTGCGGCATTCCGCCATCGACCGCGATCGCGACGTCATCCACCGGTGTGCCATCGGCGGTCTCGAGGTGCAGCCGCCACGAGTGCAGCCGGCCGACGCGGATCGGGTCGCCGACGGGTTGGAAGCTCCCGCGATACTTCCCGCTCGCGCTCGGGCGGGTGGACGAGTAGTCCAGCTCCTGCGGTGCCTTCGCGAACATCGTGCAGGCCGAAGCGGTCAGTGCGACCGCGGCCGCGATGGAGACTCCAAGTCGTGTCAGCATCGGTCCCTCCGATACGAGTGTGCGTTGCCAGGTCAGAAGCGCTCCCGAGGTGCGCGCTGGAACGCGGGCGTATGCTACGACCGGACGGGTGCCTGACACTTGAATGAAGGGGCTGACCTTCCGCGCGGTCATGGAATGGCCGGAACGCCGCATTGCCCAAGAGACAGCGGGGGAACGGCGATGACGCCGATGACGCGGAAGGAGCCGGATCGCTCCGCACGCGCGTGATGTCATCCCGAGGAGCGCCAGCGACGAGGGACCTACCCGACCGTCGCTCGTTCGCACAGCAGGTCCCTCGTCGCTGCTACGCGGCTCCTCGGGATGACACAGGGGCGCGGCGCCGATCCGGCCGTTTCGCCGTTCCCCACCGCATCGCCGTTCCCGCCTGGGTCCGGCGCGGCAATGCCGGCCCGGGACTGCCAGGCGGAGACGCGGAGATAGGCGATCGTCCCAACCCCCGGAGTAGCGCCCGAGCAGGCTCGAGGTTTCCTTCAACCCACCATGCCCACGATCCCTTTGCGTATGCGTGGCGCGCGTCGCGCGCCACGCGGAGTGCGGGCGAGCCTCTCGCTCGCCTGCGTCGCCCTTGTGTTAGGCGCCTGCTCCGGAGCGAGCAAGGTCACCGGACCCGGGCCCGTCGTCGCGGACACGAGCCCGCCCGCCATTCAGCGCGAGATGCGCGGTCTGTGGATCGCGACCGTCGCCAACATCGACTGGCCATCGCGCTCCAACCTCGGCGCCGACCAGCAACGCGCCGAGCTGGTCGACATCCTCGACCGCGCGGCCGCGGCCGGGTTCAACGCCATCATCTTCCACGTCCGACCGGCGGGGGATGCCGTCTACCGCTCGTCCATCGAGCCGTGGGGCGCGATGCTCTCCGGCACGCAGGGCGGCGACCCGGGATACGATCCGCTCGCGTTCGCGGTGCAGGAGGCGCATGCCCGCGGGCTCGAGCTCCACGCGTGGATCAACCCGTTCCGCGCCGGGAACACCAGCGACAGCGCGCGGCTCGCGCCGACGCACCTCTTCAACACGCGGCGCGACCTGGCGCGGGTGTACGGCACGCAGCTGTGGCTCGACCCCGGCGAGCAGGCGGTGCACGACCACGTGATGCGCGTGATCAGCGACATCGTCCAACGCTACGACATCGACGCGATTCACGCCGATGACTACTTCTACCCGTACCAGCAGACCGATGCGGCGAACCGCGTCATCCCGTTCCCGGACAGCGCGACGTACGCGCGAAGCGGGACGAGCCTGGCGCTGGCGGACTGGCGGCGGGCGAACGTGGATCGGTTCGTGGAGCGCATGTACCGCGAGGTACACGCCATCAAGCCCACGATCAAGGTCGGCATCTCGCCGTTCGGCATCTGGCGTCCGGGAAGCCCCGTCGGGGTGACGGGGCTCGATGCGTATGCGACGATCTACGCGGACGCGCGGCGCTGGCTGCAGGAAGGGTGGGTGGACTATCTCGCGCCGCAGCTCTACTGGTCCATCGCCGCGCCGCAGCAGAGCTTTCCGGCGCTGCTGGACTGGTGGATCCAGCAGAGTACGCGGGCGCGGCACGTGTGGCCCGGGCTCGCCGCGTACCGTGTGGCCGACGGCACGGCGACCGCGTTCGCGACCGACGAGATCGCGAGCCAGGTCCGCCTAACGCGCGCTCGGCCCGCGGGCACGGGGCATCTGCTGTACAACACGACGTCCACGCTCAAGCGGAATGGCGGCGCGGTCGCGGCATCGCTGGCCGGTGACCTCTACAAGAGCCGGGCGATACTGCCGGCATCGACGTGGCTCGACGCGGCCGCACCGTCGGCGCCGGTGGTGGCGGTGACCGTTGCCGGTGGCGCGGCCGTGAGTGTGACACCAGGCGAGGGTGAGCCCGCGCGCTGGTGGGTGGTGCGGTCGCGGACGTCGGCCGGGTGGACGACGAAAGTCGTGTTCGGTACCGAGCGCTCCGTGACGCTCCCGGGCGGCGTGTCGCGCGTGATCGTGAACGCGGTGGATCAGGCGGGCAACGTCAGCCAGCCGGTCGAGTGGCGAGGGCCGTGACGCGGCGCCGCGTCACGGCTTGCGCGGCATCACCATCTTCGGCGCGGCCTCAGCGAAGGAGTACCCGGCCTTCGGGCACTTCACCTCCGAGTTCGTCGGCGAGAAGTGGCCGCCGGGATTGTCCTTCCAGAGCCAGACGTGGAGATCGTAATGGTGCAGACCGTCCGGCATGAGCGGCTCGTGCCCCGCCATGGGTCCCCCGAGCTCCTTGCCGAAGATCGTCGGGCGAGTTGGGCCGGCGGCCTCCACGGGAACGAACCACTCCGCGGCGACGAGGCGTAGCTTGTCGCCGTCGGGCTCGTAGATCAGTATCTGCGGCTTTGCCGGATCGAGCGTGGGGCCAACGAGCCCCATGTTGAGGAAGTGCACGCCCATCCCGCCCGGCGGGTATTGCATCGTCCCCTCACCACCGCCATTGGGGTACTCGATGCAGCCGAGGGTGGAGAGGTAGCCGTCGTGGACCGCGACGATGGGATCGCGGTACTTGTCGAGGGCGGCGCGAGCGGACACGAGCTCTGGCGGAAGCGCGGGGGGCGCTCCGGTTCGCGGTGCTTGTGCGTGTGCGGTGGAGCCAGCTCCGGCGGCGAGCATGGCGGCAGCGGCAGTGGCAATGCACGAGGTGCACGCGGCGCGCTGCGGGAAGACGATGCGCATGGGAGGCCTCCCGATAACAACGCCACCATTTTGGCAACGCCCACGCGATTCGTCAATGCGCCGTCAGCGCGCCCCGTGCGTTCCGCGCTCAGCGGGAAAGGCGGAGCGCGGGCAGATACCGCTCTCGGAGGATCGCCATGTGGTGCGTGACGTGCCCCGCCGTGATGTACGCGAGCGCGCGGACCGTGAACGGGTTCCCGCTGGCGACGCCGCGGCGCATCCACGCGTCCGCCGGGAGGCTTCGGAAGAATGGCAGCGTTGCGCCGCGGACCGCCCGGAACTCCTCCACGAGGCTGCTCCACGACCGCGCGTCCGCGCCCGCCGTAGCGATGGCGACGTTCTGGTCGAAGCTGGGCAACGGACTGTCGAACCCGCGCGCGAACCAGAAGGCGCGAAAGACGAACAGCCGCTCGGTGTCGCTCAGGTGACTCACGACCTCACGGATGCTCCACTTGTCGGGCGCATAACGATGCAGCGTTTGCTCCTCCGGGATCGCGTGCAACAGCTCGAGTGTCTCGGGCAGCTGCGCCTCGAGTGTGCGGCAGATGTCGACCTGGTCGGCGACCCGGTCGATGTACGTGAAGTAATACTCCGCTGCCTCCGACCGATCGGGCCCTGTCATCGTGGTCATACGAAGCCTCGCCTGGTGTTGCGCGTCGTGTCGCTCACTCCCACCCCCGCGCCCGCGCATGCCGGCGCCGTCGCCACGGAGGGTCAGCGATTCAGCCAGTACGCGAGCTTGACCAGAAACGTATTGTCCGGGTGCAGCGTGAACAGGTCCCCGTAGTCGCGCATCCACGACTGCCTCGTGTTCCGGTTCGAGTCGTCCTGGCGCCCCTGCGTCCAGACCAGGAAGAGGGTCGAGCCCGGACGATACTCCCAGCGCATGACCGCGTTGGTGCGCAACTGCGTCAGCTTGAACGAGCTCTTCGCGCCGACAGGTGGCGTGTACGGCTGGAACCGGTCGTCGTACGCGGCGGCACCAGGCGTGGCGCTGACCTCGCGAACGTCGGAGTACGTTCCCGTCGCCACGAACGGCTGGCCGTAGAACTCGAACGTCAGGTCGGGAGTGACCGTGTAGTTGAGGCGGGTGCTCATCGACACGGTGCGCTGGTCGAGATGCGCGAACGTGTAATGCGTGACGCCGGCGGCGTCGGTGATGTTGTCGTACCACTGCGTGTTGTTGTGGTCTCGCGAGAAGTTGGGCCCGATGTTCGCCTGCAACCGACTCGAAACGCGGATGTTCACGTACGGGCTGAGCGACCACCCCGAGGTTTTGCCTTCGTCGCTGAACGAGAGGTTGACCCACATCCCGCCCGAGACCGTGCGCCGGCTGTCCGTGTTGAACCCGGTCCACGGGAAGATGCCGCGCGCCTGGCGGAGCGGCGGGCCGCCGCGCGTGCAGCGGTCGCAGTAGCTCTCCGTGAGCCTGGAGAAGGTGCTGCCGAGGTGCACGTCCCAGTTGTTCTTGAGGCCCATGTGCCCGTTGACGTTCACCGCGTTCTCGAGCCTCGTCCCCGACGTGTTCCAGGTTTCCCAGTGGTTGCCGTTGACCTGCGCCCAGCGATAGATCCCGCGGGCGTCGCGAAAGCTCAGGGCGGCCCATGTGCTCCAGTCGAGCACGTCCGCGCGGCGCAGGAACCCCAGATCGTTCACCTCGAAGCCCGGCGACTGCCTGACGATGCTGGTCTCGAAGCGGGTCACGCCGCCGCCGTACTTGCCGAACTTGATCTGCTCCGCGTGCCCCGAGAGCGACGTGCGGCCCGAGTCGACCTCGAGCTCGTCGCCGGGCTGCTGGTAGTAGTGGGTGGGGTTGCGTTGCGTGCGATAGATCGCGTCCGGCGAGCCGGTCACGCGTGACGCCGTGACCTGCGCCGCGAGCTCGTACTGGCCGTTGTGGAAGCGGCTCCGGGCGCTCGCACCGGTCGCGTACGCGCTGCGGTGCAGATACGGCGTGCTGAACTCGTCGAGCGAGCGGTTCACCGCCGTGGCGATGACGCTCACGCCCGCCTCGCCGCCGCGCAGGTCCTGCTGGCCGCGCAGCACCGCGTAGTTGGTGAGCGGTTCGACCGTGCGATCGTCCACGCCCGTGACGTGTTGCGTCACCGCATCGAGCAGGCCGAACGACAACCCGCGTCGCGTCCGTCCCGTCAGCTTCGTCGCGGCAGCGATGGGTGTCGACGTCGACGTGGCTGGCCCGCCATACAGGCCGCGCAACGACGGCGAGCGGCCGATGCGCCGCGAGTAGAAGAGCCCCTCGTTCGTGCTGCAGTCGACGACGATGTAGCAGTTGAGCTGAAACTGGTAGAGGCCGGTTCCCTCGACGAAGAACGGACGCCGCTCGGCGAGGAACGTCTCGAAGGCGGTCAGGTTCAGCACCGCCGGGTCCGACTCGACCTGGCCGAAGTCCGGGTTCACCGTCGCGTCCAGCGTGATGTTCGGCGTGATGCCGAGCTTGAGATCGCCGCCGCCCGTGATCTGCTGGTCACGCTCGAACCGCGACTCGGCCAGCGTGCGCTGCACGTTCTTGGTGACGACGTACGGTGTCACCTCGAGTCGCCGCGCGGTGGTGATGCCCGCGAGCCCGGTGAGCCGCCCGAGCTGGGAGACGATCCCGTTGCGGGTCGGCGACCAGAGTGGCCACGAATCCCGCTCCTTGTACCGCTCGATGTCGCGCCAGATGCCGAAGCCGAACGTGTGACTGTCCGCGGGGGCATACCGCAGTTGCGACAGCGGGATGCGAAACTCGGCGGTCCAGCCCAGAGAGTCCACGAGCGTGGCCACATCCCAGATGCCATTCCACGAGTCGTCCTCCTCGCCATCGTTACTCATGGAGAAGTCACGCTTCACCCCATCCGGATTCACGGCGAGCTCGTAGCCGCTCCGTTTGTCGTCGTACGAGTCGATGAGGAGCTTGATCTGGTCCGACGGCCCGCGCACGTCGCGCCGAGAGAGGGCGTGCATGATGCTGTCGGGGTGGGGGTCGTACATGCGCACGAACACGTAGAGGTGCTTCTCGTCGTACGCGGCCTGGAACTCGGTTCTGAAGGAAGGCTCGGCATCGACGCGCGGCTCGAACTGGCGGAATCCCGAAAACGTCGCCGCGCCTTGCCAGGCAGGGTCGTCGTTACGTCCATCGATGGTCGGTGCCTGCCGCGCGCGCACGGCCGTCGCGGTGACCGAGGCGGACCGCGCGTCCGGCGACGACTGCTGGGGCACGACCAGCACGACGGCGCTGGCGGCTATGACTGCCAAGAGCATTCAAGCGTTCCTGTCCAGGGGATAGTGGTTGGACAGGGGATGGGTCGATTTGGTTGGCGCCGCGGCTGGCGTGATGCACCGGACCCGAGATTTGTCCGGGCTCATGGCCGCGTAAGCTACCGAGGTTCGACCGTCCGAACCTCCGGCCCCGGTCACCCCGCCGCCGGCAGCACGTACCCCCGCCCCCGAATCGCCACCAGCAGCGTCGGCACCACGAACAGCGTGATCGGAGTCGACAGCGCCAGCCCGCCGATCACCGCGAGCGCGAGGGGCCGCTGCAACTCGCTCCCCGCGCCCAGCCCTAACGCCAGCGGCAACAGCCCGAACAGCGTGCACAGCGTCGTCATGAGGATCGGCCGCAGGCGGATGCGCGCCGCCTCACGAATCGCCAGCTCGAGCGCCAGCCCGTCCGTCCGCATCCGATGCCGGGTGAAGTCCAGCAGGATGATCCCGTTCTTCACGATCAGCCCCACGAGCAGGATCAGTCCCATGAACGACGCCACGTTCAGCGCCGTGCCGGTCACCAGCAGCAGCACCAGCGCGCCTACGAACGACAGCGGCGCCGCCAGCAGGATCACCAGCGGCTCCACGAACGAACGGAACTGCAGCACCATCACGCCGATCACGCTCGCCGCCGCCAACCCCAGCACCAGCAGCAGCGCCCGGAACGCCTCGCGCTGACTCGCGTACTGTCCGCCCAGCTCCACCCGAACGCCCGCCGGTGGCGGGTTCGCGGCCAGCACCCGCCGCACGTCCGTCATCACGCCGCCTAACGACCGCCCGCTCAGGTCCGCCGTCATCACGATGAGCTGCTGCTGGTTCTCCCGCCGGAGCTCGGCGCGGGTCTCTCCGGCCTCGAACGAGGCCAGCGATGCCAGCGGCGCCGTCGCCCGGGTCTCGACCGAGTAGATCGGCAGCGCCCCGAGCAGCCGCGGGTTGAACCGCACCGAATCGGGCGCGCGGACGCGCACGGCCACCGAGCGATCGTCGAACCGCACATCCCCGGCGTTCACGCCGAGCAGCGCGCCGCTCACCGCCGAGCCCACGTCGTTCGGCGTCAGGCCCACCCGGTTCGCCTCGGCGCCGTTCACCGTCATCGTCAGCTCGGCGCTCGGCTCACTCACGCCGTCGAACAGGTCCTCGAGCCCCGCCACCGGCTCGAGCTTCCCGCCCAGCGCGCGGCCGTACGCCTCGAGCGCCGCGAGGTCCTGGCCGAACAGCCGGATCTCGACCGGACTCGCGTTCCCCGCGAGGTCGTTGATCACGTCCGAGAGGATCTGCACGAACTCGATGCGCATCCGGGGCACCGCCTGCTCGATGCGCACGCGCACGTCGTCGATCACCTCGAACACCGAGCGGTCGCGCGCGCGCTCCGGCGTCAGGCGGGCGACGATGTCGCCGGTGTTCTGCTCGGTCGCGAACAGCCCGAGCTCGGCGCCGGTGCGCCGCGACGTGCCGACGATCTCCGGCGTGGACGCCAGGATCCCTTCCACGATGTGCAGCTGGCGGTCCGTCTCGGCGAGCGCCGTGCCGCCAGGTGTCCAGTAGTCGAGCACGAACGCGCCCTCGTCCATCTCCGGGAGGAATCCGGTCTCGACGAACCGGTACGCCACGACCCCGGCGGCGACCAGCAGCCCCGCCGCCACCGTCATCCATCGCGCGTGGTGCAGCACGCCGGCGAGCGCGCGCTCGTAGCGATCGGAGAGCCGGTCGACTCGCGAGCCTATGCGCGCCAGCACACCCGCACTGTCGCCTGTGCCCGCGGCGCCCGGCTGCTCGGCGTCGGCGGCCGTCAAATACTGCTCGCTCAACAGCGGGATGATCGACAGCGCCAGCACGAGCGACACGAGCACCGAGATGGTGAGAGTGATCGACAGCGCCTGAAAGAACTGCCCCTCGACGCCGGTGAGCAACCCGAGCGGCAGGAAGACGACCACCGTCGTGATCGTGGACGTCGTCACCGGCCAGATGATCTCCTGCACCGCCTCGCGGACGGCCACGCCACGGTCGGGCGTGAGATGCAGGTGCCGCACGATGTTCTCGGTGATCACCACGGCGTCATCGATCACGAGGCCGATCGCGATGGCCATCGCGCCGAGCGTCATCAGGTTGAAGGTCTGCCCCACGAGCGACATGACGAACACGGTGATCGCCATCGTCAGCGGAATGGACGACGCGCTGATGGCCGTGATGCGCGCGTGGCGGAGAAAGAGTAGCAGCACGATCACGGCCAGCACGGCGCCGATCAACATCGCATCGCGCACCGACTTCACGGCGTCGCGCACGAGCGCCGCCTGGTCGTACACCGGCTTGAGGCGCGCGCCCGGCGGCAGCGTGGTGCGCAGCGCTTGCGCGATGGCCGCGACGCTGTCGGCAATGGCCAGCGTGTTGCCGCCGGGTTGCCGCGTGACGTTGATGAGCGCCGCCGGCTTCCCGTCGCCGGCGATGATGCGCACGTGGTCCTCGGTGCCCGACGTCACCGTGGCGATGTCGCGCACCCGCACGCCGCGACCGACCACCACGTTCCCGATGTCCTCGAGCGAATGCGCCTCGCCCGCCGACACGACGAGATACTGCTTGTAGTTCTCCGGCATGCGGCCCACGGCGCTCACCGTCGTCGCCTGCCGGATGGCGGTCGCGACGTCATCATACGTGAGTCGCTGTGCGGCAAGCCGCGCGGGGTCGGCCACCACCTCGATCTCGCGCACGTCGCTCCCCTGCACGTCCACGCGACCCACGCCCGGCACGCGCGAGATGAGCGGCTTGATCTGATAGCGCGCGATGTCGTACAGCGTCGCCGGGTCGCCGCCCTCGAGGTTGTACGAGATGATCGGGAACAGCGACGGCGTCATCCGCTCGACCTCGATGTCGAGCCCGGCCGGCAGGTCGCCGCTCACCTGGTTGACGCGCGCCTGCACCTGCTGCAGCGCGACGATCATGTTCGTGCGGGGCGCGAACGTCACGTTCGTCTCGGTGCCGCCGCGAATCGCGCGCGATTGCACGCGCGTCACCGCCGGCACGATGCTCACCGCCTCCTCGATGGGACGCGCGATGCCGAACAGCACCTGCCGCGCACCGAGCGCGGTGCCCTGCGTGACGATCGTGACGCGCGAGAACTCGAGCTCGGGGTAGATCGCCGACGGCAGCCGGAACGCGGCCCATATGCCGGCGGCGCTCAGCAAGGCTACGGCCAGGTAGATGAACCGCCGCTGTTCGGCGAGCACCCCGAACAGGGTGCGCCGCCTGGCGCGCTCCGGCGCGAGTGGCGGTGCCGCGCCCACCGCGTGGCTCACTGGCGCTCCGTCGTGTCGCCGCCCGCGACGCGCGCAGCCGGTGCCGAGGGCGCGCGCGCGGCCGTCACCTTCACGCCGTCGTCCACGCCGTACGCGCCGTACGTGACCACCCGCTCCCCCGCGACGAGCCCGGTCGTGATCTCGGCCGTGGAGTCCGCACGCGCGCCGACGGTGACCGGGCGCGCATGGGCCACGCTCGCGGAATCGACCACGAACACCCTGAACCCCTCGCCGTCGGGCACGAGCGCCTCGAGCGGCACGCTGAGCGCGCTCTCGTGCGTCGCGACGACGATCCGGCCGAACACCGTCTCGCCGATGCGCATGGGACGCCGCAGCCCGGGCGCGCGCACGCGCACGGCGACGCCACGGCTCACGGAATCCACCGCCGCAGCCACGTCGGCCACCGCCGCGGTGCCTAACGCTTCTCCGCTCGCCCGCTGCCCGGCCGCGAGCGTGACCGGCGCACCCCGGCGTACCCGCGCGGCCTCGGCCGGCGTCACGGTCAGGATGATGTCCAGCGCCGATGGGTCGACCACCTCCACCAGCGGCTGATTCACGTCCACCGACGCGCCGAGCACCGCGCCGAGCCGCGTCACGACGCCCGCGATCGGCGCGCGCAGCACCGAGAGCTGCGCCGCGCGGCGCGTCGCGACGGCCTCCGAGCGTGCCCGCGCGAGCTCCGCCGACGCCTGCTCGACGTCCTTGCGCGGCGCCACGCCTTCCCGGTTGAGTCGCTCCGCCCGAGCATACGCCTGCTCGGCCGCCGTGAGCGCGGCCTCCGCGCCGCCGGCCGCGGCCTGGAACGATGCCTGATCGAGCTCCACCAGCAGCTGCCCCCGCGTCACGCGTACGCCCTCCGCGACGTAGACTCGCGCGACGCGTGTGGGCGCCGGCGCACCGAGCGACGCGACGTGTCCCGGCCGGGCGATGACCGTGCCGATGGCGCCGACGGTTTCGACGAATGGCCGCGCCACCACGACCGCCGTGCGCACCGCGACCACAGGCGTCGAGTCCGCCTCGGCGTCGTCGCCCCCGCCTCCGCAGCTCGCGGTGGCGAGCGCCGAGATGAGCCCGAGTGTGGCGGTCGTCGAGCGGCGAGGGAATGTGATCATGGAGGGCTCAGGTCGGTGAGCGTGCGGACGCGCAATGCCGCGGTGGCGATCCAGGCAGCCGCGAGGTCATCGACGTACTGGGCGAGAATGTCACGGACGTTGCGCTGCGCCTCGAGCACCGTCGCGAGCGGCGCCGCGCCTTCACGGTACGCGGTGAGCGACAACGCGGCAACGCGATTGGCGCTGGTGACGAGCGTCTGGTCGCGCGCCACGTTCGCGAGCGCTATCGCGCGCTCGCGGGCGGTGCGGGCGATGGCCGCTCTCGTCTCGAGCAGCGTGATGTCGCGCTCCGCCGCGAGCCGAGCCTGCTCCGCGCGCGCAACCGCGATCTGCGCGCTGTTGCGGTTGAACAGCGGAAACGGAATCGACAGCCCGATCACCGGGAGCACGCCGGGCTCACCACCCGACGGGTCGTGTGTCTCGAAGCCGGCGGTGATGGTCGTGGCCGCGAAGAGGCTTCGCCGCTGCAACCGCAGCCCGAGCGTCGCCGAGCGGAGCGCGGCCTCGGCGGCAGCGATGGGAAGTGGTTGGCCCGCGCGAGCGACCACGTCATCGGACGGTGACACGAGCGAGTCGTCGAGCGCGATCGTCACATCGGCGGCAGCTATCCCGATGACGGCCTGGAGGTCGAGCAGCGTCGAGACGAGCGTCAGCGAGTCGGCGGCGGCGGCGTTCGCCTGCTGTCCGGCGCTCACGGTCGCGAGCTCGACGTCGAGCTCGCTGGCGTCGCCGGCGTCGCGCCGGGCGATCGCGATGCGCCGCAGGCTGTCGGCGTCGAGGGCGTTGCGGCGCGACAGCCGGAGTCGCTCGCGCGCCGCCAGCGCCCGCGTGTACGTCGTGTCGGCATCGAGGGCGACGGCGGCCCGCTCGTAGGCGTAGCGAAGCTGTGCCGCCGCTCGACCGAACCGCGCCGCCGCCACGCGCGTCTGGCGCAGCCACGGATAGTCGAGCGGAAGGTCGAGCGTCAGGTGGTACCGTGGCGCCGACTTCGTGTACTCGGCCGAGATCGTGGGGTTCTCGAACGTGCGCGCGAGCAGGAGCTGGGCGAACGCGGCGGCGGTGTCAGCACCGGCGAGGCGCAGCCGGCCGCCGCGGGCCAGCGCCGCGGCTACGGCCGCCTCCCGCGTGAGCGAGTCGGTGCGCGGCGCGGCCGGCTGCGCCCCCGCCGTGATGCTGGCCGTCAGGCACGCCGCCGCGAGGACCGCCGCGTGGAGGCGAACGGCGCTCAGCGGTCGAGTACGAGCACGGTGAACGTCCCCGGCACCAGTGCGCCGCGCGGGCGTGGGCGTTCGGGCGTGGGGGCCGGCGCCGGGCCGAACTCCGCGCTCACGGTGTAGACGCGATGGTTGCGCGGGTCGAGCGCGATGGTGCGCGCGCCACGCTGCGTGGGCACCGTCGCCACGACGGAGAACTTGTCGGGCGCATCCTCGTGCACGACGGTCACGGTGCCGTTGCCGCCGTTCGTGCTGAAGGCGAGCCCCGTGGCCGGATCGAAGGCGGCGCCGTCGGCACCTCCACCAATCGGCACCGTCGTCACGACCTTCCCCGACCGCATGTCGACGACGGCCATCAGCGCGTTGCTGCACGCGGCGAACAGCCGACCGCGCGCCTTGTCGATGGCGAGCCCGGTGGGCTCTTCGCACGGCGCGAGCGACCAGCGCCCCTGCACCGCGAGCGTGCGCGCGTCGAATGCCACGATCTCGCCCGTGTCCTCGATGTTCACGTAGATGCGCCCGGTACCGTCGGTGACCGGCGCCTCGGGCTTCCCGCCGAGCGTCACGGTGCCGGCGACGGTTCCCGTCGCAGGGTCGATGGCCGTCGCGTTGGCGCTCCCGCCGTTGAACGTGAACACGCGCTTCGACACCGGCTCGTACATGATGGCGTCGGGGTTCCGACCGGTCACCTTCACGTTGGCGGTGGGTGCCAGCGTGCGGAGATCGACGATGGTCACGCTCGAGTCACGGCCGTTGCTCGTGAACGCGCGGCCGAGCTCCGGCACCAGTGCCACGCCGTGCACACCCGGCGTGTTCGGGATGTCGCCGACGAGCGCGTTGCGGGCGAGGTCCACCACCTGCACGTGCGTGCCGCGCGAGACGAACAGCCGGTTCCCCGCGGTGTCCACCGTGAGATAGTCCCATCCGCCGTCGCCACCCACGGTGATGCGCTGCGTGACGTGGTAACCCGCCGGCTGCTGCGTGACACTCGGCGTGACCGCCGAGAGGGGAAGTGCGACGGCGAACAGCCTGGCGAGCGAGTGCATCGGAGGCCTCGTGGAGGATGGGATGGGGTGGTCGGGCTGCCTAACGTCCGCGGTGCCATCGTCGGTTACGGGCAGCGTGACCCGGAACTCGCTGCCGCTGGCGTCCGACCGCACGAGATCGAGGCGCCCGCCGTGGGCCTCGGCCACCCAGCGGGCGATGGCGAGTCCGAGGCCGGCGCCGCTCGTCTCCCCGCCTTCCTCGCGCGAGCGCGCCTTGTTCACGCGGAAGAAGCGATCGAAGATCTGGCGCTGCGCATCGGCCGGGATGCCCGCGCCCGTATCGGCGACGCGGATGTCGTAATGCCCCTCGCCGTGCACGAGCGACAGCGTGACCGCACCGCCCGGCGGCGAATGCTTGATCGCGTTGTCGAGGAGGTTGAGCAGCAGGCGGCCGAGGAGGTCGGCATCGCCGCGAAAGGGCGAGTCCTCGAGGGGGAGCAGCTCGATGCGAACGCCGCGCTCCTGCGCCAGCGCGCGCACCGCACGCGCGGCGGCGTCCACGATCTCCTCGAGGTAGAGCGGCTCGCGGCGGATGGGGAGGTGACCGGCGTCGGCGCGCGCGAGCAGGAACAGGTCGTCTACGATGCGCCCCAGCCGGCGCGCCGCGTCGCGCATGACGGCCACCGACTCGCGGTACTCGGCCTCGGTGCGATGCGGCCGCGACAGCGTCACATCGGCCTCGGTGCGCAGCACGGCGACCGGCGTGCGCAGCTCGTGCGACGCGTCGGCCATGAACCGCCGCTGCTGCGCGAACGACGCCTCGAGTCGCTCGAGCAGGCCATTCACCACGTGGGCAAGGGCTCCGAGCTCGTCGCGACGGTTCCCCACCGGCAGCCGCTCGTTGAGGTTCGTGGCGCTGATCTCGGCGGCGTGCGCGCTCATCGCGGCCACCGGCGCGAGGCTGCGCGCGGCGAGGAAGTACCCGCCACCGGCGGCGATGAGCAGGAGGAGCGGGATCGCGATGAGGTACGTGGTGCCGACCAGCTCCATCGTTTCGCGGTTTCCGTGCAGCGGGTACGCCGCGGCCACGAGGTAGCGCGTGCGGAACACGGTCGCCCGCTCGACGGTGACGCGAAGCGCGCGATCGCCACGTCCCATCGTGAACGTCTGCCGCAGCGAGACCGGCCGCGCTCGCAGCTCGGCGGCGATGGCCGCGGCGTCGAGCAGGCGCCGTGGTCGATGCGGCGCGGTGGAGTCGGGAGCGCCCACCGCTGCCGGCACCCCCGAGGCGTCGAACACCGCGAGCTGCATGTCGTGGAACCGGATGTCGCGCAGCGATGACCGGATGGCGAGCGCCGCCGTCGGCTCCTCCTGCTGCTCGCTCGCGAGCTCGGTGGTGAAGGCGCCGATGGCGTCGTCGAGGAAGCTGTCGGCGCGGTGCAGGAGCGCGCGGTCGAGCACGAGGAACGACGCGCCGGCGAACGCCACCAGCGGCGCGCCCAACACGAGCGTGTACCACAGCGTGAGCCTTGCCCGGAGCGACTGTGGCCAGCGCATCAGGGTCTCACGCGCCGGCGCCACGCGACGCGGACGCAGCCGGCGACGTGGTGGGCGCCGGCGCCGCGAGCATGTACCCGACCCCGCGTCGCGTGGAGATCAGCGCGAGCGCCTCGCCGCCATCGACCTTCCGGCGGAGCCGGCTCATGTACACGTCGATGAGGTTCGAGAAGGGGTCGTGGTTGTCGTCCCACACGTGCGCGTTGATCTCGGTGCGCGTGACGATGCGTCCGGCGTTGCGCACGAGATATTCGAGCAGCGCGTATTCCTTGGTGGTGAGCGCGATGTCGCGCCGTCCACGGCGCGCGGCGTGGCGGCGCGTGTCGACGGTGAGGTCGGCGACGGTGAGCTCGCCCGGCAGCACGTCGCCACGGCGGCGCGTGAGCGCGCGAAGGCGCGCGAGCAGCTCGCCGAAGTCGAACGGTTTGGTGAGGTAGTCGTCGGCGCCGGCGTCGAGACCGGTGATCTTGTCCTCGACGGTGTCGCGCGCGGTGAGCATGAGCACGGGCGCGTGGCTGCCCTTCCGGCGGATCTCGCGGCACACCTCGAGGCCGTCGCGGCGGGGGAGCACGACGTCGAGCACGATGGCGTCGTACTCGTTGACGGCCGTGAGGAAGAGCGCCCGTGCGCCGTCGGCGGCGTCGTCCACCGCGTACGATGCCTCGCGGAGTCCGCGCGCGATCGAGTCGCGAAGCTGGCGGTCGTCCTCGACGAGCAGAATCCGCACGGCCGGGTAGTCTCCTTCGCTGCTACTATATGTTATGGTCGCTGTATGGTCGCGGTTCCTGCTGGGAAGAATATAGGGAGAAACCTGACAGCAGCCTGAACGGGGGTCGAACCCATCGCCTACGAGATCGTCTACGACGCCGCCCGCATGCGTTTCCCCGCCTGGCCGATGGCTGCCATCGGCCTTCTCGCTGCCGCCGCCGGCGTGGGGTTGGGCGCGTATCTGAGACGCCGCGCCGTGGCGTCGACGGCCGCTCGCACCGTGGCCACGAGCGCCGTGATCTTCGGCGCGTCGTGGGCGTTGCTCGTCGGCGGCGGGCTGTACGCGCAGCACGGGCAATTGCGGAGTGCGCTTGACGACGGAAGCTTCGTCCGTGTGGAAGGTGTCGTCTACGACCGTCCCCCTGGCGCCGCGAGGGACGCCGAAGGCGGAAGCTGGGTCGTCGAGACCGGCACGGTCGCGCACTGGTATCGCTACGACAGTTCGCCGCTCACCGTCGGCTACCGGCGCACGGCGCCCGGCACCGGCGGCTTGCGCGATGGCTCGCGCGTTCGCATTGCCGACGTCGGCGGGCGCATCGCGCGGGTGGAGGTGCAGCGCTGACCCAGCCGGTCGGCGTCGAGGAGCGCGGCGCCCGCACGCTCCTTGCCGGCAGCGACGGGAAACGGCGCCGAATGACGGCGCCTGTCGTGACACCGAAGGGGGTCTCGATGTACGACGCCATTGTGATTGGTGCGCGGTGCGCTGGCGCCGCGACGGCGATGTTGCTCGCGCGGAAGGGGCACCGGGTTCTGCTCGTCGACCGCGCCACCTTCCCGAGCGACATCCCGCACGGGCATCTCATCCACCGACTCGGCCCGAAGCGCCTCGCGAGCTGGGGCGTGCTCGAGCGCGTGCTCGCCACCGGCTGCCCCGCGCTCACCACGATCACGGTGGACTCCGGCGACTTTCCGCTCGCCGCCCGCGACCTGAGCGCGGATGGCGTTCCGGCCGCCTGCGGGCCGCGCCGTACGGCGCTCGATCACGTGCTCGTCGAGGCGGCGATCGAGGCAGGCGCCGAGTTGCGCGCGGGGTTCTCGGTGGAGTCGCTGGTCCGCGACGGCGAGCGCGTCGTCGGCATTCGTGGCGGCGATCGACGCCGCGGCACCTCGGTCACGGAGCACGCGACGCTCACCATCGGCGCCGACGGCCGCCGCTCGCAGGTCGCGCGCGCGGTCGGTGCGCCGGCCTACGAGGAGGTGCCGGCGCTCACGTGCTGGTACTTCAGTTACTGGGCCGACGTGCCGGGTGACGGGCTCGAGATCTACGATCGGCACGGGCGGGCGATCTTCGCCTTCCCGACCAACGACGACCTGTTCGCGGTGTTCGTCGCGTGGCCGGCATCGGAGCTCGAGGCGGTGCGTGCCGACATCGAGCGCCAGTTCCTCGCCGCGCTCGATGGCGTGCCGTCGCTCGGAGAGCGCGTGCGCGCGGGCCGGCGCGCGGACCGGTTCTACGGTGCGACCGACCTGCCGAACTTCCTGCGCAAGCCGTACGGCGCCGGGTGGGCGCTCGTCGGCGACGCGGGTTGCCACAAGGATCCCTTCCTTGCGCTCGGTCTCTGCGATGCGTTCCGCGACGCGGAGCTGCTCGCGAAGGCGGTGGATGAGGGCGCGTCCGGACGGCGCCCGATCGAGCACGCGCTCGCGGAGTACGAGCGCTGCCGGAACGAGGCGACGCTTCCCGACTATCGTCTGAACCTCGAGCGGGCGCGGTTCACGCCGCTGCCGCCGGAGCAGCGGCAGCTCCGCGCGGCGTTGCGCGAGAACGAGCAGGCGACGCGGCAGTTCATCCTGACCATCGAGGGGATGTTGCCGCGGGAGGTGTTCTTCCACCCCGAGAACATCGGGCGCGTGATGAGCGCGCTCGGCGGCGGGGCGCCGGCGAGGGTCTGAGCGCCGCGTTAGGTGACTACGGCTTTCCGGCGCCCGCCGCCTGGCCGGCTGGCGTTGCTCGTCGCCGCCGTGGCCGTGCCGCCGGCTGCGAGGCTTGCGGCGCAATGCGCAGGGCGCGAGCTCGCGGCGGAGGCGTTCGCGGGGTCCGCGTGGAACCTCCCGCTACCGCTGCGCATCGAGCTCCCCGAGGGCCGCGCCCGCATCGCCGCCCGTTACAGCACTCGACCCTTCGCCGACGCACCCTACTACAGCTTCCGACTCGGCGACACGCGGGCGAGCGGCCGCGGCGCGGAAGTGGAGCTGCTCCATCACAAGCTGTATCTCGAGAACCCCGAGCCGCCGGTGGAGCACTTCGAGGTGACGCATGGCTACAACCTGCCGACCGCCAACATGGTGGCGCCGGCGGGCGCGTGGCGGCTACGCATCGGACTGGGGATGGTCGTCGCCCATCCGGAGGGGCGGATCGCCGGCCGCGCCCTCGACGGCGTTCGTACCCTGCTCGGCGGAGGCTACCACATCGCCGGGGTGACGGCGCAACTGGCGGTGGGGCGTCGGTATGGGCTCGGTCGCGGGCGGGTGGCGCTCACCGCCGCGCCCGAGGCGAAGCTCACGGTCTCCTGGGCGCGCATGTCGATGCCGCGGGGCAGGCTCGTCGTGCCGAATGCCGCGCTGCATCTGCTCGGAGGGTTGGGGGTGCGGCGCTGCCGCTGACGTCCGGGTGCGACGTCACGGGATACGGACTGACTGCCACCGGCTTCGAGCACCCCGGCATGGCCGCGTAGCGACCGCGGTTCGTCGTTCCCCGTTCCCGCCTCCCTGTTCCCCCGGGCCGCAGGCCCGGGCGCCTTCCGTCCACCCCGCGCGACGGCCATTCTGTAGGCTGTTCCCTCCCCAACCAGTTTCCCCCAACGAGGTAGGTCATGAGACGCCTTCCGTTCGCGTCCGGAGCGGTCGTGTCGCTCGTGTTGGCCGCGCTGCCCGCTCTCTCGCTCGCGCAGAGCGTGCCCGCCAGCGCGAGTCGCGAGCCGGCCGCGAGCGCCGCCAGCGAACTCTCCGCCGCCAAGCCCGGACGCGACCCCAACCAGGCCATCGACTCCGCGTACACCGCGAAGATTCGCGAGTACACCACCGAGCCGTTCTTTCTCTCGCCGCTGGTCGACTACCTGCCGGCGGGCGGAGCCGTGCCGACCCCCAAGGCGGTGCTGGGCGACATCGCCGGCGCGCCCACGAAGCTGCCGTACTCGAAGGAGGTCTACGAGTACATGCGCCTGCTCGCGAAGGCGAGCCCGCGCGTGAAGGTGTACTCGATCGGCACCACCGAGGAGGGGCGCGAGATGATCGCGGTCGCGGTCGCGTCGGAGGCGCTGCTGGCGAAGCTCGACGAGAACAAGGCCAAGCTCGCGAAGCTCGCCGACCCGCGCACCATCAACATGGATGACAAGGTGGCCGAGCAGATCGCGGCCGACGCGGCGCCGGTGTACTACATCACGGGGACGATCCACTCGCCCGAGGCCGGTGCGCCGACGGCGCTCATGGAGCTCGCCTATCGGCTCGCGGTCGATGAGAGCGACTACATCAGGAACATCCGCGAGAACCTGATCACGCTCATCACGCCGATCGTGGAGGTGGACGGGCGCGACCGCGTGGTGGACGTCTTCAACTGGCACATGAAGCACCCGGGCGAGACGTACCCGAATCTCGTGTACTGGGGGAAGTACGTCGCGCACGACAACAACCGTGACGCGATGGGGATGACGCTCAAGCTCACGCAGAACGTCCTCAACACGTACGTGGGCTGGAAGGCGCAGGTGCTGCACGACCTGCACGAGTCGGTGCCCTATCTCTACGACAACACCATCGGCGACGGCCCCTTCAACGCGTGGCTCGACCCGCTGCTCACCAACGAGTGGCAGATGATCGGGTGGAACAACGTGCAGGAGATGACGCGCATGGGCATGCCCGGCGTGTTCGCGCACGGCACGTTCGACACGTGGTCGCCGGGGTACCTGATGTTCATCGCCGCGACGCACAACGGCATCAGCCGCCTCTACGAGACGTTCGGCAACGGCGGCACGGCCGAGACCGTGGAGCGGACGCTGTCGCCTAACGAGACGGCGCGCACGTGGTACCGGCAGAACCCGCCGCTGCCCAAGGTGAAGTGGAGTCTTCGGAACAACAACAACTACGAGCAGACGGGAATCCTCGTCTCCCTCAGCTATTTCGCGAACAACCGGCGGCAGTTCCTCGAGAACTTCTATCAGAAGAGCAAGCGCTCGGTGATGAAGGCGCACACCGAGGGCCCGGCGGCGTACGTGTTGCCGGCGGACGATCGGCGGCCGGGCGCGCAGGCCGAGCTGCTCGCGGTGCTGCAGAAGCAGGCGGTGGAGATCTCGCGGGCGACGGCGCCGTTCACGGTGATGGTGCCGGCCAAGGCTACGCGAGGAGCCGGCGGTCGCGGGCAGGCGGCCGGCCAGCGTGCGGACTCGAGTGCGCGCCGGGATTCGTCGCGTGCGGATTCGTCTCGCTCGGATTCGGCCCGCGGCCCGCAGCCCCCAGCCCAGCAGTCGCACACCTTCCCGGCCGGCTCCTACGTCATCCGGATGGATCAGCCCTACTCGCGCATTGCCGACGCGCTGCTCGACTATCAGTACTGGAGCCCCAACGATCCGCAGAAGAATCCGTACGACGACACCGGCTGGACGTTCCCCGAGGGGTTCAACGTGCAGGCCGTGCGGGTGACCGATGTGAAGGTGCTCGATGCGCCGATGGAGCGCGTGACCGGCGAGATCCGCCCGTCGGGCGGCGTCGTGGGCACGGGCACGGTGTTCGCCATCAACCACAACGCGGACAACGCGCTGGCCACGCTGCGCTATCGCCTGGCGAAGGCCGATTTCCAGAGCGCCGAGCAGCCGTTCGAGGCCGCGGGGAAGAAGTTCGCGCGCGGGTCGTTCATCGTGCGCGGTGTGAGTGCCGCGGAGCTCGACAAGGCGGCGAAGGAGCTCGGGGTTTCCGTGTACGCGGTGTCGACGGCACCTGACGTGAAGATGCACCCCGCGCGCGCCGCGCGCGTGGCCATCCTGCACACGTGGCTGGGCACGCAGACCGAGGGATGGTGGCGTCAGGCATTCGACCAGCTGTCCATCCCGTTCGATTACATCAGCGTGCAGGACGTGGCGAAGGCCCCGAACCTGAACGCGAAGTACGACGTGATTCTCTTTCCGCCATCGGGCGGCAGCGGCGCCGCGATCATACAGGGGATGCCGATGTGGCGGAACGCGATGCCGTGGAAGAAGACCGCCGAGACGCCAAACCTCGGGCGTAACGACGAGACCGACGACATGCGTCCCGGGCTCGGCTGGCAGGGGTTGCAGAACCTCGAGGCGTTCGTGGCCCGTGGCGGCGTGCTCGTGGGGGTGGCGAACACCGCCGAGTTCGCGGTGACGTTCGGGTTGACGAACGGCGTGAGCGTGAACTCCGCGCGGCGCGGAGAAGTCGTCGGGAGCCTGTTGCGCTCGAAGCTCGTCGACGACGCGAGCCCGATCGTGTACGGCGTGGCCGACAATCTCGCCGTGTACAGCGAAGATGGCGGAAGCTTTTCAGTGTCTTCGTCGCGAGGCGGACGCGGTGGATTCGGGGGCGGTGGTGGCGCGGGTCGTCCGACCGGGCGAGGGACGGCCGATGATCCCGACGTGACGCAGGGACGCCCGCTCGATCCCAAGTTCAACGCGCCGCCGCGTCCGACGGTGCAGCCGTGGCAGGCCGCGCCGATCACGGACGAGCAGATGCGGAACCCGATGAACATCATCCCGCCCGACCAGCGTCCGCGTGTGCCGTTGCGGTTCGCCGATCAGCGCGAGCTGTTGGTGTCGGGGCTGCTGGACGGTGGCAACGACATCGCGCAGCGGCCGGTGGTGGTGGATGTGCCGATGCAGCAGGGGCACGTGGTGCTGTTCGCGAACAACCCGCTGTGGCGGGGTGAGACCATCGGCAGCTACTTCCTCGTGTTCAACACGATGTTGAACTGGGACAATCTGGACGCGGGAAGGAAGCTGGACGCGAGGTAGGCTCGCTCGGCATGGCGCGCCGTTCTGCGGCGCGTTCGGGATTTCGCGAGGGGCGGTGCTCGGGTAAGCACCGCCCTTGTGCTTCGCGCGATTCCGGTGCGGGCAGGCCATCCGTCCCCGAGACGGCTTGCCATGGCGGATGTTTGGATGGTCGGCGCGCTGTAATGGTGGTGCACGCGCGCGGCATCCGGCTCAGGATGAGCCCATGCCGCACCCTCTCATTCCCGAGTCCCATTTGTCCGGTCCTCCCAATGCCGAGCGCAAGTTCCGGCTCATGGAGGTCGTAAGGCGACGGCTTCGCGAGCGGCGTTACAGCCGGCGCACCGAGGAAGCGTACGTCAACTGGATTCGGCGCTTCATTCGCTTCAACGGGCGGCGGCATCCGAAGGAGCTCGGCGAGGAGGAGGTGCGCCAATTTCTGTCGCACCTGGCGGTGGAGGAAGGCGTCGCGGCGTCCACGCAGAAGCAGGCACTTTCCGCACTGGTGTTTCTCTACGACCAAGTCTTGGAGCGTCCACTGCGGGGTCTCGAGGGGATGACCCCGGCTCGGGGCTCGACGTTCGTGCCGACGGTTCTGTCCGAGCGTGAAGTGCGCGCGCTCCTCGACGCGCTCGCGCCGCTGCATCGGTTGTGCGTCGAGTTGATGTACGGAAGCGGCTTACGGGTGAGCGAGTGCGTCGCGCTGCGCGTGAAGGACATCGATCTGGACCGCCTCGAGGTCACGGTCCGCGGGGGCAAGGGCGACAAGGACCGGCGCACGCCGTTGGGGAAGGGGTGTGCGGTCGCGCTCCGCAGGCATCTCGCGCGGGAGCGCGCGCGGTACGACGAAGACCGACGGCGTGACATCCGGACCACGGGGATCGGCGATGCGTTGCTGCGGAAGTACCCGAATGCGGATCGGGACTGGCGATGGCGCTATGTCTTCGCGTCGGTGCGATCGTTTGTCGATCACGCTGGTGTTCGGAGGCGTCATCATCTCGATGAGAGCGTGCTGCAGCGGGCGGTGCCAGCCGCGGCGGTCGCGGCGGAGCTCACCAAGCGGGTGACGTGTCACACGATGCGGCACTCGTTCGCGACGCACCTGTTGGAGACGGGCGCGGACATCCGGACGGTCCAGACGCTGCTTGGGCACGCCGACGTGTCGACGACGATGCGCTACACGCACGTGTTGAACCGGGGTGGGCTGGGTGTGCGGAGCCCGGCGGATCGATTGTGAGGTGGTGTCCGGTGGCGGGTGGCGCGGTGGTTCGGTGACCCGGCGGCGAGGATGGCGAGGGTGCGCTTCGCGGGCGAGTCATCCGTTCGTGGTGGTGCAGGTGGCTTTCGGGGATGCTCCGATCCGATTTGGCGCAGGCGCGGGATATTCCTGCGAACCCTCGCAGCGTAAACGTCGCCCCCGGAAACCCCGGACGCGGAAGCTGGGGCGGCGACAGTAGATACCGCGGTCACTCGCGTGGGGTGGTGGCGAATCCTTGCGAACTGTCGCAGGTTTGGGGCGGGCTTGCAGCGTAACGTCACAACCTAAATTGCGTTATATGGCCACACGCATCTATGACGGACAAGGAAAGACTGTCAGCCTCTGAGACGGATCGCTCGCTGGCGGAGCGGTACGCGGCCCTGATCGTGGACGCGCTCATCGACGCTGGCCTAGTCGACCGGTCCAAGGCCGCCGACGCCATTCACATCGCGGCTACTGAGATCCACGTTCGTCGGTCGATGGGCGATCGGTGACTGACCCGGGAAAGATGTCCGGTTTCCAGTGCTGCTTCTGCGGGCAGCCGATCGCGAAGGAACCCCGTCGGCTTGTCCTCGACGTTGAAGGCGGCGGATCTCAGGAGCTATTCGCTCACCAGACCTGTTTGCGCCAGCGCCTCCATTCGTCCGTTCCGCTGGCCGACTAGAGGCGACCATCTCGACGCGGCCATATAACGAACGCTGAAGCTGACGGGCGGTTTATTGAATTGTGCGCGCTCCGCGCGCACTCTTATTTGATCCGCCCGCAGCTTAGCTGGGGCGTTATACGGCAACCGGGTTGGTTGGTCATTCAGGCCCGATCCATGCGGCCGTGAGTCTTGTTGCGGTATCATCATCACGGCCGCCGTGGGGTTCGGACACGGCGAGCGACTCTCAATCCAGGAGACACCATGCGTTCGACCATCCTCGCTACCCTGGTGCTGGGTGCGTTCGGGTGCAGCGCCGCGCCGTCTGCCCAGCGCCAGGACCCGTCGCCCCTAACGCGTGCGGACTCGGCACGCATCACGGCCGCGTTCCTGAGTGGCGCCGTGGTTGATTCCGCGCGCTACGTTACGTTGCGAGAGTTCTTCGCACGGCGCGATTCCGTCGAGGCGGCCAAGGCCAATCCGCGCCGGTACACAAGCCTCCGGATCTTCTAGCCTTCCTAGCGCGTCGCGGCGTCGGTTTACGGCCGGCCGCGTGAACAGGACATATCGCGAACCTGCCGTATAACGTGCGTTGGAGCTGCCGGGCGATCTGCAGTGGCGGCGCCTGCGGCGCCGCATTCTATTGAACTCGCCCGCAGCTCAACTTCAGGCGTTAGATAGCCACGACCTTCTAATCGGATCAATGAAACGCCCGGCCGGGTTCACGGTGCTTTCGCTTCTCTTCGGGTGGCTGGCCATCGCCGGCCTCGCGTTCGCGTTGGTCACCCCACGCACCGACCCGGCCCAGTTGGCTGCCTTCCATCTTCAGGCGCCCGTGCTGATGGCAATCGGCTTAGCCTACGCTGGCGCGGCAAGTGCGGCAGCCTTTGCACTCTGGCGTGTCGCGTCGTGGGCATCACGCGCGGTCCTTGCCTGGGGCGCCAGCTTATTCGTTAGCATGCTTGCGTTCCAGGCGATGATCGGCGTCACCGGAGAGCCGTGGTGGCTCGTTCTGCTGCCGTACGTGGTCTTCGGGGCGCTGGTACTTGCATTGTTTCGCTACGTGGACCGCCGGTCACAGTCCGTCGCGCAGGCTATCTAACGTGCGCTGCAACTGACGGGCGATCTAAGGATTTGCGAATGCTTCGCATTCGCTCTTATTTGACTCGCCCGCAGCTGAGCTCAGGCGTTAGCCTGCAACATGAGTCCGCAATGCAGCACAGCGCTTCCGACCTCGATTCCTTCTGGCGCTTCTGTAGGCGGCACCGCGAGCTCCTCGCGAAGAGCGAGGCGGCGGGCTGCTTCCATTGCGGGGCGATCTTCGCGCCCGCGGAAATCGCCGCGTGGGTCGATGAGCCGCCCGCTCCCAATTCCGGCGTCCCTACCGCCGCGGGCGTGACGGCGCTCTGCCCGCGGTGCGGCATGGACGCCGTGTTACCGTCCGCGACGATCCCGTTGTCCGCCGACCTGCTCGCGCACATGGCACACCACTACTTCGGCGGCCAGTTCCGGCCGGCCGATTCCGGACCGCCTGCAGGCTAACGTACGTTGGAGCTGACGAGCGGCCTGTGGATGCTCGCTCCGCTCGCATTGGTTTGATCCGCTCGCAGCTCAACTTCAGGCGTTAGACTGCCACATGTTACTCAGGCGATGACGTTTCTCTCACGCGCTCAGTGAGACGGTGACGGAGAGATGATGCGAACCACCTTCGTGGCCACTGCGATCGCACTCCTCCCGAGCAGTGCGCTGGCCCAGAGTCAAGCATGGCCTAAGACCCAGTTCGTTCAAGTCGACCGCGACGTGAGGCTGGAGGTTCTCGATTGGGGCGGCACCGGACGACCGATCCTGCTCTTGGCTGGCAGCACTCGGACCGCCCACGACTTCACGGATTTCGCACCCCAACTCACGTCGACCTACCACGTCTACGGCATCACACGCCGCGGATTTGGCGCGTCGAGTGCTCCCGCGGGCGGGTACTCAGCCGACCGACTCGGCGACGATGTGCTCGCCGTGATCGACTCGCTGGGACTCACTCAGCCAGTGCTCGCCGGCCACTCACTCGCTGGCGAAGAACTGAGCTCCATTGGGTCACGCCGTCCCGAGAAGGTTGCTGGATTGGTCTATCTCGACGCGGCCAACTCCTACGCTTTCTACGACAGCTCACGAGGCGACATTCTCATCGATCAGAACGAGGTACAACGCGGGCTGCGGGAATTGCGCGTCGCGGCGTCGAAGGGCGCAGCGGAGGAAATGCGGCGGCTGACATCCCGCTTGCTCTCGACCGATCTTCCGGCGCTCGAGCGATCGCTTCGGGAAATCGAACGCCGCACGCCGGCGGTGTCCTCTACTCCGCCCACGCCGTACATGCCGCCTCCAGAGACCGGGATCAATCGGCTGATTCATGAAGGCATGCAGCGGTACACAGACATCCGAGCACCGGTGCTGGCGATCTATGCGCTCAGGTCGATCTCGACCAATCCTTCTGCAGCGAACGACCCTGGCCGTGAGCGCGTGCTTCAAGCGCTAAAGCGAGGTGCGCCGGGGGCTCGCGTCGTAATCCTGCCGGACGCAACACATGATGTCTTTCGTTCCAATGAGGCCGACGTTCTCCGTGAGATGCATGCGTTCATCGCAACCCTGCCTGTTCGATTCCCGACATCGCCATGATGCAAATCGAATGGAAACGGACGACCGCCGAGCAGGTATCGCTTCGCGGGCAGTCTAACGATCGTTGCACTTGACGAGCGAGCTACGGATTGCTCGCTTCGCTCGCTTTTGTTGATTCGCTCGCAAGTGAACTCGGGCGTTAGCCTGCTACACACATCGCGAGGTATCGAGTTGGGACGTTCTCCGCGCCGGCCGCGGCCGAGTCGGATAACCGGAGATCTCCGGTGGGGAGTCGGGTGGGGACTGGCGTTCGCCGCCGCGTTCTCACTCTACGTCGGAGCGCTCTCGCTCCTGCGCGGCTCGGCCCAGTACGACCGCTACCAGATGTCGGCGTGGTCGATCATCGCCACCTACTTCGCGGTGGGACTCCCCGGCGGCGCAGCGCTCGGCCTCTTGCGCCCGCTCACACGCTCGGCGCTCGGCGTCGCGTTCGTCGGTTGGATCGTCGGGACGCTCGTATACGCCGGTATCGGGATCGCCATGAAGGGCTTCGACTGGCAGCGGCTGGTGGACGGGATGGTTCTGGGCGCACTGGTGGGGCCCGTCGCGGCGGTATTGCTCCGCCGCCAATTCAAGTAATGGCAACCAGCAGGCTAACGTTCGTTGCACCTGTCAAGCGAGCTATTGAAGCGGCGGCTGCGCCGCCGCATTTGTTGGATTCGCTTGCAGGTGAACTTTAGGCGTTAGCTGGCCACACGATTCGCGTTATGCAAAGACACGACCCCGAGGTTGAGCGCCTCTTGCTCGCAGCAGGTTGGTACCGCGGGCGGCAGGTGGCCGATCTCGTGGCTCAGTGGCGTCGCGCGCTCGAGTCTGAGGGCGGCTTCACGCTACACGCGCCCGCGGAATCGGTGCTCCTCGAGTACGGCGGTCTTGTCATTGACGCGCACGGGCCGGGGCGCGATCTCGCCCGCTCGCCGCTGCACCTCGACCCGACGCTCGCGCTCGGCGAGGAGGACCGCCTGCACGACTACTTCCCTGAACTCGCTGGGCGTGGCTTCTTCCCGCTCGGCGAGACCGACCACGGGCATGCGTTCTTGGCTATCGATCACCGAGGCGCGGTAGTACAGGTGATGGACGAGGTCTACGGCGAGTGGCCGTCCTTCGAAACCGCACTAGAGTCGCTGTTGCTTGGCCGGCGTGGGGCTGGCCCCGGTGCGGCGGCCAGCTAACGTCCGTTGAACCTGACGAGCGCTCGGAGCATCCGGTCGTGCGCCGGCATCCGGTATCTTGCGACTCTCCATCGCGAGCCCGTCGAGTTAGGCGCTCGCAGGTTAACTTCAGGCGTTAGAGGGCGAACGACCTACCGGTATAACGCGAGCACGCATGGACGGTCCGTACACGCACGCCGACTTCGTTCGCCTGGCTCTTGCCGAGTTCCCCGAACTGCGGGACGAGTTCGAGGAGGACGCGGAGTTGCTCCACCTCCAGATGCACGCTTTCGAGCGGCGGATGGGACGAGCGAAGGCGGAGGAGGACTGGGCGACGTACGCCCGCGGCATGCGCCTGGCCCACGAGCTCTGGCGGCGGCCGGACGACGCCCTCCTCAACGCCCTCAACGTGTCGTTCCTCGAGCACCTCGACTTCGACGGGCCGAGCGGGCCGGAGGCGTGGCGGCACCTGTCGCCCGAGCTCCAAGACGGGTGGCGGGCGATGCAGGCCTACATGACGAGACTCGCCGCGCTGGCGGCACCGCCCAAGAAGGAGCGCCCACCGAAACCGCGGCGGAGGCGTCGGTGAGCCGCCCTCTAACATGGCGCTGAAGCTGACAAGGGCGCTAAGGTAGCGGGCGCTGCGCGCCCGCACTTTCTGATAGCCCTTGCAGCTTAGCTGGGGCGTTAGCCAGCGACGGACCTGAATGCCTATGGAGAGCTAGTGCACGTCGAGCGGTCGAACGAGTTCGGGCGGCTCGATGAGGCGAGACTCCGCGTGTTCGCGGCCGAGATCGGAGCCCGCCTCCCCGACGACTACCGCGCCTTCCTGCTTGAACACAACGGCGGACTCCCGGTCCCCTCCGACTTCTCGCTCGGCGCAGGCCACGGTGATAGCACGCTTCACCACACGTATGGGCTGCACGCGGGCCCCGAGTACTTCCGCCTTGACGACACGTACGAGGTTTACCGCGGTCGATTGCCCGCGTCGCTGCTGGCCATCGCGGACGATTCCAGCGGCAACGCTATCTGCATCGGGCTTCGCGGCGAGGAGCGCGCCAAGGTGTACTTCTGGGACCACGAGGGCGAGTCGGATCCACCGACATGGGACAACGTGATCGAACTCGCACCCTCCTTCGCCGCGTTCTGTGACACGCTGTTCGACTTCGGCGGGGCCGCTGGCTAACGTATCGTTGCTGCTGACAAGCGATCTGCGGTTGCGGCTACGCCGCCATCGTGATACTTCGCTTGCAGCAGAACTTTGGCGTTAGACTGCCACATGTTACTCAGGCGATGACGTTTCTCTCACGCGCTCAGTGAGACGGTGACGGAGAGATGATGCGAACCACCTTCGTGGCCACTGCGATCGCACTCCTCCCGAGCAGTGCGCTGGCCCAGAGTCAAGCATGGCCTAAGACCCAGTTCGTTCAAGTCGACCGCGACGTGAGGCTGGAGGTTCTCGATTGGGGCGGCACCGGACGACCGATCCTGCTCTTGGCTGGCAGCACTCGGACCGCCCACGACTTCACGGATTTCGCACCCCAACTCACGTCGACCTACCACGTCTACGGCATCACACGCCGCGGATTTGGCGCGTCGAGTGCTCCCGCGGGCGGGTACTCAGCCGACCGACTCGGCGACGATGTGCTCGCCGTGATCGACTCGCTGGGACTCACTCAGCCAGTGCTCGCCGGCCACTCACTCGCTGGCGAAGAACTGAGCTCCATTGGGTCACGCCGTCCCGAGAAGGTTGCTGGATTGGTCTATCTCGACGCGGCCAACTCCTACGCTTTCTACGACAGCTCACGAGGCGACATTCTCATCGATCAGAACGAGGTACAACGCGGGCTGCGGGAATTGCGCGTCGCGGCGTCGAAGGGCGCAGCGGAGGAAATGCGGCGGCTGACATCCCGCTTGCTCTCGACCGATCTTCCGGCGCTCGAGCGATCGCTTCGGGAAATCGAACGCCGCACGCCGGCGGTGTCCTCTACTCCGCCCACGCCGTACATGCCGCCTCCAGAGACCGGGATCAATCGGCTGATTCATGAAGGCATGCAGCGGTACACAGACATCCGAGCACCGGTGCTGGCGATCTATGCGCTCAGGTCGATCTCGACCAATCCTTCTGCAGCGAACGACCCTGGCCGTGAGCGCGTGCTTCAAGCGCTAAAGCGAGGTGCGCCGGGGGCTCGCGTCGTAATCCTGCCGGACGCAACACATGATGTCTTTCGTTCCAATGAGGCCGACGTTCTCCGTGAGATGCATGCGTTCATCGCAACCCTGCCTGTTCGATTCCCGACATCGCCATGATGCAAATCGAATGGAAACGGACGACCGCCGAGCAGGTATCGCTTCGCGGGCAGTCTAACGATCGTTGCACTTGACGAGCGAGCTACGGATTGCTCGCTTCGCTCGCTTTTGTTGATTCGCTCGCAAGTGAACTCGGGCGTTAGGTAGCCACAGACATCATCGATCGCCTGAGTGTCCAGTTTACTCCAGCTCCGACCCGGCTATAAGTTCGCCGTCCTCGCGCTCGCACACCCAAGGGCGGCCGCGCCAACTGGTTCACTTCTCCGCTTGGGCGATTCATTCGCGCTCACTTCGTCGCTTCCTGACGGCGCGCTCGATACTTGGCTTGAGAACATCGGCCGCTTCCACCGCGACGAATTAGCCGAGGAGTCATTGTTCCTCTGGGCACTGAAACCATCTCAATCGCCAGAGATTCTCGACCAGGAGAACGAGGATCTGCGACGCGAGGCTTATCGGCTTTATCTCGGCCTCTTAGTCGCCGTGCCGTTCTTCAGCAGCGGCCGACTAACTAGTCTCACCGGTGCTAACTCCGACGGAGTACCGCGCGTCAGATCTCTCAGCACCTATCAACGGACTTTCTTCACCCTCGGTGCGCCGACGCCGGCCGTTACAATCCAGCGGGCCAATCTGGCCGCAAGGCTCGCTGCTGCTCTCAAGCAGCACGACCACATCGATGGCCACGGCCGCTTTGTGAGGGCTCTGCGGACGTTCCGTGAAGCGTGTGAGTCGGGGAACCTCGACCAGCGACTGCACCAGTTTGTGCGGTGTATGGAGGGGTTCGTTGCGCCGCCTTTTAAGCAGAGCGGCGTGCAGTTCGCCAAGCGCCTGAAACGCCTCTGCGCCGGTCGTGCCTCGCGACAACTGAGGGATCTATACACGATCCGTGGCGGCATCGAGCACTTGCACGGGCCTTACGACCGGCTCCCGAAGGGACTATCGAAGCGCGAGCGTCGGACCCGTCTCCTCATTCGGTGCTTTGAAGCGGAGGCACTTGCGCGGTATCTGATCCTTACCTACCTCCGCAATCCGCCGCTTTGGCCTCACTTCATAACGCGGGCGTCCATCGAGGCTTTCTGGGCACTGAAGCCAGCGCAGTTTCGCTCCCTCTGGCCGACGCGCATCCACTACCCTTCAATATCGAAGGAGTTCGACTATCAAGCGCTCGAAAGGCACGAGAACGATGCGTAACGAGTCGATAGGCAGCCACCTGACGAAGCGCGGACTGGCGGCCGAGCAATGCGCATCGCCTGCGTGGCAGCGACATTTCAGTGGTCCGGTCCCAACTTGGCGGCGGCGTTACATGGATACACCCTTGCCCATCGCGCCCCTCTGACCAGAACGAAAAACACTCTTGCCACACTCCGACGACGGGCTCTTCTTCGCCGATGGTGACCTACGAGCGTACTTGGAAGATCGCCGGGCTCGTGCAATTTCTGACATCGAGCGATACGATGGAAACGGACTGCTAAACTCGAATGTGGACGAACTCGCAGCATACTTCGTCAGCAAGTTCGAGGTAGATGCGCCAGCTGTTCTCGATGACGGCATCGCGGCTGACCAGAACGAAACTAAGGTCGATGTATCGGGCAGATTCGACTACGGTGGCTGGCCGGGCGAGCGAGTGATCATTCCTGGCACCGAATTCACGCTGCACGTGCCGATCAGTGGTGAAATCGAGGTGATTCGTCTCCGCGCGCCAACCTTCTCATTGAATCCCCCTCGTGGCCGTATATCGGGGAATGAGGTAATCCTGACGTACAGTTCGCCTCAGGCGGATGCCGGTTCGGCCAGGCGCTACTTCGACGAGCAACTGGCGAAGCTACGACAGTACCTCGGTTGGACGGTTGTCGAGCTTGAGCGATTCAACTCTGATCTGTCGGGAGCCGTGAGAGACGCGATCGACGGCCGCAGACGCCGACTGCTCGCTAGTCAGAACGCCGTAGCGTCTCTCGGATATCCACTTCGGACCCGGCCCGACGCTCCACGCACGTACGCTGTGCCAGACGTGAAGCGTAAGGCTATACCAGTAGCGCCACCGTCAAACACGGCTCCCTTCACACCCGAGCCCGCGCTCAGTAACGAAGTATATGAACAGATACTTTCGGTACTCGGGAACATGGTGCGTGTCATGGAGCAGAGCCCAGAGGCGTTCAGTTCCCTGGGAGAGCAGGATCTTCGAACCCATTTCCTGGTTCAGCTCAATGGGCAGTTTGAAGGGCGAGCGTCTGGCGAAACCTTTCACGGGAGCGGGCGAACCGACATTCTGCTTCAGGAGCGGGACCGCAGCGTCTTCATCGCGGAGTGCAAATTCTGGGACGGACCCGCGTCCCTTACGGCCGCGATCGACCAGCTCCTTGACTACGCTACGTGGAGAGATGCGAAGGCAGCGCTCTTGCTCTTCAGTCGGAATGCTGACTTCTCGGCTGTCGTGCAGCAGGTGCCCGAAACGATCAAGGCGCACTCCCGATCGAGAGGTGCTGTCACGACACTGGGTGAGACTGTGTTTAGATCGCAGCTCAAACAACGCGATGACTCCGTACGAGAGATCACGGTCACAACGCTGGTGTACAACGTGCCTGCCGACCGCAAGACTTCCGACCGCCTTCGCCCGCGAATAGGTCGGGACGTTGGTTAGGCCGCCATCACAATCCACCGCCCGCCGCGCGAGGTTTCTTGGATCGTAGTCTCGCCATCGCTATGCCGAGCCGGTCCGGCGTCGCATCGCCACTCGGCTCCATGGGTTGCAGCAGTCCTCAGGTAAGTCTCATGAGGAGGCTACCTAACGTTACGTTGCAGTTGACAAGCGATCTAAGGAGGCGGCTACGCCGCGATGGTGATACTTCGCTTGCAACTGAACTTGGGCGTTAGGCGACACCCACGCATCTGATCGTGAAGAGTCATGAAACTGCCAATCCGTATTCTTGCGGCCGTTTGGCTAGCATACACGCCTCCGATGCACGCGCAGTCAGCGCGCGCCAGCCGCGCTGTCGCGCCGCCCGACGGGATGCTCCAACAAATCCGAGATAGAGAACCTGACTACGCCGATCCTGCCACTCGACGACTCGAAATCCTTACCGAAATCTGGGGCAATGTCGGCCTCTATCATCCGGTTCCTTCAGCAATGCACCTCAAGTGGGACGACGTTCTCGTCGAAGCCCTTCGTTCCATGCCGCGAGTTCACAGCGACCGAGACCTCGTGGATCTGCTCAATCGAGTGGTCTTCGCGCCGCTGAATGATCCGCTCGCCTATGCCACGATCCGGTCCGCAAACTCTCCGTCGCTGGTCGTGCCACCGATCGAAGGCCGCTGGCTTGACAGCATGACGGCCTACATACGAGCCGCCGACGAGCTGGGGAACCTGCCGTTCGCGAGACGGCTGCGCGCGATTGCCGACTCTCTAACGAAGGACCGCACACCCGCACGACTCGTCGTCGATCTTCGTTCGCCCATCCAAAGCGCCTACTTCCTGTCCGCGCCGTGGCTCGGTATGTGGGCGCGTGAGCACATCGCACGAGGATCCGATCTCAGCATCCTGCGATCCACGGAGCTCCCGCTCGGCGCAGGAACCTGGCTCGTGACGCCGTGGGATTCGCTCAATCCGATCTCGCCCGCCATCACGGTGCCGACGGTTTTTATCGTCAACCGCACGACGTACCCAGCGGTAGAGCGCTCGATCGATGCGCTACGCACGCACCGGACCGACGTAGCCGTGGTGTTGGAAGAAACGGGGGAGCCTTCCGTCATTTGGGATCGAGAACACGTTCCGCAGGCGTGGTATCCGGACAGCATCCTGCTGTCGACTACTCGACTCCCCATCATATCGGCCGACGGTGCGTTGGGCAGCGTCGTCGATGTCGCATCGCCCAACACGATTCCGATTGACGACGTCGCTAGAGTCGCCGCGCGAGCGCTAGCCGCACGTATCACGCGACCATCCCGGAAGCCCTTCGTGCTCTCGCCGCTGAGGATTCGCGACGACACTGTGTCCATGGGACCGCTCACCCGAGAGCAGCGGCTGGCTGGCGTGCTGAAGACATGGTTCTGGGTCCTACACTTCTACGCTTACGTTGACGACATCACCGGGGATTGGCGCCACGCACTCACGCGGCTGGTGCCGGATGTCGAGGCCGTACAGAGCGACAGCGCCTACTATCGCATTCTGCAGCGGATGATTGGTAGCTTGAACGACACGCACGCCGATGTTCAACATCCGCTTGCCGATGGCCCGGGAACTCCGGGGCGTGCCTACTCCGTGCCGGTCGCGTTTGGTTGGGTCGAGCACCGACTGCTGGTATTCCGCGTCGATACCGCGCAGTCGGCGATTGGCATCGGACCCGGCGACGAGGTGCTCGCGGTGGATGGCAAGCCAGTGCGCGAGGTCGTCGGCACGGAACGGCCGTACTGGTCGCTCTCATCGCCGGAGGCGGATGTGCCGCTGTTCATCCTCGCCGGTCCGCGCAACTCGACGCTGCGACTCCGCGTCCGCTCTCCGTCCGGGGTGCGCGAGGTAGCCCTGCCACGTACCCGTCCGTTTGGAGTCCTTCGTCGGGCGTCGCTGTTTCGGCATCCCGCATACACGATTCTGCCGGGTAACATCGGTTTCATCGACCTTACCCAGATGACTTCGCCGAGCGCGCTCGATAGCGCCATGATGGCGCTCGCCAACACGCGTGGGATGCTGCTGGATGAACGGGCCCCCGCAGCATACGACGCGCAGGATGTCGTCTATCGCTTCATCAGGGATCCTCTCCCGTGTATGCGCCGCGTCGAGAGCATATCGTATCTCGGATACCCACCGTTCCCGGCGCAGGCCTTGGGCGCTACGCAGTGTTGGTCAGTGCCGCGCGTGTCGACCCGCGTATCGACGTTCACCAAACCCCTCGTGGTAATGACCAGCCGCGCCGACCTCAGTTATGGAGAGTCACTCGCGCAGAAGCTCCAGATTGCCGGGCGCGCGACACTCGTCGGCGAACCGACAAACGGCACATTCGGCTGGAAAGATGGTATTACGGTGCCGGGCGGCGCCCAAGTGCACTTCACTCGCGGGCGGGCGCTGTGGCCGAGTGGCGCGAAGTACCATGGTGTCGGCGTCATTCCGGATGTGTCCGCACATCCGACGCTCGCCGGCCTGCGGCGCGGCCAGGACGAAGTGTATGACACGGCGCTCGCGACGCTCAAGCGTCTTCTCAACGATAGCGCGGAGTCCGCGCTTCGCGCGAAACGCCGCGGTCCGAACACGACAGGCCGCATTCGTGTGTCGCCTAACGACCGTTGAAGCTGCCGAACGATGGAAGGATTGCGCATGCTCCGCATGCGCTTCTATTTGACTCGTTCGCAGCTTAACTCGGGCGTTAGGCCGCCGCAGGCCGCCGTGAACTTCATGAATCGCGCGTTTCGACTCTTGTCCGCCTACGTGGTGGCGGCGTGTACGAGCGGCTCGGACGGGTCACCGCGTCCCCTGCCACCGGCGCCGGCTGTCAGGATGACCCGGATCGGGCCAGGCGTGTCGCTCGAAGTGCTGGATTGGGGTGGGCGCGGGCCGCCGCTTGTGTTCCTCGCTGGCCTCGGGAACACCGCCCACGTCTTCGATGACTTCGCCCCGCAGTTCGCCGACAGCTTTCACGTGGTCGGCATCACCCGGCGCGGGTTCGGCGCCTCCGCCGGGTCACCGCCCCCGAGTGACCTCGACACCCTGGTCGCGGACATCGCCGCCGTTCTCGATACGCTCGGCCTCGGACAGGTTGTTCTGGTCGGCCACTCGATCGCCGGCGAGGAGATGACCCGGTTCGCCGAGCGCCACGCGCCGCGGTGCACGGGCCTCGTGTACCTCGACGCCGCGTACGACCGGTCAGGGATCGACACGCTCGCGTCGCGGCAGCCCCCCGAGCCGGACCCGCAGATCCGTGCCTCGGACACGGCCTCGCTCGCCGGTTGGCGCGCCCTCTACCCGCGCGTCATGGGCATCGACCAACCGGAATCCGAGATCCGGGCGACCGCCCGCTTCGACAGCGCGGGCCGCTACCTGGGGCGGATCACGCCCGACTCCCTCACAGCGCGCGTCGCCAGCGGCAGCCGGGTGGCGCGGTACGACCGGGTCGACTGCCGCGCCCTCGCGATCTATGCCGTGCCGGATTCGGTGGCCGATGTGATTCCGTACTACAAGGAGCTCGACGCCGCCGGCCGCGCGCAGGGCGAAGCGCTGCTCAGGTTTGTCCAAGCCGTTGTCGCGGACTCACGGGGCCGGATCGCGGGTTTTCCGCAGAACACGGTCGTCGACCTACACGGCGGCAACCACTTCATCTTCCTGCAGCGTCCGGGCGAGGTTGCCCGGGGAATGCGCGCGTTTCTGTCGCCAGCCTCGTCGCCTTCGCGCCCCAACGAACGTTGAACCCGACGAGCGCTCAGACCATCCGGTCGTGCGCCTGCCTCCGGTGCGTTCAAGTCGGCAATTGCAAGCCTGTCGGGTGGGGCGCTCACAGGTTTACCTCGAGGCGTTAGGACGCCACACACTTCCGATTGATTCACGATTCACCACGCAGGACTAACGGTGCCACCGACGATCATCTCGAAGCAGGCCAGCAATTGGGTCGACCGCGGGGAGCCACCGAACCCGACGCTGCGACGCGTACTCGCCCACTTCTTCGAGCGCCTCGACCCCGCCGACGAGCCGTGGCTCGAGGAGCACGCGCTCGTTGTGCTTGGCATGGTGGCCGCCGACGCCACCGAGGTTCACGTCGCCGGCTACCTGCGCAGCGTCGTACGCCAGACGGGCCGCCCGACGCGTGAGCCGCTCGGCGCCCGCGCGGCCGCCGTCGCGCTCTGGCACGTCGCCAAGGCGGCGCTCGTGCGTGACTTCGCCGAGCGCGTCCTGCGCGGCGAAGTGCCGGCGAACGAGCCGACGCCCGACTCCTTCAGCCACTGGGTGGCGAGCCGCCTCCTCACGGCCGACGAGATGGAGCGCTTCGAGCGGGAAGCACGGTCCGGCCGGCCGGGTGATTGAGCTTCGCGGGGCGGCGGCCTAACGTCCGTTGGAGCTGGCAAGGGCGCTATGGAAGCAGCGCCCGCGGCGCTGCATCTGATGAGGTGCCCTCGCAGCTCAACTTCAGGCGTTAGGCCGCCACGACCTTCTCAGTTTCACCGGATCGTAATTCAAGCGTCATGCGCGCGTAACGGGCCCAGCCTACGCTTCGTGCTATGCGCCCCGGCCGAGCCCTCAGCGTTAGTGCCGCCGTGATCGCGGCCACCGTCGGCTGCGACGCATCCGCGCGACTGACACCCGCGGCCGTCGCCGGCTGCTATCGCCTCGTCACAACCGCAGGGCGCTCCCCGTTCGGGCACATGGCGTACCGCTCCGGGCGGCTACGCCTCGACTCGGCTCGCAGCGAGAAGTGGACTTGCCCCGATTTGATGGACACCGGGTTTAGGCCGCCTGCGTGAGTTCCTGCCCTTCGTACTCCGCCGGACTACGAGACCCGAGGCTCGAGTGCAGCCGCGCGCGATTGTACCACACTTCGATCCACTCGAACACCGCCGCGCGCGCCGCCTCACGCGTCGCCCAGTCAGCGTCCTCGACCAACTCCGTCTTCAGGGTCGCGAAGAAACTCTCGACCATCGCATTGTCCCAACAGTCGCCCCGCCGGCTCATGCTGCACGCCATCCCGTGCGCGGCGAGCAGCGCCTGATACTCGCCGCACGCGTACTGACTGCCGCGATCGGAATGATGCAGCACGCCCGGCCCCGGCTGCCGAGCGGCCACCGCCATCCGCAGCGCGTCGAGGGTGAGGCCCCGCTCGAGCGTGTGGCGCATGCTCCAGCCAATCACCCGACGCGAGGCGAGAGCCAGCACCACCGCCAGGTAGAGCCAGCCCTCCCGCGTGGCGAGGTACGTGATGTCGCCGGCCCAGACCCGATCACCCCCCGCCATCGCCGCAACGTCGAACTGCCGATCCAGGACGTTCGCCGCGACCGGGTGGGCGTGCCGCGAGTCGGTCGTCGTGCGGCCGCGCCGCCGCCGCCGGCCGACGAGCGCCGCGGCGTGCATCAGGCGCGCGACGCGCTTGCGCCCACACGCGACGCCCCGCGCCCGGAGATCGGCATGGACGCGGGGGCTGCCGTACGTGCGGCGGCTTGCCACGTGCGCGGCCCGGATCTCCACCGCGAGCCGCTCGTCCGCCTCGGCCCGCGCGCTCGGCCGGCGCCGGTGCGCGGCGTAGAACCCGGCGCGCGAGACGCCGAGGACCCGACACACGAGGGCGACGGCGTACTGAGCCCGGTGCTGCGCGATGCACGCGTGCTGCTCGCTCACCGGGACTCCTTCGCGAAGTACGCCGCCGCGTTGCGCAAAAAATCCCGCTCCTGCCGCACCACCTCGAGCTCGCGCTTCACGCGGCGCAGCTCCTCGTCCTGGCTCGTCACCTGCCCGTGCCCCGGGAACGCGTCGGCGCCACTCGCCGCGGTGGCGAACTGCCGTCGCCACTTCCGCAGCATGTCAGCTCGGATCCCGAGCTTCCGCGCGACGGCCGCGGGGCGGTCGGGACTCACCGCGGCCAGGCGCACCGCTTCGAGCTTGAACTCGGCACTGAACTGTCGTCGTGCTCTCGCCATGGGACACCTCCGCCCGAACGTTAGTCGGGCTTATCTGGGTGTCCACCCGATCGGGTCAAGTCCAAGCGGAGCAGGTTCACTCCCTCCTCACGCAAGCGCTGGCGCGCCGGCACGGAGAACACGGGACACGAGCAGATCGTCCCGATGACCGAGCGGTCCCGCCCCCGCTGGTGGGAAAGGCGCGCAGGAGCTGAGTTGGTGGGTTGACGAGCGCCCGCCGGCGGATCTCGTCGCGTTCGCGGACCTGTCGACGGACGCCGTGTGGCTCATGACAGCGGCGGAAGTGGCTGGCCGTGCGCAGCAACACTCCGGCGCTCGGCATCACCTCTACATGCGCGTCGATCCTGATAGGCCAACTGGCACCGGGCTTCCGAGTCGCCAGGCTGACTTCGAGAGCGACCTCCTCGAGCGGCGCGCAGCGGAGTTGCTGCCTGGCGCCACCTCACGAGTCGTTGAAGCTGACGTAGGCGCTTCGGACGCGGCGGCTCCGCCTCGCGGATTACGAGCTGGTAGCACACTGACCAGAGCCGAGGAGCGGCGGTTGCCTAGATCGCAAGGCGGTAGTACGATGGAGCCATTCTCATGGAGGGTGAGATGCGACGCCTCATTTTCGTTGTTGCCGCCATGTTATCAGCCGCGTGTGCCCGGGCGCATAAACCAATCCCCGCGCCGCTGGCCCTGATGAAGCCCGCGTCCACGTGCGATGCAGCGACGAGCCCGGTTGTCGTTGTTGACGGAGCCGTCCAGCCTTCGACCTGCGGCACGACCAATACCGCGTCGGCTCCAAAGTGCGACTCAACCGGCCCCATTTACGTTGTCGACGGCGTTAGGACATGTGCAAAACCATAGTGTAACCAGTGCTGAGAGGACCGCTACCTGCGCGTAGTTGAACGAGCGAGGCGAGTCGCATTGGCAGCCAGATATGGATCGTCGATGGGTTAACGATCCAAGGTACTGAGAGCAGCCGGCGGCGTCTCAGAATGGCGACCGGCCACCTAACGATCGTTGAACCGACGAGCGAGCTGGGGATTGGTGCGGGCTTCGCCCGCGCTTTTATTTGATTCGCTCGCGGGTTAACTCGGGCGTTAAACGCCCACGGGCCGTATTCTCGCGAATGCAGTCACTCGTTCCCGCCACGCTGCGCACCGCACGCCTGCTCCTGCGTCCGTGGACCGCGGCGGACGCCGCGGCGCTCGAGCCGGTGCTCGCGGCCAACGTCGCGCATCTCGGGCCGTGGATCCCCCCGCATGTCGCCACCCCGGTCCCCCTGCCCGAGTTGGCCGAGCGGCTGGCCGGCTTCGCCGACGACTTCGCGGCCGGCCGCGCGTACCGCTACGCGCTGCTCACGCCGGCCGGCACGCAGGTGCGCGGCGAGGCGGACCTCTTCCCGCGGGCGGCGATGGGGCGCGTGCCGCTCGCGGCCGCCGATCACGTCGAGCTCGGGTACTGGCTCGATGCCGCGGCGACGGGTCAGGGGCTCGCGACCGAGGCCACCCGCGCCCTCCTCGCCGTCGCGGCGACGCTGCCCGGGATGACCCACGTGGAGATCCGCTGCGACGCCGCGAACGGGGCGAGTGCCGCGGTCCCGCAGCGGCTGGGGTTCCACTTAGCCGCCGTCGAGGCCGACGTGCAGGTCTGGCGGAAGCCGCTGGTGAGCACCCGCGACGAGGGCGTCTAACGAGGCGCTGCACGTGACGAAGCAGCGGAACGGTCGTACACTATCCAGAGGTCGTTGCTCGCCCGCGTCGCCGGTGAGCTTCGGCGTTAGGCATCGAGACGCTCATGCCCACGGGGAAGTTGCTGCTGGGCACCCAAGCTCGTCGCTATCGGATTTTCAGAACGATTCGACCGAGGACGTGGCCGCGCTCGAGGCGCGCATGCGCCTTGGACGCCTGGGCGAGTGAGAAAGTCGCCGCGATCGGCACGGTGAGCTCCGTCGCCTCCACGGCGCGGGCAAGCCGGGCGAATGCCGTCGGCGTCGCGCTGGCGTCGTATGCGATCATCCGTACGCGCGCGCGCCGCCGCGGCTCCGGCTCGACGCCGTTCGGATACGCCACGCGCCCGCCGCTCTTGACCAGATCGACGGAGGCGTCCAGCACCGGGCTGCCGGCGAGGGCGAGGATGGCATCGAGCCCGTCGGGCGCCTCCTCCTCGATGCGGTCGAGCGCGTCGCGCCGCCGCCCATCGATCACGATGTCCGCCCCAAGCTTGTAGAGGAGAATCTCGGCATCCGACCCCGACCCGATCGCGAGGACGCGGGCACCCCGGTAGAGCGCCGCGAACTGGACCGCGAGCGTTCCCACCGCGCCCGACGCGCCGAAGATCATCACCGTCTGGCCCCGCTGGACCTCGAGGTGGTCGACGATGCCTTGCAGCGCCGTGAGGCCGGTCACCGCCGCGGCACCGCCCTGCAGCATGGTCAGGCGCGATGGCAAGAGCCCCACATGATCCATGTCCACGGCAACGTATTCGGCGTAGAACCCGCCCTTCGGATTGCCGTATTCGTACGCCCACACGCGGTCGCCGAGGTGCAACCGGCGCACGCGGGCGCCCATCTCGACGATCACGCCCGCGCCGTCGGCTCCAAGAATCAGTGGAAAGCGGACGTCGTCTTCCGCCCACGTCCCGTCGCGGATCCTGGCATCCCAGACGCCGACGCCGGCGGCATGCACGGCGATGAGCACTTCTCGCAGACCGGGCCTCGGCACCGGCACCGTGTGCAGCGTCAATACCGACGGAGGTCCAAACTCGTCTATCGCCGCCGCTTCCATCTCGGCGGGGACCGCGCGCTTCTCCGCGTCGCGCTCTTCCTTCGTGCGCGCGGGTCGCGTCATGGCCAGCCTATCACGGGAAGACCGTCGGGGCGGCGCGCCGACGCGCGCGACCTCGACGTACGCGAGGATGACCCGTTGCTCTTCGGCGGTCGGGAAGCGGATCGGCCATCATGTCATCGTCGTCGAGATCGCTGAGGTGGACAAGCGACCCCGGCACGACCGCGCGGGCGTCGTCCCGCTTCGGGACGACGCGAATCGAATGCGGGTTCAAGATCTGGTCTGCTCAGCGAGGGGGCGTTGGCGCCTCTTTCCGATGTAAGTCGAGAAAATGTTCCGACAGCCACACCAGGATGGGGCCGTTCGCATCGATACCGGGAATCATCTTGAGCGCCTCGAACGCATCGGCGACGCAGCGCACCAAAGATTCGCGGTCCTTCTTCGTCGTCTCCGTGACCCTCAGCTCATCCGTCGTCATCATCCGCTCCCACGATTCAGCGATTCAAGTGAACTGCAACGTGTGACGGCCAGCTTGGCGCCAGCCCAACCTCACGATGCTCGATGCCCAGGCGGGCGGGTGTCAGAGAAGGCGGAAGTTGCCAGTCGGTTCTCCCGTCACGTTGCGAGCGAGCTCACGCGGAGAGGCGCCGTGCGGTGCGGTGCGGATCAGCTCGCAGCTGCCCGCTCGGCATCCTCGTCGTCCATCAACTCTGCCGACTCGGGCGGCCGAACGAGCAGTACAGGCACCGGCGAATGGCGCAGCACCTTGTCCGCCACGCTTCCGAGCACGAGCCGCTTGACGCCGCGATACCCGTGCGTCGCCATGCTGATGACGTCGGCGCCCGCTTCGTTCACCGCGTCCAGGATCGCGTGCGCCGCATCGACATCGATCACGACTCGAGTGCGCACATGTGCGCCGCGAGCACGCAGCGGATCCGCCAGGGCGTCGAGGAGATTGCGCGCCGCCTCCTCTTCCGCATCCAGGTCCAGCACCGGCGGAACGATGGCCGGGTCCGGAGGAGGTACGAGGGGCGCGGGAACGACAGCGTGTAACAGGACGTACTCGATATCCCTGGTCCCGAAGACGTCGGCGGTGCGCTCGCCGATGTCCGTCCCGAAATCCGCTCCCGCGATCGGCACCAGCACTCGGCCGAACCGGGTCGCCACCGGAGCGTCTGCTTGCTTCCTCGCCCGAATGACCAGCACCGGCACCGTCGCCGAACGAACGAGGGCGTCCGTAACGCTGCCGAGTAGCACGCGCCCGAGGCCGGAGCGGCCGTGTGTCATCATGACGACGAGCGGATGGTCGAGCGCGGCCAGGTGGGCGGCGAGCGTCTCCACCACAGGCCCCTCGAGCAGCTTCGCCGTTACGCGTACGTCGCCGGCTTTCCCCTCTCTCTCGGCGACCCTGTCGATATACGCCACCGCCTCCTCGCGCAGGTCCAAGTCGAGGCGCGTATCGATGGGTGGCGCACCCGACGCGTACGGGCTTTCCACGGAAGGCTTGAAGACGTGCACCACCTCGATTGCCGCGTGCAGACGGTGCGCGAGGTAGTGCGCTGGCTCCAGCGCTTGCTCGGCGAGCCGGGAACCGTCGAGCGGTACGACGATCATGTTGATCACGTTGATTCCTCCTCGAGCTGACGACGGGCGTGTGCTCGCGCGGCAGCGATGGCCTGCTGCACCTCCTCTCCTGCCGGCGCTGCCGAGGCCACTGGGTCGGACACGAGCTCGCCGAGCATCTCGGACTCGGCGTAAGGCCGGAAGGGCTCGTGGTGGCTCGCCAGCGGATCACCGATCTCGTCTTTCAGTTGCCTTGGATCGAGCTCATCAGCGACTGGTACCAGCTCGGGCTTCGTACCGAGGTAACGCGTTGCTCGGCCGCGCCGCGCCGACGCCTCGCGCGCGCTTGCCTCCGCACTCGGGGTGCAATCGCGACGAACGATGGGCTCGTGCGTGACAGTCTCCATGGCACGCTCCAACGGGCGCCGCAGCGTCCGCTCTTTCGGCCTGGCGGACGTCGGCACCGTGGCAGGATGGAGCCTGTGGCAGGGCGGCGGTGTCGGGAAAGTCGGAACGTCATGCTCCCGCACCCCCGACTCCGCAACCAGACTCCCGACCCGTACCATGAACGCGGACCAACCCGATGATCCGAGCTCTCCCGAAGAGCGGCGACTGCACGGCCGAGGCACCCGAATGTTGAGCTATTCCGACCTAGTGCAAATGGAGCGCTCGCTGCGCCAGCGGCAGATGCTGTCGTTGTACGTCGAGGGTGCCAACGGCGACCCGGCAAAGCGCGATGCGTGGCGCGCTCGCGTCGAGGACGCCCTTCGGCCGCTCGAGCAGGTCAACGAGAACGCGCCACACGACGAGCGCGAAGCCTTTCGAACGACCGTTCGAGCGCTCCACGACTTCCTTCGGCACCAGCCACCGCCGGTGCACGCTGCGACGTTCGCCGTGTTCGTCTCCAACGAGACATTGTTGCACGACGCCACGCTCCCGGTTTCGCTGCCGACCGCGGCCCACTGGGGACACGGCATGCGCGTCGCCCCCTATCTGCGAGCGATCCGGCCGGAGCGGCCGGTCATCGTCTACGTGGGCGGCGTGAAGACGGCGGAAGTGTACGAGCAGCAGGGCGATTCGCTTCGCCGCGCGAGGAGGATCAAGGTGCCCATGGTGAAGCAGCCGACATATCACATGGGCGATGCGCCGCCACCGGGATTCTCCGCGAACACTCGTGGTCGAACGAAGAAGGATGCGCTCGACCGCGACGTGCAGACGGCGACGCACAGGGTCGCACACGAGATCGTCGAGCAGATCCGCCAGCACTCCGGTGACAACGCGTGGATGATCGTCGTTGGTCTGCCACAGGTCACGCACGCCGTGCAGGAAGCGCTGCCGGCGTCGCTCGCGGCACGCACGTTCATCGAGCGCGCGGCGCTCGCCGACGAGACCGAAAAGGAGTTGGCGCGGGTGACGACCGCGGGGGTCGAGGCGCTCGAGCGGCGTCGCCAGTCAACGCTAGTCGACGAGCTGATCGAGGAGGCCGCAATCGGTCGGCGCGGCGTACTTGGCCGCGACGCCGTTCAGCAGGGACTGATGGAACGCCGTGTGTACGAGGTGCTGTTCTCCTCACGATTTGCCGACGAGGCGCCTGATGCGCTGGAGGCGATCGTCACGTCGGCCTTCGAGCAGTCGGCGCTCTGTGAGGCAACCCGCGGTCCGGCGGAAGAGCTGCTCGACCGGACCGGACGCGGCGTGGGTGCGCTGCTGCGATACACCGTGGCGGCGAACGCGGCGGGGGCAACGTCCGAGTCGTTAGGCAGCGAAGAAGGACTGTCGCGCTGAGCCTCCTGGAGTTTCGCGAGCGCGCGCGCCCAGGGCGATACGCTCGTCTGCGGCGTCCCGTGCGGGTTCGGGACCAGCGAAGGGCCGTATGCCTTCACGGCCAGCGCCTCGGGGTACGCGCCGCGCCGAGTCACGGCTGACGCGCGCTTCGCCCGCTTCGACGGGGGCTGCCCCTCGTTCAGCGAGGGGAGCACCCGGGCGTCGGTATCGTTGGCTCGTGCCCCTTGAGCTCCGCGCCGGGCGTGTCGTGGCCACGGCATAACGCGCGTTGAAGCTGCGGAGCGCTCCGAGCATCCGGGATCTCGCCAGCATCCGGCATCGTAGTGTCCGCATCGCGAGCCCATAGAGTCAGGCGCTCGCGGCTCAGCGAGAAGGCGTTTGACGGACACAGCAAGGCCGCTACACGAAGAAGAATCTTCGCGACGGATGCGTGCCGCGCTCGAGTCGGGCGCGCCCAGGCGAGGAAATCGAAGTCAACAACGTCTTTGCCCTAACGCGCCCGAGCCCGGTTTGGTCAGGAGTTTCCCTACTCGACGCCTGCATCCTACCGACAGACAATGGGCGCCCTCCGGACGATCTTGGGGATGGTCCGCGCTACAGGCGCGGGCAGCGTCGCGGAGGGCGTGATGACGACGACTGGAATGACACAAGACCGCGGCCGGTCACTGGCGCAGCCGGTTCGGAGCCGAAGCATCGTACGACAGGTCTTGCTCGCGTGCGGTATCCTCTCTTCACTGCTTTACGTCGCTACCGACGTACTCGGCGGCCTGCGCTATGAGGGGTACAGCTTCACCTCGCAGGCGATCAGCGAGCTGATGGCGACCGGCGCTCCGTCGGAACCGCTCGTCGATCCGCTCTTCATCGCGTACGGTGTGCTCGCGCTGGTCTTCGGTGTGGGCGTCTTTCGGGAAGCAGCCGGTCGCAACCGCGCGATGCGGATCACGGGAGCCCTGCTGATCGCATACGCGGTTGCCGGCTTCTCGGGGCCCACGCTCTTCGAGATGCACCAACGCGGTGCCGGCAGCTCGGGAGGCGACACCCCGCACATCGTGATCACCGCTGTGCTCGTCCTGCTGATGCTCACTGCCATCGGGTTCGGCGCCTTCGCGCTCGGCAAGCGATTCCGCATCTATTCGTTCGCGACACTCCTGACAGCCATCGTGTTCGGCGCGGTGTCAGCCCCATACGGCGCCCGGCTCGCCGCAGGCCAGCCCACGCCGGGGTTCGGGATCATCGAACGCATCAACGTCGATTCGACGCTGCTGTGGGTGGCGGTCCTGGCCGTCGCGCTCTTACGGCGTCCGCGGTTCGCGGCGCGAGGATCACTCCCATGACGACGACAACTCAGGTTGATGGCCTGGTCGCTCCAGGCTTCGAAGAGGTGCGCGCCGAGTTCGAGCGCAACTTCGACGAACACGGCGAGATCGGTGCCGCCGTCGCGGCCTACTGGCGCGGCGAGACGGTCGTCGATCTGTGGGGCGGCCGCCGCACGCCTAACGGCGATGCCCCGTGGAACCGGGACACCATGGTGGCGGTCATGTCCACCACCAAGGGCCTCGCGGCGATGACGCTGGCCGTGGCGAACGCGCGCGGCTGGCTCGACTACGACGCCCCGGTCGCGCTTTACTGGCCCGAGTTCGCGCAGAACGGCAAGGCCGAAGTCACCGTACGCCAGCTCCTCGGGCACGAAGCGGGGCTCGTCCTGCTCGACGAGAAGTTGACGGTCGAGAAGCTGCGCGACCTCGACTACATGGCGCGCCTGCTCGCACGACAGAAGCCGGCGTGGCCGCCGGGGACGCGCCACGGTTACCACACAATGTCGATCGGGTTGTACATGCAGGAGCTCATGCGGCGCGTGGATCCCGAGCGCCGCACAATCGGGCGCTGCTTCCACGACGAGATCGCCGTACCGCTGGACCTGGAGTTTTATATCGGGCTTCCGCCGGAGATTCCCGACGAGCGTCTCGCCGTGCTCAAGACGTTGTCCAGGACTCGTGCTCTCCTGGCATTGCGCATCACTCCACCAGTGCTGATCAGGAAGATGCTCCCGCCCGGCTCGCTGCTCCGCCGGTCGATGCTCCTCCTGGATCTGGACATGAACGACCGGCGCTCGCTGGAGCTCGAGCTGCCCGCGGGCAACGGCGTCGGCACGGCGCGCTCGATCGCGCGAGCCTATTCCGCCTTCGCGGAAGGCGGCGCCGAGATCGGCATCACGCCGGAGACGTTCGCGCGCGTGACCGCGCCGCCCGAGGTCACGGGTCGCCTGGATGAGGTGCTGGGCGTGCCGAGCTACTTCTCGCTCGGCTTCCTGCGGCCCGGACCCGAGCCGTTCTTCGGCTCGAGCCCACGCGCGTTCGGTGCGCCCGGTGCGGGCGGGTCGTTCGCGTTCGCCGATCCCGACGCGCGACTCGGCTATGCCTACGTGATGAACAAGATGGACTTCTACCTGGAGAACGATCCGCGCGAGAAGGCGCTGCGCGACGCGGTGTACCGCGCGGTGGCGTGACTCACCGACCGGCCCGATGGCCGCGATGATGGCGCGGTCGTATCGTCCATGACCTGGGAGAGGGAACGTGCCCGCGCCATTCCTCAGTATGACGCATCCCTACTCGGCGGGTGCGCTCTGCTCCACGGTCCGCGACCTCGTGAAATGGCAGCGCGCGCTCGCCGGCGGCCGCGTCGAGAACGCCAGGTCGTACGCGCTCATGACCACCGCGGACACGCTGAACAACGGCACGCGGCTCGGCTACGGCTTCGGACTCGTGCCGGGCCAGCTCCGGACGAAACGCTCCGTTGGCCACGGCGGCGGCGTCCACGGCTTCACCAGCGCGAGCATCTATTTCCCGGACGACAGCGTGAACGTCGTCGTCCTTACGAACTCCGACGGCGGGCCCGATCCGCTCGCGCTGAACGTCGCCCGCGCGGTGTTCGGGTTTCCCGTCGTCGCGAGCCCCAAGCCGCTCGTGGCCGTGCCGCTCCCCGACACCGAACGTGACCGCCTGCCCGGCGTCTACGACCTCGACCGATTGAACGGCGGAGTATTGACGGTCCGCGTCACACTCGAGGAGGGCCGCCTGATGGCGCAGGCGGAAGGGCCGGGGCAAGGGAAGTTCCCGATCGTCCATCTCGGCAACCTCCGCTTCGGCACGATGGCCGATCCCACGCTGTTCCTCACCTTCATGAGCGAGGGCGGCAAGATCACGAAGCTGCAGCTCACCCAACGTGGCGGGACGATCGAAGGCGCGCGGAGACCCTGACGCGGCCGCCACAGGCCATCGGAGAGCCGCCACTCTTCCACTGAGACGACCGAATCCGGCGAGACGGCCCCACTCGCGCCGCTTATCGTGCGGTATGCACAGGACGATCGAGCCAACCATCCTCTATTTCGGAACGCCCGTCGCGCTCATCAGCTCCTTGAACGCGGACGGCTCTCCCAATCTCGCGCCGATGTCATCGGTCTGGTGGCTCGGCTGGAGCTGCATGCTCGGATTGGGTCAGATGGGGCAGACTTCCGAGAACCTCGCTCGCACGCGCGAGTGCGTGATCAATCTTCCGTCCGTGGATCAGGTCGCGAACGTCGACCGTCTCGCGATGACCACGGGGCGAGACCCCGTACCGGAGCTCAAGCAGCGGTGGGGCTATCGACACGAGGGCAACAAGTTCGGTCGCGCCGGGTTCACCGCGCAGGCGTCGGACGTCGTCGCGCCGCCGCGCGTACGCGAGTGTCCGGTGCAGATGGAGGGCATCGTACACGACGTTCGGCCGTTCGGAAAGAACGTTTCGGCGAATGCGTTCGAGGTACACGTCGTCCGGCTGCACGTCGACGAATCATTGCTCGTGCCGGGCAGCGATCCCGATCGACCGCACATCGATCCCGAGAAATGGCGTCCGCTGCTCATGAGCTTCTGTCGCTTCTTCGGCGTGAGCGATGAGCTGCATCCGTCGCGTCTCGCCGAGTCGGACTTCATGAAGCTCGTGGCTGGTGGCGGGCAAGCGGCCCGGAGGAGGGACCCGAGTCGTCACGGCACCTGATTCGGCCAGGGGCGCTCTCTCCCGTCCCCGATGCGCGCGGTTTCGATTCACCAGTGATCGCGAACGGCGACAGCTGGTCGACCGTCACCCCTTCCGGTGCCGGCCAACGTATCGTAGGAGCTGGCGAGCACTCGGGGCATCCGGATTCTCGCCAGCATCCGATATCTTCCGATCAGCATTGCGAGCCCGTCGAATGAGGTGCTCCCACCTCAACTTCAGGCGTTGGCCGGATCCGAAGCCACTACGAGGGACGATGACGGTGGAGCAGCCGGAGGCACGGCGCGGCGCGTACACGATTGCCTCCGATCCGGACCGACTGGACCTCCAGGCGGTGCACGCCTACCTCACCCGGTCCTACTGGGCCGCCGGCATTCCCGAAGAGGTTGTCCGGCGCGCCGCGGCCAACTCGCTCTGCTTCGGCGTGTATTTCGGCGAGCGCACTGCGGAGGTACAGATTGGCTTCGCCCGGGTGATCACGGATCGCGCCACCTTTGCGTACCTGGCGGACGTCTACATTCTGGAGGACCATCGGGGGCAGGGCCTCGCGACGTGGCTCGTCGAGGTCATTCTGGCTCATCCCGAGCTCCAGGGGCTGCGGCGGTTCCTGCTCGTCACCCGGGACGCGCAGGACCTCTACGCGCGCTTCGGGTTCCGGCCGCCCGAGGAGCCCGGGCAGGTGATGCAGATTCGGCGGCCGAATCCGTATGGCGCGCCGCCGCGGCCGCGGGGCGAGGCCACCACCGACGCGACCGGCTGACGAAACGTTTATGCCGCCGGCCTGTCGGGAGCCATCAGGTTGATCGCCGCTCGACTTCGGATGGCGTGCGGCGCTCCTCTCCCCGGCCAGCATGACCGGCCGCAGCTTGACGTTTGGCGTTAGGTGGACGCACCCGTCATATGAGCGAAGCCTCGTTGGACCTGTTACGGCGGTATCTGCCCCTGCTCGACTCCGAGTATCGGCGCATCGGCATCGCCGAGGAGATGGAGCGCTACTTCACAGGCTCCGGAGGTGACACAGTCAGCGTCGAGAGTTGCGAGCGCGAGTTGGAGGCGCTCCGGGCGATTCCTTCCGGGATCGGCTTCGGCGCGTATTGCGCCCGCGTTGGCATGGATGCGAACGCGATCAGGCAAGCCGCCGAGCCGGCACCACCATCCGACGCCACCTAACGCACGTTGCACCTGCCGAGCGCTCGGAGCAGCCGGTATCGTGCCCGCATCCGGCATCTCGAGGTCAGCATCGTGCGCCCGTCGGGTCGGGCGCTCGCGCGGTAACTTCAGGCGTCAGGGCACAAGCCACATCTACGTCGGAGTCGCATGCTGCACCGAATCGTCATCGCCGTCGTGGTTGCCTTCACTTCCCTCGCCGCTGCCTGTGACGGCGGTGATTGTGCCGGCGTCGGGCGTCCGGCGTTCGAGGTCACCGTTCTCGACGCACGCACCGGTGCTCCCATCACCGACAGCGTCGTTGTGTACGTATTCCAGCTTCCGGACCTCGCCCGCGTGGACTCCGCCACGAGGCAAAGCGCGCCCGGACGCATTCCCGCCGCCGATGAGCGAAGCGGGCGGTTCAACGTCGTCGTTGAACGACCGGGCTACTTCCCCTGGACGGCTGAGAACCGCCAGGTCATCGAGAAGTGCAGCGTGGAGACGGTCTTCCTGACGGCTCGGCTCCTGCGGCGAGGCACCTGAGACGCTGCGCCCTAACGAGTCGTTACACCTGAACCTGGGCGTTGGCCGGACGACGAACTGGTGGCGAAGGGCCCGCACCGCCGCGGTGCCGACAGCGTCGCCTACCTGTGGTGCGACGAGGAATCGGGCGGGCGCTGGACCATCGTTCGCCGCCAGTGGCAGGCGGTGCTGAATCTCAACGAGCGCCAGCGCGTCTTCGAGGTACGCGGGTTCCCTGGGCTGATCGGGCCCTAGCCCGTGGAGATCGCGCCGCCAGCAGGCTAACGTAGCGTTCGAGCTGGCGAGCGATCTGCGGTTGCGCGTTCGGCGCGATGGTTGTAACTCGTTCGCAGCTCAACTTTGGCGTTCGACATCTACGAGCTTCACAACGGGCGAACTCGGAGACCGCACGCATGCCAACGGTGAAGGCGGTCGAATCCAGAATCCGAAACGTGGAAGGCTTCGCCGTGGCGGTGTACTGGCATCACGGCGGAGACGTACGGAGTGACAAGCAGTCATTTCCTTCCTACCCGTACCGACAGGCCGCAAGCGGCTCTACGACTGTCGCCGAATGGAAGCGAACTCGCTTCGAGCCCAATTACCCGGGCTTTGAGGTGGAAGTGCTCGATCCCACGGGTGCGTCGGTAAGCGGAAACTTGAAGCTCGAGAATCTTCGCGGCATGTACGGCGGGTGACGTTCACCGAGTTCTCGACCGGATGTCTGACGTATCGAGGCAACGGCACGCCACTTCACATGGCCTTCATGACAACCGGTCGTACCGCAGCAATCGCGCTGCTTGCGAGCGCATGGATCCCCGCAGCTTGACTCCAGGCGTTAGGTAACCGGACCACTCATCATCCCGACACACTTTGGACTGGCTCGCGCGCCAACCGTTCAGCCGCGTAGCACTTGCGGCGGCCGCGTGGTCGCTACTCCTCCCGGCCGCCGCGTACGCCGCGTTCCGCCTGTTCATCTGGTACGCGACTCGCCGGGGGGACCTGGTCGCGTATGCGGTCGTCCAAGTGCGCTGGCCCGCCATCGTCGGCGTTCTCCTGGTGCCGCCGACCGCACTCCTGCTCGCCTGGTGGGCCGCCCGGCGCGCTCGCCAGGCGCAGGCGGGCAACGCAGCGCCCAGTACCTAACGTACGTTGCACGTCCCAGAGCGCATCTGGTTGAAAGCCGATGGTCTGCGTACCAGATTCGAGTCCCGGGCGCCCGTCAGCTGGGCGCCCCGCAGGTGAACGTCAGGCGTTCGACGGACCGCCGAGTCCATCACCGCGCATGCGCACGCTCCGGACTGCCGCGCCACACGCGTCGCGGCGTGCAACCCGGCGCCGCACCACCACCCAACGGCCGATGCGTCCTTTCTTCGCTGCGGTCCCCAGGCCTGGCACCGACTTCGTTGCTGCTGTGCTTCACCCGGCCCGCCTGCTGCTCGGCGCCGCGCTGCAGCTGCTGCTCGCTGGTATCGTGTTCGGCGCCTCGCCCGTGGGTGCGCAGGGCGGCACGACAACCCCGCGGGTCTCGGCGCCGTCGCAGGGTAGCGTCGCGAGAACACGCTCGGTACGCGCCGAGGCGCTCCCGTCGCGAGTGGACTATGTACCACGGGGGCGATACGACGAGCTCCGCGACTACATCGTGCGCTCACGCGCGACAGGCGGCACCCTCTTCAACTCTCCGGACGGGCAGACCAACTACATGATCGTGCGCCGCACGACCGCGAGCGACGTCGAGGAGCACTCGCGGTGGGACGACCTGATCATTGTCCGCTCCGGCACCGGGACCGTGGAGGTCGGCCCTCGAGCGACGGGGGCACGCTTCCTGGCGGCCGGCGAGCTCCGCGGCGGCACCATCACCGCGCCGTCGCGCCTCGACCTGCGCCCCGGCGACATCGCGCGCATCCCGGCCGGCGTGCCGCACGCCTTCTCGCCGAGCGGGGCCGAGCCGTGGGAGTTTCTGCTCGTCAAGGTGCGCCGCCCAGGCAAGCCGCTCAGGCGCCCGCCCGGCGCAGCCAAGTAGCACGGTCGTTGCCGCCGACTGTGCCGTGCACGGAAGCACCGGCACCATCGGCTGGCGCGGGCCAGCATCGCGATCACGCCCGACGACCCTGGCACCGCGATCGGCCGCTGGCCCGCGCGGTCGACGATCTCGACGGCGCTCGGCGGCCTCTTCTTCAGGGCGCTGCCGGTGTCACGAACGGTTCACATTTCCTGCGGTATTGTCTGGTGCTGCCGGGGCACGCCTGCCCCCGTCCAGGCAGACAGCACTCCCGGCCAGAGGGCAATCAGTGGGAGGCGCCATGCAACGCTACTCCTCGTCGATCGGCCGACCCGCCGCGGTAGCTGCGGGACTCGCCGCAGCACTCGTCGCGTGCTCCGACAACTCAGCGACGAACCCCGTCCTGCCGACGGCGTACGCGGAAACGAAGCTCGTCGCCAATGTCGCGGCGCTCGGCGCGAGCATCGTCGATCCAAATCTCGCGAACCCGTGGGGACTCGCCTTCAGCCCGACCGGCGTACTGTGGGTGAGCGACAACCACTCCGGTACCGCGACGCTGTACGACGCCGCTGGCGCCAAGCTGCCGTTGGTCGTCACGATCCCCCCAGGCGCCGGCGCCACGCGCGGAGCGCCGACGGGGGTCGTCTTCAACCCGACGACCGACTTCGTCATCCCTGGAAGTAGCCAGGCCCTGTTCATCTTCGCCGGCGAAGACGGGACCATCTCCGCGTGGAATCAGTCCACCGGCACGAGCGCCCGGCTCGTCGCGGACCGCTCGTCCCGCGATGCGGTGTACAAGGGCGTCGCGATGGCGCCTAACGGCGGAGCGAACTTCCTGTACGCGACCAACTTCAAGCAGAACGCGGTGGACGTCTTCGACCGGACCTTCAAGTTCATGTCCTCGTTCACCGACTCGACGGTTCCCGCGGGCTACGCACCGTTCGGGATCCACACCATCGGGGGCCAGCTGTACGTCACATTCGCGAAACAGAAGGCACCGGACAACGAGGACGATCAACCCGGGGCGGGCAACGGCTACGTCGATGTCTTCAACGCCGATGGCACCCGGTCGAAGCGCTTCGTGTCCAGGGGCAGGCTCAACGCGCCCTGGGCGGTCGTGACGGCGCCGTCGAGCTTCGGCAGCGCCGGCGGCGACATCCTGATCGGCAACTTCGGCGACGGGCTCATTGGCGCATACGATGCGGCCACGGGCAGCTTTCGCGGCTTCCTTCGCGATTCCACCAATGCATCGATCACGATCGAGGGGCTCTGGGACCTGACGTTTGGCGTCGGCGCCGCCTCGACGACGCTCTACTTCAGCGCCGGGCCGAACGATGAGAACGACGGTCTCGTCGGCACATTGACGGCAAAGTAGGACGCCCTCCCAGCACTCGGGCCGTTGCCGGAGCCAGTTGGTCGCGCTGGGACCATCGGGGATTGTTGCACGGCGTTGTTAGCTGACCTGCGGCGTTGGCCGGACGCACACGTAGCTCGTAGCTTCAGGCAATGGCGACCGAGCGCGAAAAGATGCTGCGCGGCGAGCTTTACGTCGCCTCCGATCCGGAGCTCGTCGCTGCCCGTGAACGCGCGCGGCGCCTCTGGCGATCGTACAATGCGCTCGACCCGGCCGCAGGCGCGGTGCGGCGCGAGGTGCTCGAACAGCTACTCGGCGCGGTCGGGGCCGGCGCTGTCATCGAGCCGCCATTCTTCTGCGACTACGGAACGCAGATCACCCTCGGCGTCGAGGTCTTCGTCAACTTCAACTGCGTCTTTCTGGACTGCAGTACCATCGCCATCGGCCCGCAAACGCAGTTGGGGCCCGCGGTCCAACTCTACACGGCGGCCCACCCACTCGACCCGAGCGCGCGGGCGGCCGGTTCGGAATTCGCGCGACCGATTGCCATCGGATCGCGCGTCTGGATCGGCGGCGGCACGGTCGTCCTCCCCGGTGTGGCGATCGGGGACGACACCGTTGTCGGCGCGGGGAGTGTCGTCACCAGGTCACTCCCGCCCGGTGTGGTCGCAGTGGGCAATCCGTGCCGTGTCATTCGCCCGGTCAACCGCAGTCACGGACAGTCCAACGACAAGTCGGCGCCGCTCGGGACGCCACCGGAGCTCGGGACGACAGCGTAGTACCAACACGTGTTGGAGCAGACGCCCATCCTTGGAAGCGGCCTGGCCGGTCGGCTGTAACCCGGTCGCCGCGCAACGCGACGTTAGGCGACACTCACGCACCACAGGACGACATGACCAGCGACTGGCCCTGGCCCGCGGCACTCGACGCCGTCCTGGCGGCTCCGGCGCAGCATCAGGTGCTTCTCGAGAACGCCCACGTGCGCGTGCTCGACACGCGGATCGGGCCGGGAGAGCGCACCCTGGTGCACACGCACCGGTGGCCCGCGGTGCACTACGTCATCAGTTGGAGCGACTTCGTCCGGCGCGACGGGGACGGGGCGGTGCTCGTGGACACGCGCGTGGGCGGCCGCACGCCACCGCCGGCACTCTGGGGCGAGCCGCTCCCGCCGCATTCGCTGGAGAACGTCGGGGCGAACCCGTTGCGCATCGTCAGCGTAGAGCTCAAGTCCGCATTGGCATCGAGTGCCACCTAACGTGTCGTTGAAGCTGACGAGCACGCTGCGGAAGCAGCGGCCGCGCCGACGCGTCCGTCCCGTGACGGCCCGGCGGCCACACACATCCTCACCTTTCGGAGGGAGCCCCATGAGCACGCGCGCGCACGACACGCGAGCGGAGCTGGCGACGTTTCTCGGCCTCACGTTCGTCCTGAGCGCGGTGTTCTGGTGGCTGATCATCGCCGCGGGCAGCCTCGGCGCGCACGGCGGCGCGTACGTGTTCGCGCTGATGTGGTGCCCCGGCGTGAGCGCGCTCGCCACGCGGCTCGCCTTCCAGGGCAACGTGCGCGGCGAGGGATGGCGCTGGGGCGCGACGCGCTGGGCGGCCCTCGCCTACGTGCTGCCACTGGGCTACGCGACCGCGGCGTACGGCCTGGTGTGGCTCACGGGACTCGGTGGCGTGGACCTCGGCCGGTTCCGGACGGGCGTCGTGGCCTTCGTCGTCCTCGGCTCGCTCCAGAGCCTGCTCTCCGCGACCGGCGAGGAGCTGGGGTGGCGCGGCTTCCTCGTGCCGACGCTCGCGCGGACAATGTCGTTCGGACGCACGGCGCTCGTGAGCGGCGCGATCTGGGCCGCGTGGCACGTGCCGCTCATCGTCCTCGCGGACTACAACGGCGGCACGCCCACATGGTACTCGGTGCTCTGCTTCGCGGTCATGGTCATCGCGCTCGGGGTTCCGTTCGCGTGGCTCAGACTGCGCTCGGGAAGCGTGTGGCCGGCGGCCATCCTGCACACATCGCACAACCTGTTCGTGCAGGGATTCTTCGATCGCGTGACGGTGGACACCGGCCCGACGCGCTGGCTCACGGGTGAGTTCGGCGCCGCGCTCGCGGTCACCGTCGGCGTCACGGCCTGGCTGTTCTGGCGTGCGCGCGACACGGTCCCATCGCCCAACGAGCCACTCCCCGAGCGCGCCCCCGCGGCGTCGCCGGCGGAGACGGTGTCCGCGGGCCGCTGATGAATCACGCGCGAGACACGAGACTCGGCTGAGCAGCAACTGGCGCCGCGTTACACTTGCCGGAGCGGCCGGCATCCGTGGTGCGTCTGGCAACACCCGAGTAGCGTCAGGATCCAGTCACCTGTCGGGAGGCGCGCTCCGCACGCGAGCTCGCGCGTTAGGCATGTCGGTGCGATCGTCCGGCGCTCACCATGATGCGATGAGTCGAGTAACGACGCAGGCCTGGCTTGGGTTGGCCAAACTCGTTGGCGTCCTGCTGCTCTGCCTGTTCCTCCCAGCGTGGTCGCTGCGTTATTGGCAGGCGTGGGTGTTCCTGGCCCTGTTCGCTGGGAGCGCGGCGGCAACCACCTGGTATCTGCAGCGGCACGACATCGAGCTCCTCCGGCGCCGCCTTGCCGCTGGGCCGCATGCGGAGAAGGAGCGCCGCCAACAGGTCATACAGCTGCTCGCAAGCGAGGCCTTCATCGGAATGTTCGTGGTACCAGGATTCGACCACCGCTTCGGCTGGTCCACGGTCCCGCTGCCGCTCGTCGTTATCGGCGATCTGCTCGTCATCCTCGGCTTCTGGATCGTGTTTCTCACGTTTCGCGAGAACAGCTACACCTCGGCGATCATCGAGACGGCAGAAGGCCAGCCGGTCATCTCTACTGGCCCGTATGCCATCGTGCGGCACCCGATGTACGCCGGCGCGATCCGCATGCGCATGGGAACGCCATTGGCGCTCGCTTCGCTCTGGGCGCTGGTCTGTTTCGCCATCATGGTTGCCGCCATCGTCTGGAGATTGCTGGACGAGGAGCGCCTGCTCTCTCGAGACCTGCCGGGCTACGCTGCCTACCGGTCGAGCGTGATGTACCGTCTCGTGCCGTTCATCTGGTGAGCGCCTCAGCGACTCACCATTCGCAGTAACCCAGAGCCTTCGTGCCACACCTGTTGACCGTGGCGGGCAGCCTGCGAGCGGGCTCCTCGAACGCAACCCTTCTCGGCGCCGCCGCGCGGCTCGCGGCGCTCCCACCGACCGTCCTGGATCCTGGCGCGCCCGAGGGACGGAGTACCAAGAGCTCGACGTCGTTCGCTGGCTCCGCGACCGGGGAATGGACGCCGACGCGCGCGTGGACGTCGGTACCGACGGCTTCGGTGGACACACCGCCCTGTTCAACTGCGTGGTCACCTACAACGCGGACCGGAGGGATGATCGTGTCGCGCGACTGCTGCTGGATCGTGGCGCGGACCCGAATGCGCGCGCGTCCATTCGGAAAGGACTCGCGTTCGCGAGGGACGCGTCCGTCCATGAGTACCGCGACGTGACCCCGCTCGGATGGGGGCGGCACTTTCACGATCAGAGCTACGTGTCGCAGGCGGCCATGCGTGCGATCGCCGAGCGCGGCGGCACGGAATGACTGTGTACTTGAGGTAGTGGTGGGCCACAGGTGGCGTCCCGACCGCCACGCCTAACGATCGCTGGAGCTGGCAGGCGAGCCATGGGTAGCGTCGGCCTCGCCGCCGCATCGTCGTGGCTCGCCTGCAGCTCGACTCGGGCGTTGGTTGGTGGCCCGCGAGGTCCGGTGCCCGTCCGCTCCGGCCGGGCCCGGTTGCCGGCGCCACCGCCCGGCGCCACATTGGCCCGGGTGACGGCGTGGGCTGCGCGGCGCCGCGCGAGCTGCCGCCCGGCCACCCGCCCCCGGTGCACGCGGAGATGTCCCCCCATGACGAAGCTCCTCGTCCTCTACCCGCCCCCGACCGACGCGGCCGCCTTCGAGCGCCGCTACCGCGACGAGCACGCCCCGATGGTGCGCGAGAAGATGCCCGGGCTCCGCCGCTTCGCGGCCGGCCGCGTGGTGGGCACACCGGCGGGGAGCCCGCCCTACGCCCACGTCGCCGAGCTCGAGTTCGACTCGCGCGCGGCGGTCGACGCGGCCCTCGGGTCGCCCGGGGGCAAGGCGGTGGTCCAGCACACCCTCGAGATCTCCACCGGCGGGCCGATGACGGTGCTCGTCGTCGAGGAAGACGGCTGACCGGGCGCCCGTTAGGCGTCCCCTCGGCGCCACACCGACGCCGAGTCAGGCGTTAGGCTGTCGGCGGGACACTGGAGGACGGGGAATGGCTGCTGATCCTCACCGTGCTCTGGTGGAGCGCTACCTGGCCGCCTACAACGACTTCGACATCCCCGGCATGCTCTCCGTACTCGATCCGGCGATCGAGTTTCGCAACCTCACGAACGGGGCCGTTACCGCGGCGGCTGACGGGCTCGAGGAGTTCCGAAAGCTGGCTGAGCGGGCCGCGGAGCTCTTCCGTAGCCGGCGGCAGACGGTCACGAGCTATGTCGCCGTCGGCGACCGCGCGATGGCCGCCGTCGACTACCACGGTGTGCTCGCGGCGGATCTCTCGCCGGAGCTCCGGGCGGGCGAGACACTGCGGTTGTCGGGACGATCCACGTTCGACTTCCGGGACGGACGGATCACGCGCATCGTGGACGAGAGCTGACCCGCCGGCCGGACGCCTGAGCCCGCTCCCATTCTCTGGCGTCCCCCAGCGCAGCCCATATATATGGGCCTCTGACCGAGCCGGAGGTCCCCGTGGTTACGAGCGCGCCCACCCTGTTTCCCGACCCTACCTTCTATCCATCCCCGCGCCTCGCCGCCGGGGCCCCCGCGGAGAAGTTGGCCTACGTCGTGACCATCAGCCCGGGTGGGCAGCGGCCGGACGCGCTGGTCGTGGTGGATGTGGATCCGGCGTCGCCCAGTTACAGCCAGGTCGTCGGTCGAGTGGAAATGCCCAACGTCGGCGACGAGCTCCACCACTTCGGCTGGAACGCCTGCAGCTCGGCGCTCTGTCCGTACGCGCCGCATCCGCACATCGAGCGCCGGTACCTCATCGTGCCGGGGCTCCGGTCCTCGAGGATTCATGTCTTCGACACGAAACCCGATCCGCGAAACCCGCGACTCGTGAAGACCATCGAGCCGGAAGAAGTCATGGCGAAGACCGGCTACTCGCGCCCGCATACGGTGCACTGCGGTCCCGAGGGCATCTATGTGAGCGCCCTGGGCGACGAGAAGGGCAACGGCCCTGGCGGCATCTTCATTCTCGACCATGACAACTTCGAGGTGAAGGGCCGGTGGGAGCTGGATCGTGGCCCGCAGTACCTGGCCTACGACTTCTTCTGGCACCTCGGCTACGACGTGCTGGTGTCCAGCGAGTGGGGAACCCCGAAGCAGGTGGAGAACGGGCTGATTCCCGAGGAGCTCCTGGCGAAGCACTACGGCCGGAACGTGCACGTCTGGGATCTCCGGCGCCGCCGCCATCTCCAGTCGCTTCCGGTCGGCGAGGACGACCAGATGGTGCTGGAGCTCCGGCCGGCCCACGATCCCACCAGGACCTACGGGTTCGTCGACGTGGTCGTCAGCGTCAAGGATCTCTCGAGCTCGATCTGGGCCTGGCACCGGGCCGGCGGGAACGGGAAATGGGACCTGACCAAGATCATCGACATCCCGGCCGAGCCGGCTGAGGAGAGCGATCTGCCCCCAGCGCTCAAGCCGTTCAAGGCCGTTCCGCCGCTGGTGAGTGACATCGATCTCTCGGTCGACGACAGGTTCCTGTACGTCTCGTGCTGGGGCACCGGAGAGATGCGGCAGTACGACGTGTCGGAACCGCTCGAGCCCAAGCTCACCGGCTCCGTGCACCTTGGCGGTATCGTCCGCCGCACCCCGCACCCCAAGACAGGCAAACCCCTGAACGGCGGGCCCCAGATGGTGGAGATCAGCCGAGACGGTCGCCGAGTCTACTTCACCAACTCGCTCTATGCCCCGTGGGACGCGCAATTCTACCCGGAAGGGCTCAAGGGATGGATGGTGCGGCTCAACGCCGACCCCGATGGGGGCATCACGCCGGATCCAGATTTCTTCCTGGAGTTCGAGGAGGGTGTGCGGCCCCACCAGGTCCGGCTGCAGGGTGGAGACGCATCGTCGGACTCCTACTGCTATCCCTGACCGGCGCCTCGGCGGTCCCCGCCGGCGCGGGATGGTTCTGGCTCACGCTCGCGGGATTGGGGGCGTTCCACGGCCTCAATCCCGCGATGGGGTGGCTCTTCGCGGTCGCGCTGGGCCTGCAGGAGCGGCGGCGGAGCGCCGTGTTCAGGGCGCTTCCGCCGATCGCGTTAGGCCACGCGCTGTCGGTCGCGATCGTGATCGCGGTGGTGGCGGGTGCTCGACTCGTGATCCCGCCGGCCGCGATTCGATGGGGCGTCGGAGCGATCCTCATCGCGTTCGGCCTCCAGCGGGTGTGGCGTGGGGCCCGCCATCCCCGGTGGGTGGGGATGCGAGTCGGAGCGCGCGATCTCGTCCTCTGGTCCTTTCTCATGTCCACCGCGCACGGCGCGGGGCTCATGCTGGTGCCGGTGCTTCTCCGACTGCCGGGATCCACGCACGCGGGGCACGACGCGCTCCTGCGCGGCGGCGCGGCGACGCTTCCGCTCGCGGCGGCGGGCGCGGCGCTCGGCGTGCATACGCTCGCGATGCTCGTCGTGATGACCGCGGTAGCAGCCCTCGTCTATGCGACCGCGGGGGTGGACCTGCTCCGCCGTGGCTGGATCAACGTGGATCTCATCTGGTCGGTGGCGTTGATCGGAGCCGGGCTGTTGACGGTGCTCGTCACGGGTTGAGCACTCGGGCGTTCGCGGAGGCGCTCGCCGTTACCGCCGCCACGCCTGCCTAACGAACTCGACGAGCGCCTCGTTCACCTCGGCGGCGCGCTCCTGCTGCACCCAGTGGCCGCAGCCGGCGACGATCGAGATACCGCGGAGGGCAGGCACCAACGCCTTCATCGGCTCCGGCGAGCCGAACACCACCGCGGGGTCACGCTCCCCGGCCACGAACAACGCCGGCGGCGTGATGACCGCCTCGGCCACGTCGGCGGAGTCCTCCCAGTCGCGCACGAGGTTGCGGTATCGGTTGAGAACGCCCTCGAAGCCCGTACGCGCGTACTCCTGCACGTAATAGTCGAGATCCTGGCGACTCAGCCAACGCGGGAGCGTCGACGGAGGCGTCACGGCTCGCAGCACGCGCGCGTCGGGCCCCCGCCCTCCGACGAACAGCGTCTCGACGAGCCCGCGAGGGGCATCACCCGAAAGCGCGTACAGGAACCGACAGAACGCCTCACGAAGCGCTCCGTGCCCGTCGTCGCTCCTCGCGACCGAGGCGAGCGACTCCTCGAAGAAGCGCAGCGTGTTGTCCATGATCGCCGTGGGCGGCGACTCCGCCCGCGGCCGATAGGGGACGCCGGCCGCGACGAGCGCCGCGAGCTGGTTCCGCCACGTGTACCAGAGGTCGGCCATCCCGTGCACGAGCACCACGAGCGGGCCGTCACCGCACTCGGCGACATGCAGCGCGACATTCCGGGCGTGAACCCTGCGGTGAGTGATCGCGTCCATGATCAGTGATCCGCCATCGGGCTGAACTGGATGCCGGCGATCTGCCACCGGTCGCCGCGTCTCACCCAGACCTGACTCACGCGCACGGTGAGCTCGACGCGCTCGTTCCGGTACGTCGCCCTGTTCTTCTGGACGGCTCGCACGATCGCGGCGCGGTCGTAGCAGCGGATGTCCATCTCGCTGGTGTCCAGCGCCTCGTACCTGAAGTGCACGTGGCGCCCGATCCACGCCTGCTTGTCGAGCACGAATCCCTTGGGGCCGATCGACAGGAAGTCGTCGGCGATGAGCTCGCGCAGCCGAGCGGTGTCGGCGTGAAGCTCGGCGCGGTCGAAGTCGGCTTGCAGAGTCCGAATCGTTGGTTCCATCTGTCCGATCCTCCTTCAGGACGCTCGCGCGGCGCCGGGGCTCTGAACGACGCGCCCGTTTCCGGCGCCTCCCCGTGGCCGCGGCTCCAGCGGTGATCTAGCGCGACGTTTGAGTCATGTCAATTATCTACTTGAGTAAGCTCAATCATAGTAGATTCACCCCGGTGGGGCGAACTGCCCCGAACCGTCGACGCAGACCCATGGCCATGACCCGATCCACGACTTCGAAAGCCGAGCTCGCGCGCCGTGCGTGGGCGCTCATGTTCGACTTCCTGGTGAAGACCGCGCCGCGGCGGTCGGAGGAGATGGGCCGGCGCGGCCTCTCGCCCAACGACCTCCGTGCGCTGTCGAGCCTGGAGGCTAGCGAGGGCCGCACCATGCGCTCGCTGGCCGACGAATGGCAGTGCGACGCGTCGAACGCGACGCTGATCATCGATCGGCTCGAGCGTGCGGGCCTCGCCGAGCGCCTGCCCATGCCCGGGGACGCGCGGTTCAGACTCGTTCAGCTCACGTCGAAAGGTCGGCGCACCCACCTCGAGCTGGTCGACGAGTTCCACACGCCGCCGGTGGAGCTGCTCGCGCTCACGAACAAGGAGCTCGACACGCTGCGCCGCATTCTCGAGAAGATCCCCATGTCACCCGAGGAGGAGCGCGCGTGAGTCGTCCCGCGGTGCCCGCACGTCGCCCGGCCCGCCCCCACCTGCCACGCCCGTACCGCATGCCACCGCGCGTTCTCCAGGTCTCGACCGCCAACGCCGCGTTTCAACGCATCGACGTCTTGCGGCGGAATCGTACCAAACGCCACCGCTACGGAGAGTTCGTGATCGAGGGCGTGCGGGCAATCGACGCCGCCCTGGACGCCGGGTGGACCATCCGGTCGTTCGGCTACGCGCGCGGTCGCCCGTTGTCCCGATGGGCATCGTCCATACTCGATGCATCCACCGCCGAATCCCATCTCGAGATCGCCCCGAACCTGTTCGAGGCGATCAGCGAGAAGGAGGAGCCGCCGGAGCTGATCGCGGTGGTCGCGATGCGCCCCGACTCCGTCGACCGAATCACCGTCGGCGCGGGCATGGTGATGGTCGTCGTCGATCGCCCCGCCAGCCCCGGCAACCTCGGCACGCTCATCCGCTCGTGTGATGCGTTCGGGGCCAACGGCGTGATCGTGACGGGACACGGCGTCGACCTGTACGACCCGGCCACCATCCGTGCGAGTGTCGGCTCATTCTTCGCCGTGCCGTGCATCGCGCTTCCATCGCATCGAGAGGTGGCGGCCTGGGTGAGCGATCTCCGGCGCTCGTACGATGAGCTGATGCTCGTCGGAACGAGCGCGCACGCACCGTCCCGAATTCGTGACTTCCGCTGGGGCGCCGAGGTCGTTCTCCTCGTCGGAAACGAGACGAATGGGCTGAGCCATGCATATCGCGAGCTCTGCGATGTCATGGTCAGTATTCCGATACGCGGCACCGCGACTTCGCTCAACGCCGCCGTAGCGACGTCGATCGCGCTTTACGAGCTCGACTCGCAGCGAAGCGCGCAGCCCTGAGATATCCGACGGCGCCGTGTCGGCGTCATTCACACCGGGATGGGATGGGCGATGTCTTCGGTCATGCGTCGCTGCCAGCTCGACGCTCCGCGAGCTGCTGGCGCACCTTCGGATTCGTGAGCTCCCTGAGCGCGTCCTTCCCCACCCACCGCGCCGCCGCGTCGGGCGACTCCGTCAGCCGCCGCGCCGTCTCGACCGCGGCGGTGTTCAGCGCCCGATTGCGCCTCCCGATGGCTCGCAGCGCCCAGCTCACTCCCCTCCTGACGAAGTTCCGCTCGTCTGGCGCGGCGCGCTCCACGAGCGCGAGCGAGCGGAGGAACGGCTCGTCGCCGGCGCGCTTGTCGTGCAGAGCAACGCTGGCCAGCAGCGCGAACGCCGCGCGCTTGACGAACTCATCGCGCCGCCCACTCCACTGCTCGACCTTCCGCCAGGCGTGCGGCGTGCGGTCGAACAGCACGAAGCACACGGTGTCGCAGATGCCCCAGTTGTCGAAGTCGCGGGCCCAGCGATCCATCTGCGCGGCCGTGACGCGCTCGGGTTCATCGACGTACGCGGCCACCATGCGCGCCTCGTACCAGCCGGTGTCCCAGAGGGCGGCGGCCAGCTCGTGATCCCGACCGAAGCGCTTGGCCAGCTGCTGGATCGTGCCGACCGACACACCGAACGCCTTGGCCGTGTGAATGCCGTAGCGCTTCGCCATGTCCTCGCGAATGCGCGCGGTGCCGCGGCGTTCCAGCCACCGAAGCGCCTCGTCGACACGATCGGTCCTGGCGGCGCTGGTCATCAATCCGCTCCTCGGCGTCGAGGCGTTGAAGGTACGTGTCGAGCCGCGCGTTGGCTTCCGCGTCAGGCGATTCTCGCCGTCATGCTCGAGCGGGTCAAGCACGATGAGCATGTTGTTGGCCGGGCGGCACGAGCATACTCTCCCGTCGACGTCGCCCGTCGCGAAGACGCGCCGCGACTGAACCTGCGAACGAGGTAGAGGTGGCATGTTCGCGATCAATCATGCGGCGACGGCGCTTCTCCTCGGGCGTCGTTCTCCGGCCGCACCGTTCGTCCTCCTGTTGTTGTCGGTGCAAGCGATGGAGCTCGCCTGGGTTCTGTTGAACTACCTGGGCGTGGAGCGGACGACGACCGAGCCCGTGGTGCGCTACGTAGGCGACATCCATCTCGCGTACATGCCGTACTCCCACTCCGTGCTCACCGTGCTCGGCGCGGTACTCCTGGTGTGGGCACTGGGCGCCCTCACTGGCCGAGCGTGGCTCGGCGCGATCGTCGGCCTGGGCATCCTCTCGCACCTGATCCTCGACCTGCTGACGCACAACGGCGACATCGCACTGGGTCCGTTCCCCGGCGCGCCGAAGTATGGGACCTATCTCTACGGCCGACTGCCGCTCGTGGCGTTCCTCGTGGAGCTGGGCTACGGCCTGCTGTGCTGGCGGGTCTTCCGCGGCGGTCGGGCGTTGCTGGCGATCATCGTTGGGTTCAACCTCGCCAACCTGTCCCTCTTCTTCCCCGCGATACCGGGTCCCGAGGAGGCACTGGCGGGCCGCCCGCTGCTCATCGTCACCGTGATCCTCGCGCAGATCGTCGTCACGCTGTGGGCGGTGTGGTGGGGTGCCCGCAGATCGACTGCCCTTGCAAGGCGCGGCGGCGGGCCCGGTGCGTCTTCGCCCGCCGGCTGACGCCCGACGTCGCGGTTCGCGTGGGCGGTCCCTTCCTCCGCATCGCTCATCGGGTAGCGGAAGTCACCACGCCGAGCGCGGCGAGCGCCGCGGCTGCGAAGAGGCTGGCGCGCACGCCGGCGGAGAGCCCCGCGGCGGGTGTGGCGGCCTGGGCGACCACGGTGGTGAACACCGCGCCCGCGAAGCCCACGCCCAGGACCATCCCGACGTTGCGCGCGGTCGCCAGCACGCCGGCCGCGATCCCCTGCCGATTCCGCGGCGCGGCGCCCATGAGCGCGCTGTTGTTCGGCGAGACGAAGATCCCGACACCCAGCCCTACGACCGCGAGCGCGGCCGCGATGGATCGCAGCGTGCCGTGCGGGGCGAGGAGGCCGAGGCATACGAGTCCCACGCTGAGCAGGAGCATGCCGACCGTAGCCGGCCCGCGCGAGCCGATGCGATCGGAGAGCGCCCCGCTGAGCGGCGCCACGACCGCCATGACGACGGGCTGGGCGGTGAGCACCAGGCCGGCCTGCCGCGTGTCCAACCCACGCCCCTGGATGAGCAGGAACGGCAGCACGAACAGCACGGCGTAGACGCACGCGTAGTTCAGCACGGCGCTCGCGGTCGCGGCGCTGAAGACGCGGCTCCGGAACAGGGAGAGGTCGAGCATGGGGCTCAGTCGACGCGCCTCCACACGCACGAAGATGACCAGCAGCAGCGCCGCGGCCGCGAGCAGGCCGACGATCGGCGGGGAGCTCCAGCCCCAGGCGTGCCCCTGGTTCAGCGCGACCATGAGCGCCACCAACCCCACGGTGAACAACGCCGCGCCCACGAGGTCGAAGCGCTCCTCGCGATGCGCCACGCGATCGTCGGTGATGGAGCGCAGCGCGAGCGCGATCGCCACGAGGCCGATGGGAACGTTGATGTAGAACACGGAGCGCCAGCCGAAGACACTGGCGAGCCAACCGCCCAGCGAGGGCCCGGCGGTGAGGCCGAGATAGGTGAACGTTCCCTGCGCGCCGAGCGCGCGGCCGCGCTGGCTGGCCGGAAAGCTCCGCGTGAGGATGGCGGGCCCGGTCGCCATGAGCATGGCGGCGCCGAGGGCCTGGACCGCGCGGAGCGCGATGAGCGCCCGAGCGGAGCCGGCGAGCCCGCACAAGGCCGACCCGACGACGAAGAGGACGAACCCGGCGAGGTACAGGCGCTTGTGGCCGAAGAGGTCGCCGGCACGTCCGATGCTGAGCAGCAGGCCGGAGATGACGAGCAGGTAGATGGTCGTGACCCACTCGATCCCGGCGATGCTGGTGCCCAGCGCGCGACCCAGAACGGGGAGGAGCGTATTGACCACGCTGCCGTCGAGCGCGGACATGAAGGTGCCGATGCCGATCGTGACGAGCACCCACCAGCGCGCGTTGCCGGTAAGCGGCTCCGCGGCTGGGGGAGCGTGCTGCTGGGCGACGGAAGCGCGCTGGGGATCGGACACTTGGGGTCTCGGGCCGGACGTTCGAAGAGCGATACGAGCGATTGACGGCGCGTGGGGCCGCCTCTGAATATGAACGCGGCGGTTGCGCCGGTCATGCCAGCCGTCATCGAGATGGTCGGGAACCGTCGCTACGACCTTCGCGAGAACGCCATCGTTGGTAGTTCGAGAGCATCGATTACCGCGCGCTTCCATGACAGTCGCGGGAGGCCAGGTGAGACGCGTCCTTCGCCGGGTGCTCGAGGGGCAGGCCATCTACTACATCCTGACCGGCGTGTGGCCGCTCGTGAGTCTCCGCACCTTCGAGCGCGTCACGGGGCCGAAGGTCGATGACTGGCTCGTGCAGACCGTCGGGGTCCTGGCGGCGGTGATCGGGACCGCACTCCTCATCGGCGCGCGGCAGGCGCGCCCGAGCCCGGAGACGCTCGTCCTCTCGATCGGGGCCGCGGCCGGGTTCGCCGCCGTGGACCTGTTCTTCGTGCTCGCCGGGCGCATCCCCCTGATCTATCTCGCGGACGCCGCCGTCGAGGTGCTCGTCCTGGGCATGGTTCTCGCCGCGTGGGAATCGGTCCGCCACGGCGGCTAGCGTGCGTCTTCTCGATGGCGCGTTAGGCGCCCCCTCGAGTCGCGAGGCATGGAGTGCCGCAACGCATGTCGCTCGGTCCCACACTGATTCTCGCCGGTCTCGTGCTGGTGGTGGTCGGCGCCCTCGCCTGGCTCGGCGCGCTCTCCTGGTTCGGGCGACTGCCCGGGGACATCCGGGTGGAGCGGCCGGGAGTCCGGTTCTACGCGCCGATCACGTCGATGGTGATCGTCTCCCTCGTGCTCACGGCGCTCGCCGCGCTCATCCGGCGATTCTGGCCGTAGCGACATCGACAGCACCCGCTCGCGGGAGCACCTTCCTGGATGGCCCTCGCGCGCTGGACGCCCACCCTCGGTGCGCGGCCCGGCGTGGGCGGCGCGGGTGTTGCGCGGGCTTCCGGGGATTCGGAGCCCTGCGCCGCCCGGCGACTATGAGCGGCGACTATTAAAGAAAGGGATTGGACACAGGATCGAGCGATGCAGCCACGATACCGGAGCGGTGAACTCGAGCGGCAGGGGCGAACGACAAGACGTCTTGGCCGGAGAACGCGGCGGTGGCCGCTTCGCGCCGGGCTCGCGGGCCTTGCCGCAGGCGCCACGATACTCGCCTCCTCGGCCGAGGCGCAGGCAGGAACGGCGCCTGCAGCGCCCGCCACGACGGGCGCGCGCCCTTTCGCGCCCGGGGAGCGGCTCACGTACGAGGTGCGCTTCGGGCCGCTCAAGGTCGGCACCGCGACCATGGAGGTGCTCGGCATCGAGACCGTCCGCGGCCGCGCCGCGTACCACACCGTGTTCCGGATCAACGGCGGCGTTCCGTTCTACAGTGTGGATGACGTGTTCGAGAGCTGGTTCACCACTGACGACCTCGCGTCGCTCCGCTTCCACCAGGACCAGAACGAGGGGCAGAAGGAGCGCGAACATCGCTACGAGATCTTCCCCGAGCGCCGCGTGTACGACGACCTCTCCGATGACAAGAAGGAGCAGCCGTCGGTAGCCGAACCGCTCGACGACGGCTCGTTCCTGTACTTCATCCGGACGGTGCCGCTGGAGGTCGGCCGCACCTACGAGTTCCATCGGTACTTCAAGCCCGACCGGAACCCGGTGATAATCCGGGTGCTGCGCCGCGAGCGCGTGACCGTTCCCGCCGGCACCTTCGACGCGATCGTGATCCAGCCCGTGATCAAGACGAAGGGCATCTTCTCGGAGAACGGACACGCCGAAGTGTGGCTCTCCGACGACGAGCGCCGGGTGATGCTGCAGATGCAGTCGCAGCTCTCCTTCGGCTCGATCAACCTCTACCTGACCGAGGAACGCCGGCCGTGACCGGCGAGCCCGCGGCACCGGCTATGTTGCGGGAATGACTCATATCGCTTTCCTCGGGACCGGCCTGCTGGGCAGCGGCTTCGTCGAAGCCGCGGCGAAGCGCGGCGACCAGGTCACCGTCTGGAACCGCACCATCGAAAAGGCGCGTGCGCTCGAGCCGCTCGGCGTGCGCGTGGCCGCGACGCCGGCCGACGCCGTGCGCGGCGCGACGACCGTCCACCTCGTGCTGAAGGATGACGCCGTCGTGGACGAGGTGATTGCCGCGCTCCGCCCCGGCCTCGAGCCCGACGCGATCATCATCGATCACACCACCACGCAGCCCGCGCTCACCGCCGCGCGGTCGCGGCGGCTGAACGCGGAGGGCGTTCACTACCTGCACTGTCCCGTCTTCATCGGTCCGGCGGCGGCGCGCGCGGGTCAGGGGACCATTCTCGCGTCGGGTCCGCAGGCGCTGTTCGACGCGGTGAAGGAAGAGCTCTCGCGCATGGCCACGCGCGTGGAGTACTTCGGTGAGCGTCCGGATCTGGCCGCGGTCTACAAGCTGTGCGGCAACGCGTTCATCATCGGCATCACCGCCCTCGTGTCCGACGTGTTCGCCATTGCCGGCCGGTCACAGGTCGCGCCCACCGACGCGCTCCGGCTCCTGGAGTTCTTCAACCCCTCCACGATCATCGCCGGGCGCGGGAAGAACCTCGCGGCCCACAACTTCACCGCGAGCTTCGAGCTCACCATGGCGCGCAAGGACGTGCGCCTGATGATGGAGACCGCGGGTGCGACGCCGCTCATCACGCTCCCTGCCATCGCCGCCCGCATGGATGCGTTGATCGCGGAGGGGTACGGCGCGGACGATCTCGGCGTGATCGGGAAGGACTCGGTCCTTTGACCGCGAACGGTGTCACCAACGATCCCGCGCCCCGGGCGCGGCCCTATTCCTCGAACGAGACCCGAATGAAAGAGAAGCAGGCCCAGGCACTTCGTGACGCATGGGGCGACCGACCCTGTGCGCATCCGGCATTCGCCCGGGAATACGACCAGGCGGGCGAGCGCACCGGGAACTACTTCTGCACGCAGTGCGGAGCGACCGTCTCCTTCCGGGAGCGGTCCGAGTTGCTGGCCCGGCGGCGCGGAGGCGGAGCGGAGGGCGATGCCGGCTAGCGCGCCCATGGCGTTAGGCGGCGACGCGCCGGCGCCGTGAAGAGGTTCGAACGCCTCGACGAGGCCACGGCGCCGGACGGCACCACCCTGACGCTCTTCCGGCACGACGCGGCGTACGTCATCCGCGTCAACGGGGTGGAGCTCATGTCCACGCGCCGGCACCAGTCGGAAGAGCGGATCGCCGAGCTGGTCTGCCTGCCGCTGCGGGAGGCGCGAGGCGCACGGGTGCTGATCGGTGGCCTGGGCTTCGGCTTCACGCTCGCGGCCGCGCTGCGCTCCCTCGCCTCCGACGCCAGTGTGGTGGTGGCGGAGATCGTGGCTGCCGTCATCGACTGGAACAGACACCCCGACTACCACCTTGCCGGCGCGGCACTGAGCGACGAGCGGGTGGACCTGCGGCACGATGACGTCGCGAACGTGTTGCGGCGCAGCGCCGGCGCCTTCGACGCCGTCATCCTCGACGTCGACAACGGCGCTGCGGCACTGACCACCGCCGGCAACGCGCACCTCTATCGGGACAGCGGCATCCGGACGGCGGCCGCGGCGCTGCGTCCCGGTGGTCGACTCGCGTACTGGGCGGCTGGCAGCGACCCTGGCTTCGAGACCGCGCTGCGGCGCGCCGGCCTGGCGGTGGAGCTGACACGGGTGCGCGCGCACGCGACGTCGGGCGGCACGCATACGCTCTTCGTCGCCCGCCGGGCGTGAGGCAGGGATGGCGGTGCGAGACTCTGATCCGTCGCCGGCGCTGGCTCGCGTGCTACCTGGCATCGAGGTCGGGCCGGGCCGTTCGGGACGCCTTGTTCCGCGGGCCCCAGCGGGGGACGGCGATGGGGCGGATGGTGGAACGGCGAAACGGCCGGATCGCTCCCCGACCCATCTGTCATCCCGAGGAGGGGCGTCAGCCCCGACGAGGGACCTACCCGACCGCCGCTCGTGGCCGGTCCGGCCACCGGTCCGGCACAGCAGGTCCCTCGTCGCTGGCGCTCCTCGGGATGACAGCTCACGCGACACCTCACGCGACACCTCCGCGACACCGCACGCGCGCGGAGCCCATCCGGCCGTTTCGCCGTTTCCCTCCGCCAAATCGTCGTTCCCCGCCTGCGTCCGGCGCGACGAAGCCTCCCGTCGCGCCGGCCCGAGCTCCGTGGCGCGGGTCACGAGCGAGGAAGGTCCCGCGTGACGGCCGAGCACGAGGCGTTCATGCGACGATGCCTAACGCTCGCGGAGAACGCGCTGGCGAACGGCGAGACCCCCGTGGGCGCGCTCCTCGTGCGCGGCGGTCGCGTCATCGCCGAAGCGACCGAGAGTACGCGCAGGGAGTACGATCCCACCGCGCACGCCGAGGTCCAGGCCATCCGCGCGGCGTGTCGCCACGACCAGTCCCTCGATCTCACCGGCTGCACCCTCTACACCACGGTCGAGCCGTGCGTGCTGTGCGGGTACGTCATCCGGCGCGCCGGCGTCGGCAGAGTGGTCTATGGCGTCGAGACCGGACAGGCAGGAGCCGTCACATCCCGGTACGCGATCCTCGCGGACACCGCGTTGGCGGGATGGCCGCCGCCACCGGACATCGTGGCCGGCGTGCTGCCTCGGGAGTGCCGCGATCTTCTCGATCGCCGGGTCACGCGAGCCGGCGGCGCCTGAGCGTTCGGCGCGCCGCCCGAGTACCACTCAGCGCTGAAGCTCCGCCAGCGCCCGCTCGATCGCGTGACCGAGAGCGTCCGCGTCTTCGTCGGCAAACGGCATCGGCGGCCGGATCTTCACCACGTTGTGATACGGCCCATCGGTGCCGAGCAGCACGCCCATCTCGCGCAACCGGTTCGCCACGTACGAGGCCTCGGCACCCGCCGGCTCGAGCGTCTCCCGATCGCGCACGAGCTCCATTCCCAGAAACAGTCCCGACCCGCGCACGTCACCCACCAGCGCATGGCGCTCGGCCAGCGGCCGCAGTCCGGCAAGCATTCGCTCGCCCACCCGCAGCGCGTGCGCCTGCAGCGCTTCGTCGCGTAGCACATCGAGCACGGCGAGGCCGATCGCGCACGACACGGTGTTGCCGCCGAAGGTACTGAAGTACTCCATCCCGTTGTCGAACGAAGCGGCGATCTCCGGCGTCGTGACCAGGGCCCCGATGGGGTGCCCGTTCCCGAGCGGTTTGCCCATGACGACGATGTCGGGCACCACCGCCTGCGCCTCGAAGGCCCAGAAGTGCGTGCCCATGCGGCCGAGCCCCGTCTGCACCTCGTCGGCGATGCACACGCCGCCGGCGTCACGCACGTGACGGTACACCTCCGCGAGATACCCCGGCGGGAAGACGATCTGCCCGCCGACGCTGGGGCACGTCTCGGCGATGAACCCGGCGACGCCGCGGCCGCGCTCCCGCACGCGCGCGACGATGTCGGCTACGTGCCGAGCGTACGTCGGGCCCGCGTTAGGGTCGTTCGCTCTGTACATGCCCCGGTACACGTCGGGAATGGGCGCGACGTGCACCCAGTCGGGGGCACCCGTCCCGCCGGGCCCCGCGTGCTTGTACGGGCTCAGGTCGATGAGCGACGTGGTGTTGCCGTGGTACGCGCCCTCCAGCACGACCATGTCCCGCTGCCCCGTGTACGCGCGCGCCATGCGTAGCGCGAGCTCGTTGGCCTCGCTGGCCGAATTCACGAGGAAGCAGACGGACAGCGGATCGGGGAGCGTCGCCGTCAGGCGCTCGGCGTATTCGTTCACGACGTCGCTCAGGTAGCGCGTGTTCGTGTTCAGCAGCGCCATCTGCCGCTGGCCGGCAGCCACCACACGCGGGTGGCAGTGCCCGACGTGCGGGACGTTGTTGTAAGCGTCGATGTACCGGCGCCCGGTGTCGTCGAAGAGGTACTGCCGCCACCCTCGCACGATGCGAAGCGGCTCGTGGTAGGCGATGCTGAGGTTGTGCCCGAAGAGACGGCGGCGCGCGGCGAGCGTCTCGGAGCTGGGCGGTGGCTCCGTCGGGAATCGATGCGCCGGGATCCCGACGAGCAGGTTCGGGTCGGGCGAGAGGCTTCGCCACACGGCGCGCTGGCTGGCGCGCGCGACACCGGGAAAGTCGGTCCCGAGCTCCAGCAGGTCGGTGATGATCTGGAGATGCAGGTGAGGCGTCCATCCGCCGTTCACGTCGGGCGCGCCGAGCGATGCGAACCGCTCGCCCCGCTCGATCGTTCGACCTACCGCCAGCCCGTGGAGGGAGGCACGACTCAGGTGGCCGTACAGGGTGAAGAACTCGGTGCCGTCATCGGTCGTGTGGCGCAGGATGATCACGGGGCCGTAGTCCAACGCGGCCGAGTTGTCGGCGAACGCGTGCACGGTGCCGGCGAGGGGCGCGAACACGGGCGTGCCGGCGTCGGCAAAGAGGTCCACCCCGAGGTGAATCGTGCGGCGCTCGGCGAGCGGGTCCTCGCCGACGGCGAAGATTGGCGTGTTGTAGAGCAGTCGGGGCTCGTCGTAGCGGCCGACGCCGACACGCACGCCGGCGGTGCGCATCGCGTCGGCCACTCGCGCGGTCAGCAGCGGCTCGGCGTTCTCGCTCGGCTCGGCGCTCATGAGCGGACTGGCGATGCTCAGGTCGAGCACCAGCGCCGCCTCCGTACGCAGGTCCGCGGGAATGACGGGCGCGAAGCCGGCCGTGCGGTCGGCCAGCCACGCGCGCACGCGCGCGCTTCGCCGGGCGGGCGCCAGTCCGCTCGCGTCGCGGAACACACCCTCGGCCAGGCCGAACGGGATGCGCGCGAGCGCGGGGAGCGTGCGCCGGATCGCCGCCTGGCTGACGTCGAGGTAGCCGTTGTCGGGGCGCAGCCGCAGTTGGTGCGCGGCGATGCAGGCGCTCATGCAGAGGCGGAGGACGCCCAGCCCGAAGAGCGCGTGCAGCTCGTCATCGCCTAACGGGAGGATGGCCGCGTGCCCGCGAACGAGGTGCGCCACGGCGTCGAGCGGGTCGTCGGCGTCGAGCATCACGTACCCCGCGGCGATGGCGAGGTCGCCGACGGCGTAGCCGTGCACCATGTCGCCGAAGTCCACGATGCCGCTGACGCGGACGCGGCTCGGGTCGTGGGGCTCGCCGTCGACGAGGATGTTGTGGTCGTTGAGGTCGTTGTGGATCGCGCGCCGCGGGAGCGCGTCGAGCAGCGGCCCGACGTGGCGGTCGAACCGCGCCGCGATGGTGTCGATGGTCGCACCGAGCAGCGGGTCGGTCACGAGCGCGCGATGCTCGTCGATGACGCGCCTTCCGTTCGCGAGGTCCCAATGGAAGTCGCGATGGATGGCGGGGTGGTCGAAGCCGGCGAGCGAGCGCCCGAGCGTGCCGATTGCGCGTCCGAGGTCCTCGAGCAGCCCGCTCGGGTGGTGTCGTAGCGTCGCGAGCGGCGTCCCGGGCAGCTGCGTCACGGCCCAGACGAGGTGCGCTCGGCCATCCTCGCCGCACACCGAAGTCACTCGGTCGCCGCTGGGCGTCGAAAGCGGGCGCGGGCACAGCGCCGTGTGCGGCGCCACCCAGGCCATCGCCGCCTGCTGGGCGTCGAGCATCGCGCGGCGCTCGCCAGCGCTCGCGATCTTGAGCACGCGGCGACCGCCGCGCGCATCCTCCAGGAGGAAATTCTGATCGCGCTCGCTCGGGAGCGGGTGTGCGACCGCGTCGAGCCCGAAGACTTCGCGCGCGATGCGCGCGGCGTCGCGCGCATCGAATCGGGGAGCGTCGTTGACCATGACTCGTAATCTCGGCCGGTCCGCGACAGATCGCCAGCGCGGCGGTCCCGGCGCGCCAGTCGGCGGCGTGCCTAACGTCGAGCGCTCTTCTTGCAGTCCACGGGGCGTTCGATGACCACGGGAGGGGACGTCATGACAGTCGACCTGCTCCGCTTCCTGAGCGTGATGCTCACCGCGGTCGCGATGGCCGCCGGATTCGCGCATCTGCTCGAGCTGCCGAACAAGATCGGCCTGTCCCGGGAAGACTACCTGACGGTCCAGCAGATCTACCGCGGCTGGGCGTTGCTCGGGATCGTGGTGGTCGGGGCGCTCGTGTCGAGCGCGGTGCTCGCGGGGCTGGTGCGCCGCACACCGACCGCATTCTACCTCACGGCAGGGGCCGCGCTCTGTATCGCGCTCAGCCTGCTCACGCTCTCGCTGCTCGTGGAACGGAGCGAGTGATCGGCGGTCGCGGTGCGATTCCCACGAGGTGAAGGCGAGGCTTGCGGGGACATCTGTTCCCGCTACCTTGTGCATCCCGAAGATATACCGAAATGCTCACCTTTCACCGAGGAATCGACCCATGGCCGCCAAACACCTTCCCGCCGGCTATCACTCCGTCACTCCCGGCATCGTCGTCCGCGGCGCCGACGAGGCCATCGATTTCTACACGCGTGCCTTCGGCGCTGAACTGGTGAGTCGCATGACGGCGCCCGATGGCTCCGTCGTGCACGCGGAGATCCGGATCGGTGACTCGACGGTGATGCTCGGCGAGGAGAACGAGCAGTGGGGAACGCGCTCACCCCTCAGCACCGGCGCCGTCACCGGCTCGCTGCACATCTACGTGAGCGATGCCGACGCGGCGTTCGCGCGGGCGCTCGCGGCGGGTGCGACCGTTCGCGCCCCGCTCGAGGACGCGTTCTGGGGCGATCGCTATGGCAAGGTCACCGACCCGTTCGGGCACGAATGGGGCATCGGCGCGCGCGTGAAGGACATGACGCCCGAGGAGATGCAGAAGGCCGGCGAGGAGTGGTTCGCCCGAATGGCGCAGGCCGCTCAGGGCGTGTAGGGCCGGCGCCGCCCATCCGTCGCACCTGCTCTGCGGTCAACGCCACGATCATCGCGCGGGCTCGTGGGCCCGATGGCTTCTCGATGCGTATAGACGGCGCGGGGTCTCTGAGCCTCGCGCCGTGTATGCGCATCAGGCGAACGCGGTCGACCCGACCGCTGGACTTCCCGTCGGGGAGCTCGCCATCGTTATGGGTGGCGTCCCCTCGGCACAGCCACGCGCGCGCGACAGTGCCGCTCGAGCTCCAACCTGAACCCGGTGCTCGCCATGGATGTCAGGTTGTTTTCCGATCGCAGCATATGGACGATGATCCACGGCATCGTCCTGGGCGGCGGTGCACTGATGGCGCTGTTCGCTGCCCTGTTCTATCTGTGGGCCATGCGCCCGTCCAATGCTTCGAACGTCGCCGGATCGACGCAGGTGCGTTCTTTCGCGGCGCTCACCGTGTTCATCGCCGTGGTGCTCTGGCTGGCCGTGATCATCGGCACCTACGTCAACTTCCCGCCCTATCGGGCCACGCCACCCGAGGGAGCCCCCGATCTCAGTCGGTATCCCCGGGCCCTGCTTCAATCGAGCCCCGGGACGGCGTGGCTGCATTCGTTCGCGATGGAGATCAAGGAACACGTACCGTGGATCGCCGCGATGCTGGCAACACCGGTCGCCTTCGTCGCGGTGCGCTACCCATCGAAGCTGCTGAGCGATGCGCCGGTGCGGCGCATGGCGGCGACGCTGCTGGTGATCTGCTTCGTGCTGGTCGCCGTCTCGACGCTTCTGGGCACGTTCATCAACAAGGTCGCTCCACTGGACTGAGCGACGAGCGAGGAGCTCCGACATGACCAGCATCGAGGGTAGCAGCCAGGTCGTCGAGAACGGCGCGGTACTGGCGTCGTTCCTCGCGGCCGGAATCGGTGCGTTCGCGATGGGCCTCATCGTCATCCTCAACGAAGCGGGGCTCTTCACCGCGCCGGCGCTCTACGGGCCGGCGGGCGGAGTATCGGGCCGCACGACGTTCGCGGTCGTGATCTGGCTGATCGCGTGGGCGGTACTGCACAACCGGTGGAAGGGTCGCCAGGTCGATGCGGGGCGCGTGTATACCGTCACGCTGATCCTGATAGCTCTCGGCCTGCTGCTCACCTTCCCGCCCGTCTGGAGGCTCCTCTGACCGGGGCGCGGCGGCATTGGCCGCCGCGCCGAGGCCCACGCGCTCGGGCGAGCGTCTAGGCCTTGGCCAGCTCGCGCCGCAGCTCGGCGTCCAGGTTGTCCAGCAGCTCGTGCGTCCCCCGCTCGCGATCGGCCGGGTTGTCGTAACCGTCCAGGAAGGCGTCCTGCTCCGTGAGGACGAGGCGCGTGCCGGCGCCCGCGGGCTTGAACTCCACCGTCGCCAGCGAGACCGAGATCCGCTTGTCGTCCATGTGCATGTCGTACGTGTAGATGATGCGCTCGTTAGGTACGATGTCCCGGTAGATGGCGTCGAAGCGATGGACCGGACCGCCCGGCGGGCCGCCGCCCACGCTCTCTCGCCCGCCCACCCGGAAGTCGAACTCGTGCTTTCCCTGGCTCCACTCGTCGGGCCCCACGAACCAGCGGGCCTTGGCCTTGGGGTCCGCGAAGGCGTTGAACACCCGCGCCGGCGAGGCGGCATACGTGCGCTCGATGACGAACGTGTGATGAAGGGCGGATCGTGTGCTCATGATCGTCTCCGTTTGGTTGGCTGGTCGTCCTGCTCCGCGAGGAACTCGCCAAGTCGATCGAGGCGGCGCTCCCAGCTCGCGCGCCGCTCGCCGACCCAATCCTCGACCGTCCTGAGCGCCCGGGGCTCGATGCGACACGTGCGGACGCGTCCGACCTTCTCGGAGCGAACGAGCCCGCTCGCTTCCAGCACCTGGAGGTGCTGGACCACCGCCGGCAGCGACATGGCGAGCGGCCCGGCGAGCTCGCTGACCGAGGCCGGTCCGCGGCTCAACCGCTCGACCATGACCCGTCGGGTCGGGTCCGCCAGCGCGTGGAAGACGCGGTCGAGTGTGGCGCTTTTGTTAAGCATATACTTAAGTATCACGACGCCCCGTTGCTGTCAAGCGTCGCCTCGCGGCCGGGACGCCGGCGTCGGTGCGTGTCGTCCCGGCCCCGAACCGCGCTTCGTGCCCGCCACCCACAACTCGTTTCCCTTCAGTAGTTAGGCATCGACCCGAGGACCACACATGCCGTACACCATCTTGAGCGGCGACACGTTGCTCGGCGAGACGGAGCTGGAGTTCCCGCCGGCGCAACCCGACACGCTGAGCGGCACGTTTCGACCGACCGCCGCCGGCAACGCCATCCTGCCCGCGTTCCTCGAATCGATGGCCGCCGTGCTTGGGATCGGGGCGATGCTCCAACGTGAAGGCCTCACGCGCGAACGGCGTGGCGACGACCTCGGCCGGGCCATTCGCGAGGCGCTGCTGCGGACGCCCGAAGGGCAACGGGTTGCCGCGGCCCAGGCGGCAATCGAGGCACTGCGACTCGAGTTGCGTGACCCCAGCGGCGCCGTGGTGCGCACCAGGCAGATCGTGCTCAGCGACGCGATGCGATCCGCGGTCGCGTTCGGCGGGTTGCCCGCCGAAGCCCCGGCGGAGGCCGAGGCGGCCGGGTTGGCGCCTTACGTGGTGTCCGTGCTCCTGTGAGCGGCAACGTCGAACGCGCCGCGGCCCCCCGCAGTCACGTGACCGTAACCAGCTCTTAATTCGGCCTTAATCCATCCGTTCTGGTGCACGTCGCGCGGCGAACGCATCCTGGCACCGCACGCTCGCTCGCCGCAACCACACGCGAACGAAGCGCCGCCTAACAAGGAGGAACGCTCGTGGTGCGGATCGCGCTTCTTGCCGGGCTGGTGCTCGGTGTCCTCTCGGGGTGTGCTGGTGCCGGCGGCGACGACGCCGCTGGCGAGGTGACCATCGACGCTCGGCGCTACGGAGACAGCCGCCAGTTCTCGGCGACCATCGACCGTCGATTCTGCGACGCCGCGAACGGCACCGACTCGGTGTGCGCCCTCGGCTCGATCTACCTCGCGTCGATCGCGCCGTCGGGCAAGGTCTTCGTCGCGGACCAGAGCGAGATCATCGCGTTCGACGACGCTGGAGTGCCCCACGCCATCTCGCGACAGGGCAACGGACCCGGCGAGCTGCGTGCGCCCTTCGCGATGCGCAGCGATGGCGCGGGCCGCGTGCACGTGTTCGACATCCGTCGCATGCGCTATCTCGTGTTCCCGGATACCGGAACGGTCACCGACGTGGGCGCCATTCCGCCGACGACGATGTTGAACCTGAAATTCGGCGATGCCGGGCTCCACGTGTTCTCGCTCCCCAGCGCCGCGGCACAAGGGGACACCGTCACGGGATTCATCATCAGGCGAACCGTCACCGACACGTCGTGGATCGACACCGTCGCACGCGTCCCGGAGCACGCGGTGTTCGCGAAAGGAGCGGAAGGACTCTTCGCTCCGTCGCTGCCGTGGGATCGCGCCGTGTTCTGGGACGTGTGCGGCGAGGGCAGCGTGGTGGTGGCCGCGAGCGACGGCTGGCGCGTGGTGCGCTACCAGCGAGGCAGGACGATGGTGACCACACGACGGCCCGAGGTCGTGGGCCGAGCCGTCACGGCGGCGGAGCGCGACAGTGTGTTGCAGGCAGTGATGGCCAGGTCGCGGCCGCCGAAGGGCTATCTCGCCGCGCTCGAGCAGAAGCTGGGCATGCCCGGGCGGCACCGGGTGATCCAGGACCTGCACTGCACCGACGACGGCCGCGTCTACCTGCGAAACGCGCCGGCGCCCGGCGCAACGGTCGTCCGCTGGGATGTTCTGGGGGCCGATGGCGCGCCGCTCGGCTACGTCTCGCTACCGGCCGCCTTCCGCATCCTCGACGTTCGCGGCAACCGGGTGGTGGGTGTGCAGGAGCTGGATTCCGGCGTGGAGCAGGTCATCGCGATGCGAGTCGAGTAGGCGGCGTTGCTCGCACCGGTGCTGCACGCGTCAGCCGTGTGGACGCGGCGCGGGTGGCGGCGGAGCGCTGATCGTCGGAGACCCGATCGTCGCCGTCGACCGCACCCGCAGTACCGGCGCTAGCTTTCTGCCGGAGGTCGTCGTCGAGAATCGGTAGTCGAGGCGGGATGTGGCAGCATCGGTAGATCAGGTGCCACCGCGCACCTTTGCGGCGGTGTACGGTGTCGACTTCAGTGGCGCGCGGCTCGCCGGGCGTACGACGTGGATCGCCCGGCTCGACCCGGCGCCGTCGACGAAGGAGCCGGTGTTCGCGTTGACCTCTCTCGACCGGCTCGATCGCCTCGCGGGCACCGCCGACCGCCAGCCGGCCCTCGCGCACCTCGTCAGGATGGTGGCCGAGTCGAGAGACGCCCTGTGGGCGCTCGACTTCCCGTTCGGACTTCCGGTCGAGCTCTTTCCGGCACGGTCGCGGTGGCCGCGCCAGCTCGCACTGGTGCGCGAGTATGCTGCCGACGACTACGGGCTCGGTATCGAGTGCCTTCGCCGTGCGCGCTCGCTCGGAGGTCCGATGCACATCCGGCGGCAGACGGACGTGGACGCGCGCGCGCCCTTCGATCCCTACCACTATCGGATCATCTACCAGACGTTCTACGGCATGCACGCCGTGCTCGCCCCGCTCTGGCGCGCCCCCCGCACCGCGGTGCTGCCGTTCCGCTACGACCGCCTCGCCACCGCCGACCGCGTGCTCGTGGAGGCGTGCCCGGCGTCGACGCTCAAGCGGCTCGGCCTCCCGCACCAGAACTACAAGCAGCCGGCCGGCGGGCCGCTGACGCGCCGACGGCGCCTGACACGCCGCACCATTCTCGACGGGATCTCGAACGCCGTGCGAATAGCGGCCCGCGAACGCCGCGTCATGATGCGCGACCCCGGTGGCGACGCGACCGACGCGGTGCTCGCCGCCCTGGGAGCGGCGCGGGCATTCGCGTCGGTGGACCACACGGCCATCGCGCGTCACGCGCGATTCCCGCGCGAGGGGCACCTCTACGTGTGACGCGCGCCGGCCGCCTTCACATGCTCGGCGGCCGCTTCACGACGGTGACGGTCACCGAAGACGGGAACTGCCGCGAATGGTGCACCGCGTTATGCGCGATGACGCCCTTCGTCTCATCGTAGTTGTTGCCGCCGGTGTTCAGGTTGCGGTCGAAGCGCGGGAAGTTGCTGCTGGAAACCTCGATGCGGATGCGGTGGCCGGCCTCGAAGTAATTGCTCGTCGTCATCGGCTGCAGCGTCACCTTGTACGTCTTGCCGGGCTCCATCCACGCGACGGGCTTGTCGTAGCCGTTGCGGTAGCGCACACGCTGGATGGTCTCGTCCAGGTTGTACGCGCGACCGTCCGGATACACGTCGATCAGCTTGACGGTGAAGTCGGTGTCCTTCGCGTCCGAGGACACGTAGAGCGTCACGTCGATCGGACCGCTCACCTCCATTCCTTCCTTGAGCGGCTCGCTCGAGTACACGAGGATGTCGGGTCGCTCCTCCATCTTCCGCTGGTCGAACGCGCCGCCGGTGACGGCATTGCCCGTGCAGCACACGTTGCCGCCGTACGACGGCACCGGCTTCATGGGATCGTAGGTGAAGCGGTCCGGCCTGTCGGACGCCGGTGGCTTCGTCGTGAGCACGCCATCGCCGTGGAGTGTGTTGGCCTTCCCGCCGCTCGACATGAAGAGCGTCATCGGCTGCGCGCCCTTCGGCGGCCAGCTCTCCGACGTCTGCCACTTGTTGAGCCCCATCGTGTAGTAGCGGACCGTGGGCAGCGTGTCGAGCAGTCCGTTGTTCTCGCCCTTGAGGAAGTGGTCGAACCAGCCGAAGGTGAGCGCGTCGTAGTCGAGCCGGGCGTCGCCCACGGTCCGCTCGCCGACCACGGTGCTGTCGGTGGCGCGCTTGTACGAGCAGTGCAGCGTGGGTGCGATCACCGCGTGCTGCTGCGCCGCGATGTCGGGCCGCGCCGTCTTCCGCACGTGGTTGAACGTGGCGAGGTTGGGCCCCACCGACACGTCGTACCACGACATGAACCAGAGCCCGGGCGTGTCGATACGCATGTCGTCGTGGAAGAGGCCGCCGCGGTACCACGCCGAGTCGTTAGGTGCGCGCCGGATCATCGCGCCGCCGGTGGCGATGCCCGGCATCGAGTCGGCGAAGATCCCGTGCGGCCCGCCGACGGCGTCGATGATGTCCATCTCCGGCAGGTGCGAGAGCGCCTTCGACCAGTCCACCGGCGGGAGCTGCTGCGCCAGGTCGAACGACTTCGACGCGCGGATCAGATCTTCCTGCGAGGTGTTCGGCGGAAACATCGGCCGCACCTGGTTCTGCTCGCCATAGAGCCAGGCGATGAACAGCATCTGCACCGCCCCGCCCCGGTACCAGTTCCCCTGCTCGTAGTACGGCCCCACGCGCCCCACACCGGCACCGAACCCCTGGGGGATGATGCTCGCGAGCCCCGGCGGCGAGAGCGCGGCGACGCCCATCTGCCACTCCGCGGTGGACGAGCAGCCGATGAGCCCCACCTTGCCACTCGACCACGGCTGCTTCGCCAGCCACTCGATGGCGTCGTAGCCATCGGTGCGTGGCGGGCCGAGGATGTCGTAGTTGCCTTCGGAGAAGAAGTGGCCGCGCTCGTTCATGGTCACGTATGCGTAGCCGCGCTTCACCGCGTCGAGCTCGGCCGTCATGGCCCGTGGGGCACCGAGACGCACGTCCCAGTAGTTGAAGTTGTAGGGCGTGCGGCTGAAGATGACCGGGTACTGCTTCGATGTGTCCTTCGGACGGTAGATGTCCGCGGCCATGCGTGTGCCGTCGCGCATGGGCACCATGACCTTGCGATCGATGACGGCGAGCGACTCGAGCTCGTTCTCGAGCGCCCATCGTTGAGCGATCAGCTCGGGGGATCGCGCGGCGGATGGCGGCTGCGCGGGCGCTGAGCGCGCCACAGCGAGTGCCGCGGCAAGCGCGGTTGCGGGGACGACGAGCCAGCGAACGAGCCGGGGACGACGCGAAGATGGCATGCGGGTGCTCTCCTGCTGAGGTAACGGCCGCCCCAAACTACCGCGGGATGGCCTCGACATCCACGTAGCGGGCGCTGCCGTCTCCGTAAACCGGGGGGTGTGATGGACCCCGGTTTGCGGGCTGTGCTCGCGTGCGAGTTCCCATTTCCAAATCCAAAGTGGTTGCCCCCTGCCTGGCGTGGGCGGTCGCGCTGGTCGCGCCCGCGCCCGCATTGTCGCAGAGTGGCAGGACCATCACCATGCCGGCGGAGCCGACCGCGCAGCCGGCCGCACTCCCACTCGAAGCGCCGGACTCGCCGCGCGCGACCATGCGCCGGTTCATCGAGCTCGCCGAGCGCGGTGATTACGACAGCGCGGCGCAGTTCCTCGCGCTCGACCGGCGCAACGCCGCGCGTCGTGCCGAGATCGCGCGCCGCGTGTACGACGTCATTCGGCGACGAGTGATCATCGATCTCGACAGCCTCTCGCCGTCCAGCGACGGCGACGTGACGGACGGCGAGCCCCCGCTGCAGGACCGCGTGGGAGTCATGTACGGCGCGGGCGGAGCGATGACGCGCCCGATCGTGCTGAGGCGCGTCACGCAGAACGGTGAACGTCGGTGGGTGCTCGAGAGCCAGTCGGTGGCCGCGCTGGACTCGGCGTACTCGACGCTCACGAAGTCATGGAGCGAGGGGCGACTCCCCGAGCCGTTGCTTGGGCCAGGGCCGCTCGGGCTCCCGCGCTGGAAGTGGATCGGGATGATTCTCGCCATCCCGGTCGTGTGGCTGCTCACGCTCGTGCTCGCGCACGCATTGCGGCGGGCGGCGCTGGCCGTCACGCGGCGCACGCCGGCGGCGTGGGACGACGAGCTCGTCGTGCGACTGCGTGGCCCGGTGCGGCTCTTCCTCGTGTCCATTCTCGCGCTCCCCGTGCTGGCGCTGCTCGAGCTGGATGCGAACGTCACCGCGACCGTCTGGCGCATCCTGCGCGGCGTCACGATCGTCTCGGTGTTCTGGATGCTGCTGCGCCTCATCAGCGTTGCCGAGGACCATCTCGCTCGCATGGCCTGGGCGTCCGATCGCACGAATGCGCAGACCATCGTACCGCTCATCGGCCGCTCGCTGCGCGTCGCGCTCGCCCTCATGGCGCTGCTCGTCGCGTTCTCGCAGCTCGGCTACCCGGTGGGCACGCTGCTCGCCGGACTTGGCATCGGTGGCATCGTCGTCGCGCTCGCCGCACAGAAGACCGTCGAGAATCTCTTCGGGTCCGTGACGCTCGCCGCCGATCACGTGTTCCGCGTTGGCGACTGGGTACGGTTCGAGGACGTGCAGGGGACGGTGGAGCGGATCGGGCTGCGCTCCACGCACCTGCGCACGCTCGATCGCACGCTCGTGAAGGTTCCGAACGGCCGCCTCGCCGACCTGCGGATCGAGTCCTTCGGCGAGCGCGACCGCATCCGCCTGTTCACCACGATCCGGCTGGTGTACAGCACCACGGCGTCACAGCTTCGTACCGTGCTTCAGGGCATCGAAACGCTCCTCCGCTCGCACCCGCGTGCGTGGCCCGACGGGATCGCCGTCAGGCTGGTGGGACTCGGCCAGTACAGCCTCGACGTGAACGTGAACGCGTGGTTCGCGACCACCGATTGGAACGAGTTCGAGCTGATCCGCCAGGACGTGCTGCTCGCGATCATGGACATCGTCGAGCATGCGGGCACGCGCATGGCGATGCCGATGCAGGTGCTGCGCATCGAGGCGAACGGCGCGGGCACGCCGGCGTCCGTGGCGGAGATGCACGGCCGGCAGTGATCTGGACCATCGGACACTCCACCCGCTCGGCCGATGAGTTTCTCGCCCTGCTCGACGCCTACCGCATCGAGCTCGTGGCCGATGTGAGACGATTCCCCGGATCGCGGCGCCTGCCGCAGTTCGACGCGGCGGCGCTCGACCAGTCGCTGGGCACGCACGGCATCGCGTACCACTGGCTCCCGGCGCTGGGCGGGCGCCGGCGGCCGGCCCCCGACTCGCCTAACGTCGCATGGCACCACGCGGCGTTCCGTGCCTACGCGGACCACACCGCGAGCGAGGAATTCGCGGCCGGACTGCTCGAGCTCCTGATGCTGGCGGGTGGACTCCGCACCGCCATCATGTGCGCGGAAGTCCTGTGGTGGCGGTGCCACCGCCGTCTCATCGCCGACGTGCTCACCGCGCTCGGCATGCGCGTCGTGCACATTCTGGACGCGACGAAGGCGGAGGAGCACCGGCTCGCCGGACCGGCACGTCTCGTGCGCGGCCGGCTCTCGTACGAAGGCGAAGCCGTCGTTCGACGGCGCTGAGTGGCGCGCACGCCGAGCGCGTCAGGTCCGCTTCTTCCGCAGGTGGCCTCGCGCGTTGTCCTGCTGCTTCGGCTCATCGACGTGCATGGCGTCGACGGGGCTCCTCGCGCGACCGCTGCCGGTCCGGCTACTCGACCGGTCCTGTGCCTCGCGCTTCGCGAGCTCGGCAGGACCTCGGCATCGCGACCGGTCTTCCGCTTGGGACCTACGTTTCGACTGGGCATGGACACCTCCGGCGTGGAACCCGGCAACTTTGCAGCAGGTATGCCAGGGCCTCGCGCCGGCCGGCGGTGCCTAACGTGTGGCGCGTGGCGCACGGCCGCCGCCCGTGGGTTGTTCCGCGGCCGGCTCGAGCGTAGCATCACTTCCGGAGCCATCCTCGACACCCTCGTGCCACCGCACCCGAGCGCACCATGAATGCATCCGAGCTCACCGGCGTGCTGGAGTTCCTGCGCGCCGCCGAAGCGTTGAAGACGGCCACCCGAAGCGGCTGGACGTCCACCGGCCAGCCGGAAAGCGTGGCCGAGCACACGTGGCGGCTGTGCCTGATGGCGCTGGCGTTGCACCCGAGCTTTCCCGACGTCGACTTCGCGCGCCTCATCAAGATCTGCATCATCCACGACCTCGGCGAGGCGATCGGCGGGGACGTGCCCGCGCCCGAGCAGGCGCGCCGAGCCGGCCCGAAGGCGGCCGACGAGCGGCGCGACCTGCTGCAGCTCCTCGCGCCGGCCCCGGCGGCGTTGCGCGAGGAGATCACCAGCCTCTGGGATGAGTACGAGGCCGCGCGCTCGCCCGAAGCGAAGCTGGCGAAGGCGCTGGACAAGCTCGAGACGATTCTGCAGCACACGCAGGGGCAGAACCCGGCGGACTTCGACTACCGCTTCAACCTCACCTACGGCCGGCAGTTCACCGCGGACCATCCGGTGCTGGTGGCGCTCCGCGCGATCCTGGATGAGGAAACCGAGCGGCGGGCACGAGAGGCGACAGGCCGTACGTGAGCCCCATTTGGCGCCCTGAGCCCTGAGCCCTGAGCCCTGGGGCCCGGGCCCCGGGCCCCGGGCCCCGGGCCCCGGGCCCCGCGGCCTACACCGTCGCGATCCGCCGCTTGTACTCCACGAGCGCGGCGTCCAGTCGATCGTGCGCGGTGGTGTCGCCCGGCACGTTGTGCGACGGATGGATGAACAGCTTCACGCCGCGCTCGGCCAGGATCTCCGCGACCGTCGTGATCGTCATCCAGACCACCGTCACGAACGCCATGGTCGACACGGGACCGACGTTGTCCTGGTGGCCCTTCAGCGGCACGGACGAATCGCCGGCTGGCACGCGCGTGTCGATCACGACGTCGGCGAGCTCGAACAGCTTCTTCCCCGACGGGTGCCGCGGGGTGCTGGACTCGGCCTGCTCCGCCGAGCCCGTGGCGATGATGCGCATCCCGAGCTCCTTCGCCCGCAGCGCGACGTCGATGTTCACGTTGTTGATCCCCGTGTGCGAGAAGATCCACATCGTGTCACGCGAGTCGAACGTGTAGCCCTTCATGATCGCCCGGCCGTACCCTTCGGCGCGTTCGAGAAAGAGGAACTGGTGAATTCCCATCTCGCCCGTGATGCGCGTGAAGAAGGTGAGCGGCAGCTCCACCATCGGGTGGAAGCCGACAAACCCGCCGATGCGCGGATACATCTCCTCCACCGGGATCGTCGCGTGCCCGCATCCGAAGGTGTGCACCCACCGTTCGGCGGCGATGGAATCGGCCATGAGCTCGGCGGCGCGACGGATCGCGGGGAGCTGGGTGGCCTCGATGTCGTTCATGACGGCGCGGGTGTTGGCGAGCCAGTTGAGTGCGAGCATGAATGAGGAGTCGGGAGTCCGAAAAACGGGCCGCGGGCAGGGACCGAGGGCCGCCCGCCGCGACACGCGGGCGCGCGGACGTCAGGCCGCGTCGTTAGGCTGCCGGGCGGCCAGGCGGGAGCTGCCGGTGACGAGCAGCGTCGCGAGCAGCGCCAGCGCCACCGGCACGATCACGAACGAACCTCGCAAGCCATAGGATGCGCCCAACACGCCCGTCACGTAGGGGAGGATCATGCCGCCGGTGAGCGCCATGACGATCACGACGCTGAACGCGGTGCCGGAGAGGTGCGCGTAGCGGTCGCCCACGAAGCCTAACACCACGGGGAAGGTCGCGGCGAAGCCACAGCCGAGGAGGAACACGCCGAGCGCCGCCAGCGAGGCGCTGCGCGTGCCGAGCAGGAGGAGGGCACCCACGAAGCCGATCGCGAGGCAGCCGAACAGCACGCGCGCGGGCGCGGCCCGGCGCAGCAGCCAGCCGAGCGCGATGCGCGCCAGCATCATCCCCATCCAGTAGAGCGAGAGATAGACGAGCGCGCGCTGCTCGGGAACCTGGAGCTCTTCCTTGAAGAACGTGGACGTCCAGCCACCGACGGTGATCTCCATCCCGCTCTCGAGGAAGAGCATGAGCCCCATGAGCAGCAGCACCGGATCGCGCAGGAGTCGGCCCGCGTCGCCCAGGGGAAAGCCCTGCGCCTGCTTGGGTGCGGGGAACGGCGTTGCCGCCGTGACGACGAGGGGCACGAGCACGAGCGCGCCCACGGCCGCGATGAGCGCGGAGTACGAGAAGCGCCCGAGCAGCATGCCGAGCACGAACGGCACGCCCACGGCGCCGACGCCGAAGAAGACGCCGAGCAGGCTGAGTCCCGCGCTGCGCCCTTCGCTGCTGATGTCGGCGACGAGCGCGTTCGTCCCGCCGTTGATGATCCCACCGCCGAAGCCGATGAGCGCCACCGCGACGCGGAGCCATGCCAACGACGGCGCGAACGCGATCCCTTCGAGGCCGACGACGATGAGTGCCGTCGCGAGCAGGAGCATCCCCTTGTAGCCGTTGCGATCCACGATCGGGCCGAACACGACCGAGCCGACGAGGATGCCGAAGCTCATGAGGAGGAACAGCGCGCCCGCGGCGGCCTTGTCGATCCCGAAGCGCTCGATCACCGACGGGAGCACGGCGCCGAGCGTCGTGAGGACGATCCCGAACGCCAGCATGCCGAGGCACGCGACGACGAACAGTGTGCGGCGGTTGGTCATGGGGTCAACCAGGGTTGGTGTCGTTCCAGGCGGAGCACTGTTGTCATTCTTCGCTTGTCATTCCGAGCGGAGCGGCCCGGAGGGCCGCGCGGGTGCCCGCTCCGCGGGCAGATGAGGAACCCTCATCTTCTGGATGGAGGGCCTTGTCCCTCTACCGGGACCCTGAGGGTTCCTCGACTCCGCCGGCGCGGAGCGCCGGCTCCGCTCGGAATGACACAGCTTTGCCGCTCCGTTCGGAACGCCCCCCTCACGCCCCCACCATCGCCAGCCGCGCCGCCCCGTACAGGCCGGCGTCGCCACCGAGCGTGCTGCCGACGAACCTCACGTGCCGCATGGCGATCGGCTGCGCCCACTTCACGGCTTCGGCGCGAATGCGATCGAGGAAGCGCACGGCGGGGCCGAAGACGCCACCGCCAAAGACGATCGTCTCGGGGTTGAACAGGCTCACGAGGTTCGCCGACGCCATCCCCCAGAACTGGACGGCGTCGTCGATGGTTCGCAGCGCGATGGGATCGCCGCGCTCGTATGCATCGAACACCTGCGCGGTCGTCAGCCCACCCGCCGCGAGGCGGCGTAGCTCGCCCTGGTAGCCTGGCGCGGATTCCAGCAGCTCGCGCACGACGTTCACGAGGCCGGGACCGGCGGCGTGGTACTCGAAGCATCCACAGCTCACGTACTTCTCCTGGAACGGGCGGTCGAGTGCGAGCCACCCGATGGCGCCCGCAATGTCCGCGTGCCCACGCAGCACTCGGCCATCCACGAGGATCCCGGCGCCGATGCCGGTCCCCACGGCGAGGAAGATCGCGTCGCGAGCGCCACGCGCCGCACCCTGCCACGTCTCGCCGAGGATGTACGCGGCACGATCGCTGTCGATCACCACGCGGAGCTCGTTGCCCAGCGCTCGGCGCAGCTCGTCGAGGAGTGGGTAGTCACCCCAGCCCGGGATGTTGGGCGCCCAGACCGTTCCGCGCTCGGCGCGGTAGATCCCCGGAATCGTGACGCCCACGGCGCTCGGCGATTGCTGCCCGTCCGTGCGCGCCCGCGCGAGCGCTGCCTGGCAGTGGTCGATGACGAGCGCCGCCACATCGCGACCCTCGCGGCCGCCTAACAGGTCGTGGTCGCGATGGAGGATCTGGCCCTCGTCGGACACGAGGGCGGTGGCGACTTTGGTGCCGCCGAGGTCGATGGCGATGACGGGCACGGGGGCGGGTGCGTGGCGGGCGGGAGCGCGAGCCGGGGCGAAGATGGAGACGAAGCCCCGGGCTCGCCAGTCGCCCGGCGTCTGCCCCGCGAGCGTCGCCGCCCCCGACGATATGCAACCGGCGACGGCTGGCGCCGCGGCAGCGCGACCGCGGCGCCGGTGTCTACTTCACCCCGATGCCGATGTGCACGGGATTCGTCAGGACCGCGACGCCCCTTCCGCCCGAGCGCTCCCTGACCATCCCGTCGAGCACCTGCCGCACTTCGGCTCGCTGCGCGTCGGACACGTCGGCGATGAGCAGGCGGGCGATCGGATTGCTGTTGGTCAGCCAGTCCCACATGTGCTGCCCCGAGCGGAACTCGAGCTTCTCGATGACCGTCTCGACGCGGATGTCACGCAGCCCCGCGGTGGCCAGGGCCTGGCGAAGCTTCCCGGGGTCCGCCACCTGGAACGGCAGCGGCGGCGGCTCGGTCGGAAGTCCAGTAAAACCGGGCACGACCGCCTGAATGGCGCCGATGAAGAACCCGAGGAACTCGATCTCCGACGGCGGTCCGTAGACCACGAGCAGGACGCGCCCGCCCGACTTCGTCACGCGCGCCAGCTCGCTCACGGCGCGAGGCAGGCCGGGAAACAGCATGACGCCGTATTGCGACCCGGCGACGTCGAAGGTCTCGTCGCTCAGCTCCAGCGCGTGACCGTCCATCACGCGGGTCTCGATGTCGGAGAGCCCTTCGGCCTCCGCGCGCGCGCGCAGCCGTTCGAGCATGACGGATGAGAGGTCCGTCGAGAGCACCGCTGCGCCAAGGCGTGCCGCGGGGATGCTCAGGGCCCCGCTGCCGGCGGCGACGTCCAGGAACCGGAGTCCCGAACGGAGGCCCGCGCGGCGGAGCGCCTGGTTCGCCAGCCACATGTGCGTGGGCGTGACGAACTCGTCGTACCCCACCGCGATGTCGTTCCAGGCGGCGCGCGTCTGCTCCTGCTCCCGGGTGAGCGCCGCGCCTCTCGTTGCCGTGGTCATCGCATCCTCCTGTGATGGCGGAATGGTTCGATGGCCACGCTACGTCGTGACGCGACCCACCGCGTCGGGCGAAGTATGCACAGGGCTGGTTGTGGCGGCGTGGGCAAATTCATGTAGGAGCACGCACGACGGACCGTGAACCGAGGTCGGCGGTGGGTGGTGGCCCTGAACGGTGAGGCGGCGCGCACCGGGACAGTCGGGCCGCATCAACCGCCCGCTACACGAGATGATGCCGGTACGCATACGCCGTCGCCGCGGCCCTGGATGACAGGTCGAGCTTCGTGAAGATGTTGCTGAGGTGTCGGGCCACCGTCTTCTCGCTCAGCCCCAGCGTGGCGGCGATCGCGCGATTCGTCTTGCCGGTCGCCACGAGACCGAGTACCTGGATTTCGCGCGCGGTGAGTCGACCCGCTCCCTCCGGCGCGCTCCGGCTCGACAGGTCCACGAGCCGCGCGAGGTCGGGCGCCGCCCCCAACCGCTCGAATACGCGGCGCGCGGCATCGAGCTCCATCGCCGCGCCATCCTCGTCGCCTAACGCCCGACACGCGCGCGCGACCTCGACGCGAGCCCGGGCCGCCTCGTAGGGTGCGTCGAGGTCGCGCCAGACACTCGATGCATCGCGAAGTGTGGTCAGGGCGGCCTGAGCGTCTCCCTCGCGCAGCAGCACGACGCCGGCTCCGTGAGCCGCGACGGCGCGAAGGAACGGCGCGTCGAGATCCGCTGCGATCTCCGCCATCTCATCGGCGGCGGCACGCGCGCCAGCCACGTCGCCCGCGGCCAGCGCGATCTCCACGCACGCGCCGAGGAGCGTGACCCGGCTCCGAGGCTCGCGCGCCTCACCCAACGCGTTATGGATTGCCGCCGAAGCGGCCTCCACGCGCCCCTCCGTGAGGCGCAGCAGCGCGAGACCGGGCTGCGGCTTGCGCCCCCAGTGACTCGCCTGACGGTAGGCGTCCTCCGCCTGCTCGAGCTCGCCGCGAAGCCGGTGCAGTTCGGCACGCTGGTAGTACGCCGCACCGATGGCCGGCTGAACCGGTGGGCGTGCGAGCCACTCGCAGGCGCGCGACGCCTCGTCCATGGCGTCGGGCCAGGCACCGTGCAATTGCAGGATCTCGGCACGGCGAACGAGACACTGCCCACGGTATGGAACGAGATCCGGCTGCGATGCACACCAGCGGGCGAGCGCCTCCGTCCACTCGTGGGCACGGCGCAGATCGAAGATCTCGTGGCACCCCTCGATGACACTGCAGTACACATCGCCCACGACCATCGCCGACAGCTCGCCGGCGGTGACGGCGACCATGACTTCGTCGAGCAGCGCCACCCCGTCCGTGGTCTTTCCCATTCGGATGAGCGCTCGGCCCTCACCGTGTCGCGCGAGCGCGACGAGATCGGTATCGCCGAAGCGAGTGCCGAGCGCGGCAGCTTCGCGGAACGTGTCGCACGCGGCAGCGGCGTTGCCGGAGCCAATGTGGCGTATGCCGTCCGGCAACAGCAGATAGCCGTGTACCACGCACTGCTGCCCGCCATCATCGAGCACGCGGCGGGCTCGCGCGAGCCAGCCGCTGCCGAGGGCCGCCTCGCCCCGATTCAGCAGTTGGAACGCGAGCCAGAATGCGCAACGCGCGGCTCGCTCGGCATCTCCACGAGCGAGGAACCCGTGGTGCGCGCGAGGCCAGAGGTCCGTGCTGTGGGCGTCCTCGCCGGCGAGGTACGCGGCCGTCGCGAGCCGCTCGAGGTCGTGCGGCTCGAGCGGCGACTCGCGGTCGGCCGCCGACAGCAGCGCGCGCGCTTCGCGCCAGGCTCGCCGCTCGAAGGACTCGCGGCCACGTCTCAACGCATCGTCCCGCGCCATCGACTTGCTCTCACCCGCTGGATCGTCGAATTTGGCACGCAGGATCACGAGGCGCGACCGCCCGCTCGAGCGGCATCGCTCGGGTTGCCGGTCGGCCACTTCCATACGCCTACGTGATAGTTGTCGCGTCGATGTCCGTCGGGCAACACCCGGATTGGATGGCATGGAGCAGGCATCCGAGCTACGCGCGGTGCGGCTCGCCGAGCTCCTGTCGACCGCCGCCGCGGAACGCGCGCGCGCGGAGGCTCGCGTCGCCCGCGCGGTCGCGCGATGACCGACTCGAGGTCGAGCGTGCACGACCGACGTTAGGCGATCGGCTCGGCCCGTTTTTCGTCGACTACCGACGCCTCCGCTTCAGCTTCGGCGGGTTCCCGGGCTACGACGGGAAAGCTGGAGTGCCTGCGGAGCTCGAGACTCTGACGACGATCCCATGCTGACCGTGCTTCGCCACCTCCTCGCGGTGTTGATGCTGCCCGTGCTAGTCGCGGTCATCGTTCCGCGATGGTTGTTGCGCGCCTTCGCCGACGTCGATTCGCGTTGGCCGCCGGGCACGCTCGCGCGCGTGGCGTGGGTGCCGGGCGCGCTGCTGCTCGTGGCGGGCGTCGCGCTCGTCGGCTGGTGCGTCGTCCTCTTCGCGCGCGTAGGCAAGGGTACGCTGGCGCCGTGGGACCCGACATCGCGCCTCGTCGCGGTTGGCCCCTACCGCTACACGCGAAACCCGATGATCACGGGCGTCGCCGCGACGCTGGCCGGCCAGGCGCTGCTCGCCGGCTCGTGGGTCGTCGGCCTGTGGATGCTGGTGTTCGTCGCCATCAACCAGACGTACTTCGTTCTCGTGGAGGAGCCAGGGTTGGAGCGCCGCTTCGGCGAGGAGTACCTCGCGTACAGGCGCGCGGTGCCGCGGTGGGTTCCCAGAGGGCGTCGAGCCTAGCGGCACGGATGGGCGGTGGCGATCGCGGACGGTGCGGGAACGTCGGCCCCGACGGAACGACGGGGAAGGCGAACGCAGAGGGCGCAGGCCGCCCGGGGGGCGACCGCAGAAGAAGCCGCAGACACTGCGGCGGGCGCCGGGCGCATCCATCCGCCTTCGCACGGCAGCACGCGGCATCGTGTCTTTGTGAACGGTTGTGACCGGCCCCGGGCGGCGCTGCCGTTCCGAGGCCGTTCCCTTTGTTCCCCTCGCTGGTGGCGATGACGCCGGCATCCCGACCGGGGTGTCATCTGCGGCTTCTGCGTTCGTCGTTCCCGTCGTTGCCGTCGCTCAAGCAACCAGCCCGATCTCGGTGCCAGAGCCGACGCGCGATGGTCGCACCGGACCCAACGAGATCAGCGCGTCGTGCTGGTACCCACATCGCACCGCCAGCGCACTAGTCATCGTCCCGAGTGGCAGCGTGGACTCGGCTGCCTTACTGCAGCGCCGACCGTGGCTCTGCCGCTGTCGCGCGATGCGCGGGCAGGTACGCCGCGATGGCCGCGACCATCGCCATGAACGCCACCGCACTCGCGAGCACCATCGGGTCGAGCGCGCTCACCTCAAACACGAGCGACGTCATCAGGCGGGACACTGCCACCGCGCCTAACAAGCCGAACATCGTGCCCACCGCCGCGAGCGTCAGGCCTTCACGCAGGACCATCCGCCGGATCGCCCGCCGGTCCGCTCCCAGTGCCATTCGGATGCCGAACTCGCGGAACCGCAGCCGCACGCCGTAGGACACCACCCCGAACAGGCCCAGCGCGGCGAGCGCGAGCGCCGCCGCCGCGAACGTCGCCATGATTCGCAGCGTGAACAGCCGCTGCGCCTCGCCTCGGCCGATCGCGTCCCCGAGGGCCACCGGCTTGTGCATGACGAGCTGCGGGTCGAGCACCGCGAGGGCGCGCCGCGCCTCCGCCTGTACCGCCTCGAGCGAGCCAGTGGCGCGAACGACCTGCGTCAGCGCCCAGTTTCGATTGCCCGCGAACTGTCGGTGCGAATGATACACGTACAAACCCGGGTGGCCCTGCGCATCCACCGCGACGTCGCCCACCACGCCGACGATCTCCGCTTCTCGGCCGCCGGCGCGCAAGCGCTGGCCTACCGCGCTGCCGCCCGGGAACAATCGCTCCGCGAGGCTGCGGCTCACCACCACGCGCCGTGGCGCCGCGACGTCGTCATGTTCGTCGAACAGCCGGCCTTCGACGAGCGGGATGCCCACGGCGGCGAAGTAGCTGCCCGCCACCACGCGTTGCTGCGCGCCGGCGCCGCCGCGTTCGGTGTTCGCCAGCGGCCCCGTGAGCGCGCCCGTACCCCACACGTGATAGGCGCCGGTGGCAGGAAGCTTCGAGATGCCGCCGGCGGCGCGCACGCCCCGGGTCGCCGCCAGCCGCGCCGCGACCTGCTCGTAGAGCGCGGCGCGCGCCGTGGAGTCGTAGCGCGCGCCCGGCAGGTGGAGCTCGAACGCCAGCACGCCGTCCGACTTCACGCCGAGATCCAGGCCGCGCAGCTTCTGGAAGCTGCCGATCAGTAACCCAGCACCCACCAGGAGCACGAACGCGAGCGCGACCTGCGACACCACGAGCCACTGGCGAAGGCGCATCCGCGCACCGCCAGTCGTGGCGGAGCGTGTCTGGTCGCGCAGCACGTCGCTCGGATCGGTGCGCGCGGTGCGCAGCGCCGGGACGAGGCCGAACCCGATCGCGCTCAATGATGCGATCGCGATGGCGAATGCCAGCAGGCGAGGCTCGAGCGTCAGCGTCGTGAGGCGCGGGATCGACCCGGCGGCAACGGCGATGATGGCCGACATCGCGAGTCGGGCGACAATGATCCCGGCCACGCCGCCGGCGAGCGCGAGTATGAGGCTCTCGATGAGCGCCTGGCGGATCAGGCGGTGCCGCTCCGCACCTAACGCGGAACGCAGGGCGAACTCCCGCGCGCGCTCGGAGCCGCGCACGAGCAGCAGGTTCGCGATGTTGACGCACGCGAGCACCAGCACCAGTCCCACGGCGCCGAGCATGATCTCGAGCGCCCGGCTCGACGGGCCGACGATGTCTTCCTTGAGGGGATGGAGACGTGCGCGCGCGTTCCTGGCGTTCGGGTACTGGTTCGCGAGGGCGAGGCTCAGCGCGTCCAGCTCGGCCTGCGCACGCGCGAGCGATGTCTCGGGACGCAGACGCGCCATGACCGTCAGGTAGTGGTTGCCGGCGTTGCCCGCGTCGCGCCCGTCGCGCAGGTCGGCCGGCACCCACGCGTCCACGGCGCCCGCCACCGGATCGACGAACCCGTCGGGCATCACGCCGGCGATCGTGTAGGGCGCGCCACTCATGGTCAGCACACCTCCCACGACGCTCGGTGACCCGCGAAAGCGCTCCTCCCACAGCCGGTGGCTGAGCAGGACGGCCCGCGCGCCGCTCTCGTCCTCGGCTTCGAACGCGCGGCCGAGCTGCGGCTGTACGCGCACCACGTCGAAGTAGCCGGCGCTCACCGGCAGGATGCGAATGCGCCGAACGTCGCCACCGGTCCCGATGTCCGCGCCGCGCTCGTCGTACGTGTACAGCGCGGTCGCCGACTCGAACGCCGACAGGCGCGCGCGATATTCGAGGAAATGTACCGGCGTCACGAAGCCACGCTCGTCGGGATTCGTGGTGGTGCCCTGATAGAGCCGGATGAGCTGCCCGGGTTGCTGATAGGGCAAGGGCTGGAGCAGCACGGCATCGACGGCACTGAACACGGCCGTCGTGCCACCGACCCCGATCGCCAGCGTGAGAACGGCCACGGTGGTGAAACCGGGGCTGCGCGCGAGAATGCGGATCGCGTAGCCGACGTCGCGACCGCTGTCGTGCAGCAGACGCGTGCCGCGGGCGTCTCGCACGTCTTCTTTCACGCGCTCCATGCCGCCGAGCGCGATGAGGCTTCGCCGGCGTGCCTCGGTCTCGCTCGCGCCAGCGCGGCGCAATCGCTCCACCTCCATCTCGGCGTGGAACTGCAACTCGTCCGCGAGCTCTCGCTCGTCGCGACGTCGAAAGACGAGCGCACGCGCACGCTCGAGCAGGTCCGAGACGATGCTCATGGCGTCACGCTCCCGTGGCCCAGCGGGCGTCCATGACCCAGTTCACGGCCGCCGACATGCGCTCCCACGTCGCCTGCTCGAGACCGAGCTGACGGCGACCGGCGGCGGTGAGCTCGTAGTAGCGAGCGCGCCGGTTGTTCTCCGTGACTCGCCACGACGTCTTGAGCCAGCCGCGGCGCTTCATGCGAATGAGCGCGGGGTAGAGCGACCCCTGGGTGACGAGGAAGACGTCATTCGACATCTGCTGGATGCGCTGCGCGATCCCCCAGCCGTGCATCGGCTCGAGGGAGAGCGTCTTGAGCACCATCATCTCGAGCGTACCCTGGAGCAGTTCGCCGGGACCATCGGACATCGGGCCTCCTTCAGATTGTCTGAAGGAGAAACATACCGACCCGGGATATCGCTGGAAAGTGGTTCCGCGAGCAGCACGGCTTGCGGTTGGCTCGAGCTGGCCGCTGCAGGGTGTGACCCGCCTTCGGGGAAGCTTCTCTCATACTACTTCGCCACATCCGACTGGTAGTCCGGCCGGCACCATCGCGCCGGACCATCGGGACGCATCAACCCACCAGACCAAGGGGGGAACGACGATCGAGCAGAAGGGGCGAAGCGAAACGGCCGGAGCGCTCCCCAGCGGTGAGCGCTCCGGCCGCCGCGTGTGTAACAGCGCCAGTTGCTGATGGGCCGCGACTTACCGCGCGCCAGCAGCCTCCGGAGCATGCGCGAGCCCGAGCTGCTGCAACATCCCGAGCCGATCGCTCTCCACCCAGTCCTCGACGATCCGGCCGTCGCGCATGCGGAAGGCGCTCATCCCCGTCCAGCGCGCGAACCGACCGGTGGCCGGAGCGCCGAGCAGTGAGCCGCGGTGCGTGCCTTCCGCCGTCCAGCGGACGAGCACCATGTCGCCCGACGCGATCGTATCGTCGACGGTGAACGAGAGATCGGGGAACGCCTCGCGGTAGGCGCTCACGAGCCCGCGAATGACTTCGGGGCCGACCACACCGCTGTCGAGCTCCGGGTAGTGAAGCTGGTACGTCGGCGCGAACAGCGTGTCGATGACGTCGAGCTGTCCGGCAGTCATCACGTCGAACCATCGGTGTGCGACCGCAACGTTCGCAGTCTCGATGCCCGGCCGGGCCTCCATGAGTCCGAGCTGCGCCATCATCGTCGCCGCGTCGAAGTAGTTGTGCAGACGCACGATCCTGCCGTCCCGAATCTCGAGCACGTCGCAGAACGGTACCTCGACGCGACGGCCGGTCGGGGGGATGGTACCGGCGGGCGTCGCGAGTGGGCCGTCGTGCGTTCCGCTCCCCACGTACTCGGCGACGGCGCGTGCGTCGTCGGCCGTGACGGTGCGCACCTCCGTCATGGAGTCGGGGAACGCCGTCGCCCATCCGCGCAGGAAGTCGCGCATGCCGGCGGGTCCGCGAAACGAGATGGAGAACGGGACGATCTCTATGTCGGCGTCCTCGGCGACGCCCGCGGCGGCGCGATCGTAGTCGCGCGCGTTGTAGCAGTCGTACATGCTACGAGCGAGAGCGGCGTTCTCTTGGGCGACCGCGGTGGGGTGGGAGCTGGTAGACATGGAGGGGTACCTCTCGGCAATGCGACACGAACGAACCGGGACTGCTGCAGTGTGGCACCGTATCGCCCGCACGTCGAGCAAGCGCGAGCGGATTGAAGCCGATGTCGCGCTGCCGAGGTTGGCAACCGCGGCTCGGCGCGCTGCGACTCGTGCGTCAGGCGCCGCGCGACGCCACCAGCTGCCGCACTGCCGCCCGGCTCACTTTGCCCGCCGCGTTCCGCGGCAGCTCGCCCACGAAGTGGACCGCCTTCGGGGCCTTCACCGACCCGAGCTCGCGCTTCACGGCCGCGATCAGCTCCGCGGCATCGGCGGTCGCCCCCGGCACCAGCCGCACCGCGGCGTGCACCGCTTCCCCCCACTTCTCGTCCTCGGCGCCGAACACGCAGCATTCGGCCACCGCCGGATGGCTGCCTAACGCCGCCTCCACGTCGCCGGGGAACACCTTGAAGCCACCCGTGTTGATCACCTCGCGCAGCCGGCCGCGGATGTACACGTAGCCACGCGTGTCGATCAGCCCGAGGTCGCCGGTATGGAGCCATCCGTCCACGACGACCTGTGCCGTGAGGTCGGGGCGGTCGAGGTAGCCGCTCATCACCAGCGGTCCCTGCACGACGATCTCGCCCACGTCTCCCGTCGGTACCAGCGCGCCGTCCGGACGCATGATCTCGACGCGTGCCACCGAGGATGGCCGCCCCACCGACGCGAGGTTCTCCTCGCGCGTGAGCTCCGCGGCGCGCATGGCGGTCACGATCTGCGGCGCCTCCACCTGGCCGTACGCCGTTTCGACGACGGGCCCGAAGACGCGCTGCGCCGCGCGAATCTGCTCCGCGCGCATTGGCGCCGCCGAGTAGATCAGGTGGCGCAACGCGTGGTAGTCTCGACGCTCGGCGCCCGGCTCGTTCAACATTCCATGGATGAGCGTCGGCGGCGCGTACATCGTCGTGATGCCGTACGCCTCGAGCGCATCGAGAACGGCCGCCGGCCTGGGGTCCTCCAGCAGCACATGACGTCCACCGGCGCCGAGCACCGGCAGCACGAAGCACGAGGCGCCGTGCGTGAGCGGCGCGGCGATGAGGTTCGCATCGCGTGCCTCGAACTCGAAGACTTCGAGGATCCCGCGGGCCTGCGCGTTCACGCACCGCACCGGCTGCACGACCGGCTTCGGGACGCCGGTGCTGCCGCCACTGAACTTGATGATCTGCGCGTCCTCGGCATGCCGTTCCACCGGCGCCGGCCGTTTTCCACGCCAGTCGGCGATGAGCCCGCGTACGGTGGCCCCGTCGCGCCGCGCTGTGGAAGCCTTCCCGAGCACGACGGGCACGCCGGCCGGCGTGAAGCGATCGAGGCACGACTCGTCGGCGACGATCATGGTCGGACGAGTCGCCGCGATCATCCGGTCGAGATCGGCCTTGCCGTTCGTGGGGTTGAGTGGCACCCACACCTTGCCCGCGGCGTACGTCGCCAGGAGCGCGAGCAGGTGCTCGGCGGTGTTGCGCGCGCAGATACCGACGCGACTGCCGGACGCGGGGTCGATCGACTGGAACGCGGCCGCGAGTGCCTCGACAGCGGCGACGAGCTCGGCATACGTCAGCGGTTCGCCCGGCCCGGCTATCGCGATGGCCGTGGCGTCGCGCGTGAGACCGCGGTAGAGATGGTCGATCGGGCGCAGGGGCTTGCTCCGCTGGCGGTTACCGAAGAATGTCATGCCGGGGAGCACTTGCGGCGGTGTGTCATCCCACGGAGGAGTATCGCATGGACTCGCCAATTCTCGGTCTCCACCACGTCACCGCGACGGTCGATGACGCGCAGGCCGACCTCGACTTCAGCACGCGCGCGCTCGGGCTCCGGCTCGTGAAGAAGACGGTCAACTTCGACAACAACAGCGTCTACCACTTCTACTACGGGGACGAGGTCGGGAGGCCCGGGACGATCTGGACGACCTTCCCGTACAAGAACAAGGGCGTGCCGGTCGGGACGAAGGGGGCCGGCCAGATCACGGTCACCTCGTTCTCCGTTCCCGCCAACTCGCTCGGCACCTGGAAGCAGCGGCTGCGGGAGCGCGGGCTCGCCGTCACCGACGCGCCGCCTCGCTTCGGTGAGGAGTCCGTGCTCGTCACCGACCCGTCCGGCCTGGTGATCGAGCTCGTGGCGAACGACCGCGACACGCGCACACCGTGGCCGGGCAGCGGGGTCGGCGACACGCCCGGAATTCGCGGCCTGCACAGCGTGACGCTCGTCGTGCGCGAGCCACGGCGCACCGTGGACTTCATGCGCGAGCTGCTCGGGTTCGAGATCGTGAACGAGACGGAGGGGCGCATTCGCGTCGCCGTGAACGGCGATGCGCCGGGGAGGACGATGGACATCGCGGCGGCGGGCGACGCCGAATGGGCGAAGAACGGGCTCGGCACCGTGCATCACGTCGCGATGGCCGTTGGCAGCGACGAGGAGCAACTGAAGCTCCGCGAGGAGCTCGTCGGTCGCGCGAACGTGACGCCGGTACGCGACCGCCAGTACTTCCGGTCGATCTACTTTCGCGAGCCCGGCGGCGTACTGTTCGAGGTGGCGACGATGAAGCCCGGCTTCGCCGTCGACGAGCCGGTGCCGGCACTCGGCCGCGATCTCAAGCTGCCGCCGTGGGAAGAGCCGAACCGCGAGACCATCCAGGCCTCGCTGCCTAACGTGGATTACTGAGGAGCGACACGACCGGTATGGAACCGCACTCTGGCCAGCGTGTCGCACGCGCCGGCGCTCCGCTCGACACGGCCCGCGCGGCGATGATCATGGTCCATGGGCGGAACGCCGGCCCCGAGAACATCCTCGACCTGGTCCCGGTGCTCGACCGCCCGGACTTCGCGTACCTCGCGCCGGCGGCGGCCGGTGGCACCTGGTACCCGTACAGCTTCATGGCGCCGCGCGAGCGCAACGAGCCCGGAATCTCGTCCGGGCTGTTCGTGCTCGAGTCGCTCGTGACCGACCTCGAGGCGCGCGGCCTCCCGTCGTATGCGATCGTGCTGCTCGGCTTCTCGCAGGGCGCGTGTCTCGCCGCCGAGTTCTCGGTGCGCCATCCGCGCCGATACGGCGGCGTGATGGTCCTGAGCGGCGGGCTCATCGGCCCGCCGGGCACGACCTGGGAGGACGTCACCGGCTCGCTCGATGGCACGCCGGTGTTCCTCGGCTGCAGTGACAACGACGCGCACGTCCCGGCCGAGCGCGTGCTCGAGAGCGAGACGGTGTTTCGGCGCATCGGCGCGACGGTGACGCGCAAGCTCTATCCGGGGATGGGACACACCATCAACGAGGACGAGGCGCGCCAGGTGCAGGGCGTCATGGACGAGGTGCTCGCGTCGGTGCGGTGAGCCGCGCCGACGGCGGCCACGACGTCCCGCCCGCGACGAGCACCGCTCCTACGCCATCCCGGCCCGCTTCGCGCCGACCTCCCGCCTCACGACCGGCGCCACCTCGGTGCCGAGCAGCTCGATGTGCCGCATCATCTTCGCGTGCGGGATCACGCCCGACACCTGAGCGAGAAAGCGCTGGTGGCCGAAGATCTCGTGCTGGAAGAGGATCTTGTCGATCACTTCCTGCGGGCTGCCCACGGCGAGCGCCCCGCGGAGCGTGCGGCTCACCTCGAACTGCTGCCGCGTGAGCGGCGGCCACCCGCGCTCCCGGCCGATGCGCGTCATCACCTCGGCGTACGCGGGATAGAGCACGTCGGCCGCTTCCTGCGAGGTGTCCGCGACGAACACGTGCGAGTTGATGCTCACCGGGAGGGCCGACGGGTCGTGGCCCGCCTGGCGCGCCGTCTCGCGGTACAGATCGACGACGGGCGCGAACCGCTCCGGCGCGCCGCCGATGATCGCCAGCGCCATCGGGAGACCGAGCCGCGCCGCGCGCACCACGGACTGCGGCGTGCCGCCAACCGCGATCCACAGCGGGAGCGGATTCTGCACCGGTCGCGGGTACACTCCGACCCCGCCCAGTGGCGCCCGCAGCGACCCACTCCACGTCACGCGCTCGCTCTCGCGCAGCCGGAGCAGCAGATCGAGCTTCTCCGTGAACAGCTCGTCGTAGTCGTCGAGGTCGTAACCGAACAGCGGGAACGACTCGATGAACGAGCCGCGCCCCGCCATGATCTCGGCGCGGCCACCAGAGAGCAGGTCGAGCGTCGCGAAGTCCTGGAACACGCGCACGGGATCGTCGGAGCTGAGCACCGTCACGGCACTCGTGAGGCGAATGCGCGTCGTTCGCGCCGCGGCGGCGGCGAGCACGACCGCCGGTGCCGACACAGCATAGTCCGGGCGGTGATGCTCGCCCACGCCGAAGACATCGAGCCCGACCTGGTCGGCCAGCTCGACTTCCTCGAGCAGGTCGCGCAGGCGTTGCGCCGCGTTGGCGGCGCGACCCTCGCCCGGCGAGGGCGGCACGTCGGCGAACGTGTAGATCCCGATCTCCATGTCAGCGATATCCCACGCGCTCGTCGAGCGCGATGCGGCTCGGCATGAAGGTGCCACTGCCGCGCGCGACCTCCTTCCCGTCGCTGTTGGTGAGCACCCCTTCGCCGATCAGGAGTCGCGACGAGCGGCTCACGACCGTGCCGCGCGCGAGCATCTCGCCCCCGGACACCGGGCGCAGAAAGTGGATGTGGAACGAGGTCGTCAGCACGAATCGGTCATCCATCAGCGAGTTGGCCGCGAAGAACGTCGCGTCGTCGAGGAGCTTGAAGTACACGCTGCCGTGAACGGCGCCCGCGGCGTGGAAGAAGTCAGGGCGCACCGTCAGGCGCACTTCGGCCACCCCGTCGCCGACGCTGATCTCGGGGCGGTAGTACTCGTTGGTCGGCGCGGCGGCGTACATGCGCTCGAGTCGGCGGTAATGCTCGTTGCGAGTGGACATGGTTGAATCCTATCCTTCTCGATGCTCATTCGACTGCCCGGCCGGCCCCGCCACGTGGTCGCCGCGCTGACGCTCGGCGTGTGGACCGCGGCCGCCGCCTGTGACGCGTCCACCGCAACCACCGGAACGCGTCCGGGCACGCCCGCCGACTCGGCCGAGCAGGTGATGTTCGGCGTTCACCTGGCGCTCACGTCCGCCGGCATCCGCCGAGGCGAGCTCGTGGCCGACACCGCCATGTCGTTCGAGGCCGCGACACGCTACGAGCTGCGCCGCGTGCGCGCGACGTTCGCCGACACGTTAGGCCGGCCGCTCAGCGTACTGTCGGCGCGCGAAGCGACGTACCGGATTGCCGATGCGGCGCTGGAGGCGCGCGGGCAGGTCGTGGTGGTGTCCGACACGAGCCGGCGCCGGCTCGAGGCACCGCAGGTGCGGTGGGACGCCGCCCGCAACGAACTGTCGAGCGACAGCGCGTTCGTGGCCACGGCCGGCGCGCGGCGCCTCACCGGCACGGGGTTCGTGAGCGATCCCGGCTTGTTCTCGCTGCGCTGCCTCCGGGAGTGCACCGGCACGCTCGGACGGTAAGCGTACGTAGCCCTCCTTCCGGCCTGGGAACCATGCTCCGACACGCGCGCCGTCTCCGACTCGTCGTCCTCGCGCTCGCTCCGCTCGCCGCGCACGCACAGGGGTCGCTCGCGACCCCGCGCGACGATCCGCCTCGTCAAACCGAGGCCGACGCCTACACACGCTACGAGCTGCTCGCGCCCGGCTCGGCGAAGTTCCGCATCATCTACGAGGTCACGGCGACCACCCCCGGCGCGCGCTTCTACTTCAACCCGATCCGGAAGGGCAGCGTCGCGTCGGAGGAGGTCGTCTCCGACCGGGCCACGGGCAGGGCGCTGCCGTTCGACGTCGTGACCGGCGCGGTCGCGCGCGCGGGCGGCGTACGCGGCGCGGACTCGACGCAGGAGTACATCCGCGTGCAGCTCCCCCGCCCCGTTCCCGCCGACGGCGGTGAGGCGCGCGTCCTCATCGCCAAGACGTACGAGGACGCGAAGAGCTACTACCTCGACGGCGATGACCTCGTCTTCAACCGCCCGCTCGGCATCAAGCGCAACGCCGTCGTGCTGCCCGGGGGCTACGAGCTGGTGGCGTGCAACTATCCGTCGCAGGTGCTGCAGGAGGCCGACGGACGCATCAAGATCTCGTTCTGGAACGCGACGCCGGCGGAGGCGCCGCTCGTGCTGCGGGCGCGTCGCGCGGCGGGGCTCGGCGCCGGCGGGTCGAGCGTTTCCGCCAGCCGCCGTGCGGAGCGCGCGTATCAGAACCGCGAAATCGTCTACTTCCTGCAGCAGCCCGAGACGCACGCGTTCGATCTCCATCACGACTACACCGAGTCGCGCACGGGTGTGAGCACGTATCTCAACGTCGTGCGAGCGGGCAGCACCGTGTCGAAACCGTCGGCGAAGAACCTCGACACGGGAGAGTCGCTCGCGTACGACGTGCTCCGAGGCGATGCGATCACGCGCGCGAAGCTCGACGTGCCGGACGTGACGCCGGAGACCGAGGTGGTGGTCTTCCGCTTTCCGGCGGTGAAGGCCGGAGAGTCGATTCGGTTGCGCATGTTCGAGACGTACACCGACACGGCACGCTACAAGCTCGCCGGCGACGAGCTGATCTGGGACCGGGCGTTCGGGCGTCCGGCGAACGCGCTGGTGCTGCCAGGCGGGTGGATGCTCACGAACAGTTCCATCCCGACGACGATCAGCACGCTGCCGGATGGCCGCGTGCGGCTCGACTTCATCAATCCGCGACCGGACGAGATCCAGGTGCTCATCACGGCGAGGCGAAGGGCGAGCCGATAGGCAGCCCCCCCGGCGGGCGGGCGGCGCTGGACGACGGCCTGAAGGGTGACCGGCGGCGGCGCGGGACGGCGTTCATGCCACGGATGGGTATGCTATGCTAAAGCCATCCTCCCGGCGATCTTTGCGGTGAACGATCCGAGACGGCGAGTGACCGAGCTTCCTAACGCCGAACTGAGAGGCCGACTCATGGCCAAGCAGTGCACGCACCTGGATCAGGTTCGCGATGTCGAGCCCCGGACGCCACAGGGCTGCGAGGAGTGCCTCCAGATGCACAGCCGCTGGGTGCACCTGCGCTTCTGCCTCGAATGCGGCCACGTCGGCTGCTGCGACAATTCGCCGAACAAGCACGCCACGAAGCACTTCCACCAGACGCAGCACCCGATCATCCGCAGCTTCGAGCCCGGCGAGGACTGGGGCTGGTGCTACGTGGACGAACTGTTCCTGGAGCCGGCGCCCACCGCGCGCTGACCGGGCCGTGACGAGCGTTGCGACTCGCGGCGGTGCGGACACCGCGTGGCCGGCGCTGCCGCTCGCCGCGTGGCGGGACACGCGTGACACGCTCCACATGTGGACGCAGATCGTGGGCAAGACGCGCCTCGCGCTCGCGCCCATGGAGAACCACTGGTGGCAGGTGGCGCTCTACGTCACGCCGCGCGGGCTGACGACGTCGGCGATGCCGTTAGGCACGCGCACGTTCGCCGTCAGCTTCGACTTCATCGACCAGCAATTGCACGTCCGCACCAGCGACGGCACCGGCGCGTCCGTCCCGCTCGTGCCGCAGTCGGTCGCGGACTTCTATGCCGCGTACCGGGCGGCACTCCGGTCGCTGGGGCTCGAGGTGCGCATCCGGCCCGTCCCGGTCGAGGTCGAGATCGCGATTCCCTTCCCGGACGATCGGACACATTCGTCCTACGATGCCGAGGCGGCCACCCGGTGCTGGCGCATCTTCGCGCAGGCGGACCGCGTGATGAAGCGCTTTCGCGGCGGGTTCCTCGGCAAAGCGAGTCCCGTGCACTTCTTCTGGGGCAGCTTCGACCTGGCGGCAACCCGGTTCTCGGGACGGCGCGCACCGCGGCACCCCGGCGGTGCGCCGAACTGTCCCGACTACGTGATGGTCGAAGCGTACTCGCACGAGTGCAGCAGTTGCGGGTTCTGGCTGGGCGGGGGCGCGGCGGCCGAGCCCGCGTTCTATGCATACGCGTACCCGGAGCCCGCGGGGTACGCCGAGCACCACATGCGCCCCGATGCGGCGTACTACAACCGGGACCTGCGAGATTTCGTCCTCCCGTACGAGGCCGTGCGGAGCGCCGAGTCGCCGGATGACGTGCTGCTGGATTTCCTCGAGAGCACGTACCAGGCGGCGGCCGAGCTTGGTGGATGGAATCGAGCGGAGCTCGAACGTCGCCCGGCGAACGTTCGGCCGGGCGGCTGACGGTAGCCGGGTCGCTACCCGGCTTCCGGCGCTGCCGCCGCGACGGTCGCGTCGAACGCGTCTACCGCGCGTGCCGAAAAGACCAGCGCGGCACCCGCGTTCACGGCGACGGCGACCCCGAGGGCCTCGATGACCTCCTCGCGCGTCGCTCCATGCGTGATCGCGGCGGCAATGTGCGTGGTGATGCATCCATCGCACTGACGCGTGACCGACACCCCAAGCGCGATGAGCTCGCGAGTCTTCGCATCGAGCACCGCCGTCTTCGCGCCGGCATCGCTCAGCGCGCGGTAGCCGCGCACCGTCTCGGGGCTCGTCTTGCCGATGTTCGCGATGGTCGCGAACAGTTGACGCCGGTACTCGTTCCAGTCGAGCATCATGGGTCGAGTCCTCGTGTCATGAGGGGCTTGTCTCGACGGCGGCGTCGGGCCACATACCATGGGTGCGAGGGTCGCAACGCGTGGCCCTCGCGTGAGCGCATCTGCTGGGCCATGCAGGCCGCGGCACACGTGACGCCTTTCCGGAGGTGCCTATGTCGAAGAAGATCCTGATGATCGTGGGCGACTTTGTCGAGGATTACGAGGTGATGGTGCCGTTCCAGGCACTCCTCGCCGTCGGTCACGCGGTGCACGCCGTCTGTCCGGGGAAGCGCACCGGGCAACTGGTGCGCACCGCGATCCACGATTTCGAGGGCGATCAGACGTACTCGGAGAAGCGCGGCCACAACTTCGCGCTCAACGCGACGTTCGACGACGTCGACGAGACGGCGTACGACGCGCTGTGCATCCCCGGCGGCCGCGCGCCGGAATACCTGCGACTCAACCAGCGCGTCATCCAGATCGTCCGCGATTTCGCGGAGCAGCAGAAGCCGATCGCCGCCATCTGTCACGGCCCGCAGATCCTGGCGGCGGCGAAGGTGATCAACGGCAAGCGCATCAGTTGTTACCCGGCCGTGGGCCCCGAAGTGCAGCTCGCCGGTGCGACGTACGCGGACATCGCCGTCGACGACGCCGTCACCGACGGCAACTACGTCACCGCACCCGCCTGGCCGGCGCACCCGAAGTGGATCGCGCAGTTCCTCTCGGTCCTCGGCACACGCATCGAGCACGAGTCGATGGCGGCGGTGTAACGAGCACGTGGCATTCCTCGTGTGTGGTTCCGAGCGGCGGGCCCCTGTCATTCCTCGACTGCGTGGCTGCGCCGCTTCGCTCGGAACGACAACCGAGGCCCTCCGCTCGGAACAACAAGCGAGGAATGACAACACGAACTCGGAACCACACACGAAATGCCTGACGCGCTGATCAGGACCGCTGCGGCGAGCTTCCTCATCGCGGTGGCAGCCGCCGCGCCCGCGCTCGCCCAGCAGGCGCCCGCATCGTGCGACATCTTCTGTCACTCGCGCCTCGCCGAGAGCGCCGAGGCCGCCGGCGACTTCGCCTCGTACGAGGCGCACGTGCGAGCCGTCGCGGCCGTCGCGCCGAGTCACCCGGGAGTCGTGTACGCGATGGCGCGCGCGTTCGCGCGTGCCGGCGCCCCCGACTCCGCGCTCGCATCGCTCGCGCGACTCGGCCGCATGGGCGACGCGCGCGACCCCGACGGCGACTCGGCCTTCCGTTCGTTGCGTGGGCAGCCCGCGTACGTCGACGCGCGCAATCGCCTGCTCGCCAACCGGCTTCCCATCCTCGATGGCAAGCTCGCCTTCGAGCTGGCCGACCCGGACTTCCTGCCCGAAGCGCTGGACTACGATGCGGGGCGAACGCGGTTCATCATCGGCAGCCTGGCCAGGCGCCAACTCGCCGCCGTGGCACCCGACGGCGAGGCGCGCGCGTTCGTCGCGCCGGCACCGGGCATCCTGCGCGTCGTCGGCGTGCACATCGACTCGGCGCGCGGCCGCCTCTGGTTCGCCACCTGGGCGCCCGACTCGAGCCACCGCGGCGACTCGGCAAACGTGCCCAGCCTAACGCGGCTGCTCCTCGCCGACCTCGCGACCGGACGCGTCGTGCGGTCGTGGTCGCCCGACGGCGGCCGGGCCGGCCATCTGCTCAACGACTTCGTCGTCATGCGCGACGGCAGCCTGATCATCACCGACACGGAGCAGGGCACCCTGTACCGTCTGCGCTCGCCGTCCGACACGCTCGAGCACTTCGTCCAACCCGACCGGGCGCGGTTCTCGGCGGCGAACGGCATCACCGCCGCGCCCGACGGCCGCACGCTCTACGTGGCGTTTCTCGAAGGCGTCGCGCGCGTGGACGTCGCCACGCACGCGATCGAGCTGCTTCCGACACCGGATTCCGTGAGCACCGCCGCGGTGGACGGCCTGTACTGGCATCGCGGCAGCCTGCTCGCCGTGCAGGGGGCGCCGACGCTCGAGCGCGTCGTCAGGTACGTGCTCTCCGCCGACGGCTGGCGCGTGGTACAGGGGGCAGTGCTCGAGCGCGGTCTCCCCGTCGTGCACCTGCCGACGACCGGAACGATCGTCGGTTCGCGATTCTACTACATCGCCAACAGCCAGTACGACCGGCTCGACGACAACCTCGACCGGCTGCAGCCCCGGTCCGGCCCCGCGCTCCGCACCGCGGTTCGCGTCATCGACCTGCGCTGGTAACGAGCTCGGCGAGATCGGGGCGCAGCCGCGCGGCCTCGCCGAGATAGACCGGGCGCAACCGACGGCCGTCGGGCACGCTCACGTGCAGCAGCACGCGCACGCATCGCTCGAGCATGCCGTCGATCTCGAGCTCGGCCACGCACATCATCGGCACGTCGGTCCAGCCGAGCGTGCGGGCGGCGGCGGCGGGGTGACGGCTCCGGAGGTCGGGGGTGGCGGAGAAGATCGCGCTCACCACGTCGCACGGGTCGACGTCGTTCACACCGGTGAGCTGCGCCAGCAGCTCGCGCACCGCGCCGTCGATGAGCTCGGGCGAATCGGAGTCGACGGTGACGGCACCGCGCACCGCACGGAACCGGGGTACGCCGGTGGCGGCGCACTCGGGTCGGGCCGTCACCATCGCGCACCCTCCTTCGCCTTCAGCACGACGAAGCGCGTGGTGTTCGCGGGCTCATCCTGCACGCGCTCGGCGAGCACGACCAGGCCATAGGCGCGCGCTGCCTGCGCGCCGGCGATCACCGCCAGCGCGGTGGGGCTGGTGGCCCGCCGATAGGGCTCGTACCACGCGGGCGTGCGGGGCTGCGCGGAGTCCTCGGACACCGTACCGCCTAACGCCGCGAGCTGGCGCGCGGCGCCCGCCGTGTCGTGGGCGACGCACGGCTGCAGCGCCGGTCGCGTCACGAACAGCCGCCGGCACTGCGCGAGCGCCGCCGCCTGGCTGCCCACGTAGCGGACGGTGGCGAACGAGGCGCCCGGAAGCGCCAGCAGGCAGTGCTCGATGGGCACGCTCACCTCGCCCACGGTGTCGATGCGCGCCACGTGATGGGCGAGCAGGAGATTCGTGTCCTGCAGGTCGCCGATGGTCGAGTTCCACACCGGGATCACGGCGAGGTCCGCATCCCCGCTCGCGAGCAGGCCGATGGTGTCCGCGAACGTCGGCGCTCCCATGGCGCTCGCGGTTCCGCTCCACTGCCTGACGATCGCCATCTCGCCGTACGCGCCCGGCTCACCCTGATAGGCGACGCGCGGCCCGTTCACCGCCGGCGCCCCCGGCATCGCCGACGTCGTCATGCGCATTCCTCCGCGGCGCGCGGTTCGATGGCTGGACGCTCGCGCGCAGCGCGCAGCCGGCCTCCCGATGCACCGCGTGCTGTCGCGCGGGCGACGACGTGCGCGCCCGTCTCCGGTCGCAATGCGAGGACGCCGTCCTGGGCGAGCGGCCGCCCGCACACCTCGGCGAGCGGCGCGAGCATCTCCATCATCGCGGCGAACGCCTCACGGCTCAGCGACTGCGCGCCGTCGGACAGCGCGCACGCCGGATCCGGATGCACCTCGACGATCAGTCCATCGGCGCCGACGGCAATCGCGGCCGCGGCAAGCGCGGGCACCAGATCCGTGCGCCCGGCCGCGTGGCTCGGGTCCACGATCACCGGCAGGTGCGTCTCCAGCTTGAGCACCGGGATGGCCGAGATGTCGAGCGTATTCCGCGTGGACGTCTCGAACGTGCGAATGCCGCGCTCGCACAGAATCACCTGCGAGTTGCCGTGCGCCATCACATGCTCGGCCGCCATGAGCAGCTCGCTCACCGTGGCCGACATGCCGCGCTTGAGCAGCACCGGCGTTCCGCGCTCGCCGACGGCGGCGAGCAGCGAGAAGTTCTGCATGTTGCGCGCGCCGATCTGAATGACGTCGGCGACGGCCTCCACCGCGTCGAGATCGCGCGCGTCCATCAGCTCCGTGACGATGGGGAGCCCGGTCACCTCCCGGGCTTCCGCGAGCAGCGCCAGTGCCGCATGCCCCAGCCCGCGGAACGCGTACGGCGAGGTGCGCGGCTTGAACGCACCCCCACGCAGCAGCCGGGCACCGGCGGCGCGCACGGCGGTGGCGGTGTCGAGCAGCATCTCGCGCCCTTCGACCGAGCATGGGCCGGCGATGACCGTGAACGTCGGACCGCCGATGCTCTCGCCCGCGATGGGTATGGCGGAAGCGGGCTGGGTCGGGCTGGTTCGGGCGGTGAGTCTGGGGTCCGACATTCGGAGCTCCTTTGGGGGACGGCGCTGGCGGAAAACGAAAAAAGCTCCCGAGAGACTCGGGAGCTTTGCGGCGGACAGTGCGATCTGAAGCGATCTATCGAGTGCGCGCGCGCCTATAGCTCCCGGAGGGCATCCAGTAGCTAAAAAAGTAGAAATAGGTGGCGGCGCGGTTCGACATGGTCAGCCAGCTTAACAGGAGTCGCGGGTCCCGCGCAAGGAGATATTTCCCCTTCGTGGTGCGCCGGCGTGTTGATTTTACGACCGATCGGTCGTACTATTTGCCCCATGTCGAAGGGTGCCGATACCAGAAGCCGCATCGTCGAGACCGCGCTCCGGGCCGCCAGCGTAGACGGGCTCGAGGGCATCACGCTCGGCAAGGTCGCCGCCGACGTCGGCATGTCGAAGAGCGGGCTGTTCGCCCACTTCGACTCGAAGGAGGCGCTCCAGGTGGACGTGCTCGCCGCGGCCGCCGAGAAGTTCACCGAAGTCGTGGTGTCGCCCGCGCTTACCGCGCCACGTGGCGAGCCGCGACTCCGCGCCCTGTTCGAGCGCTGGCTCGAGTGGGAGCAGCACGAGAGTCTCCCGGGCGGCTGCGTATTCATGCACGCCGCGGCCGAGCTGGATGATCGCCCCGGGCCGGCGCGCGACACGCTCGTGGAGCGCCAGCGCCAGTGGCGGGAGACGCTCACGAAGGCCGTTCGCCTCACCATCGACGCCGGGCATTTCCGCCCCGATGTCGATCCGGCGCTGTTCGCCTTCCAGCTCCACGGGATCGTGTTCGGCTACTACCACTCGGTCCGCCTCTTTCGCGATCCGTCGGCACGCACGCTCGCCGTGAGTGCGTTCGAAGCGCTCGTGTCGGCGGCGCGGGCTCCGAGGCCAGCACCCGCGGCGGCCGAGTAACGCGGCTACCGGCACCATTCCATCACCTTTCCCGGACGGCACCAGATGGCGCCACGCCAGCCTGCGGTGCAACAAAATAGCACGACCGATCGGCCCGTTTCACTTCCGCTACGCGTGCTGCGGGCCTGGTTCGCCATCGAGTCTCGAATCGCTCCGAGCTCAGCGGAGCGCCGCGCAGCACGCATGTTCGTGACACCACCGAGACAGAAGCGTCGCACCAAAGCCTCGTTCGCCAGCGCAACCACGAGCGCCGACCCGGGACCGGTGTCGTACACGCTCGACCTCCGTGACCATGCCTCCCGCGTCGCGGCCTGGACGATGGGCGAGGGCCCCACGGTCATGCTCGTTCATGGGTGGGGCGGATCGGCCGCCGACATGGCGCCACTCGCCGCAGCGTTCGCTCGCGCCGGCCATCGCGCAGTGCTGTTCGACATGCCCGGACATGGACGGTCGTCGGGGCGCGAGAGTTCGCTCGTCGATTTTCTGCGCGCCATGCGCAGCGTCTCCGGAGCTCTGGGTGTGCCCGACGCGATCGTCGGCCACTCGTTCGGGGGCACCGCCGCGGTCTTCGCCGTGACCGAGCTCGGACTCCCTACGCGCGGCACTGTGCTCGTGTCGCCGGCGCCTGGCCCGGCCTATTTCGCGGACCGGTTCGTGCGCGCCGTCGGCCTCCCGGCCGAACGCGCCACCGGCATGCTGCGACGCGTGGTGGAGCGGGTCGGCCGCAGTGTCGAGTCGCTCGACGCCGTGGTGGCGGCGCGCTCGGCGACCGTGCCGGCGCTCATTCTCCACGACCCCGACGACCGCGAGGTGCCATGGCGGTACGCCGCCGCCATGGCCGACGCGTGGCGCGGGAGCGTCCTCGTCCCCGCGCCAGCGCTCGGGCACAAGCGCATCCTGCGCGACCCGGCGACGATCGCCGCCGCCGTCGATTTCGTGCGCGCCCTCCCGAGCGCCGGCGCGCGCAGCCGCTCTGCCTAACGAGCCGCCGGCCGGCGACCGCTCACCGCAGACCGCGCACGGCTGCAGGTCGTGGCCGGGCCACGCGCTCGGCCTACCGCCCCTCGAGCGCCCGCAACGTCTCCTGCATCTCGCGTACGACCGTCTGCTGCTCCTCGTAGCGCTGATGGAGCGCCAACATCTCCTGGCGCGCGGCTTCAGCGTCTTGTCGTGACGCCTCGGCAATCTCGCGCGCCTCCTCCGCGATTCGCGGCGCCGTCTCCGCCAGCCCGCGCAGGCGCTCCGCTTCGGCCCGCTTCCAGTCCTCGAAGCCGCGGCGCTGCTCGTGGAGGGTACGGCGCTCCTCGGCGAGCCCGCGCTCATCCTCGCCAAGCCGGCGTGCCTGCTCGGCCGAGACCCGCCCCTCCTCGGCGATCATACGCTCGTCCTCGACCGCAGCGCGCGCCTCGCCCGTTCGTTCGCGCTCCCGTTCCGCCCCGGCGCGTCCCGCTTCGGCCGCCGCCCGCAGCGCCTCGGCAAGTGCCTCGCTCGGCTGGCCGGCTCCGGCCTCAGGCAGCTCGCCGGCTTCCCGATCCATTCCGCGGTCGCTGGGTTGCTCGTTAGGGTGATGCATGGTGTCGAGCTCCGCGAGGACAACCGGCGCCACCGGGCAGTCGAGGCTCGGGTCGCGGCGCCGCGGCGTCGGATGGGGTTGAAGTACCAGGGCCCGGAGTCGCTAACGCGCGCGCCGTTCGGGCAAGCTGGCCGGTGCGAGGGCGGATGTCCAGAGCGCGGCATGGGGCGGCGCCGCTGCCCGGCGTCGGTTTCGCCACGGCACCACCCTCCCCCTCGCCAGGCGTCCGCGCCAGCCGGTGCCGGACTGCGTGACACGCGCCACGGGTACGCATCGTGCCGCAGTGCGCTCGTGGTCACGATGGCCGCGGACACCACCGGTTCGGCGAGTGAGGAGGGACGATGGCGCACAGGCATGGGCATTCCCACGGCTCGGAGTACGACCCCGAGCACGAGCACGATGAGGAGCACGACGAGCTACAGCACTGCATCGAGGAGTGCCTGAACTGCCACGCCGTGTGCACGATGACGGCGCAATACTGCCTGGCTGAAGGCGGCGAGCTCGCGGACGTGAACATGGTCGGCGTACTGCTCGACTGCGCCGAGATCTGCCAGGTGAGCGCGAACTTCATGCTGCGCGGCTCGCCGCATCACGTGGTGACGTGCGCCGCGTGCGCCGAACTCTGCCGCGCCTGCGAGGAGGCGTGCCGCTCGATCTCGGGTGATGAGCGTCTGGTCCACTGCGCCGAGGTCTGCGCGGCGTGCGCGGACTCGTGCGAGCGGATGGCATCGAGCGGCGACGAGAGCGACGCCGGCGAGGTGGACGAAGACTGACACCCCGCGCGCCGTCATGAACGAGACCACCAGGGTCGCGACCGAGGAAACCCAGCAGCTTTCCGACGCCGAGCTCCGGCAGCGAGCCATCCGACTCGGCTTCGGCGGCGACCGCGGCCGCTTCGAGCGCTTCATAGGGGCGTTGCGCGAGGCGCTTCCACCCGACGTCACGGTGCTGCTGCGCGGCAGCGCCGTGCTCGGCGTTCGGTGGGAGGACGGTGCCCCGTTCGACGCCGACGGACCGGGCACGAGCGATCTGGACCTGACGCTCATCGGCCGCGACATGCTGAAGCTGTGGAGCGATGACGCGTTCTACATCCCGAAGCTGCACACGGCACCGCTGAACGATGACAGGCCGGAAGCCTCTCCGGCGCTCGCTCCACTGCGGCGAGCGTTGTCGACCATCGCCGGCCGGCCGGTGAACATCCAGGCGACAGCGAGCGTCGTGCAATACGCGCGGGATGTGCTGCAGGGTCAGCCCACCCTGACGCTCATCGAGGGCTCGGACGAGGCGACGGACGAGTCGCGCGCGTGACCGTTCGGCTCCTCAGCTACAACATCCGGTTCGGGGGCACGGGACGCGACGCACCGCTCGCGGCGGTGATCAAGGCGTGCGCGCCTGACGTGGTCGTGCTGCAGGAGGCGACGGACCCCAACATCGTAGCTCGGCTCGCGGAGAGCACCGGGCTCACGGACTTCGGCGCGCGCGCGGGGCATTCGACCGCGTTCCTGAGCCGGCTGCCGGTGGCCCATCACGCCTGGCACAGCCCGCGGGGCGCAAAGCACCCGTTTCTCGAGGTCGTGCTCGAGGAGCACCGGCTCCGCATCTTCGGGCTGCACCTGAGCGCCTGGTTCTCGAACTGGAGCGAGCGTCGGCGTGCGCGCGAGATCCGGATGCTGCTCGAAGGGATCCGCGAGCACCAGCATGGCTTTCACATCATCGCCGGCGACTTCAACGCGCTGGCGCCGGGCGAGCGATTGCAGGTCGCGCAGATGCCGCGGTGGATTCGCGCGATGGTGTGGATGAGCGGGCGAGACATCGCGCGCGAGACGATTCAGGCAATGCTCGACGAGCACTACGTGGACGCGTGGCGCCGCCTGAACACCGAGGGCGAAGGGTACACGTTCCCGACGTCGGGCGCGCACGTGCGGCTCGACTACATCTTCACGCCCGAGCGGTACGCCTCACGCATCGCGAGCTGCAAGGTCGTGACGAGCGCACCCGAGGCCGCGGCGGCATCGGACCATTATCCCTTGGTTGCGGAAGTCGTGGAGGACGGCTCGACGTTGACAGCCGGCAGGTCGGAGTGAAGTCTCAGTGTGGCGTTGCAACGGCAACCAGCACTTCTCCCATCCTTCGTGATGCGACCATCGTACGCCGCCCGGGGAGTGATCGGAATCGCAGCCGCTTTCGCACTGGTCGCATGTCACCGCGCGCCGAGCGCGCAGCTTCGCAGCGCGGCGGACGAGGGGAAGGTTGGTGACACCACGGCGTTCGGCCCGCGAATCCTCGAGATCGATCGAATCCGGCAGCGTGCCACGTACAGCCTGGCCGCGCCCGCCTACGTCGTGCTGCTCGCGGTCGCGCCGGGGCGGTCGATCGACCCGCTGTGGGTCGATTCGGCGGCAACGCCCTCGATGATACCGGCCGAGACGCGCACGACCAAATTCCGCGTGCCCGGGGTGGCCACTCCGCTTCGCTCGCCCGACGGTGTTCCGCGCGAGGAGCTTCCGGTTGCCGTGCAGGCCGAGATCGATCGGTGTGTTCGGCGAACGGTCGCCGCCAGGACACCGCGGCGCCCCCGCCGTCCGCGGCCGGTCGTCCGCGACAGCACCGGGCGCCCTATCGCGCAACCGGCGGAACCGGACGAACCGCAGCCAACGCCGGATGCCGGCGTGGAGCGAAGAGCCGAAGCGGACTGCGCCCGGGCGATCGGCCGTCGACCCCGCGCGAGCCCCAGCGACACCCACGAGCGCTACCTCGTGCTCCTGGCGTCGAGCGCGCCGATGAGTGCCGTCGAGCTCGTGGCGCGACTCAACGGGTTGACGGTGACCGCGGAAGACGCACCCGCCACGATCGCGGCGATCGCGGAGGGGTTGTACTTCGATCGCCGGGCGACCTGGTCGGGCTACTACGTGCGCTGGTGATCGCGGGACCAATCGGGTGTGCGCCGGTACCGGTTCCGTCGGTTCTCGTCGCTGTCGCTTGGCATTGAGATCGCGTTAGGCATCGGCTGACGGATGGACGGCGGGGGCTGTGAAACCGAAGCCGGCAGGCCTCAGTCAGTTGTCAGACGAGTCGTCAGTCGTCAGTCAGCAGTCCTGAGTCAGCAGTCAGCAGTCCCCAGTCCTCAGTCGTGAGTCCTCGGTAGTCAGCGGCTGCCGGCTACCGGCTGTCGGCTTATTCACACCTCCGCCCCCGGCGCCAGCACCTGCGCATCCACACCACCCAGGATCGCCACCCCCGTCACGCGTACCACCGGCGCGTCGGGGCCGGCGGCGCCCGGCTCGTAGACGCGGTCCTCGAAACCGCCCATGATCGCGACGCCGTCGGTCTCGAGGCGCACGCCCGGCGGTACCCGCACGACGAGCCCGCCCATGAACACGAACGCGTGGACCTCGGTGACGCCGGGCGACAGCACCGCTTCGCGGAGGTCGAGCTCGATGCCCCCCATCACAGCCACGGCGCGGATCCGGCGCGGGATCTTCCACAACCCGCGGCGCACGATGCCCGACATGACCGCCACGAGCGACTCGCGCAGCTTCGGCGTGACCGCGTAGTCGTCGGCCGTGGCCGGTAGCGGCGACGTCGTGAGCGCCGGCAGGCCGTCGAGCAACGCATCCACCTCCTGCGGCGTGGACGCGGCGTAGACGAGCGCCATCCGCTTCTCGAGCTCATCCATGCTGAGATGGTCGCGCGCGAAGTGCTCGCTCAGCGCCTCGATGACCCGCTCGCGCACCTGCTCCATCGGCCGGGCGGGGAGATGACGTGGATCGGTCACGCCTGAAGAGTCGCCGACGGCGGTGACCGGGGGTAGTGCACCGCCGTGGTGGCCCGCGCGGGGCGCGGCGCTTGCGAACCCGTTACCATCAAACCGGATCGACCAGCCGGATCGATGCCTCGCGCCCCGTCCGAACCCGCCCGATGACCGACCCGTACCAGACCAGCCCGGCCCCGCTCTCGCCGGCGCGCCGCCAGCGCCTCGAGGAGCTGCGCCGAGGTCTCCTGCGCATCCACAAGGCGTTGCTCGACGACGCGCGCATCCGCTACGAGCGCGAGCAGGGCCGCATCGAAGGCAGCGGCGCGTTTCTTCGACTGGTCCTCAACGATCCGTGGTTCGATTGGCTGCATCCACTCTCGGGGCTCGTCGTGCAGATCGACGAGCTCCTCGCCGCCGACGAACCGACGGCGGCGGATGGCGACGCATTGATCGGCCAGTCGCGTACCCTGCTCCGTCCGGACGCCGGCGGCGACGGATTCCAGCGCCGCTACCATCGCGCCATCCAGGACGTTCCGGATGTGCTGATCGCGCACGTGGCCACGGCGAAGTCGCTGCTCGCGGACTGAGCGGGCGCCCGCGCGGGCTGGCAGCCTAACGCGATGACGCGGCGCCGGGCCCGGGCGGCCTGGCGTCCAGCACGCAGCAGGCCCGCGCCCCTCCTCGGGACGTGCGCGCCCTGCCCGCGCTGGGGGGCGACACGGGCCGGCTGCGCGCTGCGTGCTTTCCCGGGCTGGTGATGTGAGGGAGGCGAGGGCGTCGCGCGGAGGCGGTCTGGCGCGCAGGGAGCGGCGGGCCCGCGCCCCCGCGCGGGCCCGCCGCGCCTCACGCGCCTCCGACCGCCGGAGCGCGATGCCCGAGCCGACCCGCGCACGGAGGCCGACGGGCCGACCCGCGCACGGAGGCTGACCGACGAGCCCACCCGCGCGACCATGCCCAACCAAACCAGCAGCCAGCACGCAGCCAGCAGCCCTACGCGCCCTTTCTCGCCGCGTCGATCACCTGCTGCGTGTCACCCCGCTCGAACATGGTCAGGATCTCGGCATCCGCGATGCCGGCGATGCGCCCGAGCATGAACACCCCGGCCAGCGAGTGGCCCGGGTTCGTCCAGTGCGCGATGTCGACGAGCGCGTCGAACGCGCGGGCCTTGAGCGCCGCGAGCAGCGCCGGGTCGCGCCCCTCGCTCAATTGCATCAGCGCCAGCGATGCCTTGTTGCGGTCGGTCCAGGCGATCGAGTTCAGCAGGTCGATGAACGGCTCGTAGGGCACGCGGATGCCGAGCTCGGGCCGCCGCTGGCCGAGTAGCGCGATGAGCGCGAGCGCGCGCGTCGCGTTGTTGCGCACCTCGCGCGACGGGTCGCGCATCGCGTACACGAGGTCGGGCACCACCGCCTTCTTGTCCGCGGCGTACGCGATCACCGCCGCGGCGAGCGCGCGGTGGTCGGCATCGCTCGCGGTTCGCAGCACCGCGCGCAGCGAATCGAGGTCGCGGGCGGCGAGCTCCACGAACCGCCGCTGGACCGCCCGCGCCGCCGAGTCGGCCATGAGCGAGTGGCCTTCCGACACGTCCTCGCCCACGACGCCACGCATGACCGCCCGCATGTACGCGTCGGCGAATGCCTCGCCCGCGGCGACGATGTCGGCGGAGAGACGGCTCGCCCCGACGGGCGGCGGCCGCAGCTCGAGCGCCGGCGCGCCGTCCTCGGCGATGCCGACGTAGAGCATCGTCTTGCCGCCCTCGCAGCACACCGGGTCCAGGGCCGCGGAGCTCACGCCGGGCAAGTCCGCCAGCCGGCCTGGCGCGGTCAGCATCGCCATCGCCGACAGCGAGTCGCCGACATTGATGCCGAGCGCCTCGCGCACCTGCGCCGCGGAGATCTTGCGGAGGCCGTAGACGTCGATGGTGCCGACCGGAGGGCGCTGTGCCCTGGCCGGCACGGGAGCGGCAAGCGCTGCCAGCGCGCCGAGCAGCGCGACCGCCATCTGCGTTTTCATCATCATGGAGTGGTGGACGGCCGGCGCAGCGCCGCGGCCGATGGGCGGCGGTTACAGGCCAGGCACCCGATGGCGGCGAGAACGGGAAAGCACAAGCACGGGATCGACAAACGTACGGACGGGGACATTGCAGCCTGATCGGTGTAATCATCCCAAGATGGCGCGGTGTCGCGCATCGCCGAAAGTAGGCTGATGTTGGCTGGTCACACGCAATCCGCTCTCGTCATGAACGCACGAGCAGCTCGGGCCATCGCCGTCACGGCCATCGCCCTCGTACAGACTGCCTGCCTCCCTGCCCCCGCGCGGAAAGGCCCTTTGCCGGAGCCGGGTGGCGCGACCGGCCCGACCATCAAGAGTGCCGGCACCTCGCTGACCAACAGGCCGGCGCTCGGCCCCAAGCGGGTTCAGGGCAAGCAGCCGCCGAACCGCCTCCTGGCCCACGACGGTACGAGCTGCCTCGTGTCCCGGGAGAAGTACGAGAAGACGACCATCGGCACGTCGATCTGGTGCGTCTGGACGGATACCGACCGCTAGGACGACGCGTCGGTACGCGGGTCGTTGACGCGTGTAGTAAACCCAATCCCCCACGCGGGAGTCCAATCTGACGTTGCGCCGTACTCCACGGCGCTCGCCGGTCCAACTTCCCCCGCTCGAAGGTCCAGAGGACCTCCCGTGAACTTCCGCCGTCTCCACCTTCTGCTCGCCGTCCTCGTGGCGAGCGCCGGCCTCGCCCCACGCTCCCTCGCCGCGCAGCAGGCCGACGTCATCCGCGGCCGGGTGATCGGCCCCGACAGCCTGCCGATCCCGGAAGTCATCGTCACCGTCACGTCGTTCTCGGGGAACGTGAGCCGCACGGCGCGCACGAACCGCGACGGCCGGTTCACGATCACCTTCCCCGGCGGCGACGGCGACTACATGGTGGCGTTCGCCGCCATGGGCTACGCCGCCAAGCGGTTCGAGGTGAAGCGCGTGGCCGACGAGGAGATTCTCGTCGCCGACGCCAGGCTCACCAAGGTGGACGCGGTGCTCAACGCGATGAACATCACCGCGCCGCGCGACAAGGTGGCGCGCAACGACGTCGCGCCGGACATCAGCGGTACCGAGCGCCCCATCCCGACGGCCGACGTACCGTCGAATCTGATGGGTGACCTCGCCGCGATGGCGGCCACGCTCCCCGGCGTGCAGTCGGTGCCGGGCGAGGGCGGCGACCCGAACGGCTTCTCGGTGCTGGGTCTCGGCGCCGATCAGAACAACACCACGCTCAACGGGATGAGCTTCGGCGGCTCGAACTTGCCGCGCGACGCCGCGGTCTCGAGCTCGCTCGTGACGACGCCGTACGACGTGTCGCGCGGCGGCTTCAGCGGCGCGCAATTCTCGCTGCGCACCCGGCCCGGCTCGAACTTCATCACGCGCGGCATGAGCCTGAACCTCGACGGCCCGCAGATGCAGTGGACCGACGCCGCGGCGCGTGCGCTCGGCCAGGAGTTCGCGAACGTGTCGCTCGGCGGAACGGCGTCGGGGCCCATCACGTTCGACAAGACGTTCTACAACGTGGCGTGGCAGCTCGGCCGCCGCTCCAACGACTACCAGAACCTGCTCGACACCGACCCGCTCGGGCTCCAGGCCGCCGGCGTCTCGGCGGACTCCGTCGCGCGGTTCCTCGGGTTGCTGTCCGACGCGTCGGTGCCGTGGAGCGCCGGCGGCGTGGGGGACAACCGGCTGAACGATCAGGGCTCGCTGTTCGGCAGCATCGACTTCGCGCCGCCGGCGTCGACCCGCGGGAGCGCGTACAACCTCTCGTTCAACGGCGGGTGGAACCGGCAGCATCCGGTGTTCGGATCGGCCACCTCGCTGCCGTCCACCGACGGCGAGCGCACGAGCTGGCGCGGTGGCGTGCAGGGGCGCCACACGACGTACTTCGGCGTCGGGATCCTGAGCGAGACGTCGTTAGGCCTGAACCTCTCGCGCAACTCCGCCGAGCCGTACCTGTCGCTCCCGGGCGGCCGCGTGCGCGTGAGCTCGCTCTTCGCCGACGGCTCGAGCGGCGTGCAGATGCTCTCGTTCGGCGGCGGCCAGTCGCTGAACAGCACGCAGACCACGACCGGCGCCGCGGCCATGAACCAACTGTCCTGGTTCAGCACCAACAACAAGCATCGCCTCAAGCTCACGAGCGAGCTGCGCTACGAGGGCATCTCGCAGGACCAGACGTCGAACCTGCTCGGCACGTTCACGTTCAACTCGCTCGCGGATCTCGCGGCCGACCGGCCGGCGTCGTTCACGCGACAGCTGACGCGCCGGCAGCGCGACGCCGATCAGCTCATCGTGGGCCTCGCCCTCGGCGACTCGTGGCGGAAGAACAGCAACCTGCAGATCCAGTACGGGCTGCGCCTGGACGGCAACCGCTTCCTCGACGAGCCCGTGCTCAACAGCCAGGTTGAGCGCGTGTTCGGCGTGCGCAACGACAATGTGCCGAGTCGACTGTACGTGAGCCCGCGTGTGGGGTTCTCGTGGAGCTACGGCCAGGCGGCGGCGATCGCCGGCTTCCAGGGCGCGGCACGTGGGCCGCGCGCGGTGGTGCGGGGCGGCGTCGGCCTGTTCCAGAACACGCCGGGCACGAGCTCGATCGGCAGTGCGCTCGACAACACCGGGCTCGCGAGCGGCGCGCAGCAGCTCACGTGCGTCGGCGCGGCGGCGCCCATTCCCGACTGGACGGCATACCAGGCGAACCCGGGCAGCATCCCCGAGCGGTGCGCCGACGGCACGACCGGCACCGTGTTCTCGGACGCGGCGCCTAACGTCAACCTGTTCGCGCGCGACTACGTCGCGCCGCGCAGCCTGCGCTCGAACCTCCAGTGGGACGGCCCGATCCTCGACAACCGCTTCCAGGCGCAGGTCGACGCGACGTACTCGCTGAACATGAATCAGGGCGGGTTCGTGGATCTCAACTTCAACCCGGTCACCCGCTTCACGCTCGCCGATGAGGACGGCCGGCCGGTGTTCGTGCAACCGGGGAGCATCGTGCCGGCGACGGGCGTGATCGCCTCGCGCGACGCGCGCATCTCGCCCGATTTCTCGCGCGTCACCGAGCAGCGCTCCGACCTGCGCTCCGAGAGCCGGCAGGTGTCGCTGCGGCTGTCACCCGCGCGGTTCAGCACCGCGCTCACGTGGAGCCTGTCGTACGTCTACTTCAACGTGCGCGAGCGCGTACGCGGCTTCAGCAGCACCGTCGGCAATCCGCTCGACGTCGAGTGGGCGCGCGCGTCGTTCGACTCGCGGCATCAGATCGTGTACAGCCTGGGCTACAACTTCTGGGACGCCGTGCGCGTGAGCTGGTTCGGCCAGTTCCGGTCCGGACAGCCGTTCACGCCGACCATCGCCGGCGACGTGAACGGCGACGGCTTCTCGAACGATCGCGCGTTCATCTTCGACCCGAAGGACGCCACCGACCCGGCGCTCGGCGCCGCCATGCAGCAGTTGCTCGGCGGCGGATCGAGCGCGGCGCGAAAGTGCCTCGCGAAGCAGCTCGGCCAGTTGGCCGAGCGGAACAGTTGCCAGGGGCCGTGGACGTCGTCGGCGAACCTGTCGATCTCGTTCAACCCGGCGAAGATCCGGATGCCGCAGCGCGCGTCCATCTCGTTCCAGCTTTCGAACCCGCTCGCGGCCGCCGACATGCTGCTGCATGACGATGCCAAGCTGCGCGGCTGGGGACAGTTCGCCATTCCCGACGCGGCGCTGCTCTACGTGCGCGGCTTCGACCCGCAGACGCAGCGGTACCGGTACGAGGTGAACCAGCGGTTCGGCGCGACGAACCCGCAGTTCAGCGCGTTCCGCGCGCCGGTGACGCTCACCGCCATGATGCGCTTCGACGTGGGGCCCACGCGTGAGCGGCAGATGCTCACGCAGCAGCTCGACCGCGGCCGGAAGACGCAGGGCACCAGGCTGCCCGAGGCGATGCTCCGCGCGATGTACACGCAGGGCGGCGGCATCGCGAACCCGTTCGCGACGATCCTGCGTCAGCAGGACAGCCTGCACCTCACGGCGAAGCAGGCCGACAGCATTGCCGCGCTCAACCGGTGGTACTCGATTCGGAACGACTCGATCTGGTCGCCGGTCGCGAAGTACCTCGGCCAGCTCCCCGATCGCTATGATCAGGGCGCGGCGTACGACCGCTACATCAACGCGCGGCACGCGACGATCGACCTGCTCATGAAGCTCGGTCCGGATGTGAAGGACCTGCTGACGGCGGAGCAGCGGAGGAAGCTGCCGCCGTTCGTCGCGAGCTACCTCGAGCCTCGGTACCTCGCGTCCATCCGCTCGGGCACGGCCACGTTCGTGGGCGGGATGTTCCCGGGCATGGGCTCGCCGGTGATGGTCGGTGGCGCGACGTTCATCGGTGCGGGCGGAGGCACCAGAGAAGTCATCATTCGACAGTAGCGAGCCGCGCACCGTCGTGCCGCGCTCATCGTCGTTCACTCCTGGCCGTACCCTGCAATGAGATTCGAGACCGTATCGAAGTCGATCTTTCTGGCACTCGCCGCGAGCGTGATGGCCGGCGCCGCGTCGGCCCAGGGCTCGGGCGTTCAGCTCCCGCCCATCCGCCAGCTCGGTGCCGTCACGGCGACGGCGACCGAGCAGCTCGGCGTCGTCTCCGGCATCCGCCCACTCTCGGACGGGCGCGTGATGGTGAACGACGCGACCGGGCGCCGCGTGCTGCTGTTCGACTCGACGCTCACCCGTTTCACCGTCGTGGCCGACACGACGGGCGCGACCGGGAACGCGTACAGCGGTCGGCTCGCCGGGCTCATCGCCTACCACGGCGACTCGACGCTGTTCGTCGACCCGCAGTCGCTCTCGATGCTCGTGCTCGACCCGGCGGGCAAGGTGGCGCGGGTGATGTCGGTGCCTAACGCGCAGGACGCGATGGCCCTCGCCGGCGTGCTCGGCTCGGCCGGATTCGACGCGAACGGCCGGCTCGTGTACCGCGGGTCGCCGCGATTCGAGATGCGGGCGATGCGCCCCGCCGCCGGCGGCCCGCCGCCGATCCCCGAGATGCCCGACTCGGCGCCGATCTTCCGCGTGGACCTCGCCACGCGCAAGCTCGATACCCTCGGCTACATCAAGACGCCGAAGATCAAGATGAGCGTGTCGCAGGACGAGAACGGCCGCATCATGATGACGTCGGAGCTGAATCCGCTGCCGGTGGTGGATGAGTGGGCGGTGCTCGCCGACGGCTCGGTGGCGTTCGTGCGCGGGCGCGACTATCACGTGGACTGGGTGCGCGCGGACGGCTCGCGCGCCTCGTCGCCGAAGATCCCGTTCGAGTGGCAGCGGCTCACGGATGAGGACAAGGTCGCGTTCATCGACTCGGTGAAGGCGGCGCGCGAGCGGATGGGCGCGAACGCGCCGATGGTGGCGGCGCCCGGTGGTGCCGGAAACGCGGCTGGCGCGCCACCGGCGGCCGCCGGGGGTGAGGCGCGCGTCATGATCTTCGGCGGCGGCCCCCCTGGCGGCGAGGCCGGCGGGCGTCGTGGCGCGGCCGGCGCCGCTCCTGGGGGCGCCGCGTTCACGCCGCCGAAGCTGAACTTCGTTCCGCCGAGCGAGCTCCCGGATTACAAGCCGCCGTTCCTCGCCGGCTTCGTGCGCGCCGATGGCGACGGCAACGTGTGGATCAGAACGATCCCGACGAGGGCGATCGCCGGCGGACCGGTGTACGATGTGGTGAACGGCAAGGGGGAGCTGTTGGAGCGCGTCCAGGTGCCGCCCGGCCGCATGATCAGCGGGTTCGGGGCGGGTGGCGTCGTGTACCTCACGTCGCGCGAGGGGCTCACGATGAAGCTCGAGAAGGCAACACTCCGGTAGCGCGCCTGATGCTTCAGCGCGAGAATTCCCGGATGCCGCTTCTCGCGCTCACCCGCGACATCTCCCCGGCGATCGAGCGCTGCGAGCTCACGCACCTGCAGCGCACGTCGATCGACCTCGCACGCGCCCGCGCCGAGCACGCCGAGTACGAGGACGCGCTCCGCGCGCTCGGCTGCCGCATCCAGCGGCTGCCGGCGGGCGCCGAGATGGCGGACTCGGTGTTCATCGAGGACACCGCCGTCGTGCTGGACGAGCTCGCGGTCATCACTCGACCCGGAGCCGCGTCGCGCCGAGCCGAGACCGCTGCCGTTTCGGACGTGGTGAGAATGCACCGGCCGGTGGCCGCGATCCTCGCTCCGGGGACGCTCGATGGCGGCGACGTGCTGCGGGTTGGCCGCCGGATGCTCGTTGGCAGCGGCTACCGCAGCAACGATGCGGGCATCGCGCAGCTCCGGTCGATCGTCATGTCCCAGGGATACTCGGTGGAAGCGGTCCGGTTCGAGGGGTGTCTGCATCTCAAGTCGGCGGCGACGCTCGTCGCGGATGACCTCGTGCTCCTGAACCCGGCGTGGGTCGACCCGCGACGCTTCCATCCACTGCGGGCGCTCGAGGTCGACCCGGCCGAGCCGTTCGCGGCCAACGCACTGCGCGTCGGCGACACTGTAGTCTATCCACGGGAGCACCCCCGCACGGCGAAACGTCTGGAGGCCGCGGGGTTGACGGTGCACACGGTGCCGGCTGGTGAGCTGGCGAAGGCCGAGGGCGGCGTGACGTGTTGCAGCCTGCTGCTGCTGGTTTGATCGGGTTGCATCGCGCGCGTCGGTCCGTCAGCTCGTCAGCCTCCGTGCGCGGGTCGGCCCGTCGGTAAGCCTCCGTGCCCGGGTCGGCTCGGGCATCGCGCTCCGAAGTCGTACGCGGCCTAGCTTGAGTAGTACGCCGCGTTCTCCTCGACGTACCCGGCCGTGAGATCGCACCCGTACGCGCGTGACTCGCCGTCGCCCACGCCGAGTGCCACTTCGAGATCCACGACCTCCGCGCTGAGCGTCGCGCGCACCGCCGCGTCCTCGAAGGCGACGCGTTGGCCGCCCCGAACCACGGGGTGCCCGTTGATCCACGCGTCCGTCGCGTGCGGGCGGATCGTGCAGTCGAAGCACTTGCCCACCGCCATCAGCAGCCGCCCGACGTTCGGGTCGGCGCCGGCCACCATCGTCTTCACGAGTGGCGAGTTCACGAGCGACTTCGCGACCCGCCGCGCCTCGTAGGTGTCGAGCGCGCCGCGCACCGTCGCCCGGATCAGGTGCTTCGCCCCCTCGCCGTCGCGCGCGAGAATCTCCGTCATCCGCACGCAACCGGCGGCGAGGGTGGCCGCGAACTCGCGTTCGTCCACCGGGCCGGCGAGTCCGTTCGCGAGAATCGCGCACGTATCCGACGTGCTCGTGTCGCTGTCCACCGACAGCATGTTGAACGAGTCCTCGACCGCGGCGCGCAGCATGTGGTCGAGCATCGTCGCGTCGAGGCCCGCATCGGTGAAGATGTACGCGAGCATCGTCGCCATGTTCGGCTCGATCATCCCCGAGCCCTTCGCCACCCAGGTGATCGTCGCGTCGCCCACCGATGCCGACAGCGCCTTGGGGTGCGTGTCGGTGGTCATGATCCCTTCGGCGCCCACGAGCGGATCGTCCTGCAGTTCGGCCGACATGCCCCGCATCCCCCGCTCGATGATGTCGATCGGCAACGGGACACCGATCACGCCGGTCGAGCTCACGAGCACCCGATCGGCCGTCGTCCCGAGCTCCGCGGCCGCGGCCGCCGCCATCCGTCGCGCGTTCGCGATGCCGCGGTCGCCCGTGGCGACGTTGCTCACCTTGCTGTTCACGACGATCGCCCGCAGTCGCCCTGCCCTGATCGTCTCGCGCCCCACGATCACCGGCGCGCCGGGAAAGTGGTTGCGCGTGAACACCGCCGCGGCCACCGCGTCCACCTCGCTCGCGAACAGCGCGAGGTCCTTCGCCGCCGGCTTGAGTCCGACGTTACGGCTGGCGCAGCGAAAGCCGCGGGGGAACCTGGGACGATCGTGGAAAGTGGGCGATGCCATGGGCCGGAAACCGTTCGGGGCACGACTGGAGCGCCAAGATACCCAGGCGGGTCGCGCCGATGCTACTCCACGGCGCGGCGTTGACAACGGCGTCCTCCAGCGTGATAACCATGGGCGCGATGGTCCAACCGCGAGGAGGGCCGGCACGTTCACCGTCGATCCCGGGGCCGATCGCGACCGGGGTCCGGAGGCTCGCGCACGCGATGCAACGTATCGGGGTGCTCTCCGCCCTTCGCTACGACCTGCAGCGCGCGCGGCGTGCCGCGGGCATCGCTCCCGCCGTGGTGACGCTCACCGCGCGTCGCGCACGGCACGTGCTCCACGCGCGACCCGCGTCCACCGACTTCACGGTTTTCGGGCAGACGTTCATCGCGCAGCCGTACGCATGCCTCGACGATCTCGCGAACGTCGAGCTCATCGTCGACTGCGGCGCGAACGTCGGCTTCGCCTCGGCCTTTCTGTTGACGAGGTTCCCGTGTGCGGAGCTGATCGCCATCGAGCCCGACGCCGGCAACTTCGACGTGCTGCAGCGCAACCTCGTCCCCTACGGTCCACGGGCGCGCGCGCAGCGGGCCGGCGTGTGGTCGCATCCAGCCCGGCTGTGCATCGAGGAGCGGCCATACCGCGGTGGCGGAGAATGGGCGCGACAGGTGCGCGAATGCGCGCCGAACGAAGCCGCGACCATCGAGGCCATCGATCTTTCCGGGGTTCTCGCCAGCTCCGGGCACCACCGCATCTCGATCCTGAAGATCGACATCGAAGGCGCCGAGTGCGTGCTCTTCTCCGCGCCGAACGCAGGCGCCTGGCTGGCGAAGGTCGATTGCCTCGCCGTCGAGTTGCACGATGACACGCACTTCGGGCCCTGCACCGAGGTGTTCCACCGCGCCATCGCCGGCCGAGGCTTCGCCCTCACGCAGTCCGGCGAGCTCACGATCTGCCGGCGCACGTAGACCGGGCCGAGCGCGGTCGGTCAACCGAACCTGGGCGTTCGGTGTCTACCGTAGGCGCCCCACCCCCATTCGTACTCGTACCCAGCCCCCACGAGCATGTCGTTCCGTCAGCTCCTCGAAGCGCTGTCGCAGGACGTCCGCTACGCGTTCCGCGCGCTCCGGAAGTCGCCGGGGTTCGCGGCGGCCGTCATCCTGACCCTCGGCCTCGGCATCGGCGCGAATGCCGCCATGTTCGGCGTGGTGGACCGGCTCATGTTCCGGCCGTACGCGTACCTGCGCGACCCCGGGACCGTGCATCGCGTCTACCTGCGGGCGACCAACCGGGGCACGACCAACACGTACTGGCACACCGAGTACGCGCGCTACCTCGACCTGAAGCGGTGGACCACATCGTTCTCGCAGTATGCGGGGTTCGCCACCCGAACGATGGCGGTGGGCGTGGGCGATGCGTCGCGCGAGCGGCAGGTCGCCTTGGTCAACGCGACGTTCTTCGACTTCTTCGATGCCAGACCGGCACTTGGCCGCTTCTTCGTCGCCGCCGAGGACTCCACCCCTCGCGGCGCCGACGTCGCGGTGCTCGACTACGGCTTCTGGAAGGCCGAGTTCGGTGGGCGTGATGTGCGCGGCGAGGTGCTGCAAGTCGGGAACATTCCGACCACGATCGTCGGGGTGGCCCCCGAGGGGTTCTCCGGCGTGAACGACACCGACCCACCGGCGGTCTACATCCCCATAACGACCTACGCCGGATCGCAGCCCGACCAGAGCGCGCGCACCACCTACTACACCACCTACAACTGGGGGTGGATGGAGATCATGGTGCGGCGCAAGCCGGGCGTGACGCTCGCGCAGGCGTCGGCGGACCTGAGCCAGGCGCACGTCAGGAGCTGGAACGCGCAGCACGCGCTCGAGCCGAACCTGACGCCGGCCGAGATCGCGAAGCCCGCCGCCATCGCCTCTGCGATGAAGATCGGCGCCGGGCCGGAGCCGAGCCTCGAGGCGCGCACCGCGCTCTGGGTGACCGGCGTCGCCGCGATCGTGCTGCTCATCGCGTGCGCGAACGTCGCCAACCTCTTTCTCGCTCGCGCGCTCAAGCGCCAGCGCGAGATCGCCGTGCGCCTGGCGTTAGGTGTCACGCGGCGCCGCCTGATGATGCAGTCGCTCACCGAGAGTCTCGTGCTCGCCGTGCTGGGCAGCGCGGCGGGGCTGCTCGTGGCCCAGTGGGGCGGCGTGGGCATCCGCCGGCTGCTCATCGATACGGAGGGGGCGTCGCTCGACGTCTTCACCGATTGGAGAACGCTCGGCGTGGCCGTGGGCGTCGCGATCGTGGCGGGGCTGCTCACCGGACTCGTGCCCGCGCTGCTCTCGGGGCGCGGCGACCTCGCGCGCGCGCTCAAGGTCGGCGCGCGCGAGGGGACGTATCACCGCTCGCGCACGCGTGCCGTGCTCCTCGTGATGCAAGGGGCGCTGTCGGTGGTGCTGCTCGTCGGTGCCGGGTTGTTCGTGAAGAGCCTCGGCAACGTGAAGGCGTTGCGGATGGGCTATGACGCCGAGCCCGTGCTCCTCGCCATGCGGAACATGCGGGGCGTGCAGCTCGACGACAGCGCGCGGGCGCGGCTGGGCCGCACGCTGCTCGCCACGGCGCAGGCGGCTCCCGGCGTCGAGTCCGCGACGTGGGTGAGCAGTGTGCCGTTCTGGAGCACGTCGTCCATGAGCCTGTACGTCCCGGGGATCGACTCCGTGCGCAGGCTGGGGCGCTTCACCTACCAGACGGCGACGACCGACTACTTCCGCGCCATGGGCACGCGCATCCTGCGCGGGCGAGGGTTCACGCCCGAGGACCGCGCCGGCGCGCCGCGCATCGCGGTGGTGAGCGCGAGCATGGCGAACGTGCTCTGGCCCGGGCGGGACGCGATTGGGCAGTGCATGCGCGTGCGAGCGGACACGATGCCGTGCACGACGGTCGTCGGCATCGCCGAAGACATGGTGCAGAACGACATCACCGCCGCGCAGCGCTATCACTACTACCTGCCCATCGAGCAGCTCCCGGGCGCCGGCGGCTTCGCGGTGCTGATCAAGATGCGTGGCGACGCCGTGCGCCAGCAGGAGGCCGTGCGCAAGGCGCTGCAGGCCGTGATGCCGGGCCAGTCGTACGTCACGGTCGAGCCGCTGCGCGAGATCGTCGGCGAGCAGCGGCGGTCGTGGGAGCTCGGCGCGACGATGTTCGTGGCCTTCGGGGTGCTCGCGCTCCTGGTGGCGGCCGTGGGGCTCTACGGCGTGATCGGCTACAACGTGACCCAGCGCATGCACGAGCTCGGGGTCCGTGTAGCGTTAGGCGCGCGGGCGCGGGACATCCTCCGGCTCGTGGTGGGGCAAGGGCTGCGGTTCGCCGTGGCGGGGGTGGCGCTCGGCTGCGTGCTCGCGTTCCTGGCGGGCCGGTGGCTCGAGCCGCTGCTCTTTCACCAGTCGGCGAGGGATCCGGTCGTCTATGGGACGGTCGGCGCCGTGCTGCTGCTCGTTGCGCTCGCGGCCAGTGCGGCGCCGGCGGCACGGGCGGCGAAGGCGGACCCGAATACGGCGCTCAGGGCGGAGTAGTGCTGCTGGTTCATTCCGAGCGGAGTTGTGTGACGCATTCTTCGCTCGGAAAGATCTCACGGCACTGATTGCGCGACTCAGGGCAACGCGCCTGGACTGATGGTGAAGTCAACCCGCGCGTGGTAGCGCTGCCCATCGGTTGAGCAGTAGGCATGGTCGTGCCGAGGCTCGCCGCGCACCACGCGCGTGCCAACCGCGCGAGCCTCTGTCAGACCCCGTTCCCATCCTGAAGTCGGTCCCGCGAGCCGCCTGTGGCAGGCGCGCGACCGGTGCTGCGCTCACGCCACGCGCGATCGCTCGCTAGCGGTCGTTCACACCCCCTCAGGACTCGTGGTCCGCCGGATTGACGCCAATCTGACGCTGCGCGGTTAGTCGGGATGGCGTCGGATCTCTCGCTTGGCCACCATACACATTGAACGCGAGGTATCGGAACATGGCTCGTCGGTCACACACGCTCGTGCTGTTCATGCTGGGCGTCGCCGCGTGCGCCCCGGATTCCGTTTCTGCTCCGTCGTCCGCGACGCGAGCCGCCCCACGATTGTTCGTCGGGCCGCTGTCCAACTCGACGGTGCTCGTTAGACCGAGCACGATGAACGGTTGGACGTTCCTCTCCGACAACGACCTCTCCCCGTGCACATCGCCAACGTGTGAGATGAGGACCGGACCACTGACGGCACCATCCGGAGCCGGCAGTGCGCAGATCAGCGTCCCGGGCGCCAACGATCGCAACATCCTCGCGCTCGCGGCCTATCAGGGCGTGTCCCTCTCCAGCATCACTCGGCTCGAATACTCGACGCTCCGGCAGAGCGCCGACCCGGGCAACCTGCTCGCGCTCGCGCTGCAGTTCAACGTGGACTACGACCCGAACGACGCAATCACGGGCTGGCAGAGCCGCATCGTGTTCGAGCCCTACTTCGGCGGCGGATCGGGCAACATTCCGCAGAGCACGTGGCAAACGTGGGACGCGCTCGCCGGCAGTCCCTCGGGGCGTTGGTGGGGACCGAGTTCCGTGCGTTGTCCGCAGGCCAACCCGTGTAGCTGGGCACAGTTGCTCGCAGCCTATCCAAACATCCGCGTGCACCCCACGCTCGGCGCCGTTCTCATCAAGGCGGGTGGCGGCGGCACATGGCCGGGCTTCAGCGGAAACGTCGACAACCTGATCATCGGCGTGAGCGGCAGCGAGACCACGTACGACTTCGAGCCCGACACCTACTGGGGCGCGTGTGTCGTCGATGACGACGGCAACACCTATACACTCCTCGCGAATTGCATCACCGACCAGACGCTCGTGCTGCCAGGCGGCTACACGCTGGACGGCAACGGCTTCAGCATCACCGCGGTCGATCCGGTGGGCGGCCATTTCCTGGGCGCGGTGGTGAAGAACGGCGGCGCGACCGCGCACGTCTTCGGTGTCACCGTCACCGCATCGAGCCTGAGCAACGTCTGCGACGCGGGTGACAACCGGCTTCGCGGCATTCTCTTCGACGGGGCCGGTGGCTCCATCACGAACAGCACCGTAAGCGGCGTGCGGCAGGGACCGAGCGGCTGCCAGGAAGGCAACGCCATCGAGGTGAGAAACCTCGACGCGCTGGGGAATCCCGCGGCCACGCTGCGGGCCGTGACGATCTCGGGCAACGTCGTGGCCGACTACCAGAAGAACGGAATCACGGCCAACGGCAACGTCGCGGCCACGATCACGGGGAACCAGATCGCCGGCGATGGCGCGGTCACCTACATCGCGCAGAACGGCGTGCAGGTCGGCTTCGGCGCGACGGGGTTGGTGCAGGGCAACACCATCACGGGCAACGACTACACACCCTCCAGCTACGTTGCGTGCGGCCTCCTCATGTACGAGGCGGACGGCATCAAGCAGAAGAGCAATCGGTTCGGCACGAACGAGAAAGACGTCTGCAACTTCGGCCGGGGCGGCGGGAAGTTCAACCCGGAGCCCTAACGCGAGCGGGAGTGACCATGAAGACGAGCGGCCGCCCACCGGCGGCCGGAGGGCTCACGTGCTCGGCGCGGTCGGCGTGAGCCCCATCTCGTCCAGGAACCGGTGCCCGCCCGTCGACGTGCCCCCCCGGTTCGCCGCGCGCGAGAGCACGAGGCGATCCTTCGCGCGCGTCATGCCGACGTACAGCAGCCGCCGCGCCTCCTCGGTCTCCTTCGTGCTCGGCTCCTTGTTGGGCGCGTGGCCGGGAAGCTGCGCGTCCTCCACGCCCACCACGTACACGCGCGAGAACTCCAACCCCTTGGTCGAGTGCAGCGTGAGCAGGTTCACGCGGTCGCGGTCGGGGTCCACGCCGTCACCCCTCGCCGACAGCAGCACCCGCTCGAGGAAGCTCGCGATCTGGGTCTCGATCGGCCCGTCACCGACGTGCGCGAGAAGCCGGCGCAGTCGGAGCATCGCGGCGGGGTAGCGCGCGTCGGCGTTCTTCTCGCTGCGAACCTTCACCATGAGCTTCGTGCCGCCGAGCGCCTCGATGACGTCGTCCACGCCGGGGAGCGACTCGAGCTCGCCGCGCTCACGTTCGTACGACTCGAGACACGAGCTGTGCCGGGCGAGCGCGAGCGGGCGGCACAGCGCGCGAAGGAGCCGCGCTTCATCGCAGAGCGACGCCTCGTCGCAGAGCGCCAGCGCCACGCCAAGCTGGTCGAGCAGGTTCGCGAGCGCCGTCGTGCGCGCGCGCTCGAGCTTCACCGCGTCGAGCTCGAGAAACACGCGCGCGAGCGTGCGCGCGTCATCCAGCGCACGGTGCGACTGGCCGGCGTCGATCGAGAACGACCGGGCGAGGTCCTCGAGCTTGCGACTCGTCGGCACGAGATCGCGCGCGAGCGGCAGCGTATCGTACGTGCACAGGTCGAAGCGCCAGCCCACGGCCCTGACCATTCGCTTCAGGATCCGGAAGTCGAACGCGTAGCCGTTGTGCGCGACGACGATGTCGTCACCACAGAACGCGGCGAACTTCGGCCAGATGTCCTCGAACCGCGGAGCCGCGGCGACGTCCGCGGCGCGGATCCCGTGCACCGCCGTCGCGGCCGCCGCGATGGGACCGCGCGGCTTCACGAGCGAGTTGAACACGTCCACGATCTGTCCGTCGCGCACACGCACCGCCGCTATCTCGATCACCTCGGAATGGTCGATGTCCTTGTCCGTCGTCTCGATGTCGATGGCCGTGAAATCGCGGTAGGCCGAGGGGTGCTCTCCGATCTCCAGGAGCTGCAGCGCCTTGAACACGCCGAGGGCCATGCCGAGCGACGGCGTGTCGTCGGGCAGAATGCGCTCGGCGTCCGCGTCGGCGTGCTCGCCGAGCTGCACGCCGAAACCGAGGGCCACGAGCATCCCCTTGAGCGCGATCTCGACGCCGCCGGCGCGCGGGATGGAGACCGCCCGATCCTGCTCGCGAGCCGACCGGAGTCTCGCCGCCAGCCTGACGACCTCGGGGTGATCGGCAGGATCGGTCAGCTCGTCGTGCCGCTCCTCGAGCACCGACCGATGCTTGCCGACGCCCTGTGAGAGCAGCTCGCGAACGAGCGAGTCGAGCGTCGCGTGGACGCGCCCCATGGCCTCGAGATTTCTGTAGCGGTAGAGGGCCCGCCGGATGTGGCGGCCACGGACATCCGCGGCCGGCAGCTCGTCGGCCATGCGATTGAGTTGCCGGAGAATGTCGTGGCGGCTCGCCTGGGCACGCGCGCGTGCCTCATCGACGAGGGGCGCCGGCAGGGAAACCGCGAAGAATCCGTCGCGGTAGATCTCGTCGGCGGGGTACGCGATCACCCGCAGCGCGGCGAGCACGTAGGCGACGACGGGTTCCTCGGAGACGGCGCGCCCCTGCGCGAGGCGGCACGCGATCCCCGCGTTGATGAGCGCCGCCTCGAGACCATCGCCGATGTCGTGCTTGCGATAGAGCACCGCCACGTCGCCCCAGCCGTGACCGTTCGTGTCACGGTCGCGGCGGATGTCGTCCACGATCCACGCGAGCTCCGCGTCGTCGCTCTCGAACTCCACCGCCGCCACGTCGAACGCCGACACCCGCTCGGCGAGTGGAGGCGTGCGGTCGTCGAAGAGCGGCGTGTTGATCGAGATGAGCCGGCGCGCCAGGTCGAACACCTCGCGCGGACAGCGCCGGTTCTCCTGGAGGTAGAGCTTCTGCGTGATCCCGAAGTCGTTCACGAAGCTCTTGAACACCGACGGGTCCGCGCCGGCCCACGCGTAGATCGACTGCTCGTCGTCGCCCACGGCGAAGATGTGCCGGTGCTCGCGGGCCAACGCATGCATGATGCGATACTGCACCGGGTTCAGGTCCTGAAACTCGTCCACGAGCAGTGCCGTCCAGCGGGCGCGCAGCGTGGCGCCCGCGTCGGTGTGCTCGAGCAGCTCGGCGGCCTTCACCACCAGCATGTCGAAGTCGACGACGTTGCGCTCCGCGAGAAAGCGCTCGTACTGCGCGAACACCGCGGCATCGTTCGCGTGGAGCGGGTCGCGGCGCAGCCGGTGCGTCGAGAAGCGGCCGAGCGTCGAGCGAAGCCACCGCCGGGGGACGCCGAGGCGGCGGAGGACCGTCATCTGATACGCTTCGTCGGCAATGCCGAAGCCGGGCGCGAGCCGGACGTGCGACGCGTACTCGCGGAGCAGCTCCGCGCAGAAGGCGTGGATCGTTCGCCGCTTCACGCCCTCCGCTCTCGGGCCGAGCTGGCGAGCCAGGCGCGTCGCGATCTCGTCGGCCGCCTTGTTGGTGAAGGTGAAGGCGCAGATGCGCGACGGCTCGACGCCGAGCTGCTCGATGAGAAAGCGGATCCGCTCGATGAGACAGAACGTCTTGCCGGCGCCGGGGCCGGCGAGCACGAGCGCCGGCCCGGGCGGAGCCTCGATGGCCGCGCGCTGCGATGGCGAGGCGACGACCGGAGGGGCCGCCGGCGCCAGCGACGCGGGCGCGGTCTCGGAGACGTTCACGGCGGCGAATCTAGTGGACTGGAGTCGATATGTTGAGAGCGAGCGCTCGGCCCGATGGAGGAGTGCCGGACTGCCTCGCCGCGTGCGGGCTGGCAACGTGGACTGAAAACTCCGGATCTGGGGAAATTGCGGAGCTCTTCGAACGCCTCGAATGCCTCGAATGACGGGCGCAGCGCCCGCTGACGCGGGCACCCGCGCAGCAACGGCACACGCTGAAGGCGCAGAAACAAACGGCAGGGACCGCGGAGGACGCAGAGAACGCGAAGGACTGCCTGCACGGTCGAGATGCGCGCGCCAGCGGCCGGGAACTGAGGGGAACGGCCTCGGGAGGCTCTGGCGTCCCGAGGCCGTTCCTTCTCAGTTCCAGCTCGTTGCGGTATGACTCGCAAGAACGAGCCGTCCTCTGCGTCCTCCGCGGTTCGGCGCCGTTCCCAGCAGTTCCCAGCAGTTCCCAGCAGTTCTCCGCGGTCCTCTGCGGCTGCGCGCGATGGAGCAGTGTGCCCGTGACGCGAGCCTCACTCGTGATGGATCGCGTCGATGGGCGAGAGCCGCGCCGCGCGCAGCGCCGGATACAGTCCGAACACCACCCCGACCAGCACCGAGGCGACCACGGCGATGAGGAACGTGCTGAGCGAGAAGCCCGCGTAGATCTGCGCCGTCGCCACCTTCCGCATGACGGCCGTCACCCCGAACGCGGCGCCGACGCCTAACGCCACGCCGATCATGCTCCCCACGCCCGAGATGGTCACCGACTCGGAGAGGAACTGGAGGAGGATGTGCCGGTGCTGCGCACCCGCCGCCTTGCGAATCCCGATCTCGCGCGTGCGCTCGATCACCGACGCGAGCAGCACGTTCATGATGCCGATGCCGCCGACGAGCAGCGAGATCCCGGTGAGCGCGCCCATGAACAGCTTGAAGAGGAGCATCGCCTGCTGTGCCTGGTCGACGCGGGCCTTGTTCGTCGCGACGTTCACCCGCTCCTTCCAGCCGGCGCCGTAGCGCCGGGCAAGCCACTCCTCCGCCCGCGCACGAATCGCGGGGACGTCCTCCACTCGGCGCGCCTTGATGAGGATCGTCGTCGGCCGCCCGACGAGGGCGGGCGGCAGCGCCGCGTGCGCCGCGCCCACCGGCATGAACGCGAGCGGGTCGCGCGCGTCGGGCGCCGCGGCGATGACGCCGATCACCTCGCGCCCCTGTCCCTGAAAGAGCACGGTGTCGCCGAGCAGCGACTGCGGCGTGCGACCAGGGGCGACCTGCGCCGCGAGCGCTGCCGCGAGCACGACCACCGGCGCGTCGCGGCGCACCTCATCGTCGGAAAAGAAGCGGCCCGCGGCGATCGGGGCCGGCAGCTCGTTCCCTACGCCGGCGAGGGTGCCGAGCACCTGGGCGATATGCGGCGTCGTGTCCGCGCGCGTCGTGACGAGCGCCTGGCCCGAGACGAGCATCGTGACCATGCCGTCCGCGCCGACCACCGCGGCGACGGCATCGGCGTCATCGCGGCCGAGCGTGACGACGTCCGTGCGGGGGAAGCGCTGGCCGTCCACGGTTCGGAAGAGCGACGGCGTCAGGCTGACCGACTGGAGATCGGTGGTGCGCTCGATCTGCGCACGCGCGTACCGCTCCATGCCGTCGCCGAGCGACAGAACGGACACGAGCGCGGCGACGCCCATGATGATGCCGAGCGTCGAGAGCAGCGTACGAAGCGGGTTCGCGCGGAGCGTCTCGAAACCGACGCGGAGCGATGAGGCGGCGATGCGGTCGAGCATGAGGTGGCGTGGGCGGGGCGGATGGTTCGAAGCGGCTGCTCGACGTACGGTCGGCCCGGCGGCGGGTTTCGGCCTACTCCCCGCGATACCACGGCGGCGGAGAGCCGGCGCCCGTCCAGCCCCACGCCTCGAGCGTGGCAACGAACCGGGTGCGGTCGTACTCGCCGTACACGGCAGCGTTCAGCATCGACACGAAGTACGGGACGCCCGTCGGTAATCGCATTGCGTCGAGCGCGTCGGGCATCGTCCAGACGAGCGTGCCGCCGCGGGTGCCGAAATTGTGGACCAGCGCCGTGAACTCGATCGCGACGCCGTGCCGATCCGTTAGCGTGAACGGCACCGTGACGCGTATGCCGAGGTCGGCCGCGGCGGCGCGCCAGGCGTCGACGACCGGGTGGTGGCTGGAGTGCATGTGGATTGGTGTCAACCGTCCAGTCGCCAGAACGTTCCGGTGAGCCCGGCCTCCGCGAACACGGCGTGCGCTTCGTCGATGGTGCGCCGGCGCCACGCGGGCGAGAGGCGGTCGTGAAACCAGAGGCGCGCCAGTCGCCAGAGCGAGTCGACGCCGAACACCGCGCCCACCGGTACCGCCGACCGCGCACTCCACCGGCGCACGTGCTCCTCCGACCGGAAGAGTCGCATCGTGCTTCAGGTGAAGACGATGTCGGCCCACCATCGGGCGGCCGGCACCGCGAAGTGGGCGACCACGTCCGCCGGCGTGCCCGTCGCCTGCCCCGCACGCACGTCGAGTCCGAGCGGCCCGCCACAGTCGGCACACCTGGTCTCGATCGCGGCATCGGACGGCCTCCCATCGCCCGCGAGCATCGCGGCGACACCGAGCGCGTCCCACACGCAGTTCGCGTAGTACGCACGCTCGCCGACGCGGACCCGGAAGTCCGTGGGCCTGGCCGCGAATGGGGCCGCCATCACCAGTTCGTGCGTTCCAGGCTGGAGGACGATCGCCCGACTCGTCGCCAACCGCTCGAACGACGACGCGACGGCGGGGGCGGCGGCATCGATGGCCGCGGCGACGCTGGTGACGGAGGGCGTGCCGCCAGCCAGGAACCCGTCCATGATCGACAACCGGACGGCGGTATCGAAGTCGGCGATGGGTGGCATGCGGTTCGCGGGTTCGAGCGGCGCCTAACGCCTCGCAGTCGGCGAGCCCGGGTTGTGCGCGCCCTGCCGAAAGGTATAATGCAACGGATCGGACACGGAGGCGTCCTTGCGGATCGTGGGAGGAAAGTTCGCCGGCCGTGACCTCACCTCACCGGCGGATTTCCGCGTGCGGCCGACCGCGGAGCACGTGCGGGCGGCGTTGCTCGACATGCTGGCGGCCGACGTACCGAACGCCCGCGTGCTCGACCTGTTCGCGGGCACCGGAGCACTGGCGCTCGAGGCGATCTCCCGCGGTGCCCGGAGCGCGGACTTCGTCGAATTCAGGCCGGCGAGCCTGCACGCGCTGCGCGCGAACGTCGCGGCGCTCCGCCTGCGCGAGCGCACGCGCATCTTCAAGCGCGACGCCATCCCGTTCGCCGCCGCGCTCGCGCCCGACAGCTACGACATCGCGTTTCTCGATCCCCCGTACGAATCGCGCCAGCTCGACCTCGTACTCGCGAGCTGGCGTGACAGCGCCTTCGCCCGCGTGCTCGCGGTCGAGCACGCCCGCACGCACGTCCTGCCAGCCGGGGCGGCCCGGCGCACCTTCGACGAGACGGTGGTCACGATCTATCGGTCGGCTCCTTGAAGAGCGTCCACGTCGCCCCGAATGTCGACGCATCCGGCGGGATCACGCTGAACCGCAGCCCGGCAACGAGCCACGTCGCGCCCGCCGCGAGCGCCGTCGTCACGGGACGACCGAGAACTCCACCACGTTCGACCGCTCGCGCACGTCGGGTGCCTGCCCCAGGAGCGCAAATGCGTGGTAGCGCCCCTGCTGTAGCGGCACCCCCGTCGTGACCGCCGGCTGCGGGGCACCGCCGCGCACTTCGATGGCGATCGTTCGCTCCTCGCCGGCCGCGAGCTCCAGATTCGTGATTGCCGCGTAGCACCCCCAGTCCCCGGCCGCCGGGTACGCGCGCGTGCCACTCGCCGTCTCGATGTACGGGAGCACCTGGCAACTGCTGGGGAACGTCAGTGCGATGCGGTCCGTCGAGGCGTTCCGGATGCGGAAGGTCAGCGTGGCGGTCTCACCGACGCGCACCGATGTCGTCGAGATCGACGCCACGAGCTCGAGGTCCGTCGCCTTTCCCGTTAGGCGCTCCGCCCGGCACCCGCCCAGCAGTCCCGACAGGACGATGGTGACGACCGGTAACCTATTGCGCATTGCTCCCTGCCGGCGATGCCGTCTCGACCCGGATGGCGACCGGCGCGCTCTCGGCGCGAAGGTCCTTGCCGAATACGCGGCCCTGCAGCGCGTACACGCCAGGCGGCACGAGCCGCGGCGTGTTCCAGGTGCCGCCGGTTCCGTCCAGCGCCCACGTGTCGCGGAAAGTGTAGGTTTCGCCGGGCGCGAGCACGCGTACGACGGCGGCCAATGTACACATCCGCGGCCCCGGGCCTGCCTCAGCGCCGTCCGCGTCGCGGACGACGAACGCCCCCGGACACGCGCTGCCGTTGATCGATACCGTCCGCGTGCCGCGGTTGGTCGCGGTGACCGTCAACTGCGCGTTGTCACCCGGGCGGAGTACGGATCGGTCTACCGTCAGGGCCACCTCGACGCCGCGGTCCGACACCGTTGGCTCCGAGCAGCCGGCGACCGTGAGCGCGGACACTGCGAGCCCCGCGAGCATCTGACGCGAAAGGGTCATGACGTGCCTCCTGTAGCTCGGTGTCAATGGACCAACGGATCACGGCGCTCCATCCGATCATGCGCCTAGCGACACTCGACATCGAACGTGATCCTCAGCTCATCAGATGTCCGGAATCGAGATCGACTTGGCGACGATCACCTCGGCGCGTCCCGGCAGCACGAGCGGGTCGGGGCTGGTGGTATAGAACGCCAGGCCGCCGTAGGCCGTGAGGTACTGATGGTGCTTCTTGAACACCCCGCCCTGTCCGACCACCACGAGCGGCGCGTCGGTGCGTTTCAGGATCGTGAGCCACTCGGCCGGCTCAAGGCGAACGACGACGCCCGAGGCCTTGATGGCGTTCGCGAGAGCTACATGCGCGGCGTGGGCAGCACCGGCCACTGGGACGCTCCGGGTTCGATCGCGCCAATGTACAGTGGGGACCGGGCAACGTCTAACCCGTGAACGCGATGACGAAGGTCGGCGCCTCCATCTGCGTCGCGAATTATTTCGCGGGGTTCTCGACTCCGGCCTTCTCCGCGACGGCGAGCATGTCCGCCGTCGCTTGCGTCCAGAAGCAGCCGGCTCACAGCCACCGGCGCACGCGCTGCCGGTAGGCAGCGTACTCGGCGGGGAAGGCGCTGGCCAGATACCGCTCTTCACGCGCGATGACCGCCCGCTGGATCACGAGCACAACGACGGGAAGCAGCAGCAGCGGCCACCAGCTGTCGATGATGAGCGTGACCCCGATGTAAAGTGCCACGAGGCTCACATACATCGGGTTGCGCGTGAACCGGTACGGCCCGCTGGTGACCAGCGACGCCGCGGGTCGATTGGGGATGATCGCCGTGCGGGCGCGAAGGAACATGACGAAGGCACCGAACATGAACGCGAGCCAGATCACGATGCAGGCGGCAGCGACGACGACACGGACTCGTGAGGCACTCGCGGTGATCGGCAAGGGCCACCAGCGATGCAGGAGCCAGCCGAGGCCGAATCCGGCGACGTAGATGAACGGCGGCGGAATCCGTACGCCGGGGTGCGGGAGTGGCTGTGGCGCGGTCATGGCTCGCTCGGGAGCGGGAGGAGAGAAAGCTGCGCGTTTTCACCGATGCGCGGCGATTCGCTTCGAACCCATCCGGGCCCGCGGCTGTCGAACATTGGCAACGGTGTCGGTCAATACTCCAGTGCCAGGCGCATGTCCATCCGTCGAATTGCTCCCGCCCTGCTCGTCGTCCTCGCCGCCAACCTTGGCGCGCAGACCTCGCCGGCCTCCGAGCCGCCGATGCCGACGACCGGCCTCGACTTCTCGGCTGTCGACCAGTTCTGGCGGATGGTCGATGTACTGACGACGGACGCCGAGCCCTCCGAGGAGCAATGGCGGACGCTGTTGACCACCCCCGGTTACCGGCTTGCGCAGATCGCGCTTGGAGAGGTGGCGCGAGAGGATCTCGAGCTGGCCTTCCGGCCCTCACGGCGGGCGGCGTTCGACAGCCTCACGAAGCTGACGAACGATCGCGCGTCTCGCCTCAAGCACCTCGTGCGGGCCGCCTCGCTTCGGCCGCAGCTCACGGCGTTCCGCGACTCGCTGACCCGCTCGGCGCCGATCCTCGAGGCGGTCAGCGTCGCGGCGAAGTTTCTGCCGCCCGGCGCGACGAACGTCGGTGAGCCACCGCTCGTCGCGGTCGCGCTGTTCCGCAACGACGGCTATTCGCTCGGCCCCGGCGTGATCATCGATCTCCTCAACGCATACGAGGCGAACCTCGTCCTCTTCCTCGCGCACGAGTTCCATCACACGTACGTCGGCCGCGCCGGAAGTACGACGCTTCCGTCGAGTGGCGACTCCACCGGCCGGATGTTGCGCGCGGCGCTGACGGGGTTGCGCAACGAAGGTATCGCCGACCTGATCGACAAGCCGTACCCATTGACCTGGTCGAATCCCGTCCGCGCCACCTACGTCAAGCGGTACAACGAGGAATACGCGCGGACCCCCACCACGCTTCGCGAGCTCGATTCGCTGCTCGCCGTGGTCGCGGACGATTCGACGCAGATGGCCGCGGTCGGCCGGCGTGCGCGCACGCTGCTGTGGTCCAACGGCCACGCGAACGGCGCGTACATCGCGCGGCAGATCTACGAGCGCTTCGGCGTCGACTCGCTCTTCCCGGCCGTCGCCAACCCGGCGGCGTTCTTTCGGACGTACGCCGCGGTGGAACGGGCGCGCGGCAACGCGGTGCCGTTTTCGCCCGGGGCGATGCGCGTCATCGAGTCACTCGAGCGACGGTACTGGCGTCCGACGGACGGGTCCCGCGCTCGTCGCTAGCGCGGAATCGGCTTGTCGAGCGAGTCCCAGTTGTACGCCGATGCGACGCGCGCCTCGATCTCCTGGATGATCCGGCCCCCGGCATCGCCGTTCGTCATGATCACGACGCCGTAGCCCTTTCTCACGTGCGCGAGCAGGTCGCACTGGAAGCCCCAGTTCGAGCCGCCGTGGCGGAAGTACCAGCCCTGGCCCTGCTTGTCGATTCCGAGCCCGATCGCATAGTCACCCGTTCCGATGGGCGCGGTCATCTCTCTCGCCGACGCCTGCGTGAGCACCGCGCCCTTCGGCCCGCGAACGGCTCGCTGTACTTCGATGGCGAAGCGCGCGAGATCGCTCGGCGTCGTCCATAGCCCCGCCGCCGCCTGCTCCGGGTAGACGTGCCACGGGGCGCCCATGCGTTTCCCGGCGCCGTTGTGCGCCCGCGCGGCACGCGGCGCCATCGCCGCGGCCATCGGCTGCTCGTAGGAGCTGTTCGCCATCCCGATCGGAGCGAGCACGCCGTCGCGCATGATCTCCGCGAACGGGCGCCCCACGAGGTCCGCGATCGCCAGCTGCGCGAGCGTGATCCCGCCGCCGGAATACTGAAAGCCCGCGTACGGCGGGCGCGCGAACTTCACCGGTCCGACGTTCGACGGCTTCTCGCCGTTGAGGATCTGGACGAGCGTCGGGCGCGGCTCCGACGGGTCGTAGCCCGGGAACCCGAACCCGTCCGCGGCCCCCGACGTGTGACTGAGCAGCGAGCGAAGCGTGACCGGCTGCGCGCTCGTCAGGTCGCTCGTGGGCACGCGCCACGACTTCAGGATCGAGTTCACGTCGGCGTCCAGCGACAGCCGCCCGTCCTGCGCGAGCTTCACGACGGCCATCGCGAACACCGGCTTGCTGATCGACGCCGCCTGGAAGACGGTGCCGGTGTCCACCGGCTGCCCGGTCTCCACGTCGGCGACGCCGTAGCTCTTCGCCCAGTGGATCCTGAAATCCTTGATGACGGCGATGCTCACTCCCGGCACGCGGAAGCGCTGCATCAGCTCCTGGAGCGTGAACGCGTCGTAGCCCTGCCTGTTAGGCGACTGCGGCCCCTCGATCCGCGCGATCAGGCTGGCGGGGTCGCTGGATTGGGCGGCGCTCGTGCGCGGCGCGGGTAGCGCGAGCGTGAGCGCCGTGAGACGGACCACCCGGCCGGACATCCGCATGGTGCCTCCGTTCTGGAGCGACTTCCGATCGATCGCTGGGTTACGCTCGACCTCCGCGGAACGGAAGATCGGCACGGCGCGAATCTACTGAGCTGGCTGTGAGATGTGGATACCGGCGCGATCCTCAACTTCATCGCTGGGGCTGACTCGCGTGCTGGCAAGTATCGCGCGCCTTGTCGGGCATCACGGTCGGGTCGGTACCGGGAACCACGCACGCTGACCACTACATAACGCCGAGAACTGCGAACGCAGCGCCCGCTGACGCGGGCACCCGCGCAGCAACACCGAACTGCGACGCAGACGACGCCGCAACGGCGAACGCTGACGACGCAGGAAGAGCAGGAACGGCAGGAACGGCAGAAACGGCAGGGACCGCGGAGGACGCAGAGGACGCGGAGGACTGCCTGGCCGGTCGAGATGCGCGCCAGCGGCCGTGAACCGATGGGAACGGCCTCCGGACGCCAGAGCCTCCCGTGGTCGTTCCTTCTCAGCTCCGGCTCGTTGCGGTATGACGTTCCCGGACGAGCCGTTCTGCGTTCTCTGCGTCCTCCGCGGTTCACTGCGGTCCTCTGCGGTCCTCTGCGGTCCTCTGCGGTCCTCTGCGGTCCTCTGCGGTCCTCTGCGGTCCTCTGCGGCCGCGCGCCAGCGCGCTGCGTCGTCTGCGTTCGTAGTTCGCCGTTCGCCGTTCGCCGTTCGCCGTTGCTGTGTCTCGTCTGCGTCGCAGTGCCCCGCGGCATCAGCGTTCGCCGTTGCCGCGCGGGTGCCCGCGCCAGACGGCGCTGTGTCCGCAGTTCCCACAATCCCAGCGGTCCGGTTGTTCGAGCAGCCCGCGCGTCGAGCAGCTCCCGGTGATCCGGGACCGTCCCGGCCAAGTTGCCAGCCCGAGATGCCACGTCGCATCGCCCTTGCGCGACGACCGACCGGACTCCAGCGTCATGGTCGCTGCTGGGCAGGCTTCCCGAGACCGAGGCGCTCAATGGCAGCCGCGCGCGCGAAGCCCACGAAGCGTCCAATCCGCCGCGCGAAACGCTCGGTGCCGCCGCGGGCACCGCCGCCGCCGCTCGCCATCGCTGCCGCGACGCTGCTGCTCGTCGCCTGCACGGTGCCCATCCTCCTGTCGGGCGATCCCTACCCGGGCGGCACGGTCCGTTACTGGCTGCTCGGCGGCGCGTGCGTCGTCGCCGCCGCAGCCCTCGGCGCCGCGCTCACGCCACGGGCGATTGGCGACCTGACTCACTGGTGCGGAGAGGCGTTGAGACGACCGCCGCCGTTCGCGTTCGCGACGATCGTTGCGGCAACGACCACCGCGCTCAGCCTCGTGTTCGGCGTCTACGCCTTCGAGCAGTCCTCGACGACGTCCGACGAGCTCGCGCAACTCTGGCACGCGAAGATGCTCGTGCACGGGCGCCTCTTCCTGCCGCCCGACCCCAACCCCGAGTTCTTCGCGTTCGAGAACGTCATCGACGAGGGGCGGTGGTACTCCCAGTTCCCGATCGGCGGGCCGCTGGTGCTCGCCACCGGCATGCTGTTCGGCGTGCCGTGGCTGGTGAACCCGGTGCTGGCCGGGGTCGCGGCGGCGGCGATGTATCACTTCGCGCGGCATGCGTACGGCGAGACGCAGGGCCGCGCCATCGCGGCGCTGTTCTGCCTGACACCGCTGGTACTCATCATGGCCGGCACCTACATGAATCACGTGTCGGTGCTGTGTCTGGCCGCGTGCGCGCTGGCGGCGCTCGTCGAGTGGGAGCGCACCACGTCGCGCCGCCGTGCCGTGGCGTTCGCCGCGCTCGTCGGCATCGCGTTAGGCGCGATGGTGACCATTCGCCCCCTCGACGGCGTGATCGCCGCCGTCGTCGTCGGGCTCTTCCAGCTCGCAGTCGTTCGGCGCGACCTCACGCGTGCGCGCGAGCTCGGGGTGCAGGCCGTCGCCGGCGTGGTCGCGGTGGCGCCCCTGCTCTACGCGAACTGGGCTACGACCGGAAGCGCCGGGCGCTTCGGCTACGACGTGATATGGGGCCGGGGACATCGCGTCGGCTTCCACGCCGACCCGCTCGGCGGCGTTCATACGCTCGGGCGCGCGCTCGAGTACGCGATGACGTACGTGAATGCGCTCAACGTGTACCTCATGGCCTGGCCCGTGCCGGCGCTGCTGGTCGCGATTGCCGGGCTGCTGGCGATGCGACGCACCACCCGCTGGGACGCGTTGCTGCTGGGGCTCTGCGGCGCACAGGTGGCGGCGTACGCCTCCTACTGGGGCGTCGGGGATTTCCTCGGGCCGCGATTTCTCTTCACCGCGCTGCCGGCGATCGTCGTGCTCCTCGCGCGAGCCCCGTTTCTCGTGGCCGATCGCTACGGCGGGCGCTGGCGCGCCGCCGCCGTGTCGTTCACCCTGGCATGCGTGGTCGTGGCCTGGGCCACACCCACGGTGCCGAACAGCGTATGGGGATTGGCAACCCAGGCGCGCCGCTCCCGTCGCGTCCTCAAGGTCGACCTTGCCGGCGCGGTCCGCGACGCCGGACTGCATCACGCCCTCGTGTTCCTCCGGGACCCGTTCGACGCCAGGCTGCTGCGGCGGCTGTGGGGACTGGGCGTGACACGAAGCGACGCGGCGCAGTTGCTCGAGACGAGCGACGCCTGCTCCCTGCTCTCGGCGGTGGGTGCGGCGGAGGCGGACAGCAGCATGCCACGGGTCATGAAGGAGATGGCCGTCATGCGCGCGACAGCGCCGTATGCGCCTGACGGGCGCGTGGTGCGCACGGGCAATCCGGCCATCCGGATCTCCGAGGCGTCGCTCACCGCCCCGTGCCGCACCGAGCTCGACGACGACGCGCGACTCGGCAACGCGCCGTTCGGCCCCGCCCTGCCACTCGAGCCCATCGGTGCCGACGGCCACATCGACGGCGACGTTATCTACGCCGCCGACCTCGGCGAGCGGAATCGCGTGCTCCAGGCGCGATTCGGCGATCGCGCCTGGCATCGCCTGTCGATTCAGCGCTCCGCGGACGGCGCTCTGCGCCCGATGGTCAGGCCCTACTGACCGCGCCGCCGCACGTGTGCTCCCCTGGCGCGTCTAAGGGAACCGTTGCATCCTCTCCATTAGATCGGCATAGGGAGAGGTCTCATGTTCGCCAAGGACTCCGGCCTGCTGCAGGGCACGCTCGAGCTGCTCGTGCTCAAGACGCTCTCGTGGGGGCCCATGCACGGCTACGGCATCGCCAGCTGGATCGAGAGCGCCACCGGCGACGTGCTCCGCGTCGAGGAGGGCTCGCTCTACCCCGCGCTCTACCGCATGGCGCGCAAGGGATGGATCGAGGCCGAGTGGGGCACCTCCGACAACAACCGCCGCGCGAAGTACTATCGCCTGACGAGTGAAGGGCGACGCCAGTTCCGCGAACAGACCTCCGGGTGGCAGCGCTTCGCCTCGGCCGTCAATCAGGCCGTGGGCACCACGCGCGCGCCGAGCTGGGCGAGGTGACGCCATGGGCGACGAATTCTCTCGCGCGCGCGGTGCGCGCCTGTTCCGCTCCAGGCCGCAGGTGGAAGTGGACGACGAGCTGGCCTTCCATCTCGAGCAGCGCGTGCGCGACTACATCGCGCGCGGCATGGACCCGGATGCCGCGCGCGCCGCGGCGCTCGAGCGCTTCGGGGACCTGAGCGGCGTGCGGAGCGAATGCACGCATCTGCTCGAGGACGACCGCCGTGCCGAGGCTCGGCGCGACTGGCTCGACGACCTCCGGCAGGACCTGCGCTTCGGCGTGCGGTCGGCGCTCCGCTCCCCACTCTTCTCACTCCTCGCGGTGCTCACGCTCGCGCTCGGCATCGGCGCCAACGCCGCCGTGTTCGGCGTGGTGAAGTCGGTGCTGCTCGACGCGCTCCCCTACGCGGACGCGGGCCGCCTGATGCGCGTGTACGGCCGCTTCCTCGACGGCGGCGACGAGCGCGGGCCGCTGAGCGCCGGCACCATCCACGACATCGCCGAGCGGCAGCGGTCGTTCGCGGGCGTCGGCGCGTTCTCGAGCTTGACCCGGGACGCCGTGTACAGCGGCGAGGGTGAGCCCCGTGTCGTGAAGATCGAATGGGTAGAGCCGCGCCTCTTTCGCACCCTCGGCGTTTCGCCCGCGATCGGCCGCGGCTTCACGGAAGACGACGCCGCACTCGACACGATCCGCGCCGTGTTGATCCCCCACGCCACCTGGCAGCGGCTGTTCGGGGGAGACCCCGGGGTGCTCGGGCGGGAGGTGCGGCTCAACGGGATTCCGCGCACCGTGGTCGGCGTGCTGCCGCGCGACTTCGTCGGGCCGACCGGCGACGCCGATTTCTATTACCCGCTCAGCCTCGCGATCGTGCTGCGCGACCCGATCGCCGCGCGACGTTCGCACTGGCTCGGGCTGGTGGGCCGGCTGAAGCCCGGCGTCACCGAGGACGTGGCGCGCCGCGAGCTCGTGCGGATTTCCGCGGACCTGGCACGCGAGTACCCGAAGGACAATGGGAGCATCACCGTGGCGGCGGTGCCGCTGCGCGCTGCCATGGTGGGCGACACGCGCACGCCGCTGCTCGTCCTCATGGCGAGCGCGGGACTGGTACTGCTCATCACCTGCGCCAACCTCGCCGGCGCGCTCCTGTCGCGCACCATCGGTCGCCGCAAGGAGTTCGCGGTGCGGATGGCGTTAGGCGCCGGGCGCGGCCGTCTCGTCAGGCAGCTGCTCACGGAGAGCACCGTGCTCGCGCTGGCCGGCGGTGCCGCCGGGCTGCTGCTGGCCACGCTCGGGCTGGCGTCGCTCCGCGGGCTCGCGCTGCCGGCGCTGCCGGCGTACACCGAGCTCTCCCTCGATCGCGGGGCGGTGTTCGTCACCTTCCTCCTGGCCCTGGGTACCGGCCTCGCGTTCGGCGTCGCGCCAGCGCTCTCCGTCGGCCGCGCCGACCCGCAGAGGACGCTGCGCGACGAGACCCGCGGCGCGAGCGAGAGCACGCGGTCGCGCCGCCTGCGCGGCGTGCTCGTTGCCGGGCAGATCGCGCTCTGCGTGAGCCTCCTCGCCGGCGCGGGGCTGCTCGCCCGCAGCCTGTGGACGCTGACCGCGACGCCGCTCGGCTTCGACCCGGACGGGGTGCTGACGGCGAGCGTGCGCCTGGCGGGGCCGAAGTACGCGACGCCCGAAGCGCAGCTCCGCTTCTTCCAGCAGCTCGAGGACCGCCTGCGCGCGCTCCCCGGCGTGACCGACGTGGCGACGGCGGGCGAGCTGCCCATCCCCGTGATGAACCGCAACGGGCTCACCATCGAGGGAGTCACGTGGCCTAACGAGTCCCAGCCGTTCGTCCTCTGGTCCGCCGTCTCGGACGACTACTTCCGCACGATGCGCATTCCCCTCGAGCAGGGACGAACCTTCGGCCCGACGGAGCGACCCGACTCGCCACCGAAGGTCGTGATCAGCGCCAGCACCGCACGGCGTTTCTGGCCGAAGGGAAACGCGCTCGGCGCCCGCATCCGCTTCGGTCCGAACCCGAACGCTCCGTGGAACGAGGTGGTCGGCATCGTCGGGGACGTTCGCAACGGCCCGGCCGCGACGGAGTCGGAGCCGATGATGTACTCGTCGAACCGACAGGTCGTGTTCAGCGAAGTCGTGGTACTCCGTACGGCCGGCGATCCGCTCGCGTTCGTGAAGCCGATCCAGCGCGAGCTCGCGGCGCTCGACCCCGCGGTGCCGCTGTACAGAGCGGCGCCGCTGCGCGCGCTGCTCGATGCGGGGCTCGCCGGCCGCCGGCTCCCGGTGGCGCTGATGACCGCGTTCAGCGCGCTGGCGTTGCTGCTCGCGTCGGTGGGGGTCTACGCCATGTTCGCGAGCATGGCGGCCGCGCGCGAGCGGGAGTTCGGCGTGCGTATCGCGTTAGGGTCGAGCCGCCAAGCGATCGCCGCGCTGGTGCTCCGGCAGGGCGCGGTGTGGATGGTGGCGGGGCTCGCCGGCGGAGCCGTGGGCGTCATGGTGGTGGCGCGCTTGCTGGGCAGATTGCTGTACGGCGTCGCGCCGCTCGACCCCATGACGTTGGGCGCCGCGGCGGCGATCCTGGTGGCCTGCGCGACGGTGGCGCTGCTCGTCCCCGTGCGCCGCGCCACGCGCGCCGACCCGATCGCGGTACTCCGCTAGAGCTCGCGAGTGCAACGGCAGATCGAACACGGATCGGGGTGGGCCGCTGGAATGGCGGACTCGGGTGCCGGCGTCGGCGGGCGCCCGCGCAGCAACGGCGACCGCTGAAGGCCGGAGCGGTTCAAGGGGTCAGAGTCGTTGATCGAACCCCCGACTCTGACCCCGACTGCCCCGCGTCCTCGCGCCGGCCCCGGAAAGAACGACGGCGACAGGATGGAACAGGATGAACGACCCCGGGAGCTCCGTCGGCGGCCGAGCGGGGCCCACCGAGCATTCATCGTGGTGCTCGGTTGCTGTTCATCCTGCCCATCCTGTCCGCAGTTCTGCCGTCCCGCTGTTCTGTAGGAGCGGACCCGCGTCAGTCGTAGCGCAGCGCCTGCACCGGGTCGATGCGTAGCGCCCGCCGAGCCGGCAGCCAGCTCGCGACCAGCGCGGACATCAGCAACACCATCACGACCGTCGCGAACGTCCCCGGGTCGGTGGTGCGCACCTCGTAGAGCACCGCCGCCATCACGCGCGTGAGCGCCAACGCGCCGGCGACACCCACCGCCACGCCGGCCAGGGCCAGTGTCATCCCCTGCCGCACCACCAGGCCCAGCACGGAGCGCGGGCTGGCGCCGAGCGCCACACGCACGCCGATCTCCTGGCGGCGCTGGCTCACCGCGTAGGCGAGCACGCCGTAGATGCCGAGCACTCCGAGCGCGAGCCCCATCACACCGAACAGCAGCAGGAGCGTCGCGAGCAGGCGGGGCCGGGCCACCGTGCGGCCGACGATCGCCGACATCGTCTCCACGCTCGTGATCGTCTGGTCGCGATCCACCGACCAGATCGCCTCGCGCACCGCGTTGGCGTAGCGCAGCGGGTCGCCCGCGGTGCGCACCGCGAGGTTCAGCCCCGACCGCATGTTCTGCAGGTAATGCATGTACGCGTACGGCTCGGCCGGCTCGGTGAGGCTCTTCTGCCGGACGTCGCCCACGACACCGATGACCTGGATGGGGGTCTGCCCCAGCCGCAGCGTCTTGCCGACCGCGCTCTCGTTAGGCCAGGAGCGGTGCGCGAACGCCTCGTTGACGATCCACACCGGCGGGGCGGTCTCGTCGTCGGCCGCGGTGAAGGTGCGCCCCGCGCGGAGCGGAACGCCCATCGCGCGGAAATAGTCGGCGCTCGCGTGCATCACCGGGAGCCGCAGCTCGCGGTCGCCCGCGCCGCCGGGCGCGCCCGGCACGACCACGGGCGACCAGATCTCGCCCGCCCCCCGGAGCGGAAAGTTCTTGGCCGCCCCCACCACCTGGACGCCGGGCACCGCGGCGATTCGCGCCAGGAGCGTCTCGTAGTATCCACGGATGCGCGCGTCGCCGTAGCGATCGGTGGGCATGCTCAGCCTCACGGCGAGCACGTTGCGTGGTTCGTAGCCGGGGTCCACGTCCAGCAGCCGCGCGAAGCTCCTGGCGGCGAGCCCCGCCCCCACCACGAGCACCACCGCGAGCGCGACCTCGGCGACGACGAGTACGCTGCGCAACCGCTGGCCCGCGGTGCCCACCGTGCCTCGCGAGCCCGCGCGCAGCATCCCCTGCAGATTCCGCGACGTCGCGCGGATCGCGGGCAGCAGGCCGAAGAGCAGCCCCGCCGCCATCGACACGCCGAGCGCGTAGAGGAGCACCGTCGCGTCAATGCGGATCGCCGACGCCCGCGGCAGCTCCGCGGCGCCCAGCGCGCCTAACGCTCGTACGCCCGCGTAGGCGAGCCCCACGCCGAGCGCGCCGCCGAGCAGCGCCAGCACCAGGCTCTCCGTCAGGAGCTGCCGGACGATGCGCCCGCGGCCCGCCCCGAGCGCCGAGCGCACGGCGAGCTCGCGCTGCCGCGCCGTGGCGCGCGCGAGTAGCAGGCCGGCGATGTTGACGCACGTGATGAGCAGCACGAACGCAACCGCGCCCAGGAGCACGAGGAGCGGCCGCTGCACCTCGCCGAGCAGCGCCTCACGCACCGGGACGATCGTCACGTCCGTCCAGTCCCGCGCCTCGGGCTCCCGCTCGGCGATGCGGCGCGCCACCGCCGCCAGCTCGTCGTGCGCCTGCGCCGGCGCGACGCCCGGCGCCAGCCGGCCGATCACGTCGAGGAAGCGGCTGGACCGCTGCCGTCCGATCCCGTCCTCGGGGATCGTGGAGAGCGGAATCCAGAAGTCGATCCGGTCGGCGGGGAACGTGAACTCCGGCGGCATGACGCCGAGCACCGTGCGCGGTACGCCGTCGATCGTGAGCGCCCGACCGATGATCGACGGGTCGCTGCCGAAGCGCCGCTGCCAGAGGCCGTGGCTCAGGACCATGAAGCGGTCGTTGCCGACCACGGCCTCCGCCGGCCGGATGGTGCGCCCGAGCATCGCCGGGGCTCCGAGCGTCTCGAAGAAGCCGGGAGTGATGTACGCGCCTTCGATGCGCTCGGGGTTCCCCACCCCCGTGAGGTCCGCGCCGCTCGCCCCCGGCGCGTACCAGTACCCGCCCATCGACGCGAAGCGCGTGCTCGCGACAGCCCAGTCCTTGAAGTCGGGCTCGGACACCTGCGACCTGGCTTCGTTCGCGCTTCGGCTCGCCTGCCAGATGCGCACCACCCGCTCCGACGCCGGGAACGGGAGCGGGCGGAGCAGCACGCCGCGCACCACGCTGAAGATGGCCGTGTTGGCGCCGATGCCTAACGCCAGCGTGAGCAGCGCCACCAGCGAGAAGCCGGGCGCCGACCGCAGGGCGCGGAGCGCGTAGACGAGGTCCTGCTTCAGCTCGTCGATCATCGTGGTGTGCCGAGCCTCCCGTTCGCGACGCACGTCCTCGTCGCGGCAATAGCGTCTCGTGTACTCGAGGTTGCCGAACCGCTGCTCGGCCTCGCGGCGCGCGTCGGCGGCGGAGAGGCCTTGCGCCACCAGCTCCTCCGTCTTGCGCGCGAGATGGAACGCCAGCTCGTCGTCCACGTCGCTGGCTACCTGGCGCTGGCTGCGCCAGGCGAACCGGAACTCGCGCCGTGCGCCCGGACCGCGGGGCATCGGTGAATCAGGCCGGGTCGAGCACCCTGAACAGCACCCCCATGTACTGGCGCAGCTCGGCGACCTCGGTCTTGAGCTGGCGCCGGCCCGCGGGGGTGAGCGTGTAGTACTTGGCGCGGTGGTTCTTCTCGGAGGTTCCCCACTCCGACTCGACGAGCCCCTTTCGCTCCAGGCGGTGCAGCGCCTGGTAGAGCGCCGCGTCCTCGACGGCGAGCGCGCCCTCGCTGCGGTCGTTGATCCATTGGGAGATGCCGTAGCCGTGCATGGACGCCCAGGCGAGCGTCCGGAGGATCAGCACGTCCACGGTGCCTTGCAGCAACCCGAGCGACGATCGCGCCATGAAGCCCTCGCGCCTATATTGCCTCACATGGTGAGGTACTCACCATGTGAGGCAATATAGGCGCGGCGCACGACATCGCAACCGCCGGCGGCCGCCGGCGGCGGACTACGTCACCGTCAGAATGATCGTCACTGTCTGTGCCGTGGTGTTGTTCGGTGCGCTGACGGTGACGGTATAGACGTACTTACCGGCCGCGAGCGCTGGCGCCGTCGCCGTGTTCACCGTCAGGCTGAGCGTGCCCGCCCCCTGGTTCACAACGCAGGTGACGCGCGCATCGGATGGTACGCACGAGATCGTGCCCAGGCTCGGCAGCGTTCCCGCTCCGGTGTTGGTGACCGTCACCACCGTCGGTGCGGTGGTGCCGCCGGCGGCTACCGAGGGGTTCACCACGCTGGCGTTCAGCGAGAGCACCGGCTGGAGGATCGTCAGGTTGACCGTGACGTCCGACGGTCCCGTCGTGATCGCCGACGCCGTGACGGGCACCAGCACCTCGAGCGGGCTGGCCGTGAGCCCCGTCGGCTTCGCGGTGAACGTCAGCGTCGTCGCGTTCGTCACCGTGCAGGTGAGCCAGGTGGCCGGATTGGCCGGGCAGCTGATGGCGCCGAGCGATCCGACGCCGGCGTTGCCGACGGTCACCGTCTTGACGAGATCAGCCGTGCTCCCGCGAACGGCCTCGAAATGCAGCTCCTTCGGTGACAAGGCAATGCCCGGCGTCGGTGCGATCGAGACGGTGACGACGCGTGTGGCGCTGCTGTTCGGCGCACTCACCACCACCGGGTAGAGCTGGGTCCCCGCCGCCACGCCCACGGCAACGACCGACAGCGTGAGCTCGCCGGTGTTCTGGTCCACCGCGCACACCAGCGGCGCCGCTTGCGGAACCGCGCAGGCGATCGCCCCCAGATCCGCGAGCGTCCCCTCACCGCTGTTGGTCACCGTCACCGGCGCGGTTGCCGGTGTCACGATGCCCGTGCCCGGCGCCACGGTGAAGTTGACGTTGCTCGTGCTCACCGACAGCACCGGCTGGCGAATCGTGAAGCCGACCGTCACGGACTGCGGGGTGTTGATGGCACCGGACGCGGTCACCGGAACCGAGACCGCCGCCGGGCTGCTGGTGAGCCCCGAGGGATTCACCGTGAAGGTGAGCGTCGCTCCCCCGGAGACGGCGCACGTGAGCCACGCGGCGGGGTTGGCCGGGCAACTGATCGTCCCGAGCGACCCGCCCCCGCTGTTCGTGACGATGACGGTCTGCGACGCCGGCGCCGAGCCCCCGCGGATCGCCTGGAAGACGAGCGCTTCCTTGGAGAGCACCATGCGCGGCACGGCGGACATGGCGAGCGTCACCGCGATCGTCTTCGACACGTCGTCGTTAGGTGCGCTGACCACCACCGGGTAGACGTACGTCGCCGGGGCGAGTCCCGCCGGATTGACGCTCAACGTGAGCACGCCGGTACTCTGACTCACCGCGCAGCTCACGCGCGCGTTGGCCGGCGTCGGCACGCACGCGATGGCGCCCAGATTCGCCAGCGTTCCCGCCCCCGTGTTGGTGACCGTGACGGCGGCCGACGCGGGCGTGGTCGCGTTCGACCCGTCGGACGCGACGAAGCCCACGGTGGACGCGCTCAGCGTGAGCACCGGCTGGTCGATGATGAAGCTCACCGTCACCAGCTGCGGCCTGTCGGGCGCGCCGGGCGCGGTGATCGACACGGGCACCGCCGCGGGACTCGCCGCCAGCCCCGATGAGTTGGCGGTGAGGGTGACGGCGTTGCCGTTCGACACCGCGCAGGCGAGCCACGGTGCGGGGTTGGCGGGACAGCTCACTGGCCCGAGCCGTCCGTTGCCGCTGTTCGACACCGTGATCGTCCTGGTGAGCGTCGTCGCGGTGCCGCGCACGGCGCGGAAGTCCACCGATGGCTCCGACAGCGCGAGCTCGAGTCCCGGCGCCAGACTCTCGGCGCAGGCGAGGGTGGTGAGTATGAGCGACGCACAAACGCACCACCCATGTCGGCCGCGAAGAGAATTGCGCATACGGGCGTCCTTACCATGTCGTGTTAGGCGAAGCGCGAATGTACAACCGAGTTCGGCCGCCGGCCACCAGCATCGGCAGGGAACATCGTCCTAACGACAATCCCCGGACCGACCGGTCTACAGTCCAGGCCAGGGAGCGGGGCTGGACGCCCGTGTGCCTTGCGCTCCGTCGTCCAAGCCCTATCCTACACGCGCGCCGCGTCACGCCGACGCGCGCATCACCGGCCGAGTCTCGCTCCCGGAGGAGCACGTCGATGAAACGGATCCTGCTGTCCGCGGTAACTGTCCTTGTCGCGGTGGCGATGCCGTTCGGCGACGCCGGTGCTCAACGGCGAGTCGTCCCGTTCCTCGGCGGGGGACTCGCCGCGGGGACGGGCAATCTGGGCGAGGACACCGACAACGGCTGGCTCGCCTTCGCGGGCGTGGACTTTCCCCTGAGCCTCGACCCCGGGTTGTCGTTCGGCGTCACCGCGAGCTACGCGCACGTGCCCTACAAGGGCACCTTCAACGAGGCTACCAACGTCCCGGCGTTCTTCGGGGAGCTCGGCTACGTGATTGCGGCCAGCTCGTCGAGCATCGTGAAGCCCTACCTGCGCGCGGGCGCGGGCGTGCAACTGCGCAAGTACGACCCGGGAACCACTGGCTTCCGCGAGCAGTCCGACGGCGGTCTGGCCTTCAGCGGCGGCGGCGGTCTCCAGTTCCTCGTCTCGGCCGCGTCGGTGTTCGTCGGCGCTCACTTCGTGGGCGACGCCGACGGCGGCCTCCTGGCGTTCCACGGCGGGGTCGCGTTCCCCGGGCGCGCTGGCGCGGCGCGGCGGTAGCTTCGTCGTTAGGCGGTGTGGGCTGCGGCTGCGCCCCGGCCCACGCGATGGCGAACAGATCGGGTCCGCGGACGCGGGATGATCGCGCGAGCCCCACCGGTCGGCGGCCAGGTCCGACCGCGATCCACCCTCCCGACGGCTCGCACCCGCGCCGCGCCTCTCTTGCGCGGTCCCGGTACACTCCGCATCCGTATCCATGGCGCTCGCCACGGCCGTCGCGACGTCGAACGACTCAGGACGGCGGAGATCCGAATCATGCGTCGCGCGACCCGGGCGCTCGTCCTGTTGCTGTGCTTCGGCTCGTCAGCCCAGGCGCAGGGAGGCCGCCTCGGAGGCGGTGACATCGGCAGCCTCGGACGGACGTCCGACTGCCCTGACCCACCCATCAGGAATATTCCGTACGATGGGCAGTTCACCTTCGTGCGCCTGAAATACAATGGCGGACCGGGCCAGTGCTATTACCGCGACGAGCCATCCTGGGCGCACGGCTACGGCTACACGGAGAACGGCGCCGCCGAGCTGAACCTGGTCAAGATCATGGGCGAGATCAGCATGCTCCGCCCGCACCTCGATGCGACCAACGTGCTCGCCATCGATGACCCGGCGCTGTTCAGGTATCCGGTCGCGTTCCTGGTGGAGGCGGGATACCTCACGCTGAACGAGAAAGAGGTCCTCGCGCTGCGAAAGTACCTGCTGCGCGGCGGCTTCCTCATCATCGACGATTCTCGAGAAGACGCGTTCCGTGGCAACAGCGGCTGGGCGAACATCGTGGCGATACTCCAACTGGTGCTTCCCGGGCTGCACCCCATCGACCTGGATGTCTCCCATCCGATCTTCCACGCCTTCTTCGACATCCAGTCGTTCGGCATCGTCAGGCAGTTCTACGACCAGGGGCCGCCGATCTTTCGCGGCGTGTTCGAGGACAACGACCCGAAGAAGCGCCTGATGGTCATGATCAACTTCAACACCGACGTCTCCAACTTCTGGGAGTACTCGGCGCTGGGCTTCATGCCGATGGAAGAGTCGAACGAGGCGTACGAGCTGGGAGTGAACTACCTGATCTACGGGCTCACGCACTGAACGCCTCGCGCTCGGCCCGTAGCCCGAGAAACTCGCCGTATCGCCGCGCCGCGGCAGGCTTCATCAATAGAGAGGTTTCGGCGACCGGGGCACCGTCTGCCGTTCAGCCGATCGTGCACGGGATCACGGCGACCACATCGGATCGAGGGATGCCTCCGTCGTGAGCCGGCGCGGACTGCCACCGGCGGCGTCGATGACGTACACGGCATCGTACCCATCGCGAGCGGAGATGAACGTGAGCCGGGCTCCGTCGGCCGACCAGTGGTGTAGGCCATCGTACTTTGACGCCGTGGTGAGCCGGATGCGCCCGCGACCGTTCGCGCGCACCGTCTCGATGTCGTAGTTGTCCGCGCGCACCGATTGGAACGCGATGTGTGACCCATCCGGCGACCAGAGCGGCTCCTGATCGACCGCCGGGTCGGTGGTCAGGCGCGTTAGCCCCGTGCCGTCCGCCCGGATCGTGAACAGCTCCCGGTTTCCATCGCGCTCCGCAGCGAACACGATGCGCGTGCCATCGCGCGACCAGGTTCGAGGGCTCTTCGCGATGATGCCGGTCGCCAGGCGGCGAGCCCCGCTGCCATCCGCGCTCATGAGCCAGAGCTCCCACCGCCCCGCGCGCTCCGATCCGAATGCGATCCTGGAACCGTCGGGGGACCACACCGGAAATCGGTCGTGGTCGGCACGCTTCGTCAGGCGGGTCTGGTGCCGGCCGTCGGCGTTCATCACGTAGATCTCCCAGTTGCCGTCGCGCTTGGACGCGAAGGCGATCTTCCACTACGCTGGGTATCTTGCCCGGTCATCCGCGCGCGGGGCACCGTCGGAGCGCGCGATTCGGGCGGGCGACAGTCCGATGACGACGAGGCACAGCGCGAGCAGCGGCGCGGGATACATGGTCGGTCCTCCGAGACGAGGAAGCGGATTCTCCAAGGTTGGATGCCGCCCGCAACGCTCACGTTTGACAGGTCCGTCACGCCCGTCGGACGTCGTGCCGGGCGCAGTCAGGCCGGCGACGGCATCGTCCAGGTGATCGGTCTCGAGGAGCCGAAGCTGGAGGCGGTCGGATGCCGCGGCGCCGCTGTCGGCCTGTCGGCGCTCGAGCACCTCATTGATGTTGGCGCCATGGCTGGCCGAGAGTCCCTGGCTGCGCCGGAAGAGGAGCAGCAGCACGTACCCTCGGCGCGCGAACGCCGCACCCATCTCGTCAGGGTTCCGGTCGAACGTTCGTCCACTGCTTCCGTGCGTGTGCAGGATTGCCGGGAACGGTCCGGCCCCGCGCGGGCGCCACACGAGCGCGCGCAGGCGCAGATGTTGCGCGACGTGAACCGCGTGGCGCGGTGGTGGCTCCCCACGCGAGACTGTTGCCAGATTTGGCAATAGGGACGAAGGAGAGGCGCCGAGTACGTGCCATCAGAAGGTCGGACGCGGGCTCCGCTCGGAATGACGGCGTCGTGCCAACGCCCGGGTTGACGCCCACTCACTCCAGCTCGCGCCCTCGTGTCTCCGGAATCCAGCTCCACGCCACGGCGCCGAGCAGGTACGCCGCGCCCGCCACGGTGAACGCGGTGCTGAACCCGTGCGACGTCGCCAACCTCCCCACCGTGAACGGCGCCGCGGCGCTCGCGATGCGCCCGAGGTTGTACGTGAACCCCTGGGCCGTCGCGCGAATGGCCGTCGGGTAGATCTCGGCGGTTACGGCGCCGAAGCCGCTGAAGAATCCCGTACCGAAGAACGCGACGAAGGGCCCGAGGAGCAGCAGCACGACCGGACTCCGCATCGAGCCGTAAAGCGGGAGCAGCAGGCTCGCCATCACCAGGTACGCAACGTATACGCGCTTGCGACCGATCGAATCCGTGATGTAGCCGAACGAGACGTAGCCGAGCCACATCCCCACCTGCATCGCGACCACGAGCCACGACATCGTCTCGGTGCTCAGGCCGATGCCGCCCTGCGTAGAGGGGAGCGACAGATAAGCCGGCACCCAGCCGTTGAGCCCCCACCACCCGAAGAGCGCGCAGGCGTTCATGAACGTCACGGCACTCGTCAGGCCGAGCATCTTCCCCCGGAACATGTCCGTGAAGCGGCGCGCCGGCGCGCCGGCTGCGCCAGCCACGCGCGCGGCACCCCGCTGCGCCTTCCAGACGTCGGGCTCCTCGACGTTGCGACGGATCCAGAGCGTGAAGAACGCCGGCAGGACGCCCACGAAGAACACCGCCCGCCATCCCCAGCGCGGGAGCACGAAGCCCACCACCAGGGCGGCCACCGCGAACCCGATCGCCCACGAGCTCTGCATGAAGCCTAACGCGCGCCCGCGGTGCTTCGCGGGCCACGTCTCGGACACGAGCGCCGCGCCGCTCGCCCATTCGCCGCCCATGCCGAGCCCGAGGAGCGCGCGGAAAACCGCGAACTGCCAGAGCGTCTGCGACAGACCGCACGCCGCGGTGAACACGGAGTAGAGCAGCATGCTCGCGATCATCGCTCGCGTGCGGCCGAAACGATCGGCGATGTGGCCGAATACGAGCCCGCCCGCCGCGCCGCCGAGCAGCGTGATGGATCCGAGCGCACCTGCCTGGGTCTTGGTGAGCCCGAGATCGGCGATGACCGACGCGAGGGTCAGCGAGAAGAGCATGACGTCGAACGCATCGAGCGCCCAGCCGAGCGACGCAGCCACCAGGGCACGTCGCGGCGCATGCTCGGCCACTTGCCACCAGCCGAAAAGCCCCGCGTCGGCTGGACGGGTGCTCAACGGAACACTGACGCTCGCAGGCTCGGCCATCCCACGATGCTACCGCGTGCCTCCGGCCGTGTCCACGGCGAGGCATTGCAACCCTTTCGACCTTTAGCCCATCTAAAGGAGCATGACCGACGCCACCTCGCCGTCACGCTCCGAGGTCCTGCAGGGCACGCTGGAGATGCTCACCCTCAAGGCCCTCACCCTCCAGCCCATGCACGGGTGGGGGATCTCGATCCGGTTGCGCCAGATCTCGGGCGACGTGTTCGACGTCAACCAGGGCTCGCTGTACCCGGCGCTCCAGCGGATGCTGCGGCGCGGGTGGATCCGCGCCTACTACGCCGACAGCGAGAACAACCGCAAGGCGCGCTACTACGAGATCACGCGCGAGGGCCGCCGCCAGCTCGAGCTGCAGATGGCCGAGTGGGAGCACTCGTCGCGCGCCGTCAATCGCGTGCTTCGCTTCGCGCCACAGGGAGGATGACCCATGGCCTGGTATCATGCGCTCCGCACCGCGTTCGACGCCCTCGTCCGTCGCAGCCGCGCCGAGCGCGAGATGGACGACGAGATGCGCTTCCATCTCGAGATGGAGGCGCGGCGGCTCGTGACCGAGCGCGGACTGTCGGAGGAGGAGGCGCGCTGGGCGGCCGCGCGCGCATTCGGCGGCGTGGAGCGCCACAAGGAAGCCGTGCGCGATGAGCGCGGCACGTCGTGGCTCGAGGAGCTCGTGCAGGACGCGAGGTTCGGCTTCCGTACGCTCCGGCGGCGCCCCGGCTTCACCACCGTCGCGTCCCTCACGCTCGCGCTCGGCATCGGAGCGAGCACGGCACTGTTCGGAGTCGTGAAGGCGGTGCTGCTCACGCCACTACCATACGGTAACCCGCAGGGGATTGCCGTCCTCTGGAGCGCGTGGAAGGGGTTCGACCAGACGTGGCTCTCGTACGACGAGTACGAGGGGTGGAAGTCGGACATCCCAGCGTTCGCGAACGTCGGGCTGTTCAGCGACGGCGCGGTGAACCTGACGGAGAACGGCGAGTCGGAGCGGCTCCGCGCGGGGTTCATCGACCGCAACGTCCTCCCCGTCCTCGGCGTCGAGCCCGTGCTGGGGCGCGGCTTCACCGCCGAGGAGGACGTCCCGAACGGGCCTGACGTCATCATCCTCGGGCACGACGTGTGGCAGCGCCGGTTCGGCGCGGATCCGTCGGTGATCGGTCGCGCCATCCAGGTGAACGGGCGCGCGACGGTCGTGGTGGGCGTGATGCCGGCAGGCTTCAAGCTCCCGCTCGACTTCGGCGCCGATGGCGCGACCATGGCCTGGCTCCCGTTAGGCACCGACGCCGCGAGCAACGGCGCCATCGCGGGCCCTGCGTTCGTCCGGGGCGGCGGCAACCACGGGTTCCATGCCGTCGCGCGGCTCAGCCCCGGCGCCACCGTCGACCAGGCGAACGGACAGCTCGCCGACCGAGTCGCGCAGCTCGGCCGCGACGGGATCTACCCGAAGGAGCAGCAGTTCCGCGCGTTCGCCGTCGGCGTCGAGGAGCAGGTGGTCGGGCGGCTCGAGCCGGTGCTCCTCGTCGTCTTCGCCGCCGTCGGGTTCGTGCTCCTGATCGCCTGCGCGAACGTCGCCGGCCTGCTGCTCGTGCACGGCGAGCAGCGCCGGCGTGAGATGGCGCTGCGCGTGGCGCTCGGAGCCGGCGCGCAACGTCTCACCCGCCAACTGCTCACCGAGACCGCGGTCCTCGCGGGGCTCGGCGGCACGCTCGGCGTGGCACTCGCCGCGCTCGGCGTGTGGCTGGTGCGGACCACCGCGCCCGCGGCGCTGCCGCGCGTCGGCGAGACGAGGCTCGATCCCATGGTGCTGGGGTTCGCGTTAGGTGTGGCGATGTTGGCGGCGCTCTTCGCGGGCATGCTCCCCGCGCTGCAGGCGAGGGCGGTGGCGCCGGGGACCGAGCTCCGGGACGGCGGCCGGTCCGCGACATCGGGTCCCGGGCGGCTGCGCTGGCGGCAGACGCTCGTGGCGGCCGAGGTGGCGCTCGCGGTGGTGCTCGTGGTGGGCGCGGGGTTGATGATTCGCAGTGTCGCGAACCTGTTCGCCATCGACGCCGGCTTCCGCCCCGATGGCGTGCTGACGATGCGCCTCTCCACGCCCGCGACGTGGTATCCCGATTCGGTGCGCGTGAGCGCCTTCCACGACGAGCTGCGCCGGCGCGTCTCGGCGCTCCCCGGGGTGACGGCCGTGGGGCTCGTGCGCATCCTGCCGCTCGCCAGCGAGATGGGCGACTGGGGGCTCCAGGTGGAGGGCTACACGCCGCCGCCTAACCAGGGAACGCCGGGCGACTGGCAGGTCGTGACGCCCGGCTACTTCGAGGCGATGAGGCTCCGTCTCGTGCAGGGCCGGTTTTTCGACGAGCGCGACCGCATGGACGCACCGCCCGCGATGATCATCAACCGCCGCTTCGCGGAGCTCTACCTGCAGGGTCGTTCTCCGCTCGGCGCCCGGGTCAGGGTAGGCGGGCGCAATTCGACCAGAGCGCCGTACACGGTCGTGGGCGTCGTGGACAACGTGAGGCACAACGGGCTGACGCGCGAGGTGAAGGCGCAGTTCTACGCGCCGCAGCCGCAGTTCGCCACCAACCCGGGCAACACCAGCCGTACCATGGCGCTCGTGGTGCGCGGTGACCAGGACCCGAAGCTCCTCATCGGGCCGGTGCGATCCGTGATTCGGGGCCTCGACCCACGACTCCCGATCTCCGAGGTGCGCACGATGAACGAGGTGGTGGAGCAGGCGATCGCCGCGCCGCGCTTCGCGATGGAGCTGCTCGGTCTGTTCGGCGTGCTCGCGCTCGTGCTCTCGGCCATCGGCATCTTCGGGATCGTCGCGCAGGTGGTCGCGTCACGCACGCAGGAGTTCGGGATCCGCGCCGCACTCGGCGCGACGCCGAGGAATCTGCTGATGCTGAGTCTCGGGAGCGGCGTGCGTCAGGCGCTGGCCGGGCTGGTGGTGGGCGTGGCGGCGGCGCTGGTGCTCACGCGCACGATGACGACGATGCTGCACGGCGTGACGCCTAACGACCCGGTGACGTTCGCAACGGTCGTCGTCGTGACGGCAGTGGTCGCGGTGGCGGCGAGCCTGGTGCCCGCGCGGCGCGCGGCGAAGACCGATCTGGCGAGGGTGATGACGGGGTGAGGCACGCGTATCGTCGATCGCTCGCGCTCACGGTCGATCGCTCCGGCTCAGGAGGCGCTCGAGCGTTCGCCGTGGCGCCATGCCAAGGCCCCACCCACGTAGAACGCTCGCAACGAGTGCCAGCGATCGAACGGCGTGTAGCCATCGACGAGCATGGCGTTCTTGATCGGCCCGACCCATCCGCTGGCGGCCCCGAGGACGAAGTCGAGTGGTAACCGGCGAACCGGGGTGAGGCGAAGCTCGAGCCCCGCGGAGAAGCCGAGCTGACCCTTCTCGGAGGCGAGTCGATTGCCCGTGTCGTGGCCGCGGGCCGACGTCTTCGCCTTCCCCCACGAGATCTGCGGCTGAACGGCCACCTCGGCGACCGAGAGCCGCACGAGTCGCACGTCGGCGCCGATTGCCGTTAGGCTCAGGTGTCCCGTCTGGTCGTACGGCTCGATGGGACATCGGTCGGGATTGATCAGCCCTCCGCAAACGATGCCCACACCATTCTGCTCGCTGCGAAGCCGCTCCACGGAAAGGGCGATGCCGACTCGTCCCCGGATGGGCAGGGCGAGCGACACGGCGGAGCCGCGCGGCCGCCCCAGAAGCTCCTGACCCGATCGCGCGCGAACCGTCGCGACGCTCACGCGTTGCGCGGCGCTCGGCGTCGCGGCGAGGAAGAGCAGCAGTACGCAACCGCGTGCTGGAGCGAGCGGGCGAGTCGACATACCTCAACCGACCCGCCGAGCCGGCGAGATGTCACGCGGCGAGGGCTGTCATCTCAGCAGACGCCCGAATCGCTCCCAGCGTATTCGTCCCATCGTCGGATCGCGCGAAAAATAGACCCGGCGCGCACGCCCGACGACGTTCTCCGCCGGCAGGAAACCCCAGTACCGGCTGTCGAGAGAGTTGTCGCGGTTGTCGCCGAGGACGAAGAACGCGCCAGGCGGCACGGCGACCGGGCCCCAATTGTTCCGCGACGGCGCATGGCGCGCGCTATCGGCCGCAAGCGGGCCGACGAGGAAGTCACGTTGCCAGCGAAAGTCTTCCGCGACCGGGTCGATCGCCGGCTCGTCGTGCCAGGCGTACGGCTCCCGCACCGGCCGCCTGTTGAGCTGTAACACGCCTTCGCGCATGGCCAGGGTATCGCCCGGTAACCCAACCACACGCTTGACGAACAACTTCGTGGGATCGGGCGGCCACTCATGGATGACGAGATCCCCGCGATTCACCGGCAGCAGCTCGCCCTTTTCGCCACGAAGCGATCGTGTCGTGAAGCGGTCGCCCATCATCAGCGTGGGCTCCATGGCGCCGGTGACGTTTCGAAACACGCGACCCGAGTCGGCATCCACCGCCATGAATCCGACGTACGCCAATCCGACCGCGAGTATGGCCGCACAGGAAACAGCGAGGACGAGGATCAGACGGCGCATGGGCTCCAGATGAGGTCCGTCGAATGCCGAACGCGTGTCGGCTATCCCGACGCGGCGTTCGAATCGAATGCCGTCTCGATCTCCGAGGACGGAGCCGCGCGGGCGAGACTCCTGAACGTCCCATGCTCGGCGATCTCTCGCGCTGCCTGGAGGAACCCGCCCCACGCCGCGCGAGCCAATGCACCGCCAACGCTGATGCGGCGAACGCCAACGTCGGCGAGCTCGGCCACGGTCGTGAAGTCGCTGCCAACCAGCACGTTGACCGGCTTTGGCGCAACCGCCTCGACCACCGTACGGATGTCCGCGATCGCGCGGAGCCCCGGTGCGTACAGGCAATCCGCTCCGGCGTCGGCGTAGGCCGTCAGGCGGCGGATCGTCCCGGCGAGGTCGGGGCGCCCGACGATGAACCCCTCCGTCCGCCCGACGAGCAACACACCGGTGCCACTGTCATCGATGGCCTGGCGCGCGGCGCGGATGCGTTCGACGGCGAGTCGGAGCTCGAAGAGAGGAGCGGCGGCATCGCCCGTGGAATCCTCGATGGAGAGTCCGGCGACTCCAGTGGCGGTCGCGGCGGCGACGTTCGCGGCGACTCCCTCCGGGTCGATCGCGAAGCCGCCCTCGAAGTCGGCGTTGATCGGCACGTGGACCCCGTGCACGATCGTCCGGATGTGCGTCAGCGCCTCCGCGAGCGAGACGTGGTTGTCTCGTTTACCGAGTGACCAGGCGAAGCCGGAGCTCGTGGTGGCGAGCGCCGGGAAGCCGAGCCGGGCGAGCCACCGGGCGCTGCCGAGGTCCCACGGGTTGGGGATCACGAAGCATCCGGACTGATGCAGCTCGTGAAAGGCTCGAGATCGATCGGGCAGCCGGGTCATGGAAGAATGGGTAGTCGAGCATGCGCGCAGCGCTCAGGCGAAGTCATCTCACCGCGCCATGATGGTGGTCGTGTATACGGCCGCAACCGGCACGCCGCCTCGCGACGCGGGGCGGAACGCGGCGTTCTCGATCCAGCGTACGATCGCCTCACGGTTTTCGGACGCGCCGCGTCCGGATAGCTGCAGCGTCCGCATGTCGGGGCGGCCCGTCACTTCGACGAGCACCGTGATCCTGACTCGCACTGGTTCGCGATCAGTGGGGTCGCTGGCGGGAATCTGGAGTTGGGGCGGCGAGCCCCGATGCATTTGTGGTGGCTCGACTGGCTGCGCGCGGGCCGGCCGGGCCGCTCCAGACGACGCCGGTTGACCCGATCTGGATGCGCAGCCGACGAGCACGAACGCAACCAACACCAACCTGCCGAGGACGCAGGGTGAGCGCGGCATACGCCTCCAGCGGAAGAAAGATGTGCATCACCAGCCGCGCTCCACGCGTGACATTCGTGGCCCATCATCCGGCCAGGCCGTCCCGTGCGGAAGCGGGCCGTTACCGCGCCTTCTCTCCGATGTCCACCGCGATGTTGCGCCACTGCCCCTGATTGAACCGCACCACGCTCAACGCGCAACGCGTGATGTGTCCGACGAGGATCGCGATCCAGATGTCGATCGGGTCCAGCGTGCTGGTCTGCCGGATCACGAAGCAGATCCCGAGCGGCACCATGATCTGCGAGATGACCGAGATGTAGAGTGGGCTCTTGGTGTCGCCCGTGCCCTGGAGGCCGCCGGTATAGGTCAGCGCGACGGTGATGAAGAGGCCCGAGACGCTGAGGACGCGCAGGAGCTGCGTGCCGATCTCGACGACCACCGGGTCGTTCATCCCGAACACCGCGAGCATTTGCCGCGGGAGGAACAGGAAGAACGCGCCGATGAACACCGCGCCCGCGACGCCGAAGCGCGCGGCGACGTGCACCGCCGCGTCCGCGCGCTCCGGATGACTCGCGCCGAGATTCTGCCCGGCCACCGCCGCCGCGGCGCCCATGAGGCCAACGGAGGTCCACGTGATGAGCGAGAAGAGCTGCGAGTACGAGATCGCGAACGCCGCCTGGGCCTGCGCGCCCTGCGCCACCGAGCCGATGAACGCGAGCATGAACACGCCGCCGATGTTCATCGCGATCCCCTGAATGCCCGTGGGCAGACCGAAGCGGAAGAGCGAGCGGATGATCGTCCAATCCGGCGCGTAGCTCTGCCCGCGCGGGAACGACACCACCCATCCGCCCGCCAGCAGTTTGTACAACGAGTAGATCCCGACGATACCTGACGCGATGCACGTCCCGATCGCCGCGCCCGTCGTGCCGAACTCCGGAATCGGCCCGATGCCTTCGATGAAGACGATGTTGAGAACGAGGTTCAGCACCGTGAGCGCGATGCCGAGGATCATGGGCGTGCGCGCGTCGCCAGCGGAGCGCAGCGCGCCGCCCAACATGAAGAACACCATCATGCCGGCGCTGAACACGAACATGATGCGCAGGAACGGCAGCGCTTCCGCCTTCACCGCCGGCGCGGCGTTGACGAGGTCGAGCAGCCGCGGCGCCGCGAAGTAGCCGAGCGGGGAGATGATGAACAGCGAGAGGCCGATGGCGGTGATGAACGCCTGGTAGACCGTGCGGTCGACCTTCTCGTGGTCCCCCGCGCCCGCGAAGCGCGCGACGAGCACCCCCATGCCGGTGAACAGGGAGGAGATGAAGACGATGACGATGATGAAGATCTGCCACGCGACGCCGATGGCGGCGTTCCCCTTGAAGCCGACGAGGTGGCCGACGAGCGCGTGGTCGACGATGCCCTGGAGCCCACCGATGATGTTGGTCAGCATCGTGGGCCAGGCGATCTTCCACACGGCGGAGCGCAGCGGGCCTTCGACGATGGAGCGATCGTAGCGGCGGCGCTCGGCGGCGCCCGGCGCCGGTGCGGGCGGTGCGAGTGGTGCGGATGCGCCCGCGGCCTGGACGGCGGCGGGCGTGGGCGCGGATACGTCGGTCACGGGACGCTGCGATTCTCGGCCGGTTCTCGGGACGATGCGGCGAGCATGCCGGTCGGAATCTACCCCGCCGCCGTCGGACCCGCGCGGGCTCCGTACCGTCGAAGTGCAGCCCGCACGCATCCTTTACAGGACGGCTACAGGACGGCGCGGGCCTGAGGTTGCTTCGCGCGCTCAGGATGCATCGCGCAACCGGCGGGGTGCGAGGAGCGCATCCGGCAGCGCGACCTCGCCCACCACGGCGGCAACATCTCGCGGGTCGCCCGTCGACGCGACGGCCGTGACGAGCCATTCCTCGTCCCAGCGCTCCCCAACCAGACCGAAGTAGAGCTCGACAGCAGCCTCCAACTCCCCGCGCGCGATCAATCCGCGCAGGTACCGCGCGTGGTCGGGGCGCAGCACATCGTCCCCACGCCGCCGCGCATATTCGGCGAGCCGATGCACCAGCTCGCGCCGTGATTCGGCCGCGGCCACGAACCGGACGCCGTCGACCGCGTGCACCACGCCGACGAAGAGCGTGCGATCACCCGCCCCGGGCCGCAACCCGGCGCGTGCCGATATACCCGATTGCCTTCTCTCGCGCTTCGCGATTCGTGGCACGTCTTCCTCCAACAAAAACTGTTCGATTGGCGGGCTCACACCCGCCGGCTCAGGCGATCGGAGCGGGCTCCGAGCCGCCCTCCTATCCATATGTCGATCCAGCCGTCGCGAAATCGACATCGCGATCGCTGCGACTTCACGCCCGGCCTGTAGCCGAGCGCTCCGACGCCGGCGAGGCCGAACCGGCCCGGTTCGGATCATCGCTCGTCACACCACCCCGCAGATCCGCCTGACCGATGCCGGGATCGGCACGTCCACCGGAACATCGCCGTCGGTCACGGGCGCGCCTACCGTGCTGACGATCGGGATGACGCCGGCCCACACGCGCTCATCACCGCTCGCCTCGCCGTGACTCACGCCGCCCTCACGCACTTTCGCCGACGCTGCCTCGATCTCCACCGCGAGCACGACCGTCGCCTTGAGCTCCTGCTCCGACGGTACGCGCACCTCGTCCCAACGACCGGGCAGATGATGCTCCGTGATGCACCGCAATGCATGAAGCCGCTCGGCGTCCTGTTCGAGCTCGGCCGCTCGGCCATGAATCACGACGGCTCGATAGTTCATCGACGAGTCGAACAGCGAGCGCGCGACCACGAACCCGTCGACGAGCGTCACGCCGATGCTGACCAGCTCACCCACGGTTGCCGTCGTGATGCGCGCCTTCCGCGCACCGTGAAGGAACAGCCGATCGCCGTCACGTCCGTACGTCATGGGAATCACGATCGGACGGCCCCCGTCGACGAACGCGACATGCGCGACGAGCCCGCGATCGAGGATGTCGAACACGGTCGCGCGATCGTACTGCCCGCGCTGGTGAACCCGCCTCACGCGGTTGAGGTTCGTGATGACGAAGTGGTCGGTCGGCTCTGCGGTGTGGTATGACTCGGTCATGGTGATCCGCGTTCAATCGGTAAGACGTTCCCGGTCTCGGGTCTGTGACAGCGCGCTTTCAGGATACCCGCGCCGATGATATGATCAAAGATCCAAAAATTGCGCGATGCATAAGACCAAATTCATACCGTCCAACCGGCGCAGGCCCGCGACGCCGCGACCCGGCTCCGCGCCGCTCATGATCGCGCTGGACCGCCGCACGCGCGTGCCGCTGCAGCGCCAGATCTACGCGTCCATACGTCAGGCCGTCCTCGACGGACGGCTCGCGCCCGGCACGCGCCTCCCGCCATCCCGCACCCTCGCTGACGACCTCGGCGTTTCGCGCACCACCGTCGTGCTCGCGTACGAGTCGCTCGAGACCGAGGGCTACATCACCGGGCTCGGCAGCGCCGGCAGCTTCGTCGCGAGTCTTCAGCTCGAGCAGCCGAAGCCGCGAGCGGCGAAGCTGCCGGCACGCGATGCCACGCTCCAGAGCCTGACGCAACGCGCCGTGGAGCTCGCGCGCACCGCGAGCGGGATGGGTCGCGTTCGTCCGGCACCAGTCCCCTTTCGTACGGGCGAGCCCGCGCTGGACCTCTTCCCGACGCGCCTCTGGGCGCGGATGTACGCGCGCCGGGCGCGGCGGTCGGGGGGCGCACTGCTGGGATATGGGAGCAACGCCGGCCATCGCCCGCTGCGGGCCGCGATCGCCGCCTACGTGAGCGCCGCGCGCGGAACCAACGCGACGGCCGACCAGGTCATCCTCGTGCGAGGAACGCAGCAGGGCGTCCACCTCGCCGCGCGCGTGCTCCTCCAGCCGGGCGACGCGGCGTGGGTCGAAGATCCCGGATACCCCGCCGCGCGCACGCTGCTCGAGACGAGCGGCGCGACGGCCGTGCCGTTACCGGTGGATGCCGAGGGGCTCGTGGTCGCGGAAGGAGTACGCCGGGCGCCGCGCGCGCGAGTCGCGCACATGTCGCCGTCGCATCAGTTCCCGCTCGGCACCACGATGTCGCTCGCGCGCCGGATCGCGCTGCTCGAATGGGCCGGCCGCGCCGGCGCGTGGGTGCTCGAGGACGACTACGACAGCGAGTTCCGTTACGTCGGCGCGCCCATTCCCTCGCTGCAGGGGCTCGACACGCACGACCGGGTCATCTACCTCGGGACGTTCAGCAAGACGATGTTCCCCGCCCTGCGTCTCGGATACATGATCGTGCCGAGCGCGCTCGTCGACCTCTTCCGCGCCACCCAGTCGCTCGCCGACCACGTGGCGCCGAGCATCGAGCACGCGACGCTCGCGGAGTTCATCGACGAGGGCCATTTCACGCGGCACGTGCGGCAGATGCGGTCGGCGTACGCGGAGCGTCAGGAGGCGCTGCTCCGCGGCGTCAGGCGCGAGCTCGACGGGCTCGTGGACGCGTCGCCCACCGAGACGGGCATGCACCTCATCGGCTGGCTGCGCGATCGGTCGGCCGACGATGCGCGCGTCTCACGGCAGGCGTGGGAGGCCGGCGTCGAAGCCACGCCACTTTCGATGTACGCGGTCGAGACGAAGCTCCCACCCGCCTTGCTGATGGGATTCGCGGCCGTGCGCCCCGCGGAGATGGGCGCGGCGCTCCGGACGCTGCGTCAGGTTATCGCGACGGCAACGCGCTGACCACGTCGTCGAGGAGGCTCCCCGGCGCGTCGACCACGGCGTCGATCATGCCGTACCGCTGCGCCTCGGCCGCTGACAGGTAGCGGTCGCGGTCGAACTCCCGCTCGATGCGCTCGAGCGGCTGTCCGGTGTGCCGGGCGAGGAGCTCGAACATCTTGCTGCGCATGTAGACGATCTCCTTCGCCCGGATCTCGATGTCGGCCGCCACGCCCTGCACCGCGCCGGACTGCGACGGCTGGTGCATCATGATGCGCGCGTGGGGCAGCGACCGGCGCTTTCCCGGATGACCCGCCGCGAGGAGGAAGCACCCCATGCTGGCCGCCATCCCGACGCACGTCGTGCCCACGGGCGACTCCAGGTAGCGCATCGTGTCGTAGATCGCCAACCCCGCGCTCACGCTCCCCCCGGGGCTGTTGATGTACATCTGGATGTCCTTGCCCGGCCCCTCGGCCTCGAGGAAGAGGAGCTGCGCGATGATGACGTTGGCGACGTCGTCGTCGATCTCGGTGCCGAGGAAGATGATGCGGTCCATGAGGAGCCGCGAGAAGACGTCGTAGGAGCGCTCGCCGCGGCTGGACCGCTCGATGATCTGAGGCGTGTAGATGGTCGACATGGAATGCAACCGTGCGTGGAAGGTGCCTAACGAATCCGGACGTGAAGCGCGGCGGCGAGCGCCTGCACGAGCTCCCGCGCCGAGCCCGCCGAGTGGTGCGCCGGGTGCGATGCGGGCACGATGCACCACGCCTCGCCCGGGAGTGGGATGACGACCGGCGTCGCCGACTGGGGTGCTGCCGCGAGCACGCCGGGGAGAGGGCGTGCTCGCGGCGCGGGCGCGAGCGGCTGTCGCAGCGTCTGCCGTGCCCGCGCATCCACCACCCGCGCGGCCACGAAGGCGATGAGCGTCCGCTCGTCGGCGCCGCGCATGACCTTGCGCGCCTCGGCGAGCGTGACGAGCCCGAGGTAGCCGGCCAGCCGCGCGCCCACCGCCTGCCACAGGTGCCGCACGCCGTAGCGCGCCGCCGAGGTGCGGCCGGCCGGCGCATCGAGGATGTCCTTGCGCCGGTAGTAGTGGACGGTGTTGACGGAGAAGTCGGCGCCGACCGCGGGGTCGATGCCTAACGCGCCGAAGCACGCGCGCACGAGCCGCGCGAGGTCCTCGGCGTCGAGCGGAGCCCCCACCGGCACGGCGCGCGCGCGCCATGCCTCGAGCTCACCCACCACCTGGCGCTGCACATCAGCGCGCTCGGCGACGTTGCTTGCGGTCATCGCGCGCTCGGCTATGGCCGCGCCGCCGGCCGTGCCGGCGCGGCTTCCGAGTCGGGGAGCGCGTGTGGCGCCGCGAGCGCCTCCTCGGTGCCGATCACCAGCCGGAGCTGGATCACGGTCGCCTCGGCCTCGAGCGGACCCACGTGCGTCGGAACGAACTCCTGCCCCGAGCTGCCCGTGAGCCCGGTGCCCGCGGCGCGCTCGATCGCGTCGCCCACCTGCGTGGGCGCGGCAGGTGCCGCCGGCTCGGCCGGCTCCGCGAGCGGCAGGGAGGTGGCCGCCATCAGCGCGCTGATGCCCGGCTGACGCTGCCCGCCTAACGGCTCCCGCAGGCGGGCGGATGGTCCGTTCCAGGTGGGCGGCGTCCATTCCGGCGGCACGCCAGGCCGCCGCGGCGGCACGTCGGGTACCGGCTGCGGCGCCGGACCCGGTACGGGCGGGAAGGTGACGAGCGGGCGCGGGATGCTCGGCGGGAATTCTCGTGGGCCGGCCGCCTCGCGGGTTGGCGGTTGCGGGAGCTCGCGCCGGAAGCGTGCCTCGATGAGCCCGAGGTCGGGGTTGTCGCGCCCGCCGTCGGGTCCGAAGACGTGCTCGTCACCCTCGGCGACGACGGTGAAGCGGCCGCGCTCGGTGGCGTGGATGGGGCGCTCGAGGTCCACAGTGCTCCACGGGCCGATCACCAGCCCGCCGCCGGTGACGGCGTGCCCGTCGATGGAGACATCGGCGACGCAGCGGAGTGGGCCGTGGTTGCGAAGCCGGAGCTGGTAGACCTGTCCGGGCCGAGCGAGCACGTGGCCGGAGTCGAGCTCGCGGACGGTGCTGCCGTCGGCCGGTATGACGTCGACGCTGAAGTCCCCGACACGCATGGGATCCTCCGAATCCGCGTTCACCGTCAGTCTAACACCAGTACAACAATGGTGTCAATGTTGTGACGAAGTGAACCCGCGGCCGGCTTCCACATGGCTCAGGTCGTGTCGGTCGGAGCGCCGCGGGAGGCAGCCCCGACGACTCACCCCGGCGCGCGCGACGTCAGGTGTTGTTCAGCACGAACGCGTCGCGGCTCTCGAGAAACCCCTGGAAGTACTTGTCCTGCCACCCGTCCGTATCATCGAGGTCCTGCCACGCCTTGTGGAGCTGTTTCTTGGCCCGCAGCTCCTGAAGCTTGTAGCGCCACTTGTAGTGGTTCACGACATCGAGAACGTGCGTCGCATACGCGGCGGCGATGTGCCGGTTGGCGCGGATCAACACCATGTTCTCGTCGTTCGAGAACGACGCCTTGTAGCCAAGGTTGTGGCTTCCCGTGATGACCACACAGTCGGCGGAGAATGGATCGACCACGAGCACCTTGTCGTGGATCGCGGCGTGTCCGAGCTTGAGCAGCTCCTTCTCCCAGTAGCCGAAGTCGTCGGGGACGGCGCCAACGCCGGTGATCACCGTATCGGCCTTCTCCGCACTGCGGCTGAACACGCGCACCGCACCCTCTTTCGCGGTCTTGGGGTCGGAGATCGCGCCGCGAACGTACAACGGTTTGCCGGCCGCCGTCCTCTTCGCCTCCGCCTGCCTGACGCGCTCGACGATGCTCGGCTTGCCGGGATTGAACAACAGGAAGAGCACCATCGATTTCGCCTTGTCGATCACGTCGAACACCTCGGCCATGTCGACGGGATGCTCCTTGTCGGACTTGCTCTTTCGCACGGTGTTCGGCGAGAACCACACCTTGAGCGTTCCGCCCGTTTGCGCGATCGGCACCTGTAGCGGGTTGGCGCGCGTCCACGTCCGGAGCGCCGCGTCCTGCAGCTTGTTCTTCTTCTCGCCTTTGAGCTGCTGCCAGTAACTATCGTAGTGGGCGGCGATCTGCCGGTTCTCGATGAGCAGTGCGTTGTTCGTCTGCCCACACAGCCCCGTCGGCGTCCAGTTCGTGCTGCCGGTGAGCACGGCCGCCGGGCCGTGCGCGTCGTGGTACACGATGAACTTGTTGTGGCCGATCGAGCTGCCCTTCAGCATCCGGTCGGTGATGCCGTACTTCGCCTTGTGGAGCTGTGCGCGCACCTTCTTGTTCGTGCCGTCGTAGACCGTGACGTCCTTGCCATCCACTCGCTTGCTGGAATTGGCGTTCGAGAGCACGAGCTGGGTGGTCGTGACGCCGGCCAGTTCGGAGATCAGCTCGGCGTCGGTAAGCTCGTAGAGCGCGGCCGTGCATCGCCCACCCTGCTTCGCGCGGCGGAGCAGGTCGAACAGCGTCGGCAGGAGCTCCTTGGTGAGGCGCAGGCGGGTCTTGTCGTTCGCGGTGCTGATCGCCACGCGCAGCTTCGCGGCGTTCTTCGCCGGGGCGTTCGTGCCTCGCGCCAGGGCCTGCGTGGACAGCAGGCCGCGGTTGAACACGACGCGCAGGGGGCCGAAGTTCTCGCCAAGCTCCACGAGCTCGGTGGTGATGAGCGGGTTGGCGTCACGCACCGGCTTCTTCGGCGTCCCGCGCACCACGTAGATCTTGTAGCGGAACATGCCCGTCCTCGGCGCGTACGGGTCCTTCCATTGGAAGGACTGGATGGGCCACACGTCGGTGTTCTTCGGCTTCGTGGGCTTGTTGCCGTTCTTCACCTTGTCGAAGCCCACCCAGGCCGGGAGTGGCTTCGCCGTTCCGTCCTGGAGCACGCGGTGGATCGAGAATCCGAGCGCGCCCGGAATCTTGTGGTCGACGCTCCACCAGATGTACGCGATGTCGTTGTTGGTCGTGACCCGCACCTGGGTGGCCATGGCTGTCTCCACGTCGTGACGTGTGTGCTCCGACCGGCGCCGCGACGTCGCGGGTGGAACAATCTGGCCATTCGGCCGACGGATGGCGAGCACGCCATGGGGCGCGGTGATACGCCATGTAACACCTGCGGAAGAGGGCGACGCTCCGATCCGGAAGAGCCACTGCCCGCCACGACGGAGGCGCTATTGCCAGATCTGGCAATAGCGCCTCCGTCAGAGTAGATGCCGGCCGACTGCTGCAGGGTCGCGCGACCCGAGTCTCTAAACCGTCATCCGCTCTTCGAGAATCTGCGCTCCACGCGCGGCGTCCGAATGCTTCGAGTTGACTCTGACCCCAATTACGAGTGCGGTCACTTCCCGTCGTACGCCTGCTGCAGCTTGTCGATATCGAACTTGTTCATCTGGAACTCGTACTCGAAGTCGCTGACGGCTCGGAGACCCCGGATGATGAGCCCCGCGCCGATCGACTTCGCGAAGTCGGCGAGTCCGCGATCAGCCCCCGGCGGGCAGGGTGTCAACGCCATTCCTTGAACCGCGCCAACAACTCGGCGAGCGCGTCCGGAGCAAGCGCCTCCTCCGGGAGCTGACCCAGCGTGCGGATCGTCTTGCGCATCTGATCCAGATACGTGCGACAGAACGGGCACCCCACAAGGTGCTCGTCGAAGCGCACCCGATCGGTGTCCGGCAGCGCACCCTCGAGGTAGTCCGTCACGAGCTCGACGAGCTCCTTGCACGTCATTTCCTGACCGCCAGCCATCTCGTCACTCGAGGTTGAAGTGGCGCTCGAGAGCCGCACGCACGCGACTCCGCGCCCGGTGCAGGAGCACCCTCTGATTGGTCTCGCTGATCCCGAGAACGTTACACACCTCCTCCGACTCCCACCCCTCGACATCGCGCAGCGTGATCACCTCGCGCTGGGCCGGCGGCAACTCGGCAATGGCGTGCTCGACGAGCTCCAGGGACTCTCGCGCGAGCACCTCGGCCTCGGGCGAGCCCCCCACGCCTTCGGCGGCACCGCCCAGTGGAAGGGCCAATCGGGATCGGTGGCGGGAAGAAATCGATCGGCGGCGACGGCTGGCTCGCCGGGCTCGCGCGATGCATCCCAGAGCGAGGAGAACGGAACCGTCCGTCCCTCACGCTTCGCCCGCGCCCTCGCCCGGTTCACGAGGATACGGAAGAGCCACGTCTTGAGCGACGAGCGTCCCTCGAACGTGTCGATGCCCTGCACGACGCCGAGCCAGGTGTCCTGCACGACTTCCTCGGCCACCGCGCGACTCCGCGCGTACACCATCGCGAGGCGAAGCAGCTGACCGTGGTACTGCCGGACGACCTGCACGAAGGCCGTCTCGTCGCGACGCTTGAGCGCGTCGACGAGTGGCGCGTCGTCGTATGCGGTGACGTTCATCTCGAAAGTCGACGCTGGCGCCTCGGAAGAAGCAGTGTAACGAACCGCCCGATTCGCGGACTAGGCCTGTACAACAAGTCCGGGATGTCTCTCACGGTTCGTGATCGAACGGAGGTTATCGCCATGTCGGCCATATCGAGCTCGGCGTTGTTTTCCCAGGAGCATGAGACGGCTCGTTTCACCGGCACCGCCGGACTGGTGCTGCTAAGGTACGGGCTGGTCTTTTTCCTCCTCTTGTACGGCAGCTTCAAGTTCTTCGCATTCGAGGCGGAGGCGATTCAGCCGCTCGTGAGCAACAGCCCCTTCCTGGCCTGGCTCTATCCACTCTTCGGCCTCAGGGGGACGTCGGCGCTGATCGGTGTGATCGAGGTGGTCACGGCACTCGCCATCGCCTCTCGACACTGGTTCCCGCGGATCTCGGGATACGGGAGCCTTGCCGCCAGTCTGACCTTCCTGACCACGCTCTCGTTCCTCGTCACGACGCCGGGCGCGATCTCACCGGCGAGTCCCCTGAACGGCTTCCTGCTCAAGGATCTCCTGCTGCTCGGCGCTGCGCTGTTCACATCGGCCGAGGCGCTGACGGCCGCGCGGGGTCGCGCCGGATGACTGCGGTGACGGCGCCCCGCGCGGGCCGGCGCGAGTGGACTGGTGGGGCTCGGTGTTCCTGATCGGCGTCCCCGTGATGCTGCTCCTGCTCGCGGTGGGCCCGTTCCTGCTCCCCGAGTTCAAGGACCCGAACGCGGGTCGAGTGGATGTGTTCAGCGCGGGGCTTTCACTGGCGTGCATCCTGTCGATCATCTACCGTGTCAAGCGCCTCGCGCAGGACGGCGCAGGCTGGGTGCCGGCACTCGCCATCGCCGCTGGATTGGCGGTGGGCGCTGTCTTCGTCCGCCGGCAGTTGACGCTGGCCGACCCGCTCATCGACATGCGGCTCTTTCGCGTTCCGGCGTTCAGCGTGTCGTTGGCGTCGTACACGCTCGGCACGTTCGTGGCGTTCGGCGTGTTCGCCTTCGTCGCGCAGTATCTCCAGCTGGTGCTCGGACTATCGCCTCTCGCCGCCGGGCTCTGGACGACCCCCTTCGCCCTCTCGTTCATCGTCGGTTCGCTGGTGACTCCCCGGATGACCCGCCATGCTCGCCCGGCGTTCGTCATGGCGGGTGGGCTCGCGCTCGCGGCCGTGGGCTTCGCGTTGTTCACGCAGGTCGGGACGCGGTCCGGGCTCGCGGTCCTCGTCGCGTCCCTCGTCGCATACTCGTTAGGTCTCGCGCCGACGTTCACCCTGGCGACCGACATGATCGTAGGGTCGGCGCCGCCGGAGCGGGCCGGCGCCGCATCGGCCCTGTCGGAGACCGGCTCCGAACTGGGCGGGGCGCTGGGCATCGCCATCATCGGCAGCCTCGGAACCGCGCTGTATCGTGGCGAGCTGGCCGGGGCCGTCTCATCCGGCATTCCACGCGAGGCAGTGGAGGCAGCGCGCAGCACGCTCGGCACCGCGGTGGCCGTGGCCGAACGTCTTCCCTACGACGCGGGCGCCGAGCTGCTCGACGCCGCACGGACGGCATTCACCGATTCGCTGCGGCTGAGCGGGATCGTCAGCGCGTGTGTCGTGGCGGTCGCGGCAGTGCTGGTGGCCGTCCTGCTACGAGACGTGCGCACGAGCCCGAGCGAGCAGTCGGCCGAGTGAACTGTCCTCGGCCCTGCACCGCGCGAGGTGTGTGCCAGAGCACGCCGGTCGCCATCGCGAGATTGAAAGTCATGATGCAGATCTGAGCTCCTCGACCGCGCGCACGAGCTCCCCGGGCGCATCGAGGGCGAGAAAGTGTCCGGCATCTCCGACGACTCGCATGCGGGCGCCTGGAATGGACTGCCGATCGGTCTCACGCTCTTCGACACGGGACCAGTCGTGATCGCCGTAGAGCAGGAGCACCGGCAGCTCGATCCTCGAGTACTCGTCCCGTGCCCTCGGCCAACTGGGCCAGCTCCGCACGAGCCGCGCGAAGGCGCGCGCGTGGCCCGGCCGCTTCCCGCTGTCGTAGAGCTCCCGGATCAATCCGGGTGGGAAGGACTCCTTTCGGCTCACGCCGCCTTCCAGTATCCGCTTCACGACTGGATACGGGCCGAGTTGCATGAGCATCTCGCCGAACGCCGGCACGGCGGTCAGGCCGAGCACCACGTTCGCCAACGCCGAGCTCCGACGCAGGCCGCGGCCACGGTCGTAGTCGTAGGGGTTGATCGCCACCACCCCACGCACGCGTGGATGATGCCGAGCGGCGAGTAACAGGGCGATCGTTCCGCCGATCGATTCTCCCACCAGCACCGCGTCGTGGACGTTCATCTCGTCGAGGAACTCGGCGACCGATGCGACGAAGAACTCCGCCCCGTAATCCGCCACCGGCGCGTCGGAGTGACCGTGGCCGGGGTAGTCCAGCGCCTGTACTTGGAATCGCCCGGCGAGCTCCGGGATGACCTTCTGGAACATGTCGAGCTGGGTCCGGCGCTCGTGCTGTTGCACACGCTCCGGACCGCTCCCCACCGAGATGAAGCGGAGTCGCGTGCCGCGTACCGCGATGTAGCGCGGCAGCGGGTACGGAGCCCACGCGATGTACTCCGGCGCGGGCCCGCCCGTCGCGGACCGAACGATCGCCTCGTTCTCCACGGTTTCCCTCCAGCTCGGCTGCGTCCTCAACAACCCGAGCCGCTATCCAATTGACGCACCGACGGTGCCGTGGCCGTCCAGGTTGGTCTGCCAGTCGACGTCAATGAGGCGATCGGTCTTCGGCGCGATCGCGACGTTGCCGTCCACCGCCATCACGATCACCGTGAACGGTGTCCCTTCATCGTCGTTGACGAACGGCAACGATCCGCCGGGCTCGTTGCCGCCCAGCATGGAGTTCCTGTAGTAGGGCGCGTAGATCATCATGTGCGGCCGCCAGGCGCCAGCCGGCCCGAGATGCTGGCCAGCCGACCACATGTAGGCGAATGCGATGCCCTCCATCTTCGGCAGGGCCCCCCGCGCGTACGCCGCCGAGACTTCACGCGAGATGGCGTCCGGGTCCCTGCCTTCCATGCCGAGCTTCGTGCGGAGGTCCTGATACGGAAGCACCGTGCGGCTGGCGACCGGATCGAAGCAGATCGGCGCGCGGAGCTTCACGTCGTACACGAGCTGCCGCTCCCGCGTCGGAGTGAAGGACGGTGCGGCCCAGCCGCGCATGACCATGCAGACGAAGCCGTTGCTGCCCCGCACGGCCACCTCGTAGCCCGACGTCGTGAGTACCCGGACGGTCGCGCCAGCCGAGATCTTCTCGGGCGCCGCGCTTCTGGCGAGGGCGATCTCCGCGTCGCGAGCCATCATGTACTCGCCGAGCGGCGGGTATTTCGCCTGCGCAAACAGACGAGCAGGGTCGAGGCTCGCGAGCAGCGAAACGAGCACCAATGGGAACGCCTTCATCGTTGGCCTGTCCTTTCGAGAGTGACGGTTGAGAGTCTCTTCGCGCTCTCTGGTACGGCTCTCGAAGGAGTCGGGATACGCCCGTTAGTACGACTTCGTCATTCCGAGCGAGTTGGTCATTCCGAGCGGAGCTGGCGCGGAGCGCCAGCGCGGGTGCCCGCTCCGCGGGCAGATGAGGAATCCTCAGGCTCCCGAGCGAGGGCCGTCTACCGGGACGATGAGGGTTCCTCGACTACGGGCCCTGCGGGCCCTCCGCTCGGAATGACAGCCGGGCTACACCGAGGGCGCGAGGCGGACCACCGTGTCGATCGTGTCGGCTTCGTCCGCGCGCTTGTCGGGGCGGTAGCCCTTGATGCGCGCGAAGCGCAGCGCCACGCCCCCCGGGTACTGCGGGCTGCGCTGCACGTCGCTGAACGCCACTTCGACCACGAGCTCCGGGCGCACGTAGACGATGTGGCCGTCGCGGCGCGTCTCGCGCGCGAGGAGCTCGCGCGTCTGCCACGCGAGGATCTCGTCGGTCATCCCCTTGAACGTCTTGCCGAGCATGACGAAGCCGCCGGTGGCGGGATCGCGGGCGCCGAGGTGGAGGTTGCTGAGCCATCCCTTCCGGCGGCCCGAGCCCCACTCGACGCCGATGACGACGAGGTCGAGCGTGCGCGCCGTCTTGACCTTGAGCCACGCGGAGCCGCGCCGGCCGGCGGCGTAGGGCGCGGTGAGTGACTTGGCCATGAGGCCTTCGTGGCCGCGGTCGAGCGCGTCGGCCTCGAAGCGCTTCGCCTCCTCGGGGTCTGCCGTGATGATGCGCGGCACGCGCATGGACGGCGGCACGATTGCCTCGAGTCGCGTTAGGCGATCGGCCAGCGGGTGGTCGAGGAGGTCTTCGCCGTCGAGCCGCAGCACGTCGAAGAAGAACGGTTTGACTGGCAGCTCGGCCCTGAGGGAGTCGACGTCGAGCTTGCGGCCGAAGCGGCGCATGGTGACCTGGAACGGGAGCGGGCGCGCGGCTTGATCGAGTGCGATGACCTCGCCATCGAGGATCAGTTCTCTCGCGGGAAACGCTTTGACTGCCTCGACCACTTCCGGCACGGCCGCGGTCACGTCGTTCAGACTTCGTGTGTAGACGGCGATGAGGTCGTCGCGCTTGTGGACCTGGATACGCGCGCCGTCGAGCTTCCACTCGATTGCGGCGGCTTCGACGAGTTGCGCCAGTGCTTCCGTCACGTTAGGTGCGGAGTCGGCGAGCATTGGCTGGACGGGGCGGAAGAGCTGGAGGGACCAGTGTTCGAGGCCTTTCTCGCCTTCGGCTAGAACCGCCTCGGCCACGGCGCCGAGGTCGCCGGCAAGCATCACGGCGCGGCGGACGCGGTCGGGCGGGAGCTTCGCCGCGCGGGCGACCGCTTCGGCCATCACTCCCTCCAGCGCGCCGTGCCTCACCTCACCGATGGCCAAGGCGTACAGGAACTGCTGCTCCTCGACGGTGGCGCGGGACAGCAGGTCTGTCAGGAGGCGGCGGCGCTCGGCGGCGGACTGTTTGCCACGGACGGATTGGAGCTGGGTGAAGGCATGGTCGACGTCGGTTATCGAGAGCTCAGGGATGGAGGCAGCTTGTGGTGGGCGAGCTGCCTCGAGGGTCGCCCAGCCAATACCCAACTTCCCCTGCCGAGGCCAGCCTGTGAGGAAGCCGATCGCGATCGCGACCTCGGCCGGCTCGGGCCGCTGCAGTAGCTCGGCGAGCAGCTCGATCTTCTTCAGGCGACCGCTCGTCGCACCAACTTCGGTGGAGGTGGCAACCAGGTCGTGGAACTTCACTTGCCTGCCGTGCCGGGTGTGACGTTAGGTGCAACGCGCGAGCTCGCTAGGTTCCCGGCCGCCGTGGCTCGACCGTCCCGGCATCGAGCCCATTGCGCGATTGCGGGCCGGCATCAACTCGCGCACGATAGCGGCCCGGCGGCAGGGAGTCGCCGAGCGCTGCGGACACCGAGTTCGTGATCGCGACCGAGATCAACGAATCGCCAGGGTGCACCTTCCGACGATCGACGCGCATTCTAGGCGAGTCACCCTCAGTGCCCAGAGGGCAGCGCGGTCTTGGGGGGCGGGTATTGTGCGATTGCCGCTGCCACACCAAGGCCAGGAACCGCGGCAGCCAATCTCGCAGCGACGTCTCCGTGTTCGAAGACGAACCAGTCGGGCGTCTGGCCTTCGTCCAGTTGCCATTTCCGCCAATTTGTAGCGGTGCGCCACACGGCGTCGGCACGCTTCAACCAGCCCTTCTCACCTGCCTCCTCGCTCATCCGAATCAGGTAGAGGGCGAGAATAGCCAGCCGGCATTGGGCCGAACGGCGGAGCGGCGTTGTTCGCGGGTTCCTATCGTCAAATATGAACCTCAGTTTCTTTGCAATTAGGTCGGAAAGCTCCGTCAAAACCCCACCCGCAGAGTAGATAGCGCAGAACTCCTTCCAGTTCATTGGGCGCTTGACACCCGCTTGCGGCTGTGTGTTAAGCATCTCGTCAGCGATGATTTCTAGTTGCTCGCGATAGAGTAGTTCATCCCCCGGATATCGGCCGGAGCAAATGACAGGCTCAAGGTGGTCTTCCCAGTGGCTAAGAAACTCTGCCTGCGACACGGATAGAGGCCTCGTCCATCGTGCATTGAGAGCGAGCCGCATGGCGCCTACCAGCTGAAACAGTAGGAAGGTCAGCCGCAACCCAAGATTGCGCTCCGGGTGTGCTGGGTTCACCTCAAGTCTCTCCATTTGATGCTGCAGCCGCTCGAACAACTGTCGCTCTTCCTCATCCCGGGTATTGGCGCTTGCGAGGAAGTGAATTGAGGTAATCTGAATCAGACGCGGAAGCAGCAGGTCGATGTACTCGGTAACGAGGAGTCGATCTGCATGGTCTGCTTCGAGGAACTGGCGCTCCCGGAGGCGTTCGTCTCGCTGTTGTGTTTCCCGCAATACCGCGACCTGACTCTCGTGCGCCCGCGCTGCTTGGTCCCTACTTGCTCGCGCTTGCCACCAGCCGGCAATGACGGCTGCGAGCAGCGTACCGACCACACCCGCGACGCCGACGATGACGGTGCTCAAATCCTGGACCGCCGAATTACTGTTGGACGCCTGAATCAGCATCGTCGCCTCGTAGTAGAACTGTCCGTTACTTAGATTGTTCTGTGTACTTGCGCCCATTCACTTTTCGGTGAGTTCGCTGCATACCTGCCGCTAGGCCACCTCTGACTCGCCGTCGCGCGTCAACTGCCAGCAGCAGCGTTACGCCTGCCGCGAGAGCTGCGGCTGGCTGGTCCGCAGCGCCGCGTAGAAGGGGTTCGAGCGCACCAATGCGCCGACCGGGATCGACCCGATCGGGGCGCTCATGAAGTAACGCCCAGCCAAGCTGGTGCCATCGATGCGAGCGCCGACGCCGTCGCACTAGTTGAGCGTGTGTCGCTCCACCGTTCCGCCTCCCCGGCCCTACCCCCGTTCACAGATACCGACCAACCCTCAACGCCCGCTCCAGAATCCACTCCCACCCCAGCCGCCCCGCCACCACCCCATAGGGCAACTGCAGATACTTCCTGGCATACAGCCCCGCCGTACGCGGTGAGAGCTCGTCGTCCGTCCACCACCCCGGCAGCTTGGCTTCCCCGAACACACACAGACGCGCGACCGCCCGCCAGTCTCTCGCCGTGAACGGTCCGTGCCGCGCGAATAGGCGGCTATAGGTCGCCACGCTCGCGTGGCTCGACGCGGGCGTTCCCTCGAGCGCCTCGCTGAATTGACTCTCGAGCGCAGGCGCGAGCTCGCGTTTGCCCAGACGGCGCGCGATCCACGTGGCGACGGCGCGCGCGGTCGGACGCGACCGCCGCCGCACCGCACCAACCGCCGCCTCGATCTGATCGGCGTCGTGTTGGCGTGACTGCCGCACCACCACAATGCGCTCGCGCAGCTCACTCACCAGCATCAGCTGTCGCTCCAGCATTTCGTTTCCCCACGGGACGCTCACGCAGGGGATGGCCCATGGCCAGCGGCGCGCGGCGAGCGTGAGCTCCGCCAGCACATCGATGCGGCCACCATCGCCCATCCCGATCGCAATGCTGCCCAACGGCAGCTCATCGCTGTCCGACAGGCGACGCACGGAGTGCGACGCGCGGTACGGCGGGGCCAGTACCGCCACGTGGTCGCCAAACCGATGGACCACGTGCGGTGACGCGACATGATGCGACTCCGTCCGCAGACGGGTCACCCGAGCCCGAACGGTCGGCCCGAAGCTCGGCGCCAGCGCGGTTCCCGAAACAATGCGCATAGATGTGCGGCCTGGGATCTCTGGAGATCGACCGGGTTCCGATGCTCCTTCAATGCTCGACGCACGGGCCGCGTCGCCCGACCGGCACACGCCCGAAAGGCCGATGCGCGCATCGGGCCACTCGGGCGCCACGAACCACGTCACCGTCCTGTATGGACGGACGTCGCGCTCGCTTTTCGGGTGTGCCCCGAATTCAGTCGACTGTCGGGTGCTGCCGCAACGAGAGACGCTCAGGCGGCGGCGTCTCGGGTGAGCTCGATCGGCGAGCTCGTTCGGTGCGCCTGATCTTCGATGCCAGCGCGCGCGGCAGCAAGGGGAGATGCCATCGCCCCTCACCCGCCGGCACTGCCGCGCCATCACGCGCTCGACACGGCAGGCTCGTGCCAGCGCCGCGACGCACACGTTGCAGCGCCGCAACGTTCATGTCTGGCTCCGTGGTTCCACGGCCGGCAAACTCGTCGGCAGCCCTTTCCGGCCGGACGACAATCGTGACGATCACACTCGGTGGGAAGCTCCGCGGTGTCATCCTGGCGACGGCGCTGCTCACGCCGGCGTGCGCGCACATCCAGCTCGTCGCCGACTACGACGCGGCGAGCGTCGAGGAAACGATCCGCGTCGGGAAGCGCGTCGACCTGTTCTACGGCACGGTCCTCGAGCTGGACGCCGCGTCCCGCGCCTACGCGCCCTTTGCCGACCAGTACGTGGACATCGAGGCGGACATCCGCTCGCTCGTTCGCCGCAACGCCGCGCGGCCGCTCAACAGCGAGTCGACGCAGATATCGGAGACGATTCTCTCGTTCTGGATCGCGTACCACGACAAGCACAAGACGAAGAACGCCTATCCGGACGCGCGCCTCGACCGACTCCGCTTCGACCGGCTGTTCAACGCCGCCCTGTCGGCGGAGGTGGCGAAGAAGCTCGGCGCGGCGGATCGCGCGCCGCCGCCGGAGCCAGAGCCCGATCCGACTTTGTCATTCCGAGCGAGCCCCGTAGGGGCGAGTCGAGGAACCCTCAGGGTCCCGGTAGAGGGCCCTCTACCGGGACCCTGAGGGTTCCTCGACTCCGCCGGCCTTCGGCCGGCTACGCTCGGAATGACAAGAGGCCCTCCGCTCGGAACGACAACGCAGCTCTAATCCCGAATCGTGAGCGAAGAGATCATGGACTTCGACATCAAGGCGGTCCTTGGCGACATGCTCAATGCGGTGCGCGGCGTCGTCTCGACGGAGTTCCCGAAGGTGCGCGACTGCGTGCGCAAGGCGCTCGCCGACGAGAAGGAGTTCCTCGAGGAGCTGGCCAAGGCCTGTCTCGATGGCGAGATCGACGACGACACGCTCGCGCAACAGCTCCATGACGAGAAGGCCACGCTCGAAGCCTCGCTCCTCGTGTGCCAGGTGCTCACGAAGAAGATGGCGCAGGACTCGGCCAACGCGGCCATCGACGTGTTCAACAAGGCCGTCAATGCCGCGATTGGGACCCTGCTGGGGCCACTCGTCGGCGCGCGCGCGAACGGCCGCCGCGGCGCCGCGGCGGCACGAGGGCGCAACGGCAGCGGCAACGGCAAGCGGCCCCGCCAGCTCCAGGCAAAGGACCGGCGCCTCACGGCCCGCCCCGACACGGTGGACTTTCGCGACCTCATGTACGTGCCCACCCTCATCGAAGTGGGGACGTGCCTCTCCCTCGAGGACTACAGGAAGGCGCGGGTGCCCATCCTCGATCAGGGCACCGAGGGCGCGTGCACCGGCTACGGCCTCGCCACGGTCGCCCAGTATCTGCTCCGGAAGCGCCGCACCGTTCCCGACAGAACGCCCGTCAGCCCGCGCATGCTGTACGCGATGGCGCGCCGCTACGACGAGTGGCCGGGCGAGCACTACGAGGGCTCGAGCTGCCGCGGCGCCATGAAGGGATGGCACAAGCACGGCGTCTGCGGCCTGCGCCTCTGGGAGCACGATCCCGCCCATCCGGATTTCACGCTCGACGAGAAGCGCTCGCTCGACGCGCAGCTCCGCCCGTTAGGCGCGTACTTCCGGGTGAATCACAAGGACCTGGTGGCCATGCACGCCGCGCTCTGCGAGGTGGGCGTGCTGTACGCGAGCGCGAACGTGCACTCCGGCTGGGACGCGGTGAAGGCGAACGGCGTCATTCCCTTCGACGACGACGTGACGATGCTGGGCGGGCACGCGTTCGCCATCGTCGCGTACGACGAGAAGGGGTACTGGATACAGAACTCGTGGGGACGGAGCTGGGGCAGCGGAGGCTTCGGCCGCATCTCCTACGAGGACTGGATGCGAAACGGCACCGACGTCTGGGTGGCGCGACTCGGCGTCCCTATCGATCCCACCGCGCGTCAGGCCGCGACGGCGGCCGCCTTCAGCGTCTCGTCACGCGCGAAGGCGTACGCGTACGATGAGGTTCGCCCGCACGTCGTGAGCCTTGGCAACGATGGACAGCTCCGGCCGAACGGCAACATCGGAACGACGCCCGAGCAGGTGCGGCACATCTTCCGCGAGGACTTCCCACGCATCACGAAGGGGTGGAAGAAGCGGCGGCTGGTGCTGTACGCGCACGGCGGGCTGGTGAACGAGGACTCCGCGGTGCAGCGCGTGGCCGACTACCGCAGGACGATGCTCGAGGGGGAGTGCTACCCAGTGGCGTTCGTGTGGCACTCCGACTTCTGGACCACCCTCACGAACATGCTGACCGAGGCCCTTCGGCTGCGAAAGCCGGAGGGCGTGATCGACAGCGCGAAGGACTTCATGCTCGACCGGTTCGACGATGCGCTGGAGCCGCTCGCCCGCAAGCTCACCGGCAAGTCGTCGTGGGATGAGATGAAGGAGAACGCGGTCGCCGCGACGCAGTCGCCCACCGGCGGCGCGCGCCTCGTGCTCGACGAGGTCGCGCGTCTCGCGGGCGACAACGGCAACGTGGAGCTGCACGTCGTGGGACACAGCGCGGGCTCGATCTTTCACGCGCCGCTCGTTCGCCGGCTCACCGATCCCGCGAGCGCCGGCGGGCTCGGGCTCACGGTGCAGAGCTGCACGCTCTGGGCGCCAGCCTGCACGATCGCGCTGTTCGAGGAGTCGTACGCCCCCGCCATCCGCGCCGGCCGGATCGGCGAGTTCGCGCTCTACACGCTCACCGACGAGGCCGAGCGCGACGACAACTGCGCGCGAATCTACAACAAGTCGCTGCTCTATCTGGTGTCGAACGCGTTCGAGAAGCGCGCGCGCATCCCCGTCATACGACCGGAGGGGGAGCCGATCCTCGGCATGGGCCGGTTCGTGGAGCGGAGCGCCGGCATCCGGAAGCTGCTCGGCGACGGGCGGATGGAGTGGGTACGGGCGCCTAACGATCTGCCCGCCGCCGATCGCGGGGCGTCGACGGCCACCGAGCATGGCGGCTTCGACGACGACCGTCCCACGGTGACGTCGACGCTGGCGCGAATCCGCGGCACGGCCACGGCGGCGAAGCAGGCCATCGAGACGTTGCAGTTCCGACCCGGCGTGGGGCGGATTCGCAACTGTCGCGTGGAGCTCGACGACGCCATCGGGGCGCGCCGCACCTGAGGACACGCTCCTGCCCGTGCACGACACCGCCGCCCGCGCGGCGTGGTGCCGTTGTGTCGCGGCGCTCGTCCCCGTGCTCTCCCCCTTACGCAGCATCAGTTCACTACACGCCTGGGTAGCCCATGTCGTTGCGGCGTCCGTTGCAGCCTCCCGACTGGACGCCGCGGGGGGAGTCTGCCAGGATACACTGACAGACCAGTGCGACTTCCGAGTCGCCGCACCCTCGTTACGACAGGCCCCCGTGCTCAACGCTCAGATTCGCGCCCGCCGCCGTTCGCTCATCACCCTGGGACTCGCGTGCGCCCTCGCAACACCCCTCACTGCCCAGATCCCGGCCGCCGAGTACGCCACCCGCCGCGACTCCCTCGCCGCGCGCATCGGCGACGGCGTGGTGGTGGCGTTTGGCGGTAGGACGCCCGTCAGCGACTTCGGCCCGTTCTACCAGCTCCCCGCCTTCCACTACCTCACGAACTTCGACGAGCCCGACGCGGCGTTCGTGATGGTCGTTCAGGGCGGCCGCGCCACGACCACGCTGTTCGTCACCCCGATCAACCCCCGAACGGCGTTCTACTACGGCCGCCGCCCCGACTCGGTGTCCGTCGAGCGCACGTTAGGCATGACGGCCCGCGCCTTCTCCGCCCTGCCGGCGTTCGTGGACTCGCTGGCGGCCGATCCCGGCACGAAAGCGGTCTACCATCTCGCCGACTTCGCCGCCGCCGACTTCGCGGGGCAGGACTCGCTCACCCGCGGCCGCTCGTTCATGAAGTCGCTGGCCGCGACGTATCCGAACCTGACCGTCAAGGACGCGCACGAGATCGTCGACCAGCTCCGCGCCCGGAAGTCGCCCGCCGAGCTGGCCCTGATCCGCAAAGCCGGCGAGATCAGCGCCGAAGGCCACCGTGCCGCCATGACCGCACCCGAGCCCGGGCACGAGTACGAGCTCCAGGCCGCCGTCGAGTACACCTTCCTCAAGCTCGGCGGCAGGCGCCCGTCGTACGGGTCGATCGTCGGCGCCGGCCAGAACGGCACGCAGCTCCACTACATGAAGGACCGCGGCCCCGCCAGGCCGGGCGACCTCGTCGTCATCGACGCCGGCACCGAGTACGAGGGCTACGCGGCCGACGTCACCCGCACCATCCCCGTGAGCGGCACCTACACCCCCGCCCAGCGCGCGATATACAAGCTTGTCTACGACGCGCAGCTCGCGGCCGAGCGGAACTCGAGAGCGGGGATGTCGGCGAAGGCGGCGGTCGACTCCTCCATCGCCATCCGGGCGAAGGGACTGGTCGAGCTCGGTCTCGCCGAGAGCGAGGACGCGACGTTCGACCCGCCGTGGCGCGTCAACTGCCAGCAGCAGCCTAACGCGTGCAGGCAGGCGTACTTCTGGATGATCCACGGCATCAGCCACGGCATCGGACTCGAGGTACACGACCCGGCGCAGTTCTACGACGGCGACAGGACCTTCGAGGTGGGCGACGCCTTCACCATCGAGCCGGGGATCTACGTGAGCCAGGCGATGCTCGACGCGCTCCCCGACACGCCGAAGAACCGCGCGTTCAAGGCGAAGGTGAAGGACGCGGTCGCGCGCTACGAGAACACCGGCGTGCGCATCGAGGATAGCTACCTCCTCACCGACAAGGGGCTCGAGCGCATCTCGCGCGGCGCGCCGCGCGAGATCGACCAGGTCGAGGCGCTCATGAAGAAGCGCTCGGCGAAGGCCGTACCCTGAGCCTTGTCACCCCGAGGAGCCGAAGGCGACGAGGGATCTCACGTGAAGTCCTCGTTCGCATAGACCAAGAACACCTCGGCGGCCTTCCCATGGTCGTGTAATTGGACTAACCTCGTGGTGATCCGCGGCACCGGCCGCGGGGCATGGGACATGGTAGGTAAGGGCACGGGAGCGGACCGGTGGCCGCTCCGTCCGCTGGTTCCCTTACCACTCCCCACACCGGAGCGCGCCATGTCCTCCTCGGCCCGCCGCAGCACCGCCGACCTCGTCGCCGAGCTCCACGAAACGGCCGCCGGCAACGACCGCGCAGCGCTCGTCGTCGGCTTCGACGACCGCACCGAGTTCGTCTGGGCGAGCGACCCCGATGCACTCCACGCGCTCAACGCCCACGTGCGGAGCGGCGGCGACCCATTGGGGTTGCTGACGGGGCGTGACGACGGAGAAGGCGCCACCAGCGTGCGCGCCCGACCACTCGCCGAATACGAGAGTGCCGAGTGGGTGGAGAAGTACCTCATCACACTGCTGGCCGAGGTCCGCCGGAGCGCGGCCGCCAGCGGCATCGAGAGTGGCCCGATTACCGGGTGAACCCGGTCACGGCGCCACGTCGTGGAACGAGATCTTCGTCTCGTTCTGCAGCACCCACCGCAGGTTCCACTCGTCCTCGAACAGAATGAGTGGCTTCCCCTTCGCGTCGTACAGGCGCATCCGCCCCCGCGCGCTCGCCACCCGATCGATCTCCCGCTCCGGCCCCGTCACCCACCGCGGGTAGCGGAGCGGGATCCGCTCGAACCGCACCGGCGCGCCGTACTCGTGCTCCAGCCGATACTGCATCACGTCGAACTGCAGCATCCCCACCGCGCCCACGATCGGCATCGGCCCCGCCTCGCTCTCCGCATAGAACACCTGCGCGGCGCCCTCCTCGGTCAGCTCGCGCAGCCCCGTGTCGAACTGCTTGCGCCGGAGCGGATCGGCCGGGATGGCGCGCGCGAAGTGCTCGGGCGCGAAGCGCGGGATGTCCGCGAACTCGAGATCGCCGTTCGCCGAGAGCGTGTCGCCGATGCGCAGCGTGCCGCGGTCCATCACGCCGATCACGTCGCCGGGCCACGCCTCCTCCACCGCCGTGCGCTCGCGAGCCATGAACTGCTGCGGCGACGCGAGACGGATCGTCTTCCCCGACCGCACGTGCTTCACCTGCATCCCCGCCTCGAACTTCCCCGAGCACACGCGCACGAAGGCGATCCGGTCGCGGTGCTTCGGGTCCATGTTCGCCTGGATCTTGAACACGAACCCGGTGAACGCGTCGCTCGTCGCCTCGATCGGACCGAGGGTCGACTCGCGCGCGGTGGGCGCAGGCGCCAGCTCCAGGAACTCCCGCAGGAAGGGCTCGACCCCGAAGTTCGTGAGCGCGCTCCCGAAGAACACCGGCGTGAGGCGCTCGGCCAGCACCTCCGCCTCGCTGAACGCATGCCCGGCCTCGTCGAGCAGCATCACGTCGTGCACGAGCTGCTCGTGCGCCGCGGCGCCTAACAACTCCCGGATCTCCGGACTCTCGAGCGCGCCCACCCGCGCCACGGCCTCACGCGCGCCGTGGTCCTCGTCGCGCTCGAACAGGTGGATCTCGCGCACGCGGCGATCGTAGACGCCCACGAACGCGTTGTCACGGTAGATGGGCCACGTGATCGGACAGCAGGCGATGCCGAGGTCGGCCTCCACGTCGCTGATCAGCTTGAGCGGGTCCTCCCCCGCCCTGTCGCACTTGTTCACGAAGGTGAAGATCGGCGTGCGCCGCCGCTTGCAGACCTCGAAGAGCTGCCGGGTCCGCTCCTCCACACCTCGCCGGTTGTCGAGCAGCATCACCGCGCTGTCCGCGGCCACGAGCGTGCGGTACGTGTCCTCGGAGAAGTCCTCGTGCCCCGGCGTGTCGAGCAGGTTGATCTGGTACCCCTCGTACTCGAACTGCATCACGCTCGAGGTGACCGAGATGCCGCGCTCCTGCTCGAGCTTCATCCAGTCGCTCGCGGCGTGACGCTGCGCTCGGCGCGCCTTCACCGCGCCGGCGAGGTGGATGGCGCCGCCATAGAGAAGTAGCTTCTCCGTGAGCGTCGTCTTCCCGGCGTCGGGGTGGCTGATGATCGCGAACGTCCGGCGCCGGCGCACCGCCGCTGCCAGCGCCTCCGCGGCGGTCCTGGGTTGCGTCTCTTCTTTCTTCGTGTCCTGCAAAGTCAGCTCTCTTCGTGGCCGTGGGTGTCGCCGCGCCGGATGCTCGCCGCGGCCCATCGCGCATCGCCCGCTCGGGGTCCCGGGGCCCCAGGTACGCGCCTTGCCGCGCCCGCGGCCAGGATGCGTCGTCCGAAGGGTAACGCGATGAACGCCGGGCTCCAGCCGAACGCAGGAGGACGGTCGTGAGCGAGGCGGCCGCGGACCACGTGAAGACCGCGACGGATGCGCCCTGGGTGACGACGGAAAACGTCGCGCTCCTCACCGACCTGTACGAGCTCAAGATGCTGCAGGCGTACTGGCGCGAGGAGCTGCTCGACGACGCGGTGTTCAGCCTCTTCGTCCGCCGCCTGCCGCCGGAGCGCAACTTCCTGCTCGCCTGCGGGCTGGACGACGCACTCCGCTACCTGGAAACCGCGCGCTTCACCCCCGAGACACTCGACTACCTCGCGGGTCGGCCGGAGTTCCGGGCCGACTTCCTCGACTGGCTCGCCGAGTTCCGGTTCACCGGCGAGGTGCGCGCGGTGCGGGAAGGCACGCCCGTGTTCGCGAACGAGCCGATCCTCGAGGTCGCCGCGCCGCTGCCCGAGGCACAGCTCGCCGAGAGCTTCCTCCTCAACCAGGTACACCTCCAGACCACGCTCGCCTCGAAGGCCGCGCGCGTGGTGCTGGCGGCGCGCGGTCGCCCCGTGGTGGACTTCGGGCTGCGTCGAATCCATGGGGCCGACGCCGCGCTCAAGGCCACCCGCGCCTATCACATCGCCGGCGTGTCCGCCACGAGCAACGTCCTCGCCGGGCACGTGTACGGCGTCCCGCTCGCGGGAACGATGGCGCACAGCTACGTCCAGGTGCACGAGTCGGAGCTGGAGGCGTTCCGCGCGTTCAGCGCGCTCTACCCGGACACGGTCCTCCTCGTGGACACCTACGATACGATCGAAGGAGTGCGCCACGTGGTGCGCCTGGCCCGTGAGCTCGGCGAGGAGTTCCGGGTGCGCGCGGTGCGGCTCGACTCGGGCGACCTCGGCGCGCTGGCGGTCGCGGCGCGCGCGATCCTCGACGAGGCTGGGCTCGAGCACGTCGAGATCTTCGCCAGCGGCGGACTGGACGAGTACGAGATCCGGCGACTGCTGGAGCGGGGCGCGCCGATCGATGGCTTCGGCGTCGGCATCGGCATGGGAGTGCCCCCCGACGCGCCGTCGCTCGACATGGTCTACAAGCTCACCGAGTACGCGGGGCGCGGGCGGCTCAAGCTCTCGCCCGGGAAGCCGATCCTGCCCGGGCGGAAGCAGATCTTCCGCGAGGTGGCGGATGGCACCTTCGTTCGCGACGTCATCGCGCGCGCCGGCGAGGAGGGCCCCGGGCGAGCGCTGGTGGAGCCCATGATGCGCCACGGGCGGCGGCTCCGCGCCGCCGAGTACACCCTCGATGAGGCGCGCGCGTACGCGGCTCGGCAGATCGCCGCCCTGCCGAGCCACCTCCGCGACCTCGCGCCGGCCCATCCGCCGTACCCGGTGGACATCAGCGAGGAACTGCACGCGCTGCAGCGGTGGGTGACCGATGAGGTGCAGCGCGTGGAACACGCGTAGGAAGGACCACCCTGACCGACGTGCCATTGCGCTACGACCGACAGCGCTCGGCGCTGCTCGTCGTGGACGTGCAGCCCGACTTTCTCCCCGGTGGCGCGCTGCCGGTGGCGGAGGGAGATGTGATCCTCGACCCGATCCGGCGGCTGCTCGATCGCGACCCCTGCGCGCTCTACGTCGCCACGCAGGACTGGCATCCGCGAGGGCACGCCTCGTTCGCGAGCAGCCACCCGGGCAAGAAGCCGTTCGACGTGATCGAGCTGCACGGCCACGAGCAGACGCTGTGGCCGGACCACTGCGTGCAGGGCACGCCGGGCGCACAACTGCACCGGGACATGCCCTGGGAGCGCATCTCGGTGGTGATCCGCAAGGGGACCGAGGCGGACACCGACAGCTACAGCGGCTTCCGCAACAACTGGAACGCCGCCGGCGCGCGCCCCCCGACGGGGCTCGCCGGGTATCTCCGGGAGCGCGGGATCGCGGAAGTGTTCATCGCCGGCCTCGCGCGCGACTTCTGCGTCAAGTGGAGCGCCGAGGACGCCGCGGCAGCGGGGTTCCGCACGGTGGTGCTGTGGGACCTGACGCGCCCCGTGGACCCGGAATCCGACGCCGGCGTGCGCGAGGTCCTCGCGCACGCCGGCGTCGAGGTCATCACGTCGGCGCAGTGGCCGGGCTGACGGCGCGGGGCCCGGGCGCTCGAGTGGCGGCTACGTCACCAGCATCGACGCCGCGTTAGGCAGACTTGGCGCGGAGGCGACCGGCGCCGGGAAGCGCACGCGCCGCGTCCGCTCGGGCGGCGAGCGGCGTCAACCCACCGGGAAGCGCAGCCGCGCGGCGATGCCGTCGGCGCGGAGATCGAGGTCCGCCGCCGCGTCACCCGAGAGCACCTCGACCTCCGCGCCCTGCAGCAGCGCGGCACGCACGGCCTCCTCGGCTTCGTCGGCATCGATGCGCACGAACTCCGGCGACATCACGAGCAGATCGACGGCATTCGCGCGCAGCGCGCGCTGGGTTGACGGTACCCGGCTCGCCGCGCGGCCCCCGGCGCCGGCGTGCTCGAGGAGCGGCGCCAGCAGCGCGCGCCCGCGCCTGGCACGGAGCTCCGTGGCCGTGCGCTGTGCCGCGCCGACGATCTCGTTGACCGTGGCGTCGTGCTCGAGCGTGTCCAGCACCGTCGCGCGGTCGGCGACGCGCGAAGGCAGCGCGGCGCCGGCCAGGCGCGACGGCTCCGGCGTCCCGCCGATGAGGATCCACCCGTCGTCGCCGGCCAGCTCGGCCAGGCGCGCCCCGAGCATCCTGGCCATCCGCTCGAAGTTGATGAACTGGCGCTGCTGCTCCTTCTCCGTACCCGTGGCCGAGCGTGGCGCGGGGTACGACGCGCCGGCGCGACGGTCGCTGCCCGACGCGAGCTTCGTCTCGACGTCGTCGGGAACCGAGAGCCCCGTCTCCGGCAGCTCCTCGAGTGATCCCCACGCGTAGCGGTACACGCGCGCCGAGCGCGAATCGACCAGCGCCACGATCACCGGACGGTGCTCCTTGAGCACGCGCATGTAGGGCGCCACCACCGGGCCCTTGCGCCACGCCGCGAGCGTCGGGCATTGCATGGGGAGCTCGCGCGCGTAGCGGGGCCCGTCGGCGGTGACGAACGCCACCCACCCTTCGGCGCCCCACGTGCCGCCGAGTGGCGGCACGATGCCCAGGAGCGAGCCCCTCGCCTGCTCGAAGTCCGGGCGTTCGCGCTCCGGAACCGTGGCGGCGAGGTCACGCAGCGCGGTCTGGAGGGCGGGACGCCACGCGTCGCGCATGGCCGGGTCGGTGACACGCGTCTCGAGGTACACCGAGAGCACGTTGGTGTCCGAGAGCTCGCGCACGAGCGCCTGCACATCCGATGGGGTCAACATCTCTTCCTCGGCTCGGCGGGTGAACGAGGCTGCGCGGCAACTCCGGGGCCACCGGGATGCATGCCGAACGGCCCCGTCATCCGCCCCGCGGGGCTCACCGATGTCGATCGCTCGCCGCTCCCTGGCTCTCACCGCGCGCCGCGCGGAACATGGTCCACGTCTCGAGATCGGGTGCGACTCGCGCATGCCCCTCCACCCGGTAGCCGAAGTGCTCGTACAGCGCGACGTTCTCCGGTCCCTCCGTCGTTAGGCTCACCCCGGCGGACTGGTCGTCAGCGCTCGCGAGGTCGTGCACGGCGTCGAGCAGCACCCGCGCGAGGCCGAGCCCCTGATGGGATCGGCGGACGCCGATCATGTTGAGATGGTGGTGCGGCGCCGCGATCGCGACGCGCTGTGTGGCCGCCGCGTAGGCGTGGTACCGCGCACGGGTCTCCGCCCCGAGCTCCGCCCAGATCGACTCCCGGAGCGCGATGAACACCGGCGGCGGGCCCTCCTCCCTCGGGCGCGTCATCACGGCCGCGCCCACGAGGGTGCCCGCATCGTCCCGCAGCCCCAGCAACGGGTCGTTCCGATACGCCCTGCCACTGACGAAGAGTTGTACCAGCCTGTGCAGGCGCACGTCGTACGGATGTGCCGGCCCCAGCACGTGACGCATGACCGGATAGTCGTGGAACGCGTCGCTCAGGACGGCCACGATCTCTCCGACGTGTTCGAACGAGAGAGTGGTCGCGGTCATTGTGCGCATGGCTGTCGATGCCTGACGTTGTCATCCACGGCGCCGGCGAGCAAGAATTCCGGCCTGCCATCGGCGTGGTTCTGGATGCCTCTCGCCGCGGACCACCGGTGAATGCGACCCCAGCGATAGTGAGGTGACGGCGGTCGTGCTCTTTCACGGATCGGATCGCTCGTGGCCACCGTGCCGCTCACGACGTCGATCTCGCTCGCCGACGTGCAGGCCGTCGTGCTGGAGAACGACGGGGAGTGGTCGGTCATCCCCCGCGGCAACGCGCGCGACCTCTCCGCGCTCGAGGGACTCGACATTCCCGGTCACGGCCCACTCGACCGCGGCAATGGCCCGCAGCCCCGCGTCGAACGAAGCGGGGCGCCGCACCATCAACCGCCGTCCACTGCCGGACCGGTCTGACCGACCTACCGCGCCAGCACCCGCTCGGTCGGGTTGTTGTTCCACGTATCGATGACGCACTTCCATGCCCCGCTGGCGTCCTTCCGCCAGACCGTCACCGCCTTGCCGTACTGCGTGTGGAGCGCACCCGTCGAATCCGCGAACGTCACGCGATTGTGCTCGACGAGATACCCGAAGTCGCCGCTCGCCGCGACCGTGGCCTGCTCCGGCTCCCATGTGATGCTGAACTGCGGGATGGTCCGCGTCTGGTTGATGAAGTCGCGGATGGCGGCCTTGCCGACCATCGCGGGCTGGTCCGGCGCGAGGACGACGGCGTCATCGGCCCAGTACGGCACGGTCCGCTCGGCGTCCCCGCTGGCCGCCGCCTTCGCCCACTCGCGGCTCGTTTGCATGAGTGCCTGCTGCTCCGCCTGCCGGTCGGGCCGAGCCGCGCCGGCACACGACGCGAGCAGCCCGATCGCAGCAACGACGACGAACGTCCGCATGGGCGACCGCCTCTTCGCAGATGTGAGACCGCTCCCGCTACGTTGGGTGTGACGGTGTCCAACCGCAAGGGCGGCGGCGCGGACCCGCTCCCGGACACGGCACGCCTAACGCAGCCCCACCATCCCCTTGACCGACGCCCGCAGCGTGGCCGAATCGTAGCCGAGGCCGCGCCGGAAGACGGTCTCCACGTTCCGGATCTCGGCCGGCGTCCGCACCGGGTCGCCGGCGATGACGACCAGGTCCGCCTGCATCCCCGGCGCGATCGTCCCCACCCACGTGTCGAAGCCGAGGATCTTCGCGCCGTTCGACGTCATGATCTGCACCGCCTGCTCGGGCGTGAACCCCGCCTCGATGAGCAGCTCGTAGTTGCGCTGGTCGCCGTAGCCGGCGATGGCGCTGAGGCAGCACGGGTCGGAGCCCGCGCCTAACAACCCACCCGCCTTCACGAACGCCCGCTCGAACTCCATCGACTTCCTGAACGCCGCCCGCTCCACCGAGTCGGTCGCCGTCGTGCCACGCTCGTAGTACGCCGCGATCTGCTTCGCCATTTCGGGGTAGAGCGCGTCCAGCACCCGCTGGTCGAACGGCACCCGGCTGGGACTGGACAGCTCGAACACGTCGAGCGTGGACGTCAGCGCCACCTTCTTCCTCACCATCTCCTGGATGGTGCGTTGCACCTCGGGGCTGCCCAGGTCGAGCGTGCCGTACATCTCGCCCGCGGACGCATTCGGGCACTGGTCGGGCTTCTTCCCCGGATACCACTCGGTATTCGTCAGCATCCCGTGCTCGAGCGCGTCGATGCCTAACGCCACCGCCTCGCGGAAGCCCACCGAGCAGAGGTGCGCCGTCACCTTCACGCCGTGCTTGTGGGCCTCGTCGATCGCGGCGCCGAGGTCGGCGCGCGAGATCTGGGTGTACGCCTTGAACCAGGTGACCCCCTCGTCGGCCCAGTAGCGCACCATGCGCCGGGCGTCCTCCGGACCCGAGAGCGGGTGCATGGCGCCGGGGCCCGGGCCGCTGCCCTGCAGGTACGGTCCGGTCACGACGATGGTCGGCCCGATGGCGAGCAGCGAGTCGATGGCGCGCTTGAGGTTGAGTTCCCGGTACGCGTCCACGCTTCCTGTCGTGCGGATGGTGGTCACGCCGGCGGACAGGAAGAGCCGCGGGTAGGTCCCGCCCATGTACTGCATCCCGCCGTAGTACATGTGGTCGTGCAGCCCGATGATCCCGGGGATCACGGTCTTGCCGGCGAGGTCGATGGTGCGCGCGCCGGCCGGCACGGTGACCGAGCGCGCGGGACCGACGGCGGCGATCTTCTCGCCGCGGATCACGATGGTCTGGCCGTCCTTCGCTGGCTGGCCGGTGCCGTCGACCACCCGCGCGTTGGTGAGCGCGACGACGGGCTCGTTGACGGTGACGTAGGGCCTGAGCGTCGGCGCCAGCTCGCGGGTCTGGGCGGCGAGCGGCGTGGCCAGGAGCATGCCGGCGGCGAGAAGACGAATCATTGGGTGCATCGACGTGGGTCTCCTGATACGCGTGTCGTGCGGAGATTCGAGGACGTTGGAAGGCCGGGAACTACACTGGGATCGCGGCAACTACCGAACTCCGGGCGCAGCGCCCGCGGCAACGGCGAACGCTGATGCCGCGGGGCACTGCGACGCAGCGCCCGCTGGCGCGGGCACCCGCGCAGCAACGGCGACCGCAGAAGCCGCAGAAACGGCGGGAACGGCGGGGACCGCAGAGAACGCAGAGAACCGCTCGTTCTTGCGAGTCCTACCGCCACGAGCCGGGAACTGAGGGGAACGACCCCGGGAGGATCTGGCGTCCCGGGGCCGTTCCCATCGGTTCACGGCCGCTGGCGCGCGCATCTCGACCGCGCAGGCCGTCCTCCGCGTCCTCTGCGTCCTCCGCGGTTCACTCCAGTTCTTTGCAGTTCTCGACAGTTCTCTGCGGTTCTTTGCGGGCACGCGCCAGCGCGCTGTGTCGTCTGCGGTCGCCGTTCTCTGCGTCAGGTAGTGCTTAGCGTAGGTGGCCCACAGAGCCGCCCGACCTCGATGGCAGCCTGCCACGGCGCGATGTAATGCTACCGGCAGCGGGGGATCACTCCACCACGAACACCCCCATCATCCCCGCCCCGAGATGCTCCGCGACGTGGCAGTGTACCATCCACCGCCCCGGGTTCGCCATATCGACCAGCAGGTCCACCGTCTCGCCCGCCGGAACGATGGCCGTGTCCTTCCACACCAGATTGGCCGTCGGCACGCCGTCCCGGCTCACCACGAGGAACCGTTGCCCGTGCACGTGCAGCGGATGATCCATCGCGTGGCTCGATGACGGGTCGTTGACGACGCGAATCTTCACGACGTCCCCGACGCGAAAGCGCCAGTCGACGTCCATGTTCTCCTTGCCAGAGTCCGGGTCGCGCAGCACCCACGACACCTCCTTGCCCGTCGCCGCCCAGTTCATCATCGGCATCCCGTCGTTCCACTCGACGGCGGCGTTGATGCCGAGCAGCATGTTGGCCACGGCGGCCGGCAGCCCCCGCGTGCGCATCGTGAGCACCAGCGAACGCGCCGGCGGGGCGTCGAGGTAGCGGCGCAGCGGCGCGATCTCGGCCGCCACGTCGGCGTTGCGCCGCAGGCGCGAGAATCGCGACGAGAGCGACCGCGCCACCGGCACATCACGCACACGCACCATGCCTAACGTGTCCACCTCCGGCGCGTACACGCCCGCCATGTGGTCGAGCGCCTGCACGCGATTGACCAGCGGCACGCGGCCGGCGCGCGCGAACTCCACGTCCACCACGTACCGCTCCGCGGGCGCCAGCACCACGCTGTTCACCCACTCCTCCCGCTCGAACTTCCCGACGTCGCCCGCCACTACCTTCATCCGCGCACCGGGGAACGAGACGTTGTAGAGCCGCGCGTTCGACACGTTCGTGAGGTAGAAGCGCACGACCTCGCCGCGACTCACGCCGAGCGAATAGCCCGGCTCCCCGTTCACGAGCTGCACGTTCCCGAACCGTCCCATCAACGCATGCGTCGGCGACTCGGCGCCGTGGGGCGTCAATCCGTCATCGCCCACGAGGAGGTCGTCGAGCATCAACACCGCCTCGCGGTTCACCGGACCGTAGTAGTCGGGGGCCGGCGGCCTGACGATCATGTTGCCGTAGAGGCCGAGGTCCTGCTGCACGTCCTCGCGCACGTGCGGGTGATACCAGTAGATCCCCGCGTCGGGAAAGCGCACCACGTACGTGAACGTCCCGCCCGGCGGCACCGCCTCCTGCGTCACACCCACGGCGCCGTCGAACCGGTTGTTGAGCCGCACGCCGTGCCAGTGCACGGAGCTCGGCTGATCGATCCCGTTGCGAAAGCGCACGACGATGCTCGCGCCCTTCGGCACGTCGATCAACGGACCGGGATGCTGGCCGTTGAAGCCGTACATCACCAACGTCTTGCCGCCCACGACCCGGCGCACGAGCCCGGCCTCGAGCCGCAGCGTGTCCCCGCTCGTCAGGTGGACGACCTGCCGCGGCCGCGAGAGCGGCAGCGACGCGGCATCGACGTTTGCGCCCACGACCATCGGACGCACGCTCGGCTGCACACCCCTCATCCCCGCCATCCCCCTGCCCGACATCCACGCGGGCATGGGCGGCATGGACCACGCCTCGCTCGCGCCGTGCGCCGAGCCGTGCATTCCGGCCATCGCGTCGTTCGCCGCCGGCCGCGCGTCGCGCGCCGCTCCGGGCGCTGCCGGCGCCACGAGGTCGCGGTGCGCGATCAGTCGCGCGCTCGGCGACGTGCCACGCAGCACCAGACGCCGGCCGCGCTCCGTCACGTCAGGCGAGCGCTCCGCCGTGATGAGCACGCGGAACTGCGGATACGCAATCTCGCCGAGCGATACGACGCCGTTGGTCACCGGGCCGAGCTTCATGGCGCTGTCGAGCGACAGCGTGTACGCCCAGGCGACGTACGTCGAGTAGTCGCCGAGCGAGCGGGGGTCGGGCAGTCCGGCGACAGTGGCGACGAGGCGGTAGCGGGGCCGCCCATCGGCGTGGACGGCGACGCCGAACGGCGACGGCACCGGGCGGAGGTGGACGACCGCGGACGCGGCGGGCAAGTCGGGCACCGGAACGAGCGTCATGCAGTTCAGCACCGAGCTCGCGGCCGGATCGTCGCCGGCCGCGCACGCCGGCGCGCCCGCCTTGGCCCCCGCCTGAGCGGCGGCGGCCACGTTCCCGAGCTCACGCGCGGCCAGCAGCGGCAGAGCGAACGTGAGGAAGTGGCGGCGGGAAAGGCGCATCGAGCAGGTGTGAGGGGGGAGGTTGCCGTTCCGAACGACACCAGCGTCCTGGCTCGAGGATGATGTGCGCTCGCCCCGGCGTTCGGAATCAGGGACCGGAGATGACGCAGCGGGCGGGATCGACAAACGATCCCGCCCGCTGTGTTCGTGCGCCTAACCGCGCGGTGCTTTACCGCGACGCCGTCGACGGGGTGGACGGCGCCTGGCGCCGCAGCGTCAGGTTACCGAGTCCGGCCACGACTCCGACGACCAGCGCGATGACCGCGGCTGTCGGCGTCCAGAGCGTGTCGGCGCCCAGCGCCGCGTCGAGCGAGTACGCGCCGAAACCGGTGAACGCGAGCGCGACCGCGCTGACGATGTAGAGCAGGTTCAGCTCGATGCCGCCCTCCTGGGCGAAGAAGCCCTTGCTCCAGTGAACGGTCAGCATCGCGACGACCATCACGGATACCATCAGCGCGGGGCCGATCGGTCCGAGGAACCCGGCCGCGACGAGGAGACCGCTGACCAGCTCCGTCACGCCGGCCGCCAGCGCGAACGTCCGGCCGGGTCGGAACCCGAGCATCTCGAAGAAGCCACCGGTGCCGGCGAGTCCGTGTCCGCCGAACCAGCCGAACAGCTTCTGCGTTGCGTGCGCAGCCATCGCGAGCCCCACGACGAGGCGGAATGCGAGGAGACCGGCGCTGACGGCCGCGAGATCGGAGACGAGAGAGTACTGCATGTGGTCCTCGGTGTGTACGTGATAACTGTGACAGTTATAACACTCATCTATGTAAAAAAAGAGCGCCTATCCCTCGCGGATGACGTCCAGCGCGGCGATGAGCGCTCGCAGTTGATCGGGTGCGAGCCGATTGAACCGTTTCTCCACCGTTGGGCGAGCAGCCGCCGTGACGTCGTCGAGAACGGCGCGGCCCTTCGCGGTGATGCGAGCCGTCACGTGCCGGCGATCTTCGCGGTCGCGAACGCGGCTGATGTGCCCCGCGTTCTCCAGCCGATCGAGCAGTCGGGGGACGTCCGGGACGCGGTTGATCATCCGCTCGGCGATCTCGCGGCCGCAGAGTCCGTCGTCGCCCGCACCGCGGAGGATACGAAGCACGTTGAACTGCGTGCCGGTGAGCCCGAATGGCCGGAGCATCTCGTCCGTCTCGTGGTCGATGATGGCCGCCGTGCGCAGCAGGCCAAGGATCGCTTCGTGCTCGAGGCTGGCGAACGGCTTCGACTGTTTTGTCTCGGCTTGCAGGCGACTGGACATGTGACAACAGTATACGTTATAACATCGAATGTCAAGAGGGCTCGGGGCTCGGGGGGTTGGCAACTCCCTGGGCCCAGGCCCCGGGGTCCCGAGCCCAATCATTGCCGAGCCCAGCGTCATTACGCATTTTCGGCCTCCTTCACTGTCGAACCCGAGACCATCGATGGCCAGCAATTCCGAGCCGGGCACCCCGAGCGAAGGCGACGTCGTTCTCCTCGTCGGCACGACGAAGGGTGCCTTCCTCTTCCATAGCGACCAGCGTCGGCGCGAGTGGCGCCTCGAAGGCCCGCACTTCCGCGGCGAGTCCGTGTATGCGGTCGCGCTCGACCAGCGTGGCGGCCGCCGGCGCACGTTCGCCGCGACGCGGAGCTTTCACTGGGGGAGCGTGCTCCGCGCGAGCGACGACTTCGGCCGCACGTGGAGCGCGCCCGACCGGCAGAACGTGCGATTCCCGGAGGGCTCCAAGGACGCGCTCGTCCAGATCTGGCAGGTTCACACGCCGGCCTCCGGGCATCCCGACCGGATGCTCTGCGGCGTCGAGCCCGCGGCGCTGTTCGAGTCCCGCGACGCGGGCGAGACGTGGACCGTCGTGGACGGCCTGCTCTCGCACGAGCATCGCCCGAAGTGGCAGCCGGGCGGTGGTGGGCTGTGCCTGCACACCATCATCTCCGACCCCTCGAACCCCGAGCGGCTCCTCGTGGCGATCTCCACCGCCGGCGTCTACCGCAGCGACGATGGCGGCCGGAGCTGGCGCCCGCGCAACGCGGGCGTGCGGGCCGAGTTCCTGCCTAACAAGCATCCGGAGTTCGGGCAGTGCGTGCACAAGGTCGTGCACCACCCCTCGCGCCCCGGTCGGCTCTTCCTGCAGAACCACTGGGGGCTGTACCGGAGCGACGACTGGGGCGACTCGTGGACCGACATCGCGAACGGCGTTCCGTCGGACTTCGGCTTCGCGATGCAGATGCACCCGCGCGATCCCGACACGGTGTACATCGTGCCGCTCGAGTCGGACATGTTCCGCTGCGTGCCCGAGGCGAAGCTGCGGGTGTACCGCACGCGCAACGCCGGCGCGTCGTGGGAGCCGCTGTGCGACGGCCTGCCGCAACAGGACGCCTACGAGACGGTGCTCCGCGACGCCTTGGCCGCCGACTCGCACGACCCGGCGGGGATCTACTTCGGCACGCGGAACGGCAAGCTGTTCGCGTCGGCCGATGATGGCGAGAGTTGGACGGAGATCGCGGGCGGACTGCCGTCGATCACGTGCGTGAAGGCGGCGGTGATCGGTGCGACGTCTGACTAGTCGGCTTCGTCGAACTCAACCGCATTGACCGCGGAGGACGGGGCATGGCGGGAACGGGCTGACGAACAACAATTCACCGCTGTCTCAGTAGGCCTTCTTCGAAGCTCGTGCGTCCTTCGCGGTTCGAGCCGTTGCCGTTGTCGGTCTGTGGCCTCCGTGGCTCAACGCGCGAGCCGCCCCGAGAAGTTCTTCCATGAGTGCCACGAAGTTCAATCAGCTACTTTGTCGTTCCGAACGGAGCAGCCGTCGGGTTGCGCGGCTCCCGCCGGAATGACACAGCGCTGCTAACCCGTCCCGATGCCGATCACGATCGAGCTCCCTGGTGTACTGCAACCGTTGGCGGGCGGCAAACCGACGCTCGAGCTCGCGCCCGGGTGCGCAACGGTGGCCGACGTGATGACGGTCGTCGCCTCGCGGTGGCCGGGCGTGCGCGACCGCGTGATGGACGAGCGGGGCGTCGTCCGTCCGCACGTGAACGTCTTCGTGGACGGCGAGAGCATCAAGTTCCTCGGCGGTCTTGGCGCTCCGGTCGAGGAGCACAGCACGATCGTCATCGTGCCGGCGGTGAGTGGCGGGTAGCTCGGCCTCGCGCCCGGCTACTCTCCCTCGCCCCGCAGCAGTGTGCCCACACGCGCGCGCGTCGTCGCGCGCATCCGGCTCAGCACCCGCTCCACGTGGTTCCGCGCCGTGAAGAAGCTCATCGCGAGCCGGTCCGCGATCTCCTGATTCGTGAGTCCCTCGGCCACGAGCCGCGCGACGGTGATCTCGCGCGGCGTGAGCCCGAAGCGCTCGCGGAGGTCGGCGTCGGCGAGCGCGGTCGCCGTGGCCGCCTCCACCGTCACCAGCACGGCGGGCTCGCGCCCCAGCATGGTTTCCGGCGCGAGCGTCGCGCGCAGCCGGTAGACGACACCACCGGCGCGCACCTCGCGCGCGGCGTCGGCGGCCGCGCCCGCGGGTCCGGCCGCGCCGGCACGCGTGCCTAACGCCAGCGGCGCGCCGGCCCGCGACCGCCGGACGATCGCGCCGACGCCCCAGGCGCTCTGCTGGGTCGCCGCGCGAATGCGCTCGCCAACCGTGTCGCCGAGCAGACGCGCGGCGGCCGGGTTGGCGTGGAGCAGTTCGCCCGCCGTGTCGTACAGGAACACCGCGTCTCGCACCGTGTCCAGCAGGCGCGCGAGATCCGTACGCTGCGCGCCAACGCGCTGCCACACCGAGAGGCCGGCGCGGATGGCCGGGAGCACCGTTCGGATCAACGTCGCTCGCGAGGGATCGGGTTCCCACGGAGAGCGCGAGCGGCCGGTGAACCAGAGCCGCGCCTGCAGGCCGCCGTCCAGGTCGAGCAACGCGAGCGTCGTGTCCTGCAGCTGGTGCGGCTCCACGAACTCGGCGTACACGATGCTGCGCTCGAGCGTCGGGCGGTCCACCAGCTCGGTCTGGTGCGCGGCCTCCACGCCGCGCTCGATCAGCCGCCGCTCCGTGATGTCGTGCGGGAGCAGCTCCGTGGCGAACGTCTGCACCTCCGTGATGTCCACGTGCGGAACGAGCCACGACGACAGCCCCTCGCCGAACGGCGTGTGCATCGACAGGGCGTCCACGCCGGGCAGTGTGAGAAGCTGCCGGTGGGCGGCGTCGCGCCACGTCATTCAGTCCGGATAGTCGAGCGGAGAGAGGAGCGTGCGCAGCGTGCGCTCCACGACCCGAAGCGCGTCGGCCGACGCGGGTGGGGGCGCTGGCTCCGATGCCCGCTCAGGGTTGGATGTCATCGACGTCATCGCCTCTCTCTTCGATCCGGAATCGAGTCGATCGCACCTGCACGCATTCCGGCCGCCGCGTGAGGGACGGCGCCAAGGTAGCGCGCGGCGGCGTGGAGCGGCAGGCGGACTGGCATCACATCACTCATCGTCAGCGGTCGTGCGCGGGATCCGCGGAGCGAGGGCCGGGTCGAGGACCACGCCGCGCATGGCCGCGATCGACCGGAACACCTCCACCAAGGCCGGCGACTGTGCGGGCACGGCGGCGAACGCGGCCGCCATCTCGACGAACAGTCGCTCGGGGCTCGACGTCGGGACCGAGAACATCAGCAGGCACGCCGTCTCGGAGTGGGTGTTCTCGAACGAATGCGGGGCTCCGCGCGGCACGAACGCGCAGGCCCCTGCCCTCAGCGTGTCACTCAGGTCGCCGATCTGTACGTGGTACGAGCCACTGATGACGTACAGCAGCTCATCCGTATCGGCATGCGCGTGGCGCGCAACGCCGCCGCCCGGAGGCGTGAGCAGCTCGACGAGGGAGAACGCGCCCCCCGTCTGCGCGCCGCTCAGCCGAAACGTCGCGACCTCAGCCAGGACGCGCATCCTTTCCCCTTCCCCGGCGGACCGCACGAGCGGACCCGGCACCGCGGGCGCGGACGACGAACGTGGAGGGACGGGCGACTCGGATGAGGTCATGGCGTTAGGCCGACGGGACGACTGGAAGTGAAACGAACGACCGCGGCGCGATCCGGCGATCGACTGCATCGCCGGACCGCGCGCTCGAGCAAGGGCCAGCGCTCACTCGCGCCAGGCCAGACCGCTGATGGCCTCGCGGTACTCCTTCGCCTGGGCGTCGTACCGGACACGATACGCGCTCGGGTAGTAGCCGCCGGGTGTATAGGCGGCGGCCACGGGGACCGGGATCGTCTCGTCGGGCTTGCCGAGCAGGAACTCCCGGGTGACCATGGGCTCCTGGAAGATCACGCGACCGTCCCACGTGCCAACGATGTAGGTGCGCGTGAAATCCTGTGGAACGCCGGGCGGTTGCGGCCTGTACTCTGGCGACGTCGGGTCGATCCAGTGGACGCCCATGCGCGGCACGGCCACCGCCGCCGGCGGCAGGCCGAGGAGCGTACAGGGACAGAAGTAGCCCGTGGGCATGTAGTTCGCCGCCGGGAAGTTCGCGGCCTTCGTCGCGTACTGCGGGTCCGACAGGTCGATCGCGTTCCGCTCGGCCAGTGTCGCCGTCCAGAAGTGGAAGTCGAAGTGCGGGCGGACGTGGTACGGCGCCGAATGTCCGGCCGGGTTCCAGTCGAGCTCCACGAACTGGTACGGCGCGGGGCTCTGCGCGGGCAGCGGGAGCAGGTACGCGTGCATGTCATCGTGCCCCATCTCCCCGTGGTCGGGAGCGGGCGCCGGCAAGCCCTCGAGCGCGCGCTCATCGAGCGCGACGCCGATCTCGAGGGGCTTGTTCTCATCCTTCGCGTCCATGATGACGTAGGTACGCGCTCGGCCTTCCCCGACGTGAACCGGGGTCCCGTACTGGAGGTGCGTGCCCGGGTCGCCGAGGAGGTTGGCGTTGGGGCCGCCGGCAGTCGGGGCGACAGTCTCGGGGTCCTTGCAGGCGGTGGACACGAGGGCAGCGCGGCGGCGGCCGCCAGGTGGCGGAGGAGCGCACGTGTCGTTCGCGTGGGCATATGAATCGTCCTCTCATTGGATGTCGGTGAGCGTCCGCGGACGCGGGCGCGGCGGCGTCGAGCGGCGCGCCGCACGGCGAGAGGATATGAGTGAAGTGCCCGGTGCTCGCCGGTCGGATGACCCGGGTCGAATGACCCATGGACGGCGGGCCCGGGGCCCGGGGGAACGGGGATTCGGGCGCGCGTTGGGCAGCGAGTGCGCGCAGGCAGCAGATTACCGACGGCCTCACACCACCAATGACGCAACCCCCCGCCCTGTACCTGCTCGTCGCGCTGGCTCTCTGCGCGCTCGTCCTCGTCGTGCCGAGGCTGTCGGCTAGCGCGGGCGCGGCGTTTCTGCTTTCTCGGCTTCTGCGCGAGGCGCGGCGCTCGCGGGATGCGGACATGGCGCGGGCCGCCGCGTACCACGACCGGCTGCCCGCTCCGGCACGCGCCGAGGAGCTCGACGATCGCACCTGGACCGATCTCGATCTCGACCAGGTCTTCGTGTCGCTCGATCACACGGCGAGCGAGCCGGGGCGCCAGTACCTCTATCACCTTCTCCGCACCCCGCGACTTTCCATCGAGCCTCTCGCCCGATTCGAGCGCGCGACACGCCGCCTCGGCAGCGAGGATGACGCCACACGCCATGCCCGCACGTCGCTCGGCCAGCTCGACGACCCGCGCGCTGGCTACCTCGTGGACCTGCTCTATGGCGACGTCCCGCGCCGCCCGCGTCTCTGGTGGCTCTTCCCGCTCCTCACGGCCGGCTCGGTGGCGTGCCTTGCGCTGTTCGCCATATGGCCGCGCGCCGCCATCGTGTGGCTTGGCGTCTGCGTCGCGAACGTCGGCGTCCAACTTTTCTACCGGCCACGCGTGAAGCGGTTCATCCCCGCGCTGCACGAGCTTCCGGCGTTTCTCCGCACGGCCAGGACGCTCGGCGAGTTGCCGATCGCGGAGCTCGCGGACGAGCGCCGGGTGCTCCGGGAAGGGGCTGCGACGTTAGGCATGTTGCGGCGAGCGACCTGGTGGCTCAGGTTCGAGCCCGGACAGGCGAACGAGCTCGCCGCGAGCGTCTACGAGTACGTCAACCTGCTGTTCCTGCTGGACGTCAACGCCTTCGTGCTGGCCACCGAGACGATACGCGAATCGCGAGTCGTGATGCGCGGGATGTTCGAAGCGATCGGCTTCGTGGACGCGGCGCAGTCCGTGGCTGCGTGGCGGAGCACGCTTCCGCGGTGGACCGCGCCCGAGTTCACCGAGGCCCGGAAGGCGTTGCACATCGAAGGGCTGGCGCACCCGCTACTCACGGATGCCGTGCCCAACTCGCTCGACGTCGAGGGCGCGAGCGTGCTGATCACCGGCTCGAACATGTCCGGGAAGACGACGTTCGTGCGCGCGATGGGCGTGAATGCCGTTCTCGCGCAGACGCTGCACACCGCGTGCGCTCGCGTGTGGCGCGCGCCGATGCTCCGCGTCCGCACCTCGATCGGACGCGCCGACAGCATCGTGGAGGGCAAGAGCTACTACCTGGCGGAGGTCGAGTCGGTGCTGGCGTTGGTGCGCGCGAAGGCGAGCGGCCACCAGCACCTCTTGCTTCTCGACGAGATCTTCCGCGGCACGAACACCACCGAACGGGTCGCGGCGGGCTACGCGGTGCTGGCCCACCTGAACCGGGGTCTGGATCTGGTGGTCGTGGCCACGCACGACCTGGAGCTGCTCGACCTGTTAGGCGACAGCTACACCGCGCATCACTTCCGCGAGCAGCTCGCCGGCGGCGGCCTGACCTTCGACTATCGCATTCACCCCGGTCCGTCGTCCACACGCAACGCGATCGCGTTGCTCGAGCTCATGGACTACCCGGAGTCGCTGGTGGCGGATGCGCTGGCCACGATCGATTGGCAGCGCGGGCGCGAGCCGGCGGGTTAGCTGCCCGCTCGATCGAACCGACCGAGGCGCCAGAGCGCTTCGGCGCTCACGAGGCCGAGGAGCGCGCCAACCCACCAGGGAAAGGGGATCGAGAACAGATCTCCTCGCAGCCGAGGCGCCATGAGCAGCGCCGTCACCGCACCGATCGCGGCCGCGGATGCCCAGAGCGTCCAGCGGGTGAGCGCACCGAGGCGACGGAGCGCGAAGTAGGCGGGCACCCCCGCGACGAGCATGGCGCCGTAGGCAATCGGGGCACCGACGGCGAACGTCCCGAGCACGAGATCCACTCCGCCTCGGCCGAACTGCGGCGCAGCGCCGCTGGACATGGAATCGCCTACCAACGCGGCCGCGATCACCGCGGCCGCGTACGCGGTGGGCGCGGCCAAGGGTGCAAGCAGGAACGCCCGAACGACGCGGCCACGGCCGTTACCGCTGTGCCGCATGCGCCTCCGCGTCCACGTCCGTCTCCCAGTCGGCCAGCAGTCGCGCGAGCTGCCTCACGATGTCCGGCCGCTGGGCCGCGAGATCGCGGCGTTCGCCGGGGTCCGTGCGCAGATCGAACAGCAGGAGGTCATCGCTGTCACGCAGGAGCTTCCACGACCCCTTTCGTACGGCCCGTTGCTGGCGCGCGGGCGTCGCGATGCGCCAGAACAGCGTCCGCTCGACCGGAGCCGAGCGCCCCGCCAGCATGGGCAGAAGGTCCATTCCCTCGAGCGCCGCATCGGCGGGAACCGGCGTCGCGGTCGCGGCGAGAATGGACCTCGTGAGATCCATGGTGATGCCGGGTTGCGCGCTGGTCTTTCCGGCCGGCAGACGTCCCGGCCAGCGGAAGATCGCCGGCACGCGAATGCCGCCCTCCCACAGGGTGTCCTTGCGGTGGAAGAACGGTGCGTTGCTCGACAGCCACTCGCCGCCGTTGTCGTTGGTGAAGATGACGAGGGTGTTGCGCGTCAGTCCGAGCCGCTCGAGCGTCGCGACCAGCTGTCCGACGCCCGCGTCCGCGCGCTCGACCATGGCGGCGTAGTCCCTGCGCGTCGCGGGAATGCTGTCGCCCGGCCCCTGGAACGCCGCGTTGTTCGCCGCCCTCGAGTAGTGATCCGGCGGCTGGAACGGCCAGTGTGCGGCGTTGTAGGTGACTTCGAGGAAGAACGGCCGCGTCGCGCTCTGCTCGATGAATCGAACGGCACGTGCCGTGATCAGGTCGGTCATGTACCCGGAGTCGCTGACCGTCGTCAGGTTCTCGTGCAGGTCGGCGGCCCCATCCCCGCGGGTGTGCGTGTAGAAGTCGATGTACCCGGCGAGGAAGCCGTAGAAGTAGTCGAAGCCGTGCGCGTTCGGTCCGAACTCCGGCTTGAAGCCGAGGTGCCACTTCCCGATCAGCGCGGTGGCGTAGCCGTTGTTCTTGAGCAGCCGCGGCAACGAGCGTCCGGTCGGCAGGAGCCCCTGCTCGAGCGACGGGCCGACGGTGCCGAGCGCGCGCTCGAGCGCCACCCGCTGCTGATAGCGACCGGTGATGAGCGACGCACGCGTCGGCGTACACTGCGGCGCGGCATAGAAGTCCGTGAGTCTCACGCCTTCCCTGGCGAGCCGGTCGATGTTGGGCGTTCGGATGTCGCGCGCGCCGTAGCTGCCGAAGTCGCCGTAGCCGACGTCGTCCGTGACGATCAGTACGACGTTGGGACGCTGGCCGGCGTCGGAGGGACGTTGCGGGCGTGCGGACCGCGGGGCGACCGCGACCGCGAGCAGGACGACGGCGGCAGCGCGGAACGCTGTCGGGCGCATGGCGGCTCCGGCGGAGTGGAAGCGGTTCATGTCAGGCGCGGCCGAGCTGCCGCAGGTATTCCCGGTCCCACGCCGCCGGAATGGACTCGCGCGGCGAGTACGGCCCCGGCGCATAACGCCGCGACGAGATCCCGAGCTGGCTCTGTTCCACGATGTGCCAGTCCTGCCGGTTGGTCACGTCCCAGAAGCGGATCGCGTCGTCGGGGTTGAACGCCGGGTCGCCCGCGCTGTCCGCGTTGAACATCCACTCCGACTCGACGATCGAGCGATCCGCGGCCACGGGCGTCACGATGTAGTAGTTCGCGTAGTCCGGGTGGATGCTGAGCAGCATGTTCGGCATGAGCGAGTAGTAGTAGGCGCGGCGCTGCTCGTCGGCCGGCAGCGCCGGGTGGACGAACCGCGCGCAGGCCCTGCCGCTCATCGTGGCGCTCTCGTTAGGCGCGACGATTTCCATGTAGCCGCCGAGGAACGGACCCTCCGTCAGGTCGTTGGCGCCGCTCTGGTACGGCAGCACCGCCGCGAGCTGCGGGTGGATCGTCGGGCAGTGCAGGCACTCCGAGTAGTTCTGGAAGATGAGCTTCCAGTTCGCGTGCACCTCGTAGGTGACGCGATGGCCGACGGTGAGCGCGCCGAGCCCGAACCGCGCGAGCCGGCCGAGCATCGGCGCGAACCGCTCCTCGAATGGCTCCGGCTCGGCCGCGACGTTCACGAAGATGAACCCCTCCCACTCGGCCACGGCCGCGGCGTGCAACGGATAGTCGCGCTTGTCGAATCCTTCAATGCCCTGCATCTGCGGCGCGCCGATGAGGCGGCCGTCGATGGCGTACGTCCAGGCGTGGTACGGGCACTGGATGGTCTCGGAAAAGCGTCCCGCCGTCGCCTCGCAGAGGCGCGTGCCGCGATGCCGGCACACGTTGAAGAACGCGCGCAGCCCCCCGGCGCGGTCGCGGAGGATGATGATCGATTCGCCGGCGATGGTACGCAGCACGTACTCGCCCGGCGCGGCGAGCGCGCTCGCGCGACCCACACAGTTCCAGGAGCGGGCGAAGATGCGGTCGCTCTCCTCGGCCAGGATGGCCGCGGATGTGTAGTACTCGCCCGGCATGGTCCGCGCGCCTGGCTGGTGCGTCGTTGCGGTGCGGTGGAAGGTGGGCATAGTCGATGGATTCATGCGGCTGACCTCATCACGCTAACGACGATCATCGCGGACGTCGGGACGCCTCATCGCGCCGGACCATCGGGCCTGTCTCATCGCGCCGGCCCGAGATCCACGCCACGAGATCCACGCCAATCGTCGTTCCAGTCATCGTAGCGCGCGTCGCGCCGCCAGCCAGCCCGCCGCGCCGAGGATGCCCGGCCCGGGATGCGCGCCGGCGCCGCCCAGATACAGCCCGTCGATCGGCATCGCGTAGCGGCCCCAGCCCGGCACCGGGCGCATGAACAGGATCTGGTCGAGCGTCAGCTCGCCGTGCGTGACGGCACCCTCCGTCAACCCGAACCTGGACTCCAGATCGGCCGGCGTCATCACCGTGCGCGCGACGACGTGAGCGTCGAGCGCCGGCATCACGCATCTGACGGCCGCCGTCACGCAGTCCGCGAGCGCCGATGCACGATCTCCGTCCCACCGCGCGCCATCGCCAAGCCGGTACGGCGCGTACTGCACGCGCGCCACGAGCACGTGCTGCCCCTCGGGCGCGAGCCGCGGCCACCGCAGCGACGGCACCGTGATCTCGACGTGCGGCCGCTCCGACACGCGCCCGTACTTCGCCGCGTCGTAGCTCCGCTCGATCGCGTCGGTCGTGGACGACAGGGTGACCATGCTCGCCAGCGCCGCGTTCGCGTCGGCGAGGCCGGCGACCTCCGGCAGCCTGTCGAGCGCGAACAGCACGAACGCGGTACACCCGCGCAACTTGATCTGCCGCACGGCATGCAGGAACTCCGGGTCGAGCCACACCGGGTCGAGCATGCCGAGCAGCGTGCGCACCGGGTCGGCGGTCGAGATCACGACCGGTGCCTTGATCTCCTCGCCGCCGGCGAGCACCACGCCCGTCACCGCGTCATCGCGCACCGCGATGCGCTCGACCCTCGCGCCGGTCCGGATCGCGACGCCGGCCCGGCGCGCCAGCGCCTCGGCGGTGACGGTGAACGCGTCGGGGCCATCGCGCCACCACCCGCGGGCGCGCACCGAGCCCGCGGGCGCGCCCACGAGCTGGTGCAGCAGCACGAACGACGTGCCGCCCGACCGCGGCCCCTGGCGAATGTCCTGCACGCCGCCGGCGGCCACCGCCGCCTTCACCAGGTCGTGCTCGAACCACTCGTCCACCAGGTCCTGCACCGACATCGGCAGCACCCGCAGCAGCTCCGTCATGTCCGCTCGACCTAACGAGCGGAACTTGCGGCCCAGGCCCAGCAGCGGCGCCAGCTCGCCGAACGCCGTGGCGTCCACGTCGGGTGGCGGGAGCTGGTAGAGCGCCTCGAGGAAGCCGGCGAGCGCGCGCATCCTCGCGACGAACGCCGGCCACCGCTCGGCGTCGCGCGGCGAAAAGTGGCGAATCCGGTCGGCGGCCTGGCGCGCATCGCACGGCAGCGCCAGGCGCTCGCCACCCATGCCGGCCACGCTCACGCCCACCGACGGCTCGACGTCACCCAGGTCGCCGATGCCCATGCCGAACGCGCGGGCGACGGCCGGCGGCAGCCAGCCGGCGTCGAGCCCCAGCGGCGCGGCGCGGAACCCGGGCGCGACCTCGATGAGGCGCGAGTTCCCGCCGATCGTCTCCGCCGCATCGAGCACGAGCACGTGCCGTCCCGCCCTGCCTAACGTGGTGGCGGCCGCGAGGCCGTTCGACCCGGCGCCGATCACGATCGCGTCGAGCGGTTTCCTCGTCGCCATGGTCAGCGCCCCCCTCGGCCCACGATCTCGAGCGCCGCGAGGCGCCCCGACGCGCCCATGATGCCGCCGCCCGGGTGCGTGCCCGCGCCGCACTGCCAGTAGCCGCGCACGGGCGTCCGGTACTTGGCCCACTGCGGCGCCGGCCGCAGGAAGAAGAGCTGGTGCAGCGCCAGCTCGCCCTGGAAGATGTTCCCCTCCGACAGTCCGGTAATGCGCTCGATGTCCGCCGGCGTCAGCACCTGCCGGTGCCGGATGACGGAGCGGATGTTCGGCGCGTAGCGCTCGAGCGTGTCGACCACCGCGTCGCCGAACGCCTCGCGCTTCGCGTCGGTCCACCCGCCGTTCACGTGATAGGGCGCGTACTGCACGAACACGCTCATGACGTGCTTGCCCGGCGGCGCCATGCCGGGGTCGATCATCGACGGGATCACGATGTCCATGTACGGGTGGCGCGAGAACTCGCCGTACTTGGCATCGTCGTACGCGCGCTCGAGGTAGTCGACGCTGGGGCTGATCGAGATCGCGCCGCGCAGCGCGTTGGCGAGGAGCGGCGACCGGTAGGTGCCGCCCTCGCGCAGGAACGTGAAGTCGGGGAGCGCGTCGAGCGCGAGGTTCACCTTCCCCGACGAGCCGCGGAACTTGTAGTTCCGCACGCTCGCGACGAGGTCGTCGGGCAGCTCCTTCGGCTCGAGCAGATCGAGGAACGTGCGCCGAGGGTCCAGCCCCGAGACGACGACCGGCGCCGCGACCTCCTCCCCGCTCGCGAGCGCGACGCCGGTCACGCGCCCGTCCTTCACCACCACGCGCTCCACCGCCGCATCGGTGCGGATCTCGGCCCCGAACGATTTCGCGGCGCTCGCGATCGACTCGCTGATGGCGCCCGTGCCGCCCTTCTGGAACCCCCAGGCGCGGAACGCGCCGTCGATCTCCCCCATGTAGTGGTGCAGCAGCACGTACGCCGACCCCGGCGACCGGGGGCCGAGGAACGTGCCGATGATCCCGCTCGCCGACTTGGTAGCCTTGAGTGGGTCGAACTCGTACCACTCGTCGAGGTAGTCCGCGCTGCTCATCGTCATGAGCTTGTACAGCGCATGGAACCGCTCGGCGCCTAACGACCGGAAGTGGGTGCCGAGCTTGAGCAGGCCGCGCAGGTCGGACGGGGCGAGCGAGGCGGGGTCGGGCGGCACCATGCCGAGGATCGGCTTCACCGCCATGGCCATGTGGTGCATGAGGTGGCCGAACCGCGAGGCCGCCTCGGCGTCGCGCGGCGAGTGGCGCGCGATCTCGCGGCGCGTCTCATCGGCGTCGCTCCAGCCGGCGAGGTAGTCGCCGTCGTCGAGCGGCGTGACCGTGCTCTCGAGCGGCAGGATCTGCAGGCCGTGGCGCGGCAGGTCGAGATCGCGGATGATCTCGGGGCGCAGCAGGCTCACGACGTAGGAGAAGACGGAGAACTTGAACCCCGGGACGATCTCCTCGGTGACGGCCGCGCCGCCCACGAGCGGCCGGCGCTCGAGCACGACGACCTTCCGTCCGGCGCGCGCGAGGTACGCCGCCGCGACCAGTCCGTTGTGGCCGCCGCCGACGACGATCGCATCGTAGCGTGAGGTGCCCTTGGTCGTCATGCGCGCTTCCGCTCGGGGTCGAAGAAGGGCAGCTCGCGCACGACGGCGTCCGCTCGCTCGCGATGGTGCTCGACCGTGACCTCGATCTCCACCGGCGTGCCGGGCGCAGCGTGCGACGCCTTCAGGTGCGCGAGCGCCAGCGACCGCTTGAGCAGCGGCGACCAGCAGCCGCTCGTGGCGTACCCGACCTGCTCGCCGCCGCGGTAGATGGGCGCGCTCGTGCGCCACGCGACGTTGGGGAGCTGCGGCGGCAGCCCGCGCGCCGCGTACAGGCGCTCCAGCGACTCCCACTGCACCTCGACGCCCACGAACGACCAGGCCGGCCCACGCGCGCGCGCCTCGCGCAGCGCCTTGCGGCCGTTGTACGGCCCCTTGTCGACGCGCACCGCCCAGCCGAGGTTGATCTCGTCAGGCAGCGATTTCTGGTCCTCGATCAGGGCGTGGTGCGCCGAGTAGTAATCGACGTCGAGCATGATGAGGCCGGCCTCGATGCGCGCGATGTCGAGCGCCCAGATGCCGGCGGGCGTGATGCCGTACGGTGCGCCGCCGTCGATCAACGCATCCCACAGCGCAACGGCGCGCTCGGAGTCCACCCACAGCTCGTAGCCCAGGTCGCCGGTGTAGCCGGTGCGCGAGATCGTGACGGGGATGTCACGCACCGTAGTGTGTACGAGCCGGAAGTAGCGGAGTGCGCCGAGGTCGGCCGGCGAGAGTTGCTGGAGGATGGCGCGCGAGAGCGGGCCTTGCAGCGCCAACGCGCCGGTGCGCGCCGAGACGTCGTCGATGGTGACCTCGAGCCCGACGGCGTTCATCGCGAGCCACCGCACGTTCGGTTCGGCGCTGGTGAGGCGGAACGTCCGGTCGTCGAGGCGGCTGATGGTGCCGTCATCGATGACCTTGCCGTGCGCGTCGCACCACGGCGTGTACAGCACCTGCCCCACCGCGCACTTCGTGACGTCGCGCGTCACCATGCGGTCGAGGAGCCGGCCGGCGTCGGGACCGCCAATGCGGTACTTGTAGAGCGGCGACACGTCGAACAGCGCCGCCGCGTTCCGCACCGCCGCGTACTCGCGGTCGGGATGCGGGTCGTACGCGCTCGCCACCTCGTGGCCCGCCCAGCGCCGCCACGTGCCCGCGCGAACGAGCGGCGCCGTGCGCGCGTGGAAGGGCGTGATTTTGAGAATGCCAGCCATCAATCAGCCATCAGTTATCAGCCATCAGCCATCAGCTCCCCGATTCCCGATTCCCGATTCCCATCTGCCCGCTGACGCGGACGTCCGCCGATTCCCGACTACTGCGGCGTGATTGCAAAGTCGATCAACACGCCGTTCACGAAGCTCGCCGAGACCTTCTGCCCTTCGCGCTGATACGTGCGCTCGAGCACCGTGAGCCGTCCTTCCCTGGTTTCCTTCGCCGTGGCCGCCGGACCGAGGATGGCTTCCACATCCTCGAGGGACAACCCCTTCCTGAGCGACGCCAACGTCGGCCGCGCGCCGCCGCTGCCCGGCGCGCCTGACGCGGGGTTGGCCCCCGACGCCACCGATCCCGCTCCCGGTCCGAAGTCCACGTACGGCGCGAGGGCGCGCCTGAGCCCATCGGGCGTGAGGGCGTCGGCGGGGATGCCGTTGCGGTAGCGCACGTTGAAGCGGCTGCCGCTCTCCGCGCGCTTCGCCCGCAGGTTCGCCTCGATCACCGACCGCGCCTGCTTCGCTTCCGCCTCGGCCCGCGCGTTCTCGCGCTCGCGCTCCGCGCGCAGACTCGCGAGCTCCTTCTCGAACTGCTTCCGCTTCGTGGGGCCCTGCGCCTTCTTGATCGAGTCGCGCAACGCCTTCTCCGCCTTCGTCTCGCCCTGCGAGACGGTGTTGAGGCCGGATCCGTCCGACGTGTTGTCGCCGAACGTCCCATAGCCACCGCCGCCGAGCTGGAACTCGATGTGAGAGTTCTTCTTGACGAGGACCTTCGTGACCATCACCTGCTGGCCGATCCGGAGCGCCGTCGAGTTGTCCTTGAGGCGCTGTGCGACCTCGCGGAAGGCGACGGGCATCGGCTCGAGCGGGTAGACGTCCACGCCCTTGCTCGTGGCGGGCATGTCGATCTTCACGGCGACGACGTTCCCCTCGAACGCCTGCCGGAGGGCGGTTTCGTTCTGAGCGAGCGCCGGGCGCGCCAGCAGCGCGAGCGCGAGCGGAATGATGGGTGTGCGCATGGATGACTCCATATGAGCCGTCAGCCGTCAGGCGTCAGCCCGGTTCCCTGTTCTCCGTTCCCGGTTCCCGACGATGGCCGGATCTGACCGGCACTCGTCCCGGACGCGTGCCTCCGTGACCGGGCGGAAGGTGCGAGCTTCCGTGCACCTCCTCAACCCGAGCCTTCCATGTTGACGACGAATGATATTCCCCTCTCTCAGTCGGCGCTGCTCGTGGTGGACGCGCAGGACTCATTCAAGGTCGGCCCGCGATGGGAGCGGCGCAACAACCACGACTTCGAGCGGAACGTCGCGGCGCTCGTCGACGCGTACCGCGCGGCCGGGCAACCCGTCATCTACTTCCTGCATACGGATAGCGACCCGGGGTTCGAGCGCGATAGTGTTCACCTGCGGTTGATGGATTTCCTGGCGCCGCGCCGCGACGAGCCCGTGATGCTCAAGGACACGCGAAACGCGTTCACGGGGACGACGCTGCAGGCCCGGCTGCTCGCGCTCGGTGTGCGCCGGCTGGCCATCACCGGCATCCAGATGGAGCAGTGCTGCGAGACGACGGCGCGCGTGGCTGCCGACCTCGGCTATGCGGTGGACTTCGTGATCGACGGAACGATGACCTTTCCGATCCCGAACTCGGATGTGCCGGGCGAAGAGCTCGGCGTCGAGGCGATCGAGGAGCGCACGGTGTACGTGCTGCGGCGCCGGTTCGCGCGCGTCGTTCGCACCGTGACGCTCGTGGCCGAGCTCGAGTCGCTGGCCGAGCGCTTCGTGGCGGAACGAGCCGAAGCGGAACCCGCGCTGGCGTGAGCACATGACCACCCCGGCGCCGCGCCGTACGATCTTCGCCGTCTTCCCCGGCTGCGAGATTCTGGATCTCGCGGGCCCGGTGCAGGCGTTTCACGAGGCGGCGATGCTCGGAGCGCCGTACCAGATCTCGTATCACGCCGTGACGCCGACCATCCGCTCGGCGCAGGGACTCGAGCTGAGCGGACTCGCGCCGCTCCCCGAGGTGGGGCCGGGCACCCGGGTCGTCGTGCCCGGCTTCCCGTTGATGGGCACGCGGGTGCCGCCGAAGCTCGTGACCTGGCTCCGCCAGGCACACCGATCGGGGGCGGACGTGTGCTCGGTGTGCACGGGGGCATTCGCGTTAGGTGAGGCGGGCGCGCTCGACGGCCGCGCGTGCACCACCCACTGGCGCCGGGTGAGCGAGCTCCAGTCGCGTTTCCCGCGCGCGCGGGTGGTGGGCGACCGCCTGTTCGTCGTGGACGGCGGCGTGGTCACGAGCGCGGGCATCGCCGCCGGCATCGACATGGCGCTGGCGCTGATCGAGCACGATGCCGGGCCGGTCGTCGCCGGTGAGGTAGCCCGCGAGATGGTCGTCTACATGCGCCGCGACGGGGCGCATCGGCAGGAGAGCGTCTATCTGGACTACCAGACGCATCTGAGCCCGGGGATTCATCAGGTGCAGCAGCATCTGGTCGCGAACCCGGCCGCGCGCGACACGCTCGGCGAGCTCGCGGACATTGCCGGGATGAGCGAGCGGAACCTGACGCGCGTCTTCAAGCGAGCGACCGGCATCTCGATCCACGACTTCCGCGAGCGGCTCAGGCTGGAGCGGGCGCGAGACCTGATGCGGAACCCGACGCTCACGTTGGACGCCGTAGCGGCCGCGTGCGGGTTCGCCAACGCGCGGCAGCTCAGGCGTGTGTGGGCCGCGCGCTTCGGCGAGTCGCCGAGCGCGGCCCGAACCAAGGGCGAGAACGCAAGCGGCCCGCGCTCAGAGGTTCACGAGCGACTCGATCACCGGATTCCAGGCGTTCATCCGCGCCCGCGCCGTGACGCCGGATAGCATCACGAACGCGGCGTACACGCCGAGCCTGCCCGTACGGGCATAACGTGGGCGGTCAGCCAGCGCCGCCGTCGAGGCCGCGGCCGCGGTCGGCATCGAATGGCGTCGGTTCGGTAAGGTCGCGGTGTGGACGCGCGGCCTGACACGCTCGTACATTCACGGGAGACGAGCACGCTTCCCGGAATGAACCTGCGCATTCGCGTCAACGGTACCGAGCACGACGTCACGGCGGCGCCCGACACGCCGCTGCTCTACGTGCTGCGCAACGATCTGACGCTGAACGGACCCAAATTCGGGTGCGGGCTCGGGCAGTGCGGCGCGTGCACCGTCCACGTCGACGGCGCCCCTCGACGCTCGTGCGTCACGGATGTGTCATCGGTCGTGGGCAAGGAGGTCGTGACGCTCGAGGGGCTCGGCACACCCGATCGGCCGCATCCCCTGCAGCAGGCGTTCATCGACGAGCAGGCCGCGCAGTGCGGCTACTGCCTCAACGGGATGATCATGCGGGCCGCGGCGCTGCTCGCACGCACGCCGCGCCCCAGCCGCGCCGAGATCACGACCGCGATGTCGGCGAATCTCTGTCGCTGCGGGACGCACATGCGCATCGTGCGAGCGATCGAGCGAGCGGCGGAGCGAGCGGCACCCGCGCCCACAGGTAGGGATGGCTGACATGAGCGCTTCGAGAAGAGCATCCGTCTCGCGGCGCGAGTTTCTCACTGACGCCGGCATACTCGTCGTGGGGTTCACGCTCGTCCCTCGGTTCATACGCGCGGAGCCGTCAGGCTCGTACGCTGAAGCGACGGCGGCGCCTTCGGCCGACCAGCTCGACTCCTGGCTCGTCATCGCGCGCGACGAGCGCGTCACCGTGTACGCCGGCAAAGTAGAGCTGGGCACCGGCGTGTCCACTGCGCTCCGGCAGATCGTCGCCGAGGAGCTGGACGTGCCTGTCGGCCGAATCACCTGGGTGCAGGGCGACAGCCAGCTCACGGTGGACCAGGGTCGCACGGTCGGGAGCGGGAGCGTCAAGCGCGGTGGAGCACAGCTTCGCCGCGCGGCGGCCGAGGCGCGTCAGGCGCTCCTCGAGATGGCGTCGGCGAGGCTGGGTACACCTGTGGACCGACTCGTCGTCCGTGACGGCGTAGTCTCGGTCGACGGTGATGTGTCCAGGAAGGCGACATTCGGCGAGCTCATTGCCGGCGGCCGATTCGAGCGGACGATCTCCGGACGCGCGCCCGTGAAGCCCGTGAGCGCCTACCGAGTGGTCGGGCAACCGGTGCCGCGCGCCGAGATTCCCGCGAAGGCAACCGGCACACACGTCTACGTGCACGACGTGAGGCTTCCGGGGATGCTACACGGGCGCGTCGTCCGGCCGCCGCGCATCGGCGCAACGCTCGTGTCGCTCGACGAACGTTCCATCGCGGGCGTTCCCGGCGTGATCCGCGTCGTGCGGAAGGCGACGTTCGTCGGCGTGGTGGCCGAGCGTGAGGAGCAGGCCGTGCGCGCGGCGAAGGCGCTGTCGGTGAAATGGAGCGCCACACCCGTCCTGCCTGACGCGTCGGGCCTGTACGAGCGGTTCAAGGCCCAGGCGACGACGGAACGCCGCGTGACCGAGGCAGGCGACGTGGATACGGCGCTGCGCTCGGCCACGCGTGTCGTTCGAGCCACGTACCGGTGGCCGTTCCAGTTGCACGCGTCCATCGGGCCGTCGTGCGCGGTCGCGGACGTGCGCGAGGGACGAGCGACGGTGTGGTCGGCGACGCAGGGCGCCCATCAGCTGTGCGCGCCCATCGCGGCGCTGCTCGGCATGCCCGTGGAGAACGTGCGCGTGATCTTCACCGAAGGGTCAGGGTGCTACGGGCACAACGGCGCGGACGACGCCGCCGCAGACGCCGCGCTGTTGTCGCAGGCCGTGGGCCGGCCCGTGCGTGTGCAGTGGAGTCGCGAGGACGAACACGGCTGGGAGCCGGAGGGTCCGGCCATGCTGTTCGAGATGGCCGGCGCGGTGGGCGCCGACGGAACGATCTCGGCGTGGGCGTACGACGCCTGGACCCCCACGCACGGCAGCCGGCCAACGCGCGACCCCGCGACGCTCGTGGCGGGCATGCTGGTCGGCGACGGCCGGGCGGCCGGCGCGTTCACCGGCGGCGGCGGTGGCGAGCGCAACGCGCGGACGAACTACCGGCTACCTAACGAACGAGTGACGTCGCATCCCGTGCCGTCGTTCCCGATCCGAACGTCGTCGCTCCGCGGACTCGGGTCGCCGCAGAACTCGTTCGCGAACGAGTCGTTCGTGGACGAGATGGCGGCGGCCGCGGGCGCGGACCCGGTGGAGTTCCGCCGACGGCACCTCACCGACCCTCGCGCCATCGCCGTGCTCGACGCCGCGGCCCGACGTGCGAACTGGCGGCCGCGATCGTCACTGCCGTCGCGGGCGTCCGCCACGGGTCGGAGTCCGGTGACTGGCAGAGGCGTCGCCTACGTGCAGTACGATCGCACGGAGGCGTACGTCGCCGCGGTGGTCGACGTGGAGGTGCGCCCCGACACGGGAGCGGTGCGCGTGCGTCGCGTGTGTGTCGCGCACGACTGCGGGCTCATCGTCAATCCCGATGGCGTGCGCAACCAGATCGAGGGCAACGTGCTGCAGGCGATCAGTCGGACGCTCAAGGAAGCGGTTCGATTCGACACCACGCGCGTGACCGGCCTCGACTGGGCCGGCTATCCGATTCTCAGGTTCTCGGAAATTCCGGACGCGGTCGACATCGAGCTGATCGACCGGCGGAACGAGCCGCCGGTGGGTGCCGGCGAAGCGGCGACGTCGCCAATTCCGGCGGCCGTTGCGAACGCCATCTTCGACGCGACGGGCGTGCGCCTGCGGGACGTGCCGTTCACCCCGGAGCGGGTGCGGGCGGCGCTGCGGGGGTAGCCGAGTGCGCGGCAACGACTGACCATGACACATCGAACTGCCGCAGTCACCTTGCTGGTCGCCCTGGCGCTCGCCGCTTCGGCGCACGCGCAGTCGGCCCCCACCGCATACCAGTCGCTGGGGCGTGACATCCTGCGCGAGCTCATCGAGACGAACACGACATACTCCGACGGCAGCACCACCAAGGCCGCCGAGCTCCTTGCCGCACGATTCCGCGCCGCGGGCTTTCCGAGCGCGGACATCCAGATCGTGGGGCCCGATACGGGGCGCGACGCGAAGGACAGGAACCTCGTCGTGCGTTACCGCGGGAGCGGGAAGCGGCGGCCCATCCTGCTCATCGGCCACCTGGACGTGGTGGAGGCACGACGCGCGGACTGGGTGCTCGATCCGTTCACGCTCACCGAGCGCGACGGCCACTTCTACGGGCGCGGCACGCTCGACATGAAGGACGGGGACGCGTCGTGGGTGGCGGCCCTGCTGCGGATGAAGCAGGAGGGGATCGTCCCCGCGGGCGACTACATCCTCGCGCTCACCGCGGGCGAGGAGGGTGGTGGCGGGTACAACGGGATCCAGTGGCTCCTCGCGCACCGGCGCGATCTGATCGACGCCGAGTATGCGCTCAACCCCGACGCGGGCGGCGGCGAGCTGCGCGACGGGAAGCCGGTCGCGCTCGACGTGCAGGCGGCGGAGAAGGTCTTCCACTCGGTCCACCTCACCGTCCGCAATCCCGGCGGACACAGCTCGCTCCCGACGAAGGACAACGCGATCAACCGGCTCGCCGCCGCGTTAGGGCGAGTGGCCGCCTACGAGTTCCCGATGAAGACGAACCCGGTCACGCGGGCGTACTTCGCGCGTACCGCGGCCCTCAGCCAGGGAGCGCTCGCCTCCGAGATGCGCGCCGTGAGCGCCTCCGACACGCCCGATCGCGCCGCCGCCGCCCGGCTCGCCGCGCGTTCGCCGTTCTACAACGCGATGCTGCGGACGACGTGCATCGCGACGCTCATCGAGGGCGGGCACGCCGTGAACGCGCTCCCGCAGCGCGCCGAGGCGACGGTGAACTGTCGCATTCTCCCGGGCGAGGATCCCGCCGAGGTGGAGCGGACGATCCGCAGCGTGGTGGCGGATACCGCGGTCGCCGTCACTCCGGCCGACACCGCCGTCCCGAGCCCGCCGTCGCCACTGCCGCCGGCGCTGGAGGGGACACTGCGCTCGATCACGGCGTCGATGTGGGGGCCGCTGCCGATCGTCCCGAACATGGAGACCGGTGCGACCGACGGGCTGTTCCTGCGTAACGCGGGGATGCCGGTGTACGGGGTGAGTGGGCTCTTCCTCGACCCGAACAACCCCGACGACGTGCGCGCGCATGGGCTCAACGAGCGGATCGGCGTGAAGGCGTTCTACGATCAGCTCGAGTTCACGTATCGTCTGCTGAAGGCGCTGGGAGAGGGCGGAGCGGCGTAACGCCCGGCCGCGGGCCACGGGTGATGATCCCTGCGGTGTCGGGACGTTCGCCGCCCTTGACGCGCGTTGTCTACTAAGCACATAGTAGTGGCGCACGCGCCCCTCACCGTCGGCGGATCACGCAGGAGAGCATTTGGGCAGTCGAATGCGAAGAGTGCTCCGACTCGCGACTTCGTCGCTCGCTCGGAATGACACAAGCGTATCGACCCGCTCGCGCCGTGGCGTCATCGTACACGCCATCGCGCTCGCGAGCCTGGGCGTATCGCTCGGATGCGCGTCCGCACGCATCCAGCGGGAGAATGCCCGTGCGCTCGCCACCGCCGATGCCCGCGTGCTCGAGGGATGCTACGACTGCCTGCGCGACGCGCGCGCCATCTACGCACGGCTGGCCGGCGGCAAGCCGAACAAGAATACTCCCGCGCTCGTGGCACGGCTGTTCGAGACGGATGTCCTGCTGGCGCTCCGCGAGAAGGAGCTCGCGCTCGATTCCCGCGTGTCCCTCGAGCGCGCGCGCTCACTCGCGGCTCGGGTACCGCAGCCGCTCGAGCCGAAGCGTGTGCTCGACATCGTGGACGCCGTGCTCCCGGATGCGAACGGGCTCTCGATGAAGGCGATGGACGCGCTCCGTCGCCGCAACCGCCCGCTCCTCGAGAAGATCGACGGCGAGCTGGCGTGGGTGGAGCAGGCGCCGCTCACACCCGCGGTGCGGAAGTACCTGGCCCTCTCGCTCGATTGCTCGTACTCCGACCGGAAGCGGGCGCCGGGTGACACGGTGAACACGCTGGAGAAGCGGCGCGCACTCCCGATCAACGCGCCGCCGTTGCTCGCCTATCGTGCCGCCGACTGTGCGAAGCCCGACACGCTGGCGCTGAAGCGCGTTCTCGTTGCCGTACCGACGTTCGACGAAGCGGGCTACTCGCTCGCAGGGCTCAACGTGTTTTCCGCAGGCGAAACCGGTGGCGACGGCGTGCGCGCCCTTCTCGATCGCGCGCACGCGCGCTTCCCACGCGCGCCCGGCGTGATGTTCCTCAGCGGCTACCTCAACTCGCTACTCGGTGATTGCGCGGAGGCGAATCGCTTCTACGATGCGACGCTCGCTGTCGAGCCGGCTCACGACCGCGCGATGCTGCAGATGACGATCTGTCTGACGAACCTGCACCAGGACTCCGCGGCGATCGCCACCGCGACGCGCTTCATCGCGCTCGAGCCGTCGAACGTTGCCGAGGGGTACTACTGGCGCTCGGCCAACCGGCTGCGGCGCAGGGAGCTGGATCTCGCGCGGAGTGACATCGAGGCGGCGAAGGCGCGATCGAGAAACGACGGGACCATATTCACGCTCGCGGGGATCATCGAGCACGAGCAGGAGGACCTCGGCGTCGCGGAGAGCGACCTCCGAGGCGCGCGATCGGCATGGAAGGGCGACGGGAATTGCACGGCCGCCTTCTACCTCGGGAGCGTGTTCAACAAGCGCGAACGCTGGCCGGAGGCGGCGGCAGCGTTCGACTCCGCGATGGTGTGCTACGATGGTCGGGCGCAGGATGTCGCGCTGAAGATCGAGGAAGTGCGAGCGAGCACCAAAGGGAGCGCGGCATTCAGAGCGAAGCGCATCGCGCTGCTCGAGGAGGAGCTCGCCGATCGTCGCAGACGCTATTGCTCCTCGGCGTTCAACGTCGCGAGCATGAGCGCGAGAATCGGGAACCTTGCGCGCGCCGACGAGGTGTTGGCGATCGCCGCGCAGGCGGCCGAGCTGACCGAGCAGGTGGCCAAGCTGCGGGAGCTCATCGCGGAGGCGACACGTCAGGCGCAGCCGACGGTCAAGGGCGTCCGAGCGGTCAGGCCCCGAGGGTCCAGCCGATGAAGCGGAGGACGGACGCCGACGCGGTGGCAGGCGTTCGCTTCTTCGCCACCCCCGCCAGGTGGCGACAGTGGCTCGAGAAGAACCACGCGACCGCCACCGAGGTCTGGGTCGGATTCCACAAGAGGGGGTCGGGCACGCCGAGCCTCACGTGGCCCGAGTCCGTCGACGAGGCGCTCTGCTTTGGGTGGATCGACGGCATCCGCAAGTCCATCGACGAGAGGAGCTACAGGATCCGCTTCACGCCGCGGAAGAAGGGGAGCAACTGGAGTACTGTGAACGTCAGGCGCGTGGGGACGCTCACGAAAGAGGGCCGCATGCGACCGGCGGGGCTCGCGGCGTTCGAGGCACGGCGTCCGGAGAAGTCCGGCGTCTACTCGTTCGAGCAGCGCCAGGCTGTGACGTTAGGCGAGGAATACGAGGGCCGCTTCCGCGCGGACGCGAAGGCGTGGGCGTTCTTCGGGTCCCAGCCGCCGTATTACCGCCGCACGGCGACGTTCTGGGTAATGAGCGCGAAACAGGACGCGACGCGCGAGCGGCGACTCACGACGCTCATCGCCGACTCGGCCGCGGGACGGCGGGTTGGGCCGCTCAGGCGACCGGGGGAGCAATAGGCCCGCTCGGCTAACGCGGCACGGGCGTGCTGCGTATTCTCCGAGACGATCGCCCCTGTCATTGTCCCTCGGAGACCCCCATGCGCCGTACTCGCGGCCGCCGGCAGCTGTTGGCAGCGCTGGCCCTCGCCGTCGTTCCCGCCTTTCAGTCGCTCGCGCAAGCCGCCACGCAGGTCTCGGCCGCCAGCCAGCCCGCCGCGAGCGAGTCGCGGACGGACCCGAAGAAGGTCCTCACGCTCGCCGACTACGGCCGCTGGAACCGGATCACCCAGACCGCCATCTCGCCCGACGGCAAGTGGATGACGTACGCGTACCAGCCGAACGACGGCGACATCACGCTGTACGTGAAGGAGTTGGACGGCTCGAAGCTCTACACGATCGCGGCCGGCGCGCCGCCTCAGGCCGCGGGGGGCGGCGGTGGCGGATTCGGGGGCGGCGGCGCCGCGACCCCGGTGTTCTCCGACGACTCGCGTTTCGTCGGCTACTATGTGAACCCGCCGGGCCGGCCCGCGGGGCGCGCACGTAGCGGAGCGCCGGGCGCACCTGGCGGGCGCGGTGGGCAGCCCGCCAACCCCGACGCACCCGTCACGCCGGGCGGACCGGGCGCCGCGCAGGGCGCCCAGCGCCCCGCCACGCCCGCGCGTCGCTTCGAGCTGCTCGACCTCCGGAGCGGCGAGAAATTCACCGTGCCGAACCCCGCGAGCTTCCAGTTCTCGGAGGGTGGCAAGTGGCTCGCCGTCCGCACGAACAAGGCGACCCCGAGCGACACCACGCACGACGGCACCGACCTCGTGCTCCGCGAGCTCGCCACCGGCGCCACGCGCAACATCGGCAATGCCAGCGCCTTCGCGTTCGACGAAGCCGGCCGCCTCTTCGCCTATACCGTGGACGCCACCGACCGACTCGGCAACGGCGTCTACCTGATAGACCTCGCGAGCGGCCAGACGCGCGCCCTCGCCAGCGCCGCACTCGACTTCGACCAGCTCGCGTGGAGCGACAAGGGCGCGAACCTCGCCGTGCTGCGCGGCGACAGGCAGCAGTCGAACAAGCAGAAGGACAACGTGCTCCTCGCCTGGAGCGACGCCGGGCTGCCTAACGCCAGGGCCATCGAGTACGACCCGGCGAAGGACCCGGCGTTCCCCAAGGGCATGGTGGTGAGCGAGTTCAGCGCCCCGCGCTGGAGCAGGGACGGCGCACGCATCTTCCTCGGGCTCAAGGAGCAGGAAGCCGAGCCCGCGCGCGGCGACGAGCCGCCGGCGAACGTCGACGTCTGGCACTGGAAGGACCCCGACCCGCAGTCGGTGCAGGTCGTCCGCCTCGCGCAGGAGCGCCGCTTCACCTACCCGGCGGTGCTGTCGGTTGCGACGAAGAAGCTCACGCGACTCGGCGACCCCGACATGCGCGCCGTCCAACCCGCGCCTAACGGCAAATGGGCCGTCGGCCGGCTCGACACGCCGTACCGGCTGGAGGTGTCGTGGGGCGGGAGCAAGTCCGACCACTACAAGGTCAACACCGAGACCGGCGAGCGCACGCTCATCGAGAAGGGGCTCACGCGCACGATGGGCTTCTCGCCCGACAGCCGCTGGTTCCTCTACCTCAAGGACAAGCACGTCCGCGCGCACAATCTCGAAAGCGGCAAGACGATCGATCTGGACGACGGCGAGAAGATCAGCTGGATCGACGCCGACGATGACCACCCGTACGAGGTGCCCACGTACGGCGTCGCGGGCTGGTCGAAGGACGGGCGCTCGGTGCTGCTCTACCATAGATACGACATCTGGCAGATGCCGCTCGAGGGCGGAAAGGCGGTGAACCTCACCCAGGGCATGGGCGACGCGCAGCAGATCCGCTTCCGCGTCGTCCGCTTCGACCGGCCGAGTCGCGGACCGGGTGGTGGCGGTGGGCAGTTCGGTGGTGGCGCGGCACAGGACGACGAGGGCATCGACCTCTCGAAGCCGCTCACGCTCTCCGCGTATGGCGAGTGGACCAAGAAGTCCGGCTATTACCAGCTCGCGCCCGGCAAGGCGCCCACGCCGCTCATCTACACAGACAAGGCGATCGGGCAGGCGGTGAAGGCGGAGAAGGCAGACCGCGTGATCTTCACCGCGCAGACGTTCGCCGAGTTCCCCGACTGGTGGGTGAGCACCACCGCGTTCGCGTCGCCGCGCAAGGTGACCGACGCCAACCCGCAGCTCGCCGAGTTCGCGTGGGGGAGCAAGGTTCTCGTCGACTACACGAACAGCAAGGGACAGAAGCTGCAGGGTACGCTCACCCTGCCGGCAAACTACGAGCCGGGGAAGAAGTACCCGATGGTCGTGTACTTCTACGAAATCATGTCGAACACGCATCACCAGTTCTCGATGCCGGTGTACGACGACCGCCCGCACATGTCGACGTACGCGAGCAACGGCTATCTCGTGTTTCAACCCGACGTCGTCTACGAGATCGGGAAGCCCGGCAGCTCGGCGCTCGACTGCGTCACGAGCGCGGTGAAGAAGGTCATCGAGCTCGGCTACGCGGACCCGAAGCACATCGGGCTCCAGGGGCATAGCTGGGGTGGATACCAGTCGTCGTTCATCGTGACGCAGACCGACATGTTCGCCGCCGTCGTCACCGGCGCGCCGCCGACGAACCTCGTGAGCTTCTACGATCAGCTCTACAAGCAGACCGGCACGGTGCAGCAGGGCATCATGGAGCTCGGCCAGGTGCGCATGGGCGCGAACGTGACGCCGTGGAACTCGCACGACCTGTACGAGAGCCAGTCGCCGGTGCACCACGTGCAGAACATCAAGACGCCGTTCCTGATCCTGCAGGGCACGGCTGATGGCGCCGTGGACTGGGTGCAGGGGCTGGAATTCTTCAATGCCGCGCGACGCAACGGGAAGCAGGTCATCTTCCTCTCGTATCCCGACGAACCGCACCATCTGGCGAAGAAGGAGAACCAGAAGGATTTCCAGGTTCGCATGAAGCAGTTCTTCGACCACTATCTCATGGACAAGCCGGCGCCAAAGTGGATGACCGACGGCGTGCCGCAGGTGAAGAAGGGCCGACCCATCGAGTGAACTGCGGGTTGCTGCTGACTCGTGCCGGGAGCTGGGGACGCGAGTCGAGGTAATCGATTTGAATGCGCGCCGGTGAGACCGGCGCGCATTCGCATTTTCCTCTCGCGCGACGCCGACTGCTTGCCCGACAGCGTCGATGGTCGTTATCATGAACTATAGTCGTATATCATGAGGCAATGTCATGACCAAGCGCCGGGTGCGAGAAGCGACTCCCCTCCAGGTTTACCTGGTCGAGGACGAGCGGCAGCGGCTGCAACGCCTCGCCAACCAGCTCGATGCGAGCAAGTCTGACGTCGTCCGGCGCGGACTCCTCGCGCTCGAGCGCGAGCTGCTGTCTCCCTCTGCCCACCCCGCCCTGCGCCTGATCGGCATCGCCGACCACGAGGCGGCAGGCATCACGCCGACCGATGTCGCACGCCATCACGACGAGGCAATCGCCGAGGCGGAAGAGGTATCGTGGACGCGTCCGGCCGCACCCGGTCCGAGACGCGGCGCCGCCTCGTCCAGGAAGAAGCGGCGTGCCCGCTGAGTTCTTCGTCGACACCAGCGCGTGGTATCCGATCCTGGTCACGAAGCATCCAGACCATATACGCCTTGGCGCGGCGCTGCGCGCGCTCATCCGCGACCACCGGCGCGTCGTCACGACGAACCTGGTCGTCGCCGAAACCCACGTGCTGCTCCTGCGTCGGGTCGGGCGTCAGGCTGCGCTGACGTTCGTGAGAACCGTGGATGAGTCGCCGAACATCGTGGTTCGATCCACGCGCGCCCTCGAGAGCGCGGCCGAGCGCGACTGGCTCGCCCGCTACGCGGACAAGGACTTCTCGTTCACCGATGCCGTGAGCTTCGCCGTGATGGCCGACCGCGGCATCCACGACGCGCTCACCCTCGACCATCATTTCGTGGTCGCGGGGTTTCGGGCGTTCGGCGACGCGGATCAGCGATAGCCGTCCGCATGGGGCCCGACAGCCCAGGCCGTTGACACTTTTCTGGCAACTCCTGGTAGGCAGCCGAGCGGTCGATTGGCCACATTGAGTGGGACCGCTCGACTGTGGCCAGAGAGAACCGAGGAGCGAACGAGATGAACCAGAACCAACCCCGGGCGAGCGCCGCGATCATGGTGGCGCTGCTTGCCGTTGCCGGCCTGACATCGAACCTCTCGGCGCAACGAGGCCAGCGCACGCCGCGCTCCGACAGCCTTCGTCAGGCTCAGCAGCTCGACGTGGACGGCAACCACGAGGGTGCGCGCGCGATCTTCCAGCAGCTCATCGACAACGCGCCCGACCCCGAGGCGAAGGCCGCGGCGCAGCGCCGCCTGGCCATGTCGTACGGCTTCGAGGGCGACTGCGCGAACACGGTGAAGTACGAGGAGATGGTCATCGACTACTGGAAGACTCGCGAGCAGGCCGAGCCGCAGAACGCCTTCTATCAGGAAGGCGAGATGGCCAACGAAGCCGCGCGCATCTGCATCGATGCCGGCGACATCGCGACGGCCGAGCGGATGTATCGGCGCGGCAGCGAGCTGGGACTGAAGGAGCCGGACCCCAAGACGCATCCCAGGAGTCTCTGGGACTACCGGCTCGCGCACGCGCTGGGCCGCATCGCCGCGCGCAAGGGCGACAAGGCGGAGGCGCAGCGTCAGGTGGCCGAGGCGCGGAAGATCCTGGACAGCGACCCCAAGATGGCCGCGCAGCAGGAGCGGTTCTTCCCGTACCTCGTGGGATACGTGGCGCTCTACACGAACGACCTGCCGAAGGCGGAAGCGGAGCTGACGAAGGCACTGGCCATTCAGGGCAATCAGCGCGACCCGTTCATGAACACGCTGCTCGCCATGACGTACGAGCAGATGGGGCAGCAGGCGAAGGCGAAGGAGCTGTACCAGAAGGCGTACGACATGGCGACTGGACACAACCCGCCGGCGGCGTTCGTGCGCCCGTTCGCGCGGAAGAAGCTCGGGGCGCCGTAACTGTCATCCCGAGGAGCGCCGAAGGCGCGACGAGGGACCTGCCCGAGCTTCATCGTAGCCGGCCTGGCTACGAGAATTCTCGAGTAGGTCCCTCACTTCGATCGGGATGACACTGCTCCGCGTCACTCGCCCCGCAGCGCCCTGACGGGATCCACTCGCGCCGCCCGCCGCGCCGGAACGAACGACGCGGCGGCGGCGACGAGGAGGATCAGCACGGCGACGGCCGCGAACACGACGGGATTCCGCGGCGACGTTTGAAAGAGCAGGTCGGCAACGAAGCGGCCGGCGAGGAGCGCGCGCACGCCGAAGAGGGCGAACAGCGTCACACCCATCGTCCACGGGCGAATCCGCCACGCGAGCAGCGCTTCGAGCGACTGCACGTCCGCGTACAGGAGGTTGGGGGCAGCGGTCTGCATTGCCGTGCGGGCGGGCTCGGCGAGGGCGCCCGGGTTGCAGGCGTCCGCCACGTACGGCATTGTCCCGAATGTGGTTGTCATCCCGAGCGTCCCTGTCATCCCGAGCGTCCCTGTCATCCCGAGCGTCCCTGTCATCCCGAGCGATAGCGAGGGATCTACCCCTCCGTTCATCGTAGCCGGCCACAATGATCGCACAGAAGATTCTTTGGTCCCTTCGCTCCTTGGGAATGACATTGGTGCTCGGCGTCCCCCAACTCTCGGCGCAGAGTCCCCCGCCCCTCACCGCGGTCCGCTTCGGCACCCTCGTGGACGGCACCGGCCGCGTACTCCGCGACGCCGTGGTCGTTACGAACGCGGACACCATCGTCAGCGTCGCCACCGGTTCGGGCGCGGTCCCGCGCGGCGCACGCATCATCGACCTCCGCCGCTAAACCGGCATCCCCGGTCTGATCGACGCCCATACGCACCTCACCTACTTCTGGGACCAGACACCCGGCACCGACCCGTGGCGGCAGAACGGTCGCCGGCGCAGTCAGGAGACGGTGTTTCTCGCGCAGGAGAACGCCCGCAAGACGCTCGAGACGGGCGTCACGACCGTTCGCGACCTGGGCGCCTCGGAGTACTCCGACCTCGCGATGCGCGACCTCATCGCGCGTGGGGCCATGGTCGGGCCGCGAGTCTTCGGCGCGGGCTAAGGACTGCGTCGCGCCTCCGCGACCTCGCAGCCTAACGCGCCACCCGGCCCGCCGCGCGGGCGACTCACCGGCGTCGCGGACGTAGCCGCCGCCGTCAAGGCCCAGGTGGACGCCGGCGCCGACGTCATCAAGGTCTACGCGTCGACCGGCAGCGGCGCCGACGTCACGGGTCGCCAGACGCTGTCGTTCGAGGAGATGAAGGCGATCGTCGACGCGGCGCACGCGTTAGGCCGGCGCGTCGCCATCCACTCCTACGGCCCCGACGGCGGGCGCGACGCCGTGCGTGCGGGGGCCGAGTCGGTCGAGCACCCGATCGACCTCGACGACGCGACGCTCGCGCTGATGGCCGCGCAGGGCACGTTCTACGTCCCCACGATCGACCACAACCGCTACTACGCCGAGAACCGCCAGCAGTTCAACTACTCGGCCGAACAGGCGGCGGCGCTCGACTCGTTTCGGCTGCGCAACATCGAGACGGCGCGCCGAGCGTTCGAGGCCGGCGTGAAGTTCGCGATGGGATCCGACGCGGTGTTCACGGGGTTCGGCCAGAACACGCGCGAGCTCGAGTGGTTCGTGAAGATCGGGATGACGCTGGCGCAGGCGCTCGCCACCGCCACCACGAACGGCGCGGTGTTGCTCGGCATGGAGAAGAAGCTCGGTGCCGTCGCACCGGGCTATTTCGCCGACATCGTCGCCGTGGAGGGTGATCCACTGGCCGACATCCGCGTCGTCATCGACCGGGTGCGCTGGGTCATGAAGGGTGGGCAGGTCGTGGTCGACAAGCGAGCCCCGGGACCTGGCGCCAAGGGCCCGCCGTCATAGGCCGCAGCCATGCGCCTCGGTTTCGTTCGATGCAGCACGATGGTCGTGTTCTTCGCGGTCTCGATCTCGCCGAGCGCCGCGCAGCATCCGGCGGCCGCGGTGACCGCGATTCACGATTCGCTCTTCCGGAGCGCGCGCGGGAAAGCGTACTTCCGATCTGACCCCAATTACCCCGCGGAATGACACCGTGGCGTTGGGCCGTCCTCACGCGTGGCTCGCCACCAGCTCCGGGCGCCGCACGTCCGCGGGCTCCGCCCGCTCGCGCCGCTCGCCCACCTGCTGGCGCCACATCGCGTAGTACAGCCCGCGCTGCGCGAGCAGCTCGCTGTGATGGCCGGCCTCGACGATGCGGCCGCGCTCGAGCACGTAGATGCGATCCGCGTGCATGATGGTCGAGAGGCGGTGCGCGATGAGGATCGTGATGCCGTCCTCGTCGCTCGACACGGTGCGCACCGTCTGCGTGATCTCCTCCTCCGTCAGCGAATCGAGCGCCGACGTCGCCTCGTCGAACACCAGCAACTGCGGGCGCCGCAGCAGTGCGCGGGCGATCGAGAGCCGCTGCTTCTCGCCCCCCGACACCTTCACCCCGCCCTCGCCAATCACCGTGTCCAGCCCGCGGTCGGCGCGCCTGAGCAGCCCGTCCGCCGCCGCGCGGTGCAGCACCGTCAGGCACTCCTCGTCGGTCGCATCGGGGCGCACGAACTTGAGGTTTTCGCGAATCGTTCCCGAGAAGAGCTGCGTGTCCTGCGTGACGAGACCCATGCGCTCGCGGAACCGGTCGAGGTCGACGCGCGAGCTCGGGTGCCCGTTGTAGAGAATGCGTCCCACCTGTGGCGCGTAGAGTCCCACCAGCAGCTTCACCAGCGTCGTCTTGCCCGCGCCCGACGGGCCGACGAAGGCCACCGTGTCACCGCGCCCCACGCGGAACGAGATGTCCACCAGCGCCGGCGCACTGGCCGTGCGGTGCGAGAAGCTCACGTGCTCGAACGCCATCTCTTCCAGCCGATCCACGGTCACCGGGTTCTCCGGCTTGGCATCGAGCGGCATGGCCATCACCGCCTCGAAGTTCGCCATCGACGCCTCGGTCTCCCGATAGATGTTGATGACGTTCCCGAGCTCCTGCAGCGGACCGAAGATGAAGAACGAGTAGATGAGCAGCGAGAAGAACTGCCCCACCGTGATCTGCTGCGCGAAGATCAGGTACAGCATCAGAAACAGGATGCACGTGCGCAGGAAGTTCACCGCCGTGCCCTGGATGAAGCTCAGGCTCCGGAGGTAGCGCACCTTCTTCAGCTCGAGCTTGAGGATCTTCTGCGTCGTCCCGTTGAGCCGTCGCACCTCCTGCTCGGCAAGCCCGAGGCTCTTGACCAGCTCGATGTTGCGCAGCGACTCGGTGGTGCTCCCGGCGAGCGCGGTCGTCTCGGCCACGATGACCTTCTGGATCTGCTTGATGCGCCGGCTGAGCACCGAGCTGAGCACGCCGAGCACGGGCACCGTGATCAGGAAGGCGGGAGCGATCGCCCAGTGCACCTTCCACGCGTAGATCATCACGAACACCACGCCGACGAGCGTCGTGAACACGACGTTCACGGCCGCGGCGACGAACCGTTCCGTGTCGGACCGGGCCTTCTGCAGCTTGCCCAGCGTCTCACCGCTCCGCTGATCCTCGAACACCGAGTACGGCAGCGCGAGCGAGTGCCGGATGCCGTCGGAGTAGAGCTGCGCGCCGAGCCGCTGCGTGATGAGGTTGACGCAGTAGTCCTGGAAGTTCTTGGCGACGCGCGACACGAACGCCACGCCCACCGCGGCCGCGAGCAGGAGCGACACCCCGCGGAAGAACTCGCGCGTCGTGTACTCCGAATACCGCGTCGCGTAGCGGTCGATGACGTGACGGAAGATGAGCGGATCGAGCAGCGAGAAGATCTGGTTGGTCGCCGCCAGGACGAGCGCCAGGAGCACCAGCTTCCAGTACTGCTTCAGGTAGCCGAACAGGATCTGCATTCGTTGACGGGAATGGGCGGACGGGCGCGTGCCGCGAAGGAATCGCGGGAGCGCGATGAAAGTTCGCACCCGCGCGCGTTCGGCGCCCGTGATGGCAGCCGGGCCGGCTGCGCTCCACGACGGCTTGGGCGCGCTGAGGAGCGCGCTTGACTGTGAGTGTTATAACATGCAAGTTAATGTATGTTACAACACCCAACATCACGCCATACACGCCGCGGTGCGCGCGACATGAACGTTTACGAGGAGAACTCAGCATGAAGGTCGAGATCTATTCGGACGTGGTCTGCCCATGGTGCTACATCGGCGAGCGGCGGTTCGAGCGCGCGCTGGGCACGTTCCCCGGAGGCCGCGACATAGAAGTTGTGTTCCGCCCGTTCCAACTCGACCCCGCCGCGCCGGCAACGGGAACGCCGATCGCGCAGTACCTGGCGAAGCGATTCGGCCGCCCGGCGGACGGCATGCTGGCGCGCGTCACCGAGGCCGCCGCGAGCGAAGGGATCGCGATGGACTGGGACCGCGCGATCGCCGTGAACACGCGCACCGCGCACCGGCTCCTGCGGCTGGCCGAGCACGAGTACGGTCCGGCGGTCCAGCACGCCCTCATGGAGAAGCTGTTCGACGCGCACTTCAGCCAGGGCGGCAACGTCGCGGACCACGCCCAGCTCACCGCGCTCGCAGTGTCGGTTGGCATGGATGCTGAGCGTGTACGCACCTATCTCGACTCGAACGAGGGAGCGGCCGAGCTCGCGGCGGAATTCGACCACGCTCGGCAACGCGGCGTGCAGGCCGTGCCGACGTTCGTGTTCGACGGGCAGTACGTCGTGCAGGGCGGGCATCCGGCGTCCGTCTTCCTCCGGGTGCTCGAGGAGGTGTGGCAGCGCTCCGGCACGGAGGTGAGCTCCGCCGCCACACATCCCAGCATCGACGCGAAGACTCCATGAACGCCGCACAGATGAACCGCTACGGCCCGGACGTCACCACCGTCACTCGCGACGCTCGAACCCCATCGGGAGTCGCGCACCCGGCCGAGGCCGCCGGCTGATCGCCTAACGTCCAAGGACGGAGCGAGGCGCGCGGTCGCTACGGACACCGGGCCGTCGTACCCGGTGTGCGCCCGCGCACCCGCGGGACCTCGGCGAGACTCTTGCAGCCCGCTTCCGGGCCCCGGCCCACCGGCCCCGTTGCAGCACTCGCACGCGGGCATTGAACCCATGGCCTCGAATGCACACGAGGAGAATCGACGATGAACCGACGCACGCTCGGTCGGCAGGGGCTGACCGTATCGGAGATGGGGCTGGGGTGTATGGGGATGAGCGAGTTCTACGGCGCGGGCGACGACGCCGAGTCCATCGCGACCATCCATCGTGCGCTGGAGCTCGGCATCGACTTCCTCGACACGGCCGACGCATACGGCCCGTTCACCAACGAGCGGCTGGTGGGACGCGCCATTCACGACCGGCGCGACCAGGTGGTGCTGGCGACGAAGTTCGGGAACTACCGCAACGAGCAGGGCCAGTTCCTCGGCATCCGCGGTGATGCGGAGTACGTGCGACAGGGCTGTGATGGCTCGCTCCGGCTTCGTCGCCTACAGCCCGCTCGGCCGCGGGTTCCTCACCGGGCGGTTCAAGACCTTCGATGACCTCCCGGCCAACGACTTCCGCCGCCGCAACCCGCGATTTCACGGAGAGAACTTCCAGCGGAATCTGGACCTCGTGCGAGAGGTCGAGCGCATGGCGGCCGAGAAGGGCATCACGCCGGGGCAGCTCGCGCTCGCCTGGGTACTCTCGCGCGGAAACGACGTGGTGCCCATCCCCGGCACGAAGCACGTGAAGTATCTGGAGGAGAACGTGGCGGCGACGCGCGTGGAGCTGTCGCCCGCCGACCTCGCGCGGCTCGACGCGGTGTTCCCGGTGGGGGCGGCCGAAGGCATGCGCTATCCGGACATGAGCACCGTCCACCGATAGGGCGCGGGGCGGCGTGACCGTCGTCAGCGACCACTCGCACAGGAGCGGACATGAACATCGGCATCATTGGCGCGGGCCACATCGGCGGCACCCTCACCCGTCGGCTCAGCGCACTCGGCCACAATGTCTCGGTGGCCAACTCGAGAGGACCCGAGACGCTCGCCGGCCTGGCGGCGGAGACGGGTGCAAGCGCGGTGACGGTCACCGAGGCGGCGCGCGGCAACGACGTGGTCATCGTCGCCATCCCCGAGAAGAGCGTCCCGGAACTGCCGAAGGACCTGTTCCGACCCACCGATGCTCGTACGGTCGTCGTGGACACTGGCAACTACTACCCGCGGCGTGATGGGCGCATCGACGCGATCGAGGCGGGTATGCCGGAGAGCCAGTGGGTCGCACAGCAACTCGGGCGGCCCGTGGTGAAGGCGTTCAACACCATCTACGCGCAGCACCTGATGGAGCGCGGGCGGCCATTTGGCCGACCGGGGCGCATCGCGCTGCCGGTCGCCGGAGACGATGACGCCGCCAAGGAGCTGGTCATGGCGCTGATCGACGAGATGGGCTTCGACGCCGTGGATGCCGGCAGCCTGGCGGAGTCGTGGCGCCAGCAGCCCGGCACGCCAGTGTACGGCGCCGATCTCGACGCCGGCGGCGTACGGCGCGCGCTGTCGGAGGCGAGCAACGAACGGCGGGCAGAGTTCCGCGCTCAGGCGAGCAGCCCCGCCACCGCGTGAGAGACTCGACGCACGCAGGAACGAGGCGAACGGCCGGGTAGCAGGCAGTGTGCGACGATGGACCGGCGCCCGGCATCGCATCTCTCTGTCCGCCGCGTGCGACGTTTGGCATCTTGATCCAGACTCTGGACCAGAGGCTGGATGCGTCGATTGCTGCTCCGCGCGTTCACGCGCTGTCTGCCTGCCGCGCTCATTGCCATCACGCTCTCGGCGAGCTCTTCCGGCGCGCAAACCCACATCGTGCTGCGCGCCGGCCGGCTCATCGACGGCCAGGGCGGCGTGCGCGAGAACGTCGCGGTGGTCATCGACGGCTCGCGCATCACGCGCATCACGTCGGCCGACGACGCGACCACCGGCCCCATCACGTACGACCTCGCCGGCTACACGCTGCTCCCGGGGCTGATCGACACGCACGTCCACATCGACTCGCACTTCGCGAGCGATGGGCGGCTACCCGGACCGATGGAGTCGCAGCTCGAGCGGGTGGTGGCCGCGGGGCAGAACGCCGAGTCGACGTTGCGTGCCGGGTTCACCACCGTGCAGAGCATTGGCGCGCCGGCCGACGTCGAGCTCCGCTACGGCATCGGCCATGGCGACTTTCTGGGGCCGCGCCTGCTGACGTCCGTCTCCCAGCTCACCGACACGAGCCTCACGCCGAAGCAGATCCGGGAGTGGGTGCGGACGATGGTCGCGCGCGGCGCCGACGTCATCAAGATCTTCGCGTCGAAGAGCATTCGCGACGGCGGTGGCCAGACGCTGAGCGCCGCTCAGATTCGCGCCGCGTGCGAGGAAGCGCGCGCCGCCGGCAAGCGCACCTGGGTGCACACGCACGCCGCGTCGGCCGCGCGCGCCGCCGTGGCCGCAGGATGCACGACGGTCGCGCATGGCAGTCAGCTCACCGACCGCGAGTTCGCGCTCATGGCGGAGCATGGCACCTACTTCGAGCCGAACATCGGGCTCGTGTCGCAGAACTACCTGGAGAACAAGGCCCGCTATCTGGGCACGGGCAACTACACGGAGGAGGGGTTCCGGAAGACCGCGGAGGGGATCCCACTCGAGCTCGAGATGTTCAAGCGCGCCCTGCGGCACCGGAGGCTCAAGATCATCATGGGCACCGACGCGACCGCTGGTGCGCACGGTCACAACGCGCGCGAGATCATCTACCGCGTGCAGGTGGCCGGCCAGCCGGCCATGGACGCGATTGTCGCGGCCACGTCGCTCAACGCGGAAGCGTTGGGCCTGAGCGACCGCATCGGCGCCGTGGTGCCGGGGCTCGAGGCCGATCTCATCGCGGTCGACGGCAACCCGGCGCAGGACATCACGGCGCTCGAGCGCGTGGTGTTCGTGATGAAGGGAGGCCGCGTCTACCGCAACGGGCGCGACATGAGCCGGATCGGGCCGCGCGTGGGCATGACGATTCTTCGCCCGGGCGTCCGCGTGCCGAACGCGTCCGTCATCGACTCGGTGCGCGCCACGATGGGCCGCGGTGGCGTGGTGGCCATCAGCATCGCTCCGCGCGACTCCACGGACATCCCGCTGTCGCGCTACGCGGAGATCGCGCCACGGATCGCGCGGCTTCGCGCGGAGCCGGCCGAGCTGCGCATCCTCGTCGGCGACACCCTGACGGTGCGCGGTCGGGTCAGGGTGGTCGCGATCGACAGCACCGGTACGACGCTGGGGACGCTGCCCTCGTACGACTATGCTTTGGCGCGGGGCGCGGCGACTCCGGTGCCCGGCATCGCGCAGACCATCGTGGGCGATCGCCCCGGCGAGAGTATCATCACGCTCGCGTTTCCGCGCCGGTTCTGGCCGGGCCCGGGCGAGCCGCCGAAGGCGGAGGTTCGAGTCGTGGTGCAGTGAATTGAAGCCGACAGCCGAGAGCCGTCAGCCGTCAGCCGACAGCCGTCAGCCGACAGCTTGTGGCTCACGGCTTCCGGCTGACGGCTTCCGCCGCCCCCTCCTGATCCCGGCGCTATTCCGCCCTGAGCGCCACCACCGGATCCACCCTGGTCGCCCGCCGAGCCGGGATGAGTGTTGCCAGCACCGCCACGAGCAGCACCGTAAGTGCCGCTCCGCCAAACGCCAGTGGATCCCGGGCGGGGACGTGGAACAGCAGCGACTCGATGAAGCGCGTGGCCACGAACGCCAGCCCAGCACCTAACGCCGCGCCGATCAGGGCGATCCGCAGCCCCGCTCCCAACACGAGCCGGCGGATGTCGGCGGACTGCGCGCCGAGCGCGACCCGCACGCCCATCTCGCGCGTGCGCTGGGCCACGTCGTAGGCGATGACGCCGTACAGCCCCACCGCCGCGAGCACCAGCGCCAGAGCGCCGAAGATCGTGAACATCGTCGCCCCGAGGCGCCACTGCCGCAGCACCGGGTCGAGCACCGTCGCGAGCGGTCGTACTCTCGCGTAACCCATCCCGGGAAGCATCCGCTGCAGCTCCCGGCGCAGCGGCTCGGCGAGTGCGCGCGGGTCGCCCGCCGAACGAACGACGATCCCGCCGTTCGTGCGCTCCTGGGTCGCCGGCAGGTAGAGCTGCAGGCTCTCGCCTCCCTTGATGTCGCCGAACGTCATGTCCTCCGCGATCCCGACCACCTCGCGGCATGGCGCGGTGTCGGCGCCCAGGCGGAAGCACTGGCCGATCGGGTCCTTCCCCTTCCACAGCAGCTCGCCCATGGACTGGCTGACCACGGCAACGAGCGGTCCGTGCTCCTGGTCGGCCGAGCTCACGGCCCGTCCACGCAGGAGCCGCGTACCCATCGTCGGGAAGTAATCATCGCCCACCGGGTTCACGACGAACGTGCGCTGGTGGTCCGACGAATCCATGCCCGGCACGAAGACATCGTCAGACCACGTGCGCTGGAATGGAATGCTGAACAGCGTCGATGCCGACACCACGCCGGGCATCGAGCGTGCCCGATCCACCGCGCGCTGAGTCAACGCCCGCCGCTCCTCGGGCTTCAGGTCGGTGCCGCGAAGGTCGAGCCCCACGAGGAGAACGCGCATGGGGTCCCAGCCGAGGTCGAGCGATTGCACGTTGTGCAGACTCCGCACGAACAGAGCGGCGCCGACGAGCAGGACGACGGAAAGCGCGGCCTGCGACATCAGGAGTCCCGTCCGGAGTCGGCCGCGCTGTCCCCCTCCCTCGCGCTCGCCGGCCTTGAGGGAGCCGTTCACGTCCGCGCGCAGGGCGTGGAGCGCGGGAGCGAGTCCGCTCAGCAGGCCGGTGAGCACGGCCGCGCCGGTGGTGAACAGGAGCACGCGCGAGTCGAATGCCGGCACGAGCGACCAGTCGACGTTCGGCAGCACGAGCCGGCGAATCGCGCCGCCCCCCCACTGCGCGAGTGCGAGCCCGAGCGCACCTCCGAGCAGGGCCACCAGGACGCTCTCGGTGAGCAACTGCGCGATGAGCCTCCCGCGGCCGACACCTAACGCGATACGGACCGCGACCTCGCGGCGCCGGCGGATGCCGCGGGCAATGAGCAGGTTCGCGACGTTCGCGCACGCGATGAGCAGTACGATCGCGGCGACGCCCGCGAGCCACGTCGCCACTTTCGCGCTGTCCGACGCCCTCGGCCCGCGGTCGATCGGCAGCGGGGCGAACTCCCCGCGCGTGAGCGCCAGCTCCTGAGAGCGGATCGCCGCCGCGTTGGGTTGCGCCGCCGCGTCCATGCGGCTCTGGCGGTACGCGCGAGTCAGCTCGGCGTTCGCCGCCGCCGCCGTCACGCCCGGGCGGAGCCGCGCGATCATCCCGAGCCACGTCGCGCCGTGATCGAGGTAGTAGCGGTCGGTGCCGAACATGTCGAACGCCGCGGACGTGATCGGCACGTACGCCACGGTGGTCGTCGGCCAGATGCCGTGGAACCCCCTGGGCGCGACACCAATGATCGTGTAGTGCGTACCACCGATCCGCAGTTGACGCCCGAGCACCGACCGCTCGCCGCCGAAGCGCGACATCCAGTACCCGTGGCTGAGGACGGCCACGGCCGTGCCGTTCGGCACGCGATCCTCGTCGGGCCTGAAATAGCGCCCAAGCTCGGGACGCGCGTCGAAGAGAGACCAGAAGCTCGCGCTCACGAGCCCCACCCCGAGCGCCTCGGCGCCGGCGCCCGTGCCAACGATGCGCTGCTCGTCCTGGTAGACCGCGGCCGTGGTCGCGAACGCCCGCGTGTGGTCGCGCAGTTCCGTGTAACGGAGATAGCTGATGGCGAGGTCGATGCGCTCGGTGCCGTCGGGGCGCGGCCGGCGAAGGTAGACGCGGCCGACCCGATCGGCATCCCTCATGAACGCCGGCGGACGGAAGAGAAGCCGGTCGAGGATCTCGAACATCGTCACATTGGCGCCGATGCCGAGCGCGAACGTGAGGGCGAGGGCCGCACTGAAGCCCGGCGCGCGACGGAGCTGGCGGAACGCGTAACGCAGGTCGTCACGCAGCGCGTCGAGACGCTCGAACATGGTGAGCTTCTCCTGTCGGTGTTTCGCCGCGGCGAGCAGCCGCGGACGCACCTCGTCGAGCGGACCGAAACGGCGCAGCGCCTCGGCTTCGGCCACCTCGCGGCTCATCCCCCGCGCGACGAAGGCATCCGCGCGCATGGCGAGGTGGAAGCGGATCTCGTCGTCGGTTTCGGCTTCCACCCCGCGACGCGAGCCGATCGGGATGCGAAGTGCGCGACGGATGCGGGGCGGGAGCACGGTCCGTCCCCGTCAAGCCGGCTGTGGTGTGATGAGGATGCCGGTGACCGTCTCGGCGTAGCGGAGCCAGCGCGCGGTCTCGTTGCGCAGTTCGGCGCGACCGGCGGGGGTGATACTATAGTAGCGAGCCCGCCGGTTGTTCTCGGTGACGCCCCAATCGGCGGTGATGGCGCGTCGCTCTTCGAGCCGGTAGAGCGACTGGTAGAGCGCGCTGTCGACGACGTCGAGGTTGCCGCTGGCGCGCGTCTCGATCCAGGACGTGATCTCGTAGCCGTGCATGGGTCCCCAGGTCAGCGCCTTGAGCACCAGGACGTCGAGGGTTCCCCGCAGCACGGCCAGCGGTTCGGCCATCGCCTCTCCTTACAGGTTCTGTATAGAGTGGGATGGCGTGGGTCGCGTGTCAAGTCTGCCCTCCTCGCGCCCGAGTCGCGAACCTCGCGCTCGGCGAAATCAGGTCTAGCTGTTAGACCTGATTCCTCGCAGCTCCGCAAACTCGGTCGAGGCGAACCTCCGGATAGCCCACCCTCCGTGCCATCCAGACCCTGGGCGTCGCGCAGGACAGAGACCTCCTGTGCGATCCTGGAGGCCGTCCCGGCATTGACTCGCCCTCCCCGCCACTGGAAGTTGGTACGGCTCCGACCCCGACAATCAGAGGCTCATTCATGGCTTTGCGAAGTTCCGCGATGTGGCGCGCGCCGCTGCTCGCCATCGCCGTTCTCTCCGCCGCCTGCGGCCGGCGTGCGCCGGCCACGGCTCCCGTTCCCGCCGTTGCGCGGCCAATGCATGCGATCGTCCCCGTGCCGTGGGCGGTGCAGATCACGCCCGCGGACACCTTCACGATCGACTCGACCACGGCCATCGTCGTCGCCGCCGGCTCGGGCCCCGAGGCCGAGCGCATTGCCGCATACCTGACGCAGATGCTCGGCGGGCCGCTCGCGTCCGCCCCCCGCACCCTGGTCGCCGACGAGTCGGCGCCGCCGCGCAGCATCCTCCTCGGGATCGACGCCAGCAAGACGGCGCTCGGCCCCGAGGGCTACGAGCTCCTGGTGACTCGTGACGGGGTGACACTCTCCGCGACACAGCCTAACGGGTTGTTCTACGGCGTTCAGACCATCCGCCAACTGCTGCCGTGGTCCGTGGAGCACCGCGCGGCGCTCGGGCGTCGGCTGACTGTCCCCGGGGCGCGCATCGTGGACAAGCCGCGCTTCGCCTGGCGCGGCGCGATGCTCGACGTCTCGCGCCACTTCATCGATGCCCGCGCCGTCAAGCGCTACATCGACCTCATGGCGCTGTACAAGCTCAATCGGCTGCACCTGCACCTGGCCGACGATCAGGGGTGGCGCATCGAGATCAGGTCGCGCCCGAACCTCGCGTTCCACGGCGGCAGCACGCAGGTGGGCGGCGGGCCGGGCGGCTACTACACGCAGGCGGAGTTCGCGGACATCGTGGCGTACGCCACGAGTCGATTCATCACGGTGGTGCCCGAGATCGACATGCCGAGCCACATCAACGCGGCGCTGGCATCGTATCCGGAGCTCAACTGCGATGGCGCCGCGCCGCCGCTCTATACCGGGATCCGCGTCGGCTTCAGCGTGCTGTGCGTCGCGAAGGACACCGTGTACACGTTCATCAACGACGTCGTGCGCGAGATCGCCGCGATGGTGCCGACGCCGTACTTCCACGTCGGTGGCGACGAGGTCGAGAAGCTCACGCACGACCAGTATCTCCGGTTCGTCGAGCGCGTGCAGGGGATCGTCACGGCGAACGGCAAGCAGATGATCGGCTGGGGCGAGATCTCGCCCGCCAACCTGTCGCCCAGCACGATCGTGCAGCACTGGCGGCGCGACTCGTCTGCGCTGCACGTCGCGCGCGGCGGGAAGGTCATTCTCTCGCCCGGGCCGAAGACGTACCTCGACATGAAGTACGACAGCACCACCGTGCTCGGCCTCCGGTGGGCGGGGCTGATCGAAGTGCGCGACGCCTACAGCTGGGACCCCGGCACGTTGCTGCCCGAAGTCCCCGAGAGCGCGGTGCTCGGCGTCGAGGCGCCGCTCTGGGCGGAGACGCTGGTGAAGCCGCAGGATTACGAGTACATGGCCTTTCCGCGACTCGCCGCGCTGGCCGAGGTCGGGTGGTCGCCGTCGAGCTCGCGCGACTGGGAGACGTTCCGCCTCCGCCTCGCCGATCAGGGGCCGAGGCTGACGGCGTTAGGCGTGAACTTCTATCGATCGCCGCAGGTGCCATGGGCGCATTGAGACGGCTCGCGCCACTCGCGGCCATCGCGCTGGCGTGGCTCGAGCCGCCGCGGTTCGTGCCGGTTCAGCCCGAGCTCCTCTCCGCGGGCGGAACGCTCGTGAACGCGTGGGCCGACTACGACGGCGATGGAGATCCGGACCTGTTCGTCGGCTTCAACGGCGCGACGAACCGGCTCTACCGGAACGACGCCGGCGCGCTCGTGGACGCGGCGGCAGCGGCGGGTGTCGCGGATGCGCGGGCCACGCGCGCCGCGGCGTGGGGTGACTACGATGCCGACGGTGACCCGGACCTGCTCGTGGGCTTCGCGCCGGGGCCGGCGTCGGTCCTTCGCCTTTACCGAAACGACGGCGGGCGCTTCGCCGACGCGACGGCCGCCGCTGGCGTCGCCCGCGACTCGGGCGCCGTGCGGCAGCTCGCGTGGGTGGATGTGGACGGCGACGGAGATCTCGACCTCTTCGTGGCGTTCCGCGATCGCGCGAACGCGCTCTTTCGCAACGACGCTGGCCGCTTCACGGACATCGCCGCCGACGTCGGCCTCGCGGACCGACGCCGGACCGTCGGCGCCGTGTGGTTCGACTTCGATGAGGACGGCGACATCGATCTCTACGCCGGCAACATGGACGGTGACGCAAATGGCCTCTTTCGGAACGATCGCGGGCGGTTCACGGACGTTGCCGACGAGCACGGGCTCGCATGGGGCGGGCGGGCGCCTCACGACTCGACCAACGGGACCGTCCGCCCGTGCGCGGCCGATGTGAACGGCGACGGTCACATCGACGTCATCACGGCGAACTACGGCCGCAACGGACTGTTCCTGAACCGCGGCGACGGCCGGTTCGAGGACGCGTCCGCGGCGTGGGGCATCGACGCCGATTCCCGGTACGACACATGCGCGCTCGCCGACTTCGACAACGACGGGCGGCTCGACCTCTACGTGAACGGCACGGTCACCGGCGGCGTGAGCTACCGCGACCATCTCTTCCGCAACACCGGCACGCGCTTCGAGGACGTGACGCCCGACAACGTGCGGGCGCTCCAGGCCGACCACGGCGTGCAGTGGGCGGACTTCGACCGCGACGGCGACGTCGATCTCGCGCTGACCGGATCGCGCCCCGACGGCATGCATTCGTTGCTGCGCAACGAGCTCGTCGGGAGCTCGGCGCGCCGCTCGCTCTCCATCGCGGTGCTCGACGCGCGGGGCCGCGCGACGATGGCCGGCGCCGAGGTTCGCGTGTACGCCGCGGGAACGCGGCGCCTGTTAGGCACCAGACTGTTCGATACGGGGTCGGGCTACGACGCGCAGAACGCGATGCCGGTGTACGTCGGCCTTCCGGCGGGCAGGCTCGTGGACATCGAAGTGGTCACGCCACTCGGCGGCTCGAGGACGGTGACGCAAGCGCGCGGCGTCGATCCGCGCCGGTGGCAGGGACAGACGTTCATCGTCCGCGCCGCCGCGGACACTCGCTGAGGCGACACGGGATGCGCTACGTGATGAAGGAGAAGTTCTTCGCCTGGGGCGACGACTTCACGATCCAGGATGCGAACGGCCGTGAGGTCTACTTCGTGGATGGCAAGGCGTTCAGTTTCGGCGACCAGCTCTCGTTCCAGGACATGCGAGGGAACGAGCTGGCCTACATCAAGCAGAAGGTGTTCGCCTGGGGGAAGACGTACGAGATCTTCCGGAGCGGCGTGCTGGCGGCGGTGGTGAAGAAGGAGATGTTCACGCTCTTCAGGTGCCGGTTCACGGTCGACGTCCCGGGCCCCGACGACCTCGAGGCGCAGGGCGACTTCATGGATCACGAATACGAGTTCACACGCGGCGATCGGACGGTGGCCGAGGTGTCCAAACGGTGGTTCAGCTGGACGGACACGTACGGGATCGACGTCGCAGAGGGCGAGGACCCGGTGCTCGTGCTCGCGAGCGCGGTGGTGGTCGACATGGCGTGCCACCCCGACCAGAAGCGCTGAGATCGGTCGGTGCGTTGGCTACTGTGCGGCGGTTATACTGCGGAAGATTGCTCTCTCAACCTCGGGTAACCGATGCGCGCCATCACCGAGCCCGACCACAGTGGCCGGCCCGACGCTTCGCACCACGACCTGTTCGGCATTCCGGTCACGACCATCGACGGTCGGCACGGGACGCTCGAGCGGTATCGCGGCGACGTGCTGCTCGTGGTGAACGTCGCGAGCCAGTGCGGGTTCACACCGCAGTACGCCGGCCTCGAGTCGCTCTACCGCCGTTTTGCCGATCGCGGCGTGATAGTGTTGGGCTTCCCGTGCGACCAGTTCGGGCACCAGGAGCCCGGAACGGAGGAGGAGATCGCGGGGTTCTGCTCGGCGCAGTACGACGTCACCTTCCCGATGTTCGCGAAGGTCGACGTGAACGGGCCGGGAACACACCCGCTCTTCGCGCGTCTCAAGTCCGAGGCGCCGGGCGTGCTCGGAACGACGGCGATCAAGTGGAACTTCACGAAGTTTCTCGTCGGCCGGGACGGGCGTGTGCGCGCACGTTACGCACCGCGCGACACTCCCGAGACGATCGAGCGAGACGCCACGTTCGTCGCTGCGTTAGGCGTGCCGTCGAACGGCGGACGTTGATTCAGAGCGTCCTGAGATACTCCACCAGATCTGCCTTCTGCTGCGCCGTGAGCCTCAGGCCGAACAGCTGAACGTAGTGGTCGACGACGGCCTGCAGCGTCGCCGCGTTGCCATCATGGAAGTACGGACCCGTGAGCTGGGGCGGATGCCAGAGGCCGCGCAGAGGTGTCGTCCGGTACAACTTCGTCGCGCTGCGCAGCGCGTACACCGGATCCTGGCCCACCTCGTCGGGCGTGTGCAGCCGGATGCCGGCGTTCACATCGCTGAGCCTGGAGGCGAGGTGGCAACTCGCACACCGCGCCTCGCCGTTGAACACGGCGTGCCCTCGCCTCGCCGCCGCGACATCGAACGTCCCGGCGAGCGGCTCGGGAGGCTCGAGACTGAACTGGTACGCCCGGAGCGCATCGAGCTTCGACGACACGAGGTCGGGCGGATTGTTCACGTTGACCCCGATGCGCGCGTCGACGAACTGTCCGTGCCCGTGCATCTGGGTGATGGCCACGTACGCGTTCCAGTACGACACCGGGCCGTCGCCCGTGTAGATCTCCCGCTCGACGTGCCGCAGACCGAACGCCGGTGGGATGACGACCGGAATGTTCTGCCCGTCGATGTTGAAGCGCGGGTCGTACATGCCCGGGCCCCACGAGTTGTAGACCGCCCGCTGCGCCGCGGAGGGCGCGGGGGAGAGGGCGATAATCGCGCCGACGTTCAGGTCGCGGTTCGGCCATCCGTCGAGGCGTGACCCGATTCCCGGTGCGAAAGAGTTGTCGACGGTCGAATGGCAGAAGGCACAGGTGATCCCCACGCGCGTCAGCGTGTTGTGCTCATCCACATGGCCCACGACGCCCACCACGGCTCCGAGCTGGAGCAGCGCCACGGTCGTGGCCGGGGAGGTGAGATCGATCGTGCCGTTTCGAATGCCGGCCTTCACGTCGCTCGGCAACGCATCGGCGTCCACCTTGAGTCCCACCGAGAGCGCGGTTGCCGGACTCACCGACGTGCGGATCACCTCGTTCATCCGCAGCGTATCGGTCCAGAAGGTCTCGTCGCCGAACGTGTCGAACCGGAAGATGGATTTCCCCTGCGCGATGGTGGCGGGATCCATCGGGGTGGCTTGCGGATCGTGGGGACCTAGAGCCGTGGCCGCGGTGGCGGGGACTGTAGGGGCGACCGGTCCCTTCTCGTCTCCAGGGCTGCAGGCGGAGAGTTGAGCGATGAGGCCGAGCGTCGAGACGACTGCGACCGAGGGAGCCACTCGCTTGCGAGGTATTGCGCGAAGGCTGTGTGGGTCGCGCGTGTCGGTGACTGGAGCGAACTTCTTGCGTTGCATCCGCGGGCCCTCCTGCTGCGTCGTGGCGGTACGGCGTCTGGCTCGGACCGGGGTAATCCGATACGGCGCCGCATGCCCCACGTCGAGCATGAATGCGTGCACGTTTTTGCATATACGCATGCAATAACTACTCCATCCCTTCGCGAAACGACCGACCGTCAGAGGACCGCCATGGCAGGCAAGCCGCCCCGGCCGGGCTCGCTGGCCGGCACGCGTGGCCGAATCGTCGACATCGTTCGTCGATCGCCCACCACGGCCACCGAGATTGCCGCTCGACTCGAGCTGACCTACAACGCGGTGCGGGCCCATCTCGCCGCGCTGGAGCGTGACGGGCTCGTGCGCTCGAGCGGTGTCCGGCGCGGCGTCACGCGCCCGGCGGTGGTCTACGAGCTCGCGCCTGACGTCGATGACGTGCTCTCGCGCGCGTACATGCCGTTCGCGTCACATCTGGTTCGGGTGCTGGGGGAGCGTGTTCCCGAGCGCGACCTGGACGCGGTGATGCGCGAGGTGGGTCGCCGCGTCGCGCGCGAGTGGCCGCGGCCGCGCGGCCCGCTCATGGAACGGGTCGACGCCGCGTCGGCGCTCCTGCAGGAGCTCGGGGCGCCTAACGAGGTGGAGCGGACGAACGGCACGGTGCGTATTCGCGGGTTCGGCTGCCTGCTCGCCGCCGCCATCCAGGGGCGGCCCCAGGTGTGCCACGTGATGGAGAGCCTCCTCGAGGAGTTCCTCGGCACGGCCGTGCGCGAGTGCTGCGATCGCGGCGAGCGGCCGCGATGCTGCTTCGAGATCCATGATGCCGCTCCGGCGTTGACAAACCGGGACGTCCGTACGTAGACTGCGCGCCCGACCTCGCGTGACGTGACGGTCGGCCTCTCGTCCACAGAGTGCCATGATTCTCCACCCCATCTGCACCCGCTTCGACGCACGAGACGCCGAGGGTCTTCGAGACCCGCGGCCGCGCAAGCGCATCGGTGCAGGAGTGCCGGGAGAGCGTCGAACGACGTAGACGACCGCCTCCCTGCCGGGAGTGTGGACCCCCACGCCCCATCCGCGCCGAGCGCCCGGATGGGGCGTTTTGCATCTCTTCACATCGATCAAGGAGAAACAGACCATGTCTCGCATCAGCGTCCAGCAGCTCCGTGAGCTGCGACAACGAACCGGCGCGGGAATGCTCGACTGCCGCGAGGCCCTGGAGCATGCCGCGGGCGACATCGAGCAGGCCGTGGAGCACATCCGTCGTCAGGCAGCGGCCGAGGCGGCGAAGCGCGCCGCGCGTCTCACCGGCGAGGGCCAGGTGGGCAGCTACATCCATCACGACGCGAAGGCCGGCGCGCTGGTGGAGGTGAACTGCGAAACCGACTTCGTCGCGCGCACCGAGGATTTTCGCGCGCTCGTGCGCCACGTCGCCGAGCAGGTGGCGGCGACGTCGCCGGCTGCGCTCACGTCCGAGGCCGAGTTGCTCGAGCAGCCGTGGATTCGCGACCCGTCGCGTACCGTGGGTGATCTCGTGAACGAGACGTCGGCACGCGTCGGCGAGCGCGTGCGCGTGCGCCGGTTCACGCGGTTTCGTGTCTCGGCATGACGAGTCGGAGTCCGTTTGTCATTCCGAGCGGAGGGCTCTTGCTAATTGGGGTCAGAGTCAACTCGAAGCATTCTGTCTCGTCGCTCGAATGCTCCAGGTTGACTCTGACCCCAATTCGCACCGTTCGGAACGAGAACAGGACGTCCGCTCGGCGGGTGGCACCGGCCGTCGCTGGCCCGCAGCCCGACACCGCCCTATCGTTCCCCCTCATGCCCTTCGCCTGGTGCCACCGGTGACCGATCCGCGCGCGCAGCTCGAAGCAGCACTCGGCGACGCCTACACCATCGAGCGCGAGCTCGGCGGCGGAGGGATGAGCCAGGTCTTTCTCGCCACCGAGCGGCGCCTCGATCGGCAGGTCGTGATCAAGCTCCTGCCCCCCGAGCTCGCCGGGGGCGTGAGCCTCGACCGCTTCCACCGCGAGATCCAGCTCGTCGCGCGGCTGCAGAACCCGCACATCGTCCCCGTCATCACCGCGGGCGAGGCGGGCGACGTGCCGTTCTTCACGATGCCGTTCGTCGAGGGACGATCGCTCCGGGACCTGATCGCCTCGGGCGCCCGCGTCTCGATCACGGAAGGCGCGAACATCCTGCGCGACGTGGCGATGGCGCTCGCCTACGCCCACGAGCGCGGCATCGTCCACCGCGACATCAAGCCCGACAACGTCCTGCTCTCGGGCGGCGCGGCGGTGGTCACCGACTTCGGCGTGGCGAAGGCCATCTCCTCGGCGCGTGTGGGCGCCGCGCCCGGCGGGACGCTCACCCAGATCGGGTTTTCGTTAGGCACGCCGCTCTACATGGCCCCCGAGCAGGCCGCCGCCGATCCGCACACCGACCACCGCGCCGACATCTACTCGTTCGGCGCGATGGCCTACGAGCTGTTCGCGGGGGCGCCGCCGTTCGCGGGCCGGCCGCCTCGCGAGCTGCTCGCCGCGCAGATGACGGAGACGCCGCCACTCCTCTCGGCGGCACGCCCCGACGCGCCGGTGCCGCTCGTCGAGCTCGGTCGCCGCTGCCTCGAGAAGGATCCGCATCGCCGCCCGCAGACGGCGGCCGAGCTCGTGCAGGGGCTCGACCAGGCGCTGATGTCGAGCGGTGCGACAGCGGCGGGGGCGGTCGTGACGCCGGTGGCGACCACACCGAACAAGCGGGTGCTCGCTGTCGCGTTCGCGGCACTGTTCGTCGCCGTCGCGTCCACCGCGTTGGTGCTCTCGCGTCGCGCCGTCAACACCGATGACGGCACGCCATCCACGCCCCGCTCCGTCGCCGTCCTCCCGCTCGAGAACGTCGGCGGCGGCGATAGCGACCGCTACTTCAGCGATGGCATCACCGACGAGCTCACGAGCGCGCTCGGCAAGGTGCCGGGGCTGCGCGTTGCGTCGCGTACGTCGGTGTTCGCGCTCCGGGGCAAGGGCATGGACGCACAGGAGATCGCGAAGACGCTCAGGGTCTCCAACATCCTCGAGGGAACGGTCCGCAGGTCCGGCGATCGCCTGCGGGTGACCGCGCAACTCACGAACGCCAGCGACGGTCTGGCGCTCTGGTCCGACACGTACGAGCGCCGGATGCAGGATGTGTTCGCCGTGCAGGACGACATCTCCGGGAGCATCGTCGGCGCGCTGCGCATGGCGCTCGCGCCTTCGGCCGGCGGGGCGAACGGCGTTGTCACCGGCGCTGCTCGCGGAGGCACCGAGGACATGGTCGCCTACGACCTGTACCTCCGCGGCCGCTACTTCTGGCACCAGCGCGGCAACGACGCCCTGCACCGCGCGGCGGACTACTTCCAGCAGGCCATCGACCGCGACCCGACGTTCGCGCGCGCGTACGCCGGCCTCGCCGACGCGTTGGGGCTGCTACCGATCTACGGCACCACGCCCGCCGATAGCGCCTTCCCGCTCGCCCGCCGGGCCGCCGAGCGCGCGCTGGCGCTCGACAGCACGCTGGCCGAGGCGCACACCACGTTAGGTCTCATTCTCAAGAGCACCGGCGAGTGGGGGCCGGCGGCCGCCGAGCTCCGCCGGGGGATCGCGCTCGACAGCAACTACGCGACGGGTCACCAGTGGCACGCGGAAGTGCTGATCATCACCGGCCGCGTGCGCGAGGCCGTCGCGGAGCTCGAGCGCGCGCGCGAGATCGAGCCGCTGTCACCGGTGATGAACGCCGAGCTCGGGTACACGCTCGGACTCGCGGGCCGGTATCAGGAGGCGGCGGTCATCGGCCAGCGTGCGATCGAGCTCGACTCCACGCTGTGGATCGGCCACGCGTTCCTCGCTTATTCCCGGCTCTTTGCCGGCGACGCCCCCGCGGCCATCGCCGGCTTCGAGCGCGCCGTCAGGCTCGGCCAGGGGATTGATCCGCTCGTCGGCTCGCTCGCGTACGCGCTCGCGAAGGCCGGACGCGCCGACAGTGCACGCGCGGTGCTCGCACCGGTCGAGCGGCGAGCCAGGAGGGGCGGCGGCTCGCCCGTCGCGCTCGCGATGGGATACGCCGGACTCGGTGATCGCGAGGCGGCGCTCGACTGGCTCGAGCGCGGCGCGCGCGAGAAGGACCCGTGGCTGTACGCGATGTCGATCAATGCGCCGATGTTCGATTCGATACGGACCGATCCGCGGTTCGCGGAGGCGGCCCGGGGCATGAAGCTCGATCCGGACGTCATGGCGAAGCCGTCGAAGTCCGGTACGTGACGGCCCGGTAGCTCGATGCGCCTCTGGATCGACGCCGACGCGACACCGCGCGATGTGAAAGACATCGTGTTCCGCGCGGCACACCGGCTCGTGCTCGAGACCGTCGTGGTGGCGAACCAGCGAGTTCCCATTCCGCCGGGACACCCGATGGTATCCGGCGTCAGGGTGGAGGGTGGGCCGGACGCCGCCGACCGCTACATCGCTCAGAACGCGGCGCGCGGCGACGTCGCCATCACCGCCGACATTCCGCTCGCGGCACAGCTCGTGGCGGCCGGGGTGGCGGTGATCGATCCGCGCGGGTACGAGCACACGACCGAGACGGTCGGTGAGCGGCTGAGCGTACGCGACTTCGCCGACGCGCTGCGTGGAGCTGGAGTGGAGACCGGCGGCCCCCGGCCGTTCGGACCCAGGGACAAGCAGGCGTTCGCCTCGGCGCTCGACCGCGTCCTGACGCGCGCCCGCCGAGCGCTCTGACGTCCGCGTTAGGCGCCGCCAACAGCGGCCGAGGCCGGACCATGGCGTCGTTCCGGACCGGGGAGGCGGAAGCCTCATCGTCCCGATGGAGCCCCGCTACCGCGAAGCGTCGGAATCAGATCGCGTTTCGGCATCGGAGCACGTCGGGTCCACGTCGTACCCCAGATAGAAGTAGTGATGCCAGCGGCGCGTGCCCTGCGGCGGCGCGCCGGTCCAGACCGTCAGGTGGACGCCCTCCGTGCTCGTGCACGCCCGGAACAGTTCGGGCCTGCCGTCACCCTCGAGGTCCGCGGTCACGCCGTCGGCCGTGGGGGTGAGCGTTCCATTGAAGTTCGCGATGGCGAACGCCGGCACGCCGGTCTCGAGCGAGTCGCGGAGCACTCGAATGCGGTAGTGCGCGACTCCGGGCTCGGTCAGCGTGATGCGCGCACACGGCCGATCGACCCTGCGAATCACCTCCGCCTCCGCGACCGATTGCGGCGTCGCCGTTTTCACGAGGCGTATTCGTTGACCGGTGTCGAGCGACCTGTTCGGCATGTATAGGCACGCGCCGCCCGGTGTATTCACGGCAATGCCGATGTCGGTGCGGTAGGTGAATGGACGCAGCTCACGCAACTCGCAGGCAGTGAGCAGGGCGAGGAGGAGTAACGCGAGCGGGGTAGTGCGGGACATTTCTTCGCTCTCCGAGGCTGCCGCTAGAGTCCGCGGCTCCGCTCGGAACGACAGCGAGCGCCTCAGCTCCGGTTGCGCCCCTGGAGCTTGGCGAGCAGTCGCAGGATCTCCAGGTACAACCACACGAGCGTGACGAGCAGCCCGAACGCCGCGTACCACTCCATGTACTTGGGCGCGCGGTACTCCACGCCCCGCTCGATGAAGTCGAAGTCGAGCACGAGGTTGAGCGCGGCCACCACGACGATCACGAGGCTGATCCCGATGGAGAGCGGGCTCGAGTCGTGGAGGAAGTTCATCCGGACGCCGAAGAACCCCAGGATGAAGCTCAGCAGGTACATGATCATGATCCCGCCGGTGGCCGCGACGATGCCGAGGCGGAATTTGTCCGTCACGCGAATCAGCCCCGTGCGGTACACGATGAGCAGCGCCATGAACACACCGAACGTCAGCGCCACCGCCTGCATCGGCAGCCCCGCGAACCGCGCATTGTAGAGCGACGAGATCCCGCCGAGCAGAAGCCCCTCGAGCACCGCGTACACCGGTGCGGTGTACGGCGAGACCTTCGGCTTGAAGATGGTCACCAGGGCCACGATGAAGCCGCCAATGCCGCCGACCAGCGTGGCCGGCCCGACAATGGCGACGTTCCCGCTCGCTACGGCGTTCCAGGTGAAGCTCGCCGCGAACAAGGTGAGCAGCACGAGCACGAACGATTTGGTGGCCGTCCCCTGCAGGGACATCGCGGGCTCGCCGGCGGCGGCGCGCACACCGCTGAACGTGCTTTCTCTGAGTGCCGGATTGGCGGTTCGCATGGGGATAGCTGTGAGTGAGTGGTTGGTCTGTTCAAGGATGGCGGTGGGCACCGCCATTGGCCAGGCGCCAGGTCACCGCCCCGGCGCTACGCAGCCGATGCAATTCCTTCGCGGCAGCCGAGATCACTGCTCGCGCCACGAACCGCTCCGGAGAACCGCCACTGAATGCGCCGGCAATCGCCCGCAGCAGCGTGGGGGTGAACCGCCGGCCCGGCGTGATCGCGAAGATGGGCTCCCACGCCATGGGCTGCGCACTCGCCTTGAACGCCTCCAGCCCCCGGAAGTTGTAGAACCGGCGGCCGTGGGCTCGCACCCAGTGCAGGACGAGACGCAGCCATGCGGGCTGGCCGTCGCCGACGGCTCCGGCGTGCTCGGAGAGCGGGGAGAGGCCGAGCGTCGCGTATCGGGCCCCGCCGGCTTCGAACGCGCGCATCGCGGCGTCGATGAGCAGATGCGTCGTGCCGTTAGGCGCCGAGCGTGCGCGTGGCCACTGCTCGACGAGCCAGCCGTGGCGTGCGGGGATCGCGGTCGCCACCAGGAAGCCCACCACGTCGGGCCCCCGCTCGGCGACGAAGATGCGCCGGTCCCGGAGCGTGTCGAACAGATCGGGCGTCACCAGGAAATGGAGCGGCGGCAGGCCGCGCGTGTCCAACCACTCGCGAAGCACGGCGCGGAGGGACGGCGCGCGAGTCGCGCGCTCGGCCGACCACTCCCGGACGCGCACTCCCTTGTTTCGCGCTCGATTGAGCTGGGCGCGGAGCGACGCCTTGGCGCGAACGATTCCCGGCCAGGCGTCAGGCTCCCACACCGGCTGCGCGCCGATGCGCACCAGGGCATGGTCGGCGCGCGTCGCGTACACCCGCTCGAGCCGCGCGCCGGCGCCGAAGAAGACCACGCGTTCCCCGTGCGCGCTCGCGTCCGCTTCCAGCTCGAACGCGACTTCCCGCAGGCGGTCGGGGTGACAGACCGGCGCTCCGGCGATGACCCACACGCCTCCGAAGGAGGCGTACCCGGCCACGGCATCGCGCGCGTTCGAGAACCAGAGCTGCATGCCGGGGTTGAGGATCTGGTAGGCGACGGCGTTCCAGCCGTGGCGCATCACCAGGTCCCGTGCGGCGAGCCAGGCGGGGTCGGTGTGTTCGTTCGGCGCGACCAGGGACGGTTGGGTGGACTTGGTGAGCGAGTGGGGACGGGGCATGTGCCGCGTCAATGGAGGTGCCATGTCGTGGGCCGCCATCGAGGATAAAATAGGTGTGCGCAGGCACGGCACGGACAGCACGCACGTGTTGCCAGGCGGCAATATTGCCGTACATTTCAAGCAAGATTGCCGCCACTGACAGCGGAGATGAAGCAATGACTGCTACCGCCATCGCCCGTCGGTTGGGCGGTCCCAAAGTGTTCAAGTCGCCGATTCGAACGGAGCTCGAGCTCGCCGCCGCGGTCGCCAGGGGACTGCCGACCGCATCCATCGACGCTCTCGTGAAGGGAAACGTCGTGCTCGCTCAAGAGGTCCCGGTCCTGCTGCTCCCCGCTCGCACGCTCGCCGATCGGAAGAAGAAGCGGCGGCCGCTCACCCCTGAGGAATCGGATCGCGTGACGCGCGTCGCGCGGCTCCATGCACGCGCGGCCGAAGCACTCGGCAACGACGAGAAGGCGTTCGCGTGGCTGCGTCGTCCGAACCGCTCGCTCGGCGGCAACGCTCCGGTCGACCTGCTTCGAACGAGCGAAGGCGCGCGCCTCGCGGAGGCCGCGCTCACGCGCCTCGAGCACGGCGTGTTCTCCTGACCGTGACATCGCGCCTGCCCCCGTCGGGACGTTAGGCACGTGCGGGTCTTCCGGATTGCCCGCGCCGCGTTCCCGGCGCTGGACGGAGAGGGCGCGCGGCTCACCGGCGGCCGTTGGAACAGCGCCGGAACCGCGGTCGTCTACGCGGGAACCAGCCGATCGATCGCGGCGCTGGAGACGCTCGCGCTCGCGGACCCGGATCTCCTGCCCGACGACTTGACGATCTTCGAGATCGAAGTCCCCGACGCGCTGTCGGCGGAGCGCATCGACCTCGCCTCACTCCCCGGGGATTGGCGCGCACCGGGCCACGTTCGCTGCATCGAGCTCGGCGACGAGTGGCTGCGCCGCGGTGCCAGCGCGATTCTGCCAGTTCCCTCGGCGATCATTCCCGAGGAATGGAACGTCCTGATCGATCCGAGTCACCCGGAGGGTGTGCGCGTGCGAGTAGTCGCGACGGCACCGTTCACGTTCGATCCGCGGCTACTGTGACATGACGGGCCTTGATCGCTCTAAATCTGGTGACACCAAAGTCACGGCTTGGGTAACACGACTTCGCGTGGCTCGGGCTCGCGGCTGCCCTCGGGCCTGGTGCCAACCTGACCGCTATAGTTGTCTCCCCAGCACCACACCCGACTGCTTGCGAGCGCACAGGTGAAATTGCCGCCGACACTGATCTGTTGCCAAGTGGTAGCCATCGGTACGGCCTTCGGCTCGTACTGGCTGACAAAGTCCCCGCGCCCGAGCTGACCCTGATCGCCGAAGCCCCAACACCAGGCAGTCGGCGTGAGCGGAGCAAGCGCGCAGAAGTGAGACGCTGCCAGACCGTACTCCGAGAAGCGATCGAACGCTAGTCCAGGTGCCCTGACCGGAGCTGGGTCGGAATGGTCTATCGTCGTTCCGTCCCCTAGCTGCCCCGTCCAATTCCATCCCCAGCAATACACGGCACCGCCTCGTGCCAACGCGCACGTCGCGCCCTGACCCGCGACGATGCGGAGCACTTCCGCCCCCACTGGAAGTGTCAACTCATGCGGAACCGGCTGGAAGTTTGGCGGGCGCGCGCCAGCCTCTCCCTGAGCGTTAGAGCCCCAACATACCAGCTGGCCATCGGCGTCGCGCACCGCGCACATCTGGCCGCTCCCTGCTGCCGCGTTTCGCACGCGAAGATCGAGGCTCGCGAATACGCGCGTGGGCACGACGTCATACGTGATTACAGGCGGTGGTAGATCGGGAGCGGCAGAGAGCGGCTCGAACCTGGCCCCCCAACACCACAACTCGCCTCCGTCTCGGATACCGCAGATGCGGCCGTTCCCGGCGATCAACACGTCGAATCTGTGACCGATCTGGACGACCGCCGGTATGAATCTCGGAAGGTTGCCATCACCCAGCACGCCACGCCCCCAGCACCATGTTTCGTTCGAGGGCGCCTCGAGCGCACAGGCGACATCGGTTCCGACCGCGATCTGCCGGAACCGGTGCCCTTCTGCTGGAAGCAGGATCGGATCTGCGCCACCATTGGCGAAGAGCCCTGCCGCACCCCAGCACCAAACTTGACCGTTGCGTCGCAAAGCGCACGCGTTCGCGAATCCTGCGCCGACCTGTATTACCTCGAGAGCTTCCGGGCCTGTCTCGCGCAACCAGAGGGGTTGATTCGAGTAGGGACCGAGTGGGTCACTTACCGCGGATCCGGTGTCGGGCCAGCCATACACATCCCTCACCACCCCATTCGGGTCGATCACGTCCAAATGCAGGTGAACCGGTACACCGCCATACGACCCAGCCCCGAAGTTACCCGAGTAGCCCACGAAACTACCCCGCTCAACGAATTCTCCTTGGTGAGGACACTCCCCGCACTCCCGAATCGAATTGCCGAAGAGGTCAACGGCATACTGGACGGCCGCTCCATCCCAATACGAGCTGAGATGTAAGAGCCGCACGCGCCACCCAGCGCATTCTTTGCCGTCACCTTTCTTCGCAGGCATATACGACGCGCAGATGGCAAGTGCGTGGTTGACCTTGGCATCGAGGCTTGTCGGATCAGGCGCGTCGTAGAGGACGTAGCCCGACATTGGAGCGATCAGTTTCGTTCCGAACTCGGCTCGGATGTCTACGCCCATGTGGTTGCTATAGGCGAGGATGCCCACCTCGTTCGCGCACGCCCCGTCGTAGACGATGCCGACTTCGGCTTTGAGGCGGGTTTTAAGTTGAATCGCCGTTAGGAGCGTGCTGCCGTCGCTGGACGGCACGCTCGCGCACGGCGCGACTTGCGGAGACCGCACCGGAAGCACCCCGATGATCCCACCGGTAACGATCACGGGGTCTTCGATCTTGTGGGGCTTCTGCTTCCAGGTCGCGGGATCCTTCAGGTTCCAGTTGAGGTTCGTGTGGTCGAACAGCGCGGTTATGACGCTCTCGTACGGTCCGCCACTCTCCATCGGCCACGACACGAACGGGCCCGGGTCGGGCGCGACCGGCGCGGATCCGACCGCAGATACGGGCGCCATGCGGCGGTCAGGCGCGGTCATGGCATCTGGCTCCGCGCACCCGAGCTGGACGAGGGTCACGGTCGCGCCTAACGCTATTAGGGACGCTGGCAGACGCACGAGCATCTCCCGAAAGTAGGCGAAGTTGGTCGAATTAAGGTCGTGAACCGCGCCCGGACATCGCAGGCGACGGAGGCCTTGCGAAGCGAGACGACGGGCATCGGACGCCATGCAACAACTCGATGCCGCGGCACGCTCACAGCTGTCGCAACGTGCCTTTCCCCAAGTACGCACCCAGACTCTTCGCGATCTCGTCGATCACTCCGGCCCGGGCCCCGTAGCGACCCGTCGATGCAGTCCACCAATTCTCGGCATCCTTGGCGTAGTAGAGCGTCACGCGCACCGTGGACACGTCAACGACTCTCTGCACGGGACCAAGCGGTCCTCGCACCAACCGCGGCTCCTGAGTCAGCGAGTACGTACCGATGAGGAACGCATCGACTCCGGTCGTCCGCTGCAGGTCTCCGAGAAACTTGCGTGTCGCCGGGGACAGTACGAACTGCCCTCCCGGGCCAGCGAAGGTATTGAAGTCGGCCTGCAGATTCTTGTAGCCGGTTCCGAGCGCGCGCTCGTTGATGGCCGAGACGACCTCGCGGTAGCCCTGCACTTGCCACTGTGCCTGGCGCGCTTCGAGCGCGCTCGTGAGTGCAGCGATGAGGCCTTCCGCGAACGTCTGCTCTTCGATCCCGCCGGAAGGAAAGAGCGGGAAGACTCCGAGTTTCGAGATTCGGGTGAAGTCCATCTTCGGCGACACATGCGCCTCTGGAGGCTTGATCTGCTCGCCCGTCTGAGCCCCCTGGAACATCATCGCGCATCCACAGACGACCAGCGCCAGCGGCGCCACGCCGACCGAGTGCGCGATCGAGCGTGCGGCAGGTGCCCGCATGATTCGACCTCGGTGAAGGTTCACGATCCGCGACATTCCTGAGCCTCATCTCTGCTCGCCGGTCGTCTCAGGATCGTCTTGAACCCATCACGATACTGGAGCGAGGGGCACTCGTGGCGAGAGACGCCCGGGAGACGCTCCCACTATCTCCTTGAGAGCGCGCCACCTGCGGTCCGAAGCAGCCGGCCCGCAGCCCTGGCGTCCGCACCGCGCCGTCGCCACACTCGTTATCGCTCGCGGCGCCGCGCGCACTCACCAAGCAGCTCTCCCGCACCACGGTCGTGAGCTCCACCAGCTCGCAGCGCCTCGTCCTCCGAACCCTCGGCACCGCCGCGCTGGTGCGTGTCGCGGACGACGGCACCGAAGAGACCCTGCTCGAGGTCTCCAAGGTCCTGTCCCTCATCACCTACCTCGCCGCCGCGCCCGGCCGCGCGGCCACGCGCGAACAACTCATCGACCTCCTCTGGTCGGACCTGGAGCCCGAAGCGGGCAAGCACGCCGTTCGCCAGCAGCTCTGGCAGATCCGGCGGCGGTTCGGCGACGAGCTCGTGATCGAAGGGCGCGACACGCTCACCCTGCGCACGCACATCCCCTCCGACCGCGACGAGCTGCTCGACGCGGCCCAACGAGGAGACCTGACGCACGTGGTCGAGCTGCACCGCGGCGACTTCTTTCCGGGGTTCGCGGCGCCAGGCAGTGGTGAGCTGGAACGCTGGGTCGAGGAAGAGCGAAGCCGCCTTCGCACCATCTTCCTCCGCTCGGGAGAGCTGCTGGTGCGGCAATGGTTGTCGGAGGCACGCGCGCGCGACGGACAAGCGCTCGCCCGACGCCTCCGCAACGCGGACCCCATGCGACAGCAAGGGTGGCGATTGCTCCTCGAAGCGCTGGTGGCGGCGCACGATCCCATCGCCGCCGCCGTGGAAGCGGACGCGTTCGAGCGGCATCTGCATAACGAGGACATCGAGGCCGAGCCGGCGAGTACTGCGCTGATCAAGCTGGCCCGGCGGCTTCCGAGCGAAACGGCCGCTGCGGCCACCGACACGCGCGCGAACCTCGCCGTCGAGCTGGTGGGGCGGGAGCGTGAGTTTGCCGCGCTCATGCGCGCGTGGGACGACGCTCGCCGGGGGCGCGGGGTGGTCGTGGCGATGTCCGCACCCCCAGGCTTCGGAAAAACCCGCCTGCTGCACGAGATGGAGGCGCGGCTGCAGTCCATGCGCGCGCGCACGGTGCGCGTTCGCGCCGAGGCTGGCGCACGCGGGATCGCGCATGCGCTCACGAGCGACCTCGCAGCCGCGCTGGCCGCGCTCCCCGGCGCGCGCGGAATCTCGCCGGCGAGCGCTCGCACCCTCGTCGCCCTCAACCCGTCGCTCTCCTCCATCTACTCGACCACGCCGACGCCGGTGAGCGGCGACGACCACACCGCGGCGCGATTGGCGGCGCTGCGCGAGCTCATCGTGGCCGTGAGCGAGGAACGCCCGGTCGCGGTGCTCGTCGATGACCTGCACTGGGCGGACGCCGAATCGCGGCAGTTGCTCGCAGCCGCATGTGGAGGGTTCGAACGCCACCCGGTACTCGTGGTGACCGCCACCCGGCCCACGAGCGCGGTGTTCGCGCCTGCCGCAACGGCGCGCCCGCTACCCCTCGCACCGCTCGGCGCCGACTCGATCGCGACGCTCATCGCGAGCCTCGCCACGCTGCCTCCGGAGCCGTGGGCGAACACACTCGCCGATGATCTCGCGCGCGCGACGGGCGGGTCGCCGCTCCATCTGCTCGAGACTCTGCAATTGCTCGGCGACGCTGGCACGTTGACCCCCATGGATGGGACATGGACGTGCGCCGATTCGGACACGCTGGCCGCGAGTCTTCGCGAAGGTGGGCCGACGCGCCGACGGATCGCGGCGCTCGGAGCCGATGCTCGCGCCGTCCTGGAAGTGCTCGCTGTTGCCGGCTGGCCACTGTCGGTATCGCGAATGGAAGCGGTGATGAATCGGGCCGAGCCCCGCATCACGGAGTCGCTGCTCGAACTGGAGCAGGCGGGGTTAGCCGCGCGGCGCGGCGATGGGTGGGCGGTAGCGCATGACGAGTTCGCCGACGCCAGCGTCGACGCAATGCCCGCCCCCGACCGCGCCCGCATCCACGCGGCGCTCGGCCGCGCACTCGTGGCCGCCGGGCACGACCGATATGCGATGCGCCGCGCCGCCTCGCACCTGTCGCGAGGCGACGAGCCCGGGCTACTCGCCAACCTGTACGCGCGATTCGTGACGCGTGCGCGCCGAGAGCGCGATCGACGCACGCACGTCGCGTTGGCTGCCGACCTGCTGGGGCTCGATGCGGATGATGCCGAGGCAGTGCGGCTCGCGTCGACACTTCCGCTCCGCGTTCGCCTCGGCCTCGTCACCTGGCCACGGGTGGCGGCCGCGGTCAGCCTCGTGCTACTCGCCACGACACTGACGGCGGCGGCCGCAACCCGTCGGCATGCGGCCCCGCCGGACGCGGTGCTTCTGGTCATCGGCCAGAGCCGGCCGCACCGATTGACGATGGTTCGAATTCCGGTGCGAGATTCGGGCTGGGGAACATCACCCATCGAGGTCTCGCCAGCGCATGACCGCAGGACCGAGCTCGCCATCTCCGCCACCGCCACCGAGTTGCTGCAGGCGCCGGGACGCTCCGACCTCGTCGTGTTCTCACAGCCGGTCAGCGACAGCGGCGTCACCGATCTGTTCGTGGCGGAACGGGGAGTCATCCGCCGCCTGACGTCGAGTCCCGCCGATGACGTGCATCCGTCATGGTCCCCGGACGGACGATTCCTGGTGTTTCGCACGGGCCGGTGGAACGAGCTGCGCCACGATGACCTGGCGATCATGGACCTCGCCACCGGCTCGACACGCCAGCTCACCAGCGGTGACCCGACGGACTGGACGCCTCGCTGGAGCCCTGATGGAACACGAGTCGCGTTTCTTCGCAACTACTGGACGAGACGACCGTCGGAGATCTGTACGATCGCGGTGTCCGGCGAAGACGAAACGTGCCGAGCCATCGCCGCCGAGCGCACGTCGATTCTTGCGGGGTGGGCCGGCGACTCTCACCTGCTCGTGGTGGCGTACCGAGACGGCCAGCCGGTGCTGCTGCGGCATGACCTCGTATCGGGAACGAGTGAGCTCGTGGAGCGCGAGGTCGACCTCGCGTCGGTGTCCCCGGACGGTCGCTGGATGGCGGTCCGGTGCGTGGACGCGGGACGCCTAACGTGGTGGCTCGCCTCGACGATGCAACCAGCACGACGACGCGAGCTGCGGATCGACAGCTCACGCGTGGAGCGCGTGTCGCTCGCCTGGGGCGTGTCGTCGTCGAAGCTCGCGTATCTCGACTCGACCTGGATCGACGCCGGGCCGGCATCGCCGGTGGCGGGCGTGCCGCATCAGCTGCGCGCGCACGGTCTGAACCACGACGGGACACCGGCATCGCCACGTATGCTCCGGTGGAGCACCGACGACGCGAGCATCGCAACCGTCGACTCGTTAGGTGTTCTCCATCCACGTCAGGCCGGGCCGGTCGTGGTCGAGGTCTCGGCCGGCGGATGGCGCGTAGCGCGGCGACGCCTCGACGTGCGAACGCCCGTCGTGACGACGTTGCGGGTCGAGGAGTGGAACGAGCTCTCCCGTGCACGGTGGCGCACGTTCGGCGAGCCGAGTCCCGAGGTCGTCACCACATCGACCGGTCGCCGCGCGCTGCACAACGCGGGAGACGGCACCTACTGGAGCGGCATCTACTCCGGCGACGAGTATCTCCCGAGCGAGAGCATCGGGATCGATGCCGAGCTATCGACGCCGGTGTCGCTCGAGCAGTGGCAGTCACAACATGGCGAGTTCCTCTTCGGGGCAGACTCCGCATCGCTGGCCAGGTGGGATCACCGGACTGGTTTCTTCCCGCAGGATGCGACGCCCGGCTCGGCCATGTGTGGATTCGGCTATCCGGCCGGCGCGGAAGGTCCTGACCTCGCCGAGACGGCCAGTTCCGGAGGCGGTGCCGTGGAAGGCGCGCGGTCCCTCGGCACGGGCGCGTGGTATCGAATCCGGCTTCAACTGCTTCCCGATGGACGTTGCGCCGTGGCGCTCAACGGGCGCGCGATCGGAATCAGTGCGCCGCACGCCGGGGACAGCTCGCGCCTGCGCGTCGCCCTATACGGTCAGAGTTTTCGGACGCGGATGCTCGTCGGTAGGCTCGAGCTGTTTCGCGGCGTGAAGACCGACGTGGACTGGGCCACGCTCGATACCGCATCGGTCATCGACCCGCCGGTCTGGCAGCGTGGGGCGCGACGCGTCGCGTCGCTCTCTGCCTTTCGTTGAGCGCAGCAACACGATCGTCTCGGGCAACCGCGCCTGCAAGATCTGGCGAACGAGGCTCCCTACCCGCTACGCCGCATCGACTCCACAGCCCGCACGCCTCCCACCGGCGTCTCCCGCGCGACGGTCGGCGTCGCGAACAGCGGCCGCTCCGCCGGAGGCAGGCCCAGATGCTCACGCGCCCGGTCGAGCGCGTCGTCGAGGTTGCCGAACAGGTTCTCCTCGCCCACCTCATCCAGCACCGCCGACCGGCCGAGCGCCACGAGCGGCTGCGTGTGCACATCCGACAGCAGCACCAGCGTGCCATCGCGCCGCGTGCGGTGCACCACATCCTTGAGGGCGTGCAGCCCCGTCGAATCGATGGCCGGCACGTTGCGCATGCGGATGATCAGCACCTTCGGCTTCCGCGCGACCTGACCGATCGTCTCCTTGAACGTCTCGACGGCGCCGAAGAAGAACGGACCGTTCACCTCGTACACGTCCACCCCGTCGGGCACGGCGCGATGCCTCACGCCGTTGGGGTCCGTCGCGTAGCGGTCGCCGTTGTCCTCGAGCTCGCGCGTGATGGCGGTGACGTTCGTGACCTCCGACATGCGCTTCATGAAGAGGAACACGGCCATCACCATCCCCGCCTCGATGGCGACGGTGAGGTCCACGAGCACGGTCAGCGCGAACGTGATCACGAGCACCACGACGTCGCTCTTCGGCGCGGTCAGCTCGGCGCGGAACGCGCGCCACTCGCTCATGTGGTACGCCACGACGACGAGAATCGCCGCGAGCGCCGCGAGCGGGATGAGCGCGGCCCAGCGGCCGAAGAAGAGCGTGATGAGCAGCAGCGTGAGCGCGTGTACCATGCCGGCCACCGGCGTGCGGCCGCCGTTCTTCACGTTGGTCGCCGTGCGCGCGATGGCGCCGGTGGCGGGGATGCCCCCGAACAGCGGCGTCACGATGTTCGCGATCCCCTGCCCCACGAGCTCCATGTTCGAGCGGTGGCGCCCGCCGATCATGCCGTCGGCGACCACCGCCGAGAGGAGTGACTCGACGGCGCCGAGCAGCGCGATGGTGAACGCCGGCGCGACGAGGAGTTGAACCTGCGCGATGGTCGGATGCGGAATCGACAGATGCGGCAGCGACGCGCTGATCCCACCGAATTTCGAGCCGATGGTCTCGACCGGCAGGTGGAACAGCTGCACCACGACCGTCGCGACCACGAGCGCCACGAACGGGCCGGGGATCCGCCGGTTGATGCGCGGCCACACGATGATGATCGCCAGCGCCAGCGCCGACACGCCAACCGCGTAGAGGTTCACCGAGCCGAGGTGCGCGGCGAACGCCGCCCACTTCTCGAGGAAGTCCGCGGGCACGGTGCCCATGCGGAGGCCGAGGAAGTCCTTCACCTGGCTCGAGAAGATGATGACCGCGATGCCGCTGGTGAATCCGATGACGACCGGGTGCGGGATGAACTTGATCACCGAGCCCAGCTTCACGGCGCCGAGGATGATGAGGAACACGCCGGCCATGAGCGTGGCGACGATGAGGCCATCCACGCCGAACTTCTGCACGATGCCGTAGACGATGACGACGAAGGCGCCGGTGGGGCCGCCGATCTGGACGCGCGATCCGCCGAGCGCCGAGATGAGAAAGCCGGCGATGATGGCGGTGTAGAGACCGCGGTCGGGGGTGACGCCGCTGGCGATGGCGAACGCGATGGCCAGCGGGAGCGCGACGATGCCGACGATGACGCCCGCGGTGAGGTCGGCGGTGAACTGCGGGCGGGTGTAACCCTTGAGGGTGGTGACGAGCTTCGGGACGAGCACTGTCCACTCCGGAGCAGCCGGCCGGCGCCGGGGCAGCGTGTGGAGCGGGTGCGCGCCTCGGTCGCCGCCAGCATTGACGTTGAACCGATGATCAATGAGAATATAGGAGTTGTTGGACACGTGGTCAACAAACGGCCGCCGCCCCTCTCGCGCGGAGGCCGGGTTCGGAGGCATCTTCGGACATGCAACTCACGCTGCGCGAGGCGGCCGGGTATCTCGGCGTGACCGAGCCGGTCCTCCGGCGGTGGATCGCCGACCGCGAGCTCCCCGTCCACGAGGTCGATGAGCGGGTCTACCTCAACGCCGTCGAGCTCTGGGAGTGGGCGGTGGAACACGGCGTACCGGCATCGCGACGGCTCCTCGAGCACGCGCGACGCGCGCCCGATCCCGTGCCGCCCATCTCCGAGCTGCTTCGCGCGGGCGGCATCTTCCACGACATCGACGCCCCCGACAAGCTCGCGGTGCTCAGCGAGTTCGTCGCCCGACTGCCCCTCCCGCCCGAGCAGAACCGCGACGCACTGCTGAGCGTGCTCGAGGCGCGCGAGGCCATGGGCTCGACGGGCATCGGCGACGGCATCGCGATACCCCACGTCCGGAACCCGATCGTCCTGCACGTCGCGCAGCCGTTCGTCACCCTCTGCCTGCTCCGCCACCCGGTGGACTTCGAGGCGCTCGACGGCCAGCCGGTACACGCCCTCTTTATGGTTGTGAGCCCGACGGTGCCAGTTCACCTCCGCATTCTCGGGCAGCTCGGCTTCCTGTTGCGCGACGAGACGCTGCGCGGGATGCTCCGGGACCGCGCGCCTGCCGAGGCGATCATCGGGCGGGTGGAGATGGTGGAAGCGACGAAGACGACCGGCTCGTTCACCACGCGGCGATGAGGCTCTTCTTCGCCGGCGTGGCGCTCGTGCTCGTTGGCGCGGTGGCGGCGTGCGTGATGCGCCGCCGGGCGGTCGTCGATGCGGTGTACGGCGTACTGGTCGTCGCCGGCTGCCTCGTGTCGGGCGCGGCGGCGGTCGTTGCACTCGCGTCAGGCAGCAGCGCGTCCGTCACAGTGCCATCGGCGGTTCCCGGCGGCGACTGGGTGTTCGCCCTCGACCCGCTCGCCGCGGTGTTCGTCGCGGCCGTCTCGTTCGTCGGTGCCGCGTGCGTGGCGTTCGGCACGCCCTATCTCGCACACGAGCGCGCACATCGGCCCGTGTGGTTCGCGCATGCCACGTTCGCCGTGCTCATCGCCGCGCTGATGCTGGTCGTGACGGCGCAAGCGGTCGTGCCGTTCCTCATCGCCTGGGAGCTCATGGCGATCGGCTCGTACCTGCTCATCGTGCACGAGGACGAGCATCCGGACGTGCGTCGGTCGGGGCTCATCTACATCATCGCGACCCATACGGGCACGCTCGCGCTGTTCGCGATGTTCGCGGCCTGGGGCGCGCAGGCGTCCGACTGGTCGTTCGCCGCGCTCGCCGCCGCGGCGCCGGGCCTGCCACACGGCGGCTCGCTGATCCTCGCGCTGGCCGTGCTCGGGTTCGGCTTCAAGGCGGGATTCGTCCCGTTGCACTTCTGGCTCCCGCCCGCGCACTCCGCGGCGCCGACGCACGTCTCGGCGCTCATGTCCGGCGTCGTGATCAAGATGGGGATCTACGGCATCCTCCGCGTCGTGAGCCTGCTCGGCGGCTCACCTCCGCTCTGGTGGGGCTGGACCATGCTGGCCATCGGCGTCGTCTCGGGCGTGCTCGGCGTGCTGTGGGCGCTCGCGCAGCACGACATCAAGCGGCTGCTGGCCTATCACAGCGTCGAGAACATCGGGATTATCGGCATCGGCATCGGTGTCGGAGCGCTCGGCGCGGCCTACGGCCACCCCGGCATCGCGGTGCTCGGCTACGCCGGGGCACTCCTCCACACGATCAACCACGCGCTGTTCAAGAGCCTCCTCTTCCTTGGCGCCGGCGCGGTGTACCAGGCCACGGGGACGCGCGACATGGAGGCGCTGGGCGGACTCGCGAAGCGGCTTCCGTACACGTGGCTCGCGTTCTTCATCGGCGCGACGGCGATCATCGGCGTGCCGCCGCTCAACGGGTTCGTGAGCGAGTGGCTCGTGTACGTGGGGCTGTTCCGCTCGGCCCAGACTCCGGACGCGCTGCGGCTCGCGGCGCTCGGCGTTCCCGCGCTCGCGCTCATCGGGGCGCTGGCGCTCGCGTGCTTCGCGAAGGTGTCGGGGATCGTGTTCCTCGGGAACGCGCGCAGCCACCACGCGGAGGGCGTGCACGAGGTGTCGCGGTCGCTGCTCGCTCCGATGTTCGCGCTCGCCGGGGCCTGCGTGCTGCTCGGCGTGGCGCCGGGGCCCGGTGTGGTGGCGGTGGTGGAGGTCGCGGCGCGGATCACGCGCCAGGCGCCCGCCGCCACCGGGGAGGCGATGGCAGTGGTGCGCGATTCGGCGTGGATCAGCGCGGTCGCGCTCGTGCTGATGGCGCTGCTCGCGGGGCTCTGGGTCGTGCGGCGCGCGGCGCTCCGCCGGCGAGTCGTGCGCGCCGTCGAAACGTGGGCGTGCGGCTATCCGCTCGGGACGGCACGCATGCAGTACACGGCGTCGTCGTTCGCCGCACCGCTGCTCTCGACGTTCGGCCGCATGAGCGGCGTCGTCGAGCATCGCGCGGCCGACGCGTTTCATACCGAGCCGGTGGACCTCGTGCTCGACCGCTCGGCCATTCCGGCGTGGCACTGGGTGCGGCGGGCCGCCCTGCGCCTCCGTCCCATCCAGCAGGGTCGCCTGTACGTCTATCTGATCTACGTGATGGTGGCGCTCGTGGCGCTGCTCGCTTATCTGGGACTGGAGGGCCGGCAATGATGCAGTTCGCGGGCGATCACCCGGCGCTGCCGTCGGCACTCGGAGCGTTAGGCGTGTTGCTGGTGGGCGCGCCGCTCGTCCCCGGCGTCGCCGCCCGGACGCGCGCGCTGCTGACGGGCCGCCGCGGGCCGCCCGCGTGGCAGCTGTACGCCGATCTCGCGAAGCTCCTGCGCAAAGGGGCGGTATACAGCACCACCACCACGTGGGCGTTTCGCCTGGCGCCGCTCGCCGTCGTCGTCACGACGGTGATGGCCTGCCTGCTCCTGCCGGTCGACGGCCGGAGCGCGCTCGTCTCCTTCACGGGCGACGTGGTGGCGTTCGCCTACCTGCTCGGCCTCGGCCGCTTCCTTCTCGTCCTCGGCGCGTTGGACACCGGCTCCAGCTTCGAAGGCATGGGGGCGAGCCGCGAGGTGACGTTCGCCAGTCTCGTCGAGCCCGGCCTGTTCGTGGTGCTCGTCGCGCTCGGGATCGCCACGCAGCGGCTGTCGCTCACGGGAATGTTCGGCGCGGAGCTGTGGCGGGAGTGGTCGCTCGTCGCGCCGTCGGTGATCCTGCTCGCGGCGAGCCTGTTCGTGCTCATGCTGGCCGAGTGCTCGCGGGTGCCGGTGGATGATCCGGCGACCCACCTCGAGCTCACGATGATCCACGAAGTGATGGTGCTCGACCACAGCGGGCCGGATTTCGCCCTCATCCTGTACGCGAACGCGCTCAAGCTGGGTGTGTTCGCGACGCTCGTTCTCGACCTGCTCGTGCCGCGGGCCGAGCTGGCCGCGTGGGCGTCGGCGGCGACCCTCGTGGCCGGGCTCGTGGCGTGCGGTGCGGCAGTCGGGGTCGTCGAATCGACGATGGCCCGACTCCGGTTGCCCAAGGTGCCCCTGTTCATTGCCGGTGGCACCGCGTTAGGGCTGTTCGGTCTCATTCTCCTGCTGCAGTAGACGGCGTCCGCGAGCGCTCCCATGGAATCACTCGGCCAGCTCGTCCTGTTCCTCGTGGTGTTCACGGACTTCGCGGTCCTGGGCAGCTCGCGGTTGAGCGCGTGCATTCGCGCGGTCGCGCTGCAGGGGCTGCTGCTCGGATTGCTGCCGCCGATCCTCTACGGCTCCTCGTCCGTGCACGCCTGGACGCTGGCCGCCGGGACGATCGTCGTGAAGGCGATCGCGCTTCCGGCGTTTCTGCGCTGGGCCATTCGCGAAGCCTCCGTTCGACGCGAGGTGGAGCCGCTGATCGGCTACATGGCGTCGCTGCTGCTCGGCGTCGCCGCGCTCGCGGCGTCGTTCGCGGTCGCGAACGTGCTGCCGGTGATCGGGGGCGGTGCGGGCCTGCTCATTCCCGCGGCGCTCGTGACGGTGATCATCGGTCTCATCGTGCTGATCACGCGTGCGAAGGCACTCACCCAGGTGGTGGGCTATCTGATGCTCGAGAACGGGATCTACCTGTTCGGCCTGACGCAGCTCGAGCGCGTGCCGTTTCTCGTCGAGGTGGGGGTGCTGCTCGACGTGTTCGTGGGCGTGTTCATCATGGGCATCGTGGTGTTCCACATCAATCGCGAGTTCGACTCCATCTCGGCGGCGCGGTTGACGGAGCTCAGGGAGTGATGGCGTGATCCTTCTCACGCTCATCCTGGCACCGGCGTCGGGCGCCGGCATCGCGTACGCGCTCCGGAGCGCCCGGGCTCGCGCGGGCGTGCTGCTCGCTACGGCGCTGCTGCACACGCTCCTCGTCGGGCTCGTGTGGCTTCGCCCCGGCGCGTCGGCGGCCGGCGGGTGGCTCGTCGCCGACTCGTTCGGCCAGGTCGTGCTCACGCTCGTCAGCGTGCTCTTCCTCGCCGTGGCGCACTACGCCGTCGGCTATCTCCGCGAAGACGCGGCGCACCGCCCGCGCGGCGGGCGCGCGTTCGTGAGCTGCATGCTCGCGTTCCTGGCCGCCGCGACGGTCGTCGCGCTCAGCCATCATCTGGCGCTGCTCTGGATCGGCATGGAGACGACGACGCTCGCGGTCGCGCCACTCATCTTCGACCGGCGCGACCGCCGATCGCTGGAAGCCGTGTGGAAGTATCTCGTGCTGTCGTCCGTGGGAATCGCGCTCGCACTGCTCGGGGTGTTTCTCCTTGCCACGGCGCAGCCCGTGGGCCCGCACGCCGGGCGCCCCCTGATGCTCGACGACATGGTCGCACACGCGCGGCTGCTCGACCCGGCGTGGCTCCGGGCCGCGTTCGTGTTCATCGCCATCGGGTTCGGGACCAAGATGGGGCTCGCGCCGATGCAGGCGTGGAAGCCGGACACGTACGGCGAGGCGCCAAGCCTGGTGGCCGGGCTCATGGCCGGCGCGCTGACGAGCTGCGCGTTTCTCGGGCTGGCGCGCGTGACGGCGATCTGTTTCGCGGCGGGGCTCGATGCGTTCGTTCGGCCGGTGCTGCTCGCCTTCGGCCTGCTGTCGCTGGCCATTGCCGCGGCGTTCATCGTCGGCCAGGGTGATGTGCGGCGCCTGCTCGCGTACTCGAGCGTCGAGCACATGGGGCTGTTGGTGCTCGGACTCGGGCTCGGCGGCGTCGGCACGTACGGCGTCGTGCTGCACACGTTGAACAACGGCCTCGCCAAAGGGCTCATGTTCCTGGCCATCGGCAACGTCGTGCTCGCGACCGGGACCTCGACGGCCGGCGAGATTCGAGGCGTGCTGCGCGTATTGCCCGTGACGGGCGTGCTGCTGATCGTCGGGCTGTTCGCCGTGACGGGGTCGCCGCCGTTCGCCCTCTTCATCAGTGAGTTCACGATCCTCACCGCCGCGTTCGCGACCGGCCACGCCTGGATCGCCGGAGTGACGATCGTGCTGCTCGTCGTCATCTTCGTCGGCATCGCGGCGATGATACTCGAGCTCGCGTACGGCAAGCCTACCGCGCGGCTCGCCGGCGCCGTGTCCGGCGAGCGGGGCGGCGAGCGCACCTGGCTGGTGGTGGCCCCCACGGTGCTCGCCGCGCTCGTGCTCATGCTCGGCGTGTTCATCCCGGCGCCGCTCGCCAACGCCCTCGCGCGCGCGGCCGTCGCGCTCGGAGGTCACGCACCGTGACCGTGCAGGCCGTTCGCACGTTAGGCAACCGGCGGGCCCTCGCCCTTGCCGACGTGGAGACGCTGCCGATTGCCGAGCTCCGGGCGGTAGTCGCCGACGACGTGCGCGCGGGCTGGCGCATCGTGTCGCTGTTCGGAATGCCGGAGGGCGCGGAGCGCCTGCGGATGCTCGTGGTGCTGGCCGACGACGAGCGGGGCAGACTCGCCGCGATGTCCGCCGTGGTCGGCGACCGGTATCCAGCGCTCACGCCCGACTGCGCACAGGCGTCGCGGTTCGAGCGCGAGATGGCCGAGCAGTGCGGCGTGACGCCGGAGGGGCACGCGTGGCTCAAGCCGCTCCGGCGCCATCCGCCGGACCATGCACCGACGGGTTGGCGTGTGACGCCGCGCGCGCGCGACGACTACCCGTTTCACCAGGTGCACGGCGAGGAGGTGCACGAGGTGGCGGTGGGGCCGGTGCACGCCGGGATCATCGAGCCGGGGCACTTCCGCTTTCAGGCGCACGGCGAGGAGGTACTGTTCCTCGAGATCGTGCTCGGCTACCAGCACCGCGGCGTGGAGCGGTTGCTCGAGACGCTCGACGGCCCGCGCGCGGTGTTGGTGGCCGAGTCCATCGCCGGCGACACGGTGGTCGCGCATGCGAGTGCGTACTGCGGCGCCATCGAGGCGCTCGCCCGGAGCCACAAGAGCGCCCGGGCGCAGAGCATTCGCGGGATCGCGCTCGAGCTCGAGCGTCTCGCGAACCACATCGGGGACCTTGGCGCGCTGGCCGGCGACGTCGCCTATCAGCCGGCGGCCGCGTACTTCGGACGCCTGCGCGGCGAGTGCCTGAATTTATTGATGACGATCTCCGGCAACCGCTACGGTCGTGGGCTCATCCGGCCGGGTGGCGTCGCGTTCGACATCCCCGACGACATGGCCGGCGAGATCGTCAGGCGCGTGACTCGGCTCGAGGAGGAGCTGCGTCCGGTGGCGGAGCTGTTCTTCGGCACCGCATCGGTGCAGTCGCGGCTGGAGAGCGTGGGAGTCGTGCCGCACGACGCCATCCGATCGCACGGGTTCGTCGGGCCGGTCGCTCGCGCTGGCGACATCCATCGCGACGTCAGGCACGACCACCCGTACGGTGTCTTTCGCTTCGCGCAGATCCCGGTGGCCACCGCGTGGGCGGGCGACGTGTTCGCGCGTGCGCTCGTGCGCTGGGTGGAAGTGCAGCGGTCGCTCGAGTTCGTGCGAGAGCAGGTGGCGTCGCTCCCGCGTGGCGTGCTGCGCGAGCCGTGCGAATCGCTTCGGCCGAGTGAGCTGGTCGTGGCGCTCGAGGAGGGGTGGCGCGGCGAGGTGGCGCACGTGGTGGTCACCGATGATCGCGGTGCCGTTCGGCGGCACAAGGTCGTCGATCCGTCGTTTCACAACTGGGATGCGCTCGCGCTGGCGATGCCCGGCAACCAGATCTCCGATTTTCCGTTGTGCAACAAGAGCTTCAACCTGTCGTATGCCGGACACGATCTCTGAGCGGCGACGCCGCCATGTTTGAGTTTCTTCGCACGCGCCGCGCGGAGGGAACGCGAACGTCGAGCTTTCCGAAGGGAGAGCCCGACTTCCCCGACCGCTTTCGCGGCCGGCCGGCGCTCGACTGCGGCGACTGCGGGGACGCACCGTGTCCCGAGTGCAGCGAGTCCATCCCCACGGCGCTCGTGCGCAGGGGCGGTGACCGGCGCGCCATGCTGGACCTCGGGGCATGCCTCTTCAGCCCGGAGGAGGCGAGCGGGCGGGCCGGGTGCGGCGTGCGATTCACGCACGATCACCGCATGGCCAGCCGGACCCGCGACAGCCTCGTGACGCCTGACGGGGAAGCGCAGCTCGCGGCCGCGCTCGACGCGCGCATGCGCTCGCTGTTCGGCCGTTCGCTGCGGCTGCGCTCGGTGGTGGCCGGAAGCTGCAACGGGTGCGAGTCCGAGCTCAACGCGCTGGGGAACGTCGTCTTCGACATGGGGCGGTTCGGCGTCCAGTTCGTCGCGTCGCCGCGTCACGCGGATGGGATCGTGATCACCGGTGCCGTGAACGCGAACATGTGCGAGGCGCTCGAGCGCACCTACGCCGCCGTACCCGATCCGCGGCTGGTGATCGCCGTGGGCGCGTGCGCGGCGAGTGGCGGTCCGTTCCGTGGAAGTCCCGAGATCGCGGGCGGGGTGCCGGAGCGCATCCCGGTGGACCTCTGGATTCCCGGCTGTCCGCCGCACCCGTTCACCGTGCTCGACGGGCTGCTGCGCCTGCTCGGCCGGCTCGCCTAACGCGCCCGCCGACCCGAGAGGAGATTCCGATGCCTGGAAGCCGTGCCACCGAGCCGGTTCGCCGCACGCAGATCATCAAGGCCGCGTATGCCGTGGCCGGGAGCAAGGGGCTGGACGGTCTGACCGTGCGCGACGTCGCGCGGAAGGCCGGCATCAGCCACGGCCTCGTCCTGTTCCACTTCAAGGCGAAGGAGCAGCTCGTCGTCGAGCTCCTGGATTATCTGCTCGAGACGACCACGGTCCTGCACATCACCGACGAGATCGCCCGCATTCCGCGGCCGCTCGACCGGCTGCACGCGCTCCTGCGCATGGAGATGGACCGGCTTTCGAGTGAGCCACGACGGATCCGCCTGTTCTTCGACTTCTGGGCGAAAGGGATCCGCCACGCCGGCATCCGAACGAAGATGCGCCGGGAGCTCGATCGCTACCGCGAAGCGTTCCGGCCCATCGCGGCCGAGGTGCTGGCGGCGGAGCCCGAGCGGTTCCCCGACGTCTCCGCCGGCGGGCTGGCGGCGGTGGCCGTGAGCTTCATCAAGGGGTGCGCGGTGCAGGCGATGATCGACGCCGAGAACTTCGACATCGAGGAGTACCTCGCGGCGACGCAGGGGCTCGTGGGGCAGTTGGGCGCGGCGGAGGTGCGGCGGTAGCCCGGCCCTCCGCCCCGGTTTGCTACCGACGCGTGCCCTGCGCGCGCACGCCGGCGGTCACCGCTGGCTCGTGGTCGCCGCCTTTGCCGAGAGCCGAGCGCGCTCCTGTTGCACGTACCACTCGGCCTCGCGGAGCAGCGCCTGCGCGTCGAACACGGCGCCGTCCTTGATCGTCCAGGCGACGCCGCCGCGCGTCCATCGGTCGTTAGGCGGCACGAGGCCGTAGAAGCCGTAGCCTCGGCCGTACATCACCTTGAAGTTGTCGATCGGGTTGCCGTTCACGACCGCCAGGTCCGCGGCGCAGCCGACGCGAACGCCGCAGTGCTTCGTCATGCCGAGCACCTGGTACGCGTTGGTGGTCGCGACGCGGATCACGTCGATGGGGTGAATGCCCGCCTCCTGCATGAGCTCCAGTTCGCGGATCAACTGGATGCCGCCGATCCCGCCGTCGTCGCTGCCGGCCGTGAGGACCCCGCCGCGCTCGTGGAAGGTCTGCACCCACTTCATCCAGATGGCGAAGTTGCGCTTCCAGTTGATCTCGTCCGAGGTCTTCCATTCGGTCTTGAACGACCCGTGCGAGTTGGTGTCCGGCGCGTCGGCCACGAGACTGGGGTGGACGAGCGTCTCCTTCACCGGCAGCCCGGTGGCGCGCCACCAGTCGCGGTTGTCCTCGTACACCGACATGGTCGGGTCCCAGTTCGTTCCGTTCCGGATCATGAGGTCGAGGACATCGCTCAGCTTCTCGGGGTGCTTGTCGGCCTCCGACCAGAGCATGCCCGCCCAGCGGAACCGGTCGAGCTCCTTCCAATAGTTGTAATCGGCGGGGAAGTCCTGCGACCCGGTGAGCGCGGCGTCCGGGATGCCGTACCAATGCTCGATGCTCTTCACGCCGGCGTTGGAGGCGACGCGCGCGTCGGTCTCCGACACCTTGAGGTCGACCATGGTGAACATCCCGAGCTTCTTCCCCTCGTCCACGGCGGCCTCGAGGACGTCGGGGTACTGGCCCGGGCTCTTGCTGATCTTGATGCAGTTCGCGCCCAGCGCCTGGAACTTGCGCACCATGGCGCGCGCCTTCTCCGGCGTGTTGCCTTCGTCCCACTGGCGGAGCGGCTGTGGCCAGCGCAGGCAGAGCACGAGGCGGGGTGCGACGAGCGCGTTGTCGTTCGAGAGCTTGCGCTGTGCGGCAAGCAGCTCGATACCCGCGCCGCTGCCCGCATCGCGCACGGTCGTGACGCCGTGGCCGAGGTAGAGGCGGTAGGCGTAGTCGAGGCCGCGGGGGCCGAGCTGGTTGCCCGGCGGCAGGTGCGCGTGCATCTCGACGAGGCCGGGCATGACGTACATCCCGCGCGCGTCAATGACCTTGTCGCCGGTCGGGCGCTGGAAGCCCCGGCCGTAGCCGGCGGCGTTCACGGGGTCCATCGGGATCATGTCGACGATGGTGCCGTTCTCGATCACGATGTCCACCGGCCCTTCGGGGGGCATCGCGCGGTTGGTGCCTGGGGTGCCGCGGCCGGAGAGGACGGTCGCGCCGCGAATCACGAGACGCGCGTAGCGCTCCCCTCGCGTGGTGCCCATCGGGAGCGGCGCCGGGCCGTTGTTAGGCGCGGCGATCGATTCGGTGGGCGCCTGCGCCACGGCGAGCGCGGGCAGTAGCGAGAGCGTGGTGCTCGCGATGAGGGTGAGACGCCTGCACGACGGACGGTGCGCCATGGTGGCTCCGGGTGGTGTCTGGTCGCCCTATGATACGTGCGGGCGCCCCACCCTGTCGACGGCCGAGTCTGGACTGCGACCGACCACGGCGCGGCAACGAGCGGTCGGAAGCGCTCATCCATCATCTTCTGATGGTCCGCTCGCGGTGCGGCCGTGCGGGAACTGCTCGAGTCGGGAACAGCGGAGCGACGCAGCGCATGCTGACGGGTACCCGCGCGGCAGCGGCGACCTGCGTTCGCAGTTCCTGAAGTGCCCGAAGTGCCCGGACTGCCCTGAGATTCCGAGCAGTCCGCTACCACCCGCCTCCCAAGCCCAGCTCACTGAACTCGCGCCGTCGTTCGATCCGCCCTCCGCAGCGCATCCAGCTCCGAGAGCGTCACCACACGATACCCCCGCGCGCGCAAGGCGGGGAGCACGCGCTCGAGCACGGCAACCGTGCGCCGGCCGCGGGCGCCACCCTCGTGCAACACGATGACCGCGCCGGGCCTCGCGTTGGCCAGGATGTAGGCCGCCGCGAGACGCACCGAGGGCACGTGCGCGTCGTACGGGTACACGGAGCCGAGCGCGCAACGGTAGCCCTCGCGCTCGATCACGTCGAGCATGGCGCGGTTGTACCAGCCGGAGCCGGGACGCACCCAGCGCACCGGGCCGAAGTGCCCGAGCACGCGCCCCGCCTCACGCACCGCCGCCGCGAACCTGCCTAACGGGAGCCGGATGCTCGGCTCGTCGCGGGTGAGGTGGTTCCCGAGCTCGTGCCCCCGAGCGGCCACGGCGGCCACCACCGCCTGCGCGCCGGTCGCGTTCCCCGAGATCATGAAGAAGGTGGCTCGCGCCCCGTGGTCGTGCAGCAGGCGCAGGATCGACGGCGTGTGCACCGGGTCGGGGCCGTCATCGAGCGTGAGGGCGACCATCCGTTCGCGGGTCGCGACCGCGTAGAGGCAGCGGGGCGCGCGCGCGGCCAGGCGCGGCACGAGCCAACGGGGTGCGGTCCAGAGCGCCATCGCGGCGAGCACGACGATGGCGGCACTTCCGAGGAGCCAGAGCATCGAACGGCGGTACTTCCATCGGATCTACACCCACGGCATCCGGCACGAGCCGGACCGATGTCGGCTCCGGCGGCCGTTGTGACCTGGCACACGGGCATGATGTGCGGCCCGAGTCATCGCGATCGCGGAGGGGGCGCCGGCATTCACAATCGTCCACGAGCACCATCCTCATCAACGATGGATGCAGTGACGTCGGCGAGGGGTCGACACTCCTAGATGCAGCCGCACCACCGCCGTCGAGCACGCCCGCGCGAGCCGAACGCTCCGCGCACTCTCGAACCCGTACTCCCCGTGGACGACCCGCACCTCGAGCCGCGCCTCCTCGCGCGGCTCTTCCCCTTCGCCTGGTCCGCCGTGCCGGCGTCGCCGACCCGCGCTCGCCCGGCGGGTCGACCGATCCGCTTCACGCCGTCGCGGATCGAGCCGATCACACCGCCACCCTGGGTCACGCGCCCGCCAGAGAAGCGGCCGTCGGCCACGACCTGGCTCGCGCGGTTAGGCACCTGGCTCCTGCTCGCGCTCGGGTGGGTCGTCTTCGCCAGCTGGTGGGTGATCGTGCTGCGCCGCGAGCGCATCGCCGCGCTCGCGTACGCGGCGGGGGTGCTCGCGGCGATCGTGCTGGCCGCCAGCGTCGTCATGATGCTCTGGACGCGCCACAACATCCGGTTGGCGCGCAGGGGGAAGCGGGGACGCTCGAGCCTCTACATCCCGATGTGCTGGGAGCGCGACACGCTCGGCCGTCCTCTCGAGCTGCCCGCGGCCGCGATCGCGCGATCGGCGGCCGAGGTGCGCGTCGTGTTGCGCGATGGGGTGAAGGCGTACGTCGTCGCGCGGGAGGCGCAGCCATGAGCATCATCGACCTCTCCGGCGTCGTGGACGTCCTCCGCGCCATCGATGGCTCGGCGGTCTATCGGTCGGCGCTCGTCTTCTACGGCGCGTACCCGATCTCGATGGCGTGCGTATGGATCGTGCTCAGCGTCGGCTTCGCCAGGCGCCGCGAGCGGAGCGCCGCGGCGCGCGACGCCGACGGCCCCGAGCTCCCGCCCGGGCCGCTCCCGTTCGTCTCGGTCCTGATTCCCGCCCACAAGGAGGGCGAGACGATCGGCCGGACGCTCGAGGCGCTGCTCGCCGTGGACTACCCGGCCTACGAGGTGATCGTCGTCAACGACGGATCGCCCGACGACACGGCCGATGTCGTTAGGCGCTACCTCCACACCGGGATCGTCCGGCTCCTCGACAAGACGGCGAACGAGGGCAAGGCGATGGGGCTCAACGACGCCATCCCGCTCTGCCGCGGCGAGATCGTCGTGGTGCTCGACGCCGACATCGTCGTCACGCCGGGCGTGCTGCGCGCGCTCGTCCCGCACTTCGACTCCCCGCGCGTGGGCGCCGTGACCGGCAACCCGCGCGTCGCCAACCGCGGCTCGCTGCTGCGCAACCTGCAGACGCTCGAGTTCGCGTCCATCGTCTCGGTACAGCGGCGCGCCCAGCGCATCTGGGGCCGCGTGCTCACCGTGTCGGGGGCCATCGCCGCGTTCCGGAAGACCGCGCTCGTGGACGCCGGCCTCTTCTCGCCCGACATGGCGACGGAGGACATCGACATGACCTGGAAGCTGCAGCGCCGCTTCTGGGACGTGCGCTACGAGGCTTCGGCCGTGGTGTGGATGGAGGTTCCGCCGACCCTCGGCGAGCTGTGGAAGCAGCGCCGTCGCTGGGCGCGCGGCCTCGCCCAGGTGCTCGCGAAGCATCGCGCGGTGCCCGTGAGCTGGAAGTCGCGCCGCCTGTGGCCGGTGTTCTGGGAAGGCATCCTCTCCATCGGCTGGGCGTACACCTTCCTGCTGCTGACGACCTACTGGGTGGTGTCGCACGCGCTCGGCTTCGCCCCGTACGGATCGTCGCCGATTCCCAACCTGTGGGGGATGCTGACGGCCACGGCGTGCCTCGCGCAGCTCGCGACCGGCGTGCTGCTCGACCGCCGGTACGACCGCCAACTCGCGCGCTACTTCCCATTCGCGGTGCTGTACCCGCTCGTGTACTGGATGCTGATGTCGGTGATCAGCGCGATCTACACGGTGGACGGGCTGCTGCGGAAGCGTCCCGCCACGCAGGTGTGGAACATCCAGCGCGTGGGAGCGGCGTCATGATCACCATCCGCGTCCGCGCGGCGGCCGTGCGCGCGAGCGTACTCGCCGCGCTCGCGGCGGCGATTGTGCCGGGCTCCGTTCGCGCGCAGGAAGACACGCGCGCCCGCGCGGACTCGCTGGTCCGTGCCGGCGATGCCGCCGCCCGCGACTCGCGGCCGCGCGCCGCCATCGAGGCGTACGAACGGGTCATCGCCCTGAACCCCGACCGCCGACTGTCGCTACTGCCGGCGCTGGGCCGGCAATACCTCTGGTCCGACGACGCGCGCGCTGCCGCGCGGCTCTTCGTCGAGTACCTGGCGGCACATCCCGGCTCGTGCGAGACCCGGCTCGACCTCGCGCTCGCGTGGTCGTGGGCGGACGAGCTCGACGCGGCACGCGCGACGTACGACGAGGTGGCGCGAGGATGTCTCTACGAGCGGGGCCAGGCACGCCTGGGCGCCGCACGCGCGCTTCGCTGGGGCAACCATCTCTCGGAGGCTGAGCGGCGCTATCACGAGGTGCTGGCGGACGGGAGCGATGCGGACCGCGAGCAGGCCGCCATCGGGCTCGCCTACGTTCGGCTCGCTCGGGCCGAGCCGCGCGCGGCGCTCGCGCTCGCCGACTCGCTCGTCGCGTCGGGCTCCCGCGACCCCTCGCTCACCGAGGCGCGCGTGATGGCCCTCGCCGACCTTGGCGCGTTAGGCTCGGCGGTCGAGTCCGCGCGTACCGCGCGCATGGAGGGGCGCGGAAGCGCCTCGCTGGACCGCCTCGCGCACGGCTACGAGGAGCGCGCCCGGGCGTCGTTCGCCGCCGGCGTGCGCGGCTTCCGCGACCGCGACGGCACGTCCTATCGCGCCGCCGATGTGGCGAGCGCGGCGGCTCCGCTCGGCTTCGGTTCCGTGCGCGTCACGGCGCGCGCCGCCGAGCTCCGGGGGACGGACGTTACGCTCGAGTCGCGAGAGGCCGAGATGTCGTTGGATCTCCGCCCCGCGCGCGCGCTCGCGATCGCCGCACGGGGCGGTATGAGAGCGTACGACCTCGACGACTTCACGCCGTGGGAGGGCGAGCTCAACGTGGCGTGGCTCCCCGGCGACCGCCACCGCGTGGACCTCTCGGCGGCGCGGCTGCTCGTGGGCGACAACCTCGCGGCGATCCAGGAACGACTCACGGGCACGTTCGCGAGCGCCGGGCTCACCGAGCGCCTGACGGCTCGCCTGTCGGCCGCCGTGTCCGGGGACGTGACGCGCTGGTCGGCGGGGAACTCGCGCGTCCGCCTGCGCGCCACGCCACGGCTCGCGCTCGAAGGCGTGCCGGTGGTGACCATCGAGTGGCCCACCATCTACCAGCACTACGACGCGCCGTTCGACTTCCAGCTCTTCTCGCCGCCGAGCTACGTGGAGACGGGGCCGGCGCTGAGCGTGTACCGGCGCGTGGCGAGGGTGTGGTATCTCTCCGCGTACGCGCGCGGGGGCGCGTTACGCGAGACCGACCGGGAGTGGCAGGCGCTCGGCATCGCCCGCGCGTCGGTGGAGCGTGAGGTGCGCGCGCACTGGGGCGTGCGCGTGGAGGGGGCGTGGTCGAACTCGAACCTCGCCGGATCCGCGGGGTTCCAGCGCACGATGCTCGGGGCCAGCCTAACGATCCGGCCCTGAGCAGCCGACCACGCCAGCCGTCACGACCGCGGCCGTCGCGCTAGGCGCTCGGTCTCGTTTCGGCGTCCCCGGTGGTCCGAGCGCCCTCATGCGTGCGACCGCCGGATTGCTCCAGCTCGATGCGCAGCCGCTCCGCCGGCACGTTGTCGGCGTCCACGGCCACGAGAACGCCGCCGCGCTCGACCGCCTCGCCGTAGAACTCCGCTTCCTCGCGCGAGTACCCGGCCTTCGTTAGGGCCGCGGCGAGCGCGCCCGAGGTGCCGCCCACGATCGCGCCCGACACGATCGCGCCGCCGGTCGCGCCGAGTGCGGACGCCAGCGCACCGGCCGTGATGAACGGTCCCACGCCAGGAATCAACGCCGCGGCCAGCCCGAACAGTGTGCCGACGCCCACGCCGGCGAGCGCGCCTTTCGCGACCCGCTCGCCGGTCTTTTCGGCGCCGGCCCTGTCGTCAGCGGCGACGGCCGTGACGTCGACTTCGTCGGGCCGCCGCGAGACGATGGATATCTCGGATTCGGAGAGGCCGCGGCGGCGAAGCTCGATCACTGCGCGCTCGGCCTGGGCGCGGTCGTCGAAGACTGCGGTGACACGTGCCATGTTTTCATCCTCCACCAACGGTGAGTCATGAGGCGCCGACGTTGACGCTCGGCGGGTGCGGATGCCGTGCGTGGTCGTCACGGGTGAGACGAGCACATCCGCTCACAGCACACTCGCCCTCGGCGCGGGCGAACCGGTTACACGATTCGTGCCCCGGCCGGCGACGTGGCCGGATCGACCGGCCGTGAGCTTCTTGACGTTCGATGCGGCCGGCCGTAGCTCCTCGTATCGAATGCCGATAGGAGTTGCATGCCGCGCCAGACCCCGCTGCTGCAGGGCACGCTCGACCTCCTCATCCTCAAGGCGCTGGCCCTCGAGCCACTGCATGGCCTCGGCGTTTCGCGCCGAGTCGAGCAGATCACGCGCGGCGCGTACGTCGTTGGCCCGGGCTCGCTCTTCCCCGCCCTGCATCGGCTCGAGGAAAGAGGGTGGCTCGTCTCGTCCTGGGGCGAGTCCGAGAACAATCGCCGCGCGAAGTACTACGAGCTGACGAAGGCCGGTCGCCGGCAGCTCGCGGCGGAAACCGAGGAGTGGACGCGCGTTGCCGGTGCCATGCGTGCCGCGCTCGAGTCGACATGATCGGGCGTATCGCTGTCCTCGCTCGCAGCCTCTGGTCGAATCTCGTCCGCCGGCAACGGGTCGAGGAGGCGCTCGACGACGAGCTCCGCGCCTACGTCGATCTCGTGGCCGCCGAGTACGAGCGTGCGGGGATGTCGCCGGCATCGGCGCGGCGCACCGCGCTCGTCGACACCGGCGGCGTCGAACGAGTGAAGGAAGCCGCGCGCGACGCGTGGGTGGGCAACGCCCTCGCCCAGAGCTCGCGCGAGCTGCGGTACAGCCTGCGATCGCTGCGGCGGTCCCCCACGTTCCTGGGCGTTGCGGTCGCGACGCTGGGCATCGGCATGGGCGGCTCGACCGCAGTGTTCACGGTGATCAAGGGGTCGCTGCTGCGCCCGCTGCCGGGGGTGGCCGAGCCGACGCGGCTGGTGAGCGTGGAGCGCGTGCAGTCGGGGCGTCTCATCGCGGAGTTCAGTTACCCCGACTACCAGGACCTCCGCGCGCACTCCACGACGCTCGCCGGACTCGCTGCGTACAATGGAACGTCGATGGCGCTCGTGGACTCGTCAGGCACCGGCCGCGCCTGGGTGAGCTACGTCAGCGACAACTTCTTTCGCGTGCTCGGCGTTCGGCCCGCAGTGGGCCGGCTGTTCGGCCCCGCCGACACGAGCGCGAGCGTGGAGGGTGCTGGCGCGGTCGTGGTGCTGGGGTACGCACTCTGGCAGCAACGGTTCGGCGGCTCGCCGAGCGCGATCGGCGCCACGCTGAGCCTGGACGGACGCGCGTACACCATCATCGGCGTGGCACCGCCAGGGTTCATCGGCGCGATGGCGACGCACCCGATGGAGCTCTGGATCCCGATCGGGGTGGGTGACCGGCCGACGCCGGCGCTCGACGGCCGCATGGATCTCGCGAGCCGGCGCATCGGGTGGTTCAGGCTCGTGGCACGGCTCGCTCCCGGCAGACGCATCGAGGATGCACAGCGCGAGCTTGCCGCCATCGCCGGATGGCTCGCGGCGACATATCCCACGACCCGGGACCGGGGCGTCCGGGTGCTCGCGGGCACGGGGATGACCGAGGAGGAGCGGGTCGAAGCCCGGCGGCTCCCTGGCCTGCTCGCCATGGCCGTCGCACTGCTCCTTCTCATCGCGTGCGGCAACGTGGCGAGCCTAACGCTCGTGCGCGCTGCCGCGCGACGGCGCGAGCTGGCGACACGACTCGCGCTCGGTGCGTCGCGGGGCGCGCTGATTCGGCAGCTCGTGCTCGAGGGGATCGTGATCGCGGCTGGCGCCGGGATCGCCGGCATCGCGCTCGCGCGGCTGCTCGTGCACTCGGCGGCCCTCGTGGGCAGCGTCACGCCCGTCCCGGACCCCGACCTGACGATGGACCTGCGGGTGCTCGCAGTCGCACTTGCCGCCTCGGTGCTGACGGCGGTGCTCGTCTCGGTCGTGCCGGCCATGCAAGTGTCTCGACTGCACGCAGGTGCGGTGCTCAAGGATGGCGGCGGCGCGGTGCGGCGCCGCTCGGCCGGCGGGCAGCGCGCGCTCGTCGCGGCGCAGGTGGGCGCATCGCTGGTGCTCCTCACCGCCGCGGCGATCGTCTTCGGCGCCCTTCGGCGCACGCTCGCCGCGCACGAGACGTTCGAGCCGGGCGGGCTCATCGACGTGCAGCTCGACGTGGACGCATCGGTGAAGGACCCGACCCGACAACTCGCGTTCTACCGCGCGGTGCTGGCGCAAGTGGTATCGGAACCCGAGATCGCCGGCGCGGCACTCACGTCCACGGTGCCGCCGTTCCAGTGGGCGTCGCGCGCCACTGTGTTTCGTCGCGGCGAGGAGCCGCCGCCCGGCGCGCTCATCGGGCGCGAGCTGGAGTCAGGGCTGCGCGTCGACGCGGTCGAGGTGTCGCGCGACTTCTTCGATCTCATGCGCATCCCACTCCTCCGCGGCCGCGTGCTCGCCGCCACCGACGACGAGCACTCGGCGCCGGTGGCGGTCGTGAGCCGCGCGCTGGCGGAGGCGCTGTGGCCCGGGCAGGACCCCGTCGGCCGTTTCATCGCGTGGCCGGCCGTGGAGGGTCCGCCGCGGCCGCCGGTGCGCGTGGTGGGTGTTGTCGGGGACACGCGCGATGTGTCGTTGAGCGGAGGACCCTCCCTGGCGATGTATCTCCCGTTCGCGCAGCGCGCCGGCGGCAATCTCGGGCTCATCGCGCGTGGGCGCGGTGGCGCGAGTGTCGCCCCGGCCACGCTCCGTCGCATCGTCGCCGCCGTCGACCCGCGCGTTGCGGTACTCGGTGGAAGGTCGCTGCTCGACCGGTTGCGGGACGAGACGCGACCGCAGCGTACGGCGAGCGCGTGGATCGGCGTGTTCGGTATCATCGCGCTCCTCCTCGCCGCGATCGGCCTCTACGGCGTGGTCGCGCAGGACGTGTTGCAGCGGACGCGCGAGCTCGCGGTGCGCTCGGCGCTCGGCGCGTCTCCGGGAGGGATTCTCCGGACGGTGCTCGGCGACGGGATGCGGCTGGCCGCGTTAGGCGGCGCCGCGGGCGCACTCGGGACGATCGCGGCGCTCGGGGTGCTGCGGTCGTTCTTCACGGGCGTGGGCGCCGTCGACATGCGGGCGGCCATCGTGAGCGCCGCGCCGCTCGCGCTCGCGATGCTGGCCGCGACCTATCTGCCGGCGCGGCGAGCCGCGCGACTCAACCCGGCGGACGCGCTGCGGTGTGACTGAGGACCTGCCGGTGTAGGCGGGGCGCCGCGGGTCGAGGAGGGCGCCCTGTATCACGCCCTTCGCGGGTGCTTGACAGCGGGCGCGGGATCGATAATACTGAACCATATGGTTCAGTATTATCGACAGCTCGACTCCGCCTTCGCGGCGCTGGCCGACCCGACCCGACGCGGCATTCTCGAACGGCTCGGCCGTGGCGACGCTTCCATCAGCGACCTCGCCGCGCGCTTCGACATGACCCTCACGGGCATGAAGAAGCACGTGCGCACGCTGGAGGACGCCAGGCTCGTGACGACCGAGAAGGTGGGGCGCGTGCGGCAGGTCAGGCTGGGGCCGCATCGGCTCGAGCAGGAAGCAGCCTGGATCGAGAAGTATCGCGAGATGTTGGAAAGCCGCTACGACCGGCTCGGCGAGTTCCTCGAACGAACGAAGGAGGCCCCATGACCACCCCCATGACGCAATCCTCTCCCAAGGCGAAGGTCACGACGCCCGCCGACCGCGAGATCCACATCGAGCGAATCTTCAACGCACCCCGCGATCGCGTGTGGGCGGCGATGACCGATCCTGCCCTCGTCGCGCAGTGGTGGGGGCGCGGGAACAAGCTCGTCATCGAACGGATGGAGGTCGTGCGCGGCGGCCACTGGCGGTTCGTCGAGCATTCACCCGACGGCGTGCACGGCTTCGAGGGCCGCTTTCGCGAGGTCACGCCGCCCGAGCGACTGGTGATGACGTTCGAGTGGGACGGCATGCCCGGGTACGTCGCGGTGGATCACACCACGCTCGAGGACCTCGGCGACGGTCGCACGAAGGTGGTGACCACCTCACTCTTCCACACCACCGAGGAGCGCGACGGCATGCTGAGCTCGGGGATGGAGGAGGGGCTCAACCAGAGCTACGCGGCGCTCGACGCGCTGCTCGCCCGAATGGCGGCGTAAGGCTCGGCGGGCCTGACCACCGCGCGCTGCGGTGTCGGTCCCCTGCGCGGTGCTGTTGCCAGATCTGGCAACAGCACCGTTTGCTACCGGGGCATGCCCAAACGGGGACGGCTCGCATGTCGAGTTCGACAGACGTTAGGCGATGGCCGCGCGAATCTCGAGCGACGACCCGCCCGCCAGCGTGTCGATGCGCAACGCCGCCAGGCGCGGCACGACGACGTCCGCGATGGCGAGCGCAGTCGCCGGATACGTTCCGCTCACCGCGATCGCGCGCATCCCGGCCGCCCGCGCGGCTTCGAGTCCGGCCGGCGCGTCCTCGACGACGACACACTCCGCTGCCGGGCGCCCGAGCCGCTTCGCTGCTACGAGGTACCCCTCGGGATCCGGCTTCCCGCGCTGGATCTCATCGGCGCAGACGAGGACCCGAGGCATCGGAAGCCCCGTGTGCCGGATGCGCAACGCGGCGACAACGCGGATCCCTGACGTGACGACCGCCCACGCGTTCGGCGGCAAGCGTCGAAGCAGGTCGCGCGCTCCGGGAACCTCGTAGACGCCTTCCGTTGTCGTAGACTCCGTCGCCGCCAACGCGGCGACCTCTTCCGCGACGACCAGGTGGGGTGCGACCAGCGGGACGGTCTCTACCGTACGGCGGCCGTGCGCCAGCGCGATCACGCGGTCGGGGTCGAGATTGTGTCGAAGGGCCCAGGTGCGCCACGTCCGCTCGATGCACGCCGACGAGTCGACGAGGACGCCGTCGAGGTCGAAGAGCACCGCGCTGCATCGGATTGCTTGCCACATCTCGCGACGGAATATCGTGATCCGAGCCGGCTAAACCAGCCCCATGCCCGCGCGTGCCCCGAGCAAGCCAGGGGTCGAAGCCACCTATGGCGGGCACGCGGATGGGGCTACGATTCCGATGATCCCAGCCTGGAGTCCCGATGAGGAACACGATGCTGGCGCTCTCGTTCTCGCTTCTGCCGTCGTCACTGCTGGCTCAGGGCGCCCCGCCGCAGAGCGCGGCCAATCAGCCGTACACCATGGAGTACTACTACAAGGTTCAGTGGGGGCATCAGCAGGAGTTTCTCCAGCTCTTCCTGAAGAACCACTATCCGCTGCTGCAGAAGCAGGTGGAGACCGGACGAATCCTCTCGGTCAGGATCGTCACGCCGGCGAACCACATGACCGAGGATGCGCGCTGGGACTACCGTGTCACGATCACGTTCAAGAATTCTACGCTCGCCACGACGCCCAACCCGGATGAACAGGCGATGGTCAGGCAGCTCTGGCCCGACCAGCCGACGTTCACGCGCGAGGAGCAGCGACGGTTCGAGATTCTTCAGGCCCATTGGGATCTTCCGGTGACGGACATAACGCCGCCGGGGAAGTGAGCGCGCCAGCGCTCTCCCTGATGACGCACGACCGCCAATCGAAGCGCACCAGCGACCGCCAGGAGCTGGCGTTGCATGACCGTCCTCCGTTGGCGCGATCGCACGCGCGCGAGGTGAATCCCGTTCGCGTCCCGCATCGAGAGACACACCATCTTACCATTCCCGAATCCGACGAGGGAATAGCCGGGTGCGAGTGGTACGAGCCAAGCCGGGGCTGGTGCCAAATTTGGCAATAGCCCCGGCACCCGGGACTCGGGTGTGCCCCGCCGGGTCAGGCGCGGGTCACGCGCGGGTCACGCGCCGCGAGCCCGATCAGCGTCAGGCTTCCGCGCTGGACCGCGCTACTCCGCCCGCAGCACGTCCGCCGGATCCACGCGCGACGTCCGTCGCGCCGGGAGCCAGCTCGCGAGCGCGGCGATCGCGACGAGCACCACCGACGCGCTCGCGAGCGTCAGCGGGTCCGTCGCCGCCACGCCGAAGAGCAGCGACCGGAGCGCACGCGCCGCGAGCACGAAGAGCAGCAGGCCGCCCGCGACGCCGAAGCCCGTGACGACCACCCCCTGCTTCGTCAGCATCCTGACGACCGCCGCGGGCGTCGCGCCGAGCGCGATGCGGACCGCGAGCTCCCGCGTGCGCAACGACACGACGTACGCCATGACGCCGTACAGCCCGACGGCACCGAGGACGAGCGTCACGAGCGCCGCGGCGCCGAGCACGAGAATCGTGAACGAGAGCTGCGCCATCGATGCCGCGGCGACGGCAGTCATGGGGCGAACGTCGAACAGCGGCAGGCCAGGATCGAGCTCGCGCACCACTCGCTGCACGGCCGACGTCATGGCGGCCGGCTCGCCCGCGGTACGCACCACGAGCGCCATCGTCCACTGCGTCTGACCGTCGAATTCACGGATCGACACCGCCTCCGGGCGGTAGACGACCATCGACGGCGGGGCGGCGAGTGACGTGTCGCGCGTGTCGCCGACCACGCCGACGACCGTGAACCATGGCCCGTTAGGCAGCTCGCGGAATCGCTTGCCGATGACCCGCTGCCCGGTGGAGTCCTTCCAGAACTGGACGGCCGTCGCCCGGCTGATGATCGCCTCGTCGGGGCGCTGGACCTCGAGACGGTCGAACGTCCTCCCGGCGAGCAGCGGGATGCGCATGGCGCGGAAGTAGCCGCCGTCCGTCGTCGTGTAGAGCTGCAACGGCGGGATTTTCGAAGCGTAGGAGGGATCGTCCTCCGGGTAGAACGGATCCTGGTTCATCCCGCTTCCCATGAGCGGCAGGCGTGATGAGACGCCCGCATCGCTGACGCCTGGCAGGCTCCGCACGCGATCCAGGAGCTGCGAGTAGAAGCGCACCGCGGAGGTGTCGCTCGGGTAGCGTGCACCGGGCAGTGACACCCAGAACGTGGCGAGGCCTTCGGCGTCGAATCCCGGGCGGACGGCGTTCAGCCGCTGAAACGTCCGCAGGAGGAGCCCCGAGCTGGCGAGGGCGACGAGCGCGAGCGCGATCTGCCCGGCGACGAGCGCGCTCCTCACGCGCTGCCGAGCGCGGCCCGCGGTGCCACCGCGCCCTCCTTCGCGCAGCGCGTCGGAGAGATCCACGCGTCCGATCCGCAGCGCGGGCACCACGCTGCACACCATCGCGACCATCGCGGAGACCGCGACCGCGAAGCCAACCGTTGCGAGATCGATGCGCACCTCCCCGAGTCTCGGGATCGCCGCCGGCCCGGCGCTCACGAGCGCGCGAATGGCGAGCGTCGCGACGACGAGCGCCACCGCTCCGGAAATGGCGGTGATCACCAGTGATTCGGCGAGGAAATACGCCACCACGCGGCGTCGGCCGGCGCCGAGCGCTTCGCGAACCGCGAGCTCGCGCTGGCGGCCGTCGGCTCTGACGAGAATGAGGTTGGTGACGTTCGCGCATGCGACGAGCAGCACGACCCCGGCAGCGGCCGCGACGATCCACAGCGTCTTCGCGATTCCGCCGGTAACGTCCTCCTTGAGCGGCACGAGCAACGGGACTGGCTTCGCCTGATCGAGGAGCATCTGGCTCGAGACGCCCGGCGCGAGATTCGGCGACAGCTCCACCATCCTCGGAAGCACCGCGGCGAAGTCGCGCTGTGCGTCGGCGACCGTGACTCCCGGCCGGAGCCGCGCGATGCCTTCGTAGTTGAAGCCGCCAGGATAGGGATCGTTGGGATCGAGCTGGAGCGGCCGCCAGAGTTGCGTCTCCGCCGTCGGGAACCGGAAGCGCCGCGGCATCACGCCGATGATCTCCCGGCTGCTCCCGTTCACCTCGATCGTGCGGCCGAGGATGCGCGGATCCGCTCCGAATCGCGATCGCCACAACCCTTCGCTGATGAGGACGACGTTAGGTCCTTTCGGCAGGTCTTCCGCCTCGGTGAAGTTGCGTCCCACGAGGGGCGAGACTCGAAGCACGGGGAGGATGCTCGCCGTGATGCGGGCTGAGCGGATGCGCTGCGGCTCGCCGCCGCCACGCGGGTCGGATACGTTGACGGCACCGTCCTGGAAGAGGCCGATGCCTTCGATCGACCGCGCGAGCTTCTTGTACGTGAAATAGGTGCCGGCCGTCTGGTTGCCCTTGTGGAGCGAGACGATCTGCATGTCGTGATACGCTCCGACGAGGCGATCCGGGTCGCCGTAGGGGAGCGGGCGCAGCAGCACACCGTTCACGAGGGCGAAGATCGCGACCGCGGCGCCGATGCCGATGACGAGGGTCGTCGAGGCGGTGACGGTGAACGCCGGACTGCGGCGCAGCGATCTCCAGGCGGGTCGGATGACGGACGAGAAGGACATGGGCTGGCGGCTTCCGTGGCGGATACACCCGCCTACGGCGCGACGGCGGGGTCGGTTTCCCGCCGTACCGCGGTGAGCGTCCGGCGACCTCTACCGAGGTCGGACGGCACCGCATAGCCCCGCGACGGCAACTCGCCAACGCCGGCGAGCAGCGCCGCGCCCTCGCTACAGCTTTCGCACCTCCGCCGCGGCGGCCAGAACGGCGTCGATCTCGCTCGAGAGGGCCCGCGCTTCCTGCGTGGCCGTGGAGAGGTCCGAGAGCGCGGACGGCACGCCGGACGACCGGAGCTTGATCAGGTCGAGCCGCAGGTTGCCTAACGCCAGACCCGCGCTGTCGAGCTGGTGCGCGAGCGCGGCGCGATGCTGCACCAGCTCCTCGAGCGTGCCGCGCTGCCGGCGGAGCAGCCCGAGCCGGCGCTCGCCGTCCGGCGACTCGCCCTCACCCTCGACGCTGGCGATTCGCGCATCGAGCTCCGGGCCGAGCCGCGGGTCGATGCTCTGGTCGAGTCGATGGAGCAATTGGGCCAGATGCGCCACGCGGTCGACGAGCGCGTTGGCGGTGGGTTCGAGATCGGGGAGGAGCGCGCGGTCGGGCTTGGGCAGCTTCGCGAAGACTCCGAGGATCGCCGCGCGATCCTCGACCGCGCGGCGGACCACCGCGCCCTCCGCGCTCTCGAGGACTTCTCGAGGCACGAGCTTCCCGAGCTGCTGCTCGGTGGGGAGCGGCTGCGGCCGGAGCACCCACTTCGCGCGCGGCACGAGGAGCACGCGGCGAAGCCTGAGGCCGCTCGCGCGCAGCGACTGCCCGCGGCGCCACAGCTTCACCGACATGAAGATGGGCACGATGGGCGAGAGCACGAGCGGCGGAATCTCCTCGACGCCGGCCACGAAGCCCGCGATGCCCCCGACCACCGCCGCCGCGGTGAGCCACGCGTACCCGCGCATGGCCTTGATGCGGTCGAGCAGATTCACTCGGCCGTGCCAGAGGCGCAGATCCTCACGCTGCGCGGGTGTGAGCGATGCGAGGTGTGGCGGCTCGAGAACGATCTCAGGTCGCTGGCCCCCCTGTCGGGACCCTGCGGGTTCCTCGACTTCGCGGCCTGTTGGCCGCTCCGCTCGGAATGATGACCCCTCGCCTTCGTCCACGGATGACGACCCTGCGTGGTCTAACGATGGTGAGCCGCGCCGAGGTGAGACGGAACGCAAGGCCGCCACCCGGCGCGAGCCATCCGGGCGAGGCGAGGTGTAACGCACGGGCTCCCGAAGCTCCGCGCGCCATGCGGGGGCTGACATGTCGCCCGAAGCGAGCGCTTCGCGCAGCGCGGCCGCCGTGGGCCAACGATCCTCCGGCGCCTTCATGAGCGCGCGCTCCACGGCCTCGCGCAGCGCGCGCGGCGCGTCGGGGCGCAGATCCGCGATGGGGCGCGGACGCTCGGTGACGTGCTTCAGCAGAAGCGCCATCGAGTTCCCCGCCTCGAACGGCACGCGCCCCGTGAGCATCTGATAGCCGACGACGCCGAGCGAGTACATGTCGCTGCGCCCGTCGAGCTCGCGCTCGCCCACGGCCTGCTCGGGGGACATGTAGGTGGGCGTGCCGACGGCAATGCCCGTTGCCGTTAGGCGGGCACCCGCCTCCATGGCCCAGGCGATGCCGAAGTCGGTGACGAGCGCCCGCCCGCTCTGCCGGTCGAGCAGGATGTTGTCGGGCTTGATGTCGCGGTGGATCACGCCGCGCAGGTGCGCGTACGCGAGCGCCTCGGCGACCTCGCACAGGATGCGGCGCACCTCGTCCAGGGGCTGACGCGGCTCGCGCGTGAGGAGCGTGGCGAGGTTCCCGCCGGTGACGAGGGCCATCACGAACCAGGCGATCCCGTCGCGCTCACCCACGTCGTAGATGGGCACGATGTGCGCGTGGGAGAGCTGGGCCGAGGTCTGCGCCTCGCGCGTGAAGCGGGCGCGGATGGCGGGATCGTGCGCCAGCTCGGGAGGCAGCACCTTGATCGCGACGGGCCGCCCGAGGCGACGATCGCGTGCGCGGTACACGACCGACATGCCGCCGCGGCCGATCTCGTCCTCGACGGCGTAGTGCTCGCCGATGGCGGCGACGACGCGATCGTGCAGCGACTCACTCATGTGCCGGTCTCCCCCGCGACGGTCAGAGCTTCCCGTGAGGCCGCGCGCGTGCTCGCGCGCGTACCGCCAAACCCTCAGGAACTCTAACCCTCCACTGCCGGGCCCGATACCGGGCCAAGCCCGTCGTGGAAGTTGTTCCGGACGTGGGAGCCGGGGGCGGCGTTATGTCCGGTCAGCGGGGAGCTCAACGGTCCATGACCGGGAGGTACGCGCGCCACGGGCCGATCGCCTCGCGGTACTGCTTCGCCATGACGCGGGCCGTCTGGGCCACGTGCCCCAGGTCGTGCGCGACCCAGGTGGCCAGCAGTTGACGCAGCGTGACCGGCCCGAACTCCGGATGCTCCCCCTCCAGGCCGAGCTGGGCATCGGTCAGGTGCCATCCGGCGAGCGTGGCCAGGCTCTCGGCCCGGAGGCGAGCAAACTCATCGAGCAGGTCGGCGAGCGACTTGCCCTCGCTCTCGCGAAACTGCGCGAAGCGGTCGAAGGGCGTGAAGCGGCGCTGTGGGCCCTGGGCAAGAATGAGCCGCGCGCGCGGGATCCAGTCGGTGCGCTCGCCGTGGATCAGATGGCCCACGATGGCGTAGGGGCTCCACGTCTCCGGGCCTTCGGTCGCGTCGGTCCACGCGGGCGGGAGCCCGGCGAGCATCGCGCGTAAGGTCTGCGGCGTGCGTTCGAGGACCGCGGTACCGGCGGTCAGGTCGAAGTCCATGGCGATTCCCTTCTCCAATGGTTGTTCGGATAACGTAACCAGAGTCGGGGTGCCTGCAGGTTGTGCGCGTCCTCCCTGCGTGGCGCTATTGCCAGATCTGGCAACAGCGACGAGGCGCGCCGCGCGCCGCGCGCCGATAACGTACCTGCGCCTGGGCCGGGCTGGCCTTCCTTGCCAACCGGGCACGGAGCATCGATCGTAGATCGACCGGAACACGACGTCGGCCCGGAACCAGCGCTCCCATGCGCGGAGATGGACATGTCACGAGCTCTCCTCTTCGGCCTCGTGCTACTGGCGCCCGCGATCGCGGCGCAGGCACACGCCCAGCCTTCCGGCAGTCTCGGCACCGTGCGCTTCGAGACATCGTGCGCTCCCGCCGCGCGCGCCGTTCGTCAAAGGCGTCGCATTGCTTCACTCGTTCGGGTTCGCGGGCGCGGTGCGGGCGTTCAACGAGGCGCTCGCCAGCGACACCACGTGTGTAATGGCATACTGGGGGCTCGCGCTCAGCGCGTGGGGGAACCCGTTCGCGGCGGGCATCAAACCCGACGAGCAGCTCGCGCGCGGACTCCGAGCGGTCGAGCGGGGCCGGGCGCTCGCGGGCGGCACCGAGCGCGAGCGCGCGTTCCTCGCCGCCGCCGGCCTCCTCTATGAGAACTACCGTACGACCGATCAGCGCACGCGCGTCGCCGCCTACCGGGATGCGATGGCCGAGCTGGCGGCGCGCTATCCCCGCGACGACGAGGCCTCGATCTTCTACGCCCTCGTGCTCGCGTTCTCGGCCGACCCCAATGACAAGACGTACGCGAATCAGCGCAAGGCAGGCGAGATTCTGGAGCGGCTCGCGGCGCGCCTGCCCGACCATCCGGGAATCGCGCACTACCTGATCCACAGCTACGACGTGCCGGCGTTGGCGGCGGAGGGGCTCCCGGCCGCCAACCGGTACGCGTCGATCGCTCCCTCGTCGGCACACGCGCTGCACATGCCGTCGCACACGTTCACCCGCGTCGGCGAGTGGGAGGAGTCGATTGCCGCGAACCTGCGATCGGCGGAGGCGGCAACCAAGGAAGCGTCGATCGCCGAGGCGCTGCACGCGAACGACTATATGATGTACGCGTTCCTGCAGACGGCTCAGGACAGCGCGGCGCGCCGCCGGCGGCAGGCTACTTTGCCATGGCGGCCATCCCCGCTCGCTACGCGCTCGAGCGCGGCGACTGGCGCGGTGCGGCGGCGCTCGAGGTCCGCGAGTCGCCGTTCCCTTTGACGGATGCGATCACCTGGTTCGCCCGGGGCATCGGCGCGGCCCGCACGGGCGGTACGCTCACGAGCGCCGAAGCCGTCACGCGGCTGCAGCGACTTCGCGACGCGCTGGCGGACCGCCATGAGAGTTACTGGAGTCAGCAGGTCGAGATCCAGCGGCGAGGCGTCGTGGCGTGGCTGGCACTGGCGCGCGGTGCGCGCGCCGAGGCTGTCGCGGAAATGCGGGCGACCGCGGATCTCGAGGGTGGGACGGAGAAGAACGCGATGACTCCCGGCCCGATCCTGCCGGCGCGCGAGCTCCTGGCCGAGATGCTGCTCGCGAACGGCGACGCGGCGGGGGCGCTCCGCGAGTTCGAGGCGACGCTGACCATCGAGCCGGGACGGTTCCGCGCGCTCGCCGGGGCCATGCAGGCAGCCGCGGCGGCCGGAGACTCGGCCCGCGTTAGGCGGTATGCACGACAGCTGGCCCGGGTGTGCGAGCGCGGCGACAGCCCGGGGCGTCCCGAGCTCGCGCTCGCGCGGCGTCTCGCAGGCGGGTGAAACTTCCGGGAAGGGGCTGCCGCCGGGGCGCCCTTCCTCTCGTCTGCCTCATCGTAGCCGCCATCGCGCTCTCCGCGTGCCACCCGGGGAACGAAGAGGCCAAGCGCCTACGCCGCTCCTGCGAAACCGGAGATGTCGCGGCCTGTCACCAGCTCGCGCTCAGGCTCCAGAAGGGGGAGTACGTCCTCCGCGACGACGGGCATGCCGCCGAGCTGTTCGAGCAGGCCTGCAAAGGTGACGTCGGGGATAGTTGTGCGAGTCTCGGAGTCGCGTACCAGCGCGGCACTGGCGTCAAACGGGATTCGACCCGCGCCGTCGGCCTCCTGACCCAGGGGTGTGAGCGAGGCGCCCTGGACGGCTGTACGCGACTCGGCCTTCTGTCGGGAACGAGGTCGAGGACCGGACGTTGGCGAACCTGACGCTCTCGCCAATCCCGCGGTGGCAGATCGCGGTGCCGAAGCTGCTCGGCGTGATCACGGTCGCTGGGCCGTTCATCGCGGCGAGTGCGTTCCTCACGAGCTGGGTGGCGTTCCTCGGCGACGTGAGGGCCACGGTGGCGGTCACCGTGTCGGCGCTCGTCGGGGTGGCGCTGTACGCCTCGGCGTTCGTGTGGCTCGGGCTCGTCTCGACGCAGGCGATCGGGCTCGGGCTGCTCTACATCGTGCTCTGGGAGGGGTTCTTCTCGGGGTTCGTGTCGGGGGTGCGGCTGCTGAGCATCCGGCACTACGCGATCGCGCTGATGCACGGGTTGGACGCGCGGCGCTTCGCGGCGGGCGCCCATTTGAGTTTGGGGGTCGCCGTCGTCATGGCGCTGCTGGTGTTCGCCGGGTTCCTCATGCTGAGCATCCGGCGGGTCAGGCGGATGGACGTGCCCTAGCCGTAGCCTGCACGAGGGGTGGGGATTCTGCGGCTCGGGCTTCCGCGCGCCGAACGGGTCGGGGCGTGGGGTCCTCTGTTGGCGTCCTATAGCCAAATTTGGCTAAGTGCACATACCGCCTGCGTGCCTGCGTGCCTGCGGACTCGCGGACTCGCTGGCTCGTTGGCTCGTTGGCTCGTTGAGTCGCTGAGACGGTGACTCGCTGAGTTGCCGGTGCGCTGAGTCGCCGGCTCAACGAGTCGCTGATTCGTTGCCTCGTCGGCCTCGTCGGGCTCGCGGACTCCCGCGCTCGGGGCCCCGGGTCCCGGGCCCGCTACCTCCTCGATCTCGATGCGATGGCCAAATCTGGCTATAGCACCCACCGCGGGTCACCCAGCGCGCGCAGCGAGGGCATCCGCACCGGACCGGATGCTTCCCCTCTCAGCGCGATCGTTCCAAACCGCCTGGTCGCCTCCTCGACCGAAGCTTCGGGAACCAGCAGATCTGCTCGGGACCCGTTCGCACGACAGTCAGCCTCACCCCGCGGTCGACCGTCGCCAGGATCCGGATCAACCGCTCGACGGAAAACCGCGCGATCCTGCCGCGGCGAAGATCGCACATCCGCGCCGCGTCGATGCCGAAGCGCCGCGCGGCAACGAGCACCGGCTGGCGGTCGGAGAGTGCCAGAATCGCGTCGGCCAGCTGGCGCTTCAGCTCCAGGATCGGATCGATCGGGTCGTCGTCCACACCGCACACGGTAGCCGCGGCCGCACCGAGTCGCCGCATCGCGACGTTGCGCCCGCCATCGGCCTACCGTGTCAGCGTGGCCAGAGCCAGCCAAAGGTGCCGGCCACGAGAAGCGCGTAGATCAATCCGTCGATCGTGGCCTTGACCGTCGTGCTCCACGCCCGGCGGTACCAGATCGACATCTGCCAGAGCGCCAACGCGAACCCGAGAAACGCGATCGTGCCCACGATGCGGAAGACCGCGAGGTAGTCCGCGCCCGGCGGCAGCGTGCGCCCCGCGACGTAGGCCGCGAACACGGCCACGACGACCAGATACACAAACCACAGACCGAGATTGCGGCCCATCGTCCACGGGCCGTTAGGCAGCACCGTGAGGACGAGGTTCGGTCCCTCGTTCACGCGCGCGACGAATTCGGGCGCCCGCAGCTCCTGGCGACCGCTGGGCCGAGGTACGAGGTAGTCGCCCGGCGGGATGGCGAGTGGCCGCAGCGCGGCCCGGAGCCGCTCCTCGTCCGGGACACGCTCGTAGTCGTTCTCGTGCCAGGGCATGGTCATGTGAATGATGGAGCTGACGATGAACACGATCGCGGCCGACAGCAGGATGGGGAGCCAGAGCGCGGCGAGCGGCACCATGACGACCTCCGGGAGCGAGGAACCAGCGAGGCGGCCTTCGAAGCAGTCGATAAGATCGCACGCCCTCGGCTCCGGCGCGATGGAGACCCGCGCTGGGGACGGCGCGGTGGTGCGGTGTCCAACCTTTGCCGGCCATGGACTGTCCATCCCATGGAGCGTCGATGACGCCCTCCAGGATGCCACTTTCGAAATGACGCGCGCACACACGGACGCACGCGACCGCTGGTCGCTTCCCTGGCTCGATCATCTGCGGCAGGACGCGCGCTACGCGCTTCGCGGGCTTCGCCGGTCTCCGGGTTTCACCGCGGCCGTCGTGCTGACCCTTGGCCTCGGTATCGGCGCCAACGCGGCGATGTTCAACGTCATCGACCGGCTGATGTTCAGGCCGTTCCCCTACCTCCGCGACCCGGCGAGCGTGCATCGCGTCTATCTGCGCGTGCCGGGGCGGGAACGCCTGCTCACCCGGGAGTCGTTCCCGTACGCCCGGTACCTCGATCTGAAACGGGCGACGAGCTCGTTCTCGCAGTACGCGGCCTTCTTCCCCACGACGGTGGCCGTGGGCACCGGTGAGGCTGCGCGCGAGCGACCGATCGCGGCGGTGAGCGCGAGCTTCTTCGAGTTCTTCGACGCGCGCCCGGCGCTGGGCCGCTTCTTCGTCGCCGCCGAGGATGTCACACCCATGGGCGCGAAGGTCGCGGTGCTGAGCTTCGCCTTCTGGCAAGCGGAGTTCGGCGGCCGCGACGTCACGGGCGAATCGATCCGGGTGGGAAACATCGACTGCACGATCGTTGGCGTGGCCCCCGAGCGATTCATCGGCGTCGCGGACGGCAGCCCGCCCGCGGTCTTCCTGCCCATCACGACGTTCGGCGCTCACCAGCCGGGAGGCTCATCGGTCGAGTACTGGCGGCGGTACACGTGGGACTGGACGGAGATGATGGTCCGAAGGAAGCCTGATGTGACCCTCGATCGGGCGAACGCGGACCTCACCCTCGCCTACATCGCGAGTCGCGACGCGGCGCGCGCGATCCATTCATGGATGCCTCGCTCGGATCCCGAGCGTCCGGTCGCCGTGGCCGGCGCTCTCAAGACCGCGGCGGGGCCGTATCCGGGCCTCGAGGCGCGCACGCTCCTCTGGGTGACCGGTGTTGCGGTCGTCGTGTTTCTCATCGCCTGCGCCAACGTCGCGAATCTCATGCTGGCGCGGGCGATGCGGCGGCGGCACGAAGTGGCGTTGCGGCTCGCGCTCGGGGTGAGCCGGCGCCGACTCGCCGCGCAGGCGCTCACCGAAGGTCTGGTGCTCTCGCTGATCGGATGCGCCGTCGGTGTCGGCATCGCGCAATGGGGCGGACTCGCGCTCAGGCGTCTCGTTCTGCCGGCTGGTGCGGCCACCGACCTCGTCACGGACTGGAGAACGTTGGGTGCCGCGCTGATCGCGGCCGTCGTCGCCGGCCTGGTGACGAGCACCGCGCCCTGGCTGCTCTCCCGAGTCGAGGATCTGACGGGCAGTCTCAAGAGCGGCGCCCGCGGAGGCACGTACCAGCGTTCGCGTCTGCGTGCTTCGCTCCTCGTGTCGCAAGGTGCGCTGACGGTTGGGCTGCTCGTCGGCGCCGGTCTCTTCGTCAGCAGTCTGGATCGCCTGCGGGCGATGCGGCTCGGCTACGACGTGAACCCCGTGCTCATGGTCCGCTGGGAACGGCGCGGCGAGCAGATGGATGTCGGCGCTCAGATGGCGCTCCGGCGCCGACTGCTCGAGGTGAGCCGGGGCCTTCCCGGCGTCGAGCGCGCCGCCTGGGCGAGCAACGTGCCGCTCCAGGGCACGTCGACGATGGCGTTGTACGTCCCGGGCATCGATTCGGTCGCCCGACTGGGCCGCTTCACGTATCAGATCGCCGGCGACGACTATTTCAGCGCGATCGGCACGAGGATCGTTCGCGGCCGGCCGTTCACGGACGCGGACGGTGCCGGCGCGCTGAGCGTCGTGGTCGTGAGCCAGTCGATGGCCCGCGCGGTCTGGCCACGCGAGGATGCGTTAGGCAAGTGCATGGGCGTCGGCGCCGACACCGCGCCGTGCAGCACCGTGATCGGGATCGCCGAGGATGCCGTGCACGATCCCGTGAAGGACCAGCCGCTGCGATATTATCTCCCGCTGGAGCAACGCCCGGACGAGGGCGCCTCGCTGCTCGTGTTGCGGATGATCGGAACCTCTGCCGCGGTGGCGGAGAACGTGCGGCACGCGCTGCAGGCGGCGATGCCGGGGCAGCAGTACGTCACGGTGCAGCCGATGGCGAACCTGCTCGACGCACAACATCGCTCGTGGCGGGTGGGCGCAACGATGTTCGTCGCGTTCGGCGTCCTGGCGCTCGTCGTCGCCGCCGTGGGTCTCTATGGTGTGATCGCGTACGACGTCGAGCAGCGGATGCGCGAGATCGGGATCCGCATCGCGCTCGGCGCGCGAGGGGCAAACGTCATCCGTCTCGTCGTCGGGCAAGGCGTGCGGTTGACGGCGATGGGCGTCGCGATCGGGAGCGGTCTCGCGTTGGCGGCAGCGCCGTGGATTCAGCCGCTGCTCTTTCAGCAATCGGCGAGGGACCCTATTGTGTTCGGCGTCGTGGGGGTCCTCCTGATCGGGGTAGCATTGCCGGCGACCTGGGTGCCAGCCGCCAAGGCGGCGCGTGCCGATCCGAACGCGGTGTTGCGGGCGGAGTAGATCAGCGCCGCGGCGTGACGTGCTTCAGCACCCGTCCCGGCCGCGCGTCCGTGAACTTCCCCTCGGCCACCACCGGCGTGCCGTTCACGATCACCCAGTCGATCCCCACCGGATACTGGTGCGGCTCGGTGAAGGTGCCCTTGTCGGCGATCGTCGCCGGGTCGAACACGGTGATGTCCGCGACGCAGCCGGCGCGAATGCACCCGCGGTCCGTGAGGCCGAGCCGCTTGGCAGACATGCCGGTCATCTTGTGCACCGCCTGCTCCAGCGGGAGCACGTGCTGCACGCGAACGTACTCGCCCAACACGCGCGGGAAGGTGCCGTAGTTACGCGGGTGCGGCACGCCCTCGCCCGGGCGCGAGAGCCGGCCGTCGCTCGCGATCATCGTCATCGGGTGGGCCATGATGCGGCGCACGTCACCCTCGTCGATGACGTGGAACACCATCGACGCGCCGCCGTTGAGCACGCCCTCGAGCACGAGCGGCGCCGCCTTCTCGGGCGTCGGCTGGATGCCCTTGCGCACCGCCCAGTCGTACAGCGTTTTGCCGTCGAGCGTGTGGTCCCATGACACGTTCGCGAACTGCACGCGCCGAATGTCACCACCGCCACGGTCGTTGAGCAGGTAGTCGATCACGCCGCGCGTTATGCTGTCTTTCAGCACGGGTTTGGCGAGCCGCTTCCTGAGCTCCTCCCGCCCGCCCTCGAGCGCCCAGGGTGGCACGAGGACGTCCAGCCCCGTGGAGCTCGCGGTGTACGGGTACTGGTCGATCATCACGTCGGTGCCCGCCGCGCGGGCCGAGTCGACCATGTGGAGCGTGACGGTGCTCTTGCCCCACATCTTCTGGCCGATCGCCTTGTGGTGCGTGAGCACGATGGGAATGCGCGCCTGGCGGCCTATCTCGAGCGCCTCGCCCACCCCCTCGAACAGGCCGAGCCCTTCTTCGCGCAGGTGCGAGGTATAGATGCCGCCCGAATCGGCGGCGACCTTCGACAGCGCGACCACCTCGTCGGTCTTCGAGTAGAACCCCGGGATGTAGCGGAGTCCCGTGCTGATCCCGAACGCACCCTCGTGCATGGCCTGGCCCACCATCTGGGTCATGCGCTGGAGCTCATCCGGCGTGGGCGCGCGGTTCGCGGTGCCCATCACTTCGCGGCGGATCGTGTTGTGCCCCGCGAGGAACGCGACGTTGATGCTCAGCCCCGCGCGGTCCGCGGAGTCGACGTACGCGGCGAACGGCCACGGTCCACCGCCGTCCGGACCACCTAACGCGAGCGTGACGCCCTGCCTCACGGCACTCTGCGCATCGGGCATGCGGAGCAGCGGCTCGAGGTGCGCGTGCATGTCGATGAAGCCGGGGGCGAGCACGTGTCCCTTCGCGTCGATCACGCGAAGCGCCGAATCGCGCGGGAGCGGCTCCGTGGACACGCGAACGATGCGCGTGCCCGTGATCGCGACGTCGCCGGAGACGGCCGCGGCCCCGGTGCCGTCGATGATCCGCGCGTTCGTGATGAGTACGTCGTACGGGGCCATGGTCGGCAGCTTCGGGCGCGGCATGGCGCCCGTCCGCGCGGCGACGATGCGGTCGAGCAGCGCGAAGTACTGCGGCTGCGACACGTTCCGCCCGCCGCCCGGAATGGTCTTGTGCGCGACGACGAGGTCGAGCTTCGGGATGACCGTGATGTACTGGCCGACCGCTCCGAACCCGGAGTACGCGCCTTCGTACGGCCCGGTGTTCCACGGGCCATCCCACACCCACCAGAGGTAGCCGTAGCCCGCGCGGCCGCGACGGACGCCCGACGGGTTGAGCTGCGACACGGGCGTGATGATGCCCGTCGACTTCGCCACCCAATCCCGCGGCACGATCTGCTTCCCGTTCCAGTTCCCGTTGCGCAGCATGAGGAGCCCGATCCGGGCCATGTCGCGCGTGCTCAGGACGATGTGGTATGCGAGATGGACCGACCGGGTCGTGTCACCCGACTTCCGTTGCAGGTCGCGTCGCCAGTCCTGCATCTGCAGGGGTCGCCCGAGCTCCTGCTCGAGGGCGTCGTAGATGTTCCGCCCGGTCTCCTTCTCGAAGATCGTGCCGAGGGCGTTGAAGTCCCAGTTGGAGTAGAGCTGATACGTCCCGTGCCGCTGCGTCCCGGGCGGCGGCGCGTCGGCCAGAAAGTCGCCCGCGTTCGACGCCAGATGGTAGACCCCTGATCGGGCACCTAACAAGTCCTGAACGGTCGCCTGCTTCTCGCTCGGCAGGAGGCCGCCCAGGTCGTCGATGCCGAGCTGCGCCAGCGTCTTCGACGTGTCGATGCGCCCGCGCGCGATCTCGATCCCGTAGAGCATCGAGAGGATGCTCTTCCGCACCGACGCGAGGTAGCTCTGTGCGGTGAGGTCGCCGTACGAGTACACGATCCTCCCGTGCTCGACGACGACCATCGCGCTCGAGTTCATTCGGGAGATCATGGCCTGCACGGAGTCCAGCCCTTCCTTGCTCCACCCGACGCGCGTGGGGTCGGCGACTCGTTGCCAGGTGTCCCCCGGGAACGTGGCGAGGGCGGTCTGAACGGCGGGCGCCTGGGTGCTCGGTGTGCTGCGGCACGCCACCCAGCCGGGGCCGAGGGCGAGCGCGATGAGGGCGACGAGTCGGGCGATTCGCGGCACGTGGTGCTCCATTTGAAAGCTCGCCACGAACCTACCGCGGGTCACGCCATAACGCGACGGCGAGGCCTGGACCGGCGGGAACTCGCCACCTTGGCGTTCCGGCGCGGCGCTGCGCATCCTCGATGGATGCACCTGTTAAGCTACGAATACTGGTGCTATCTTTGGGAGTGCCCGACGCGTCGGTCGCACCGATGGCGTCGTCAGGCGGCAGCGTGTGTACCGACCATGCCGTGGAGGAGGGGAATCACGTGACAACGATGCACGGACCCGAGCGACGACCGAGCGACCAGGCAGCCGATCCACACCTCGAGCGCCGGCAGATCGAGCAGGTTGTCGCCGATGCCGAGCGCCTGCAGAACGACCCGGACGGGTTCTGCCGCCTGCTGACCCCGGACGTCGTGCTGGTCAACGTCGCAGGGACGCGGCTGGTCGGTCGGGATGCCGTCCGCCAGGCGATGCAGGCAGCGCTCCGAACGCCGCTGGCCGACGTCGTGACCACGAACGAGGTCGACCGCATCAGCTTCGTGCGTCCAGACGTCGCCCTGATGAGCGGGACAAAGCGCGTCTTCATCGATGCGGATGGAACGCGCTCCGAGAGTTTCCGGGCCTGCCTCACCTTCGTGCTCGTCAAGGATGACGGAGAGTGGCTGATCGCCGCCATCCAGAACACGCCGGTACGGGGCGACGTCACGCGCAGGGAGGACTCGACAGGCACCGGCGACCGCATGGAGCGCGAGCGCGCGCTGTCCGTGGCGACTGCGGTGCCCCTCCCGGGGGGCTTCGGTCTGTTACCTCCGAAGCCGAACAGAAACGACCGATGACCGGCGAATCGCCGCGCGAAATGCGACGCCAATGGGCCCCCTGCGGCCCTGCTCACGGACCGAAAGAGCGAGGATGAAGAATGGCAAGCACGATGAAAACCGCGATCGGTGCGGGTACGCCGATCACGCCGGACGCGCTCGTCGACGTGCACCAGGTGGTCGACGCGCTGTACCGCTTCGGCGCGGGGCAGGATCTCGGCGACCGCGCCCTGTTCGAGTCCGCCTTTGCCCCGCATGCGGTGGTCGACTTCACCCAGCCCGCGAGGCGCTTCGGCGCGACCATCACACCGTTCGAGGGGCGCGACACGATCACCGGGATCATTCTGGGCACGGTGGCGTCGCTCGACACTACGCACACCGTGACGAATCCCCGCGTGAAGCTCGCGGGCGACCGCTCCGAGCTCTTCGCGCTCGTCGAGGCGCAGCACCTGCCGAAGGGCGATCACGGCCGGCACCTGTTGCTCAAGAACATCTACACGGTCACGCTCGTGCGGGACGGCGTGCGATGGGTGATCGAGCACATGGTGATCCGGAACGTGTGGTTCACCGGAGACCCGACGGTGCTCTTCCCGGCGACGCGGCCTTGAGTTCCCCGCTCACGCCTTGGCGCGGCCTGCCCTCGGTCCGCGTCCCGACCGTCAGACCAGCAGTGCTCGCTCGAGAAGCGTCAAGAGGCGCGCCGCGCACGCCCGATCGGGATCGAGGTTGGGATCGTAGATGGTGACTTCCATTCCCAGGGCCTTCGGATGGCTCGCGAGCGCAGCGAGGAAAGGTACGAGCTCACCGATCTCGGGACCTCCAGGCTCGGGCGAATCCACCGCCGGCATCACGCGGGGCGAGAGCACGTCGACGTCGAGATGGATCCAGAACCCGCTCACATCCGGTCCAGCCACGCGTGCGAGGACGGGATCCGCTACGCCGTCATAGCCACGCGATCCGATCGCCCGGTGAGGGATGTCGAGGACTCCGGAGTCGCGGAGCGCGGCGTGCCCATACCATGGTTGCGCCTCGTCTCGACGTCCGACGAGCGCCACATCTGCACCCGATGCCAGCGGCGCGTCGCCCGTGAGTCGTGCCAGCGGCGTGTCGCCCCGTCCCAGTGCGAGAGCGAGGCACATGCTCGCGACCGATCCGCTGCGCGACTCCTCCGGCGACACGAAGTCCGCATGGCCGTCCACGTAGGCGAGGCCAATGCGACCTCCTCCCGCGCGACGCACGCCCCAGAGTCCGCCGAGTACGACACCTGTCAAGCCGCGAATACTGGTGCTATAATGGAGATGTGAGTACCGCGCTTCCTTCGCTCTCCCTCGCTCCGGAGCTCCCGTTCAAGTTCGTCGGCGGGGATCCCAGCCTGGACTTCGTCAACACCGTCGACTGGACGCGGCGCGGGCTGGTGGACGATCGGCTCACGGGCTACGCGCGTCTGCTGGAGTGGGCGGACGCCGCCGCCCAGCTGCCGGCGACGCGCGTGGCGCGCCTGCGCTCACTCGCCGCCCAATCCCCGCGCGCGGCGCAGGACGCGTTCGCAGCAGCGCTGCGGGGCCGGTGGGTACTGCGGCAGCTGTTCGAGGCCGTCATCGCCGGCCGCCGTTCGCCGGACGCGCTCGGCGAGTTCAACGTCGTGCTGCGCAAGGCACACCGGCAGCTCGTGCTGGCCTGGCCGAAGCGCGGCACGTCATCCGCCGGCACGCCACTGCAGTGGGAGTGGGAGGAGGGTGACGAGCGCCTGGACGCCGTCCTCTGGCCGGTCGTGCGCGCCGCAGCCGCGTTGCTCGCTTCCGAGGAGGTGACGCAGCTTCGGATCTGCGGCGGACCGGATTGCGGCTGGATGTACGTGGACCGCAGCCGGAACGGGCTACGCCGATGGTGCGAGATGAGCGTCTGCGGCACGCGCGAGAAGTCGCGCCGCCGCGCCGTTAGGCGGCAGGCAGAGCGCTGACCGGACCGAAATCGGCGCGGCTCGGCGTGGCGGTCCCGGATGCGTGGAGCGGCGTACGTGTTCCGCCCGCTCGTCGATCCGCCAGGTTCATCGCGTGTTGCGCGCCACGGCCCCGCGAGTGCGCTCCGGCGGCGCGGGTGGCGACGCCCGGAACGGCCGCGCGAACTGCGTCGCGAGGACGATCGTGGTCTCGGTCCCTTCGATGCCGGGGATCTGCCGCAGCCGCTCGGCGAGCGCCAGCAGGTCAGCGGTGCTCGCGACACGCACCTTGAGCAGCATGCTGAGGGCACCCGCGACGGAGTGGCACTCCTCGATCGCCGGGATGGCCTCCAGCGCCTCGAGCAGCTCCGAGCACGGCCGCGTCGAGCGCACCCCCACGAAGGCGAGCACGGCCAGACCGAGCGCCGCGGGGTCGCACTCCACCGTCCAGCGGCGGATCACGCCGGCCGCCTCGAGCTTGCGCAGACGCTCGTGCACGGAGGAGGGCGCCATCCCGACCTGCCGTCCGAGGTCCTCCATCCGCTGGGCCGCGTTCTGCTGAAGCCGGTCGATGAGGGCGAAATCCGTTCGGTCCACGTGCATCGCTTGGCCTCCAGAACGAATGACATTCGGCATGTTTGCGCTGCCGCGGAAGTCGTTCTAAGAATAGCGCGAGCAAGCTAACCTGATTCGTCGTTTGGAGGGAGCCATGCACGCACTGCTGATCGTGGACGCGCAGAACGAGTTCTCGCCGCGCGGCCAGCGCGCCGTTCCGAACCACGCCTCGGCGCTCGCCGCCATCACCCGCTGGGTCGCGCATGCCCGCTCGGCCGGCTGGCCGATCGCCTGGGTGCAGCACCACAACCGGCCGCACGAGTCGAAGGCGTTCGTTCCGGGCTCGTGGGGCGCCGAGCTGTCGCCGGAGCTCGACCCGCGCCTCGACACTCCGAACGAGACGCTCTTCCAGAAGGACGTCTACGGCGCGTTCACCACGACGCAGCTCGAGGCGTGGCTCCGCGCGCGCGGTGTCACGGACGTGGTGATCCTCGGCTTCTACGCGCACATGTGCCTGTCGACGAGCGTGCGCGAGGCGCTGGTGCGCGGCTTCGAGGTCGTGGTGGATCCGGAAGCGACGGGCGCGCGCGACCTCGAGCACGATGCGCTCGGCCGACAGACCGCGGACGAGGTCCGGCGGTCGGCGCTGCTTCAGCTGGTCAACATGGGCGCGACCGTCGCCACCACGCCCAACTCCGGCGCGTTAGACACGACCCCGGAGGAGGAAGAAGACGATCACCGCCGCGGCCACGGCGAGGGCGAGGACCATGACCGAGGACTGCACCGTCGCCGGCCCTTGCCCGCGGGCGCGCCACACGCCGGACATCGCGGCCACGACGATCACGAGTACGAGCAGCCCGAGAAGCAGCGGAACTGACATGGGTCCTCCGGGTTGGCGGCCTACCTGACGGCCGCCCTCCAGTACTCGAAGGTTTCGTGCCCGACCACATCGGCGTTTGCCCGATATACCATAGAGAGGCACTCGAGCCATGCCCTGGCGAGCGGCTCCAGCCCCAGGAGGGTGAGCGACTTCAGGATCCGCGTCTGCCGCAGGTAGTTGTGATTGTACGGCGTGACCCAGACGCGCTTTCGCTGCTCGAAGTCCTCGGATGGCGCGACCGTCCACGTGCCACCGGCTTCCGAGCGAGTGCGGCCGCGTCCGTCGCGGCCGGCGTCGGCGTAGAAGGCGATCAGGTCGTTAGCGTTAGGCATCGATCGTACGAGGCGGGAGTTGCCCGGCCTCGAGGCCCGCAATGATGTCGAGCAGCCCAGCGGCCTCCCAAGCCTGGTTGCGGCGCGACTCGGACAGAGGGACGAGCACGCCTGCGGATTCGAGCTGCTCTATCGCCTGGTAGATCGCTGCCTTCGCTCGGCCGGTTGCCGCCGCGGCCACCGGCGCGGTGAGCATCGGGTGTGCCGGTAGGATCTCGATGACTGCCCACGCCGCGGCGCCACGGCGTGGAGCCGAGGGTGTTGCCGTGAGTCGTTCTCGCCAGTGCGCGGCGAGCGCGTCGACTGCCTGCACGTACGCATGCGCGAGGTGCGCCGCCCCGGCCGCCGCGCTGGCGAACTGTTCGATCCATGCTCCGAGCCCGTCGCCTCGAAACGCCGTGAGCCCGTCGATGTAGCGGTCCTTCGCCTTCGCCAGGATGACGCTGATCGGCGGAAGGTACTCCGGCGCGACGCGGCGGCGCCGCAGGATCACGTGGATGAGCGCGCGTCCCGTCCGGCCATTGCCATCGTCGAACGGGTGGATCGTCTCGAACTGCGCGTGCACCATCGCCGCCTGCACGATGGGCGGGAGCCGGTCGTCGTCGATGGCGTCACACAGGTCATCGAGCAACGGACCCACGTCGCCCGGCGGCGGTGGGACGAAATCGGCCCCGCAGGGGTTGTAGTCGTTTCCCCCGATCCAGTTCTGGCGTGTCCGGATTCGCCCGGCAGCGCGCTCGTCCGCCGCACGCTCCATGAGGCGCCGGTGAATCGAGATGATCTCGTTCACTCCGAAGCGGTCCACGGTCGCCGCCTCATCGACTGCGAGCGTCATCGCGTCGATGTTCGCGAGCACCTCGATCGCCAACGCGCTGGCTTTTTGCCCGGACTCCACGCGAGCCTCGGCGCGAGCCAGCTCGCGCACCCCGAGCTGCATCCCCTCCACCTTGGAAGACGCGATCGATTCGGTGCGCAGCAGCAGCCGCGCGAGCGGGGCGAGCGCGGGCCTCGCCTTTTCATTCAGGGTTCGAATGGCGCTCTCGGCCTCGGACACCAGCCCGGCGACGGTAGCGTCCAGGCTCAGGGCCATGCCCCTCAGAGGGTCCGGCGCGAACGCGGCGTACCGGCACGCGCGCTTGTACTTCGCGGGCGCGTATATGGTTGGGTCGGACTGCCACGTGAGTTGGATGAGGCGTCCGGGCATTCAAGCTCCGGCTAGCGGTCCCGACAGGACGAGGATCCTGGAACGACGATCGCCGATAGTTCAGTTTAACTTATAAACTGAACTAAGCACAGTCCCTTGGTTCAGATTACGCTACAACCTGAACTATGGAGTCCGGGGTGCGGTAGATCTGCACGGCATCGGCGGCCGTCATCGTGTAGCGGAGCGGACCAGTCACCGGAAATCGAACGCCGCCCAGGTGCAGGATCGCCGTGCCGACACGCAATCGCTCGGGGATCGCGCGCACCCCGTCGAACACGACGGTATCCCCCGAGACCCAGAGCAGCCCGTGCCCTGACCGCCGCAGGCGATCGCGAAGCCGATCACGTCCCCGGCGATGAACCGACTGCCGCGCGGCCCATGTCGGCACGGCGTGGCCGTGATCGTGATCCCGATGCGATCCGCCAGCGTCGTCGGCCCGCCAACGTGCGTGATGCGAAGGTCGCCGCTCACCCCCGCTCGCTCACCGCGTCCCCGGGGCCTGCACCACCGCGTGACGCTCGGCCCACTCGAGCGCGTAGTCCGCCACCTCTTCCCACCCCTGCTGTGCCGGCATGAGATGCGCACGCCCCTCGAACTCCTTCACCTCGGTGATGGTGTTCGACTTGTAGTGCTTCGCGTTGGACCGCTGAATTGCCGGCGGCATCAGGTGGTCCTCGCTGCCCGAGATGAACAGCAGCGGTGCGCGCGCGTCGTTATGGTAGTTCACCCACGCGTCCTGATGTCCGGGCTGGAAGTTCGCGAGCACCGTGCCCCACAGGATCGCCCCCGACGCCGGCACGTGGTACCGCTCGTAGAGCGCGCGTGACTCCGCGTCGCTGAAGGTGTTCGTGAACACGTAGTGCCACTGCTCGTAGGTGAACGCGATGGCCTTGTGCCGGTTGGAGAGGCTGCTGAACGCCGGTGCCGTGGACTTGAGCTGCGTGAGCGGAAACACGCGCACCCCTTCCGTCGGGGCGGAGTTGATCGCGACGCCAACGGCACCGTAGCCGTGGTCCAACATGATCTGCACGAACGCACCGCCGGCCGAGTGGCCCATCAGGATCGGCGGCGTGTCGAGCTCGCGGATGACCGACTCGAACCGTTCGATGATCTTCGGGATGGTCAATGCCTCGACGGGCGACGGGTCGGCGTTGAGCGCCTCGACGCCCACGTCGAAGCCGGGGTACGCGGGTGCGAGCACCCGGTAGCCCTTGGACTCGTACCGCGTGATCCAGTGCTCCCACGACAGTGGCGTGACCCAGAAGCCGTGGACGAGCACGATGGTGTCGGGTTTGGTGCCGTCCCTGGTGGTGGTGGTGGTGGGCATGGTGCCTCCGTGGCGGAGTCGTTAGGCAGCGGCGACGTCGCCCGCCGCGAGGACGGTGACACGAGCGGCTGCGCCCGTACCGGACCATACCGCGCCATCGACCACCGCGCCACCGACGTCTGGCAAGAGGTTACAGTCTAGTACTCGCGATCACGATCCACCGCGCGCGTTGGCGTCTGCCCGCGCTCGAGCGCGCCCAGGCACTCGAGGAACCCGGCGATCGCCCCCTCGACTGTCGTCAGCCCCGAGATGTGCGGAGAGATCATCACTCGCCGGTCGCCCCACAGCGGTGAATCGGCCGGCAGCGGCTCGACCGTGAAGACATCCAGGGCGGCGCCGGCCAGCCAGCCGTTGTCGAGCGCCTCCGGGATGACCGCCTCATCCACTACGGCGCCGCGCCCCGCGTTGATCAGCACGGCGCCACGGCAGGCGCTCAGCACGTCGCGTCCGATGAGTCCGCGCGTCCCGGACGTCAGCGGCAGGGTGAGGATGAGCCAGTCGGCGCTCGCGGCGAGCCGGCGGAGCTCCGACACCTTCAACGTGGACGCGAACACCGCCGGGTCACCGCCGCCCGACCGCGACACGCCGTGCACCTCGGCGCCTAACGCGGCGAAGAGCCGCGCGATGTGGGAGCCGAGGTCGCCGGTGCCGACGATGACGGCCCGCGACCCGCGAATGTAGCCGATCTCGCCGGGCGCCCACGCGTGCCGGCGCTGGCACTCGGCGAGATCGAGGAGGTGCTGCCGGAAGGCGAGCGCCCTCGCGAGCGCCCATTCCGCGATGTAGGTCCCGAACGATTCCGAGGTTCTCGTCAGGAGGATGTCGCGCGGCAGCTCGACGGGATACAGCCACGCATCCACTCCCGCGCCGGTACAGTGCACCCATCGCACGCTGCCCATCGTCGGCAGCGGCGGGCGCCTGAACCCGACGTACGTGTCCGCCCACGCCAGGTCGTCGGCGGTGACCTCGGTGTATGGACTCGCGCGGATCTCGAGATCGCCGCGAACGGTACGCAGCCGCTCCGCGAGCTCGGCGTGCGCGGTGGCGCCGATCACGATCCGGCGCGGGCTGGGTAGTCTTTTCACTGGCGTCGGTTTCGTTCTGGTATGCTTCCATGAGCAGCGCCTCCGCGAATGCGTCAACCCGGAACCGGAAGACGGGCTCATGCGGGTCGCGATCGTCGAGTAAAGTTGCTGCGGGGGCAGGTTGCGAATCCAGCTCCTCTAGCTCCGAGTCGAGGACGGATGTAGCGTAGCCTGGCGGTGTCGTGCACTGCGCACGGCACCGGCGTCGTACCACGCCGGAGTGCTGCGGTGGCACCCAGAATCGGCACGTCGTGGCTCGTGACATTGGCCGCCATCTCGCTCGTGATGGTCGCCAGATGCGCGCGACACTCAGCGAGGCCTCCGGATGCGGCTGCGAGTCCCGGCCGACTGATGACCCCAGGAGACCTCCAGGCACTGACCAGCCGCGCGCCGGACCGACGTGTCGCGTACGGCGCGGACTCCAGCCAGTACGGCGAGCTGCGCGTGCCACCGGGGCCGGGGCCGCATCCCGTGGCCATCCTCATCCACGGCGGCTGCTTCAAGGCGGCCTACGCGAACGCCCACGAGCTCGGCGCGATGGGCGACTCCCTCAAGGCCGTGGGGGTCGCGACGTGGAACGTCGAGTACCGCCGACTCGGCGAGTCCGGCGGCGGCTGGCCGGGCACGTACCTCGACATCGGCCGCGCCGTCGACCACCTCCGCGCACTCGCGATGGCGCACAATCTCGACATGGACCGCGTCGTGGTGGTGGGGCACTCGGCCGGCGGGCACCTCGCGATGTGGGCCGCCGCGCGCTCGCGACTCCCGACGGCGAGCCCGCTGTACGTGGCCGATCCGCTGCCCATCCGCGGCGTCGTGGACCTCGCCGGTCCGGTGGACATGACGGCCAACATCGCGGGGTACGAGGCAGCGTGCCGCGACAGCGTCGTCACGTCCCTGCTCGGCGGGACGCCGGCCGCGGTACCCGAGCGCTACGCCCACGCCTCGGCCATCCAGCTCCTGCCCCTTGGCATCCCGCAGGTGCTCGTGCTGGGCGAGCACGAGGAGTTCGTGCCACGGCCCTATGCCGACACATATGTCCAAGCCGCCACCCGCGCCGGCGACGCCATTCGGTTGATGTTGATCCCGGGCGTCGGGCACTTCGAGATCGCCATGCCGAACACCTCGGCGTGGCCGTGGGTCGCGTCGGCAATCCGGTCGCTGCTCGAGGGGAAGCTGCCGCCGGATGTCGCACCTGCCGGCGCGAAGCGGCCGGGGCTCGGAAGTCGTCAACGAATCGCCCCGCACCGATTCGCGTTAGGTCCAGCGAACGAAGGCTGTTGCCCGATCTGGCAATAGCCCTCTCGTACCCGGGCCGCTCGCCTGGCAGCGGCGTCAGTCCCCGTCCGAGCTCGACGCCGAAGTCATGAGCGCGAGCGTCCGCTCGGCGACCTCCTGCATCTGTCGCTCGCGCAGCTGGGCCCAGCGCGGCAGGCGGAGCGCGTTGAACACGAACGCACCCGCACCCATGCCGAGCGCCAGGATGCCGGGAATCGCGGCGGGATCGCCGCGCAGCGCGAAGGCGACGACGAGCCCCATCGTGACCCCGAACGCACCCATGCGGTTCATGGCGAGGCCATCGCCCTTGAGAGTTCCGAGCCGCAGGCGATAGCCGGTTCGCGTGGGCTCGACGACGGCGTGGAGGTTGTTGTTCCACCACTGGCGCGTCGCGCCATCCGAGCGCTCGATACCACGCGCGGCGAACGTCTCGCGCAGGTCAGCGAGGACGAGCGACCACTCGCGGTCCGTGAGTAGCCGAGGGATCTCGACGACATACGCGGCGGTTACCGGCACGCCGAAATCCGTTCGCCGCGGGAGGGGCGGTCGGCGGCGCTCCAACGCCGCGGCCGCCTGTGCGATTCGTTCGGGGGCGATGCCAACCTCTCGTCCGATCGCCTGCAGCTCGGCCAGCGTGAGTCCCTTCGTCGGCGGGACATCGTCACCCGGAGCTGTGGGCGCCGAGGCGGCCTCGAAGATCGCGGCGACCTCGTCGTCCTGGTAACGACGCTCCTCTGTCATGGCTTACCTCCGGCCCGGGATGACCCATGAATCCTGTAGCCGCGCACGGCGGGACGCAAAGGTGGCCCCGGGCGGACGTGGTCGCTGCGTGGGCCTGTACTCGCTCGTCTGCCGGACCGTTGCGGGGTCGTGTCGCTCACGCGTATGCTCGATGACGGATGCGCGTTCACCTCCCCCCTGCGGAAACGCGGCAAGCGTTGTGACCGATGACTCGCGTTAGGCCCGACCATCCTCCACTTCGAGCGGGCCTCGTAGGCTACGGCCTCGGTGGCTCGGCGTTCCACGCGCCCTTCATCGCGACGACCCCCGGTCTCGAGCTCGCGGCCATCGTCACGAGGAAACCGGAGCGCCAACGGCAAGCCACGCACGATTACCCCGGCGTGCGCGTCGTCGCCGACGTGGAGCGCCTGTGGGACCCGGGCTCCGGCCTCGATGTCGTCGTGATCTCCACGCCGAACCGCACCCACGTGCCCCTGGCACGTTCGGCCATCGAGGCCGGACTGCACGCCGTCGTGGACAAGCCGCTCGCGCCCTCGGCGCAGGAAGCGCGCGAGCTCGCCGACGCCTGGCGGCGCCGCGGCGTGCTCGTCGTGCCGTTTCAGAACCGGCGGTGGGACGGCGACTTCCTGACGATCCGCCGACTTCTCGCCGACGGAGCCGTAGGCGCTCCGCTGCGCTTCGAGTCGCGGTTCGACCGGTGGCGTCCAACACCCACGGGTAGTTGGCGCGAGCGCGGCGAAGAGGCGGGAGGCCTTCTCTTCGACCTCGGGAGCCACCTCATCGACCAGGCGCTCGTCTTGTTCGGGCCCGTGCGCGAGGTGTACGCCGAGCTCGACCGGCATCGCGCGGGCGTGGAAGCGGACGACGACACGTTCGTCGCCCTGGCGCATGTCGCGGGCGTGAGATCGCACCTGCACATGAGCCTCGTCTCGGCTCAGGCTCCGCCACGTTTTCGTCTTCTCGGAAGCACGGCGGCCTACACCAAGTGGGGACTCGACGTGCAGGAGGACGCGTTGCGCGCGGGCAACCGCCCGGGCGGCCCGGACTGGGGGATCGAGCCTCCGGAGCGCTGGGGGACGTTAGGCATCATGGAGCAGGTGCAACGCGTGCCGACGGAGCGTGGCAACTACGGCGCGTTCTACGACGGCGTGGTTCGGGCGATCCGTGCTGGGGCGGCGCCTCCGGTGGACGTCAACGACGCGATCGCGGCGCTCGATGTGATCGAGGCCGCGCGCGCGTCGGCCGAGCAGACCACTGTCGTTCGACTGTCCGCCCCCCACGCTGCGAGCGGCGGTGCATGACCTCGAACCACGAACCCCGGCAGCCTACCGCCGAGGGGGTATCGCCTCCATGAGCAGCGCCTGCGCACGCCGGAGGTCCGCCATTCCCACCCGCGAGCAGAATTCACGACTGACCACCACGCGGTTCCGCGCGTTGATCGCGATCACCGACGACGCCCGAGACGTCGCGTTCGACCGCACGTATTTGCGCCGGCGCGCACTACGAATCGCTCTGGTCCAGCGCCGGTCGACATCCGGGTATATGGCCTTTACCAGCGCGACCATTTCGCTCCACGGCTCCTTGTGCCCTCCATCCTGGCTGGCATAGACATACGCGATCAGATCGTCGACGTTGTTGAATGACATGTCGGAAGTGGCCCTCATCGTGTTCTCACCGCCGACCCATGCCAGCGCGCGCACTCGTCGAGCCTCTATGCTAGCCGCGTTGCGCGGCCAGTAGTTGCCCAGGAGTCCACGTGCGACCCGGGATGGGGTCGATTCCGTGGGAGCGGTGCTTGCCCGCTTCGCCGCGAGCCCTCGCACGACCCACGGCGCCAACCCGCCAGCCGTGGCGTACGGAGAGAGAAAGCGGCCGGTGTTGTCGAAACGGGGCGGAGGGGCGACGATCGCAGTAGGGGGCGGAATTCTGCGCGCCCAAAAACCGACTGCTGCCCCAACCAGCACGACAACCAGGGTGAACGCGGATCGGCGGCGGTTCAACACGGTCCTCACAGCCCCCCCTCCTCGTAGTGGGCGACGAACGCATCCCGATCTTCGGTATGCATTCACTTACCTCACCGAGCAGAACATGGGATGAAACGCCCAGCCGTCGCTTCGGTCGACGGCTGGGGACCTGTCGAGCCGCTCGTCGTGTGGGCGCTCAGAGGCGGCGGCGCCAATGGACCTCGCAACGTTAGGCCCACCGGTGTCCCGCGGACGACGACCGAAATCGGATATCCCCCCGCCTGAGCCGAAGACCCCTGGTTGGTCAGCAGTTGGCGGACTCGCACGGGTTCGACTGGCGGGGTGATTCCCTGCGCGATACCCTAGGTTGGCGCAGTATTCCGACTGCGGATCAACTCTCGTGTCCACGGCGATGAACTGCGACCCGACCGTCCGTTCGTTGGATCGCCACAACTCGGTGCGCGCACGGTGATGAGCCCGCTCTATCTCCGACTCTTCGGCGGTGCTCGGCTCGAGGCCGATGGTGCACTGGTGCGGGGCCGTGCCGCACACCGCCGCCGGCTTGCACTCCTCGCGCTGCTCGCGTCGGCACCTAACGGGCGTGGGGTAGGCCGTGAACGCCTCGTCGGGTTGCTGTGGCCAGACTCCAGCCCCGACGCCGCCCGACGGCTCCTGTCCGAATCGCTCTACGTGATCCGCAAGGAGTTGGGGGAGAATGCAATCATCGCGGCCGGCGATGAGCTGATACTCGACTCAACCGTCGTCCCGAGCGATGTCGCCGATTTCCGCCGGGCCGTCGCCAATGACGCTCTCGAGCGGGCCGTCGCCGTGTATTCGGGACCATTCCTGGATGGCTGGTTCGTCGATGATGCGGCAGAATTCGAGCGGTGGGCGACGCGCGAGCGCGACGAGCTCGCGCGGAGCTTCGCCAACTGCCTTCAGACCCTCGCGGAGCGTTGCGAGGCGCGGGAGGATTGGACGCGGGCAGTGGCGTGGTGGCGCGCCCTTTCCGACACCGATCCATTCAGCTCTCGCGCCGCCCTTCGCCTTGCGCAGGCGCAGTCGGCCGCCGGCGAGCGCGCCGCGGCCCTTCAGACGCTCGCGGTCCACGAAGCCCTCCTTCGCGAGGAGCTGGAAGTCGCGCCTGACGATGAGTTACTCGCGTTCGCACGTCAGCTCCGTGCCGCGCCGGAGCGGTCGAGCGTCGTCCGGCGTGCGGAGCCGCCCAAGCCGGATCGTCCCAGCGCTGTTCCTCCGCCGCGTGACACCGCTCCAGCGCGGTCCCCTACTCCGCTTCCACTGGAGACCAGGCCAAGTCGGCGCTGGCTGACGTTCGCGCTACCAGTTGCCGCAGTTGGGCTATCGCTGGCGCTGGTGGTGCTTCGCCCGTTCGGTGACGAGGATCGTGACGGCTCGCGGTTCTTTCCCCGGTTCGACGAGCATGACATCGCCATCCTTCCGTTCAAAGACCTCAGTGGGCGTAATGCGGCGCTGGCGTACGGTCTCACCGACGAGCTGATCGCGCGCTTCACCAACGTTGCGCCGATCCGCGTCGCGGCCCGAAGTGCCGTAATGGGTCTGTCGCAAGCGACGGTAGGCATGGACAGCATTGCGCGCGCGCTTCGCGTCGGGACTCTGGTCGATGGCACGGTTCAGGAAGCCGGTGGCCGGGTGGTGGTGAGAGCGCTCATCACGAACGTCGCGGACGGTCGCCAACTCGCTGCCGCGCGTGCCGAGGGGCCGACCGGCGACTACTTCGGTCTGCTCGACGCGCTCGCGGCGGAGCTGGAACGAGAGTTTCGACGCGTGTTAGGCGACGACATCCGACGCAAGGAACTGACGCGTGGAACGCGACGCCAAGACGCCGCGCGGTTCATGGCCGAGGCGCAGCGGGCAATCGATCTGGCTCGTCTCACGGGACGCGAGTGGCGCGCGGATGCGGTCGAGCTCTCCCGGACCTACATGCGAGCCGCCGATTCGGTGTTGCAGCTCGCTGCCGCGGCGGACCCACGCTGGCCTCAGCCGCTCGTCAAGCGAGCGCTCGTCGCCTCGCTCCTGGCATCGACGCAGCATGACACTGTTGCCGCCGGGACGCTCGCATCGGGAATCGCGTTGCTCGACCGCGCGCTCGCGCTCGACCCTGGCAATGCGTCGGCGTTGGAGCTGCGGGGCAAGCTGCGCTTCCAACGCGTGTTGACCTATCAGACGCGTGACGCCTCACGGCGGGAGGTGAACCAGGCCATCGCGGATTACGAGAGCGCCAAATCGCGCGACGCGCTCCGTGTCGGGGCGTGGATCGGCCGGGCCTTCATCGCCTGGTTCACGAAGGATACGGTGGTCGCGAGGGTCAACCTCGAGGGTGCCGAGCGCCGCGATGCATACCTCGAGGGGGAGACGGAGATCCTCGACCGCAAGTTCCTGGTTGCGTTGTGGCTGCGCGACTGGAAAGCGGCGGCCTCGGCCTGCCGCACCGGGCAGCATCAGGACCCGTGGAATTATCGGTTCCGGCAATGCGAGCTGACGTTGGCGCGCCACGACACGACGCGCGTGGTGTCACCCCGGTGGGCGCGGGCGATGGTGGACAGCCTGACGCGGATGCTCCCGCCCGAGAAGGCCGCGCTCTCGAAACGCTGGTACATCCCGATCTATTGGCGCGTGGTCGCTGCGACGCTCACGGCCCGCGCCGGGGAGGTGCGCTCGGCTCGTGACAGCATGCGGAGGGCCGTTGACGATGCGATCCGTTACGGTCAGCTCGATAACCTCGCGCCCGATCGGGCCATCTTCGAGTGGAAGTATGGCCAGCCGGACACGGCGAAGGCGCTGATTGCGGCATACCTGCGCGCGCGGCCCCAGCAGCGCGACGCGATGGAATCGGACGCGCTGCTGGGGCCGATCGTTGCCGCGGTCAACGCCGAGCCGACAGGAAATAAGCCTCGTAGAGCTGCTCGGCCTCCCTGAGGTATTGAGCCTCCGGTACCGGTCCGGCGTCGGTGAGGAAGTGAACACGGTCGTCTGTGATTTCCTCATCCACCGACGGATACGTGTGTCCGATGCCGTAGACCGTCCGATCGTCATTCGGTAGGCGGCCCATCACTCGGAGGTAGAGCTTGAGCCACTCCTCGGGCGGCTTGAGCGGAAGATAGTAATCGAGGAGGAACTTCTCGATCGCCGCATCGCTCCAGAAGAGCGCGTCGTAGGTCGTCGCGACCTCCAGGTTCGAAACCTTTCCGTACTTCAGCTTGACGCTTTCAAAGCCTTCGATCGCGTCCGGCGTCTCGTCGACAGTCTCGTTAGCGTTGACGGGCAGGCCGTCCCGACCGCGAGGATCATCGGCCGCCACCAGATAGTAATCCGCCTCGGACACGTCCTTGTCGAGAAACACCAGTCGCAACGGTCGATGCCTCAGACCGGATGCCTCCTCGGCTAGCCGCCGCAGGCGCATCGGCGTGAGCGCCGGGAAGCGCCCATTCTCCTGATCGTTCGTGGCCATTGTTCTCTGGGTCAGGGGGGGGAAATGGAGGATACAACCGCGGTCAACGTTAGGCATCGGCCGGCATGTCGCAACGCCATGCCTCGGCGGCTGACGACGTCACGACCCTGGAAGCGGGCCGCCACACCCCTCCTCCAGGTACCTGGCTCGGTCCCTCGTCGACGGATAAGGTGGGGCAGCCGGTTTGTTGACGTAATAGAAGACGGTCGCAACGGCGATGATCATGTCGCGCGCGGCCAGCCCGTCGTTTCGAACGGCTTCCACGGCCGCACAGTCGGCGGCCCTCTCGTCATGACCAGGGAACCGGGGCTGAGGCCCGCTGCAGTCGACCTGCCCCAGTCGGTGGTGGGCCAACTCGTGTTGCCGTACGAACCGCACGGTTCGCGAGTCGAACCGAGCGAGGTCCGAGGCGGAGTAGTAGATCACGCGGCGGTTCCCCTTGCACGTTGCCAGCGCCACACGGCCGTCGGCCCGGTCGTTGTACGACTCCGCGATCGGCCGGTCCCGATCGGCCAGAGGCGCCTGCAGGACATCTATGATGTCGTCCATCTCCTCAGGCGACCGAACCGGTGACACTGCGGCGATCGCAGCCCACCCTTGATCGTGCCGATCGGACCCGGGAGGCGCATCGAACGGCGTCGATTCGCTTGGCAACGCGGTTCGGAGACGTGTAACGGCTGCGGATTCGAATGGGCCAACTGCGGACGCTGGAGACCGGATGGGTTCGGGAACCGACGTCGTTGCACACGCAGCCAGGGCGCCACTCGCGCCCAGCATCGGAAGGTACCGGTGCCATCGCATGACTGTGTCCTCCTCAAAAGCCGGTTGCCATCAGTACGATCCCGAATCCCGGCACGAGAGACTTCTTCACGATCTTGTCGATGTTCGGCACGTCGGCCGGCAGAGCCTCGCCAACGGCACCTTTCGTCAGCCCCGTTGGGAGCCGCGCTGCGGCGAGCCCGACCCCTAACGCGAGGCGGGCGCCTGCGATGGAGTAGCCGAATCGCCCGGTGACCCCGACGAACAGGTCGGAGATACCTTCGTCGTTGCCCGAGATGCCGACCGTGCCCCAGATCCACGTGGGCCCCCAGCTACGAAAGTTCGCGAGGATCGCGGGCCGAAACAGAAGCTGATCTCCCTCGTTCTCGACGATCTTCCCCTCGGCTACGGCGAAGCTCTTGCTCCGATCCCTGAGCGTGTTGAAAATCACGCCCGGCCCGAACTCGAGCGCGGCGGTCGATTTCGGCTCGGCATCGAACGAGGCGATCTCGTCGCCAGTCATCTTCTTGAGGTTGTCGGCGCCAACGCCGGAACGTGCCGCGATGGAGAGAGTCACGCGAACGCGGTCCTTCGCCATGGGCACGCAGAGGCGCTGCGTCATCAGCCCTTCGGCACCTTCGAACTCGCCCGCGAGATGCTTCGCTCGGTCGGCCTGATCCAACTGACCGGCGCGGAGCATACGGACGGTCATCTGCTTCCTGGCTTCGTCCGACAACGCCTTGTAGGCGTCCTCGGCGACCGTGTTCGTGTCCGCCGCCTCGCTCGCGAGCATGATGCCGGCCTTCGCGAGCTCCACCAGGTTGCTGGCGCTGTCGCTCGAGAGCTTCAGCGCTTCCATCTCGGTGCGGATCCGGAAGAGCTGACCCACAGTGGCCGCATACTGACCAATCGGACCACTCGTTCCGACGGTATCCGGCGCAAAGAAGCCTTGACCGGGTACCACGGCCCTGGGGGCGAGCGCCAGCAACTGCTTCAGAATGCGACTGACTGTGTCGGGCGTCTCGACCTTGAGGATCTTCGACCCGACGGTGTAGGTGTAGAGCAGAGGGTTCGCCCGCTCGACGCTGAAGCAGGCCTGACTTCCTTGCGGGACGAGCAGCAGCGGGGGATCCCCTGCATGCCGCTCGTCGGTGCGCTCCCCGGGCAACTGGTACTCGAGTTGAACAACCGGCTTCTTCCCCGAGTTCTTGAGCGGGTGGCGTACGAACACCGTCGCCTCCTGTGCGAGCGTCATGCGCCAGGCGACGCACTGCAGCGCGATGGCGAACAATGCACCTCGAAGAACTCGCATCGTGGATCCCCCTGGGTTTGTCGCGGCGCACGGCACGCACGTGCGCCGCGTTGGTGAGCCCGGCTCGTTCGTGGGGGAGCACGGTAACGGTCGGCCCGGGTGCGGAGGATGGGATGATCGTCCTAGCCTCCGCACCGTCCCCACCCGATCGTGCGGATCTCCAAGTCTCCCATCGGCTTCCACGATGCCGTTGATGGGGGCCGACGCGGGAAACTCGCGGGGTTGATAGCTGCACGACGACAGCACGACGAGCAGTTGAACCCTTCCGACTAGCCTAGGCGCACGGACGAGAGCGCGATGGCGACCAACCCCGGGCGCCCGACGCATTCGCCCGCACCAGCCCGGGAGGGAACAATGCGGATGGGATCGACGGACCCCGTCAGGGACTCGCATCGATGGGGGGAGCATCGGGCGGCGCTCGAGACCTGTGGACCGCCTGGCCTGAGGAGTGTGGGGTCACGGTCGCCCCGGCCGGGTCCGCGTGAGGGAGCTGGACTCGAGCACCACATCCTCGAGATCCTGGACGCCTTCGCCGTCTCTTACGCGACGTTCGACGAGAGCGGACGGCAGTTGTATGTGTCACCGGCGGCCGAGGCGCTGCTCGGGGGAGACCCGCATGCCGAGGGGGTCTTCAGGCAGGTGAGGGACGTCGTCCAGCGAGTCCTCACCGATCCTGCCCGTCCGTCACTCGAAGCGGGTCCGGGCGAGCGAGGAAGGGCGATGCGCGTGCCGGTCGGATCGCGCGGAGGGTTGTCGCTGCACGTGAGGCTCCTCGGACATCGGTCCGGCTATACGGTTGTGGCGGTGATCTTCCAGCCGCGTCCCTACGCTCACTGGGCCGCGCGCGCTTCCGGTCCATCCGAGCATCTGACGGAACGGGAAGAGGAAGTGGCGCAGCTACTGGCGGCCGGCAAGAGCACGAAGGAGGTGGCGGCCGCCCTCGCGATCAGTCCCCACACCGCGCGGCATCATACCGAGCGCGTATATGCGAAGCTGGGGCTGCGCAGCCGGGTCGCGCTCACGCTGGCGCTTACCGCTCCGAACGCTCACCCCGCCGCCGGCGTGGCCCCGGGCCTCATCGACGCCGCTCCGGTATCGCCTCCATGAGCAGCGCCTGCGCGCGCCGGAGGTCCGCCGCGCCCGCCCGCATGCCGATGAAGTGCCCCATGCGCACGATGACGAGATCGCGCGACGGAATGACGTACGTATCCTGCAGCCCGGCGCCGCGGAACGCGAACGCGTCGCGGGGCAGCTCCGGCCACGCGCCGCGGGCGTTCACCCACACCATGGCGCCGTACGACGAATCCTTCCACGCCGGCGCCGGGGTCGACACGAACTTCGTCCACCCCTCGGGCAGGAGCCGCTGCCCCTGCCACACGCCGTCGTTCAGGTAGAGCAGGCCGAGGCGCGCCCAGTTGCGCGCCGTCCCGTAGTCGTAGCCGGTGATGAGGAAGTTGCCGTACGGGTCCGTCTCGAGCACCTGGCGGCGGATGCCGATCCGGTCGAACAGCGCCCGCTGCGGCCACGTGAGGTACTCCTCGCCGCGCTTGCGCACCGCGTCGCGGACGATCAGGCCTAACGTCAGCGGATCACTGTTCCGGTAGCGGCCGAACGTGTTCGGCTCGAACTGCGGCGGCCGCGTCGTGGCGAACGCGTAGGCGTCGATCGCGCCCGTGTAGCCGAGGTCGTGGTCGTGGTATCCGGGGAGGTCTTCGGGGCTGCCGCGGCTGAAGCGAAGGCCGCTCGACATCCGCGTGAGGTCGATCACGCGGATCTTCGCGCGCGGGTCGGCCGGCGTCCTGTGCCACTCGGGCACCGGCGCGGGGTCCTCGAGCTTCAACGCGCCCTGCTGGACGAGCACCCCGATCAGCGTGCCGACGATGCTCTTGCCCATCGACCAGCTCTCGAGCTGCATGTCCTTGTGCGCGCCGGCCCCGTATCGCTCGGCGATGATGCGGCCCTTGTAGACGACGACGAACGCCGCGGTGAAGGCTTCCGGGGTGGCGAACGCGGCGTCGACGGCGCTCCGCAGCTTGGCGGTGTCGATCTCGGCGGGGAGTGGCGCCGTCGGGAGTACGTCGCCCATCGGCCACGGTGTTGTTGCCGCGTTAGGGAGGGTCGTCGCGACGCGGACGGGCTTGAAGAAAACGGAGTCGCGGCCCGGCTGGTGGATGACGCACCCCTGGTCGCCGTAGAGCTTCGCCTCGCGCGTGATGCGGTTGGCGACGGTCAGGCGGACGAGCTTGCGTTGGCGGTCGACCTCGACGTTCGTGATCGAGTCGACCATGGGCCCGAGGAAGTACGGGGTGACGTGGGCGCGGGCTTCCGCCGAGTCGCGGCCGGAGACGAAGAGGGCCGAGCAGAGGATCTTGGCGGTGCCGGCGACGCGCCAGCTGTCGGGATCGTTAGGCGGAAAACCAGGCTGCGCGCGCGACGCCGAGACCGGCATCGCGAGCGCGAGGGCGAGGCTCGCCGTTCGGCGGACGAGGGTTGCGTTCATGGTGAGAAGTCTGACGGTCGCGGGCAGGCTCGTTCGTGGCCATGATGGCGAGTCTAGTCCAGCCGTCCCTCCCCGCGCTGTTCCGCGATCAGTCGCCGGAGCAACGCCACCACCGAATCCGGATCGTCGTCCCGCAACAGCGCCTCCTCGTCCTCCTTGCTGATGACGATCGGAGCGCGCTGCCCAACCCCGAACGGATAGAGCGATTTCGCGCCGCGCTGCCATCGCTCCTCGAACAGCGGTTCGTCCTCCTCCCGCAGCCGAGCGATCTCCTCTTCACCCTGGTCGCGCAGGAGTTGGGCCTCCAGCCGGAGGGATTCGGCCTCCGATTGGCGGACGAGCTCTCGGTACTCGTCCGACTCCTCGAGCGCGTCGCGGGTGTAGAAGTAACTCTCGTCGTCGCTGTAGCACTCCCCGTCCTCCAGCGTGCACCCGTGCGCCGCCTCGTGCTCGCGCCCGAGCCGTTCTTCCAGCGCGTCGATGCTCTCCTCATAGACGCGGAGCCGAGGATCGCTCTCGCGCATGCACTCCATGATCGCTTCCATCACTCCGCCGATCAGATACAGTGCCTCGTCGGGATGGAGAATCCCGATCGCGCGCCTCGCCTGAATGGCCGGAATGAGCTGGAGGCTATCCTCGACCGGGTCAGCCGTCACCCAGCCCCAGTAGGCGCGATAGCGCTCCTCCTCCGAGCTGGTCCCCAGCGCGGTGAGCAGGTCTCCGAGGATCTGGTTGGCAGACTCCGGGCCCTTCCTGGGACGCTCGTACTCGCGCGAATCGGACCAAGTCATGGCACCCTCCGGATGCACCAAGGATGCAACGCCCCGGACGGGGGATCAATTGCCGGCGGGGAGTTCGTGACCGGGCAGGCGTGTCAGGAACCCATCGCGGGCGCCTCTGGCGCAGTATCCGCGCCTACTGCATGTTCGGGCCGACGCATGCTGTCGCCGTGGCGTGAGCCAGACAGGGCTCGCGAGATACCGCCGCTCACGAGGTGCGCATGTCGTTCCACGCCGGGATCGTCGGTCGCACCGACGAGGGCTGCCGGACCCCCGAGGGAGTTCCGCGGATCTCGCAGCGCGCTACCGTGCGCTCGAGGCGGATGCGCGGCCTCACCGTACTGGTATGGAGTGACCCACCTTCACCGCACCCCGCCGTCGATCGTGCGGCGCGCCAGTGCACGACCGTCGTTCACTGACCCACGTCCCTAGCTCGGAGGAACGATGACCACCCCCTCGGCACCCGAATCCGTCGCACCCGCGCAGACCAGGGCGTCCCTCGGCGTCGCGTCGATTGTCGTCGCACTCGTCGGCCTCGCCGTCGGGTTGCCCGATAATGGGGCATACCTTCGGTACACCTTCCTCGCGCAGTGCATCGCCTTCATCCTTGGCGTGATCGCGCGCCGCTCGACGACCGGAAAGATCGGGATGGTGCTCTCGGCGGCGATCGCTCTCCTCCTGTACGGGTATCTCTCGTTCGCCTGATCGACAGCGGGCGTCACGGAAGTGGGCCGATAGCCGCGGAGGAGCCGCGTCGACGTCGGCGGCTCACGGGCCGAACAGCTCGCGGCACGCGGCGGCGGTCGATTCGTCCGCCGGGAACGAGCACTCGATGTGCAGCTCCTCGAGCGTCACGTCGCGCGGCGTGCCGAAGGTGGTGATGGTGGAGAAGAACCGGAGCTCGACGTCTCCCTTCCGGAAGATCGTCGTCAGGAGCGGCGTCGCCGGCGCGCCGATCTCGCGGGCGCGCCACCGCGACGGAACGCCGGGATAGGCGAGCACCTCGGCCAGCAACTCCTTCGCGCGCTCATCCGACGGCGACGCCGCGATGTGGTTGTGGAGGTGCCGGATGAGGTCCCCGGCCGTCTCCTCCCAGTTCACCAGCACCGCCCGCAGCCCGCCCGGCCGCGTGATCAGCCGGATCATGTTCGCATCGTTAGGCTCGGCACCGAGGAGGAAGCGGGTGCAGCGCTGTGCCGCCTGGTTGGACATGCGGATGTTCCAGTACCGGTCCAGCAGGAAGGCCGGGTACGGCTCCTGGTGCCGCAGGATGAGGTCGATCGCGCTCCGGAGCTGCGCCATCTCCGGCGTCGCGAGCCCCGTCTCGAAGTAGAGCGGCGCGAAGCCCGCGGCCACGAGCAGCGTGTTGCGCTCGCGCAGCGGGATGTCGAGCACGTCGGCCAGGCGCAGCACCATCTCGCGACTCGGGCGCGAGCGACCCGTCTCGACGTAGCTCAGGTGGCGCGATGAGATGTCGGCGTCGAGCGCCAGTTCGAGCTGACTCAGGCGGCGCGCCGTGCGCCAGTGCCGCAGCAGCGCGCCCACGTCGGCGGCGGGCGGCAGCGCCCGTGGGAGCGGGGCACGCGATCGGGCGGTGGGCATGCACGAACGATAGGCGCGCCCCCGGTCTGAAGGCCATGACCTCCGACGTCATTGCTCCGCGCACCCGTCCTTTCGTACTCATGCCGCCGCTGATCGCCACGACAACCCGAACGGAGGGAGGACATCGCATGCATCGCCGGGAGTTCATCGCAGCCGCCGCGGGCGCCGTCGCCGGCGGAGCGCTCGGCTGCGCCAGGCCTGACCGCGGGACGCGCGTCGCCACCGCCGCACCGACGCGAATCGACGCGGCGGCGTTCCACGCCACGCGGCGGTTCGCCCCCACCGCGTTCGGCCGCATCGCGTACGTGGAGCGTGGGGTCGGACCGGCCGCGCTCTTCCTGCACGGGCTTCCGCTCAACGGCTTCCAGTGGCGCGGCGCCCTCGAGCGCCTGTCGCCCGTTCGCCGATGCGTCGCCCCCGATCTGATGGGGCTCGGCTACAGCGAGATTCCCGAGGGACAGAGTCTCGCGCCGGACGACCAGGCCGGCATGCTCGCCGCATTCCTCGACACGCTGGGCATCCCGGACGTGGACCTCGTCGGGAGCGACAGCGGCGGGGCGGTGGCGCAGATCTTCGTGGCCCGTCATCCCGAGCGCGTGCGGACACTCTTGCTCACCAATTGCGACGTGCACGAGGACAGCCCGCCGCCCGCGCTTCTGCCGGTGATCGCCGCATCGCGCGCGGGCACGTTCGCCGACGAGGTGCTCCTCCCCCAGGTGAAGGACAAATCCAGCTCGCGCCTAACGACCGGGCTTGGCGGGTGTTGTTATACCGACCCCGTGAACCTGACCGATGAGGCGATCGACTGCTACCTGGCTCCGCTCGTGAGCTCGCCGCTTCGCAAGGCGCAGCTCCACCGCTACTGCGTGGCGCTCGAGCGGAACCCGTTGCTCGCGATCGAGCCCGCGCTGAGGAGGAGCAAGGTGCCGCTCCGCGTCGTATGGGGGACCGGCGACACGCTCTTCGCCGCGTCCGGGCCCGACTGGCTCGACCGGACGTTTCCGCGCTCTCGCGGGGTCCGGAGGGTGGAAGGGGCGAAGCTGTTCTTTCCGGAGGAGATGCCGGACATCATCGCCCAGGAGGCGCGGGGGTTGTGGATGGGTGCGTCGTGAGCGGCTCCGCGGCCGGCGGAGACCACATGGTGGGTCGAATCCTGAGACCCGTGATCGACGGCCTCGGCGACCGGCCATCCCCCTCGACCACTTTCCGGGCGGCGATCCGCGTGTCGCAGCGAGAAGGATGCCGAGGGCCTTTCGCCTGGTCGAGCGCCGCTACTTCGCGGTGAAACGCACCGTCCGCACGATGTCCAGCACGAGGTCCGCGGCTCTCGAGTCGGGCGTGTCGGCCACGAGCCAGACGCGGGGTGAGTCCCACTGCGCGCCGACGTATTAGGTCCGCTCGAAGCGGTTGCGCCAGAGGGTTGCGGTGCGCCCGTCGATCTCCTCGGTGAAGCGGCGCGCCTCGGATCCCGGAAGAAGCTGAGGTGACGGCGGCTCCCCCGCCCTGCGCACCTCCGCTCTCACCACGGCCACGCGCCGCTGAGGCGGCGACCCCGTCCCCCAGCTCAGCGACGTGCTTCCTTGACGCACGGTGCCGTTGCGCCCGTTCCAGCTGGCCGGCAGGCAGAAGGTGAAGCCATCCGCCGCGACGGACTCCCACGAGGATACGTCGACCCCTCGCACCGCCGCGGTGCATGGCGCGGTGGGAGCGGATGCGCTCTGCGCGGATGCCTGCGTGCCGCTGGGCGACTCGGATGTGCCAGAGCGGGTGGCGGAGGAGCACGCGGACGTTGCCGCGGCAGCGAGGAGCGGAAGTACTACGAGGACGGGTGTCTTCATGATCCCTCCAGGCGCGGTCGGATCGATCACTGCTCTTTCGAGAGGCCGCTTCGACGCCTTCGCGGTGAGCCTTGGTAGAGATGCCAAGTCAGCCGGCGGCTCAGCCAAGATACACGTTCTCGTTATGCCACGTCAGGAACTCCGCGGCGGGCCGGTCCTTCGCGGCTGCGGGTAGCCGCAGGACTTGCCCACTCAGCGGATAGTAGGACCGGCCGTTACTGTAGTCGGCCTTGAGCCGCTTGCTCACCTCGAGGCGGAACTCGGACGTGACCGTGACGTACCCCTTGTCGAAGAGCCGGTGGAGGTCGGCGCGCAGCAGGATGCCGTTCGCGACTTCGTGCGGCCCCTCGCGGGCGTACGAGCGGATGTGCGCCGCCTCGAGCGCGGGGAGAGAGTACTCACTCGTTATGGCGCACGCGCGGGCGTAGGCGTCGGTGACGCTCACGCGGAACGTGCCCTGGCCCAGCCGCGGTGCGACCAGACGGGGAGCTCCGTACTTCGGCGACGCGGGGCCGGCGACCTGCGGGAGCGTGGCGTGTGCGGAGTCGCTGAGTTGGGCACGCTCGAGGCATTGCTCCCAGATGCGCTTCCCTTCTCCGACCGTGAGGTCGTACGCGGTGCTGGACACGGTGCGATCATGCCAGTTGCTTGGCTGAGGGATCCAGGCATCGCGCGGGAAGAACACCGGCTGGACGAGCAGGATGCAGCCGATGCTCGCGACGGGGCCGGTCGGGACGTAGCCGATGCGGGCGCGGATGGCAGCGAGGCGGGATTCGAGGGCGTCGAGGGATTCGCAGCCGTTGCCCTCGCCGAAGCATTCCCAGGCCAGCCAGGGTGGGAGCGGGCTCCACTTCGCGAAGAAGCCGAAGCCGGCGATCGCGCGATACGGGGCCTTCAGCTTGAAGAAGAACGGGGAGAATTCTGGGGCGGAGAAGCGGCGGCGGTCGCTCGGCGTCCAAAAGTTCACCTCGGGTAGGGAGCGCCGAGAGAGGAACTCGTACCAGCCGGTGTCGGTGACGGCGACGGTGCCGATCATCTCCACGCCCGGAAAACCGCCTTCCACCTAACGTAGGTGGCGAACTGCGGTCCACTCAGGTGGTGCACGCGACGAGCGGTACTCCTGCACCACAGCCACCGTTCCAGAAGCACGTTAGGCGTGCAGCGCATGTGCGCTAGATGTTAACGCCTACGTCCGTGTCCAGCCGAAGCCCGGCGACGTCACAAGCCATCCCGATGATCTTTCGGATCTGGACAGTACCATAGTTCGTACCGAGCCACCAGCCGGGGGCAACCTCATGCGAGTACTCGGCTGCCAAGTCATCGCGCCCCGGGTACAGCTCGGCCTTGGTCGCTGCCAAGAAACGACGGCTACGACCGTGGCGAGGGAGAGCGGCGAACCGCTCGAGGAACGTCGGATCGCGCCGCGCCATTTCCTCGAAGAAGCGGATTAGCGTATCACGGGCATTGCGAGTGGAGGTGCGTTGGCCATGAATCGCGAAGCCGCTCGCGCCGTCAGTAGGCGCGGCGACCGGAGGAGGCGGACTGCCGGCGGCAACATTCCGCGGCTGCGACCTTACTGGTTGGGATCTCGGCGACTGCGGATGCGGCGGCGTGTGTGCCGGCGTAATCGGTCGCGCAGATGGCAACGAGCGGGCCTGCTCGGCGAGGAATCGCGTTACGATGTCCGGATCGGGCTTGTACCCGCAAAGACTCTCGACCTGGTCGGATACGAGATCGACAAGGAGTTCGTCCTTCTCCTCCAACAACTTGCGCCACGCGAGCGGCACTGTGGCCGCAATCTCTCGGTCCTTCCTCAGGCTGGCGTAGTCATCCTGGGCCGCTCGCTGTGCTGCGCCCGAGGTTACTGCAGTATACGCGAGATAGCGGGTGAGCCTCGTCTCGGCTTCGTCGATGTCGCGCTCGATGAGATCCAGCTTGTAGACGCGCCGCTCCTGATACTGCCCTTGGCCGGCGGGCAGGTAGAAGTGCCACTCCCGGCCATCGGTGAGCACCGCGAGCGGTATGCCGAGGTGAAACGCGTACTCGAAGAGTTGGCGATCCGCGCCCTCGGACTTTCCAGGCTGCTTCACCTCAATAAACGCGGCTGGCTTTGCGCGAGGATGACACAGCGCGAAGTCGACGCGTCGCCCCTCAACGGTAAATTCGGGGGCAACAATGGTCGGATCAAATACCGGCCAACCGAGGTCGTTCAAGAACGGGAGGATTACCCCCGTGGAAATGGCCGCCTCGTTCACGTACTGCCCTGCGGGCATCGCGGCGCGAACCCGAACAATCGACTCTCTGAGTGCCATAGGCAGATTCTGCGAGTCCGCGAGGCCGTTGTCTAGCAGCGCGCGGAGTTGATACCGGGGCCGACACGAGCCATCGCTAGGCGATCCCTGACGAAGGGTACCGCTGCGGGCGAAGCTCGCGGGTGACCATTTCGGCGGAGCGCACCGCGAGCTTTTCGCACGGAAGACGATCCGACGGAGGTTCTTCAACCCGCTGCCAAGGCCGTGTGACCACCGCGACCCCGAACACGCAGGCCGGAGTACTTGCCATCTTCACAACCGCCAGTTGCCGAGGCACATTCGATTGCCGCAAACAGTCGTGTTCGTCATCAGGCGTCGTCCTTAGTCCGCCGCCCGCCCGTTCCTGCGGTCGACGGTAAGCCCGCCGGCCTCCCGCCTGCCCATGGGACTCAGCGAAGCCGACACCAGAGCGAAGCTGATCGACCCCGCCATCCACGCCCGTGGGTGGACGGAGGAGCTGATCCGGCGGGAGGAGACCGCAGGTGCGATCGAGATCCTACGCGGCATTGCCCGGAAGCGGCAGAAGGGGCGCGTCGATTACACGCTCCGCGTTCGGGTTTACCCCGACGCCCAACCCGTGGCCGTCGCGCTGATCGAAGCCAAGGCCGAGGATCTACCGCCGACCCACGGCCTCGAGCAGGCCAAGCTCTACGCCGACTCGAAGCGGCTCAACGTACCCTTCGTGTTCGCCACGAACGGCCATCTGTTCGTCGAGTTTGACCGCTTCACGCAACTCACGACGACGCCCCGGCCCATCGCCGAGTTTCCGTCACCCGCCGATCTCCGCGCCCGGTACGAGGCTGGGATGGGGTTCAGTCTCGACGACGCGGCCGCCCGCCCCCTGCTGACTCGCTACACCGGCGGCGAGGCGACCCGCCGTTACTACCAGGATGCCGCGATCCGGGCGGTGCTTGAGAAGGTGGCCCGTGCCGACCGAGCGGGCGACCCGAAGCGGGCGTTGCTCTCCCTCGCCACCGGGGCCGGAAAGACTTTCATCGCGGTCAATCTGCTCAAGCGCATCGCGGACGCTGGGCTCCTCCGGCGGGCGCTCTTTGTGTGTGACCGTGACGAGCTGCGGACACAGGCCGCAGGGGCGTTCCAGAACGTCTTCGGGGCGGAGGCGGCGACGGTCATGTCGAGCAAGCCGCAGAAGAACGCCCGAGTGCTCATCGCCACGTACCAGACCCTCGGGCTCGAGGACGGGGAGGACCGGGCGACCTTCCTCGCGGAAAACTACCCCGAGAACTACTTCAGCCACATCGTCCTCGACGAGTGCCACCGCTCGGCATGGGGGCACTGGTCGCAGGTGTTGACCCGCAACCCGGACGCGGTGCACATCGGCCTCACGGCGACGCCCCGGCAGCTCGTTGGAGTCGAGCACACCGAGGCGGCGGAGGCGGACGCGCGGATCACGGCCGACAACGTCGCCTACTTCGGGGAGCCGGTCTACGAGTACGACATCGGCCAGGGAATCGACGACGGCTACCTCGCGGCCTGTGAGATTCACGTGGGGAAGGTCAACGTCGACGACACCGGCATCACCATGGCCGAGGTCCTGGCACGGAGCCCGGTCGACGCCGTGACGGGCCAGCCGGTCACCGCGGCGGAGCTGCGCGTCCTGTACGAGCGGACGACGTTCGAGGACCGCCTCCTGCTGCCGGACCGGGTCATCGCCATGTGCGAGGACCTCTTCGGCCACCTGCTCGCCACGGGGGGGCCAGAGCAGAAGACGATCATCTTCTGCGCCCGCGATCGACACGCGGACGACGTGGCCGCGACGATGAACAACCTGTACGCCGCCTGGTGCAAGGAGCACGGCCGGCCGCCGCTCGAGCACTACGCCTTCAAGTGCACCGCGGCGAGCGCGGGCGGCGACTTCCTCCCCGACTTCAAGGCGAGCTCGCGCCGCTTCTTCGTCGCGACCACGGTCGACCTGCTGACCACCGGCGTCGACGTTCCCGGGGTGCGGAACATCGTCTTCTTCAAGTACGTGAAGTCGCCGATCAGCTTCTACCAGATGGTGGGGCGGGGCACGCGCCTCGATCCGACCACGGGCAAGCTGATGTTCCGCGTCTACGACTACACCAACGCGACGCGGCTCTTCGGCAACGCGTTCCAGACGCGGGCGGCGAGGGTCAGTGAGGGCGGCGACGGCCCGACTCCGCCGCCCGAGCGTCGCATCGTCGTGCAGGGATTCGACGTGCACGTGACCGACGCGGGGAGGTACGTCGTCACCCAGGTGGACGGGCGCGCGATGCCGGTCACCATCGAGGAGTACAAGGCCCGTCTCGCCGAGCAGCTCGTGAAGGAGGCCGCGACGCTCGACCAGTTCCGTGAGCGGTGGGTGCGCCCCGCCGAGCGACACTCGCTGATCGAGCACTTGCCAGAGGCGGGGCGGTCGGTCTACCTGGTGAGCGAGCTCGAAGGGCTCACCGACTTTGACCTGTACGACGTACTCGCGGAGCTCGGCTACGGGCTCGCGCCGAAGACCCGCATCGAGCGCGCGGGCGCGTTTGGGTACAAGCACGCGGGCTGGCTCGGGGCGCTGCCGCAACCGGCAGCGAAGACCGTGCGCGCGCTCGCCAACCAGTTCGCGATGGCGGGGACCGAGGGGCTCGAGAACCCCGCCATCTTCCAGACCGCTGACGTCGTGCGTGCCGGCGGTCTGCCCGCGCTCAAGCTCGTTGGCAAGCCTGCAGACGTGTTGATGGAGACTAAGCTGAGGATGTTCGCCGCGTGAGCGCGCGTAGGTCTACCCGACAGCCCCGAGGCGGTAACAGCCGCCTAAGGGATTTGGTGATCGGCCAAGATGGTCTCACTGACGGACCGTTCGGCTCTAAGCTGAAAACGGAGCACTACACGTCGTCAGGCGCGAGGGTGATCCGCCTACAGAACATAGGCCGTGGCCGTTTTCTCGACGACAATAAGGCGTACGTGTCGCTCGAGCACTTCGCCGACCTCCGACGTCACGAGGCGAGGCCAGGAGATGTCGTCGTCGCGGCCCTTGGTGACGGGGCACGGCCGGCTGGCCGCGCTTGTGTGGTGCCGGGGGGAATCGGGCCGGCGGTCGTGAAGGCTGACTGCTTCCGGGTGCGACCTGACCCATCTGTTCTACGCGCCGAGTACCTCGTGAGTTATCTGAACTCACCGGGGACCCTACAGGAGTTCGCGCGCCTGATGCGTGGGGCGACGCGGCCGCGGGTCACGCTCGGAATGCTTGGCAACCTGGCGCTTCCTACGCCACCGGTCGAAGTCCAAGACCAGATAGTCAAGCGTATCCGCCTGGGCCTCGACCTCGCGAACCAAGCGTCGGCTGCGGCCGAGGAGCAGTATAAAGCCGCGCTGGCACTCCGTCCGCGCACGCTCGCGAGCGCCTTTGTCGACGTCACACCCATTCACGCCGGCCCATCGGACCAAGCTCCTCCGGCCGGTTGGCGATGGCTGGAGTTGGGCAGCGTCGCTCGCCTAGAGAGTGGCCACACGCCGAGCCGACGGCATCCCGAGTGGTGGGGCGGCGACATCCCGTGGATCGCGCTGCCGGACATCCGCGCACTCGACGGCCGGGTGGCGTACGCGACGTCGGAGACGGTGAACGACCAGGGCATCGCCAACTCGTCAGCCCGGGTGCTCCCCAAGGGGACCGTCGTCATGTCCCGCACCGCTTCGGTGGGGTTCGTCACGATCATGGGTCGCCCCATGGCGACGTCGCAGGACTTCGTGAACTGGGTATGCGGGCCGGAGCTCGACCCCTTCTTCCTCGCGTACGCGCTGCGCGCCTCGCGGGACTACATTCGAGGGCTCGCCAGCGGCGCCGTGCACAAGACGGTCTACATGCCCACACTGACTGCCCTGCGGGTGTGCGCGCCGCCGATCACCAAGCAGCGACGGATCGTGGCCGAGCTGGACGCGCGCCTGAGCGAGGTTGAACGCCTCACGCGCGGGCTTGAGACCCGGCGCGACGCGATCAGCAAGCTGCCGGGTGCTATCCTCCGGTCGGCCTTCATGGAGCAAGAGAGCCTCGGGCTTCGTCGTGGCGCGGTGGCGTCCTACCTCGTCGACCGGCTACACCACCAGCCGACCTTCGGCCGCGTCATGTTCCAGAAGTTGCTGTACCTCGCCGAGGCGCACATTGGCGTGGATCTCGGTGGCGAGTACGAGCGCCATGCCGCGGGTCCGCATGCGCCGAGGGCGCTCCGGGAGGTCGAGACGCTCGCCGAGCAGCGCGGCTGGTTCAGCACCCGAAGGGAGGATGGTCGCTACATCTACACCCCAGGACCCGACATTTCGGAGCGTGTGAGCGCGGCCGAGACTCTGCTCGGTGAGACACGGGCGGAACTCGATCGCCTGATCGAGATCTTCGGGCGGCGCAAGACAGTGTGGGCCGAAGTGGTGACGACCCTCTTCGCGGCCTGGAACGACTTCCTCCTCGCTGGCCGTACGCCGACTGACGACGAGATCGTAGCTGAAATGCACTCGAACTGGCACAAGCGGAAGCTCCGCTTCGACGCGGACCGTCTTCGCCGTACCGTCCACTGGATGAAGGACAACAACATCGTGCCGGTCGGCCGCGGCCCGCGCACGGAGCTGATGAATGCCTAGAGCCAAGCAGGCCCGCACGGCCCCACAGTTCACGTCGCAGCAGTCCGTGAACGGGGCGGTCAAGAGCATCTGCGACATTATGCGCCGCTCGAACTGCGCGGGCGCCATGCAGTACGTCCCGGAGCTCACCTGGATCCTCTTCCTACGCATCCTCGACGAGCGGGAGGCCCGGGAGGCCGAGGAGGCGGAGGCCGTCGGCATCCCGTTCACCCCCTCCCTCAAGGCGCCGTACCGCTGGCGCGACTGGGCGGCCCCGGGGGGGAAGAAGCGTGAGAAGCTGACGCGGGAGGCCATGGGGAGCCTCTTCGCGTTCGTGAACGGTGAGCTCCTTCCTCATCTCCATGGGCTACGCGATCGGCCGGGGGCCACGCCGCGCCAACGCGTGATCTCCGAGGTGATGAGCGGCGTCGAGCGGGTGCGGATTGACACCGAGAGAAACCTGCTGGACGTCCTCGACAAGGTCCACGAGCTGAGCGTGGAAAGCGTAGACAACACCCACGTCTTCACCCTCTCGCAGGTGTACGAGGGTCTGCTCCTCAAGATGGGCGAGAAGGGGAACGACGGCGGCCAGTTCTTCACGCCGCGAGAGGTGATTCGCGCGATCGTGCGCGTGCTCGACCCCAAGGTTGGCGAAAGCGTCTACGACCCCTGCAGCGGAACCGGCGGCTTCCTCGCGCAGGCGTACGAGTACATGCGCGATGGTCTCGGCGATAAAGCGACGCCGGCGAAGCTCGAGACGCTAAAGCAGCGCACCTTCTACGGGCGCGAGAAGGAGAACCTCATCTACCCCATTGCGCTGGCGAACCTGGTGCTGCATGGCATCGACCAGCCGCACATCTGGCACGGCAACACGCTGACCCGGGGTGAGATCTACGGGGGGCTGTTCGACGGTGCGCCGGCGACGTACGACGTGGTGCTGACGAATCCTCCTTTCGGTGGCAAGGAGGGGAAGGAGGCGCAGACGAACTTCGCGTTCAAGACAAGCGCCACCCAGGTGCTCTTCCTGCAGCACGTCATCGATTCGCTCAAGCCAGGTGGCCGGTGCGGGATCGTGCTCGACGAGGGGGTGCTGTACCGGAGCACCGAGGCCGCGTTCGTCGGGACGAAGCGGCTGCTGCTCGACGAGTGCGACCTGCAGTGCATCGTGAGCCTGCCACCCGGCGTGTTCACGGCGGCCGGCGCCGGGGTGAAGACGAATCTGCTGTTCTTCACGAAAGGAGGGCCGACGAAGAAAGTCTGGTACTACGACCTCTCGGCGGTGAAGGTCGGCAAGAAGCGGCCGATCACGATCGTGCACTTCGAGGAGTTTTTCCAGTTACTGCCGAAGCGAGCAGCTGGTCCGCGGAGCTGGACGGTCTCGCGCGAGGACATCGAGAAGAGGAACTACGACCTCAAGGCATCGAACCCTAACGCCCGCAGTACGCAGGACACCCGCACGCCGGCTCAGCTCCTGGAGATCATCGCGGCTCGGGGCCGCGACGCGGACGAGGCGCTGTCCAAGTTGCGAGCGCTCGTGAGCAAATAAGGGCATGTGCGTAGAGGGCGAGCATGAGGCAGCCGTCGCCGCCTCCGTGCAGCCCGTCCATTATTCACGCGTCGCTTCGAGTACGAGCGACCCCCACTGGGCCCGCCCGGCCCCGATGCGGATCGTCACCTGCGCGGGTCGACCGCACACCGACCAGCTGACCGAAGCGCAACGAGGGAGGGTGGCCGAATCCACGGGCATTGACACGAGACCCCAGCAGCACGGTACCAACAAGACCGCGTCGCCCGTCGTTGGTCGCCGATCATCACACTACCGCAGGCCGCGCAGCGCTGACCAGCCGGACGTACTCACCGCGCTGGCTCTGCGATGTCGACCAGCACTCTTGCAGCTCCTTCGACGTCACGGTCCGATGCGTCGCGGCGCCACACGCGATCGAGAGCGCCTGCGAGGCTCGGCCCGAATGGTGGCGCACTCGGATGGGGGAGATCGCCCCACTAGTCCTGCCCGGCGGCGCCCTCATCGAGCTTCCCCGGTGTCTAGCAATCGAGGGCTGCCTAGTTAGGCTGCCTCGTGAGCCCCGTGCGCGATCCGCACGCCCGCGGCCCTTTGGTGCGGCTTGGGCGGACCAACCGATTCCCGCACGCAACGCGCAACGGCTGCACGTCAATCATACCGCTGGCCCTGGAGCACCGAAAAGCCGCAGCGGCGTATCGAGCTGGGGCCACCCCGGGCGGCGTCAATCGGCACCGCTCCACCTACTGGGCGACAGCAGCCGACCTCAGCTTGACAATCTCATCTTGTGCCCGGATCATACGTCGTCTCCTAGCTATTGCGGCAGCTCTCACAGGTTCGCCGTGGCCGGTGCTTAGCCGGCCCGTACGTATTGCTCGATTTTCCGGCCCTCGCTTCGCTCGGGCCACGATCCACGTAGGAGACCCTGCAATGGATTGGCTCCGGCACCCACGCTTCGCAAAAGAGCGGGCGCGGGTAATCGGAAAACTGCGTGGTGACGAATACGACTTTCGACGAATTAAGAAAGTCGTATTCCTTTGTGGGGGATTTCAGAGCGCGCGCAGAGACACGCTAAGTACGTATTTCGAGCGCTATGTCCCCGACTCCCTCGTGTTCTATGCTGAGGCAGTCTGGGCCGTGATAACCTCGCTAGCCACCGGCGCCAACGCTCTCGCAGTAGAGGAGAAACTGGCTGCGCTGGCTGACATTGTAATTGTCATCGTTGAGAGCCCAGGGACCTTTGCGGAAGTGGGCGCATTCGCGATCAGTCAACCGCTTCGCGCGAAGCTGCTCCCGATTCTCGATGCTCGGTACAAAGGTCGAGAATCGTTCATTGAAACTGGGCCAATTCGGTGGGTTGATACCGATTCCAAATTCAAACCTACGATTTGGGCGGACCTCGACCAGATACTAACCGCGACGGACGAAGTTGAAGATCGGCTCTCTCGACTAGCCAAGAGTACCCCAACACGGGTGAAGAACCTGGTCTCGAGCCCAAAACATCTTCTCTTCTTCGTTTGCGATCTCGTCGCCGTGTTCGGCCCTTGTCCGCGCGATCATATCGCTGCGACTGTTACCGAACTTATTGGAAGCCGGGCGGATGAAGTCGACGTCGATCTATACCTAGGACTCGGGAAGGCAATGAAGCTGCTGGGCAGCTTTGAATTTGCGGGCCGTGAAATGTTCTTTCGCATGCTCAACGAGGGCCACCTTTCGTCATTCCAACGACGCCGACATATCGACCTTTCGACGCTAAGATCCCATATACTCTCAGCGATGCAGGCCTGCGACGCTTGTGGACCGGTGCTCGCCGAACTTGCCAAGCAAGCCTGATGCTACTTGAACGGATGTCGTCCGGCCTTAAGCTGCCGGTGCGATTCGTAGAGGGTACCGCGCGGCGGGCATCGTACGCATACAAGGTTTACGAAATAAGGAAGCGCGACGGCGGGTCTCGCCAAGTAGCACATCCTGCACGTCCGCTGAAGGCACTCCAGCGGTGGCTCCTTCGTAACGTGATCGAACGATGGCCCGTTCATGACGCGGCATACGGCTATGTCGCTGGGCGCAACATACATCAACATGCAGCCCGACACGCGGCGAGCGGCTACCTGCTTCGCATTGATTTCGCGTCGTTCTTTCCATCGATCACCGCGCGGGATATTGACACGTTTTTGGCAACGCAACCGCCAGGCACAACCGATTGGACCGATGACGATCGCCGCATCTTCGTCCAACTGGTATGTAAATCGGGCGCCCTCACCATAGGGGCTCCGACCTCGCCCGCCCTATCCAACGCTCTCTGTTTCCAGCTCGATCGACTTTGCACCGCATTAGCGGCCGACAAGGGGCTGGTGTACACACGTTACGCCGATGACCTGTTCTTCTCGACTACGACGCCAGACGTCTTGAAGTCGGTCCCGAAGGCTCTTGATGACATACTCTCGAAGCTCGATACCCCGTCTCGGCTAACGATTAACAGCAAGAAGGAACGTCATTCCTCAAGGCGTGGTCGTCGACAGGTTACTGGCATTGTGCTGTCTAGCGACGGTCGAGCGGTACTTGGGCGCGGGCGAAAACGCTATATTCGCCGCCAGATTCACCGTATAGATAGCTTGCAGCCGGCGGAGCGCGCGTCCTTGCGGGGGCTGATCGCGTTCGCAACCGATGTTGAGCCCCAGTTCATCAATGCGCTCATACTGAAGTACGGCCGCAAGAGAGTAATTGCGGCGATGACTCAGTAATGGATTGAGTCGGAGTTCACAATCGCATCCCGTTGTTGCTACAAGCGCACCGCGTGCTGGCGAGCCTCGCGCTGTTCGAATCAGAGGCGCGCCGCCATTGCCAGAGTTGGCGAAGCGTCCAGAATCGGGACGCGTGTCTCGCAGACCAGTCGTTCGGGCCTGTTCCTGCCGTCGACCACAGCCCTTCCAATCATCGAAGACCGACCGTCGGCAGAACGAAGCCGAGATGCACGCTCGCGTCGCCGCAGCTCGCGATCACATGCATCCCCCTCTGGGCGCAAACGGCCGCCGGTCGCGTGCCACAAACCGGCGGCCGTCACAAACGAAGGCGCCCTATTCCTTCCCTTCCAATATCTCCTTGATCTGCGCCCTCACCCCTTCGATGTGCAGCCGCGTCTCGCGATCCCCTGCCTTCTCCGACGCCGACGCCAGCTCCCGATCGAGATCCCGTAGCTCGCCACGGAGCATAGTCCGAATCTCACCGGAATTAGCCGCAGGCGGCTGCGGCCCCCGCCCCTGCGGGAACCCCGGCTGCTGAGCGGCATTCTCCGGCGGCCGAATCTTCCGCCCCATCTGTTCCACGTACGTCCGCTGCAACGCCCGCCGGTACGCGTCCACCTTGGGCGACCCGGTTGCCAGTTCTGACCATACGGCCTTCCGCAGATCCCCGAGCATGTCACCTAACGAATAGGCCGCGTCCTGGTCGGCAGCCATCGCCTGATACTCCACGAGCCGCGACATGCGCGCATCGTTCAGCACACTTCCCAAAACTGAAGCCTGCGCCCGCTCGATCCGATTGATCTCCCCCACCGGCTCGATGCGCCGCAAGATCGACTGATCGATCAGGAACGTGGGCGTCTGGAACGCATTCTCCGCCAGGAACTTCATGGCAGCCTTCTGCCGGGAAGCAGGCAGCGGAGTGAACCTCGGCCCCGGCTGACTCCCGTACTTCTCCTGCGAGCTCGCGCCACCGATGATGTTCACCACGTGCCCCATCTCGGTGCGCCACTGCCCCACCATACGATCGTAGAGCTGGCCCAGCTCGTCGAAGTCCTCGAGCGGCTTCACCGTCGCCTGCTCCACCCACTGCATACCGCGCTTCAGATTCTTGATGCCCAACTCGGTGGCTCGAACGGCGTCGATGTCGCCCACGGCCTCCGTCTGATCGCCCGGGTCGGAGCCGAACGAGCTCGACGTCGAGAACCGCAGGTACGGCTTCGCGTCCTGCTCCCTGGCCCACTGGTCCAGAACCCGCTGCTCGTCATCGGACGTGGCAGCGTTGTCGATGGGGGCGTAGCCCCAGTGCGTCGCCCACAAGTCGTACGGGCCGATCTTCGGCACCAGCTCGGCCACGGGGATCTTGTCCTCGGGCTGCGCCACGTAGTTGAACCGCGAGTAGTCCATCAACGTCGGCGTGTGGCCCATCCGCCGCACGAAGTCGGGGTTGCGAATACTATCAATCGCGTACGTCGAGCTGGCCTTCATGTTGTGCTGGAAGCCTAACGTGTGGCCGACCTCGTGGGCCACGACGTACTCGAGCAGCCGTCCCATCAGCGAATCGGGGAGCGGGAACGTGCGTGCGCGCGGGTCGAGCGCGGCCACCTGCGTGTAGTACCACGTGCGCGCCAGCGTCTGCACGTTGTGGTAGAACTGGATGTGCGCGTTCAGGATCTCGCCACTCCGCGGGTCGTGCACGTGCGGACCCGACGCGTTCTCGGTCGTCGACGGCAGCCAGCGGATCACCGAATAGCGCGCGTCCTCGGGTGACCAGTCGGCATCGTTAGGCGCCTCCTTCCCGACGATCGCGTTCTTGAACCCGGCGGCCTCGAACGCGGGCTGCCAGTCGTTCACGCCCTTGATGAGCCACGGCACCCACTGCTTCGGCGTCGCCGGGTCGATGTAGTACACGATCTGCTTCACCGGCTCCGACACGGGCGCCTCGGGGTCCTTCTTCTCCAGCCGATAGCGGGTGATGAAGCACCGGCTGGTGGCCTTCTGCTCGGGACGGCTGTAGTCCGTCACGGTCATCGAGAAGTAGCCCACGCGGTTGTCGCACAACCGCGGCTTCATCGCCACCTCGGGCAGCTTGTGGAAGCTGTACGACATGAGCACGGTGGCACTCGGCGCGGTCGTTCCGCCCTGCCCGAAGCCGCCACGCTGCGGCTGATTCCCACCCGCACCGCCCTGCGGCGCGGGCGGGTTGTTGAATGTGAGCGTGGTGTACACGTTCACGTTGTCGGGGAACGACACGGCGCGCTCGATGAACGAGCGGTTGGCGTCGAGCTGCGCTCTCGGGGAGATGCGCTGCGCCGGCGAGAACTCGAGCGGCACCTGCGTGAACAGCCGCGACACGTCGACGACCATCGAGCTGTCTGGCCCGTACGCCTCGACGTTCAGCACGGCGATGATGGGCTCCACGTTCGCGGCCTGCACGGCGCCCACCACGGGACTCGTGGTGTCGCCCGCGACCACCTCGTACGACTTGCCGCGCAGGAGCACGCGGTTGTCGCGCTTCTCCCACCGCAGCACGCGGTTGCCCATCGCCTGCCCGCCGTAGCCGACGCCGAGCGTGGTCTTCGCGATCTCGTTGACGAGCAGAATGTCCTTGCCCAGCTCCTTGCGCGGAATCTCGAACAGCAGGCGGCTGCCGATGCGATGCACCTTGAACAACCCGTTCCGCGTCTGCGCGTTCGCGGTCACCACCCGCCCGTACGGCCGCGGGTTCGGCTCGGCCAGCTGCTGCCCGCCGCCGCCTCCCTGCCCGCCCTGCCCCGGGCGCGCGGCGCCACCGGCCGGCTCACCGGGAGTGGTATCGTTGCGCGTGGGGGCCCGCTGAGCGGTCTGGTTAGGCGCGGGCGCGGGTGAGGGCGAGGGGGCCGGCTGCTGGGAACAGGCGCTGCCAAGCACGATGGCGGCGGCTGCCGGCGTGAGTAGACGCAGGCTGGGGCGCATGGGCGTACCAGGGGGATGTGGGAGACACCGATGGGCGCTCCCCCGAAAAGGCGGAGAGCGCCCATATCATAGGCTGCATGGGTCCAACGCGTGAGGGCCCGCTGGCGTTGGGGGCGTCGCTCGCGCGGCCGGTCGAACGCCTTGTCGAAGCGGATGTATGTACGCATCTTATATACTGTACATACAAGGCGGACCGTGCCCACGAAACCCCGCAAGAACGCCGTGAAGGTGGCGCCCCCCAAGGCACCCCCGCGTCGCCAACCCAAGAAGGCGAAGACCTACCGGCTCTCCGAGGCCAAGATCGCCGCCGCCCAGGAAATCCTCGGCGTCGCTACCGCGACCGCCGCCATCGAGACGGCCCTCGACATGGTCGTCTTCCGCAAGGAGCTCGTCGAGGGCACCGCCGCCATGCTGGGCGTCACCCTCGCCGGGTACGGCGGCCGCGGCGAGGGAGCGCGGTAGGCGGTGCCGCGGCGGGAGCGGAAGTACACGCTCGATTCCAATCTCTACATCCGCGCCTTTCGCGATCCCGCGGCGAATGCCGCGCTCCGGCTCTTTCACACGGCGTTCGCCCCGTTCGAGTACCTCACCGCCATCGTCGCTCAGGAGCTGCGCGCGGGCGCGCAGACAGCGGGGGCGGCGGCCGCCCTCCAGCAGCACATCCTCCAGCCGTTCGAGAGCCGGGGGAGGATCCTGACTCCGAGCTACTCCGCCTGGAAGCTGGCGGGCGAGGTGCTCGCGCGCCTCGCCGCGGAGGACGGACTGGAGCTGGCTCGGGTGTCGAAGTCCTTCGCCAACGACGTGCTGCTCGCAGTGACCTGCCGTGAGAACGGGGTGGTGCTCGTCACCGGTAACGCGGACGACTTCGCGCGGATTCGACGGTTCGCGAGCTTCGAGTTCGTCGCGCCGTGGCCCAGCCCCGCTCACTAGCGCTTCGAAAGAAGTGCGCGCGGAGCAGCCCGCCTGGTGGCGCTGTTGCCAGATCTGGCTATAGCGCCGGCGGTAGCCGCCCACCCGATCGCCGCCGCTACCGGAACCGCGCGCGAGCCGGAGGTCACTAGCTTCATCCGACCCGCTCCCAGACCGGGACGGCTCCTCACACCATGACACCATGAACGAAGCACAGCGGGGGATCGGCAGCATCCGCGTCACCTTCGCACGCATCGCGCTTCCCGCACTGGCGTGGTGGGCGGCACCACTCACCGCTCAACAGCAGCCGCCCGTGCTCGACACGGTCGCAATCGTCGCGTCGCGCACCCGTGCGGCGGATGCGGCGCGCAGCGTGGACGTCATCACGCGCGACCAGATCGTCAGGTCATCCGCCCACAGCATCGCCGACGTGCTGTCCACGGCCATGGGCGTCGACGTGTACGGCCGCTCCGCCGCACAGGGCGATGTGTCCATCCGCGGCAGCTCAGCCGAGCAGGTGGTGGTGTTCGTGGACGGCGTGCGGATGACCGACGTGCAGTCCGCGCATTACACGCTCGACCTCGCGGTGCCGCTCGCCGCCGTCCAGCGCATCGAGATCCTGCGGGGCGCAGGCTCGGCGCTCTACGGCCCGGACGCCGTGGGCGGGGTGATCAACATCATCACGAGCCGAGCGCGGACCGGGGCGAGCGTGCGCTCGGGGAGCTTCGGCAACGTGGGCGCCGGCGTCTCGGTCGGACGCGAGCGCGGCGCCCTTTCACTCGGCGCGAGCGCGGACTTCGACAAGTCCGACGGACACCGCGACGGCACCGACTATTCCCTCGGGCAGGGGCGCGCGTCGCTGTCTACCCGGGTCGCCGGCGGCACGCTGCTCACGAACGCCGCGCTCGGCATCCGGGACTTCGGCGCCGCGGACTTCTACGCGCCATACAACTCCGCAGAGCGCACGAGCACCACGACGCTCGATTCGCGCTGGAGCCGGGCGCTCGGTGCGTGGAGTCTCGAGGTGGCGGGGGCGACCCGCCGACACCGGGACCATTACGTGCTCATCCGCGGCAACCCGTCGTTCTACGAGAACCGGCACCTGAGCTGGCAGAGCAGCGGAGAGCTGGCGGCAAAGCGTGACGCCGGCCCCGTGGCTCTGGCGTTAGGCGCCGAAGGCGCGCACCAGCAGCTCTCGAGCGCGCGGCTCGGCGGGCGCCGCGAGTGGCGCGGCGCGCTCTTCGCCGAGGGCACGATGGGAGACCCAACGAGTGCGGCCGGCCACGCCGGCGTGCGCCTCGACCACTCCTCGGTCTACGGCGACTTCTTCTCGCCATCCGTGAGCGCCAGCGCGCCCGTGGGGCGCTGGGTGCGCGTGCACGCGAGCGGGGGTCTCGGTTTCCGCGCGCCCACGTGGATGGAGCGCTACTACACGGATCCATCGAACCAGGGCGACCCGAATCTGCGGCCGGAGCGTTTTCGGACCGGAGACGTGGGCGCTCGCGCGGCGGTGAGCGGGTGGGCGCTGGATGTCACCGCCTTCACGCGCCGAGCAACGCATCTCATCGACTGGGTGAAGCCGGCGGCCACGCCCACCGCGGTCTGGCGGACGATGAACGTGGGCGAGGCCACGTACCACGGCCTCGAGGCGGCGCTCGACTTGCCGAGCGTGGGCGGCGTGACGACGTCGGTCTTCGGCAACTGGCTCACGCTGGAGGCGTCGCAGGGTGACGCGCTGGTCGGCAAGTACGCGCTGCGCCCGATCACGCAGCAGGCGGGGCTCCGTGTGGCGAGTCCCGCGGGGCGCGCGCTGAGCGCGCGGGTCGACCTGGTCAACGCACGGCGGGCGATGGAGGGCTCGTACCTCACGGGAGATGCACGGCTCGCGTTGGCGCGTGGCGCGTACCGGTTCACGCTGGACGTTCGGAACCTCGCCGACGCGGAGTGGCTCGATGCGTCGGGCAAGCCGGCGGCGGGGCGTGGGGTGTACGCGGGCATCGAGTGGAACAGGTAGGGCATGGTGACGTCGTAGAGCGATTCCGCCCAAGGCGTCTTGACCTTCACGCCCGGCGGTGTTCGTGCAACTCGCGCTGAGCCTGTGGCTGCTGCGGCGCGAGTTCGGCCGCCGGTTGCGCTTCGCGGTCGTGGGGTCCGTGGTCGCGTAGCGCGGGTCGATCACGGCCATCACGGCGGCGCCGGAGCGCCGCGACCGCGAGGAGCGCCGCACCGACGGTCGCCACGGCCGTGATCTCGGGATGCAGCGTCGCCGACGTGTACAGACTGGTTCCCTTCGTCCGTCCGTCCCAGTTCCGTCCGCGCTCGCCGCCGTCGTGCTCGACGGGCGCATAGAGATTGTCGGGCCGGTCACCGGCCGGCTTGTCGGTCATCTGTGACTCGAACGTGGTCCGCTCCATGTACTTGTCGGCGAGCCGCGGGAAATCGTTCGCGATGCTCAGCATCTTCCCCATCCCTCCGGTGATGATGTCGCGCGTGGGATGTTGCGCGCAGTGCAGGATCGCCCCGGCGACCACCTCGGGCGCGTACACCGGCGGCACCGGCTGCGGCTCGACGCCGAGGTACGTCTTCGCCTTGTCGAAGAGCGGCGTGTCGATGGAGCCGGGTTTCACGAGGGTCACGGCGATGGGTGCTCCTTCCTCCTCGAGCTCCATGCGGAGCGCGTCGGTGAACGCCTTGATCGCGTGCTTGGCCGCGCAGTAGTTCCCCTGGAGCGGGATGGCCCGATCAGCCAGCGCGCTCGCGACGTTGATGAGCGCGCCGCCCTGCCGTTTCAGGAGCGGCACCGCGACGCGTGAGCCGTGCACGTGCCCCCAGTAGATCACGTCGAACTGGCGGCGCATGTCGTCCAGCGACACGTCCATCACGCGGCCGTAGACGGCGACCCCGGCGTTGTTCACCCACGTGTCGACGCGACCGAACTCGCGCACGGCGGCATCGGCCAGGCCCTCGACCTGTGCGGCGTCGGCCACGTCGGTGACATGGTACACGGCGCGTCCGCCCCGCGCGCGAATCTCCTCGACGGCCCGCGCGAGGTCGCGCTCGTTTCGCGCGGCGAGCACGACGCTGGCGCCACGGCGTGCCGCCATCCGCGCCGTGACGAGGCCGATGCCGCTCGATGCGCCAGTGATGACGAGGACCTGCTCGTCGAGAGGCTTGAGTGTGAGATCCATCGCTGAGCTCCCAGGGAAACCGTGTTCGCGCTCGATCAGTGGCTCAGGACGCGATCGGCGAGCGCGGTGAAGCGGTCCTTCACGCCGGCGCTCAGCGACTCGAGCGGCGGCTGCTTGATGAGGTGCAGCGTGCCCCGTTTGTGCAGCACTTCGGCGTGCGAGTCCCCGCGGGCATCGCGCCAGAACCGGACGGTCGCCGTCGCGCCGCCTAGCCGCAGGTCGTGGAGCACGACCTCGGGGAGCCAGGTGGGGAGCACCGGGTCCACCACGAGCAGGTGCAGCGCCGCCACCGGCTGCAGCCCGAGGATGGTGTGGACGAGGAGGGGGAAGGCGCTCGCGTTCCAGAGCTGGGGCGCGTTCGCGCGCGGGTACGCGCCGGGGAAGGGGCGCTCCCCGCGGGCGTAGCCGCCCACCGTCTCGGGGATGCGGTAGTCGGGGTAGAGCGCCGCGAGATCGAACAGCGAGCGGGCCAGCTCGAGGGCGCGGGCGTCGAAGCCGAAGCGGCGGAGCCCGAAGGCGATCGTCGCGTTCTCCACCGCCCACACGCTCCCCAGGTGATAGCTCACCGGGTTGTAGGCGGCGTGACGGGCGGACAGCGTGCGCACCCCCCATCCGCTGAACATGTCGGGCGCGAACAGTCGCCCGACGGCGCGCGGCAGGTGCTCGTCGCTCACGACCCCCGTCGCGAGACAGTGACCCACGTTCGACGTCGCCGCGCGCACCAGGCGCTTGTCGGGGTCCATGGCGAGCGCGACGAAACCCTCGTCCTCCATCCACCAGTCGCGGTTGAAGCGCTCCTTGAGGGCCATCGCGGCCGCCCAGTGCGCGTTGGCGTCGTTAGGCGCATCCATGACCCAGCTCAGCACCGCCATGAGCTGCTGCGCGGCGAACCAGTATCCCTGGAGCTCGCACGTGGCGATCGGCCGCGGCACCGGCGTCCCGTCGTCGTAGACGATCGCGTCGCCGGAGTCCTTCCACCCCTGGTTGGCGAGGCCCTGAGACGAACGGGTCCGGTACTCGAGGTACCCGTCGCCGTCGAGATCGCCGCGCTCCCGGGCCCAGTCGAGCGCGCGCCGCGCCGTGTCCCAGTGACGTGCGAGGATCGACGTCTCGCCGGTCCAGGCGTACAAGTGCGCGAGCGCGATGACGAACATCAGGGGACCGGCGTAGTCGCCGTAGTAGGCGTCCCGTGGGTGGCGACCCAGTCGAGCGAGGGGCCCGAGCCGCACCTCGTGGGGAAGCCGCCCGGGCTCCGCGTCGTGCCAGGGGTCATCGCGCTCGGCCTGCATGCGACCGAGCCGCGTTAGGCTCGCGTCGAGCGAGGTGCCACGGTCGAGGAAGGCCGCCTGCCAGCCGGCCGTCAGCGTGTCGCGACCGAAGAGCGCCGGGTAGAGCGGCACGCCCGCCTGCATCGCGAGCCATTCATCCTCGCGTCCCTGGAGCAACGGGAAGGAGGCGAAGTCCCGGATGCTGCCGCGGATCACGTTCTCGGCCAGCGTATTCGCCGGCGTCGTGACGCGCGTGAGACGCTCCTTCCACGTACCGAGACGCTTTTCGCGACGATCGAGCTCCTCCGCCGACAGCGCGTGCTGGTAGTCCTCGGGGTACACGCGGAGCACCAGCCTGGCGGTCTCCTGGCGCCGAAGATGGAGCGTGACGAACAACCTGCCGTCGCCGGTGTTCCACACCCCCGGACCTTCCGCCGAGACGAGCGTGCGGTACGGCAGCTCGGGGTGGTCGTAGGCGAAGCGCAGCGTGCACGCCTCGCTCGTGGCGGAGACCTCCGCATCCTGCTGGCGTCGCCCCTCGAGTGCCTCCGCGATGTCGGCGAAATCCGCATCGAGTATCCAGGCGACGGCGATCGACACCTCTCGTCGCCCTCGGTTGGTGATGTCGACTTCGCCCGAGAGCGTCGCGACACCCACTCGGTACGTGACCCGCACGTCGAGCGACCGGTGCGCGATGTCGTGCGCGTCGCGGGACGCGGTGTCGTCCGACTGACCGCTCCCGCCACCGCCGAACTCCGTGAGCTCCGGATAGATGTAGGCGAAGCGCAGCGTCGACGGATCTTCCGCGGCCGTTTCGCAGGGCCATGGACGCTCGCCGTTGATGGTGAGGCACAGCGTCCGGAGGTGCCGCGCCTCGCGGAAGTAGAATCCGCTCAGCGTCTGATCGTCGCCGCATTCGCCGCGGGTGTTCACGACGAGGAGCGCCTGGCCGTGCCAGGCGTACAGGAGCTCGGGGCGGATGAAGACCTGCGGCATGATCGCCCCGTGCGCGAGTCGCATGCCAGAGGCAGTGCCCGGCGAGCAGCAGTTTCCGCGGAAGGTCAGGACTGATTCTCCCCTGCGACAGCAGCATGGTCTGCGTTATGCTGCCCGGCCCGATGCGCGCCCGCGTCGATTGATTCTCCGGGGAGGACACGAACATGGCGCATCAACGAAATCTCCTCGTGGACCTCGTCGACGGAGCGGTGGCCGGCGCGGTCGCGACGTGGGCGATGGACAAGGTGACGACAGCGCTCTACGAGCGAGAGAGCGACCAGGCGCGAGAACGTGAAGACCGGGCGAGGCATGGCAAGACGGCGTACGGTGTCGCGGCCGAGAAGGCCGCGAAGGTCGCTGGTGCCGAGCTCAGCGACGCCGACCGCGAGAAATACGGCTCGGCCATTCACTGGGCGCTCGGCATCACTGCCGGCGCGCTCTACGGCGTCCTCCGTCCGCGGCTGGAGCGCGCCGCGCTGGCGCGCGGCCTCGCGTTCGGGGCCGCGTTCTGGCTGCTCATGGACGAGACGGTGACGCCGGCCATCGGCCTCGCGCCGGGCCCCGCGGCGTTCCCGTGGCAGACGCACGCGCGCGGCCTGCTCGGGCATCTCGCGTTCGGCGCAGCGGCGGACGCGACGCTGGCGGCGATCCAGCCAGCAGCGTGAACCCGTGAGCTCCGACAAGAAGCGCACGAGCGCAGAGATTCTCGTGGACCGCCTGCTGGACTGGGGCGTGGACACGATCTTCGGCCTCCCCGGCGACGGCATCAACGGGTTCATGGAGGCGCTGCGGGTCCGGCAGGAGCGCGTTCGCTTCGTCCACGTGCGCCACGAGGAAGCCGCGGCCTTCATGGCCTGTGGCTATGCCAAGTTCACGGGCCGACTCGGTGTCTGCCTCGCCACCTCCGGTCCCGGCGCGATCCACCTCCTGAACGGCTTGTACGACGCGAAGCTCGACGGCGCGCCGGTGCTCGCTATCACGGGGCAGACCTACCACGACCTCCTCGGCATGCACTACCAGCAGGAGGTCGATCTCCTCGCGCTGTTCAAGGACGTCGCTCTCTTCGACCAGCAGGTGATGGGGGCGGCGCACACCCGCAGCCTGGTCGACGCCGCCTGCCGCGCGGCGCTGGCCGGTCGAGGTGTGGCGCACATTACCTGTCCGATCGACTTTCAGGAGCAGGCCCTCGAAGAGGACGAGCGTTCGGAGAAGAACATCGAGGGTCACACCTCGCGCGCGTGGTCGCCGCCCATCGTGATGCCGCGCCACGCAGAGATCGTCGGCGCGGCGCGGCTCCTGAACGAAGGGAAGAAGACCGTGATCCTCGCCGGCCGCGGTGCCCTCGGCGCAGGCGACCTGGTCGAGCAGGCCGCCGAGCGACTCGGCGCGCCGATCGTCAAGCCACTGCTTGGCAAGGCGGTGGTACCCGACGACTCGCCATACACCACGGGCGGCATCGGTCTCCTCGGTACCGCGCCGTCGGAGCAGGCGATGGAGGAGTGCGACTCGCTCCTCATCGTTGGCTCGAGCTTCCCGTACATGGATTACTATCCCAGGCCCGGCGCGGCCCGGGCGGTACAGATCGACACCGACCCGACTCGCATTGGCCTGCGCTATCCGGTGACGCTCGGCCTCGCCGGCGATGCGAAGGCGACGCTCGAGGCGCTGGTCCCTCTGCTCGACCGCCGCAAGGACCGCTCGTTCCTCGAGACAGCGCAGCAGCGGATGAAGGAATGGAACGAGCTGATGGACGACCGCGGAAGCCGGCACGACAAGCCGATCAAGCCGCAGGTCGTCGCGCACGAGTTGAGCGAGCTCCTCGCCGACGACGCGATCATCAGCACCGACAGCGGGACGGTGACCGTCTGGGCAGCGCGGCACATCCGGATCCGGCGCGGGCAACAGTTCTCCTGCTCCGGCAACCTCGCCACGATGGCGTGCGGCCTTCCCTACATCATCGCGGCGCAGCTCGCCTACCCGCGCCGGCAGTGCGTCGCGTTCGTGGGCGACGGCGGCTTCGAGATGCTGATGGCGGAGTTCGCGACCGCGGTGATGCACGAGCTCCCGATCAAGGTGATCGTGATCCGCAACGACACGCTGGGGATGATCAAGTGGGAGCAGATGGTCTTCCTCGGCAACCCGGAGTACGGTGTCCGGCTCAGCCCGATCGACTTCGTGAAGTTCGCCGAGGCGTGCGGTGGGGTGGGCTTCCGCTGCGAGAAGCCGAAGGAGGTCCGCGGCGCGCTGAAGGAGGCCCTCGCCTCCAGGCGGCCGGCGCTCGTCGAGGCGGTGGTCGATCCCTACGAGCCACCGATGCCGCCCCGCATCACGCTGGAGCAGGCGGCGCACGTGGCCAAAGCATTGGCGCGCGGGGAGCCGCATCGGGGACGCATCGCGCTCACGATGTTCCGCGACAAGGTGCACGAGCTGCTCTGATGGTGGAAGCATCGCGGTCGGGTGGATCGGCCACCGCACGATCGGCTCGGTCGTCGCGATCATCCATGCCCTCGTCGCGCCACGAATCCGCGGGCCGGCGTGGGCGCGCGCGGGCACTCGGCGCGCACCGGCATGGCTGCCTAACGTGGAAGCGTGCGCCTCATGGGCTTGTGCTCCTGTCGTCGGGTGACGGCTGGTGTGAAGACCGGGCGCGGCAATTCCCGCGAGCTTACCGGCTCCGCGTGGAATCGGCGAGCACCTCCGGCGGTGCGGGCACTCGTCATGAAGGTGTCATACGCGCGCGCTTCGTGCCGGAACTCTGTAGAATTCCTTCATGCTTCGAATCACCCTGGCCTCCCTGCACCTCATCGCCCTCGGCATCGGCCTCGGCGCCGTCATCGCGCGGGGCACCGCTCTCCGCGAATCGCCGAGCAATGCCGCGCTCCGGCGCGCGTTCCGGAACGACGCCACGTGGGGCATCGCCGCCCTCCTCTGGCTCGGCACGGGACTCTGGCGACTGTTCGGCGAGACCGAGAAGCCGACCGGCTACTACCTCATCAACCCGCTGTTCCACGCGAAGATGGGGCTGTTCATCCTCGTGCTTCTGCTGGAGCTCTGGCCGATGATCACGATGATCCGCTGGCGCCGCGCGTTCTCCGCCGGCGAATCGGCCGAGCGCCTCATGACGAGGGGCGCCGGCCGCCGCATCGCGACCATCAGCCACCTGGAGGCGCTGCTCGTGGTGGTCATGGTCTTCGTGGCGGTCGCGCTGGCGCGAGGGTTTGGAGTGGCGAGGGGATGAGGGAATCGTAGGTCGGATTTCGCTTACGGTACGGACGGGAACGGGGAACCGGGCGTAATTGGGGTCAGACTCGAATTGAAGCATTTGAGCGCAATTCGAGTCTGACCCCAATTACGCCGGGAACCGGGAACCGCGACCGCGTGCTTGTTGCTTGCAGCAGCCAGCGCCCCGTTCCCGGTTCCCGGTAATTCCCAGTTCCCTCTTCAGTACCACCTCTGACTTCGGAGCTGACCCATGCCTTCCTCTCGCCGCGAATTTCTCGGACGCGTGGCGGCGAACGCCGCGATGTTCAGCGCGATGCCACTCTCTCTCGAGCTCACCGCGTCCGCCCTGGCCGGAACGCCCACGCCGGGCAGCCAGGGCGAGAAGTGGGACGTCTCGTGGGTGAACAGGCTCACCGGCAAGCACAGGGCGGTGTTCGACGTGCCGGAGGTCGAGAGCGGCTACGGCGTGTGGCGCGCGTCGCTCTGGGGAAGGCAGTACCAGGACGTGCTCGGCGTGCAGCCGAAGGACATGTCGGCGGCGCTCGTGCTGCGCCACAACGGGATCGTGCTCGCCATGCAGCAGCCGTTCTGGGACAAGTACGGGATCGGCAAGGCGAAGAACGTGACCCATCCCATCACGCTGCAGCCCACCGACCGCAACCCCGCGCTCCTCTCGGCGGCGCGCGGTGAAGTGCCGGATCAGTTCGACGCGGTGGCGCTCGACAAGTTCCTTGCGCGCGGCGGGATCGCGCTGGCCTGTAACCTCGCGCTCGCCGACTGCGTGGAGCTCATCAAGTCGAAGGACGGCGTGAGCGACGCCGAGGCGCGCAAGCAGGCGATCGGGTACCTGGTGCCGGGCGTGATCCTGCAGCCGTCAGGGGTGTTCGCGGCCATTCGCGCTCAGGAAGCGGGGTGCTCGTACCTGCGCGCGAGCTGAGCTGTAACTGGGGTCAGACTCGAATTACATCATTCGAGCGCGGCCGCGCTCGAATGATGTAATTCGAGTCTGACCCCAATTCGCCCGCGCCGCTACGCGTTGCCTTCGCGCCGCCGCGTCTCCCAACCCTTTTTCGCGGCCCGGCTCCGCTCCTCGTGACTCATGGTGCCGGCGCTCGTGTCCCGCTTGCCGCGCCCGGAGCCGCCAGGCTTGTTCCCGCCGCCGGTCTCCTTGTTGACCGTCGCCCACGCCCGGCGCTCCGCCTCTCGCTCTCCGACGCCACGGCTCTCGTAGCCTTCCTCGACGTGGCGCTCCATCCGCTTCTGCTTGTCGGTGTACTTCGATTTGTCGCCGCGAGCCATCGCTGTCCCCTGTTGCGTGATACCGGACAAGTCCGCAAAGTGCGGTCCAGTTGCGCCCTCCCGAGGCCGACGCTCGGCCATCACACTCGCGGCCAGTCCTCACCACATGCGGATCATCTCAGCGGTCACCCTGCTCTCGCTCGCCCCGCTCGCCACGCCAGCGCTCGCGCAGTCCCGCTGGAAGGAGATCGGCAAGACCTCCGTCGGCAATCCGGTGTTCGTGGACCCGAAAACGGTGAAGAAGGGGGCCGACGGCATCGTCACCGCGACCGTGCGCGTGACGTTCGTGAAGCCGGTGGCCACGCCGAAGGGCCCCATCACGGCGTCGCGCACGGTGGCGATGTTCGACTGCGCGAAGAAGGTCGTGGCGGTGAAGGAGAACACGTACTACCACGACGAGAAGGCGAACCGCATCTACCAGCGTTCGGCGCCGGGCAAGCCGGGGTTCGGGTCGCCGATTCGCGGCTCGCTCCCGGACGTGGCCATGGGCCATCTCTGCGCGAAGTGACGGGTGCGGCCGCGCTTGTCGTTCCGAGCGGCGGGCCCGCAGTCGAGGAACCCTCATCCTCTGGATAGAGGGCCCTCCCTCGGGACCCTGAGGGTTCCTCGACTCCGCCGGCCTTCGGCCGGCTACGCTCGGAATGACAGAGCTTCGCCCCTCCGCTCGGAATGACACGGGCGCGACCCCGAGATTAGCTTCACCAGACGCCCCGAGACACCCCTGCTCCGCCGCCACGCGCCGCCGCCGGCCGCGGGAGCAACCTTTGATATAGACGCTGTGTACTACGGCGTTCCGTGTTCCCGGACCGACCAACAGGATTCGTGATGAAGTCGATTCGCTTCCTTCTCATCGCCCTGCTCGCCGCGTGCGGGCCGGCGACGACCGTCACCAAGCCGCCGGCCCCGGCGCCCACTCCGGTTCCCGCCACTCCGCCGGTAGCGGCGCCTGCCACACCAGCGCCCGCTCCGGCCGCGCTCACCGAGGCGCCGCGCGACTGGCAGCTGCTCGACGCATCCACCGACCGCGTCATCGGCATCTCCGCCCGGCGCGCCGAGCGTGAGCTGCTCGCCGGCAAGCAGCCGAAGCGCACGGTCCTGGTCGCCGTCATCGACGGCGGCGTGGACACCGCGCACGCCGCGCTCAAGGGCAACCTCTGGTCGAACCCGAAGGAGACCGCCGGCAACCGCAAGGACGACGACAACAACGGCTACACCGACGACGTGCGCGGCTGGAACTTCATCGGCGGGCCCGACGGGAAGGACGTCCAGTACGACGCGCTCGAGCTCACGCGGGTGTACGTGCGCTGCAACAAGGCCGGCGACGGTGGCACGACGGCGAAGCTTCCGGCGCCCGACGCCGCGACGTGCAAGCGCGCCGCCGAGGAGTACGACAAGGAGCGCGCGCAGACGCAGCAGATGTCGCAGCAGGTCCAGGCCATCTCGCAGGTGCTCACGCGCTCGAACGAGATCCTGCGCCGCGCGATGGGCACCGACTCGCTGACCAGGACCAGCGTGACGGCGTTCCAGCCGAACAGCGCCGAGTCGCAGCAGGCGAAGGCGATGTGGCTGCGCCTCGCCGACGCCGGCATCACGCCGGCGGAGATCGAGGAGGCGAAGGACGAGGTGCAGACGAAGCTCGAGTACGGGCTCAACCCGTCGTTCGACCCGCGCTCCATCGTGGGCGACGACTACGCGAACACCTCGGAGCGGCGCTACGGGAACGCCGACGTGATGGGGCCCGACGCGAAGCATGGCACCCACGTGGCCGGCATCATCGGCGGCGTGCGCGGCACCAGCGGCGGCATCGATGGCATCGCGACGAACGTGAAGATCATGATGATTCGCGCCGTGCCCGATGGCGACGAGCGCGACAAGGACATCGCGAACGCGATCCGCTACGCGGTGGACAACGGCGCGAACGTCATCAACATGAGCTTCGGGAAGGGGTACTCACCCGAGAAGGCCGCGGTGGACGAGGCGGTGAAGTACGCCGACTCGAAGGGCGTGCTGATGGTGCACGCGGCGGGCAACGACGGCGCGAACCTGGCCGAGAAGCAGAGCTTCCCGACGCCGGTGTACCTGGACGGCGGCAAGCCGAAGAACTGGATCGAGGTGGGGGCGTCGTCGTGGCGGGGGCTCGACAGCCTCGCGGCGCCGTTCTCCAACTACGGGAAGGCGCAGGTGGACGTGTTCGCGCCGGGCGTGGACATCCTGTCGACGGTGCCGGGCGGCGGCTACGAGCGCCAGAGCGGCACGAGCATGGCGGCGCCGGTAGTGTCGGGGCTCGCGGCGATGGTGATGTCGTACTACCCGTCGCTCTCCGCGGCCGACGTGAAGCGCATCCTCCTCGAGTCGTCCACTCGTTACGCAACGCAGTCGGTCGTTCGGCCGGGCACCGAGACGGGCGAGAAGGTGCCGTTCGGATCGCTGTCGTCGACGGGCGGGATCGTGAACGCGTACTCGGCGATCAAGATGGCGGAGCAGGTGAGCGGAACGAAACAGTAACGGGGAACAGGGGTTCAAGGGGTCGGTTCAAGGGGGTCAGAGTCGTTGAAACCTCCGGTTTCAACGACTCTGACCCCCTTGAAGATTCCCGATCACCGCCTCCTCGCCAGCCTTAGCGCCAGCCGCTCACCCGCGAAGCGCAGCAGTACCGTCAGCGCCGAGAAGCGGATCATGCGGCCGACGACCAATGCCGGGATGAACTGCACGAACGGCAATCCGAAGGCGCCGGCGGCGATGCACGTCAGCTTCGTGGACAGCGGCGAGACGGTGCTCACGAACACCAGCAGCCAGCCGTGCCGCTCGAACATCGACTGGCTGGCGGCGATTCGCGCCTCGCCAACGCCGAACGCCGAGAGCATCGCGTGGCCCAACCCCTCGAACGCCTGCGCGCCGATGAGATAGGCGATGCACCCGCCCGCGATCGCGCCGGCGGCGGCCCAGGCGGCGAGCCGCGGCGCGCGCGGCGGGTCGGAGATGGCGAGTGGCGCGAACACCGCGCCGCTCGGGCCGGGCACCACCGAGCTCTGAAGCACCTCCCACGTTGCCGTGGCGGTGGCGGCCCACCCGGACTCGGCCCACCGGTGCAGCGCGGTTATGAAGCGAAGGAGCATGCACAATAATCTGCGCGCCGCCGCGCCGGCGTGATGCGTCTACCCGGCCGCCTGAAACAGCCGAGCGTGCTCGCGCGCGAACCGGGTGAACGTCCCCGGCTCGCGCCCGGTCACCGCCGACAGCTCTTCGGCCGCCCGCGCGTAGGTGATCGACTCCGGTCCGGTGAGCACGAGCGTCTGCCCATCGTAGGCGTCGGTGGTGAGCGCGATGGCCGCCACCGCCGCGACGTCGCGCGGGTCCACCATGCCGATCCGCGCGCCTTCGGCCGGCGCGAACATCTTGCCGAGGGTCCGCGCCTGGTCGGCCGTGCCGAGCAGGTTGGACATGTAGAAGTTGGACCGCAGGATGACGGCGTGCGGGAGCGATCGCCGCAGATGCGCCTCGATGCGCCCGTGCGCATCCCAGAACGCGAGCGGCGAGCCCAGCTCGGCCCCGATGGCGGACAGCTTCACGAGACGCCTAACGCCCGCCGCGACGGCTGCATCGATGACGCCGATCTCGTACTCCGCCTGACGCGGGTCGTTCCGACTCGAGAGGAGGACGGCGTCCACGCCGCTCATCGCGCGCCGGACGGATTCGGGCTCCGCGAAGTCGCCGATCGCGAGCTCGACCTCGTGCCCGAACGTGCGCGCGGCTTTCTCGCCATCTCGCACGAATGCGCGGACCGTCACACCACGATCCCGCAGCTCGCGCACGACCAGCGATCCGACGTTTCCGGTTGCACCGGTCACCAGAATGGTCGTCATCGTTCTCTCCTCTGTGTCATTCCTCGCTTGTCTTTCCGAGCGAGCGTCAGCCGGGTACCCGCGAAGCGGGTGCATGAGGAACCCTCATCGTCCCGGTAGAGGGCCCTCTACCCAGAAGATGAGGGTTCCTCGACTCCGCCGGCCTTCGGCCGGCTACGCTCGGAATGACAAGAGGCCCTCCGCTCAGAACGACAGGCACCCGCCCTCAGGTGCGAGCCGCGGAGGTCGGAGCGGCTTCGGTCCAGTCGAGGGAATCCCGCTCGCGGGCTCGCGCCAGCGCGTCCTCGTCCGTGAGGTCGAGCCGGAGCGGCGTGATGGAGACGAACCCGTGCCTCATCGCCCAGCGGTCGGTGCCCTCTTCCACCTCCTCCACCGGCTTGATGGTCAGCCAGTAGTGCTTTCGCCCCATCGGGTCTTCGCCGGGGACGATGCGCCCGTCGTAGTGGCGCACGGACTGGCGCGTCCAGCAGAGGCCCGTCGGATTGGACGGCAGGTTCACGTTGACGAGACAGAGCGACGCGTCCGCCAGGAGCAGGTCCAGCACGCGATCGACGAACGGGGCGAGGTGGTCGAAGTCGGGCTCGCCACCCTTCGTGGGTGTGCTGAGCGCTATCCCGCGGCATCCGAGCAGCGCCGCCTGCTTGGCGGCCGCGAGCGTGCCCGAATGCCAGATGCCGTTGCCGAGGTTGGGCCCGAGGTTGATGCCGGAGAGCACCGCGTTCACGCCCTTCCACATGTCGAGGCCGAGCGCGACGCAGTCCGCGGGCGTGCCGTTGACGCGGTAGGCCTCGAACCCCTCGATGGGCGTTCGCTTGACGGTGAGCGGGCGCGAGTGCGTGATCGCGGCGCCCATTGACGACTGCTCGACGTCGGGGGCGACGATGCGGACCTCGCCGAACCGCGCCGCGGCTTTGGCGAGGGCGCGAATGCCCGGGCTGTAGATCCCGTCGTCGTTGGCAACCAATATGCGCATGGCGGTCTCGATCGTAAGTGCGGCCACGAGGGTCGCGAGCAACAATCACGCCTTCATCACCCGCGGCCGCTGACGCTCGCCCATCCGATGCGCCTAACGCTGTTGCACAACCCGGAGGCGGGCGACGACCAGCCGTCGCGTGACGAGCTCGTGACGCGGCTGCGGCGCGCGGGGTACGACGTCCGCTACCAGTCGGCGAAGGACCCCGCGTTCGGCCGGGCGCTCGACGACCCGGGCGACCTGGTGCTCGTGGCCGGTGGCGACGGCACGGTGGCGAAAGTCGCGAAGCGACTCGTGGGCCGCGACGTCCCGCTCGCGATCGTGCCGCTCGGCACGTCGAACAACATCGCGCGTTCGCTGGGCGTGGTCGGGTCCGCGGGCGAGATCATCGACGGGCTGGCCACGGCGGTCACGACGACGCTGGACGTCGGCCGAGCCCGGGCGCCGTGGGGCTCGTCGTGGTTCATCGAGGCCATCGGCGTCGGCTTCTTCGGCGGGGTGCTTCGCCGAGCCGAGGAACGCCGCGAGCGCGAGGGTGGCGATCCGGCCACGACACCCGTCCCGACGGCGCTCCGCGGGATCCGCCGCGCGCTCGACGGCTACCCCGCCCGCGAGCGCCGCGTCGTCGCCGACGGGGAAGATCTCTCGGGGCCGTACGTCATGGTCGAAGTGATGAACGTCCGCTCCATCGGCCCACGCATGGCACTCGCCCCAGACGCCGACGTGAGAGACGGCCACCTCGACGTCCTGGTCCTGCGCGAGTCCGACCGGCGTGCGCTCGGGGACTATCTGGGCGCACTCGCGGACGGTGCCGACGTGCGGTTCTCGGTACCGTCGCGGCGCGCGCGGCACGTGAGCCTCGGCTGGGATGCGGACGACGCCCATCTGGACGATGAGGTGTGGCCGGCCCGCAAAGCGCCCTCGGGAGTACACCCCGTCAGTGACTCCGCCACGGTCGAGGCCGAGATCGTCGATCCGCCGCTGCGTGTGCTGGTGCCGAGTCACATGCATGAGAGGGCTCGAGCGGACTCGGCCACGACGGAGCGACTCCAGTGAGCTGACGGGGAAGTGTGGGTGGCAGGGGCTGCTCGGGAGCGGCGGGAACACGCTGCGGAGAATGAATGCACGACCGGACGGCTCGGCCCGGGATCGTCACGGCGCTGGTCATCCTGTTCCATCCTGTCTGCAGTTCTGCCGTTCTGCCGTTCAGGTGTCCGCGGTTCCGTCGTTCCAGCACCCGCTGCGGGCGCGCGCCGGCGATGATAGGCGACATCGGCACGCTTAACGTTAGGCCGAGCGGCCTGGTGGTCCGCGCGCACGGCGGCGGCAGCAGCGAGCAGCGCTACCGCAACCGGTACCTCGCCGGCCGCCTGCGCATGATGGGATGGGCGACGCTCCGGACGGACAAGTGGGTCACGCCCAGCTCGGCGTCCGGCCCGGTGACGCCGTACTGGGGCCACAAGTAGGATCATCGCAGCACGGGGGCCGGCGGCCGACCGTGCGGTCGTCAGTGCGCGTGTAGCGTCACTACCCCTCCAGAGCGTACCTTCGTGCGTCACTTCACGGAGCTCCGCGCTGGTGCATGTCGCCGCCTCTCCCGCGCACGACCAGCCCGACACGTTCGTCCGGCTCGAGTCACGCCGTCGCGAGCGCGCCCAGGCGGTGCAGAGGTTCCAGCACGCGATCCCGGCGTTCGCGCTGCTCTACGAGGGTTGGCATGGCGTGACGACGGGCGAGCGCGGCTTCGGGCTCGCGCTGGCCATCTGCGAGATCGCGAGCAGCGCCCTGCTCCTCGGTTCCGTGGCCCGATCGCTTCGCGCCGCCCGGCGCGGGAGGACGGCCGCGGCGCACGACGGTGCACCGCCGCCCGACGCCTACGCGCACGACGCGGTCGACCCGCACGTGGCCCATGGCATCGACTGGGTGGACATCTTCGCCGCCGGCGTCCTCTCCGTCGAAGCGTGGAGTCAGTGGTACACGCGGCACCACATCGCCCGCCCAACGATTCTGCTCGCTGCCACCACGCTCGCCATGGGACTCCTCCACGGTCGCCTCGCCGGGCGGATCGCGCGGCGCCGTGCGCTGCGGCTGACGGATCAGGGGCTCGCCATCGGCGGCCGGTTCTTTCGTCGGTTCAGCGCGCGCTGGGACGAGATCGACCGCATCGACATCGGCGACGACGAGGCGACCATCACGACCATGACCGGGCGCTCGCGCCGGATCGACCTCGCCGATCTGCGCAACGCCACCGCGGTGCGATCGCTGCTGTACGCGGCGCGGGCACGGCGGGCGCCATCCGCTGACGCCATGCCTCCTGTTCCACGTTAGGACGACATTGTCATTCCGAGCTCCGGTGTCATTCCGAGCGGAGCCGGCCGAAGGCCGGCGGAGTCGAGGAACCCTCATCCTCCCGACCGAGGGCCCTCGGTCGGGAGGATGAGGGTTCCTCGACTGCGGGCCCTGCGGGCCCTCCGCTCGGAATGACACAGCTCGGCTCCGCTCGGAATGACACCATGGTAAGTACTAGCCCTCCCGCGAGAAGCTCAGTCCACTGTCCCGTTCGCAGAGGATCCTCATGACGTCGAAGACGCTTCGTGTTCTCACCGGTGGCATTGCCACGCTCATGATCATGTCGGCCTGCGGCGGCGACCGCGCGCCCGCGAGTGGTGACACCACCGCCTCGACTCCGCCGAGCGCCGCCACCAGCGCGAGCGCGGACAGCGACGCCCCCTTCGCCTTCACCGACGCCGACCTCGACGCGTACGAGCGCGGGATGCGCAAGGAGATCGAGCTCGTGCAGGCCGCGAAGGAGCGCGGGGCGAACGCGAAGACGCCGGAGGAGCGCGGCGCCGCGTCGCAGGCCGAATGGGAAAGCGCCACCGCGCCCGCCGCGGCGCAGGCGGTCGGCGCGCCGGTGGACCGCTACCAGGCCACGCGCCGCACCGTGAACCGCGTGTTCCAGACGCTCGACTTCCAGGGGAAGATCCCGGGTCCCATGGAGCTCGACACGGCGCGCGCGACCCCTGAGATGAAAGCGCGTCTCGCAAGCGACCCGTTCGCCGAGCTGGCGCCGGCGTCCGCGGCGGCGCTCGAGGCGCGGCTCGACCAGCTCTCGGCGGTGTGGATCGAATACACGAAGCTCGTCGCGGTGGCCGGCTGAGCTCGGACGGCAGCCGCGCCTAACGCTTCTTCGCGAGGATCGTCCCGCGGCAGCTCGCGGCGCCACAGTGGCAGGGAAACCGCCGCTTGGCGGCCGGCGTATGGCGCTCCTCGAGCACGTACGCGTAGTCGTACGCGAGCTCCTCGCCCGGCTCGATGTCGCGGATGGTGTCGATCCAGATGCGGCTGCCCTCCACGACGGCGTCGCAGTTCGGGGCGCAGGAGTGGTTGATGAACCGCGCCTCGTTACCGCCCACCGCGGCGTCGATGACGACCTCGTTGCCGTCGTCGTCGTCGATGGCGAAGAGATAGGTGTGGTGCCGCTCGCCGGCGACGTCCGGGTACCGCGCCTCCGCCTGCGCGGGCGTGAGCCGCTCGCCGGCGTACTCGATGAGCCTAACGCCGGCCGGAATCGGCCGCGTGGCGATGGCGCCGAGGCCCTGGATGGGGGAGGAGCGGATCTCGAACGGGAGTGTGCGCGGGTTTGGTGGAGACATCTGTGAAGTATGCCGTCATCCCGGGTGGCGCGGCGGCGGCGCTGTCATTCCGAGCTCGCTTGTCATTCCGAGCGAGCGCGAAGCGCCGGGTACCCGCCGTCAGGCGGGTGCATGAGGAACCCTCATCGTCCCGAGCGAGGGCCCTCTACCGGGAGGATGAGGGTTCCTCGACTCCGCCGGCCTTCGGCCGGCTCCGCTCGGAATGACACAGCTCGGCTCCGCTCGGAATGACACAGCTCGGCTCCGCTCGGCATGACAATGCCGGAGCTCCGAGCCCCGAGCCCTCACCGAATCTTCCCCACCGGCAGCCGATACAGCAGCGCCGCCGTCCGGCGGTCCGCATCCGTGAGCTGATACTGCCGGCCCTCCGTCGCCGCCGCCATGATGTCGCGCACGTCGGGCGAATGATCCAGGCCGAGCACGTGACCCGCCTCGTGCCGCGCCGCGTTCTGCACCGTGTAGATGTCGTACGCCGTCGAGAGAATCACGTGCGCGAACACGACCCAGCCCGCGCCGCCGGTCATCCGGAACGTCGTCCCGATCTGCGACGGCTTCGCCATCACGGCACTCCACGTCACGTGCACGTCGGCCGCCGTCGAGTCCTCCACCATCGCAAACTCCGCACCGAGCCCCACCTCGTTCCACGCCGTGAACGCGCGACGCGTGGGCGAGATCAGCTCGGGGGAGAATCCCGCGGCGGTGGACCGCGGCTGCACCCACACGCGAATCGGCTCGCCACTCGCGCGCCATCGCGTCACCACGTTGCCGTCCTCCGCGAGCATCGCGTCGAGGTAGCTGCCGCTTGCCGCCTCCTCGAGCACCGCGCGAATCGAGTCCGCCGGCACGGCCCCCATCACACCGCGACCCTCCACCTCTCGCTCGGCCGCTGCCTGCAGACTCGCGACGTGCACCTGCGCGAGCCATTCGGGCACCGCGTACGCCGAGCCTCGGTCGGCGACCTGGCTTCGATACTGCGCCGCGATGGAGGCGCTGTCGCGCGCGGAAAGCGTGCGCGCGGCGCCGGTCGCAAGCTGGCGCCGCGGCGACGCGACCACCTGCGATGCCACGAACCCGACGAGCGCGAGCACCACGCCGCCGAGTGCGATCTCACCAATCGATGGTCTCCTGGCCATGTCTCGAAAGACGCCCGGTTTCGCGCGCGGGCAACCCGAGGCAGACGCCGCGGTGACGCACCGTTCCCATGCGGAGCGGTGCGCGAGCGTCCGCTCGAGACCGCTTCGGACGGTGAGACTTCGTTAACGAAATTCCGTCTACACATCCACGCGACACGCATTACATTTTTTCTCCGTCACCCTCAACTCCCACCAGTCAACGAGGAGGTGATCCATTGTCTACTGACCCTAGTACGGCGCGGATCGCCGGGAGCCGCTGAGGCTCACACAGTAAGGTTGACCGACGACCTCCGCGCCGTTCGGTCTGAGAAGGCCACCACGCGTCAGGGCGCGATGGTGGCCTTCACCGTTTCCACGATCTCGTGCACCGACAGGAGCGAGCATGGATTCGACCAACGCCCTCCGCACCCAGTTGCAGCGCATCCTCGACTGGCAGGATGCCCACGTCGGATTCGAGAAGGCCACCGAAGGACTCGCGGCGAAGCTCCGCGGCGTACGCGTGAACGGGTTTCCCCACTCCGCCTGGGAGCTCGTCGAGCACATGCGGCTCACCCAGCGCGACATCCTCGACTTCTCCCGCGACCCGGGCTACACCGAGCCGAACTGGCCCGACGACTACTGGCCGCCGTCGCCCGAACCGCCCTCGCCCTCGGCGTGGGATGAGTCGATCGCCGCGTTCCGCGAAGACCGGGAGACGCTCCAGGCGCTCGCCGCGGACGAATCGATCGACCTGTTCGCCAACATCCCGCACGGCCACGGGCAGACCTACATTCGCGAGATCCTGGTCGTCGCCGACCACACGGCCTACCACATCGGCCAGCTCGTCGTCGTTCGCCGCCAGCTCGGCGCCTGGGGTGAAGCCTAACGTCGGCTGAATGTGACCGGTCGGTCCAGACGCAGGTTCAGCGGTACGACATCACCAATTCGAATGCAATCGATCACTCGTATCGCATCTGCCGCGCTGCTGGCGGCCGCGGCCGGCTGCGCGACCGCCGGCGCAACGTATCGGAGCGGCGTCGCGCCGGCGACGCTGGACCGCCCGCCGTTCTATGCCGGCGTCACCGTCACCGCCGGCGCGACGCGCATCGCGCACCTCCCCATCCACTATCAGCGCGGGGCCGAGCAGGGCGCGTTGTTCGAGCCGGAGGGCGGCGAGGGGTCGCCGGCCGCATCCCTCGTGGCCGAGATGAACGCGTTTCTCGACTCGCTCGGCGGCACCACTCGGCTGGTGGCGCGGGCGAGCGAGACGGGCACTCCCCCCGATGTGCACTTCGGCTGTAATCTCGACCTGGTCGGCGACTGCATCGAAGAAGGGGAGGTCGAGGGCGGCGGCATGAATCGCCGATTGCAGCTCTCGGTGGGCCGTCCGTCCGAGGAGTGGACCGCGTGGGCGGGCACGGCACTCGACAGCGCGCGGGCCGATCAGCTTCTGCTCGTGACGATCGAGCTCGGGCAGTACTGGCCGCGCCAGAAGGGACTGAGTCTCACGAAGGAAGTGCGGCTCGGGACCGGCTACTCGGCCTCGATGTCATGGCTGACATCGCTGGAGAAGCCTGTCGCCGTGGTGCAGCTCACCGGAGCGCTCGTGGGTCGCGATGGCCGCGCGGTTCGCATCGGCGCGGAGGGCGTGATGGCCAAGCGCTCGAACATCATGCTGAGCGCGATCGGCGGTCAGATGCTCGTGAGCGACGAGGACATCGAGCGGCTGCGCACGCTCCGCCGCGATGACCTGTCGGGACAGCCGCTGGTGTGGCAGGTGGCGCTGCGGAACCTGGTGGCGCAGCTCACGGGCCGGTCCACGGAGGGATGACTCGGTTCTTGCGGACGGTCGCGCGGAGCGTAGCGTGGTTGGCACAGCAGACTCACCCGACCGCCGGCCCCACCTCGCGTGACACCGCCAGCGAACCCGACCGCGATCTCGCGCCGCACCTTCGTCCAACTCGGCAGCGCTGGCGCCGTTGGCGCGATCGCCGCGGCCTGTCAGCTTGGAGGGGTGAAGGACGCGCTCGCGCTCCCGGTCAACGGCCGGCTCTCGGCCCGCCCTGGTACGCCAACCGGATCGGTCGCCCCCGGGCTTCAATCGCTCTCGCTCGGCGGCACGCGTGACGGGCTGCTGTACGTCCCGGCGCGGTATTCCCCGTCGGCGCCCGCGACGCTCGTGCTCATGCTGCACGGCGCCGGCGGCTCGGCCGACGGGGCGTTGCGGCCGTTCCGGACCCTCGCCGACGACACCGGGCTCGTGCTCGTCGCCCCCGAGTCGCGCGCCATCACGTGGGACGCGATTCGCACCGACTACGGCCCGGACATCGCGTTCATCGACAGGGTGCTCGCGTCGGTGTTCGCGCGCGTGGCCGTGGACCCCGCGCGCCTAACGATCGAAGGGTTTTCCGACGGCGCGACGTACGCCCTCGGTGTCGGCCTCACGAACGGCGACCTGTTCCGCCGAGTGATCGCCTTCTCCCCCGGCTTCATGCTCCCGATCGACCCGCACGCGCGCCCGCACGTCTACATCTCGCACGGCATGCGCGACACGATCCTGCCGATCGACCAGTGCAGCCGGCGCATCGTCCCGCAGCTCGAGCGGCAGCGCTACGATGTGGAGTACCGCGAGTTCGACGGCCCGCACACGGTGCCGCCGGAGATCGCCAGGGACGCGTTGGCGTGGTTGGCTGCTGAACTGAAATAGTGCCCGTTCAAGGGGTCAGAGTCGTTGAGACCGGAGGTCTCAACGACTCTGACCCCTTGAATCCGAGCCCCGAGCCCCGGGCCCCGGCTAGCCTGCGGCTTGCACGTCACCCTGGCGTCATGAGACGACCCCACGCACCGTGGGGCGCCGAGGAGCAGAGCTCGCCAGGGAGCTCATCGTGACGGGTGTGCCCGTCGATCCGCTGTCGCTTCTCCGACCATAGCGAAATCACGTGTTCATCTCCGACTTCGCCATCAAGCGCCCCATCGTCACCATCGTGACGATGCTCGCGCTCGTCGCCTTCGGGCTGGCGGCGTTGTTCAAGCTGCAGACCGACGAGTTCCCCGACATCCAGGCGCCCATCGTCTTCATCGGCATCGCCTACCCCGGCGCGTCACCGGACGTCGTGGAGCGCGAGGTCGTGGACCGCGTCGAGGACCGGATCTCGGGCATCAGCGGCGTCAACCACATCAACTCCACCACCACCGACGGCTTCACGCAGATCATCGTCGAGTTCTTCTTCGAGAAGCCGGTCGACCAGGCGGCGCAGGACGTGCGCGACGCCATCTCCGCCATTCGCGGGCAGCTCCCGCAGGAGATTCTCGAGCCCATCATCCAGCGGTTCGACCCTAACGACTTGCCGATCGTCTCGCTGGCGCTCACGTCCACGCGGCTGACGGTACCGCAGCTCACGCAGCTCGCGGATCAGCAGATTGGCGGCGAGCTGCGGTCGATCGCCGGCGTGGCCCAGGTGAACGTCGTCGGCGGCGACAGCGCCACGCTCAACGTGACCCTGCGCCCGGCCTCGCTTGCCGGCGCCAGCGTGGGCGTCGATCAGGTGGCCGCCGCGCTACGCGCGCAGAACCTCGCGGCGCCGGTGGGACAGGTGAGCACGCCCATGACCGAGCAGACCATCCGGCTCGAGGGACGGCTCGAGAATCCGGAGGACTTCCTCGACCTGGCCGTCACGGAGCGCGGGGGCCGGACGATCACGCTCGGCCAGGTGGCCGACGTCGCGGCGGGCCACGCCGAGCCGCGCTCGGCCGCGCTCTTCAACGGCCGCCCGGCCATCGGCATCGACATCGTGAAGTCGAAGGGGTTCAGCACGGCGTTCGTCGCGAACGGCGTGAAGGATCGCCTCGTATCGCTCGAGGCTTCGCTGCCGGCGGGCACGCGCATCGAGATCGTCCGCGACGCCGGCGCGCGCGTGGAGCAATCGGTTCGGAACGTCCAGACGACGCTGTTCGAGGGCGCCATCCTCACCGTGCTCGTCGTCTTCGTCTTTCTCATCTCGTGGCGCTCCACCGTCATCACCGGCCTCGCGCTGCCGGTGTCGGTGCTCGCCGCGTTCATCCCGCTCTGGCTGCTCGGCTTCACGCTCAACACGATGTCGCTGCTGGGGCTCTCGCTCGCGATCGGCATCTTGATCGATGACGCGATCGTGGTGCGCGAGAACATCGTCAGGCACATCGAGCTCGGCGAGGACCATTACGAGGCCGCGCGCAAGGGAACGGACGAGATCGGACTCGCCGTCGCGGCCACGAGCTTCTCGATCGTCGCGGTGTTCGTGCCCGTGGGCTTCATGTCGGGGTTCGCCGGCCAGTGGTTCAAGCCCTTCGCGCTGACCATCGCGGCCGCCGTGCTGGTGTCGCTGTTCGTCTCGTTCTCGCTCGACCCGATGCTCTCGGCGTACTGGCCGGACCCGCAGCTCGAGGCGCACGAGCGGCGCAACCCCGTGGCACGCGCGCTCGAGCGGTTCAACCACTGGTTCGACCGCCAGGCCGAGCGGTACAAGCACGGCATCGCGTGGGCGCTGGAGCATCGCGCGATCATGCTGCTCATCGCCACCGGCACGTTCGTCGGCGCCATCGCGCTTCAGGTGATGTTCGGCGGCTTCGGGTTCGTGCCCGTGAGCGATCAGAGCGAGATCAACATCGAGGTGGAGCTGCCGCCGGGCGCGAGCCTGCAGTACACGACGCAGCAGGCGGAACGCGTCGCGGCACTCGCGCGCTCGCACAAGGAGGTGCAGTACACGTACACGACCATCGGAAGCGCGGCCGGCACCGGGGCCGTGGACAACGGAGCCGTGTACGTGAAGCTCGTTCCGAAGGCGAAGCGCGACATCTCGCAGGAGGCCCTGGCGGAGCAGCTCCGGCGGGAGCTGCCATCGATCGGCGGCGTGACGGCGTACACGTTCTCTTCAGGGTTTGGTGGCGCCCAGAAGCAGGTGCAGCTTCAGGTCACCGGGCCCGACAACGTGATACTGAATCAGCTCGCCGAGGAGATCGCCAGGCGAGTGCGGCAGGTTCCGGGGGCGACGGATGTCGGGCTCTCGTCGCGCGGGCAGAAGCCGGAGCTGCGCGTGCAGATCAACCGGGGCGTCGCCGGCGCACTCGGCGTGAGCATCGCGCAGATCGCGCAGGCGCTCCGCCCGGCGTTCGCCGGCGTGGACGCGGGCACGTGGGTGGACCCGTCGGGCGAGTCGCGCTACGTGCGCGTGCGGCTCGCCCCCGAGTCGCGGGAGAACGCGGCCGACGTGGCGCGCATCCCGCTCGTGCTCCCCGGCACCGGCACGAACGGCCCAGCCGTCGTGCCGCTCGGCCAGGTGGCGAGCATTTCGCGCGGCGTGGGCCCCGCACAGATCACGCACCTCGATCGCCGTCGCGTGATCACCGTCGGCGCGAACGTTCACGGCGAATCGCTCGGCAACGTGTCGCAGGAGATCAACCGCCGGATCGCCGACGTGCGCATGCCGCCCGGGTACCGGATCACGCAGGGCGGCCAGGTGGAGAGCCAGCAGGAAGTGTTCGGCAACATCTTCATCGCGCTCGGCATTGCGGTGATGCTGATGTACCTGATCCTGGTGGTGCAGTTCGGCTCGTTCCTCGACCCCATCGCGATCCTGGTGTCGCTGCCGCTGTCGCTCATCGGCGTGGTGCTGGCGCTCCTCCTCACGCACGACACGCTGAACATCATGAGTCTCATCGGCGTCATCCTGCTGATGGGGATCGTGGCGAAGAACGCGATCCTGCTCATCGACTTCGCGAAGTGGGGCGCGGAGCGGGGGCGCGGGCGGCACGAGGCGCTGGTGGAGGCGGGGCGCATCCGCCTCCGTCCGATCCTGATGACGACGCTGGCGCTGATCGCCGGCATGGTGCCGGTGGCGTTAGGCACCGGCGAGGGCGGCGACTTCCGCGCGCCGCTGGGCCGGGCGGTGATCGGCGGCGTGATCACGTCGACGCTGCTGACGCTGTTCGTGATCCCGACCGTCTACGACATCCTGGCGGGGTGGCGTGAGGCGCTGGCGGCAAAGTTCGGTCGGAAACCGGCTGTCGCGCCGCATCCGGTGCCCGCGCCGGGGGATTGAGAGTGTCGGTTTCAGTTCGGTGCGCTGCAAGCGCTGGGGGCGCGGAAACTACCGAACCGCGAGCGCAGACCACGCAGCAGCGGGAACGTTGACGCCGTGGACAACTGCGACGCAGCGCCCGCTGACGCGGGCACCCGCGCAGCAACGGCGCACGCTGAGGCGCAGAAACCAACGGCAGGGACCGCGGAGGACGCGGAGAACGCGGAGGACGGCTCGACTGGTCGGGATGCCCGCGCCAGCGGCCGGGACCTGATGGGAACGACCTCGGGACGCCAGAGCCTCCCGGGGTCGTTCCTCCTTATTCCCGGCTCGTTGCGGGATGACCGTCCCGTAGAGTCGGGGGTCAGAGTCGCGACTCTGACCCCCGACTCTGACCCCGATTGACCCCCTGTGGTTCGCTGCGGTTCTCTGCGGGCACACGCCAGCGCGCGCTGCGCGAGATCCCGCAGGCCGTGAATGGCATCCGCTGCCATTGCGGATGCGCCGAGCTCGAGCGATGAACAGGCGCGATTCACCGTGAAGCCGGCCGCCGGCCGGGGCCGTCTGGACGACGGGGAGCGGACGGTGCATGGTCATGCGCATCCTTCTCCCGGGAAATCGCGCATGAAGCCCCTGCCCTTCGCTGTCCTCATGGCGTCGCTCTCGCTGCCGCAGGCGCTCTCGGCGCAACAGCCAACGCGCGCGCAGTCAGCACCGAGCGCCGGTGAGCGCGCCGTCCTCGCGCTCGAGGAGGCGTGGCCGGCGGCGGTCGTGAAGCGGGACGTCGCCACCTTTCGCCGACTCCTCGCACCGGGTTTCGTCTACACCGAGGACGCGCGCACGCAGACGGGCGATGAGCTCATCCACGACCTCGTGGCGAGCACCGACACGGTTACCCAGGCGCGCAACGAGGAGATGAGGACCCACGACTTCGGCAACACGATCGTCGTCACCGGCTGGCTCGTCATGCGTGGGCGCAGCGGCGGGAAGCCGTTCGAGCGCCGCTACCGGTTCACCGACACCTGGCTCCAGCGCAACGGCCGGTGGCAGATCATCGCCGCACAGGACTACCTGGTGCCGGCGGGCACGCGATGACCGCGCGCCACGCGCTCGTGATCCTGGTGCTCACCGCGTGCCGGAGCGGTGAGACCGGCGGCGCACCGGGCGACTCGTCAGGCACCGGCGGCTCAGCGCGCCCCGCCGCCGTAGTGGCCGGCGCGCGCATCGGGGCACGACGCACCACGGCGCCGGGCGAGTGGCAGATGCCCGCCGGCGACTACGCCGCCTCGCGCTTCAGCGACCTCGGGCAGATCACGCCGGCGAACGCGAAGAACCTCCGCGCCTCATGGACGTTCTCCACCGGCGTGCTGCGCGGCCACGAGGGGCAGCCGCTCGTCGTGGACAACACGATGTACGTCATCACGCCATACCCGAACGTGGCGTACGCCATCGACCTCGCGCAGCCCGGCCAGCCCCTCAAGTGGAAGTTCCGCCCCGAGAACGCGCAGGCCGCTCCGGGACAGGCGTGCTGCGACGCCGTGAACCGCGGGGCCGCGTACGCCGATGGGAAGCTCTTCTACAACCTGCTCGACGGGTACACGGTCGCGGTCGATGCCGCGACCGGGCGGCAGCTCTGGCGCACGCGCATGGCCGACGTCGCGCGCGGCGAGACGATGACCATGGCGCCCATCGTCGTGAACGGGAAGGTGCTCGTCGGCTCGAGCGGCGGCGAGATGGGCGTGCGTGGCTGGATCGCCGCGCTCGATGCCGCGACCGGGAAGGAGCTCTGGCGCGCCTACAACACGGGCAGCGATCGCGACGTGAAGGTCGCCGCCGACTTCAAGGCCTTCTACCCACAGGACAACGGCGCCAACCTCGGCCTAACGAGTTGGCCGGGCGACACGTGGAAGCAGGGCGGCGCCGCGGTGTGGGGGTGGCTGTCGTACGACCCGCAGCTCAACCTCGTCTACTACGGCACGAGCAACCCGGGCCCGTGGAACGAGGGCGTGCGCAAGGGCGACAACAAGTGGTCGTGCGCCATCCTCGCGCGTGACGCGGACACCGGCGAGCTCAGGTGGGCGTTCCAGGTCACGCCGCACGACATGTGGGACTACGACGCGGTGAACGAGAACATCCTCGTGGACCTGCCGATCGACGGCACCACGCGCAAGGCGCTCGTGCACTTCGACCGCAACGGCTACGGCTACACGCTCGACCGCGCGACCGGCGAGGTGCTCGTGGCGCAACCGTTCGTGACCATGAACTGGTCGACGGGCGTGGACATGAAGACCGGGCGCCCGCAGGTCGTGCCCGAGAAGATGACGGGCGAAGGAAAGGTGGTGAAGGACATCTGCCCGAGCCTCGAGGGCGGCAAGAACCAGCAGCCCGCCGCGTTCTCACCGCGCACCGGCCTGTTCTACGTGCCCACCAACAACCTGTGCATGGACTTCGAGGTGCGCCCGGTGAGCTACATCCCGGGCACGCCGTACATCGGTGCGAACGCGCCCGAAAAGAAGGGACCTGGCGGGCACGGCGGCGAGTTCATCGCGTGGGACGCGACGACGGGAAGGAAAGTGTGGGGCATCGAGGAGCCGTTCCCGGTGTGGGGCGGCGCGCTCGCGACCGCGGGCGGCGTGGTGTTCTACGGCACGCTCGACGGCTGGTTCAAGGCCGTGGATGCGGGGACGGGCAAGGAGCTGTGGAAGTTCAAGGTCGGCTCGGGTGTGGTGGGCAACCCGATCACGTACCTGGGCCCCGATGGAAAGCAGTACGTGGCGGTGTACTCGGGCATCGGTGGCGACATGGGGCTGCTCATCGCCGGCGACGTGGCCGCGAACCTGCCGTATGATGTGCGCGAGCGCGGCTCGACGCTCCCCGACCTCGCGCGGTGGACGAGCTGGGGCGGGATGTTATTCGTCTTCTCGCTGTGAGCGGTCATTCCGAGCTCGCTTGTCATTCCGAGCGGGAGCCTTGATGTCATTCCGAGCGGGAGACTTGATGTCATTCCGAGCGAGCCCGTAGGGCGAGTCGAGGAACCCTCATCGTCCCGGGAGAGGGCCCTCTACCCAGAAGCTGAGGGTTCCTCGACTGCGCGGCCCTCCGGGCCGCTCCGCTCGGAATGACAAGCGAAGAATGACAAACCCCTGCTTCCGAGGAATCACCCATGACGCGCGCAGCACATCGTCTCATTGGCCTCGCCGCGACGCTGGGGATCGTTGCCGCGAGCGCGCCGCTTTCCCAGCACCGTCCGCCGGCACCTAACGCGCCGTCACCCGATTCGATTCGCTTCGTCGCGCACCCCCAGTACGTTCCCGCCGGCTTCCCGTCGCACGACCGGCCGCTGGCGTTGACGAATCCGTTCGAGGGCAACGCCAGCGCCCGCGAGACCGGCGCGAAGCTGTTCGTCTCCTACAACTGCATCGATTGCCACGGGGCCGACGGCTCGGGCGCCATGGGCCCGAGTCTCGCCGATGGCCGCTGGCACTTCGGCGGCACGCCGGCCGAGGTGTTCGAGTCGATCTACCAGGGCCGCCCCGACGGCATGCCGGCGTGGGGTGGGCGCATCGCCACCGATCAGATCTGGATGCTCGTCACGTACGTCCGCACACTCTCCGCGGGCAAGGACGTCGCGACCGAGAACTTCACGGGCAAGACGGTGGAGCGGACGGGGCACTGAGGACCGGGGGACCGGGAGTTGGGAACTCGGCGCACCGCCGTGCCCCGGCGAACGGCTGACTCGTCCACCTTGTGGCGTCCCGCGACGCCACACGCCGCCAGACCCGCCTCCCGCCACTCCCCCCGTGTCCGCCCAGTCCTCCGCCGTCCGCCTCACCGGCGAAGTACCCAGGTTCGACGTCGTCGAGGCGGTCACTCCCGTCGGCACCGCGCCGTGCTTCGAGTGCCGCGGCCCCATCGTCGACACCTACTACGAGCGCGACGGGCGTGTCATCTGCGCGGCCTGCCAGCGGCGCCTGGCCGATACTGTGATGCACAGCACCAACGATGACCGATTCCCGCGCGCGCTCGCGTTCGGGCTAGGCGCCTCGGTGCTTGGCGCCACCCTCTATTTCGGGCTGTTGGCGGTCACCGACCGTGAGATCGAGCTCGTAGCGATTCTCGTCGGCTTCATGGTGGGCAAGGCCGTGCGCCACGGCTCGGGCGGGCGCGGCGGGCGGCGGTACCAGTGGCTCGCCGTCGCGCTCACCTACCTGGCCATCGCCAGCACCTACGCTCCGTTCGTGATGCGAGGGTTCGGCGAGCCAACCAACGCGTCCGCCGCCGGTGTCACAGCGCTGCTGCTCCTCGCGGCGGTCGCACCCGTGCTCGCGGGACTCCGCAACGTCCTCGGGGTCGCGATCACGATCGTGGCGCTCGCGCAGACGTGGCGCATGAACCGCCCGCTAGCGCTCGAGATCGCCGGCCCGTATTCCATCCGTCCAACGACTGCACGAAGGACGCAGGCCGCCTGACCGGACGGCGTGGCACCGGCTCACTGCGCCCGCAACGCCACCATCGGATCCACCCGCGACGCCCGCCGCGCCGGAACGTAGCTCGCCACGAGCGTCACCACCGCCAGCAGCCCCGCCGCCGCCGCGAGCACGAGCCACACGCCCGCGCCCGTACCAAGCAGGAACCCCGACAACAGGCGCGACGCCACGAACGCCAGCGGCACCCCCACGGCCAGTCCGATGCCCGCGAGCAGCATCCCCTGCCGCAGCACCAGCCGCAGCAGCTGCGGCGCGGCGGCGCCTAACGCGACGCGGATGCCGATCTCCCGCGTGCGCTGCGCGACCGCGAACGCCACCACGCCGTAGAGCCCCACCGCCGACAGCAGCAGCGCGACCACGCCGAACGCGCCGAGCATCCCGCCAGCGATGCGCTGCGGCAGCAGCGACGTCCCGATGTGCTCCTCCAGCGTCCGTGGGTTCTCCGCCAGCCAGTCCGGCGCCACCGCGGCCAGCTCGCGACGCACGGCGGCCGCGAGCGACCTCGGATCGCCGCTCGTGCGCACGTGCAGCACCACGTCGTCAGGGTGCTGAAGCTGCGGATAGTACAGATACGGTCGCGGCGATTCCGCGATCGACAGGTACTTCCCATCGCGGGCGAGTCCCACCACCTCGAGCCACGGCCCCTCGGGCCCACTGATGCCGATGCGCTTCCCGATCGGGTCGGCGCCCGGCCAGAAGCGGCGCGCGAACGTCTCGTTCACCACCACCACCGGCGCCGCACCGGCGCGATCGCGATCGGTGAACCCGCGACCGCGGACGAGCGGCACCTCCATCGTCTCGAAGTAGCCCGGGCCCACCATGTTGTAGTGGAACTCCATGTCCTCGCCGTCGCGCGGCCGGTAGCCGTCGATGGTGATTCCCCGCCGCGAGGCGTTCAGTGCGAGCGGTACCGCGCCGGCCCAGCTCACGTGCGTCACCCCCGGAACCGCCGCCACGCGGTCGCGTAGCTCCAGCGCGACCTGCTCCCGGTCCCGCGTCCCTTCCTCACCGGGTCGCGGCCCCACGTTCACGAGCAGCATGTGATCCACGCGGAACCCCGGGTCGATCGTCGCCACGGCGCGAAGCGTTCGCAGAAAGAGCAGCGCGCCGACGAGCAGCAGCATCGACATGGCGACCTGCCCCACCACGAGCGCGCCATGGAGCGGGAACCGCCGCCCACCCACGTTCATCGCCGGCGCATCGCTCTTGAGGGCACCCACCACATCGGCACGGCTGGCGCGCAGCGCCGGCGCGAGGCCGAACACGAGCCCGGTGATGAGTGTGACCGCGAGCGTGAACATCAGCACGCGGCCGTCAGGGCGAAGATCGAGCCCCACGGGCACGGGCGTGGGGGGCGTGAACGCCATGAGTGCCTTGCCGGCCCACACCGCCGCCACCGCGCCCACGATGCCGCCTAACGCCGCCAGCAGCACGCTCTCCGTCAGCATCTGCCGCACCACCCTCCCCCGGCTCGCCCCGAGCGACATGCGGATGCCGATCTCCTTGAGCCGGCCGGTCGCGCGCGCGAGCAGCAGCCCGGCGACGTTCGCACAGCAGACGAGGAGCACGAGCCCAACCGTCGCCATGAGCAAGGCCGCGAAGCCGAGCGCGGGGCCGCGAATCTGCGGCGGAACGCGTGTGGCCTGTTCGGGCAGGAGGGAGATGCGCCGGCCCTGCTTCGTCACGTCCGTCCAGTTGTCGGGGTACGCGGCCGTGAGCTGGCGCGCCACCACGTTCATGCGTGAGCGCGCCTGCTCGATGGTCACGCCGGGCCTGAGCCGCGCGAACAGCAGCAGCCCGCGATCGCCGCGCGAGGTGAGTGCGGATGCATTGAACCCGACCATCGAGCCGAGCGAGGCCGGAACCCACACGTCGGTGCGCAGGCCGCGGAAGGCGCCGGCGAACCCCTGCGGCGCAACACCGATGACGATGAACGGCCTGGCATTCACCCGAATCGTCTTGCCGACGATCGCCGGGTCGGCGCCGAAGCGGCGTTGCCAGAGCGCGTGCGAGATGACGACCACCGCCTCCCCGCCCGGTACCGCCTGCTCGCCGCCGAACGCTCGGCCCGCCGCCAGCCTAACGCCGAGCACCTGGAAGTAATTGCTGGAGACGACCTCGACCGCGATGCGCTGGAGGTCGTCGTCGCTCCCGACGGCCGCGGGCCGTGGCGCGAAGCCCATCACGCCCGAGAAGATGTCCGTCTGCTTCTGGAATTCCTCGAGGTCGGGATACGACGAGCTGCCGTACGGCGGGCCGCTGAAGTCACTCGTGTACACGCCGACGAGCCGGGCGGGGTCGGCCACGGCGGCGGGCGGGCGAAGCAGAACCGCATTCACCAGCGTGAAGATCGCGGTGTTCGCGCCAACTCCCAGCGCGATGGTCAACGCCGCCGCCAGCGTGAACCCTCGTGATCGAGCGAGCCGTCTCAGGGCGTAGCGAAGGTCGAAGCCCATTGGTCCTCCGGAGTAGGCGGTAATTGGGGTCAGAGTCGAATTTCATCCTTCGAACGCAACTGCGTTCGAAGGATGAAATTCGACTCTGACCCCAATTGCTCTAACGCACCACCACCGCCGGCGCCAGCAGCTTGTACATCACCGGCGTCACCAACCGCGAAAGAACGGTGGACGACACCAGCCCGCCAATGATCACCCACGCCAGCGGCGAATAGAGCGACGACCCCTGCACCGCGAGCGGCAGCAAGCCACCAATCGCCGTGAGCGTCGTCAGCACGATCGGCACGAACCGCACCTCCCCCGCGTGCTGGATCGCATCGTCGAGCGCCATCCCGCGCTCCCGAAGCTGGTTCGTGAAGTCCACGAGCAGGATCGACGTCTTGATCTCGATCCCCACGAGCGCGACGAAGCCGATCATCGCCGTGAACGAGAGCGTGTTGCCGGTCAGGAACAGCGCCGCGATGCCGCCCACGAGTCCGAGCGGGATCACCGATGCGACGATGAGCGTGCTCTTGAACGTCCCGAACTCGAGCACGAGGATCGCCAGGATCATGAACACCGCGACGATGATCGCGCTGCCGATCCCGCCGAAGCTGTCCTGCCGACTCTCGATCTCACCGGCGGCGACGAGCCGGTAGCCTTCCGGAACGGGCATCGAATCCAGCGTGGCGAGCACCTGCCTCGTGACGCGATCGGTGGTGTACCCCGACCGCACCGACGACGTGATGGTGACTGCCCGCTCCTGGTCGAAATGCTGGATCAGCGACGGCGAGGCCGCGAAGCGCACCTCGGCAACCTGACGCAGCGGAATCTGCGCGCCCGACATCGACGCGAGATACACGCGATCGAGCGCCTCGGCCGATGGGCGTCCACCGGCATGCGGCAAACGAACCGTGATGTCGCGCTCCTCACCATCCGCGTCACGGAATCGGCCCGCCGAAACGCCGGCGATCCCGAGCCGGATCGTGCGATCCACCTCCACCGTCGGCACCCCGAGCAGCCCGGCCTTCTCCCGGTTCACATCCACGACGAGATCCGTGCGGTCGAGCCGGACGGGGTTGTTCACGTACTGCGTGCCCTCGGTGGCGGTGAGCACGCGCTCCACGCCGCTCGCCAGCGCGCGCAGCGTGTCGAGTCCCGGGCCCACGACGCGAATGGCGATGGGTGCGTCGATCGGCGGGCCGTTCTCGAACTCCTGCAGCTCGACCCGCGCGCCCGGATACGCCGCGAGCGCGGTGCGCAACGAGTCGAAGAGCGCCGGCGTGTGCCCGGGCTCGTACCCGTTCAGCAGCACGAACAGCTGACCCGCCGAGGGGTTCTCGCTGCGCGGCGTCACGTTGTAGTAGATCTGCGGGTTGTCGCGACCCACGTTCGTGAAGATGGCCCGCACCTCCGGGCGCGCCGCGAGCACGCGCTCCGCGAACCGCGCGGCGCGATCGGTCTCATCGAGGCTCGCGCCGTCGGGCGTCTCGATGCGGACGACGAACTGCGGCGTTCCCGCCTTCGGAAACAGCGAGAACCCGACCACGGGCACGAGCGCGAGGCTGGCGGCGAAGAGCCCCGCGGCGATCAGCACCGTGGGCACGGGCCGCGCGAGCGCGCGGTGCAGCACCGGCGCGTACGACGCGTGGATCCCCCGCTCGAGCGTACGGAAGAACACGTTCCCGTGCTCGTCCTTCTCCTCCTTCATGATCAGGCTCGCGAGCCACGGGATGATCGTGAGCGACACGAGCAGCGACGCGAGCACCGTGTAGACGACGGTGACCGGCATCGAGCGGATGTATCGGCCCGGCAGCCCCGGCAGGAAGAGGAGCGGAAGGAAGGCGAACACCAGCGTGGCCGTGCAGCCGAGCACGGCGACGGCGATCTGCTTCGTGGCCATGATGGCTGCTTCGCGCCGCGAGCGCCCTTCGCGCAGGAACCGCGCGATGTTCTCGACCACGACGATGGAGTCGTCCACGAGCAGCCCGAGGGCGATGACGAAGCCGACGATGGAGAGCTGGTTGATGCTGAAGCCGGTGAAGTTCAGCAGCGTGACCCCGATCGCCAGCGACAGCGGAATCGAGATCATAACGATCGACGCGGCCCGGAATCCAAGTGGCAGCAGTGTCACCAGCACGAGGACTATCGCGATCGCGAAGTCCTCGCCGAGCCGGTTCAATCGATGCGAGACGTTCTGCGACTGGTCGAAGCCGCGCTCGAGCGTCACCGTCGCGGGCAACGTCCGCTCGAAGCGATCGAGCGCCGCGTAGATTCCGTCGCGCACCGCGGCGATGTTGCGACCGTCCTGCTGCGTGGCGGTCACGAACACCGCGCGCTTTCCGTTGTAGCGGGTGATGTGCGTGGCGTCGGCGTACCCCCAGTCCACGCTCGCGACATCGCCCACGCGCACGATCTGGCCGTCGGCATCGCCGATCACCGTCGCGCGCACTTCCTCGGGTGTCTCGTAGTCGCCGCTGGCTTTCACGTTGAAGCGACGAGCTCCAATGTCGACGCTTCCACCCGGGATGTTCGCGTTGTCGCTTCCGATCGCGGAGATCACGCGCGACGGCGCGATGCCGATCTGCGCGAGGCGCGCGAGATCGAGCGACACGCGAATCTCGCGGTCGGGCGCGCCCCATCGCTCCGCGCCGCGCACGCCCGGCACCGCCTCGATCCGGTCCTCGAGCTGGCTCGCGAGCCGGTCGAGCGTATGGTACGGCGCCACCTCGGAGACGAGCGCGATCTGGACGATCTTCACGTCCGCCGCCGCGGCCTTGTTGACGTCGAGGCTGTAGATGTCCGCGGGCAGCGACGGCCGGAGCGCGTTGACCTCGCGCACCACCTCATCGTACTTCCGGTCGGCGTCCACTGACGGCTCGAACTCGGCCCGAATCACGGCCAGCCCGTCGCGCACGTCGGCCTTGAGCTCCTTGAGATCATCGAGCTCGCCCAGCCGCTCCTCGATCGGATCGACGACGAGCTGCTCCACGTCGTGCGGGCTCGCGCCCGGGTAGACCGCGACCACCGAGTAGACGGGGATCGGAAACGTCGGATCCTCGGCCCGCGGAATGGCGAACCAGGAGCTGAGCCCGAGCGCGACCAGCATGGCGAAGAGCACCACCGTGAACTGGTAGTTCTTCACGCTGAAGTCGGAGATTCTCATCGGACTACCCTCACGGCCGTGCCGTCGTCGAGGTAGGCGGCGCCTTCGGTGACGACGGCGCCCACGCCATCGAGCGCGCCGCGCACGGCGACCCGGTCGCCGCGCACGAAGGCGATGGTCACCGGCAGGCGGCGGGCGTGTGTGCGCGTGGAGTCGAGGGCGTACACCGTCGCCTTGTCGCCGTCGGCTTCGACGATCGACTCGATCGGCACGAGCGCCGTCCGCTCGCCGCCGACCGACTGAATCTCCACGCGTCCGACGAGCCCGGTGGCGAGCGACGCCGCCGTGGGGAGCGCGATCTCCACGGCGTAGGTGCCGGTGCCCGACGTGGCGGCGGCCGCGACCTCGCGTACCGTGCCGGCGAACACGCGCTCCGGAATAGCGTCGAAGCGCACCGTGGCGGGCAGCCCGAGCCTAACGCGCATGAGGTCGCGGTCCGAGAGGCCGACGCGCAGCACTCGGCCGCCCGTGGCGCTGGCGAGCGCGACCACCGGCGCGCCGGGGGCGACGAGCTCGCCCGGCTCCGCGAGGCGTCGCAGGATGGTTCCCGGCGCGGGCGCGACGATGGTCGCGTACTGCCGGTTGAAGCGCGCCGCCTCGAGATCCGACCGCGCGACGTCGAGCGCGGTGCTCGCGTCCTGCATCTGCGCGAGCGTGACGACGCTGTCGCGGTATAGGCGCTTTGCGCGCTCGGCATCGCGTTCGGCTTTCGCGACGGCGCTCTGCGCCTTGGCGACCTGCGCGTCGATCTCGCGGAGGTCGAGCACCGCGAGGGTCTGGCCGCGCGCTACGGTCTGGCCCTCGCGGACGGTGAGCCGAGCGATGACGCCACCGATCTTGAAGCCGAGCTGCAGCTCGTCGCGCGCGGCGAGGACGCCGGTGCCGGTGACGGGCTGGGGGGTGCTGTCGAAGACGACGGGGGCGGTGCGGACGGACCGCACGGTGTCGGGCGTGACTGCGGGTTTGGCGTCGGACTCGCTGCATGCGCTGACTGCGAGGGCGGCGAGTATCGGTCTGAGAGGGGTCATCATGGGAGTAGTGATGCTGGGGGCTGATCGCTGCTTGCTGGGGCTGACCGCTGCTTGCTGCGGCTGCTCGCTGCTTGCTCGTGCTGGGTGCTGCGTGCTGGCTGTCGGCTGCCGGCTGCCGGCTATTAGCTGCTTGCTGGTAGCTCCCTCAGCGCGGCGGCTCGCTCCAGATCCACCCACCGCGTCGCGTACGCGTATCGCGTCAGGATCTCGTTCAGCTCCGCGCGCGTGTACGCGGTGCGCGCATCGATGAACTCGATCTGCGACGCGATGCCTTCTTCCCGCCGGCGGGCCACGAGCTCGAACGCGCGACGCGCGGCGGCGAGGCGGTCGGCGGCGGTGCCCATGGCGCCGCGCGCGACGCGGGCCGCGTCGTACGTCTGGCGCACCTGCAGCTCGATGCGCCGCGCGATCTCCGTGCGCTGCGTGCGCGCGCGCCGTGCCTCGAGCTCGGCCCGTTGCCGGCGGGCGTGGTCCTGGCCGCCGTTGAACAGGTTCCACTGCATCACCACCGACGCGACGAGCACGTCGTTGTCGCGGTCGAAGCGGTACTCCTGTCCCTGCACGCCGTAGTCGACGCCGAGCGATACGCTGGGGAGGAACGAGGCCGTCGCGGCGCGCTCCTGCGCTTCCGCGGCGCGCTCGCCCCAGGTGGTCTGTTCCAGCTCCTCGCGGCGCGCGAGGGCCACGCGCACGAGATCGTCGGGCGAGCCCGGAAGCTCGAAGGCGAGCGCGCTGTCGGCGATGACCGGCACCGGGGCGTCGAGCGGCCGATCGAGCAGGAGGTTCCATGCGCGTCGGGCCGCGTCGCGGCGCTCCTCCGCTTCGGCGAGCTGCTGCTCGACCTCGCTCAGCTCGGCGCGGGCGCGCAGCACCGCCTCGGGCGTGATGGTGCCGTTGGCGAGGAGCCGCTCGTTCACCCGCACGTTCTCGCGCACGAGCTCGAGCGTCGAGCGATAGAGCTCCACCACCTTCGCCGCGCTCGCGTGCTGCAGCCACGCCGTCTGGATCTCGGCCGCGAGCTGCCGCATCGCGCCGCGGAGCTGTGCGCCCTGCAGGCCGCGCAGACTCTTGCTCGCGTCGTAGTTGGCGCGGATGGCCGGATTGTAGATCGGCTGGCCGATCCGGAATCGCGTCTCCTGCGCGAGCGGCAGCGACGCGTCGATGTTCGTCGGGAAGCGGTTCGAGCCGGTGAGCTGGTTGAGCGCCTGATAGGCGGGGTTCACGAGGTCGCCGACGTCGAGTACGCCGCTCGTGCGCGAGTAGCGGGCGTCGAAGGTGACGGTCGGGAGGTAGAGCGCGCGGGCCTGCCGTACGCCGACTTCACTCTGGTCGTCGGCGAGTCGTTCGCGGGCGAGCGTGAGGTTCCGTTCGAGTCCTTCGCGCACGAGCGCGTCGAAGGGGCCGGGGGGCTGTTGCGCTCCGGCGTTGGCGGCGCCGGCGCACGCGAGGCCGGCCAAGGCGAGGGTGAGGGTGTGTCGCTTCATCGATCGGCTCCGACGTCGGTTGACGTGTACATCGTTACCATACCTAACGTTGTTAAGTCGGCTGGCAAAAAAAATGGCCCTCGGACCCGCGCTCACTCCGACTCCTCCCGCAGCGCGCCGCGCATGGCGTTGTCCACGAGCGCACGGGCGGTCTTTCGGGCATCGCGCCAGGGGATGGCGTCGCCACCGACACGGACGATGTGCAGGGACACGAGCCCGTGAACGCTCGCCCACATCATCTGCGATACGAGCTCCGGGTCCTTGAGCTCCGAGCGGTATCGCCCAGCGGCGATCCCCTCGGCCACGGTGCGCCGGAGAAAATCGTACGCGGTCTCGCCGGGATGCGCGCGCCGGTCAAGGACGGTCTCTTTCGTTGCCGCGAGCTCCGGCGTCATGAACAGCACGCGGTAGTGGCTCGGGTGCGTGAGACCGAACTCGACGTACGCGAGCCCGGCGGCGCGCAGCCGCGCCACCGGGTCGGCGATGCGGCCGGTCTTCTGGAACGCCTGGGAGAAGGCGAGGAAGTCGGTCTCCACCAACTCCTGGATGAGCGCCTGCTTGTCGCGGAAGTGGTGGTAGATCGCCGTGGGCGTGTACTCGATGCGCTTGGCGATCTCGCGCATGGTGACCGCCTCGACGCCCTCCGCCGCAAACATCTCGCGTGCGGCGTCGAGGATCTTCTCGCGCGTCTCCTGGCGTGCTCGTTCGCGGCGGTCTCGTGGGCCCATGGGCAGCTCGGTGACTTAACGACGTTAAGTGACCTTACAGTGATCAAGGCGCGTTGTCAAGTCATCCGTTGGGGGCTCGGGGCTCCTGCGAGGGGTCAGAGTCGCGACTCTGACCCCTCGAACCCCGGTTTCAACGACTCTGACCCCCTTGAACCGACCCCTTGAACCGCCGCTCACCCCTCAGCCGCCGGCTCCTCGAAGACCTTCCGCGCCTTCTCGAGCGCGTCCGTATCGCCCACGAGCAGCACCTCATCGCCAGCCTCGAACGGCGCGAGCGGGTCGGGCGAGTAGGTCACCGCCCCAGCGCGCACCACCGCGATCACCGTCGCGCCGGTTCGCTTGCGCAGCTCGAGCGACGCCGCGCTGCGCGCCACGGCCGGAGCCCCCTCCGCCACCACCACCGTCTCCAGCCGCACGCGCTCGCCTAACGGCGCGAGCACGTCGCCGATGCGAGACGTCACCGAGCGATCGGGGGAGAGGAACATCCCGTAGTGGTCGGCGCGCACCTCGTCCACCAGACGCCGAATCCGGTTCACCGAGACGCCGTAGCGGCGGAGCACGCGCGCGAAGATCTCGACCGACGTCTCGAGCTCCTCGGGCACCACCTCGTCGGCGCCGAGGCGTCGCAGCTCCTCGATCTCCGCGACGGAGCGCGTCCGCACCACGATGCGGATCTGATCGTTGAGATGGCGCGCGACCGACACCCCACGCCGCTCCTCGGCCGGCGCGGCAATCGCGAACACGATCACCCGCGCGTGCGCGATGCCGACCTTCTCCAGCACCTCGCTCCGCGTCCCGTCGCCGAAGAAGACCGGCTCGCGCGCCAGCCGCGCCCGCCGCACGATCTGCCCGTTCTGCTCCAGCACCACGTACGGAATCCCCGCCGCCGTGAGCGCGCGGGCGAGGTTGCGCCCGTTCAGCCCGTAGCCGACGATGATCACGTGATCCCGCAGCGCGCGAACGGCCGGCAGCTCCTGGGTCGGGATCGTGACCTGCGGCTCCCGCGCCAGGCGCGACAGCCAGTTCGCCACGCGATCGGCGTTGCCGATGACGAACGGCGCGGCGAGCATCGTGAGTACCGACGTGTCGAGGAAGAGCTGATACCGGGTCGCGTCGAGCAGGCCGAGCGACACGCCGCTGCCGGCGAGCACGAACGAGAACTCGCCCGCCTGCGCGAGCCCCAGCCCGCTCACCACGCCCACGCGCAGCGAGCGCTTGAGCGCGCGCACCACCGCCACCACGACCACCGCCTTGATCAGCACCACCCCCAACGCGAGCGCCACCACCAGCGGGAGATGCTCCCACACGTAGCGCACGTCGAGCAGCATCCCCACCGAGATGAAGAAGATCCCGCTGAACGTGTCGCGGAACGGCAGCACGTCCGAGAGCGCCTGCAGCCCGTAGTCGGATTCCGAGATGATGAGACCCGCCAGGAACGCGCCGAGCGCGAGCGACATTCCGAACGCCGAGGTGACGTACGCGGCGCCGAGTCCGATGAACACCACCGCGAGCGTGAAGATCTCGCGGTTCCGCAGCTCGGCGATGCGGCGCAGTACTCTCGGGACCGCCAGCCGGCCGCCCACCACGAGCACGCCGACGACGAGCGCGCTCACAGCGATGGTGCGCACCGTCGCCGCGACGCCCGGCGCGGTGCCCGCCAGGAGCGGCGTCATGAGCATCAGCGGCACGACGCAGAGGTCCTGGAACAGCAGGATCGCCACGACGATGCGCCCGTGCGCGGTGTCGAGCTCGCCGCGGTCGGTGTAGACCTTGAGCACGATCGCGGTGGACGACAACGCGAACAGGGCGCCGAAGAACACCGCGAGGCGAGGCGGCGTTCCGAATGCGAGCGCCACCGCGGCAATGATCAGGATGGTGGCGACCACCTGCAACGCGCCGCCGCGCAGCACCCACTGGCCCATGCGCACGATGCGCGACAGCGACAGCTCGAGCCCGATGGTGAACAGCAGCAGCACCACGCCCACCTCGGCCAGCGACGACACCGAGTCCGGGCGGGCGACGAGGGCGAGCGCGTTAGGCCCGATGGCGACCCCGGTGAGCAGAAAGCCGACGACGGTCGGCACCCGCAGCCGCTGCGCGAGGACGACGACCGGGATGGCGACCGCGACGAGGATGACGAGGTCGCGGAGAACGGGAATACCATGCACGGCGGTAAGGTCAGGGGTAATTGGGGTCAGACTCGAATTTCATCCTTCGAGCGCAGCTGCGTCCAAAGGATGCTATTCGAGTCTGACCCCAATTACGCTCCGCGCGACGAATCCCGCTTGTCAGTTCCTCCACTCGAGCTTCGTCAGCGCGATGCGATGCTCCTTCGCCTGGGCATCGTACGTGATGCTGTACGCCGCAGGGTAGTACCCGGCCGGCGTCACGCGCTCGGCCATCGGCAGCGCCATCTCGACGTTCGGCTTCGAGAGGATGAACTCGCGCGTGACCATCGGCTCCTGGAAGATCACCGCGCCGTCGTACGTCCCCGTGAGGAAGGTCGTCGTGAACTTCTTGTTGTTCGGCGGCGGCTGGACTTCGGGCGAGCGGATGTCCACCCAGTGCACTCCCATCCGCGGCACGGCAACGAGCGGCGGCGGCGAGAACGCGAACGGCGGCATGAAGTCGGCGGCGGGAACGTTCGCGGATTTCACGAGGAACGCCGGATCCGTCGGCAGAATCGCGTCGCGCTCCTCGACCGAGATCTTGTAGAAGTGGAAGTCGAAATGCGGCAGGTTGTAGACACCCTCCGGCGGGTGACCGGCCGGGTTCCAGTCGAGCTCGATGAACTTGTAGGGCGTCGGGTTCTGCGCCGGCATTGGCACCGTGTAGGCGTCGAAGTCTTCGTGCGCGTGGCCTTCGCCATCGCTCGGGTCGTGGGGCATCGGCATCGGCGCCCTCAGACCATCGAGCGCGCGCTCGTCGAGCGCGATGCCAACCTCGAGTGGAACTCCCTTGTTCAGCACGACGTAGCTGCGAGCGCGCCCGCTACCGAACTCGATGGGCGTGCCGTACTGGCGGTGCGTGCCGGGCAGCTCACCGGCGCGGGAGAACAGTGGGGCATCGACGTTGGGGGCTCCTGTGGGCGTCGGGTCAGCGCAAGCGGCGAGTGCGAGAGCGATCGTCGCAGCGATTGGGAAAACCGCGGGGCGGTACGTCATCGTATCGGCTCCTCTTCTCCGTCAGGCCGCGCACCGATGGCGATACGCGGTCGTTGTTGGGTTGCTGTCGCCCGGAGACTGTCACCGAGCGCGTCGCAAACTCACCAGATCGAGGAGCTCGTGCATGGGTCAACGTACCCAACTGCAATCCGGACGCTGATCACGTCCGTCGTCCGGCAACCGGCGTGCGCCTGACCGGAGAGCAGGCGTCCCGTGCTACTCGCTGCGCAACGCCTCGATAGGGTCGACGCGCGACGCTCGCCACGCGGGAACGATGCTGGCCACGAACGCCACTGCCAGCAGGACGATCGTCACGAACATGAAGACCCCCGGATTGCGGGCCGGCGTGTCGAACAGTAAGGGCTCCACCCACCGCGCGGCGGTGAGCGCGAGCACGATGCCGATCGCGATGCCCGCTGCCGCCAACCCGACGCCGTGCCGAACCACGAGCCCTACGATGTTGGCGACCTGTGCGCCGAGCGCGATGCGCACGCCGAGCTCTCGAGTGCGTTGCGTCACGAGGTACGCGATCACGCTGTACAGGCCAATGGCCGCTACGAGCAGCGCGAGAGTGCCGAACAGTCCGAACATCGTCGCACCCAACCGCCAGGGCCGGATCTGCGGGTCGAGTGATTCCTGGAGCGAGTTCACGAGCACGAAGCCGAGCCGCGGCTCGAGGCGGAGCATTTCCGACCGCAACGCCGCGGTCAGCGCGGTCGCGTCACCTCGTGGGCGCACGAGCAACCTCCGTCCGCCGAAACCGAGCGCGCGCTCCTGACCCATCGGGATGTAGTACTGCATGGCCGGCTTCTCGCGCAGCGAGTAGCGGCGCGAGTCCTCGACGATGCCGACGATTCGGGAGCAGGGCATCCGGCGTATCATCAGACACTGGCCAACGGCGTCGCCGTCCGGCCACAGCGCGCGTGCCATCGTCTCGTTCACGACCGCCACGCGAGCCGCGCCGGCGATGTCGGCGGGGGTGAACGCGCGGCCACGCAGCAGCCGCGTGCCCGCCGTCACGAAGTAGTCATCCGACACGGCCCGAATGTACGGGCCGCCGCCCGGCAGCCTGGGCAGCGAGTCGTGACCCGAGACTTTGAGCGCGGTGCTCATGGCCGATTGAAAGGGTGTCCCGACGACGACCGCTGCGCGCTCCACTCCCGGCAGCGCGCGCACGCGCGCGAGGGCGAGATCATAGAACCCGCTCTCGCGGACCCGCGCGCGCTGCTGCCCCTCGTCGGACTGGTCGGGGCTCGTGGGCCACTCGAACGCGACGGCGAGCACGCGCTCGGGTTCGAGCCCGAGGCGGAGATCGTGGACGTTCCACAGGCTGCGCACGAACAGCCCCGCGCCCACCAGCAGCACCACCGACAGTGCCGCCTGCGACACCGTAAGCGTGGTGCGGAGGCGGCTACGCTGGCCGCCGCCCTCGCGCGCGCCCGCCTTGAGCGCCGACGTGAGGTCGAGCCGCGTGCCGCGAAGCGCCGGCACGAGCCCCACGAGCAGGCCGGTGGCGATGGCGGAGAGCGCCGTCACTGTGAGCACACGCACGTCGACAGTGGCGTCGGTCCACGCGATGTTAGGCAACAGGACGCCGCGCACGAACCGGCCGCCGGCGAAAGCGATGACGAGCCCCGCGGCGCCGCCGGCGAGGCCGAGCACGACGCTCTCCGCCAGCAGCAACCGCACCAGGCGGCCGCGACCGACCCCGAGCGCCAATCGCACGGCCACCTCGCGGCGCCGGCGCGCGGCGCGCGCGAGGAACAGGTTGGCGACGTTGGCGCACGCGATGAGCAGCACGACGGCCGAGACGGCGACGAGCCACCGTGACACGCGTGCCTCGGCGGTCTCCCGAGCGTTCTCGTTGAAACGGATGGGGGCGACCGAGAACGTGGCGTCCTTCATCGTGTGATTGCTCGGGCCGTCGTACGAGCGACGGTGGGCTGCCGTGGCGTCGGCGCCCGCTTCGCGCGCGTCGAAGCCCGGCTTCAGCCGGCCCACGATCTGCAGCCAGCTCGCGCCCCAAGTGGTTTCCCAGTCCGAGCCCGGGCCCCAGTACGGGAGACTGATCGGCACCCAGCCGTCTCGTTGCTCGAGCTCCACGCCGGTGAACCCCTGCGGCGCGACGCCAATGATCGTGTACGGCATGCCGCCGATCAGCATGGTTTGCCCGATCGCCGCGCGATCGCCGGCGAACGCACGCTTCCAGTAGCCTTCCTCGAGCACGATCACGTTCTCGCCACGAGGAGGGTGGTCCTCGTCGGGGCCGAAGAAGCGGCCGACCACCGGCCGTACCCCGAGTAGCGGGAAGAAGTCCCAGGACGCGCGGCCGAGCATGACGCGGTGTGCATCGGCGCCGCGCCCGACCGTGGCCTCCGCCTTCGCGTATACGGCGACGCGCTCGAAGGCATGGGCGTTCTCGCGCAGATGCGCGTACGCCACGAAGCCGAGGATGCTGCCGGTACTCTGACCGAATGCGCCGGCGTCCTCCGTGGCGTAGAGGCGCACCACGCGGTCGGGATCGACGACATGCGCGGGCCCGCGCAGCAGCAGGCGGTCGATGATGCCGAACATCGCGGCGTTGGCGCCAATTCCGAGGCCTAACGTGAGCACCACCATCGCGCTGAAGCCCGGTGCGTGGCGCAGGGCCCGCAGCACGTACCGGACGTCCTGGCCGAGCGTGTCGAGCGACGCGAACCCGACGGCCGACCGTCGGGCTTCCTGCAGCGCGGTCCGGTTGCCGAATCGCCGCCGGGCGGCGTCGCGTGCCTCGGCGTCGCTCATCCCGCCGTACCGGTGCTCGGCCGCACGCATCTCCAGGTGGAAGTGCATCTCTTCGTCCATCTCGCGGTCATAGCGGGAACGGAAGAGGTAGTAGCGAGCTCGCAACCAGAGGCCGCGCACCAGATCGAGGGCTGCTCGCATGGGCTCGAACTCCTCCGACGAAGGCGCGTCAGGCCGGTTGCATCACGCGGCCGACGGCCGCCACGACGCGCTCGAACTCCCGGGCCTCCTGCGCGAGCTGCTTCCGGCCGGCGGCCGTGATGGAGTAGTACCGGGCGCGCCGCTTGGTCGGCGTGAGCTTCCACTCCGATCGGACCCAGCCCTTCACCTCCATCATCTGGAGCGCCGGGTACAGCGTGCCCTCCTGAACGCGAAGCACGTCCTCGGACAGGCGCTGGATGTGCTGCGCGATGGCGTAGCCGTGCATGGCGCTCACCGTGAGCGTCTTGAGCACGAGCATGGCGAGCGTCCCGGGGAGCAGCTCGCTGCGATCGGACGGCGGTGGCGACATACTTTGGTTACCTATGGGTAGGCAAACAAAGCTTAGCCCCGGACTGGGATCCTCGTCAAGCCATCAATAACAACAGTGGCAGGATGACGAGCGAGGAGCGCTACTGGTCTTCCCGTCCATTCGCCCTGCCTTCGACGGCGGGAACGATCGCGCTGTCGAGCAGGTCGTAGATCGCCTCGAGGTGCCCGCGCTCCCTCGGGCCCGCGTTAGGATCGGACGTCGTGGCCACCACGAGCTCGATGCCGGGCACCACGAAGATGAACTGCCCGCCGTAGCCCCACGCGAAGTACACGTCGTGCTCGCCGGAGCGGCGGACCCACCAGCCGTAGCCGTACTCCTGATCGCTCCATCCCGAGCGCGTGCGGCGCACCCAGGCACTGTCGATCCACGCCTTGGGCACGACCTGTCGGCCGTCGGCCGTACGTCCGCCGTTCAGGTGCAGCACGCCGAACGCCACCATCTCGCGCGGCGTCATGCGCATCTCGTTCCCGCCGAAATAGATCCCCTGCGGGTCGCGCGTCCACGCCCGCATCGGAACGCCGAGCGGCCGCGCGAGCACGCGCTCGCCGTAGCGCAGCGTGCTCGTGCCGGTGACGCGCGTGAGAATGGCGGAGAGGAGATGCGTGCTGCCCGTGCTGTAGATCATCGGCCCGCCACGCTCGGCGACCATCGGCCGGCGCAGCGCGTCGCGCACCCAGTTGCGGCTCGTCACCCATGCGCCGTAGTTGTCGAAGCTCGTGCTCTGGAGCCCCGAGCGCATGGTGAGCAGGTCTTCCACCGTGATCGCCCGCTTGGCGGGGTCGAGGTCGCACGTCGCCTCCGGGAGCAGCTCGCCGATGGTCTGATGCACGTCGCGAATCTGTCCGCGCGCGATCGCGATCCCTACGAGCGTCGAGATGACGCTCTTTGACGCGCTCTTGATGTTCGCGGGCGCCGCGCGCGTGGCCCCGTGAAAGTACTGCTCGCGGATGAGCGAGCCGCGCCAGTGCACGAGGAGGCTCCGGAGCCGCGGGAGAGACCGGGCACGACTGTACGCGTCCGCCAGGAGCGCGGGATCGGGCACGGCCCGCGCACGCGTGGCGCCGGCCGCCGCGCCGCCCAGTGATTGGGCGACGCCGGGGGCGAATGGGGCGCCGCCGGTCACGGCGCCGAGCAGCAAGATCAGAATGCGCTTGCGCTTGGCTTTCACGAGCGATATCCAACGATCGGAGCCCAGGCCGCCGACTTCAACCGACCGGCGGCCGTCACATCCCTGGAGACTCACTATGTCACGCTGTCGCAGCCGACGGTACTGCACGCTCCTCGCTCTTTCGGTCGCGGTGGCGCCCCTGGCACACCGCGGTGAGCTCCGTGCGCAGCAAGGTGCGTCGCTCGCACCGCACCAGCAGCTCGCGCGCGACATCTACAAGGAGCTGATCGAGATCAACACCACGACCGACGCCGACCCCGGGGGCACCACACAGGCCGCCGAGGCGATGGCGGCGCGCCTCAAGGCGGCGGGGTTCCCTGACAGCGACGTGCAGGTGCTGAGCTCCGGCCCGCGCGACGGCAATCTCGTCGCGAGACTGCGCGGCTCGAACGCGAGCGGGCGCAAGCCGATTCTCCTCCTCGCGCACCTCGACGTCGTGGCCGCGCGACGCGAGGACTGGAGCATGGACCCGTTCGCCTTCACGGAGAAGGAGGGCTTCTACTACGGGCGCGGGACGAGCGACGACAAGGCGATGGCGGCCATCTGGATCGCCAACCTCATCCGCATGAAGCAGGAGGGGTACGTCCCCGATCGCGACCTGATCGTCGCGCTCACCGCGGATGAGGAAGGCGGCGACCACAACGGCGTCGAGTGGCTGCTCGCGAACAAGCGCGAGCTCGTGGACGCCGCGTACGCGCTCAACGAAGGCGGCGGCGGATTCCTCAAGAACGGCAAGCCGTTCGTGCACAACGTGCAGGCGGCGGAGAAGGTCTACTACGACTTCACCTTCGAGGTCCGCAACAAGGGCGGCCACAGCTCGCGGCCGGTGAAGGACAACGCGATCTACCACCTCGCGAACGCGCTCGCGCGCCTCGAGCGCTACGACTTTCCGGTGATGCTGAACGAGGTCACGCGCACGTACCTGGAACGGATCGCGCAGGTGGAGACGGGACGGACCGCGGCCGACATGCGCGCGCTGGCGAAGAACCCGAAGGACACCGCGGCCGCCCGCCGGCTCGCGGCCTCACCGGCGTACAACGCCATGCTGCGCACCACGTGCGTGGCCACGCGGCTCGAGGGCGGGCACGCGAACAACGCGCTGCCACAGCTCGCGCGCGCGACGGTGAACTGCCGCGTGCTGCCGAATCAGGACGTGCGCGAGGTGCACGCGACGCTCGTGCGGCTGGCCGGCGACACGGCGGTGCACGTGTCGGCCGTTCCCGACGCGCGCGGCGGGCCGCCGTCGCCCCTCACGGATGAGGTGCTGCGCCCCATCGAGCGCCTGACGAACGAGATGTGGCCGGGCATTCCGGTGGTGCCGGTGATGTCCACGGGCGCGACCGACGGGCGGCCGCTCAGGCAGAACGGGATTCCGACCTACGGCGTGTCGGGGTTGTTCGGCGACATGGACGACTCGCGCGCGCACGGGCGCGACGAGCGGATGCTCATCAAGTCGTTCTACGAGGGGCAGGAGTTCCTGTATCGGCTGGTGAAGGAGCTGTCGGGCCGGCGGCCGGTGTCGTGACCGCCGATCCGCGCGATCGGCTCAGACACGGGTCCAGATGACGACCACGCCGCACCCGCCCGAGGTACGGTTGAATTGCGTGGGGATCTGCGCTGCGCTCGTGTACAGCTCGACTCCCTCGATCTGCCGCGGGTCGATCCCGTTGAGGTCGAACAGGGGCGCTCCCCTGGATGACGAGTCGTACACGAGCACACCGTCGAGCCAGACGTCCATGTAGCACGCGACGCCAGCTCCCGCCGCGATGTCGGTCGGGTCCAGCACCTCCTGCGGGCGATTCCGGCACATCGCGCACTTGCCGGGACTGGTGGCACGCCCGCTCACTGCCCACGCCTTCCCTTTCGTGCCTCGCCTGACGTCCACTCCCGGAGCGTTGGCGGCGAGAATGTCGCTCGTGCGCCGCGTCGCGTTCTTCTCGAGGAGGTCGCGGTCGATGAACCGCCCTATCCCCTGGGCCCAGCGCTCCTCGAAGCCGACCATCTTGCCGGATACGTACCGGTCGGCCCGGGCGGCGACGCGCACCTCGCCGAGCTCGATCACGCGTCGACGCACGGTGATGTCCTGGACGACCACTTCTCCGTCGATGACATCGACCGTCGTCGAGTCGGGTCGATACCCGAGAGCGGAGGTGATCACCAGGTGCGTGCCTGGGCTCAGTCCCGTGATCCTGAACCTTCCGCTGCTATCCGTCACGGCGGAAACCGCGAGGCGGGACACGAGCAACCGCGCGCCGGCGACGGGCTGCCGAGTGGTGTCGGCGAGGACGCGCCCTTGCCACTCACCCTGTGCCGATGCCTTGGCTGACATCGCGACCAGCGAGACGAGCGCGATGAATGCCGCCGCGTCGAGTCGGCGGGCGCCGGAGCGTCTGGGCGAGTTCAAGGGGATCAAGGGGTCAGAGTCGTTGAAACCTCCGGTTTCAACGACTCTGACCCCTTGATCCCCTTGAACCGTGTGTCGCACCGATCGCCTCGCGTGTGTAGGCTGGCGCGCCGTGTGTGGCCTGTCGAGCGCCGCCACGCCATAGTAACGACATGGTTGACCGGAATTAACCGCGGAATCCACCGGCCGTCGACATCACGAACCCCGCTCGAACGGAGCGCCACGTGAAGCGCATACTGAAATGGACGGCCATCGTACTCGTCTCGATCGTCGCCATCGCGCTGCTCGTCATCGTCGGCGTGAGCGAGTATCGGCTGCGCGAGCGGTTCGACATCCCGCCAGTCGTCGTGGCGGTGCCGACCGACTCCGCCGGGCTCGCGCGCGGACGACACGTCTTCGAGACCCGGGGCTGCGAGGGGTGCCACGGCCCGGGCCTCGCCGGAAAGGTGTTCTTCGATGACCCGATGATCGCCCGGCTCATCGCCCCGAACGTACCGGAGGCGATCGCATCATACTCGGACGCCGAGCTCGCCCGACTCCTACGCTACGGCGTTCGGCCGAACGGGCGCGGTGTCGCGGTGATGCCCTCGTCGATGTTCTACCATCTGGATGACGCCGACCTCGGCGCGATCATCGCCCATCTGCGCACGCTTCCGGTGCTCGACTCGGTGGCGCTTCCGGCGAACTCGATGCGCCTGCTGGCGCGGGTGGGTCTGGTCACCGGCCAGTACAAGGTGGAGCCGAGGAACATCGTGCGCGACGCACCACGCGCGCCGAACGGCCCCGATCCGGTCGCGCGAGGTCTCTATCTGGCGAAGTCGTCGTGCACCGAGTGTCATGGGCAGCAGCTCCAGGGCGACCGGACTACGCCCGCGCTCATCGTCGTTCGCGGCTACTCGGCGTCCGGGTTCGCGCGGCTGATGCGCGAAGGCGTGCCGAGAGACGGGCGCAAGCTGGGGCTCATGGCGGCGACGGCGCGCAACCGGTTCTCCCGGTTCACCGATGACGAAATCGGCGCGCTGTACGCGTACCTCTCCGCGGCGCCCGGGGCGTCTGCTGCGCCGTGAGCCGAGCATTGTCACTCCGAGCGGCGGGCCCCTGTCATTCCGAGCGGAGCTGGCGCGGAGCGCCAGCGGAGTCGAGGAACCCTCGTCGTCCCGGTAGAGGGACAGAGCCCTCTATCCCGAAGATGAGGGTTCCTCGACTGCGGGCCCTGCGGGCCCTCCGCTCGGAATGACAGAGCCGCTCCGCTCGAAATGACAGGCGAGGAATGACACGGCGCCGTGCCGCCGGCCTTGCCCCGCCTCAGCGCTGGGGGTAGGATCGCCGTAACATCGGCGGCGGGCTCCGGCCTCCCTGCCGCCCGCCTCATGCCCACAATCAGGAGAGACTGCATGCGTCTCGCCCCGCCGCTCGCGAGCGGCCTCCTCCTGGGCGCCGCGCTCGTTGCCCCGCGCGTCGCCCATGCCCAGAGTGGTACCTGGGCACTCACCAACGTCCGCATCGAGACCGTCACGAAGGGGACGATCGAGAAGGGAACGATCGTCATCCGCGATGGGCTCATCGAGGCGGTCGGCGCCAACGTCACGCCGCCGGGCGACGCCCGTGTCGTCGACCTGACCGGACGCACCGTCTACCCCGGCTTCATCGACCTCACCTCCTCGATGGGCCTTCCGGCGCCGCCGGCACAGCAGGGCGGCTTCGGCGGCGGAGGTGGCGGTGGCGGTGGAGGGGCCGGCGGGCCGAACGCCGGCGGGCAGGCTCGATATGTCGGGCTGGAGCCCGGCCGCGCGATCGCGAACGAAGTCGCGCCGGCGGCGGCCGACGTGCGGGCGGCCCGCGACGCCGGCATCACCGCGGCGCTCGTGGCTCCGTCGCGCGGCGCGTTCCGCGGGATGTCCGCGCTCATCCCGATGCGCGATGACTCCTCGGCGCAGTTCGTCGTGCGGGCGCCGGTCGCGATGCACATGGGCTTCCAGGGCGTGGCCGGCCAGTATCCGGGCACGCTCCTCGGCGTGATCGCGTACGAGCGACAGCAGCTCTACGACGCGCAGCGCCACGGGCTGATCATGGACCGGTATCGCGCCGGCCAGCGCGGGCTCGCCCGCCCGTCGTACGACCCCGACCTCGACGCGCTGGTGCCGGTGGTGCGCGGCCAGCTCCCCGCGTTCTTCGCGGCGAGCAACGAGAACGAGATCCGGCGCGCGGTGGACATCGGGAAGGAGTTCGACCTCAAGCTCACGATCGTCGGGGCGACGGAAGGGTTCCGCGCGCTCGACGCCCTCAAGGGTACGCGGCCCGTCGTCGTCTCCGTGGATTTCCCCCAGGCGATCGAGGTGACGGGGTGGCAGTACCGCGGCGCGCAGCGCCGGGAGCTCAACGACAGCGCCACGCGCGACGCCCAGGTGCGCAGGATCGTGGAGGCCAACGCCGCGGTGCTCGACCGCGCGGGCGTGAAGTTCGCGCTCGCGCCGGGGGCGCTCCGGCCTAACGACTTCATCGCCAACGTGCGCAAGGCGATCGCCGCCGGGCTGCCGCGCGAGGTGGCGGTGGAGGCGCTGACCATCCGCGCCGCGGAGATCGCCGGCGTGAGCGACCAGCTCGGCAGCATCGAGACTGGGAAGATCGCCGACCTCGTGGTGGCCGACGGGCCGCCGCTGGCCGAGAACGGGCGAATTCGCATGGTGTTCGTGGACGGGATCGAGTACGACCCGTCGCCGCCGGCGGCCACACCGCGCAACGGGCCGCGCGCGGCCGGTGGTGGGGCAGGTCGCGGCGCCGGCGGCGGTGAGATGGCGCAGGTGGCCGGCACGTGGACCATGACGGTGAACACGCCGCAGGGCGCGATGACATCCACGCTCACCCTCACGCAGACCGGCGACGCGCTCGACGGGTCGATCCTCTCGGAGCTCGGCACGGCCACGCTGTCGGACGGTCGCGTGAGCGGGCGCAACGTGTCGTGGTCGGCCTCGTTCCAGGTCGGTGGCGAGCGCATGACGGTGTCGTTCGAGGCCGAAGTGGAGGGCAACCGGATGACCGGGCGGGCACGCACGGCGGAGATGGGGACGATGACGTTCACGGCGGAGAAGAAACCATGAGGACCGACAGGGAACAGGGAACGGGGAACGGGCGGGCGCCCGCCGAAGGCGGGCGGATGGCACTGCTCGCGGTTGCCGTGCTCCTCTTCGCCGCGCCGGCATCGGGACAGGCCCGCGGCACGCAACAGCCCGCGGCGGCCGCCGCGCCTAACGTTCAGCTCGACCTCACCGCCGTCTCGCTTCCCGTGCCGGCCGCGGGCAAGCTCGTCGCCATCACCAACGCGACGATCATGACGGCGTCGAACGGGACGATCCAGAAGGGCACGATCGTCATCCGCGACGGGAAGATCGCGGCGGTGGGCACCGACGTCGCCGTGCCGGCCGGCGCGAAGGTCATCGACGGCACCGGCAAGTACATCACGCCGGGGATCATCGACGCCCACTCGCACGCGGCCTCCGAGGCGATCAACGAAGGGACGCTGTCGATCACGTCGATGGTGCGCATCGCGGACGTGCTGCGGCAGGACGGGGTGAGCCTCTACCGGCAGCTCGCGGGCGGCACGACGACGCTCAACATCCTGCACGGCTCGGCCAACACGATCGGCGGGCAGAACGCGGTGGTGAAGCTCCGCTACGGGCTGCCGGTGGACAGCCTGATGTTCGAGGGCGCGCCGCCGGGCATCAAGTTCGCGTTAGGCGAGAACGTGAGGCAGACGAACCGCACGGTGCTGCCCGGCCGGGAGGCGCGGTTCCCGCGCACCCGCATGGGGGTCGAGGACCTGCTGCGCGACGCGTTCACCCGGGCCCAGGAGTACCGTCGCGACTGGCAGCAGTACGAGGCGCAGCGGAAGAAGGCAACCACCGCGGCGCAGCGCGCGGCGCTCATCCCGCCCGCGCGCAACCTCGAGCTCGATGCACTGGTGGAGGTGCTCGAGGGCAAGCGGCTCGTACACTGCCACTCGTACCGCGCCGACGAGATCCTGATGATGCTGCGCGTGGCGAAGGACTTCGGCTTCCGCGTCGCGACGTTCCAGCACGTGCTCGAGGGGTACAAGGTGGCCGATGAGCTGGCCAAGGCCGGGAGCGGCGCCAGCACGTTCGCCGACAACTGGGCGTACAAGATGGAAGCCTGGGACGCGATCCCGCATAACGCGGCCCTGATGGCCGAGCGGGGCGTGGTCGTCTCGATCAACTCCGACTCGGACGAGCGGGCGCGCCGACTCTACCAGGAAGCGGCGAAGGCCATGCACTACGGCGGCGCGTCGGAGCAGGAAGCGCTGCGGATGATCACGCTGAACCCGGCGAAGCAGCTCGGCGTCGACAAGCGCGTCGGCTCGATCGAGGTCGGCAAGGACGCCGACCTGGCGATCTTCACCGGGCACCCCTTCGCGCCGAACTCGCGCGTCGACATGACGCTCATCGACGGCCGGGTCTTCTTCGACCGCGCGACGTCGCCCACCCTCGAGCAGCTCATCGAGCAGATGCGGCAGCGCCAGCGGCCGCGCGTGACATCGGAGGAACAGTGAACTACTCGGGAATCGGGAACCGGCGGGTGCCCGCCGCAGGCGGGCGGATGGGAATCGGCAAGCGGTGGGAACCGGGAAGCGGGCGCTCGGCCCGGGCGCTGATCGGCGCAATCGCGCTGTCGGTGCTCGCGGGCACGAGCCTCGTCGCGCAATCCGCCACGTACGTCATTCGCGGCGGCACCGTGGTGCCGGTGGTCGGCGCGCAGATCCCTAACGGGACCGTGGTCATCGCCAACGGACGCATTCAGGCCGTGGGCGCGAACGTGCAGGCGCCGGCGGGCGCGACCGTGATCGACGCGACGGGGAAGTTCGTGTACCCGGGGATGATCGACTCGGGGACGGAGCTGGGGCTCACCGAGATCGGGTCGGTGCCCGGATCGACCGACACGCGCGAGATCGGCGACTTCAACCCGCAGGACGTCGCGCTGACGGCGGTGAACGCGCACTCGGAGCTGATTCCGGTGGCGCGCGTGAACGGCGTGACGACGGTCATCACGTCCGCGCAGGGCGCGCTCATGTCGGGCGCCGCCGCGCTCGTGGACCTGTCGGGGTGGACGCCCGATGAGATGGCGGTGAAGCCGAAGGCCGCGATGGTGATGTCCTACCCGAGCGCCGGCTCCGGTGGACGGGGCGGGTTCGGCGGGCGTGGCCAGGGCGGCAACGCGGGCGAGGCGCTGAGTCGTCAGGTGCGCGAGCTGCGCGACTTCCTCGCCGACGCGCGCGCGTACGCGGCGGTGAAGGCGCGGCTGGCGAGCGGAGGTACGGCGGCGGCCGACGCGCCGCGCGTGAACCAGGCGATGGAGGCGCTCGTCCCGGTCATCCGCGGCGAGATGCCGGTGATCTTCGACGTGAACACCGCCGATCAGATTCGCGGTGTGCTGGCGCTCGCGGACACGTTCAAGCTCAAGGTGATCCTGCGCGGGCCGCGCGACGCGTGGCGGCTCGCCGACACGCTCGCGGCGCGCGGCATTCCGGTGATCGTGGGGCCAACGACCGAGAACCCGGGCACCGATGACGCGTACGACGCGCTGTACGCGCAGCCCGGCGCGCTCGCGAAGGCGGGGGTGAAGATCGCGTTCCAGACGTCCGGCTCGAGCGACGTTCGCAACCTGCCGTACAACGCGGCGCTCGCGACGGCGTACGGGCTCGACATGGACGAGGCGATCAAGGCGCTGACGATCAACCCCGCGCAGATCTTCGGCGTGGCCGATCGCTACGGCAGCCTGGAGGCGGGCAAGGTGGCGAACGTGATCGTGACCACGGGCAACCCCCTCGACGTGCGCAGCACGGTGACGCACCTGTTCATCCGCGGCCAGCTCGTTCCGCTCGCGGACCGGCATACGAAGTTGTACGAGCAGTTCAGGGCGCGGCCGAAGCCGTAAGAATTCAAGGGGCAATTGGGGTCAGACTCGAATTGCGCTCAAATGCTTCAATTCGAGTCTGACCCCAATTACGTGACCCCCTTGAATTCGCAAGCAGCGAGCGGCCGCAGCGGGGAGCGGTCAGCACCAGCGAGCAGCGGCGCGCAGCACGCTGTCAATGTCACCCGTACGCTATTCGCGGCGTCTCATCAGCCTCCGCTCGTAGATGCCTCGCTGGAGCCCCGTCACGAGATGCCGCGCGTTCCTGCCTAACACGCGCGTGTCGTAGCCGCCTTCCTGCACCGCGAGCGTGGGCAGACCGAGGCCCGCCACGGCGCCGCCGATGCGCTCGAAGCCATCCGGCGTGATCGACCACGCCCCCGTCGGGTCGCCCTTCGCGATGTCGAGTCCCACCGACACCACCAGGACGCGCGGCCCGAACGTCTCGATGATCGACAGCGCGCGCTCGAGCGTCTCCAGGTACTGATCGTCGGTCACGTCCTCGGGGAGCGGGAAGTTGTGATTGCACCCCTCCCCCGCTCCGCTGCCGCGCTCGTCCGCGAAGCCCGCGAAGTACGGGTACGCGTAGCTCGGGTCGCCGTGAATCGAGATCGTGAGCACGTCCGCGCGCTCGTAGAAGATGTCCTGGGTGCCGTTGCCGTGATGGAAGTCGATGTCGAGCACCGCCACCCTGCCGTCGGCGCTGAGCACGTGCGCCGCGATCGCGGCGCTGTTGAAGTAGCAGAACCCGCCGTACACGCACCGCTCGGCGTGGTGACCCGGGGGGCGGCAGAGCGCGTAGACGAGCTGCTCGCCGCCCCGCACGAGGTCGGCGCCCGTCAGTGCGCAGTTGACCGCCGCCTTCGCCGCCACGAGCGCGTTGCGCGTGAGCGGGGTGAACGTGTCGATGCAGTAGTAGCCCGCCTGCACCTCCTCGTCCACCGGCTTGCGCTCCCGCAGCCGGATCGGGAACACGTACGGATACACCGTCTCGCCCTCCTTCAGCTTCGGGCACACGCGCTCGAGGTAGCGCACGAAGTCGGGGTCGTGCACGGCGAGGATGGCCTCGTCGCCGTGCTCGCGCACGTCCACGAACTCGACCCCCGGCAGCACGCTCAACGTGTGCGCGATGCGGTCCACCCGCACCGGGCGCTCCACGTAGCCGCGCTCGCGCACGTGGTGGAGGTGATGGTGCGGCGTCACCAGCACCTTGAGCGGGCGAAACAGCCCGCGGCGCGGCGGCACCCGCGCCGGCGCCGCCGCGCTCCGCGGCGGCTGGAGCGTCACCGGGCCGTCGGGCACCGAGTCGATGATGGAGCGCGGGTACGGGTCGTCGCGGCTGTACCCGTACTTGCGGTAGAGGATCACCTCCATCATCGCGCGCACCTCGTCGCCACTCGGGTGCCTAACGTCGCCGAGCGAGTCGAAGATGAGGAAGGGCTCGCCCTCGGCGCGACCGGGGCGCTTCCGCTCGTACGCCGTCCCGGCGATCACCCGGGCGCCATACCGCTCGTAGAAGCGAATGCGCGCGCGGTTCTCGCGCCGGCGCGCGGCGTCGGACTCGAGCTCCGGCGAGTCCGGGCGCACCTCGAGATACAGTCCGCTCGTGCCCAGCCGCTGCAGGTATTCGCGCAGCGCCTCGTACAGCGCACCGCCGATGCCACGCTGGCGCGCGGCGGGGTCGACCACGATGAAATCGAGCAGCGTCGCGTTGATGTCCGGGTAATGCAGCGCGATGGCGAAGGCCATCACCCGGTGCCGCCGCGGGTCCTCGGCGGTGATGACGATGGTCCTGTGCCCGAGCTCGCTCTGGCGGCGCAGGAGGTCGGGGATCCTGTCCGCGTAATCGCCGTATGCCTCGCCGAAGTAGGTGCGGAAGATCCGCTGCACTTCGGCGACACGCCGCGGCTCGAGATCGGCGTCGAAGACGTGAACGAAGCGAATGGCCATACCGGCACCGCGTTGAGGTCGGTCAGCTCCGTTTCAAGATTCCCGCCGCGGCCGACGGCGAATCGCCCCAGCCGTCCGGAACGGGCACGTCGTCTGCGACCGACGTTCCTCCCATCACCTCACCCACCCACCCCGATTCTCGGAAGATCTCCCATGCCGATGACGAATCTTCGGGATCTCTACGTCGACCAACTTCGAGATCTCTACAGCGCGGAGCAACAGATTCTCGTGGCGTTGCCGAAGATGATCCGTGCCGCCACCGACCCCAAGCTGCGGCGGAAGCTGGAGAAGCACGACGGCGAGACGCGCCGGCAGGTCGACCGATTGATGGAGATCTTCGATGAACTCGGCGAGTCGCCGTCAGGGCATCACTGCCGGGGGATGGAAGGGCTGATCCTCGAAGGCGAGGAGGTGCTGCAGCGCCGCGAGTCGATTCCGCCGGAGGTGCTCGACGCCGCGCTCATCTGTACGGCACAGCGCGTCGAGCATTACGAGATCGCCGGCTATGGATGCGTGCGTACCTTCGCCGACATGCTGGGGCTCGACAGACAGAAGGAGCTCCTGCAGCAGACGCTCGAGGAGGAGGGTCGCGCCGATCACGTCCTCACCGACGTGGCGCAGGAAAGGGTGAATCAGGAAGCGCGGTGACGCGCGGGCCGTATCAGGCTGGCGTCGTGAATGACCTCTCGGGCCGGCTTCGTCGCGCCGGACCGTTCGGGGCGCGGCATCGCTGCTCCGGACCCAGCGGGGAACGGCGATGGGGCGGATGGGGAATGGCGAAACGGCCGGATCGGCGCCGTGCGCGTGCGGTGTCATCCCGAGAGGGGCGTGAGCCCCGACGAGGGACCTGGCGTGCGAACCGAGTGGCCGGACCGGCCACGAGCGACGGTCGGGTAGGTCCCTCGTCGCTGGCGCTCCTCGGGATGACAGTTGGGCCGGGGAGCGCATCCGGCCGTTTCGCATCACCCCCATCCGCCCCATCGCCGTTCCCGCCCGACCCCTGGGCGATGAGCCGGCCCGTCAATCAACAGACTTTCCGGGCGTCGACGATCAGGACCCCATCCCCCCACCATTGTCGCTCAGGAACGCGGCAATCTCCTCACCCCGCGCCTCCGCATCCGCCTCGCCGAGCTCGATCAGGCGTCCCAGATAGTCTTCCTGGAACATCAGCAGGCTGAGGATGTCGGGACTCTTCGTCTCGCGCGTACCCAGCCCGCGCGTCATGAAACGGAAGAAGCCCGGCAGCAGCGGCTCGTACTCGCGTGAGAGCTTGCCGAGGTCGCGCGACGGGCGGAGCACGAGGATGTTGACCACGCGCATGCCGCCGCGCTTCTCCGGCGGAAGCTTGCGCAGCACCCAGTTCATCCGCTCGAGCCGCAGCACGTCCTGGTCGATGATGTCCAGGAAGATCGCGTTGTACAGAATGCTCAGCACCTGCGCCGGCGGCGGATAGCCCCGGATGAGCGGCTGATTCGCCTCGGTCTGCGAGCGGTCATAACGCGTCGACACGGCGAGGATCTTGTGCGCGCCGAGGTGTAGCGCCGGCGAGAGTGGGGCCGTCTGGCGGATGCCGCCGTCGCCGTGCCAGGTGTCATCGATGCGCACGGCCGGGAAGAAGAACGGCAACGCCGCCGACGCCATCACGTGCTCCACCGTGAGGCGCGTGCTCACGCTCCGGCGCTTCGGTCGCTCCCATGCCTCGATGTTGCGCCCCTGCATCCACACGATCGACTGTCCGGTGCTGTAGTCGGTCGTGCTCAACGCGACCGCGCGGAGCGTACCCCGCGCGATGTTGTGATCGATGCCGGTGAGCAGGTTCTCCTGCGGGGCGAGCGCGTGGGTGAGGTACGTCCGAAGCGGCGAGGTGTCCACGAGCCCGCGCGTCTGCGTTTCCGCGACCGTGCCGCCCGAGACGAGGCGCATGCCCCAGCGAACCAGGTTGCCGAAGAGCGCGGGCGGGTCCACGCGGTAGACCTGGTCCGGACTCAGCGACCGCCACAGCTCTTCCAGCGCGGCCACCGACTCGGCGAACGTGCCGCGGTGCTGGGCGAGGTGAGCGACGTTGACCGCCCCGGCCGACACGCCCGTGAGGATCGGCAAGCGGAGCGTCGGATACCGGCGCGCGAGGTAGCGGAGAAGCCCGACCTGGTACGCTCCGCGCGCGCCGCCTCCACCCATGACGAGCGCGAGCTCGCCGTAGTCGGGCGTGGCGGGCGACGACTCGCCGGGGACGTTGCTCGAGCTCGGTAGCTTGCTGGGAAGCTCATCCATGAGGCCGGAAAAGCTTCCGCCGAACGACACATGATGCAAGGCGACAGCCGGCAGCCGGCAGCCGACAGCTAACGGCTCGTGGCTAACGGCTTCCGACTGACGGCTGACGGCTAACGACTGCCGCCACGCGCCTCACGCCGCCGGAAGGGTGAGCGTGAACGCGCTGCCGCTGCCGAGCGTGCTCCGCACCGTGAGGTCGCCGCCCATCCCGCGCGCCAGGTCGCGGCTGATCGCGAGGCCGAGCCCCACCCCCTCGTGCGCGCGGGTCAGCCCCGCGTCCACCTGCACGAACGGCTCGAACACGCGCTCGAGTTGCTCGGGCGCGATGCCCCGCCCCGTGTCCTCGACCACCACCTGCACGTTAGGCGCGGACGCCGCGCAGCGCACGGTCACCCGGCCGCCCTTCTCCGTGAACTTGATCGCGTTCGTGAACAGGTTGAGCACGATCTGCTGGAGCTTCTCGCGGTCCGCGCGCACCTCGAGCGCGGAGTCGCACGCCGCGAGCTGGAAGCTGAGCGCGCGCGAGCGAACCTGCGGCCTGGTGAGCGCCTCGCAGGTCGCCAGCACCTCCCGGAGCGGGACGGCCTCGACGTCGTAGCGCACCGCGCCCGCTTCCACGCGGGTGTAGTTCAGCACCTGGTTGATGAGCCCCAGCAGGTGGCGCTGACTCTGCTGGATGCGCGCGAGGTCCGCCCGCTGCGCGTCCGCGACGGGGCCATGGACCCCGAGCTCCAGCAGCTCGGCGTAGCCCGCGATGGCGTTGAGCGGGGTGCGGAGCTCGTGGCTCATCACGGCCAGGAACTCGCTCTTCGCCCGATTCGCCGCGTCAGCGGCTTCCTTCGCCACCTCCGCCTCCGCGCGCGCCGCCGCGAGCGCCACATCGGCGCGCTTGCGCTCCGTGATGTCGAGGATGAACTCAACCCCTTCGTGCTCGCTGAGCCGCTTCGCGGCGAACAGCCCCCACCAGCGCGAGCCGTCCTTGCGGCAGTACTCCTTCTCGTAGGGGGTGCTACTCCCGGCGGTCCTGAGCTCCTCCACGGCGCGCAGCGACGCCGGCATCCATTCCGGCGGCGTGAGCCTGTCCCACCGCAGCTCGCCCGCCGCCACGTCCTCGCGGGTGAAGCCGCTCATGCGGAGGAAGGCGTCGTTCACCTGGGTGATCGGACCGGCCGGGTCGAAGAAGATCACGCCGACGGTCTCGATCTCGAGCGCGCGGCGAATGCGATCCTCGTTCTGGCGCAGTGCCTCCTCGGCTCGCTTGCGCGCGGTGATGTCGTTGAAGAGGATGGCGACGCGCCGCTGCTCCGGCTCGCCGACCCGGAAGGCGTAGACGTCGAACCACCGGTCCCCCAGCGCCCGCGCGGGCTTCTCGAAGCGGACCGGCTCGCCCGTGCGCGCGACCCGGCCGTAGATCTCGAACCAGTGTTCCTCGTGGGCCTGCGCCAGGGACCGCATGGTCCTGCCCACCGGATCCGACAGCCCGGTGTGACGCTCGAACGCCGGGTTCACCTCGAGGAACCGGTAGTCGATGGACCGGTCCTCACTGTCGAAGATCACCTCGACCACGCAGAAGCCCTCGTCTATCGACTCGAACAGCGACCGATACCGTGCCTCGCTCTCGCGCAGCGCGGCGATGGTGGAGGCGAGGTCAGGCTCTGCCGAGGCCGCGCCGTTACCGGACGGTGCATCCGACCGGATCGCCGATGCGTCGCGTGTCTCCGAGCTCATCTGTGCTTCTCCCACATCGGTCGATACTGGCCCGCCGTTCTCGCGAGCGAGCCGCGTGCCAAGGGCGGTGCATCGTGCCTGACAGTGCGTGGACCGGGAGCCTGGAGGCCGGTCAACTCTGGCGACCGCCTACCGCCATCGCTATCGCGGCGGCGAATCGGCCCGGCGCCGTGGGGTCGGCGTCCAGGAACAGCGACGGCTCGAGAAGCTCGAGCTCGGTGACGATCAGACCGCCATCGATCACGACGCCATCGACGCGCGCGTACAGCGTGTCGGCCGGCGCGGCACGGAGCGCGGCCCTGGCGTCATCGAGCACCGTGGCCGGGGGCGTGACGCGCTCATGCGTGCCGCCGAACTCGCGTTGAACGCGGAACTCTCCGGGTGCCGCGCGCTTGATCACCGCGTGGCTGAAGACGCCGCCGAAGAATTGCAGCGACCATTCGCCGTTGGTCGCGATCTGGGGAATGAAGGGCTGCACCATCACGCCCTCGCGCGCGATGAGTGCGTGCAACCGCCGGTCGTCCGCGCCGGCGCCGTCGTGCGCCTCGGCACGGGAGAGCCGCCACGTCTCGTGCGCCGACGCCGAGACCACCGGCTTCACCACCGCGTCGTCCCAGCCCGCCTCGGCGAGAATCGTCTCGAGCGAAGGCAGGTCCGCTCTGGGGCCGCCGCCGAGCCACACCGTCGGCACCGTGTGAACGCCCGCGGCTGCCAGGTCGCGGAGGTAGGTCTTCCGCGAGTTCCACCGCAGCACCGCGGGCGGGTTCCAGATGGCGACGCCGGCCCGCTCGACCATCGCCACCCAGTCGAAGAACTGGGCCGGGCGGAGATGGTAGTCCCAGCAGGAGCGGATCACCGCGGCGTCGAACCGCGTCCATTCGACAGAGGGGTCATCCCAGACCGTGGGGATGGCGCGGATGCCGAGCGTCGCGAGCGACGCGATGAGCGGATGCTCGTCGGGCGCGAGCGCGGGGAGGCGGGGGTACGTGACGAGCGCGATCGTGGGCACCCCCAAAGTAATGGGGCGCCCCTCGTTCGGCGCGAGCCCGCTAGGCGACGGCCGCCGCGGCCGCCTTGCATAACGCCGGTGCCTCGTCGCGCGAGAACACCGGCGAGACGTCGATGTACGTCTGCATCCGGTCGGCCTTCCCCTCGGTCAGCTCGCACACCGTGGCCGCCGGGAGGACCACGGTGCTGCCGTCGCGCCGGGTCACGCTGACGATCTCCTCGAGCACCAGGGTGTCGTCCACGCGAAGCTGCGACGTGAATGCGTGGCTGATGCTGCCGACGGCGTCGAGGAACTCGCCGTAGGCATCGCGGATGGCCACGCGTCCCTCCACGGGATCGCCGTTGCCGAACCGCACCGTGGCCCCCGGCGTGAGCTGCCCGACGAACGCGTCGACGTCCTTCGCGTCGAGTGCCTCGTAGGTCTGCTCGACCCACTCCATCCAGTCGTCCTCGGTCCAGTCTTCCACGGCGGTACCCTCCGTTGCGCGGGATCGACCCGGCCCGCCACTCGACAGCCGGCGTAGGCAGCGCCACCTGCCAGAACCGGGCCGCGGCCGTATGCGCCCGTCGAGCCGTCCGACGCGGCACGCGACTCCGTACGCGGCTCCGTACGCGGCTGCGGTGTGCGGCAAGCGGCCGCAGCCACATGCCGGAGGCGCGCGCCTAACGCCGCATCACGCCGATGTCAGCCCCCGGCCACCCGCCCCCGCGCCTGCTCGATGGCCGACTCGGCGTAATCGATCCCGGCCGGTGTCCGCGACCCGTGCCACGAGAGCAGCTCGCCGTCCACGATGTGGAATCGATCGCGCGCCACCCCCGTCAGCGTCGCCAGCTCGTCGGCGTGCGACACCTTGAACGGGAACGGCTCGGTGGAGAGCAGCACCACGTCGGGCGCGGCGCCAGCCAGCTCCTCGACGGTGACGGCCGGATAGCGATCGGCGCGATCGCCGAAGACGTTTCGGCCGCCGGCGTCGGTGAGGAGCGCGCTCACGAACGTGTCGTCGCTCACCGTCATCCACGGCTCGCGCCAGATGAGGTACGCGAAGCGCACGGGGTCGCGACCTCGCGCGAACGCGGTGACGCGCCGGTGGCGCGTCTCGATGTCGGCGGCGATGCGCTCGCCCTCGTGCCGGGCGTCGATCGCGGCGGCGATGGAGCGCACCATCGCGGCGGTGTCGGTCGCGGTTTTCGGGAAACTGACGTGACAGCGGACGCCCGCGGCCCGGAGTGCCTCCGCATCCTCGCGCCGGTTCTCCTCCTCGTTGAGCAGCACGATGTCGGGGGCGAGCGCGACGATGCGGCCGATCTTCGGGTTCTTGGTGCCGCCCACCTTCTCGATGTGATCGACGAGCGGCGCCGGGTGCACGCAGAACTTCGTGCGCCCCACGAGCTCCGCGCCACGACCGAGATCGAACACGAGCTCCGTCAGCGAGGGGCACAGGGAGACGATGCGCATGTGAGAAAAGATAGCCGTGCCGGCACGGGGCGACGCGAATTCTCGCCGTCGATCATCACCGTTGCGCCACCGATTAGAGTTTCCATATGACCATCATCACCCGCGAGGAGCTCAAGGCGAAGATGGACCGGGGCGATCGGTTCGCGCTGTTCGAGGTGCTACCGCTGATGTACTTCCGCAAGCATCACCTGCCCACCGCGATCAACATGCCGCCGACCCAGGTCGCGGCGGTCGTCGCGGAGCGCGTGCCGGATCGCGACACGGAGATCGTCCTCTACTGTTGGGATCACGACTGTCCGACCTCGGGCTGGGCGGGCACCGAGCTCGAAGCCATGGGCTACACCAACATCCGCGAATATTCGGCCGGGAAGAAGGACTGGATCGACGCCGGACTCCCGATGGTGAAGGACTGAGGCGGCAGGGTTCTTGAAGCACCCGCTCTCTCCACTACGCTCTGGAGAGAGGATGCCACTGAAGCTCAAGCGGCTCGAAGATCAGGTGCTGGTCATCACCGGCGCATCGAGCGGAATCGGACTCGCGACGGCGAAGATGGCCGCCGAGCGCGGTGCGCGCGTCGTGCTGGCGGCGCGCGACCCCGAAGGGTTGTCGAGCGCGCGGGTCGAGATCGAAGGCAGTGGCGGCCGCGCGGTAGCGGTCATCGCCGATGTCACGAGTCTCGACGACGTGCAACTGATCGCGCGGACGGCGCTCGAGGCATTCGGTGGCTTCGACACGTGGGTCAACAACGCCGGCCTCTCCATCTACGGCCCGATCGAGGAGGTGCCGATCGACGACGCGCGGCGGCTGTTCGACGTGAACTACTGGGGCGTCGTCCACGGCTCGCTCACGGCGCTCGGGCAGTTGAAGGAGCACGGCGGAGCCTTGATCAACCTCGGCAGCGTGACGAGCGACCAGGCGATGCCGCTCCAGGGGCACTACTCGGCGACCAAGCATGCGGTGAAGGCGTTCACCGACGCGCTGCGCATGGAGCTCGAGAAGGAGGGCGCGCCGGTATCGGTGACGCTCATCAAGCCGGGCGCCATCGACACGCCGTTCCCCGAGCACGCGCGCAACTACATGGAAGCGGAGCCGAAGCATCCGCCGCCGGTGTACGACCCCTCGGTGGTGGCCGAGGCGATCCTGTTCTGCGCCGAGCATGCGCGCCGGGATCTGATCGTCGGCGGCGGCGGGAAGATGACGTCGTCGCTGCAGCGCGCGCCGCGCGTGGCGGACCGCTACATGCGCGCGACGATGTTCAACCAGCAGAAGACCCGGCGGCCATCGGGACGCGAGCGCGACGACTCGCTGTACGAGCCGCAGGGTGGTGGCCGCGAGCGCGGCCACTATCCGGGGACGGTGCATCCGCGCAGCCTGTACACGACGGCGGCCAAGCATCGCGTGGCGACGGTGCTCAGCGTGGCTGCCGTCGGCGCCGGGGTCATCTTCGCCGCCCGGCGCCCCTGGCGTTAGGCTGCGGGCGCGCGCGGCACCGTCACCTCACATGCCGGTTGGGAACGTCTCCGGCACCTCGCCGTCCACGAGCACCGGCATGTGCAACGCGTCCACGCCGGTCGTCTCCTCGATGTGCAGGAACACATCGTAGCGCCGGGGGACGATCGTCGGGACGTAGTTGCCCCACGCTTCGCGGCGCGGATCGTACACCACGCCGATCGCGCGGTGGCCCACCGGCTCGCCGAGGCCGGCGATGCCGCCATCATCCGTTCCGTTGAACAGCAGCAGCATGTCGCCCTGATCCGAGGCGTGCAGCGCGTCCTCGAAGCTTCCTTCGCGCGCCGGCGGCACGCGCATGCGGCGCATCGGCGCGCCCCATTCTTCGCCGGCGATCACCGTGCCGCGGTGCGTGCCGAAGCCCACGAGCACCACGTCGTCCACGTCGTGGGCCTGACGGACCAGTTGGCCGACGTTGTACATGCCCGCGCGCGCCATGTCCGTGAAGCGCGCGTCGCCGATGTGCGTGTTGTGCTCCCACACGATCGCCTTCGCATCCGGCCCGTGGTGCTTCATCAACCGCTCGAGCGTCTCGACCATGTGGTTGTCGCGCACGTTCCACGACGCGGGGCCCCCGCGCACCATCGTGCGGTAGTAGAGCTCCGCGTTCCGCGCGACGAGCGCGTTCTGCTCGGCGTTGAAGTACGCGTCGGCGCCGTCCGCCCGGAACTCGCTCGCCTTCCGGCGCAGCGCCGTCAGCACCGCGACCGCCTCGCTCTCGCACGACGTCGGCACGATGGCCGTCGCGCGCGCATACTCCTGCACGTCCTCGCCGAACGGCTCGAAGCAGCGGTAGGCCGCGCGTGCTTCCCGGGCGAACGCCGGGTCGATCGACTCGAGGTACGACACCACGGCGTACATCGAGTCCCACAACGAGTAGACGTCGAGCCCGTAGAAGCCCGCCTGCCGGGCCGCCGGCAGGCGCCGGTTGTGATCGCGTAGCCATTCGGCGAGCTCGACGACCTCGCGGTTCGCCCACATCCACGTCGGCCAGCGATCGAACGCGTGCAGCACGTCGCGGGCACTCTCCCCCGAGTCCGGGTAGTGCTTGACGTAGCGGTTGACGCGGTAGCAGTCGGGCCAGTCGCCTTCCACGGCAAGGAACGAGAAGCCCTGCTCCTCGATGAGCCGGCGCGAGAGCGTCGCGCGCCACTGGTAGAACTCGGACGTCCCGTGCGTCGCCTCGCCAAGCAGCACGTAGCGGGCGTTGCCGATGCGTTCGATGAGCGGATCGAGGTCCGATGGGTCAGCGAGCGGCAGGGCTCGCCGCCTGAGCCCGGCGGCGGTCAGCCTTACAGTCGACTCCCGTTCGGTTCGCTTGCCGATTCTCGCCATCGTTGCTCCTCCCTCGAGCGTCGGTCACTCGCGCGCGATCGTGAGTCGGTTGTCGACATCGATCACGCCCCACACGTCGCCGGCGATGTCGTCGGCCAGGCGCTTGCTGCGGCGATCGGTGACGGTGCCCGTGAGGACCACCACTCCATTCGTCACATCGACTTCGATGCCGCTGGCGTCGAGCTCGGGGTGACGCATCATGCGGTCGCAGACATCGTCGAGGATGCGCTCTCGCGAACGCGAGTACCCGCGGGGGCCGACACCGGCGAAGTCGCCACGCTCGCGCTCGGCGCGGTCATCCGCGCGCGGAGGGGCGCTCGTGCCGCCAACGTCGATGGGCGAACGGAAGACCATCTGATCGACACCGGTGGTGAACCCACCCTGCGCGCCGCCCCCCTGGCTCTGGTTCCCCACCGGGTCCACGCCGGGAAGGCCGTAGCCACTCTCCGGGCCGTAGCCGTAGAAACCGCCGCCGAACCCCGCACCGGCGAACCCTCCGGCGGTGAAGCTGCCACCGTACTCGCCCGCGCCGCGATAGTCGTCATCGTGCGTCCCGGTGCGGTAGCCGTAGCTCCCGCCGCGGCTGAAGCGGTCATCGCCGCTGATGCAGTCAACTTCGCCAGCGTCGAGGTCGCGCCGGCTTTCGTCTCGGTATGCCATTGCCACCTCTGCCTGATGTTTCCGGTGATGCTTCCTGCAAGCGAGGGGCGAGACCGCTGCCGCGGCGTCGAATTGGGTAGTCGGCCGTCACCGATCCGCTCGAACGCGGAGCTCGGTTGCCCGACGTGCAGGATGTGGATGTCGGTCGTGGGATGCGTACGAGCGGCTGCCGCTGCCGACCGCGGGCTTGGGCCCGCGGTCGGCTCCCCCTTCGCGAGACCGCCCGCTACCTCATCTCGGCTTCTTGACGTGCTTCCGCGTGGTGGCCGGCGGGTCGAACGTCTTGATGGCACCGATCTCAGCCTTGATCGCGTCGAGAGGGCTCATGATGAACTGCACGTGGTTCGTCTCGAGATCCGTCGAGCCACCCCACAGGATGCCGCCGAGGAAGACCGTCCCGTCCGTGTTCAGCCCGAACACCGGCGAGCCACTGTCGCCGCCGGCGACGTAGGCGTCGACGAAGTCCTGGCAGAGCTGCGTGATGTCGGAATCGGTCACGCTCACGTCCACGCAGGTGGCGGTGACGAGCCCCGACGTCCACCCGGTGGTGCGCCCGACGTGATTCAACTTCTGGCCGAGCACCGACCGACCCTGCTCGGCGACGATCGTGAACGTCGGGTTCACGGCGTCGATGCGCAGCGTATCGTCGAGCGTTCCGGTGGCGTTCTCGTTCGCCGGTCGCGCGATCTTCCCCAGGACGAAGACCTGACCCGGCTGGTACGTCGCGCGCGACACGTCGGCGGTGCGGCACCGGCGTCCGATCGGACACGGGCCGGCGAGGCTGCCCATCACGTAGTCCGGGTCCTCGACTTCGCGGGCGATGTAGTTGGTCGGGTCCGCGAGCACCCCTCCCCGCACCGCCTGATAGTAGTCGGTGGGCGTCTGCGTGCCCCCCTGCACGTTGGAGCAGTGCGAGTTCGTGATGAACGACGTGTCGGCGCCGTCGATGGCGTTGAAGCCGATGGTGCAGACGAGCACCACGGGGCTCGCCGGCGACGGGAAGAACTGGATCTGCAGCCCACCGTACGGCGGCCGGAAGCGATCGCGCAGCGTCGATGCGAGGAAGACGGGTCCGTGCAGCTCGAGGTGCACGGCCCCACTCGGCACGCCGGCGCTCGACACCGCGCTCGCGATGGTGGCCAGCGCGCTCGCGTTCAGCCCGGCGAAGACGAGGCGGTTGCGCGCCTCGTCGATGTCGCCGAACACCGCGCCGGTGACGCCTAACGCGTTCGGCCGCGCCGCGCGATACCAGGCGTCGAGCTGCAGATAGTCGTAGGTCGCCTGCCGCACCCGCAGGTCCGACGCGCTCCACCCGAAGCTGGCGAGGAAGCCGCTCAGCGCCTGCGCCGCCTCGGCGCGGCGGCTCACGTCCGTGAGATACACCGTCGGCGCGCCCGACTCGTCGATGAAGTATCCGCCGAAGCCAGGGACCGCCTGCGCGACGGCGAGCTGGCTGGGCGTGTCATCGCTGGCGATCGCGGCGAGGCTGCGTGGCGCTTCGGGCAAGGCATCGGGGATTCCGGTCGGCGCGGGCGGCGCGCCGTCGCGGCAGGCGGCGAGTGTGACGGACATCACCATCATGACGGTAGCCGTGCGCGCGTGGGCGCCGGCCGTGAGACGTGGCCACATTGTGGTTCTCTCCTGCGACCGATGTCACGATTCCGGCCGGGCCGCCGTCGTCGACGGCACCGCCGTCGCGCCTCCCGGTGACTCGTGAGGTGCGGTGTTGCTGCGACGAGACGTTAGGGCGGATTTCGTGCCACTGGCCCGGCCGCCGGTCGTGAACGGGGTGATGCGAACGACTGGCGGGGCGTGCCGCGCCCGGGCGAGCGCGGATCGGACCGCGAATGTTTGCGGCAGCGCAGGCGCGCGCGTACGCGCGCGCCTGCGCCGTGCCTAACGTCGCGTGCGCTCCGCGGGCTCCGGGGAGGAACCGCTCGTTCGGCCGTCCCACGACACGGGGTGCAGCAGCGCTCCGGTCAGCGCGCGCACGGCGGTGCTGCCCGGCGGCGCATGCTCCGCGACGACGAGCTGCGCCGCCCACTCGAGGGCGTCTGCATAACGCACCTGCTGAAGGGCGCGCACACCAATGCCCATCCGGCGCCGGATGGCGCGCGCGAACTCACGCGGTGAGGCGAAGTCGAGAAGCTCGGCCACCCGCGCCGTGGGCCAGCCGGACTGGCGCAGCTTGGTGAACCAGAGCACCCGGAACACGAGCAGCAGGCACGAGGGCGGCATCTGCCCCGCGCGGCGGAGCTGCTTCCAGCGCGCCTTGCGGCGACGCTCGCGTGCCACCCGCGCGTCCAGCATTCGCGCGGCGGACACCCGCGCAGTCATGAGCAGGGCTTCGACGTGCGCGTCGATCGCCGCGTGCCGCGGCGCCATCGTGAGGAGGTCCAGCACGTCCCCCGCGGCACGCATCGACCGTCCCGTGCGTGCGACGGCCGCAAGGAACTCGGCGCGGAGCTCGCGCTCGAGCACGGCGCGCACACGCAAGGCCGCCAGCGTCCGCGAGATCCCATCCCGGTAGAATTCGCTCGCCGTGATGATGCGCAGCCTCGCGTCGCCGGCCGCTCGGAGCAGCGCGAGCACGGTGTCGAGCTCGGAGTCGCGATCGAGCAGCGGGGCGAGGAGCACGAGATCGCTTCCCGGGCGCCGGCACATCCACTGTCGGACGAGCCGCGGCAGTCCCGTGTCGGTGCAGCAGCAGCCGAGGTCGAGGATCACCACCCCGATGTCGCTACCGTCCGTGGATACGTCATCGACCCGCTCGCAGAAAACCGGCGGCGGCAAGCCGAGCTCGGCGCTCGCCGCGGCGATGCGGAATCGCACGGCGAGTCGTCGTGTGACAGCGACGAGGCTGGACGCGCCACTCGGCACGCGCGGCAACATCGCGCAACGCGGAGCGGTGACGAGCGCGGCCTCGCGCCGAGCCGATGTCGCCGAGGGGGGCGTGAGCGCCATAGGCGCCTCGGGGTGCGGCGAGGGGCGCGCATTGTACACCATGCCTCGATCGCGCACAAGTCAGCCATTGGGCGCACTCGGGATCGAGCAGGCTCCGTAAGCGGTCGCGACGATTCGACCTCCCACGAATGGACGCGCGTCACAGGCGCGACGCCACCACCCGGCCCCACCGGCGACGAATCGGCCCTTTCGCACGCTCCCGCCTACTTGCTCGCGCGCCCGGTGACGTTAGGCTGTGGGCGTGGATGGTCGCGCCGTGTGCGTCCGCCGCGTCCGAGACCACATCAGCAGGAGGTTCCATGTCGCGCCATCTCCTCTCGCGCCGCCGCGCGCTCGCGACTGTCATCGTCACCGCCGCGATGGGCGTGACCGCCGCGTGTCGCGACTCGAGCCCCACCGGCATCCCCGGCGCGCCGCAGGAGCGTGGGCACACGCATCAAGGGCTCCCCACGCACGACGAGCTCCAGGCCGCGCTCCTGCGGGCGCGCCAGACGGACAACGGCGGATTCGACCTCGACATGTGGGCGACAGTGGTCGACCGTAGCGGCGTCGTGGTGGCGGTCGCCTTCACCGGCTCGGGGGTGGGCGACCAGTGGCAGGGGAGCCGCGTGATCTCGGCGGAGAAGGCGTACGCCGCCAACGCGTTCAGCCTGCCGGCGCTGGCGCTCTCGACTGCCAACCTGTACGCGGCGGCACAGCCGGGCGGCACTCTCTTCGGACTCGATGGCACCAACCCCGCGGACGCGGCCGCGGCCAACGCCGGCAACTCCGCTGATTGGGGTACGGCCACGGACCCGATGGTCGGCAAGCGGATCGGCGGCATCGTGGTCTTCGGCGGTGGCCTCGCGCTCTACGCGGCCGACGGCACGCTCCTCGGTGGGCTCGGCGTCAGCGGTGACGCGAGCTGCGCGGACCACAACATCGCGTGGAAGACGCGCTTCTTTCTCGAGCTCGACAACGTGCGCGCCGGGGTGAGCCCCGCGCCGGCGTTCGACAACATCATCTACGACCTGCGCGGCAACCCCGGCGACCAGGTGAGCCCCAGTGGGTTCGGGCATCCGACGTGCTCCGACGCCGCGACGGCGATCGGTCAGGCGCTGCCGACCGACTTCCCCATCGGCCACACGCTACAGGGTCCGTGAGCACCCGTGGCGGCGCGCGGGCGACGTGACCAGCCCCTCCTGCATTCGGGTGTCATCGCGCGTGTCGTGAAGATCGGGCCCCGCGCCTCGCCGCCGTGGCCCGAGAGGAAGCTGGAGCCGGACAACAGCTTTCGCTCGCGGCCACGGGAGATGGTGCGTGAGCTACTCGAAGCAACCGGCGTCGTGCTCGACCGCGTCGAGTGTGCCCGTTAGGTAGACACGTCCGGATATCGTAGGGAATTGGCCAACCCTCGAGCACCGTGCGGCTCGCCGCGGATATTTCGCGCGACGGTGCTCCCGGGAGACATTCATGACACCGACCCTTCGGGCCAGAGCCCCGCTGCTGGTCGCTCTGGTGCTGGCCCTGTCCGATTCCACCGCGAGTTGGGCGCAGGCGAGACCGCGGCTCGTTCACTCGATCGACGTCCAGATCCCGTCGGCCCCGGCACCGGTGAGGATCGCGGGGAAACCGCGTCTCGCCTACGAGCTGCACATCACCAATTTCAGATCGGCGGATGTCGCTCTCACCCGCGTCGACGTTCTGGATGCCGATCGCACGACTAGCCTGTGGGCCGCCCGCGATTCGGCGCTCACCGCCCTACTCGGGCGCCCCGGCGCTCGCGGTGACCTCGCGGACGGGCGGGTGATCGGGCCCGGCATGCGCGCCGTCATGTATCTCTGGCTGGCGCTCGATGACAGCATGCCGATGCCCTCCCGGTTGCGACACCGCATCGAGTTCGATCTCATCGGACCGTCCGGTCGCGAGCACGCGGTCGTGGAGGGCGGCGTGTCGGATGTTCGCGATGAGTCGCCGATCGTCCTGGGCGCGCCGTTGCGAGGGGGCCCGTGGGTCGCGGTGTACGACCCCATGATGGCCGGCGGGCATCGCACGTCGATCTACGCGATCGATGGCAAGGCGCGCATTCCGGCGCGGTTCGCGATCGACTGGATCAGGCTGGACGACGATGCGACACCCGCGCGCGGCGACGCGACCAGGATCGCGAACTGGCATGGTTACGGCGCCGAGGTGCTGGCGGTCGCCGATGGCATCGTGGCGGAGGCGAGTGATGACATGCCCGAGAGTCCATCGATCTCCGGCGGGTCGCGGTCGCCGATTCCTCTCGAGGCGGCCAGTGGGAATTACGTGACGCTCGATCTGGGCGGCGGGCGCTACGCGTTCTACGAGCATCTCGCGCACGGCAGCGTCAGAGTCAGACCCGGCGAGCGGGTGACGCGCGGTCAGGTGCTCGGCCAACTCGGGAATTCCGGAAGCAGCTCAGCCGGCCCGCACCTGCATTTCCACGTGAGCGACGCGAACGCGGCGCTCGCGGCGGAAGGGCTGCCGTACGTCTTCAGGAGCTTCGAGGTGGTAGGGGCGTTCGACACCATCGGCGCGGTCGCGAGCGGCGTGCGATGGAAGCCTGTGGCGCAGGGCGCCGGCGGGAGGCGAGCCATGGAGCTGCCGGCGGCGAATACCGTGATCGTGTTCCGCCCGGAGGTGCTGGGCGGGAGTCGGTAGCGGCCCATCGGCGGTGATGATCGCGCCGCCGATAAGGCCGTAGAGCAGGATGGTGTGTCGCACGGGCCGCGACGTATATATGAAGGACTCTCAGCCAATCAATGCCCACTTTTCGAATCGCGCTCGCGAACCTTCGCTACCCGGCGACTCCGGAGGAGTCGGTGCTGTTGGCTGAGAAAGCCATCGCACGAGCTGGCACCGGCCGAGCCGGCCTCGTTTGCTTCCCGGAGTGCTTCGTCCCCGGCTATCGGGGCCCCGGCAAGCCGGTGCCGGCTCCCGACCCCGCGTTTCTCGAAGCCGCGTGGTCCACCATCGCGGCGGCGGCGAAGCAAGCGAACGTCGCCGTCATTCTCGGCACGGAGCGCGTCGTGGATGGTGCTCCGGTCGCGACGGCACTGGTCATCAATGAAGACGGGACGGTCGCCGGGTTCCAGGACAAGGTGCAGATCGATCCGTCGGAGGATCCGATCTATTCGCCCGGCACCGAACGGCAAGTGTTCAACACCGGTGCGCTGACCTTTGGCGTCGTGATCTGCCACGAAGGCTGGCGTTATCCGGAGACGGTTCGCTGGGCCGTTAGGCGGGGCGCGCAGATCGTCTTTCACCCGCACTTTCACGAGGCCGAACCTGGTAGCTACCGGCCAGTCAGCTACGCCGATCCCGGGAACTCGTTCCACGAGAAGGCGGTGTTGTGCCGCGCCGCCGAGAACACGTGCTATTTCGCGACGGTGAACTGCGCGAGCCCGGGGTCGCCAACCACGTCGGCCGTGGCCAATCCCGACGGAACGCTGCTCGCCTATCAGCCTTACGGCGAGGAAGGACTCTTGATCGCAGACGTTGACCTCAGTGCTGCGACCGGCCTGCTCGCGACACGGTGCAAGTACGCGTAGTGGACCAAACACGGGCGCTGGGTGGATTCGCCACCACGTGACGGGATGCACGGCGGGGAGTGCCCCGCGGCCGTCCTATAGCCAGATCTGGCTATAGGATCCCCGGTCAGCACAGCGCTCGCCAGCCAGCCCAGCGCCCTTCAGCCAGCCCAGCGCCCTTCAGCCAGCCCAGCGCCCTTCAGCCAGCCCAGCGCCCTTCAGCCAGCACAGCGCTCGTCGCCTCGGACACGAGCGACGGACAGACGCAGCGCAACGAGCGCATTGGTCATTCGAACCGTCGGGCCAGTTGCTCCAGACTCAACCGCGAGCCGGCATCGTTGTCTTCCGGCCGCACGCCTGGCGGCAGGTTCTCGAACAGCAGGGTGACTTCCGTTCCGCCGGACACCTGTTCGAACGTCACCGTGAGCGTCATCTCGCCCAGCAAGGCCTGATCAGTGGTAACGAAGCTGACGGCTTCGACGATTCGGTGTGGCGGCGTCAATTCCACGAATCGCACGTTGACCATGTCCTCCAGGTCCGACGTCTTGCCGCGGAAAGTGCGCTCGCTCGGCGGGTAGAACAGCGACATCCGATGAAACGCGAGGTGCGCTCGTTCCCAATGGCGCATGCGAGCCAGGCCGTCTCGACTCCATTGGCGGCGAGCCGAGCCTCTGCATCGGCAAGCAGCGTGGCGGCGGCGCCCGAACCGCGCGCCTGCGCCGAAACGAACAGTTGATAGAGCTCGTCGCCCTTGATGAGGCAGAATCCAACTGGATCGCCGGCCGCGCCGACTACGCGCACGTTGGGAAGCGCCGCCTCGAGCCTGTCTCGAAAGCTGTCCAGCGTGCGAGCCCGGGTGAGCTCCGGCGGCACGATCTGCTCGTGCGCATCGCGCCACGCGTCATACCAGATCCTGGCGAGTTGACCGATCTCCGATTCCTCGGCCCCTCTCGCATTCATTGGAGTGGACCCAGCGGGCTCGGCGCGCAACCCGTCGCCTCCGCGGCGTATGTGACGGAATCCTGCGCGGTCTGCGCGGCGACTCGCGATGGCATCACCCTCAGGCCGATGCCGGCGAGGGCTCGAATCGTTCGGCTCATGGACGCTCCGTCAGGGACCAAGGGGTCAGAGTCGTTGAACGGTTCAACGACTCTGACCCCTTGATCCGCCTTGATAAGGTCCGGGAAGGTCAGTCGATGCTGCAGGCATCCTTGCCGTGGAAACGGTCCGCTTCCGCTGTCCAGCCCACCGCCCCGATCCGCGTCCGCACCTGCACCCACCAGACGGTTTCGGTGGGCGGCGTGAACACCGCCCAGCACAGCGAATCCGCTCGGCACGCGGCCTCCGTTCGGTGCACGCCTTCAACGACGCCCGGCTCGAACATGTCGTCGAAGAAGGCACCCGTGTCGCGCCCGGTAGGTGCCTTCGCCCAGGTAGGTGTACACCCAGAGTGTCTCGCCGGGCTGATAGAGGTAGTCACCGCGCGTCGTTTGGCCCGCTGGCCGCGTGACCACCAGCGGAGTCGGAACGGTTCGGACAAAGCCGGTCCGCGCGTCGACGCTGTCGCCCGCCGCGAGAACCCCCACTGCCCGGCTCCCGGAATCCGGTCCGGCATGCAGGACGACGGCAGTGTCCGCGCGCCAGCGACCGTACCGGCAGCACTCGAACGGACACGCGCCGCTGTCCGCGTACGCCGGGCGTCCGGCGAGGCGAACGGAGGGCACTGGCTGTCGGCGCTCACAGGCGACTCCGATCATCGCCGCGATGAGCGCAAACCGCCACATCGTGCCACGATCCTCGCGTCGATTCACCGACCGGTTCGAGGGCGACTCGACGGCGGGACCAGCTTGTTGATTCGCATGTAGGTCACGATGTTGCCATAGTGCTCGCCGTCGTGCGACGCGTTCATGAGTAGCGCGTAGAGCCTCGGGTGCTGCTCGCCGAAGACGTCGACCGGCGCCTTCAGATTGTCGTCCGGCTGTGAGTAGGCTCGCTCGCAGTACGTGTTCGACTCCTTCAACGCGGCGACGATCGCCGCCTTCGTCTTGGCGGCCTTCTCGACGTCGGCCTCGCCAGGCACTTTGTCGCCGAGCGCCATCGCGCAGAACATCTTCTGTGATCCGGCGATGTGGGCGAACAGCTCGCCAAAGCTGCGAACGTCGGGCGTGGGGCGGTACGCGTACATCGATTCCGGGAGCTCGTCGGCAGCGACATTCACGTTGACGATGATGCTCTTCCACAGCGCGCGGGCCTCGCCCGTCGGCGATGGAGATTGCGCGGCGACGGTCGAGACGATGAGGGGAAGCGCCGCGGTCGCGAGGATTGTCTTCAGCATGGTGGGATGGGTTGAAGGAATTAGCGGACTGTGTGGCAATCAACTTCCGTAGGCGTCAAGTCAGCCAGCGCGGGCCTGCAATCGAACAAGGCGTTGAACTTGGCCGGAGCGAAAACCCAAACCCGCCGGTCCTCGAGGTTTTCCAGAGCCGTCTTGGCGAGCGCTTGGTACTTGTAGACGTGGCGGGAGCGTTCCATGCGAACGCCATCGGGAAGGTGACCGACGCCGCACGAGCTGGTGTATGGCCACCTACCGCCCCTGGTTGACCTGCGAGCGCTCTTGCTCGCCAAGTTCGCGATGCCGAACCGAAGATACCGGATGCTGGCGCACAACCGGATGCTCCCGGCGCTCGGCAGGTTCAACGTACGTTAGGCGACAGACGCAGCGGAGTCACGCCCGGTCGAGCTCGCCGCAGACCGCACGGCACTCCGGGCCAAGATGGACCAGGAACAACCCCCGGTCGAGTCCCATTTGTCAGCAACCATCCACGAGCGGCTTGAGCAGGCAGTGGCGGAGCAGCCCGCGTTGCTCAGGAGTTCCCGCCTTGTAGGCACTCTCGACGGCCGCGAGCACCAGCCCGAGTTCGCGTTGCCGGTCCTTGACCAGTAGGAGCTGAATATGCCCCGTGAGGTCGAGTAGCGCGTCGGTCAGGGTCGCCGGAGCCGATTCGGGGTAGGTGTCAGCGATATACCGCCACGCGAAGCCGAACGTCGGGGAGGCATCCATGATCCCGGCGGGGAGCGTCTCATCGGTCACTGTGCGTATCCCAAAATCGTGTTGTCGCTTAAAGCCCCCATTCACCTCCAAAGCCGCGAGCAACGCACTCGGGGTCGCTGCCGGGATGCCGCGCGGCTTTGCCCGGTGCAACGGATAGTCAGGGCGCCGTAGACGAGCGCTCGTAGCGGCTGACTTCGAGTAGGTTGCCGTCGGGATCGCGAAAGTAGAGAGAGGTGATGGGGCCGAGCGCGCCGCTGCGCTGGACCGGCCCTTCGAGGATCGCGACGCCGGCAGCCTGCAACTCCGCGGCGACGGCGTCGATGTCGTCGCTGACCACGAAGCAGAGGTCCGCGGAACCGGGCGTCGGGCGCTCGGCCTTCGGCTCGAACTCGGCCCCCGCTTGGTGCAGATTGAGCTTCTGCGCGCCGAACGCCAGAGCGGTTCGGCCGTCGGCGAAGGTGACTAGCTGCATGCCCAGGACGCGCGTGTAGAACGCGACCGTCGTGGCGATGTCGCGCACCGTGAGCACGAGATGGTCGAGACGCTCTACACGCATACCACAGTTCAGTTGCGCCCGAACGCCTGAAGTTCACCTGCAAGGGCATCTCAAAATGCGGCGGCGCAGCCGCCGCTCCCACAGCGCCCTTGGCAGGTGCAACGCATGCTGGGCAGCAGGCGCCCGCTACGGCGTATGGCCGGACTCGCGCGCCGTCGCCGAGGGTGAGGCGGCCCACCGGTAGTAACACGTTCGCCGTCGCGGAGACTGGGCCGGCGTACGACGACCAGTGGGCCCACATGAGATCTCCGCGCAATTCGAAGGGCCCGCGAGAGGGAGTGACGCCGAAGGTAAGCAGCGAGTGGCGGCGCCCGGCGCGTGGGTCCGGCCCATGGGAGGGAATGGAGGAGACGCCGCTGCCGATACCGACGGACATGCTCCTCTGGGCTGTCAGCGGTGCGCCACTCAGCACGGTGAGCGCTAGGACGAGGTAGCATCCAGTGACGCATCGATTCGGCATGACAGCCCTCCTGCAGAGTGATGCTGGTTGCTGCCCAACGCTGCCTGGGTTGCGACGTTACGCTGCGAGAATAGCGATAGCTTGCACGCGCTCGCAATGTATCTCCAGACACCTCGCGACACCGACGGGATAAGCGTCACGCGGAGCACGGGATCACCACTCAGTTCGATATCACGTTCGGCACCTTCCTCTGCTGCAGCATGGCGTTAAACGCCGCCACATCCCCCGCCATCACGCGATCGAACTCGCCCCGCACCGCCTTGACCTGCGCGCGAAGGAGCTCAGCCACCTGCCGCTGACTCTCCGTCGGCGCGTAGTCACTCCCCTCGATCTCGCCAGCGAGATACTGCAGCTGCTCACTGATCCGCTGCGGCCACCGCAGAATGTCCTGCCCCCGCCCGGTGGCCCGCGTCTGGAACAGCTTCCGCTCCACCACGCGTAGCCGCTCGTCCAGCGAATCCGCCGCCGTCACGACGTCCTTACGCGTCGAATCACTCGAAACGGTCGCCTTGAGCGCCGCCAACTGCCCACGAACGTTCTCGAGCGCGTTGATCATTGTCACCGCGCTGTCGAGATCGACCGCGATTCCGCGCACGAGCGCGACGTTCTGCCCGAGTGCCGCCTCGGTCGCATCAGCTGTGTTCGGGTCCTTCCTGAGCACCAGCGGCTGTGACTCGTTCGTCCCCGCGATGCGGACCGTGTAGGTCCCCGGCGGCTGAAGGACGCCGAGTCGCCCGACCGTCGGCGCGTCACGCCCCTCGAGCGACACCGAGAACCACGGCGCGTACTCCGGACTCGTGCGGATCTTCGCCTGCTTCGTGAGGTCGCCCCGCAGGTTCCACCACACTCTGTTGATGCCGGCGTTCTTCGGCGCCTTGAGCGTGCGCACGATGGCGCCCGACGCGTCGGCGATCGTGATAGCCACGCTGTCCTTGACCACGATCGTCTTGCCCGCGCTGTCGCGAACCGTGCTGTCGCTGCCGGTCTTGAGATAGAAGTCGATCGGCGTGCCGTACGGCGGGCTGAACCCCGCGCTCGCATCGTACGCGACCGCGAACGGTTGCTCGGTATCGTGCAGCCGGTAAGCCACCCGCGGCGCGAAGAGGTGCGCCTCCTTGGCGGTGACGGCGGAGCCTAACGTCCGGAGCGGCGTGATGTCGTCCAGGATCCAGAAGCCGCGACCGTACGTCGCGACCACGAGGTCGCTGAAGAGAGGTTGTACGACGATCCAGTACACGGGCGCGCGCGGCAGGTTGTTCTGCAGCGACTGCCAGCTGCCGCCGTCGTTGAACGAGACGTACAGCCCGCCCTCGGTGCCGAGGTAGAGGAGACCGCGACGCACGGGATCCTCTCGCACGACGTGCGCGTACGAGAGCGGCGTCTTGGCGAGTCCCGCGGTGATCAGCCTCCAGGTGCGACCGAAGTCCGTGGTCCTGTAGACCCACGGATCCCGGTTGTTCACCTGGTGGCCGTCGACCGTTAGGTATGCCGTGCCGACGTCGTACCGCGACGGCTCGATGTTCGAGATCGTGCCCCAGTCGAGCAGGCCCGGGATGTTCTTCGTGACGTTCGTCCACGTCGTTCCGCCGTCGCGGGTGACGTGCACCAAACCGTCGTTGGTGCCCGCCCAGAGCACCTTGGGATCGAGCGGCGATTCGCCGATCGCGAACACGACCCCGGCGTACTCGACGCCAATGTTGTCGGGCGTCAGGCCACCCGAGATCTTCTGGCGCGACTTGTCGTTCCGCGTCAGGTCCGGCGAGATCTCCTTCCAGTGGTTGCCGCCGTCGTTCGTCATGTGCACGTGCTGGCTGCCGACGTACAGCACGTTGTGATCGTGCGCGGACAGGGTTAGCGGCGCCGTCCACACGAAGCGGTACTTGAGGCTCTCCGCCGGCCAACCGATGGTCGCCTGGGGCCAGATCTCCACGTTATGCACCAGCTTCGTTCGCCGGTCGTATCGCGTGATGATGCCACCCATCGAGCCGGAGCCCGAGCCGCTCGACCACACGAGGTTGCCGTCCACCGTGTCCGGCGTAGCCCAGCCGCTCTCCCCACCACCGACGCTCTCCGAATGGCCGCGCGTGATCGTCGGAAAGTCCGGAATGAAGAAGAACTCTCCCGCGCGCGAGTTGCTGGGCACCATCGCCGACGGGCCATCCTGACGATTGCCGTAGACGTTGTACGGGATCCGGTTGTCCACCGTCGCGTGGTACATCTGCGCGAGCGGCAGCTGCGTCACGATCCACGACTTCCCGCGATTGATCGAGACCGACACGCCGCCGTCGTGACTCACGATCATCCGGTTGCCGTTCGTCGGGTCGATCCAGATGTCGTGATGATCGCCGCCGGGGTATTCCGTGAACGGCGGATCGATGATCGTCTTGCCGCCATCGAGCGTCTTCGTCCAGTTCGACGTGAGGAAGTAGGCCTCGTCGGGGTTGTCCGGCGACACGCCCATGCGGTTGTAGTAGTGTGTCCGCCCCGCCACCTGGCGATCGTGATTCACGAGCTGCCAGGTCTCGCCCGCATCATCCGATCGAAAGAGGCGGCCGGTGTCGGTGGGCTTGCCGTCCGGCGTGGGGACACCGTCGCCGGTTTCGATGAGCGCGTAGACGCGGCTCGGATTCGCCCTGCTGATCCCAAGACCAACTTTACCAACGGTCCTGGACGGCAGAGTAGAACCCGTAAGCTTCTTCCACGTCGTCCCGCCGTCCGTGGACTTCCAGATGCCGCTCCCGGGTCCGCCGCTGTAGCGTCCCCACGTGTGGATCTCGATCTGCCAGAATCCCGCGTAGAGGATGCGCGGGTTCGTCGGGTCCATCACGATGTCCGACGCGCCCGTGGAATCGTTGACGAAGAGCACGCGCTCCCAGCTCTTGCCGCCGTCCGCCGAGCGGTAGATGCCGCGCTCGGGCTGCGGGCCGTACGCGTGGCCGAGGGAGGCGGCGTACACGAGGTCGGGGTTGGTCGGAGAAACAACGATGCGCGAGATGCGCCCGGTGTTCTCGAGGCCGGCGCGCGTCCACGTCTTGCCCGCATCGGTCGATCTGAACATCCCCCACCCGACGGAGATGTGACTGCGCGTGAACGGCTCTCCCGTCCCGGCGTAGACGACGTTCGGATCGCTCGGCGCGACCGCGATCGCGCCGACGGACGAGACCGGCTGCGCGTCGAACACCGGCGACCAGTGAATTCCTCCGTCGCTCGACTTCCAGAGGCCGCCTGACGCCGCGCCCGCGTAGTACGTGTTGACGTCGCCCGGAACGCCGGCGACCGAGGTCACGCGGTTTCCCTCGGGGCCGATGTACCGATACCTGAGCCTTTGATAGACCGCGGTATCGACCTTTTCGGGGGTGACTTCCTTGAGCTCCTGTCGGGGCTTGATCTGGGCTGTCGCGGCAGACGCGGAAACGAGCAACAGAACCGCGGAAAGGACTCGGCGCATACGGCACCATGACGTTGGCGGGGGTGAAGAACATACCGCAAACCGCCAATTGGGGTCAGACTCGATTTTCATCGTTTCCACGCAAACGACGGCATCGCTGCGCAGGCTCGGCGCGACGCGCGAGCAGCGTCGCGATCTCGTCGCGGCCAAGCGCGTGGTATTGCTAATTGCGCGGAGCTCACTCGGGCGCGACGTTACCGCCGCGAGTGGGCCCTTTCGAACGCACGCGGAACAGCCGAGCGCGGGCAGACCGGGTGGGAGTGGACCGCCAGTGCGTTCGAACGATGAAAATCGAGTCTGACCCCAGTTACGTAATGACGCCCATGGAAACCTTGACCCAGGACATCCGTTATGCCGCGCGTGGCCTCCGAAAGGCACCCGCCTTCACGCTCGTCGCGCTCCTGACGCTCGCGCTCGGCATCGGCGTCAACAGCTCGATCTTCAGCGTCGTCAACGCCATCCTGTTCCGGCCGCTGCCGGTCGAGCGACCTAACGAGTTGGTCGACATCTACGGCCGCCAGGCCACGTCGTCCGAGCACGGAACGCACTCGTACCCGAACTACCTCACGTACCGGAGCGAGATGTCGACGCTCTCGGACCTCATCGGGTACTCGAACTTCTTCGCGCACCTGTCCGTGGACGGCAGCTCCGACATCGTCGTCGGCGAGCTCGTGACGGACAACTACTTCCAGGCGCTCGGCGTTCGACCGGCGCTGGGACGCGCCTTCACGGCTGATCAGGTGTCGGCGATCGATGCGTCGGCCTACTCCGTGATCAGCGACCGCTTCTGGAAGAGGAAGTTCGCGGGCGCGGCGGACGTCGTGGGCAAGTCCTTCAAGTTGAACGGGACGGTCTACACGGTGATCGGCGTAGCCCCGCCCGACTTCCGCGGCATGATCCCCGCCGTCACCGCGCAGATGTGGATCCCCATCACCATGGCCGAGAAGGTCGAGCCGATGGGGAACCAGCGCGTGTCGGGCCGCTCCGCGGGCAGCAACCGTTTCGAGCGGCGCGGGCAGCACTGGTTGTGGCTCAAGGGGCGAATGAAGCCCGGTGTCACACCGGCACAGGTGGGCGCCGAGCTCGACGGGCGGGTGCGCCGCCTCGGTGAGGATCATCCGGAAACGATGGCAAAGGAGCGGGTCGCGGTCGTGCCCACGCGCGACGTGCGCATCAACCCGGACTTCGACTCCGTTGTCGCGCCGGCCGGGCTCCTCCTGGTCGCCGCGGTCGGGCTGGTGCTCGTGGTCGCCTGCGCCAACCTCGCGAACCTCATGCTCGCGCGCGCAGCCGGGCGGCGTCGCGAGATCGCCATTCGTGCGGCGTTAGGCGCGGAGCGCTCGCGGCTCGTCCGCCAACTACTCACCGAGAGCCTCCTGCTCTCGCTCGTCGGTGGCGCGCTCGCGCTGCCGCTGGCCGCAGGGCTCGCCGCGCTCATCACGCGCGCGCAGCCGCCCCTTCCCATCGACCTCGGGTTGGCGGTCAGCCCGGACTGGCGGGTGCTCCTGTTCACGCTGCTGGTCACCGTCGTTACCGGCACCGTGTTCGGGCTCACCCCCGCGCTGCGCGCGTCGCGCCCCGACCTCGTGCCGGCGCTCAGGGACGCGACCTCGGATGGTGTACGTCGCCGGTTCGAGCTGCGCGACGCGCTCGTCGTCGTGCAGATCGCCGTGTCGCTCGTGCTCGTGGTGGGTGGCGCCCTGATGGTGCGCAGCCTGTTCGCGGCGGGGCGCGTGCCGCTCGGCTACGACGGCGACCGCACCGCGTATCTCTCGCTGGCGCTCGAGATGAATGGCTACGACAGCAAGCGCGGCGGGCAGTTCCTGGAGGAGGGCGCGCGGCGGCTCGAGTCGCTGCCGCAGGTGGAGGCCGTCGCGCTCACGAGCCGGCTCCCGCTCTCGCTCAACAACAACGGGTTCTCGGTGTTCATCGCCGGTCGCGAGACACCCGACATCCGGCCCATCGAAATCGACGGCGCGTACGTGGACGAGCGCTACTTCGGCGCGCTCGAGCTCCGCGTGCTGGCCGGACGAGGGATCGAGCCGGCGGACCGCGACTCGTCGCGGCGCGTGGTGGCGATCTCGAACGCGATGGCGCAGCGCTACTGGCCCGGCCTGCCCGAGAATGCGGTGGGTCGCGAGCTTCGCATTCGGGAGGGCGGCGAGCCGTATCGCGTGATCGGCGTCGTCGAGGACTACAAGGTGGACACGCCGGGGGAGCGGCCGAAGGCGTACATCCACCTGCCACTCGGCCGGCGTGGGACGTCCGGCAACTTTGTCGTGCGCACGTCGGGTGCAGCGAGCGCCATCGTGCCCGTGCTGCAGCGGGAGCTTCGCGCGCTAGATCCGGAGCTCGTGTTCCCCGACAAGGGAACGCTGCGCGACATGGCAGACGTCAGGCTCTTCCCGGTGCGTGCCGGTGCGTGGCTGATCGGCGCGTTCGGGGCGCTGGCGCTCGTCGTCGCGGCGGTGGGGCTCTACGGGGTGATCGCGTACTCGGTGAGCCGGCGCGTTCGCGAGATCGGCATCCGCAAAGCACTCGGCGCACGACCAGGACAGCTCGTGGGCATGGTGCTGAGCGAAGGCATGGTGCTCGTGGGCGTCGGCGGCGTGATTGGCGGTGCGATGGCCGCGGCGACGGCTCGCGTGCTGTCGAGCGTTCTGTTCGTGGGTCCGTTCGACGCGGTGAGCTTCGCGATCGCATTCGGCGTTCTGGCGTTCGTCGCGCTCCTGGCGAATGCGGTGCCGGTACGCCGGGCCGCGCGCGTCGATCCGATGGTCGCTCTGCGGTCGAGCTGAAGGCTATTTGTCATCCCTCGTTGTCATCCCGAGCGTCAGCGAGGGATCTGCTGTGAGGTCCTCGTAGCTGGACTAGCCACGAGGATCGCACGCCAAGGAATTGGGGTCAGACCCCAATTACCCGCGACCCATCGTGTTGCGGCGAGAACGGCCACATGCCATGTTCGCCGCCATGAGACTGAGACCCTTCGTACTCGCCATCACTCTCACGGCGTGCGCGCGCGCATCCACTGCCCCCACGCCCGCTGCCTCGGGGGCGTATGAAACCGTGATCACCGGCGGCAAGATCGTCGACGGCACCGGCAACGCTTGGTTTTATGGTGATGTGGGCATCCGTGGCGGCCGCATCGCGCGCATCACGCCGCCCGGGATGCTCGCCCGCGCACGCGCGCAGCAACGCATCGATGCTAGCGGACTCGTCGTCGCGCCCGGCGTCATCGACATCCAGGCGCATTCCGAAGAGCAGCTGCTCGCCGGTGACAGCCGCGTCGTCGGCATGATCACGCAGGGCGTGACGACGATGATCATGGGCGAGGGAGACACGCCCGGTCAGATGTCGCAGGCGATGCTCGCCGACTATCTCCGATCCGGCGGCGACACCTCGCTCGCACCCCTGCTCCGCACCTTCGTGGGACCGCGGGGGTTCGGCGAGTGGCTGCGCGCCATGGAGCGCCACACCGCGTCCGTCAACTTCGGATCGTTCCTCGGCGCCGGCGGCGTCAGGCAGTACGCGAAGAACATGGCGCAGGGCGCGCCCACGCCGGCCGAGCTGGACACGATGCGCACGGTCGTCAGGCAGGCCATGCGCGACGGCGCGTTCGGCGTCGCGAGCGCGCTCATCTATCCGCCCGGCAACTACGCCTCCACCGAGGAGCTCATCGAACAGGCCAGGACGATGGCGCCCTACGGCGGCGTGTACATCACGCACATGCGCTCCGAGGGCGATCGACTCGTCGAGGCGGTGGACGAGGCGCTGCGCATCGGCCGCGAGGGCGGCGTCCCCGTCGAGATCTACCACCTCAAAGCGGCGGGCGTGAAGAACTGGCCGAAGATGCGAACCGTCATCGCGAAAATCGACTCCGCACGTTTCGCCGGGCAGGACGTCACGGTCGATCAGTATCCGTACACCGCGGGCGGGAACAACCTGTCGTCGTGCATTCCGCCGTGGGCGCACGCCGATGGAAAGTTGCTCGACCGACTGCGCGATGCACCGACGCGCGCGAAGATCAAAGCCGAGATGATGGACGATAACGCGAACTTCGAGAGCCTCTGCCTCGGCGCCACACCGCAGGGCGTCGAGGTCGTTGGATTCACGGTGGACTCACTCAAGAAGTACGAGGGCAAGCGCTTGCCGGAGATCGCGACGGCGTGGAAGAAGGACTGGAGCGACGCGCTGATGGATCTGACGCTCGCGGAGCGCAATCGGCTTGGGCAGGTGATCTTCATCGCGTCCGACTCCAACATCGCGGTGCAGGTCAGGCTGCCGTACATGAAGTTCGGGACGGACGCCGCCGGCTACGACCCGGACAGCACGCACATCGCCGTCCATCCCCGCTCGTACGGAACGTACCCGAAGATTCTCGGGCGGTACGTGCGCGAGTACAAGTGGCTCACGCTGGAGGACGCGATCCGCAAGATGACCGGCGCGACGGCGGCGCGGCTTTCGATTCGCGATCGCGGCGAGCTGAAGGAGGGGTGGTTCGCGGACATCATGATCTTCGATCCCAACACGATCATCGATCGCGCGACGTACGAGCAGCCACACCAGCTCTCGGTCGGCGTGATGCACGTGCTCGTGAACGGCGTCCCGGTCGTCGCGGACGGAAAAGTGACGGGGGCGAAACCGGGACGCGCGGTGCGGGGGCCCGGGTATGGGCTTCCCTGATCGCGGTGCCAGTCAGTGCGGCCGGTCCGTGAAGATGCAGGACACGCCGCATGCGAGCGTACGAGGCTATCGCGTCACGGCGCCGAGCAGCTTTCCGAGGAATGCGTCGATCGAGCCGTTGTCGATCCACCGTACCACCGCCACGAGATCCTGGTCGGGGCTCACGAACACGAGGTTCGTCCCGTTCCCCACGTGCCCGAAGGCGTTAGGCGGCGCGCTCGGCATCCATTTCCGGTCGGTGTTCAGGAACCAGTTCATGTACCCGTAGGTCGGCTGGGGCGCTGTCGGCGTGAGCGCCATCTTCACCCACGCCTCGCTCAGGATGCGCTTGTCGCCCCACGTCCCGCGGCGCAGTGTGAGCAGGCCGAACCGCGCCATGTCCCACGCGTTGATGAACATCCCGCCGCCCCAATGGCCGCCTCCGCTCACCACCTGCACGGGGCGCCCGTCGAGCGTGATCCAGGCGTTGTCGTACCCGAACCAGCGCCACGTCGCCGACGCGCCGATCGGGTCCATCACGTAATCGCGGAGCACCTCCGGCAACGGGCGACGCCACACGTTGGTCGCGGCGAGCGCGAGGACGTTGACGCGGACGTCGTTGTACTCGTACGTCGTGCCGGGCCTGGCGCGCGGGCGCGTTCTCCACTCCGCCGCATTCTGCGATGGGCGGTCGGCCCACTCGGGCTTGCCCCACAGCGTGCCCTCCCAATCGCTCGTCTGCCGCAGCATGTCGTCCCACGTGATCGTGCGGTTGTGCGGCGTCGCGAACGGGTCGAGAAACATCGATTCGCCGGTGGTCGTGCCCGGCTCGCTGGGCGCCTGGAGTCGTAGTCGGTAGATGGGCGCCTGCGACTTCCAGACGGTATCGCGCACGGACGGGATGAGCCCGCGGTCGACCGCCACACCGACGACGGACGAGAGGAAGCTCTTCGTGACGCTGTGCGTCATGTCCACGCGGTCCGGCTCTCCCCACGTCGCGACGACGTAGCCGCCTCGGAGGATGACTCCGGTGGGCTCGCCGCGCGGCTTGAACGGTCCGATCCCCTGGCCAAACGGCTCGCGGCCGAACGAGCGGTAGTGCGACTCCTCCATGTCGCGCGGCGCCTTGGCGTCGCTCTGGATCGCGAACTGGATGGCCGCCGTCAGGCGCGCGGGGTCGAAGCCGGCGGCGGCGGGGTCGCGGCGGTCCCAGGTGGCGCCGGGAACGTAAGGCGTCGTCGCGCGCCCCCCGCTGCGTTGCTGAGAGACGGCGGGCGTCGCGAGCGCGGTCGTCGCGAGCAGGATGACGGACGTTGAACGGAGGAGGTGCACGGGAGCACTCGGGGAGAGGACGGGCGAAAAGCTATGGACTCGAGCTCGCCCGGCAACAGCCCGCTGGCGCAGTGTCTGGCTCGGTTGTCATCCAGGGCGGAACTGCTAAACGGCGGGAAAGGCTGAACAGCGCGAAATGCCGAACGGCGCCAGATGCCGAAGAGGGTGTCCGGATTTCTGTGTGTGAGGCGCGTGGGGCGTTATGCATCCGGCACGAACCGGTCACCGAAGAGAATCGCGAAATGCGGCAGCGCCGCCTTCCACTCCGGCGCCGCGCCCCAGCGGTG